>VOFI01002650.1_pt1:0-785000 | contig 1594611 bp, 1500 predicted proteins | sample 5384131 | NCBI WGS metagenome assembly VOFI01 (sample SAMN12384728, study PRJNA508395) | human gut metagenome | isolation source: healthy gut H | host: Homo sapiens
GAATAGAGCTTAACAGCTTTGCTCACATTCTGCTCCATCGTATGCGGCTTGCGATAATATCTGATGATACCAAAAGGCTTATCGGGTCCGAAAAGTCTGTTGGTTCTGGAAAATGCCTGAATGATGTTCTCATACTCCAGTATCTTGTCCATATACAGCGTGTTGACCCACTTAGAGTCAAAGCCGGTAAGCATCTGATCCACTACAATCAGGAGGTCGAGCTGCTTCTCAGGCTCTCTTTCGACCCGCTTATATTGCTCTTTGTGGGCAAGGCGTAGAGAAAGGTCTTTTTTGAAGCGAGCGTGTGTAGCAATCGAAAAATCCTGACCAAACATCGTATTATAGTCAGTAAGGATTTCGATTAAGCCTTGCTCTTTATAGAAAGCAATCGGCTGCCCTCTGTATTCTTTGTAGTCACCATCTTCATTGCTGATATTGGGGTCAAAAAGGCAACTGATCCTAAGTTTCGGCATTGCAGCCTTCAACAGTCGATAGTAGTCTATTGCTTCGGGGATGCTGCTCGTTGCAAAGATTGCGTGGAATTTCCCGTTGTGACTCAAAGTAAGCCAGTTTTCTTGAATATCCTCAACAACCTTGCTTTGATGCTCTGCGGAAAGGTACTGAGTTTTTGGAAGATAATCTTCAATGCCCTTGACCCACTTTCCGTCATCGCCCAAGAAGCCCGCCATCTTGACGGTGGAGGAGTCCATATACTCATAGAATATTTTTGCCTTTTTGGGATCGCTGATTGCTTCTTCTTCGGTTGCTGCTTTTGCTTTTTCCAAAGCAACCACCTTGCGGACATCCTTATCACGGAAAGTCAGGACTTTATAAGGATCAAATCCAAGCACATTCTTATCCCTGATACCATCAGCAATGCTATATCTATGGAGTTCATTGCCAAAAACATCTGTTTGGGCATTGTTTTTCTTTGCATTCTCCTCAAACACCGGTGTGCCGGTAAAGCCAAAGAAGATGGCATTGGGAAATGTTTCCTTGATGATGGATAGCATATCTCCAAAAGTTGAACGATGAGCCTCGTCAACAATAAAAACAAGCCGTTTGCCGTTGATTATTTCAATGTCGCTTGCATTAAGTCCTCCGTCCTCATCTCGGATGTTGCTCATCTTCTGAATAGAGGTGACAATTAGGGTATCTGCCGTTGCGTTGCTTTTCAGCTTAGTCAAAAGGACATATGTGTTCTCTGTTGCCTGCACGGTTTCGTTCTCGTCCGCAAATGCCCGATACTCCTTGAGCGACTGCGTTCCTAACTCAATACGGTCGGTAAGGAAAATAACCTTATCAGCATCATTGGAGTTTGCAATCAACTGAGCCGACTTAAAGCTCGTCATCGTCTTGCCTGAGCCGGTGGTATGCCAAATGTAGCCGCCACGCTGCTTACCGCTATCCCACTTCGTTTTAGACACAACATCGGAAATTGCGCTGGCTGCGTAATACTGGTAGCTTCGCATTACCTTCAGAACACCGTCAGCATTGTCGGCAACAGTATAAAACCCAATGAGCTGGTGCGCCATAGGAATGGACAACAGCGAGGAGGCGATAGCTTTCCAATCGTTGATAGGCTCATTATTGAAGTCAGCCCAATGGAAATAGTAATCCGTATTGAACTTTCCGTCAGGTCCGGGATTCGCAAAATAACGAGTTTCTTCAGGGTTCATTGCAACAAACACCTGAACGAGCGAGAACAATCCGGTAAAAACGCCCTCATATGAGTATTTCTCAATCTGATTATATGCTTGACTGACGGGGACACCGCTGCGCTTCAGCTCAATATGTATAACCGGCATACCATTGATGAGCAGCATCAAATCGCCACGACGGTCATTCAGCATTTTTGACTTGCTCGGAAAGGCTGGTTGCTGTACGATCTGATACCGGCTCTGTCCAGCGGCGATTTCTCTGCGATCATATATTTTCAAGCTGATTGTCGAGCTGCTGAAAGAAACCTCCGCTTGATGGTCTGTTTTTCTCGCATCGTTGGCGGCATCATCCGTTAAGAGGAAGAGGACTTTAATCAGGGCTTCCTCAAAGTCCGCTTCTTTTTGGAATGTCATTCGATTTCCTCCTTCCTGCGATATTGATGTCACACGAACATCTTTTCAAGCATAGATTTCTTGATATTTTGGAGCTTTTCCAACTCACGCTGATGAAGGGTGATAAGGTGGTCGAGCTGCTGAAAGAAACCTCCAATAGTCTGTTGTTCTCGCATCGTTGGCGGCATCATCAGCTCCATTACAGCCATTTGCTTTCCCGAAACCTCGACGAAAGTTGATCCTGCCCCAACAAGCTCTCCATATCGTTTTAATTCTTCGGTTCGAGAAAAAATGAAGTAAGAGTCAAGCTCTCCACGATGTGGGACAATGGACTGAAATCCCTGATTAGTACAGCCTTTTCGGGTTAAAATAGCTGTTTTCCCGATCCCTGCACGAGATGTAAACAGGCATTTGCTATGAATGCCATAAGGGGATATTCGTCGCTCATTGGTGCTTGTTGATTACGCTCTATGAGCAAATCCCCAACCTTACGCTGTTCCCAAGCGTCTGAGAATCCTTTGAAGCGAATTGCGGGAGCATCTGATTTTTTCGTCATTCTGCACTACCTCCCAGCAATTTCTTCAACTCATTAAGTCCCAGCATATCATACTCATTACCCTCAAGGTCATCGATCATTCCCGAAAGCGTTGCTTCGGTTTCGCTGATCTGCTGTTCGACCTCGAAGAAAGTTGTGGCATACTTGTTCTGAAGGGCTTGAATTTTGCTCACCAAGCTGTCGATTACGGTATCAGGCAGTTTGTGAATGCTCTCAATGAGAGGAGCAATCCACTTCTTTTCGAGCAAATCCAAAGCCTGCTCATCGCTCAGACTTTCAATCGTATCCTTTGTTTTTGCCTGCAACGCAGCACCCTTTGCCTTGATCTCCGCCTTGATTTCTTTCTCGCTCTTGACCAAAGACTCTACCTTTTCTAAGAGTGTACGAAGCGCAACGCTTTCAGGAGAACGGTCTTTCTTCAGTTCCTTAATCTTTTTGGATACTTCTTTCGGAACGAAAGCATCGCCTTCCTCGGTGAGAACATCGTTGCAGCTCTCTTTATCCTCCTCTGTCATTTCATCAAGGATAGACTCATACTCAGAAGGGATTTCCGCCAAACGGCTTTCCAAACCGTGAAGCTCGTCCGTTTCTGCGGAGAGTAAAGTCGCCTGTACCAAGTCGAACGGGATAATATGACCTACCCAGCCCTCTTGAACTTCCTGATCTTTACCGTCCTTTTTCTTGATGACAAGGTTCGGATCGACCTTCTTTGTTGCAGCAAAGCCTTCGGTTTGCAACATTTCGAGGTCGATGGAAATACCTGTCCAATCGTCGTCAAGAAGCTGGAACGCCGCATATTTGTCGATAAGTGGAATTTCTTTCAATCGCTCGAAAATATCAGCACTCAGCACGGTTTCAGCCTTAGAGATTTCGATGCTTCCCATCCGGGCGATAAGTTCTTCTTTCAGGAATGCCGGGAAAGTGGAAAAGGCGGCGTTAAAAGCTTTCTCAAACCCGACCACATCAGGGTGGCTCTTGATGGCACTCTTAATATCAGGGGTAGACACATTCACATAAGGAATGCCACTCTCAGTAAATAACGCCTTTTTCAGCGCAGGGAACGCCGTCCAGAATTCGCTCATCTCGTCAATTTCTGCTGTCGGGATACCGCCAAACATAGACGCATAGACATCCCAATGCTCGGCAGCTTCAGAGGAATCAACATAGCGAGGAATGTTCAAGTTATAATCATTGCTGCGAATTTCTTCACGACTGACGACTCGTGAAAACTTCGGTATGTTTTCACGCTTAATAAAGGTATCTGCTATGCGTTTAATGTCAGACGCACGGAGCTTGTTATTTTTACCCTCTTTGATAAAGCCCTTGGATGCATCGATGATAAGGACATCGGTATTCTCACGCTTTTGGCGCAGCACCATAATGATGGTGGGAATTCCTGTCCCGAAGAAGATATTTGCAGGCAGCCCGATAATGGCGTCGATATGGTTATTCTCAATCAGGTTCTTTCTGATTTCACCTTCCTCACCGCCACGGAACAGTACGCCGTGGGGAAGAACGATTGTCATAATGCCGTCCGGCTTGATATGGAACAGATCGTGCAAGAGGAAAGCATAGTCGGCTTTTCCTTTGGGAGCAAGTCCAAAACGAGCATAACGAGGATCTCCCTCTTTATTGGACGGGTCCCAAGCCTGCGAATACGGCGGATTGGACACGACCGCATCCACATAGAGAGGATTATAGGTATTCACCGGATCATTTTCGTCAAAGTACGGCCAATCCTCCTCAAGAGTATCGCCGTTACGAGTGACGATATTATCCGGTTTGATGCCACGCATAACCAAATTCATCCGGGTCAGGTTGTAGGTGTTCTCCTTCAATTCCTGAGCGAAGTATTTGATGTTGTTGTCATCGGTCATATATTTGGCAACGCTCTGACCGATATTGATAAGCAACGATCCCGAACCGCTTGTCGGGTCGTAAATTTTGATTTCGCTTTTGCCCTTCAAGTGGCTTGCAACGATTTCAGACATCAGCAGAGATACCTCGTGCGGGGTGTAGAACTCACCTGCTTTCTTTCCAGCATTTGCTGCAAAGTTACTGATAAGATATTCGTAGATAAAGCCGAGAACATCGTAGTCCTGCTTGCCGTCCATAGGAATATCCTTTATCAGCGTCAGAAGCCCGCTGATTGCTTTTGTTTGTGAACCGGAGCTATCGCCAAGTTTGGAAAGACCCGTTTGCAAAGTGTCAAATACTTTATCAAACACCTTTTTGTGCGTGTTGGAAATCAACCGGCTGAACGCAGAGAGCGCATCACGGACATTTGAAACATCAAAGTCCTTACCCATAGAGAGCCAAGTAGAAAAGAGGTCTTTATAGGCAATAAAGTAGCCAATATTCTCTTGAACCCACTTAACCGTTTCATCATCTTCTTCTGATACGGTTTTCAGAAGTTCGTCGTCATAGTCATTTTCCTTCAAGAATTTGACTTCTTTATCAGATAGATACTTGTAAAAGATAAAGCCAAGTATGTAATCCTTATATTCATTCGCTTCGATTTTGGAGCGCATTTGATTTGCGGAAGCCCATATTTTCTGAGCGAGCTGTTGCTTATTCATCCTGTGAACCCATCCTTTTTCATTTTCTAAGGGAGATATACTACTCCACTGTTATGATACAACAATTAGTGTCCCATAAAACGGACTCACTTCTCGTCGGGAACAAACTCCATAATGTCATCGGTCGTGCAATTCAAAGCTGAGCAGATTTTCCCCAACACTTCAGTGCTTACATTTTCATCACGACTGAGCTTATTGATTGCGTATTTAGTGAGTCCAGCAGCTTCCTGCAAATCTCTTTTCTTCATATCTCGATCAAGCAGAATGTGCCAAAGTTTTTTATAGCTTACAGCCATCGTATCATTCCTTTCTCTCAACCTGCGAGTAAGTGCTAAAACACAACTTATATTATAGCACATAATCCCGAATTATCAACCATAAATCCCGATATTTCAGACTTAGTTCCTGATTTTCATACCTACTCAAACTCTCCTGCAACCGAATAGCTTGGGAACAGCGTAAGTTCTCAGATGTTGTGGCAACTCGCCGTGGGCTAACATACAAACCCTCTGATATTCGGAAAAATGGGGTTCGTGTTCTGCGCTCATCAAATATAGCCGAGGATAGTTTTGTATTAAGCGATGAAGATGTTTTTGTTGTGCGTGAAGCTGTCAATATTGACTGTGTAAGAGCAAACGACATTCTCATTACCGCAGCCAATGGGTCGTCAAGACTTGTTGGAAAACACACGATTATCAGCGGAATCCCTGAAGAATCCGCTGTTCACGGTGGATTTATGCTTCTTGGCACAACGAAAGAACCGCACTTTGTAAACGCTTCGATGGGATCATCTTGGTACAGACGGTTTATTGAGTTGTTTGTGGCTGGCGGGAATGGTGCAATCGGTAATCTCAACAAAAACGATTTGGACAATCAAGATATAGCGATTCCATCAGAAAAAGAACAAAAGAAAATAGGTTCTTTCTTTCGCCAGCTTGACAACCTTATCACCCTTCATCAACGACAGCCTTTTTTGCATTCAACCCCAGAAATTTCTCTGACTGTCCAACTGATCCATCCTTTTTATACATCCTCTTGGGAACAGCGTAAGTTTGAAGAAATCGCTGTGCGATCATCGGTAATATGCTCCGATGACACCCTTCCAAGAGTTGAATATGAGGATATAGTGTCAGGGACAGGTCGGCTCAACAAAGACATCTACGCCAAGCAAAGTATCAAATCAGGCATCGCATTTCATCAAGGTGATGTCCTTTACGGAAAACTCCGCCCGTACTTGCAAAACTGGCTTTTGCCCACATTTGATGGGCTTGCTGTGGGCGATTTTTGGGTATTACAGCCTCAAAATGCTGATAGCAGCTTTCTATATCGATTGATTCAGAGCCGGCAATTCGATGAAGTAGCTAATCAATCGACCGGGACGAAAATGCCGAGGGCAGATTGGAAATTGGTGTCCAAAACTGTGTTCTCCATCCCGTCAAACATTAGTGAGCAGGCTGCTATTGGTACATACTTTACAGCACTCGATAGCCTTATCACCCTTCATCAGCGTAAAGGAAAAGCAGCCGTCACCGGCTGCTCCAATGATGCAAATAACTCAAAAGGTGTTTATTGTAAAGCACGGGATTTCGGATACAAATGTTGCAAAAAAGTCGAATCCCCATAGATTCGATGCCTAATTGCGGTGTTCATCTTCTGTGTATAGGTTTATGATTGTTTTTCCGTGCGCTTTTGCATAGTCAAAGGCAAGCCCGGTGCCGCTTTTGGGCTGATAGCTTGTTATTGCTTTTTTCGACTCTTTTCGACTCGCCGGAAGGTATTCGTTATTATAGTAAAAGACGCAAAAGTCACTTGCCCGAATCATAGCTTGATTGCGTTCCACATAAGCAGCTTTCCCGGCAGCAGCAACTCCGTCAGGGCAAATACTGTCCTCGTATCCATCTAATAGGAACTGCATCGTATAAGCGTCTGCATCAGGATAATCCGTCCGATAGTGTATTCTGCGAATTTGGGGGTAAACTTCTCTTAGTTCTGAAACCACCTTGTAGCAGAGGGTATTAAATTCGGAATGATCTCCAAACAGAAAGGTTGCTACGCCCTGCTCAAGCAGATAGCAAATATTGTCCCGCAATCGACTTGCAAGCTCCTTCTTATGCTTAATTTTCCTATGCCCGATAAAACAACAGGTCATACAAACACCACCAAGAATAACAGTAGAGCAAATGAGCATATCATTGTTCATCTGCACTTATTATTATATTTTTGCTCTATATATAAGTCAATAGCTTCACATCGAGAACAGAAAGCAAGCGAAGAATAACATATAATTATTATGGATTCGAGGTGGAGCAAATGAGCAGAGAAATTGACTTCAAAAATAGAGATAGATTTATTCAACTGGGAATCACAATTTCAGTTCTTCGTAAAATGCGAGGAATGTCGCAGGAGCAGCTTGCGGCAGAGGCAATGATGAGCCGTTCGCATCTTAGCGCAATCGAAGCGCCGAATATCGTCAGACCCTTTTCCGTAGAGGTTCTATTTAACATCGCTGACGCACTGAAGGTTGAACCGGGTGATTTGCTGAATACCTCAATTATCCCGGATCAAATTCTAAACAAAAAAGAAAAATAGGTGGCTATGGGACAATAAAGCCCATAGCCACCTATTTTAATATTGCGGTACCCCATATCCGAGGATTTCGTAGTGACCTACGCTGTACTGGTTTACCCGACAGCTATCACCGGAGTTTCCCTCAACGGTATAAACGATACCGTTTTCGACTTTTTGAACAATACCGGTGTGGTCGGATTGTCCGTCCTGCGGACCCGATGAACCCTTGTTATCCCAATCAAAGAAAATAATCATTCCGGGGACAGGCTCGGCAGAACCGTCGATCCACTGTCCTCGATCTTTGAACCACTGGACGCCGTTCACGCAACCCGCATATTTCGGCACAACCCCGGTGTCGATATAGCCGCACTGATCGGCGCACCAGCTTACAAAACAAGCACACCATTCCACACGGCTTCCGAAGCCGTACCAAGACCAGTACGGTTCGCCGCCTACATTGCCCACCTGCGAAAGCGCCACGGTGACGATCTGATCGTCACTGTATCGGATACCGTAAAGCACCGCCGCCCAAATGGAATTGTTCTCATCCTTGAGTAGCTCGGCAAGGTATTCCCGCTGTTCTGCGTCAAAGCCGTATAGGTCAGCCATCTCATCCACCGTCAAATGAGAAACGGTAATATAAAGCGTTGTTTTTGTGACTGTCGTTTCCGTCTGAACGATGTTGCCGTTTCCGTCGTCCGTTTCGCTTATTTCCGTTTCCGAGTGGCTTTCACTGCGGGAGGATATGGAGTTCATCTCCCAAAAAATGTCCGAGAGAATCTGCTTCTTGCTCTCGTCCATCGTGGCGACCTCCTGCGGATTATCCTTGTCGGTATTCGTCTTGACTGCATAGACCGCAAGCACATCCTTCCACACGGCTCGACCGCCGCTGATCTCCATATTATCATAGGCTACCGAGTTTTTCTCCGCTTCCATCTTGGCATTGTAATCAGCGTTGATTTCCTGCACGGCAGTCTGCATCGACATTCCCGTGCCGGAATCCTCGCCGGAAAAGAATATCCCGAAAACCGAGCCGCAGATCAGAGCAATCAGGCAAATCACGACAATGACCGCAACGGCAACCCAGCCGCCTGCGGCGATAGCAGCGACCAGTGCTTTTGTCGCCGCTATGATCGCTTTGACTGCGGCAATCGTTGCTTTTACGGCAGCTTTTACACCGGCAACTGTTGCCTTGGCTGCGGCTTTGGCGGCTTGTGCAGCTTTTTGCGATGCTTTCACCGTAGCCTGTGCGGTTTTCTGCGCCGTCTTTGCCGCCTGCTGTGTGGTCTTGATTGCCGTTTTCGTGGTTTTGACCGACCTCTGTGCGGCTTTGGCTGCACCTTTCCCGGCAGTCTTGATGGTTTTCTTACCGGCAGAACCGGCAGACTGTTTGATCGTCTTTTCCGTTTGCTCGACCGCCTTGATGGTCTTATTCCCGGAGATGCGGACAGTCTGCCTTTTCATTGACTCAGCCGCCCGCTTTTCCCGGAACCTCTGAACACCGTCCTTTGCTTTGGACACATTCCGTTTCGTTTCTTCCAGTCCCTTGCGCCCCTGCTTATCAAACTGGTGCGCCGCTTCGTGCGTGATACGGTCAACGCCGCCTTCCACTCGGTCGGAGGCGTACTCCTCGGCATTATGCTCATCCGGGTGCGTTGTGTGTTCTGCCTTTTCCTTCGTCTGCACATAGGCGGAGCGCATACGGTCTGCGGCGATTGCCGCTTTGTCGATCTTCTTGATTGTGCCTTTCACGACATCTCTCGTTTTAATATCAGCCATTGAACCCTCCTTTCCGGGGCGTACCCAAACGCCCCTAAATTAAAAACGAGGGGTAAAGGTATAAACACCTTACCCCTCAAAGTGCGGGAGCTGAAAAGTCTTGATATTGCTGGCTTTTTCAGCGCCTATTTTTCGACTCTGCCCGTTTTCTTCTTGCGTACTCTGCCTGCTGAGCTTTGTAAGCTCTTTGAGCACACTTCTCGCAATATTTCTTTCGGTTGCCCTTCTTGATGATCGGCGCACCGCAGGACACGCACTTTTCAAAGCGTGTGCCGAGAATATCCGCTTCCAGCAAAGGCTCTGCCGGCAATACAGCTTTGCGGAAATACTTGCAGAGAAGTGAGTATGAGATGCTCTGCACACAGGCGCAGGGTTCTCCGTCATCCAGCGCAAGGCAGTTGCCGTTGTCATAATTGGCACAAAGGCGCTTAATTAGGGCGTTCGCCCTCTGCCGTTGCTTCGGCGTGAGTCTTGGCAGCATCCGCACCACCGTCCTCCGTTATGCGCTTCGCCACGACCACAAGACGGCTGTTGTTGCGGCTGTACTCACAGGTAGACAGCGTAATGAGCTTATCGCCGTATTCGGCGGTCACGCCGGTATCATAGAAAGACAGCTCCTTACACTTGGCAATAAAGTCGTCAAACTCATTGGTGCTCTCTGCGTCTATAAAGCGATAAAACTTGAATGCTTCGGGACTGTCGGTGTAGACCACCGTGCGGAATACGGCAACGATCTCATACTCCTGCTTATCCGTCAGTGTGTTGAAGGTAATCATCCGATGCTCGCTCCAAAAGTCTTTGCTCTTGAACTTTTCAAGGTAGGCAAACATCGAACCGTTGGACATATGGTGTCCATAGATAACAAGATTGTCGGACGGCTCCTGCACATCGCAATCCTCCTGCACATAGGGACAGCCATAGTCGGAATATGCCTTGTCAAAGCCGTGCTTCAGGTAGAAGTTCGGCTCATTCACCGACTGCATTACGGGATAATTGATGTTAGTATCTGCAATGCTGATCCAGCCCACCAAATCGCCGTTCTGGTGATAAAGCTCTGCAAGCTCCGGCAGAAGCATCTTTTCCTCGGAATATGGAATCTGCTCCGCCGGTTCCGTTGCAGCATCCGTCTGTGCCGTAGCATTCACAAGGTTAGCCAGCTCGCCATAAAGCTCGGCTTGCTTATTCGCCTCCTTGTAGTGATTGATAATAAAAAAGGTGCTCGTGCCGAGGACGGCTACAAACACCGCAATAAGAATCATACAGATTTTCTTTTTCATTGAATTTCCTTTCTTGACGCCAAAGGCGAGGGTTAAGCACCCTCGCCTGGTTTTGTGGTCATCAGCTTATAGAGCTTCGTGTTCTTTGGGAATTTATTGGCAAACGGTACAAGGCTGGAGCCGACCTTGATTAGTCCGTGACCGGCATCCACATTGGTGATATAGGAAAGCTGGGTGTCCGAAATGTTCAGCAGCTTCGCAAGCTCCAATCTGTCCGTAGATGCCTGATTGAGCATAACAATGAACTCGGAGTTTGCCAGCATCGTTCTTGCCGTATGGGACTGAAGCAGGTCTTCCACATTCTGTGTGATGCCGGTCGCATAAGCGCCGTACTTTCGCACACGCTTCCAAAGGGTGAACAGGAAGTTTGCACTGTACTCGTGCTGGAACAGAAGGTAGATTTCATCGATGAAGATGAAGGTGTTTTTGCCCTTGGCTCGGTTCTGCGTAATACGGTTCAGGATAGAGTCGAGGACGACCAGCATTCCGATGGGCATAAGCTGCTTGCCGAGGTCAAGGATGTCATAGCAGATCAGGCGGTTATCCGTGTCCACATTGGTTTTCTTGGCAAAGGTGTTCAGAGAACCGTTGGTAAACAGCTCGATGGCAAGAGCAATCTCCTGCGCTTCGGGTTCGGATTGCTTGAGAAGCTCCGCCCGGAAGTCCTGCAAGGTCGGCACCTCGCCGGTGTAGTTGTTCTGCTGATAGGTGCGGTAGACGCTTGCCGTACAGCGGTCAATGATGGACTTCTGCACTGCACCGAGGTTGTTGCCGCCGATGAGCTGCTCGCACAGGGACATAATGAACTCGGATTTCAGAATAACGGGGTTTGCGCCGTCGCCGTACTCCCGGTTCATATCCATTGCATTGATGTGGGTGGGAGAAGTGGCAGAGATGTTGATGATCTCGCCGCCCAGCGCCCGCACAAGGGGCGAATACTCTCGCTCAGGGTCAATGATGATAATGTCTGCGTTGCCGGCAAGCACCTGATTGATGACCTCGCCCTTTGCGGTAAAGGACTTACCACCGCCCGAAACACCGAGAATAAACTCGTTGCCGTTGAGGAGCTGTCTGCGGTCTGCGATGATCATATTCTTGGAAATGACATTCTGACCGTAGTAAACGCCGTTGGTGTGGCAAATGTCCTGCACACGGAACGGAATAAAGACCGCAAGGCTCTCTGTAGTCAGAGTGCGGAACGACTCGATATTGCGGACACCGAAAGGCATCGCCGTATTCAGTCCGTCAAGCTGCTGAAACTTGAGAATACCGAACTGGCACAGGTGTTTTCTTGCCGTAGTGAGCAGAGCTTCGGTGTCATTGTCAAGCTGCTCCTTGGTGTCCGCCGTGTGAACCATCGTCAGTACAGCGAACATCATTCGCTGGTCACGGGTCGTCAGGTCGTCAAGGAACTCCTTCATTTCCTTGCGCTGTTGTTCAATGTCGTAGGGAAGCTGTGCGGAGAAGTTGTTGTTGGCATTCTGCCTACGCTGCCAGTTGGTCGCATTGGTTTCAACGCCGAGCAAACGGCTTTCGGCTTCTCGCACGGCTTCATCCGTGGGTACGGGGATAACATCAATGGACATCATCAGATTGCGGTTGAGGTCGGTCATTTCCGCAACCATACTGTCCTTGATATAAGAAGCGTATTCTCGCAGAAACAGCACTCTGCCGTAACGCTCACCGATCTTGAAATAGTCGCCCGTGAACTCCATCGAGTCAGGACAGATGAAATCCTTGAAGTCGTGTCCCTTTCTGCGGGTTTCCTTGATGTCAAAGCGAAACTCCGTTTCTTCACCGGCACGGTAAAAGTCGTGGAAAATGCGGAGCCGTTCATCCGGCTCCAGCTCCACGCACTTACTGCCGAGCCGTCCGAAGTGGGCGATCAGGTCAGCTCCCACACGGGCAAAGTAGTTTCTCGCTTCCTCAACATTCTTCTTGCACACCGAAATGGTGATGTACTTCTCCTGAATGATAGAGTTTGCGCCGGTTGCTTTATCAAGGAGCATCCGATTGTACTCCTCACGGAACTCGTCAAGCGCATCGCCCTTCAGGGGGAGAAGAATGGTTTTCTCAAAGTTTGCACGGTTCAAACGGCGGTTGTTAATGGTGATCTTGGTGGTTGCGCCGCTGTCAAGGCTGTTGAGCAGCTCCGAATATTCAAGGAACATAGCTTCCTTATCCTCACGACTGGCGACAGCATAGTTGATGTCGCTGAACTTATAGGTCTTGGAGAACTTATCTCTGCCCACCTGAAAAATACCGTCGTCGTAAATCGCCTTGATGGGGATCACATCCTGAACGCCCCTCGGCACAACAAATCGTTCTTTATCCTGCTTGAGCAGGTTGCGAAGCGTTTTAATCATTGGCTTTTGATACCTCCTTCTGCTTGTGTTCCATTCCCGGCTTCATCATCTCGTAGTAGGTGTTGGTAGAACGGAAGGTCAGTTTCTTTGGCATCAGAAACTCGGATTTGAACCAAGCCCATACGAACTTTTCCGCCGTCATTCCGTTGTACTTAATGAAGCCGAGAGCCGCAAAGGGTGCGGCTCCCAAAATGCACATCCACGATACGGTTTCCGTGCCGACATATGGCTTGAGCAGGAAATAGAGTCCCACTGCCACCACGCAGGCACAGGCAGAAAAAATGAACTGTCGCATAGACAGTCCAAAGAACATTGCCTCCGTATAGTTTCGGATTTCTCGGTTGATCTTAACTTCCATTGAAGCTCCTTTCTCTGCGATAGCTTTCCTTTGCCTGACGGATTTCCTCGGCACAGACGCATTCATCCGCAAGGCAATTCACCTTGCCTTTGCGTCTGCCACCATAGTACAGACAATATCGGCAATCGCAGTCCTCAAGGGTAAACCCCTTGAAGCGGTTATAGATTTTGGTGTTGTTTTTCATAGTGCGCTCCTTACAGTCCCATCATCTCTCGGATAATGCGGTCGCTCATCTTGACCGAGCCAACGAGAACGAGCATATTAAAGAGCAGTTCGCCTATATAACTCCACACCTGCGTGACCGCCGCCGCATCGGGGTTTACTACGGGCGGTGAGGACGCAAAGAGCGAGAAGATGATGCAGGACAGCACGATCACTGCCCCCTCCAAGCAAACGGCGCAGTAGCTTTTGATGAAGGACTTGCCCACATTCTGACTCGGTTCACCGGCGAAGGTGGAAAGCGGAATGGGCGCAAGTGCCGTATACATATAGAGCTTAAAAAATCTCCCGTACACGGTCATTATCAGAATGAATGACATTACGGTGATGAACAGCCCTCCGATGAGCGTGACAGCCCATAGCGGTATGCTTTCAAAGAATCCGCATTCCTCAACGCTGGTAATCAATTCAGGCGGCAAGACTGTTTGCTGTGGTGTTGAGAAACCCGCCGAACCCATTATCGTCGAGATCGTGCCTTGGACGATATTAAACAGGGCAAGCATAAGCTCCATACCGTAGGTGATGGCGCCCTTGGCGATGGCAAAGCGAACGAACAGCTTCAGAGCGTGTTCCGGTTTCTTGACTTCTGTGAACGAGCCGCAGGTTTTGACCATACCGGCGACAAAGAACAGCACAAGGAGTGCAAGTCCGATAGACTGCACTGCGCCGTTGATGTTGACGATCACGCCCCATATCCCACCGCCTTTGAAGTCCTGCGGCGTTGTCGTGATAAGCTGCCAAATCTCTGCCAGCTTCTCGTTCCAAGTTTCCAATGCGTTTTCAAGGTTTTGTACGATCCAGTTGTCGCTCACGAAAAGCACCTCCTTTTCATAGAGTTAAGGGGTGCTCCCGCTTTTTCGGGAACACCCCTCGGTGTGAAATTTCTTAGCCGACAATCAGGTCGAGGATTTCCTTTGCAAAGGTGATGATGACGCCGCCTGCAAGGGTCAGGAAACCGTTCGCTCGCTGAGAGGGGTCGTGGGACTTCAGGGACAGACCGACCTGCACAACGCCGAAGCCCAACAGGATAAGACCAATGGCACGGATCAGCCCGAAGATAAAGGTAGACAGGTTGTTGATAACGGTAATGGGGTCGTTGGCGGCAAACGCCGTAACCGAAGTGCCGAGGACGAGTGCTGCACCCATAATGGCGGTGCAGTAAATGCGGAAGCCCTTCTTAACCTTGCCGGTCATAGGCAGCTTTTCGGTATGCTTCTCGGTGTTCTTCTTGAAAATGTTCATAGTAGTTACCTCCGTAATTTTGTTGTTGTATTGTTGTTGGTTTCCGAGTTGAAATCCTCATCGGACAACAGCTCATAGGTGGTTTCCGATACCTCTGTATCCGGCAGAGTATCGGGGTCGAGGTACTGCACCTCAATGGTCGCAACATTACTCGTGACCTTGCCGTGCTGATAGACGCCGCCTTTTCCGTCGGCAGTCAGGTCAACGGCGGGGTGCTTGAGAATGTCGTATTTCAAGTCCATCACGGGGAGTTCCCCTCGGATGAACAGAATGGCGTAGCGGTTATCAAGCATACGAACCTCATCCGGGGTCAGAAGCTCTCGACCGCTGATCTGATAGTTGGTGGAATAGTTTCCGCTTCGCCCGGAACTCTTTCCGTAAGTGTTCGTGTCGATGGTTTCCTTGCCCAGCAATTCGCTCACATATTTGTGGGTGGACTGCTCGTTGCCACCCAAGTAGAGGAACTCATCGCAGTTGCCGACGATGGATTCCCACTGCTTTTCAAACAGTGCCTTGAGCTGTGCCAAGTTCTGAAGAATGATGGACACAAACACACCACGGGAACGCATAACGGAAAGGATCTTATCGAAGTCGTCCGGCAGGCTGACATTGGCGAACTCGTCCATCAGGAAGTGAACGGGAATTGGCAATGCGCCGCCGTGAATATGGTCAGCAGAAAAGAAAAGCTGCTGAAATAGCTGGGTATAAAGGATGCTGACCAAGAAATTGAAGCTTGAATCGTTGTCCGGGATAATAGCGAACAGTGCCACTTTCTTTTCGCCCATAGAAGCAAGGTCAAGCTCGTCGGTGCAGGTCAGTGCCGCCAAGCTCTCCAAGTTGAATTTTTCCAGCCTTGCGGCAAGTGTGATCTGAATGGATTTCAGGGTCTTCGCCGAACCGGTGTGATAAGACCGATAGTATTTCAGAGCGATGTGGTCGGGTCTGTCCAGCTCTAAATCTGCAAACAGGCAGTCCAGCGGCGAAGGTCGTGGATCTTCCTCATTGTCGATGGCAGCCGCTTGCAGCATCTCCATTACCATTGCAAAGTTCTGCTCATCCTCCGGTGCTTCGTAGTGAAGATAATAGACGAGAGCAGACAGCAGCATTGAAGCTGAGGTGTCCCAAAAAGGGTCGTTACTTTGTGACCCCTTTGGCGTTGTGCTCTTGAACAGATTTGTCACAAGCCGTTGCACATCGTTGTCCGAATGGAGATAGACAAACGGGTTGTAGCAGTGGCTCTTTTCCATTGAGATCAGGTCGAGAACTCTGATCTCATAGCCCTTTTTCTCCAGCAGATTTCCCACATCCCGGACGATCTCGCCCTTCGGGTCAAGAATCACGAAGCTGGTATTTGCCTGCATCAGATTTGGCTTACAGTAAAAGCGGGTCTTACCGGCACCGGAACCGCCGCAGACAAGGGTGTTCAGATTGCGGCGGTGTTTCTTGCCGTTGAGTCCGATACGGACTGCCTGTGTCATCAGCTTGTTTTCGGACGGTGGGTTCTGCCGGTATTTCTTGTCCACGGCTTTGGCATTGCCCCATTTTGCGCTACCGTGTTCCTCCCGGCGTCGGTAGTTCCTGCGTGTAGAGAAGTAGATACCGATGCCCATTCCATAGCAGAGAAGCAAAACGAGGACAGTTTTTACACTGTCCTCGCAAAGCACTATATGAAACGGGTCGCTCATCACATTCATCAAGCTCGGCAGTATCTCCGGCAAGCCACCCTTAACGGATGGTGCAATGAGAAGTCCGAGCCACACAATCGGCAGGATGCCGAGTACGGCGAGAATGATGGAGGTCTGTCTGTCGTTATCTCGATTCACGACAGGAGCAGTCCTTTCTTTCCACTACCTTGAACTTTTTCTTTGGGGCATACCCGACCTTGATGATAAGATCGTCCACGGCATCGGTGGATTTACCCTCATTCATCAGTTCGGTTTTGGTATCGTTCAAAGCTCGAATCACTACGCCGTGTTCATAATCGTCCAAGGCGATGTGATAGCGTTCCTCTTTCATCGCTCACACCTCATCTTTCCTGATCTTTGCTTCGGTCTGCTCGGCGACGGTAGATTTCCTCCGACACACGAGAGCCGATCTCGCTCATCGCAGAACGGGTCTTGGAAAGCTCCGCACGAATTTCCTTTGGGGACTTGCCCGCCAGCTCCTCCGGGATACGGTCAATGGCGAAGTTCTTCACATCCACGCCAAACTTACGGCAGAGCATATAACCGACGCAGACAGCAGAGAAGCCCATATCCCTGCGGCTGTATGCTTCGCAGTTCATTGCAAGCTGAGCGTGACCAAGCTCCTGTGCCACGCACTGGCAGAGTGCAACGCTGTCCCCAATGTCCCGCTTGATATAGAGGGTCTGATCCTCGTTCTTATAGAACGCTCCCATATTGGGAGAAGGCAGCTCCTCCACAGTGCTCACATCAATGGGAGCCGTGTCGAGCATAATGGCAACGAGCTTTCGGGGGTCACGGTCAAGGGTGGGTGCGGCAGGCTTCTTTCCGCTGGTCTGCGCCACATCGAATACCTTCTTGACATTGTAGGCAATGCCGGTAGAGCCGTCATTCTTGGTGTATTCAACAGGTTCAAGAATGGACAGGCTCTTAGCACCCTTGTTGATCTTCACGCCGTCCTCCTGCCAATCACGAAAATCCTTAAGCTGAGTTGCCTGCGGCTGCTGCTTATAAATGAGCAGAGCGTTGGCGGCAGAATAGCGATCCATTCGTGCCTGCGTATCGAGATATGCCCTGAACTTGTCGGGGTCGCTGACGATCTCGGTTGCGGTATCGTCGATCATCTGATACACGGCATCCTTCTCCGCCTTTTTCTTGGCGGCGTATTCCTCCGGGGAGAGCTGCGGACGAGCCGCAGCCCCGGACTTCTTAGGGGTGAAATTGTTAGTCATAGCTGATTACCTCTCTTTCGATTTCTTATGCTTTTTCGGCTGGGTGTGAACCGTCTGACGGTTCGGTTCTGGAGTCTTGCTTTTCTCCTTGGAAAGCGCAGGCTCGGCACGGTCTGCTTCCTTGTCAGCTTTTGCAGCAGTCTTGTAGCGCTCCAGCTTTTCTCTCACGGAAGGCTTCTTGTCTGCCTGCTTTGCTGTACCCCGGTCAATAGCCGTACCGCTGATCTCGGAGCTTCGCTCGGACGGAGGGCTTTTTTCCGTCTTTGCGACCGTAGGGTTTTCGTGGGACTGACCTTCTTTCTGCAAAGGCTTTCCCATTGCTTCCTCCACGATGATCTCGCCCTTGGTTTTGGTCGGCACTTCCCGCACCACCGCTTCACGGTCAGCCTTGTCCTGCTCTGCCTGCGTGATAACGCCTGCCTTATCGACCTTGCCGATCTCGAAGCGTTCCACAATGCGCTGAATTTTGGAAGCGTCCTCTGCACGGGCGATAATATCCACGGGTACATCATCTCCCTTGGCGCTCTTATCTCTCAGGACACAATAGAGAACGCCATAGCGCTTTGCCTGTTTGGTGAACTGTGCCAAGTCCTTGTTCGGGATAGAAAAGACTTTCAGTTCCTTGCCGGACTTGATCATATTGGTGAGCCGTGCCTTGCCTTTGGTCTGCTGTTCCTGCTTCAACACGGACACGAGAAGCAGGGCGACATTCTTTGCCGCCGAGCCTGTAAGTTTTGCGGCAACTTCAAAGCCTTCAAGCGAGAGCCTGACGACCTGCTCAGCCGCATCACCGCCGTTGTTCATAGTTGCGGTTCTCCTTTCGTTTTGATTTTTCTTCCTCTGCTCGGACTGCATCCACCTTTTCCTCGATAACCTTGGAACGGACAGCGATGTCCTGACAGAGTTTGACCTCCTTGCGGAGTTCCTTTAACTTCTCGGTAAGAAGCGAGATACTTGCCTTTGCCTGTGACAGCTCTGCATCTGTGATGTTCACTTTTCGTATTTCATTTCGGAGGTGCGTTCTGTCGTCGGCAGTTAAGGTCTTGACTTGCTCCTCGACCGAGTGCTGATATGAAAAAAGCTGCTCGTCTGTACCGATGTGGTGCTTGCCGAGCAGCGTGACTTGTTTGGTGAGTTCATCTATCTTCATCAAATCTTCTTTGAAAAGGTAGTGAACTCGTGCGTGATTCTGTTGTCCTGCCTTGTACTTCGGCAGATAGCCGAGCCGGTAGCAGTAGTAAAGGTACAGCCCATACAGACCGCCGACTTTTCCAATTCTGTCGCTCCGTGTTCTGAGCCGGTATTGCTTCGGTCGGTAGGTTTTAGGCTGAAACGGCTCGAAGTCGATGTTATCACGGTTTTCAATGAGCCGCTGTGTAATGCGCTCTTTGGTGTATTCCTCACCGAGCCTGTGCAATCGAATGGGGCGCTCATCGCCCTTGCCCTTGATCGCCCAATACTTCCGTTTGGGATTGGAACTGAGGGTGTAGCCCATTTCAGAGAGGTGATATTCAAGTTGCCGAAGGTTGTGACTCATTGCAATGGCTTCATCCAGTGCAGTACGGGCAAGGTTGTAGCGTGTGGGCATACCGGCTTTATCCTTTTGGGTCAGATACTTTGCATCGGGATAACGCTCCGGTTCCTTGATCGTGCTGATACCGTACTTTTCACAAATGCGGTCAGCTTCCTTATAGAACTTAAACCACGAGGTATCCCGGCAACGCTTCCCATCGACAAAGGAAACAGAGTTGATGACAAAGTGGCAGTGCAGATGCTCTGTATTCAGATGGGTCGTCACCAACACCTGATATTTCTTGCCCCAAACGGAATTTGCGAACTCCATTCCGATATGCTGGGCAAGCTCCGGTGTGATGTCGGTTTCCTTAAAGCTAAGATAGCCGTGATAGGCTTGGATGCCGTCTGTCTTATCGAACTGTTCCTTGACAGTGACAAACTGCTCACGGGCAATCGCCGAAGTGCAGTTGATCCCCTCACAGAATAATTCCTGCTCGGTTTTCTCGCCGTTTTTTACATAGTTGACAACATCACGAAGCGCCTGATAATCGGCGTCGCTGTACTTCGACTTTGACTTTGTGGTTTTCTCAGGATTGGAAGCGTAGTCGAGAACGGTCGCAAGGCGAACCGTGACCGGCCACAGCTTACTTACTGCCATTTCAGGTTGCTCTCACCGGGACGGAGAAACTGGCGCTCCATATCTGCCTGAAACTTGTGCAGGCGCTCCAGCTCGCTATTCAGTTTCTGTGTGTCGATAAAGCCAAGGGCGTTTGCCTTGACGGAGATCTGATGGATGTTATTGCCGATGGCGGAGAACTCCCGCATCGCATCATAGAAACGGTCGTCGGGTTTTTCCTTTGGCTCATAGCCACGGATCAACAGACGGACGAGCGCCGCTTCAGAGAGGCAGGTTTTCTTGGCTTTCTTCTGCAAGTCCTGCGCTTCGTCACGGGAAAACCAAAACTGCTTCTTGATCGTTCTTTTCATAAATGGACTTCATCCTTTCTCTTGAAATGTGTGGTGCTTCTTGCACGGGGTATTAGGGGTTCCCCCTAACGAGGTCTTTTGCGGCGCTTTGAAAAGCGGAGTAAAAAGGCACTGCTCGTTAAGATAATACAGAGCGTTCGGGGGGAACCCCGTTCTCATTGAGATCAGCGTTCTTTGTCCGCCCTGACGGGCTTAAAAGGTACGGCTACGATCTCATTGTTGACTCTCATAAAGCGTTCGGGAAACTTGAATTTCTCACGGTATTTCTCTGCAAGATCGGGCGGGAGGGACTGGAACCTCTCTGCATCGAAAGGTGCGTAAGTAATGAAAAACTTCCCGCAGATAATGTCCAGCATCTCACGGGAAGGCTCAATCATATAGCACTTTTCAATTTTCCAAGCGTTCTCGCCAAACATATAACCGTCCAGTCTGACGCACGGGTCAGTTCCGTCAAGGCACGACCCGAAGATGGAATAGCCACCCATTCCAGCCTGAAACGCCTTGTTGTTGGAGCTGACGCCATAGGTTCTTGACCTCTCATCGTATGGCTTGTCAAAGCTGTCCTGCGTGAAAACGATATAGCCGGAAAGGTGTTCTTTGCCCTCATTTTCCGCTTCACAAAAGCGGCTACGCATCTCGGCAAAGGTCATTTCAACGGCTTGTGGCTCTCCATAAACCGCCCGATTCGGGGTCAGCCCATTTACCTTGCCCTCCTCATTGCAGATGATGGCGACCTCATCTTCAAAAGGCATATATTCCTCAATATCGCCGCCGACCACCTCCTGCATCGCTTCCAAGGTATCGTCGATCTCTATCATCTTGGGGTACTTGTTCGGCTCAACAAGCAGGACGGAAATCTTTCCGTCGCTTGCATTCACCGGCTCCTTGCAGAGTGATTTGTCGAAAGAAATCGACTTGAACCCGATACTGTCCACGAAGTAGAAGCCGGGATTCAGGGTGTCACTCTCCCTGATTTCGACTACATCCGATACGGAAAGAGAGCGTCCCTTGTAGTCGGCAGGATGGTCAACATTGAACTTCTGATAGATGTTTTCGAGGGAGATGCAGTCCATTTTGCCGTCATAAACTCTGTCGTAAGCGGCTGCGTTGACTTCCTTAGTGCCTTTGATCTTTTGAGGGATTCCATTCCGATGAAGCACACATTGGCGGCATCCCTGTCCACATTGATCTGATAAATGCTAAACTCAGTCATCGTTCATTCGTCCTTTCTTTGGTTTTGTTGCGGTGGATACCGAGCTGGAAACAAAGAAAGTCATTGTAGTCCTTGCCGCAGGGCGGAGGGCTGTCAATGACTTCATACTTGCTCGGCAATATGGTTTTTAGCGCAAGGCTGGCTTTTCTCCCGGCATTGTCGTTGTCGAAGTGCAGGAAGATTTTTTGAATCTGCGGCTTCTCATCAAGGAATTTCACAAGAGCCGCAGGGGTTGTACTGTCCTCGATTTTCTCCTTGGGCAGATACACCCCGGCGAGGGAAACAAGGTTGTCTGTACGCCAATCCCTGCCCTGCCATCCTTTCAAGTGTCGCAAAGGAAAGCAGGTCAATGGCACACTCAAAAAGATGCACCGTGCTGCTGTCGCTGTCTGCGACCCGAAAAGAATAGTGCTTATCGCTGCCGGAGCAGTCACCCAAAACTCGGCGGTCATTGGTCGCTCGGAAGGACGCATAACGAGGGGAATTTTTCTCATCAAAGCCCACGCACACAAGGTTGTGATACGGCAGGCTCTCGAAAATCAGCCCCTTGTCAATGCAGTATTGGATGATGGTATAGTCGATTCCTCTGCCGAAAAGATACTCTGTAATTTTATCTGTGGTAGCACTTTTATCCGGCAGAAGTAAGACCTTCGGTTCCGCTTTCTGCTTTGGCTTGACTGTCGTTGACGGCATTACCGCCGCCTTTCCCATCAGTGTTTCAACTGCCTCTGCAAAAGAACAGCCCTTGACTTTTACAAGATAGTCAAGGGCATTGTAGCCACCGATGCGTTGTGACCACCACATCCACTTACCGTTAGAAATCTTCAAGCTGTCGTGGGTGCGGGTGGTATAATTGTTGCCGGAAATGCGGACAAGCTCCTGCGGCTCACAGCTTTGCAGATAGGTCAGCAGATCGATTTGCCGTGCCTGTTCCACCACCTCCGGCGGGATATACGGCATAAAATCACCTGCTTTCCCGTTGCTGTTTCTTCTCCTGCCGTTGCAGGCTCTTATCCGCTTCCGTTTCGATGGAGTCCCGAATGGTATCCATATGCTCGGTTTCTCTGTCCCGGAACTCCTTATACACATCACTCAGAGGACAAGGGGAACGAAGCAAAGCCCTTGCCTTTTCCGGCTCAAGCTCCAGCTCCTCCATACACATCACGATGTCCTCCCGCATCGTGTATTCGTAGGTATGATTGAGAATTTCGGACGGCTCCTGACGCACAAGCCAGTCCCGGTATTTGTCCTGCTCGGCTTTCATTTTCTCGTAAAGTCGAGCGTTGTAATCTGTTTCGTTCATAACGAACACCTCCTTCAAAATAGAAATAGCCGCCTGATTTCTTTTGAAAACCAAGCGGCTATGTGTCGGCAGTATGAGATTATTCCCATACCGCATTAGTCAGCGTTCCAAGTCCCTCGGTTTCTTTTCGGGCGGTTCTTCACCCTCATCGGGTTCACCGCCGACGATCTCGTTCTCACGCTTATCCACATTGAGCAGGGCGTTGAGTTCGTTCAGCCGGTCGGTCTTGGCTTTCAATTCTTCCTCCTGCGGGAACGGTCTTTCCACATCGACCTTCGCAGTTTCAAACTGCTTTTTGATGTTGTCAAGCTCCATTTCGTTCATCTCCAAACGCTTTGGAAGCCCCTCCAGCGCATTATCCAAGCGGGTGATGTTGCCGAAGGTGTCCGTGCCGAGGGTTACGGGATAGCCAAGCTCACCCTTGAGCCGCACTTTGTATTCTCTTGCTTCAAAGTACAGCTCCATCGTAAAGCCACGGTACTCACCGAGGGGGATGGGGTCGGGATTCGTCATTGCCCTACACGCCTCCAAGATGGCGTTGCCAGCATCCGCTTTCTCTGAATAGAAAGCACCCTTGACCGTCATACCAACAAAGGTTTCATCAGACGGCTTAGGGTGCTCTGCCACTCTTTCCATATCGGATTTTAATCCCGCAATTACATCAGAGCGCCGTGTGATCTCCTGCGGATAGAACTTGATGATCTTATCCTCCAAAGCATATTTTTCGGAAAGGAAGCTGGACTTTAAGAGCCGCAACTTCTGAACCTGAATGTCCAAATCCATCTTCTCTTTGATGTGGGGATTGCCGGTCGCCAGCATTTTGATTTCAGCGTAAGACAGTGCGGTTTCGTCAATATCTTCGCAGGAGCGTACCGGCGATTTGCTGGTCATTATCTGCGAAGCGAACTTCTGCTTGCCTTCCACGAGCTGATATAAGTAGGCATCAAAGGTTTCTTCCGTTACAAAACGGTAGATGTGAACCTCTGCATTTTCGTTGCCTTGCCGGATGCTTCTGCCGAGCCGCTGTTCCAAGTCGGAGGGTCGCCACGGGCAATCGAGATCGGAGGATGCGGCAAGTTTGTTCTGCACATTCGTACCGGCTCCCATCTTCTGCGTACTGCCCATCAGGATGCGGACATCCCCTCGGCGTACCTTCTTGAACAGCTCCAGCTTCTTTGCTTCGGTATCTGCTTCGTGGATGAACTTGATCTCATCGGCGGGTACGCCACGGGCAATCAGCTTCTGTCGAATGTCGTCATAGACATTGAAGGAGCCGTCGTTTTTCGGCGTAGACAGGTCGCAGAAAAATAGCTGTGTCAACCGCTTCTCACTGCCACGCTCCCAAGTTTCAAACATAGCGTCCACGCAGGCGTTGAGCTTGCTGTCTTCAAAATCAGGGAGCAACGGATTGATAAGCCGCTGATCGAGGGCGAGCTTTCTGCCGTCGTTGGTGATCTTGAGCATATTATCCACTCTTGCATCAACCATACCGTTCCGCACCCTTTCGGCTCTTTCCGCAAGCCCCGCAACCATATCCCTTTGGATTTCAGAGGGCTTCACCGAGATGTTGTGAAAGACCGCTTTCGGCACTGGCAGGTCAAGCATATCCGCTGTTTTGATGTCTGCGATTTCCTTGAACATCGCCATCAGCTCCGGTAAATTGTAGAAGCGGGCAAAGCGTGTTTTAGCTCGGTATCCCGTTCCTTCGGGTGTAAGTTCTACTGCCGTAATGGTTTCTCCGAAAGTGGAAGCCCAGGCATCGAAGTGCTGCAAGTTGTTCTGAACAAGGGTATTGTACTGCAAGTACCGCTGAATGGTGTAAAGCTCGACCATCGAATTGGAGATCGGCGTTCCTGTCGCAAACACTGTCCCACGCCCTCCGGTCAGTTCGTCCAAATACCTGCATTTCATAAAAAGGTCACTGGACTTCATTGCTTCGGTTTGAGCAATGCCGCCTACATTCCTCATTTTTGTAAAGAGAAATAAATTCTTATAGTAGTGGCTCTCATCAACGAAAAGCCTGTCCACACCCAGCTCCTCAAAGGTCACGGTATCATCCTTTTTGGATTGGTCGTTGAGCTTATCGAGCTTCTGCTTGACAGATTTCTTTGTGCGCTCCAGTTGTTTTACGGAGAAGTTATCTCCACGGTTCTTTTTCAGTTCCGCAATGCCCTCCGTAACTTCATCAAGCTGCTGCTCAAGGATCGCCCGCTGCCGTTCAATGGACATCGGTATTTTCTCGAACTGCGAATGCCCGATAATGATGGCATCGTAACCGCCAGTGGCAATTCTGCCGCAGAACTTTTTGCGGTTTTTGGTTTCAAAGTCTTTCTTCGTTGCCACCAAAATGTTGGCAGAGGGATAAAGCTGTAAGAACTCCGATGCCCACTGCTCGGTGAGGTGGTTGGGTACGACAAACAGAGATTTACTGCACAATCCGAGTCTTTTGGACTCCATTGCCGCCGAAACCATCTCGAAGGTTTTCCCTGCACCCACGGCGTGTGCAAGCAGCGTATTCCCGCCGTATAGGATGTGCGCCACCGCATTTCTTTGGTGTTCCCGAAGCTCGATTTCCGGGTTCATACCGCTAAAAACGATGTGGCTTCCATCGTACTCACGGGGACGCAAGCTGTTGAATTTCTCGTTGTAAAGGATGCAAAGCCGTTCTCTGCGTTCAGGATCAGACCAGACCCAATCCTGAAAACCCTGCTTGATAAGCTCCTGCTTTGCCTGTGCGATTGCCGTTTCCTTCTTGTTCAGAATGGCTTTCTTTTTGCCGTCTGCGTCCTCTACATAGTCGAAGATGCGGACATCTTTAAGGTTCAGTGTTTCCTCAATGATTTTGTAGGCGTTGATGCGCCCCGTACCGTAGGTACTGTATGCCTTCACATTGCTGCGGTCATAGGACTTGCCTTCAATGTTCCATTCGCCGGTGTAGGCAGAGAAGTGAACTTTGATGTTCCACTGTGCGTACCTCGGTGTTCCCAAGAATTCAAACATAAACTGTTCGACAATTTCGGTCGGCAGCCAAGTAGCACCAAGCCGAACGGCGATCTCGCTGGCGGTCAGGTCTTTGGGCTGCACCCGTTCCAGTGCTTCCACATTGACGGTGTAATCTTCGGGGTAAAGCTCTGCCGACTTTCTGGCGAGTACCAGCTTTTCCCGGACATTGCCGGAGAGGTATTCGTCCGCCATCAGGTACTTTGCCTGCGTGGAATTGCCGTACCCGTGCATCGGGTTCAGAAAGATAACGCCCTTCAAGTCCGCAAAGATTTCTTCCTCGGTCTTGCCGGTCAGCTCGCACATATACTCCATATCCACACGGGCTTTTTCGCCCATAGAAACGGCAAGCGCTTCGCTGGCGGTATCTACGGAAGTAACCGGGGTATGTGGTTTGATGGTTCGCTTGTAGAATATATCCGCCTTGCGTTCAAGCTGCCCTTCATCGCCCAAGACCTCAAGAGCCGAGAGCAGAGAAAAGGAGCTGTCCTGTGAAAAGGCGGAGATGTTGGCACGGCTGTTGATAAGTCCGTACTGCTTGGAAAAGGTATCATAAAGAGCGTTTAATCGCTCCTGCTCCGCTTTAATTTCCGAGTCGGGGTAATCCTCTGTCTGCAATTCAATCAGCTTTCTGACTGAATCACGGATGCGGATCATACCCTTTATGCGGTTCTCTGCGGTAGCGGATACCTCCACCGGAGCCATACGGCTGTTTTCTCGGAAGTAGATTTTATCGTCCAGCACCGTATAGGAGAAGTTGCGGACGGTGGGATCTGCGGGAATGGAATTGTCCTCCTCTGCAAGTTCATCCTCCACCTCATATACGGTCAGCTCACCGTGAATATTGGAAACGGCTTCGCTGAGTTGCTCGGCAAGGTCTGCCCCCTCGTAAGGGACGCAGGTGGCTTCGGGACCGAAACGCCCCGACACCATTTTCATCTCTCCGAGTATCATTTCGGGATGCTCAACAAAGTACCTGTTCATCAGGATACCGTTTTCATCCGTGCCGAGCTGTACCCAATCCGGCTCTATATCCACAATGCGGTCACGCTTTTGCAGAATAAGAATGTCCGAAACGACCTCCGTTCCGGCGTTACCCTTAAAGGTGTTGTTCGGCAAACGGATAGCACCAAGCAGGTCGGCTCGCTGAGCAATATATTTACGGACAGCGGAGTTTTCCTTATCCATCGTACCCTTGCTTGTAATGAGCGCCATTACGCCGCCCGGACGGAGCTTGTCCAAGGATTTGGCGAAGAAGTAGTCGTGAACGAGGAACTTGTGCTTGTCGTAACGCTTGTCAGGAACCTTGAAATCCCCGAAGGGTACATTCCCCACAACGGCATCAAAGAAGCTGTCAGGGAGGTTGGTTTCCTCAAAGCCCTGTGCGGCGATAGAGGACTTTTGATATAACTGCTGTGCGATACCGGCAGAAACCGTATCCAGCTCCACACCGTAGATCTTGCTTTCCTTCATTTCTTCGGGAAGCATACCGATAAAATGCCCGATGCCGCAGGACGGTTCCAAGATGTTGCCCTCACGGAAGCCAAGCTGTTTCATCACCTTATACACGGCATTGATAACCGTTGGCGGCGTGTAGAAAGCGGTCAGAGTGCTTTCTCTTGCGGAAGCGTATTCCTCCGGTGTCAGGATGTTTTTCAGCATCCCGAACTCTGTCTGCCAAGAACCGGCTCTCTCATCAAAGGCTTCGGGAATACCGCCCCAGCCAACATACTTGGAAAGAATGATCTGCTCGTCCGGTGTGGCGAAGCGGTTTTCTTCCTGACACCTTTTCAGAACGGTGATCGCCGCATAGTTGCGGTGGAAGCGTTCTTTCTTGTTGACCTCCTCGACCTCGTGAGAAGCAAGGTCAAAGGTATGACGGTCTGCCATTGGGATTTCGGGATGAATATCAAAGGTCTGCACCCGGCTTTTCTTCGGATGCTCCCAAACAGGGGTAAGAGGTGCTTCCACCTGTGCAAGTTCTTCCTCGGAGAGATAAACAAGGTCGTCAAAGGACAGCGCTTGCAGTCCTTTTTCGGTCAGTTCTTCAAGGGACGCATACTGCTCACTGCGGACGACCTTGCCATCTGCAAGAGTTTCGATGCGGAAATCCACAAGATTGACCCTTGCCTGTATTTCGTGCTTGTCGTCCTCAGTCGTGGTGTAGGCAACGCCGACATCAGTAAGATCGGTGTAGTCCGCACCATCCTCACGCTGATACTCCTCACGGCAAAAATCATCAATGAGATGCTTCGCCTTGTCCAGAGCATTTTCCGGCAAATACGGGCTGTCGATGATCTCAAAGCCCTTGGGCGGTGGGTCAAGCTGTGCGATAAAACCGTGCGGAATCGTGTTGCCGTCCTTGTCCTTATACAGAACAATGCTCATCGGCACACCGTAGTAGTTTTCCTCCTTGATGTCCTTCTCAAACTGATAAGGACTGGTGTACTCGATGCTTTCACCGACCTTGCCGTCCGTGCCGAGATAGTCGATCCTGCCGATAGGTTTGGACTCGACTGGTGCTTCCTTCGTGGTGGAAACCACGGTGCGGGTAATGCGTTTACCGTCCTCCAAAGCGTTGACCTCTACATCGTACCCTCTGTCGGTCAGCATTGTAAGGTAGGTTTCCAAGCGGTGCTGCGGAAATCCTACCATTGGGACACGGGTGTTGTGATCAACGGCACGGGTCGTCTGCACCAAGTCAAGAGCAGTCCCGACGACCTCTGCATCCTCGGCATAGGCTTCAAAGAAATCACCCACCTGATACAGCAAAAGGCTACTCGGATTGTCTGCTTTGGTTTTAAGGTACGCCTGATAGAACTCCGGCAAAGCAGCATCCTTTGGCTTTTCTCTTTCTGCCGTCTGTCTGATACGCTCCACAACGCTCTGCGGCAAGTCCTGCACATAGAAGGTGATCTCACCTTCGGGGGAGATGTGGGCAATGTTCTGATAGTCCCCATTGACCTCCACGGCACGGTTCCAAACGGTCAGTCCGTTGCCGAGATAGCCCATCCCGATGTCATACTCGACCGCCTTTTCTTCGGGCTGTTTAATAGCGACCTTCAAATGGTCATTCAGCGGGTTCTCCTGCACCTTGCTGTCGAACTCAGTTCTCGTCATTTCCTTGTTGAAAAGCGGAAACTGCGTATCATAGAGCATCACACGCTCATCATCAAAGGACAGGATTTCATACTCGTTTGCGCCGAGATAGACGGTGCTGCCGAGGTGGTACTCATATCGCTCATTTTTCGGCTCTGCCTTTTCGGAAGGTGCGGTAGACAAGATTTCTCTGTTCCTGCGTTCCTCGGCAAGCGCTGCACGGCGTTCCTCCTGCTTTTGCAGCCACTCAGGGTACTGTGCCTTTTCCTTGGGGTTCAGGTAACGGTCGAGTTTTATCAGCTCGCCAATACGCTTCTCCACCTGACTCCATTTCAGGTCGATATGGGGTTTATCACTTCCGATGCCTTTAGAAATACGGATGCCCTTGCCGTCGTGCTGCTCATCAATATTGGCTCCGACGATTACGGGATAAGCACCGCCCCAGCCGTATTCATTTTTTAGGAAATCGGCATTTTCCTTTGCAGACAGGCTCTTGTGGAACTGCTCATAGATTCGCATTTTCCCCTCAGAGATGCCGCTGCCACGGGTGAGAACAGCGTCGATGATCTCCTGAGAGAAAGTAAAAGCAGAGGGCTTTCGTTCCTCTGCTCCTGCTGTCATCAAGCTCAACTGCCCGTCAATGGACGGCAGCGGCTTCATCGTGTCCTGCAACTCCCCAAGCAACCGCATCGCTTCAAAGTGCTGGGCAATTACGCCCCAATCATAGAAACTCTGTGCCGTGCGGGAGAGATAACTGCCCTCCCAAAGCTGCAACACATTCTGATAGGTCTTATAGCCCACACGCCGACCGTCACTCAGAATGACCTCGGTATAGTCGTTGTTGAAAATGCGCTTGATATAAGAAATACGGGCGTCCTCATCAGCGGTAGCTTCAAAGAATGCCCGTATCTCGTCTTTACTTGCTTTCAGGTGCGGCGTAGTGCCGAGAATTTCACGAACGGTATCGTCGCCGCCAAAGAACGGCAGGCTTTTATCCTCGTGACTTCGGTCGTAGTAGTCTAAGCGAAGATTACCTCCGCCATCACGATCTCCTGAACCCGGCTCCGGATACTGTTCATCTTCCGAACCCAGCTCATCATATCCGTCGCTTTCAGATTCTCCGTCACGCCCTCCGACGCCGCCATCTGCTCCGTCAGCATCTGTTCCATCTCGTTCGCTCTGCGCTCCGTGTCGTTCAGATGCTCGTTCAGGGCGCAGCTCGTCAGCAGGTTGTAGTAGCGTACCTTGTGATGCTCCTTCAGGAACTTCTTCCGCATCCGGGCGTACCTGCCCATCGACAGCTCCGGCTGCTCCGGCATTGTCAGATCGGGGAGCAGATAATCCCCCTGCCTCGTGTAAGTGATCTCGTTCATCGTCAGGACTCCTTTCGGTTTTTTCTTTGCCTACATTGTAATCGGCTTTGGTTTTCTCTGCAATTATGCGATTTTGACGGTCGAGGGCAAGAATGGTGCGGGAAATCTCCGCAAGTCCCATCTCCGCAATATCGCTGGTGGCATAGCCGAGGGCGTTCAGCGTGGCAGGCGTCGTAAAATTCACCACATCCCGAAGGTCATCGGGTTCAAAGTATTCTCCGGCTTCAATGCCCAGGCGGGTCATCGTCATATAGGCGACGCTGTTTCGCACCGCCGTTTTGAAAATGTGGGTGATTTCTTCTTCGGATACGCCGTCCAAGAAGCTATCTTTCACGCTGTAAAGAAGGTCGGTAAGATAGTCGGGGATGTTGTCCTCTACGGCATTTCTTGCCGCCGACTCGATGGCAACGGCGAGGGTTTCCTTGTCGTTCAACTCTCCGAAGGTGCTTTCCAGCGTGTCGATCACCTCTGCCGTGTATTCGTCCCGCATTTGCCAAATGGGAACTCTGCGGGAAAAGCGGCTGGGATGCGTGTCGGAAATATCGAAGTAGTGGACAAGCCGCTGACGGCGCTGGTCGGCATCCTCAAAAACGGCAATGCCGTGTGCTCCACGATTGACCCATCGCCCAAACTTTTGGTTCCAGTCGTCGATCTGAAGAACGGCGGTGGCGTCCGGTCGCTGTGCGTGAACCAAAAGCTGTTCATCAAAGCGCAGGCGGTAGTTGTAGCAGGCAGAGCGCAGAAACGCTTCCCAGCTTGCGGGGTTTGCAACGACCGTTTTGCAGGTTCGGTTATACAGCTCCGAGATGAAGTCGTATTTTCGTGCCATCGGCGGACACCTCCTTATCGTTCATAGTCTTTTGGCTTGATGGCTTTGCCGTTCTCATCATAGCTCTTGGGTTTGGCGGCAATGGAGTCCCACCGGATCATAGAACCGGCAAGCATCGCCTGCTCCTGCGCCTTGCTGACACCCAGCTTTTCATTGAACTTGTCTTTAATTGCTTCGTTCTCTGCACGGTTCCCGTCGTTAAAACTTGTAGCGGTATAGCCCTTTTGCCAGCGGTCGATTTGAATGACCTCACCGGTAGACGGCAATACGGAATAGCACATCGGAGGCAAGGGCGGCTCCATTGGAGCGTAGGTACAGCCGCCTTGCTCCATACGCTCGGCAAACTCACAAATGTGAAAGAGATTGCATCCAACCTCTGTGTGATAGTTATCAATATAACGGCAGGGATAGCTTTCCGTCTTGCCGTCACGGTCTGTTACGATGATGCGCTCGCCGTCGGGGATGCGGAACAGCTCTTTATAGTGGCTGTCAATAAAGCGAATATCCCGGTTGGCTTCTTCGATGTGCTTGTCCAGCCATTCCTTTACATAGCAGAGGCAGTAGAAGTTATAGTCGCCCCTCGTTGGATTACAGCGAAGCACGAACGCATATTTCTCGGTATCTGCTCGGAAGCCGAACTCAGTGGTATAAGCACCCTGCATTTCGCTTTCCTTGTTCTCACGCCCATAACGCACCATCTGAGAACGGCTTTGAAGCAGTCCGTACTCCTCTGAGCGCAGGGCGTTGATTACATCGTCCAAGTCCCGCTTGAACTCATCGCTTTTCCATTGCGGTCGGGTATCAAACCAAGTGGTATAAAACTGATCGCCGCTTGAGCCGAAGTCCCCACGCAGATAACCGATATTGCCTGTCTGCCCTTGAAGCTGCGAGCTTTGAGCGTAGGTGTATTTGCGTTCGGGAACGGTCAGCGGTCGCAGTGTGAAATCTGTCATTATCGTTCACTCCTCTCTTGAGATACTCTTTGTTTCGGGATGTCAAAGCCGTAAACGGCGGCGATCTCATCCCCAAGTCGCCGGGTCAGCCGGGTAATATCGGCTCGTGTGGCTTTGCCGTGATAGATTTTGTCTCTCAGGTTCTCCATCTGTGTTTCGGAAACGCCGTCTTTGAACACACGGTAGAGATAGTGATTCGTGCCGTCGTGGTGAGTTGCATCGGCACGAAGATCGCCGTACTTATCTACATACCATTCGGTATAGTCGGTATCGGCATACAGACAATCTCGGATGTTGCCGGAGGGGATGTCCTTGTAGCCCATCACTCTGCCGTTCCATCTGCCGATGTCGCCAATGACAATGATCGGCTGGGAAAGCTGAACATTCAGGTTGACTCGCTCATCGGAGAGGTATTCGTAATTGGTTTCCTCCATCCACTCATAGAGTGCCTGCTCATCATTCGGGTCATCGTCCAGCTCGTTGGCTTCAAGGAACTCCTTGTAGTCCTCTCGCCAGTCGTCCACATCAAGGCTCTGGTTGCTCCAAATGATGTGGCGGTCACTCGGTCGTGTCGCTTGGCTCATCTGTTCCACCTCCCAAGTAAGAGAAAACGCGGTTCTTTGCGACCTGCTCCTGAAGCTCGGTGATGACCGTCATATCCAGAACGGTCACATCGGGGATTTTCAGAATCGTCGGCAAGGTCAGTGCCTTCAAGTCTTTTTCGGTTTTACAGCCTGCGTCAAAGAGCTTTGTCAGCACCTTCACTTTCTGCTGCAAGCCCTGCTCGGCTGCGGTTTTCTTTGTTGCCATAGAAATCTACCTCCTTATCGTTCGTGCTCCTTCTGAGGTTTCGTATGTAGCTTTCTGTCGAAATCACTTTTCCCGACCTCACCTTGCCACTCGAATAGTTCATTTTCTCCCGGACAGTAGAGTTTGCCGTTGTCTGCACACACAAACAGATCACAGTTCTTTATACTCGACTTCTTGTAGAACTCCGCATAGCTATATGAGGTTTTGCTTTCAGGGCAGTCTTTGCTCATAAAGCCAAGTTCAAAATCTCTTGCGGTATGAAGTGATATGAAATCAAGCGTATTTTCAGCTTTTGTGAACAAGCGATATGGGCTGAACATCCTGCCACCATACTCAAACATCAGCTTACTGCTTTGCGTATGCCGAAAAAGAATTGCTTTCTTTTCTGCCCAATCGGGCATACACTCCGGCTTTACTTCACCCAGCACATCCATACGCTCATAACGGGTATTCTTGCCGTCATAAAGGTTCTTGCAAAACACCGCACTGCCACGGCTGTTTGCCGAAGCGCCGAAGCCGCCGGTCACATAATAGAGTTGCCGGTCAGCTCGTTGGTACTCCGGCTTGAGGATTGCCGGGTTAATGGCAATGATTTTGCCGTTGATGTCGTTCTTATAGTGGTCGGGGATGCAGTCCGCTTGGGTGATAACCGTCACGGGAATATCCAGCTTTTCAACCTCTGCTCGGAACTTTTCGGCGTCTTGCTTGATGCGCTCTGCAAAGAACAGGGTTGCATCAATATAGTCGTCGCCAACGGCACATTCGGTAAACTTCTCAAAGATGTCGTTGCACTCTCCGTAGCAGCAGAGGAAGCGTTCTCCGTTGCTATCCTGCTCATTCTCGGCAAGAATGATTTCACGGGAACCGATATTCACAGCGCAGAGGACGGTGTAATCACCGACCTTTCTCTTTTCATTTTCCATAGAAATCACCATCCTTAGTTCATAACATAGTTGGAATAAAGATGCTGCATCCTCTTTCGTGCTTTTCGGCATTCGGGAGAACAAGCCAATTCTGGGTGTTCAGACTGGATTTTTGCTCTCGTCCTACGGACACTTTCAAAATGGGGTAGTTCGAGTTCCTTGTAGTTCTTCATCACGACCTCAAAAGGCATTTTTCCAACCGAGTTTTCATTGCTGTAAAAGCTGTTACACACGAGAAGATACAACATCATATCGTCGCTTCGTGCGTCAACATTGGTTTTGAGAATGGAAATAACCCTATCCTCAATCTTTTTGAGATGGTTCATTGCGTACCTCCTTGTGATATAGAAAAGGGGCGGAGTTTTTGCTCCGCCCCTTGGATAATCAGCTCACTTCTTGTTTTTCGATCTAATCTGCAAGAAGATAAAGCCGCCGATGATAAAGGCTACAAGTACGATAGCCACGATGGTTTTAGGTTCCATTAGTTACGATCCTCCTTTTTCTTTTTCTTGAATCCGATAACGCCGCACACCGCAATGCCCACTGCGGACAGTCCTGCAAGGGCATAGAGCAGCGGCAGATTGGTTGTGTCGCCGGTCTTGGGCGTATCACGCAGAACATTGTGCATCTCCACAATGGTGGTGGAGCCGAGCTTGACCGTTGCCTTCTTGTCGGCAGGCAGGACATACATCGAAGAAGCCGAGTTGCTTACCTCAGAAATGGTGTAGTCCCCGATGCGAAGCCCGTCAATGAAGATCTCACCCTTGTCGTTGGTTTCAAGGATAATGTCATAGCCGTTTGCACCGGTAATGCGGAAAGCGAAGCCCTTGACCTTGCCGTCAGAGGAGGTCTTGACGATTTTCAGGTTGCCTCGCATAGCTTCATTGATGAAGCCGACACCTGCCTTGTTCTCCACCTTGTAGGTCTTGCCGTTGGTGTCGATCATCACTTCATACACGCCGGTATCAAGGACAAACCCCTCCGGTGCTTTGGTTTCCTTGACGAAGTAGCGACCGTAGAACAAGTCGTTCATACTGTATTCTCCGATTTCCTTTTCGGTCAGTGTGCCGAGCAGTTCATCACCGTCGTCCAGCTTGCCGTTTGCGTTACTGTCCTTATAGACCTCAAAGGTCGCTCCGGTCAGTTTATTGTCAGGATATTCGGAATCCACCTTGGTCAGATGGATGTTTCCACGGACATATTTGTTGACGATCTTGATCTCCACGACCTGACCGTCTGCGCCGATGGTCACGGGATAGATGGTATCGTCCAGCACGAAGCCGGCGGGCTGTTCGATTTCACGGACATACCAAGTGCCGTAAGGGATGCTCTCAAAAGAAAAACTACCATCTTCAGCAGAAGTGGCAGTCATCAGAGCATTTTCCTTTGTAAACTCGCCGTCATCCGTGCGGAACAGTCCGATCAGCGCACCGCCGAGGGAATCGCCGTTTTCATCGATCTTCTTACCGGAAACAGAACCGTAGATCAGCTTGTTTTCAACAGCATTCCCACCATTGACAGCGATTTTCACCACCGCTGTATCCTGACTGGCATACCCAAAAGTTACGGGATACTTGGTATCGGAGAGCTTGTAGTGGCTGTCGGTAGCAAGTTCCTGCACATAGTAGCTTCCAAAAGGAAGGTCAGTCTTGATTTTCGCCGTTCCGTCCTCATTCAGAGAGATGATCTCAACAAGACCATTTGCGGGAATGGAAGTGCCGCTTGCAGATACGATTTCCTCGGCGGCGAACAGTCCAAAGGAGATATTCTTCATTTCACCGTTTGTGCCAATGCCGAAGCGCTCATTCTGCTCGATGGACTTTACAAGGCTGATTTCCACCTTCTGACGCTCGTTCTCGAACGAAGTTGCCGTTTCCGTTACGGCAACATTCTGACCGGCGTAAACAAGCTCGACACAGTGGGGTTCCGGGTTTAGCACCATCCCGTGGGGTGCAGTAATCTCACGCACCTCGTATTTACCGAGATAGAGTTCACGGCTCACGGCTGTACCGTTTTCATCGGTTGTAACGGTGTCTACAACATTGCCCTTCTGATTTCGGACAGTGCCGTCCGGCGTGATAATATCCTCTGCGGCGATGATCTCATAGACCGCACCGGGGAGTCCACGCTTTTCATACTGCGGCTGATAGATGGCGGGCAGTTCGTTTCCGCTTTCATCTACGCCGCCGATGACGGAAACGCCGAAGAACACCTCGCCGGTTTTTTCCACGGTGATGGTGCCTTTCTGTGCCATATTGGGCTTATCCACTTTTACTACCGTAACCCCGCTTTCTTCTGTGGAATTGTCCTCCGTGACATCGAAGTACACAGGCGTTTCGTCGAGGACATAGCCGTAGGGAGCCTGTACCTCGACAATAGAGTACCCCTTTCCAAAGGGCAGCTTTTCCGGCGTAACAAGAGAACCTTCTGCATTGGTGTAGAACACATCAATGGTGGTGGGCGTCGGGTAAGTGAAGGTCATTGTTACGGGGTTGCCGTCCGGGTCATAAATCTTGAAGCCTGCACCGGCGTAAGGGATGGTCTTGCCGGTTTCTGCGTCCTGCTTCACGATCTTGATGAAGCTGTTAAAAGGTGCATTGTTGATAAGGTAGCGATAAGTCGCCCCATTCTGAGAAATGAACACATCAAAGTCGGGCATCAGTTCGCTGCCCTCCCAGCCGGATACCTGATGGACGGTGTAGATGCCGTAAGGCATATCCTTTGTCTGAGCAAAGCCGATTTCATCACAGGTAAGATAATCACGCTCGGTGTCCTCGGCAACCTCGTAGCTGCCTGCGGCTTTCAGGTACACAGCAAACTCTGCACCGCTTTCGGGTGTTTCGATCTGCGTTTCGCCGTTATCGGTGTGCTTGATGATGGCGATATTGCCCTTTGCGACCTGCTCGGTCACATCATTTGCCGTCTGATTATGCTCCACGGTATAAAGCTGCGGCTCTGCACCGACCTTATGAACGGTGGTATCAAGCAGATAACCCTCGGAGGGTGTGATTTCTCGCACCGTCCAGTCGTTATCGCAGATATACTCCTTGGTTACGAACTGCCCGTTTTTGTCGGTGGTGTAGGTATCAACAAGTGTTTCGCCCTTATAGATGCCATAAACAGCCCCGGCAAGAGAAGCATCACCCTGCGCCGTGCCGTTTTCAGCGTCGCTCTTGGTAACGGTCACGGAAAACTTCTTCAAAATATTGAGGAAGCTGCGGTTCGTGACTTCGTTCCAGTTGATAGGCGCAGACTGCGCTTCGGGAACAACATAGCGAACGGCAGTGTCCACTTCCTCCACGGTATAAGGAGCAGAACCGGAAATGAGGACATCTTCAAAGGTCGCCACGCCGTTTGCATCGGTTGCGGCATACTCGTCCACGGCAATGCCGGAGAGCGAAGTGCCATAAAGGTGGAAGGTTACGCCCTCGTTGAGATTGTCCTCCGATGACTTCACGATCTGCAAATCTCCACGCTTGAGCTTGTTGTTGAAGGTCACGGTAGAAACCTGACCGGAAACCACCGTCACACGGCGGAGACTCCTGCGGATCATACTTGTCGTAATCCATCTCGGTCACGGTGTAAACGCCGGGCATCAGATTGTCGATCTGAATTTCTCCCTTGGAGTTGGTCTTGACGGTCTGATTGATGCCGTTGCCGGTGACGGTAAAGTTGAGGTTATCTACCTTGCCGTCCTCCGAGGTCTTGACGATCTTGGCAGAGCCGTAGGACACCTTCAGATTGAGGAACGCCTGCACGGGGTCATTAACCTCTTGAGCATAGCTGACAACATCCTGAATACCGCCTCCGGGAGCGTATCTCCCATCCGTCCAAGTAATGATACCTCGGCGGGTTGAACCGACCTTATTTGCGGTAATTCTTACGCTGTCAGAAGGAGCATCCGTTGCTGTGATAACAAGCTGGTTTCCGCTGACGCTGAATGAAATGCCATCCTCATTAGCGGAAAAGTTGTAATCGGAAAGCACACGGTTGTGGTCTGTCAGGGTAGCGGTGTAACTGCTGCCGTCCCATTCCAGCTCCACGCTCTGCGCTCTGTTCGGGTTTTTTGGACATAAAGCTGGGGATGGCGGAGTGACGCTGAACGCTTGCTTCAATGCTGTCATAGTAATCGCAAAACAGGTCATACAGCGGATGGGCGGTGCTGATAACGCCCTTAACAGCATCGTAGCTACCGGGGCTTACATAATCGAAGTCCTCGTCACGCTCACCGACAACGGTTTCCCAAATGAGAACCTGTGTTGCCATAGCTTCCGCCAGCGTTGCGGCATCAGCAGGATTCTGTGAACGCCACGAGGTGCTGATGGGTCCCGTGTAACCGTACTGCATAATACGCCCGATGAATAGCTTTATATCGTAGGGGGAAATGGTGCTGTTGATGTCTGAGGGCAGGTTGTCCCAAAAGGTTTCGTCCTTACTGGTATAAGTGTCGCCGGTATCCTGCTGCACTCCCGGCTCAATGCAGTAACAGATGTTACCGTCATACGAGTGCATTGCTCGAATGGTAGTGTACTTGGACTCACCGGAATGCCAGCCGTTCATATACCGGAGATTGGGATGCCCCCAAGTACCGCTGTAATCAATATTAGCATCGCCGCTTCTCGGAAAAGAAACAAGGTAGACCTCTGCTCTCTCTCCTGCGGCATAGGCAGTAGTTGTGCCGATCCCCACAAGGGCTGTCAGGCACATCACGAGGGAAAGCAGTCCCGCCATCCCTCGCTTGAAAAGGTTCTTTTTCATTGTGTTTGTTACCTCCTTGAAAACGAAAAACGCACCGTACAATGACGATGCGTTTCGGGTGAAATGTGTTTTGTTGTTATGCGTAGCCGATATAGATTTCATAAGAGCCGCTTCCGGTCTGCTCATACCAAATCCACACATCGGTGATGTCGCCGTCCTTGGCATATCGGTCGAGATAGCCACGAATATCCCGTTCGGTGTATTTGCATTTTTCACCTGCTGCGATGGGGTTATCCCAGCAATACACGGCTCCTCTGTCAAGCGCAAGTCCGATGCTCTCAGCGTAGCTCTTGGCAAAGCTGATCCAGTAGTCAATGCCAAAGACCGGCTCAGTAGGTTCTTCTTTCGGTGGTTCCGGTGGCGTTGATTCCTCAGTTGCCGGAGGTGTGGGCTGTTCTTTTTCTGTCGGGGCAGCGGTTTCCGGTCGGCGTTCGGACTCGTCTGTTTTCTTTTCAGGTTCGCTCGGCTGTGGCAGCACTGCCGTGCTGTGGTCAGCCTGATCGGGAACCTCTGTTGGTTGGGTGGCACTTTCCGATACGCTTGCCGGGAACTCTGCGGCACGGCTATCCGTTTGCGATTCTGTGCTTTGGGGACGGTCAACCTCCGTTTTCTTTTCTGCCTGAGCCGTTTCTGATTCGCTGGGGACGATGTTACTGTCCGAAGAAGAAATGGGGTCAGGCGTTTCTGCAATATGCGAGGAGTTGTTGCATCCCGTAGTCAGACACAGAAATACGGCGAGCATAATAACTGCGATTTTGGATTTCATACGCTTCACTCCCTTCGACAACATTCTACCCGATGAGAACTGCTCCGACAAAGGTGCGTTTTGAAGCGCAACTTTTCATCATACCGCCAAAACGCAGTTTTCCGAATTGTGCGAACTCCGTTTGCTCTTAGATAGATTTAACTTAGAGAGATTAAGATAAATCAGGAGATAGTTTATTTCGGATAGTCCGGAAGTTCTCAGGGGTTGGAGTGCGAGGAAGGGGACAGCAGAAAAAATCCTCCGTGTGTCTATCGGCTGTCACGCTCTGCCCGCTGACGCAGAAAGCGACTGTAATGCTCCAGTGCTTTGACCACATAATCCTCCGTTTGGCTTACGGGGATATTTTTCGGGATCAGGCTTCGCACCTTGTCCCCACGCAGGACGATTTTCTCACGCTGGTTCGGTTTCTCCTCGCTCATAATGGCAGATACCGCTTCCGGTGTGAGTTTGCCTTCTGTGAAGAACTTCCGCATACGAATGGTCTGATCGTGGGACGGGGTGCATTGGTTCAGGTCGATTTCATCAACCACCGCCCGCTGGCTGTCCTCGTCCAAATAGGAAAGCTCCACCGCAGGACGCATTTTAATTTTGCCTTCGTCCACAAGTTCAAGCAGTTCAGGCACAAGGTTTGTCAGACGGATATAGCGATGAATTTGATTTCTGCTATCGCCGGTTTCTTCTGTTATGGCTTCAGAACTTCTATCAAACTTTGTCCCCACTGGGGACGAAGTTAAATCTGAACGCTGTCCTTGCCGCTTCATCGCTTCCAGCCGCATTTTATAGGCAAACGCCTTTTCTGAGGGAAGTATCTGTGACCGTTGGTAGTTACTCTCCACCATAAGGACGGTGGCGGCGTCACGGTCAAGGTCTACGACCTCGCAACGGAGTGCTTCAAACCCGGCAAGCTCGCAAGCCCGTTTTCGCCTGTGACCGGAAATCAGCTCATACCTGCCGTCCTCTTTTTGACGCACGGTAGCCGGAGTAATGACTCCTCGCTCCTTGACACTCTCCACAAGCTGTATCATATCCTCGTCGTCCCGCACCTTAAATGGGTGGTCTGGAAAATCGTCGATCAGCTCAAGGGGAATATCTCGGATTTTACTGAGCTTGGCATCGTCCCGAAGCTCCTGTGTAGAAAACAGGTCATCGAGCGTCGGCAGAGTGAAGTCGCTCTTTCTTCCTGCCATCGGCAGACACCTCCTTTGCGAACTCAGCATAAGCCTTTGCAACAGGACTGCTCGGCTCATACTTGTAGATGCTTACGCCCTTGGAAGCAACCTCTGCGGCTTTCACTGCCATAGGAATGGAGGAACGGTATATCTTAATAACGCTCCCAAAGTTCTTTCGCAGTGCGTCGGCAGTGCTTTTGGCGAGGTTGGTGCGGTTATCTACGATGTTCAATAGGATACCGTCGATTCGCAGGCTCGGATTGATGTACTGCCTGACCTTTCCAATGGTCTGCATCAGTTGGGTCATTCCCTTTGCCGGAAGATATTGCGCCTGCACGGGAATGATTACGCTATCTGCCGCCGCCAAAGCATTCAAAGTTACCATACCGAGCGAAGGCATACAATCAATCAGTACATAGTCATAATTGTCTTTGACCTTGCTCAGATAGCTTCTCAGAATGGTTTCACGGCTCATTGCGGTGACAAGCATCATTTCCATAGCGGACAGCTCGATGTTGGCAGGGAGCAGATCGACATTTTCCTCGTGACGCAGAATACCGCTTTGCGGGTCTGAATGATCCTCACGGATAACCCCGGATAGCTTATCGGTAATGGTCGTCGTAAGGCTGTCATTATCTCGCCATCCAAGGCAAGTCGTGAGATCGCCCTGCGGGTCGGCATCTACAAGGAGTACCTTCTTACCGAGTCGTGCAAGACCGACACCCAAATTGACCGTTGTGGTCGTTTTGCCTGTGCCGCCTTTCTGATTGCAGATAGCAATGGTTTTACAGTTTGGCATTTCGCTTTTCCTCCTTCTTGTTAGATTTGGATCGCTTGATCCACCAAAACACAGGAAGCGGAGTCCTGTGCTTTGGTGGTCGCATTTAACTCGATCTCATCCCCCAAATGCGTAAAAGGAAATCAACAGGCGTTCGGCTGCTGACCGAACTCATAGGAATCTCACCTCTGCCGGGTACTCCGCCAGCCCCATAGGGAAGTATCATTGTCCCTGAATCGTTTCATCGCCTTATCCGTAGCAAGCGGATATTTCAGAATGGTTCGGAATCGCTACCAACCTTGCTTTCCGTGATAACCCTTGTGGGCAGGAAGTTCGTGGCGCACCTTCATCCGGCTGGGGCTTTCACCCCCGATCAGGAATGTACCTATTGAATGTGTATTCGATTTTCAAGGTTCGTGAGGTTTTCGCCCTCACTAACCAACTGGGAAATTTTTTTCGATTTGAACGAACCAAATTTGGATTTTTTCAAAAAAATTTTTCTGACCGCCTTTCAGGGACAAAAAAAGCCCCTATCACATCACGAGGATGTAATAGGGGCAGAAATAGAAAAAGCCCGCTGACCGAAATCAGCGGGCTTAAATCATATGAACTTATCGTATGCTATCGGAACTTGTCTGAAATCGCAGAATTTCAAACGCATTTTTGGCGTAAGCTCGGAGTAAATTGGCGTAAGTTGTGGCGTAAGCACCGACAATTTTAGGTCAATCAATAGAGCTTTGCGCCTGCCGGAATGTGAGGATCGACCATCAGCAAATGCAACTTTTCTTCACCGTTTTCGTGATGCACGGCTGAGATCAACATACCGCAGGAGTCGATACCCATCATCGCTCTCGGAGGCAGATTGGTGATTGCAATGCAGGTCTTACCAACCAGTTCTTCCGGCTCATAATATTCGTGAATTCCGCTCAAAATGACCCGATCTGTGCCGGTTCCGTCGTCCAAAACGAACTTTAAGAGCTTTTTGGACTTCTTCACGGCTTCGCATTCCTTAACCTTCACGGCACGGAAATCACTCTTGGAGAAGGTGTCAAAATCGACCTGATCCTCAAACAAAGGCTCAATCTGAACATTGGAAAAATCAATTTTTTCTTCCACAACGGGAGCCGTCTGAGTAGCCTCCGCAGGAGCCGAAACTTCCTTGGGAAACCTTCTTGTCAGAGTCCAACGGCTTCATTGTTGGGAACAGGATCACATCGCGGATGGAGCTTGCGCCGCACAGCAGCATGGCGCAGCGGTCAATGCCGAAGCCCAAGCCGCCGGTGGGCGGCATGCCGTATTCGAGCGCCATGACGAAGTCCTCGTCCATCATGTTGGCCTCTTCATCGCCGTGGGCGCGCTTTTCGGCCTGTGCTTTGAAGCGCTGATACTGGTCGATGGGGTCGTTGAGCTCAGAGAAGGCGTTGCCCATCTCGCAGCCGCAGATGAACATCTCATAGCGCTCGGTGAGCGCGGGCTGCTCGGGGCTGCGCTTGGCCAGCGGGCTGACCTCCACGGGGTACATGGTGATGAATGTCGGCTGGATGAGCGTGGACTCGACCTTCTGGTCGAACGTCTCATAGAGCGCGTTGCCCCACGTGTGGGCAACGTTTTCCATGTCCACGCCCACGCTCTTGGCGAGGGCGACTGCCGCGTCCGCGTCGCCGAGGATGGCCATGAAGTCCGCCCCCGTGACGTCCTTGACAGCGTCGGCCATGGTCACGCGGCGCCAGCTCGGCGTGAGGTCCACATCGTGGCCCAGCCACTGGAGCTGATACGTCCCGAGAATCTCCTTGGCCGCGCCGGAGAGGATGCCCTCGAGGATGTCCATCATGCCGTCGAGGTTGGTATAGGCCTGATAGAGCTCACAGGTCGTGAACTCCGGATTGTGCTTGGTGTCCATGCCCTCGTTGCGGAAGATGCGGCCGACCTCATACACGCGCTCAATGCCGCCGACGATCAGGCGCTTGAGGTGCAGCTCGGTCGCAATGCGCATATACATATCAATGTCAAGCGTGTTGTGGTGCGTGATGAACGGGCGCGCCGTCGCGCCGCCGGCGATGGGGCTGAGCACGGGGGTCTCGACCTCCATGAAGCCCAGGCCGTCCAAATAGCGGCGCAGATAGGCCACGAACCGGCTGCGGATCTGGAAATTGCGCTTGCTCTCAGGGTTCATGATGAGATCCACATAACGCTGGCGGTAGCGCAGCTCCGTGTTCGTCATGCCATGGAACTTCTCCGGCAGCGGGCGCAGGGACTTGCTGAGCAGCGTGACCTGCTGCACGTGGATGGAGATCTCCCCTGTCTTGGTCTTGAACGCATAGCCGCGCACGCCGATGATGTCGCCAATGTCATACTTGCGGAAATCGGCAAACTCCTGCTCGGTGACGGCGTCCTTGCGGACGTAGAGCTGGATCTGGCCGCGGTCGTCCTGAATGTCGCAGAAGATGGCCTTGCCCATGCCGCGCTTGGACATGATGCGGCCGGCGGCCTGCAGCGTTTTGCCGTCATAGGCGTCAAAATCGTTCTTGATATCCGCCGAATAGGCGCTGCGCTCAAAGCGCGTCTGCACAAAGGGGTCGCGCCCGGCGTCCTGCAGCGCCTTGAGCTTGTCGCGGCGCACCTGAAGGATCTCGGACAGGGACGGCTCTGCCGCCGCCTGCTGGTTCTTTCTCTCTTCGTTCATGATGGACTCCTCAGTCTTCGTTTTCGACGGCAATGATCTTAAACTGCAGCTCGCCGACCGGGGCTGTTACCGTGACGGTCTCGCCGACCTTGTGGCCCTTGAGTGCGAAGCCGAACGGGCTGTCGTCCGAAATGCAGCCCTCCATGGGGTTGGCCTCCTGCGAGCCGACGATGGTGTACTCCTCTTCCGCGTCCTCGTCGACGTCGAGCACGCGCACGTGGCTGCCGATGGTCACGACGTCCGCCGCGACCTCGACCTTCTCCACGACCTCGGCGTTCTCGATCAGGTCCGTGATCTCGGCAATGCGGGAGTAGAGCTTGCCCTGCTCCGTCTTGGCCTCGTCATACTCGCTGTTCTCCGACAGGTCGCCGAACGAGCGCGCCTCCTTGATGAGCTCCGCGACTTCTTTCTCGCGGGTCGTCTCGAGGTAATGCAGTTCTTCCTTGAGCGTGTCCAGACGCTCCTGACTCATCTTATATCTGCTGTCGATCGCCATAATCCGTCTCCTTATATCATTGAAATTTCAGTATATCTCCGTTGATTCAGCGCAGCGCAGCGATCGCTGCCTCAAGCTGCGCATCGACATCGCTGTCCGCGGCCGGGGCCACAACGACATCCGGCACAAGGCCGCCCTGCTCGGACAGGTCCACGCGGTTGGGCGTGAGATACTTCCGGCTCGAGATGTGCACGGCGCTGCCGTCCGGAAGCGCGATGGTCGTCTGGCTGCGGCCCTTGCCGGTCGTGTTCTGGCCGACGATGGTCGCCCAGTCATACTCCTGCAGCGCGGCCGCGAAAAACTCCGCCGCACTGTAGGTATTGCCGTTGACGATGACCGCCATCGGCACTTTGACGCAGACGCTGTCGCTCTGCGTGACGGTCTCTTTTCCGTTGCCGTCGACGCTCACGAACAGGTCGCCCTGCGGCAGCAGGTGATCCAGGATCGTGATGAGCTCCGAGAGCAGGCCGCCGGGGTTATCGCGCAGGTCGAACACCAGCGACTTTGCGCCGAGGTCCAGCAGCTTATCGACTGCCTGTACGGCACGGCTGCCGCCGCCGGTCTCAAAGTTGCGGATCTGGACATAGCCGACGCCGTTATCCATGAGCTTATACGCCACGGGATCGGTGTAAATGACCGTACAGTCGAGCGTGACGGTCTGGCTCTTGCCGGCGGAGTCCTGAATGGTGAGCTTGAGCGTCTTGTTGAGCTTGGCGCGGATGGTGCTCTGCACGTCCGAGAGCGTCTTGCCCGTGACGTCCTCACCGTCGATCGCCGTGATGATGTCCCCCTGCTGGAGGCCGGCCTTCGCCGCGGGCGAGTCGCTCGTCACGGCTGTGATGCGAAAGCCCTTCGTCTTGTCGTCGAGCTGGATGGTCACGCCGATGCCGGCGTACTCATTGTTGGAGTACATCTGATAGGCCTTGTATTCCTCGGCCGTCATGTAATAGCTCCATTTATCGCCGATGGCGCTGATGATCGCGCTCGATGATGCATCGCTGATCGCCGTATCGTCCGCGTCGCCGATATAGTCTTTATCCACGACCTGCTTGACCTGCGCAAACTTCAGCGCGAGCTTATAGTTGCTGCTGCCGCCGAACTTGCCGACGAAGATCATCGACGTGACCAGCGCAGTCACCAGAATACAGATCACACAGGCAAGGATACTCGCCCTCCAGCCATGCATTCTGCCGCTTTTTCTGCGGGCGGGCACTTTTTCCGACGCCTGTTCCTGTGGCTTGTGTTCGTCCATGCTATCCCTCCGGGTCCATTTGCCGCCTGCATCGGGCAGCCCCAATGCAGCAGATGAGCCGGGCAGCCATTTTCCGGCTGCCCGGCAGTTTCATTCAGTCAAAATATGTCCGATCAGCGCGCATAGTTAAGCGGGTTCTGGCGCACGCCGTTGACCGTGACCTCCCAGTGCAGATGCGGGCCGGTGGAGTTGCCGGTCGAGCCGACATAACCGATCGTCTGGCCCTTGGAGACCTTCTGGCCGGAGGAGACCGCGATGGAACTCATGTGGCCATAGAGCGTGGTGATGCCGTTGCCATGGTTGATGACGACACAGTTGCCATAACCGGACACAGCGCCGGCCGTGATGACCGTGCCGCCGTCGGCCGCAACGATGCTCGCGCCATAGCTCGCGCCGATGTCCACACCGGAGTGATACTTCTGCGTGTGATAGATCGGGTGGTAGCGCCAGCCGAACTCCGACGTGATCGTATGGCAGGACGGGCACGGCCACATCATGGAGCCGGTGGCGCCGTTGTCCTTGCCCGCATCATAGCTGGGGTCGTTTTTCTTGTTCGCCTCTTCCTGGCGGCGCAGATCCTCGACCTGCTTATCGATCTGCGACTGCACGTTCTGCTGCTGCTGCTCGTACTGATCATAGACGCTCTTATAAGCGTTGATATCCGACTCCAGGCTGGCAAGCAGCGCGTTGGCCTCGGACACCTTCTGCTGCAGCTCGACCTGCTTGGTCTCCAGCTCGGACTGCTTATCCTGCAGCTCGGTACGGGCATCCTCAAGCTCCGCCTTGACGGTCTCGACCTTTTCACGGGCGGCCGTCATGTCGGCCTGCACCTGTTTATTATATGCAATGACCTCGCCGACCATGTCCATACGGGCAAGGAGGTCGGACAGACTGGTCGCCTCGAGCAGAATGGCGATGTAGGACATCTGGCCGTACTCCTCAAGATGGCGCACGCAGCCGCGGAAGCGCACCGTCTGCGCCTCTTCTTCCTGCTTGGCTTCCTCGAGCTCAACGCCCTTGTCCTCGATCTGCTGGTCATAGGCCGTGATCTGCTGCTTGACGACCTCGATCTCCTGCTGCGCCAGATCGTTCTCCTGATCCAGCGCGGCCTTCTGATCGACCACACTGGCCTTCTTAGAGCGGAGATTGTTGATGGTTTTCTGCTGCTCCTTCTGCTTGGCCTGCAGCTCCTTACGCTGCTGCGTGAGCTGGTTGATCTCCGACTGCGACGCCGCGCTGGCATTGATCGGGATCAGCGCCGTCATGAGCGAAACGATAAAAATCAACGCAAGCAGCACACAAATGACGGATCGAACGACTTTGCGGTTCATCTTCATTCGATTTCCTCCTTAAACTTTCAGATAGTTGCGAATGGCCGTGAGGCCGCCGAACACGCCGACGAGCACACCCACGCCAAGGAACACCAGCAGCAGCGGCAGCGCCACGGATGCAAACGGGAGCACCGTGATGATACCGGCCGCCATGGTGGACATGATCTTGCTGACGATCAGGCTGTAAAGTCCCCACTGGAGCAGGAACGCGACCAGACCGCCGACCAGGCCGAGCACAAGGCCCTCGACCACAAACGGCAGACGGATGAAGCCATTCGTCGCACCGACCATCTTCATGATGGCGATCTCTTCACGCCGGCCGAACGTGGCCAGCTTGATGGTGTTGGTCATAATAAACAGGGACACCGCGATGAGGATCACGATCAAAACGACGGAGACAACGCTCACAATGTTCCGGAACGTAATAAAGTTTTCCGCGTAATCCAGGTGCGCGGTCACATCGGCGATGCCGTCGACATTCTTGAGCGCGGCCTGCGTGTCCTTCATGAGCGACAGATCGTCGAGCGTCACGACGTAGCGATGACGAAAGACCGAGGCGTCAATGTTGTCAAAGAGGTCGGAGTCATACTCGGCCTCGAACGTCTGCATGGCCTGCTCGCGCGTGACGAATTCGACCGTGGCGACATTCGGCACCGCGGCGACCTGGGGCTCGATGGCCCGGGCCTCGTCCTCCGAGAGCGTCTCATCGACGTAGGCAATGACCTCGTTCTGATTTTGCAGGCGGTCGATGTTCGCGTCGATGTTGAGCGTCAGCAGCGAAAAGCTGCCCATGATGAGCAGGCACGCGATGATAATCGTGATCGACGCGAAGGACATGAAACCGTGCGTGAAGATGTTTTTCACGCCCTGCGTCATCAGGTAGTTGAATCTATTCAGCTTCATATCCGTAGTACCCGTCCAATCCGTCACTGATGACTCTTCCGGCGTCGATGGAGATGACGCGCTTGGAAAAAGCGTCGACCAGTTCCTTTTCGTGCGTCACCACGAGGACCGTGGTGCCGAGCTCGTTGATCTTCTCCAGCAGCAGCATCAGCTCCAGACTGCGCACCGGGTCGAGGTTGCCGGTCGGCTCGTCCGCAATGATCATGCGCGGATTGTTCACGAGCGCGCGGGCGATGGCCACGCGCTGCTGCTCACCGCCGGAAAGCTCCGCCGGAAAGCGCTTTTCCCGGTCGGCCAGGCCGACCAGCTCGAGCACCTGCGGCACGCGGCGGCGGATCTCCTTGTTGGAAGCTCCCACCACGCGCATGGCAAACGCAACGTTTTCATACACCGTCATTTTGTCGATCAGGCGAAAATCCTGAAAAATGACGCCCAGTGTCCGGCGCAGCTTCGGCAGCTTGCGGCGCTTGATGCCCTGCATGTCAAAGCCGTTGACCGTGATCTGTCCGGATGTGGGGCTCAGCTCGCCGGTGATCAGTTTGATGATCGTCGTCTTGCCGGAGCCGGACGGTCCGACCAGAAACACGAACTCGCCCTCGTTGATCGTAAAACTGATCCCATTGAGGGCCGCAGCCTCCGTGTTCCCGTAGACCATCTTCACATCGTTCATTTGAACCATAAGATGTCCTCCAATATGTTGGGCTTACGCCCGCCCGGGTAGGTCTCAGAACTTGGCAGTGTTCTGAGAATCGAGGTATTGCTTTACCATGACCGCGACCTTGAAGAGGATTGCATCCTCAAACTCGCGCAGATCCAGGCCCGTGATCTTCTTGACTTTCTCCAACCGGTATACCAAAGTGTTTCGATGGACGTAGAGCTTGCGCGCCGTCTCCGAAACGTTGAGATTGTTCTCAAAGAAGCGATTGATCGTGTCGAGCGTGTCCTCATCGAGCGCCTCGATGGGGTTTTTCTTGAACGCTTCGGACAGGAACATCTCACACAGCGTCGTCGGCAGCTGATAAATGATGCGGCCGATGCCGAGGTTGTCATAGTGAATGACCGGCTTCTCGTTTTCAAACACCTTGCCGACCTCGATGGCGACCTGCGCCTCCTTATAGCGGTCGGCCAGCTCGCGCAGGTGGTTGGCCGTCGTGCCGATGCCGATGACCGTCTGCACGTGCAGCTCCGTGTGCACGGCGCGCTCAATGCTCTCGGCCAGCGCGCAGACATCCTCCGAGGTCTCGTCCGGCGTCATTTCCTTGATGACGACAATGTCCGACTCGCTCACGCTGAGCACAAAATCATGCTGCCGGTCCGGGAACATGTTCTGGATCAGCTCGAGCACGGCGATATCCGTCACGTTCACCTGACGCACCAGCAGCACAGCGCGCGGCACGTCGGTGGTAAAATGCAGCTCCTTGGCGCGCACATACACGTCGCCGGGGAGAATGTTGTCCGAAATGATGTTCTTAACGAAGGCGGCCTTATTGTGCTTTTCCTCAAAGTTCGTGCTGGCCTCCGTCATGCCGACGGCCGCGAGAATGCAGATGCTGCGCGCCGTCTGGTCATTGCCCTCGACAAACACGGCATACTCAAAACGCGCCGTGCTGGCAGACAGAATCTTATACGTGCGTGCGTCCGTTGCAAACAGCTGCTCCTGCACTTCACCCACCGCGGCCTGAAAGTCATCCAGGCGCGAGCCGATCATCGAAAGCTCACTGCAGGCAATGACAAACCCCTGCTCGTCCACAACACCAATGCAGCGCGTGGTGGCATCTTTCATCTGAACGATCACGCCCTGAAAAATTCTGCTCGACATATCTTTTCCTCCTACGAACGGCCGCCGCAGTCTCCCACAGCACCTACCAATTTCCTACTTTACATAATAGACGATTTATGTGCATTTTTCAATAGAAAAATGGTCGTTTTTTGTGAATAATTTTCGAAATTTCGTGAGATAGTCGGATAATTTCCCGAACTTTTGTAAATTATCACGAAGCTGGAAGCGAGAAAACGAGCATCGCCTCAGCGGGCTGCAATTCCCGATAAGCGCCCGGTGACAGCGCGGGATCGAGCGTCAGCGCCCCGATCGACAGCCGGTGCAGCTGCGAAACGGGCGTCCCGCAGCCGGCCAGCATCCGCTTGACCATATGATATTTCCCTTCATAGACCGTGACGCGGCAGCCCCCCTGCTCCGGCAGCAGCTCCAGCCGGGCGGGCAGGCACTGCGTCCCGTCGCCGAGGACAACGCCCTGTGCAAAGCGGTCCACATCCGCGCTCGTGGGCTGTCCATCCGTGCGCGCGAAGTAGACCTTCGGCACGTGCTTTTTCGGCGTGATGACACGGTGGACATAGTCCCCGTCGTCCGTAACGAGCAGCAGGCCGGTCGTGTCCTTATCGAGCCGCCCAGCGGGCACGAGCCCGAAGCGCCGCAGCTCCGGCGGGAACAGATCGAGCACCGTCGGCTGACTGCGGTCGGCCGTCGCGGTGAGGACGCCGGCGGGTTTATGAAGCATATAGTAATGATATGCCTGATAGCGCAGGATCTGTCCGCGCAGGCAGACGACAGCGGTCTCCGCGATCTTCTGCTCCGGCGCGCGGGCGGGCACACCGTCGACCGTGACCTCACCGCGGCGGATATACGCCTTGGCCTCGCGCCGGGAAGCGGCGCCGGTATCGGCCAGATATTTGTCCAGACGGATCATGCGCGCCCCTCCTTTACGGCCATTGGATGTATTATAACATATCCGGCGGCAAATTTGAATAGGCTTGTTCCGAGGTGTGGTTATGAAGCTTAAATCCTTTCACTGGACAAGACGGACGGTCGTGTATGCGCTCATCGGTCAGGCCGTGCTGCTGGCGCTGGCTGTCATCTGGCGCAGCAACGGCGGCGTGCTCTCGGCGCACTACAACGTCACGACGACGGACGGGCGCATTGCCTATCTGCAGGCGCTCGGCTGGGAGGCGGATCCCGCGACGGAAACGGCGCAGGAGATCGTGATCCCGCGTGTGTTCAGCGGTGTATTCAGCGATTACAACGCCCTGCAAAAGCAGCAGGGATTTGACCTGTCCACTTACGCCGGCGAGACGTGCACAGCCTATACCTACCGCGTGACGAACTACGAGGGCTCGACGGACACCGTGCTCGCGCAACTGTTCGTCTACCGCAACCGCGTCATCGGCGGCGACATCCACGCGACGGCGATGGACGGCTTCATGCACGGTCTGCGGTGAATGGGCGAAAAAAACTCCCGGCACGAATGTGCCGGGAGTTTTGGTTTCGTTCGGGTTCAGGCAGATGCCTTGGGGCTCAGGCGAGCGCCGTCCAGCGCTCAATGCCGGTCAGCTCCGTAAAGGTGTGGCCGACCGAGGCCTCGGTGACTGCGGCGTAGTACCATGCGCCGGGCGTGACGTCGGTAAAGTGCGACGCTGCCTGCGCATTGGCCTGCACGAACGTCAGGTCGCAGCTGCGGCCAAGCACGCGGTTGAGGATAGTCACCGCCTCGGCGCGCGTGATGGTCTGGTTCGGGTGGAACGTGCCATCCGCATAGCCGCCGACCCAGCCGTTGGCATAGGCCGTAGCGACCGCATCATGACACCATGCGCTGCCTACATCGGCAAACGGCATGCCCTTGGACGTGTTCGCACCGTAGATCCCGGTCAGAATGGTCACGAATTCCGCGCGGGTGATGGGCTTGCCCGGCTGGAACGTGCCGTTGCTGTAGCCCTTGATGGCGCCGGCATTGGCCAGCGTGCTGACCGCGACCACGTACCACTTGCCGGCCGGAACATCGCTGAAGCCATTGTCGCTGCGGTCATACTGCTTGTGCGCCTGTGCGGTCATGAGCTCATAGAGCAGCTTGGCCGCCTCGGCGCGCGTGAGCGTGCCGTTGGGCACAAAGGTGGTCGCGGTGCGGCCGGGAACATAGGCGTTGTGGTTGGTCGTATCCAGCAGGCCGGTCGACTGCGCCGGCTCCGTGCCGGTGCCGCTGCCGCTGTTGTTGCCCATCTGGGAAATGTACTTTTCCAGCAGCGCCATCGCCTGCTGGAGCGTGATGGTGCGGCTGTTGTAGAGCGCACAGATGATCGTCACAATGTTCTTCAGGTTCATATTCGCCGAAGAAATGAGCTAAGACAGCAGCTGCGCGATCTGATCGTTTGTGAGGATGCTGCCGGCAAAGCCCGTCAGGATGGCATTGATGCCGGTCTGCGTCATACCAAAGGCTTTCAGGATCTCGGCAAGCGCCTGCTGGGCGGCCTCGCTGTTCGCGCCGCCGGCGGCAATGTCGCCGATGACCTGACCGAAGTTGATGTTCACCGTGTTGCCGGTGATGGTGATGATGCCGTGCATGTAGTTATTGTTGCTGGCGATGTCCTTGAACAGATCGCCCACGTCCACGTTCACGATGCCGTGGACGAAATTGCTGTCGCTGCCAATGTGGTCGACCAGATCCTTAATATTTACGCCGACAATGCCGTGAATGAAGTTATCGTCATTGGCGATGTCGATCCGGCTCAGGATCTCACTGAGCAGGCCGTTGTGCAGCTGGCCATAGGCCGTGTCGGATGTGCTGGTCTCCGCCTCCGTGGTGTCTGCCGCGAAAGCCGGGACAGCAGCGAGACTGAATGCCAGCACCAGGGACAGTATCAGGCTCAATGTCTTGCGCATTTTTTTCATGGAATTTTGCCTCCTTTAAGTTCCAAGCAAACATACATGGAAAAGGTGGCGGCAAAATGTCGGACACAGGTGTCCGCATCCCATCGGCACGAAGCAAGAAGCCTTTTTTAACCACGAAATATAGGCCGCAATTATTAAAAAAGCATTCGAAAAGTAATTAAAGTTTCGTATTTGAAACAATTTTATCGAAAAACAAAAAAATTCCTCTCCGGCAGATGCCGGAGAGGAATTTTGCATGCTGAAAATTACTCGTTGATGGCGATGACAACACCGGAACCAACGGTACGGCCGCCTTCACGGATAGCGAAACGCAGGCCAACCTCGATCGCGATCGGGGTGATCAGCTCGACGTCCATGTCGACATTATCGCCGGGCATGCACATCTCAACACCCTCGGGGAGGCTGATGACGCCGGTCACGTCGGTGGTACGGAAGTAGAACTGGGGACGGTAGTTGTTGAAGAACGGGGTGTGACGGCCGCCCTCTTCCTTGGACAGAACGTAAACCTGGCCCTTGAACTTGGTGTGCGGGTGGATGGACTTCGGAGCAGCGAGGACCTGGCCACGCTCAACGCCCTTCTTGTCGATGCCGCGGAGCAGGCAGCCGACGTTGTCGCCAGCCTCGGCGAACTCGAGGGTCTTGTGGAACATCTCGGTGCCGGTGACGGTGGTCTCCTGGGTGTCCTTGATGCCGACGATCTCGACCTTATCGCCAACCTTGACGATGCCACGCTCGACACGGCCGGTAACGACGGTGCCGCGGCCGGAGATGGTGAACACGTCCTCGATGGGCATCAGGAACGGCTTGTCAGCAGCACGGTCCGGAGTCTTGATCCAAGTGTCAACAGCGTCCATGAGCTCCCAGATGCACTTGTACTCGGGGGCCTTCGGATCGGTGGACTCGGAGATCAGCGCGTTCAGAGCGGAGCCCTTGATGATCGGGGTGTCGTCGCCCGGGAAGTCGTACTTGTCGAGCAGCTCACGGACTTCCATCTCGACGAGCTCAAGCAGCTCGGGATCGTCGACCTGGTCAACCTTGTTCAGGAACACCAGAACGTACGGAACGTTGACCTGACGGGCAAGCAGCAGGTGCTCACGGGTCTGAGCCATCGGGCCGTCGGAGGCAGCGATAACGAGGATCGCGCCGTCCATCTGAGCAGCGCCGGTGATCATGTTCTTGATATAGTCGGCGTGGCCCGGGCAGTCGACGTGCGCATAGTGGCGGCCCTTGATCTCGGTGCCGTCAAGGCCGATGCGGTCGTCGGTCTGGTACTCAACGTGAGCGGTGTTGATCGTGATGCCACGCGCTTTTTCTTCCGGAGCCTTATCGATCTGGTCGTAGGCAGCGAACTCGGCGCTGTTCGGGTCAGCCAGGGACAGAACCTTGGTGATCGCAGCGGTCAGGGTGGTCTTGCCGTGGTCGATATGGCCGATGGTGCCGATATTGACATGGGGCTTGGTTCTATTGTACATCTGCTTTGCCATTAGAATATCCTCCTAATTCTAAAATAATGTTGTGACTTACTTTCTTATAAGGCACATTGTGCCGGTTGCGCAGGTCAGTTGCTGCCGTGGATGATCTTCTCCTGAAGAGACTTCGGCAGCTCTACGAAGTGGCTGGGCTCCATGCTGTAGGTCGCGCGGCCCTGCGTTTTGCTGCGCAGGTCGGTCGCATAGCCGAACATGGATGCCAGGGGCACGTTCGCCGTGACGATCGCCGCACCGTTGCGGATGTCCGTACCGGCGATCTGACCGCGGCGGGCATTGATATCGCCCATCACGTCGCCCATATAGCTTTCCGGCGCCGTAACGACAACCTTCATAATGGGCTCGAGGAGCGTCGGGCCGGCCTTCTGGCAGGCCTCCTTGAATGCCATGCTGCCGCAGATCTTAAACGCCATCTCGGACGAGTCGACCTCGTGATACGAGCCGTCGAGCAGCGTGACTTTCACGTCCACGACCTCGTAGCCCGCAAGCACGCCGGCCTGCATCGCGCCCTGGATGCCCTGATCCACACAGGGGATAAACTCTTTCGGGATCGCACCGCCGGTGATCTGGTTGATGAACTCGTAACCCTTGCCGGGCTCGTTGGGTTCCACCATGAGCTTGACGTGTGCAAACTGGCCTTTGCCGCCGGTCTGGCGCGCGTAGCGCGTGTCCACCGTAGCGGCCTTGGTGATGGTCTCCTTGTAAGAGACCTGAGGTCTGCCGACATTCGCCTCGACGCGGAACTCGCGCAGAAGGCGATCGACGATGATCTCCAGATGGAGCTCGCCCATGCCGGCGATGATGGTCTGGCCCGTTTCCTCGTCCGTGTAGGCCTTGAAGGTGGGGTCTTCCTCGGCAAGCTTGCCGAGGGCGATGTCCATCTTCTCCTGCCCGGCCTTGGTCTTGGGCTCGATTGCTACGCGGATGACCGGTTCCGGGAACTCCATCGACTCGAGCACGATCGGGTACTTTTCGTCGCAGAGCGTATCGCCGGTCGTCGTATTCTTGAGACCGACCGCCGCCGCAATATCACCGGAATAGACCTGCGTGATATCCTCGCGGTGGTTGGCGTGCATCAAAAGGATGCGGCCCAGACGCTCGCGCTGGCCCTTGGTGGAGTTCAGGACGGATTTGCCGGCTTCGATCGTGCCGGAATAGACACGGAAGAACGCCAGACGGCCGACGTAGGGGTCGGTCATGATCTTGAAGGCCAGAGCAGAGAACGGCTCGGAATCGTCCGCGGAGCGGTGCTCGACCTCATCCGTCTTGGGCACCGTGCCGGTGATCGGCGGGATGTCCAGCGGGGACGGCATATAATCGACGATGGCGTCCAGCAGCTTCTGCACGCCCTTGTTCTTATAGGACGTGCCGCACACGATCGGGACGAACTTGACCTGCGTCGTGGCCTTGCGGATGGCCGCCTTGATCATTTCGGTGGGGATTTCCTCACCTTCCAGATACATCTCCATGATCTCGTCGTCGAAATCGGCGACGGCCTCAAGGAGCTGCGTGCGGTACTCTTCGGCCTCGGCGCGCATGTCCTCGGGGATCTCCTCGACGCGCATATCCTTGCCAAGATCGTCGTAGTAGACGTCCGCCTTCATCTCGAGCAGGTCGATGATGCCGCGGAAGTCCGCCTCGGAGCCGATCGGCAGCTGGATCGGAACAGCGTTGCAGCGCAGGCGCTCGTGCACCATGTCGACAACGTTGTAGAAATTTGCGCCCATGATATCCATCTTGTTGATGTAGATCATGCGGGGAACATTGTAATGGTCAGCCTGTCTCCAGACCGTCTCGGACTGCGGCTCAACGCCGCCCTTGGCACAAAGGACCGTCACGCAGCCGTCGAGCACGCGCAGGCTGCGCTCGACCTCAACGGTGAAGTCGACGTGGCCCGGGGTGTCGATGATATTGATGCGGTTGCCCTTCCAGAAGCAAGTGGTCGCAGCGCTCGTGATCGTGATGCCGCGCTCCTGCTCCTGCGCCATCCAGTCCATGGTGGCGGTGCCTTCATGGGTCTCACCGAGCTTGTGGTTGACGCCCGTGTAGAACAGAATGCGTTCCGTCGTGGTCGTCTTACCGGCGTCGATGTGCGCCATGATGCCAATGTTTCTTGTGTTTTCAAGGGAATATTGTCTGGGCATAATTGATAGCTCCTAGTCGGAAGATTACCAGCGGAAGTGTGCGAACGCCTTGTTGGACTCGGCCATCTTGTGCGTGTCTTCGCGCTTCTTCACAGCAGCGCCGGTGTTGTTGCAGGCATCCATGATCTCGCCTGCGAGGCGCTCCTTCATGGTCTTTTCGCTGCGCTTGCGGGCATAGCCGGTCAGCCAGCGCAGGCCGAGCGTCTGGCGTCTCTCAGGACGCACTTCCATAGGAACCTGGTAGGTCGCACCGCCGACGCGGCGGGCCTTGACTTCGAGGCTCGGCATGATGTTATTCATGGCTTCGGTAAACGCATCGAGCGGTTCCTTGCCGGTCTTTTCCTTGATGATGTCAAAAGCATCGTACACGACCTTCTGAGCAACACCCTTTTTGCCGTCGAGCATCACGCTGTTGATGAGCTTGGTCACCAGAACGCTGTTGTACATCGGATCCGGCAAAATTTCTCTTTTGGGAACGTTACCTCTTCTGGGCACTATACTTCCCTCCTTCATTAAAAAATGACTTCACAGGTACTCGAAGATGCGGTGCATCTCCGTCTGCGCCCCGAGGTTAACGAATACATATATATCAGTTAACAACAGGGCAAAATTTGCTGTTGGAACTTACTTCTTTCCTGCCTTCGGCCGCTTGGCACCGTACTTGGAACGGGCCTGCATACGTCCGGAAACGCCCTGCGTATCGAGCGTGCCGCGGATGATGTGGTAACGAACGCCAGGAAGATCCTTAACACGGCCGCCGCGGATCATAACGACGCTATGCTCCTGCAGGTTGTGACCGATGCCCGGGATGTAGGCGGTTACCTCGTAGCCGTTGGTCAGACGCACACGGGCGATCTTACGAAGCGCGGAGTTCGGCTTCTTGGGGGTAGAGGTACGCACGGCAGTGCAGACGCCTCTCTTCTGAGGTGCGCTCAGATTGGTCTCGCGGTTCTTCAGGGTGTTGAGGCCCTTCTGCATGGCGGGAGACGTGGACTTGTAGGTGACTTTCTCTCTGCCCTTTCTCACCAACTGGTTAAAAGTAGGCATGGTTTTCCTCCTTTCCTCGAAAATGGATCTATTTATACGATGCCAAAAAACAGCATCGGATAAACCGTGATTCTGCCGGAAAATTTTCAGGAAATCCCGGCCATTTTTGTGCTTTTTACACAGGCATGACAAATCGGTGGGCGCACGCCCACGCAAAATAGGATTTTAGCATATTGCACAAGATTCGTCAAGCATTTTTATTCAAGACGGAAGCGAAAATTTCACCGGGATATGCAGGCATATCCCGGTGAAACGGTTGGTATTTGGTCGTTTAAAGCGCGTTGGAGATGTTGGCGAGATCGGACAGATCCACGCCGTCGTCCTCCGGCTCCGCGGGGACTGCCGGCTCCTCATTCGTCTCGAAGTTGCGGTAGCAGGCAAGGCCGCTTCCGGCGGGAATGAGCTTGCCGATGATGACGTTCTCCTTCAGGCCGACGAGGTGGTCGATCTTGCCCTTGATGGCGGCATCGGTCAGCACCTTCGTGGTTTCCTGGAAGGACGCGGCCGACAGGAAGCTCTCCGTGGCGAGCGACGCCTTCGTGATGCCCATAAGGACATGCTCAGCCGTCGCGGGCGTGAGCTCGGTCTCCCTGCCGCGATGCGCTCGGCGATCGCGCGGTTGGCCGCGCGGAACTCATGCAGATCCACAATGGCGCCGGACAGCAGGTTCGTGCTGCCGGAATCGTCGATACGGACCTTGCGCATCATCTGGCGGACGATGATCTCGATGTGCTTATCGTTGATGTCAACGCCCTGCTGACGGTAGACCTTCTGGACTTCCTGAATGATATACTGCCGGCAGGCATCGACGCCGCAGATACGCAGCACGTCGTGCGGGCTGTACGCGCCGTTCGAAAGCGGCTGGCCCTTCGTGACCGTGTCGCCGTTGGCAACCAGAATGCCGGCGGAGTACGGCAGGTTGTACGTGACGGTCTCGCCGTCGACCGGGTTCGTGACCGTGACCGCATAGATGGAGGTCTTCTTCGTCTCCTCGATGCTGACGACGCCGGGGATCTCGGCGAGGGTGGCCATCTTCTTCGGCTTGCGCGCCTCGAACAGCTCTTCAACACGCGGAAGGCCCTGCGTGATATCGTCGCCGGCAACGCCGCCGGTGTGGAACGTACGCATGGTCAGCTGCGTGCCCGGCTCGCCGATGGACTGGGCGGCGATAACGCCGACCGCCTCGCCGATGTTGACCGGCTGGCCGATGGCCAGGTTGATGCCGTAGCACTTGGCGCAGACGCCGTTGCGCGCCTCACAGGTCATGACGCTGCGGATCTTGACTTCCTCGATGCCGTGCTCTTCGAGCGTCTTGGCATCGTCGGGCATGAGCATATGGTCGGTATCGAACAGCACCTCGCCGGTCTTGGGCGACACGACGGGCTCGGCCGGGTAGCGGCCGTGGATGCTCTCGCCGAGGCTCTGGACTTCCTGTCCCTTGTCGAACACGGCGCGGGCCATGATGCCGTCGGTCGTACCGCAGTCATCCTCGCGGATGATGACTTCCTGCGAGACATCGACCAAACGACGGGTCAGATAACCGGAGTCGGCAGTACGCAGTGCGGTATCGGCCAGGCCCTTACGGGCGCCTCGGGACGAGATGAAGTACTCGAGGACGGACAGGCCCTCACGGTAGTTGGCCTTGATCGGGATCTCGATGGTCTTGCCGGCGGTGTTTGCGATCAGGCCGCGCATACCGGCGAGCTGACGGATCTGCGCCATGGAACCACGGGCGCCGGAGTCCGCCATCATATAGATGGGGTTGAACTCATCGAGGCAGTTCTGCAGGGCCGCCGTGACGTCCTTCGTGGTCTTTTCCCACTCGGACACGGCCAGACGGTAGCGCTCGTCCTCGGTGATGAAGCCGCGCTTGTACTTCTTCTCGATCGCAATGACCTTCTTCTCCGTGGCGGAGATGAGCGTTTTCTTCTCCTCCGGGACGGTCATGTCCGCGATGGAGATCGTGATGGCGCCGATGGTGGAATACTTGTAGCCGAGCGCCTTGACGTTATCGAGCACTTCGGTCGCAACGGTGAAGCCGTGCTTCTCGATGCAGCGGTCGATGATCTTGCCGAGCTGCTTCTTACCGACCTTGAAGCTGACCTCGAGGTCGAACATGTGCTCGGGGTCGGTGCGGTCGACGTAGCCGAGATCCTGCGGGATGGGCTCGTTGTAGATGATGCGGCCGACGGTCGTCTCGATCGTGCGGTGCAGCGTCTCGCCGTTGACCTCGCGCGCCACGCGCACCAGGATCGGCGCATGCAGGCCGACATCGCCGTAGTTATAGGCCATGATAGCTTCATTCGGGTCGCGGTAGACCTTGAGCGGCTTATAGCTCGGGAGCTTGCTGCCCTCAGCCTCGGCCTTCTTGTGCGCGGCGACAAAGTCGTCCGCGTCGACGATCTCATTGACCGGCAGATCGGTATCGCCGGCATCGGTCACGAACACCTGCTCGGCGCCCTTCTCGGCCTTGCCGAGGCGAACGTAGGTCAGGTAGTATGCGCCGAGGATCATATCCTGCGTCGGCACGGTGACGGGGTGGCCGTCCTGCGGGCGGAGGAGGTTGTTTGCCGAGAGCATGAGGATGCGCGCCTCGGCCTGTGCCTCCGCGGACAGCGGGACGTGGATAGCCATCTGGTCGCCGTCGAAGTCGGCGTTAAACGCGGTGCAGCACAGGGGGTGCAGCTTGAGCGCACGGCCCTCGACCAGCACGGGCTCGAACGCCTGAATGCCCAGGCGGTGGAGCGTCGGTGCGCGGTTGAGCATGACCGGATGATCCTTGATGACGACCTCGAGCGCGTCCCAGACCTCGGTGCGCTGTTTGTCGACCATCTTCTTGGCGGACTTGATGTTGTTGGCAACACCGTCCTCGACGAGCTTTTTCATAACGAACGGGCGGAAGAGCTCGATGGCCATTTCCTTCGGCACGCCGCACTGATAGAGCTTCAGATCCGGGCCGACGACGATAACGCTTCGGCCGGAGTAGTCGACACGCTTGCCGAGCAGGTTCTGACGGAAGCGGCCTTGCTTGCCCTTGAGCATATCCGACAGGGACTTGAGCGCGCGGGAGTTGGCGCCGGTGACGGCACGGCCGCGGCGGCCGTTGTCGATCAGGGCGTCAACAGCTTCCTGCAGCATGCGCTTCTCGTTGCGGACGATGATGTCCGGCGCGTTGAGCTGCATGAGGCGCTTGAGGCGGTTGTTGCGGTTGATGACGCGGCGATACAGGTCGTTGAGGTCGGACGTGGCAAAACGGCCGCCGTCGAGCTGGACCATGGGGCGAAGCTCGGGCGGGATGACCGGCAGAATGTCAATGATCATCCACTCCGGACGGTTGCCGCTGCGGTGGAATGCCTCGACGACCTCCAGGCGCTTGACGATCTTCGCCTTCTTCTGGCCGCTGGCCTCCTCGAGCTCGGCGCGCAGCTGCTCGGAGAGCTTGGCGCAGTCGATCTGCTGCAGGAGCTTCTTGATGGCCTCGGCGCCCATGCCGGCCTCGAAATCGTCCTCATACTTCTCGCGCATGTCGCGGTACTCTTTTTCGGACAGGATCTGGCAGCGCTGCAGCGGCGTCATGCCGGGGTCGGTGACGATATACGCACCGAAATACAGCACCTTTTCCAGCACGCGCGGGGTCAGATCCAGGATCAGGCCCATGCGCGACGGGATGCCCTTGAAGTACCAGATGTGGCTCACGGGCGCGGCCAGCTCGATATGGCCCATGCGCTCGCGGCGAACCTTTGCGCGCGTGACTTCGACGCCGCAGCGGTCGCAGATCTTACCCTTGTAGCGGATCTTCTTATACTTGCCGCAGTGGCACTCCCAGTCCTTCGTGGGTCCGAAAATGCGCTCGCAGAACAGGCCGTCACGCTCGGGCTTGAGTGTGCGGTAGTTGATGGTCTCGGGCTTTTTCACTTCGCCGGAGGACCAGGAAAGGATCATTTCAGGGGAGGCAATGCCGATCTGAATTGCATCAAACGGGGTGTAGCTCATGTTTTATTCCTCCTCCTTATCAGAATCGTCCGTGTAGTCATCGTCGCCGGCATCGCCGAACGCGCTGAGACTGTCATCTTCCTCGACCGGTACGTCCTCAATCGTGAAGCCGCTGCCGGTGATCTCATCATCGTCGGACTTGTAGGACATCTCATCGCGCATACCCGGGATGTAATCGTCCTCGTCGTCCTTGAGCTCGATCTCGTCGCCGTTCTCGTCGAGGATGCGCACATCCAGGCACAGGGACTGCAGCTCCTTGATGAGCACCTTGAACGACTCCGGCACGCCCGGCTGCGGGATGTTCTCGCCCTTGACGATGGCTTCGTACGTGCGCACACGGCCGGTCACGTCGTCGGACTTCACCGTCAGGATCTCCTGCAGGGTGTAAGCCGCGCCGTAGGCCTCGAGCGCCCAGACTTCCATTTCGCCGAAGCGCTGGCCGCCGAACTGCGCCTTGCCGCCGAGCGGCTGCTGCGTGACGAGGCTGTAGGGGCCGGTGCTGCGGGCGTGGATCTTATCATCGACGAGGTGGTGGAGCTTGAGGAAGTAGACCCAGCCGACCGTGACGTCGTTATCAAACTTCTGGCCGGTGCGGCCGTCGTACAACACGCTCTTGCCGTCCTCACGCAGGCCGGCCTTGTTGAGCGTCTCGCGGATGGTGACCTCGTTTGCGCCGTTGAAGACCGGCGTTGCGACCTTCCAGCCGAGCGCCTGCGCGGCGTAGCCCAGATGCACCTCGAGCATCTGACCGATGTTCATACGGGAAGGCACGCCCAGCGGGTTGAGGACGATATCGAGCGGCGTGCCGTCCGGCAGGTACGGCATATCCTCGCGCGGGAGGATGCGGGACACGACGCCCTTGTTGCCGTGGCGGCCGGCCATCTTGTCGCCGACGGAGATCTTACGCTTCTGCGCGATGTAGACGCGCACGACCTCGTTGACGCCGGGAGACATCTCGTCGCCGTTCTCGCGGGTGAAGCGCTTGACATCGACCACGATGCCGGCCTCGCCGTGCGGGACTTTGAGGGAAGTGTCGCGGACCTCTCTCGCCTTTTCGCCGAAGATGGCGCGCAGCAGGCGCTCCTCGGCGGTCAGATCGGTCTCGCCCTTCGGCGTGACCTTGCCGACCAGAATATCACCGCTGCGCACCTCTGCGCCGACGCAGATGATGCCGCGGTCGTCGAGATACTTGAGCGCATCGTCGCCGACGCCGGGGATATCACGGGTGATCTCCTCGGGGCCGAGCTTCGTGTCGCGCGCGTCGCACTCGAACTCTTCAATATGAATGGAGGTGTAAACGTCCTCCATGACCAGACGCTCGTTGATGAGAACGGCGTCCTCGTAGTTGTAGCCTTCCCAGGTCATGAAGCCGACCAACAGGTTCTTGCCGAGCGCGATCTCGCCCTGCGAGGTGGCCGGGCCGTCGGCGATGACGTCGCCCTTGTTCAGGCGGTCACCGACCGCAACGATCGGGCGCTGGTTGATGCACGTGCCCTGGTTGGAGCGGGCAAACTTGATGAGCTTGTAATCCTTGATCTCGCCGCTGTCGTAGCGCACCTTGACGCTGTCGGCCGAGACGGCCAGCACCACGCCGTCGTCCTCGGCGAGGATGACCACGCCGGAGTCCACGCACAGCTTGTGCTCGATGCCGGTGGCGACGATCGGTGCCTCCGTGACCATCAGCGGCACGGCCTGACGCTGCATGTTCGCGCCCATGAGGGCACGGTTCGCGTCGTCGTTTTCCAGGAACGGGATCATGGCCGTTGCGATGGAGACCATCATGCGCGGGGAAATGTCGATGTAGTCGACGCGGTCACGGTCGACCTCGACGATCTCGTCGCGGTGGCGGCAGGTGATACGCTCGTTGATGAGGCAGCCGTTTTCGTCGACCGGCTCGCTCGCCTGCGCGACGATGTAGCGGTCCTCAACGTCCGCCGTCATGTACTCGACGTCGTCGGTCACGCGGCAGGTGCCCTTCTCCACGCGGCGGAACGGCGTCACGAGGAAGCCGTACTCGTTCACGCGGGCATAGGACGCGAGGTAGCTGATCAGGCCGATGTTCGGGCCTTCAGGCGTCTCGATCGGGCACATACGGCCGTAGTGGCTGTAGTGCACGTCACGGACATCGAAGCTCGCGCGCTCACGCGACAGGCCGCCGGGGCCGAGGGCGGAGATACGGCGCTTGTGCGTCAGCTCTGCCAGCGGATTGGTCTGGTCCATGAACTGGGACAGCGGGCTGCTGCCGAAAAACTCCTTGATGGAGGCCGTCACGGGGCGGATATTGATAAGCGACTGCGGGGTCACGGCGTCGAGATCCTGCAGCGTCATGCGCTCGCGGATCACGCGCTCCATGCGGCTGAAGCCGATGCGGAACTGGTTTTGCAGCAGCTCGCCCACGCTGCGCACGCGGCGGTTGCCGAGATGGTCGATGTCGTCCGGCTCACCGATGCCGTGCGCCAGGCAGCACAGATAGTTGATGGACGCGAACATATCGTCCGCGATGATGTGCTTCGGGATGAGCAGGTCGAGGTTTTCCTCGATGGCTTCCTTGAGCGCGTCGCCCTCGTACTGCTCCATGAGCTGGCGCAGGATCACGCCGCGCACGAGCTCCTTGACGCCGAGCTCGGCGGGATCAAAGTCCACATAGTGCTTCATGTCGACCATGCCGTTGCCGAACACGCGGATGGACTTGCCGTCCACGTCCAGATAGACGTCGTTGACGCCGGCCTCGGCGATCTCCTCGGCGCGCTCGCGCGTGAGCACCTCGCCCGCCTCGGCAATGATCTCACCAGTCATCGGGTCGGCGACCGGAGCTGCCAGCGCAAAGCCGGCGATACGGCCGCGCAGGCCGAGCTTCTTGTTGAACTTATAGCGGCCGACGTTCGAAATGTCGTAGCGGCGGCGGTCATAGAACAGGCCCTCGAGCAGCGTCTCCGAGCTCTCGACCGTCGGGGGATCGCCCGGGCGGAGCTTGCGGTAGATCTCGACGAGCGCCTCCTCGCGGGAGTTGCAGGTGTCCTTGTCGAGCGTGGCGACGATGCGCGCGTCGTTGTCGAACACTTCCTTGATCTGCTCGTTCGTGACGACGCCGGTCGTCATATCCGGGATACAAGACAGCCAGGTGTTCGGGTTGTCCGCCTTGTAGGCGCCCATGGCCTTGATGAACCAGGTCACGGGCAGCTTGCGGTTTTTATCAATGCGGCAGTTGAAAATGTCGTTGAGGTCGGTCTCGTACTCGAGCCAGGCACCGTGGTACGGGATGACGGTTGTGCCGTAGGTGGAGTTGTAGGCCTTGTCGGTCTTCTTATCATAGTACACGCCGGGGGAACGCACGATCTGCGAGACGATGACGCGCTCCGCACCGTTGATAACGAAGGTGCCGCTGGGCGTCATGATCGGGAAATCGCCCATGAAGATCTCCTGTTCCTTGATCTCCTCGGTCTCCTTGTTGCGCAGGCGGACGCTGACCTTCAGCGGGGCCGCATACGTGGCGTCGCGCGCTTTGCACTCTTCCTCGGTGTACTTCGGGTTCTCGTCCATGGAATAGTCCACGAAGCGCAGCTCGAGGTTGCCGGAGTAGTCGGTGATGACGTCCACATCCTTGAACACATCACGCAGGCCCTCTTCGAGGAACCACTTGTACGAATTCTTCTGGATCTCCAGAAGATTCGGCATGCTCTGGATCTCCTCGTGACGGGCAAAGCTCATTCGTTCGGTTTTTCCATAGGTGACTGCCTTTGGCATGGCGAACACTCCTTCTTTTGAGATTGCGAACACCCGGTAGGGTTGTAAAATACTTTTTTGACTTGTTGCATTTTCACAGCGAATCCGGTAAAATGTGCTTGTAGGCTGCGGGAGTTGTTTCTTCCGCTCCCAAAGACACATAGCGTGATATTTTACCATTTCAACGCATAGGTTGTCAAGCACGAATTTGTGAATTTTTCGCCGGCAGGAGCGCGTCGCCCTGCCGCTTTTTTGTATCTTCGGAGGAATGACCATGGATATCCGAATCTGTCTGCTGCTGGCTGCCGAGGCCGGGCTCGCGCTGGTGCTGCTGTGGAGCGCGGGTGTGCTCCGAAAACCGGCGCACGTCCTGTGCGCGGTGCTGCTGCTGGCGGCGGCGTTCGTGCTGCGTGGGCTGTGCCTGAATTATGAGACGAGCGACTATACGCAGTTTCTGACCGTGTGGGTCAACTTTTTCCGCACGCACGGCGGGCTCGCCGCACTGCGGGAGTCCGTTGGCAATTATAATGTACCGTACCTGACGTTTCTGGCGCTCATCAGCGGCAGTTCCCTGCCCGATCTGTACCTTATAAAACTGTTCAGCATCTTTTTTGACGTCGTGCTCGCGTGGTCGGTCATGCAGCTCGTGGGGCTGTTCCGGCGTGAGGCTGTGTGGAAGCTTGCGGCGTTCTTCCTCGTGCTCTTCTGGCCGACGGTCATGCTCAACAGCGCGCTCTGGGGCCAGTGCGACAGTGTGTATGCCGCCCTCGCCGTGCTGAGCGTCTATCTCGTGCTGACCGGGCATCCCGTGCTCGGCGTGGTGAGCATCGGCGCATCGTTCGCCTTCAAACTGCAGGCCGTGTTCGTCATGCCGGTGTTCCTGCTCTTCTGGCTCACGCGGCGCGTCAAGCTGCGGCACGCGCTGGCCTTTCCCGCCACGTGCGTGGTCATGGTGCTGCCGGCCGTCATCGCCGGACGCGGACTGTGGGATGCGCTGACCATCCCGTTTCAGCAGACGGGCAGCATCGGCACCGGGCTCAACTATAACTCCTCGTCCGTCTTTGCGCTCTTTACGGAGGTGCGCGACCCCGAGATCGCCGCAAAGCTCGGCATTGGCGCAGCCGCACTCGTGATCGTGCTGCTGGCCGTCTGGTTCTGGCTGCACCGGGACGATTGCTCCGACCGGGCGCTCGTGCTGGCGGCGGCGCTGCTCGCGGTCGCGATCCCGTTTGTCCTGCCGCATATGCACGACCGGTATTTCTTCGCCGCAGATGCGCTCACGCTCGCGCTGGCGGCCGCGTGGCCGCAGCTGGTGCTGCCTGCAGTGCTGTGCGAGTTTGCCTCCCTGCTCGGCTATCACGCCTATCTGCGCATGCGCTATCTGCTGCCGATGGCCGACGGCGCGCTCGCACTCATCGCCGCGCTCGTGATCCTGACGGTCGTTCTCGCGCTGGAGCTGCGGCAGAGATCGCCGCTGAACGGGAAAATAAAAAAATCGACCTGAGTCGAAAATTTGTGGTTGACATTCCGCGCTTTTCTGTTATAATAACTCATGCGTTTGAAAAGTGCATATGCGGGAGTGCTGGAATCGGTAGACAGGCAGGCTTGAGGTGCCTGTGTCCAACCATAGACGTGTGGGTTCAAGTCCCATCTCCCGCACCAAGATCGCCAAGGTACATCGTACCTTGGCGATCTTGTTTTTCCCAAGCGCGCAAAAAAGGCCTCCGGCGGAAGATCCGCCGGAGGCTTTCTGCATTTATGAAGAGCGGCGCAGGTTATCCAACGATGAAGTACAGGACCATGAGCGCGCACAGCAGGTACATGATCGGGTGGATCTCCTTGGCCTTGCCGCGCACGAGCTTGACGAGCACGTGCACGATGATGCCGGCGCCGAGGCCGTTGGTGATGTTGCCGGTGAAGGCCGTGAACATCATCATGACGCAGGGGCCGATGGCCTCGTCAAAGTCCGTGAAGTCGATCTCCGTGAAGCCCTTGAGCATCAGAAAGCCGACATAGATCAGCGCCGGGCCGGTCGCGGCATACGGGATGGCGACGAACAGCGGCGCAAGGAAGATGGTCAGCAGGAACATGATGCCGGTGACGAGCGCGGTCAGACCGGTGCGGCCGCCGGCTTCGACGCCGGAGGTGGACTCGACAAAGGTCGTGATGGTGGTGTTGCCGGTCAGCGCGCCGATGCAGGTGCCGATGGCGTCGACGAGGAAGGGGCGCTCGATGCCGGGCAGGTTGCCGTTTTCATCGAGCATGTTGGCGCGGTTGGCAACGGCGAGCACCGTGCCGAGCGTGGAGAAGAAATCTCCGAAGAAACATACAAACACAAGGATGAGCCCGCTCGCGGTGAACACGCCCTTGAAATCGAGGTTGAACATGACGTTGCCCAGCTCGCCGAAGTCCGGCACGGCGGCGACGCCGTTGAGCGTCGTCACACCGAGCGGGATGCCGATGAGCGTGGTGGCAATGATGCTGATGAGGATGGCGCCCTTGACGTTCAGGGCGTTGAGCACAATGATGAGCAGCAGGCCGCCGATGGCCAGCAGCACGGCGGGATCGGTGAGGTTGCCGAGGGCGATGCCGTTTTCAAACGAGCCGATGCCGCAGTTTTTGAAGCCGAGGTAGGCAATAAAGAAGCCGATGGATGCGGAAATGGCGATCTTAATGTTCTTGGGAATGACGCGCACGATCAGGTCGCGCAGGCCAAAGACCGTCAGCAGCACGAACACGATACCGGAAATGAGCGTGATCACCATGGCGGCGCCGAAGCTCAGCGCCTGGGACTGGATGAGCGCGCCGAGAATGAAGTTCGAGCCCATACCGGTCGAGAGTGCAAAGGGGAAGTTTGTGTAGAAGGCCATCAGCAGCGTGATGAGGCCGGACACGAGCGCACAGGTAATCATGATGGCGGACTTGGTGATGACAACGCCGTTGACATCCGTGATGTACGCCTCGCCGCCGCAGATCGCGGCCGGCTGGACGGCCAGCACATACGCCATGGTCATGAAGGTGGTCAGGCCCGCGATGATCTCGGTTTTCTTATCCGTACCGCGCAGGCCGAGTTTGAAGAATTTCTCCATCAAAAGCTCCTTATCCTTTCTCTGTCTCTGGTTGATTTATGCTTCCGCATCCGCAAACACGGGTACGAACGTCTGGTTGGCGCCGTTGACGAGGCCCATATCCGTAATGACCACGCTCGGCAGCACCGGCAGCGCCATGATGGCGGTCGCCAGCAGGGTAAGCTGTCCGTCGCTGATGACATCGAGTGCGGACTGCACGGCCGCGATCTCGCCGGCGACCTCGGCGCAGGGCTTCTGGCTCATAAGGCCGGCAGCCGGCAGGGCGATGTGCGTCTCCTGCTCGCCGTCGATCACGCAGATGCCGCCGCCGCACGCGCGCAGGATCTCGGCGGCGCGGAAGGCGTCCTTCGGATCGTGGTAGCTGACGGTGAAGTTGTGGCTGTCGTGCGAAATGGTGGACGCGAGCGCGCCGGCGCGCAGGCCGAAGTCGCGGTAGACGGCGATCGTCTTGCCGCCGCGGCCATAACGGTTGGCGCAGCAGACAAACACGAGCGTCGGATCGCCGCTGATGTCGACCGCGCCGTCACGCACCGGCAGTTCGACCGGCTCGACATGGCGCAGGATGCGGTTGCCGTCCTCGGACACCATGACGTTGACGCGGATCGTATCGCCGGTGTAGCCCTCGGGCACACGCAGCTCGAAGGACTCGGGGCCCGTGATCTGCGGCAGATCGACGGTGTTCGGCAGGTCGTAGTCCGCCGTCTTGCAGTCGCCGCCGAGGTACTTGCCGTCCTCCGCGACGAGCACGCCCTCGGTGAACACGGCCTTCGGCCGGCTGCCGTCGAGCGCATCAACGAGCTGGATATCGGCGATGTAGCCCGGCGCGATCGCACCGAGATCGTCAAAGCCATACTCACGCGCGGCGTTGAACGTCGCCATCTTGACGACCTCGCGGCCGTCGAGGCCGGAGGCGACCGCCTTGCGCACGACGTTGTTGATGTGGCCGACGGTGAGCAGATCCTTGGCGTGGACATCATCCGTGCAGACGGACACGAAATCGCGCCACGGCTGATCCTTGCAGCCGTCGACAAGGAAGGAAAGGTTATCAATGAGGGAGCTGGCGCGAAGGTTGATGTGCATGCCGGCGCGGAGCTTGGCGCGCACCTCGTCGGCGTTCACGCTCTCGTGGTCGGACACGGGGCCGCCGATGCGGTAGGCCGCGAGCTCACGGCCGAAGCAGTACGGCGCGTGGCCCTGCAGGAACATGCCGCGGCGCAGGCCCTCGTCGATGATGGTGTGCATGCGCTCGCTGTCGTGAATAACGCCGACGTAGTCCATGATCTCGGCAATGCCGATGACGTCGTCCATGTCCAGCAGCTCGCCGACTTCCCTGGCGAAGAACTCCGCGCCGGCGTTTTCCATGCCGGGCAAGGACGGGACGCACGACGGAGCGAGCACGTACTGGCGGAGCTTGGACTTTTTCGCATTCTCAAGCATGAAGCGCACGCCGTCGAGGCCCATGACGTTGCCGATCTCGTGCGGGTCGGTGCAGATGGTCGTCGTGCCCCACGGCAGAATGGCGCGGGCGAGATTTTCGGGAATCATCATCGTGCTCTCGATGTGCATGTGCGTGTCGATGTAGCCGGGGATCAGGTAGCGGCCCTGACCGTCGTAGTACGATTTGGACGGCAGGACTGCCTCCTGCCCTTCCTCACGCACCAAAACAACAAATCCGTCCAGTATGTCGACACTGGCCGGATAGATTTCTCCCGTAATGACATTGAAAAACTGTACGTTGCCGATCGTCAGATCGCACGGGATCTGACCCATGGCCGCCTGAATGAGGCGCGAGCGATCCTTTGCCTTGCGTGTACGCATCAAAATCCCTCCCTGAAATCATAAGCTGCTATCAACCATAAAAAGCGTTTCCGCTCTCTATCCAAATAAAAAAACGGCGGAGCGTCTGCGATCTGCGACCCTCCACCGAAACGGAAAAGCTCACACAGCGGTTTGGCGCTGTGCGTGCTGCATTCCGGTAGTCGGGCAATTCAAGGGCCGCCCGGTAGAGACGCGGGGCCCATGTGACTTCCCCGCCTATACCTGAAAGTGTCTGTGTTCACTTGTTGGAACGCCTTGATTATAAATCCGGCGGCATCGAAAAGCAATTATTCAAGAACCTGAAATAATTCCGCCCTTTCGATTTTTCTCTATCCATTTCGCCGAATTTACTCCCAGAAAATGAAAGTGTCTCCGACTGGCGTATGTTCGTCCGGCAGAGACACATTCCTGCATTATGTCTTTTATGCGCTTACGCGCCGCGCAGCAGCGCCACGGCCGAGCGCGCGGCCGTGGCCGCGTCCGGGCAGTAGACGTCCGCGCCGATCTCGTCGCTGTAGCCGGGTGTGATGGGCGCACCGCCGACAAAGATCTTCACCCGGTCGCGGATGCCGCGGGCCTTCGCCAGCTCCACCACATCGCGCATTTCCGGCATCGTCGTCGTCAGCAGCGAGGAGCAGGCGATGATGTCGCAGTGCTGTTCGATCGCCGTGTCCACGAACTGCTCCGCCGTGACGTCCACGCCGAGGTCCACGACCTCCAGCCCGCTGCCCTCCATCATGATCTTGACGAGGTTCTTGCCGATGTCGTGCATATCACCGCGCACCGTGCCGAGGCAGACGCGGCCGATCGTCTCGCTGCTCTCCCCCGTCATGTACGGCTTGAGCAGCTCCGTCGCCGCCGCCATGCAGCGTGCTGCGATGAGCATCTCCGGCACGAAGGCGCGGTTGGCCGAAAAATCCTCGCCAAGGATGGTCATGCCGCGCACAAGGCCGTCCGTGAGGATCTCCTGCGCGCCGTGCCCGCTCTCGAGCGCCTCGGAGCACAGCTGCAGCACGCGCTTTTGCTGCCCGCGCACGAGCGCGGACGCGATGCGCGAGAGCACATCGCCCTGCGGCTGCCCGGCCTCAGGCGCGCTCTGCGCCGGCGCGGCCGCGGCGTGCACGCTCCGGCGCGGCACGGGCGGCAGGTGCGTCACCGGCACATGCAGCGCTGCGTTGTATTCATCGACCGCCTGGTTGAGGTATTTGTCCACGTGCGGGTAGACAGTGCCCGCCAGACCGTAGGTGATCGAGGGGATGTAGTGCCCGCCGGGGCAGTTGCGCTTGAGCACATCGCGGGCATAGGTGAGGATGTCCTCGGGCGTCGCGTCCTTGCGGTCGATGGCCGCGCCGAAGCCACCCATGAGCGTGAGCCGCCCGTTTAAGTGTGCCTGCAGGGCGGGAATGTCGTTTTCCGGCAGGACGCCCTGCCAGACCTGGATGCCGATCTCGGCCATGTCGTCCACGATCGGCACAAGATAGGAGTCCGCGTGGTGGATGGCAATGACGCCGCGCGAACGGATGTAGCCATAAAACCGGCGGTACGGCTCCTTGAAGAATTCCCGCCACATCTCAGGCTTCATGAACAGGGCGTTTTTCGTGCCCCAGTCGTCGTGCGAAAAGATGACATCCGGCTGCAGGTGGTCGATGAGCATGCGCACATACGTCAGGCGGTACTCCGTGATGTAGTCAATAAGCGCGTGCATCTCGTCCGGATGCGCGTAGAGATTCGTGAGCGTGTCCTCAAAGCCCATGAGGAAGTGGCACTGCTCGAAAATGCCCGTGCCCATGAACCCGGCCAGCAGGTGATCCGACCCGCAGGCGGCGCGCGCCTCGGCGCGGCAGGTGTCCCACCCTTCCGTGCAGGCGGCCTCCAGATCGGGCGCGTGCACCGTCTCGCGCCAGCGCGTGACGTCCGGGCAGACGGCAAGGCCCTCGCGCGTATCCGGCATCGGGCCGGGTGCATCCTCAGGAAACAGGATCGTCGTGCCCCAGCGGTCCACGCTCGTCGTGCCGCGCTTGCGGTTGCCGCGCAGGTAGGTGTTGCACGGGTCGGTGAGGCACATGTGCAGCGCCTCATACTGGCGCAGCTGGCGCTCCGGCTGGCCGTCGGGCCGGATGAGCTCGAGGAAGATCTCTTTCGGTGTGGACATGGTTTTCACTCCTTGTTGTATAAAACGCAGGATGTATACGTCATGGTACGCGGGCCGTAGTTGTAGGCAAGGCCCGAGCGCGCGCAGATATCGCTCACGAACAGACCATACGCCTCCATGGACGACAGGCGTTTGGTCGGGTAGCGGCACGGCCGGTCGGGATACGTGCAGCGGGCACAGAGCGTGCAGCTGCCGGCCGTCAGCGGCAGGCAGCCGGGACAGAGTCGGCGCATCTGGCGTGCAAAGTCGGCAAAGCGGCGCTTGTGCGCGCGCTCAGTGGCCGCAATGGATTCGTAATCGAAATCATCGCGCAGCGTCCCGGTCGTCTGTACAAGGATGCCGGCGTCAAAGCCTGCGATGCGTCGCGCAGCCGCCTCGATGCTGCCGCAGCCGGGCGGGCAGGCCCAGTTGTGCCCGTATCGGCCGCAGCGGCCGGACGCGCACATATCGCGTACCGCCTCGAGCGGCACCGCCGCCGCCATATTCAGCTGTGCCCAGTGGGAAAAGCCGTTTTGCGCGGCCAGCGTCTCGGGATCGTTCATATGCAAAGCCTCTTGACAAAGCAAAGTCTCACTGCTTAGAATGTGCCTATATCTTATAAGGGGGCGGCGGCCATGTCAAGCATCCAAATTGAACAAAACGGCCATGTCCGCACCATTCCCCTGCCGGCCGGCGAGACGCTGCTGTCCGTCCTGCGGCGCGCGGGCTATTCCATTCCCGCCGCCTGCGGCGGAAAAGGCCGCTGCGGCAAGTGCCGCGTACCGGTCAACGGCGTGCCCCGGCTCGCCTGCCGGGTCTATCCGGCGGACGGCGACACCGTCACGCTGCCGGAGACCGCCGGCGGCACGATCCTGACCGGCACCGTGCCGCTGCCCGCCTGCCGACCGGGACGCACAGGCTGCGCCGCCGCCGTCGACCTCGGCACGACGACCGTCGTCGCGCGGCTGTACGATCTTGCGGCCGGCACAGAGCTGCAAACCTGCAGCGGCTGGAATGCGCAGGCCCCTTATGGGGCCGACGTCATCAGCCGCATCCAGTATACGCTTGAGAAGCCGGACGGCCTGCCGGAGCTCTCGCGGCGCATCCGCGAGCAGATCTGGGCGCTGGTATCGGACGCGCTCGCGCGCAGCGGCCGCACGCCGGGCACGCTGCGCGAGATCACACTCGCCGGCAACACCGTCATGCAGCACCTCTTCGCCGGATACTCCGTGCGCGGCATCGCCGCAGCGCCGTTCCGGCCGGAGACGCTCTTTGCAGCACCCGGAGACGAAACGCTGCACGGCGTGCCGGTGCACTTCGCTCCCTGCGTGGCGGGCTACGTCGGCGGGGACATTACGGCCGGACTGCTGGCCGCCGGGCTGGCGGAGCTGCCGGGTGAAAATCTCTTTCTCGACATCGGCACCAACGGCGAGATGGCGCTCGGCGGCCGCGGCGGGTTCGTCTGCTGCGCCGTGGCATCCGGCCCGGCCTTTGAGGGTGCGGGCATCACGTGCGGCATGCCGGGCGTGGACGGCGCCATCAGCCGCGTACGGTATGACCGCGGCTTTCTGTACGACGTCATCGGCGGCGGCGAACCGAAGGGACTGTGCGGCTCCGGCCTGCTCGACCTGACGGCGGTGCTGCTGCGCCTCGGCGTGATCGCGCCCGGTGGGCGGCTGCTGCCGCCGGAGGACGCACCAATGCCCCTGCGCCGCTATCTGACGCGCGATGACGACGGCAACGGCCGCTTTCACCTGACGCCGGAGGTATCTCTCACGGCGGCGGACGTACGCAACTTACAGCTGGCCAAGGCCGCCGTCGCGGCGGGCATCCGCGTGCTGCTGCAGCAGCGCGGCATCGCACCGGAGCAAGTGGACGGCGTGTACCTTGCCGGCGGCTTCGGCAGCTATCTCGACCCCGAGAGCGCCATGGCCATCGGCATGCTCCCGCGCGCGTGCGCGGGCAAGCTGCACACGCTCGGCAACACGGCGCTCGCCGGCGCGGCCGCGCTCACGCTCGACCCCGCGCAGTGGCAGCGCATCGGGAATATTTCCCGGGCATGCGACTATCTGGAGCTGTCCGGCCGCGCAGATTTTGCCGCGGCCTTTACCGACGATCTGTCGTTTCCGCAACCATAACATTTCACGGAGGTCATGACCATGGAGATCCGTTTTCCCCTCATCCTCGACGGTGCGACCGGCACCGAACTGCAAAAGCGCGGCTACGGCGGTGATGTGAGCGCCGAGCAGTGGACGCTCGAGCACCCGGACGTCATTGTGGACATCCAGCGTGGCTACGTTGCCGCCGGCAGCCAGGTGCTCTACACGCCGACCTTCGGCGCAAACCGGCAGAAGCTCGAGGAGCGCAGCATCTTCAACCAGACGGCGGACTACAACCGCCGCCTCGCCGCGCTCTCGCGCGAAGCGGCGGGCGGCAAGGCATGGATCGCGGGCGATCTCGCGCCGACGGGCCTGTTTCTCGCCCCGCTCGGCGAGGCATCGTTCGAGGATCTGGTCGATATCTACACCGAGCAGGCGGCCGGGCTCGAAGCGGCCGGCGTCGATCTGTATGTCATCGAGACGATGATGACGCTCTCGGACGCACGCGCCGCCGTGCTGGCCGTGCGCAGCGTGAGCGACAAGCCGATCTTCGTGTCCTTCACGTGCGACGAGAGCGGACGCAGCCTCTCGGGCACGGACGTGACCGCCGCGCTGACCGTGCTGCAGGGCATGGGCATCAGCGCGTTCGGGCTCAACTGCTCGACCGGGCCGGAACAGATGCTCGTGCAGCTGCGCCGCCTGCGGGAATACGCCCGCGTGCCGCTGATTGCAAAGCCCAACGCCGGTATGCCCATCACCGTCGGCGGCAAGACCGTATATGACTGCACGCCGGAGGAATTCACGGCGTTCGTGCAGCCGATGCTGGAAGCCGGCGTGGCCGTTTTCGGCGGCTGCTGCGGCACGACGGCGGAGCATATCGCCGCGCTGCACGCGGCCCTCAAGGACGCGAAATTCGTCCCGCCCGCACCGAAGCACACGGACCTGCTCCCGGCCGCGACGGAGAAGCTCCCCTGCTACCTGCCGACGGACGCCGGGCACGGCCCTGTGCTGACCGCCGGGCCGGATCTCGAAGACCGGCTGGCGGATGCGCTCGACGGCAGCGAGCCCATGGTTGCGCTGCGCGTCGCTGCCTGGGAGGACATCGACGCACTGACCGACGTGCAGTATCTGCTGAGCAAGCCGCTGTGCCTCGTCTGCGACGACGCGGAGCTGCTTGAGGCCGCACTGCGCGCCTATCAGGGCCGCGCGCTGTATGAGGGCGCGCTCCCGGAGTCGGCGCTGCTGCCGCTGTGCGGCCGGTACGGCCTGTTGATTTGAACAGTCGCCGCCCGAGGTGGTAAATTTCGCAGCGACCACACGCCCTCAGGGTAAAAAAGGGACGCAGGAGGATGCTGCGTCTGCCGGACGGCCTGTACAGAAACGCGCAGTTTCTTAACGCTTTTTGTGACAGAAAAGCGTAAAAAGGCAGCAGTTTTTTGTTGACACGGCAAGTTTTCTGTGAAATAATGAACCTGTACTACGTAGGTACATCCGGTGCTGTGGGGTACACCGCGTGGGACAACCGTTATGAGAGGAATGACCATCCCTCATAAACAGGAACGGAGCAGATACATCCCCCCGTATCTGCTCCGTTTTTCTTTTTAAATTTTACACTTCCAGCCGCTCGGCATATTTCTTTCCGCCGACGGACAGCACCGCCAGCATGGCAAACACGGCGGCAAAGCCCAGCGCATCCCAGACCGTGAACGGCGTATCCAGCAGCGTCACGGCCAGAATGGCCGCCGTGACCGGCTCGGCAAAGCCGTAGAGCACGCTCTTTTCCGGGCCGATGAGCTTCACGCCCGTCATATACAGGTTGAAGGCCAGCAGGTTGCCGAAGAGCACCACGAACAAAATGCCGCCGACACCGCGCAGTGACGGCGTATAGCCGAGTGTCCACGGGTGCATGGACAGCTCGAAGAGCACAGCCCCCATCAAAAACGCCCACGCCTGCAGCATGCTGACCGGATAATCGCGCAGCTCCCGGCGCGGACAGAGGCAGTTATACACTGTCACGCACACCGCGCACGCGACACCCGCGACCAGCGCCACTGGCGACACGGCAAACGTCGTCAGGTCGCCGTGCGTGGTCAGCAAAATCACGCCGAGCAGCGCCAGCACGATGCTCACGATCTCATACGCGCGCGGCTTTCTGTGCGCAGTCGCGCAGGCGACCAGCAGCACCATCACCGGCGACAGATCCTGCATGATCGTGCCGATGGCCGCGTTGGAAAACTGAATGGTCAGAAAATAAAGAAACTGGCTCAGGCTGATGCCGAAAATGCCATAGAGCACGAGCATCACCGCGCTATCCCGCTGCCGCCACGGGGCGAACAGCAGCCGCCGGTCCTTCACCAGCCAGTAGACAAACAAAATCAGGCCCGCCAGGCTCAGACGGATCGGGATCAGCCACGTGGTCTGCATGGCCTCGTGCGTAAACAGATACTGCCCCATCGTGCCGGAAATGCCCCAGCACACACCGCCGCCCGCCGCCATCAGCGCACCCTTGAGCTGTCGGCTCATCGCAAACATCGACCTCGCTCTCCACCGGAATACGCGTTATTATAGCAGTCGGCGTTCCCCGCTTCAAGCACTGTTTTTCACGATTTTTTTGCCCGCTCCGGCACACCGGCAAGGCAAAACGGCAGTTCCAGCGAGTGCCGCTCAAGCAGCGCCCGGTCGCGCAGGATCTCCCATGCCGGACCGTCGGCCGCGATCTGCCCGTCGTGCAGCAGCAGAACACGGTCGCACGTCTCGAGCACGAGGTCGAGATCGTGCGTTGCGATGATCTTCGTCACCGGCAGCGCATTGAGCGTGCGGATGAGCGTGCGGCGGTTTTTCGGGTCAAGCGCCGTGGACGGCTCGTCCATGAGCATGATCTTCGGCTGCATGGCGAGGATGGTCGCAATGGCGGCCATGCGCTTTTCGCCGCCGGAGAGCTTATGGTTGCGGCGGTTTTTCAGGTGCGTAAGGTTCAGCTTTGCGAGCGTTTGATCCACAAGTGCCTCCGCCTCCGGGCGGGGCATGCCGTAATTGAGCGGGCCGAAGAGCATGTCCTCAAACACCGTCGGCATGAACATCTGGTTGTCTGAGTCCTGCAGGACATAGCCCAGCCGCCGGCGGATGTCCGCGAGGTTGTCACGGTTCATCTCCAGACCGTCGATCGTGATCGTACCGGAGACGGTGATGAGCCCCAGCGCCGCCTTCATGAGCGTGGACTTGCCCGCGCCGTTGGCGCCGATCAGGCCGACCTGCTCGCCCTCGGAAACGGAAAACGACAGGTCATTTAAGATCGTGCGCTCACCCGGATAGGCAAACGAAACATGGTCAAAACACAGCATATGCGCCCCTCCTCAGGCAAAAAGTCCGCCCAGCAGCGCCGGCAGATTGTACAGCCGCGCCAGCACGATCAGCGCCGCACACCCAATGGCAAACGGCCACGAGGCCCGACTCGACGGCCGGCCCTGCGCGTAATGAAACTCCCCGTGATAGCCGCGCAGCTCCATGCTCTCATAGAGCGCGGTCGCGCGGTCCATGCTGCGCAGCAGCAACTGGCCCAGAAACGATCCCCAGGCCGAGATATGCACGCCCTTCTGCCCCGGCGCACGCAGGCGGTAGGCATCCGTCATGATGGCCGCCTCGTCGAGCAGCACGGAGATATACCGGAATGTCAGCAGCAGCAGCGACGTGAGCACCTTCGGCACGTGCAGCTGCCGCAGCGCGCGGCAGATATCCTCGATGCTCGTCGTCGCCGCGAGCAGGAACGACGCCATGAGACAGAAGATGCCCTTCATCATCAGCGTCAGCATGGAGATCACACCGCCGCTGACGCCGACCGCGCCGATGTACAGCACGATCCGCTTGTCAAAGAAGGGGTTGAACAGCCCCACCGCGCACACGAGCGGCATGACCACGCGCAGCTTGTGAAAGCACGTATGTACCGGGATCATGCCGACCTGATAACCGACGAGCGGAAAGAGCACCATGACGAACACGCCCGAGATATCGTACTTGTGAAACGAGACCGTCACGACGATGTAGAGCACGGTCACAAAGAGCTTGGACAGCGGGCTGAGCCGGTGCATCGGCGAATCCTGCGCCGCCAGCTCGTCCATGGCCCGCAGCTCGACGCTCGCTTGCTGCGCTTTGTTCATGTGTGCTCACCTCCCCGTTTGTACAAAAACGCCCATTGCGGCAAGCCCCGAGAGGAGCTTGCCGCATGGGTCGTATTTGGATGCCTGGTATCGAGATTATTGATTATTGCGAATGGTTTTTCTTATGCCGGCAGATGCCGCCGACACCGCAGATAAGCGCCGCTGCCGCCGCCACGATGGCAGCGCCCGCGATGCCGGACACGGACGTGCCCGCCGCGGAATCGCTCCCGGCGAAGGAATAGTCCGGCAGGAACGCCGTCTTTTCCTGCACGGTGCCGGCCTTGTCGGCCGCGCTACTCTGCACGCCGTAGCTGTCCTCGTCGAGGCCCATGTTCTGCGTGTAGCCGGCGTCGCTGTTGCCGAACAGCGACCACTCCAGCCCGTCGGGGTTGCCGCTGGCCAACAGCGACAAGCCGCCGCCGACGAGCACCGCCGCGATGGCGATGACCGCGATCGTGCCCTTGAACGAGGCCTTGCCGGTGGTTTCGCCGCTCATGCGCACATCGCGCAGCAGCTCCGGCCGCGCCTCATAGAGGAACAGCAGCACCGCCGCCGTGATGAGGCCCTCGATCAGGCCGATGGCCAGATGGATCGGCTGCATGATGGCGCAGAACGCGCCGAACGGCAGATCCGTGATGCCGGAGAGCGTCGTCTCCAGCACGACCGAGAACGCGCCGAGCTGCAGCGTCAGCACGCAGCCGAGCACGGACGCAAGCGTGATCTTGAGGCGGTTCGCCGCCCGCTCGCCGCGCCGCGCAAAGCAGCGGCTGCGCATCAGCGGCCGGTAAATGAGAAAATATCCGACGAAGCAGCCGTAAAACGCCATGTTCCAGACGTTTGCGCCCAGCGCCAGCAGACCGCCGTCGGCAAAGAACAGGCACTGGATCGTGAGGATCACGATCATGGACAAAAATCCCGCCCACGGCCCGAGTACGGACGTGAGCAGCAGGCCGCCGCACAGATGGCCGGACGAGCCGGTGCCGGGGATGGTGTAGTTGATCATCTGCCCCGCGAACACGAGCGCCGACATGACGGCCATGGTCGGCAACTTTTTGGCCGCTGAGGTCAGATCCTGCTTTTCTTCCTTGTGCAGCTCCACGATCGAGGCCCCCGCAACGACCGCAGAAGCGGCGTACATCACACCGGCGACCGCCGGCGTGAGCAACGCATCTGCCATATGCATAGGATGCACCGCCCTTTCCCTTCGTTTCTTATGACAAGATTATAACGCACCAGTCGCTTCCTGCACAAGCTCCCAGGGGGGATGCGTTGCTCAACACTTTTCCACGCCGTGATGAAAAACGCAAAAAAGTTGGCGCCGGATGCCCATACATCCGGCGTCAACCGATTTTTTCAGGGATGGGCAGCGTCGTGCCGCCGGTTATAGAGAAACATGCCGACGCCCGCGCCGCAGATGAGCACATAGCCCAAGACGCTGAGCCAGTCCGGTACATCACCAAAGACGAAAAAGCCCAGCGCCGCGGCAAAGAGCACCTGCGTATAGTCATACACCGAGATCTCCCTGGCCGGCGCGCAGACATAGGCTTTCGTGATGCCGAGCTGCCCGACGCACGCGAACGCGCCCGCCAGCAGCAGATACACGAGCTGGAGCAGGCTCATCGGCGCATAATCCAGCGCCACGAACGGCACGCACACGATGCACGAAAACGCCGAGAAGTAAAACACGATCCGGCTGCCGTTTTCCCCGCGCGCGCCGAGATAACGCACGAACGTATACGCAGCGCCCGCGCCCAACCCGCCGAGCACGCCGGCCAGCGCCGGGAGCATCTGGGGATTAGCGAAGCTCGGCTTGATGATGCACACGCTGCCGCCGAAGGCGACCAGCACACCAAGGACCTGCACAAGGTTCGGCTTTTCGCGCAGCAGGAAGATCGAAAACAGGATGGCGAAAAACGGCGAGAGCTTGTTGAGCATGTTCGCGTCCGGCAGGTTCAGCTTGCCGATGGCATAGAAATTGCACAGCAGGCCCAGCGTACCGAAAAAGCACCGGCCGAACAGCGCCGGGAGATTGCGCCGCTCCGGCCGGAACGATGTGCGGCTGCGCAGCATGAGGATGGTGATAAAAATGAGCGCGACAAAGTTGCGGAAAAATGCCTTTTCAAACGACGGCAGATCGCCCGCCAGCTTTATGAACATGGACATGAGCGAAAAGCCGAACGCCGCAATGAGGACATAGACGATGCCCTGTGTTTTTTGACTGAGTTTTTGCATAACGGTTCTCTCGATTCCGACAAAGTCACCCTATTATACAGCGCTCCCCCGCCCTGTCAAGTCCGGCCGGGCATGAAAAAGGCGCCCGGCCGGACACCGGACGCCTTTTCGATAGGGGGATGAAAGGAAAATGAGAGATGAAAGGATTTAACGATTTTGGCCCTCGATCACTCGATCTCGAGGTGCTTGGACTCCGGCTTTGCCGGGGCCTTCTTGGGCATGGTCAGCGTCAGGACTCCGTTTTCATAGGCGGCCTTGATGCCCTCGACGTCGATCTCGGACACGTTGAAACTTCTGGAGTAAGAACCGTAGTAACGCTCGCGGCGAATGTAATCGCCCTTGTCGTCCTTTTCGCCCTTGCTGTCCTTGTGCTCGGCATGGATGGACAGAATGTCATCGTCGATATCGATGTGGATGTCTTCCTTGCGGAAGCCCGGCAGGTCGGCTTCAAGCTTATAGCCGTCCGCCGTCTCGGAAATGTCGGTGCGGAACGGATTGACCTGCTGGTCACCCCAGAAATTCTTCTCCATCTGTTCCAGCTCACGGAACGGATTGTAGCTCATACGATAGCTTCTGCGGTCAAAAGGCATGATTTCGAACATTTTATATTCCTCCTAGAATTCTATACACGGTAATCATTTTCTCGAGCGTTCGATTTATTTCTCTCGCTCTTTACGATATATAAATTACTATACAATTATGAATAAATAAAGTATATATCATGAACAAAAAGTAAACGTTAGCACTCTTTTAATTCGAGTGCTAACGTTTTTCATGCTTTCCGGTAGATCAGGAGGGCAAATTCGGTTTCCGTGGTCAGGGTGTCGAGCGCGTGGAGCTTGGCCTGGTCGCGCGCGCCGCTCTTATAGTAATACGGCGTCATGCAAAACAGTGCCTCGATGTCGGCGTTCGTGCGCAGGGTGATCGTGCCGCGCAGCGTCCGCTGCTCTGCAAGCGCGAAGCCGGGCAGCGCCGGGTCGGGAACGGTGTTTTCATACGGGCGGTCGTACACCGCCCGCTTGAGCCCCCAGAGATGGCGCTCGAGCGGGATGACACGCAGCAGCACCCCTTGGGGGCGCAGCACGCGCGCAAACTCAGCCGCGTCGTGCGGCGCGAAGACATTGAGCACGAGGTCACAGCTCGCATCCGCGACCGGCAGGTGCGCGATGCTGGCCACGGCCAGTGTCAGCTCCGGCGCGCGGCGGTGCGCGCAGATGAGCGCGTCGCGCGAGATGTCCACGCCGCACACAGAGGGGCTTGCCCCCTGCGCCTGCAGCGTGTGCAGGACGTGGGCGGTGTAATATCCCTCGCCGCAGCCGGCATCGAGCACGCCTGCGTCTCCGGTCGTGTATTCCGTCGCGGCGGCAGCGATGGCATCTCGCAGCGGCGCGTAATAGCCCGCGTCCAGAAACGCGGTGCGCGCGGCCACCATGCGCTTATCGTCGCCGTGACGCTTATCCTTGGATCGGTTCGTGCGCAGCAGATTCACATAGCCCTGCCGCGCGAGATCGTAACAGTGCCCTGCGCCGCAGCGCAGGGATCTCTCCTCCCGGTGCAGCGCGCCGCCACAGACGGGACAGGTCAGTTCCGGCATTCTGGCTCCTTTCCGCAGAAAACCGCGCAGCCGGTCAGGCTGCGCGGTCGCAATGTCCACTTACAGCACCTTGGCCAAAAAGTCCTGCAGGCGCGCGCACTGCGGGTGCTCAAAGATATCCTTCGGCGTGCCGGACTCGGCGATCTTGCCGTCGGCCATGAACAGCACACGGTCGCCCACCTCGCGGGCGAAGCCCATCTCGTGCGTGACGACGACCATCGTCATGCCCTCGTGCGCCAGCTCCTTCATGACATCGAGCACTTCGCCGACCATCTCGGGGTCGAGCGCGCTCGTCGGCTCGTCAAAGAGCATGACCTTCGGGTGCATGGCGAGCGAACGCACGATGGCGATGCGCTGCTTCTGGCCGCCGGAGAGCGCGGACGGATAGCTGTCGCCGCGGTCGGCCAGGCCGACGCGGGCGAGGAGCTTGTCCGCCTCTGCATCCGCCTCCGCCTGCGACATGAGCTTCGTCTGCACGGGCGCGAGCGTGATGTTCTTTCGCACGGTCATGTTCGGGAACAGGTTGAAGTGCTGGAACACCATGCCCATCTGGCGGCGCATGGCGTCGATATTCACCTTCGGGTCGGTGATCTCCGTGCCGGCAAAGGTGATGGTGCCGGCTGTCGGCTGCTCGAGCAGGTTCAGGCAGCGCAGGAACGTCGACTTGCCGGAGCCGGAGGGGCCGATGATGACCACGTTTTCGCCGGGGCTGACGTGCTCGGAAATGTCATCGAGCACGAGGTGGTCGCCGAACGATTTGGACAGATGTTTAACGTCGATCACTTTGACGCAGCCTCCTTTCAAGCACACCGAGCAGCTTGGAAAACAGCATGACCAGCAGCAGGTACATCAGCGCGATGCCGAACAGCGGGAACAGGCCCTGATACGTCTTGGCGATGACCGCCTTGGCCGCATACGTCATCTCCTTGCCGCCGATGACGGTGATGAGGGACGTATCCTTGAGCAGGGCGATAAACTCGTTGCCGAGGGCCGGCAGGATGTTTTTGATCGCCTGCGGGATGACGATGAAGCGCATGGTCGTGAAGTAGTTCATGCCCAGGCTGCGGCCGGCCTCCATCTGGCCGGGGTCGACCGACATGAGGCCGCTGCGAACGATCTCCGAGACGTAAGCGCCGGAGTTGATGCCAAGGGCCAGAATGCCGATCATGGTATAGTTGCGGCTGCTGGCGAAGATCACGAGGCTCATGATCAGCAGCTGCACCATCATCGGCGTGCCGCGGATGATGGTCGTATAGATCTTGCAGATGGCGTTGAACACGCCGAGGATCACATTCTTGTGCCCGGCGCGCTGCTGGTCGTGCGCCGTGCGGATGACCGCGACGACGACGCCGAGCACGACGCCCAGCAGCAGCGCCAGGATCGTCGCTTCGAGCGTGGTGAGCAGGCCGTTCAGATACAGTCTCCAGCGTCCGGCGGCCACAAAGCTCTGGTAAAAGCCGACGAAGGCGTTGTCCCAGAAGCCGAGGGCCTGCCCGGCCTGCAGCTGCGCCGTCAGGTCGGCGTAAAGCTGCGCCCAATTACCCATGTAGATACCTCTTTCTTTCTACGCGCAAAGGGCGGCAGTTGGCCGCCCTTTACGTGGTTTGCATTTTGGATGCGATTACTTCGCGGAAATATACTTGTCGATGATGGACTGGATGGTGCCGTCCGCCTTGAGCTCGGCCAGCGCCTTGTTCAGGGCTTCCTGCAGCGCGGTGTTGTCCTTAGCCATGCCGATGGCGTAATCCTCGTTGGCGTACTCGGTGTCCAGAATGGTCAGACCGGCGTTTGCCTTGACGTACTCCTGAGCCGGCGCTTTGTCGATCACGACGCAGTCGACCTTACCGGCGAGCAGGTTCTGCACGGCGGTCGCGCCGTCATCAAAGGGAACCACGCTGTCCTCGCCGTAATCATCGATGCAATAGCTATAACCGGTGGTGCCGCGCTGGGTGCCGATCTGCTTGCCTTCGAGATCATCAATGCTCTTGATATCGGAGCCTTCCTTCACGATGACGACCTGAACGCCGTTGGCGTAGCTGTCGGTGAAGCTCATGGTGTTCTGACGCTCGGGCGTGACGGTCACGCCGGCGGCAACGATGTCGCTCTTGCCGGTCTGGACGGCGCTCAGAGCAGAGTCAAAGTCCATATCGTCGACGACCAGCTCCAGGCCCAGCTTCTGCGCCAGAGCGTAAGCGATCTCGATGTCGATGCCTTCAAAGCCGGTGCCCTCGTAGCCCTTGCCGTCGTCCGCAACGGACTCGTACGGCGGGAACTGCGCGTTGGTGGACATGGTGAGCTTGCCGGCGGTCACGGTCTTGATGTCCGAGCCCGTCTGGGTATCCTTCTGGCCACAGGCGCACAGAGATGCGACCATGAGGACTGCCAGAAGCAGTGCAACAAATTTCTTCATTTTATTAGCCTCTTCCTCAAACAAAATAGATTGGGGCTCGCGCCCCGTTTGGTATGGTCGTATGATAGCACGCGAGCGTGAGGCTGTCAAGCATTTTCGTGCATGAATATTCGGATTTCTCCCTTGAATATTCACAAAACACGCGAATATTCAAAATACGGATGAATATTTTCGGCCCAATTCGCGTTTTTGCACAATGCAGCAAAGAAGCGCGTTTGAAAAATTGACAATTTTGTGCTATGCTCTTTTCACGCATTTTACACGGGAAACGGAGACGTTTTTATGGATAAGCGCCACTATGTCTATCTTCTGCGCTGCGCGGACGGTTCGCTCTACACGGGCATGACGCCGGACATTGCGCGCCGCCTGCGGCAGCACGTGGAGCGTCTGCCAGGCTGTGCGAAGTACACGCGCAGCCACCCGGTCACGGCGCTGGCGCTGCTGCTGACGACCGACACCGCCACGACCGCCCGGCAGCTGGAGGCGCGCATCAAGCGCCTGACGCGCGCGCAGAAAGATGCGCTCATCGCAGATCCGGCGTGCCTGCCCGACCTCTGCCCCGCGCTGGCCGGGGCGGATATCCGGCCGGTGCCGGACGCGCAGCTCGCAGACTATCTCCCCAACATGACAAACCCGGCAGACGCCTGAGCGTCTGCCGGGTTTTCCTTATATTATGATTCCGCTGATTCAGCGCAGACCGCGCAGCTCCAGATAGCGGAGCACGAGCTTGGCAACTTCGCTGATCTCCAGCCCGTCGGTATTGACGCACAGGTCATAGGCCTGCGCATCGCCCCAGCGCTTGGAGGAGAAGAAGTTATAGTACGCCGCGCGCTCCTTATCCACCTGGCGGATGCGCTTTTCCGCTTCCGCGGGCGTGGTGTTCGTGCGTGCACTCTCGCGGCGGATGCGGGCAGCCAGCGGCGCGTGCACAAACAGGTTCACGAGCGCAACGTTCGGATCGTCGCGCAGGACATAGTCCGCGCAGCGGCCGACGATGACGCACGACTCGCGCGCGGCGATCGTGCGGATGACCTCCGACTGCGCCTGAAAGATCTGCACCGGGAACGGCTGCTCGTCGGCGACAACGCCGCCGCCCGTCACGAGCGAATACAGGAAGCTGCCCGGGCGCTGCTCTTCATGCGTCTCGACAAAGCTCTTGGCAAAGCCGCTCGCTTTCGCCGTCTCGTTGATGAGTTCCGAGTCATAGCACTTGACACCCAGCGCCGCTGCCAGTTCGCTGCCGAGCTGGCGGCCGCCGCTGCCGTTCTCTCTTCCGATTGTAATGACAAGATTGGCCATGGTATGATCTCCTCCTGTTTTATTTTCCCGTGACGACGGCATTGACGCGCCACTGGTCAAAGCGGTGCAGGATCGCTGCCGCCTCGGCGCGCGTGGCAACGCCCTGCGGGCGCAGATACGTCGCGTTTCCATCCTGCACACCTTTAATAAGCGAGTTGGCAACGGCCCAGCCCATCATGGTCTGCGCCCAGGACGAAACGCTCCCGCCGTCCGCGAACGCGCTCAGGTCGGCGACCGCCATGGTGTTGTAATCCATGAATTCGGCATAGCCGTAGAACATTTTCGTCATCTGCTCGCGCGTGACGTTTTGTGCGGGGGCAAATTGCGTCGGGCTCGTGCCGTCGACGACGCCGCAGTTATACGCCCAGATGACGGCGTCCGTGTACCACTGACCGGACGGCACATCCGTGAACGGTGCGGTCATGCCCGCCACGCTCGGCGAGCCGTTCATCCGGTAGAGCACCGTGACAAGCATGGCGCGGCTCATCACGGCATTGGGCGAGAACATCATCGTTGAGGTGCCGACCATGAGCTTGTTCTGCGTGACATAGGCCACGTCCTCATAGTACCACGCGGTGCTGCGCACGTCGCGGTAGGGATTTTTCCATGTCTCGACCGATTCGGTCTTGGGGAGAAATTCATAGCGCAGCTTGGCACAGCGTTGGCAGGTGTAGGTGATCACGCCGACGGTCTTGCTGGTCGGCTCCTGCCGTGCAGTCTCAGCCCATGCGTGGCCGAGCGCGGGCACATAGCTGCTCTCTTCAATATACGTATCGCCGCAGGCGCAGGTGTAGCGCGTGTAGCCCTGCTGCTCACAGGTCGGATCTATGACCGTGGGAATGTGGTTGTGCACATGACTCAGCTTCGGGATCTTGGAGTCCTGCCGCTCGCCGCAGACCTTGCAGATGCGGTGCTTGGCGCCGTCTTCCTGGTCGGTCTCCTGCCGGTCGATGATCCAGTCGCCCCAGTCGTGGCCCAGCGGTTCAACGCGCACTTGATGCACGTCGCCGCAGCGGCCGCACTTATAATAATTCAGGCCCGGCTGTGTGCAGTCCGGCTCACGGCTCTTGTCCGGGTCGCGCTCATAGTTGTGGCCCAGCTGCTTGACGATCTCCGTATAGGTGTCGCCGCAGCGGGAGCAGTTATATTCCTTCAGGCCGCTCGTGGTGCAGGTCGGCTCCACGATCGTGCGGATGCCGCTGTCGCCGCTGTAGTCATGGCCGAGCGCCGGGGTCTCGCTGCCCTGAACGATATAGGTTTTTCCGCACGGCAGGCCCGCACTGTTGACACAGCGAAGCTCGGTATATCCCTGCTCGGTGCAGGTCGGCTGGACAACGTGCTCTACCGTGGTGTGCTGATGATTGCCGCCCGGAATGGCATACGTCTCCACCTCACCGCAGCGCATGCATGTGCGGTGCTTGATGCCGTCGGTGCGAGAGGTGGCCTCAAGATCGACCTCCCAGTCGCTCCAGTCGTGGCCGAGCGCCGGGATCTTTTTCTCATACCAATAGTCGCACTGCGTGCACATATAGCGCTCATAGCCCGTCTGCGTGCAGGTGGCCGCGTGCCCGGAAGAAACCAGCTTGTGGCCGGTCGCGGGCAGCACGACCCGGTCGGTCGCGCCGCAGTCCTTGCACACGGAGATGATGGAGCCATCCACCGTGCAGGTGGGTTCGGTGCGGGTCGTCTCCCAGGTGTGGTCATTGAGATAGACGAAATTGATATGGAAGCCCGTATCCGTGCGCGTGATCTGCGCATCGTAATGCTGCAGCGTCGACGTGGTCAGGACATAGGTGATCTCGTTGCCGTAGTCGTCGTGGATGGGCAGATTGTCAAAGACGGCCTGTCCGTCCGCGGGATCGGACGAATGGTGCGCCACGACCACGGCATCGTTGTTGCGGCTCAGCTCCATGTACACGCTCGTCGGCCGGTCCTTGGTATAGACCTCATCGGGCGCGATCTGCTCGTTCGTCCACTCGAACGTGACCGTGATCGAGCGCAGCTCGCTCGGGTCGGCCGTGCGATAGTGCAGCGTGTGGTTCAGCTGCAGCTTGCCGTCCTGCACATCGGGCAAGACGCGCGAGCCGTCGCTGATGATGTATGCAACGGTCGCATCGGACGCTGTGCGCGTCTGGATGTAATACGTACCGTACGGCACCGTGCCGAAGCCGACGAAGCCATAGGCGTCGGACACGGCCGTGCGCTCGATGTGCTTGCCGTTGCCGGACGTGCCGGTGAGTTCAAACGTCACACCGGCCGGGATCGGCGCGCCGGTCTCCGCATCGACGGCATAGAACCACGCGACGTCGGACGAGGCGCTCAGCGGCGTGGAGGCCAGCGACGGCTTTTCATCCTGCAGGTAGTCAAACGTGGAATACATTGCCGGCGACCACGTCTTATTCTGGAAATTCGTGACGAGCTTGGACTCTTTGTCGTTGGACTTGCGGATCTCCAATTCCTCGAGCAGCGTCGTCAGGTACGCCGTGCCGCCGCGCGTGACGGTGAACGAAATGTTCGCCATGGTCTGCGGCGACGTGGTGGCAAACTCGCCGCCCTGCGATGTCGTGAACGTATCGTGGAACTCAAAGTCGCCCGCGTTGTTTTTCGTCGAGGGCGAGGTCATGTTCGGGAACTTGCAGCTGTCGGCATTGACCGACAGGCACTGGCTGTCATACAGCACGTGGCCCGTGATCTTATTGACGGAGCCGGATGTCAGCCGGAACCAGTAGGTATACGAAAAAGTGTCGCCGACATGAAATGTCCGCGTTGCGCCGGAGCGCGTGTAGACGACCAGCTCGTCGCCGGTGTCCGCAGACGTGTCACCGTCAGCGGCGAACGCCTGCAGGCCGCAGACGGACACGAGCATGACCAGCGTCAGCAGCAGCGCCAGGAAACGTTTCATTGCATTACCTCCTCTTTCGGTCGTGCCGAATCGTACAGGGATACGGTTTTATCATATCAGGGATTTGCGCATGATGCAAACAAAAGTTGCAAAAAAATGACGAATTTAAAACAGACTCATCTGGCTGCTGTCCGGCATCTCGCCGAGCGCGCCCATGGCGCGCAGCTGCTCCAGGTGCGTCTGGCTGACCTTCGGACAGGCAGCCGAGAGCTCCTCGACCGACACGAACTCCCGCCCGTCGGCACGGCAGGCCACGAGATTCCACGCCGCGCTCTCACCGAGACCGGAGATGGCCACGAACGGCGGCAGGAGCTTCCCGTCGCGGATGAGGAACTTCGTCGCGTCGCTCTCATAGAGGCTCATGGGCGCGAACTCAAAGCCGCGGAGGTTGAATTCGTACACGGCCTCCAGCGTCACGAGCAGGTCCTCCTCCTTGGCCGTGAGCGTGGGCTTGTTGCGCAGCTCGTTGATCTTGCGGCGGGTGTAATCGAGGCCGCGCGTCATCATGTCGGCGTCGAACGAATCCTTCTGGCTGCGGCGGTAGAAATATGCGCTGTAAAACGCCAGCGGCTCGTGCACCTTGAACCACGCGATGCGAAACGCCATCATGACGTAGGCCACCGCGTGCGCCTTCGGGAACAGGTAGGCGATCTTGCTCAGGGACGTGATGTACCACTCCGGCACACCGTGCTCCTGCATCGTCTCGACCCAGCCGTCCTGGAAGCCGCCGCGCTTGACCTTGCCCTTGCGGACGCTCTCCATGATCTTGAACGAGAGCTTGGCGTCCATACCGCGGCTGATGAGGTAGAGCATGATATCGTCGCGGCAGCCGACCGTCTGGTTGACCGTCGCCGTGCCGGACATGATGAGATCCTTCGCATTGCCGAGCCACACGTCCGTGCCATGCGAGAACCCGGACAGACGCACGAGGATGTCAAAGCCCTTCGGCTGCGTGTCGACGAGCATCTGGCGCGTGAAGCCCGTGCCGAACTCCGGGATGCCGATCGTGCCAGTCTTGCCGACAATCGGGTCGTCGTCCGTCAGGCCGAGCGGCGCCGCGCTGCAGAAGATGCCCATGGTGTCCGGATCGTCGAGCGGGATCTCGCGCGCGTTGACGCCGGTCATGTCCTCAAGCATGCGGATCATGGTCGGGTCATCGTGGCCGAGCTCGTCGAGCTTGAGGAGGTTCGCCTCCATGCAGTGGTATTCAAAATGGGTGGTGATGATGTCGCTGTTCGGATCGTCGGCCGGGTGCTGCACGGGGCAGAAATCCGTGACGTCCTTGTCCTGCGGGATGACGACGAGGCCGCCGGGGTGCTGGCCGGTCGTGCGCTTGACGCCGACGCAGCCGAGCGCGAGGCGGTTCATCTCCGCCTTCGGCAGGGTCTTGCCGCGCTCCTCGAGGTACTTGAGGACATAGCCGTAGGCCGTCTTTTCCGCCAGCGTGCCGATCGTGCCGGCGCGGAACACGTGATCCGAGCCGAAGAGCTCTTCGGTGTACTTATGCGCCTTGGCCTGGTATTCGCCCGAGAAGTTCAGGTCGATATCGGGCACCTTGTCGCCGCCGAAGCCGAGGAACGTCTCAAACGGGATGTCGAAACCGTCCTTGCGCAGCTTCGCCCCGCACCTGGGGCACACCTTGTCCGGCATATCCGCGCCGCAGCCGAAGCCCGCGCCGGAGTCAAAGTCCGTATACTTGCACTGCGGGCAGACATAGTGCGGCGGGAGCGAGTTGACCTCCGTGATGCCGGAGAAATACGCCACGAGCGACGAGCCGACGCTGCCTCGGCTGCCGACCAGATAGCCATGCTCGAGGGAGTTGGCGACAAGTTTCTGTGCGCTCATGTAAATGACGTCATACCCGCGCGAGAGAATGTCGTGCAGCTCGGTCTCGACGCGGTCGGTGATGAGCTTCGGCGGGTTTTCGCCGTAGATGGCCGTCATCTTGCCATAGACCAGGTCTTTGAGCTGCTGGGCTGAGTTTTCGATCTTCGGCGGGTAGAGATCCTTCGGCAGGAGCTCGAACACCTCGACGCTGTCGGCAATGGCGTTCGTGTTCGTGACGACGACCTCCTGCGCCTTTTCGGGGCCGAGGTAGGCAAATTCGTCGAGCATCTCCACCGTCGTGCGGTAATAGAGCGGCATGGCCTTGTCCGCGTCGGAGAATTTCTTGGCCGCCAGCAGGATGCGGCGGAAGATCTCCTGCTCGGGATCGAGAAAATGCACGTCGCACGTCGCCACAACGGGCTTGCCGAGCTCCTCGCCGAGCTGCACGATGCGGCGGTTGAGGTTGCGCAGGGATTCCTCGCTGCGCACGGTGCCGTTGTCGAGCAGGAAGTGGTTATTCGCCAGCGGCATGATCTCGAGATAGTCGTAAAACGACGCGATGCGCTTGAGCTCCGTGTCGCTCTTGCCGCGCAGCACCGCCTCGAACACCTCGCCCGCCTCGCAGGCCGAGCCGATGATGAGGCCCTCGCGGTATTCCATAAGCAGGCTCTTGGGGATGGTGGGGTTGCGCTTGAAATACTTCAGATACGACCGGGAAATGATCTCGTAGAGGTTTTTCAGGCCGGTCTTGTTTTTCACCAGAATGGAGATGTGGTGCGTGCGGCGCTTCTCCTTCAGGCCGCCGCGCACGAGATCGTTGAAGTCGCCGATCGTCTTTGCGCCCTTCGCCGCGAGCATGGGCAGGAACTTGTCCATGATGCGCGCCACGACCATTGCATCGTCGCACGCGCGGTGGTGGTTGAAGTCCGGCAGGCTCAGGCGGTTCGAGACCTGGTCGAGCTTGTGGTGCTTGAGATCCGGCAGCAGGTACTGCGCGAGCACCAGCGTGTCGAGATACACCGGTTCGAACGGGATGCCCGCCCGGCGGCAGGCCGCGCTCATGAAGCCGGTATCAAAGTCGGCATTGTGCGCGATGATCGGCCGTCCGCCCGCAAAGTCGAGAAACTGGCGCATGGCCTCCGCCTCGTCCGGCGCGCCGGCCACATCGGCATCCGTAATGCCGGTCAGGCGCGTGATCTCGGCCGGGATGGGCATGTGCGGGTCGACGAACGTGTCAAACTCCGCCTTGATCTCGCCGCCGGAGAAGAGCACCGCGCCGATCTCCGTCATGCGGTTCGTGTCCAGGTGCAGGCCGGTCGTCTCGATATCGAAGGCAACAAACTCCGCGTCGAGCGGCAGGTCGCTCTGCCCGTGCACGGCGAGCGTGCCGTCCACGTCGTTGACGAGGTAGCCCTCCTCGCCGTAGATGATCTTCACGCCGTATTTCTTCGACGCCTTCCACATATCCGGGAACGCCTGCGCCACGCCGTGATCCGTCACGGCGATGGCCGGGTGACCCCAGTAGGCCGCGCGGGCCACGAGGTCGGCGGGGTCGGAGATGGCGTCGAGCGCCGAATAGCGGGTATGTAAGTGCAGCTCCACGCGCTTTTGCGGCGCGTTGTCGGGACGGATGACCTTCTCCCCCTGCACGATGTTGCGCGGCTCGAGCACCATGTCCTCATCGTATTTGCTGTAGTTGATCTTGCCCTGCACACGCAGCCACATACCCTCGTGGATCATGCCGACGATGGTCTGATCGTCGTCCGAGCGCAGAAAGCGCGACACGCGCACGCTGCTCGTGCTGTCGGTCATGTCAAACGAGAGCACGGCCGAGCCGTACTTTGCGATCTCGCGGCTGTTGACGGCAAACACCTCGCCCTCGAGCGTGACATTGCCGCTCTCGAGCGTGAGCTCGTTCATGGGCGTGATGTCCGCGCGCTTCGGAATGGGCTTGCCCATGAGGACCTTGGCCTTGGCCTTCTTCTCCTCTTTTTTCTGCTCCGGGGCGGGATATTCCGCCTGGATCTGCACGCCGCGCAGCCGAAACTGCGCCGCGAGCAGCTGCTCGATATTCGTGCGCTCAACAGGCGCGGGCATACGCGCAAACCACGTGTGCAGCAGCATCGTCATGCTCTCGCGCTCGATGAGCACGTCGAGCACCTCCGCCTTGTCAAGACCGCCGCAGCTATCGCGCAGGGACGCGCAGTCCGGGAACATATCGAGAAACGGGATCTTTTCGCTCATAGCTTCCTCACTTTTCGCTCAGGATCAGGTCCACCAGCGCATCGGCCAGCTTGTCCGCGGGGTACTTGCCAAGGATCTCGCCGCGGCGAAACAGCAGGCCGCAGTCCTTGCCGCCGGCGATGCCGTAGTCCGCCTCGTGCGCCTCGCCGGGACCGTTGACGACGCAGCCCATCACGGCGACCGTGATCTCGCGCTCCAGCCCCTGAAGCCGCTGCTCGACCTCCTGCGCGAGCGCGATGAGGTCGATCTGCGTGCGGCCGCACGTCGGGCACGAGACAAAGCGTACGCCCTCGCGGCGCAGCCCGGCCGCCTTCAAAATGGCGATGCCGGCGCGCACCTCCTCCACGGGGTCGGCCGTGAGCGAGACGCGGATCGTATCGCCGATGCCCTCGGACAGCAGCGTGCCGATGCCGACGGCAGAGCGGATGATGCCGTTGTAGGCCGTGCCGGTCTCCGTGACGCCGACGTGCAGCGGATACGGAAACCGCTCGGCCGCGAGCCGGTAGGCCGCGATCGTCAGCGGCACGGTGGAGCTCTTCATCGACAGGGCGATGTCGTCAAAATCATACCGGTGCAGCAGGTCAATGTGCCCCTGTGCGCTCTCGACGAGTGCCTCCGGCGTCGGGTGGCCGTACTTTTCGAGCAGGCGCTTTTCCAGGCTGCCGCCGTTGACGCCGATGCGGATGGGGATGCCGCGCTCCCGGCAGGCCTCGGCCACCTTGCGGACATTGTCCGGCTCGCCGATGTTGCCGGGGTTGATCCGGATCTTGTGCACGCCCGCCTTCGCCGCTGCGAGCGCGAGCCGGTAGTCAAAATGAATGTCGGCCACGACCGGGATGGGCGAGGCGTGCACGATCTCGGGCAGGGCATCCGCCGCGGCCTGATCCGGCACGGCGAGGCGGATGATCTCGCACCCGGCGTCATGCAGCCGGGCAATCTGCTCGATGGTCGCGCGCGCGTCCGAGGTGTGCGTGTTGCACATGGACTGCACCGCGACCGGGGCGCCGCCGCCGATGGCAACGGGGCCGACATGGATCTGTTTTGTCTGGGTTCTTTTCATAAACACTCCTGTATCTCCGAGAAGCCTGAAAACGCACAAAAGCCCGAGGCGGAAAGATCCGCCCCGGATCAGGTGACAAGTTTGGAAATGTCGTTATACATGACGTAGGCCATCAGTGCCAGCAGCAGCACCAGCCCCGCCGTGTGGATATAGCCCTCATATTTGGGGTCGATCTTTCTGCGGCTGATCCGCTCGAGCATCCACGTGACGAGCAGGCAGAACACGCGCCCGCCGTCGAGCGCCGGCAGCGGCAGCATGTTCATGACCGCAAGGTTCACGGCGATGAACGCCGAGAAATAGGCGATGTTCGAGAAGGCGGCCGCCTTTGTGGCCGACTCCTTGCCGACCTCGTTCATCATGCTCACGATGCCGACCGGGCCGGACAGATCCTTGACGCCGACTGCGCCCGCGAACAGATCGCTCAGGCCCATCCAGGCCATGCGCACGAAGTCCATCGCGCTGTACCACGTGGTCTGGAGCTTGGCGCCGAACGTCGCCGGCCTCGTGCCGAAGTAGAAGCCGTACATTTTGCCGTCCTGCCCCGGATACTCGCGCGCGACGAGGTAAAAATCGTTGAGCGCGACCTTTTCACCGTCACGCTTGACGACGATGTCATGCGTGTCGCCACCGCGGGCGAGATATTCGCTGACATTGGTCGTAAAATAGATGCGGTGTCCGTCGATGCTCCAGATCGTATCGCCCACCTGCAGGGCGTTCTCTCCCTGATAGGGGCAGCCGTCCATGAAGTCCGTGAGCGTCGGCGTGGAAAAGCTCTTCGCCTGCGCGAACACGATCAGAAGCAGCAGCAGACCGAACACAAAGTTCATGAACGCACCGGCGCAGAGGATCAGAAACCGCTTCCATGCCGGCTGGCTCGTGAACGCGCGCGGGTCGTCGATCGCCTCGTCCTCGCCCGCCATGGCGCAAAACCCGCCGATCGGCAGGCAGCGGACGGCATAGAGCGTCTCCCCCTTCTGCTTTTTCCAGATGGCGGGGCCCATGCCGATGGCGAACTCATCCACACGCACCCCGCACGCCTTAGCCACGAGGAAGTGACCGAGCTCGTGCACGGCGATGAGGATCCCAAAGACGAGAATTGCGAGCAGAATATACATGCAGGTGTCCTTTCAGAAATGGAAATATGACCGGACGAACGCGCGGGCCTCCTGATCGGCCGCGCGGATGACGTCCAGATCCGGCGCTGCGGCCGGTGCGATTGCCTCCACCGCCGCCGCAACGCTTTCATAAATAGAATGATACCCGATCTTGTGGCCCAAAAACAGGCCAACAGCAATTTCGTTGGCTGCGTTCATGACCGTCGGCGCGGTGCCGCCGGTGCGCGCGCACTGCATGGCGAGCGCAAGGCACGGCAGCGCCTCGAGATCGGGCGCGTAGAAATGCAGCCCGCCGGGATAGGCCGTGAAGTCCAGCCGGTCGCTGCGGCTGGGCTTGCGCTCCGGATACGTGAGCGCATACTGGATGGGCAGGCCCATGTCCGGCACGCCGAGCTGGGCGATGACCGTGCCGTCGAGCAGCTCGACCATCGAGTGCACGACGCTCTCCGGGTGGATGAGCACCTGGATATCGTCCGGCGTGACGCCGAACAGGTGCATGGCCTCGATGAATTCCAGGCCCTTGTTCATCATGGTCGCGGAGTCTACGCTGATCTTCGCGCCCATGCTCCAGTTCGGGTGACGGACGGCCATCTCGGGCGTGACGTCGCGCGTTTGTTCGCGTGTCCAGCCGCGGAAGGGGCCGCCGGAGCCGGTGAGCAGGATCTTGTGCAGCTCGCCCTCCCGGCCGGTCAGGCACTGGAAAATGGCCGAGTGCTCGGAATCGACCGGCACGATCTCCGCACCGCATTCTCTGGCGCGGCGCATGACGATGTCGCCCGCGCACACGAGCGTCTCCTTATTGGCCAGCGCAATGCGCCGTCCCTTTTCGATGGCCGCAAGCGTAGGGCGCAGACCGACCGCGCCGGACACCGCCGTGACGACCGCGTCCGTATCGGAGATGACCGCCGCCTCACACAGGGCATATTCCCCGCCGCCGACGGCGATGTCCGTATCGGCGAGCGCGATGCGCAGCGCCTTGGCAGACGCCTCATCCGTCACGGCGACGAACGCCGGATGCAGGCGGCGCGCCTGCTCCTCGGCGAGCTGAATGTTGCGGTTCGTCGTCAGCGCACGGACGTTCAGCCCCAGATGCTCCGCGACGGCAACGGTCTGCCGGCCAATACTGCCGGTAGAACCGAGAATGGAAATCGAATGTACCATAGTTATACTCCTTTACTGCGCCACGACCGCGATCGCCGGTGCCAGCAGCACCAGCAGCTCAAGCATGGGCGCGGTGAAGATGGTGCTGTCAAACCGGTCGAGCATACCGCCGTGACCGGGCAGCAGATTGCTGTAGTCCTTCACGCCGTGCTCGCGCTTGATGGCGGAAAACGCCAGGTCGCCCGTCTGTCCGGCAAGGCTGCCGAAGAAACCGTAGATGGCGAGCAGACCGATCTGCACGCGGTAGCCGCACAGGTGCAGTACGAGGCCGTAGAGCATGGCCGCCGCGATCGCGCACACAAAGCCGCCGACGCAGCCCTCGACCGTCTTATGCGGGCTCAGCGCCGGGGCGAGCTTGGTCTTGCCCAGGCTGCGGCCGACGAAAAACGCGCCCGAATCGCTCAGCCACGTGATGACGAACGGCAGCAGCAGGTACGGCGCTTTGGGGTCGTTCAGGCCAAGGCGCACGAGCGACGAGAGCATCCACGGGATGATGATGCCCGCCGTGAACACGAGCGCCAGATCCTGAAACGGGATGCGCTCGGACTTGTGAAACGAGATCATCATCTCGACGAACATGGTCACGAACAGCACGTAGGCCGCGATCTTGAACACGAGCTCAGACTTTCCGAACGCCGCGCCGAGCACGATGGCCGCGCCGCACACACCGGCATACACCGCAAAGCGCGGCACGAACTTCGGCATGGCCGTGTGCAGCAGCTCCCAGGCGCAGAACGCCGCCATGATGGCCACCACGATGCCCCAACCCCAGATTGGGGTGAAGAAGATCACGGCCAGCAGCGCCGGGATGCCGATGGCCGCAACGATCAGTCTGTTTTTCATGATTGGTCCCTCCCGTTTGTCTTTCTCTCGGGTGCAGCGGTCATTTCACGCCGCCAAAGCGCCGGTCGCGCCGCTGGAACTCCGCCAGGGCCGCGTCCATGTCGCGCTCGGTAAAGTCCGGCCAGAGCACGTCGGTGAAATACAGCTCCGAGTACGCGCCCTGCCAGGGCAGGAAGTTACTCAGGCGCTGCTCTCCGCTCGTGCGGATGATGAGGTCGGGGTCCGGAATGCCGGCCGAATACAGATAGCCGCTGAACACATCCTCCGTGAGCTCCGGCGCAGTACCGGCCTTGTAGGCCTCGGCATACCGGCGCACGGCGTGCAGAATCTCGTCGCGGCCGCCGTAGTTGATGCACAGATTCATCTGGCAGCCGTCGTAGTGCGTGCTCTTTTCCTCGGCCGCGGCCATGAGGCGCTGCAGCTCCGGCGAGAGGCCGGACCGCTCACCGAAAAAGCGCATCTTGAACTTGTCGCGCTCCATGATCGAAAGCGCTTCCTTCATGTATTTATCGAAGATGCTCATGATCGTGCGCACTTCCTCGGGCGGGCGGCGCCAGTTTTCCGTGGAAAAGGCGTAGACCGTGAGGTATTCGATGCCAATGGCCTTGCAGTAGTTGCCGATGCGGCGAAACGCCTCCGCACCGTAGGCATGGCCGGCCGTGCGCGGCAGGCCGCGCTTTTTGGCCCAGCGGCCGTTGCCGTCGAGGATGATCGCCACGTGGCGCGGCAGGCGCGAGAAATCCACCTGCGGCGCGGTCGTCTTATCGTTTGCCATAGTTCCTCCTGCGCCGCCCGGATCGGCGGCGTCTGTAGACAGGATATTCAAACGGGGGGATGAAAAATCCCCCCGTATCACATTTGCGGGTGCGGGCGCTCAGATCTCCATGAGCTCCTTCTCTTTTTCGTCGGCGATGCGCTCGACTTCCTTGATGTAATCATCGGTCAGCTTCTGTAGATCCTTCTCAATGATCTTGAGGTCGTCCTCGGTGATCTCGGACTTTCTTCTGCGCCTTGAACTTGTCCATCGCGTCGCGGCGGATGTTGCGCACGGCGACCTTGGCCTCTTCGCCGTACTTCTTGACCTGCTTGACGAGGTCGCGGCGGCGCTCCTCGGTCAGCGCGGGGAAGATCAGGCGGATGGTGCGGCCGTCGTTCTGGGGATTCAGGCCCAGATCGGACGCAAGGATGGCCTTTTCAATGCCCTTGAGCACGGATGCGTCCCACGGCTGGATGAGCAGCGAGCGGGCGTCCGGCGTGCTGACGGATGCGATCTGCTGGATGGGCGTGGGAGAGCCGTAGTAATCGACCGTGATGCGGTCGAGCACGGCGGGGTTGGCCTTGCCGGCGCGGACGGAATCATACTGCTCGGTGAGGACCGAAGCGGTCTTTTTCATTTTGGACTCAAACTCGGTATAATCGGTAGACATGATGTATCCTCCTTATCGGGTTTTCAAATTTGATTTTATTTGGTCACGACCGTGCCGACGGGCTCGCCCATCACGGCACGGACAATATTCTGCGGATCAGCCAGCGCGAAGACGACGACCGGAATGTCGTTTTCCATGGCCAGCGACGTCGCCGTCAGATCCATGACGGCCAGATGCTTTGCCAGCACCTCGTCATAGGTGATGGCGTCATACTTCACGGCGCCGGGATCGACGTGCGGATCGGCACTGTAGACGCCGTCGATGTTCTTGGCAAGCAGGATCGCGTCCGCGCCGATCTCGGCGGCGCGCAGCACGGCGGCCGTGTCGGTCGAAAAATACGGGCAGCCGCTGCCCGCGCCGAAGAGCACGACCTTGCCCTCTTCCAGATGCGCGATGGCGCGCTCCCAGGTATAGTGCTCGGCAAATGTCGACATTTCGACGGCCGTCTGCACACGCACGGGGATGCCCTTCTGCTCCATGACGTCGGACACGGCCAGACAGTTCATGACGGTGGCGAGCATACCCATATGGTCGGCGCGCGAGCGGGCCATCTTGCCCTCGCCGTTTTTCACGCCGCGCCAGAAGTTGCCGCCGCCGATGACGACGCCTACCTGCACGCCCAGTTCGGTGCAGGCCTTGATGACGTCGCACACCTGCCCGATGACGCCGAAATCCAGCCCTGTCTTCTGCTCACCGGCCAGCGCTTCGCCGCTGATCTTGAGCAGGATGCGTTTATATTTGGGTTCTGTTTCCATAAAACTACCCCTCACTTTTTCATATTCGTCGTTTTATTGTAATATAAAACCGCCCGGATGAAAAGGGGGTATTTGTGAAAAGAGCGAAAACAATCGCCCGCCGGCTTCACACGTCCACGAGCCGGGAGACGAATTCGTCCGTATTCGTATCGAAGAGTGCGATGGCACCCTCGGCGTCCCCCTGCGTGACGAAATAGAGAAAATCCTCCAGCACATCGCCTGCGGCGCGCGGCCCGACCGAGCGCACCCACTGCGCCCAGAGGACGATATTCACATCATGGAAACCGTTGACGATGAGCGGCACGACATTGTTGCCGCTCTTAAAGCAGATATACCGGTGGAACGAACAGGCCAGCTCCGCGAGCTTGTCCACGTCCGCGCGCGGCTGCTGCGCGGCCTGCCGAAAATCACGGATGATCGTGCGCAGCACCGCAATATCATCGTCCGTGCGCTTGGGCACGAACAGCCGCACCGCGAGCCCCTCAATGACATTGCGCGTCTGCAGCAGCGACGCCGTCGTCGCCTTGTCGAGCTTGCCGTCGCGGTATTTTAATATGGAGATGAGCGTGTCCACGTTGCCGCACTCGGCCCAGTCGGCAACATACACCCCGTGCCGCGGCGACACGCGCAGAAAGCCCATCCGCTCCAGATTCTTGATGCCGGCGTGCACGGCGCTCTTGCTGATGTGCATATTCTCAGCCAGCTCCGCTTCCGTGGGCAGCTTTTCCCCCGGCTCCACCTGGCCGGAGAGGATCATGCCCTGGATCTGCCGCTCGAACAACTCCGTGATCGTTGGCGCAACGATGGTCTGAAAACGCATACGCAGTCCTCCTTGTATTTGTGATTGAATCAGAATCACAAGAAAATAGTACCAAAAAAGTGACGAAAAAGCAAGTAAATTCTTGACTTGTAGAATTCTTGACATATACTTTTCGCAGTGATTCAAACACAGAAGGAGGAATTGACTTGCGTTTTTACAAAGACCACTATGATGTCGTCATCATCGGCGGCGCGCTGGCCGGCATGGCGGCCGCCCTGCAGCTGCAGGCCAAGGGCGTGCGGGACATTCTGATCCTCGAAAAGCACAACATGCCCGGCGGTGTCGCCACGGACTACATGCGCGACGGCTTTGAGATGGAGGCCTCGCTGCATGAGATGATGTCCATCGGCCCGAAAGGCAAACGGCTGAAGGTCGGCCAGTTTTTTGACGACATGGGCATTGACATCGACTGGCTGCCGGTGCCGGAGCCGTACCGCGTCGTCGTGCCCGGCGAGGGCATCGACACCGTGCTGCACGACGGCTACGAGCACATGGCGCGCGACATTGACGCCGCCTGCCCCGGCACTTACGACAAGGTGCTGGAATTCATCCGCCTCTGCCGCCGCGTGTACGACAGCATGGACGTCATATCCGTGACACCGATGAGCAAGCTGCGCATGCTGCGCGAGCACCCGGACTTTGTGCGCGTGGCGGGCTACAGCGCCTCGGAAGTCATCCGGACCTTTGACCTGCCGCAGAAGGCGGTCGATATGCTCACGCCGTACTGGATCTACGTCGGCGAGCCGATGGACAATCTCCCATTCACGATCTACGCCTACTGCATGGCGGACTATTTTGCCGGCAGCTATGTGCCGCGCCACCGCTCGCACGAGATGAGCATGCGCATGCAGCAGAAGGTCGAGGAAAACGGCGCGCAGTTCGAGCTGCGGCAAGAAGTCGAAAAGATCCTCGTCAAAGACGGCAAGGTCCGCGGCGTGCGCACGAAGCGCGGAGACGAGATCGCCTGCGACTATGTCATCTGCGGCGCGTACCCGAACCGCGTCTACACGCAGATGATCGAGCCGCTGAGCGAAGTGCCCGCCGGCGCCATCCGGTTCGTCAACGGCAACCGCCTGAGTGTCTGCCCCGTGTCGGTCATGCTCATTCTCGAGGGCACGCCCGAGGAAAACGGCATCACGAACTACAACACCTTCTCCGGCGACACGATGGACACGAACGCCATCTGGCGCAACAACTGCAACCTGACCGAACCGTACAACTTCCTGACGACCGTGTGCCTCAACTATGCCAACCCTGACTGCGTGCCCGCCGGCTATACGCACCTGTCGATCACGAATCTGGTGCCGGTCGACCCGTTCCTTGGCGTCAAGGAGGAGGAATACTACGATCTCAAGCGCCGCCTGGCCAATGAGATGATGGAGCAGTACATCAAGATCGGCGGCGTGGACTTCCGCGGCCGCATCGCCGAGATCGAGGTCTCCACGCCCATGACGATCTCCCACTACGTCGGCGCGTGGAAGGGCAGCATCTACGGCTACTCGCACTCCATGGACAACCACGTGATCGCCAAGAAGGCAATGATGGCGGAAGATCACTTCATCGACGGGCTGGAGTTTGCCGGCGCACACGCCGTGGCCGGCGACGGGCAGGGCCCGCAGATCACCAACGGCAGAGCCGCGGCCAAGGCCGTGCTCGACGCGATGGCAGCAAAGGAGGCAGCGAAATGAGTATTCGAGTCAAGAGCTTTCTGAAAGACGTCGGCGGCGCGGGCCGCGTCACCGAGGCGCGCCGCGAAAAGCTGAAAAACGCATCCGCCGTGCCGGATCCGAAAGACCCCATCCGGGATCTGGCCGACAAGCTACACCCGAGTGAGATGCAGCTGCGCGTCACGGACATCCGCGATGCGTCCCCGACGGCAAAAACGTTCCGCTTCGAGGCCGTGGACGGGCACATTCCGGTGTTCCAGTGCGGCCAGTTCGTGAACTTCCGCCTGAAGATCGGCGAGAGCCTGCTCACGCGGCCGTATACGATCTCCTCCGCGCCGTACGAAGCGCGCGGCGAGCACCCGTTTTTCGAGATCACCGTGCGCCGCAACGTACCGTACCTCGTGCCGGACTACTTCTTTGAAAACGTCCATGTCGGCGATGTGCTCACGGGCGCGCTGCCGTTCGGCACGTTCTATTGGGAGCCGCTGCGCGACACGACCGAGCTCGTCGCGCTGGCCGGCGGCAGCGGCATCACGCCGTTTTACGCCATGGCCAAGGAGATCGCCCACGGCAAGATGCACGGCTGCAGGCTGACGATCCTCTACGGTTCGGTCAAGTCGGACGATATCGTGCTCAAGGATGAGCTGGATCAGATCTGCGCCGAATGTCCGGACGTCAAAGTCGTGCATGTGCTCTCCGACGACCCCGACTGGCCGGGCGAGCACGGCTTTATCACGCGCGAGATCATCGAAAAATACGCCGCGCCCAACAGCACGTTCCTGTTCTGCGGCCCGCTGGCCATGTTCCGGTTCGTGCGCAAGGCGCTCGAGGACATGGGCGTGCCGCAGCGCCGCTTCCGCCACGACGTGGTGAATAACCCGGTCGATATCTCCACCCTGCCGGGCTACCCGAAGGGTACGGAGGAAAAGACGTTTCGCATCACCGTCATGCGCGGCATTCACGAAGATGTGATCAATGCCAGGGCGAGCGAATCCGTCGCCGTCGCGCTCGAGCGCAGCGCTATCCCGGTCGATACCCACTGCCGCAACGGCGAGTGCGGTTTCTGCCGCAGCCAGCTGCTCGGCGGCGACATCTTCGTGTCCCCCATCGGCGACGGCCGCCGCGCCATGGACAAGGAACTCGGCTGGTTCCACGCCTGCTCAGCCTACCCGCTGAGCGATCTGAAGATCAAAATTCCGATTATGTAAACCTGTTTCAAACATTATGTAAACCAAATTTACGCTTCCTTCCCTGAAAAACCCGCACACGGCTGCGCCGTGTGCGGGTTCGTTTTCTCTCGGAAGGGAACGGAAAAGAGCCCGGCTGACGCCGGGCTCTTTTCCGCTGGAATGAGAGGATATAAAAAGAAGACAAAGCGGACATTACATCCAGCCGCCGGAGACATTCATCACATGCGCCGTGACGTACTTCGACTCGTCGGAGGCGAGATACAGCGCCATGTAGGCAATGTCGATGGGCTCGCCGAGGTGCTTGATCATGCAGTTGGTCGTGTAGCGTGACTGCGTCTCGGGCGTGAGATGCTTGGCGACGGCCTCCGTGGCGATGATGCCGGGGTTGAGCACGTTGACGCGCACACCCGCGTGCGCGACCTGACGCGCCATCTGGCGGCTGAGGTGGTTGATGCCGGACTTGGCGACACCGTAGCCGACCTGCGTGCGATCGGGGCACACGGCAGCGACGGAGCCGATGTTGATGATGCTGCCGGAATGCTGCTTGAGCATCGCCTTGTTGAGCGCCTGCTGGCAGGCGTTGAACACGGTCGAGAGATCCACGCAGACGGTCTTTTCAAACTCCTTGTAGGTGCACTTGGTGATGTCGAGGTCCTTGCGGGGGTTGGATTCGCCGAAGTTGTTGACCAGCACGTCGAGGCGGCCTTCCTTGGCGATGCACTCGTCGATCATGCTTCTGTGCGTGGCGGGGTCGTGTGCCTCAAAGTAGACAAGCTCGGCCTGACCGCCGCGGGCTCTGGCGGCCTCAACGGCAGCCTTGCCGGTCTCCATGTTGCGGCAGGCATAGTAGACCTTCGCGCCCTCATCGACGAACAGGTCTGCGATCGCGCGGCCGATGCCGCGGGTGCACGCCGTGACCAGCGCGACTTTTCCTTCCAAACGGTTACTCATAACAGTACACTCCCTTTCATTTTGTGTGCGCGGTTTTGCAGCTTTGCGCCGGTGTGCGCGCACCGGCGCAGCGTATCAGAGGTTTGCGCCGTAATCGGCAACGAGCGCCTGACCGTTGAGCGGCGCAGAATCGTCGCTGCACAAAAACAGCAGGATCTTGGCAATGTCGAGATCCGAGCACGTGCCCACGTCGAGCGTGGAATGCTTTGCGGTGGAGGCCTGCATGGCCTTGGCGGCCTTCGTGTACTTGCCTCTGGCCTTCATGGCGCGCGTGGTCATGGGGGTCATGACCGTGCCGGGGCACACGCAGTTGGCGCGGATCTTCTGCTCGCCGTTGGCAAAGCGCAGCGCGATGTGCTTGGTCAGCGCGACCTCCGCGCCCTTCGAGACCGTGTAGGCTGCGCTGCCGTTGCCGTTCACGCCGCCGACGGAGGCGACGGTCGCAATCGTGCCGTAGCCCTGCGCGATGAACTGCTTGACAGCCGCGCGGGTAACGTACATCGTGCCCTTAACGTTCACGGTCAGGGTCGTGTCGAGATCGCTGGTAAGAAAATCGTCGATCGGCCGCATGGCGACATCGAGCACACCTGCGATATTGGCCAGCGCGTCGATCTTTCCGTACTTTTCCACACCGGCCGCAAACGCCGCCTTCACAGCGTCATTGTCGGTGATGTTGACGACAGCCGTCATGACCTCGCCGCCCGCAGCCCGGATGTTGGCCGCGACCTTGTTGAGGTTTTCTTCATGCATATCCGCCATGATGACGCTTGCGCCCTCGTGTGCGAAGAGCTCGGCAGTCTTGGCGCCAATGCCGGAACCGGCACCGGTGACGAAACAGACTTTTCCATCAAGTCTACCCATTTGTTTCTCCTTTGCTGATATAGAATGCGGCGGACGGGCTGTGTGAGCCGCAGCCCGTCCGGTATATTGGGATCACTCGTCCTTGAGCGGCCACTCCATGCCGATGCGCTCACACTGGCGCTCGGTATCCCAGAAGAAGCCCCAATCGGGCAGGTGACGGATGCGGGCGGTGTCCGCCGGCGTCCAGGTCACGAGTTCGCCCTTCTTGTAGAGCGCGTCGATCTCCTCATCGGTGTAGCCGAAGTCCTTGAGGACTTCGCGGTTGTGCTCGCCGAAGCACGGCGCGGAGGCCACAATCTTGGAGGGATTGTTCTTGAAGCGGTTCGTGATGCCGATGCCCTTCATCTCGCCGAAGATCTGGTCTTCCCACTCGACAAGGTTCTCGCGCTCGGCGTACTGCGGATCGTTTTCAATGTCGCCTGGCTCATACGCGCGCTGGTTGGGGATGCCGGCCTTGTTGAAGATCTCCTCGAGCTCGGCACAGGTGTGCTGCGCGCAGAAGTCCGTGAGCGCCTGGTCCGCCTTCTGCCCCATGGGGGTGTTGAGCGGGAAGCCGGGGATGCCCTTCGGCAGACCCGGCGTCACGCCCGGCGTGCCGACGCCGATGATGGGATAGCCCTTCTCGACCGGGCCGGGGCCATTGATGGCGACAAAGAGCTGCTTGTTGTCCTTCGTGGTGTAGAACGAGAAGCAGGCCGCAAGGTCGGAGTGGTTGCCGGTGCGGTACGGCACGGGCTCGCCGTCTTTCGGGTAGCCCTTGTTGTACCAGAGCACCGGATAGTTATCCAGCAGACGGAACATGGTGTCGTACTGCGCAACGTCGCAGGACTCGCCCTTGCCAGTCTTGAGCGCGTGGATGTAAGCCGACAGTGCGGTCATGCAGGCGTTGTAGGCCGTGACATAGTCAGACAGATAGGGGTTGACCTTCAGCGGCACATCCGTCGGGGACACGCCGTTCATGTACATATAACCGCCCATGGCCTGACCGGAAACGTCGTAGGATGCCTTGGACTTATACGGGCCCGTCTGGCCGTAGCCGGAGACGTGCACGATGCACAGCTTGCTGTTGACACCCCAGCAGACCTCATCGGTGAGGCCCATCTTGGCATAGGTGCCGGCCTTGCTGGACTCGATCCAGATATCGGCCCACTCGAGGCACTTTTTGAAGATCTTCTTGCCGGCGGGCGTGCGCGGGTTGCACGTGATAGAGTACTCGTTGCGGTGGTTCTGCGACCAGCTGGTCGTCCCGCGCGTGCCGCAGGAGATCTTGGGCGCCTCGGACTGGAGCACCTTCGCACCCATTTCCGCCATCAGGCAGCCGGCGAAGGGGCCGGCGATCGCCGTGCCGGACACAAAGACCTTGACGCCGTTGAGAACGCCGAAGTCGGGGTATTCGCTGAACTTCTGCGTGAGGTTGCAGTCAATTTTTTTGAAACTCATGTATGCTGTGCCTCCTTTTTGTTGTGTTTTTCTACAGATTCCTCCGGATTCAAGATAAGCTGCCAACATGGGCAAAAGCCCATGCTGACAGCTTACCGTCTATTTGCGCTAAGATTTACTTTTTCGGGGGATACTCCAGGCCGATGCGCTTAGCCTGACGCTCCGGATCCCAGAAGAAGTGCCACTCAACGAAGTTCTTGATGCGGGCGGTGTCCGCCGGCGTCCAAGTCGCGAGCTCGCCCTTCTTGTAGAGCGCGTCGATCTCCTCGTCGGTGTAGCCAAAGTCCTTGAGAACCTCGCGGTTGTGCTCGCCGAAGCACGGCGCGGAAGCCACGATCTGGGACGGGTTCTTCTTGAAGATGTTCGTGACGCCGATGCCCTTCATCTTGCCGAAGCACTGGTCATCCCACTCGACGATGTTCTCGCGAGCCTCGTACTGCGGATCTTTCTCGATGTCGGCCGGGCCGTAAGCGCGCTGGCACGGGATACCGGCCTTGTTGAAGATCTCCTCGATCTCGTCGCAGGTGTGCTCGGCGCAGAACTTCGCGCACAGCTCGTCCGCCTTCTTGCCGCGGGGGTCAAACAGCGGGAAGCCGGTGCAGTTCTTCGGGATGCCCTCGGTGACGCCGGGCTTGCCCATGCCGATGATCGGATAGCCGCGGGTGACAGGGCCCTGGCCGACGATCGCAACGAACATGGCGTTGCCGTCCTTCGTGTCGTAGAACGAGAAGCAGGCAGCCTGGTCGCTCTTGTTGCCGGTGCGGAAGGGCACGGGCTCGCCCTGCTTCGGGTAGCCCTTGTTGAACCAGTTGGCCGGGTAGTTGTCGAGCAGGCGGAACATGGTGTCGTACTGCGCGACGTCGCAGGAATCACCCTCGCCGCTGTTCTTGGCGTTGATGTAGCCGGCGAGCGCGACCATGCAGGCGTTGTAAGCGGTGATGTAGTCGGACAGGTACGGGTTGACCTTCAGCGGGCCGGACGTCGGGGAGACGCCGTTCATGTACATGTAGCCGCCCATGGCCTGACCGGAGACGTCGTAGGAGGGCTTGTTCTTGGCCGGGCCGAACTGGCCGTAGCCGGACACGTGCACGATGGCGAGCTTCTTATTGTGCTTCCAGCAGACTTCGTCGGTCAGGCCGCGCTTGGCATAGGAGCCCGGACGGCCGGCCTCGATCCAGATGTCAGCCCACTCGACGCACTTGAGGAAGATCTTCTTGCCGGCGGGGCTGGCGGAGTTGATGGTGATGGAGTACTCGTTGCGGTGGTTCTGGCTCCACGCGAGGGTGCCGCGGGTCTGGCAGGCGATGGTCGGAGCCTCGGCCTGCAGGACCTTCGCGCCCATCTCGGCCATGAGGCAACCGGCGAAGGGGCCGGCGATGTTCGTGCCGGTCACGAAGACCTTGACGCCCTTGAGAACGCCGAAGGAAGGATACTCGTCGAATTTCTGAGTCAGTTTGTTGTCGATTTCTTTCATGTTAGGATGACAATCCTTTCTGTGCGTATCGCACTGAATGAGGTTGATTGGTCGGAAGAAATTACTCTTTGGCAGCTTCTGCCTTCTTGTGCACGCTCGGGATCAGGAAGCAGACCACGATACCGACGATGACACAGATGAGCTGCACGAGCGCCACGGAGTGCAGCGCGCTGGCGGCAGCTGCGGGCACTGCCATGCCGGTGGCGGCCTTTTTGGTCATGCCCGTGACGAACATGGGCACGAAGATGGCAACACCGAACGGAGCAGTCATATCACGGAACACGTTGTACGTGCCGGAAGCGGAGGAGGACTCAGCCGGAGCAACACCGGACAGGGCGACCTTCATGAAGATGGTGCCGTTGCCGCCGATGCCGAGACCGACAAAGAACAGAGCGCCGCCCATCATGAGGATGCCGGCATTCTCGCCGATGAAGAGCATGATCAGAGAGCCGATGGCGACAAACACGAGCGCGATGGCAGCCACGACCTTCGGCTCCTTCTTGTCGGCCATGGGGCCGAGGACGACGGTGCCGATCGCCATGCCGAGGTACTCAATGCTCATGGCAACCGCAGCGACGGTGGCCTTGTCGATGGCATAACCGAAGCGGATGATCTCGGTCAGGCAGGCGGTCATAAGGCCCTGGGTCAGGAGCATGACCAGCACGGGGAGCACAAAGTTCTTACGAGCCATGAACTTGCCGTTGAGGATCGGGTTGGAGGCCTTCTTCTCAACCAGGAAGAGGACGATGAGGCCGACGACGGCCACGCCGATGGACGCAAGCGTCGCAGCGCTGGCCCAGCCGTTCTGCTGGCCGAAGGTGGGCACGCAGACGAGCGCACCGAACATGAGCAGGACGAACACGGCGCCTGCCCAGTCAAAGCCCTGCATGGTGCCTTTGGGGATGTTCGGGTTATCCTTGACCTTTGCAAAGCAGATCAGGAACGTGATCACGCACAGCGCGACGCAGACCCACATGACGATGCGCCATGCATTGGCCGTTCCGATGACCTTCATGATGATGCCGCCGACGGTGGGTCCAAAGATGACCATGCCGCAGGCAACTGCCATATAGACCGTGAAGCCCTGGCCCATCTTCTCGGGCGGGAACTCCATCATGATGTAGGACATGACGACCGGGGCGATGCCGGCAGCGCCGATACCGACCATGAAGCGGAACACGAGCAGCAGCGGGATGTTCTGCGGGCAGATGGCGATGAGAGCCTGGCCGACCGTGTAAAGGCCCATGGCACTCAGCAGCATCTTTCTGCGGCCAATCACGCCGCCGAGCTTGCCCAGGATCGGCGCCATGGCGGCGGCAGCCAGGGAGTAAGCCAGCGTGATGAAGGTCAGGGACGAGTCGGCATCCCAGGCCGTGGAGATCGCGGTCGGCACCGAAGCGGTGAAGCCGCCGCAAAGGCTCAGGATCGCCGCCGCAATAGCGTAGGGCACAAAGCCTTTCATATAATTTTTGTTGTTTTCCATGAGTACATTCTCCTGTCTAGTGATTCCGGCACGAAGCCGTGTGACAGTTGGTTTCTTCTGCGTGCTCAATAGCCTTTGGCGAGGCTTTCCTCGACGAGCTTGCTGCGCACGACTTTCCCGTTTTCGTTCACGGGGATGTGATCCACCAATTCAATGGATTTGGGAATCTTGTACGGGGGGAGATAATTGAGTGCGAAGCGGATCAGGTCCTTATTTCCGACCGGGCCGTTCGTCTCAACGATGGCGTGGATGCGGTGGCCCCAATCGGGATCCGGCAGGCCGATGACCACGGCGTCGACCACCTTGGGGTGCTTTTTGAGCACCATCTCGACCTCGGCGGCAAAGACATTTTCTCCGCCGGTGACGATCATGTCGCTGCGGCGGTCGGCAAAGTACAGGTAGCCTTCCGCGTCCACATAGCCCATGTCGCCGACGCTGCGGAAGCCCTCGCTGTCCGTCGGCAGCGGCGGGATGTTCTTATATATCACGCGCGGGCTGTTGTCGCCCCAGGACATGAAGATCTCGCCGATCTCGCCGGTGGGCAGTTCGTGGCCGTCCTCATCGCGGATGGACACCCGGCCGCAGTGCATCTTGCCGACGCTGCCGGGGTGGCGCAGCCACTCGTCGCCGCGGATGGACGTCATGCCGATGCACTCGGTCATGGCGTACATCTCGTAGAGCCGCTCGGGCGGGATGATCTGAAGCCACTCGCGCTTGAGATCCTGCGAGCAGACGCCGCCGGTATGGCAAAGCACCTCGAGGCTCGCAAGGTCTTCCTTCCGGAAGCCGGGCATGCGGCTGATGCGCTGCATGAGCGTCGGCACCATCTGGACATACTCGATGCGGTACTTTTTGATGAGCCGCACGATCGTCTCGGCGTCGAGCTTGGCCGGCATGACGAGCGTGTTGCCGCAGTAGAGGCCGTTGAAGGCCGCCGAGTGCGGCGCGCCGTGAAACAGGGGGCCCGCGAGCAGCTGGCGCATCTCAAAGCGCATACCGGACACGGCGAACCAGGTCCGCAGACCCTCGTCGCTCTCCCCTGCCGGCATGTCCTGCTCGATGACCTTCGTCTTCCCCGTCGTGCCTCCGGAGCAGTTGGCAAGATTGGGGATGGCGAGCACATCGGGGGGCATGTCCGCGGGGCAGTCGGCACACAGTGTTCTGAGTTCCGCCGTGCTCAGGCCGGGATAGCCGTCCGGCTTTTTGCGGTTCGTGATGACGAGCGCCGGAGACACACACGCGCAGATCTCCATCAGATTGCGCTGCGGCGCGCGGTTGGACACCGGCACGTAGCAGGCGCCGGTCTTCCAGATGCCGAACGCGAGCGCGATGTGCGTCGGGATGTTCGGCAGCGCGGCGAGCACGCTCTTACCCGGGCCGACGCCCTGACCAAGCAGGTACCAGGCAATGCGGTTCGAGAGCTCGTGGAGCTCCCGCCACGTCATGACGGACTCCTTGTTTTCCGGGGAAACGTAAATGACCGCCGGCGCATCCGGCTTCACGGCGGCGATGTTCGCCAGCTGTGTGCCGGGTGTGAAGAAGCTCTCCGTCCCGGTATTGAAAATGTTAAAATGCTGCGTGCGCATCTCCATCACTTCCTGACAGCACTGAATTTGGCATACGCCGATCCCGCCCGCCCTCAGCAGGCGGGATCAGCGACTTTGGAAAATTACTTCGGCAGGTTGTTCGGACGGTAGCCGCCGTCGATCTGCAGGCAGACGCCGGTGACGTAGGACGCGGCGCTGGAGGACAGGAACAGGATGCCGTTGGCAATGTCCTCGGGCTCGGCAAAGCGCTTCATCGGGATGGTATCACCGACGGAGTCCTTGGCGAACTGCGGCATATTGGCGACCATGTCGGTGTTGACAACGCCCGGAGCGACCGCGTTGACACGCACGCCCTTGTTGGCGAAGGAATAAGCGACGGACTTGGTCATGGCGATCAGGGCAGCCTTGCTGGCGGGGTACGGCAGGCCGGTCGGGCAGCCATAGACACCGGCGACGGAAGCGGTATTGACGATGCAGCCCTTGGTCTTGACCAGGTGCGGGATCGCGTACTTCATCATGGTGTAGGGGGCCTTCATGTTCAGGTTGCAGACGGCATCCCACTCGGACTGCTTGAGCCTGGTCAGCCAGGTGCTGTTGTCGGTGCCGGCGTTGTTGACGAGCACGTCCAGACGGCCCCACTTGGCAATGATCTCTTTGTACAGTTCCTGAACGGCCTTGTAGTCGCACAGGTCGATGGCCTTGGTCATGACCTCGTAGTCGGGGTTGATCTCCTTGAGCGCTGCTAGAGCCTTGGCACCGGTCTCTTCATAGTGGCTGAGGAAGTACACTTTGGCACCCGCGGCGAGAAAGCCCTTGACTGCCGCGAAGCCGATGCCGCGACTACCACCGGTAACAAGAACGACCTTACCTTTGAATTCGTTTTCAAACATGATTTTTGTCCTTTCTTAACGCAAATCTTTGACCTTTTCCGGAGCTTTCCCGTCACCCCGGACACACACCAGCAGTTATGCTTTTGTTAAGGAACGATAATATTTTAACATTAGATTCGATTTTCTTCCGGGCGTTGCCTCCTGTTTTGCTATCGTTAAAAACGACAAAAAATAAGATTTCACAACAGATTTCGTGGCAAAACTGGCAAAGCCTCAAAAGACGACCGCTGTCGCTTTTGAGGCTTTGTCCACATTGACGATATTTTCTGTTAATTCTCACTTTCGACCGGGTATCTGGTGAAAATATTCCCGCGGCATCTTCTCGGTCACGATACCGAGCAGATCCATCATATAGCAGAAGCACAGCTGGAGCTGATCGGGCGACTGCCGCTCCGTCTCCGCGAGAATGCCGTCCATGGCATCATTCGCGATCTCGGCATACAGCCCGTGCAGCGCCACGACCGGCGGCTCGGACGGGACATAAAACTGCTCGAACTTCATATAGGGGTTCGCCACGAGGTAGACATATGTGCCGCTGTTCATGCGGCTCTCGGCGATCTCAAGCGTCTCCCCCTTGTCCGGCTGATAGCGGTAGCGGTGAAACGGCCCGAGGTTGACGAGGGTGTCCGGCTTGAGGCGGTAATCCAGACCGTTGACCGTGAGTGTACCGTGGCCGCTGCGCACGAGCAGGAACGTCTCGTCGTGATTATTGACATAGAGCGTCGGCGCCTTGATCTTGCGCACGCACGCCTTGATATCGCTGGGCAGGACATTGTTGACAAAATAGTCATGCGCGCCGGCCAGAACGGACTTCTCGTCCTTGGAGCTGAAAAATGCCGTGCCGGATGAACGTTCGTTAGCCATGCTGCTTCCTCCCCTGTCCTCTCTGCTTGCGGAACTCGCCTGGTGACATCTTGTTGAGCGCATAGAACACGCGGCCCATCGTGCGGTCAGAGCCGAAGCCCGTCTCCATGGCGATGTCGACTGTCGGCAGCTCCGTCGTCGTGAGCAGCGCCTCGGCATAGCGGACACGGAACATCGACAGAATCTGCTTGTAGCTGGAGTTCAGGCGCGTCTTGAGCTGCACACGCAGGATATTCTCCGAGGTATAGAGATCGTGCGCGATCTTTTCCGCGTCGATCGGCTCGGACATATTTTCATACAGATAGCTGATGGCGGAAATGAGTGTCTCACTCAGGATCATGCCGCGGTAGACCCGCCCGTCCTTCCCGTCGCTGAGCATGTCGTTGAGGTACCCTTGCGGGGTCATGCCGGTCAGCGCCTTGAAGCGGCGGAAAAACGTGATGCTCATATGAAAGCCGGAGATGGACGACATGTAGTCAAACGGCAGGCTGTCATACAGGAAGTACGACATGGCCAGGATCAATCGCACGCGGTTGACATACTGGCTGAAATTCAGCCCCGTGGCAATCAGCAGCGCGTGGTTGAGTGCCGTCTCATCCGCGTCGGACGAGACCGCCTCGGCGACCGAGGCCGCCGTGAGCTCCGCCGTGCTGTGCGTGGCGATATAGAGGCTGGCGCGCCGGCCGAGCGGCATCTCCAGCAGCGAGTACTGCTCCTTGCGGCGTGCGGCGGCGCGGTTATACAGCAGCTCGATCTTGCGCAGGAAGGAGCTGCGGATCACAGCCGAGCCGCAGCTGTTTTTCGCGCTCAGGTGGCGAAACTGCTCAAACTGCCGCGCGATCTGGCGAACATCGTCCCCTTCCGGCCCGATGACCGGCAGGCCGGTCACGATCTCGACCTCTCGCAGGCTGGTGATCTGATTGAACATATAGTAGCTCAAAAGCTGATAATCAAACGCGGCGACCCAGAGCGTGAGCGTCTCCCCGAATTCGGGGCAGATCGTCAGCACCTGCGAGCACTGGATCCAGGCAACGCAGCCCGCCTGCACGGGGAATTCCTCCCCGTTGATGATAAAGCTGCCGCTGCCGCTGCGGACAAGCACAAAATAGCTGTCCACCTCCATAACGGGGAACAGCTCCTCACTAATGGTGTGCTCCTGAAGACGGAGATACTTATCCGGCCCGCAAAAATACCCGCTGCGCGGTGTCTCGCAGAGCGGCCTGTTTTTTCTCTTCAACGTGCTTAGCCCCCATTCGTGGTAACAATACGGCTTGCAAACCGGCAACCGACAATACTTCTGTTTATAGATTAACAGCTTTTTGTGCAAAACAAGTGAACGAATTCCAAACTTTTAAACATTTTCCCCGTTGTGTTACAAAAAGCGAAAAGTGGCAAAAGGCCCGCCGGTGTGCATCCGGCGGGCCTTCGCGCTGTGATAAGATTGAAAGGAGTAAGAGGATGAAAAGAAAAATAGCAAAGAGAATTGACGCTGACTTACAGCTCGTAGCCGACGTGGAAGCCCTGATGCATGGCATCGCTGGACTGGCCCGGCTTGATGGCGTCGCCAATCACGTGGACTTCCGGCACGAACGCCTTGAGCTCTTCGGACAGCGGATCGTACTTGCGGGAGCCGAGGCCGAGGACAATGTAGTCAAAGCCCTTGAGCCACTCTTCCGTGCCATCCTTGTGCTGGATCTTGACCTCGTGCTCGGTCACTTCGAGCACCTTGGAGTTGATGTAGCTCTTAACGCCCTCGCGGCGCAGGCTGGCGAGCGCAATGTTGCGGTTCGGCAGGCAGACGCCGGTCATGAGCTGCGGCTGCATCTCCACGAGCGTGACTTCCACGTCGCCGATGCTGCCGGTGGTGGCAAAGGAGTTCGGACGCGCGTCGGCCATGAGCATTTCGGCCGTCTCGCAGGCGACTTCGCCGCCGCCGAGGATGCAGACCGTGCCCTTCGGGATGGTGACCTTGCGGCTGAGGATATCGTGGGTGGTGATGATCGGATAGTCGCCGACGCCCTTGATGAAGGTCGGGATGAGCGGCGTCGCGCCGGTGGCGACGACGACGGCATCGGGCGCGAATTCCTTCACGTTCTCGACCGTGGCTTCCTTCTTGAACTCGAACTTCACGCCGGCCTTCTTGGCACGGTAGTTCAGGTGCGTGAGCCACTTGCACATCTCCTGCTTGCCGGGAGAGACGACCGCCAGATTCAGCTGACCGCCGATCTGCTTGCTCTTTTCCCAGACGGTAACGTCGTGGCCGCGCTCGGCCGCCGTGACAGCGGTGTACATGCCGCCGGGGCCGGCGCCAATGACGAGGACCTTCTTCGGCTTGTCGGTCGGGTTGAACGGATAGTCATACTCGTGGCCGACGAGCGGGTTGATGTGGCACTTGCAGACCGGATGATGCGGATCTTCCGGCGTGATGCACCGGCCGCCGCAGGAGCCGCAGGGCGTGATGTCATCGAAGCGGTTCTCGTAAGCTTTCTTCGGCAGGTCGGGGTCTGCGAGCAAAGGACGGCCCATAGACACGCCGTCCACCAGACCACGCTCCACCAGATCGGCGGCGTAGCGCACGTCGTTGATCTTGCCGACAACGAAAACCGGGATGTTCACGACCTTCTTGATCTCCGACGCCTCGTAGACGTTCATGCCGATCTTCTGGCTGTGGGAAGGAAGGATGTTCTGAAGGCCCTCATATTGGACGCCGCCGGAGACTTCGAGCATGTCAACGCCCGCAGCCTCGAACTTCGGGGCGAGGTAAAGCATTTCATCCAGGGAGTTGCCGCCCGGCTCACGCTCGGAACCGGAGACACGCAGCACGATCGGGAAATCGCGGCTGATGTTGCGGCGGCACTCTTCAATGATCTCCAGGATCAGGCGCGCGCGGTTGTCGATGCAGCCGCCGTACTCGTCCATGCGCTTATTGCGCAGCGGGCTGAGGAATGCGCCCGGCAGCATATAGGCGTGCGCGACGTGCAGGGCAATGCCGCCGCAGCCGGCCTCTTCGGCGCGGCGCGCGGCCTGGCCGTACTGCTTGACGACCTTGTGGATCTCGTCAATGGTGATCGGGCGGCTGACAGCGCCGTTGGCGTTCGTGTTCACGGACGGGCCGAGCGGCGTGATGCCCTTGAGCGCACAGATGGACTCCGGGCCGGGGTGAATGAGCTGCGGGAAGAGCGTGCTGCCGGCATCGCTCACGCGCTTGGCAAAGGCGGCAAACTGCGGGACGAGGGAGTCCTTGTCCAGCGCGGTCGTCTTGCCGATGTACCAATACTTATGATCGACCGTGACTGCGTCGATGACGACGTAGCCGGCGCCGCCCTCTGCGCGGCGCACAAAGATATCCGCGAGCTGCTTGGGCACCGTGCCGTTGGTCGCCTCATAGTGCATGCTCATCGGCGCCATGGCGATACGGTTTTTCAGCGTCGTTCTGCCCAGCTGCAGGGGCGAGAAGATTTTCGCATCTTTCATATCGGTTATCATGTGATTGCCTCCTGAACGATTATTAAATGTGTATCCCACGTAGCGGCCGCCCGCCGGACATGCCGGCCGGAGGGCGCGCATGGGTGCTCCGGATGGTTCGTGCTTTCAGTATAAAGGAAACGGCGCGGCCATGTCGCACATTTTCTTGTTAAATAATCCACATTTTCAAAAAGAATTTCAGAAAATGATGGCGCGCAGGCAGACACTTTTTCCGTTTTCACTACATTTTGCACCCATTTTGTCGAAATTGTCCGTCGATAACATGCCGAAAAAGCGCCGCGATCCCCCGGCGTTCTCTGTGGAAAGAAGCGAAACTGCACAAGAAATCGCAGCCGATTTTGTATATTATGCCACACTTCATCCGTAATGTGACAATAAAACTGAAGTTTTTGTACATTCCCCGCGCATGATTACGCCACATTCTTTCCGACACGTTTTGCGGCCTAGTGTTAAAATTTCTACAATAGCTGATGCAGAGCGGAATCCGGCCACCAGCGGCCGGTCTCCGCCGGATCATTCCCGGGTTCGTCGGACATGATTAAGGAACTCCGCTCTCAGGCAGACGTGTAGGAAATCAGATTCGGATTCATTCCAATGAAGAAAGGTGTATTTCATGAGTTACGATGCATTGTTTTCTCCCATCAAGCTCAGAGGGCTTGAGCTGAAAAACCGTGTGGTCCTGCCGGGTATGAACACCAAGATGGTCAAGGACAAGAACGACGTGGGCGAGGATCTGCCCGCCTACCATGCGGCGCGCGCAGCCGGCGGCTGCGGCCTGAACATTGTCGAGCTCGTCTCCATCTGCCCCGAGTGCCATGCATACCTGTACCTCGGTCTTTATAATGAGCACCACAGAGACCAGCTGCGCAAGATCACCGACGCGATCCACGCGGCCGGCGGCAAAGCAGGCGTGCAGATCTGGCACGGCGGCTTCGTGCCCGAAGAGTTCTTCGACAAGACCAACAAGCTTGAGACGCCTGACACGCTGACCGTCGAGCGCATCCACGAGATCGTCAAGCAGTTCGGCTACTCCGCCAAGCTCGCTGTCGAGGCCGGCTTTGACGCACTCGAGTTCCACGGCGCACACACTTATCTGCCGCACGAATTCATGAACCCCTCGCTCAACAAGCGCACCGACGAGTACGGCAACCAGAGCCTGGAGAACCGCTGCCGCTTCAATCTCGAGGTCATCCGCGAGATGCGCAAGAACATGCCGGAAGACATGCCGCTGCTCATGCGCCTGGACGCCATCGACGAGATGCTCCCGGCCGTGACCACGCAGGACGAGACCGTGCAGTTCATCAACTGGGCCGCCGAGGCCGGTGTCGATGCGATCGACCTGTCCCGCGGCAACGCCCGCAGCCTTGCGACCGTGTATGAAGTGCCGCCCTACAATCTGGAGCCCGGCTTCAACATGGACAACATCGCCGCCATCAAGGCGCGCGTGAACATCCCGGTCATCGGCGTCGGCCGCATCGTCGACCCCGCTCTGGCCGATCAGCTCATCCGTGAGGGCAAGATCGACATGGTCGCCGTCGGCCGTGCGCAGCTCGCCGATCCCGAATGGTGCAACAAGTCCATGGAAGGCCGCGAGGCGGAGATCCGCCGCTGCATCGGCTGCACCGAGGGCTGCTATGACAAGGTCATCGATCCGAAGGCCAAGCACATCACCTGCACCCGCAACCCGGCGCTCTGCCTGGAGTACAAGGGCCTCCCGAAGCCGGAGAAAGCCAAGAACGTCATGGTCATCGGCGCCGGCATCGGCGGTCTGATGGCAGCCGAGTACCTCAAGGCTCGCGGCCACAATCCGACCGTCTATGAAGCCACCGACGCCCCGGGCGGCCACTTTGTGCTCGCCGGAAAGGCCCCGAAGAAGCAGGCCTTCACCGACGCCGTCATGTGGGACGCTGAGGAGTGCAAGCGTATGGGCATCGAGATCAAGACCGGCGTGACCGTCACGCCCGAGCTCATCAAGGAAGTCAAGCCCGATCACGTGATCGTTGCCACCGGCGCGCACTTTGTCGCCCCGAACATCCCGGGTCTCGACACCGCGAAGGACGTCTACGTGGCTGAGGACGTGCTGGCCGGCAAGGCCATGCCGCACGGTGAAACCATCATCCTCGGCGGCGGCGGCGTTGGCTGCGAGACCGCGCAGTTCCTCATCGAGCACGGCGTCACCGATGTGCGCGTGATGGATTCCAAGCGCGTCGGCAACAAGATGGGCATGCTGCGCACGATGTTCCTCGACATCGAGTACCCCGGCGAGACCATCAAGAAGAGCCGCGGCTCTAAAATCACCGCCGTCGGCGATCACGAGATCACCTATGCGTTCACGAACAAGGCCAAGAAGACCGTCGAGAAGACCCGCCACTTTGACTCCCTCGTCATCGCCACCGGCATGCACTCCCGCCCGACGCAGGAGCTGACCGACGCATGCAGCGAACTCGGCATCCCCTGCGACGTGATCGGCAGCGCCAAGAAGGCTGACATGGGCATCGAAGCCACCGCCGACGCTTACGCCGCCGCCATGAAGGTCTGATCGCAAACGTCAAACACAGATAACAAGTCAGGAGGTTATCATTATGACAGTTGAAGAACGTCTCGAAGCACTCGAGAAAGAAGTGCAGCGTCTCAAGGACGTGCAGGCCATTAAGGAGCTCAAGAGCAAGTATTTCCGCGCGCTCGACACCAAGAACTGGGACGAGCTGGAGACGACCATGACCCCGAACATCTCCACGGCTTACTCCAACGGCAAGCTCGTTTTCCACGGCCCGAAGGAGATCACCAACTACTTCAAGGAGTCCATGCCCGACACCGAGATCACCCTGCATCAGGGTCACAACCCGGTCATCTGGTTTGAGAGCGACACCGTTGCCTACGGCAAGTGGTACCTGCAGGACAACCTGATCTTCGCCGAGGGCAACCCCTACTGCGGCACGCAGATTCAGGGCTCTGCCATCTACACCGACAAGTACGTCAAGGTCGACGGCCAGTGGCTGATCGAGGACACCGGCTACCTGCGCGTGTATGAGGAATCCTTCCAGCGCGACAAAACGCACCGCATCCGGATCAACATGTTCCGCCCGAAGAAAAAGAAAGTCATCAAGAAAAAGTAAAGAAACCCGCTTTATTCAAGCCGTCGTACATTCGATGTATGGCGGCTTGAACCAAAATGAGTGAAAAAATCCCTGCGAACGGAGCGTGATCCCCGTGCTGAAAAAACTGCGGCGCAAAGTCTACCGAAAGATCCGTTTTCAGACCTGGTACCGCAAGGCATACTACTACCACCGCAAGCGGCGGGATCTGGACAAGACCATCGCCCAGTACCGCGGCGTGGACGTGCTGAGCAACAAAAAGCGCCTGTACCGTCTGCGGCGCGACATGATCCGGAGCCTGTTCCGGTACGGCTCGTACTACAATGAATATTTCCTCTTCGGCTACGAGGGGAAGGACGCCGCCTACCGCGACAGCTTCATCACCGAGGGCGTGCGCATGAGCTACTACCCGCGCATGAACGACCCGAAGAACACGAACCTGCTCGAGAACAAGTACCTGACGTACCAGAAATTCCGCGACTTTTACGGCCGCGATGTGCTGCGCATCAAAAAAGGCGCGCAGCCCACGCCCGCCGCGCTCGAGGCACTGCGCGATTTCACGCAGGCGCACCCGGATTACATCGTCAAGCCCATTTATGCCGCCTTCGGCAAGGGCGTACATACGGAGTCCATCCGCGACTACCCCTATCTCGAGGCTGCGCACGCCGCCTACAGCGCGCACGGCGCCATCCTCGAGCAGATCATCGAGCAGGGCGAGGCGCTCTCCCGCATCCACCCGCAGTCGGTCAACACGCTGCGCATCCCGACAGTCGTCCTGGCCGACGGTGAGGTGCGGCTGTTTCACCCCACGCTGCGCGTCGGACGCGGCGACGGCATCATCGACAATTTCAGCGCCGGCGGCATCAGCGCGCTCATCGACCCCGAGACCGGGTGCATCTGCTCCGACGGCGCGGACAAAAAGGGCCTCCGCTACGCGGCCCATCCGGACACCGGCGTGCGCTTTAACGGCTACCGCCTCCCGGAATGGGACAAAGCCGTTGCCATGGTCACAACGGCGGCGCACATGGTGCCCGGAAATCACTATTGCGGCTGGGACCTTGCCTACAGCACACACGGCTGGTGCATGGTCGAGGCCAACTGCACCGCGCAGATGGGCGGCATGCAGATCATCACACAAACCGGCAGAAAGGCAGAACTGGAAGCGCTCATCGCGCAGATGTGACGCCACTGCTGTAAATAAGCAAAGGAAGCCAACAAGGACAACATCGAAAGGAGAAAAAACCATGACTGAACTTGAAAAACTCGTAGAAAAAGACGCAATCCGTGACCAGTATTACGTTTACGCCCGCGCACTGGACCGCATCGACAACCCGCTCGGCAAGACCGTGTTCGCCGAGGACGCGCAGGTCGACTACGGCCCGACCTACAAGGGCACCGGCTACGGCTTCATCGACATGATGCTCAAGATGCACCGCAAGATGGTCTCCACGCACCACGTCATGACCAACATCCTCATCAAGCTCAACGAGGACGGCGCCAAGGCCGCCGCCGAGGCGTATATGTACGCCGCCTGCAAGTATCGCAACGGCATGGTCGTCGTGGCGCGCTGCCGCGATATCGACCTCTGGGAGAAGCGCGACGGCAAGTGGCTCGTTGTCAAGCGCACCGTCGCCGGCGACAACACCATGATCCTGCACCCCGATTTCGCGCCCGACTACAACAACGGCCGCGACAAGGTCAAGGATCCGTCCTACGACTACTTCGAGACCATCGAGTAATCCCGCCATGGCGACGAGAAACATCCCATTCCCGGACAAAGTCCGCGACATGGTGCTCGATGTCATCAAGCACGTCCGCCGTCAGGAATACACGCCCGAGCAGCTGTGCCAGCTCCAGAAGATCATCGAATGCAAGTACTTCTACTGGTGGTGCATGGACATGAAAAAAGAGGAGTATGTGATGGAGCTGTTTACGGACGACTTCCGCTACTACCTCAATGGCCATCTCGCCGTCAAGGACAAGCTCCTGCAGGCGCGCAACGCCAAATGGTGCAACAAGGACATGCAGACGATGCACATGGGCCATCAGCCGATGATCTGGCTGATCGACGACACGCACGCACGCGGGGTATTCCAATACGAGGACCATATGTGCTATTATGATGACAGCGAGGTCCTGCAGGGCTGGCTGGTCTACTGCGACGATTTTGTCAAGGGCAGCGATGGTGCGTGGCGCATCCAGAAGCTGCGCATGGCCTATCGCGAGATGGACGGCAGCTTCCGCAGCACCATGGTACCCAAGGACTGGGTGCCGGATGAATGGGACACACCAAACTACTAAGCAAACGAGGAAGCCGCACATTTGTGCGGCTTCCCTGCCGCCTCATTTTCTCAAAAGCATCCCGGCGGATGCCTTTGAAAAGCTGAGGAAGCTCCAAATCTGACGCAGGAGAATGCAACATGGAACAAAAACGGACACTGGGCAGCTGGATCTCCGCACGCAGATACATCCGCGACTTCGCTGCGGATTACGCTGCCCGGCACGGCGAGAACGCCGCCGAGATCGAAAAGGACATCCTGCAGGCCAAGAAGCGCAGCCACATCTCGCTCAACGAATATGAGTGGGTCGGCTATCACGACCGCACGGAGGCGCAAAAGCGCACCATGTCCACGCTCTGGACGCGCGCGGAGTTCCGCAAGAACTTCACCGACCGCCGCTACATTGCGATCCTGATGAACAAATACATCTTCTCCAAGGTCTTTTCCGACTTTTACGGCCGCCGCTGCGTGCAGGCGTCCGCCGTGGACGCGGTGCTGCTGCGCGCGCTCGCCGGTGACGCCGGAAAGGTCGTCTACAAGCCCAACTGCAAGGGTCAGGGCACGGGCGTGCGCATCCTCCCGGCAGCGACCGAGGCCGAACAGGCAGACACACTCGCGTATCTGCGCGCAAATTCCGGCGGCATCGTGGAAGAATACATCCAGCAGCATCCGACGCTCGCGCAGCTCAACCCCGGCGCCGTGAGCATCGTGCGCTTTTACACCGTGACCGCGCCGTCCGGGACGTATCTGTTTGCCCCGGTGCTCACGACCGCCATCGAAAAGGACATCTCCAACGGCTGTCAGGACGCGCTGACTGCGATGATCGACATCCGCACCGGTGTCGTGCTCACGGACGCCGTGGATCAGAACAATTTCATCGACTATCATACGCACCCGGTCACGGGCGTGCCCTTCCCCGGCCTGCAGCTCCCGTTCTGGGCCGAGACCATTGACATGATGCGCCGCGCCGTGCCGCTGGCAAGCAAGATCTCCAACATCGGCTGGGACGTGACCATGACCGCGGACGGCCCGCTCATCATCGAGGCCAACACCATTCCGGGCTTCAACACCGCGCAGTACCGCGGCTATGCCTGGGTCACGGACGGCTATGGCTATCAGCCGCTGTTCGACGAGCTCAACGGCCGCCCGTTCGTCAATAACGACCACTATGCGCGCGTGCTCTTGAAGCTCGACTAACATCTCACGGAGGTTCCGGTATGGAAGCTGTTCTCTCAGTCGCTTTCGGCGTCTGGATCGTCATCACCGCATTTGTCTACCGGGCCGTGACGGGCCCGAAACGCGGGGACGGGCGGAAAAAATGAATCTGTATTTCCTGGGAATTCTCGCTGCGCTCGTCGTGTTCTTCGCCGTCGGCATCGGCGCGGGGCGCATGGTCAAGGATACGAACGACTACTACGTCTCCGGCCGCAACGCGCCGACGCTGCTGATCGTCGGGTCGCTCATCGCGTCGTTTCTTTCAACAGGCGCGTTTCTCGGCGACACGGGCGAGGTCTACTCCGGCTTTTTCATCGGCATCGTGACCGTCGGCGTCATTCAGGCGACGGGCTATATCTACGGTGCCGGCTTCTTCGGCCGGTACATCCGCCGGAGCGAGGTGACGACGCTGCCGGAGTATTTCGGCCGCCGCTTCTGCTCGAAGCATCTGCGCAGGCTCTCGGCCGTGATTTTGCTCGTGTCCGTGAGCGCATATCTGCTCAGCGCCATTCAGGGCGTGGCCACGCTCATGAGCAGCATCACGGGCTATGACTACCGCCTGTGCGCCGTGATCGTGTGGCTGGCGTTCACCGCCTTCACGATCTATTCCGGCTCGCCGGGCGTGCTGCTGACGGACACGATCATGTTTCTCGTCTTTCTCGCGGCGGCGCTCGTCGCCGTCCCGTTTCTCATCCGTGCGGGCGGCGGCTGGTTCGCCGGCATCGAGGCGCTCGCCAACAGCGACACCATGCCCGGCATCCTCTCCTGGGCCGGAAACCCGGACTACCTCTATCCTGACGGCGTGAGCAACACGGCCTGGGCCGTAACGTACGGCATCGTCTGGGCGCTCGTCGTGGCCATCAGTCCATGGCAGACGAGCCGCTACCTCATGGCCAAGGACGAGCACGTCGTCCTGCGCTCATCCGTGTGGTCGTCCATGGGCGTCATGGTCGTGACGATCGCGCTGTACTTTTCCGCCGCGTTCGTGCGCAACATCAACGGCTGCCTTCCGGGCAGCGAGGCCATGATCTGGGCGGCCACGCACGTGCTGCCGCCGGTCATCGGCATGCTGCTGCTCATCGGCATCAGCGCCGCCGGCATCTCGTCGGCGTCGACGTTTTTGTCGCTGATCGGGTTTTCCGTCGTCAACGACATTCTGCCCGAGGCCGAAAGCGACCGCAAAAAGCTCGCCAGCTCCCGCTGGGCGATGCTGGCGGTGAGCCTTGTCGTGCTCGCGCTCGCCTACCTCAATCCACCGCAGATCTTCCTCATCATGTATTTCGGCGGCACCGTCATCGCGGGCGCGTGGAGTCTCGTGGCCTTCGGCAGCGTGTGGAGCCGCCGCCTGAGCCGCTGCGGCGCGTATCTCGGGATGCTGCTCGGCTTTCTCGGCTGTGTGGGCGCGAAGGCGATCTACGCCCTGCGCGGCATCACGCCGCCGGTCTGGGCAGATGCGTTTTTCATCGGCATCGTGCTGAGTATCCTCGGAGCGGTGATTGGCTCTGCGCTCCGGCCGCCGACGCAGGCAGAACAGCTCGCGCGCGAACGGCTCTTCGATGCGCCCACCGGCCCGGACGAGGCCGCCGCCTGCCGCAAAGACCGGCGGCTGTGGCGGGTGTACCTCGTATTTGGCCTGTGCGTGGGCCTGTTTTTCCTGTTTTTCTATGCCATTCCCTACAGCCGCGCGCTGTGATCTTCCTCGGAGGTGACCGCCATGCCGGACACGCTGAATCTGTATTACGCCCGCATCGCCAACATGGGCGATCTGCTCAATCCGCTCATCATCGAGCGCTGCTTCGGCTACCGGGTCGAGCGCTGCTCGTTTCTCACCGGCGACCTGTGCGCCATCGGCAGCGGTCTGGCGCAGTATAAGCTGCACGGCAATCCGTTCATGAAGCTGCAGCAGTGCATCAACGGCCGGACGCACCCGCACGTGGACATCTGGGGCTCCGGATTCATCAACTACGACGATGCGCAGGGGCGCTTTTTCAAGCGCGACATGCGCTTTCACGCCGTACGCGGCGAGCTGACGCGCCGCAGCGTCGAGCGCATGACCGGCCGCACGCTCGACATTCCGACCGGCGACGGCGGCATTCTCGCAGACGAGCTGCTGGACACGCTGCCCGAAAAACGGTATGATGTCGGCATCGTGCCGCACGTCTGCGACCTGAATGATCCCGCCGTGACGGATCTGCTGGGCCGGTACGAAAACGCGAAGTTCATCAACGTCAAGGATGACCCCATCGCCGTGCTGACCGAGATCGCGCAGTGCCGCTGCATTCTCTCGAGCAGTCTGCACGGGCTGATCGCGGCCGACAGCTTCCACATCCCGAATCTGCACATCGTCTTTTCCGACCGCCCGCTCGGCGACGGGTATAAGTTCGATGATTACTATTCCGCCTATGGCGTGCAGCATTCGCCGCGCGACCTGCGCGTGAGCGCAGCGCCAGCCATCGCCGAGATCCGGGACGGCTGGCGCATCCGGCCGGAGCAGGTCGAGGAGAAAAAGCGCCAGATGCGCGCGGCTTTCCCCTACCCGGCCGTGAATGGAGGCAGCCTATGAATGATCTGATCTCGGTCGTCATCCCGACCTATAACCGCAGGGACAAGCTGCCGGCGTGCATTGCAAGCGTGCTGGCGCAGACCTACCGGAACATCGAGGTCATCGTCGTGGACGACGCCTCGACCGACGGCACGGAGCGCCTGTTCGACCGCGACACCGACCCGCGCGTGCACTACGTGCGCTACGGCGACAACCGCGGCGCGTGCTATGCCCGCAACCTCGGTGCGCAACAGGCACGCGGCAGCATCCTCGCCTTTCAGGACAGCGACGATCTCTGGCACCCGGACAAGCTGCAAAAGCAGTATGATCTGCTCACGGCCACCGGGGCCGATCTGTGCTACTGCGGCATGAACCGCGTCGCCGCGGGCGGCAGCTCGTTTTATTATCCCGTGCACGCGCCGCACCCCGGCCGCGCGCTGGAGGATTTTCTGGCCGAGAACCGCGCCAGCACCCAGACCATGCTCATGCACCGCGCCGTGTGGGAGGCCGTGCGCTTCGACGAGACCATCCGCCGCTATCAGGACTGGGACTTTGCCATCCGGGCGGCCGAGCGCTTCCGGCTCGTGTACCTGCCGGAGGCACTGGTGGAGTCCGAGGTCGGCGGCGACAGCATCTCCGCCGTCGTCAAATCCTACCCCCACCTGCTGCGGCTGTATGAAAAGCACGCAGCGCTCTACCAACGCTTTCCGCGCAGCGACGCCGTGATGAACCGCCGTCTCGGCAAGCGCAGCCACCCGACCGATCCGGCGCGCGCCGCCGCGCACTTCCGCAAAAGTTTCCGGCTCAGCCACAATCCCTATGACCTGAGCTATTACCTCGCCAACTGCCTACGCGCCCGCCGGCAGCAGAAAGGACAGACACCATGACCGCATTCGTCATTTTGCATTACCGCGCCATCGACACGACCCGCAGCTGCGTCAAGAGCATCCGCGCGCTCGCGGGCGACAAGCACATCGTCATCGTGGACAACGCCTCCCCGAACGGCACGGGCGCTGTTCTGGCGGAGGAATTCGCCGCGAGCCCGGACGTGACCGTGCTGCTGCACGGCAAGAACGACGGCTTTGCCCGCGGCAACAACGTCGGCACGCGCTGGGTGTACGAGCATCTGGACGCGGACTTCACCGTCGTGCTCAACAACGACGTCGAGATCCCGCAGCACGACTTCATCCCTCAGATCGCGCGCATTTACGCGCAGCACCCGTTCGACCTGCTCGGGCCGGACATTGTGTCGGTGTTCTCCGGCATTCACCAGAGCCCGAAAACGCTGCACGGCTGCACGCTCGAGAGCGTGCGGCACAAGCGCGCCTGCGTTGCGCGCAGCAAAAATCCCATCCTCCTGCTGCTGAGCAGCGGCGAGAAAAACAGCCCCGCCATCTGGCGGCTCGTGCAGATCCGCAACCGGAAAAAGCAGCACATTGACACCACGCGCCCCGCGGAGGGCGTCGTGCTGCACGGCTCGTGCGTGATCTTCTCGCAGCGCTATCTTGCCCGCCACCCCGAGCCGTTTTACCCGAAAACGTTCATGTACTACGAGATGGAGATCCTCGACTGGATCTGCCGCCAGGAGGGCAGCGTCGTGCGCTACGACCCGTCGATCTCCGTGCTGCACTATCAGTACGTGGCCTCGAAGATGGAGTACCGCTCGATCGTGCGGCGCTCAAAATTCGTCATCGACTGCCTGCTCGACTCGCTCGATGCGGCCGAGGAGCTGATCCTTGCATCCGAGGCGGCAGAGCCCGCGGCAGCGCAGCCGGTAAACACCGTCGCGCTCGCGGACGCCTGAGCGCGCAGAAAGGCGGCACCGCGCCATGAAAAAGAAAAAGACCCGCCGCGCGACCCGGGCGTTTTACGCCGGGCTGTCCTACCTCTCGCCGCGGTGGAACACAAAACTGTTATACCTGCGCAAGTTCGGCCGTCTGCCGGATCTGAAGCACCCGCAGACGCTCAACGAAAAGCTGCTCAAGCAAAAGCTCGAGCGCTTCGGCACGGACCCCGTCGTGCGCCAGTGCGCGGACAAATACCGCGTGCGCGACTATGTGGCCGGCTGCGGCTGCGGCGGCACGCTCAACCGCCTGTTCGCCGTGTACGACCGGCCGGAGGACATCGACTGGGACGCGCTGCCGGAGCGCTTCGCCGTCAAGTGGAACTTCGGCTGCGGCTACAACCTCATCTGCACGGACAAAAGCGCGCTCGACACGAACGCTGCCGAAAAGCAGCTGCGCGCCTGGGGGCGCGAGCCGTTCTGGGCGTATTACTCCGAGCTCCAGTACCGCCATGTCGAGAAAAAGCTGCTCGTGGAGGAGTACATCGGCAGCGCAGACGGCACGCTGCCGGAGGACTATAAATTTTACTGCTTCCACGGCCGGGCGGATTGTGTTATGCTCTGCGTGGGGCGCGACGAGGGCTGGCCGAAGTTTTATTTCTTCGACCGGGACTTCCGGCTCCTGCGCATCAACCGTGACTCGCAGGCCGCACCCGAGAACTTCACGCTGCCGAAGCCGGCAGGGCTGGACGAAGCCTTTGCCATTGCCGACCGGCTGAGCAAGCCGTTTGACTTCGTGCGCGTGGATCTGTATCTCACGCCGCGCGGCGTGCGCTTCGGTGAGCTGACATTCACCCCGGCGGCCGCGCTGGACAACAAGCGCCTGCCGGAGACCGACCTGCGCTTTGGCCGCAGGATGGAGGAAACACTATGAACATTGCCATTCTCGGCGCAGGCAACAGCGGCTGCGCACTTGCGGCCGACTACGCCGCGCGCGGCCATGAGGTCACGCTCATCAAGACCTCGCACAGCCTGCACGACGACAATTTCTCGCACCTGTGCGCGACCGGCGGCCGGATGCGCATCCACGAATTCGGCACGGACACGGACTGCGTGATCGCGCACCTGTCGCGCGACGTGGCGGATGTGCGCGGCAAGGACATCGTGCTGCTGTGCACGCAGACGGGCTACCACCATGACGTGCTGCGGCGCGTCGTGCCGTTTCTGACGCCGGGGCAGATCCTGCTGATGATTCCGGGCTACCTCTCCACCGCCTATGCGCTCGGGCTGCACCCGGCCGACGGCGTCATCTTCGCCGAGGCGGAGAGCAACTTCATCGACGGGCGCATCGGCGCGCCCGGGGAGTTTCAGGTGGGCTTTCGCAACGTGCGCAACCCCATCGGTGTCTACCCGCACAACGCGCTCCCGGCGGCACGGGAAGTGCTCGACCGGCTGGGCACGCCGTTTGTGTATCTCAAGAGCGTGGCCGAGGCCGCGCTGCACAACCCGAACATGATCGTGCACACGGTCGGCGCCGTGATGAGCATCCCGCGCATCGAGGCCACGCACGGCGACTTCTGCATGTACCACGAGGCGTTCACGCCGTCGACCTGGAACCTGCTCGAGGCGCTCGACGGCGAGAAAATGCGCGTACTCGAGCACCTTGGCTGCGACCCCGTGCCGTATGTCGAGGCGTGTAAATTCCGCAACAGTCTCGACGATGCGCGTGACGCGAAGGAGGTCTCGCCTACGCCGCCATGCCGGAGCGCGGGCAAAAGGGCCGCTGACCGTGCGCTCGCGCTACATCATGGAGGATGTGCCGCAGGGGCTCGGCCTGCTGGAGTCGCTGGGTGCGGCGCTAGGTGTGCCGACGCCGGTGTGCTCGTCGCTGATCGAGATCGCCTCGGCGGCGCTCGGCTGTGACCTGCGCGCGCAGGGCCGCACGATCGAGCGGCTCGGCCGGGACAACATCCGGGCCATTCTGGACGATGCAGAGAGGGGCGCTGAACCATGTCCCGCTGGAACGCACTGAAAAAGACTTACCGCATGTGCACGCGCCTACGCGCGCAGCGCGGCGGCAGCCGGACGGGCTATCTGCTCGACGCGCTGTGGTGCAGTGTACGGCACGGCGCATCGCCGGAAAACTACTTTGTGCTCCGCTTCTTTGCCCTGCCGGACTGGCAGCGTGCGGCCTTCCTCACATCCGGCCGCTCCGGTGCGCTCGACCGGGCGCTCAACCGCAATGCCGCGGCGGCGGAAAAGGAAGCCCTTGCAAGCAAGGCGCGCTTTCTCACGGTGTTCGCGCCCGATGTCCGGCGGGCACACGTCTACGCGCCGGAAGCGGACTTTGCCGCTTTCTGCGCCTTTCTGGATGAGAACGACACGTTCTCTCAAGCCCGTCGGCGGCACGATGGGCCGCGGCATCGAGCGCCGCCGCAGCGCCGCCATCCCCGACCGTGCCGCATTTTACAACGACTGCTGGGCGCAGCGGCTGCTGCTCGAGGCGCCCATCCGGCAGCACCCCGCGCTCGAGGCACTCAGCCCCGGGTGCGTCAACAGTGTGCGCGTCAACGCCGCGCGCGGCCGCGGCGGCCGCGTCCGGCTCATCGGCGCGTGCCTCAAGTGCGGCGGTCAAGGCGCCGCGACCGACAACTTCCACACCGGCGGCATCGCCTACCCGCTGGAGCTGGCGTCCGGCCGCGTGTCCGGCCCGGGCCGCAACAACACCGATCTCGGCGACTATACCCGCCACCCGGCATCGGGTGCGTATCTGCCCGGGTTCCAGATCCCGTTCTGGCCTGAGCTCACCGCGTGCGTGCGCCGGGCCATGGACCGCGTGCCCGGCATGGGCTACGTCGGCTGGGACATCGCCGTGACGCCCGACGGGCCGGAGCTCATTGAGGGCAACTGGCACTGGCCGGGCGGCAACATCATTCAATTCGACGGAGTGGGCAAATATCCGCTGCTCCGGGACTGTGCAGGTGAAACCGATGAAGAACATCCTCACTGAAAATAAACTGGTCAAAAATCTCCGCGCCTACCCCGTGCTGCACAAGCGCTGGTGCGACTACGTCAAAGGCGTCCGTGAACTGCCGGAGGGCTTCACGGCCGAAAAGCTCTTTCACGACTACCTCAAGGTGCGGCGCAGCAACCCGGAAAAGCGCGTGTCCATGTCCGAGTACATGATCTTCGGCTTCTACGGCCTGACGACCGCGCAGCAAAAGCAGTACCTCACCGACGTGGAGGCGACGTTGCTCATGCGCCCGTACAACAGCGCCGCCGAGCCGTATCTCAAGAGTAAGGTAACATTCCTGAAAAATTTCACGCAGTTTGTCAGCCGCGGCTGGCTGTACCTGCCGGAGAGCGATCTTGCGGCCTTTGACGCCTTTGTGTGCCGGTACCACAGCATCGCGCTCAAGCCGCAGTATTCCAGCTGGGGCATTGGTTTCCGCAAGCTGACGGAGGCTGAGTGGAACGCAGCACCCGACCGGCAGGCGCTGTTTGACGAGCTGTGCGCGGGCAAGTATCTGGCCGAGGAATTCATCCAGTCGGATGCCTCCCTCGCGCGCTTTCACCCGGAGTCGCTCAACACGCTGCGCGTGATCACGTTCCGCCGCGGCGAGCGCTTTGAGGTCTTTGGCGCGGGCCTGCGTGTGGGCAACAACGGCCTGCACGTCGATAACGCCCACGGCGGCGGCATCTTCTGCGAGATCGACCCGGCCACCGGCGTCATCATGACCGACGGTCTCGACGAGCACGGCAACAGCTACATTCTGCACCCGATGACCGGCGTGCGCTTTCGCGGCACGCCCATCCCGCAGTGGGAGGAGATCTGCGATTTCTGCCGCAGCGCCGCGCAGACGCTGCCGTGCCTGCGTGTCGTCGGCTGGGACGTGGCCATTTTGCCCGGCGGCAAACTGGAGCTCATCGAGGGCAACCACAACCCCGGCATGAACATCGTGCAGGCACCGGCCAAGCACGGCGTGCACGACAAGTTCGCGCACATGCTGCTCGACTTTTACGGTGACCCGGCGCAGTACGCCTACGAGACGGTGAAGCAGCCATGAGCAATTTCACCTTTTCGCCCACAGATATTCCCGGCGTGCAGATCGTCGACGTAAAGAGCTTCGGCGATGCGCGCGGCTATTTCATGGAAACCTACAGGGCGGCCGACTTTGCCGCTGCCGGCATCACGGATGCGTTCGTGCAGGATAACCAGTCCTGCTCGCACCGCGGCGTGCTGCGCGGGCTGCACTTTCAAAAGCGGCACCAGCAGGCAAAGCTCGTGCGCGCGATCTCGGGCGAGATTTTTGACGTCGCCGTGGATCTGCGCCGCGGCAGCGCGACCTACGGCCGCTGGGTCGGCGTCGTGCTCAGTGCGGAAAACCGCCGCCAGCTCTACATCCCGCGCGGCTTTGCCCACGGATTTCAGGTGCTGAGCGAGCAGGCGGTCTTTGCCTACAAGTGCGGCGACGTGTACCACCCTGAGGACGAGGGCGGTCTGCGCTACGACGATGCGGACATCGGCATCGTCTGGCCGGGACAGGACACGCCCATCCTCAGCGAAAAGGATCAAAACTGGCCGGCGCTGCGTGCGCTCGGCATCGAGCTGTGATGTAGCAAGCGCTGCGGAGGTGAGATCATGAACATACTCGTCACCGGTGCAAACGGCCTGCTCGGGAGCTCCGTTATGACGGAGCTGCGCCGGCGCGGTCATCACGGCATCGCCGTCGGGCGCGCGCCGCAGTGCCGCAGCACAGACGCGGCGGCGTATGTGCAGGCAGACCTCTGCGATGCATCGGCTGTGCAGGCGCTCTTTGTCGGCGTGCAGCCGGACGCGGTCATCCACTGCGCCGCATGGACGGACGTGGACGGTGCGGAGCTGCCGGAAAACCGCGAGCAGGTGTTTGCCGTCAACCGGGACAGCACGCAAAACGTGGCCGAGGCCAGCCGTGACCACGGCTGCAAGCTGCTGTATGTGACGACGGACTATGTCTTTGACGGGACGTATCCTGCCCCCTACCCCGCGGACTACGACCGCTTTGCCCCGCTGAATGTCTACGGGCAGAGCAAGCTCGTCGGTGAGCGTGCCGTGTGCGGCACGCTCGCGCAGCACTTCATCGTGCGCACCTCGTGGCTCTACGGCGCGGGCGGCAAAAACTTCGTGCGCACCATGCTGCAGCTGAGCCGCACGCACGATACGCTGCGCGTCGTATGCGATCAGGTCGGCACGCCGACCTATGTCCCCGATCTCGCGCGGCTGATCGCCGACATGGTCGAGACCGACCGATACGGCCGCTACAACGCGGTCAACAGCGGCGGCTACGTGAGCTGGTATGACTTCGCCTGCGAGATCTTCCGCACCGCCGGCATCCCCATAACCGTGCTGCCGGTGACGACCGAGGAATATGGCCGCAGCCTTGCCGTGCGGCCGCGCAACAGCCGCCTCGACACGGCCAAGCTGGCAGCCGCCGGTTTCCGGCCGCTGCCTGACTGGCAGGACGCGCTCGCGCGCTACCTTGCCGCAGAACAACCATAAACAACCGGGGCATCCCGCACCAATGTGCGCGGACGCCCCGGTTTTCTGTTATTCAGCGCTTGGGCTTGATGAGCGACACGAACGACCGGATGCCCGTATCCTGCGAGCCGCGCGGATAGACCAGCAGCGTGCGCGCCTTCGCCTTGAAGCCCTGCACCGGGCGAAACACCACACCGTCGATCCCCCAGCAGGCGACGCTCGCCGGCATGATGCTGAAGGCGATGCCGGTGTTGATGATGAGGGCGATGCTGTAAAAATCGTCGGCATACATGCGCTTATTCTCCCGCAGGCCCATGTTGGCATACATGCCCGCGATCAGCCCGGCCGAGGGCTGACTGTCCTGCGCGCGGTTGAGCACGATCGGCATGCCCTTGAGCTCTCTGGGGTGGATCTCTTTTTTCGCCGCCAGCGGGTGCGAAGCGCTGATCATGACCATGCACGGATCCGAGAGCGTGACGCGGCTGTCGAGCTCCTTGCCGAGCTCCACGCCGAAGCCGGAGAGCACCGCCATATCCAGCTGCCCCTCGGCCAGACCGCTGAGCAGGCTCTGGTTGCTGCCGAGCTGGAACTCGATCTCCGCCTCCGGGTGCTGGCGGTGATATTTGCGGATCTGCGAGACGATGGTCCACAGCTCATAGGCCCCGGCATAACCGATGCGCAGATCCGTCGCGTTGCCGAGCGCAACCTTCTTGCCCTGCGCCGCGGCGCCGTTGTAGCGGATCATGAGCTGCCGGCACTGCCGGTAGAACACCTCGCCCGCCGGCGTCAGGCTCACGCCGCGCTTGCCGCGCACGAACAGCGCATAGCCAAGCTCCTGCTCGAGCAGCTTGATCTGCTGGCTGACGGCCGTCTGCGAGATGCACTGCTCCTCGGCGGCACGGGTGAAATTGAGGTGCTCTGCAGCCGATAAGAACACCGGAAGGCGCTGAATGCTCACAGTTCCCACACTCCTTGTCGAATAAGCAACGCTCAGCAGCGAAATATTGCTTTCTTTTATTATATCCATAACTTTTTCTTCTGACAAGGCCATAAAACGATATTGGACTGCGCTCTATAAAAATGATACAATTTTAACAAGGCAAGCATCCAGTCACACCCGTTCAAGGGTCATCAAACATTCCGTTTCATAAGGAGGACAAATACCATGGAAAAGATGCGTTTTGAAGGCAAGATCGTCATCGTGACCGGCGCGAGCTCGGGCATCGGCCGCTCGACCGCGCGGCTGTTCGCCATGGAGGGCGCGAAGGTCGTCGCCGCGGCGCGCCGCCTGAAACGGCTAGAAGACCTGCGCGATAAGGTCGCGGCGGAAAACGCCCCCGGCGTCATCCTGCCGGTCAAGACGGACGTGCGCGACCCGGCACAGATCGAGGCCATGTTCGACACCTGCCTCAAGGAGTTCGGCCATCTGGACATTCTCGTCAACAACGCCGGCGTGCTCGACGGTCAGCTCCCCATCCACGAGACGACACCGGAGGTCTACGACATGATCTACGAGACCAACCAGCGCGCCGTGTTCCTGTGCTGCCAGCGCGCGATCAGGATCTTCCTCGAGCAGGGCACGCCGGCGAACATCGTCAACGTCGCCTCGGCAGCGTCCCTGCGCGGCCTGAAGGGCGGCGCGATGTACGTCACAACCAAGCACGCCGTGCTCGGCCTGACGCGCAACATCTCCGCTTCCTTCTTCGAGCGCGGCATCCGCTGCAACTGCATCGAGCCCGCGAACATCCTCACCGAGATCAACAAGGTGCCGCGCGAAAAGGGCATCGGCATCCTAGAATGGCAGATGCGCGCCGGCAAGGCTGCTCCGCTGCACACCATCACGAAGCCCGGCGAGAAGAAGCCCATCCTCGGCAAGCCGAAAGACTGCGCCAACGCCATCGCTTACTTGGCCGACGACGTTGCCGCGCGCTACATCTCCGGTGCGGAGCTGAAGGTCGACGCCGGCTGGCTCAACATGTAACCGCCCACATCTGCTGAGAAAGGAAACGCTACTATGTCGACGCATTATAAAGATTACTACGGCACGCATATGCCGTTCGGTCAGTTCCCGAAGTTCGGCGTTCTCTCGAGCGTGAAAGTGCTCATGACGGGCACGAACATCGCCGGCCCCTTCGCCGCGAGCATCATGGCCGAGATGGGCGCGCAGGTCGTGCAGGTCGAGTCCCCGAACATGCCCTGCCAGACCCGCGGCAACTACGGCTACTCGCAGGATCACCGCAACACGTACTCCATCACGCTCAACACCCGCACCGCCAAGGGCAAAGAGGTGCTCGAGAAGCTGATCGCGTGGGCGGACATCTGGATCGAGTCCGGCCGTCCCGGCACGTATGCCAAAAACGGCCTGAGCGACGAGCATATGTGGAAGATCAACCGCAAGCTCGCCATCGTCCACGTCTCCGGCTACGGCCAGACCGGCCCGGACAAGAACAAGGCGGCCTACGACGTCTCCGGCCAGGCCATGGGCGGCTACATGTACATGAACGGCACGAGCCCCACGTCTCCCCCGCTGAAGGTCAACCCGTACCTGTCTGACTACGCCACCGCCTACAACGCCTGCATCTGCGCGCTGTCCATCATGACCAACGCGCGCATCACCGGCGAGGGCGACGCATGCGACGTGTCGCAGTATGAGACGATGTTCCGCCTGCTGGGCAGCTACCCGGCCGAGTGGTTCAACAAGGGCTACCCCGGCCCGGGTGAGCCGGTCAAGTACCGCACCGGCAACGTCAGCGACATCGCGGCCGGTTTCTCGTTCTACGACTGCAAGGACGGCGGCACGATCTTCATCGGCATGGTCGGCGCCGGCAACACGAAAAAGGGCTACCCGCTCGTCGGTCTGCCCACGCCGGGCGACGGCACGGACCCTGACTTCCCCGAGGGCATGACGGGCTCGCTCAAGTCCCTGCCGCGCGGCCAGCGCATCGAGGCGGCCATCACGAAGTTCTGCGCCGAGCGCACCGCCGATGAGGTCGAGGCCATCATGAACAAGGCCGGCATCCCGAACCAGAAGGCCTTCGGCCCCGCGGACATCGAAAAGAGCGCGCAGTACGCCGCCCGCCACGACATCGCCACCTGGACCGACAGCGTCTACGGCGAGATGAAGGGCATCGGCATCACGAACAAGTTCAAGAAGAACCCCGCGCAGATCGTCGCCTCCGCGCCGACGTTCGGCGAGCACAGCCGCGAGGTGCTGGAGTTCCTCGGCTACACGGAAGCGCAGATCGACGACATGTACGCCAAGGGCGTGACCGCGACCATGGATCCGCGCGAGACAGCCATCCAGTGGCACCTCAAGGACTGGCAGTTCTTCTGGAGAGACGACCAGGCCGAAAAGCTGGATCTGTAAAAGCATCCTATAACCATATAACCATATAACCATAAATCAAAACGGAGGTTCCAAATATGGCTAGTTACAATCCCGGAACCTACGAGGGCACCGGCCGCGGCTACGGCGGTAAGCTCATCGTCAGCGTGACGGTATCGGAAAACCGGATCGAATCCGTAAAAGTGACACAGCACAAGGAATACCGCGGCATTGCCTGGGGCCTGAACACGACGCCGATGGAGCGCTACCCCAAGCTGATCGTGGAGTACCAGACGCTGAACATCCCCACGGTCGACGGCGCAGATCTGACGTGCGCCGCCATCCTCGACGCGACGGCGGCAGCACTCAAGGCTGCCGGTGCGTCCAAGGAGAACATTGCCGCGCTCAAGGCTGCTCCCGCCCCGAAGGCGCCGGAGTACCAGGATGAAGTGCGCACGGTCGATGTGGTCGTGTGCGGCGCGGGCGCAGGCGGTCTGGCCGCAGCCATTGAGGCGAAGCTGGCCGGCGCGGAAGTCGTCATCGTCGAAAAACAGGGCATCACCGGCGGCGCCACCGCGAGAAGCGGCGGCAAGCTCCTCGGCGCCGGCACGAAGTGGCAGAAAAAGCAGGGCCTGTACGACAACACGGACATGGTCTTTGACTACCTCATGGACGTCGGCAACCGCAACGGCAAGTTCATGGACGAGTCGAAAAACCGCTATCTGGTCGATCACCTCAACCAGACGCTCGACTGGCTCACCTCCATCGAGGCGACCGTGAAGGGCGACCCCGCGGAAGTGCTCGCAGAGCCGTGGCAGCCGCTGTCCAAGCCCGTGGAAAAGGACGGCGTGCTCAAGACGCACTTTGACGTGCTCGACGTCGAACCCATCCACGTCAGCCTGCAGCCGTGGCGCGTGCACAACTCCCCCGGCGGCGGCGGACAGACCAACGGCGAAGGCGGCGAGATCTCCACGCCCCTGACGCTGTACTATGAAAACGACCTCGGCGGCGAGATCATCTACGACACCGCCATGAACGAGATCCTCACGGACGAGGCGGGTGTCGTCACCGGCGTGACGTGCACGCGCAAGGGCGGCGCCAAGCTCACGCTCTACGCAAGAAAGGGCGTCATCCTTGCGACCGGCGGTTATGCCCGCAACAAGGAAATGGTCGCGCGCTACCCCGTCGCACATTACTTCAGCAACGTGCCGCACGGCAACGTCGGCGACGGTCTGACAGCCGCCGAGAAGATCGGCGCGCTCAACTACGAGCATCCCGCCGTGCAGGTCGTGTACACGAGCCTGACCTGCGGCATCGGCATCAACGACGAGTCCGGCCTCATCGTCAACGACCGCGGCGAGCGCGTCGTCAACGAGTGGAGCTATCAGTACACGGTCAGCGACGCCATCGCCCGCTCCGGCAGCAACTGCGGCTGGTATATCACCAGCGGCAAAGAGCCCTACGGCGGCGTGCAGTACGGCTACAAGTCCGCTGTCGCCGGCAAGTCCAAAGATCCATGCGCCACCTCCATCGAGGGTCTGGCCAAGAAGATGGGCTGCGACCCGGCAACGCTGCAGGCGACCTATGACCGCTACTGCGAGCTGGTCGAAAAGGGTGTCGACGAAGACTTCGGCAAGCCGGCCGAGTTCCTGCACCCGATCAAGGGGCCCAAGTTCGTGGCCCTGCGCATGCACCCGTGCGTGACCGTCACGTTCGGCGGTCTGGAGACGGACGTCTCCGCGCGCGTCATGAAACCCGACGGCTCCGTGATCCCGCACCTGTACGCCGCGGGCGAAGTTGCCGGCACCGGCATGTACGGCACGCAGTACCCGACCTGCGGCACGTCGATCGGCAGTGCCCTGTTCTATGGACGCATCGCCGGCCGCGCCGTCACCGATCAGGCTTTGCTGTAATCCCCCCTTACAGCATCCCAGATACGCAAGCGCCTCAGAGTCAAACTCTGAGGCGCTTGCCATTATGCACGATATGAAAAAGGAAGCATCCGGTTCGGATGCTTCCTTTGTGGTACGCCCGAGCGGATTCGAACCGCTGGCCTACAGAGTCGGAGTCTGTCACTCTATCCAGCTGAGCTACGGGCGCATATTCAGCAGGAGATATTATAGCAAAGTCCGGACAAAATGTAAAGCAGGATTTTCTGTTCCCATTTGACGGCGGATATGCTATACTGGTCGCAAGAAACCTGTATCGGAAGGACACACCCTCTATGAACCATAAACGCCTGCATACCCGCCTGCTCGCGCTGCTGCTGTGCTGCGCGCTCGTGCTGCCGCTGAGCGCCTGCGGCGAGGCAAAAAGCACCACGCAGCAGATCTTTGCCATGGACACCGTCATGGACCTGACCGCCTACGGCAAGAAGGCCGACGACGGCATCAACGCCGCCATCAGCATCATCAACAGCATGGACACGCTGCTCGACCCGGAAAACGAGCGCAGCAAGACCTATGAGATCAACCACGCCATGGGCGGCTCCGTCGTCGTCAACGAGCAGATCGCCAAGATGCTGCGCACGGCGCAGACGGTATACGAGCGCTCGGACGGCGCGCTCGACCTGACGACCTACCCCCTGAGCAAGCTCTGGGGCTTCATCGACCAGAACTACCGCGTGCCGCCGGACGCGGAGATCGAGCGTCTGCTCCCGTGCGTGGACATGAGCAAGGTACAGCTCTCGAGCACGGACGACAGCGCGAACTCGCTCGTGACCATGCCGGCGGACATGTCGCTGAGCTTCGGCGCGGTGGCCAAGGGCTGTGCGTCGGACTATGCCATTCAGGCCATGCGCGCCGCCGGCGTCACGAGCGGCGTGGTGTCCCTCGGCGGCAACGTGCAGACGCTCGGCAAAAAGCCGGACGGCAGCGACTGGAACATCGCCGTACAGGATCCGAACGACACCGGCAGCTATCTCGGCTACCTCACCGTGGGCGAGACGGCCGTCATCACCTCCGGCAGCTACCAGCGCTTTTTCACCGAGGGCGGGCAGAAATACCACCACATTCTCTCCCCCAAAACCGGGCGGCCGGTGAACAACGGCCTGCTGTCCGTGACGATCGTGTGCGAGGACGGCACGCTGGCCGACTGCCTGTCGACCGCGATGTTCGTGCTCGGGCCGCAGGCGGCGCTCAACTACTGGCGCACCTACGGCGGGTTTGAGATGGTGCTCGTCAAGTCCGACGGCCATGTCATCCTCACCAACGGCCTGTACGGAAAATTCACGCCCAACGGCGACAACTATGTCGTCCAGTATGAAAGCTGATGGATAGGAAACTGCAAGATCGGGAATTTTTCCGGCGCGACGTACTCTGCGTCGCGCCGGACCTGGTTGGGCGCATTCTGGTGCGCCGGCTGCCGGACGGCACGCTGCTGCGTGCGCGCATCACGGAGACGGAAGCCTACCGCGGCGTGCAGGACACGGCCTGTCATGCCTGCCACGGGCGCACAAAGCGCACGGAGGTGCTCTATCACGACGGCGGCACGATCTATGTCTACCTCTGCTACGGCATGCACTGGATGCTCAACATCGTGACCGGGCACGTGGACGAGCCGCAGGCCGTGCTCATCCGCGCGTGCGCAGACGGCGCGAACGGCCCCGGCAAGCTGACCAGGCGACTGCAGATCGACAAGGCGTTCAACGACGGCGATATCACGACCTGCCCGGAACTCTGGATCGAGGACGACGGGCGGCACTTCGCGCTCGAGACCGATACGCGCGTCGGCATCGGCTATGCCGCGCCCGAGGATCAGGCGCGGCTCTGGCGCTGGAAATGCGGCGCACAGGAGGATTGCACATGACCTACACACCGGACACCCCACTCGAGGCGCTGGCCGGCATCGGGCCGAAAAAAGCGCAGGCATTTCAAAAGCTCGGCGTGGCGACGCTGCGCGATCTGGCGGGATTGTACCCCCGCCGGTACGAGGACCGAACGCAGTTTCGCACGATCGCGGACGCGCAGCCCGGCGAGGCCGTGTGCATCCGCGCCGCGGTCGCGGCCGAGCCGCGCGCGCAGTATGTCCGCAGCGGGCTCACGCTCGTCAAGGTGCGCATCGCAGACGATACCGGCGCACTGGACGTGACCTACTTCAACCAGCCCTACCGCAAAAACAATCTGCACGCGGGCGAAACGTACATTTTCTACGGCAAGGTGGAGGCCAATGGCTTTCGCAAGACGATGACGAACCCCGTCTGCGAGCAGGCGGCGCGCTGCGGCAGCGTGACCAACTGCTTTTACCCGGTCTACCCGCTGACGACCGGCGTGACGCAAAACGACATCCGCAAGGCCATGACGCCCGCGCTGCACGCCTGCATCGGGCAGCTGCAGGACGTGATCCCGGCGGACATCGCGCGCGCCTATCACCTCGCACAGCAGGACTATGCCCTGCAGAACATCCACCAGCCGGCCGATGCGCAGGCGCTCGACACGGCGCGCAAGCGGCTGGTGTTCGAGGAGCTGTTCGTGCTCTCGACCGCCATGGCGCGCATCCGCTCGCAGCGGCGCGCCGAGGGTGGCATCCGCATGAAAGGCGCTGACCTCGAGACATTTTACCGCACGCTCCCCTTCTCGCCCACCGGGGCGCAGCGGCGCGCCGTCGCCGCCGCCGTGCAGGACATGATCTCCGGCGTGCCGATGAGCCGCCTCGTGCAGGGCGACGTCGGCTCGGGCAAGACGCTCGTCGCCGCGGCGTGCATCTGGTTTGCGCACGAAAACGACTGCCAGAGCGCCTTCATGGCGCCGACGGAGATCCTCACCGAGCAGCATGAACACACGCTGCGTACACTGCTCGAGCCGTTCGGCATCCGCGTCGGCCGGCTGACGGGCGCAATGACCGCGCGGCAGAAGCGTGAAGTAAAAGAGGCGCTCGCCGGCGGTCTGCTCGACGTCGTCGTCGGCACGCACGCGCTCATCAGCGACTCGGTGACGTTTTTCCGTCTCGGTCTCGTCATCACGGACGAGCAGCACCGCTTCGGCGTCGAGCAGCGCGCCGCGCTTGTGCGCAAGGGCGAGCAGCCGCACACGCTCGTCATGAGCGCGACGCCCATCCCGCGCACACTTGCGCTGCTGGTGTACGGCGATCTGGACGTGTCGATCATCGACGAGCTGCCGCCCGGCCGCCAGCCGGTGCAGACCGTGTGCGTGGACGAGCGCTACCGAGCGCGGCTCAACGCCTTCATCGACAAGCTCATCGGCGAGGGGCGGCAGGTGTTCGTCGTCTGCCCGAAGGTGGAGGAGACAGACGACGTTCCGTCCGATCTCAAATCCGCCGAAGAGCACGCGCAGGTGCTACAGCGGACGTTTCCGCAGCACCGCGTGGCCTGCATCCACGGCCGCATGAAGGCCAAAGACAAGGACGCCTGCATGGCCGCCTTCGCCGCCGGAGAGACGGACATTCTCGTCTCGACGACGGTCATTGAGGTCGGCGTGGACGTGCCGAACGCGGCGCTCATGATCATCGAAAACGCCGAACGCTTCGGCCTCTCGCAGCTGCACCAGCTGCGCGGGCGCATCGGGCGCGGGCCGTTTCAGTCGTACTGCGTGCTCGTGTCGGACGCGCACACGGACGAAGCGCGCGCGCGCCTGAAGGTGCTGTGCGACACGGCCGACGGCTTTCAGATCGCGGAGGCCGACCTGCGCCAGCGCGGCCCGGGCGACTTCTTCGGCAACCGGCAGCACGGTCTGCCGGCGCTGCACATCGCCGACCTCGGCACAAACATGACCGCTGTCAACGACGCGCGCGACGCGGCCCGCACGGTGCTCGCCACCGACCCGACGCTCTCCGCGCCCGAGCACGCGGCGCTGCGCGCCCAGTGCGCGCGGCTCTTCGCCGCCAACGACGGGCATTTTAACTGACATCCAACGGAGGCATCCCATGACCATCGCACAAATTCTCAGTAAAATGATTGCCGCATCCAATGGCAATATCCACGACATTGACCACCTCCTGCGCGTCTGGGCCTACGCCCGCACGATCGGCGAATTGGAGGGGCTGGGCGCGGAGACGCAGTATCTTCTGGAGGTCGCCGCCATCACGCACGACATTGCCTGCCCGCTCTGCCGCGAGAAATACGGCAACACCAACGGAGAATATCAGGAGCAGGAAGGCGCTGTGCTGGTGCGCGCCTTTCTCGCCGACACCGGCATGACGGAGGCGCAGATCGCGCGCGTGGCCTACCTTGTGGGCCATCACCACACGCTGCGGAACATTCACGGCCCGGACTACCAGATCCTCATCGAAGCCGACTACATCGCAAACGCATCCGAAAACGGATACAGCAAGCAGAGCGTCATGCACTTCATAGACACGGTCATAAAAACCGCGAGCGGCAAGCACCTCGCCGCCTCCGTTCTGGGCATTTCCGCAAGTAACCTCGGCTGCGCCGGCCGCTGACGTCGAGCACGCTACGAAACACACAGGAGGCAACGGTATGAAAATCCTGCTTTTGAGCTGCAGCACCGGCGAGGGGCACAACCACTGCGCACTCGCCGTCAAGGAGGCGCTCGACGCGCGCGGACACGAGACATCCTTCCTCGATATGCTGCACATGTTCGGTGACCCCGGGCCGCTGAGCTTTGACAAGATCCTCAACCGCATCTCGACCAAGGCGCCGGACGTGTTCGGCATGATGTACCACGCGGGTGCGATGTACAGCGCGACCGGCGTCACCTCGCCGGTCTACATGGCCAACATCCGCCACGCACGGCAGCTCAACGCCTTCATCCGCGACAACGGTTACGACGCCGTTGTCTGCTCGCACCTGTTCCCGATGGAAACGCTCACGTTCCTGCGCCGGTGGGAGCGCTGCGAGGTGAAATGCTGCGGCATCCTCTCGGATTATACGTGCATCCCGTTTCTCGCCGAGACCGACCTCGACGCTTACTTTCTGCCGCACAGCGAGGTGCGGGAGCTGTGCATTCAGGCCGGGATGCCGGCCGAAAAGCTCATCGTGTCCGGCATGCCGGTGGCGGCGCGCTTTCTCGCGCCGATGGACAAGGCCGCCGCGCGCGCCGCGCTGGGGCTGCCGGCAGACAAAAAGATCTACCTCATCATGACCGGCGGCATCGGCTGCGGCGACGCCGTGTCGCTGTGCGACGCGATCCGCCGCGTTCCGGATGAAAACGCGCTGCTGTGCGTGCTACCCGGCCGGAACGAGGCGCTGCGGCAGGCGCTCGAGGACGCTTATCATGGGCAGGGCGTGCTGACCGTGCCGTTCACGGATCAGGTGCCGGCCTATATGCACGCGGCCGACGTGCTGCTGAGCAAGGCCGGCGGCATCTCCAGCTCCGAGGCCGCCATGCTGGGCGTGCCGCTCGTGCACACGATGGCCATCCCCGGCGTGGAGACGGAAAACGCCGCGTTCTTCGCGCGCCACGGCCTGTCGTTTTTCGCGCGCAGCGTGGACGAGGCGGCGCGCTTTGCCGACAGGCTCATCTATGACCCGGCATGTGCCGAACGTATGCTGGCCGCGCAGGCCGCCTGGCTGCCGCGCAACGGCGCAGAGCAGATTGCCGCTGCCGTCACGGCACAATGAAAAGCGAAAACAGCGCCCTGTGCGGGAAAACGTTCCTGTACAGGGCGCTGATTCTTTAGATATCGCTTCCGTCCAGCTCGAGCGTCTCGGCCAGCCGCGCGGCAAAAGCCTCCGGCTGCCCGGCGACAAACTCCGCGTGCGCGCAGTCCGGAAACGCGACGAACGCCGTCTCCGGCAGCAGGCGGCGCACATGGCGGATGTCCAGTGCACGCTGGGAATATTCCTTGCTCCCATACCAGTACGACACACGCGCCGCCGTTTGCAGGCGCTTCGGCAGCGGATAGTGGAAACAGGAGTCAAACACGCGCCAGACATCGCGCCGGTCCATCCGCCCCAAGATCATGCAGACATCCTCCACCGCCGCCTGACCGAAGCGCTGCGCCGGAAACGCCCGGCGGATCAGCGCCAGGTGCCGCTGCGCAAACCGGATGACGAGATAGTTGCGCAGGGAAAAGCCCCGCGTCAGCCACCGCGGCGCGCGGTACGGCGTGATGGCCGCGTCGAGCACACACGTGCGCACCGCCACCTTCCCGTCTGCCAGCAGCCGCAGCGCGACCGCACCGCCCATGGACACGCCGTACAGCCCCCAGAGCGCGCTGATGCCCCGCTGCGCCAGCCAGTCGCCCAGCTCGGCCGCGATGGCCTCCACGCTCGTGTAGGGCGTCTTTTCGTCCGGGTCGTGCGCCGGCAGCGCCGGTATGATGAGATGGTACTGCGTCTGCAGCCGCTCTGCCGCCGGCTGGAACATCCGCCAGCTCAGGCAGGCGCTGTGCAGCAGCAGGACAGTCTTTTCGTGTTCGGTTCCGAATTCATGTATGCGCATGGACGTCCCTCCCGGATTTGCACTCCGAATTATGATAGACAGATATGCGCCGCGTTGTCAAGCGTGGGCAGAAAAAAATCGTCCGCCCGGAAGGGGAATCCGGCGGACGATTCTTTGTTGGGGACAGCGGTCACGCACAGGCAAAGTGCGTGGTGTCACACCGCTGCAGGGAATGGGGGAAGAGAAGAGAGGTGAGGTGATTTGGCTTGATGCGTCTGTTGTTGGTATCGGTAACCGGAGAGATTCCGGGTACGATCGAAAGAAATTAACCGACGAGCGCCTTGCCGAGCGCCTGGCAGGCCGCGAGGACCGCGTCATCGGGCGCTTCGTTGCAGATCACGCTGTCGCACGCGAGCTGGATACCGGAGCTGCGGCAGTCGCGCTCCCAGTTGTGCATCCACTCGCCGCCGCCCCAACCGTAAGAGCCGAACAGGGCGACACGTTTGCCTTTCAGGCTGGACTTGCAGCCGTCGAACATCGGCTCGAACTCCATGTCCTCCAGAACTTCAGAGCCCATGGCCGGGCAGCCGAGCGCCACGGCGTCATATCCGCCGACGGCGGAACCATCCACATCGGAGGCGGTCAGAAGCACCGCGTCCGCGCCGGCACTTTTCATGCCCTCGAGCACGGCGTTGGCCATGGCCTCGGTGTTGCCGGTTCCGCTCCAATAGATGACTGCTGCTTTTTTCATGATGGTAACATCCTTTCATTTTGTGCTGTATTTCGCTGCTGCACGTTCACGGCGAGCTGCGCAATGCTCGAGCCCGCGTGCAGACGTTGGCAATAGATCTCCGTGCACCGCTGGTATTTTGCAAAGAGGTCGCGCGCCCGCTGCTCGTCGCCGTACACCTTCCAGAGGCCGGCGTACTTGAAATCAGCCGCGTGGTGCTCGATGAACCCTTTGACGTCTTCCGGCGGATAGCTCAGAAACAGGCCGATCTCGTGGGGGAATTCGTCGTACGCGCGCAGCCGCTCGATGAGCTTCATCAGGCACTGCTCGCTGCTGCCGCAGACATAGCCTGCGTGCCGCAGGATCTCTGCTGCCAACTGGTCCTGCAGATCCCACTCCAGATCGCGTGGGCGGTACAGATACAGCAGTGCGCTCTTGTCCGTGAATCGCAGCGGGAGGAGGCAGAGTCCTTTGGGAACCAGCACCTGGTTATACTGGCGGATCTCCATGAGCAAAGTCTCCCGGTTTTCATACGGACAGGGGAACAGGCTGCCGGTCTTGATCCCGGCCAGTGTCGGCGCGCAGAGCCGTACGACGTTTTCCTCCGACATGGCTTGCCTCCTTGTCTGTGGTTGTTTACCGGTTTTCGCGCAGTGAGCAATGCTGCGCGGCTGATAGTTAAAGTTGCCTAACTCATGTGTGAAAAGCTGCGCGTTTTGTTGCTTTCTGATGCTATGATACTGCATGATACACCCGGCATCCGCTCCAAATCATCGGAACATGGCTCCAAAATGAAAAATGTCGTCCGCCCCGCCGTCAGACCGCCGGCGCCTCCGGCGCGCAGCTGTCGCAGTCGATGCCGCTGCGGTAGGCGTTGGGCGAGACGCCGATGACGTCCCGGAACGCTTTGGCGAACTTGCTGCCGTTATCATACCCAAACTGGCCGGCAATATCCAGCACCGTGCGGTCGGTCTGCCGCAGGAGCCGGGCAGCGCCATGCATTTTCTGCGCGCGCAGAAACGCCGCCGGCGACATGCCGTACACGCCGCGAAAGCTGCTGTTGATGAGCGTGGCCGAGGCGCCGAAGCGCTGCGAGAGCTCCGCGACCGTCAGCCGCCGCTCCGTGTTCTCGAGCAGATATGCGCCGATCTGCTCGGCGAGCTGCACCTGCGCCTGCGGATAGCTGTGCTGCGGCTGGGCCGCCTGCACGGGGAACGCGCTCAAAAACAGCAGCAGCTCCAGGATCTTGACTTTGAAATAGCCCTTGCGGATGGCCTCCGGCACGGAGTAGAGCTCGGCAAAAATGTGCGCCACGCCCTGTGACGAGCGCGTGACAAAGCAGGCTGAGTCCGCGCAGAATTTTTCGATGAGTGCGCTCGGCCGCACCTCAACGTCCTCGAGAAAGCACGACAGGCAGTCCGGTGCGCGTGCCGGGTCGATCGACACCGTGATGCCGTGGTAGTGCCCGGTCGGGAAGCGCGCCGGAGCCGCTGCCGCCGAGCGCCGCACGATCGCCAGATCGCCCGGCGAAAGGAAAAAGCATGCGTCGCCATACGGGTAGGCGATGCGCCCCTCGCGGCAGTGGTGAATCTCCAGACAGCCGGGCGCGCGTGTGCGCTGCATGGCGCAGGCCGTGGCGTGCACGTCGTGATACACGATCTCAATGCCCGGGAAAACCGGGAAGACCGTCTGCACCACTTCCCCATCGGCGCCGCCGAGACGATAGACCGTGTGCTCGGCATCCTGATGCAGCACCGTCGCCAGTGTGTCCGCGAAAGTTTCGTTTTGCTTTGCTGTGGCCATTGCGCCGCACCTCCTGTTTTTAGTTAGATGTGTCTAATTTAGTAGGAAAATAAAAGCGCCGTTCCAAACGGCTCTATGCATACTTTATTATACCGTGCCCCTGCCGCCGCGTCAAGCGGCAGAGTACAAAAATGCCCTGCGGCCAAAGACCACAGGGCGTTTCTGGAGCTAGTGATGTGACTCGAACACACGACCTGCTGATTACGAATCAGCTGCTCTACCGACTGAGCTACACTAGCACATTTCTTACAGCTTGCACATTCTATCACATGTCTCCATGGATGTCAACAAAAAAGTTCGACGATTACTATTTGTTTTCATGCATGAAAAAATGTCGCATTCCTGCACAAGCTGTCGATTTTTTTCGTTTCCTGTCAGTTGTGCAGAATTTGCACTGTTACACCACCCCGAAAAACACGCGCTGTTTCAGGCTTTCCCGCCCGCGGAGAAGATCAAAGTTCTTACATTTTCGTGACAATGTGTTTACATAACTTTTTGCCGGCTTCCTGTTTGCTGTGAGTTATCAACATTTTCAACCGACTTTTCAACACCGGATTTTCTTTTCTATTTCAAGTGTTTGCTCCGATTCTGCATAAATAAGGAAACGTTGGAAACGGACTTTGTGGATTTCGCAAAAACCGATTTTGTTACCATAACACAAATCTCTCGCAGCCGCGAGAGATTTGAAAAAAAGCTTGACAGGCAAAATGCAGGATTTGTGCCGCTGGTGATGATTCAGAGCAGGCCGCTGTCGGCAAACGACACATAATCCTCGCCGCAGACGATGATATGATCCGCGAGCGTGATTCCTACGAGCAAAAGTGCGTCCCGGATGCGGCGCGTCGTGAGCTCATCCTCGCGCGACGGCAGCGCATAAGCGTCCACATGGTTGTGGCTGAGGATGACGGACACCGCCTTCTGCGACAGGGCCGTCTCGACGATGGCGCGCACGGACACTTCTGCGGCATTGACCACGCCGCGGCCGACCTCCTTACAGCTGATGAGGCCGCACTTGGCGTCCAGACACAGGAGGTAGACGACCTCCGTGCGCTCATACAGGTACAGCGGCACGAGATAGTTCCCGGCGTCCTCGCTCGAGCGCAGGATCGTCTGCTGGCGGCGCTTGGCCATCTGGTACCGGCGGCCGACCTGCGGGATGAGCGTGAGGAGCGTGGCCACGTTCTCCCCCACGCCGGGCACGCGCATCATGTCCTCGTAGCTTGCCTCAAAGACCGCGTCGAGCGTGCCGAAATGATCCAGCAGCGCGTGCGCGAGCTCGTTGACATCGCGCCGCGGCACGGCGTAAAACAGCAGCAGCTCGAGCACGCTGTGGTCATCGAAATTATCGAGCCCATTGCGCACGAAGCGCGCCTTCATACGGGCGCGGTGGCCGTCATGCACGCCCATAAAACGGCACCTCGGAGATCTCCATATTGGCCCAGGCGTTGAGTTCGCTGCCAGCACGCGCGCCGCGCAGATACTCATAATACGCCTGGCAGCCGATCATGGCGGCATTGTCGCCGCAGAGCTTCAGCGGCGGGACGAACAGGCGGATGCCGGCCGCGTCACACGCGGCCTGAAAATCTCCGCGGATGCGGGAATTGGCCGCGACGCCGCCCGCCACGGCGAGCTTGTCATAGCCGAGCTCGCGGACCGCCGCCATCGTGCGCGGCACGAGGCTCTCGCTCATGGCGCGGCAGAACGACGCGGCGAGCGAGGGCTTATCGAGCGGCTCGCCCTTCTGCTCCGCCGTGTGGGCAAGGTTGATGACGGCCGTTTTCAGACCGCTGAAGCTCATGTCATACGGGCAGCCGTCCACGTGGCCGATGGGGAGCTTGTACTTCCGGTCGTCGCCGGTCTTGGACAGGTCGTCGATGGGCTTTCCGCCGGGGTATGGCAGGCCGAGCACACGCGCAGTCTTGTCAAAGCACTCACCGGCCGCATCGTCGCGCGTGGCGCCGAGGATGCGCAGGTCGGTATAGTCGCGCACGTCGCAGATGAGCGTGTTGCCGCCCGAAATAGCCAGGCACACGAACGGCGGCTTCAGCTCCGGGTAGGCGATGTAGTTGGCCGCGATGTGGCCGCGCACATGGTGCACCGGGATGAGCGGCACGCCGAGCGCGAGCGCGGCGGACTTGGCAAAGTTCACGCCGACGAGCAGCGCGCCGATGAGCCCCGGCGCGCAGGTGACGGCCACGGCGTCGATGTCACCGCGGGTCAGACCGGTCACTGCCAGCGCGCGGTCGGCCAGCTGGGAGATGACCTCCACGTGCGAGCGCGAGGCGATCTCGGGTACGACGCCGCCGTAAATGGCGTGCAGGTCAGCCTGGGAAAAGACCTGATCGGTCAGCACCTCGCGCCCGTCGCGCACGAGGGCGACGGCCGTCTCGTCACAGGAGGATTCAATCGCAAGAATAATCATATCGTCTCTGCCTCTCTCCGGAACCAGGTCATGAGGAGCGCGTCCTCGTCCGGCTTCTGATAGTAATTTCGGCGCTGACCGACGGTCTGAAACCCGTGCTTGCGGTACAGCGCGATGGCGGGCGCATTGGATGCGCGCACCTCCAGCGTCAGGAACGCGAGATCGAGCGCCGCCGCCCGCGCGCACAGCGCGTCGAGCAGCGCGTCCGCGATGCCCTGCCGCCGGTGCTCCGGCGCAACGGCGACATTGCCGATGTCGCCCTCATCGAGCACGTGCAGAAAGTTTGCGTAGCCGAGCACCGTCTCCCCCGCAGCCGCGATGAGAAACACGTGCCGGTCGTCCGGCAGCTGGCCGGCCAGCTGCGCGCGCGTCCAAGGCGCGGAAAAGCACGCGCGCTCGAGCGCGGCGAGCTGCGGCAGGTGCACCGCCGCGGCGTCGCAGATCGTGTAGTCCATCAGTGCGCCTCCGCCCAGCTCGCGCCGATCTTTGCGTCCACGAGCAGCGGCACGCGGTAATCGACCACGTGCTCCATCTCCTCGATGAGGATGGCGCGAACCGTTTTGGCCTCCGCTGCCGGGCACTCGACGATGAGCTCGTCGTGCACCTGCAGCAGGAGCTTTGCCTCCAGTCCTTCGGCGCGCATGCGCGCGTCCACGCGCACCATGGCGGCCTTGATGATATCCGCCGCCGTGCCCTGAATGGGCATATTGAGCGCCACGCGCTCGCCAAAGCTGCGGAGGTTGAAATTCGACGATCTCAGCTCCGGCAGGTCGCGCCGGCGGCCGAAAAGCGTCGTGACGTAACCGTCGGCCTTCGCCTGCTCGACAATGCGCTTCATATAGTCGCGCACGCCGTGGTACTTGGCAAAATAGCTGTCCATATACGCCTTGGCCTCGCTCTGGAACACGCCGATATCCTGCGCGAGGCTGAAGGCCGAAATGCCGTAGACAATGCCGAAATTGACGGCCTTGGCGTGTGAGCGCTGCAGCGGCGTGACCTCGTCGAGCGGCACGCCGAACACCTGCGACGCCGTGACGGCGTGGATGTCCTCCCCGCTGCGGAAGGCCGCGATCATGGTCTCATCATCGGCAATATGCGCCAGCAGACGCAGCTCGATCTGACTGTAGTCCGCGTCGACGAGCACCTTACCGGGCGAGGCCACGAACATGTTGCGGATCTGCGCGCCGAGCTCGCGGCGCACGGGGATGTTCTGCAGGTTCGGCTCGGTGGACGACAGGCGTCCTGTCGCCGTGACGGTCATCTGGAAGTTCGTGTGGATGCGCCCGTCGGCCGAGATCTCCTTGAGCAGCCCGTCGGCATAGGTGGACTTGAGCTTCGTGAGCATGCGGTAGTCGAGGATCTGGTCAATGATCGGGTGCTTGCCGCGCAGCTTTTCGAGCACGGCGGCATTCGTGCTCCAGCCGGTCTTGGTCTTTTTCCCGGCCGGGAGCATGAGCTGGTCAAACAGCACGTGGCCGAGCTGCTTCGGCGACTGGATGTTGAACGGCTCGCCCGCGCAGGCCCAAATGCTCTGCTGCAGCTGCTCGATGGCGCTCGTGAGGCTCTCGCCGAAATCATACAGCGCCTTGCGGTCCACGAGAAAGCCCGTGTGCTCCATGCGCGCCAGCACAGGGCACAGCGGCAGCTCGATGTCCGTATAGAGCGGCAGCATGCCGAGCGTGTCCATCTTTTCCCGCAGCACCGGCTGCAGCGCCCAGACGGTCTGCGCATCCGGCGCTTCCCCGCCGAGATACGCCTGCGCGAGACGCGGGAGATCATAGTTCCCGGCCGTGGCGTCGAGCAGATAGGCCGCCAGCGCCGTGTCAAACACGAACCCGTCCGTCGGCAGGCCCTCGGCGAGCAGCGCGCGCATGAGGTCTTTGATGTTGTGGCCCGCCTTGCGCACGCGGTCGGAAAACAGCAGGCGCAAAAAAGCGTTATAGTCATCGCCAAGCTGCGCCCACGCGAGCGCATAGCACGCCTTGCCGTCGCAGAGCGTGAGCGCGTCGAGCCCTTCTGGCGCGAGCACCGCGACATACGGTGCCGCCGTGACCGCCTGCTCGAGCGTGTGTAGCGCGGCGCTGTCCGTCACGTCGACGGTCGGCAGGGGCGGCAGCGCATTTTCCGGCGCGGCCGCGCCGTCAGCCGGCTGCAGCCCCCACTTTTCCGAGAGCTTCAAAAAGCCCAGCCGCCGGAACCAGTCATAGAGCTCGGGGCGGTAGTCCCGATCCCAGACGGCGGATTCGGGCGCGAAATCAATGGGCGCGTCCGTGCGGATGGTGGCGAGGTCGAACGACAGCTGCGCGCTCTCGCACCCTTCCGTGAGCTTTTTGCGCACGCCGGGCTTGATGTCCAGCGTGTCGAGATCGCGGTAAATATCCGCCACCGTGCCGAAGCGCACGAGCAGATCCTTCGCCGTCTTTTCGCCGATGCCGGGCACGCCGGGAATGTTGTCCGAGCTGTCGCCCATGAGCGCCTTGAGGTCGATCATGTGGATGGGGTCGAAGCCGTACTCGGCGCGAAAGACTTCGGGCGTGTATTCGATCGTCTCCGTCTGGCCCATGCGGGTCTTGACATGGCAGACATGGGTGGTATCCGTGATGAGCTGGAGGCTGTCCTTGTCGCCGGTGACGATCTCGCACGCCCAGCCGGCGGCCTCGCAGCGTTTGGCGACCGTGCCGAGCAGGTCGTCCGCCTCCCACCCGGCCAGCTCCAGCCGCCGGATGCCCATGTGGTCGAGCGTCTGCTTGAGCAGCGGCATCTGCACGACGAGCTCCTCCGGTATGGGCTTGCGCTGGGCCTTATAGGGCGCGTACTGCTCGTGACGGAACGTCGGCGCGTGCACGTCGAACGCCACGCACACCGCCTGCGGCTGCTCGAGCTCGAGAATGCGCTGGAAAATGGTCAGAAAGCCGTAGACCGCGTTCGTCGGCGTGCCGTCGGGCGCGTTGAGCATGCGGATGCCGTAAAAGGCGCGGTTGACGATGCTGTTGCCGTCGAGAATCATGAGTTTCATTTGGGTGTCCTCCTTGCACGTCACTGGCCGCGCAGCTCAATGAGCCGGTCGCGCAGCACGGCGGCGTACTCGTATTCGAGCATTTCGGCCGCCTTTTTCATCTGCGCCTCGAGCCGCGCGATCTCGGCCCGGCGCTCGGCCTCCGTCATCTTCACGCCGTCGGCGCGTTTGGGCGCTTCGACGTCGCTCGAAATTTCAAGCAGTTCGCGCACGCTCTTGACGATCGTTTTCGGCACGATACCGTGCGCCTGATTGTACGCCGCCTGCTTGGCGCGGCGGCGGTTCGTCTCCAGGATGGCCGCGTGCATGGCGGCCGTCTCCTGATCGGCGTACATGATGACCGTGCCCTCGGCGTTGCGCGCCGCGCGGCCGATCGTCTGGATGAGACTCGTCTCGCTGCGCAGGAAGCCCTCCTTGTCCGCGTCAAGGATCGCCACGAGCGACACCTCCGGCAGGTCAAGCCCCTCGCGCAGGAGGTTGATGCCGACGAGCACGTCAAACGCACCGGTGCGCAGGTCGCGGATGATCTCCATGCGCTCGATCGCGCCGATGTCGTGGTGCAGATAGCGGCAGCGGATGCCCGCATTCGTGAGGTAGGCCGAGAGATCCTCGGCCATTTTCTTCGTGAGCGTCGTCACGAGCGTGCGCTCGTTTTTGGCGATGCGCGCGTTGATCTCGCCGATGAGGTCGTCGATCTGTCCCTCAATGGGCCGCACGAAGATCTGCGGGTCGAGCAGGCCGGTCGGCCGGATGATCTGCTCGGCAATCTGGCCCGCGTGCTCGCGCTCATAGTCGCCCGGCGTGGCCGAGACGTAGATGGCCTGATGCACCCGCTGCTCGAACTCCTCAAACTTCAGCGGGCGGTTGTCATACGCGCTCGGCAGGCGGAAGCCGTACTCGACGAGCGAGTCCTTGCGCGCACGATCGCCGCGGTACATGGCGCGCACCTGCGGCAGCGTAACGTGGCTCTCGTCGACGAAGAGCAGAAAGTCCTTCGGGAAATAGTCCAGCAGCGTCATCGGCGCGCTGCCAGGGGCACGGCCGCTGATGATGCGCGAATAGTTCTCGATGCCGGAGCAGTAGCCGAGCTCCTGCATCATCTCAATGTCATAGTCCGTGCGCTGGCGAATGCGCTGCGCCTCGAGGAGCTTGCCCTGCTGCTCGAACGTTTTCACGCGCGCGTCGCACTCGGCGCGGATCTCGCCAATGGCGCGCTCCATCTTCTCGTGCGTCGTGACGTAGTGCGACGCGGGATAGATTGCCACGTGGCTGAGCGTGCGGATGGGCGCGCCGGTGACGACGTTGATGTCCGAAATGCGGTCGATCTCGTCGCCGAAGAACTCCACGCGCACGGCATGGTCCGAGGAATAGGCCGGGAAAATGTCGATCGTATCGCCGCGGACGCGGAACATATTGCGCGCGAAGGCAATGTCGTTGCGCTCGTAGCGGATGTCGATGAGCTTGCGCATGAGCTCCTCCGGGTCGCGCTGCTGGCCGGTGCGCAGGGAGATGACCATGTTGGCGTAGTCGATCGGGTCGCCGAGGCCGTAGATGCAGGACACGGACGAGACGACGATCACGTCCCGCCGCTCGAACAGGCTCGACGTGGCCGAGTGGCGCAGGCGCTCGATCTCATCGTTGATGGAGGCGTCCTTTTCGATGAACGTGTCCGTGTGCGGGATGTACGCCTCCGGCTGGTAGTAGTCGTAGTAGGAGACGAAATACTCCACGGCGTTGTTCGGGAAAAACTCCTTGAACTCGCTGCACAGCTGCGCCGCGAGGATCTTGTTGTGCGCGAGCACGAGCGTCGGCCGCTGGACGCGCTCGATGACCTTGGCCATCGTGTACGTCTTGCCGGAGCCGGTCACGCCGAGCAGCACCTGCTCGTCGATGCCGTTTTCCAGCCCTTGCACGAGCGTGTCGATCGCCTCGGGCTGGTCGCCCGACGGCTCGTAGGGCGAAACAACTTCAAAATCCGGCACGAAACGGCCTCCTTTCGTGAAAAATCAAATCAGAATATTATACCACCATCCGCCTTGTTTCACAAGCGGAAAACGCCCGGAAGCAGTGGCTTCCGGGCGCACACATGTCTGCAATTATTCGCCGAAATCGAGCACACGGCGCATGCGGATGAGCGTCAGGCGGTTGCGGATGGCCGCCGAAACGCTGAGCATGTCCTCCGACAGGGCCGGATCGATACCGATCTGCTCGGGCTTGTAGAACGCGCCGAGCTTCTCGCACAGCGCGGCCAGCTCCTCGGCCGAGGGGATCTCGGCGATGATGGCGCGGATCTCGTCCCAGTGGTCGACGATGTTCTGCGGGTCGAACGTACCGAGCACGTCGTTTTCGTTCTCCTTCATGATGCCGTCGGCGAGCGGGCCGAACTTCTCGTCCACCCACGCGCGGCTCAGCGGCTCAAAGGGCTTGGCCTTCGGCGTCGGGAGCGAGGCGAGGTAGTGGTACTCCTTCGCGCACAGGTACGTGCCCACGCCGACGCACTGGCCGTGCATGCCGTGCGCATTTTCAAACCGCGGCGGCTTCATCTCCACCAGATGCGCCATCAGGTGCTCGGCGCCGGAGGCGGCGCGGGAGTGGTTGAGCAGCTGCATGGTCAGGCCGGAGATCATCTGCGCCATGGTCATGGCCTCAAAGTCCGGCTTGCCGCCGGCCGCCATATCGTCGGCCGCCTTGCGCATGATGGTCAGCGCCTCCTGCGCGAGGTCGGCGACCATTGGGCAGTAATACTCGCCCGAGACGAGGTGCGCGATCTTCCAGTCCGCGAGGGAAATGTACTTGGCCAGAATGTCCGAAATGCCGCTCACGGTCAGCCACAGGGGCGCGCCGGAGACGACGTTCAGGTCGCAGACGACGAGCGCCGCCGCCTGCATGGGGATGGACTTTTTCTGTCCGTCGATGATGATCGAGCAGATGTTGGCCGTGAAGCCGTCGGAGCTCGCCAGCGTCGGTACGGCGACGAACGGGATGCCGAGGTGGTAGGCCGGGTAGCGGCCGAAGTCCATGATCGTGCCCGAGCCGACCGCGACGATGACGTCCGGATGGTCAAGCTGGCGCATCATGTCCTCGATCATGCCCTTTTCGGAGTGCAGGCCCTCGGCGTTGAGGACGATCTCCTGGTCGGCGCGCACGTGCCTGAGCGTCGGGAGGTTGTAGGTGTTCGTATCGTAAATGACGGCGCGCTTGCCGCTCAGGCCGACCTCGTCCATGTACTGGTCGAACTTGTCGAGCGCATTATACTCCACGACGACCTTCTTCGTCTCCAGTGTGTGCTCGCGGCCGCAGCGGCACGGGCCGACATATTTGCTGCAATCGAGAATCATGCAAACATCGCTCCTATTCCAGATAGAATTTTTCCTTACCAGCATATTGATTTTTCCCGGCAAAGTCAAGCCCTCCGGCCGGATATCGCACCCAAAACGCAGAAAACATTCTATTTTCGTTTTCATTGAAAAACATTCATCCAAAATTTTAAGGGTCGATGCCGCCGGTAACGGTTGCAAAATCCATGCGCACGGTGTAAGATTGCAAAGTCGCTTTACAGAGATTTTAAATCCTTTTTACACTCTGGCGAACTTTTTCGTCTTTTCTATAGATATTCTTTGTACCTGGACGGTGATTTCTTATGGAACTGACTGCGATCGCGCAGTGGCTCAACACCACGTTTGCGGGCTATGACTACGCCATTTTGCAGGCACTGCACAATCTGGCCGAAGCGGCCGGCGGCTTCTTCACGCCGCTGTGCCGGGCCATCACTTTGCTGGGCGAGAAGGGCATCCTCTTTCTCGTGCTCGGCATCGTGCTGATGCTGTTTCCAAAAACGCGCAAGGCGGGCATCTGCATGTTCGGCGCCGTGTGCTGCGGCGCGCTCATCACGAACTTCTGGCTCAAGGACTTTGTCGCCCGGCCGCGTCCGCTGACGGTAGAGCCCTTCCGCACCTGGTGGCAGGCCGCCGGCGCGTATGCCGAGAGCGAGTACTCCTTCCCCTCCGGCCATGTGACGGCCGCGATGGCCGGCGTGACCGCGCTCGTGCTCACAGGCAAAAAGCCCGCGCGCTGGTGGGCCTATCTGTTCGTGGCAGCGATGGGCGTGGCGCGCAACTATCTCATGGCGCACTACCCGTCCGACGTGCTCGGCGGGATGATCGTGGGGCTGATCGCCGCCGCGATCGCTTATGCGATCACGCTGCTGATCTACCGCATCGTGTCGGCGCACCCGGACAATCGCTTCTGCCGCTTTGTGCTCCACGGCGGCATCGGCGGCAAAAAAGAACGGCAGGCCGCATGAGCCTGCCGGACAAGAAAGCCCGCTTCGCACGGCCGTGCGAGGCGGGCTTTTCTATGTGCTTATGCCTTGGCGGTCTCGGCCGGCGGATTCTCCGCGGCCTTGGCGCGGATGGTATCAATGACCTTGCGGCAGCGCGCGGCGTTGTACACGACCGGCACCGGATAGTTCGGGTTGGCCTCGGCCAGCGCCCAGGTGATGATCTGCGGGATGTCCTCTTCCTGAATGAAGTCGAAGCCCTTCGGGATGCCCATGCGCTCGTTCATGGCATAGATCTCCGCGATGAAGGCCTGCGCCTTCTCGGCGTCCGAGCCGTCGGCCTTGACGCCGGCGATCTCGCACAGGCGCGCGAGCTTCGGATACACGGCCTCGCCGTAGTCCTCGAGGACGATCGGCAGGATGACCGCGTTTGCCAGACCGTGCGGCGTGTTGTACAGGCCGCCGAGCGTGTGCGCGATGGCGTGCACGTTGCCGACGCCGGCGCGGGAGAAGGCAAAGCCGGCCTTGAAGGCGGCGATCATCATGTTCTCGCGGACCTTGAGATCCTCGCCGTGCTGGTATGCCAGCTCGAGATTATCGAAGATGAGCTTGACGGCCTCTTCGGCGAGGCGCAGGCTCTCCTTGGTGTTATACGTCCAGCTGATGTACGCCTCGATTGCGTGCGTGAGCGCGTCCATGCCGGTGGTCGCGGTCGTGCGCGGCGGCAGGCCGACAGTCAGCTCCGGGTCGAGGATGGCATACAGCGGCATGAGCTTGAGATCCATGAGCGCGTACTTGTGGTGCGTCTCGCTGTCGGTGATGACGGCAGCGATCGTTGTCTCGCTGCCGGTGCCCGACGTCGTCGGAATGGCGACGATGGGCGGCACGGTCTTGCCGACGCGCATGACGCCGGCCATATCGTCGCAGCTCTTTTTCGGGCAGGCGACGCGGGCGGCCGCGCCCTTCGTGGCGTCCATCGGGCTGCCGCCGCCAAGGGCGACAAAGCCGCTGCAGCCGGCCTCCAGATACTGCGTGCGGATCTTCTCGACCGTGTTCACCGAGGGGTTGGCCTCCACTTCGCTGAACACTTCGTAGGGCATGCCGGCGTCCTCGAGCGCGGCAAACAGCTTCGGCCCGAGCGACTTGACCACGTGCGAGCCGGTGACGACCATGACCTTCGTCACGCCGCTCTTGCTCAGCACATCCGGCACCTGCCGGATGCAGCCGGCGCCGGAGATCACGATCGGCTTGCGCCAATGCAGGCAGCGCATGCCAATGTCAAACACCTGCTGGTAGGTACGGTAATATGCTTTTTTCAGTCCATCCATAAACGATTCCTTCCCTCCGCCGGGGCGGATATATCCGTTTTCCATCCCTCTTATAGTACCGGATCACAGGAATTTGTCAAGCATTTTTGTGCAGAAACTGACAAGGCCTCCCACTGCGGATCAGAGCATCCCGGCGAGCTTGCGGCCCATGAGCACGCCCATGGCCGAGGCCATCATCAGGCCGCGCGTCCAGCCGGAGGAGTCGCCCAGGCAGTGCAGGCCGGGCACGTTCGTGTTCAGGTCGGCGTCCATGGCGATGCGGTTGCTGTAGAACTTCAGCTCCGGAGAGTACAGCAGCGTCTCATAGGCGGCAAAGCCGGGTACGACCTCGTCCATGGCCTTGATGAAGTTGATGATATTGAGCATGGCGCGGTACGGCATGGCGGACGTGATGTCGCCCGCGACGGCGTCCGGCAGCGTGGGGCGGACGTTCGACTGCATGAGCTCCTTCTGCCAGGTGCGCTTGCCGTCGAGGATATCGCCGAAGCGCTGCACCATGATGTGGCCCGCGCCGAGCATATTCGTCAGCTCGCCGACCTTCTGCGCGTAGGCGATCGGCTGGTTGAACGGCACGGAGAAATTGTGCGAGCAGAGGATGGCCACGTTCGTGTTGGGCGACTTGAGCTCCTTATACGCGTGGCCGTTGACGACAGCGAGGTCGTTGTCGTAGTTTTCCTGCGACACGAAGCCGCCGGGGTTCTGGCAGAACGTGCGCACCTTGTTCTTGAACGGGGCCGGGTAGCCGATGAGCTTGGACTCGTACAGCACGCGGTTGACCGACTCCATGATCTCGTTGCGCACCTCGACGCGCACGCCGATATCGACCGTGCCGGGCTTGTGCTCCACGCCGTTCTCGAGGCAGACCTTCTCCAGCCAGTCGGCGCCGCGGCGGCCGGTGGCGATGACGGTGTGCCTGGCCTCGATGGTGTAGTCCTGGTGCCCATCGTGCGCCACGACGCCGCAGCAGCGGCCGTCGCGCAGGATGACGTCCTCGCACGTGCAGCCGAAGAGCATCTCCACCCCGTGGTCGCGCAGGTAGTTTTCAATGCCGAGGTACACCTCGTGCGCCTTCTCGGTGCCGAGGTGGCGGATCGGGCAGTCGACCAGGCGCAGGCCCGCGCGGATGGCGCGCGTGCGGATGCGCTTGATCTCCTCCGTATTCTCCAGACCCTCGACGTGCTCGTCCGCGCCGAACTCCAGATAGATGCTGTCGGCGTAGTCGATGAGCTCCTGCGCCTTCTGCTCGCCGACGAGGGTGGGCAGGTCGCCGCCGACATCGCTGCACAGCGAGAGCTTGCCGTCCGAGAACGCGCCCGCGCCGGAGAAACCGGTCGTGATATGGCAATACGGCTTGCAGTTCATGCACCGGCCAGTCTTGGCCTTCGGGCAGCGGCGGTTTTCAATGGCCTGCCCCTGCTCAATCATGACGATCTTTTCCGGGGAGCCGCGGCGCAGCAGCTCCAGCGCCGTGAAGATTCCGGCAGGGCCCGCACCGACAATGACAACATCTGCGTTCATGAAGGTTCCTCCTTAGATTGTGTTTTCTTTCTCTGGGTCTGACCAAAAACGCGCTGCTGAGCGCAGCAAAGCACAGCAAAAACACCGCACTGTGTGCGGTGTTTTTGCTGTGTGTGGTTCTCGATCTGGAGCGGGCAACGAGATTCGAACTCGCTACCTCCACCTTGGCAAGGTGGCGCTCTGCCAAATGAGCTATGCCCGCATTTCGTGAATGCAAGCGTTATTTTACCACAAAAAGCCGACTTGTCAAGCCTTTTTTGATCTTTTTTGCGAATCCGGCGTTACAGCTTCTGTCCCTCGCGCCAGATGAACGACTGCGCCGCGCAGGCCGGGCAGCCCTCCGCGTCCCACTGATAGGTGCTGCGCATGCTCTCATCGCTGCGCAGCCACAGCGTCTCCGACTGCATGGACAGATCCAGATGATAGTAATTGCCGCCGACCTGCACGATGTTCCAGCAGCGATCCGTCCCCTGGAAGCGGCCGCTGACGACCTGGCACGGGATGTTCAGCGCGTCGCAGACCGCCTTGTAGGCCATGGCCAGACCGTAACTGTCGGCAGAACCGTTCACGAGCGCATCATACGCCGTGCTCACGGGCGAGATCCGCTGCTCGCAGGCGCGCATGACGACGAGCGCCGCCTGCAGCGGTGTCTCCTGCTCGCCTGTCGTGAGCGCAGACGTAAGCGTGCGCACGCGGCCGTCGAGCTGGGTGCGGCGGTCATTGACCGCGGATTCGCTGACACTGTACTGCAGCGTGATGCCGAAGATCTTCTGGCTGTTGCTGCTGCCGCTGTAGACCGTCACGTCGATGCTCGGGAAATCCACAACGAGCTGCGGCTGGTTCAGGCACGCCGAGCGCACGAGCGCGGCCACATCGTCCGTTTCGAGCGTGCTGGTGCTGATCTGGATGGCAAACTGCGTCTTTTGCCGGTCGAGCGCATCGACCACGCAGTCGAGGATGCTCTTTTGCGTCTGGGCGCTGTAAATGGAGCGCACCTCGCTCTCCGGCCGGTTGTAGGTGATGGTGATGCTCGCCTCGCAGTAGGCGATCACCTGCTCGGTCTCATAGCTGACGCTCTCGATACAGTACACGCCGATGGCAGTGCCGGTGCGCAGCTCCTCACAGGCGGCGGCCAGATCGTCGGCAATGATGCCGTCATAGTCGCCGAAGGCCAGCACGAACGAGCGCTCGTACTGCGCCGCCATGGTATTGAGCGCGCGCATGAGACCCGCATAATTGCGGATCTGCGTCGTGTCGGCATCCGTCAGGAGGTTCGACGGCTCCTCATACGGGCGCACCGACAGATATTCCTTGTCAAACACGGACGTGCATCCGCACAGCGACACCAGCAGTGCCGCCAGCAGGATGCCGGCGATGCAGCGTTTGTGCATACCCCGCTCCTTTCAATCGTCGCCGTAGATGTTTCCAAAGCCGCGGCCAAAGACTTCCTTGGCCTCGGACACGATGACAAATGCGTGCTCGTCCACCGAGCGCACGACCTCGCGCAGCTGGGCGATCTCCGGCCGCTTGACCACGCAGAGGATGACCTGCATTTCCTTGCCGGACCACGCGCCCTCGCCGCGCAGCAGCGTGACGCCGCGGCCCATCGTGCAGGTGATGGCGCTCTTGATGGCGTTGACGTTGTTCGTGATGATGTAGCACACCTCCGACACGCCGGGGCCGTAGAGCACAAGGTTGACGACCTTCGAGCTGATGAACATCTCGATCATGGTGTACATGCAGCTGTCGTACTTTTTGAACAGGAAGGCAAACGTCAGCACGACCACGACGTTCATGCCGAACAGCAGCGTGCCGAAGTTGATGTACGGATAGCGCCGGCGCAGCATCTTGGCCACGATGTCCGTGCCGCCGCCGGTCGTGCTGGTGGTATAGATCAGGCCGTAGCCCGCACCGTTGAGCACGCCGCCGTAAACTGCGCCGAGCATCGGCTCGTCCGTCACGACAAGGCCGGTCAGCGCGAGCGCGTCGATGAGCACGGAGATGAGCGCCATGACGCACAGCGCCAGAACGAGCCGGCGCGTGCCGAGGCGGTGCCGCCAGCCGAGATAGAAAATGGGGATGTTGATGAGGATCGACAGCACGCCGACGGGGATGCCGGTCAGCAGGCGGATGATCTGGGCGATGCCGGTCACGCCGCCGGAGACGATGCTGTTCGGGAACGTGAAGAACTGGAACGCCGCGGCCACGAGCGCCGAACCGACGACCAGCTTCATATAATCAAAAGCGGAAAAACGATGCAGATCCATATCTCTCTCTCCTCAGATCAGGCTCATCTGCTCCTCGCCGCGGTCGTCCTCGCGCAGCAGCGCGCCGGCGGCCGGCAGACTCCTGGCGCGGTAGCGCGCATGGTTGCGGATGAGCGTATCGGGCGCAAACTGTGCCTGTGTGACAACGGCCTTTTTCTTCAGCGCCATGACGGCGACGCCCTGCGTCGTGCGCGAGGCCTTGAGCGACACGGCCTCCGGCGGGAAGAGCAGCGCGCGCCCGTCGGACGCAAAGAGCACGACCTCGCTGCCCTCGTACAGCGGCAGCACGGCCACGAGCGGGCTCTTGTCCGAATACGCGCCGGTCAGGCGGCGGCGGTTCGTCTTGGTCTCATACGCCGAGACGGGGATGCGCGCGACCTTGCCGTTTTCGAATACGAGCAGCAGCTCGCCGCGGTAGTCGCCGGGGTCGACCATGCACAGGACGTGCTCGTCGGCGTCCATGGACAGCACCGTCGGCAGGTACACGCCGAGCACGGACGCCTTCGTGTCCGCAAAGTCGCAGAGCTTGGCCTTATACACCTGTTGACGGTCGGTGAAGATGAGAAGTTCCCCGCGGTTCGTCGCGCCGAAGCTCTGGCTGAGCGCGTCGCCGTCCTTATACTTCTGCTCGCCGCTCATGCGCAGCGACTGCGGCGTGATCTTCTTGAAATAGCCCTCGTGCGAGAGGAACAGCTGCACCGGGTAATCCGGCACAAGATCCTCGGCCGGCATCTGCGCCACGGACTCCGCCGCGACGATGCCCGTGCGCCGCGGCGACGGGTACTTGCGGATGATCTCCTTGAGCTCGCGGATGATGATGCCGCGGATGCGGCGCTTGCTCTCGAGCGTCGCCTCAAGGTCGGCAATGTCTTTTTCCAGCGCGTCGGTCTCGGCCGTGCGCTTGAGGATGTACTCGCGGTTGATGTTGCGCAGCTTGATCTCGGCCACGAAGTTTGCCTGCACCTCGTCGAGATCAAAGCCCGCCATGAGGTTCGGCACCACGTCGGCCTCGCGCTCGGTATTGCGGATGATGGCGATGGCGCGGTCGATATCGAGCAGGATCTTGCCGAGGCCCTGCAGCAGGTGGAGCTTGGCGCGCTTTTTCTGCAGGTCGAAGAACACGCGCCGGCGGATGCACTCCATGCGCCAGGCGATCCACTCGTCGAGGATCTCGCCCACGCCCATCACGCGCGGGTTGCCGGCGATGAGGATGTTGAAGTTGCAGGCGAAGCTGTCGCACAGCGGCGTGAGCCGGAAGAGCTTTTGCATGACCTGCTCGGGATCTGCGCCGCGCTTGAGGTCGATGGCGAGCTTCAGGCCGCTGAGGTCGGTCTCGTCGCGCATGTCGGCCACCTCACGCAGCTTGCCCGCCTTGACGAGTTCGGCCACCTTGTCGATGACGGCCTCGACGGTCGTGGAATACGGGATCTCATAGATCTCGATGATGTTTTCCTTCGGCAGGTGCCGCCAGCGGGCGCGCACCTTCACGCTGCCGCGGCCGGTGCGGTAGATCTGGGCCATCTCGTCACGGTCGTACAAGATCTCGCCGCCGGTCGGAAAGTCCGGCGCCGGGAGCGTTGAGAGCAGGTCGTGGTTCGGGTTCTCGAGGTAGGCGATCGTCGTGCGGCAGACCTCCTCGAGGTTGAAGCCGCAGATCTGGCTGGCCATGCCGACGGCGATGCCGAGGTTCGCCGACACGAGCACATTGGGAAAGCGCGTCGGCAGCAGGGCCGGCTCTTTCATGGAGCCGTCGTAGTTATCGACAAAATCGACGGTGTCGCTGTCAATGTCGCCGAAGAGCTCGGCGCAAATGGGCGCGAGCTTCGCCTCCGTGTAACGCGAGGCGGCATAGGACATGTCGCGCGAAAACACCTTGCCGAAGTTGCCCTTAGAGTCCACAAACGGCGTCAGCAGCGCGCCGTAACCCTTCGAGAGACGGACCATGGTCTCATAGATCGCAGCATCGCCGTGCGGGTTGAGGCGCATGGTCTGGCCGACGATGTTGGCCGATTTTGTGCGCCCGCCCGTGAGCAGATTCATCTTGTACATCGTGTACAGCAGCTTGCGGTGGCTGGGTTTGAAGCCGTCGATCTCCGGGATCGCGCGCGAGACGATGACGCTCATCGCATACGGCATATAGTTTTGCTCCAGCGTCTCGGTGATGGGCTGGGAGATGACCTCCGCCTTGAGCCCGACGACGTTGGGGTCAACGGTTTTCTTGATTTCCGGTGCTTTTTTTCTCGGCATAACGTTACCGTTCCTTTACGCAAGTTTTTCTCAGGAAATATCGGCCAGATCGAGAAACTGGCTGCCGCACTCGGCAATGTGCGCCTTGCGTCCGGCGAGATTGTCGCCCAGGAGCAGGTCGAACACCTGCGCCGTGCGCTCGACGTCCTCCGGCATGACACGGATGAGCTTGCGCGTGTCGGGGTTCATGGTCGTGAGCCACATCATCTCGGGGTCGTTCTCGCCGAGACCTTTCGAGCGGTTGATATCCGCCTTTGCGCCGCCGAGGCTGTCGACGATGGCCGCCTTCTCACGGTCGGAATAGGCAAAGTAAGTCTTGCCCTTGCTCGCGATCTCATACAGGGGCGACTCGGCGATGTACACATAGCCCTCGCGGATGAGCGTCGGCGCCAGCCGGTAGAGCATGGTGAGGATGAGCGTGCGGATCTGGAAGCCGTCCACGTCGGCATCGGTGCAGATGATGACCTTATTCCAGCGCAGGTTCTCGAGATTGAACGCCGAGAGATCCTTGGCCTGCTTGCTCTGCACCTCCACGCCGCAGCCGAGCACGCGCATGAGGTCAGTGATGACATCGCTCTTAAAAATGCGCGCATAGTCCGCCTTCAGGCAGTTGAGGATCTTGCCGCGCACGGGCATGATGCCCTGAAACTCCGCGTCGCGCGAGAGCTTGCACGCGCCGAGTGCGGAGTCGCCCTCCACGATGTAGATCTCGCGGCGGGAGACGTCCTTCGAGCGGCAGTCGACGAACTTCTGCACGCGGTTGGCGAGGTCGACGTTGCCGGTGAGCTTTTTCTTGATGTTCAGACGCGCTTTTTCCGCCGTCTCGCGGCTGCGCTTGTTGATGAGCACCTGCTCCATGACGCGGTCGGCCTCGGCTTTGTGCTCGATGAAATAGATCTCGAGCTGGGCGCGGAAAAACTCCGTCATGGCCTCCTGGATGAACTTGTTCGTGATGGCCTTTTTCGTCTGGTTTTCGTAGGACGTGATGGTCGAAAAGCAGTTCGTGACGAGGATCAGGCAGTCCTGCACGTCCTGAAAGCTGATCTTGCTCTCGCTCTTCTGGTACTTGCCCTGCTGCTTGATGTAGGCGTCGATGGCAGAGGTGAAGGCGCTCTTCGTGGCCTTTTCCGGCGCGCCGCCGTACTCCAGCCAGGACGAGTTGTGGTAGTATTCAATGTCATTGACGCGGTTGGAAAAGCAGAACGCCGCCGAGATCTTCACCTTATACTCCGGCTTATCCGCGCGGTCGCGGCCGCGGCGCTCGGTCTCGATGAACGTTGGGACGGTCAGCGCGTCCTCCCCGGCCAGCTCCTTGACATAGTCGAGGATGCCGTCGGCGTAGCAGTAGTCCGTCGTCTCAAACGCGCCGCCGCGCTGCACGCGCAGGCGGAACGTCACGCCGCGGTTGACCACAGCCTGCCGGTGCAGCACGTCCTGAAAATAGCTCTCGGGCACGTCGATATCCGTGAACACCTCCAGATCCGGCCGCCAGCGGATGGTCGTGCCGGTCTTGCGGTCGGCCGGGGCGCTCTCGAGCCCGCCGACGACCTCGCCGTGGCGAAAATGCAGGGTGTATTTCTTCCCGTCGCGCCAGATGGTCACATCCATGTATTCCGAGGCGTACTGCGTGGCGCACGCGCCGAGGCCGTTGAGGCCGAGCGAGTACTCGTAGTTTTCGCCCTCGTTGTTTTTATACTTGCCGCCGGCGTACATTTCGCAGAAGATCAGCTCCCAGTTGTAGCGCTGCTCCTTCTCGTTCCAGTCCACCGGACAGCCGCGCCCGAAATCCTCCACCTCAATGGACTTGTCTTCGTAGCGCGTAACGGTTATAATATTGCCGAATCCCTCGCGCGCCTCGTCGATCGCGTTCGAAAGAATTTCAAACACCGCGTGCTCGCAGCCCTCCAGCCCGTCAGAGCCGAAGATGACGCTGGGGCGTTTGCGCACGCGCTCCGCGCCCTTGAGCATCGAGATGCTGTCATTGCCGTAAGTCGTTGTTGGGGCCTTTGCCATGTCGTTGGATCCCTCTCATATCACAAGATGTGGTAGCATTCGTTTCATACCTTAACTAATCTAGTATAGCGTATCAAGGCCTGAAATGCAAGGAATTCCAAAAAATAGACGGGGAACACGAAAAGTGTGCTCCCCGCCGCCCCGGAACTTTTCGGGCTGTCCCCTGCCGCTCCGGCACTTGACGCAATCCGTGCCGAACGGCGTTCCGGTGGTCCGGAGCGGGTCGTTCCCGCGCTGGATGCAACAGCCTGCAAAGCTCTTGCAGGGATCGGATGCTGCGCCGCGGCCTGTGTGCCGGGCGGCCTCCGCGGGTTTGCTTCGCTGCAGCGCGCGTCGGATATGTTGTCCAGGCACAGTATGCGCGCGTCACCCGCTGCTATACCTGGAAAATTTCGCTGCGCTCTGACTAAAACCACCGCCGCTGACATAGAATATACAGAAAAGCGAACGGAGGCTTTTCCATGTCCAGTCAGAGAAAGCAGCAGCGGGCGCACCGCGCAGAGGTGCAGCGCGTGCGCGCCGAGATGCTCGGCGTGCGCCGCGAGCTCGAACAGGCCTACAACGAGTTTGACAACATCACCGATCCCCTGCTGATGGAGGCGTGCATCTATGAGATCAACGCGCTGCGCGCAAAGTACAACTGCGCCGTGCACGATCTGAAAAATCTGACACAATAGGATGGTTTCTTATGTCGCAAACACTTACGGACATTCTGGTCGTGATCGCGGCCGTGTTTCTCGTCTGGCTGGTCATCCGGCTGTTCCGAAAGCCGATCCGCTGGATCCTGAAGCTGCTGCTCAACACGGCCATTGGCTTCGCGGCGCTGTTTCTGCTCAACTTTTTCGGCAGCGCCATCGGCATCACGCTCGGCCTCAACTGGATCAACGCGCTCGTCATCGGCGTGGCCGGATTTCCGGGGCTGGTGCTGCTGCTGCTCTTAAAATACCTCTTTTAGCCTACATAGGGGCGCTGCGATCCGAAGATCGCAGCGCCCCAGTTTCGTTTAGGATGCGTATAGATAGAGCCATGGGTTCGGCAAAAGCAGCAGCAGCGCAAGACTACCGCCCGCCAGCAGGAACATATTGCGGCAATGCTTGCTCTCGCTCATCTTTTCCCCGTTGATCAGTGACTGGATGCAAAAGACCAGTCCGTACACAAACGCAAACGCACAGAGAATGGTCGGCAGAACCGACAGGAACAAAATCGTTTCCAACACCTCTGGAAACCTCCCTTCCATTCTGATTCATTGTGCAACAACATAGGTCGCATAGATCTTTGCATTGCAGGTGAAATTATCTACACGAAGAGTTGGTGTAAATGAAATTCCAAATGCGCCACCAACTGAAATGCTGACAGATCCGGATATAACCTGATGCCCATACGTTGCCTGAAAATTTACATAGTTCACAGGTACACCATTTGTTTGGACTCTACATGTGATATAACCAGATTTCGCCCACAACGTAGAGCCACCTACCGATTTCGACATTGGAAAATTTGCACTTACTATTTTATCAACCGATCCATAGATCAAGTTAAGTGGGTATGTTCCAGATTGTTCCCCTGAATTCACATCATAATATGTTACTGTACCACTTCGATTCGACGAGCTGGAACTTGTGTTAGGCGGATTGGTCATGTCAACTGTATAACCATTGCTGTCAACACCTTGCCAGCGCATACCAACATATTCCTTAAGAGCCATAAGGGGCATACTCGACCAGTGCCATGTATATTTCACAGTTCGGAATGTGCTGCCACCAGAAACCAACGATAAACGTCCTTGCAGAGTTGCTGAAGTAACAGACAGATCGTAATCGCCATCCGGATTCGCAGCGAAATCCTTCAGCGCTTGGATTTGGTCTTCCGTATACCCCAACGCTTCCAATTTATTTGCAGGAAGCTGCGCCCTCTCAAATAGCGCCTCTTTATAGTCAAATTCCAGTATCCGCTCAGCATCCTCGGCAGAAACACCCGAATTTACCAATTCCTCTTTCGAGTAGCTCTGTATTTTTTCTATGTAGTCAAATTCGTTGAAAGATGTTACCTGAATGGGCGCATTGCGTAAATCAGCCGCGCTTACTGGCACAATGCTGACCAAAACCAGTGCCACTAATAGCAGAGCCGCCGCGCTCTTCCCATATTTTTTCATTTTGTCACTCCTTTCAGACAAACCGGCTGTGTAAACTTTGTCATATTGCCATCCACAGTTTCAGACAGCTACGCAAAACTTATATCAGCAAATCATTGGAACTGTCACCCCCTTCATCTGTTAATACAAGGATACCATATAACTCCCAGATTTTGAATACGACTTTTCATTTTCTCCCAGTTGCACATTGGAGCAGGCAATTTTTGTTCAAATATGCCAAAACGCCCGCATCCTCGGATGCGGGGCGCCGGTCTCTGCACTATAAAAACGCCGGGTGAGGCATTGCCTCACCCGGCGGCTTTCATACGGTATACAGGCGCGGATCACGCGCCTGTCAGCGCTCAGTCATTGACTGCGACCACATTGTCCGCGACGACAGCGGAAGCCTCGCCCTGCGGCTGCACGGACTCTATACGGGTGCTGGTACCGCTGATGTACGGGTTCATCTCGCGCGCCTTGAGCGTTGCGTAGATACCGGCAAATACCACCATCATTGCGATGAGGACGCCCCACAAAACTGCGATCTTAGTCTTTGCCATGACAGATTCCTCCTTTAAGAAATCAAACGTGTTTTTATTTTTTATCTTCTTGCGTTCCGCTTTCCACACTTCCCACACAGGCGGCAACAGCCGCTGCGGCGAATCGGAACGAACACTGTCGAGCTTTGTTATTTTCTTATCAACTGCATTGTAGCGCCATTTTTGCCATTTGAAAAGCCCTTTTTTGCATTTCTACTTTTTTAACAAAGCTGTTTGATTTTTAACGTTACGTTTTTGACGAATTGACGAAACACGAAAATACCGGGCGAAGCAATGCCTCGCCCGGCTGGAAATTCACTGTATTTGCTATGCAAAAGCACAGCAAAATGAGAAATGTGCCATTTCCTCGCCCCTGCGGGGCAACCAGAAAGGATGCACAAGGACTTCATGCACCGGCATTTGCACTTTTTCGTGGTGCAGCACGCATGCATGAAGTTTTACGCCTGTGTCAGCGCCTGAACGATGCGCTCAAACTGCATGCTGTGCGACGCTTTGACGAGCACGCAGTCCCCCGGCTGCAGCAGGCCCGGCAAGGCCGGGAGCAGCGCATCGAGCGTGTCAAACGACGCGGTCGCAACGGCGGGATCCTCTGCGGCAGCACCTGCAGCGATCTGCCTTGCCAGCTCCCCGCAGGTGATGACGAGCGACACGCCGGCTTTCGCCGCGCAGACGCCGGTCTCCCGGTGCAGAGCCGCGGCGTTCGTGCCGAGCTCACCCATGTTGCCGAGGACGGCCACCCGGCGGCCGGCCGGCAAGGTCGCCATGGAGCGCAGCGCCGCCGCCGTGGAGTCGGGATTGGCATTATAGCAGTCGTCAATGACCGTATAGCGCGCCGTGCGCACAACGCGCGCGCGGCTGCCGACCGGCTGATAGGCCGCGATGCCGCGGATAATCTCATCATCCGTCAGGCCGTATTCGATACCGACGGCCGCGCCCTCGAGCGCGGCATAGACCATGTGCTGCCCATAGGCCGAGATGCGCACCGGGATGCGCCGTGTACCCGCAATGATCGTGCAGGTGCTGCCCTCGTCGCCGAGGTCGCGCACGTCGACCGCGCGCACGTCGCACCCGGCCGAGAGGCCGAACGTCACCTTGCGCTGGCGGCAGGTCATGGCGCGCAGCAGGTCGTCGTCCCCGTTGCAGAAGGCGACGGCATCGTCCGGCATGGTGTCGAGCACGGAGGTCTTTTCCTGCAGGACGCCGCGGCGGTCGCGCAGAAACTCCAGGTGCGCGTGGCCGATGATCGTAAAGAGCATGGCCGTCGGCTGCACCATGGCGGCCAGCGGCGCCATGTCGCCGAAGTGCGACACGCCCATCTCGACGACCGCGGCCTCGTGCTCCGGCTCGAGCCGGAAGAGCGTGAGCGGCACGCCGAGCTGATTGTTGAAGTTCTTTTCGGTTTTCAGCGTGTTCCAGCGCTGCGAGAGCACGGAGGCGACCATTTCCTTGGCCGTCGTCTTGCCGACGCTGCCGGTCACGCCGAGGACCGGGATGGAAAAGCGGGCGCGGTAGGCGCGCGCGAGCGTCTCGAGCGCGGCGGCCGTATCCGGCACGCAGATGACCGGGCGGGTCTCCCCCGCCGGGACGCGCTGCGCAAGGCAGCAGGCCGCGCCGAGGTCGAACGCCTTGCCAATGTAGTCGTGCCCGTCCACCCGCTCGCCGGGGATGGCGGCAAAGAGCGCGCCGGGCGTGACGGCGCGGCTGTCGATGACGACGCCGGTCACAAGCGCAGCCCCGTCGCCCGAGAGCACGCCGCCGGTGATGGCGGCGATGTCCGATACGCAGTAGCCCGTCATCGGCTCACTTGTGCAGCGCGTCGGCGATGATCTGCTCGCACAGCTCGCTGTAGCTGATGCCGACGGCGGCGGCCTCCTGCGGCACGAGGCTGGTAGGCGTCATGCCAGGCAGGGTGTTGATCTCGAGGAACCAGAGCTCCCCTTCCGCGTCGAGGATGAAGTCCGCGCGGGAATAGGCCGACAGGTTCAGCGCGTGGAACACCGTGAGCGCGGCATCGGCCAGGCGCTGCTCGGTCTCGGCCGGGATCTCGGCCGGGGTGATCTCGCGGGCGGCGCCGGGCTGGTACTTGTTGCGGTAGTCATAAAAGCCCTCGGCCGGGATGATCTCGATGCTGGGCAGGGCCTTGTCGCCGAGGATGCCGATCTGCACCTCGCGGCCGCAGATGTACTGCTCGATGAGGATGCGGCTGCCTTCGTTGGCGGCTGCTTTCAGCGCAGCGCGCAGCTCGGCCTCGTCATTGGCGATGGACACGCCGATGCTCGAGCCGGAGTCGTCGGGCTTGACGACGCAGGGCAGCTTCGCCTGCGCGCAGACGGCGTCGATGTCCATGCCGTCGCTCTCGACGAGCATCCACGCCGGGGTCTTGACGCCAAGCGGTGCGACGACGCGCTTGGTCAGGTCCTTATCCATGGCGATGGCGCTGCCGAGGTAGCCGCTGCCGGTATAGGGGATGCCGAGCAGGTCGAGCGTCGCCTGCACGCGGCCGTCCTCTCCGGTGCGGCCGTGCAGGGCCAGAAACACGATATCCGCCATGGCGCACACCTCGAGCACGTGCTCGCCGAACAGGCTCGGGCTCTGGAGCTTGCGCTGCGCGCGCACGGCCTCCAGATCCGGCGCGCTCTCATCAATGCGCGTGCCGCCGAGCGCCGGCGGATCGTCAAACACATGGGCGATGTCGCCGGTATAGTCCTCAAGACCGAAAAACATATCCAGCAGCACGACCTGGTGGCCGCTCTCCTGGAGCGCGCCGGCAATTTTCGTGCCGCTCGAGATCGAGACGTTGCGCTCGGGGCTCAGGCCGCCGCAAAGAACTGCAATTTTCATTGGGAATACCCCCTTCGTTTTCTCATCGTACCGCCCACGGACGGTATTGTTTGATTATATCACACTATGCGCTTGCATTCAAATATAGAATTCCCGAAAAAAGGGCGTGAAAGTTGCGCCATTGTGTGCTATACTCCTAATGTTACAGGAAAGGACGGAAAGAGCCATGCATTATGTCGTGATGGATCTGGAATGGAATCAGGCGATGAGTTCCAAATCCTCCGTATTCAACAAGCTGCCCATTCACCTGCGCGGCGAGATCATCGAGATCGGCGCGGTAAAGCTCAACGAGGACATGACCCCCGGCGAAGAATTTCAGATCGATGTCAAGCCCATGTACTTCAAGCGTATGCACTACAAGGTCAAAAAGCTCACCGGCTTCGACCGCGAGCGCCTGGCCGCCGGCGTGAGCTTTCCGGAGGCGCTGGCGCAGTTTCGCGCCTGGTGCGGGGACGATGTGACGTTCCTCACCTGGGGCTGCGACGATCAGGGCATCCTCGAGCAGAACATCATCATCCACGATCTGGACTGGGACTGGATCGCCGGCTGGATCAACCTCCAGCTCATCTACAACCTCCAGACCGACGGCGACCGCAACCAGAAATCGCTCGCCACGGCGATGGAGCACTTTGCCATCGAACAGACGCGCATCGCGCACGACGCGCTCGGCGACGCGTACAACACTGCACTCGTGTGCACGCACCTGAACATGGAGAAGGGCCTGGCCGATTACCACGACGCCGCGCAGAAGCTCACGACCCGGCTGCCGAAGGAGCACCACGGCGAGAATAACGGCCCCGATCCGATCGAGCACGTCGCGTCGGAGTCCTATGCCACGAAGTCGGAGCTCTTCGGCGACGCCGCGTTCGTCACGCCCTGCTGCCCGCTGTGCAGCGGCGAGGTGCGCTACAGCAAGTGGGTCAACCAGGGCGACCAGCGCTATATGGCGCTCGGCGAGTGCCCGACGGACGGCAAGCTGCTCGTGCGGCTGAAATTCCGCAAGGCGGACGACTGCACCTGGAGCGCCACGCGCCTGACCTATCAGGCGACGGACAGCATGGAGAGCTACTACAAGGCCAAGGCGGCCCAGCCGCGCAAGCGCGGTCGCGGCAAATCCCGCCGCCGGCCGGCCAAGACCGCGCAGTCAGCCCCGCAATAACCCAAAACGCAAACCCGCGGCCCCGGTACTGAGTACCGGGGCCGCGGGTTTTGTATGTCCTTATGCGTGCTGGGTCTGCGCTTCGAAATAGGCGCGGGTCGTGTTCGCATCGTAGAGGATGCGGGCCTTGAGCGCATCGACGGAGTCGAACTTCCGCTCCGGGCGCAGGAACTTATAAAACTCCAGCCGCACCTGACGGTTGTAGAGATTGCCGTGGTAGTCGAGGATAAAGCTCTCGACGCTCACGCGCTGGCCGCCGCTGACCGTCGGCCGCACGCCGACATTCGTAACGGCATAATGCTCGCTGCCGTCGTCGAGATACACCTTCGCGGCATACACGCCGTGGCGCGGCACGAGCACCCCGTCCGGGAACTGCATATTGATCGTGGGCGTGCCCATCTTCGTGCCGAGGCGGTAGCCGTAGTGCACCGTGTCCGACAGCGTGTGCGGGTGGCCGAGGAAGGCGTTGGCGCGCTCGACCTCGCCGTTTTCGAGCAGCTCGCGGATGTAAGTGGAGCTGACGACGCGGCCGTCGAGCGTGACGGCGGGAATGACGTCGCAGCCGAGCCCGTGCTCGGCGCAGTAAGCGGTGAGCTTTTCCGCCGTGCCCTCGCCCCGCCAGCCGAAGCTGAAATCGTGCCCGACGACGAACGCCGCCGCGTCCATCTCATCGACGAGCGTCTGGATGAACGTCTGCCACGGCATCTGCATGACCGTGCGGTCAAAGTGGATAAAGACCACGCTCTCAATGCCGAACAGGCGGCGGATGAGCTCCTCGCGGCCATGGGCGCTGTTGATGAGCGGGACTTCCGTGCCGCGCACGAGCGTGTCCGGGTGCACGTCAAAACTCATGACCGTGGGGATGGTGCCCATCTCCCCGGCGCGCGCGACCGTGCGGCGCATGAGCGCGGCGTGGCCGATATGAATGCCGTCAAAAAAGCCCAGGGCAATGACCCGCTTCTGGTTTTCCATACGTCAAGAAACCTCGAAAAAACTTTTGATCGTGACGGCCATGCCGTCCGTGACCTGCGCCAGCAGGAGAAACTCCCCCGACGCAGCATAGATGCGATAAGTCCCGTCCGGCACGCCGAGTGCGAACGGATTGCCGCAGCGGGCAAGCCGCTCCGAGCGCGCATCGACGGTGATCCGCGGTGCGTCCGGCCAGAGGCTGTCCACCGGCAGGAGCAGGCGCTGCGCCGCCTCGCGCGGCAGCGCGCACAGCTCGTCCATGGTGTGCGCATCCTCCACGCGATACCCGCCGACCTCCGTCCGGCGCAGGGCGCTCATCACGCCGCCGCAGCCGAGCGCCGCGCCGATATCGTGGCAGAGCGTGCGGATGTAAGTGCCCTTCGAGCAGCGGACGCGCAGGACATAGTCCCCGTCCGCCTCGCCGAGCACGGTCAGTTCTTCGATCGTGATCGGGCGCGTTTTGCGCGCGACCTCGCCGCCGCGCCGGGCAATCTCATAGAGCTTCTGCCCGTCGACCTTGAGCGCCGAATACATCGGCGGCGTCTGCAGAATATCCCCGCGAAACTGCGGCAGCGCCGCCTCCAGCTCCGCGCGGGTGACGCGCCGATCACAGCGGCTGAGCACCGTGCCGGTCGTGTCCTGCGTGTCGGTCGTGAGGCCGAGGCGCAGGCGCGCCTCATAGCACTTGCTGTGATTTTCGGAGAACGACACCGCGCGCGTCGCGCGGCCGGCAAACACGACCAGAAGGCCGGTCGCCATCGGGTCGAGCGTGCCGGAATGGCCCATGCGCCGCTCGCCGAGCACGCCGCGGAGCTTGGCCACAACGTCGTGGCTCGTCCAGTCCGCGGGCTTATCGACCAGCAGGATCCCGTTCATGCGGGCCACACCTGGTCGATGGCTGCAAGGATTTTCTCCACGGCCGTCTCCGTGCCGCAGTCGAGTGTGCAGCCGGAGGCCATCTTGTGGCCGCCGCCGCCGTAGACCGCGCAGATGGCGCACGAATCCACCTCGGGGTTCGAGCGCACGGAAATCTTGCTGCGGCCGTCGAGCAGCTCGCGGATCGTGACGCTCACGACCACGCCCTCCGCCCGGCCGGGCAGACCGGCGATATCGTCGCAGTCATCCTCCGTCGCGTGTACGCTGTCGATCAGCGCGCGCGTGACGACCGCGATGGCGACCTGACCGCCGCGGAAAAAGCGCATGCCGGAGTAGATCTGCCCCACGAGCGCCATGCGCGCGCGGGAGATCTTGCGGAAAAAGTCCATGCTGATCTTCCGGTTATCGGCGCCGAGCTCCAGCAGCCGCGCCGCCGCGCGCAGAGTGTCGGCGTTCGTGTTCGCGTACTGGAAGCAGCCGGTGTCCGTCGTAACGGCGATGTACAGGAGGTTTGCCTCCTGCTCGGTGACGCTGCCGGTCAGCAGCTCGATCACATCGAGCACCGCCTCGCCGCAGGCGGACTTTTCCGCGTGCAGGAGCGTATCGCCGGCATACAGCGCGTTCGACGGGTGGTGGTCGATGCACAGATCGACCGCGCCGGAAAAGCCCTGCGGGAACAGGTTCGGCGTCGCAATGTCGACCGCGACCACGCACGCAGGCACAAAATTCGCAGGCGCAAAAAACTGCGCCACATACGGCAGATAGCGTGCTGTCGTCTCCGGATTGGGGAATAGATACGCCGTCTTGCCCATGCGGCGCAGTGCGCTGCAAAGCGCCGCACCGCTCCCGAGCGTGTCTCCGTCCGGGCGCAGGTGCGACAGGATCAGAATCGCGTCGCGGTCGCGCAGCGCCGCGGCAAACTCCCGATCATTCATACTTCAAGCCTCATTTCCGGTGTCCTTGTCGTGCAGATGCTCGATCATGGCGCTGATGTGCGCGCCCTCCTCGATCGAGTGGTCGATCTCAAACACCAGTTCCGGGGTGTAGCGCAGGTCCAGCACGGTGCCCAGCTCATGGCGCAGCCAGCCGGAGGCCGAACGCAGCCCCTTTTTGAATTCCTTCTCGTTTTCCATGCCGAGCACGGAAAGCCAGACTTTTGAATAGCGCAGGTCGCCCGTCGTCTCGACGCGGGTGACGCTGATCATCCCCTGCTGCACCCGGGGGTCTTTGACCTGGGTGAGCAGGTTTGCCAGCACGCGCTGGATATCATCATTCGTTCTTGCCAGTTTGTTGGAAGCCATAGGAAACTCCTTTTACTGCTTGATCTCCTCCATGACATACACTTCGATCACGTCGCCGACCTTGACGTCGTTGTACTTATCGACCTGCAGGCCGCACTCATAACCGGCGGCGACTTCCTTGACGTCGTCCTTGAAGCGGCGCAGGGACGCGAGGTCGCCCTCGAACACGACGATGTTGTCGCGCACGACGCGGACCTTGCTGTTGCGCACGATCTTGCCGTCGGTGACGTAGCCGCCGCAGACGGTGCCGACCTTGGAGACCTTGAAGGTCTGGCGGATCTCGACGTGGCCGATGATCTGCTCCTGGAACTTCGGGGCAAGCATGCCCTTCATGGCCGCCTCGATCTCGTTGATGCAGTCGTAGATGACGCGGTACATGCGGATCTCCACATTGCTGCGGGCGGCGTTGTCGCGCGCGGCCGCGTCCGGGCGGACGTTGAAGCCGACGATGATCGCATTCGACGTGGCGGCGAGCATGACGTCGGACTCGTTGATGGCGCCGACGCCTGAGTGGATGACCTGCACGCGCACTTCGTCGTTCGAGAGCTTCTCGAGCGAGGACTTGACAGCCTCGGCGCTGCCCTGCACGTCGGCCTTGACGATGATGTTGAAGTCCTTCATCTCGCCCTGCTGGATGCGGGAGAACAGGTCGTCGAGCGAGACCTTCTTGCTGCCGGCGTTGGCGGCGTCCTTCTTCTGCTGCTTGCGCTCCTCGACGAGCTCACGCGCCATGCGCTCGTCGGCGACGGCGTTGAACTTGTCGCCCGCGCTCGGCACCTCGGACATGCCGGCGATCTCGACTGGGATGGACGGGCCGGCCTTCGTCACGCGCTGACCCTTATCGTTGGTCATCGTGCGCACACGGCCGACGGCTGTGCCGGCGATGATGATGTCACCCTGATGGAGCGTGCCGTTTTGCACGAGCACGGTCATGATCGGGCCGCGACCCTTGTCCATGCGGGCCTCGATGACCGTGCCGCGGGCGGCACGGTTGGGGTTGGCCTTGAGCTCCAGAATTTCGGCGAGCAGGACCAGGTTTTCGAGCAGTTTGTCCACGCCCTCGCCGGTCTTGGCCGAAATCGGGCAGACGATCGTCTCGCCGCCCCACTCTTCGGGCACGAGACCATACTCCGTGAGCTGCTGCTTGATGCGGTCGGGGTTCGCGCCGTGGACATCCATCTTGTTGATGGCCACGACCAGCGGGATGCCGGCGGCCTTCGCGTGGTTGATCGACTCGATCGTCTGCGGCATGATGCCATCATCGGCCGCGACGACGAGGATGGCGATATCCGTGACCATGGCGCCGCGGGCACGCATGGACGTGAACGCCTCATGGCCCGGGGTATCGAGGAAGGTGACAGGCTTGCCGTTGACCATGACGCGGTAAGCGCCGATGTGCTGCGTGATGCCGCCGGCCTCACCGGCCGCGACGTTCGTGCGGCGGATGCGGTCGAGCAGGCTGGTCTTGCCGTGGTCGACGTGGCCCATGACCACCACGACCGGGGCGCGCGGGACGAGTTCGTCCTCGCTGTCCTCGCGGTCGTCGATCAGGCGCTCTTCGACCGTCACGATGACCTCGTGCTCGACCTTGCAGCCGAGCTCCATGGCCACGAGCGCGGCGGTATCGTAATCAATGGTATCGGACAGCGACGCCATGACGCCCATCTTCACGAGACGGCGCACGACCTCGGCACCGGTCTTCTTCATGCGGGAGGCGAGCTCGCCGACGGAGATCGTGTCCGGGATCTGGACCTTGAGCTGCTGCTTTTTTGCGATCTCCAGCTGCAGCTTCTGCATCTTGTCGCGCTCCTCCTGGCGGCGCTTGGCACCGGCGGCAGGATTCTGCGGACGCTGACGGTTGCGGTTCTGGATCTTCTGCTTGCCGCCGCGCTTATTCTGCGCGCGCTCTGGCACGAGATCGTCCAGACGCTGGTCGTACTTGGACAGATTCGTCGTCGCGCCGCGGGTATCGACGACGCGGCGCTCGGCCACCTGACGCGGCTGGTGCGGCTTGTCGTCCTTCTTCGGCTTGTGCTGCTGCTGCGGCTGGGCAGCCTGCTGCGGCTGCTTTGCGGGTGCGGCTTCGCCTTTGGGCGCAGCGCCCTGCGCGGCCGGGGCTGCCTGCGGCTTGGCCTTCGGCTGGTCCGGCACTTTGTAGAGCTCCTCCAGGCTGGCCGCCTGATGGCGCTGCGTGAGATACTCAAAGATGTCGTTGAGCTCGTCGTCCTCCAGCACCTGCATATGATTTTTCGGAGTGGTGGCATAATCCGTCAGGATCTGCGTGATCTCCTTCGAGGTCATGCCGAAATCCTTCGCCACCTCATGCACTCTGTATTTAATCAATCCGCTCATACTCGTTTCCTCCTCTTGCCGTTGCGCCCGCCGCCTGTCGGCACCGTGCCCGTGTCTGTTCTCGTCTGTGCGGCAAGCTCTGCCGCCGTGTTGCTGTATTGCTCCGGATCTGCCTGCGCCAGCGCAGACACAAAGGCCTTCGCCAGGCCCGGATCGGTGACTGCCGCGATGGCGCAGCCGGTCTTGCCGAGCCGGTCGGACAGCGCCTGCTTCGTGTACGGCAGGCGCAGCAGCGGCGCCTGCGCCGCATGGGCAAAGCCCTCGGCGCGCTTGCGCGCATTGTCCGATGCGTCCTGCGCCAGCAGCAGTAGGCACGCCTTGCCGGCACGCGCCGCCGCTCCGGCGTCATGCTCCCCGAGCGCGATGCGCCCGGCCTTGCGCATGAGGCCGAGATAGTTGGCTGCTTTATCCGTCGCCGAGCACCTCCAGTTCCGCTGCGAGCTGCTCATAGATCTCCGCCGGAATGGGCACGTCGAACGCGCGCTCGAGCGCGCGGTTCTTCTGCGCCTTTTTCAGGCACGCGGCCTTCGAGCACAGATACGCGCCGCGGCCCGCCGCCTTGCCGCGCGCATCGAGCGAGATGGCCCCGTCGGGCGCGCGCACCACCCGGATCAGCTCCGGTTTGGGCTTCTTTTCACGGCAGCCGACACACTGCCGCTGGGGAATGGACTTGGGCATGGGTGACTGCCTCCTTTCGGTTTATGCCTCGCTCTCCGGCTTGATGTCGATCTTATAGCCGGTGAGCTTCGCGGCCAGGCGGGCATTCTGCCCCTCCTTGCCGATGGCGAGCGAGAGCTGGTTATCCGGCACGATGACGCGGCAGCTCTTGCCCTCGTCGAGCAGGGTCACTTCCAGCACCTCGGACGGCGCCAGTGCGGCCGCGATGAATTCCTCCGGCACCTCGCTGTACTTGACGATGTCGATCTTCTCGCCGCCGAGTTCGTTGACGACACTTGCGACACGGCCGCCCTTCGGGCCGACGCACGCGCCGATCGGGTCGATGACCGGATCTTCCGCCCAGACGGCCATCTTCGTGCGGCTGCCGGCCTCACGGGCGATGGACTTGATCTCGACCGTGCCGTCAAAGATCTCCGGCACTTCCAGCTCGAACAGGCGCTTGACCAGGCCCGGATGCGTCCGGCTGATGAGCACCTGCGGGCCGCGCGTGCTGTTGCGCACCTCGACCACGTAGACCTTGATGCGGTCGCCCTCATGCAGCACCTCGCCGCGGATGCACTCCGCCGGGGCGAGCATGGCCTCGGTATAGTCCGAGTTGGAGCTGATCTTCAAAAACGCGCAGCCGGTGCGCGGGTCGATCTTATTGACGACGCCGGTGAGGATCTCATGCTCCTTGGAGTTGAACTCCTCGTAGATCATGCCGCGCTCCGCCTCTCGGATGCCCTGAATGATGACCTGCTTGGCAGCCTGCGCCGCGATGCGGCCGAACTGCTTGGTCTCGACCGGGACGCTGACCACGTCGCCGATCTTGGCGCGCTTGCTGATGCGGTGCGCCGCCTCCTCGCTGATCTCGACATACGGGTCGATGACGCGCGCGACGACCGTCTTCTTGACGACCATCTCGATCTTCTTTTTCGTCTCGTCGAGAATGACCTCCACGTTGTCCTCGCAGTCGGGCGTGTCCTTGCGGAACGCCGTCAGCATGGCCTGACGGATCTTCTCATACATATATTCGCGCGGAATACCTTTTCTTTTTCGATATCTGCAACTGCGTCAAAAAATTCTGCGTTCATGGTCGAATTCCCTTTCCTTATATGGTCAGGTGCAGGCGCACCTGTGCGATGGCGGATTTTTGAAAGACACGGCGGGTCTTGCCGTCAGAGACGGTCACGTCGCCGTTGTCATACTGCTCGAGCGTGCCAATGTGCACCTTGCTGCCGTCGACCGGCTGGTAGAGCCGCACCTCGACCTGCGCGCCGAGAAAGCGCTCGAAATCGCCCGGGCGCTTGAGCTGCCGCTCCGCTCCCGCGGACGACACCTCGAAAATATAGCTGTCGGGAATGGGGTCGGCCTCGTCGAGGATCGGATCGAGCGCACGGCTGAAATCCTCGCAGTCCTGGATCGACACGCCGTCCGGCTTGTCGATATACACGCGCAGGTAGCGGCTGCCCGCTTCCTTGACGTACTCCACGTCCCAGATCTCGCATCCCTGCTGCGCGGCCACAGGCCCGGCCAGCGCCAGGACGGCATCTGTCAATTTACTCATAGATCACCATTCCATTTTCTGACACTTCGAAAGACATCAAGAAAAAGAGTGGGCGAGTGCCCACTCTGTCAAATCCTGCTTCCTTCGTACGGCAATATCATACCATCCCGCGCCGGACAATGCAAGCCTTTTTTTGCGCCGCCGGACACTTACTGGTACAACGCCACGAATTCCTCCAGGCAGAGGTTGTGCTCGGTCATGAACCGCGCCGCCGCGTCGCCGACATAGCGCACGTGCCACGGCTCGTTGCGCCCGGTGATGCTGACCTTGTCCGACGGGTAGCGGATGACGAAACCGTAGTCCGCGCAGTTGTCGGCGAGCCAGGTCAGAAAGCGCGCGTTGACCGTGTCCACGCTCAGCGAGGAATAGTATTGGTCAACGATGTCCGCGCCGAGGCCGGTCTGGTGGTCGCTCGTGCCGGGGGGCGCGGCCACGCGCGCTGCGGCCGTCTCAGCCTCGTCGCGCGTGTCGCCCTTGCGCATATTCTCGCTGACCTGATCCTCATACTGCTGCTCCTGCGTCAGGTACGGACGGTAGGCGCAGTAGATATACGGACTCCAGCCGGCGTCCCTGGCCGCTTTGAGCAGCGCATTGAGCGCGTCGACGGCGCGGGAATCGAACGTGGACTGCGAGCCGCTGATCTTGCTCACATCCGGAACATAGTCGCTGATATTATGCGCCTGACTCGCAATGAGATACTCCCAGGAGGAAATATCCACATCCGGCAGGTCGTCATACTTCTTCGTATCGGGCTGCGCCGTCGTCTGGATGTCCGGCGGGAGAATAAGATCCGTCGGCGCGGCGGGCGCGGCGTTGCTGCGCGTCTCGTTGATGCGCGAGAGGATGAGCATGGCGCATACGACGACCAGGACCGTCAGCGTCACCGACAGCCAGAGACGTTTGTTCTTCATGCAGATCCCTCCCGGACGAGAAAATGAAAAGCAGCTCACACGAGCTGCTTTTTAGGATAGCATATTTTTCGCGTTCCGGCAAGTCCCCCGTCACAGATCGACCCGCTCGTAGTTTTTGGCCGCCTTCCGGTATGCCAGCCACGACAGCAGCGCAAACGCCGCCAGCCCCACGGCCAGTACCGGCAGCTGCCGCACCTGACCGGCCGCGTCGGTCGCATCGAGATACGGCCCGACGACCGGAAAATGGGACAGCGCCTCGACGAGCACCATGAGCACCGTCATCGGGATGACCGCAAGCAGAAACGCTCGCCCGGCGCGGATGGCTGTCTTATAAAACACGGGCAGGAACACAACGTTGAACACGCCGTAGATCAGCAGCACGCAGCCGAAGAGCGCGACGTTTGCGTCGATGCCGGCGAGGTTCGTGCCGTTGGGATTGATGCGCGCGGAGAGGAACGCAAACGGAACCGCGATCACGAGCTCCGCCAGCTCCACCGCCACGACGAGCCAGGCGCGGGCGCGCACCTGGTCACGCTTCGTGACCGGCAGCACGGCGCAGTAATAGACGTCCTTGTTCTCGCGGCCGTTGAGAAACGTGAAGAAAATGCCGAGCAGGCCGTAGAAAAATACGACCGTGTACGGATAGTTCGGGATGATGAGCATGACGCCGAAGAGCGCGAACACGTACATCATCGGGTGCGCTGCAAGGCGCAGGTCCTTAGAGAAAATCTTCGCTGTCATAGCTTCTCCTTTCCACGCGCACAAGAATGTCCTCGAGCGACATCTGCCCGTCGCCGAACTGCGCGCGATAGCGCGCGAGAAACCCGTCGCGCGTGTCGCTGCACAGGATCTGCCCGTCCTTGATCATCGTGATGTGCGAGGCGCACTTTTCGAGATCGGACGTGATATGCGTCGAAAACAGGATGCTGCGCTCGCCGCTTTTGACCACGCCGCGAAACAGCTCCATGAGCTCGTCGCGCGACACGGGGTCGAGTCCGCTCGTCGGCTCGTCAAGGATGAGCAGGCGCGCATCGTGCGAGAGCGCAAGCGCGAGCATATACTTCACGCGCATGCCGGACGAGAGCTGCGAGACCTTCTTCGTCTCGTCGAGCGCGAACAGCTGCAGATAGTGCCGGTATTTGTCCTCGTCCCAGCGGTCGTAAAACGTCCGCGTCACGTTCGTGATGCTGCGCAGCTTCTTATTCGGGTAAAAATCCACACCGCCGAGCACCACGCCGAGCTGCTGCTTGCAGGCCGGCTCGTTGGCGTAAAAATCCTGGCCAAACATGGTCACGCGGCCGCTGTCCGGGTGCACGAGATTGAGCATGGACTTGATGGTCGTGCTCTTGCCGGCGCCGTTGCGGCCGATGAAGCCCATGATCGTCCCCGGCTCGACTGCGAACGACACATCGCGCAGCGCAAACGCCGGATAGGTCTTGCACAGGCCCTCCACTTCCAGAATGTTCACTTGCCGTTCCCCTTCTTCAGCTCCCGCTCCAGCGCGGAGGCGAACACCTTCGTCTCGGCCTCGGGCACATCCGGCGTGGCCGCCTGCGCACCCTGATCGAACACCGCGCGCACGAACGAATCGTAGTAGCTGCTGCTCTGCAGCGCGATGCCGCGCTCGCGGTCTGCCAGCAGGATGAGCGAGTCCCCCGGCGCGAGCCCAAACATCGCGCGCACCTCCTTCGGGATCACGATCTGCCCCTTTGGGCCGATGCGCACCGTGGTCATGAATTTGTCCTGCATGGTCTCCATGCGATCCGCCTCCTGTAAGAATCGTATTACTTTTCTTACTTTGTACCACAAGTTGAACGGATTGTCAATTCGGTTTTTTGCGTTTCAGCGCAAAAATAAGAGTTATGTAAACCATGCAGGCAAAAAACGATCCCCTGCCGGCTGGCAGGGGATCTGTTGCATATGAGATAACTTAGAGCGCCTCGACGTCCTTGATGAAAGCCTGGATGGCATCTTCCGGAACGAGCTTCTTGCTGCGAACGAGATTGACGATGTCGCCGACGGTCTTCTTGTAGAAGAGCTTCAGGGGATACTTGGTCAGGGACGGAACCGTCTTCATCATGATCTCTTTGCCGTTCATGTCCTCGATAAACGTCTTCACACTCAGAGTTTTGTAATCCATGATATGTTCTCCTTTCAATTTTGAGCACACCGGCCATTTTTCAATCCGGAATGGCCTTCTGTTCAAAGATTAACGCTTTTTGGGCATTTTGTCAAGTATAACGTATGATTTTCTTCGTCGCACCGTCATTTTTTATTCAGTAATCAACGCTTTGTTGTGTAACATTTGCGCACATCCGGAAAATTGTGTGGCAGGCAAGTGTACTTGCAGCCGCCGAATAGAATGGCCACAGGCAGAAACGGAGGGCTGAAAATGCTGTACAGTACCCTGATGCTGATGATGAGCAGTGCATTTCTGATGCTGCGCCTGACGCCCGGCGGCTCGTTCCCGCGTCCGCTGAGCGAGGTCGAGGAGCGCAAATATCTCGACGCCTGGCTGCAGGGCGATCTGGAGGCGCGCAACGTGCTCATTGAGCGCAACCTGCGGCTGGTGGCGCACATCATCAAAAAATACTACACGCACTATGACGACACGGACGACCTGATCTCGATCGGCACGATCGGGCTCATCAAGGGCATCAACACCTACCGGCCCGACAAGGGCGTGCGTTTGGCGACGTACGCCAGCAAGTGCGCCGAAAACGAGATTCTGATGTATTTTCGCAGCACGCGCAAGAATGCGTCGGAAATGCTGCTCTCGGACGTGCTCGACACGGACGGCGACGGCAACAACCTGTCGCTGATCGACATCCTGTCCGAGGACGACGACATGGACGAACACCTCCAGGCGGACGAGGTCAGCCGGGCGCTGCGGCGCTGCATCGGCGAAGTGCTCGATGCGCGTGAAGCGGAGATCATCCGCCTGCGCTATGCCATCGGCGGCGGTGAGGCGCTGACGCAGCGCGAGACCGCGCAGCGCTGCGGCATCAGCCGGTCATACGTCTCACGCATCGAGAAAAAGGCCATCGAGAAGCTGCGCGCCGCGCTGCAGGCCGACGGTTACTGAGGTGCACATTGACAAGCGACGCAAAACACGGTAAAATTGCGGCGAAATGACAGGAGATGATACCATGGCGGAACAGGATCCCAACACGATGGTGCACACGCACGTGGACGAGAACGGCAACGTCATCACCCACTGCCACGGCGGCAAGGGGCACACCCACGCGCACCCGCACACCCACACGCAGACCAAGGCGGTCATCAACCGGCTGGCCCGCGCGATCGGCCATCTGGAGTCGGTCAAGCGCATGGTAGAGGACGGACGCGACTGTGCCGAGGTGCTCATCCAGCTCGCAGCCGTGCGCTCGGCGCTCAACAACACAGCAAAGATCATCCTGAAGGATCACATCGACCACTGTCTGGCCGACGCTGTGGAGACCGGCGACCAGCAGGCCATCGACGAGCTGAATCAGGCGATCGAAAAATTCATGAACTGAAGTCAGGCATCCCTCTGCCCCACCGGCAGAGGGATGCGCCATATCTGCGCGCAGCAAAAGGACGCCCGACCGGGCGTCCCTTTTTGTTGCTTGAATTATGCGGACCGTTCCACCGAGAGCACCGTTCCGGTCTGCTGATCGACAGCCACGACGTAGCGGGGGTGGAAGTAGTACACCGTCGTAAGCGTCACGCGGTAGACCGGCTGCGCACCACTCTCGTCGAGCTGAACATCCCACGCGGCCAGGTCGCTCTCCGAGATACCAGCCGCCGCAATGGCGATCTTCAGCGCCTGCTCCTGCGTGACCGGGCCGACGGGCGGCGTCGGCGTCGGAGTCGGCGTCGGCGTCGGTGCCGGTTCCGGCGTCGGGGTGGGCGTCGGTGTCGGTGCCGGCTCCGGCGTCGGGGTGGGCGTCGGAGTCGGCGCCGGCGTCACGGGCGAATTCGGCCGCACCACCGGCGAGACCGGAACGATCTCCGCCTCTTCCGGCCGCTTCGGCTCATCGCCCGTCAGGCGGCAGACCTCAGTCGTTTCGGCATCGACGCTGCACACATAGTGCCGCTCGCCGTCCGAGAGCACGAACTCCATGACCATCTCGCCGTCAATGAGCGTAAAGCGCATACTCGCCCTGGTCACGTCATCCGTAGTCAGGCCGCAGCACGTAAGCGCCGCCTGCAGCGCCTTGTCATACGGAACATATACGCCGGTGCTGGCAGCGCCGATGGATTCGATGCCGGAAAGCTCCACCTGGTTGGACGCCGCCAGAATGTTCAGATCATTGATCGGCAGGCCGACCAGCTCGCTGCCGGTCAGATCCTGCACCTGGGCGCTGATCTGCCGGATCAGCATTGCCTTGCCGGCGCTGACGCCCACGGCAGAGGCATACGCCTCCAGCGCAGGATCGTCCTCGAGCCCCTGCGCAAGGACCGCCGACTCCATGCCGCAGTCCGTCTGGGCGCTTTCCACAGCGTCCGCCAGCCGGCCGCACAAGCGCGCATCGCCCTTGCCGGCCTCGACCGTCACAAGGATCGAATTCGCATCCGCCGAGACATAGCCGTCCGCCTGCATATTGGCGACGATCGCGTCCGCCGCCGTCTGTAGGGACTGGTTGCGCAGCTCCAGACCGTCGAGCACAAGCTGTGCGTCCGGATTGCACGCACGGGCAGACAGGACGCGGCCGAGCTTATTGACCGTCAGCTCGATGCTGGGGTTGGCATCGAGCGTGGCGACGCCGCCGGGCACCTGCGTAGCATACAGCCCGCCACCGAGGATGACCAGGAAAAACACTGCCGCTGCGGCGACCCAGCCCCGCCAGGCACTGCGGCGCTTGCGCTCCGGCATCGGGACGACCGGCGCTTCCTCCGGCTGCTGCGCCGGAGACTGGACGCGCGCAAGGATGCCGCTCCAGCAATCCGGCGTTACGGCGGCGACCTCAGCCCGCAGCCGTTCCAGCAATTCCTTATCGGTCAAGATCGTCACCTCCCATCGAATTGCGCAGCTTTGCCAGCGCGCGGTTATAGCGTGAAATAGCGGTTGCCTGCGGGATACCCAGCAGGTCGGCAATTTCTCTGTGCTTGAGTCCGGACAGCGCGTGCAGCATCACGATCTGCCGCTCGCCGTCCGTGAGCGTATGCAGCACTTTTTCAAGCACCATATGGTTTTCCGTCGTCTGATAAGCGTCATGCGTATCCTCCACATGAAATAGCTCATCAAAGGACAGGTTCTTACTTTCTGCCTTGCGCAGGCGCATCAACGCCAGATTGCGCGCGATCGTCAGCAGCCACGCCATCGGTTTGCCCGACGGCTGATAGCCCGGTGCCGACTGCATCACGCTCACAAACGTGTCCTGCATCACGTCCTCCGCCGCCACAGGATCCCGAAGGATGGACAGCGCGAAGCCGTAAATGGAGGAGGACGTCTGGCGATACAGCACTTCCAGTGCCGCAGTATCCCCCTGCGCGATGCGCAGTATGAGCGCATCATCCGGCGGCTGGCCGCTGGCCATGCACGAACCGGCGCTGTGCATATCATCATTTTGCATAGAATTACCCCACATGAGAATAATGCCTGAAAACGAATTTTATTGCAAAAAAATCTGAATTCGATCAATTTTTCGGCGCAAAAGCCGTCTTCGGCTCACAAACTCTTCTTAACCAATTATCATACGTGAAAATTGTCGGTTTGTAAAGGAAGATTCCAAACTTTTCTAAGGAAGCAGGCACATCTACGGTTCTTGTTCCGCAGTCACCTCAAGCGCATGGTTGAGCAGCACGCCAAGGATCAGCAGCAGTCCGAACGCCTGAAACCAGAACAGCAGGATCACGGCCGAAGCGAGCGATCCGTACACGAGGGAATACTTTGTGCTGTTGCCGATCAGCCACGACAGCAGGATGCTCATGCACACGATCGCCACGGCGGAAAACACCGCCCCCGGCAGCACCCGGTGCTGCGGCCGGCGCGGCGTGGTGAGCCGGTAGAGGATCAGGATCATCATCAGCAGAATGGCAAACAGGATCAAAAACCGCAGCCACGTCCATGACCAGACGATGCTCACATGCGGCAGCAGCGCATCGAGCCAGAGCAGAAAGTGCTTGCCGGTCAGCATTAGCAGGATGCACAGGTACAGCACCAGCAGAAACGCCACGGAAAAGGCCACGCTCACGATCGTGCTGCGCACGATGCCGAAGCGTTTGCCGCCGTGGATCTCGCCGACGATGGCGGCCATGGCGCGGAAAGCGGCCGACGCGCTCGTAATCATGACCAGCAGCGCGGCAAAGAACATGACCTCGCTCGTGTTGCCGGACACGTAAGTCAGAAAGTCCGATACGAGCGCCTGCGTCTCGCGCGGGAGCACGAGCGTCTCGACGATGCGCAGCACGGCGGCCGGGTCGCGCAGGATGAGCGCGAGCAGATCGTATATGCAGATGATGGCCGGGAACAGCGCCATGACCATGCAGTAAGCGAGCTCGGCCGCCGAGCGCGTCACGCGCCGGGCGAGAAACGTGTCCGCCATGGACATCAGAACGCGGGTAATGCGCCAGTTTTTCAAGCGGCTGCCTCCTCCGTTGGAATGCAAAAACCGCCTTCACAGGAGCGAAGGCGGTTTTGGTCAAAAAATGTCGAATTACTTGGAATTGAAGATCTTGAAGATGCTGTCGAACGGATCTTCCTCCGCGGGCGCGGCAGCGTCCGCAGCCGGGGCAGCGGCCGGAGCCGGCGTCGCCGGAGCGGCCGGGGCCGCAGCCGGAGCAGCAGCCTTGGCAGCGGTCGCCGCGGCCGTGTAGAGGCCGGCAGCGGGGGCCTGCGCCGGAGCGGCGGCAGCCTGCTCTGCCTGCGCCTTGCCCGGCTCGTCGAAGCCGGTGGCAATGACGGACACGCGGATCTCGTCGTCGAGCGAGGGATCGAAGCTCGCACCGAAGATGATGTTGGCGTCCGGGTGCGCAGCCTCCTGAACGAGGTTTGCGGCCGTCTCGACATCCTCCAGGCCCATATCCTCAGAGCCAGTGATGTTGATGAGCACGCCGCGCGCACCGTTGATGGACGTCTCCATGAGGGGGCTGGCCACGGCCATGCGGGCGGCGTCCTCCGCCTTGCCCTTGCCGGCGGCGCGGCCGACGCCCATGTGGGCGAAGCCGGCGTCCTTCATGACGCAGGTGACGTCCGCAAAGTCGAGGTTTATGAAGCCGGTGTTCTTAATGAGGTCCGAGATACTCACGACGGCCTGACGCAGGACATCGTCCGCGATCTCGAAGGCGTTGGCCAGCGTGACCTTCTGGTCGGTGGCGAACTTCAGCCGGTCGTTCGGGATGATGAGCAGGGAGTCGACCTTGCCCAGCAGCTCGTTGATGCCAACCATGGCCTGATCCATGCGGCGCTTGCCCTCGAACTTGAAGGGCTTGGTGACGACGCCGACGGTCAGGATGCCGGCCTCGCGGGCGATGTCCGCGATCGTGGGCGCTGCGCCCGTGCCGGTGCCGCCGCCCATGCCGGCGGTGATGAAGACCATGTCCGCGTTCTCCAGGCTCTTGGCGATGTTGTTGCGGCTCTCCTCGGCGCTGCGCTTGCCGACGTCGGGATCGCTGCCGGCACCCTGACCATGGGTCAGCTTCTCACCGATCTGGATCTTCTGATCCGCGCTCGAAACGGCCAGAGCCTGCTTATCTGTATTGACAGCCACGTACTCAATTCCCTGAGTGCCGGACTTAACCATGCGGTTTACGACGTTGTTGCCGGCCCCGCCGACGCCAACGACCTTGATGGTGACGACATTTTCCGGACCGGACTCGGTAGCAAAGGACATATTCGGTTCCTCCCTGTTGTTTCTATTTGTATCGGCGGCCGGCGCATGCGCGCTCTGGAAGCCGTTTTGGCGGGTTGCGCTTCTGTTTGTTCTTATTCTTTCCCATTTTATATCGTTTTCCTTATCAGGTCAATCTTTTTTTGTGAACAATCAGCCGGGGCTGAAATGTGCGCGTTTGTCGATCGACAGGTCGATGGTGCCGGCATCGCTGGCCGTGAGCTGGGAGACCGCGCTTTGCAGCATACCGAATTTGTACTCGACATTTTCATTCGCGCCGAGGCGCACCGTGAATCGTCCGTCATAGGTGAAGCCGGGGTTGGACGCATCCGACAGGTCGATGACCGTGACCTTGGACGCCATGTCGCGCGTGAGCAGCTGGCCGAGGATCGCCGCCAGATACGTGACCTTCGGCGCATCGGCCTCACCGGCGTTGAGCACCTCGCCGACCTTCGGCTCGACCGGCGTGATGCCGTCGACCCGGGCAAGGCCGGTCAGTTCGCTCTCCGTGACGGATTTGAGCAGCTTGCAGTTCTGGTCCAAAACCCAGTAACCGCCATCCGCCTGAACATAGGCCATGGCGCTGCTCTCCTGGATCGTGATGGTGACGCGGTTGGGCAGCGCGCGCGTGACCTTCGCTTTGTCCACATACGGGAGCTTGCTGAAGATGCGGCTGGCAGCCGAGAAACGGTTGATGAAAAACAGATTGTCGCCCGTGCCGATGCCGGAGGCCTCGACGACCTCCTCGGCCGTGTAGATGGAGTTGCCCACGACCTCGATCTTTGCAACACGGAAAAATACGCTCATGCCCAGGACGAGCGCCGCGCAGATCAGCAGAAAGATCAGCGGCTGCAGCAGCGACCTGCCCCGGCCGCCGGACGGGCGGCGGGGCCGGCGCGCGCGGCGCGGCCCGGGCTGCTTCGATTGTTTCATAGGCAGGTGATTCCTTTCACCGCGGCGCCGCGCAGCGCACATCGGCCCCAAGCGCCGACAGGCACGCATCGAAGCGGTCGTAGCCGCGGTTGATATAGCCGTTGTCGAGGATCTCGGTCTCGCCCTCGGCGGAGAGGCCGGCCACGATCATGGCCGCGCCGCCGCGCAGGTCGCTCGATGTGAGCGGCGCGCCGGTGAGCCGGTCGACGCCGGTGACATAGGCCACGCGCCCCTCGATGCTGACGGCTGCGCCCAGACGCCGGAACTCCTCGGCATGACGATAACGGTTGGTGAAGATGTTTTCGGTGAACACCGTGGTGCCCTTCGCCTTCAGGCAGGCAGCCATGAGCGGCGGCTGCGCATCCGTGGGAAAGCCCGGATACGGCTGCGTGACGACCGGCCGCGGCGCGGTGAGCCGCCCGGTCGATGTCAGGCGCACGGTGGACGCCGTTTTTATTATAGCACACCCTGCCTCGGAAAGCGAGTCCAGAACGGTCAAAAAATGGTCCGGATCGACGCCCTGCAGCTCCACATCGCCGCCGCAGGCGGCTCCGGCACACAAAATCGTCGCCGCGACGATGCGGTCCGGCATGATCGTGTGCTCCACAAACGGCTGCGGCCGGAAGCCGCTGACCGTGACCGTCGACGTGCCGGCGCCGGAAATGCGCGCGCCCAGCTTGCGCAGGTAGCACTGCAGGTCGAGGATCTCCGGCTCGCGCGCGGCGTTGCAGATGACCGTCTCCCCCGCCGCCGCGCAGGCGGCCAGCATGGCGTTTTCCGTCGCGCCGACGCTCGGAAACGGCAGCAGGATGCGCCGCCCCTTCAGATCGTGCGCGCAGCAGACGATGTCTCCGCCGCGCTCCGTGACCTCCGCGCCGAGCGCGCGCAGCGCGTCGAGGTGCAGGTTCACCGGCCGCGGGCCGAGCTCGCACCCGCCCGGCATGGACAGGCTCGCCGTTCCGAAGCGCGTGAGGATCGCGCCGAGAAAAATGACCGAGGAGCGCAGCTCCCGCATGAGATCGTGCGGGATGAAGTCGCGGTTCATGCCGCGGGAATCAATGCGCACCGTGTCCCCGTCGCGCTCCGCCGTGCAGCCGAGATGGCGCAGGATGCGCAGCGTGATCGTCACGTCCTTCAGGTCGGGCACGTTGTGCAGAACCGTCTCACTGCCGGCGAGCACGGATGCCGCCATGATCGGCAGCACCGCATTCTTGGCGCCCTGCACCTGGGTGCTCCCGGTCATTCTGTTTCCGCCGTAAATGTGCCATATGCTCATAATCTTTCCTCCGCACAGCAAATTCATGCCATCCTATGCAGAGAAACGCGAGATTGTCATTTTGCGTGCCGGTCGGCCAGTTTCAGCACCAGATCGGCAATGCGCTCGGCGGCGTCGGCAACGCCGGCGGATTTCATGTTCTGCGCCATCTGCGCAAGCTGCGCGGGGTCGGCGAGCAGGTCGCTGACGAGGTTATACAGATCGTCCGCCGTGAACGCGCCCTCGAGCAGCACCTTCGCCCCGCCGGCGTGCTCGAGCACGCGCGCGTTGCGCTCCTGATGGTTGTTCGTGACGTTCGGCGACGGGATGAGGATCGCGGGCTTGCCGATGCACGAGAGCTCCGCGAGCGTGGACGCGCCCGCGCGGCAGAGCACGAGATCGGCCGCGTCCATGACGAGCGGCATGTCATAAATATACGGCCGCACGTCCATGCCGTGCGCGGCGAGATCGGCCGGGCACTTTTCGAGCAGGGCCGCGTGCATCTTCTCATAGCCGTTGCGCCCGGCCGAGTGGATGAGCGCAAACGGCGCGTCCGTGACGGCGGCGCGCGTGATGAACGCCGTCATGACCTCGTTCATGTACGACGCGCCGAGCGAGCCCCAGACCGACACGACCAGCGGCCTGTCCGGGTCGAGCCCGAGCTGGCGCTTGGCCTCCGCCTTGGAGCAGGCCGTGAACGCGCCGCGCACCGGCGTGCCGGTGACGACGACCTTTTCCTGCTCGCTGTAGTGCTGCTTGCTCTCCTCGAAGCCGACGAGGATGCGGTCGACCGCGCCGGCAAGCATCTTCGTCGTCTGGCCGGGCACGGCGTTGGATTCATGCACGACGGTGGGGATACCGAGCTGCGCCGCCGCCTTGAGCACGGGGTAGCAGACATAGCCGCCGGTGCCGATGGCAACGTCGGGCTTGAAGTCCTCGATGATCTTGCGCGCGTCCTTCGTCGCCTGCCGCGCGTTGTGCAGCGAGCGGAAGTTGTACGCGATCTCCGACGGCTTAAGGCTGCGGTGGATGTTCGTGACCTCAATGGTCACGATGTCGTAGCCCGCGCGCGGGACGAGGTCGGTCTCCATCTTGCCGTTGGCGCCGACGAAGAGGATGCCGCAGTCGGGCATCCGGTCGCGCAGGATGCCAGCGACCGCGAGCGCGGGGTTGATGTGGCCTGCGGTGCCGCCGCAGGTAAAGAGAAAATTCATAGCAATGCCTCCCAGGATCAAAAACGGAAATCGGGCAGTCCGCGCCGAAGGCCGCCGCGGGCTGCCGGATATACACTTCTTCAAAGTCAGAAACTAGCGCGCTTTTTTTGTCGGAATGTCGCGCGAGATGCTCAGGATGATGCCCATCTCCCCGAGCTGCATGAGCAGCGCCGTGCCGCCGTAGCTGAAAAACGGCAGCGAGATGCCCGTGCAGGGGATGAGGTTCGTGACGACTGCGATGTTCAAAAACACCTGGATCGACAGCAGCGTCGTGATGCCGATGCCGACGAGGAAGCTGTAGCGGTCGGGCGAGTGCGCGGCGATCCAGTAGCCGCGGCAGATGAGCAGCGCAAACAGGATCAGGATCGCAATGGCGCCTACATAGCCGAGCTCCTCGCAGACGATGGAAAAGATATAGTCATTATGCTCCTCGGGCAGATAGAGGTACTTCTGCCGGCTCTGGCCGAGGCCGAGCCCGAGAAAGCCGCCCGAGCCGATGGAATACAGCGACTGCACGATCTGATAGCCAGCCGCGCTCGTATCGGCAAACGGGTCGCGCCAGGACACGATGCGCTTGTGCACATAGGGCACGAATTTGCTTGCGATGAGCAGCAGCGCGCCCGCGCTGCCCATGCCGACGAGCAGGTACGAGAGCTTGATGCCGCCGACAAACATCATCACGATCGCAAGCGCCATGATGATGATGGACGCCGACAGATGCGGCTCTAGCATCAGCAGGCCGACGATGATGACCGTGACGACCATGAACGGCACAACACCGTAGCGGAACGTCTGCATCTGCTCTTTATAGGTGCAGATCATGCTGGAGAAAAACAGCACGACCGCGATCTTTGCGATCTCCGACGGCTGAAACGTCGTGAAGCCGAGGCTCAGCCACCGGCGCGCACCGTTGACGCGAGTGCCGATGTGCGGGATCCAGACGACGGCAAGCAGGAAGATGCTCACGCCCAGCACCAGCAGCGACAGACGGCGGTAGGTCACCATGCGCACTTTGGACAGCAAGATCATGGCCACAACGCCGGCCACGGCAAAGGCCGCCTGGCGCACGAAGTAATACGTCGGCGACTTGCCCTGCGCATACGCGCGGGCGAAGCTCGACGAGAGTACCATGATGACGCCGATCGTCAGCAGCAGCAGCGTGAGCACGAAAAACGGCAGGTCGAAGCTGCCGCGCTTCGGCCCGGCGGACGCTTTCGCCTGGCGCGCGGGAAGTCTCAGATCGGAAATATTCATATAAGCACCTCCCTGCACCGCGGCGCGCGCCTCACACGCCGAAGCGGTGGAACACGCCGATGAACGACAAAACTGCAAACAGCACCGTCACGCCGGCAAACAGCACCACGATCTGCGTTTCCTTCCACTTGTGGCCCGTCCAGCCGCCCATCTCGAGATGGTGGTGGAACGGGGACATTTTGAACACGCGCTTGCCGTGCGTGAGCTTGAAGTAGCCGACTTGGATGATATCCGACAGCGCCTCGATGATGTACATGATGCCGAGCGTCACAAGGATGAGCGGCATGTCGTAGGCAAAGGCCAGCGCCGCGACCGCGCCGCCGAGAAAGAGCGAACCCGTGTCGCCCATGAACACCTTCGCCGGGTGGAAGTTATAGATCAAAAAGCCCAGCAGGCCGCCGGCAAGGCCGGAGGCAAACACGCCGAGGGACAAAAACCGCTCGCCCCAGAGCATGGAGATGACGGCGAAGAAGATGCACACCGGCATCGTCGTGCTCGCGGCGAGGCCGTCCACACCGTCGGTGAGGTTCACGGAGTTGACCGTGCCGACGATGACGAAGGCCGCGAAGATGACATACAGCGGCTCGGAGACCGGCACCGTCTTGTTCCAGAACGGGATGTACAGGCTGTCGAGCGCGACATAGCCGAAGCGGCGCATGAGGAAAATGAACGCCACGGCCGCCGCCAGCTGCAGCAGCAGCTTCTTGCCGGCCGTCAGGCCGAGATTCTGCTTTTTCTTGAGCTTTTCATAGTCGTCCAGAAAACCGATCGCGCCGAACACGAGCGCGAACGCCAGACAAAACAGGTGGCCGTATTCGCCCTCGGCCATGCACTCAAAGCCGACCGACAGGCACACGACCGCGATCGCGGCGATGAACATCAGCCCGCCCATGGTGGGCGTGCCCTGCTTGGACATGTGCCACGTAGGACCGTTTTCCTTGATGCTCTGGCCCGCCTTGATGCGTCTGAGATACGGGACCAGGAAAAATCCGACGACGGCCGACACCGCAAACGCGATGACGAACGCCAGTATCAGCTTCAGTGTCATTTCTCTCTCTTCCTCTTCTCGAGTATTTCGGCGACGATCTCGCGCTCGTCCATGTGCACTTTCGTCTTGCCGATGATCTGGTAATCCTCATGGCCCTTGCCGCAGAGGATGATGACATCGCCGGGGCAGTGATTCTCGATCGCGTAGGCAATGGCCTCGCGCCGGTCGGGCCGCACGACATAGGGCGTGTGCGTCTCCTTGAGACCGGGAAGGATATCGGCGATGATCGCCTCCGGGTCTTCCGTGCGCGGATTGTCGCTCGTGACGATGACGAAATCCGCCTTCTGGCCCGCGATGCGGCCCATCTTCGGACGCTTGCCGCGGTCGCGGTCGCCGCCGCAGCCAAAGAGGAACACGAGCCGCGCGGGTGCGAACTCGCGCACCGTCGTGAGGATGTTGTCGATGGCGTCGGGCGTGACGGCGTAGTCGATGAGGATGGCGTAATCCCCGTCGGTCTCGAGCACCTCGGCGCGGCCCTTGACGGGCTTTGCCGTGTCGAGCGCGGCGGCGCAGTCGTCGAGCGAAATGCCGAGCGCGCAGGCGCAGGCAATGACGCTCAGCGCGTTGTAGACCGAGAACATGCCGGGGATGCCGAGGCGCATGCGCGCGATCGCATCGCCGTGCATGGCGACAAAGCGCACGCCCGACGCGCTCAGGCGGATGTCCTTGGCCACGAGGTCGGCGTCGTTGCGTTTGGCGGAATAGGTGTGCATCGGGCATTTGGCGTGCTCGAGCATGACGTGCGCCCAATCGTCGTCCGCGTTGACGATGCCGACGTCACTCTGCGCAAACAGCTGCGCCTTGGCCGCGGCATACGCCTCCATGGTCTTGTGAAAGTCCAGATGATCCTGCGACAGGTTCGTGAAGATGCCCACCCGGAAGCGGATGCCCTCCACGCGGTGCAGCACGAGCGAGTGCGACGACACCTCCATGACCGCGTGCGTGCAGCCGGCGTCGACCATTCGGCGCAGGAGCTTTTGCAGCTCATAGGCGTCGGGCGTGGTGTGCTCGGTGTGTAGCACCTCGTCGCCGATGACGTTCGCGTTCGTGCCGATGAGGCCGACCTTTGTGTGCAGACACTGCTCGAGCATATGCTTGATGAGCGTGGTGACGGTGGTCTTGCCGTTCGTGCCGGTCACGCCGATCATGGTCAGCTCGCGCGACGGGTTATCGAAAAATTCGCAGCAGATGCGCGAGAGCGCAAGACGGCTGTCGGCCACGAGGATATACGGTATCTCGACCTCTGGCTTTCGCTGGCAGAGCACGACGGCCGCACCGCGCTCGGCGGCCGCGCCGATGAACCGGTGCCCGTCGGACTCATACCCGCAGACGGCGGCGAACAGGTCGCCGGGCTGCGTGGTGCGCGAGTCAAAGCTGATATCCCGGATGTCCAGTTCCGGATCGGCGGTGCATTCGCACACGTCCAGAACGGACAGCAGTCGCTTGAGTTTCATAAACGTACCTCCGTTGTTCGTCAGTATCGGCCCAGCATGCCCGAATCGCTGGTCACGAGCGTGACCTCCACGACCGTACCGTGATCGATCTGGGTGCCGGCGGCGACGCTCTGGCCGGAGATGACCTGCGCCGCGGTATCCGTGATCGAACTGCTGGTCTTGATATACAGCCCCAGTGCGGCCATGCGGTCGCGGGCTGTCTGATAGCTGAGATTGGACAGATCCGGCATCGTCTCCTTGTCGGCCGAGGGCTCTTTGCCGGCATAGAGCAGGATGGTGCTGCCGTTGGCCACGACCGCGCCGCTGCCCGGAAGCTGCGCCGTGATTGTGCTGCCATCACCGTAGATGCGCGCCTGCAGGCCCACCTCCGCGAGCGCGGCCTTCGCCTGCTCAACGGATAGGCCCGTCACGTTCGGTACGGTCTTATCCATATGCGTCTTTTCCGTCTCGGAGTACGACGGCTCCACGCCGAGGTACGGCAGGATGTCCGCCATCATTTTGCCGACGACGGGCGCGGCCATCTGGCCGCCGCTGATATAGATGCCGGTGCTGTTGCTCGGCGTGTCGAGCAGCACGAGGATGACGATCTGCGGGTCGTCCGCCGGCGCAAAGCCGATGAACGAGACGATGTACTCCTTCGCGCCGCCGGCCGCGTCCTGCGCGACCTTTTCCGACGTGCCGGTCTTGCCGCCGATGCGGTAGCCGGCGACGTAGGCGTTCTTGCCGGTGCCGTCGACGGGGTCGCCGACGACCTGCTCGAGGATCTGGCGCACGGTGGCGCTCGTCTGCTCGCTCACGACCTGGCGCACCACGGTCGGCGAATTGGACACGACCGCTTCCCCGTCGCTGTTGACGATGCTCTTGACGACGTACGGCTTCATGAGATAGCCGCCGTTGACGCAGGCGCTGACTGCCGTGATGAGCTGCAGCGGCGTGATCGTAAACGTCTGGCCGAAGGAGGCCGCCGCGAGCTGGGAGAGGTTCTCCGGGTCGTAGAACGTGTTCTGGCTCCACCAGATGCTGCCGCTCTCGCCGGACATGTCGATGCCGGTCTTGGCGGTGAGGTTGCTGTCCACGTTGCTGGTCAAGTTCAGGAAGCCGAACGCCTCGGCGTACTTGTAGAAGGTGCGCGCGCCGATGAGCTGGCCGATCTGCACGAGCGCCACGTTGCACGAGTGCTGGATGGCCTGCGTCAGGTTCTGACTGCCGTGGCCGGTCGTTTTCCAGCACTTGAGCGGATCGGTACGGCCGAGCACGTTCGTGCTGCCGCCGCAGTAAAACGACGAATTTTCATTGACCACGCCCTCTTCGAGCGCCATGGCCAGCGTGATGATCTTGAACGTCGAGCCGGGCTCGTAGGTGTCCGACAGGGCCTTGTTGCGCCACTGCTTCGTCTGCGCGGCGGAGAGCATCTCGGCCTTCTTGTCGGGATTCGTTTCGGCGTCGATGGCCTCCTGATCCTTGTCACTGACCTTCTGATAGTCGTTCAGGTCAAAGTTGCCGAGCGAGACCATGCCGAGAATGGCGCCGCTGTTGGGGTCCATGGCGATGGCCGCGGCGCCATTTTGCACGTCGTAGTCCTCGACCGCCTGCTGCAGGTGCTTTTCGAGGTAATACTGGATCGTGGCGTCGATGGTCAGGTTCATGTCGTCGCCCTTTGTCTCATCGTAGTAGTCCTCGTAGTTGACAAAGAGCATATCCGTGCCGCGGTTATCCGTCGCGCGGATGATGCGCCCGGCGCTGCCGGTCAGATAGCTGTCATAGCGCTGCTCCAGGCCGTAGAGGCCGTTGTTGTCCTGCCCGACGAAGCCGATGACGTGCGCGGCCAGATTGCCGTAGGGGTAATAGCGCTTCGTGTCCGGCTCGATCTTCACGCCGGTGAGGTTGTTCTCCTTCTTGAACGCGCGCACTTTTTCCGACACTTCCGGCTCGACCTTGCGCTTGACGACCTCATACCAGCGGTCGGTATTCTTCGTCATGGCCAGGATCTTATCATAATCGACGTCGAGGATCTCGGAAAGTTCGCGCGCGATCAGCTGCGGATCTTCTTTGTTCTTGACGATCTCGGCCGGGCTGATGAAGATCGTATCGACCGAGGCGTTCATGGCCAGGATCTTGCCGTTCGTATCGTAGATCGCGCCGCGCGAGGCCGTGATCTCCGTCGTGCGCACCTGCTGGTCGATCGCCATTTTTTCGTACTCGTCATGGTGTACGATCATGACATTGAACAGCTTGATGCCAAGGACAGCAAATGCAAGGATGCCGCACACAATCAAAAGGAAGCGTGTGCGGCGGAGCATCATGATATTCGGTGTTTTAGTACTTGCACGAAAAGGCACGCGGTTATCCCGGCGCCCGGAAGTTTCATTCGCCATGTCTGTCTCCTTGTTCCTGCGGGGATAGTACTATCATACAGGCTGGCTTATCGAAAATATTCCAAAATGGAAGAGAAGAAATCGCCGAGGCGGTCGGCAAGGCTCAGCGGTTCGGCCGCGTTCTGGTCAAGGACCACCGCCGTGTCCGTGGCGTCGCTGCTGATATAATAGAGCTGATCGCTGCGCGGCTTCTGCATGCCGAGCTCGTGGATGGCGTAATCCTCGATCTCCGTGAGGTTGAACGCGCTCTCGTAATCAATGCGCAGGCGCGTTTGCTGTTCCTGCAGCTGGGTATACTGATCCTCCAGCGCCGAGACCTCCGCCGACGCCTGCGAGAGCTGCACGCGCGCGACCAGCGACACGACGATCAGCACGGCGGCAATGGCAAAGCCGAGCACGGCCAGCGGGGCGATCGCCTGCTTGGGGGTGGGAACGGACTCCGGGACGACGGCCTCCGTCGTCCGGGGAGCGTGCGGCATCTCGACCGGCGCACTGTACCGGTATTCTTCGGCAGCCGTGCTGTGCAGGTCATACGCCGCGTTGCCGTCCATGGGCGCGGTATTGCGTTTTTTCGAAGCAGGAGATGCCATGATCGGCTCCTTTCTCAGACGCGCTCGGCAACGCGCAGCTTCGCGCTGCGGGCGCGCGGGTTACACTCCAGTTCTTCCTCGCCGGGCAGGATCGGTTTGCGGGAAACGCTGCGCAGCGTCTGCACAAAGCCGCAGGTGCACACCGGCGCCTCGCGCGGGCAGGTGCAGCCGTGCTCCCGCCGGGCGATGCCGGTCTTGACGATCCGGTCCTCGAGGGAATGAAAGCTGATGACGCACAGCCGCCCGCCGACGCGGAGCTTGTCCGGCGCGGTGTCCATCATCTCGCGCACCGCCGCCAGCTCGTCGTTCACGGCGATGCGGATCGCCTGAAAGCTGCGCTTGGCGGGATGCTGCTTTTCGCGCAGCGCCGCGCCCGGCATGGCCGAGCGGATCACATCGACCAGCTCCAGCGTGGTCGAGATCGGCCGCTGCGCCCGGGCGCGTACGATCGCCCCGGCAATGCGAGGCGCATAGCGCTCCTCGCCGTATTCATACAAAATGCGTTTGAGCTCATTCTCCGGCCACTCGTTGACGACGTTCCACGCGCTCAGGCCGCTGGTCGCGTCCATGCGCATATCGAGCGGCGCGTCGTGCATATACGAAAAGCCGCGCTGCGTCTCGTCGAGCTGCGGTGAGGAAACGCCGAGGTCAAAGAGCATGCCGTCCACGGCGTCGATGCCGAGGCGGTCGAGAATGGCGGCCGTGTCGCGGAAGTTGCCGTGCACGAGCTGCACGCGTTCCCCGAACGGGGCCAGCCGCGCGCCGGCGCGCGCAATCGCTGTCTCGTCGCGGTCGATGCCGATGAGCGTTCCGGTCGTCAGGCGGCCGGCGATCTGCTCGGAGTGGCCGCCCATGCCGAGCGTGCCGTCCACGTAAATGCCGTCGGGGCGGATGTTCAGGTTGTCGATGCATTCGTGCAGCAGCACGGGGATATGTCCGGCGTCCATCAGAAATCCAGCTCCTCCATCACGGCGGCGATGTTCTCCGGCAGCGCCTCGAGCGGGCAGATCTCATCCCAGCGCGCGCTATCCCAGAACTCCGCATGGTTGTTGCTGCCGACCACGGTGACGCTCTTGGTCAGGCCGGCGAATTCACGCAGGTGCTGCGGCAGGAGGATACGTCCCTGTCCGTCGAGATCGCAGCGGGCCGCATACGCGAACAGCGGGCGCACCTTGCGCTGCTGCAGATTGGTCATGGCCGCCGCCTTCTCGGAGATCGCCTTCCAGTTTTCCTGACTGTAGGCCGACAGGCACTTTTCGGGCGAGACCGTCACATAGAACGTGTCGCCCAGTTCTTCACGGAGCTTGGCCGGGATGAACAGACGGCCTTTGGCGTCAAGCGTATGCTGATAGATACCGGTCATGCTGCATCCCCCCTTCTCCGAAATCGTGCACTTTCGCGCCCCATGCGTGGGTTTTTGATGCTTTTTAAACCACTTCGCCCCACGTGCAATCCTCATTATAGTGGCAGGATGGAAAAATTGCAAGGAGAAATTCCCGCCTTTTTCTTGCAATTTCCGACAATTCTGTCAAGCCGACTGTGGTTTTTCCGGCCACAAGCATTTGCGTTCCCCGCCGAAAAAAGGAAAACGGCGGCACAAGATGTGCCGCCGAAGCGTGAAAAAGTCCCCGCCGGAAGCGCCCAAAGCGCGCCCGGCGGGGAAAAATTTCGGCAAAACGCACCACCGCCGCCGGACATACCGGCGGCGGTGCGGATGTGCAGGAAAAGCAGGTCAGTTGGTTTCCTCCTCGGGGGCTTCCTCGCCCTCGAAGCGGATCTCCGGCTGTCTGGCTGCAGGGGCAGCGGCGGGCGCAGCCGTGCTGCCGGCAACGTTCTGGAACGCAGCGTGCGCCTGCTGCACGCTGCCGAGCGCGGCGGAGATGGCCTCCTCCGTGCGGCGCAGCGCCTCATCGCAGAACTGGCTCGAGGCACGGCGCAGCGCGTCGGCCTTGGCCTGCGTGGAGGCGAGCATTTCGTTGCTGCGGGCCTTGGCGATGCGCACGATCTCCTGATCGTCCACGAGCGCGCGGGCGCGCTCCTCCGCCTGATTGCGGATGCCTTCGGCCTCGCGCTTGGCGTTGTTGATGAATTCGTCGCGGGCAGAGACCAAACGCTTTGCCTCGGAAAGCTCCACCGGCATGGCGGTCTTGATCTCATCGAGGATCTCGAGGACCTGGTCGCGCTCGACGATGCACTTTTCGTTGCCGAGCGGCACGCCCCATGCCTCCGACACCATGGTATAAAGCTGGTCAATGAGTTCCATGACTTCGTTGTCCATTTTGTTTCCTCCCAAAGCGTGTTCCGGCAGTGCCGGTGAAAAAGTCGATCTGAAACGGGTTTATTCGCCGCGCGTCGCGCGTTCGTGCACATCGTCAATGATCTCGCACGGGACGAACGGCGTCAGATCCGCGCCGTAGCCCGCGAGCTCCTTGACGACCGACGAGCTGAGGAACGTATATTTCTGACTGGCCGTCAGGAACATGGTGTCCAGCTCGGGATTGATCTTCTTGTTGATGAGCGCCATCTGAAACTCGTTTTCAAAGTCCGTGTTCGCGCGCAGGCCCTTGACGATCACCGCACCCTCCGGGAAGGTCTTGGCGTATTCGGCGAGCAGGCCGTCGAACGTGTCCACCTCCACATTGGGGAAGCGGCTGACGACGCGGCGCGCGAGCGCCACGCGCTCCTCGCGGGTAAACATGGGGTGCAGCTTGCCGGCGTTGGGCATGATGCACACGACGACGCGGTCGAAAATGCCGGACGCGCGGCGGATGATGTTCAGGTGGCCGAGGGTAATAGGGTCAAAGCTGCCGGGGTAAATCGCTGTTTTCATGCGTGGATTCCCTTTCCGTAGAGCGTGAGCTTGATCTTGCCGTAATTGCGCTCCGTGAGCAGATGATACGGCGCTCGAAGCTGCGGGAGCACCTTTTCGCGGCGGCTCTCACACACGATTATACCACCCTCAGCTAATATGTCAAACTGTACAACATTTTCAAGTGCTTTGTCAAGCAATCCCGTATCATACGGCGGATCGAGGAAGATCAGGTCAAATTTTCCGCACGTGCGCAGGTAGCCGAGCGACTCGCCCTGCACCACGTCGCCCTGCAGGCGGCAGAGTGCGAGATTGGCGCGCACGAGCTGCACGGCGGCGCGGCTCTCGTCGACGAACACGGCGCTGCGCGCGCCGCGGCTGAGCGCCTCGATGCCGAGCTGGCCCGTGCCGGCAAAGAGGTCGAGCACGCGCCGGCCCTCGATGTCGAACTGGATGAGGTTGAACATGGATTCCTTGACGTTATCGGTCGTGGGACGGGTGGCCATTCCCTCCGGCTCGCGCAGCCTGCGGCCGCGGGCCGTACCTGTGATCACACGCATGGCGGTTCTCCTTTCGGGTGATAGTGGTCGTAGACCGCGCGGGCAGCACCCGCCGGAACGGCCGCGCACAGCTCCTCATACGAAGCCGCGCGGATGGCCTTTGTGCTGCGGAACGCCTTGAGCAGCGCGTTGCGCCGCTTCTCGCCCACGCCGGGGATCTGATCGAGCTCGGACGAGAGGCTCTCGCGCCGCAGCCGGCGCTGATAGTCGATGGAAAAGCGGTGCGTCTCCTCTTGGATCGTGCCGATGAAGGCAAACACCGCGGGGTTGGCGGAAATGCCGATCTCATGCCCGCCGGGCGTGATGAGCGCGCGCGTGCGGTGGCGGTCGTCCTTGACCATGCCGAACACCGGCACGGTCAGGCCGAAGCCGTCGAGCACCGTCTGTGCGACCGTCGCGTGCTCCGCGCCGCCGTCGATGAGCAGCAGATCCGGCAGCGGGCAAAAGCCCGGATCGCCGTCCACATAGTGCTGAAAGCGGCGCGTGACCGCCTCGTGCATGGCGCCGTAGTCGTTCTGCCCGTCCGTCGTGCGGATGCGGAACTTCCGGTAGTCCGACTTGCGCGGCCGGCCGTGCTGAAACACGGTCATACCGGCAACGATGCCGGTATCGCCGAGGTTCGAGATGTCAAATGCCTCGATGCGCTCGGGCGGCGCGTCGAGCTCCAGCGCACGCTGAAGCCATTCGAGCGTTTTGAGGCTGCGCTGTGCCGCGGTCGTCGCAATGAGGATCTCCTCGCGCGCGTTGTTCGCCGCCATCTCCGTCAGGCGGCACTTGTCGCCGCGCTGCGGCACGGCGAGCGCGACCTTGTGCCCCGCCGCCTCGGTGAGCAGGCGCTCGAGCGCTTCCTGCCCCTCGAGCGCGCACGGCAGCAGCACCTGCCGCGGATAGGCGCCACGCCCCTCGTAATACTGCTGCACGAGCGCGGCAAGCGCCTCGCCGTCCGGCTCCATCGGCTCGTCGAGAAACGACTTGTCCTTGCCGGTGAGGTTGCCGTCCGTAAAGTGCAGCACGGTAAAGCAGCACTTGGCCCCGCGCTGAAAGCCGACGGCGTCCGTGTCGGAGTAGGCCGTGGCGATGACGCGCTGGTGGTTCTGCAGGCCCTGGATGGCACGCAGCCGGTCGCGCAGCGACGCCGCGTATTCAAACCGCAGCGCATCGGCCGCAGCCTGCATCTGCTCGGTCAGTTCGGCCGTGAGCTCCGCCGTGCGGCCGTCGAGGATCATCTCGGCCTCGCGGATGGCCTTGAGGTACTCCGCGCGCGTGACGTCCTTCAGGCAGTAGCCCGCGCAGGTGCCCATGTGGTAATTCAGGCACGGGCGGGCGCGGCCGATGTCGCGCGGAAAGCGGCGCGTGCACGTCGGCAGGCGCAGCGTCTTGCATACAGTGTCGATGATCTCGGCCGTCATGCTCCGGCCGCCGTAGGGGCCGAAGTACTTCGCGCCGTCCTTCTCCGTATGATTGACGAGCGAGAACGTCGGGTACGGCTGCGTCACGTCCAGACGCACGAAGGGATAGCCCTTGTCGTCCTTGAGCAGGATGTTGTATTTGGGTTTGTGCAGCTTGATGAGCGAGTTTTCGAGCACGAGCGCTTCGAACTCGGACTGCACGACGATGACATTGAAATCCGCAACGTGCGCGACCATGGCCGCCACCTTCGGCAGGTGCTCGCCGCGAAAATAGCTCGTGACGCGGTTTTTGAGCGCTTTCGCCTTGCCGATATAGATGACCTCGCCGTGCTCGTCGAGCATGATGTACACGCCCGGCAGCAGTGGGAGCATATTGGCCTTTTCGCGCAGTTGCTCGGGTCGGAGTTTTTCCATAGTCTGCTCCTGCGATGCCGAAAAAAATCTGCGGTCAGGAAAACAGGGGCGTGCTGATGACACGCCCCTGTTTCGGTTTCATGTTGTTGGGATCACTCGGAAAAATCGGAATTGATCAGTGCGGTCAGGGTATCGATCGCTTCCTGCTCGTCGGCGCCGTCGGCCACGAGGGTGATCGTCGAGCCCTTCACGATGCCAAGTGACAGGACGCCGAGAAGGCTCTTGGCGTTAACGCGTCTCTCGTCTTTCTCGATCCAGATGCTGCTCTTGAACTCGTTTGCCTTCTGGATAAAAAAGACCGCGGGCCGTGCATGGAGTCCCTCCAGGTTGTTGATGACTGCTTCTTTCGTGATCATTTTCTCCACTCCTTATGCACTATTATGCTTGTATCATCTTATCAAAAACGCCCAGCATCGTCAACCGATTTTCGTTTTTTTGTTGCTTTGCACAGCGTTTTTTCGCCGGGTTTTTCTGTTTTTATTTCAGTTCGACAACGGTCACGCCGCTCTCGCCCTCGCCGTAACGGCCGAGCCGGTAGGACTTGACGGCCTTGTTTTTGCGCAGCGACTGCTGCACGGCGGCGCGCAGCGCGCCGGTGCCCTTGCCGTGGATGATGGTGACTTTCTCGAGCTTGGCCATGACGGCGTTGTCGAGGAAACGCTCGGTCGCGGCGACGGCCTCCATCGTGTCCATGCCGCGCAGGTCGATCTCCGACTCGGCGGCCACATTGCGCAGGCTGGCTGCGTGCGCGGCGGCAAACTTCTGCGCCTCGGGCTTCTCGTTTTCGAGCAGGTACACGTCCTGTTCCTTGGCCGTCACGTTCATGATGCCCGCGCGCAGGGTCAGCGTCCGGTCGGTGGAGATGGCCGTGACGGTCGCCTTGATGTCGCCCATCTTGCGCAGCTGCACGGTGTCGCCCACGCGCACCGGGCGGGCGGAGACTTTCTTCTCCCTGGGCTGCGGGTGCGCCGCGGCGGCGGCCGCGTCCTCGGCCACGTTCAGCTTACGGCGCAGGGCGGCGCGCGCGTCGTTGGCGCGGTGGTGGTCGGCGTCCGTTTTCTCCATTTTGCGCAGCGCGTCGAGCTCGCGCATCACCTCGTCCGCCGTGCGGCGCGCGTCGCCGATGATGCGCTCGGCGTCGCGGCGGGCCTTCTCGTCCGCCTTTTCCAGCCGGACGGAGAGCTCCGCCTTCAGGCGCTCGGACTTGCGGCGGTTTTCCTCCGCCTCGCGCAGCTGACGCGCCGCCTCGGCACGGTCGCGCTCCATGAGCTGGCGCACCTGCTCGAGCTTTTCGATGGTGGCCTCCATGCTCGCGCTCTCGGTGCTGACGCGGCTGCGCGCGTCGTCGATGATCTCCTGCGGCAGGCCCAGCCGCTCGGAGATGGCAAAGGCGTTGGACTTGCCGGGGATGCCGATGAGCAGGTGGTACGTCGGGCGCAGGGAGTCCACGTCAAACTCGCACGAGGCGTTCATGACGCCGGGCTGCGTCGTGGCGTAGACCTTGAGCTCGGTATAATGCGTCGTGGCGGCGATGAGCGCGCCGCACTTGCGCGCGTGCTCGATGATGGCGATGGCCAGCGCCGCGCCCTCTGCCGGGTCCGTGCCGGCGCCGAGCTCGTCGAACAGCAGCAGCGACCGGTCGTCGCACTCCTTGAGCATGCGCACGGTGTTCGTCATGTGCGCCGAGAACGTGGACAGCGACTGCTCGATGCTCTGCTCATCGCCGATGTCGGCCATGATCTCGTGGAACACCGGCATGGTGCTGCCGTCGGCACACGGGATGTGCAGGCCGCACTGCGTCATGGCCGCGAGCAGACCGATGGTCTTGAGTGTGACGGTCTTGCCGCCGGTGTTCGGGCCGGTGATGACGAGCGTGTCAAATTCGCCGCCGAGCGAAACATCGATCGGCACAGCGGTGTCCTTCGGCAGCAGCGGATGGCGCGCGCGGCGCAGCTGCAGGTGCTTGTCCGTCAGCTCCGGCGCGATCGCGTCGAGCTGGTAGGCGAGCTTTGCCTTGGCAAAAATGAGGTCGAGGCGCACGAGCACGTCAAAGTCGCTCGAGATGTCCTCCCGGTGCGCGGCGCACTCGGCCGAGAGCTCGGCGAGGATGCGCTCGATCTCCGTCTTTTCACGTGCGCGCAGCTCCCGCAGCTCGTTGTTCGCCTTCACGGCGGCCATCGGCTCGATGAACAGCGTCGCGCCGGAGGCCGACACGTCGTGCACGAGGCCGGGCACGGCGCCCTTGTGCTCGGCCTTGACCGGCACGACATAGCGCTCGGAGCGCATGGTGATGATCGGCTCCTGCAGCGCCTTGGCATAGCTCGGCGAGGAGATGATCTTCTGCAGCGCATCGTGCACGCGCGCGCTCGCGGCGCGGATCAGCCGGCGGATGGACGCCAGCTCGCTCGACGCGCTGTCGGCGATCTCATCCTCGCCGGTGATGGAGGTGAAGATCTTCTCCTCCAGAAAGCGGTTGGCCTGCAGGGCGCTGAAGAGGTAGTCGATGCTCGTCTTGTCCTGCCGCTCGCCGGTGCCGTAGCTGCGCACGCAACGCGCCGCCTGCAGCACGCCCGCGATATCCAGCAGCTCGCGCGTGTTGAGCGCGCCGCCCATGTCCGCGCGCTGCAGCGCCGCGCGTACGTCCTTCACACCGGAAAACGACGGGCTGCCCTTGACGACCATCATCGATGCGGCGGCGCTCGTCTCGCCGAGGCGGGTCGCCACCACGGCGCGGTCGCCGCTCGGACGCAGGGCCATGGCCTGCGTGCGGGCCGTTTCGCTCACGGCCTGCGCAGCCAGCAGCGCCAGCACGGCCGGCAGCTCCAGCGTCTGCAGGGATTTTTCATAGGAATCCATAGGATGTCTCCTTTGCGGGGGAAAAATTCAAGATCAGATGCGCGCGACGCCGCTCGCGCGCGCGGCCTGCGCGACCGCCGCGGCCACGGCCGGGCCGACGCGCGGGTCAAAGGCCTTGGGGATGATATAATCGGCGCACAGCTCCTCGGGCGTGATGAGCGCCGAGAGCGCGTGCGCGGCGGCGAGCTTCATGGGTTCGTTGATATCGGACGCGCGCACGTCGAACGCGCCGCGAAAGATACCCGGGAAGGCCAGCACGTTGTTGATCTGGTTCGGATAGTCGCTGCGGCCGGTGCTGACGACGGCCGCGCCCGCGGCCCTGGCCTCGTCGGGGAAGATCTCCGGCGTGGGGTTGGCGCAGGCAAAAACGATGGCGTCGCGGTGCATGGTGCGCACCATGTCGCCGGTCAGCAGGCCGGGCTGCGACACGCCGATGAACACGTCCGCGCCGCGGACGACATCGGCCAGCGTGCCGGCCTGACGGCGGAGGTTCGTGACCTCGGCCATCTCGGTTTTGATCCAGTTCATGTTCTCCGGCCGGCCGGCATAGATCGCGCCCACGCGATCACAGAGCGTCACGTCGCGCGCGCCCGCGCTCAGCAGCAGCTTGCTGATGGAAATGGCGGCCGCGCCTGCGCCGGACAGGACGATCTTCACGTCCTCGAGGCGCTTGCCGACCACGCGCAGCGCGTTTGTGAGGCCCGCGAGCGTGATGATGGCCGTGCCGTGCTGGTCGTCGTGAAAGACCGGAATGTCGCACAGCTGCTTGAGCTTGCGCTCGATCTCAAAGCAGCGCGGCGCGGAGATGTCCTCCAGATTGATGCCGCCGAAGCTGCCGGAGAGCAGGTACACCGTGCGCACGAACTCGTCCACATCCTTCGTGCGGATGCACAGCGGAAAGGCGTCCACGTCCGCAAACGCCTTGAACAGCACGCACTTGCCCTCCATGACAGGCATGCCCGCCTCGGGCCCGATGTCGCCAAGGCCGAGCACGGCCGAACCGTCCGTGATGACGGCGCAGAGATTGTGCCGGCGCGTGAGCGTGTAGCTCTTGTCCGGGTCGCGCTGGATCTCCAGACACGGCTGGGCCACGCCGGGCGTATATGCGAGCGACAGGTCGTCCTTTGTGGAGACCGGCACGCGGGTGTTGACTTCGATCTTGCCGCCCCACTGCTCGTGCAGACGGAGCGATTCCTTTGCGTAATCCATGCTTATGCCTCCTCCTGTTTCGGGTGCACCATATTCTCGGGCCGCACCCAGGCGTCAAACTCCTCGGCCGTGAGCAGGCCGAGCTCCACCGCCGCGGCTTTGAGCGTCTGGCCGGTGACGTGGGCGTGCTTTGCGATCTTTGCCGCGTTTTCGTAGCCGATGTGCGGGTTGAGCGCCGTGACAAGCATGAGCGATGCGTCCAGATGCGCCTGAATGACGGCGTAATTTGGCCGGATGCCGCGCACGCAGTTGGCCTCGAACGAATCCATGGCGTCAGAAAGCAGACGCGCCGACTGCAGGAAGTTATAGATCGTCACCGGCAGGAACACATTGAGCTGGAAGTTGCCCTGCGACGCCGCGATGCCGATGGCCGTGTCATTGCCCATGACCTGCACGGCCACCATCGTGACGGCCTCGCACTGCGTGGGATTGACCTTGCCGGGCATGATGGACGAGCCGGGCTCGTTGGCCGGGATGATGAGCTCGCCGATGCCGCAGCGCGGGCCGGAAGCGAGCCAGCGCACGTCGTTGGCGATCTTCATGAGATCGGCCGCCAGCGCCTTGAGCGCGCCGTGGGCAAACACCATCTGGTCCTTGCTCGTGAGCGCGTGGAACTTGTTCGGCGCCGACAGGAAGGCGTAGCCCAGCAGCTCGGAGATCTCCTCCGCCGCCAGATCGCCGAACGCCGCCGGGGCGTTGAGCCCCGTGCCGACGGCCGTGCCGCCGAGGGCAAGCTCGCTCAGCGCACGGCAGGCCTGCACGATCATGTCGCGGTCGTGGCCGAGCATGGCGCTCCAGCCGCTGATCTCCTGCCCGAGCGTGAGCGGCACGGCGTCCTGCAGGTGCGTGCGGCCGATCTTGACCACATCGCGGTACTCCGCGCTCAGGCGGTCGAGCGTCGCCGTCAGGCGGCCGATGGCCGGCAGAACCTGCTCCTCGAGCGCGACGCGCGCGGCCACGTGCATAGCCGTCGGAAACGTGTCGTTCGAGCTCTGCGAGCAGTTGACGTGGTCATTCGGGTGCACAAGATCTTCACCCAGCAGCTCATTGGCGCGGTGGGCAATGACCTCGTTGACATTCATATTCGTCTGCGTGCCGCTGCCGGTCTGCCAGACGGCGAGCGGGAAGTTGCCGTCGAGCGAGCCGTCGAGGATCTCATGGCAGGCGGTCTCGATCGCGCCGGCGCGGCGGGCGTCGAGCACGCCGAGCTGCGCGTTCGCGCGCGCGGCCGCGAGCTTCACGACCGCGAACGCGCGGATGACCTCCGGCGGGATCTTCTCGGTGCCGATGCGGAAGTTTTCAAAGCTGCGCTGCGTCTGCGCGCCCCAGTAACAGTCGGCAGGCACACGCACCTCGCCCATGGTATCATGCTCCAGACGGTATTCCATCCTGTAACCTCTTTTCGCAAAAATCTCAGATGCCGCTATTATACGCCCATCTGCCCGCGCACCGCAACCCCGGAAACGCGCAAAAAGCAGCGCCGTCCGAAGACGGCGCTGCTGAAAACTGTCGGAAAACCCAAGCGGTTTTCCGACAAAGGGCTTGCAGTCTGCTGCGCGCAGAATTTGTGTGCCGCCGGCGCACAAATTTCACACTTGCAGCCTGAGAAGTATTTTTTCCGCCGCACATATCGCCGGAAAAGATGACGGGATTTCCTTTCGCCGCTCCGGCGGCGAAACTCTGCGAGGCTTCTCCTTATCCGGCGCTTAGCCCGCGCGGCGCAGCACCCAGAGGCTCTGGATCTGCCCGGCGAGGGTGTCATAGTCCCAGCTCTTTTGGGAGTTCGTGGGGCTGTTCGGATCGTTGAGCGTGATCTTGTCGCCGTCGCGCCCGGTCAGGACGAGGAAGTGCCCGTCGGTCGTGAAATCGCCTGGGCCGACGACCACGATGATCGGATTGCCAACGTCGAGATTGCGGTAGATGCGGTCCTTGTCCAGCGGGATCTGCGTCACGTCCAGGCCGAGCATCCGCCCGCCCTCGGAGATGAGCGCCCACTTGCTGCCGCTGCCGGGCACGTTGAACTGGTGCGCTTCCGCGAACTGGCACATCCAGAGCGGGTCCTTCGTCGTGTCGCCGGTGAGGTAGATCGTGACCATGGACAGGCACGTCGGCCCGCAGCCGGCCAGGCCGATGATGCTCTCGTTGTATTCGCGGTAGCCCCAGCGCTCGTCCCACTGCAGCAGCAGCGGCACGGTCTCCGACCCGGCAAGGCCGCTGAGGTCGATCGTCGGGGTCAGATCTTTTTTCTTCGGGTAGTCGCGCACGAAATCGCGCGCGTCGGGATTGCGGGCATAGAGCTGCACGAGCGCGTCCGGATAATCATCGAGCGAGGCATCATTTTTCTCGGCATAGCTGTCCAGCTCGCGCTGCGCGCGCTCGGCCGTCGTCTTGCCGCTCGTGAGCAGACCGCGCGCAAACACGCCGAAGACGATCAGCGCCAGCAGCACCACAATGACCAGCAGCCGCCGGCGGCCGCGTTTTCTTGTCTTTCGGGACATGGCAGAGTTCCTTTCCGAATGGATGCTCCTGATTATACACGATTCCGGGCCGAAAATCTCGAAAAATTTCTGAAATCTTTTTTAAACACAAAACGGCCGGACGCTCTGAGCGTCCGGCCGGGAGGATCCGGGTGATTCAGTTGGCCGTCTCGCCGGACGTGCTCTGCGTCTGGCGGAACACATCGGTGAAGGCCTGATACGCGCCGTTGTTGCTCATCGGCGTGAGGTACATGAGCCCGTTTTCCAGCGTGCAGCGGAACATCTGCACCGTGCCGTTTTCGAGCGCGAGCGTCAGGTTGTCGCCGTTGAGCGCAAACTCGAAAGCCAGCGGCGTGCCGTTGGCATCCGTGTAAGTACCCGTGCCGTTGGTGCGGAACGTCAGCTCGCGGATCGTGCCGGGCTCCTTGACGTCCGTGGTCTCCTTGGCGCCGGTGTCCGTGCTGGGCAGGATCTGGCTGGCGCTGCCCTCATCCGTCTTCTTGTCGGCGTCCGTGCGCTCAAAAGTCCACGTGCCGGCCAGGATCTTGTTGACGGCGCTGTCGCCGGTCTGGATGCCGGACATAATATCTGCAGTGGCCGTCGGCGTCGCCTCCGGGGCGGCGGTCGCCTGCGCCTCGACGCCGCGGCCGGTGCAGCCAGCGATCAGAAGCGTGCAGAACAGAAAAATTGCGGTCGTAAGAAGCTGAAAACGTTTCATCAGAACAATCTCCTTTCCGGTGCACTGGCGATGCCGGCCTTGACCGGCGCCGCAGCGGTATCGGGCTGCCGCTCCACGACCACAAACATGGCCACCATGAGCAGCGCATTCGGCATCGGGCAGAACATGCCCGGGTTCGTCATGGAAATGAGCAGCATGGCAAAGTAGGCCAGCGCGAACGCCAGCGTCGTGCGGCTGCGCTTGCGCCAGAGCAGGCGCACGCGGTCATAAAACAGCCAGCCATAGCCGACCGCGCCGACAAGCCCCATACTGCCGAGGATCTGCGCGATGAGGTTGTGGTACCAGACGATGCTGCCCTCCACGCCGAGGAAGATCGGCGCATTGTGCATCGAGCCAAGACCGCAGCCAAAGAGCGGATTCTTCACAAAGTCCAGCAGGCCCTGGATGAAAAACGTGTACCGGCTGTCATCCGGGGAGATGAGCGCACCGTCGACCATGCGCGAGGCGAACAGCCGCGGCACGAGCGCAATGAGCAGCGCGACCGCCGGGACCAGGCTGATGAGCCCGACGCGGCGATAGACCGCGCGGCGCTCGGGATTGCAGTAATACACATAGGCAAGGCACAGCAGCAGCATTGTCGTACCGAAGATCAGGCCGCTGCGCGAGCCGGTCATGAGCATCATGAAGTACAAAAACGCGACCGCGAGGAAGTGCCGCCGGTCACGCGCGGCAAAGTACGACGCAGCGGGCAGCGAGATGAGCAGCATCGTCGCGCTGAAATTGCGGTACTTGAAATAGATCGTGGAAAAGTCCTGCACGAACTCCTGCATATGGCGCGCATAAAACAGCGCCACCACAAAGCCCGTGAACAGACCGCCGGCATAAAGGATCTGCAGCATCCGCTCGGCGACGTCATAGTCGCGCGTGCGGTCCGCCTCGCTGCGGCACAGCAGGTAGACCAGCAGCATCACAACACCGAGGCCGAGAGAATAGTACAGCGCCGTGGGCGCGAAATACTCCTCGCGGGAGATGAAGCCCAGGCCGCCGAGCAGCGTTGCGACCGACACGGCCACCATGCCGTGCAGGCAGCCGCCGTTGCGCGGCGCGCGGGCGTAAGCACCGATGTGCACGAGCAGCGCCGCCGCTGCCAGCAGGCCGATCCACCAGAAGCGCAGCAGGCTGTAGAGCTCATCATAAAACTCCGTGCCCACCATGGCCAGCAGCACGACCGGGAACAGGACGCTCAGCAGATCGTCGCAAAACAGCAGCAGGAAGATCAGCGTGGACATGACGAGAACGCCGCCCACGACCGGCAGTCCGGCCGCCATGAACACCGCGAGCATCAGAAAGCAGACCGGGAAATACAGCTTGCTGTGCCAGAACCGGTCAGCCACGCTCTGACAGGCGGCGATCAGCGCCGACGCGCCGCCGACGCGCTCATCAAGAAACGCGCACACGCGGTCAAACATCCGCGCGAACCCATGGCCGCGCCCCGCCTGCTCCGTATTCGATTGGACAGGTTTATCAAAAGCATTCATAAGCATCAAAAATCGTCCGGAAAGCTTCGCCGGGACACCCCGGCGCGGGAAGAAAAAAGGATTTGTGTAACCGGCTGATACCAGCCTAAATCTTCCCATCTTTCATTCGCGGATGCATTATAGCGCGCCGCCTGCCGGAAGTCAATACTTAAAACAGATTTAACATTTCCGAAATCTTTTCGCGTGTGTTTTTGATGTATATTACTATATATTCTCCGCGCATTTTGTCGTATTTGCACAACAAAGCCGCAGTTTTCCAAAAACTGCGGCTTCCTACTTGCCGAACATTTTAAGAACTCGGGGCGCGAAAATGTTACAAAATCATGACGAAGTCATCTCACGCCTGCGGAAAATGCCCCGTTTTGCGCAGCGCACGCACGAGATACATAGCGGCCACGCCGGTGAACGCGCCGGTGATCACGCTCGCCGCGACGAGCGCGGGCGCATACACCAGAATGGACGGCGTGCCCGTGACCCAGACGGCGACCAGCAGCTGCCCGGCGTTGTGCCCGAAGGCCGCCAGCACGCTCACGACCCACAGCAGCCGCTCCGACAGGCGGCGGATGGTCAGGCACATGACGAGATAGGCGAGCACGCCGCCCGCAATGCTGAAGAGCATCGCCGACACGCCGCCGGTGAACACGCTGCCGAGCACGATGCGCACGAGCAGGATCTCCCCCGCCTGCCGCCGGCCGAGCAGGGCCATGGCGATGAGCGTGACGATGTTGGCAAGGCCGAGCTTCACACCCGGGATCGGCACGACGGGCGGGATCTGCGCCTCGGCGACGAAGATCGTCAGCGCGATGGCGGTGAACATGGCCAGAACAGCCAGACGCTTCGTCCCCTTCATGGCGACCCCTCGATCTGCACCGTCAGGTGGTGCGGCACGCAGGCGATCGGGATGGCCGACGTAGTGATCTTCCCCTGCTGGACGCACAGGTGGTCCGGGCAGTCGGCATATGTGACGGACACGCCGTCCGGCTCGACGTGCACGGTGTTCGTGCCCCAGTCGGTCTGCACTTCGATATCATATGGTATGGTCACGGCGCGCAGGTCGATGCGCTGATAGACCTCGCCGTCGATGCGGATGACGGCCGTCTGCCCCGTCTGCCCATGGCCGCGCAGCAGCAAAAATGCGCCGCCGCCCAAAATGGCGAGCGCGGTGAACAAAAGGACCCAAAATTTCGTCTGTTTCATCATAGGTTCATTGTAGGATGCCCGGCAGTGGTTGTCAATGGATTTTTGCCGTGGTATAATGGTTTGATTTTTCATCGCTGTATTATAAATGTACCGCTCCCCGCGCGGGAGCTTCGGAAAGGAGGCGGACGCCGTGTCTGCCGTAACTGCCTATGCCGCGCAGGCCGCGCACTTCATTCTGCCGGTCATCGCGCTCATCGTGCTCATCCGCTGTATCGCGTCCATGTTCTACGGCCGCGCCGAGCCGGAGACCTGGGGCCATCTCGTCACGCCGGACGGCAAGGTCTATCCCCTGCTGCACTGGGAGTGCCTGATCGGCCGCGCCCGCAGCGCAGACATCACGCTGCCCTATCCCGACGTGGCCAACGTCCACGCCGTGCTCATGCGCAACGACGCCGGCGAGTGGACCGTCAGCGACCTGAGCCGCAGCGGCGGCGTGTACCTCAACGGCGAACAGATCACCGAGCCGACGCAGGTGTTCAGCGGCGACATTCTCCGCTGCTCGACGCACATGCTCAAGTTCGCCGACATGAGCGAAGAGCGCCGCGCCGTGCAGGAGCAACGCCGCACGATCGCCGGACGGAAGGTCTCCGCCGGCGGCACGCTGTTTTTCCTGACGGTGTTTCAGCTGCTGCTGGCGCTGGAGTTCGTGTCCTCGGCCGACAGCGCGCACCTGCTGGGCATTCTGATGTCGTTTGCAGCCCTCGCGCTCACGCAGTGGTTCTGCTACGTGCTCATGCGCACGATGGACCGCTCGGGCTTCGAGGTCGAGACGATCGCGTTTTTCCTGTGCACGCTCGGGCTCGAGATCTGCGCGACGAGCACGCCGGACGATCTGACCAAGGAGATCATCCTCATCATCGTGGGCATCGCGCTGTTTTTCCTGCTCGGCTGGTGGCTGCGCGACCTGAGCCATGTCAAGGCGCTGCGCTGGCCGGCGGCCATCATCTCGCTGGCACTGCTGGCGCTGAACCTGTTCGCCGCGCGCGAGGTGTTCGGCGCGAAAAACTGGCTGACGATCGCGGGCTTCTCCCTGCAGCCGTCGGAACTCATCAAGGTCGCGTTCATCTACGTCGGCGCAACGTCGATCAACCGGATGTTCCGCAGCAAGAGCATCCTGCTGTTCATCGCCTTTTCCGCCATCTGCGTGGGCGGGCTGGCGCTGATGGGCGACTTTGGCTCTGCGCTCATCTTCTTTGCGACGTTCCTCGTCATCGCCTTCATGCGCTCGGGCAGCATTGCGACCGTGCTGCTAGCCGTGGCGTCCGCCGCCATGGCGGGTACGCTGGTGCTGAGCATCAAGCCGCACGTGGCGCAGCGCTTCGCCACCTGGGGGCACGTGTGGGAGGACGTCTCTGGCGCGGGCTTCCAGCAGACGCGCGCGCTGAGCGCGGCCGCCTCCGGCGGTCTGTTCGGGCAGGGCGCAGGCTGCGGCTGGCTGAAAAATATCTTTGCTGCCAACACCGACATGGTGTTCGGCATGCTGTGCGAGGAGCTCGGCCTGATCGTGGCGCTGTGCGCGATGCTGGCCATCATCGCCCTCGCCATCTTCACCGTCAAGAATGCGGCCCAGGGCCGCTCGTCGTACTACGTCATCGCCGGCTGCGCCACCGTGACGCTCATGCTCGTGCAGATGTCGCTCAACGTGTTCGGCGTGCTCGATATCCTGCCGTTCACGGGCGTGACGTTCCCGTTCGTGTCCAAGGGCGGGTCGAGCATGCTCTCGTGCTGGATGCTGCTGGCCTATATCAAGGCGGCCGACACCCGACGCGGCGCGAGCTTCGTGGTGCGGCTGCCATCGCGCAATAAAAAGGAGGCGCAGGCATGAACAAAGTCAAACGCCGCGCCATGAGCGCGCTGCTCGTCGCCGTGCTGGTGCTCGGCGGCATCGGCGTGTACATCGTGCGCTACATCGAACACGGCGCCGAGTGGGCGACCTTCGCCGCCAACAGCAGCGTCTATACCAGCGGCGTGCTCAGCACCGGCACGCTCACCGACCGCAGCGGCGTCGTGCTCGCAACGGCCAACGGCGGCTCGCGCAGCTACGCCGATGACGCTGCCGTGCGCACGGCCTGCTATCAGGCCGTCGGCGACTACACCGGCAATATCGGCACCGGCGCGCTCAAGGCATTTTCCAAGCAGCTGTCGGGCTACAACCCCATCACCGGCACCTACGCCACCGACGGGCACACCGTCGCGCTCACGCTCGATTCGAGCCTGTGCGTGACCGCCTATGAGGCGCTCGCCGGGCGCAAGGGCGCCGTGCTCGTGAGCAACTACAAGACCGGCGAGATCCTGTGCATGGCCTCCGGCCCGAGCATCGACCCCAGCAGCGACGGCGACGTGCCGGACGGCGCATACATCAACCGCTGCATCAACGGCTCGTTCACGCCGGGCTCCATCTTCAAGCTCATCACCTCCGCCGCCGCGATCGAGAACATCAAGGACATCGACAGCCGCCGCTTTACGTGCGCGGGCAGCGTCGATGTGGCAGGCGTGACCGTCAAGTGCACGGGCGTGCACGGCAGCCAGACGTTTGAGGACGCGCTGGCAAACTCCTGCAACTGCGCGTTCGCGCAGATCTCGCTCGAGCTCGGGGCGGACACCATCGAGAGCTACGCCAAGAAGTTTGGCTTCCTCGATTCCCAGTCGCTGAGCGGCATCCCGACGATGGCCGGCAGCTTCACCAAGGGCACGTCCGGCAGCGCGAACCTCGCCTGGTCGGGCATCGGCCAGTACGAGGACCTCATCTGCCCGTACTCCATGCTGCGCTACGTCTCGGCCATCGCCAACGGCGGCAGCGTCGTCGAGCCGTCGCTGCTGCTCGACACACCCAGCGGCTCGACCACGAGCCTGCTGAGCACCGCGACCGCCAACAAGCTGCGCGACATGATGAACTACAACGTCTCGGCCCACTACGGCACGAACCGCTTCCCGGGCCTGAACCTCTGCGCCAAGACCGGCACCGCCGAGGTGGGCGACGGCACGTCGCACGCCTGGTTCACGGGCTTTTTGCTCGACGATGCGCACCCGTACGCCTTCGTCGTGCTGGTGGAGAACGCCGGCGGCGGCCTGACGAATGCGGGCGCTGTGGCCAACACCGTGCTGCAGGCGGCCGTGAACAAGTAATTTAGGAGTCACACATGATCGATCTATCCGTCCGTGGGCTCGTCAAGGGCTTTGAGCAGGGCAACGATATATTAAAAGGTATCACATTCGACGTCAATGCCGGCGAGCGCGTGGGCATCCTCGGGCGCAACGGCTGCGGCAAGACGACGTTTTTCCGCATCCTCTCGGGCGAGCTGCAGCCGGACGCCGGCACCGTGTCCATCGCCTCCGGGCGGCGGCTGGGGCTGATCTCGCAGATCCCCGTCTACCCCGACGGCTGGACGACGGAGGACGTGCTGCGCGAGGCGCACCGGCGGCTCTACGATATGGAAGCGCGCATGAACGAGCTCACCGCGCGCATGGCGACGGACGACTCCCCCGCCCTGCTCTCGGAGTACGACCGCCTGTCGGAAAATTTCCGCCGTCTCGGCGGGTACGACATGGAACACGAGCGCAACCGCGTCGCCAACGGTCTGGACATCCCGGCCGCGATGCGCGCGCAGCCGTTCGACAGTCTCTCCGGCGGGGAGAAAACGCGCGTGAACCTCGCGCGGCTCATCCTCGAGGACACGGACATTCTCCTGCTCGACGAGCCGACGAACCACCTCGACCTGCGCGCGACCGAGTGGCTGGAGGCGTACCTGCTGCATTTTCGCGGCACGGTGCTCGTCATCAGCCACGACCGGTATTTTCTCGACCGCGTCGTGCAGCGCTCGATCGACTTTACGTCCGGGCAGGCGGAGTTTTACAGCGGCAACTACAGCTTTTACGTCGTCGAGCGGCAGCGCCGCTTTGACGAGCAGCTCAAAAAATACGAGAAAGATCAGGCCAAGCTCCAGCAGCTCACGGAGGCGGCGGCCAAGCTGCACCTCTGGGCCTTCATGGGCAACGACAAGCTGCACAAGCGCGCGTTTTCCATCGAAAAGCGCATGGAAAAGCTCGAAACGACCGAGCGGCCGACCGAGGCACGCAAGCTCAACGTGCACTTCACGGCGCAGGAATTCCGCGGTGACGACGTGCTGACCATGTCGGGTCTGGGCAAGCGCTACGGCGAGCGGACGCTCTTTCACGACCTCGACCTGACCGTGACCGGCGGCGAGCGCATCGCCCTCATCGGCGACAACGGCGCCGGCAAGACGACGTTTCTGCGGCTCGTCATGAACGAAGAGACGCCGGATACCGGCTGGGTGCAGCGCGGGCCGTCCGTGCGCACGGCATACCTGCCGCAGATCGTCCGCTTTGCCGTGCCGGAGCGCTCCATGCTCGACACGATGCTCTACGAGTGCAAGTGCACGCCGCAGGAGGCGCGCGACCAGCTCGGCGCCTACGGCTTTTGCGGCGAGGATGTGCTCAAGCCCGTGTCGGCGCTCTCGGGCGGCGAGCTGTCCCGGTTGCGGCTGTGCATGCTCATGCGCCGGGAAATCAATTTCCTCATCCTCGACGAGCCGACGAACCATCTCGACATCGCCAGCCGCGAGTGGATCGAGGACGCGCTGAGCGACTATACGCAGGCGCTGCTGTTCGTATCGCACGACCGGTACTTCATCGAGAAATTCGCCACCCGCATCTGGCTGCTTGAAAACGGCACGATCACGGACTACCGCGGGACGTATGAGCAATTCCGTGAATACCGCGCGCGCCAGACCGCCCTGCAGCAGGCGGCCAAGGCCGTCGAGCGCAAAAAAGAGCCGAAGCCAAAGCCGAAGCGCGCCCCGAACACCACGCGAGCGCGCGAGCGCACGGAGCGCGAGATCGAAAAGCTGGAGGGGCAGCTTGCGGCGCTCGACGCCGAGAGCGAGGCCAACGCCACGGACTATCAGAAACTCATGGAGATCGATGCGCGAAAGCAGGCGCTCAATGCGCAGCTCGAGGCGCTCTACGAGGCGTGGGAGGCGCTGTGCGAATGAAACACAAAACATCTCTGATTGCCGCCATCGTGCTCGTCATCGCCGGCTGCGTGCTGCGCTTTGCGATGCCGGGGCACGACTTTCTGGGCTACGCGCTCTGGGGCATCGCCGTGCTGGTGTTTCTATTCCCACGGCTGCACCGCGTGGGGCGCATCGTGCTGGGCGTGCTCGTGTGCGCAGGGGTGATCGTGTTCGCGGTCTTTGAGATCCCCGTCGTGCGCGACGCGCGCACGGACACGGACGCGCACCCGGACGCGATCATCGTGCTCGGCGCGGGCGTCAACGGCAGCACACCGTCGCTGTCGATGTGCAACCGGCTCGACGCCGCACTCGCGTATCTGGGCGCGAACCCGGACGCGCTGGCCGTCGTCTCCGGCGGCCAGGGCGAGGGCGAGGACATCACAGAGGCCAAAGCCATGGCCGACTACCTCACGGCGCACGGCATCGACAGCGCGCGCATCGTGCAGGAGGATCAGTCGCGCTCCACGCGCGAGAACCTGGAAAATTCGTTCGCCATCCTCCGCGCGCGGGGGTACGACCCGGCGAACGGCGTCGGAATCGTGACGAGCGAATACCACCTCTATCGCGCCAAACGCATGGTGCGGGCACTGGGCGCAGAGCCCGTCGGCATCGCTGCCGAGACGACGCTGCCGACCATGCGCGTCAATTACTTCATCCGGGAGGCCTTTGCCGCCGCGTATATGCAGCTGGCCGGCACCCTGTACTGAGAGGTGCCCTATGGAAAAAGTCAACGTATACGACTGGGACAAGACCATCTTCCCCGTGGACAGCACAGTGGCGTTCGTGCGCTGGTGTCTGCGGCGGCATCCCGGTGTGATCCGGGCGCTTTTGGGCACGCTGGTCCTGCTGCCGGGTTACTGGCTCGGCAAGGTGAGCAAGACGGCCATCAAGGAGCGGATGTACGGCTTTCTGCGCCGCGTGCCCGATGTGGACGCGGAGCTGGAGGCGTTCTGGGCGCAGAATTTTGCGCGCGTAAACCCGTGGTATCTTGCGCAGCAGCGACCGGACGACATCATTATCTCCGCCTCGCCGGAGTTTCTCGTGCGCATTCCGGCGCAGAAGCTCGGCGTGCGGCTGCTGGCCTCGCGCGTGGATAAACACACCGGCAAGACCGACGGCGAAAACTGCCACGGCGCGGAAAAGGTCCGCCGCCTGCACGAGGCTTATCCCGACGTCGAGATCGCGGAGTTTTACTCCGATTCCCGCAGCGACAGCCCACTCGCGGAGCTGGCCGAGCACGCCTACCTCGTGCACGGGCAGACCCGCACGCCCTGGTAAGGGCAGAAAGGAGAACGCCTATGTATTCCGCATCCGATTACCGCGGCATGGCCCGCCGCGCGCTGAAAAATTACTGGTGGCTCGCCGTCGGCGTGACGCTGCTGGCGAGCATCCTCGGCGGGACGAGCAGCAGCTTCACCCCGTCATTTAGCCTCACCATCAACGGGGACGACCTGACGCAGTACTATCCCGAGGCCCTGCGCCACGCGCTGCAGGTGTTTCTCCCCGTGTCCGGAGTGATCTCGCTGGTGCAGTTCGTCATCGGCGGCAGCGTCTCCATCGGCCACAACCGCTTCTGCCTGAAGCTGGTCGACGGCGAGCAGGCACAGTTTGAGGATCTGTTTTCCGGCTTTGACATCTTCGGCAACGCCTTCGTGCTCAACCTGCTCATCACGCTCAAGGTGATCGCATGGTCGCTGCTGTTTGTCATTCCCGGCATCGTCGCCGCCTACCGCTACTCCATGGCGACGTACATCATGGCCGAAAATCCGGGCATGCAGGCCACGGAGGCCATCGAGCGCTCCAAGGCGCTCATGGACGGGCGCAAGGGCGACCTGTTCTGCCTTGACTTGAGCTTTATCGGCTGGGCGCTGCTAGCCACGCTGACCGCCGGCATCGGCTATCTCTGGCTCACGCCGTATATGACCGTGTCGCGCGCCGCGTTCTACCGCAGCCTGCCGCGCAGCATGGGCGACCGTGCCCCCAACGGCTGGCAGCCGAACCCTGGCCCGCAGCCGGGCGGCGACTGGTACAGCCAGAACTGAACACAAAAACATATCCCCGGCAGCATGGCTGCCGGGGATATCTGCATCTTCAGACAAAATAGCCCGCATTCTCCCGCACCGGGCAGGACGCGAAGAGCTGGCGCACCGCGCTCTCGTACTCTATCATGTCCTGCGCCTTGCGGATGCGGCGCAGCGGCCGCTCGGCATCCGCGAAGCTGCAGCCGAGATAGCGCCACGCCTCCTTCATGCGAAACAGCAGCGCGCGCCGGTCGGGAATGCGCGCGCTCGTGGCCGCATAGAGCCGGTCATGAAACGCCTGGAACTGCGCCGCCGTCGGCTCGACACCCGTGCGCAGCTGGCCGATAAAGCCGGGGTTGGCGGCCAGCCCGCGGCCGAGCATGATGCGCTCCACCGTCGGAAAGCGCGCCTGAAACGCGCGCACGGCCGGAGCGTCGAACAAATCGCCGTTGTAGCACACCGGGGCGCGGCTGTGCGCGAGCGCGTAGGCAAACATGTCGAGATCCGGGTGGCCGTGATACTGGTCGGCCTGCACGCGCGGGTGCACGATCAGCTCGCAGATCGGGTAGTCATTATACAGCTCCAGCAGCGCGGGGAATGTCTCCGCCGTCGTCTTGCCGAGCCGCGTCTTGACCGACACCGGCAGCGGACAGGCGGCAAACACGGCGTCGAAAAACCGCCGCAGCAGATCCGGCTCCGTGAGCAGACCTGCGCCCTTTTTCTTCACCGTGACGGTGTTCGACGGGCAGCCGAGGTTGAAGTTCACCTCGTCGTAGCCCATATCAGCGAGCTGCCCCGCCATCCAGAGAAAGTCCTCGGCGCAGTGGCCCATGAGCTGCGGCACGACACGGATACCCGCGTTGTGCGCAGGCTCGATCTCGCGCAGCTCGCGCGGGGAAAACGTGCGGTTCGCCGTCGGCGAGAGAAACAGCGTATAGTAGCTGTCCGCCGCGGGGAACGTCTGCCGCTGCGCCTGCCGGAACAGGTCGCCGGTCACGCCCTCCATCGGCGCGCAGAGATACTGCATGGTCATCACCTCATCATCCGGCCCATGATAGCGGAAAATCCACCCCGCGTCAAGCTTTACAAACCCGCCGCCGTCAGGTATGATAAAGGGTACACGCATCCAAGGGAGGGGTTATATGGGATATCAAAGCGATCTGGAGATCGCCCAGCGCTGCACGATGCAGCCGATCTGTGACATTGCACGCACCGTCGGCATCGACGATGCTGATATAGAGCCGTATGGCCGCCATAAGGCGAAGGTGGCCCTGTCCGTGCTCGGGCAGCCGCCGCGCGGAAAAGGCAAACTGATCCTCGTCACGGCCATCACGCCCACGCCCGCTGGCGAGGGCAAGACGACCACGACCATCGGTCTGGCCGACGCGCTGCGCCGCATCGGGAAGGACGCGGCCGTCGCGCTGCGCGAGCCGTCGCTCGGCCCGGTGTTCGGGCGCAAGGGCGGCGCAACCGGCGGCGGCTACGCGCAGATCGTGCCGATGGAGGACATCGACCTGCACTTCACCGGCGACTTTCACGCCATCGGCGCGGCGAACAACCTGCTCGCCGCCATGCTCGACAACCACATCCAGCAGGGCAACGCCCTCGGCATCGACCCGCGGCGCATCACGTGGCGGCGCTGCGTGGACATGAACGACCGGCAGCTGCGCTGCATCGTCGGCGGGCTCGGCGGCAGGGCCAACGGCGTGCCGCACGAGGACGGCTTTGACATCACGGCCGCCAGCGAGATCATGGCCGTACTCTGCCTGGCAGAGTCCATGGCCGATCTGAAGGCGCGGCTGGGCCGCATCATCGTGGGCTACACGTATGACGGCCGACCCGTCACGGCGCGCGACCTCAAGGCCGTGGGCGCGATGGCGGCGCTGCTGCGCGACGCGCTCAAGCCCAACCTCGTGCAGACGCTCGAGGGCACGCCGGCGTTCGTGCATGGTGGGCCGTTTGCCAACATCGCGCACGGGTGCAACAGCGTGCTCGCCACGCGCATGGCCATGCACCGCTGCGACTACGCCGTGACGGAGGCCGGCTTCGGCGCGGATCTCGGCGCGGAGAAGTTTCTGGACATCAAGTGCCGGCTCGCCGGACTGCGGCCGGACGCCGCCGTCGTGGTGGCGACGGTGCGCGCACTGAAAATGCACGGCGGTCTGGCGCTGAACGAACTCGGCACGGAGGATCTCGACGCGCTGCGCCGCGGCGTGCCGAACCTGCTGCACCATGTGCGCTGCATCCGCGACACGTTCGGCCTGCCGTGCGTCGTGGCCATCAACCGCTTCCCCACCGACACCGACCGCGAGATCGCACTGCTGACGGAGCTGTGCGGGGAGCTGGGCGTCAACGTCGTGCTGTCCACCGTCTGGGCCGACGGCGGCCGCGGCGGCGAGGCGCTCGCGCGCGAGGTCGTGCGCCTGTGCGAAACGGAGAACCGTTTCCGTTTTGCCTACGAGCTCGACGCACCGGTCGAGGAAAAGATCACGGCTGTCGTGCGCCGGGTCTACGGCGGCGCGGGCGCGGAGATCCTGCCCGCCGCGCGCAGACAGATCCGCGAGCTGGAGGCGCTCGGCTTCGGCGGCCTGCCGGTGTGCATCGCCAAGACGCAGGCGAGCCTGTCGGACGACCCTGCGCTGCTCGGCGCGCCCGCGGGCTTCACCGTGACCGTGCGCAGCGTGACCGTGTCCGCCGGGGCGGGCTTTCTCGTCGCGCTCACGGGCGACGTGCTCACGATGCCCGGCCTGCCGAAAGTCCCGGCCGCCGAAAACATCGACGTCGATGACGACGGCCGCATCACCGGCCTGTTTTGAGCGTTTGCGCCCGCACACCGTTTCGTGTGCGGGCGTTTTTTCTGCGCATGGGCAAAAGTTATGTAAACCAATCAGCGCATACCGCGCACCCCCTGCTCATAGGATGAAGGCAGAAAGCCGGAGGTGGTGCAATGTACAAAGTGCGGCAAGCCGTCAGAAAACACCGGAAACTGCTGAGCGTGTGCGCGATGGTGCTGGCCATCGCGCTCATGTTCTGGGCGGTCAACAGCCCCGCGATCGTGGGCGTGAGCGCGGCCAAGCGCGTGCTGCCCATCTACAGCGTGCAGCGCGACGACCGCGTCGTGAGTCTGTCATTCGACGCGGCCTGGGGCAACGAGGACACGCAGATGCTCATCGACATCCTCAACAAGTACAACGTCCACGCGACCTTCTTCGTCGTGGGCGAATGGGTGGACAAATATCCGGAGTCGGTCAAGGCGCTCGCAGACGCGGGCAACGAGGTCATGAACCACTCGTCCACGCACCCGCACATGGCGCAGCTGAGCGCCGAGCAGATCCAGACGGAGGTCAACACCTGCGCCGATAAAATTGAGGCCGTCACCGGTACGCGGCCGACGCTGTTTCGCTGTCCCTACGGGGAGTACAACGACACGGTCGTGAGCACCATCAACGGCCTGGGCATGCACGTCATCCAGTGGGACGTCGATTCCCTCGACTGGAAGGGCCTGAGCAGCGACGAGATCACCTCGCGCGTGCTCACGCGCGTGCAGCCGGGCAGCATCGTGCTGTTCCACAACGCGGCCGAGCACACGCCGGAGGCACTGGCCGGGATCATTGAGGCGCTCATCGCCGACGGGTATTCCATCATCCCGATCTCGCAGATGATCCTCCCCGGCGACACGAGCATCGACCCCAACGGCCGCCAGTGCCCGGCGGCCGCGGACGAGGGCGCATAGGGCGCGCAGGGAAAGCGGGGCATGATCCCCGCTTTCGTTGCATTTTGCGCGCAAAAACGTTATAATGGAGAAAAAATCACCGCCCACGGGGCGGTTTGGGAGTAATATCTATGGAAAATTTCCAGAAAATCGCCGTGCTCATCGACGCGGACAACACGCAGCTGTCCAAGCTGGAGGCCGTGCTGCACGAGGTGTCGGCCTACGGCCGCATCGTCGTGAAAAAAGCCTACGGCAACTGGCGCAAGGACTCGCTGAAAAACTGGGAGCCGGAGCTCAAGCGCCTCGCCATCCGCGCCGAGCAGCAGTTTGACTACGTTGCCGGCAAAAACACGACCGACATCGCCATGGTCATCGGAGCCATGGATCTGCTGCACAACAATATGTATGACGCGCTCGTGCTCGTGTCGAGCGACAGCGACTTCACGCCGCTGGCCATCCGTCTGCGCGAGTCGGGCCTGTACATCATCGGCGCCGGCGTGACGACGACGCCGGAGTCGTTCAAAAATGCGTGCGACGACTTCATCCTCATCGACTACCTGTCCAAGGCAGACGAAAAGCCGGCAGCCGCCGAGCACGCCGCAGAGCCCGCGGCCAAAAAGCCCGCCCGCAAGACGAAAAAGACCACCCGCAGCACGAAAAAGCCCGCTGCCGAAGCCGCGCCTTCCGCCGAGCCGGAGCCGACGCCGGAACCCGAACCCGAGCCGGAACCGAAAAAGCCCAATATCGGCGAGATCCACAACCTGCTGCACATCGCGTCCGAGAAGTATCAGGACGCCGACGGCTTTGTCAACGTCAGCTCCTCGGGGCTGTACATCAAGCGCGTCAAGCCCGATTTCAACGTGCGCGCCTACGGCTACAGCAAGCTGCCGGAGCTGCTGGCCGCCTTCCCGAACAAGTATCAGATCAAGCGCTATGAGGGCAAGGGCGGCGCGACGATCATCGCCTATAAATGCCTGTAATATCAAGCATTGAAAAGTCTGATAAGAACCCGCTCAGATTTGCGAAAAGCCCTTGACTTTTGCCATCGAGCGCGCTAAAGTTCCTCTCCTGTTGGGGAAGAACACCACCGCGAAGCAACCCTCTTTCTTCGATGCCTCTGCGTCGGCACTCCCCGCAAATTTCAAGCAAGAAAGAAGGTCTTTCCATGACTGCTCAAATCCTTGCGGCTGTCATCTTCGTCGGCATGTTTGCGCTCATCATCATGGACAAATTCGAGCGCCAGTATGTCACCCTTGGCAGTGCAGCCCTCGTGCTCGTGGTCGTGTTCGGCATCTGCATGCACAGCTGGGACGCGATCAAAAATGCTCTGAACCTCGGTGCGATCTTCCGCGCCGACTTCTGGTACGGCGCTTCGGAGAGCGCAAGCTCCGGCGTCAACTGGTCGACCATCTTCTTCATCACCGGTATGATGATCATGGTCGAAGGCCTCGGCAAATCCGGCTTCTTCCGCTGGCTGTGCCTGTCGCTGGCAAAGCTCGCGCACTACCACGTCGTGCCGCTGCTGCTGTGCTTCATGGCCATGTCCGCGTTTCTGGCCATGTTCATCGACAGCATCACGGTCGTGCTGTTTCTTGCGACCGTCACGCTGGAGCTGGCACAGATCCTGTGCTTTGACCCTGTCCCGATGATCCTGTCGGAAGTCTTCTGCGCCAACCTCGGCGGCGCTGCCACCATGTGCGGCGATCCCCCCAACATCATCATCGGCACCGCGCTCGGCTATACCTTCACGGACTTCATTAAAAACACCGGCGTCATCATCGGCATCTGCTTTGTGTTCGTGCTGATCTTCTTCTGGCTGTGCTTCCGCAAGCCGCTCAAGGCGAGCGAGGCCGCCCGCCCGGCCGACGCCGTCTGCCCCGCTCCGGCGACCGCCATCGCCAACCGCAAGGCGTTCGTCGCGGATGTGATCGTGTTTCTCATCGCGGTCGCGCTGCTCGTGACGCACGCACAGACCGGCCTGACCGTCTCGTGCATCGGCGTCATCGTCGCGTGCCTGACGCTGCTCGTGACCGTGTTTACCAACGGCGGCGCCGCCGTGAAGGAAGTCCTCCGCGGTGTGGACTACAAGACGCTGCTGTTTTTCATTGGCCTGTTCATCTCCGTCGCGGGCCTGGAGCAGACCGGCGTGCTCAAGCTCATCGCGCAGTTCATCTCCAACATCAGCGGCGGCAGCATCAAGGTCGTCATCCTCATCATTCTGCTGCTGTCGGCCGTGTGCAGCGCACTGATCGACAACATTCCGTTCGCGGCCACCATGGTCCCGGTCGTGCAGTCCATTGCGGCGACGCAGGGCATGGATCTGTCCGTGCTCGCCTGGGCGCTGTCGCTCGGCACCGACCTCGGCGGCAACGCCACGCCCATCGGCGCGTCGGCCAACGTCGTGGCCACGTCCGTGTCGGCCAAGAGTGGTCACCCCATCAGCTGGGGCAAATACTGCAAATACTGCGTCCCGGCCACCGTGCTGGTCATTGCGGTCTCGCTGGGATGCCTGTTCCTGAGATACCTGTAATTTTACATCAGAAAGGCGGTAACGCATCGTGAAACAGATCATCGTGACCGTCGGCCGTGAACACGGCAGCGGCGGCAAGTACATCGCCGAACAGATCGCCAAACAGCTCGGCATCGCGTTTTATGATAAGGAGCTGCTGCTGGCCAGTGTCTTCAACGCCGAGGACGCCGCGCGCTATGACGAGAAGCCGGTGCACCTGCTGTGGTCGCGCCGCATCGGCGAGAACTTCAACGCGCCGGAGGATGCCCTCGCACACGAGACGTTCGAGCACATTCAGGAGCTTGCCGACAGCGGCGAGTCGTTCGTCGTGCTCGGCCGCTGCTCGGACTTCATCCTGCGCAGCAATCCGAACGCCGTGCACCTGTTCATCGCCGGCAAGCCCGACGTGAAGCGTCGGCGGCTCATGGAGGAAAAATCCCTCACGGCCGATCAGGCGGCGCAGGAGATGCGCCGCGTCGACCGCGACCGCAAGGCCTACCACAACTACTACTGCGACACGAAGTGGGGCGACGCGCGCGGCTATGACCTCGTCGTCAACAGCGGCAAGCTCGGCATCGAGAAAACCGTTGACACGCTCGTGACCTACGTGCGTGCCTATCAGGCGCAGAACGAAAAATAAATAGGAAAACGCCCCGGATGCGATGCACCCGGGGCGTTTTCTGTTTTTCAGCCGCCGGTTTTCTGCGGCCAGCAGGACACGACGATCCCTGCCAGGATCAGTGCGCCGCCGAGCAGGCCCGCAATGCCAAAGTGCTCGTGAAAGCACACCGCGCCCAGCGCTGCCGCAACGAAGGGATTGAGCGCGCAAAACAGCGCTGCGTGGTCCGCCGTCGTCCCGCTCTGCGCGACCGGCTGGAGCGTGAAGCCAAAGCCGCTGCACACGAGTGCCAGCGCCAGCACGACCAGCCACTCCGTGCCGCTGCCGGGCAAGTGCGGCGTCTCGAACAGGAACGACGCGATCAGCGCCAGCGCGCCCAGAAACCCCACCTGCACCACACCGGACAGCAGGGGGTCCGCTCCGGCGTGCGTGAGCCGGTCGGTCACGAGAATGGCCGTCGAATACAAAAACGCCTCCAGAATGCAGTACCCGACGCCCGGCGTGAACGTGAGACCGCCGCGCAGCGTCAGCAGCGCCACGCCCAGCAGGCACGCCAGCGCGCCGAACAGCACACGGCGATCCGGCCAGCGGCGGCTGAGCGCCGCCTGAATGAGCGGCACGATGACGACGGCCGTGTTCGTCACGAACGACACGGTAGAGGTCTCCACGGTTTTCAGTGCCGTGAGCTCCGCCGTCATGACGCAAAAATAGATGCCGCCCATGGCAAGACCGCTCAGCAGCGTGCGCCGGTCGATCTGCAGCAGCCGCCGGAACAGCGCCGCCAGAAATGCAAACGCCAGCAAAAACCGCACCGCCAGCAGCGTGAATTTGCCCATGTCCTGCAAGCCGACTTTTGTAAGCACATACGATGTGCTGCGCGCAATGATGACCGCCGCCAGCAGCAGCTCCGCCTGCGTGCGCGTCATGGTCCGGGTCTTCATCCGTATTCCTCCCGAAAATGTCTTGACGAAACGATACCACGGTTATATCATTGCGTAAAGAGACAATGTTTCAACGGTTCCTTGCGGAATCTGCAAGGACGGAGGCAGCTTATGGACACGGAAAAATGCCGCGCACTGCTGGCCGTGCTCGAAGCCGGGAGCCTCTCGGCGGCGGCGGAAAAACTGGACTATACCCCCTCCGGCCTGAGCCGGATGATGGCGGCGCTCGAGCAGGAGCTGGGCTTCCCGCTGCTGAGCCGCTCGCACAGCGGCGTGCAGCCGACGCGCGCCTGCCGGACGCTGCTGCCGACGCTGCGGGAGCTGACGCACTGGAGCGGTCTGCTCGACGCGCAGGCAGCCGAGATCCGCGGCGTCGAGACCGGCACGATCGCCGTCGGCTGCGTCTACGGGGCGTACTACGGCTGGCTCAGCCGTTGCATCGCCCGCTTTTGTGAAGTTTACCCCGGCATCGAGGTGCAGGTCCTGCAGGGCAACAGCAGCCAACTCACGCGCGCCGTGTGCGAGCACACGGCCGACTTCTGCATCACGAGCTTCCGCGAGGGCGACTTTGACTGGATCCCGCTGTACGCCGACCCCATGGTCGCGTGGCTGCCGCCGGAGCACCCGCTGGCCGGAGGCAGGACGTTCCCGCTCGCGGCGTTTGCGACCGAGCCGACCATTGCGACCTATATGCACCAGGACACGGACAACGCGCGCGTGTTCGCCCACGCGGGCATCACGCCGAACGTCCGCTACACGACTGTGGACAGCCGCGCCACCTTTGCCATGGTGCAGGCCGGTCTCGGCGTGAGCCTGAACAACCAACTCATCACCCGCGGCTGGGACACGACCGGCATCGTGATTCTCCCGGTCGATCCGCCGCAGTATGCCGAGATCGGCATCGCCGCGCCCGCGCCGGAGGAGCTGTCCCCGGCGGCGAAGCGGTTTCTCGCCTTCGCCCGGCAGACCCTGCGCACGGACCCCGAGGCCGCGGAACTTGGAAAGGAGCAAGCATGAAAGTATCCGAACTCCCCTACCGGCGCGTGACGCGCGAGGAAATGACCGATGGCCTGCAGCGCGTGATCGAGCGCGTAAAGGCAGCGCAGAGCGTCGAGGAAATTCTCGCCGCGCGGGCGGAATATCTCTCGCTCACGACGGAGTACGCCACGGCGCAGTCGCTGTCGTACATGCGCTACACGATCAACACCGTAGACCCGTTTTATCTGGCGGAAAAGGACTACTACGACGAGATCGGCCCGGAGGTCGAAAATCTCACGCTGCAGTACACCTCCGCCGTGCTCGACAGCCCGTTTCGAAAAGAACTCGAGACGGCGCTCTCGCCGATCCTGCTGCGCAGCATGGAGCTGCAGCGGCGGAGCATGTCGCCGGAGATCATCGACGACATGGTCGAGGAGAACAAGCTCGTGAGCGAATACGCCCAGCTCATGGCGGGCATGCTCTTCCCCTTCCGGGGCGAGCAGCTGCCGCGGCCGATGCTGATGAAATACGCACGCAGCGCCGACCGCGCCACGCGCAGGGCGTGCTACGAAGCGCTCGGCACGACGCTGGAAGCGCACAGCGCGCAGCTCGACGATATCTTTGACCGGCTCGTGCACGTGCGCGACCGGATGGCCAAAAAGATGGGCTATCAAAACTTCATCGAGCTCGGCTACTGCCGCATGGAGCGCATGTGCTATGACGCGCAGGCCGTGCAGACCTTCCGCGAGAACATCGTGCGCGACATCGTGCCGGTCGTGTCCCGGCTGCGGCTGGAAAACGCGAAGCGTCTCGGCATCGACACGTTCCGGCTCTACGACAACGAATTTTTCACCCCCGGCGGCGACCCGACGCCCTGCGGCAAGGACGACCTGTTTGCGGCAGCGCAGAAGATGTACGATGCCATGGGCGACGTGCCGGGCGCATTTTTCCGCATGATGTGCGAAAACGAGGCCTTCGACGTGGAGTCCCGCCCGAACAAGTGGGGCGGCGGCTACTGCACGGAGTTCCCGAAATTCCGGCAGCCGTTCATCCTCGCAAACTTCAACGGCACGTCCGGCGACGTGGACGTCGTGACGCACGAGGCCGGCCACGCGCTCAACGCCTACCTGATCGCGGACAACCGCTTCGCGCTGGAGCTCGGCTGCGGCGGCATGGAGACCGCCGAGACGCACTCGATGAGCATGGAGTTTTTCGCCTGGCCGTATCTCGACGCTTTCTTCCCCAAGGCGGGCGACGCGGAGCGCTACCGCTTCCAGCACGCGCTCGATGCGCTCAGCTTCCTGCCCTACGGCACGATGGTGGACGAATTCCAGCACCGCGTCTATGCCGAGCCCGGCCTTACCCCGGCCGAGCGCAACGCCGTCTGGCTGGAGCTGGAGGCGAAATACCGCCCGTACATCGACCAGAGCGGCATCCCGTATCTCGAGCGCGGCACACGCTGGCAGTACCAGATGCACATCTACGAGACGCCGTTTTACTACATCGACTACTGTCTGGCGCAGACGGCGGCGTTCCAGTTCCTGCTCGCGTCGCAGGACGATTATGACGACGCCTTCGCCCGCTACCTGCATCTGTCGCAGCAGGGCGGCGAAAAGCTCTGGACGGATCTGCTGGCCGAGGCCGGCTTCCGCTCCCCGTTCGAGCCGGGCGCGCTCGCGCAGCTGGCAGCACGGGTAGAGCCGCTCATCCGCAAACACACCGTCTGACAAGGGAGGACACCGCCATGTATGAACTGACCCAGGTGGCCGGAAACAGCTACTACATCCAGAGCCCGGCCAAGATCGGCCTCGTGCGCCTGAACGACACCGACGTCTGCCTCATCGACAGCGGCAACGACAAGGAGGCCGGGCGCAAGGTGCGCCAGATCCTCGACGCCAACGGCTGGCATCTGACCGCCATCTACAACACGCACTCCAACGCCGACCACATCGGCGGCAACCAGTACCTGCAAAACCAGACCGGCTGCAAGGTCTACGCCCCCGGCATCGAGTGCGATTTCACGCGCCACCCGGTGCTCGAGCCGTCGTTTCTCTACGGCGGCTATCCGCCGAAGGAGCTGCAGCACAAGTTCCTCATGGCCAAGCCCAGCGACGCGCAGGAGCTGACCCCGGCGTGCCTGCCGGAGGGGTTTGAGTGGCTTTCGCTGCCGGGGCACTTTTTCGACATGGTGGGCTTTCGCACGCCGGACGACGTGGTGTATCTGGCCGACTGCCTGTCGAGCCGGGAGACGCTGGAAAAGTACCAGATTGGCTTCCTCTACGACGTTGCAGCCTACCTGAACACGCTCGAAATGGTCAAGACGCTCACCGCCCGCGCCTTCGTGCCCGCGCACGCCGCGGCCACGGAGGACATCGCCCCGCTCGCGCAGTACAACATCGACAAGGTGCTCGAGATCGCGGACATCATCACGGAGCTCTGCCAGAAACCGCAGACGTTCGAGGCGGTCTTGCAGCAGCTGTTCCGGCGCTTTGATCTCGTGATGAACTTTGAGCAGTACGTGCTCGTCGGCAGCACAGTGCGCTCCTACCTCGCGTGGCTGAAAGACAGCGGCAGGCTCTGCGCCGTCTTTGACGACAACCGCCTGCTCTGGCAGCAGGCATGAAGTGCATGCAAAAAACCTCCGCATCCGATCGGATGCGGAGGTTTTTCATTCCAGAAGTCCGTACTTTTCTTTCACACGCGCGAGTTTACGCAATAGCGGCTGATACAGCAGGAGCAGAAACACGGCCGTCGCACCCGCGTGGATGAGGTTAAATACAAACCCCGATGCGCAGGTCGCAAGCCACAGCTGCCACGAGGGCACGGCGTTGTACATGAGCATGCTCGCCGTATCGAGCAGCACGCCGTAGACGATGAGCACTGAGAAAAAGCCGTAGAGCAGCAGCGGCACAAGCCGTACCTTCCGCCCGGCAAACAGCACGCCGCCGAGAAAGCCCACGAGCCCGAAGCCGAGCATCTGCCACGGCGTCCACGGCCCCTGACCGAAGAAAAAGTTTGAGATCAGGCCCGCCGCTGCGCCGGTGACAAAGCCCGCCTCCGGCGTGAAGGCCACGGCCGTGAGGATCACGATCGCGCACACGGGCTTGCACTGCGGCAGCCAGTAAAACGCCGCGCGCCCGGCCACGGCCAGCGCCGTCATCGTTGCAAGCAGCACGAGCTCGCGCGCCTGCGGTCTGCGGCCTTCAAACCGCAGCACGAACGGCACGAACATCAGCCCCACGAGCAGCAGCGACGTGAGGTAGTACTTCCGCTCGTCCCACACGCACACGAACACCGCCATCAGCGCCGGGATCGCCACGAGCAGGATGCCGAGCGCGGCCCAGGTGCGCCGCGTCAGTCGGTGAGACATTGTACGACCTCCCCGCACAGCACCGCGCCGGGCGCGGCCTCACGCGCGATGCGCGCGGCCGCCGTGGTGTAAAAATAATGATCGGAGAAAAAGGCGCGCGCGGCGTTTTCCGTCACGACCTCGCCGCGAAAGAGCAGGCCGCAGCGGTCGGCATACTGCGCGCAGAATTCCACATCGTGGCTCACGACGCATACGGCCGCGCCCTGCGCGCAGAGCGCGCGCAAAAGCGCGCCGAATTCTTCTTTGAACGCGCCGTCCATGCCCTTCGTCGGCTCGTCGAGCAGCAGCACGCGCGGCTGCATGAGCAGCACCTTCGCCAGCGCGGCGCGCTGCTGCTCGCCGCCGGAGAGGTCAAAGGGATGCCGGTCGAGCAGCGGCGCGAGCGCCATCTGCCGCACGACCGTGTCCACCAGCGCGGCGTCCCTGCCGAGCGATGCGAGATCGGCGCGCACCGTGTCAGCCGCGAAGAGCGTGCGCGGATCCTGCGGCACGGCGGCGATGCCGTCGCGTAGGGGCTGGAGCGCGCGCTGCTTCTTCCCGTCGAGATACACGCTGCCACGGTACAGCCGCAGCCGTCCGGAGAGCACGCCGAGCGCCGTCGTCTTGCCGCTGCCGTTGCTGCCGGTGAGCGCGTAGAGCTCGCCCGGGCGCAGCGTGAGCGAGAAATTGCGCAGCACGTCCGCGCTGCCCTGCGCGTAGCGAAACCAGCCGTCGCGCACGGTCAGCACCGGGGGCGTGTCCACGGGCGCGGGCGCCGCGGCCGGCATCGGGTGCGGAGCAAAGCGCCCCAGATACGCTCTGCCCGCGCGCACGGTGAGCGGCAGACACTCCGTCTCGCCGAGGGCGGCGGCGATGCGTGCCGCCGTGGGCATGGCGGAAAAGATCGCGTGGCCGCGCACTGCGGCCGCCACCTCCTGCGGCGCGCCGGCGGCCAGCAGCCGCCCCTGCTCGAGCACGATGAGGTGGTCGGCCAGCGGCACAGCCTCCTCCAGCCGCTGCTCGGACAGCAGGATCGTCAGCCCCAGCTCCTCGTTGAGCTTGCGCAGCGTGTGCAGAAAGGTGCTCGCCGCGATGGGGTCGAGTTGGCTCGTCGGCTCGTCCAGAATGAGCACGTCCGGCCGCATGACCACGACGGACGCGAGGTTGAGCATCTGCTTCTGGCCGCCGGAGAGCGCGGCCACGTCGCGGTCGAACCAGTCGGCAATGCCGAAGTAGCTCGCCATCTCGGCGACGCACAGGCGCATGGTTTTTTCCTCGCACCCAAGGCTCTCGAGCCCGAACGCCAGCTCGTGGAACACCTTGTCCGTCACGATCTGGTCGTCCGGGTGCTGGAGCACGAAGCCGATGCGCCGCGCCTGCTCGGCAAACGGGATGCCCTTTAGGAGCGCGTCCCCAAGGCGCACCGCGCCGCTGACAGTGCCGTGCGGCGTGAGGCAGGTCTTGAGCTGGCGCAGGAGGGTGGATTTCCCGCTGCCGCTCTCGCCGCAGAGGACCGTGACCGCCCCCTCCGGGATCGTGAGCGTGAGGTCACTCAGCGCCGGGCGCGTCTGGCCCGGATAGGTAAACGTCAGATGTTCGAGCGCAAACGACGCCATGTCAGCGCCTCCTTTCCATCAAGCAGCAGCGGCAGAAAGCACAGCAGCGCAAAGCACGCCATGCACACCGCGCCGAGCACGCCGCTGCCGCCGATGCGGATCGACGGGTAGTAGCGCACATACAGCGCGCCGCAGCCGACGCCCGCGCACACGCCCGCAAGTGCGAGCGCAAGCACGGCGCTGAGCACGCCGTCGCGCCGGGTGAAGCGGTAATTGCCGAAATACGTTCTTCTGCCGGCGCCGTAGCCCCGGCTCTTCATGGAGTCCGCCGCCGTGATGCCGCTCTCAAGCGCCCACGAGACGGTGACGGACAAAATGCGCGCGCCATTTTTCAGCCGCTGCCACGCGCTGCCCTCGCGCGTGCCGCAGCCGAGCGACGCCTGCGCCGCGCGCACAGAGCGGATGTGCGCGGAAAATTTCGGCACGAACCGCAGCGCCATGCTCAGCAGCAGCGACACGCCCGGCAGCGCACTGCCGAACACGTACAGATATTTTTCCGCCGTCATGACGACATTGCAGCACTGAAACCACAAAATCACGGCCGCGAACATCGCCGCCGCGGCCGCGCCGTAGCACAGCGCCTCGCGCGTGACGGGGTTGCCGTTCGGCAGGTAGAACAGCATCGTCACGCCCGCGTGGTTCAGCAGCGCGTTGAGCGCCGCCATCAGTACCAGAAACGGCACGAGCCAGCCGAGCGTCCGCCCCAGGCTGCGCCAGCCGCGCAGCACCGCGCAGTAGCCCAGCGCGCCCAGCAGGCTCAGCGCCAGAAACACCGGGTGCAGCACGAGCATCGTCAGCAGCAGCACGGCCGCAAAATAGCAAAAGGTCAGCGCCGGGTGCAGCGCCGAGAAGGAATCGTTCATGGTTCTCCTTGCAGGGCGCCGACGTCGCGCCCGAGATCGCACGTATAGCTCCAGACGACGGTGTCGCCGTCATGGAGCGTGTAGCCGCTGCAGCCGTAATCCGGCCAGACGCCGTTGACGCTGTACATCCAGCCGGACAGCTCGCCGCAGTCAAATTCGTAGAGGTTGCCGATGCCCTCGATATAGGCGCTGTTGTACGCGGGCGTCCAAGTCGACTCCATGTGGATGCCCTGCGCGCGGCAGACCTGCTGCAGCACGTCAAACACCGTGCCCCCCTCCGAAAAGGCGACCGTCGTCTCCGGCAGGAGCACGCCATCGGACGGGACGATGTCCGCCTTGCCGGTCTTCAGGTCGTCCATGTGCGCGAGCACCGTGCTGCACTCAATCCGCACCGTGCAGTGCAGCGCACCGGCATCCGCCTGCGCCTGCCCGCCGCAAGCCGTGCACAGCAAAAGCAGCAGGCACAGCAGCAGCGCGAGCGCGCGCCGCTTAGCCACGCTGCACCGTCGCATTCACGACCGTGAGCGCGGCCGTCGTCGTGGCAAGGCTCTCGGTTTCGTCTGCGGCGGCCAGCACGGCGTCCGACACCGTCAGCGCCGCCTCCGCCACACCGTCGGCAAGCTGAAAGCGCAGCCGCACGAGCACGCTGCCCGTCGATGTGGCGAGTGTACCGCCCGCCTCCGGCAGGCACAGGGCGCGCGCGCTGCCGGTCTCGTTGGCGCGTTCGGAGTCGCTCTCCCACTCCGGCAGGCTGCCCATCACGAGCGGGATGTCCCCGTCCGCCGTGCCGAGAAACGTGATCTGCGTCGGGTCAAAGGCCACGGCGAGGCTCGCCGCCTCGTAGTGCGCACCGTCCGGCAGACCGGAGAGCACGACATCGACCGTGCACGCGCCGTCCGCGTCCGCGCTCTGGCACGTGAGCGTGAGCGTGGGCTCGGTGTCCTCGACGCTCTTTTGTCGCAGGGCAATGCACAGCACCACCACCGCCGCGACCAGCAGCACGGCGAGCACGATGGCAATGTTCTTTTTCGTCCAGAAAGTCTTCATTGTCCGTCCTCCTGCGCCGTGGGCAGCGCCGTATTCTGTACAAAGCTGTCGGCCAGCGCGCGCACATCCTGCGCGTCGACGCGGCCGTTAAGATCCACGTCCATCGTCAGCAGCAGCTGCGTCTCCGGGACCGTGCTGGCGGCGCAGGCCGTGCGGATGTTCAGCGCGTCCTGCGCGTTGATGACGCCGTCGGCATTCACATCGCCGGCGGTCAGCACCGGCCCCTTACCTTCCGTCACGGTGTAGTTTGCCGTGTCGTTGAGCGCATCATCCGTCACGTCCGGCGCAAAGAGCCAGACCCACGTCGGCGTGTCGCTGCGCTCAGAGAGCACGGGGCTGTAGAGCAGCTGCGTCCCGTCGGAAAACGTGACCGTGCTGTCCGCCGCCGCATCCGGCAGGCACACGGCGACCGTGCGGTATCCGGCCGGGATGAGGCCGCTGCCGTCCGCCGTGCAGAGCACGCGCGCGACCGGCTCGTCGGGCTCGGCGGGCGTTTCGACCGTGGGCGCGTCTGTCTCCTGATAGAGGCCGCTCTGCCCGCGCTGGAAGCGCGAGACGGCCACGAGCGCATACACCGCCTGCTCCGTGGCGAGGCTGTCAACGCCGCCGGAGGCCTTGTGGCGGAACGCGGCCGCGCCCGCATCATAAAACGTCAGCAGCGCATCGACCGCCGAGCCGCCGTCTTTGACGAAGCGGCTGTCCGTGTCCGGGTCGATGCCCAGTGCCGTGCAGGCGACGATGACCTGCGCGACGCTCTCAGCGTTGGCAGAGCCCCACGAGGTGAAGCCGCCGTCGCCGTTTTGCATGGCAGAGAGCGTATCAACGCCGCGCGACACGGCCGCCGCGACGGCCGCCTCCCCGCGGTACGCCGCCAGCGCCTGCAGCACCATGGCCGTCACGTCCGGATCGGCTGCCGCGCCGTTCATCGCCCAGCCGCCGCCGGAGAGCTCCGCCGCGAGGATTGCATCCACGCACTGGCGGCGCACCGCGCTGCCGGACAGGTAATTGCGGCTGTCGAGCGCGAGCAGGGCAAACACCGGGCCGTTGATGCCCTGATTGCGCACCCAGGCAAAGTCGGTATACGGCGCGGTGAGGTCGCAGCCGCCGACCTGCGTCGCGTCGCGCCCGATGGCGGACAGCGCGAGGATGACGCGCGAATTGTCCGTGGATTTATAGGCGTTGAGCGCGCCGGCCTTGCCGGACGCCGCCGTGAGCTCCGGTGCTTTGGATGCGACGTCTGCATAGTAGCGCGCAAAATAGTCGCTGTCCACAGCAAAATACCCGCCGCGGGCCAGGCCCAGCACCGTCCACTCGTCGCCGTAGCCCGGCGAGGGGACGGCCGCCGCCTGATGCGCCAGCGCGGCCGAGAGCACCGGCTGCACATCCGCGCCCTGCGCCGTCGGGGCCGGCAGCACCGCGCACACGAGCAACAGCGCCAGACACAGCGCCAGAAACCGTTTGTTCGTTTTCATGATCTGCCTCCTGAAGGGGTCTTCTACGCACGCGGCCAGAGCGCGTGCGGGTTTTCCGAAATCACGCAACATTATACCAGCCGGATCGCGCAAAAGCAACGCTCTGCGGCATTTCCAGCCCCGGCGATGCATGGACTTTCTGTCAGGTTTTCCGGCAGGCCGCTTTTGCGCAATTTCCCACGCGCGGCGTGCTAGGATACCCCCATGGACGTCATCTATCTCGACAGCCTGTTCGGGCTGAATCTGCTGATCGACTACTGCCTCGTGCTGGTCTCCGCGCGCGTGTGCGGCGTGGTGCTGCACCGCTGGCGGTACGCGCTCGCAGCGCTCATCGGCGCGCTGTATGCCGCCCTCATGGTCCTGCCCGGCTTCGGCTGGCTGGCAAACGGTATGATGAAGCTCGCGCTCGGCGCGGCCATGGCTCTCATCGCCTTCGGCGGGGAGGCGCACCTCGTGCGGTGCACGGTGGTGTTTTTCGCCGTGTCGGCTGCGTTCGGCGGCGCGGTGTACGCTGCGAGCATGCTCGCGGGCGTATCGCCGGGCAGCGGCGCGCTCGTGACGGTGTCGGGCCGGGTGCTGGCGCTGTCGTTCGCTGTGTGCTATGCGGCCGTGTCGCTCGTGTTCCGCCGGCGGGCCAGGGCCGCCGACCGCGAGGTGCGCACCGTGACGGTCACGCTCGCCGGGCGCAGCGTGACGCTCAGGGCCCTGCGCGACAGCGGCAACGACCTGCACGACCCGGTGTCCGGCCTGCCGGCGGCGGTGGTCGAGCGCGCGGCGGTGCTGCCGCTGTTTCCGGCGGTGCGCGCACTGCCGGACGACGCGGTGCAGGCACTGGAGGCGCTCAGCGCGCTGCCGGAGTGCACCGGCCGGGTCGTGCTGCTGCCGTATCGTGCGGTGGGCGTAACCGGCGCGCTGCTGCCGGCGTTCCGGCCGGACAGCGTGAAGATCGACGGCGCGGCAGAGCCGATGCTGCTGGCGCTGAGCGCGCAGGCGCTCACATCCGACGGCGCATTTGCCATGGTGCTGCCGCCAAAAAGCTGAGGAGGGGTTTTTCGTGCCAGGATTTCTGGAAAGACTACATACGCTCTGGGCGGCGCTGCAGCTGCGGCTGCGCGGCGGCGCGCCGGGGCTGTTTTACATCGGCGGGAGCGACACCATGCCCGCCCCGCTCGACCGCGCAGCCGAGCAGCAGGCCATTCAGGCGCTCGCCGCCGGCAGCGAGGAGGCCGCCTCCCTGCTCATCGAGCACAACCTGCGGCTGGTGGTGTACATCGCGCGCCGGTTTGAAAACACGGGCATCCACATCGAGGACCTGATCTCGATCGGCACGATCGGCCTCATCAAGGCCATCCACACCTTCAAGCCGGACAAGAACATCAAGCTTGCGACCTACGCCTCGCGCTGCATCGAAAACGAGATCCTCATGTACCTGCGCAAGTGCAGCGCGCAGAAAACGGAGGTGAGCATCGACGAGCCGCTCAACACCGACTGGGACGGCAACGAGCTGCTGCTCTCGGACATTCTCGGCACGGACGCCGACGCCGTGAGCCGCCCGCTCGAGGACGACGCGGAGCGCGCCATGCTCCTGCGCGCCATCGAGACACTCGGCGAGCGCGACCGGCAGATCATCCTGCTGCGCTTTGGCATCGGCGGCGCGCGCGAGGCGACGCAAAAAGAGGTCGCGGATCTGCTGGGCATCTCGCAGAGCTACATCAGCCGGCTCGAAAAGCGCATCATCGCGCACCTGCGTCAGGAAATGCTCAAGCAGATGCAGTGCTGAAAATATGCCAAAGCGGCGGCTCCGGTCGGAGCCGCCGCTTTGTCTGTCATTTTTTCACGCGGCACTGAATGCGCTGCACACCGCAAAAGAGCAGGAACACCACAAGATCGACCACCACGACGCTCGCGCCGGACGGCGTCTCGAGCACATAAGACAGCACCATGCCGAGCAGGAAATTCACCACTGACACCACGGCCGCGCAGATCGTGACCGAGCGGAACGTGCCGAACACGCGCATGGCCGTCAGCGCCGGGAAGATGATGAGGCTCGAGATGAGCAGCGCGCCCATCATGCGCATACCCAGCACGATCGTGACCGCCGTGAGCACCGCGAGCAGCATATTATATGCCTGCGTGTGCACGCCGGTCGCGCGCGAGAACGTCTCGTCGAACGTGACGGCGAAAATGCGCGGATAGCACAGCACGAACAGCGCCAGCACCGCCGCCGACAAAATCAGGCTCAGGCGCAGGTCGGCCGACGACAGCGACAGGATGCTGCCGAACATGTAGTTATTCACATCGGTGTTCATGCCGCTGGTCATGGACACGGTCATCACGCCGATGGCCAGTGCGCTGCTCGAGAGCAGCGCGATCGCGGCGTCGCCCTTGAGCTTGCCGTTTTGCGACAGGCGCAGCAGCAAAAACGCCGCCACAACCACGACCGGCACCGCCACGGCCAGCGGCGCGAGATTGAGCGCCGTGGCGATGGCGAGCGCGCCGAAGCCGACATGGCTCAGCCCGTCGCCGATCATGGAATAGCGCTTGAGCACGAGCGACACGCCGAGCAGCGACGCACACAGCGACACGAGCACGCCCACGACGAGCGCGCGCACGAGAAACGGATACGATAGCATTTCGAGGATGACTTTCATAGCTTCCGCCCTCCCAGAAACCGGCGCGCGGCATCGCTCTGCTTATACTCCGCCGCCGTGCCGAAAAAGAGCTGCTGGTGGCCCAGGTGCAGCACGTGCGTGGCGTAGCGCAGGGCGGCGTCGATGTCGTGCGTGACCATGATAACCGTGATGTCATTGCAGAGGTTCACGAGCTTGATGAGGTTATACAGTTCCCCCGTCGCCACGGGGTCGAGACCCGTGACCGGCTCATCGAGCAACAGGAGCTTGCGCGTGGCGCACAGGGCGCGCGCGAGCAGCACGCGCTGCTGCTGGCCGCCGGAGAGCGCCTGATAGCTGTGGTGCGCCAGATCCTCGATGCCCATGCGCTCCATGTTCTCCTGCGCGCGGGCGCGGTCGGCCCGCGAATAGAATGGGCGGCCGTGCATCTGGTTGATGCAGCCCGAGCGCACGACCTCCGCCACGCTTGCGGGAAAGTCGCGCTGGAGCTGCGTCTGCTGCGGCAGATAGCCGATCTCGTTGCGCACGAGCCCGTCTCCGAGCGTGATGCTGCCCTGCTCCGGCGCTTTGAGCCCGAGCAGGCCCTTGATGAGTGTGGACTTGCCGGAACCGTTTTCGCCGACCACGCACAACAGATCGCCGCGCGAGACCGTGAAGTTCACGTCGCGCAGCACCGTCTGCCCGTCGTAGCCGAGGCAGACGTGTTCACAAGTAATGAGTGCCATAATTAGTTCAATGCCTCCCGCAGCGCCTGCACATTGCGCTCCATGAGCTGCAGGTACGTCGCGCCGTCTGCAAATGCCTGCGCCGTCACGTTGTGACAGGTCGCAAACTCCAGTTTTTTCGTGCCCGTGGCCTCGCAGATCGTGTCGGCGAGCTTGCCGTTCGACAGCTCGATCGTGAACACGACCGGGATGTTCTCCGCGCGCACCTTGTCGATCAGAAACGCCACCGTGGCCGCCGATGGCTCGGCCGCATCCGCACAGCCGGTATAGGCAGCATAATAGTCCAGACCATAGGCCTCGGCAAAATACCGCAGTGGGAAACGGTCTGCAAAAACCATCGTTTTTCGAGCTGCATGCGCCACTACATCCTGAAATTCCGCATCCAGCTGCTCCAGCTTCTCCACATAGTCCCCACACCGCTGCGCATACGCCGCTGCGTGCGCGCTGTCGGCCGCAGCAAACGTATCCGAGAGCTTCTGGCAGATGCGCGCCGCGTTGCGCGGCGACGTCCAGACGTGCTCGTCCGGCTCCGTGCCGTCGGCCTCGTGGTCGTGCTTTTCCGTCTGCATGCCCTCGACGGTCTCCTCGTCGAGCAGCTCCACGCAGTCCATGAGCGTCACGACGCGCAGGTTCGGGTTGTCTACACCCTCAAGCACGGTCTTGACCCAGGCGTCCGACTCGCCGCCGACGTAGACGAACACGTCGGCATTGCGGATGGCAATGATGTCTTTCGGCGTCGGCTCATAGGAGTGCACCTCGCAGCCGGGGCGCAGCAGCATCGTGACCGACACATCGTCCCCACCGACCTGGCGCGCGAAATCGTAGGGCGCGAAGATCGTCGTGACGACGTGGAGCTTGCCGTCGTCCGCGTCCGGATTCTGCTGCACGGTGCAGCCCGAAAACGCCGACACGGCCAGCACCATTGCCAGCAGCACACACAGGCTCTTACGCATGGCCGTCACGCTTTCTGCCGCAGGCGGCGCACGTGCCGTAGATCGTCGTGCTGCGGCCGTCGACCGTGAAGCCGGCCGCGCGCAGCAGGTCCGACTGCAGCGCATCGGACACGTCCTCATCCAGATGGATCAGCCGCCCGCAGTCCACGCACTTGAGGTGCAGGTGCGCGTCGCAGTGGCCGGGGTCCATGGCCTGATAGGCCGCGCTGCCACCGCTCTCGGGCGCGAAGCGGCGCACGGTACCCTCTTCGACCAGGCGGTCAAGCGCACGGTAGACCGTGCTGCGGCCGGGGGCTTCGTTGCCCATGGCCGCGAGCAGCTGCTCGACCGTGAACTGCTCGTCCGCGTGCGCAGACAAAAACGCCAGCAGCGCACAGCGCTGCTGCGTGTGATAACTGTTTCGCATGGTTTCGCCTCCAAATCGGGAATGAATCCCGAATTCAAGCCGTAGCATACACGCAGTTTGCCCGTCTGTCAAGGGGAAAATGTAAAAATGTAAAAAATCCCGCCGGACATTGCGTCCGGCGGGATCTTGGGTTTGGATTCAGGCGAGGGCGGCCTCCGGCTCGCCCGCATCGCCGAGCGTGTCGCTGATGAACTGCGGCACCTGCTCGCGCGGCATGTCCAGCGCGATGGCAAGCTCTCCGTGGAGCATCTCCTCGGCGCGCTTCATATAGCGCTCGTCGACGAGGCCGAGCTTCTTACCGCGCTCGGCCATCCGGCGGCGCTTGGCACGCACGTCCTTGATCAGCTGCAGAAGATCTGCGCAGGTGTAATCCTGAATGCACTGCTGATAGTGCTCATTGAGAAAGCGGAGGTTGGAATTTTCATAGACCTGCGCGGTCATCTGCGGAATGCGGTCAATGAGCGCGAGCGCCTCCTCGCGCGTGATCACAGGCCGCATGAACACCTTGCTGTCCACGGGTGTGAACACCTTGCCCTCCCGGTAGATGGGCGCGAGCGTATAGTACTCCCGGTGCTTGTCCACACCGGAGATCTTCGGTGTACCGATCTCCTCCACGCGGCAGACGCCCTCGTTGCCATACACGATCAACTGACCAATTTCGTACATTTGAATATCCTTTCCTCAGCCAAACAAAACCAAAAACAAACAAAGCAGGGCGGCATTGCAGCCGCACTGCGGCCGCAATCCTGCCCCCTGATAGATAGTTTAGCACAAAATTTGCAAAAAGGTAAGACTTTTTTCATTTAGGACTTGATTTTTTTACGGAAACGGATAGAATAAACAATTTATAGAGCGTAAAGGCAGTAAGGAAAATCCGCATTTGCTACTTTGAGGGGGAAAATCAGGATGCATATCGGGTGGAACCGCATCTGGAAAGTGCTGCTGGGCTGTGCCTGCGTCATCGGGAGCATCGTCCTACTCGCCTGTGGGCAGGTCGGCTGGGGCATTGCGGCATTGGAAGCAGCCGTGCTGCTGCTCGCGCTGCAATATGCGCCGCGCGCGGCGCGGCTGCGGAAAACGTGGTGGTTCGTGGAGCTGGTGCTCGTGCTCGCCGTCACCGTGGGGTACGCCGGCTTTGCCGCCGTGCGCGCAGCGCAGACACCGGCGTCCGCCGTCGTCATCACGACGGAGCGCAGTGTGCCGCCGGTCACGCCGGTGCCGGAGACCGCAGCGCCGGAGCTGACCGCCACACCGGAGCCGACGCCCGCACCCGACACGGCGGAGGCGACCTGTGTCGCCAGCCGCAAGGCAAAGAAATACCACCGGCCGTCGTGCCAGTACGCCGCCAAGATCAAGGACGAGAACCTCGTGACCTTTGACAGCGCCGCGCAGGCGCAGGCCGCGGGCTATGCGCCCTGCGGCGCGTGCAAACCATAAGAAAAACCGCGCTCCCGTGTATCGGGAGCACGGTTTTGCCGTTTGGAGATCACATGTGCAGATCCGGGTAGAGCGGGAAGCGTGCGCACAGATCCAGAACCTGCGCACGCACGGTGGGCACAGCGGCCTCGCCCTCGTCGATCAGGCGGCAGATGAGCGCGCCGATCTCGCGCATTTCGTCCTCGCCCATGCCGCGGGTCGTGACGGCCGGCGTGCCGAGACGCACGCCACTCGTGACGCGCACGGACTGCGTGTCGAACGGGATGGTGTTTTTATTGGCGGTGATGTTCGCCGCATCCAGCAGATCCTGCATCTGCGCGCCAGTGCGGCCGCGGCTGTAGACGTCGGCCAGCATGAGGTGGTTGTCCGTGCCGCCGGAGACAAGGCGCACACCGCCCTGCTGCAGCGTCTCGGCGAGCACGGCGGCATTTTTGACCACCTGCTGCTGATAGGCGCGGAAGGCCGGCTGCAGCGCCTCACCGAAGCAGACCGCCTTGCCGGCGATGACGTGCATGAGCGGGCCGCCCTGCGTGCCGGGGAAAACGGCGCTGTCGATCTTTTTGGCAAGCTCGTCGCGGCAGAGAATGATCGCACCGCGCGGGCCGCGCAGCGTCTTGTGCGTCGTGCAGGTGACGACATCGGCATACGGCACCGGGCTCGGGTGCACGCCAGCGGCGACAAGGCCGCCGATGTGCGCCATGTCGACCATCAGGTACGCGCCGACGGAATCGGCGACGGCGCGAAAGCGCGCAAAGTCGATCACGCGCGGATAGGCGCTTGCCCCGGCGATGATGAGCTTCGGGCGTACCTCCTCGGCCACGCGCGCGAGCGCGTCATAGTCGATGGTCTCGGTCTCGGGGTCAACGCCGTAAAAATGCGCCTCAAAATATTTCCCGGACAAGGATGCCTTGCTGCCGTGCGTCAGGTGGCCGCCGTGGGAGAGGTTCATGCCGAGGATGCGGTCGCCCGGCTGCAGCAGCGCCGCGTACACGGCCATATTCGCCTGCGAGCCGGAGTGCGGCTGAACGTTGGCGTGATCCGCGCCGAAGAGCCGCGTCACGCGGTCGATGGCCAGACGCTCGACCTCGTCAACATAGTCGCAGCCGCCGTAATAGCGCGCGCCGGGATAGCCCTCGGCGTATTTGTTCGTCAGGTGGCTGCCCACGGCCTCCATCACGGCCGGGCTCGTGAAATTCTCGGACGCGATCAGCTCCAGGTGGTCGCGTTGGCGCCCCAGCTCCCGCTCCATGGAGGCGTACAATTCTGGGTCGGCCAGCTTCAGGTGTTCATAATTCATATCGGAAACCTCCGTTTGTGTCAAAATCGCGCAACCAGTTTACCACAACTCAGACGTATTTAACAAGGGGAAAGCGCGTAAACTTATACTATCCCGATCTCGTCCGAGGTGATGCAAGTTGAACAAATGGAAGCGTATCCGCCCGTATGTCGCCTTCTGCGCGATCGCGCTGGCCGTCGGCGGCGCGTCGAGCTTTGCCACCCGCGCGGGCATGGCTGACTTCGACCTGCTGACAAAGCCGCCGGCCGCCCCGCCGGACTGGCTGTTTCCCATCGCGTGGACGATCTTGTACCTGCTCATGGGCATCGCCATGGGGCTTGTCTGGCGCAGCAGCATCGGCCGCGCGCGCAAGGAGGCCACCGCGCTCTGGAGCATCCAGCTGGCTGTCAACGGCCTGTGGCCGGTGCTGTTTTTCCTGCTGGGCGCGCACGGGCCGGCGTTTTTCTGGCTCGTGGGGCTGATCGTACTCGTGCTGTTCATGATCGCGGATTTTTCCCGCCGCAATGCCGCGGCCGCGTGGCTGAGCGCGCCGTATCTGCTCTGGCTGCTGTTCGCGGCGTATCTGAACCTCGGCATCTGGCTGCTCAATCGGTAAGGTTTGGGTAAAGATCACGTCAAGAATGTGTTTGCATGGTGCGGGAGATTGTGGTACACTGCCCCCTGAGGAGGGAACTGCCCCATGAAAAAACCGCTCAAGATCATACTCATCATTCTGGCCGTCCTTGTCGGCCTGGTCGCCGCGCTGCTCATCTGGCTGACCGCCACGCAGCTGAATGTCAAGACCGAGACCGCCGTCGTGACGAACGGCGAGAACAGCACCGCCAGCTTCGCCCCGGGCGACAGCGTGTCCATCCTGACGTGGAACGTCGGCTACGCCGGACTGGGTGAAGAGTCCGATTTCTTCATGGACGGCGGCAAGCAGGTGCGCGCGCCGAGCAAGGCCATCGTAGAGAAGAACATGGACGGCATCGTCAGCACCGTGAAGGAGCTGGACGCCGACTTCACGTTCCTGCAGGAGATCGAGGCCGACCCCTCGACCCGCTCCTACGGCATTGAAGAGGCCGAACGGATGCGCACCGAGACCGGACTCGACACCGCGCACGCGCGCAACTACAAATGTGCCTTCGTGCCCTACCCCATCCCGCCGATCGGCAAGGTGAGCTCCGGCATCATGACGCTCTCGACCGCGCCCATCGCCTCGGCCGAGCGCATCGCCCTGCCGAGCCCGTTCAAGTGGCCGGTATCGGTGGCCAACCTCAAGCGCTGCCTGATGCCGGTGTATATCGACCTCGAGGGCACGGACGCTCAGCTCGTGCTCGTCAACCTCCACCTGGAGGCGTATGACGACGGCGAAGGCAAGGCCGCGCAGACCGCCGCGCTCAAATCGTTCCTCGAACAGGAATACGCCAAGGGCAACTACGTCATCGCCGGCGGCGACTTCAACCAGACGTTCCCCGGCGGGCTGGACAAGTACCCGATCAAGAACGCCGATCTCTGGACGCCCGGCACACTCGACGACAGCATGCTGCCCGATGGCTGGCACTTTGCCTACGACACGGCCACGCCGACCTGCCGCCTCGACAACCAGCCCTATGATGCCGAGAGCGACGCCACGCAGCACTACGTGATCGACGGCTTCATCCTCTCGCCGAACGTGGAGCTCACGGGCGTACAGACGCAGGACGACGGCTTCCGCTTCTCCGACCACAACCCCGTGCTGCTGAATATCCGACTCAAATAAAGCATATCAAAAAGCCCGCTTCCGACCGGAAGCGGGCTGATTTTTTATTTTGCGCGCGTGATGTGCAGCTCGCGGCAGGAATTTGGGCCGAAGAGCGCCTCCATCCCCTTTCGGTACGCGTGGAAGGCATCGCGCGGCATGAGCGCCTGCACGCACCCGGCAAAGCCGCCGCCGTGCACGCGCCACGCGCCCACGCCGTCGAGCAGCGCGGCCGCGCGCGCCAGCCCGCGCTCAAGCCGGTCGTCGCCGCCCGGGGCGCGGATGTTGCGCAGCAGCTGCTCCGACGAGCGGCCGGAGGCATTCATCAGGCGCAGGTACGTCTCGGCGTCCCGGTGCACGAGCGCGTCGCGCATGAGCGGCACGCGCGCGTTCTCCTCAAAAAAGTGCGCCGCGCGGTCATCGGCAAGGCCCGGCTGCCGGTGGGCATAGAAATCCGCCGGATCGACCTGCGAGAGCGTCTCGGCGCCGAAGCGCCGCGCCACGCGGCACATATCGGCCGGCAGCGCCGCATACGCCGCCGTCAGCCCCGCGTGGCTGCCGCCGGTGTCCGTCAGGCTCAGCGTGAGGCCCATGTCGGCAAACGGCGCCGCGACCGGGGCGATCTCCCCGGCGGCGAAGTCGATGTACACCGCGCCGTCGAGCGCGCAAGCGAGCTGATCCATGAGGCCGGACGGCTTGCCGAAGTGGCGGTTTTCCGCCTGCTGGCCGAAGCGCGCGAGCTGCTCGGGCGAGAACGCGCCGCCGTTGTAGAGCGCGTTGAAGATGCGGCCGACGAGGATCTCAAACGCGGCCGACGACGACAGGCCGCCGCCCGGCTTGAGCGCGGAGGACGCCCACGCCTCGAAGCCGCCGACAGCACCGCCGGCGTCCAGAATGGCCGCCGCCATGCCGCGCACGAGCGCCCACGGCTTGCCATACGCGCGTGGATCCACGGCCAGATCGTCGAGCGCGACCGTGAACGGCCGGTATCCCTTCGAGTGGATGCACACGCGGCGGTCACGCCGGCGCGTCGCACGCGCGGTGATGCCCACGTCCACGGAGGCCGCCAGCACGCGGCCGAGCTGATGATCGGTATGGTTTCCGGCCAGCTCCGTGCGGCCGGGGGCAAAAAATCGCTGCATGATCTTCCTCCGAAAGCCGGCAGGCGTCCTGCCTGCCGGCTTCCGTGCAAAAAACTCAGTGCTTGCGCGCGAGCACCCGCTCGATGCCGCGCACGACGCCGGCCGCGTCCACACCGTACTTGGCCAGCAGGTCGGTGTACTTGCCGGTCTCGGTGAACGTGTCGGGGATGCCGACAAACTCCGTCGGCGCGCCCGTGCCGCCCCAGGCGAGCACTTCCGCCACGGCGCTGCCGAGGCCGCCGTAGATGTTGTGCTCCTCGGCGGTGACGATCGCGCCCGTCTCCTGCGCGCAGCGCAGGATGAGCTCGCGGTCGATGGGCTTGATGGAGTACATGTCCACCACGCGCACGGACACGCCGCGCGCGGCCATCTGCTCGGCCGCCTCGAGCGCCTTGTGCACGAGGATGCCGCAGGCGATGACGGTCACGTCCGTACCGTCGCGCACGATCGCGCCCTTGCCGCACTCGAACTTCGTGTTCTCGTCATACAGGTCCGGGTACACGTCGCGCGACAGGCGCAGGTACATCGGGCCGTAGGTGTCCACGGCGTACTTCGTGGCCCAGCGAGTGCTGGTCGCATCCGACGGGACGAGCACGGTCATGTTCGGCAGTGCGCGCATGACGGCGATGTCCTCCGTGGCGTGGTGCGTCGCGCCGTCGAGCGCGTCGGACATGCCGCAGTAAGCGCCGCCGAACTTCACGTTCAGGTTGCCGTAGCACACCTGCGCGCGCGCGGAGATGAGACCCAGCGTGGTCAGAAAGACCGTGAACGTGTTCACGAACGGGATCTTCCCGGTCGTGGCAAGGCCCGCCGCCGTGGCGACCATGTCGGACTCGGCGATACCCATATTGAAATGGCGCTCGGGGTGCGCCTTGGCGAAGATGCCGCTCTTGGTAGAACCGGACAGGTCAGCATCGAGCACGACGATGTTCTCATTGGTGTCGCCGAGCTCGGCGAGCACGGTGCCGTAAACTTCACGAATGGACTTTCCCATCACACGTTACCTCCCAGTTCCTGCATTGCCTGCGCGAATTCGGCGTCCGGAATGGCCTTGCCGTGCCAGGCGGACTTGCCCTCCATGAAGGACACGCCCTTGCCCTTGATCGTATCGGCGAGGATCACGGTCGGCACGCCCTTGCAGGCGGCGGCCGCGTCGAGCGCAGCGTCGAGCGCCGCCAGATCGTGCCCGTCGCAGCGCAGCACGTTCCAGCCGAAGGCCTTCCACTTGCCGGGCAGGTCGCGCAGCGGCATGATCTCGTCGGTCGTGCCGTCGAGCTGCACCTTGTTCCAGTCGACGATGGCGGTGAGGTTGTCAAGTCCAAACTTCACAGCCGAGGCGGCCGCCTCCCAGACGGCGCCCTCATCGAGCTCGCCGTCGCCGAGCACGGCATACACGCGCGCATCGGAATGGTTCAGCTTCAGGCCGAGGGCCATGCCCTGCGCGGCGGCCAGGCCGATGCCCAGCGGACCGGACGGCATATCCACGCCCGGCGTGCGCATGCACGGGTGGCCCTGCAGGGGGCTGCCGGTCTGGCGCAGGGTGTTCATGCTCTCGGTGGGCAGGAAGCCCTTGCCGATCAGGTTGCGGTAAAGCATGGGCGCGGCATGACCCTTGCAGAGCACGAGCCGGTCACGGTCCGGATCGTCGGGGTGCGCGGCGTCCACATGCATGCGCTGCTGATACAGCAGCGTGAGGATCTCACAAACGGACAGGCTGCCGCCCGGGTGGCCGGACTGCGCGCCGTGGATGGCGGTGAGTACGTCGATCCGATACTGCCGGCAAAGCTCCTGGAGCTCGGCCGTGCGTTCCGGGGTCAAAGACATGGTGGTTTGTCCTCCTGTTTGATGTTACTTAATAAAGATACAACGCACGTTTTTTGATGTCAACGGCGCGAGCCGATTTTTCGCGCGTTTTCCCTTGTTAATTTTATAATCGTTGCTTTACCGGGCGACAATCGTTATAATCAAAGGGACTATATTTATTGTCTGCATCCCCGCAGACCATTCAGGAGGCGAGGTCAATGGACCCCAACAAAGCGCTCAACATGACCATGCTCTGCGATTTCTATGAGCTGACGATGGGCAACGGTTATCTTGAGCACGGCATGCAGGACCGCATCACGTATTTTGATGTGTTCTTCCGCAGCGTGCCGGACGACGGCGGCTACGCCATCGCCGCCGGTCTCGAGCAGATCATCGACTACATCGAGAACCTGCACTTCACCGACGAGGACATTGCCTATCTGCGCAGCCGGAAGCTGTTCAGCGAGGCATTTCTGGACTATCTGAAAAACTTCCGCTTCACCGGCGACATCTGGGCCGTGCCGGAGGGCACGCCCGTGTTCCCGCGCGAGCCGCTCATCACGGTGCGCGCGCCCGCCATCCAGGCGCAGCTCGTGGAGACGTATCTGCTGCTGCAGATCAACCACCAGAGCCTGATCGCCACGAAGGCCAGCCGCATCTGCCGCGCGGCACAGGGCCGCACGGTGCTCGAGTTCGGCTCCCGCCGCGCACAGGGCGCGGACGGTGCGATCCTCGGCGCGCGCGCTGCCTACATCGGCGGCTGCGCCGGCACCGCCTGCACGATCTCGGACGAGGTATACGGCGTGTACGCCGGCGGCACGATGGCGCACTCCTGGGTGCAGATGTTCGACTCCGAGCTCGACGCCTTCCGCGCCTACTGCCAGACGTACCCCGACAACGCCACCCTGCTCGTGGACACCTACAACAGCCTGCAGTCCGGCGTGCCGAACGCCATCCGCGCGTTCAACGAGGTGCTGCGGCCGAAGGGCATCACGCACTGCGGCATCCGCTTCGACTCCGGCGACATCGCCTACCTGACGAAGAAGGCGCGCAAAATGCTCGACGACGCCGGCTGGCCCGACTGCAAGATCACCGTATCCAACGCGCTCGATGAGCGCCTGATCGCGGGGTTGCTGCGCCAGGGCGCGCAGATCGACAGCTTCGGCGTGGGCGAGCGGCTCATCACCGCGCGCAGCGAGCCGGTGTTCGGCGGCGTGTACAAGCTCGCGGCCATCGAGGACGAGGACGGCAACATCATCCCGAAGATCAAGATCAGCGAGAACGTCGGCAAGATCACCAACCCCCACTTTAAGGTCTACCGCTTTTATTACAGCAAGGACTCCGGCATGGCCGAGGCGGACTACATCTGCCTGCACGACGAGGTCGTGGACGACACACAGCCGCTCGAGATCTGCGATCCCGACGCGACGTGGAAGAAGAAAGTGCTCACCGACTTCACGGCGCGCGAGCTGCTCGTGCCCATCTTCCGCGACGGCAGGCTCGTGTATCAGAAGCCCGCGCTTGATGACATCCGCGCCTACTGCGCGCAGCAGCTTACCACGCTCTGGCCGGAGGTGCTGCGCTTCGACTACCCGCACAACTACTACGTTGACCTGTCGGAAAAGCTGCTGAAGATCAAGCTCGAGCTGCTCAACGCCGGCGGAAAGTCGCAGGGCTGAGCCGTGGAAGCTGCTGCCCGCCGTCAGGCCATTCTCAACCGGCTCCGGACGGCCGACCGGCCCGTGAGCGCGTCGAGTCTTGCCGCCGAGCTGAATGTCAGCCGCCAGATCATCGTGGGCGACATTGCACTCCTGCGCGCCGGCGGTGCCGAGATCTCCGCCACCCCGCGCGGCTACGTGCTGCCGCGGGCAACGGACGGCATCACGCGCACGATCGCCTGCCGCCACACGCTCGAGCAGACCGGGACCGAGCTCGACATCCTCGTCGACAACGGCTGCACCGTGCTCGATGTCATCGTCGAGCACCCGGTCTACGGCCAGCTCACCGGCCAACTGCAGATCAGCAGCCGCTACGATGTGGAGCAGTTTCTCGCGCGCGTGCAGGCGCACGACGCCGCCCCGCTGAGCATGCTCACCGGCGGCATCCATCTGCACACGCTGCGCTGCCCGGACGCGGCCGCCTGCGAGCGCGCCTGCGCCGCGCTGAAAGCGGCCGGCCTGCTGCTGGACGATTGACAGAAGTTTAATTTAGTTGACAAGTGCACAGGAAGACTTTATAGTATGCTTTACAGGTGTCATGACACCTGTAAAGCATACTTATTTTCTGGAGGAATGCACTATGCAGCGGTTCCGGGACTTTCTGAAGCGAAAGGATATTGAGATCTCTCTGCGGCGCTACGGTATCGATGCGCTCGGCGCGATGGCACAGGGCCTGTTCTGCTCACTGCTGATCGGCACGATCCTCAACACGCTCGGTCAGCAGTTCCACATCGGTTTTCTCAACGCGATCATCTTCACCCTCGGCAAGGGCGACGCCGCGGTCGGCTACACGATCGGCGGGTGCGCATCGCTCATGGTCGGCCCGGCGATGGCGGTGGCCATCGGCTATGCGCTGCACGCGCCGGCGATGGTGCTGTTCTCGCTCGTCCCGGTCGGCTATGCGACCAACGCCATGGGCGGCGCCGGCGGCCCGCTGGCCGTGCTCGTGACGGCGATCATCGCGGCCGAGTTCGGCAAGGCCGTGAGCAAGGAGACGAAGGTGGATATCCTCGTCACGCCCATCGTCACGATCCTCGTCGGCATCGGGCTGGCCATGCTCGTGGCCGCGCCCATCGGTAAGGCGGCCAACTGGGTCGGCACGCTCATCATGTGGGCGACCGAGCAGCAGCCGTTCGTCATGGGCATCCTCGTGTCGGTCATCGTGGGCATCGCGCTCACGCTGCCGATCTCGTCGGCCGCCATCTGCGCGGCGCTCTCGCTCACGGGGCTCGCGGGCGGCGCGGCCGTGGCCGGCTGCTGCGCGAACATGGTGGGCTTCGCCGTGCTGAGCTTCCGCGAAAACGGCTGGGGCGGCCTGGTCAGCCAGGGACTCGGCACGAGCATGCTGCAGATGGGCAACATCGTGCGCAACCCGAAGATCTGGATTCCCGCCATCGTGACGTCGGCCATCACGGGCCCGATCGCCACGTGCGTCTTCAAGCTGCAGATGAACGGCGCGGCCGTCAACTCCGGCATGGGCACGTGCGGCCTGTGCGGCCCGATCGGTGTGTGGACCGGCTGGGTCGCACCGAGCGAGGCCGCCGTCGCCAACGGCGCCGTGGCCATCCAGCCCGGAGCGATGGACTGGATCGGGCTCGTGATGGTCTGCTTTGTGCTCCCGGCCGTGATCTGCTGGGCGATCGGTCTGCTGTGCCGCCGCCTCGGCTGGATCCGCGAGGGTGACCTGAAGCTGGACTAAATCCCCGTACATACAAAACCCCGCACAGGACGGTGTCCCGTGCGGGGGTTTCTTTACATCCCAAAGAGCCGAATGCCCTTGACGAGCATCGACAGCCCCAGCGTCACGACCAGCACGGCGCTGCCCTTGACGATGTATTTCATCCAGCCGCGCGGCAGAAACGACTGCAGCGCGCCGAACAGAAACAGCAGCGGCACCGTGCCGAGCGAGAACACCAGCATCACGAGCGCGCCGCGCGCGGCGCTGCCGCTGCTCATGGCGCAGAGCCACATGGCGCTGAGTGCGCCGCACGGCATGACGCCCGTGAGCAGGCCGATGATGAGCGGCCTGCCGGCAAAGCGGCGGCGCGTGCGCGCATTGAGGCTGCACGCACCGGGCAGCTCCGTCTCCGTACTGCGCAGGCCCGGCAGGATGCCCGCCATGCGCAGGCCAATGAGCAGCACGAGCGCGCCCGCAACGGTAAAGACCATGCTCTTGATGTTCGGCGTGTAGGTGATGACCGCGCCGAGCGCGCCGCAGAGCGCGCCGACCGCCGTGTACGACACGACGCGCCCGCCATTGTACGCAGCCGAGGCGATGAGCCCGCGCTTGCTGCGGCCGGTCACGCCGCGCGCATCCGTCGTCTGCGCGAGCAGAATGCCGCCGCACATGCCGATGCAGTGCGTGCTCGTGAGCAGGCCGACGAGAAACACGAGACCGAGCGAGGCATTGTCCGCGAGCGCCGGGACTTTCACGAGCGCGAGCAGCTTCGGCAGCCCCCAGTAGAGCACGCCCACGAGCGCAAGACAGATCCCATCGACCACCACGCCGCCCATGCCGTGCGTGCCCGGCGGATAGCCGGCATTCGTGAGCACCTGCCGCAGCGTGTCCTCCGTGACGATGTTCGGATCATACGTGATCGTCACGCGGCCGCACCAGTAGTGCGCCTGTGCGGAGACGACGCCGCGCGTGTGCAGCAGCGCATCCGCGATGGCGTCCTCGCACGCCCGGCAGATCATGCCGGACACATTCAGCTCCAGAACCGTGGTCGTCATGGCCGCTCCCTCTTCGTTTCTTTCCCGCGCAGCGCACACAGCAGCACGCCGCCGGATGCACCGCACGCAAGCACCGCCGCCGCGGCCGGGCCGATCACCCCGCACGCAGCCAGCGGCAGACACACGGCATGATACGCCAGCAGCAGCCAGATGCACCGGCGCACGGTGCGCGCCGTCCGCGCGGCCGACGCCTCCGCGCCGCACGTGAGCAGCTCGCCCCGCTCGGCCGCTCGGCCGATCTCTGCCGGCGCGGCGACACCCGCGGCCTGCCCGGCCGCGCCGGGACACGTGGCGGCCAGCACAGCGCACGTACAGGTCAGCGCGCGGGCCAGATCGCCCGGCTGCCGCCAGAAAAGCCATACGGCGCCAACGCCGATCGCCAAAAGGACGAGCAGCGCGGTGAGGCGTGATGCCGCCCGCTCGAGCCGCACCTGCTCCGGTGTGCGCACGGTCTGTGCGCGCTGCAGGGCTGCGATCGTCCGCTGCAGCGCCGTCGCGTCGCCGATCGCCGTGGGCGTGATGAATGCGCTGCCCGCGCGGTTGAGCGTGCCGGCCAGAACTGCGTCCCCCACCGCCTTTTCCGCCGGCCGGGCTGCGCCCGTGAGGGCGGATGCATCGACTGTGCAGGTGCCGGAGCACACGACGCCGTCGACCGGGACACGCTCGCCCGGCAGAACGCGCACCACGTCGCGCGGCGTGAGCGCGTCGGCGTCCACCTGCGTCCCCACGCCGTCCCGCACGACAGTCGCCGTGCGCGGGCGCAGATGCCGCAGCCGCCGCACCGGTGCGTGAAGCGCGCCGCGCACCAGCTGCGCCGCGTACTTCCCCGCCAGCAGCGCGCAGACGATGCCGCACGGCGCGGGAAAGCACGGCCGCAGGCCCGTGAAGGTCGCATAGGCACTGTACGCAAACAGGATAAGCGCTGCGAGCAGACCGGGTGCGTCCGGCCCGAGACTGCCGCCGCGCAGCACGCGCCACGTGCCGCGCCAGAGCGCTGCGCCCGCGCCGAAGAGCACCGCTGCCGCCAGCGCAAGCTGCACGAGCTCCGGCAGCCGCCACAGCATCAGCGCCGTGAGCAGCACGCCAAATCCCAACCGGCGCGCCAGCCGCTGGCGCGTCCGGCCCTGCTGGGCCTCCTCGCCGCCGCGCTGCGCCGTCAGCTCCGCGCCCGGGCCGAGCACCGCCGGGAGCGCCGCAGCGTCCGTGCCGACCGGCCAGAGCGTCACCATGAAGGTATCGCCCGCGCGCGCAGCGCTGCGCACGCCGAACACCGCCCGCAGCCGCGCCTCCGCCCCGTCGTCCGCGCCCGGGCAGCGCAGCTCCGCCGTCTCGACCGGCACATCAAAGCCCGCGCGCTGTACGCAGCGCGCGATCTCACCGAGGCCGACGGCCGCCTCGTCATACGTCAGGCGTGCGCAGCCGGCCGTGTCGCTCACGAACACCGCATGCACCCCCGGCAGCCCCCGCAGCGCGCACACGATGCGCACCGCGCAGGCGCCGCAGTCCATGCCCGAGATGCGCAGGATCACGTCCGTCATTTTTGCCGCCGCCTTTCGTAATTTACCAACTGGTCAGTAAAAAAGATAGCACGCTGCCACAATTTTGTCAAGGCGCGGCGTGGATTTTCCCGGCCATTTGACGGGCGTCGAAAATCGCAGTATAATCGAGACATCCCAGTAGCCCGGAGGCGACCAAGATGCCGATCATTGTCGACCGTGACCAGATCCGCATGGACATTCTCATGGCGTTTCAGCGCTGCATCGAGCGCAAGCCCATGATGAACGTGTCCCTGCGCGACATTGCAGCCGAGGCGGGCATGAGCCACGCCAAGCTGCTCAACTATTTCGAGAGCAAAAACGATCTCATCCTCGCGTATGTGCGCTATACGCGCGAATATATGAGCGAGAAGTGCAGCCAGTGGTTCGCCGGGCACGACCGCGCGGACTATGCCTCCAACCTCGCGTACATGAACGCTTTTATGGACTATGTGGCCAATGCCCCGGCGCACGAGCAGCGCCCGAACGCCACGACGCAGACCTATGTCCTCGCGCGCTACGACCCCGAGATCGGCCGGCTCGTGCAGGAGGAGTTCCGCGCGTGGCGCACGCTCATGGAGCAGTGCCTCATCCGCATCTACGGCGAGGAGGTCGGTATGCACGAGGCCGAGGCGATGATGATCCTCATCGCCGGCACGTTCATCTGCAACTACAATCAGGCGCTCACCGGCGAGATCAATGACAACATTCTCGGCTATCTCGGCAACCTGAACCGCTCCTGACACCGAAAAAAGTCATCCGCCTGACGGCAGCAGCCGTCAGGCGGATTTGCATAGGGGGGGAAGGATGTGAAAAGGTATTACTCGTTTGGGTGTGCATCACAGTAGTGATGATAGATATTCTCGATATACAGCGCAGCGTCGCGGCCGCGGCCCTCGGCGAGCATGGCAGTGATGCGCGTCTCCTGCTCGATGACCGTCTCCGGCCCCCAGAAGGTCACGCACCGCTCCCAGAGCACGCCGCTCACGTCCGCGAGGCTGTTCATGAGCAGCGGGAAGATGAGGTTGCCGCTCAGCTCGGTGATGGTCGTGTCAAACTTGCGCATCCACCGCGCGTAGGCAGCGATGCCCTCCCCCGCGGCGAGGGATGCGCGCAGCCCGTCGGTGATGGCGCGCAGCTGGTCGATATCGGCCGGCGTGCCGCGCTCGCCGAGCAGGATCATGGCGCCGCCCTCGATCGCGTCGCGCGCCTCGACAAGGGAGCTCTCGATGGCATGGTCGAACTGGCCGCCGTATTTCCCGAGGGCCATGAGCGTCTCAAAATTGCCGTGGCGGGCGTAGTCCTCGATGTAGTTGCCGCGGCGCGGCTCCATGCGCACGAAGCCCATGCGCTCGAGATCCTCGAGCCCGGTGTGTACCATCGAGCGGCTGATGTGCATCTGCTCGGACAGTTCGCGCTCCGACGGCAGCCGGTCGCCGACCCGGAGCTCACCGGAAAAGATCATGCCGATGACCTGATCGACGAACAGCTCCCGGAGCGTCGGGGCCTGAATCTGCTGAAATCCCATCAGACCTTCTCGTCGACCTTGCGGTGGTCGTAGAGCTTATCCAGCAGCGGGCGCACCAGGAAATAGATCGCCTTGTTATCGAGATTGAACCAGTAGATAAGCATGCTCCCCACCCAGACGCCGGCCGCGCCGAGGAGCAGCTTTGGCAGCAGTTTTTTCATCGTCATTTCCTCCTGTTTACCAGCCTTCGTAGTCGTCATACTGCAGCAGGGACGCATCGAGCGGCTCGGCCTGCATGACGGAGTACATGTAGTCGTTGACCTGCTGGCGGATGTCGGCGCGGGAGATGGTGCGGTGGTCGAACATGTCGTTGGAGACCATCATGAGCTTCGTCTGCTTCTCCTTCGCCTGGTCGAGGATGACGCCCGTGAGGCCGAGCGCGCCCTTGCAGGTGATGTCATCGTGCAGGATGACCATGTCGCAGTGGAACTTCTCCGCCTCGTCCCAGAACTCCACGAGGTGCTGCCAGCCGCCGGTCAGGTGGCGGCGCATGACGCCGGTCTCGTAGTTGCGGGCGATGCCGTCAAGGATGGTTTCCTCATCGGTCGTGTCGATGATGACATTGCCGGAAAACAGGTCCATGCCCGCAATCATCAGAATGCCCCAGCAGTTATACAGCCAGTTCGGGAACTGCAGCCAGTAGCACGGCGGACCGCCCCATGTGAGGGCGCGGTAGCGCGTCTTGGGGAAGCAGTTGGTCTTGTCTGCATACGCCTGCTCAAGGATGTGCATGACCTTTTTCTCGGTCTTCATGACCTCGGGATTCCGGCCGCCGGAGAACGCATAGTAAAAGGTATGGAACAGTGCCGGGACCGCGAGCGCGGCGGCGGTGTAGGGTGTGGCCATGAAGTTCCACTTCTCCATCTCGTTGCGCACCTCATCATTGTGCTTTTCCATCATGGCGCGGCAGGCGTCCCAGTCATATGTCTCGCCGGTGTGCTGCTCGACAAAACTGATAACACGGCGCAGGGATGCGCGGGCGTACTTGCGCGTGTGCGGATCCTCCCAGCGCATGGGGATGGCAGCCGGCAGCGTGTCCACGTCGAGGTGGCGCTCGATGAGCTGGCTGTTCATGGTCGAGGAGTCACACGGGGCGTTATTCGAGATGCAGCAGGCGCCGATCTTCGGGAACTCATCGAGCAGCGCGACGCCGGCGGAATTGTTCGACAGGCGGCAGGAATCCGCCGGCAGGCCGACACTCTCCATGGCGTCGATATAGTACGGGTTTGCACCCTGATCCATGTAGCACAGCAGCAGTCCCTGGAACGGCTCGAGCTGCGCGGGGCGCAGATTCTTGAAGCCGGCGAGGATCTCCGGGCACATGGTCTGCTCAAGCACGACCTGCGTGCGGCCGAAGGCATTGTCACCGAAGCGGCGGTCGCCCATCATCATCTCGGCGATGGAGGTCGTCGAGCCCTTCATGATCGTGTTGAGGTACAGGCGCGCCACGCGCAGCGCCGGGCCGCGCAGACCCTCGACGCAGCGATCGATCATGTTCAGCGCACCGAGGTATGAGCCCATCCAGCGGTAGGTCAGCATACCGCGCGCGATGCGCACCGGGCTCTTGGCCACAAAGCCGCCCATAATGCCGAGCACCTTGACCCACTCGACATAGTCGTACCAGGTATCCTTCAGACCGCGCCACTCGCGGTGCTTTGCAAGATTGCTGCCGGGCAGAAAACGATTCCCGGCGCCTTTGACCTTCTTGTCCGCCATCACAGTTTCCCTCCCTGAATGTGCTTGATCTCGAGACTCTCCACAAACGCCTGAATGCGCGTGCGCAGCTGACCGGCGCCGGCGAGGGTGTACTCCTTCTCGATGCCGACGGTCGGGATGCCCAGCTCCTCCTGCAGGATGTGCACGCCGAGCACACGCTCATAGCTCCAGAACTCGCAGAACTTCATCTGCTCGTAGAGCACGCCGTCGGCGCTGTATTCGCGGCACAGGTCGCGGATGTAGGTGCGGCGGCCGTCGGAGCGCGCGCGCTCCATGAAGCGCGGGCACTGGCTCGTGCGCAGATAGTGGCGGGCAACGGCGCGCAGCGGCGTCTCCCCGTCGAGAATTTCGATCTGCTCGCGGCCGGGCAGACTGCCGTAGCAGTAGCGGTCAGCCACGACCATCGCGCCGCAGTCCTCGATGAGCTTCGTGAACGCGGGGTCGTCGATCTCGCTGCCGGTCACGACCAGACGCACACGGAACCACGGCTGCGCGTCCGGCTTGCGGCGCTTGAGCTCGGTGAGCGTCTGCTTGAGGTACGGCAGGATGCGCTTGTGCGGGCACACCTGACTCACGAGCTGCAGCACGTGAAATTCATAGCCCGTGATGACGGGGTTCGCCGCCTTGCGCAGGTCGCCGATCTCGGTCATGACGCGGGAAATTTCGTTGTGGTCGCGGATCGCCGCACGGATCGCCTTATCGGAGATGTCAATACCGTAGGTCTCGTGCAGCGGCTCGAGCACGTGCACGCGCAGCTGCTCCTCATAGTGATCGACGGCGAAGTCCTCGTCCGAGAACGGCACGTCCATCATGCTCATAAAAAACTGCGGGTTTTTCTCCTTCACAAGGCCGAGAATCTCGAAATGCTCGTGACCGCGGTGCATCATCTGGCACGTCTCGGACGAGAGCAGCGCGTCGAGATAGTCATAACCGCCCTCGATGCCGCGCTCGAGAATGCTGCGGGTGTAAGAGCAGATCTTGCTCGACATGTAGTACGTGCCCACGTCGATGCTGCCGGTGTTCGGCGCACGCAGGCGGCTCGAGAAGCAGCCGGGCAGGTTCAGCAGCGTCTCCGGCACGAAATAGCAGGTGTAGCCCAGGGCGTGTTCCCCCTCCGCCTTGGCCTGCTGTACTAGCTCGTTGTTGGCCTCCTGCAGCAGATTCTCAAAATAGATCAGATGCTTCAGGTCTTTCATGGTTTGCTTCCACCTCTCACAGTTCGTCGCGGGTCTCCGGTCTTACATCTGGTTCGACCAGAAGCCTTTTGAACCAAAGATAGCATAATTTTTGACAATGTGCAACTGGTTTTCGTCCACTGTCCCATTTTTATCGCTTATCACAACGTATCTGGTCAGACCACAACCAGAGGCCTGCCAACAAACCGGACAGTTTTTGCACTTTTCCGAACAACGATTGACAAGGCAGGGCGTCAGATTATAATATGATATGGTTTACCTCACAACAACGCCAAAGGAGTTACACAATACATGAACAGAATCTACGTCACCGGCCACCGGAATCCGGACACGGACTCCATCGCGGCCGCCATTTCCTATGCCGCACTGCGCAACGCGCTCGGCAACCGGGATTACGTGGCCGCACATCTCGGCCACATCAGCGATGAGACGAAGCGTCTGCTCGATCGCTTCGGCTTTCAGGAGCCGGTCACGATCAGCAACGTCCGCACGCAGGTGCGCGATCTGGACTTTGACACGCCGCCGGCGCTCAACTCCAGCGTCACGATGGACCGCGCCTGGCACATCATGCGCGACCAGGACATCTCCGCCATGCCCATCATCAACGAGGACGGCACGCTCTACGGTATGCTCTCCGCCGGCGATATCGCGGCCTACAGCATGCGCACGATCAGCGACCGGCACGTGGACGCGCTGCCGCTGTTCAACCTCCTGAGCGTCATCGAGGGACGCATCCTCAACGACGGCGCCGAGCAGGTCGACCGCGTGTCCGGCGTGGTGACGATCGCCCTGCCGCAGAGCTGCGACAACCTGCTCTTCTCCGACCCCGACAGCATCATTCTCTGCGGCAACCAGCCGGATATGATCCGCCGCGCGCTTGACATCGGCGTGCAGTGCATCATCCTCTGCCAGACCGACGTCGACCCCGCGTGGCTTGAAAACGCCGGCAAGACCTGCGTCATCTCTACCCCGCTCGATGCCAGCCGCGTGGCGCGGCTGGTGTATCAGGCGATCCCGATCTCCCGCCCGTGCAACACGGAGGATCTGGTCAGCTTCCACCTCGACGATTATATCGACGACGTGCGAGAGGTCGTGCTCGAGAGCCGCTACCGCTGCTACCCCGTGCTCGACGAGAACGAAAAGGTCGTCGGCACGCTCTCGCGCTATCACCTGCTGCGGCCGCGGCGCAAGCGCGTCGTGCTCGTGGACCACAACGAGCTGGCGCAGGCCGTGCCCGGACTCGAGCAGGCCGAGATCCTCGAGATCATCGACCACCACCGCCTGGCCGACATTCAGACCACGCAGCCCATCCGCGTGCGCAACGAGCCCGTCGGCAGCACGACGACCATCATCACCAACATGTATCAGGAGCACGGCGTCATGCCGTCTCCGAACATGGCGGGCCTGATGGCGGGCGCCATTTTGTCCGACACGGTCATGTTCAAGTCCCCCACGTGCACGAAGCGCGACATCGCCATGGCCGAGCGTCTGGCCCGCATCGCCAACGTCTCGCTCAAGGAGCTGGGCAACCTGCTCTTTGCCGCCTCGAGCGCGGGCGACAAGTCGGCCGACGAGCTGTGCTTCACCGACTTCAAGGAGTTCCACATCGCCGACCACTATCTCGGCGTCGGTCAGGTCACGTCGCTCGACTCGGCCGCGGTGCTTGAGCGCAAGGACGAGCTGCTGGCCGTCATGGCCACAAAGCTCGAGCAGCAGCACTATGACATGATCGCGCTCATGGTCACGGACGTGCTCATGGAGGGCACGAACCTGCTCTACATCGGCAGTGACGACACGATCCGCTCCGCCTTCTCGGTCGAGCCGAAGGACAACGCCGTGTTCCTGCCCGGCGTGATGAGCCGCAAAAAACAGATCATCCCCATGCTGACCGCCCTCTGGGGCTGAGGCCGCATATACAAAAAAAAGTCCGCACAGGCAGTGCCTGTGCGGACTTTTTTTGATTCAATCCGTCATGCGCACGATGCGGTAATACGTGCGCGCCGTGAGCAGGTACACAAAGGTGTACAGCAGCGCAAAGACGCCGAACGTTCCGAGCGTGCACAGCAAAAACAGATGCACGTTTTGCAGCCCGAAGGCGAACACGATCTGCTTGATGAGCGGAAATGCGAACGCGATGTGGATCGCCGCCGTGACGAGCGGCAGGAAGAACATGAGCAGCACCTGCGTGCGGATGGTCGCCTTGACCTCCTTCGGCGTCATGCCGACCTGCTGCATGATGCGGAAGCGCCCGCGGTCGTCATAGCCCTCGGAGACCTGCTTGTAGTAGATGATGAGCACCGTCGCAAACAGGAACACGAACCCGAGGAAAAAGCCGAGGAACAAAAAGCCGCCGTACGTGCTGCGCAGCGTGGGATAGCCATCGGCGCGCATATCGGTCGTGTATTGCACGTTCGCCGCCTCGGCAGCAGACTCAAACGCGGGGTCGCAGAGTAGTGCGTGCAGCGCGTCGAGCTGCTCGTCGTCCGTGCCGGAGAGGTCGAACTGGTACGTGTAGTTGAGCATGCTACGGGTGCCGCCGTGCTCGCTGGTGTAGGCGTTTTGCTGCGCGCGCAGCTCGAGCATCTCCGTGAGATCCGGCACGACCAGATACAGTGTGTGCAGACCCATGATGGAGCTGCCGCTGACGAGCGAGAAGCTATCGAGCTGCCGCAGCCGCAGCGTATCGCCGCCGAGCGTGAGCGTGTCGCCAAAGGCTGCGCCGTCCGTCCATGCGAGCGCCTCGCCGGGCGCAAGCGTCACCTGCTCGCCGGTCAGGTCGGCATAGCCCTCCGTGTCCAGAACCATGACGTCGTATGCATCGACGCCCGAGCCAGTGAGCTGCTCGCTCGTGAGATCGAGCGCATCGCCGCTGCGCAGCGCGGAAAACCTGACGGTGCGATAGCCGTGCACGTTGCTCTGCGTGAGCCCCGCGCGCGTCATGGTGTCATCCACCACCTGCAAAACCGGCGCGACGTCCGGCACCGTGTTCGTCCGGGTGTCGGTCATGAGCGTGAGCGTCATATCCTGCGGCCAGCGCACGTCGGCGTAGGCATCCAGCCCCTTGTACAGGCTCACCGTGGTCGAGACCGTCACGAGCACCATCGTCGAGAGGATGCAGATGCTCGCAAGGCCGGCCGCGTTGCGGCTCATGCGGTAGATGAGGCCGGAGACGGTGGCAAAGTGGCTGGTTTTATAGTAGTAGCGCCGGTTTTTGCGCAGCGCCTTGAGCACGACGACGCTCAGCACGATAAACGTGAGATACGTGCCGATGATGACAAGGATGACCGCCGGGAAGAAATTCTGGATGGCGTACAAGGCCACGTTTGTGCGCAGGGAAATGAGATAGCCCGCGGCAAGGCACACCGCGCCGAGCAGTGCGAGGATCCACTTGCTGCGCGGCTCGCGCTCGCCCTCACTGCCGGCGCGCAGCAGCTGCACGGGGTTCGACAGATGGATGATGCGGATGGTATTGAGCAGGAGCAGCAAAAACAGCGCGCCGAAAAACACCACCGTATAGCCGATGCTCATCAGTCTGATGTTCAGCCCGAACGTGGCCTCCCCGCCGATGAGCCGCACGAGCACGAGCTGCAGGAGCTTGGAGAACACCCCCGCCGCCACGAGGCCAAAAAACAGCGCCATGGCCGCCGTGTACAGCGACTCCCAGAAGAGCACGTAGGAGATGTGGCGCTTTTCCATGCCGAGGATGTTGTAGATGGCAAACTCGCGCTTGCGCTGCTTGGTGAAGGTGCTGTTCGTATAAAAGAGGATGATGGCGGAAAACAGCGCCATGATGAACACGCCGAAACCGAGCACCTGACTGACGCTGCCGCCGTGCTGCATCTAACCGAGATACGGATCGCTCGCGAGCGTGAGCATGATGCAAAACAGCGCCACGATCACGATGCAGGCCAGCAGATACGGCAGGTAGAACCGGCGGTTTTTCTTCAGGTTCGTCGCCGCCAGACGCGGGTAGAGATTACGCATGGTGCTCACCGCCCGTTGCCAGCATCGTGAGCGTGTCAGAGATCTTCTGATAGAGCTGCTCATCCGAGCTCTCGCCGCGATAGATCTCGTGGAACACCTCGCCGTCCTTGATGAACAGCACGCGCGGGGCGTGGCTGGCCGCCTTGACCGAGTGCGTGACCATGAGGATGGTCTGGCCGCCGCGGTTGACATCCTCAAACAGACGCAGCAGCTCATCCGTCGCGCGCGAATCGAGCGCTCCGGTCGGCTCGTCGGCGAGAACGAGCTTCGGCTGCGTGATGAGCGCGCGGGCGACGGCTACACGCTGCTTCTGTCCGCCGGAGAGCTCATACGGGAACTTCTGCAGCAGCTCGGCAATGCCAAGCTGCCGGGCGATGGGCGCAAGGCGCGCGGCCATCTCCGGATACGCCTTGCCGGCGAGCACGAGCGGCAGGAAAATGTTATCCTGCACGGAGAACGTATCGAGCAGGTTGAACTCCTGAAACACGAAGCCGAGCTGCGAGCGGCGGAAGGCCGCGATCTCCCGCTCGGGGATGGTGCTCAGCGGCCGGCCGTCGAGCACGACCTCGCCACCGGTGGGCTTATCGAGCGCGGCGAGGATGTTGAGCAGCGTGGTCTTTCCGCTGCCACTCTCGCCCATGATGGCGACGTACTCGCCCTTCTCGACCGTGAAATTCACGTCCGTGAGCGCCTGCACCTTCGTGCCGCCGAAGCGGGTGGTGTAAATTTTCTGAACATGACGAACTTCCAAAAACGACATGACCGTTACCTCCTGTGTAATGACAGGCTCAGTATAAACCGCCGGGGAAATGGCTGCCATGCATCTGGCTTACATTTTCCCGGCGGAAACTTACGATTCTGTAAGGCTCACTCGACCTCGAGCGCGTCCTGCTGCAGACAGATGCGCACCGTCGTGCCCTCGCCGACGGTCGAGGTGATGGCGATCGTGTGGCCGAGCTTTTCAAGGATGTGGCGGCAGAGATACAGGCCGATGCCGGTCGCGCGCTTGTCCGTGCGGCCGTTGCAGCCGGTGAAGCCCTTTTCAAACACGCGCGGCAGGTCCTCCGACGCAATGCCGATGCCCGTGTCGCGGATGCAGAGCGTTTTCGGCGCCTCGAGCGTGATGGAGACCGAGCCGCTGCGCGTATACTTGAGGGCGTTGGAGAGCACCTGCTCGATGACGAACAGCAGCCACTTCTCGTCCGTGATGACGCTGACATTCAGCGGCGTGTACTCCAGGCGCAGCCTGCGCCGGATGAACTGCGAGGCATACTTGCGCACCGCCTGCCGGACGATATCGTCGAGCGCGTAGTTGCGGATAACATAGTCTGACGACGGGCTCTCGAGCCGCAGATAGCCGAGCACCATCTCCACATACTGCTCCACGCTCTGCACCTGCTCGAGCAGGGCGCGCTGCTCGTCCGTGTCCGCGTCCTGCAGCAGCAGGCGCATGGCGGCGATGGGCGTTTTGATCTGGTGCGCCCAGACGGCGTAATACTCCACCAGCTCCTGATAGCCCTGCTGGCTGCGCGTCAGCTGTGCGCGGCGGTCGGCATCGAGCGCGCGCACGAGCGCCTGATACTGCGCCTCGAGCGCACCGTCCGGCTCGGGCAGCTGCTCGGTGCTGAGCGTGATCTCCTGCTCCAGCCGCCGCAGCAGGCGCAGACGCACGGCAAAGCGCCGGTAATCGACCGCAAGCCAGACCAGCAGCAAAAACAGACACACGAGCGCCGCATACCCCACCGCGCCCAGCGGCAGCCGGTAGAGCCAGAATATGAATGCGAACACGGCCGTGTAGACCGCGAGCGCGATCACGACCTTGCGGTTTTCCCGCACATAGGCACCAAACATATTTTGCCCCCTCACTCGATGAGATAGCCGAGGCCCTTTTTCGTCGTGATATAATCCGACAGACCGGCGGCCTCAAGCTTGCGGCGCAGACGGGCGATGTTGACCGTGAGCGTGTTTTCGTCCACGAAGCTGTCCGTCTCCCAGAGCTTTTCCATGAGCGTCTCGCGGCTGACGACGCTGCCCTTGCGCTCGAGGAGCGTCTGCAGGATGCGGTAGTCGTTTTTCGTCAGCTCGATGCGCTGCCCCTGATACATCAGGCTCGCATCCGCCGTGTTGAGCACGGCGCCGCGATGCTCGAGCGTGGGCGCAGCAAAATCATACGTGCGGCGCAAGATTGCCTGGATCTTCGCCAGCAGCACGTTCAGATCAAAGGGCTTGGCGATGAAATCATCCCCGCCCATGTTCATGGCCATGACGATGTTCATATTGTCCGACGCTGAGGAGATGAACACGACCGGCACGTTCGACACGCGCCGCAGCTCCTGACACCAGTGGTAGCCGTTATAAAACGGGAGCGTGATGTCCAGCAGCACAAGCTGCGGATCGAACGCCGTGCACTCGGTGAGCACATTGCGGAAATCCTCCGCGCAGCGCACGTCAAAGCCCCACGTCGTCAGGTGCTTTTGCAGCGCGGCGGCAATGGCCGCGTCGTCCTCCACGATAAAAATGCGATGCATACGATCACCCCAAAAAGAAAATAGCAGGTACCGTTCGTACCTGCTATTTTACGATACTTTGCCGTCGATTGCAACGGCCGTGTCAATCCCGGCGGCGGTTGCCGTAGAGAATAATCAGCCGCAGCAGCTGCGCGAACGACACCAGCAGCGCCGCGACATACGTCATGGCGGCCGCCCGCAGCACGCTGCGCGCGCCGCGCAGCTCGTCGTCCGTGAGCAGGTTGCGCGACTCGATGGCGGCCAGCGCGCGGCGGGAAGCGTTGAACTCCACCGGCAGCGTCGCCAGCTGGAACACCGTCACGAGGCCGAAGAGCAGAATGCCCGCCCAGACGAGCACCGACCAGTTGAAGATCAGCCCCGCGATGAGCAGCGGCCACGACAGGTTCGAGCCGATGCGCGTGGCCGGGATGATGGCCGCGCGGATGCGGATGGGCGCATAGTCCGTGGCGTACTGCACGGCGTGGCCCGCCTCGTGCGCCGCGACGCCCACGGCCGCGATCGACGCGACGCCGTAGACCTCGTCCGAGAGGCGGATGACCTTCGCCTGCGGGTCGAAGTGGTCGGTGAGCTTGCCGGAGATGTGCTCGATGCGCACATCCGTGATACCGTTGGCCTGCAGGATGCGCTGCGCCGCCTGTGCGCCGGTCAGCCCGCTCGTGCAGCGCACGCGCGCATAGCGCGAAAACGCGCTCTTGACCTGGATCTGCGCGATGAGCGCGATGAGCAGCGCCGGCACGACCAGCACCAGATACGTCATATCAAAGCCATAATAATAACCGTTGTACATGGCAGTCATCCTTTCTGATTCGTGCTGCTATTGTACCGCCAAAGCGTGCGCACGTCAACCGGGACAAGCATTTGCATATTGTGTGGTTTTTTCCCGAAAAAACATCCCCCCTCGGGGCTTGCGCGGCGGTCGTTTTTTGTTATACTTGTGTCAAATACACGATAAAGAGTATGGGCGATCCGATCATGATTGATGCACACGACATTCGATTTTCCTACGACGGGCCGGGCGGCCGCCGCTCCCTCAACGGTGCGCAGCTGCACGTTTCCCCCGGCGAGTTTGTGGCCGTGCTCGGGCACAACGGCTGCGGCAAATCCACGCTCGTCAAGCACTTCAACGCCCTGCTGCCGCTGCAGCACGGCACGCTGACCATCGACGGCATGGACGCCGCCGACCCCGCCAACCGCTGGGCGCTGCGGCGCAAGGTCGGCATGGTGTTTCAGAACCCGGACAACCAGTTCGTGTCCACGATCGTGGGCGAGGATGTTGCCTTCGGGCTGGAAAACTACGGCGTGCCGGAAAACGAGATCCCCGCGCGCGTGGCCGCGGCGCTCGCCGCCGTGGACATGGCAGGTTATGAAAACCGCGCGACGCACACGCTCTCCGGCGGGCAGAAGCAGCGTGTGGCGCTGGCCGGCGTGCTGGCCCTGTCGCCGGACATTCTGGTGTTCGACGAGGCCACCGCCATGCTCGACCCCGACGGCCGGCAGGAGGTGCTGCGCACGATCCGCCGCCTGCACAAAGAGCAGCGCAAGACCGTCGTCATGATTACACATTATATTGAAGAAGCCATCGGCGCCGACCGCGTCTATCTCATCCACGACGGCAAAATGATCGCCGACGGCACGGCGCGCGAGATGCTCACGCAGCCGGAGCTGCTGGCCGCGGCAGGGCTCACGCCGCCGATGCCGGTGCAGATGTACTACGACCTGAAGCAGGCCGGGATCGTGCTCGCCCGCTGCCCGCTGACGCTCGAGGAGCTTGCGGAGGAACTATGCCGATCACAGTAACGAATCTGACGTGTGTCTACGGCGCGGGGACACCCTTTGAGACCACTGCGCTGCGCGATGTGTCCGTCACGGTCGAAAACGGCAGCTTCGTCGGCATCCTCGGCCGCACCGGCTGCGGCAAGTCCACGCTCATCCAGATCATGGCCGGCCTGCTCACGCCGACGGCCGGCACCGTCATGCTCGACGGGCAGGACATCCACGCCCGCCGCTATGACCGCAGCATCCTGCGGCGCAAGGTCGGCATCGTGTTCCAGTACCCGGAGTGCCAGCTCTTTGAGACGACCGTGGAAAAGGACGTGGCCTTTGGCCTGAAGCACAGCGGCCTGAGCGCCGCCGAAAAGCAGGCGCGCGTGCGCTGGGCGCTCGAGACCGTGGGCTTCTCGTTCGAGAAAGTCCACGACCAGCCGCCGATGGGCCTCTCCGGCGGGGAGAAGCGGCGCGTGGCCATCGCGGGCGTGCTGGCGGCGAAGCCGGAGTATCTGATTCTTGACGAGCCGATCGCGGGACTCGATCCGCTCGGGCGCGAGGCGTTTTTGCAGCTCATCACCGAGCTCAACCGCGGCGGCATGACCATCCTCATGGTCTCGCACAACGCCGACTGTCTGGGCGCGTATGCCCGGCGGCTGCTCGTGCTGGAGGATGGGCAGCTCGTGCGCGACGGCACGCCGGAGGAGATCTACGCCGACCTCGACTGGATGCGCGCGCACCGGCTGGGCGTGCCGCAGAGCCGCACCGCCGCCGCCCTGCTCCGGCAGGGCGGGCTGGACATTCCGCAGGACATCGCAAGCTATGACGCGCTGCTCGCGGCCGTGCTGCGCGCGAAGGGCGGTGGCCGCCCATGAGGGAACACCTGACCGGGCAGTTCACTCCCGGCACCTCGATCCTGCACCGGCTGGACGCGCGGGCAAAGTTTTTCGGCTTTCTCATCCTTATCGCCGCCACCGTGTGCACGGACGCCTGGCTCGGCTATGCGCTGCTGCTCGCCGTCACGGCCGCCATCGTGGCCGTCTGCGGTCTGCCGCTGCGCACCGCGCTCGCGTCCGTGGCGCGCATGGGCTGGTTTTTCCTGCTCATCTTTGTGATGAACGCCCTGTTTTTCGCCACCGACGACGCCATCTGGCACTGGTGGATCCTCACGCTGTCCGTGCCCGGCATCGTGCAGGGCGCGCAGGTGACGGTGCGGCTCGCGCTCATCCTCGTGATGAGCAACGTGCTCACGTGCACGACGCCGCCGCTCGAGATCACCGGCGCGATCCAGACGCTGCTCAGCCCGCTGCGGCTCGTGCGGCTGCCGGTCGAGGACATTGCGATGATCCTGTCCGTCGCCGTGCAGTTCATCCCGACGCTGCTCGAAGAGACCGACACCATCCGTAAGGCGCAGATCGCGCGCGGCGCGCGCTTTGAAAGCCGCCGCCTGCACGAGCGCGCACAGGCCATGCTGCCGCTGATCGTGCCGATCTTTCTCAGCGCCTTCAAGCGTGCCGACGAGCTCGCTATGGCCATGGAGGCGCGCGGCTACCGCGGCGCGCGCGGCCGCACCCGAAAAAAGTCCGTTCCCCTGCCCCTGAGCGGCTGGGGCGCGCTTGCGCTGTGCGCCCTTGTGTGCGCAGCGGAAATACTCCTGTAAATCCAAAATCAGAAAGGAACCGAAGTCCGATGCAAACCATGTCTACCGTCAAAAAATCCATCATCACCGCCGTGTGCATCGCCCTGTGCTATGTGCTGCCGCTGCTGTTTCACGGCATTCAGGGCGCCGGCCAGATCTTCTGCCCGATGCACATCCCCGTCTTTCTGTGCGGCCTCGTGTGCGGCTGGCAGTTCGGCCTGCTGTGCGGTCTGGCCGGCCCCGCGCTCTCGAGCGCACTGTGCGGCATGCCCCCGGTGAGCATCCTGCCGTCGATGATGATCGAGCTGGCCGTCTACGGCCTGATCGCCGGCATCATGATGCGCTGCGTGCGCACGCGCCACGTGTACGCCGACCTCTATATCAGCCTCATCGTCGCCATCGTCGCCGGCCGCGTTGTCAACGGTCTGGTCAATGCGCTCATCTTCGCGCGCGGCAGCTACTCCATGGCCACGTGGGTCGCGGGCTCCGTCGTCAAGAGCTGGCCCGGCACCGTCATCCAGCTCGTGTTCATTCCGAGCATCGTGTTCGCGCTCATGAAGGCACGCCTCATCCCCGAGCGCTACCCAAAGGAGGTGCCTGCCGATGATTGAACGCAGTGACGTCATTTCGTTTTTCGACCGCTGCGCCCCGGACTGGGACGCGGAAATGATCCGCAACGAGCCGGTCATCCGCACCATTCTCGACAATGCGGACATCCGCGCGGGCGTGGACGTGCTCGACGTGGCCTGCGGAACGGGCGTGCTCTTCCCGGACTATCTGGCGCGGGACGTGCACAGCGTCACCGGTGTGGACATTGCCCCGGAAATGGCCCGGCGCGCCGCCGAAAAGTTCCCGGATGCGCGCGTGACCGTGCTCTGCGGCGACATTGAGACCGTGCCGCTCCCGCAGCAGTTTGACCGCTGCATGGTCTACAATGCTTTCCCGCACTTTCCCGATCCGGCGCGCCTGATCGCGCATCTGGCGACGCTGCTCAAGCCAGGCGGCCGCCTGTCCGTCGCGCACGGTATGAGCCGCGCCATGCTCGACCGGCATCACGCGGGCGCGGCCAGCACGGTCTCTGTCTCCCTCATCAGCGAGAAGGAGCTCGCCGCACGCATGGCCCCGCATTTTGACGTGGACGTCGTCATCTCGGACGACCGGATGTATCAGGTCTGCGGCACAAAAAAATAAAAGAATCCCTTCCCTCTTCTTTCCCCAAAGCGCTGACGCCCCCGAACCAAAGTTCGGGGGCGTTGTGCGTATCAAAAAGCCTCGCAGAGTTTACCGCCCGCCGGCGGCGCACAAATTCTGCGCGCAGCAGACTGCAAGCCTTTGTCGGAAAACCCCTGCGGTTTTCCGGCAGTCGAAACACCCCCGAACCGAAGTTCGGGGGTGCTGCTGTTTTGTGTGTTATTTGCCAATGAATGTGCTGAGAATCTTGGCCATCTCGGCACGGGTCGTCCCGGCGTTCGGGGCAAGGATCGTGTCGCTGCGGCCGCGGATGAGCTGTGCGGCGTTCGCCCACTGCATCTCCGCCAGCGCCCAGGACGGGATCTCCGCCGCGTCCGCATACGCGGACAGATCCGCGCGCTGCGTCGTGTCGCGTCCGGCAAGCTTCGCGTACCCGCACAGCATGACCGCTGCCTGTGCGCGCGTGGCCGGCGCGTTCGGCCGGAACGTGCCGTCGCCGAAGCCGCTGACGATGCCGTTGGCCGCCGCCCAGATCACGGCGTTCGTGTACCACTGGCCGGCCGGAACGTCCGTGAACAGGTTATCCGCCGTCACATCCGGTTCGTCCGCCAAGCGGTAGAGGACGGTCACGAGCATGGCGCGGCTGAGCGCCTGGTTCGGCGCAAAGCGCGTGTCGCTCACGCCGAGCATGAGGCCGCGGTTATACACGCGCTTGATCGCGCTGTACGCCCAGTGGTTGTTTACATCGGTAAACGGCAGGAACAGCCCCGGCTCGTCCATATAGTTGGCAGTGAAGAGCACCTCGATCACGTCGCCGTCCGAGAGCTGATAATCGCTCATGGCAACGTCCGGGAACTCCCCGTTGACGCGGAAGATCCAGCCGGAATTTTGTCCCTTGCTGAACTCGGCCACGCGCGTGCCGTTGGGGTGAGTGATCGCCTGCACATAGCTGCCCTTGGCCTCATAGGTGTAGCCGTTGGCCGTGAGCACCTGCCGGAACACGTCCATCGCCGTCGTGCCCTCGGGCTGATCGTAAACGATGGTCGGCTGGATCCACATGTCGGTGTCTGTGTGCAGCTGGAAGGTGACGGTGCTGGTCGTGACCTGCGGCTCGTCGCTCGTGGGGGCCGTGCCGCGGACGATCAGGCGCGCGGAAACGGCCTGATGGCTCAGTGCCTGGAAATCGGCGTTGTCCGGGTAACGCGCGGCGTACTTGCCGAGCGTCTCGCTCGAGAGCTCGCTGACGATCGTGACGGCCTTGTGCTCCGTCGCGCGCGTTACGAGCAGGTTTTCGTGGCTGATGACGGCCGGATTCGTCGAGCGGAACAGGCGCCACCGCTCGCTGGCCTGCCAGCCCGGCAGCTCCGAGGGGACGATGCCGTGGTTCGCCTGATCGTCAACGTCGTACACCCAGACGAGCTGGCCGTCGGCGTTCAGATACACCTCGCGGAAGGCGTGCAGATTGCCGGTGATGTGGTCGGGATCGGGATTGCCGTTGCGGATGCCGTCAAAGTAATGCGCCTTGACCTCGGCCATGAGCGCAAGCTCGTTGTCGATCTCCTGCTGCGTGAGCGGCTGGACGGCGATGACAAAGTCGCGCGAGACGGAGATGCCGGTCTCCTTATCCTTGATCGTCACGGTGACGGTGACGTCCTTTGCATCCTCGCCGGGCAGCGGACGGTAGACCTCCACGCGCGCGGCGTTGTTCACGCCGGGGGGCACGATGGTGTCCGCATCGCTGCTCGTGATGATGACCGGGGTATACTTGCCGTCCACGCCGAAATCGCGCGTGTTCGGGAAGTGGATGTCGTTGGCTGCGATGTACTTGCCGTTGCGCTCTTCCAGGGGCTCACCGGTCACGGCATCGCGCAGGCCGCCATAGGTGGCAAAGCCCGCGTCGAGCTTGGCCTGAAGCTGCTCGCGCAGCGTCGCCTGCGATTCCTGCGAGGCGGCCACCGTCACGGTAAAGGCCTTCGTCAGCGTCAGTCCCTCAATGCTGTTGCAGACGATGGACGCCGTGAGCGTCACCTGCTGGTCTGCCGCGGTGCGGGTGAGCGTCGTGGCGTAGGGCGCGTAGTACGGCGTATAGGGTGCCGAGCCGACCTTGACGATCTGGTCGTTGGCGCTCGTCCAGGTGACGGTCGCCCAGGTGTTGAAGTTTTCGTACTTGCTGTAATCGACCTGCGACGGGTCGATGCCTTCCTTGACCGGGTAGCGCGGCAGCGTCAGAGACGTGACCGGCTCGGTCGGGAGCGTGATGCGATCCAGCTCCGCCTGCAGCACGGCCTGCGCGCGCGCCAGATCCCAGGTGATGTGCACATAGACTTCTTTTTCCACGCTGGCGCCGTCCAGACTGAGGACAAACGTCGCGTAGAAATAGCTGCTGCGGCTGCTCATGCCGGCATCGAAGTAATAATGGATCGTGCCGTCGGCGTCAATGGAGGCCTTTGCGTCGCCCGCGGCGGCCTTGACCGTGACGGTCACATCGTCGTAGCCCTTGGACGCCAGCAGCGCGGCAAGGGCGTCGGCCGCGTTCGTATCCTTGCCGTAGGCCGGCTCAAACGTTTCGCCCAGCGTCTGCGCCGCCTGCGCAAGGCGCGCCTCGGCCGCGGCGGCCGCAGCCGAATAGACCGTGAGCGTATAGTCGCGCGTCTTTACCGTGCCGTCAGTGTCCGTAACCGTGGCGGTGAGCGTCACGGTCTGCACGCCGGAGGCCGGCAGCGTGACCGTGCCGTCGGCAGCCAGCACCGCCGGGGCGCTGCTGGTATAGGTGATCGTATAGCCGTCACCGCTCGTGGGCAGCGTGAGCGCATCCGCGGTGCGGATGGTGCCGTCGGCCGGCAGCGCGGCTGCTACCGCGTCAAACGCGATGCCGAAAACATCCTTCGTCCAGACGGCATAGAGCTTGTAGATCTCGTTGTCTTCGCTGCCGTCGTCCCAGTCGCCGTCTTCAAAATCACGGTGGATGGTCGCCTGATCGGCATACTTGACCGTCGTGTCATAAGACGACTCGCTCCAGCCGGCAAACTTGTAGCCCTCGCGCTGGAACGTGCAGGCAGGCAGTTTGTAGTCCACGCCGAACGGGACGGCCACGGTGGCCATCTCGCCGGTCACGCTGCTCTTGTCGCTGTATCGAACGTTAAATTCGACCTGATACTGATAGTCTCTCCAGTGGGCATAGAGCGTGATCTCGGGTTCGGTGAAGACCGTGTCCTGCGTCACGCGCTCGCCGCCCTCTTTGGCGGTATACCAGCCGTCGAGCGCCTTGTTGGCCGGGTAGCTGTACTCCGACAGGTAGGGCAGATTCTTGCCGACGGCATCCTTGCGCACGGTCTTGTCCGAGATCGTGCCCTTGTAGCCGTTGCCGTCAAAATGGACGGTGATGCCCTCCTGCCAGTGCGCATAGAGCGTCACGGGCGTGGCGTCGGCGAACTTGGTCTGGTTGGTAATCTCCGTGCCGCCCTCCGGCGCGTCGAACCAGCCGAGGAAGATGTAGCCCGTGCGGGTGGGATCGGGGATCTGGTTGTAGCGGGCGCTGCCGTTTTCGTAGATGTAGTTATAGTTATAGCCCACAACGCCGGTGCGCACGATCGGCTCGGAGCCGTCGTTGCGATTCACCGTCACCTGCACCGGCTGACCGGCCCAGACGGCGTAGAGCTTCACGACAGCGTTGTTCTCCGCGCTCAGGTTCTTGACGGCCGCGCCGTCGGTATACTGCACGCTGCTGCCGGAAGCAGAGGTGTTCCAGCCGCGGAAGTCGTAGCCCGCGCGGGTGAAGGCGTTGGCCGTCAGCGCCTGCTCGGCGTCATAGGTGAAGGTCTGCGCGGCCATCTCGCCCGTGCCGCCGTTGGGCAGGTACTGCACGGTGTAGGTGTTGGCCGTCCACGCGGCCGTATAGATCGTGTCGTCCGCAATGACCGTGTCCGCCGTCAGCGCGGTGTCGCCGGCGAACCAGCCGCCGAACGTATAGCCGGTGCGCGTCGGCTGCGGGATGGCGCCGGCGCCGATGGCCGTGTCGCACGCGATGGCGACCGTGGTGTCGGCTGTTGTGCCGTCGTTATAAGCAAAGGTGACGGTGTACGCCGGCGTCCAGACGGCGTAGAGATCCATCGCCTCCGTGGGGTTGAGCTTCGCGCCGTCGGTGTAAGCGACTTCCCCGTCCGGTGTTGTCGCCCAGCCGGCGAACACGCCGTCCGCCTTCGTGAAGGCGTTGCGCTTGAGCGCGGCCTGACCGTAGAAATTCTGCGTGTAGTCGGCGCCCACGCCGCCGTTGGCGTGGAAGGTGACGACCGTGGCCTCGCCCGCCGTGAAGTTGCGGACATAGACGCAGTCGTCGAACTTGTCGCCGCTGGGGTCCTTTGCATAGGTCAGCGTCAGCACCTTGCCGGACTCGGCCGAGAGCGTGTAGGTCTTCCAGCCGAGGTCGCCGCTCTCTTTGACCTTTTCCGCCCCGTCATAGGTGATGGTGAAGTAGTCGTAATTGGGCTCGGACGAGACCTTGTACTCAAATGTGAGCTCTGCGTCTGCGGTAAAGGTCAACTGCAGGGTGCTGTTGGCTTTGCTTTTTCCGGCTCCGCCGGACTTGAGCACATAGTCCCCGTCCAACGAGGCCACTTTCCATTTGTTCGTGCTGTTCGGGGAGCCGGGCTCCGTCTCGGCGTTGGCCGGGACGCTTTCAAAGAAGCTCTGGAAGCTCGGCTTGTCCGCCGCCAGTGCCGCCGGCATGAGGCTGAACACCATCGTCAGCACAAGCAGCAGGGCAAGAAACCGTTTTTTCATGTGTTTCCCTCCTGAAAGAAAAAATTCTGCCCGCCGAAACCGGCGGACAGGTACAACAAAACCGGCCGGACGAAATTCCTTCGTTCAGCCATGCAACTTCCGGTTCCGGCAGAAATGCCTGCAGCCTTCGGGTATTCTGACTGATCCGCCTTCCGGCGGCTTCACAGTGACCGACTCGCGGGGCTTTGCACCCACATTTCCCCTGCCGCCCGAAGCGGCGAAGACTGCGCAATATACAGTTCTGAGCGTAGTGTATCACAGGCCGGAACGGTTGTAAATCTTTTTCCGAGCGTCGGCACGGATAAAAAAATCTCCTCCCGGCGGTTACGGGAGGAGATTTTTTGTGCGGGAAACCGCACATTGGGGGGCGGTCACCGGGAGGCGGTTACTCCCGGAAACCTTGGAGAAAAAAACAGAAATGGATGAAAAATAGCAAAGGAAAATGAGATCAGCGACGGATGCTCACGATGTCTCTGCCAAGCAGAACCGTGTAAATGCCGCCGATCACGAGCGCAAGCACACCCAGCAGCGCCATCGCAGCAGAGCCCGCGGAGTACGCACTCATAAAGGAGACAGCGACGATCTCGATCGCAAGAAACGCAACGAACGCAAGAATGTTCAGCCAAATGTTTTTCATAGCAGCTACCTCCTGAAATTTTTCGGTTCTGGGGAGGCCATCAGCCAATCCCCTCGCTTACAGTTGCATGATAGCATATCGCGTGCCTGTTGTAAAATTCACAATTCCGAAAGGTACATTTTGCGTTTTCGATTCAATTCAAAATTTTGATGATATTCTTTCGCAAAAATGATATTTTCATGTCAATCCTCCCCTGTCACCTGTTGGATAGGCGAAAAAATGCTTGACGTAGGCCGGATTTGCGACGTATTATAAGCTTGAGATAAAAACGGAACCAAATCGGGATAAGGAGGCATCGCCTTATGGAACTTCGTTTGCTGACCACGTTTTTAAAGGTCGCGCAGCTACAGAGCTTCTCCAAGGCCGCAGAATCCCTGGGGTATTCCCAGTCCGCCGTTACGGTGCAGGTCCAACAGCTCGAAAACGAGCTGGGCGTGCGCCTGTTTGACCGCATCGGAAAAACCGTATCCATCACCCACTACGGGCAGGAGTTCATCCCCTACGCGCGCGATGTCGTGTCGGCCGCGGCGCGCGCCGTGTCGTTTACGGTGCAGGAGCGCGACCTGACCGGCACGCTGCGCATCGGCACGATCGAATCCATCATGACGGCCAGCTTCGGGGAGATCCTGCCGCTGTATCATGAGCACTGTCCGCATGTGAACACGCAGCTGGTCGAGGGCGACACGAAAACGCTCTCGGATATGCTCATGCACAATGAAGTCGACCTGATCTACACGCTCGACGACATGGGTTACGACGCGCAGCGGATCAAGCTGTTCGAGTGTCCGCAGGAGATCGTCATCGTCGCCAGCCCCAAGCACCCGTTCGCCGCCGCCAAGCAGCTCAAGCTGGCCGACCTCGTCAATGAGCCGTTCGTGCTCATGCCGCAGTTCAACAGCTATCGCCACCAGTTCGACATGGAGCTGGCGCACCAGAAGCTGTCGATCCGGCCGTTTCTGGAGCTGGAGAGCACGAGCATGGTCATGCAGCTGCTCGAGCACAACCCCTATCTGTCCGTGCTGCCGCGCTACACGGCGCGCCGCCGCGCGGAAGAGGGCCGGCTTGCCATTCTGCCGGTCACGGACTGCCACATGGAGCAGTGGAGCCAGCTGGTGCACCACCGCGACAAGGTGCTCACGCCGCAGATCCGCGCCATGGTCTCCGTTATCGCGCAGGTCGAGAACATCCCGCTGCACCTCGGGGACTGACACGGCGCAAAAGAAAAAGAAAAATCGCCCCCATCGTTCGATGGGGGCGATTTGCTGTCTGTGAACAGAAACTCAGTCGGTCACGTACGGCAGGAGGGCGATCTGACGCGCTCTCTTGATGGCCTCGGTGAGCTCGCGCTGATGCATCGCGCAGGTACCGGTCGTGCGGCGCGGCAGGATCTTGCTGCGCTCGGACAGGAAGCGGCGAAGCTTCGCGGTGTCTTTGTAGTCGATATAAGTGCACTTGTCCACACAGAACTGGCAAACTTTTCTGCGTTTGCGGTTCTTGCTCTTATCTCTGTCAAAAGCCAAGACTGTAATCCTCCTTTATCAAAATCAGAACGGCAGATCGCCGTCATCGTCGTCCAGCTCGGAAAATGCGCTGCCGCCCTGGGGGACATTGTCATATCCGCCATAGCTGCCGCGATGAGCCGGGGCCGATGCGCTCGGCGCTGCCGGGCGAGACGTATCGCCGCCGTCGCGGCGCTTGCTCTCGCCGAAGTAGACATTGTCCGCCACGACCTCCGCGGTCGTGCGCTTTCCGCCTTCGCGGTCAGTCCATTCGCGGATCTGCAGACGGCCGCTCACGGCGGCCATGCTGCCCTTGGTGAAGTACTTGGAGACAAACTCCGCCGTGCTTCTCCAGGCGACAATGTCGATGAAGTCCGTCTGCCGCTCGCCGCCGTCACGGCCGCCGAAATCACGGTCGACCGCCAGCCGGAACGACGCCACGGGGATCTGGGACTGGGTATAACGAAGCTCGGGGTCACGGGTCAGACGGCCCATGAGCACAATGTGGTTCAGCATTGCCGTGCCTCCTTATTCCGGGCGACGGGTGATCAGGGAGCGGAGAATACCGTCCGTGATGCCCAGCACACGATCCAGCTCGGCCGGGAAATCCGGGCCGCTGGTGAACTTGACGAGCACGTAGTAGCCCTCAGAAATGTAGTTGATCTCGTAAGCGAGCTTGCGCTTACCCATCTCCTCCATTTCCTCCAGCGTGCCGTTCTGCTCGACAAGCGCCTTGAACTTCTCGACGACTGCTGCAGTCTCTTCCTCCGACAGATTGGGGTTGATGATATACATCAGTTCGTACTTTTCGGTGGTTTTTGCCATTTCAGTTGCACCTCCTTCTGGTCTAGTGGCCCTCATCTCAAATGAGAGCAAGGATCACCCACGTCAACACGCAGGCCATATTATTATACCTGAAAAAGCGAGAAAGTCAATCCCTTTTTGCACTTTCCGGCGTATCGAGCACGTGCACGTTCATCTGCGGGTAGGACATGGACACGCCGTGCGCGTCAAATGCCGCTCCGACGGCCTCCATGAGGTCATAATACACGGTCCAGTAATCGGCCGTTTTGCACCAGACGCGCACCGTATACTCAATATTGCTCTCCCCGTAGCCCGACACGCGCACGAACGGCGCCGGCTCCGGCAGGATGCCGGACACGAGCGACACGGCGTTGTGCAGCGCCGCCTTTACCTGCTCCGGGCGGCAGGTATAGTCCGCGCCGAAGGTCAGATCCACGCGCCGCTGCGGCTCGCGGCTGTAGTTGACGATCTTGGACGCGGAGAGGTCGCTGTTCGGCACGTAAATGTCCTTGTTATCCAGCGTGCACAGCTGCGTATAGATCAGGCCGATGTCCTTGACGGTGCCGCTCACGTCGCCGGCCTCGACGAAATCGCCGTCCTCGAACGGCCGCGTGAGCAGGATGGTGATGCCGCTCATGGCGTTTGACAGGCAGTTTTGCACCGAGAGCGACAAAGCCAGGCCGAGCAGGCTGAACACGGCCAGCAGCGCCGTAACGTTAAAGCCAAGACTGTCGGCCACGATGAGGATGGCCATGAACTCCAGCGCGATCTTGAGCACCTTGAGGATGAACCTGCTCAGGCTCTCCGACAGCCGCGAGTGCGCCGAGATGCGCCGCGCGACGCGCATGACGAGCCAGATGACGAGCACGCAGATCACGAGCGTGATGGCGGAGGTGATGAGCTTTTCGAGCGTGAGATTGCCGAGGCTGAAGCCGATGGCGCTGTTCACGTCCTCGATGCTGTCTTTCGTGGATTCGAGCGCGTTCTGATAGGTGTCCGTATTCAAATGGCGGTCTCCCCTTTCGTGCGGGATTTGTTATCTAGTATACGCCATGCCCCGCCGGTTTTCAACACGTTCCGGCGGGCGGGGCAAGGCCTGAATTGTGAGTACAAATATTTTACTTTTTAAGAATCCATGCTATAATTAAAAATAGAGAGATATTGCTGCTTTCTAAATGTGAAACTTTAAAATTGAGAGTGGTTTTCGGAAGGTGCTATCGACATGAATGATTTTGTGTGCTAAAATGTAAGCAAAACATATTGATGGGTGTGACGAAAATGATAAATTCTCCCGTTACCACTTCAAATCGTCAAGCAATGCAAAACGCATTTAACACGTTGGAAGAAAAGCTAAACGCCGATGTTTTTGTGTATTATGGTGATTTAGTTGATGGTGTCGAAGCGGATGTTAAACAGATTGTTGAGCAAATATGCAATGAAACTCAAAAGCATGAGACGCTGTTTGTCCTCTTAACAACTCATGGTGGCAGTTTGAGTCCTGTTAAGCGCATTGTAAACATATTCCGTAATTTCTACGCGGAGGTTAATTTTATTGTCCCTGATTATGCATATAGTGCTGGTACGGTAATGTGTTGTAGCGGTGATAAGATTTATATGGATTACTATAGCGTGTTAGGGCCGATTGATCCGCAGGTTATGAATAGAGACGGAAAATTTGTAGCAGCTCTTGGATATTTAGACAAAATTGACGAACTAATTCAAAAAGCAAAAAATAATGAACTCACAAATGCGGAATTTATTATATTGAAGGATTTTGATTTAGCCGAATTGCGGGCTTATGAGCAAGCTAGAGATTTAGCTATTGACTTGCTTGTGGAATGGTTGCCTAAATATAAATTCAAGAACTGGGCTACTCACACCTCTACACAAGAACCGGTGTCCATTGAAGAAAAACGGGCGCGTGCAATGGAAATAGCCCAGAATTTGAGCGATAACAAAGAATGGAAATCCCACGGGCGACCAATAAGTCGCGTCGAATTGGAAAGACTAAAACTTCAAATTGAAAAACTTGAAGAAAATAAGGACGTATATGAAGCTGTTACGGCATATAATGAATTGATGGTCGATTATATAAAAAAGTATAATTTTGAGCGCTTCATTCAGACACGGAGGTTTTTATAATGTCAATTTGTACCCAAATTGGTGCAGCAATAATGGCACATAAGATGACATCGTTTGATAAAAGGGTTTGCGATGGATATGAAGCCGCTGCCACAGAATTTGAGCAGTTAGTAAAAATGGGTGTAACATCTAAACGAGGGTATCAACTGTTGCCAGTAGAAAACAAGAGTCGTGACAACATAGAGGTAAACCACAGCAGGAACGGATAAAACTAATCATTAAGTGTAAATGGAAGGCGAGGCCAAACGGCCTCGCCTTTGTCATCAAAACTTACTGCCACAATTATTGCATTTCCACGTCTTTCCACAATCTTCAAGCCCATAAATTCCCACCAACGCTATTTTTGCAGCCTTTTTCATCGTGGTCAGTCGCGTGAGATTTTCAGAGCCGCAGATGGGGCATTTTGGAACGTGCTTAGCACGAGAAGTAGCGTCTGGGTTTTGCGGAAAGTAATAGTTTTCAATGCCGCCATATTGCTTATATCGCTCTATGCTTTCTTCTGACTCTGGATACATGAGTGCGTAATGAAATTTGTACGCATCAGAATCCATGTCTAGTTGCGACTTGTCGAACAAATTTTCGAATATAGGTCTGTTTGTCGCATATTCTGCTAGGATGTGCGCAGATGCGATCCAGCGATCAGGCCACCACGATTCTGTTTTATAGTTGGAATAATAGATTTTGTTGTATTCATCATATGTCATGTCTAATTCTATATATGGAGCATTGCACGAGCACAAAAATGTTGTTTTTGCTTTTTGAGGATCAGACATGATTCTTCTGCGTTCAGCGATTGATGGTTTCACGATTTCAGCGCATTTGGGGCAAGCAATAATTTTAGGGGAATATCCGCAGTAGGGACATCTACTTCCGGGGATCCATGCGCGCTTACATTGTGGACACACGTCTCCCGTCAAGCGACGCCCAATATTTGTAACGACATCTTCCCACGCCATAGTCTCACATCCTTTTACATTAGTTGTTAAGATTACCATGGTTTCTCTTATTTGTCAACTCGCACATTAGTTTCCTAAACTCCTTGGATATCGCAGCGCAAGGCCCGCCGCGGATGGAGTGGTGCCTTTTTGCGCTTTTCAGCGCAAAAAGGCGGGGCTGAAATCAGCCCCGCCTGCGTGGGTAGGTAAACTTATGCCTCGTCGTAAAGCTGCTTGAGCTTGAGCAGGTGCTCGTAGCGGGCCTTGGCGTTGACCTCGGACTTGGCGAACAGCTCCTCGGCACGCTCCGGGAACTCGTTGGTCAGGCGGGCGTAACGCGCCTCGTTCATGAGGAAGTCGCGGTAGCCGCCGGCCGGCTCCTTGCTGTCGAGCGCGAAGGGCTTTTCAGCGGACGGATCGTAACGGAAGAGATTCCAGTAGCCGCAGTCGACCGCGCGCTTCATCTCGCCCTGGCAATTGGTCATGCCGCCCTTCTTGATGCTGTGCATCTCGCAGGGGGCGTAGCCGATGATCAGGGACGGGCCGGGGTAAGCTTCCGCTTCCTTGATGGCCTTGATGGTCTGCGCCGGGTTTGCGCCCATGGCGACCTGCGCCACGTAGATGTAGCCATAGCTCATGGCAATCTCGGCAAGGCTCTTGCTCTTGAGCTCCTTGCCGGCAGCCGCGAACTGCGCGACCTGGCCGATGTTGGAGGCCTTGGACGCCTGTCCGCCGGTGTTGGAATAGACCTCAGTGTTGAAGACGAACACGTTCACGTCCTCGTCCTGCGCCAGGACATGGTCCAGGCCGCCGAAGCCGATGTCGTAGGCCCAGCCGTCGCCGCCGAAGATCCAGCAGCTCTTCTTGTTGAGGAAGTCCTTGTTGGTCATGATGCGCTGGTAGCGCTCGCAGTCACAGGCGGGCTTGGCCTCCATCACAGCGAGGAACTCCGCCGTGGCGGTCTGGTTGGCCTCGCCGTCGTTATAGGTCTCAAGATACTTCTTCGCAGCCGCGACCTTGGCGGGATCCTTGCCGTTTTCGGCGATGTAGCGGATGTCCTCCGCCAGATCGTCACGGATCTTCTTCTGGCCGAGATACATGCCGAGGCCGTGCTCCGCGTTATCCTCGAACAGGGAGTTGGCCCAGGCGGGACCCTTGCCTTCCTTGTTGACGGTGTACGGGCTGGTGGCAGCCGGGCCGCCCCAGATGGACGAGCAGCCGGTCGCGTTGGAGATCATCATGTGATCGCCGAACAGCTGCGTGACCAGGCGGGCATAGCTCGTCTCGGCGCAGCCGGCGCAGGAGCCGGAGAACTCAAGCATGGGCTGCCGGAACTGGCTGCCCTTGACGGTGAAGTCCTGAAGCTCTTTCTTCTCAGCGACCTTGGCGACCATGTAGTCGAACACGGGCTGCTGATCTTCCTGGCTCTCGAGCGGCTGCATCGTCAGCGCGCCGACCGGGCAGACGTGCGTGCAGACGCCGCAGCCCATGCAGTCGAGCGGGGAGATGGCCATGGAGAACTTGTAAACGCCCTTGCCGGCGCCGACCTTGAAGTCGACCGCCTTGGTCTGCGCAGGCGCGGCGGCCAGCTCGTCGGCCGTGAGCGCGAACGGGCGGATGGTCGCATGCGGGCAGACGTAAGCGCACTGGTTGCACTGGATGCACTTGGTGCTGTCCCACTCGGGCACGGAGACGGCCACGCCGCGCTTTTCATACGCGGAGGCGCCGAGCTCGAACGTACCGTCGGCGTGATCGACGAACGCGGAGACCGGCAGGCTGTCGCCGTCCATCTTGTCGACCGGGGTGAGAATGTCGCGCACCATCTTGACGGTGGCCGGACGGCCGGTCAGTTCCTTGGCAGGCGCTTCGTCGACGGCGTTGGCCCAGTCGGCCGGAACGTCGATCTTCACATACGCGGTCGCGCCGAGGTCGATGGCCTTGTAGTTCATCTCGACGACGTCCTCGCCCTTCTTCATGTAGGAGGCCTTGGCCTTCTCCTTCATGTAGCGGATGGCGTCCTCTTCCGGCATAATCTTCGCCAGGGAGAAGAATGCGGACTGCAGGATGGTGTTGTTGCGCTTGCCCATGCCGATCTTGATGGCCAGGTCAATGGCATTGATCGTGTAGAGCTGGATGTTATTCTTGGCGATGTAGCGCTTGGCGGAGGCGTCCAGATGGTGGCTGAGCTCCTCAGGCGTCCACTCGCAGTTGATCATGAACACGCCGCCCGGCTTGACATCCTGGACCATCTTGAAGCCCTTGGTGATGTAGGACGGGTTGTGGCAGGCCACGAAGTCGGCCTTATTGATGTAGTACGGGCTCTTGATCTCGTGATCGCCGAAGCGCAGGTGGCTGATGGTCACGCCGCCGGTCTTCTTGGAGTCGTACTGGAAGTAGGCCTGAACATATTTATTGGTGTGATCGCCGATGATCTTGATGGAGTTCTTGTTCGCGCCGACGGTGCCGTCGCCGCCGAGACCCCAGAACTTGCAGGCGATGGTGCCCTCGGGGGAAGTGTCGGGCGCGTCCGTCTCCGGCAGGGAGAGGTTGGTCACGTCATCGACGATGCCGATGGTGAACTGGCGCTTCGGCGTGTCGCGCTTGAGCTCTTCATAGACCGCGAACACGGAGGACGGCGGGGTATCCTTGGAGCCGAGGCCGTAGCGGCCGCCGGTGACGACGATGTCGTTGCGGCCGGCATTGGCCAGCGCGGTGACGACGTCGAGGTACAGAGGCTCGCCCTGAGCGCCGGGCTCTTTCGTGCGGTCGAGCACGGCGATCTTCTTGCAGGTCGCCGGGATGGCCGCGATGAGCTTGTCGGCGCGGAACGGACGGTACAGGCGGACCTTCACGAGGCCGACCTTCTCGCCGTGCGCGTTGAGGTAGTCGATGACTTCCTCGGCCACGTCGCAGATGGAGCCCATGGAGATGATGACACGGTCAGCATCCGGAGCGCCATAGTAGTTGAACAGCTGGTAGTTGGTGCCGATCTTGGCATTGATCTTGCCCATGTACTCCTCGACCAGATCCGGCACGGCGTCATAATATTTATTGGACGCCTCACGGTTCTGGAAGAAGATATCGCCGTTTTCGTGGCTGCCGCGCATCTGCGGATGCTGCGGGTTCAGACCGCGCTGACGGAAGGCATTGACCGCATCCATGTCCACCATCTCGGCCAGATCGTCATAATCCCAGACGGCGATCTTCTGGATCTCATGCGAGGTCCGGAAACCGTCAAAGAAGTTCAGGAACGGGACGCGGCCCTTGATGGCGGCCAGGTGCGCCACGGGGGACAGATCCATAACTTCCTGCACATTGCCCTCGGCGAGCATGGCAAAGCCGGTCTGGCGGCAGGCCATAACGTCGGACTGATCACCGAAGATGGACAGCGTGTGCGACGCGAGCGCGCGGGCCGTCACATGGAACACGGCCGGGAGCAGTTCGCCGGCCATCTTGTACATATTCGGGATCATGAGCAGCAGGCCCTGAGAGGCGGTGTACGTCGTGGTCAGGGCGCCGGCATTCAGCGAACCGTGGACAGCGCCGGCTGCGCCGGACTCTGCCTGCATTTCCTGCACACGGACCTTCGTGCCGAAGATGTTCTTGCGGCCGGCAGCGGCCCACTGATCGACCAGGTCGGCCATCGGGCTCGACGGGGTGATCGGGTAAATGGCAGCCACTTCCGTGAACGCATAGGACACGTGGGCGGCAGCGTTGTTGCCGTCCATGGTAACGAGCTTTCTTGCCATAAACTTCATCTCCTATTTCTCTTATATGTTATCCTATATTCGTGCAATGGGCACCTATCCGCCCATTCACGTCAATAGGATAACACAGTTTCAAAAAAACGTAAATAATAGTTTTTTTGATTCTTGTTTCAATTTTCGAAACGCAACTATTGAAAACGTGCAAGTTTCCGGGTGAAAACCGGCGTTTTCACGGAAAATGTCCAGTTTTTTCGCTAATTTTTCGCTTGTGATTTCTCACCTATTGTTATATAATATATCACTGCTGTTAAGAAAGGGGCTGTCTACATGGTCAAAATCGAACAATCGAATGGCACCATCAGCATCACCAATGAAGTATTCACCAACCTTGCAGGCGACGCCGCGACCAGTTGCTTCGGCGTGAAGGGTATGGTCGGCCGCAGCAAAGACAGCGGACCGTTCCAGCTCCTGCGCCGCGAATCCATGTCCAAGGGCGTCAACGCCACGTTCGCCGATGACGGCAGCATCTCGCTCGAGCTGCACATCGCGGTCGATCACGGCGTGAACATTTCCGCGCTTGCCCACAGCATCATCAACGAGGTCAGCTACAAGGTCAACCAGGCCACCGGCGTCCCCGTGGCACGCGTGGACGTGTACGTGGACACCATGTTCCTCGATTAAGCGGGGACATTTCGCACTGCTTCCCACCCGGGAGCCGCGCTTCCGGGCCATTTTCATTCCCCCTGTCGGAGGTGTACAGATTTGAGAGAAATCATTGATGCCGCAGCGCTTCGGGAAATGCTCCTGTGCGCAAACGCGGCACTGGAAGAAAACAAACAGAAGATCAACGAGCTCAACGTCTTCCCTGTTCCGGACGGCGATACCGGCACGAACATGAGCCTGACGATGAACTCGGCCGCCATCGAGCTCGGCCGCAAGCAGACCGACACCGTCGGCGCCGTGGCCGACTGCGCCGCGAGCGCGCTGCTGCGCGGTGCGCGCGGCAACTCCGGCGTCATTTTGTCGCTGCTGTTCCGCGGGGTCGCCAAGTCCCTCAAGGGCCGCGAGACTGCGAGCGCGGCGGAATTTGCCGCCGCCGTCTCCGCCGGCGTGGACGCCGCCTACAAGGCCGTCATGAAGCCGGCCGAGGGCACAATCCTCACCGTCAGCCGTCTGGGCGCGCAGGCCGCCGTAGCCTTCGCCAAGGACAGCACGGACTTTGAGGGCATGCTCGATGCGCTGCTCGCCGCCGCGCGCGAGGCGCTGGCCGACACGCAGAACATCAACCCCGTGCTGCGCCGCGCAGGCGTGGTCGATGCCGGCGGCGAGGGCTTCGTGCTCGTCATGGACGCCATGCTCGGCTATCTGCAGGGCCGCACCGCCGCCCCCGTGACCTCCGCCGCTCCGGCTGCCGCGCAGGCGCCGAAAGAGGGCGCGGACTTCTCCGAGTTCGACACCGGCGAGATCACGTTCGGCTACTGCACGGAGTTTATCGTCGCGCGCGAGAACAGCAAGAGCCCGGAGCTCCTGCGCTCGTTCCTGAAGAATCTCGGCGACTGCGTCGTCGTGGTCGACGACGACGAGATCATCAAGGTGCACGTGCACACGAACGTGCCCGGCGAGGTGCTGACCGAGGCGCTGACCTACGGCCCGCTCCAGACCGTGAAGATCGAAAACATGCGCAACCAGCACACTGCGCTCTCCGGCAAGGAGACCGAGGCCGAAGCTGCCGCTAAGGCGGAGGCCGAGCCCGAAGTGGCCCAGCCCGAAAAGCAGTTCGGCGTCGTGGCCGTGTCTGCCGGCGAGGGCATGGCGAATCTCTTCCGCGAGCTGGGTGTGGACCGCGTCGTCACCGGCGGCCAGACCATGAACCCCTCCACGGAGGACATCCTCACCGAGGTCAACAAGACCCCGGCGGAGGTCGTGTTCGTGCTGCCGAACAACAAGAACATCATCATGGCCGCCCAGCAGTGCATCCCGCTGTCGGACAAGAAGGTCATCGTCATCCCGACCAAGACCGTGCCGCAGGGCATCACCGCGATGCTCTCGTTCGACCCGGCGAGCGCCGAGGACGTCATTGAGGCGGAGATGAGCGCCGCGATCGAGAGCGTGCACACCGCGCAGATCACCTACGCCGCGCGCGACTCCGACTTTGACGGCCACAACATCCGCAAGGGCGAGTATCTGGCGCTGATGGACGGTGCGCTGCTCGGCAGCGACGCCGACCTCGACAAGGTGCTGACCAAGATTGCGGACGCCGCCAACGATCTCGACCCCGAGATTGTCTCCATCTACTACGGCGAGGACGTGCAGGGCGACGCTGCCCAGCACGCGGCCGACCTGCTCGGCGAGCGCCTGCCGATGGCGGACGTGAACGTCGTCAACGGCGGCCAGCCGGTGTATTACTACATGATCTCGTTTGAATAAAACGTGCGCCATCATACAGCAAAGCGCCCGGACGAAATGTCCGGGCGCTTTGCCGTATTTCCGCTTTTCTGCGGCAGCGCGCCCCGGCCTCAGCCGGGGCGCGCCGTTGTTTTTTTATTGTTCCTGCGCGCGGATGAGATTCTTGTAGAAATCGACCGCGCCGGGCAGGCAGCTGTATTCGATGTTCTCGTTGATGCCGTGCATGCCCTTCATCTGCTCCGGGCCGTAGATCACGGGGGCGAAGCGCACGCAGCTGTCGCAGATCTCCTGATAGAAGTGCGCGTCCGTCGCGCCGGTCATGACATAGGGGCTGACAGGCAGGCCGGGGAACGTCTCGCCGATGACCCGCTCCACCTGACGGAACGCCTCGCCGTGGATGTCCACGGGCTCGGAGTAGTCGTTCGTGTGCACGACCTCCATCTCCAGGCCGTGCTTCTCGGCGAGACGGCGGATGATGGCCAGACTCTCCTGCTCGCCCTGATGCGGGATGAAGCGCATGTTCGCGCCCAGCGTCGCCTCCTGCGGCAGAACGTTGTACGCGTCCGAGCCGGACTGCATCGTGAACGCGATCGTCGTGCGCAGCATCGCGCCCGCCTGCGCCGACACGCGCGGCAGCACGACCTTCATCAGCGGGGCAAACAGCCAGAGATTGCCCATTACGAGCCGCAGGCCAAACGGCGCATACGGTGCCAGGCGCGTGAACATGGCCGTGACCTCGGGCAGGAACTTCTTGCGGAACGGCGCGTGCTTTTCCACATCCGTCACGAACGCGGACAGGCGCGCAATGGGGGTGTTCGCCGTCGGGGCGCTGGCGTGGCCGCCGGTGCTGCGGGCGGTGAATTTCACGTCCGCCTTGCCCTTTTCAAACACGCCGACCATGGCGAAGTTGCCGGGGATGCCGCCGATCGGCTCGGTGATGATGCCGCCGCCCTCGTCGCAGACAAGAAACGGCCGCACGCCGCGGCGCTTGAGCTCGGCAACGAGCTTCGGCGCGCCGTCGCCCGCCCACTCTTCCGTGCACGACGAGGCGATATAGACATCGTTGGCCGGCTCGTATCCGGCGGCGAGCAGTTCTTCGACCGCCTGGAAAAACGCCATGACCGAGCACTTGGTGTCCGACGCGCCGCGGCCCCAGACCTTGCCGTCGGCAATGTCGCCGGAAAACGGCGCGTGCTCCCACGTGCCCTCGGCGGGCACGACGTCCTGATGGCTCATGAGCACGATCGGACGGTCGTGCGCGCGGCCCGGCCAGTAATAGAGCAGGTTGCCGTCAATGTCCGTGCGCTCCAGCTTTTCATGCACGAGCGGGAAGAGCCCGGCGAGCAGCGCGTGGAAGCGCTCGAACTTTTCCGGCTCGCGGACGTTGGCGTAGGATGTGGTGTCGCACCGGATCATGGCCGAGAGCTTCTCGGCGTAGGCCATGGCGCGGTCGGGATCCGGCTGCGGCTGATAAGCGGACGTTTTGCGCGGTGTGAGCGCAGCGTGCGCCACGGCCGCCCCCAACGGGGCCAGCGGCGCGAGCGCGAGATAACCGGGACGGAATTTCATTTGACATCTGCCTCCTTTTTCTGCTTGCGGTACATGCTGTAGGCAATGCCGATGGCCAATGCGCCGCTCGGAATGATCATAAAGCTCGTGGAACTCGTCAGCGACGGGACGAGCATGAACAGCAGGCTCATCACGACCAGCGGAGCGACGGCGACCTGCACGTTCTTGCGGAAGTACTGATACGCCATCGCGCCGAAGAGCGCCGGGACGACGTTGGCAAACGCCGGCTGGAGCACGGGGCTCTGCAGCACGGGCTGCAGCGGCACGAGCAGCGCCACGCCGAGCGCGAGCACGACGATGGTCACGAGCGAGGATGTTGCGATCGAGAGCGTCGAGATGATCTCATTTTCGGCCGTGCCGGTCTTCGTGCCGACGATATCGCGTGCGTTGACGGCACACGGGATCTTCATATTGATGAGGTTGCCGGTGATGAAGGCGAGGTAGCCGCCGCCGGCGCCGAGCATGGGCGTGTAGATGAGAAACTCCGCCACGCTGCTGACCGTCCACACGAGGCCGACGGACAAAAAGCCCTTGGCGACGGCGCCCATGTCGGGCATGGCGCCGAGGAACGTGCCGATGAGAAACGGCGCGCCGACGAGCAGCACGAGCGTGATCGCGCTCACGATGCGGCCGAGGACGTGCGTCCGGCGGTTGAACTGTTCGAGATATGCTTTGCGTTCGGTTTCGTTCATGATGTTCCCTCCTCACAGCCGCACGAGCACGGCCGCCGCCATGCCGATGAGCATACTGCCGGCGATAGAGAAGCTCTCCAGCCAGGCCATGTTCTTTTTCTCCGACAGGTACACAAACAGCGCCATCACCGCAGCCGACACGGCCACGACGATCAGCGGCGTCCAGTCGCCGGTGCAGGTGAACAGTCCCTCGCCGGACACGAACGCGCCGATGTAGCTGCCGATGTACGCGCACACGAGGCCGATGAACATGGCCGTCATGGCGCTGTCGCCGAAGCCGACGCCGGAGGCGGACTTGGCCCCGTCGTTGCCGAGGCGCTTGAGGTAGCGCTTGTTGAAAAGATCGACAGGATCATGCCCCACATGATGCACACGCTCATGAGCAGGGCGATCGTCGCGAAGCCCTGCGGCGTCATCTCGGCGGCGGACAGGGCGTGCATGCCGACCTGCTCGGCCGCAGCCTGCGCGACCTGCGTCTCATAATGCAGCGCGCCGATGACGGACAGGCGCAGCCACGGCCACGGCGTGCCGAGGCTGCCGGACAGGGCGATGACGCCGAGCAGGATGCCCACGCTCGGCAAGACAGAGAACGTGGCGCTCGACGTGATGGCGCGCTTCATGCGCGCGGGGTCGATGCCGATGGCAAGACCCGCGCGGTAAGAGCGCACGAGGAAAATGACGCACACCACCGCAACGAACGCGATGATGCCGCCGCAGATTGCGTACATGGGTACGCTGTTGAGCTGGGCCAGGATGTTGTTCATAGACGTTTCTCCTCTCCGGCGGATGCCGGTCTCTATATGGAAAGGCCCGCATGGCAGCGCCATGCGGGCTTTTCACAGCTTATTGCGCGCCGCCGACCGGCCCGGACACGGCCGGGCGGATATTGGATGCGGTCAGGTAGGACTGAAACAGCAGAATGCCCGCGATGGCCGCCAGCATGAGCTGCTGCCCGCCGGCGCGGTCATCCGGCAGCGCCGTGATGCACAGGAAGGCCGCGAACTGGCTCCAGAAAATGCTCTTGATTGCCTTCGGGCGGCCGTAGGCGAAGCCGGCAAACTCATAAGACGCGATGAGCGCGGCGCACAGCGCCAGGATCTCGACCGCGTAGGCAGAGACGGTGGGGTTGATGATATTAACCTTGTAGCTCACGATCAGCCAGAACGCGAGCAGCACGATCGGCATGGACGCGCACACGACCGCGCCGGACGCCGTCTCGGCATCGCCGGGGGCGAGCATCTGACGCGCGAACGCCGCGCCGGCCGCGATCGCCAGCACGGCCAGGACCCGCTGCAGCCCCGGCGACGCGAGCGTGCCGCTGCCAAGCAGCAGCCACAGGCCGCCGACTGCCAGCAATGCGCCGAGCACGATGCCGCCGATGGTGCGCACACGCGGCGACGCGGCAAGCGCGGCCGGAAGCGAATCCGGAAAATACGTATGCGGCTGGTTTTTCATCCGAAAGCACACCACGGCCAGCACGACCGCTGCGATGACGATCATCAGCGCGACGGCGTACGGCCAGATGCTGCCGCGCACGGCAAGGCCGGTGTCGGCCTCAAAACAGACCTGATCCTGCAGCCAGCGGAAAAAGGTCCCGAACGCTGCCAGCACAGCCGTGCAGCAGCAGATTACCCAAGCATTTTTGCGCATAACAAACTACCTGTCCCAATACATATTGAATAGACTTATTTTATACTGATTTCCCCCCTGCGTCAAGGCGCAAAACGCCTCCGCAGGGCAGAAAGGAGGCAGCGCACGTGCGCAAAGTTTTCCTGCTGTCGCTGCTGCTCGTGGTGCTCTCGCTCGTGATCCCGTGGCTCGTGGTCACGCTCGGCCCGGCCCAAGAGCCGGCGGTGCAGCCCATCCCGTCCGTGACGGCGTCGGCCGCCGTCGCGCCCGACAGCGAGACGGCCATCACGGCGCTCAGCGGCGGCGAGCTCGTCGAGACGACGATGGCCGACTGGCTGCCCGGCGTCGTGGCCGCCGAGATGCCCGCGTCCTTCGCGCCCGAGGCGCTGCGGGCGCAGGCGGTCGCCGCGCGCACGTATATCCTCCAGCGCATGCGCGGCGGGGCAGCCAACCACCCGGAGGCCGGCGTCTGCGACCAGTACACCTGCTGCTGCGCGCGCAAGGACGACGCCGCGCTGCGCGAGCAATGGGGCGCGGACTATGCGCACAACATGGCGCGCATCCGCCAGGCCGTGACCGACACGGACGGGCAGTACCTCACCTACGGCGGGCAGCTCATCCGCGCGGTGTTCCACGCCTCGTCCGCCGGGGCGACCGAGAGCAGTGCCGCGCTCTGGAGCGGCGATGCGCCGTATCTCGTGAGCGTGTCCTCACCCGAGACGGCGCAGGACGTGCCGAACTACGTCTCTACGGCCGAGATCGCGGCCGACGCCGTGCGCGCGGCCGTGCTCGACAGCTACCCGGACTGTGTGCTCGGCGACGATCCGGGCACATGGTTCGGCACGCCGGAGCTCGATGACAGCGGCCGCGTGGCGCGCATCCCCGTCGGCTCCGAAACGCTCACGGGCGCGCAGGTGCGTGCACTCTTTTCCCTGCGCTCGGCAGCGTTTTCCGTTGCCTACAGCGGCGGGACGTTCACCTTCACCGTCACGGGCAGCGGCCACGGCGTCGGCATGAGCCAGTACGGCGCGAACGTCATGGCCATCCGCGGCAGCGGCTATGCCGACATTCTCGCGCACTACTACCCCGGAACGACGCTCATCCGCGCGGAGGGGTAGATGAAGAAAAGAGACGTTCTCAGAACGTCTCTTTTCTTCGTTGATCGTGCAATTTACTGCATCGTTTCGTCCGCATAGGCGTTCTCGTCCACATAGTAGACCATCACGGACGCGGTGGCGAGCAGTTCGCCCGCATCATTGAACACCTCCGCCGTCACAAGGCCGGTCGTGCGGCCCTCCTTGACGACACGGCCGTGCGCCACGAGCTTGGATGTGTCCTTGCCCGGACGCAGAAACTGGATGCTGCTGTCGAGCGTCACGGTGATGCGCCCGCCGGTACGCGCGGCAACGCCGGTCGCCACATCGCACATACTGAAGATCAGCCCGCCGTGTGCCATGCCGAGCGGGTTCATGGCGTCCTGCGTCATCTCGACTTCGACGACGCTCGTGCCTTCGCCGACCTCGGTGACAACGATGTGGTTGTGTGAATTAAAGCCGTGAAACGTGTTGTAGCGAAACGGGTCACGAAATGCGCTCAAATCTGTCTGTACTTGGTTCTGCTCCATGCTGGGGTACGCCTCCGTCTGAATGCTTTATCATTTTTTACATTAAGATGTTATCGTACCACGTTCGCGCGTTTTCGTCAAAACAATTTTTCCGTCGTGCACCTCCGCCGTCACGACATCGCCCTGTTGGAGCGTGCCGTCGAGCAGCATGCCCGCCGCCTGATCGGCGATCGTGCTCTGGATGGCCCGGCGCAGCGGCCGCGCGCCGTACACGGGGTCATACCCCGTGGCCGAGAGCGCATCGAGCGCCGCGTCCGGCACCTGCAGCTCCACGCCCGCGCGCTCCATGCGCGTGTTGACCGTGTCGAGGAGCTTCTGCGCGATCTGGCGGATGTTGGCGCGCGTGAGCTTGTGAAAGACGATGATGTCGTCGACGCGGTTGAGAAACTCCGGCCGAAACGTCTTTTTCAGGTCGGACATGACCATGCTGCGGATCTCGGCGTCCGTGCGCCCGGTGCCCTCGCCCGTCTGCTGCGTGAAGCCGAGGCTGCGGCGGCTGTCCGTGATGGCCTTCGCGCCGACGTTCGAGGTCATGACGACGACGGCGTTGCGGAAGTTCACCTTCCGCCCGAGCGAATCCGTGAGCTGGCCATCCTCCATGACCTGCAGCAGGAGGTTGAACACATCCTCGTGCGCCTTTTCGATCTCGTCGAACAGCACAACGGAATACGGCTTGCGGCGCACCTTTTCCGTGAGCTGGCCGCCCTCCTCGTGGCCGATATAGCCGGGGGGCGAGCCGATGAGCCGCGAGACGCTGTGCCGCTCCATATATTCCGACATGTCCACGCGGATGAGCGCCTTCTCGTCGCCGAAGAGCGCCTCGGCCAGCGCGCGGCAGAGCTCCGTCTTCCCGACGCCGGTCGGGCCGAGAAACAGAAAGCTGCCGATCGGGCGGTTCGGGTCGCCAAGACCGACGCGGCTGCGGCGGATCGCGTTCGAGACCGCGTGCACGGCCTCCTCCTGCCCGACGACGCGGCGGCGCAGCGACGCCTCCATCTGCAGCAGCTGCTTGCTCTCGCTCGAGGTGATGCCCGCGACCGGGATGCCCGTCCAGAGCGAAACGATCTCGGCCACGTCCTCGCCCGTCACGGCGCGCACGGGGCCGGCGTGCGTCTGCTCCCACTGACTGCGCAGCTGCTCGAGCTCCGTGCGCAGCTTCTGCTCGCGGTCGCGCAGGCGGGCCGCGCGCTCGAAATTCTGCGCGCGCACGGCGTTTTCCATATCCGCGGTCGTGTTCGTCAGCTGCATCTCCAGCGCGTGCACCCGCTCCGGCTGCACGAGCGCCTGCATGCGCACGCGCGAGGCCGCCTCGTCCACGAGGTCGATGGCCTTGTCCGGCAGCCAGCGGTCGCCGATATAGCGCACGGAGAGCGTGATGGCCTTGCGCAGCGCATCGTCCGTGATGTGCAGGCGGTGGTGCGCCTCGAGCCGTTCGCGCAGACCGCGCAGGATCAGCAGGCTCTGCTCCGGCGTGGGCTCTGCAATGCGCACGGGCTGAAAGCGCCGCTCGAGCGCCGCGTCCTTTTCGATATACTTGCGGTACTCCTCGAGCGTCGTCGCGCCGATGATCTGCAGCTCGTCGCGCCCGAGCGCGGGCTTGAGAATGTTCGCCGCGTCGATCGCGCCCTCTGCCGAGCCCGCGCCGACGATCGTGTGCAGCTCGTCGATGAAGAGAATCACATTCCCCGCTCGCTGCACCTCGTGCAGGACGCACTTGACGCGCTCTTCAAAGTCGCCGCGGTACTTTGTGCCCGCGAGCATGGCCGTCAGGTCCACACTCACAATGCGCTTGTTGCGCAGGTCCTCGGGCACGTTGCCGTCCGAAATGCGCTGCGCCAGCCCCTCGGCCACCGCCGTCTTGCCGACGCCGGGCTCGCCGATGAGCACGGGGTTATTCTTGCTGCGGCGCGAGAGGATCTGGATGGCGCGCTCGATCTCCCGGTCGCGGCCGATGACCGGGTCCATCTTCCCGCCGGCTGCCAGCTCCGTGAGGTCGCGGCCGTACTGGTCGAGCGTTTTCGTGTCGGCGGCGCGGCGCGTCTGAGACCGCGGAGCCGACTGCTGCGGCCGGGGCTTATACTCCGGCCGGCCGAACACGTCCATGATGTCCGTGTAGATCTTGTTCAGGTCGCCGCCGGCCGCCACGATGATGCGCGCACCGGCGCTATCCGCCTCGCGGAGGATGCCCATGAGGATGTGCTCCGTGCCAACGTAACAGTGACCGAGCCGGTTGGCATCCTCGGCGGCTAGTTCGATGACGTGCCGCGCCCGGGGGCTGAGCCCCTGCTCGGGCGCGCCGGGCACGCCGCGGCCGACCGTCTCCGTGACCATGCGCGTGAGCACGGCGTCCGTCAGCGCGTTATCGGTCAGGATGCGGGCGCCGAGCCCCTCCCCCTCCCGGATGATGCCGAGCAGGAGATGCTCCGTGCCCACATAACTGTGCCCCATGCCCAGGGCTGCGTCGTGCGCCTTTGTGATCGCCGTGGATGCCCGCTGTGTAAACCGTTCGCTGCCGCGCATAGATCGTTTGCCTCCTTCGCTGGTCATACGCCTCTATTATCCCCCGGCCGGCACAAGGAAACTGCCGAATCCGGGAAGCTGATTTTTATTATTTCCACCCCTTCCTGTATTTTAATCAACATGCTTTTCCGAATTTCGAAAATGACGGTTGATTTTTCGGATTTTTGTGCTACAATGACTCCATACCAGAGGAAGAGAAGTCTGGTCAAAATCATAGGAGGTAATTACAATGGCATTTGTTATTGGCGACGATTGCGTCATGTGCGGCACCTGTGCTGCGAACTGCCCGGCTGAGGCGATTTCCGAGGGCAATGGCAAGTACGTCATCAACGCGGACAGCTGCATGGAGTGCGGCACCTGCGCTGCGAACTGCCCGGTGGGCGCGATCTCTGTCGACTAATTCGACCGAGAACAACGCAAACGGATGAGGCGATATGCTCCAGGCATATCGCCTCTATCTATTTCAGACGATTTTCGCGGAAGGAGCGGATGCCATGCCCCCCTGCGTACAATATGACGATCTGTGGCCAGGCGGGCCGCGGTTTGCGCGCTCCGGCGCCGGGTTCGCCCTCGGCACGGACAGCGTGCTGCTGGCCGATTTCGCGGCTGACCGCCGCGTGCGCCGCTTTGCCGACCTCGGCTGCGGCGCCGGCGTGCTGACGGTGTTGCTGCTGCACGCGCTGCCGCAAGCGGCGGCCGTCGGCGTGGAGCTGCAGCCGGACGCGGCGCAGCTCTGCCGGAACAATCTCGAGGCCAACGGCCTGACCGGCCGGGCGCAGATCCTCTGCGCCGACCTGCGCGAGCACCGCGCGGTGCTCCCGGCCGGCAGCTTTGACCTCGTCGTGGCAAACCCGCCGTACTTCGCCGCGGGCAGCGGCTATACCTCGCCCGACCCCATGCGCGCGCACGCGCGCGACGAGCGCACCTGCACCATGCAGGACATCTGCGCTGCCATGGCCTATCTCACGCGCTGGGGCGGCTCGGCCGCGCTCGTGCACCGGCCGGAGCGGCTGAGCGAGCTGCTGTGCGCGCTCACAGCCGCCGGGCTCGAGCCCAAGCGCCTGCGCACCGTGGCGCACACGGCGCATGCGGCGCCCAGCCTCGTGCTGGTCGAGGCACGCCGCGGCGGAAAGCCGGGGCTCAAGCTCCTGCCGCCGCTGGCACTGTGCGCACCCGACGGCACGGACTCGGAAGAGATCCGCAGAATTTATCACAGGAGGACGTGACTATGAGCGGAACACTGTATCTGGTCGGCACGCCGATCGGCAACCTCGGCGACCTGTCCGTGCGTGCACTCGAGACGCTGCGCAGCGCCGACTTCATCGCCGCCGAGGACACGCGCGTGACGGCGAAGCTCCTCAACCATTTTGAGATCAAAAAACCGTGCGTGAGCTACTATGAGCACAACAAATACGCCAGCGGTGAGAAGATCGTCGCCCGGCTGCTCGCCGGTGAGACGTGCGCGCTCGTGACCGACGCCGGCATGCCCGCCATCTCCGACCCCGGTGAGGACATCGTGCGCCAGTGCGCCGAGCAGGGCATCGACGTGCAGGTCATCCCCGGCCCGTGCGCGGCCATCGCGGCGCTGGCCGTGTCCGGCCTGCCGACGCAGCAGTTTTGCTTCGAGGGCTTCCTCGCCGTGAGCGGCAAGACCCGGCGCGAGCATCTTGAGCGCCTGCGCGGCGAGACGCGCACGATGATCTTCTACGAAGCGCCGCACAAGCTGCTGCGCACGCTCTGCGACCTGCGCGACACGTTCGGCGGCGCGCGGGAGATCACGCTCGCGCGCGAGCTGACCAAGCTCCATGAGCAAAAGCTGCGCACGACGCTCGACGGCGCGGTGGCCTACTTCACCGAGACGCCGCCGAAGGGCGAATTCGCGCTCGTGCTGCGCGGCGCACCCGAGCGCTCGGAGCCGGTCGTCACGGCCGAGCAGGCGCTCGAGATCGTGGCGCGCTACCGCAGCGAGGGCCGCGCGCTCAAAGAGGCGTGCAAGCTCGCCGCGGCAGACACCGGCTTCGGCAAAAATGAGCTGTATCAGATGGCGCTCAACGCCTGAGCCCCCGCAGACGATAAAAAAAGTCCCCTGACCGACGGTCAGGGGACTTTTTTGCTCCGTGCTCAGAGCTTCTCGTTCATGGCGCGGATGCAGTCGGGGCAAATGTTCTTGCCTTTGTAGTTGATGATGTCTTTCGCGTTATCACAGAAGATGCAGGCCGGCTGATACTTGCGCAGGATGATGGACTCACCATCCACGAAGATCTCGATGCGGTCTTTTTCCTCAATGCCGAGGGTTCTTCTCAGCTCGATGGGGAGCACGATACGGCCGAGCTCGTCAACTTTTCTCACAATGCCTGTGGACTTCATAGTAAATGCCTCCAATGCGAATGGAATAAATTGAGAAAGATTCGATCATTCATTTCAACACCTGCATTATACCAAACGTTGACAAAAAGTCAACGAATTCGCGGCAACTTGTCCGATGAATTGCGTTTTTCTACCATTTGTATATTTTTGCATGCTTCAAATTCATCTGTTTTGTGAATAATCACCGAAAACATAAAATTTTTTAATCATCAGCGACCACGCCAAATCGTCCTAATGCCGTGCGGCAAAACATATACTGCACTGGTTGCCCGTGCCGGCGCCGGCCGCACACAGCCGGACGCAGCGCCGCGGACAACCGCAGTTTTCAGGAAAGGACGCAAAGGCATGGCATTGACCTGGGTCTGGGTAGGCATGGTGTGCGTGGCGCTGATCTACGGCGCGGCGACCGGGCAGAGCGCGGCCGTCGGCGCGGCGGCGGCGCAGGGTGTGCAGCAGGCGGTGACGTTTTGCCTGACGGTGGGCGGCATGATCTGCCTGTGGTCCGGCGTGATGGAGGTCATGCGGCGCAGCGGCATCGCGGCCGGGCTGTCCAGACTGCTGCAGCCGGTGCTGCGGCGGTTGTTCCCGCGAGCGTCGCGCGATGCACAGACGCTCGACGCGCTGAGCATGAACGTGAGCGCGAACCTGCTCGGGCTCGGCAACGCAGCGACGCCGGCCGGCGTGCGCGCCGCACAGGCGATGGCGCGCGAGCTCCGGGGCAGCAAAGCCAGCGACGAGCTGTGCCTGCTGGTGGTGCTCAACACGGCGTCGATCCAGCTGCTGCCGGTCACGATCGCCGCGGTGCGCGAGGCGGCGGGCGCGGCCGTGCCGTTCGATATTCTGCCGGCCGTGTGGGTGACCTCCCTGTGCTCGGTCACGGTCGGACTGCTGACCGGGAAGTGCCTGTCGCGCGTATGGCGATGAGCGACGTGTTGGCGCTGACCGTCCCGGCGCTGCTGGCCGGTGTGGGGCTCTACGGCGCGCTGACGGGGACGGACGTCTTTTCTGCGCTGACGGCCGGAGCGCTCGACGGGCTGCGGACCGTGGTGCGCATCTTCCCCGCCCTGGTGGCGCTGCTGGCGGCTGTGAGCATGCTGCGCGCTTCCGGGGCGCTCGATGCGCTCACGCGCCTGTGCGCGCCGGTGCTGGCGTGGCTCGGCATCCCGCCGGAGACGGCGATCCTCATGGTCGTGCGGCCGGTCAGCGGCAGCGGCGCACTGGCCGCGGCCAGCGACATCATCGGCGCCTACGGGCCCGATTCCCGCATCGGCCGCACCGCCGCCGTCATGCTCGGCTCGACCGAGACGACGTTCTACGTGCTGGCCGTGTATTTCGGCGCCTGCGGCGTCCGGCGCAGCCGCTGGACGATCCCTGCCGCCATCGCCGCCGACCTGACCGGCTTTCTCGCGGCCGCTGCGCTCGTGCGCTGGATCTGGGGCGCATAGTGCCGCCGACAAATTGCACAAAAGCGCCCATCTGGACTGATATTTTTTTGACGAAACGCCTATTTTGCAAAAATTCGCACTTTTCACTTTACAACGCCGCACGAATGTGTTATAAAATAATCACGTTAGTTAATAAATTAACTCAACGTTCTTCCGATTTCTTTCTTTTCTCTTCTTATTTTTGCTCTCTCGACAGCAGCGTGTCGCCACTCTCCGGCGGCACGCTGTTGCCGTTTCTGTCCGGAAGCGCAAAAATGCCCTCCCCCGCGTGCGCGGTGGGAGGGCATTTGCTTGTCTCAAAATTCCGGTCACATTTTTTCCGGTGCGGTCACGCCGATGATATCCAGACCGATCTCGAGCACGCGGCGCGTCGTGTCGGCCAGCTTCAGGCGCGCGTCGCGCACGGCAGGCTCCGCGTCCTTGATGCGGCAGACATTGTAGAACCGGTGGAAGCGCGCGGCCAGCTCCGTCACGTAGCGGTTGATGCGGCTGGGATCGTAATCGCGCGCGGCAAGGTGGATCTCCTCCGGGAGCATGGCGATCTGCTTGATGAGCTCGTGCTCCTGCGGCGTCGTGAGCAGGGCCACGTCCACATCCGCCGCAGCGGGCACGGCGCAGCCGACCTCGGCCATGGCGGCGAGCAGCGTGCAGATGCGCGCGTGCGCATACTGGACGTAGTAGACGGGGTTTTCGCTGTCCTGCCGGATGGCGAGGTCGAGGTCAAACTCCAGATGCGAGTCCGGCTTGGCGTTGAAGAAGAAGCGGCAGGCATCCACGCCGATCTCGTCCATGAGATCAGCGAGCGAGAGTGCCTTACCCGTGCGCTTGGAGACCTTGACGATCTCGTCGCCGCGCATGAGGCGCACCATCTGCATGATGAGGAAGTCGAGCTTGCGGCCCTCGAGCCCCAGCGCGGGCGCGCGCATGGTCGCGGCGAAGCGAATGGCGTGGCCGTGGTGATCCGCGCCCCAGACGTCGATGACGCGGTCAAAGCCGCGCTCGATGAATTTGTTGCGGTGATAGGCGATGTCGACCGCGTAGTACGTATAAAACCCGTTCGAGCGGCGCAGGACCTCGTCCTTGTCGGCGCCGAGGTCGGTGTTGCGCAGCCAGAGCGCGCCGTCCTTTTCATACGTCAGGCCGGCGTCCACAAGCAGCTGCACGGTCTGGGCCACGTAGCCGGAGCTGTGCAGGCTGCTCTCAAGAAACCACTGGTCAAAATGGATGCGGTAGCGCTCGAGGTCGCGCTGCATACGCGCAATGTTGTACGGCAGGCCGAAGGCCACGAACGCCGCGCAGCGCTCGGCGCTCGGCATGGTGAGGTACTTGTCGCCGTCACGCTCGTAGATCAGTTTGGCAAGCTCCCGGATGTCGTCGCCGTGGTAGCCGTTGTCCGGGAATTCCACGGCGTCCTCGCCCTGGATGAGCTGAAGATAGCGCGCCTCGATGGACTTGCCGAACAGGTCGACCTGATTGCCGGCGTCGTTGACGTAAAACTCGCGCCAGACATTGTAGCCCGCGCGGTCGAGCACGGACGCGAGCGCGTCGCCGAGCACGCCGCCGCGCGCGTTGCCGATCGTCATGGGCCCGGTCGGATTGGCGGATACGAACTCCACCATGACCTTTTCCCCGTGGCCATCGTCCACGCGGCCATAGTCCGCGCCGGCTTCGTCCACGGCAGTCAGCACGTCCTGATACCACTTGTCGGACAGGCGGAAGTTCAAAAAGCCCGGCCCTGCCGCCTCAACGGAGGCAAACCACGTGCCGTCCAACTCCATGTGCGCGATGAGCGCCTCGGCGATCTTGCGCGGGGCCATGTGCATGGTCTTGGCCGACGCCATGGCGTGGTTGGCGGCAAAGTCGCCGTTGGCGGTGTCCTTCGGCTGCTCGACGGAGCCACGCACGTCCGCGCCCTCGGGCAGATCGCCCGCCGCGGCGGCGCGCAGATATGCTTCCCGGATGCACGCATCCACGGCGGCGCGTGCCTGTTCGATTCGATTGGCCATAATCAGTTACCCTCTATTCTATAATCTTATTGTTCTCGGACGGTGATCTTCAGCTGGTTGCGGTTGGCGCAGGCATGGTCAAAATCCACAACATACAACAGATCCAGCACCCCGCCGCGCTCGCCCAGCGTGGAGCGGTAGCGCTGCGTCTCCAGCCCGACCGTGCTGGTGCCATACGGCGTCTGGTACAAAAACGTGTTGCGCGCGCCGGGGGCAAAGACCATCCGGCTCGTGACGGTGCCGGTACGCTTGAGCACGGCGCTCGACGGCGTGAAAGTGATGGTCGTGAGCGTGCCGGCCATGCCGGTCAGCTCGCTCTCGGGATAGGTGAGCACCCCGCAGCCGTCGACGCAGGTATACTCCCCGTCGGTCGAAAACTGCACCAGCTCGTCCGGCTCCTGCTCGAAAACATCGGCCTGGGAGCCCTCGATCGTGATGACGACCTGCATACGCCGCCTCCTTTGCATAACAGTGCGATTCTATTATCATATACTGTTTTGTCCAACTTCGCAACAGAAAAATGGTGTAGAATTTCCCGCCGCCGTTTGCTATAATGGTAGCACAAGCGCATCCGCCGCCGACCGCTGCGGATGCCAGCCATTTTTCGGGGGCGCAGGCTCCCGTCGGGAGGGATGACCGGATGAACATAGAACTCACCGACAAGGAGTTCCGGCGGCTGCTGGATCTCGTCTACATCGGCAACTGGATCCTCAACTCCACACGCGAGAAAGACCGGTTTGAGGATTACGATATTTTGCAGGAAAAGCTCTTTGCGCAGTGCGCCAAAAACGGCATGAACGCGCTCATTTCCCGCTGGCAGGGGCACATTTTCCCCTCGCCCGCCTACGAAAACGGCGGCATTCACGAGGCCATCGCCGACTATGAGGACGCCGTGTTTTTCGACATTCTGGCCGAGGAGCTGGCGCGGCGCGACCTGGGCTGTCTCGACAGCGAGCCCGCCGACTATACCGAGCTCAACGCCCGCATGGATGAATACATGGACGAATTTGAAAAGTCCGGCGTGGAAAATCTGGTGCTGGAGACATGAGCACACGCACCATCGAAACGCCTATCGGCCTGCTGACGCTCCAGGCGGACGAAGCCGCCGTCACGGCCATCCGCTTCGGCGCGGACGGCGCGCAGGACGCCTCGCCCCTGCTCGACGCGGCCGAGGCGCAGCTGCGGGAATACTTTGCGGGCACGCGGCGGACATTCGACCTGCCGCTCGCCCCGCGCGGCACCGCATTTCAGCAGCGGGTCTGGGCGGCGCTGCGCGCCATCCCCTACGGCGAGACGCGCACGTATGGCGAGCTCGCCGCCGCCATCGGCAGCCCGAGTGCCAGCCGCGCCGTCGGCATGGCCAACCACCACAACCCGATCCCGATCGTCATCCCCTGCCACCGCGTCATCGGCGCGAACGGCACACTCACCGGCTATGCCGGCGGGCTGGAGATCAAGCGAAAGCTGCTGGCGCTCGAGGGGATCACCATTTTAAAATAAGCAACATATGGAAAAATGACCGCCGGCAAGACTCTTTTCTGCGCCCCGCGAGCAGTCCCGTGTTTTATCTCTGCCGCTTTTCTTCACGAGCGCCATCGGACTTCTTTGGCTCGCATACCGAACGAGCGGTTTTCGACATACAAAAAACCGGTACATAGTACATCAAACATACATTTATAAAAAACAACAAGCGTCTCCGTGCATGCCGTGCGGAGGCGCTTGTTGCATAGTTTTGCGCGCGCGCGGCCATACTGTGCGCAGGAGATGAGGACAATGCGCATGAGCAACGAAGAATATGCGGCGTTTGTCGATTCGCTCTCGCCGCGCTCGCCCATCTGGGGCGACCTGCTGCGCGCGGGGCTGGTCGGCGGCGCGATTTGCGTGGTCGGTCAGGCACTGGTGAACCTGTATGAACACTGGGGCGCATCGGCGGCCACAGCGGCAACGTGGTGCTCGATCACACTGGTGTTTCTCGGCGCGCTACTGACGGGGCTGGGCGTTTACGACGATCTGGCGCGGTTCGCCGGGGCAGGATCTCTGGTGCCGATCACGGGGTTTGCAAACTCCGTGGTGTCCCCAGCGCTGGAATTCAAGACCGAGGGCTTCGTCACGGGCACGGCGGTCAAGATCTTCACGATCGCAGGGCCGGTGATCGTCTACGGCATCAGCGCAAGCGTGATCTACGGGCTGATCCTGGCCGTCTTCGGACTGGTATGACAAGGAGGAACACATGAAAGAAGATAAACGCGGCGGGCGCAAGCCCGCGCCTGTGCCGACCGGGCACGATCAGCGCGCGGCGGCGCGCGACCACAGCGTCCCGCACGGCAACCGGAAAAACGACGCCATCCCGCCGAGCAAGGCGCACGCGCCGGACGGCATCTCCGGCTACTGGGGATAAGCGCACCCATCTCGAATGGGATCGTTTGCTTTTGTCTATGCTCCGCAAGCCGGAAAGCCGCTGGCAGTCGGCAGCCGCCTCGAATGGGATTGTTTGCTTTTCTGCGTACGGCGCAAAGTGGAAGCCCGTCGGCAATCGGCGGTAACTTCCAATAGGCACCCCCACTCCCGTGGAAAACTTCTGAGCAGCGGGGGAGCTCGAGGGGGCGAAGCGCCCGCCTCGAATGGGATCGTTTGCTTTTTTCTGCGCACGGCGCAGAAAAAAGCGGCCGCTGATCGCTCAGCGGCCGCTTGCGGGATTTACTTAGAACTCGGTCGTAACCGGTTTGCGGGTATGGAACTCATGGAGGACATTGTACAGCCAGCCAACGAGCTTCATATCCAGATTGAACTGGTACACGGTGAACAGAGCGCCGGAGGTAGCCAGCAGGATGGTGAGAAGCTTCTTCAACAGTTTCATGTAATCGTCTCCTTACTTCTTGGCGAGACCCTTCTGGCGAGCGTACTCGGCAGCACCCAGAGCGCCCATCAGCTGCGGGTCGGTCTTCAGCTCAACGACTTTGAACTTCAGCACGTGCTCGATGGCCTGCTTCAGGCCGGCGTTCTTCGCGCAGCCGCCCGTCAGCGTGATGCTGTCGGTGGCGCCGGCCTTCTTGGCCATAACGAAGCAGCGCTTGGCAACGGCCATCTCGATGCCGGCGGCGATCTCGTCGGTCGGCTTGCCTTCGCCCACGAGGGTGATAACTTCGGACTCCGCGAAAACGGTGCACTGCGCCGTGATCGGGATGACGTTCTTCGCCGTCAGGGACAGGTTCGAGAACTCCGGCAGGCTCATCTCGAAGGAGCGGGCCATAGCCTCGAAGAAGCGGCCGGTACCGGCGGAGCACTTATCGTTCATCGCGAAGCTCTTGACGGTGCCGTCGGTGTCGATGCTGATGCCCTTAACGTCCTGGCCGCCGATATCGATGATGGCGCGGACTTCCGGGTTCGTGACGTGCACGCCCATGGCGTGGCAGGAGATCTCGGAGATGTTCTCGTCAGCGAACGGGACCTTGTTGCGGCCGTAGCCGGTGCCGATGAGGTAAGCGAGCTCCTTGGAGTCCTTCAGGCCGACCTTGTCGCAGACTTCCTGCATCGCCGCGATCGCGGACTGCTCCGCATTGATCTTGCTGCGGATCGTCGTGTCGGCACACATTTTGCCGTTCTCGTCGAGAATAACTGCCTTCGTGTAGGTGGAACCTACGTCGCATCCGCCAAAGTATTTCATAGTATTACTTCCTCCTGAATGTTTTTAATGTCCGATATACGTTTAAATGCTCCGAATTACCAGGTGACCTCGTCATCGATGTCGATGAGGGTGGCATCGACCGGCTCCGCGTGCATGACGTTGACCATGTAGTTGTTCACACGGCCGCGCATGTCCTTACGGGAAACGGTACGCGGATCCATCAGGTCGTGCTCGACCCAGATCAGGTGGATACCAAGCTCACGTGCCTGATCGTCGAACAGGCCCTGCAGGCCGGCCATCGTCTTGCAGCAGACGTGCTGATACATGATGACGACGTTCGCGTTGAAGTTCTCGCACTGTCTCCACAGCTCGCCCAGAACGTGATCGTGGCCGCCGTTGGTGTGGCGACGCATGACCATGCGCTCGTACAGACGGCAGAGGTCGTTGATGGCCTCTTCCTTGTCGGTGGTGTTGAGCATCTTGGTCATGTTCAGCGCTTCCATCTCGGTCAGCGCGTAAATGCCCCAGCAGTTGGCCAGCCAGTTGGAGAAGTTGGCATAGAAGTGGGCCGGGCAGCTCCAGATGAGCGCACGGTACTTCTCATAGCCGCCGACGTAAGCGGGCAGCTTCTTCTCGTAGGTCTCCATCATGGTCTTGCAGATCTTGCGCTGCGTCTTCAGGCCTTCGGGGAACAGGCCGCCGTCCATCTCGTAGTTCCACTTACGGAACAGCTCGAAGGAGGAACCGACCAGCTGCGGATAATGGGTCTTGTTGATCTCCCACTTCTCCATCTCGAGTCGGGTGCACTCGTTCATCTTCTCCATGGTGGCAAAGTAAGTGTCCCAGTTCCAGGTCTCGCCGGTGAGACCCTCGACCCAGTGGATGCAGTCCTTCATGTCGGCAGCCGCCATCTCGGTGGTGTCCTCGTCGTCGTAACGGACGGGCATGCACAGCGGGTAGCTCGGCATGAACTTGCTGAAGCGGCGATCCTGGAAGGACGTCGCCATGACGGAACCGTCGCACGGCATGGAGGAGGCGATGAAGCCCTGGCCGCACATCGGGTACTCGTCCTTGACCGCGCAGCCGCACTCAGCCGTCGGCAGCGGGCAGGTATCGGACGGGAGGCCGTAGCTCTCGATGGCGTCGATGTACGGGATGAGGGTCAGCTGGTCCATTTCGGAGACCATGAAGACCGGAATCATCTGGTACGGGATGCCGAGCAGATTCGGGAAGCCGGCCATCATCTGCGCCATCGTCATTTCGTCGAACATGATGATGCGCTTGTTGATCTTCTGGTTGCCGCCGATCTTCGCGTCCGCCATGATGAGGTTGGCGATCAGATCCTCGGCCCAGTGGGTAATGGCGACCCACATATCAAAGTCAGCCTGCAGCAGCTTGCCGCGGCGGCCGAACACGCTGCGGTCGACCACAGCCGGGGTGGCCAGGTAGGAAGCGAACCAGTGATACTCGAACACGGCCAGCATAATGGACATGGGGTCCTTCATGACCATGTTGAGCATGCCGCCCCAGATCTTCAGCCAGCCGACGAAGTCGTAGCCGACGCTCTTGAGGCCCTTCCACTCACGGCGGGCAAACGCGATGGCGTCTTTCTTATACAGATAACCGAGGTGACGGTCGCCGTTCATGAGCCAATCGATCTTGGCGCTGGTGTCCATGGCGGCGAATTCCTTGAACTCGGCCGTGATGCGGTCCTTATCGCGCTGGAGGCTCAGCTTGGTCTTCGCTGCGACCTGGGACCAGTCGATATCCTGGATCATGCCCTTCCAGACCTTCAGGTCGGAGGGGACATTTTTCTTCATCCATGCAATGTTACTTTTCAGCATTTATTTGTCCTCCTTCGCAGCCTTATGAATCTGCTTGATCTCAAGGCTCTCGACAAAGGCCTGCAGTCTCGTGCGGAGCTGACCGGAGGAGCGAGCCATGTACGGGCGGTCGATGGACAGGACCGGCCAGCCATACTCTTCGTTCATGATGTGGCTTGCCAGCGCGCGCTCGAATGCCCAGAAATCGCAGAACTTCATGGATTCGTAGATGATGCCTTCGGCACCGTTCTCGGTGGCGAGACGGTTGATCGTGTCGCGGCGCTCCTGGATCTTCTCCTGGCTCATGTAGCGCGGGCACTGCGTGGTCTTCAGGTAGTGGGCGCAGATCTGCGTGAGGACGTCGTCCGTGTCGTTGAGCTCGATGACTTCACGGCCCGGCGTGCTGCCGAAGCAGAAACGGTCGGCAACGATCATCGCGCCGGCGTCTTCGACCATGCGGGTCATGTCGAGGTCGTCGATCTCGGAGCCGATGAGGGCCACGCGGCAGCGGTACCACGGCTTGGCGTCGACTTTTCTCTTCTTGATCTCTGCCAGCGTCTCCTTCAGGTACGGGAGGATCTTGCTCTTCGGGCAGCAGTAAGTAACCAGGTTGAGGACGTGGAATTCATAACCGGTGATGGGCGGGTTCTCCAGCTTGCGCATATCGCCGATCTCGGTGATGATCTTGCAGACCTCGTTGTGCTCCTTGACGGCCTTGCGCAGCGCCTTGTCGGACGTATCCACGCCGTAGGTCTCGGCCAGCACGTTCAGGAAGCGGTTGCGGATCTGCTTGACGTAGTGCTTGAGGGTGTAGTCCTTGACTTTGTACGGGATGTCGCAGTGGGTAACGAACATCTTCTTGTTGGGCATATCGGGGGCAGCGACCAGCTCGATGTTCTCCATGCAGCGGTTCATCTCCGCGCAGGCGTCCACACCAGCGATGGCGTCGAGGAAGTTATAGCCGCCCTCGATCGCACGCTCCACGAGTGCTCTGCAGTACTCGCAGGTGTAGTTGGACATGTAGTAGGATGCGATGTCGAATGAACCCGTTTTCGGCGCACGAAGTCTGACCGAGAAACAGTTGTCTACGTTGAGGACCACTTCGGGCATGTGATAGCAAGTGTAAGCGATGGGGTGCATACCCTCATCCTTGGCCTGCTGCACGAGCTCGTTGTTGGCGCTGTCAAGAAGGTTCTCAAAGTAGATCAGATGCTTTAAATCCTTCAAATGTTACACCTCTTCTTCCCTTTTTTATGGTTTTCGTTTGATTGGGCTCGCCGGGGGCGTTCCCCCATGGTGGTCACGGACATGGAAACCGTCGCTGTGTCTCCGGCCGAAACGTGCGGTTCTTCAAAGCGTACCACCCTTATGTAACACTTCAAAGCATTCCGTCCAAAAACGCAAGGATAGCTTCCGTTATCACGTCAACAGATTAACATGTTCGCGCACAATTTACAAGTCTTTTATCACATATGGGGGCAAAAAATTGTTGATTCTTACAAGAGGATATGATAAACTTTTGATAATCCATTCAGAGCAGGGTGTTTTTTCCGCACGGCGGCCCTGCCCCACTTAGAAAGGAGTGTTCCCCATGCACGAACATGAACACGATCACGATCATGCACATCACTGCCACCCGCACAGCCACGAGCACACCGGCGATAAGCCGATGAGCCCTGAGGAAGTGCTGGCGCTGCTGAACTATATGCTCGACCACAACCGCCACCACGCCGACGAGCTGCACGACATCTGCCACGCGCTGGAAGATGAGGGCAAGGCCGAGGCGGCCGCGGCTCTGGCCGAGGCGCTGCATGCATTTGACCACGGCAACGACAAGCTCGAAAAAGCCCTCGAGCTTGCCAAACAGGCATAACGGGTAAAAAGGAGCGAACGACCATGTGTCTTTCTGATGCATATGAGATCAAGGACGGCAAACAGAACCTTGTCTGCTCGCGCGTGTGCAACGTGTCCGCCGACGGCGAGAACGTCACACTGACCGACCTGATGGGGATCCGCAAGATCGTCCCCGGCAAACTCAAAAAAGTGGACCTGATGAGCAACGTCATCCTCATCGAGCCCTGCTGAAACGAAGCTGCCAGCCGGCGCCCGGAAGATCCGGGCGCCGGTTTTTTCTATGCGCGGGAAGCAAGTTTTCCTTGCATTTTCCTGCCCTTTCCTTTATAGTATGGGGAATCTGCGGAAAAAGGGACGTGAAGATATGGGGTTTTGGGAACTGGTCGTGCTGGCCGTCGGCCTGTCGATGGATGCGTTCGCCGTGTCCATCTGCAAGGGGCTGGCATTGCAGCGCGTATCATGGAAAGAATGCTGCATCGCCGGGGCGTGGTTCGGCGGTTTTCAGGCGCTCATGCCGCTGCTGGGCTATCTGCTCGGCACGCAGTTTGAGCAGTTTGTCACCTCCGTCGATCACTGGATCGCGTTCGTGCTGCTGGGCATCATCGGCGGCAACATGATCCGCGAGGCGCTGTCAAAAGACGAGGATAAGCTCGACGGCTCGCTGGCGTTCAAGACCATGCTCCTGCTGGCGATCGCAACGAGCATCGACGCGCTCGCCGTCGGCATCACGTTCGCGTTTCTGCCCGGCACGCGCATCGTGCCCGCCGTGGCGCTCATCGGCTCGATCACCTTCGTCTTTTCCGCGGCCGGCATCCGGCTCGGCAACGTGTTCGGCCTGCGCTACAAGAGCAAGGCCGAGTTTGCCGGCGGCGTGATCCTCATCCTGCTCGGCACGAAGATCCTGCTCGAGCACCTCGGTGTTTTGTAAAAAAGGCCCTTTTTACTCCACGATCCTGCCCGGATTGTGGAGTTTTTTCACGCTTTTTGCGTTTGGAGACAAGTTTTCACACCCGCGCGAATATGTTGAATCAGCAGCAAAAATCCTCCAATTCAGGGAAGTAGAAAACGGAAAATCTGCACAACAATTCCTTTCACATTTGTTGAAAAAGGCAATTTTTTTACGCCGGAAAAAGATTTGGCCGGTTTCTCTTGCGATTTTGTGAAATTTAAGATATAGTTTAGGTCAAGCGTTCGGTATTAGACTGAAAAATGCTTAAATGAGTGGAGGAACGACATGAAAAAAGTATTACTCACGATCATCAGCGTCTGCCTGATCGCTGCGAGTATCTTCGGCCTGTTCGCCGGAGTGAGCAGCTTCAGCGACATCATGAATGTCAAAGAGTACAAGGAAAAGGACGCCGAAGAGGGTCTGGACGCCATCAAAGAACTCGACGATGGTCTTGACAAGCTGCAGGAGAACGAGGGCACGTACCTCGCCGGCGTGGACACCTACACCGCCGGCCTGATCTCCTACTCCGAGGGCAAGACTCAGCTCTCCGCAGGCTACGCCGCCTACTACGCCGGCAAGAAGCAGCTCGAGGAAGGCAAAGCCGCCTATGCCGCCGGCAAGAAGCAGATCGAGGACAACACCGCGGCCTACAACGAAGGCAAAGCGACCCTCGCCAAGATCGAGCCGCTCATGCCCTACGTCGACCAGTACGTAAAGTTCCGCAACGGTACGATCTCCAACCTCGCCGGCTTCTCGAGCGCCCAGGCGTGGTTCGTCTCCGTCGTGCGTCCGATCGCGGCCAGCAAGGGCCTGGTCATTCCGGACGATGTCACCGACCTGCCGGCTTACGTCCAGCAGATGGTCGCGGACGGCAAGGCCCAGCTCAAGCAGTATGAAGACGGTCTGGTCCAGCTGGCCGAGGCCGAAAAGGCCATCGCCGCCGGCGAAGCGCAGCTCAGAGACGCTGAGAAGCAGCTCGCGCAGGGCGAAAACGAGCTCGCGGCCGGCGGCAACAAGCTGGCCGACGGCAAAAAGCAGCTCAACACCTTTGAGGACGGCTGCGCGAAGGTCGCCGCCGGCTGTGAGCTCCTGATGACTCAGCCCGCTTACATGAACAACGAAGGCAACGGCGACAAGAAAATGTGCCCGAGCGTTGCCGACATCCTCAAAGAGCGCTATGGCGACAACTTCTCCATCTGGGAGCTCGATGACAACGGTGAGATCCGCGTCGTCAACGGCTGCCAGTACCTGAACCTCGAAAACTGCCGCGCCGTTGGTCAGGCTGGCCGTGACTACATCTCCGTCTACCAGACCGCTGCCGTCACGAAGGAAGTCATGAGCAGACTCGGCGTCGTCGCCGCGATGCTCATCGCGTCCGTGCTCGGCCTCATCGCCGGCCTGTTCGGCATCCTGTCCGTGATCCGCATCAGCAAGGGCAAGATCGTGACCGCCTCCGTCTGCGGCATCATCTCCGCCGTCATCGCCGCTGCCGGCAACGTCATCGGCATGCTCACCGGCTACACCGGCTACACGTTCGCCTGCCGCTATGGCGAGGCTCCCGACCCTGTCACCTACGAGTTTACGGGTCACACCCAGTTCGTCGCGATCGTCATTCTGGCCATCGTTGCGATCCTGTTTGCGATCATCGCGTGTGTCGTCTCCGGCGCTTATAAGCGTTCGCAGAAAGCCGTTGCCGATCAGGCTGCCGCCGCTGCCGCTCCCGTAGCCGCTCCGGTCGCTGAGCCGGTCGCCGCTCCCGCCGAGAACGACAAGACCGCTGAGTAAACCACAGCATCAACAAAAAATCTCCGGAGTCTGACTCCGGAGATTTTTTTCTATATTGTCCGGACCGGCGTTCCCGGTGCGGACATTTTGTTTGTCTGAAAAACAGGTTCACTGCCAGAGCTCCGCCGTGACGAACTGCCGCCCCTTGCGCGACATGCCGCCCACTTCCGTGACGCTGCCCTTGCCCGCGCCGCGCAGCGACAGCACGTCGCCGGGCGCGACCGGCGCATCCGGCCGCAGGCACTCGGTATAATTCAGGTGCACCGCGCCCGCGCGGATCTGCGCCGCGGCGCTCGTGCGCGAAAGACGGAACATCCCGCTCACGACGGCGTCCAGCCGCGCCGACTGCACCGTGAACGTCACGGGACGCACCTTCCGCTCCGGCACCGGCACGGCGGCCAGCTCCACAGCCGCCGCCTTCACGCCCGTGCGGCCCACCTGTTCCAGCTCCAGCAGCGCCGGCGCGACGCTCGGCAGGCAGAACACATACGCGCCGTGCTCCTGCACGAGAATGTCGCCGACCCACTCGCGCCGGATGCCGAGACCGAGGATCGCGCCGAGATAGTCCCGGTGGCCGGGTGCGCCGAACGGCGCCGAAAAGTGCACGGCGCACAGGTGCTCTGCTGGGTCAAAGTCCTCGGCCGCGAGGTAAAACGGCAGGAAAAACGCCGCCCGCCGCTCACAGCCCGCGCCGCCGCCGTGCAGCACGAGCGTGCAGTCACGGTGGCGGGCCCAGTTCGTGAGCGCGTACTGCTCCGCCGGCGTCAGAAACGCCGTGGACGTGACCGTCGCCGTGCGCTCGCAGCGCTCGGCCAGATCGGCCGCGCGGCGCAGAAGATCTTCCTCCATTGCCCTCACCTCCCGTTGATGTCGCGGATGGCGGCCTCGAGCTGCTGCGCCACCTGCGCCAGCTCCTGCCGGAACTCGCGCGCGCTCATGCGCAGCACGCCCGCGCGCAGCGCCGTGAGCTGGATGAGCGCGTCGGACGTGACGACGCGCACGGACTCGTTTTTGCCGATCTCGTCGGCGAGCTTTTCCATGTAGGCGTCCGCCGTCTCACCCTGGCGCGTGAAGACCACGTGCAGGCCGCTGCGGTCGAACTTCTCCCCCTGTCCGCCGGGCACGCGGTAGCCGTCGAACACGACCACGACCTCGCGGCGCGTGAAGGCGGCGTAGTTGCTCAGCGCGTCCATGAGCCGCTCGCGCGCGGCGTCGATGTGGCCGCTGTCGGCCAGGGCGCGCAGCTCGTCCCAGGCGAAGATGACGTTGTAGCCGTCCACGATCACGCGCTCGCGCCGGGGATGGAACAGCTCCGCGCGCTCGGTCTCGTCCGCGCCGGGCGCGGCGTTGCGCACGGGGGCGGCATACTGCGCGCGGCGGATCGGGCCGAACTCGCGCTGCAGGATCTCCTCCAGCTCCCGGTCGTCGAGATCGAAGCGGCGGCGGAACATGCGCGGCGCGGGCGGGGGCGTCTGCGTCTCCGCCTTGCCGAAGCCGGTGTCGATGTGCATATAATCGCGCACGCGATCCCACGGGATGACCGTGCCCGCACCGTGCGCGCAGAACACGCTGTCCGGCGTGTTGTCAAGGTCGCGCGTGGGGTCGTAACCGCTCTCGGCGATGACCTCCTGCGCGTTGTGGCAGGTGTCGTAGCCCGCGACGCTGCACGAGATGCGCCCGCGCCCGCGGGTGTAGGCCGCGACCTCGGCGGGATAATCGCGCATCGTGGCCACCGGCGCGCGGCCGGTGAGCACGGCCATGTCGCCGTGCGTCTCGGGCGAGGAAAACGTGCCGGACATGAGGCGCACGTCGCTGATCGCGCGGCCGATCTGCTCGGCCGGGACCTCGATACGAAAGGCATAGTACGGCTCGAGCAGGACGCTTTCCGCCTGCATGAGCCCCTGCCGCACGGCGCGCCACGTCGCCTGCCGGAAATCGCCGCCCTCGGTGTGCTTGACGTGCGCGCGCCCGGCGAGCAGCGTGATCTTCACATCCGTCAGCGGCGCGCCGGTAAGCACGCCGCGGTGGCACTTCTCGGCCAGGTGCGTGAGGATCAGGCGCTGCCAGTTGCGGTCGAGCACGTCCTCGCTGCAGGCGGTGTCAAACGTCAGGCCCGTGCCGCGCTCGGCAGGCTCGAGCAGCAGGTGCACCTCGGCATAGTGACGCAGGGGCTCAAAATGGCCCACGCCCTCGACCGGCGCCGCGATCGTCTCCTGATAGAGGATGCGGCCGGAATCGACCTGCACGTCCACGTCGAACCGCTCGCGGATGAGGCTTTTGAGCACCTCGATCTGCACCGTGCCCATGAGCTGGACATGGATCTCGCGCAGCGCCTCGTCCCAGACGATGTGCAGCTGCGGGTCCTCCTCCTCGAGCTGGCGCAGGCGCGGCAGAAACGCGCGCGCGTCCACATCCGGCGGCAGGCCGATGCGGTAGGTCAGCACCGGCTCGAGCGACGGCGGCATGGACGCCGCCGCACTGCCGAGCCCCTGCCCCGGATACGTCTGCGTCAGCCCCTGCACGGCGCACACGCCCCCGGCCGGGACGGTCTCTGCGGACTCGAATTTCTCGCCGGAGTAGAGCCGGATGGCGTTCACCTTCTCCTGTACGGGCGCGTCCGCCCCGCGGGGGAAATACGTCAGCGGCGTGCGCACACGCAGCTGCCCGCCCGTGACCTTCAGGCACGTGAGGCGATTGCCCTGCGCATCGCGCATGATCTTGAACACCCGTGCGCCGAATTCCGCCGGATACTCCGGCGGCGCTGCGTAACGTTCAAGCGCCGCGAGAAAGGCGTCCACGCCCGTGAGCTTCAGCCCCGAGCCGAACAGGCACGGGAAGAGCTTACGGCTGCGGATGAGCGCGCGCACGGTCTCGTCCGGCAGCGCGCCGGTGTCAAGATACTGCTCGAGCGCCGCCTCGTCGCACAGGGCGATCTGCTCCGGGTCGGGGTCGGTGAAGTCCACACACGCGCCGCTCAGGTGCGCGCGCAGGTCGGCCATGAGCGCCGCGCGATCCGCGCCCGGCAGGTCCATCTTCGTCACGAACACAAACACCGGCACGCGGTAGCGCCGCAGCAGCTGCCAGAGCGTTTCCGTGTGCGCCTGCACGCCGTCCGTGCCGCTGATGACGAGCACGGCATAGTCGAGCACCTGCAGCGTGCGCTCCATCTCGGCGGAAAAGTCCACGTGGCCCGGCGTGTCGAGCAGCGTGACCGCCGTGTCGCCCAGCGTCAGGCGCGCCTGCCGCGAAAAGATCGTGATGCCGCGCGCACGCTCGAGCGCGTGCGTGTCCAAGTGCGCGTTTTTGTGGTCCACGCGCCCGAGGTCGCGGATCGCGCCCGTGCGGTAGAGCAGCGCCTCGGACAGCGTCGTCTTCCCGGCGTCCACGTGCGCCAGGATACCCAAAACCAGTTGCTTCATAAGCACCTCGTGAAAATGCAAGAATAAAAACAGTATATCACAAAAACGCGCCCGCGGGGAAGTCCCCCGCGGGCGTGTCTGCGAGAACCCGGCGAAGCGGTTCTCGTTGGGCGGCGCTCACCAGATGTTGTCCGGGTACTTGCCCGCGTCGCGCAGCGCGCGCAGCGCCGCGACCACATCCGGCAAGTCGTCGTGATACGTTACGCCGTGCCAGGCGTCGTTCGTGTGCAGCATGGTGACGTCCGCCGTGCCGGCGCGCAGCTGCGCGTCCACGATCGACGGGACGAAATACTCGCACTTGAGCGGGTTGCGCGGCAGGCTCTCGTCCAGAAACGCCGGAAACCGGCGCGCAAGCTCGCGCAGGTACAGCGGCGAAAAGCCCCAGAAGTTCATGGACACCGTCGTATCGCCCGGCAGGTCGATGAAGTGCTCACCGTCCTCGGTGTAGGCGGCGTCCGCGCCGCGCTGCTCGATGTGCGTGCGCTCCGTGATGCTCTCGAGCATGCCATTGCGCTCCGTGCAGACGCCGCGCGACACGCTGCCGTTTGCCGTGACGGTGTTGCGCAGGCGGAAGCCCACCATGGCATACGACCGCTCGGGGCGCGGCACGGCGAGAAAATCATACAGCAGGCGGTAGGCCTCGATGCCGTAATAATCATCGGAATTGATAACGGCGAACGGCCCGTCGATCTCGGGCGCAGCGCACAGCACGGCATGGGCCGTGCCCCACGGCTTCGTGCGGCCCGCCGGCACGGCATAGCCCGCCGGCAGCGTGTCGAGCTTCTGATAGGCATAGCGCACGTCGAACGCCGCAGCCACGGCCGGGCCGACGCTCTCACGAAACTCCTCGGCCGTGTCCTCCTTGACGACGAACACGACCTTGCGGAACCCCGCGCGGTAAGCGTCAAAGAGCGAATAGTGCAGCAGAAAATGGCCGTACTCGTCCACGGGCGTCGTCTGCTTCGGCCCTCCGAAGCGGCTGCCCATGCCGGCGGCCATGATGACCAGACAGGGTTGATTCATCGTTTTTCCCTCCATATTTCCAAACGGGTCTGTGCCATTATAGGCCGCGGGTCACAATTTGTCAATTTGCCGCGCGGTCATCTTGGCTTCCCGCGCAGAATATGGTATACTGCTTGCTATCTTGGCAGTTTGGACGGGAGGAGATCATCATGTCCCAGAAGATCGGCACGCTGCGGCTGGCACTGACGTTTGCCGGGTGCTTTCTCGGCGCGGGGTACGTGTCCGGGCAGGAGCTGTGGCAGTATTTCGGCGCGTTCGGTGCGCGGGGGCTTTTGGGGCTCGTGCTCGCGGTCGCGCTGCTCGGCGGCACCGGAGTGCTGCTCCTGCGGCTGAGCGCGCGCACCGGCATCGAGACGATGGACGCGCTGATCGTGCGTGCGGACATCCCATGGCTGCGTACGGTCGTCGGCGTGCTGACGGCGGTGCTGCTGTTCGGCGTCGTGTGCATCATGGCCGCCGGCATCGGCGCGCTCGGCGAGCAGATGCTCGGCCTGCCGGTGTGGCTGGGCGCGGCCATCGCGTGCGTGCTCATCGCGGCGGCGGCGTATTTCGGTCTCGGCGGCATGGTGTCGGTGTTCACGGTCGCCGTGCCGTGCATGATCGTGGCCGCGCTCGTCATCGCGGGCATCCGGCTGCACCGCACGGGGCTGACCGCCGCGGCCTTTGCCGCCGGGGATACGAACCCCATGCTCGGCAACTGGGCCACGAGCGCCGTGAACTACGCGGCCTACAACTTTTTCGCCACCGTGGGCATCCTCGCCCCGCTGACGCGCCACCTGAAGAAACCCGGCACCGCCGTCTGGGGCACGGTGCTCGGCTGCGTGCTGCTGCTGGCGGTCGCGCTCGGCGTGCTCGCCGCGCTGGCCGTGAGTCCGGAGAGCGTCGGGGCACAGTTGCCCATGCTCGACCTCGCCTGCCGGCTGGGCACAGCCGGCGTTGTGTACGCCGTGCTGCTGTTTCTCGGCATGTTCGGCACGAGCGTGTCCTCGCTCGTGGCCGTGCTGACCTACGCCGGGCAGAAGTCCGCGCGGCTGGCCGGGCACCGCACGGCCCTGCTGCTCGTGCTCACGGCCGCCGCCTTCGCCGGAAGTCTGTTCGGCTTCGGCGACCTGATCGGCACCGTCTACCCGGTCTACGGCTATCTGGGCATGGCCGCCATGCTGCTCGTGGCCGAGCACGCCGTGCACGCGCGGCGCGCGGGAAACCACTGCGCCGCAACTGGAGATTGACCCGCAGCGGCAGACCTGATACAATGAAGGCAATGACAAATACCGCGTTTTCTGGAATTTTTACAGGAGGAACCGCAATGAAACATCTCAAAAAGGCGTTTTGCCTGCTGCTGGCGGCCGTGATGCTGCTGGCGCTGGGCGTGCCGGTCATGGCAGCGGGCGAGATCCCGGTCGATGCCGAGCACTTCCCGGATGCGGCGCTACGCACGTACGTGACCGATTACTGCGACACGAACAAGGACAACAAGCTCTCCGCGGCCGAGTGTGCGGCCGTACAGTGCATTGACCTGTTCGAAATGCAGATCACGAAGGTCGCCGACATGACCGGTATCGAGCACTTCACGAACCTGCACGAACTGATCGCTTGCAACAACCAGATCACAACGCTCGACCTGAGCGGCATGACCAAGCTCGAAAAGCTCGACGTGTCCAGCTGCACCGAGCTGCAGAGCCTGAAGCTCGCCGGCTGCACTGCGCTCACGGCGCTCGACGCCTCGAGCTGCGCGCTCACGGCGCTCGATCTCACGGGCTGCACCGCGCTGAAAACCGTCGCGTGCTCGTATAACAAACTGACCGCGCTCGACGTGTCCGCCGCCGAAAAGCTGACCACGCTCGAGTGTAGCGCCAACCACCTGACCGCGCTCGATCTGAGCGGACACAAAACGCTCAAGGTGCTCACATGCAGCCTCAACAGCCTGATGAAGCTCGACCTCACGGGCTGCACCGCGCTCGAGTCGCTCGACTGCAGCGACAACGCGCTCGCCGCGCTCGACCTGAGCGGCTGCACCGCACTCAATGCCACCGCGCAGGGCGACGGCAAGACCGCAAACCCGATCCTCAGCCCGCAGTACCTGCCGGAGCAGACCGGCGCCGTCACGGACGGGCAGCAGTGCACCGTGTACCTGGACGCCATCGTCGGCAAGGACAACATCGGCAGCGTTGCGCGCGTGCCGGGCGCAAACTACGACAAGCAGACCGGCGCCGCCGCGTATGCCAAGACGCCGGACTATTTCACCTATCAGTACGACACCGGGCGCAAGGGCCTGCCGTCCATGGCCGTGTATTTTGAGATGCAGAACATGACGACCGGCGTCGCGCTCGATGAAAAGGCGTTCCCGGATGCGGCCTTCCGCACCCTGCTCGCCGAGGCCGCCGACGTCAACGGCGACAGCCGGCTCTCGGCGCTCGAGCTGCGCCACGTGTCGGAACTCAACTGCAGCAACTACGGCATCGCCGACCTGACCGGCATCGAATACTTCACGGAGCTCGTGGCGCTCAACTGCGAGAACAACAAGCTCACCGCGCTCGACGTGTCGAAAAACACGCACCTGAGTGAGATCTACTGCGGCGGCAACCAGCTCGCCACGCTCGACCTGACCGGTCTGCCCATCAAGGACGCCGAGACCGACACCGGTCATGTGCAGACCCTGCCCGGCAGCTACGCGCTCACCGGCACGGAAAACGGCGTGGGCCTGTTTGACCTCAGCCAGATCGTCGGCAAGGACAACATCGGCAGCATCACCGCCGTCAAGGGCGCCAGCTACGACAAAGAGGCCGGCATCGCGCGCTACAGCGCCGCCGTCGAAAAGCCGAGCTACACCTACGCCACCGGCAGCAGCGCCGTGTCGCTCACCGTCTCGTTCTCGCTCGATATGAGCACCCTGCCCAAGTCTCCGTTTACGGATGTCGTCGCCGGCAGCTGGTACTTCGACGCAGCGCTCTATGCCAGCAGCCACAACCTGATGCTCGGCACGTCCCCCACCGAGTTCAGCCCGAACATCACCATGACGCGCGGTATGCTTGTGACCGTGCTCTACCGCATGAACGGCAGCCCGAGCGTCAGCGGCAAGACGCCGTTCACGGACGTGAGGACCGACGAGTGGTACTCCGCCGCCGTTCTCTGGGCCTATCAGAACGGCATCGTCACCGGCATGTCCGATACCACGTTCGCCCCGATAAACAACGTCACGCGCGAGCAGATGGCCACGATCCTCTTCCGCTACACGAAAACGGCCGCCCCGGACAAGGCCAAAGCCTCCGCAGACCTGAGCGGTTTTGCCGACGCGGGCAGCGTGAATGACTGGGCCGTGGATGCCATGCGCTGGGCCGTCGGGCAAAAGCTCATCGCCGGCATCACCCTGGAGCAGTCCGTCTATCTGCAGCCGCGCGGCAATGCCACCCGCGCGCAGGCCGCCACCGTCCTCACCCGGTACTACGCACAGTAAGCGTACCGGAAATCCAACCGGAGAAGGAGTTTTCACCATGTCCAGAACGAAGTTCATGGGTATTTTTCTCATCATTCTCGGCGTCATCAGCGTGGTCGTGGGCATCGTCCGCGGCGACATGACCAGCAGCGCCGCGATGTTCATCGGCTATCTCGTGCCGGCGCTGCTCGGCGCCATGATCCTGATCGTCGACCACATCGGCGGCGGCGAGAGCAAGACCGAGACCGGCCCGTCCGATGCGGCGCTCGCCGGGCAGAAAAACAAAAAGAAGAAAAAATGAGAAAAAGCCGCTGCCCGGTCGGGCAGCGGCTTTTTCACGCAAACATGTTCCGCCGGACATTCCCGTCCGGCGGAACGCATAGGGTTAGGATGATATGGTGCTCAGCAGACCTTCGGCTCCGGGAATTTGGAGTGGAAGCTGTTGGCCTCGACCCAGTCGATAGCGGCCTGAATGCCGTCCCAGGTAGCGGGCTCGCCGCGGCCGACGGTCGCCATGGTCAGGCAGGCCTGCTCGGCGGGCGTGAGCGTGGTCTTGGCAGCCTTCGCGTTCAGGCGCTTGGCAATGTCCTTGATCTTCACCTTCATGATCAGGCGGTACGGCAGCGGCAGACGCTTCAGGTCAAAGCGGCCCTGCAGCGGGAACACCGCAATGTCGGCGCCGAGGCCGTTCTTCTTGCGGCAGACTTCCTCCGCGTTGGCAGCCGGAGCACCCATGCCGACCGAAACCACGCCGACAACGTTATAGCGCTCCTTGGCCTTGTTCAGGCCAACAACCTTGCCGGCCAGCAGCCAGCCGATGTAGACCACCTTGCGGCCGATCGGGCAGATGTGCGACTGCTCCGTAAAGAACGGAACATGCAGCGCTGCCGACATGCGGTGGGCGTACTCCTCACAGGAACCGGAGAGCGAAGAATAAACAATCGCGTCAATCATCGTGAAAAATCCCCTTTCAGTTTGTGGCGGAACCAACTGTGTCCCTAGTTTCCTTGCTTTATCATAGTCAAATCTTAAACAAAAGTCAAGATTCACTTTCCGAAATTGGCATAGATATCCGGCGTTTGGGTAGAAAAAGGTACATAATTCCGCCGTTTTCGCGCACAAAGAGAAAATGCAGTCATTTTCCCTGCGCGCACCTCTTGCAGATTGCCGGCAGATTCAGTATAATATAGAATGGTTTGATAACAAGATTTTCACCCTGATATGGAAGGCGGTGCAGATCGCACATGGAAGAACGATTCCGCAATCTGGACTATCAAAACTGGAAACCTGTACGTACACTCGGCACTGACTCCTACGGGACGGTGTACGAGATCGCGCGCGACGACGGCTTCGGCATGGTGGATCACGCGGCGCTGAAGGTGCTGTCGATCCCCGCCGCGCCGGAGGACTTTGACGCCCTCGTCGCCGAGGGCCGCACGCCGGAGGAAGTGACCGCCCTGCTCCACCGCCAGGTGGAGACGATCGCGCGGCAGCTCATGGCGGTCGATGCCATCAGCGATGAGCCGAATCTGCTGCGGTGCGAGGATCACGTCATCCGCGAGCACCCGGACGGCCGCGGCTGGGACATCTATGTGCGCACGGAGCTGCTGCCCTCCCTGCCGGACTACCTGCGCAACCATCCGCACGGCGAGGCGGACATCATCCGGCTCGGCGCCGGTCTGTGCAGCGCGCTGGAGACGTGCCATCGCCGCGGCATCGTGCACGGCGATATCAAGCCGCGCAACGTCTTTGTCGGCGGCGGCAACTTCAACGAGCAGGTCACGTATAAGCTCGGCGACTTCGGCATGGCGCAGTTTTCCGCCGTGGACAACACAAACGATTTCATGGCGCCTGAGGTGCTGTGCGGCGCGGAGGTCTCGCCCGAGAGCGACCTCTATTCCGTGGGCATGGTGCTCTACTGGGCGCTCAACGAGCGGCGCATCCCGTTCGTGCCGCTGCCGCCGACGGCGGTGGAGGCCTCGGATCTTGCGATCGCGCGCGAGCAGCGCCTGCGCGGCGACCCGCTGCCCGAACCGCTCCACGGCAGTCAGGCGCTGAAGAATGTCGTCATGCGCGCCTGCGCCGACGATCCGGCCCAGCGCTACGCCTCCGTGGAGGAGTTCCGCGCGGCCCTGCTCGCCGTGGCGCGCCGCGCCGCAGCGGCCCAGCCGCAGCAGGCACAGGCCGTCCGCCGGGAAGCGCCCGCCCCCAAGGCCGTCGCCGCGGACACATTCCCCGGCTCGAAACCAAAGGCACAGCGCAAGGCCGTGCCGGTCGAGTCCGAGGGCGCGGAAAAACCGCACAATGCAAAGAAAACCATCGCCATCGTGCTCGGCTCGCTCGTCGTCGTGGCGCTCGTCGTGCTCATCATCGTCATGGCGCTGCAGGGCGGAAAGTCCGGTGTCGACTCGATCACGCTCGATCACGAATCGGCCGAGATCGCCCCGCAGGACACCCTCACGCTCAAGGCCACCGTGCTCGACGCCAGCGGGCAGGAGCTGACGGACGAAACGCTCACCTGGTCGAGCAGCAACGCCGCCGTCGCCACCGTGAAGGACGGTGTCGTCACCGGCGTGACCGAGGGCAAGGCCAAGATCACCGTCAAGGCCGGCAAGCGCTCGGCCGACTGCACGATCACCGTCACGAACGACGCCATCGAGGTCAAGAGCCTCAAGCTCGATAAGGACCGGGCCGAAATGCAGATCGGTGACTCGCTCACGCTCACGGCGACCATGCAGCCCGCAAACGCCCCAGACGATCTCGTCTCCTGGGCCAGCAGCGATCCGAACATCGCCACCGTGAAAAAGGGCATCGTCGTGGCGACGAGCTCCGGCTCCGTGACGATCACGGCCTCCGCCGGCAGCTGCACCGCCACGTGCCAGATCACGGTGCAGGCACCGTCGCGCGTCGACAGCGTCACGGCCGAGACAGCTTCGGCCACGCTCGATCTCGGCGGCACGAAGACCGGCACCATCACGTTCCACATCCACGGGCAGAATCTCGACAGCCTGCAGGGTTCCGTGAAGATCTACGCGGCCGACGGCAGCGTCGTCTCGCTCGGCCAGCCGGTGCGCACCGGCAACGGCACGGACGATACCTACAGCGTCACGGCCACGGCCGCCGCTGCCGGCTCCACCAGCGTGATCCTGCAGATCACCGGCGCCGACGGCACGACGCACTCCGCCGCCTGCACCGTCACCGTCAAGGAGAGCAAGACCATCCTGGACCTGATCCCCGGCGTGAACGGATAACCCAAACAGTCACACGGCCGGCAGGGCGATTTGCCCTGCCGGCCGTTTTTTAAACTCCGTTTAAGACCGCGTTATGATTTGTTTCATCCAGTGCCGTATCCTGACGGCGTCCGGTCGGGAGAACAGGCCACACCGTTCCCGCACTGCGCCGGCACAAAGAAACCGCTTTTCTTCCCTATCTCTCATGCATATCCCCCAGCACAAGGCCCGGCTGCACATCTGTGCAGCCGGGCCTTGTACGGTCAGATTCGGTTTTTCCGCTCAGTCGATGCGGATGTCCGCCACGGAGTAGACGGCCGCGCGCCGTTCATGGCCGCGACCATCTCCTCCGTGACCGGCACCGGCCGGGATCTCCGGCCGCCACGACACGGGATAATCGGCAAAGGAATTGACAGGCATGGGCGCACCTTCTTTCCACACAATCATAAAATTGTGCGGTGCGTTTGGCAAGCCGCAAATTTCTCTGCCAAACAACAGAAACGCACGAACCGGGGCATCCCAGCGGATGCCCCGGTCTTTCCTTGCATTGGATTTAATTTTCCCAGCGGATCTGCTGCGTATCCACAAGCGGATACGCCGTGAGCTGCGCGCTGTCGAGGTCGGCGGAATGGAGCTTCACGCCGGTGATCTGGCGGTTATCATAGGTCGTGTAGTAATAAATGCCCCGGTCGGCGTTGCAGCAGCTGGAATAGAGCGTGATCTCATACTGGCCGTCGTCCAGCTCGCAGCAGCCGCGCTGCTGCTCCACGCTCGTGAGGATGTGGAAAAACTGGCTGACGCTCGCGTCCTCCGTCTGCGCCGAGCGGGCATTGGTGCGCACGAATGCCGCGCGCACGAACCGCGAGGGCGACGACAGGTCGCCCGGCAGACCGAGCGCGCCCATGCCGCGGCTGTCGAGCGTGACGGGTACGCCGCAAAAATCGGCCGGCGGCTGGCTCGGGCTCAGGCGGGTGTAGTTGCGCAGCGCGGCCAGCTGCTGCGGAAACGGTGGGTTGTTCGTCAGCACCCCGGCGGGGTCGTCATAGACGTGCAGGCCGTCCGCCGTGGCCTCGACCACGATGCAGCCGCTGCGGTCGGCAACCAGCCAGTGCAGCTGCGCGCACGGCAGCTCGGGCGCAAACGGCGTGTTGTCCACGACCACGCGCGTGAGCGCATTGTGCGCCTCGGCGACTGTGGTGCACGTGCCGAGCAGCCACGGGATGAGCGCGTACTGCGGCACCGAGGCCACGCCCTGCGTGACGGGCGGGTAGACCGCGTTGCCCACAAAGTTCAGCCCCGCGATGCACAGGCCCTTCTCGTTGACCGCGTCGTAATAGAGCGGGTAGTCGTTTTGGATATGCGCCATGCCGATCATGGCATAATGCCGGTCGAGCGCGCCGCCGTGCAGGCGGATCGGGTAGTTGCGCGGCATGATCGTCACGTGCTCGCCGTAGGAAAATTCGTAGTCCAGATTGCGGCCGAAATAAAAATCGCCGTTGCAGTATGTCGCTGCGGTACACATGGTGCAAGACCTCCCTCATTCATTCACCCAGTTAGTATATCCGCCGCGCCGGGGCGAATGTTGAAGAATCTGAAAAGTTCCTGTGTCCAGTCTGTGTCTTTTTGTGCCCGCCGCCGGAGAAACAAAACGCGGGCGGTGCATCAGCACCGCCCGCGCGATCGTTCTAAATACACCGCTATTCGTCCACATCGCACTTATAAATTCTCAGAATGGACGTGGTATGATTGAGCCGCTTTCCAAGCGGCTGCGGCAATTTGCTTACCAGCATGCTCAGCAGCTTATCGGAGTATGGGACAATGATCCGTTCATGCCGGACGGAACTGCAGATCTGGTTGATCCTGTGCTGATACTTCAGGGGGATCTTTTGCTTGCTGATATAGATCCAGAACTGCTTGGTCGTTCCCACGTCGATGCCCAATTCCCGAATCTCCGGATAAGGGATATAGATCCGCCGTTTGAACGGAGCTTTGAGCAGAACGCCTTCCTGCGTCAGATATAACACCCCAAAATACTGATACGAAAAATGAAAAGAGACCACGTAGAGCAGCAACAATATCACGGCGGGAAACACAATTAGGAACAAGTCAGAATACATATTCGCGCTCATACCTTGTGTGCGCAACGCATCTAAAAAGTCTGGAACATACAGTTTGAAACATTTCAAGTACAGCACTACTGTTGTGAGGGTCAAATAAGCAATAACCATAACACTTACGCCAGAAAACAAGTGATATTTTGAGATGGAGCTATCTTTCATAAAGTCAACACCTCCTTATCTTTTTGAAAACAGGAGGTTGTACATCCAGGTCAGCGCACCGGCAGCATGGCACAAACGCAGTCCTATTCCAGATAATTGGCAATATCGTTCTGCGCACATGAGACGTCCTCCAGACACACCATACGGACATGATTTGCCCTCATTATACACGACCAGCGGGGAAAAGGAAAGGACGGCCATATAGAAAGGCCAACCGATTTCAAGTCATATGAAAAATTCAACTGCGAGCCCAGCGCAGCGGGCCGCAGTTGAAAAGGAGGAGCAAGGGAGCGCAGACGAAAAATCCGGCAGCTCATTTTGAGCTACCGGATTTTGAGCGGAGCGGACTTTGCTCCGACACCGTGGTGCCGGTGGCCGGACTCGAACCGGCACGCCTTGCGGCACTTGATTTTGAGTCAAGCACGTCTACCAATTCCATCACACCGGCAAATTCGGCTGTTTGATTATACAACAGCCGGGCGCACATTTCAAGTGCAAATCTCGCGCGGCGGCACGAACCGCAGCCGCTCCGGCGGCTGCTCGGCAAGCGAGCACGCGGCGGCCGCGCAGCCGGGAATGGCATCATACACGCAGCAGAGCGCCCCCGCCTCCGGCGGGACGAGCACCCCGTCCGCGCGCCGGAACGGGATCGTGCGCAGGTCGCCCGCGCCCGTGAGCTTGAACCAGCTCTCGCGCAGCGTCCAGAGCTCGAACGGCTGCAGGTCGCCGCAGTCCGCCTGCGCGAGCCGCCGCGCCATGGCCGGGTGCAGTGGGCGCACCTGCTCCACATCCGCGCCGACCGGCGCGGCCGACACCGCCACGAGCGCCGCCGTGCGCGTGTGGCTGACGGAAAAGTGCAGCTGCGGGCACGCCGGAAAATACGGCTTGCCACCCGGCAGCTCCGCCGTCTCCGGCAGGTCGATGCCCCAGACCGCGCGCACCGCATACGCCAGCAGCGACACGCCCCACGCGCTCCCGTGCGCCTTCGTGCGCGCAGGGCGCGCCGGCTGCGCGTCCGTGATCTGCGTCCAGAAAAGCTCCATATGGCCCACCTCATTTCCTGTGTCACAGAATAACACGATTCGTAATTTTTTGCTACCACTATTGTAAATTGTGTGATATACTGAAATGAATATTTCTGCACGCTCCTGCTTTCCCGGAAAGCAGACGCCACAAACCACAAAGGCGTCCACACACCGCCTTTGGAAAGGAATACGGATCACATGAAGAAAATTCTCGTACTTGAGGACGAGCCCAGCATCCGCAGCTTCGTCGTCATCAACCTGCGCCGGTCCGGTTACGAGCCCATTGAGGCGGCCACAGGCGAGGAAGCGCTCGAAAAGCTCAAGCAGAATCCGGACACGCTCGTTGCGCTGCTCGACGTGATGCTGCCGGATATCGACGGCTTTGAGGTCTGCCGCCGCATCCGCGCGACCGGCTCGAAGATGGGCATCCTCATGCTCAGCGCCAAGAGCCAGGAGATGGACAAGATCACCGGCCTCATGACCGGCGCGGACGACTATGTCACCAAGCCTTTCTCCCCTGCCGAGCTGCTCGCGCGCGTGGACGCGCTCTACCGCCGCATCGGCGGCAGCGAGAACACCGAGGACGTGCTCTCGAGCGGGCCGTTCGTGCTGCACCTGCGCTCGCGCACGCTCGACAAAAACAGCGAGCACATCCGCCTGACGCAGACGGAGTTTGCCATCATGAAGCTGTTCATGGAAAACCCCGGCCGCGCGCTCTCGCGCGAGGACATTCTGCACGCCGTCTGGGGCGCGGACTACAACGGCGAGGTCAAGATCGTCGATGTGAACATCCGCCGCCTGCGCATCAAGATCGAGGACGACGCGACCGAACCGGAATACATCACCACCGTCTGGGGCTACGGCTATAAGTGGGGCTACTGAGGCCATGCAGGACGTCACCCCCACCCCCACAGGCGAACCCAAACAGGAAAACACCTTCCGCGGCCTGTTTTCGCGCATGGCCATGGGCCAATGTGTGCACGCGGCGCTGTGCGTCGCCATCGGCGCGGCCATCGGTCTGAGCGCCGGGCGCGTCAGCACGGCGTTGGGCATCATACTCGGCATCCTCGCGGCAGCCGCCGGTGCCGTGGTCTGCGCGCTGTGGTTTCGCCGGCACGTGTCGCGCCCGGTCGAGCAGATCACGGAGGTCACGCGCACAATCGCCGGCGGGCGCTACGGCACGGAGCTGCCGGTGCAGCGCGACGATGAGCTCGGCCGCCTTGCGACCGCGATCAACGAGCTGTCACAGGAGATCAGCCGCAGCGAAAAAATGCAGTCGGAGTTCATCTCGTCGATCTCGCACGAGCTGCGCACGCCCCTGACCGCCATCACCGGCTGGAGCGAGACGCTCATGTTCGACACCGCCATCCAGGGCGACTCCCGCCGCGGCATCGCCATCATCTCCAAGGAGGCCGCGCGCCTGACGAGTCTCGTCGAAGAGCTGCTGGAGTTCACCCGCATCCAGGACGGCCGCTTCAACCTGAGCATGGAGCTGCTCGACATCGAGAGCGAGCTCGAGGACACCATCTTCACCTATCAGGAGCTGCTGCGGCAGGACGGGATGCAGCTCATCTACAACCCGCCCGAGGAGGAGATCCCGCTCGTGCCCGGCGACCCGGAGCGCCTCAAGCAGGTGTTTCTCAACATCCTCGATAACGCCGCCAAGTACGCCCGCGACGGCAAGACAATCGAAGTGTCCGTTTTTTCGGACAGTGAAGCTGCTACCATTCAATTCAGGGACCATGGCCCCGGCATCCCGGAAAACGAGCTGCCGCACGTGAAGGAGAAATTCTTCAAGGGCGAGAAGCACAAGGCCCGCGGCAGCGGCATAGGCCTCGCCGTGTGCGACGAGATCATCACCCGCTCCGGCGGTACGCTGACGATCGCCAACGCCCCCGGCGGCGGCACACTGGTCTCGGTGCGCCTGCCGTTCGCGCCGGAGAGCGGCAATTAACTTCGTAATTTCATTCTAACCGAGGTAACCATATGAGCAAAACCGAATCCGCAAAACCCGATACCAGCGTCTCGTTCCGCACATCCATCGGCGGGCAGGCGCTCATCGAGGGCATTCTCATGCGCGGCCCGACCCGGCAGGCCATCGTCTGCCGCACGCAGGACGGCATGGTCGAGAAGGTCGAGGAGCTGCACTGGGTCCGCGAAAAGCACCCGATCCTCGGCTGGCCGCTCATCCGCGGCGTCATCGTGTTTCTCGACTCGATGGTCAAGGGCATGAAGGCGCTGACCTATTCGGCCGACCTGCTGCCCGAGGACGAGCAGGAGGAGCCCGGCAAGATCGATCTCTGGATTGAAAAGCACTTCGGCGAGGAGAAGGCCAAGGACATCATTATCGGTACGGCCGTGGTGCTCGGCATCGCGCTGTCGATCGTGCTGTTCATCCTGATCCCGACGCTGCTCGCCGGCCTGACCAAGGGCTTTATCCACAGCCCCGTTGTGCGCAACCTCTTTGAGGGCCTGCTGCGCATCGTCATTTTCCTGCTGTATCTGTGGGGCGTGGCGCACATGAAGGACGTCGAGCGTATGTTCGCCTACCACGGCGCGGAGCACAAGACCATCTTCTGCTACGAAAAGGGCCTGCCGCTGACGGTCGAGAACGTGCGGCCACAGTCGCGCTTCCACCCCCGCTGCGGCACGAGCTTTCTGTTCGTCGTCGTCATCATCAGCATTCTGGTGTTCTCGCTCGTGAGCCTGCGCGTCGGCTTGTGGGACAATCCGTGGGTGCGCATTGGCCTGCGGCTGCTGCTGCTGCCGGTCGTCGTGTCCATCAGTTATGAGATCAACCGCTGGGTCGGCCGGCACGACAATCTCTGCTCGCGCATTCTGTCCGCGCCGGGCAAGTGGCTGCAGCGCCTGACCACCAACGAGCCGGACGACAGCATGATCGAGTGCGCCATCCGTGCGCTCGAGCTCGTCATCCCGGAGCAGAAGGGCAGCGACGCCTGGTAATCCGTCAGCAAAGGACTGGAAGATAGAGAGATGCCAAAGACCTATAACGACCTGTATCTGGCCACGCGCACGGCGCTGAAAAATGCCGGCGTGGAGGCTTACGCGCTCGAGGCGCGGCTGCTGGTGGCCTATGCCGTCGGCAAGACGAAGGAGGAATTCGTGCGCGACCTGCGCCTGTACACCTCCGACGAAAATGAACAGAAGATCGAGGCCCTGCTGCAGCGCCGCATCGCCGGCGAGCCGCTGGCCTATCTCATCGGCGAGTGGGAGTTTCACGGGCTGCCGATCGTGGTCACGCCCGACGTGCTCATCCCGCGCATGGACACCGAGGTGCTCGTGGACGCGGCGCTGCGCGTGCTCGTCGGCCGGAAGATGAACGCCCGCATTCTCGACCTCTGCTCCGGCAGCGGCTGCATCGGCTGCGCGCTGGCGCATGAGCTGCCGGCCGCGCGCGTCGTCATGGTGGACATCAGCGACGAGGCCCTCACCGTGAGCAAGGAAAACCTGCGCCGCAACCACCAGAACCGCACCATCTGCCTCAAGGCCGACGCGCTCGAAAAGCCCCCTATGGGCATCGGCACGTTCGACCTCATCGTGTCGAACCCGCCGTATGTGGCGAGCATGGACATCCTCACGCTCGACAGCTCGGTGCGCGACTACGAGCCGCTCGGCGCGCTCGACGGCGGCGAGGATGGGCTGATGTTCTACCGCGCGATCGTGCGCCACTGGACGCAGATCCTCCGCCCCGGCGGCTGGCTCATGTTCGAGGTCGGTGAGGATCAGGCGGCCGCCGTCATGGCGCTGATGACAGAAGAAAAATACACCGATGTGACCGCCCTCGAGGACACCGCCGGCATCCGGCGCGTCGTCGTCGGCCGCATCTGATACTTAGAGGTGAATCACTATGGCTGAAAAGAAAAAATCCGCACCCGTGTCCACCGGCCCCGTCAAGCCGGAGGACAAGAAAAAAGCGCTCGAGACCGCGCTCGCCCAGATCGAGAAGAACTTCGGCAAGGGCGCCATCATGCGCCTCGGCGACGACATTCCCGTGAACGTGGAGGCCATCTCCACCGGCTCCCTGTCGCTCGACCTCGCGCTCGGCATCGGCGGCGTGCCCCGCGGCCGCATCGTCGAGATCTATGGGCCCGAGTCGTCCGGTAAGACGACGCTCGCGCTGCACATCCTCGCCAGCGCCCAGAAAGAGGGCGGCGAGGTCGCGTTCATCGACGTGGAGCACGCGCTCGAGCCCGCTTACGCCCGTGCCCTCGGCGTGGACATCGACAGCCTGCTCATCTCCCAGCCGGACACCGGCGAGCAGGCGCTCGAGATCACGGAGCAGCTCGTGCGCTCCGGCGCGCTCGACGTCGTGGTCGTCGACTCCGTGGCGGCGCTGCTGCCGCGCAGCGAGCTCGAGGGTGAGATGGGCGAGTCGTCCGTCGGCGTGATCGCGCGCCTGATGAGCCAGGCCCTGCGCAAGCTGGCCGGCACGGTCAGCCGCACGAACTGCATCGTCGTGTTCATCAACCAACTGCGTGAGAAGATCGGCGTCATGTACGGCAACCCCGAGACGACGCCCGGCGGCCGCGCGCTGAAGTACTTCTCCAGCGTGCGCATCGACGTGCGCCGCATCGAGACGCTGAAGGTCGGCGGCGAGATGATCGGCAACCGCACGCGCGCCAAGATCGTCAAGAACAAGGTCGCGCCCCCGTTCAAGGAGGCGGAGTTCGACATCATCTACGGCGAGGGCATCTCCAAGATCGGCGAGATCGTGGACCTCGGCGTCAAGCTCGACCTGATCGACAAGGCCGGCGCGTGGTACACCTACGGCGATGTGCGCGTGCAGGGCCGCGACAGCATGAAGGAATATCTGCGCGAGCACCCCGACGTCTCGGACAAGATCGAGGCCGAGATCCGCGCCAACGCCCACAAGCTCATGAGCCCGCAGGCGCGCAAGGCCGCCATTGCCTCCGGCCGCGCCGTCGAAGTGGCAGCCGATGACTTTCAGGGCTGATGGCCCGGCTCATTGAGCTCAAACAGACCGCGCCGGAGCGCTTTCTGGCGCGGTTTGACACCGGCGAGGAACTGCGCACGACGCTCGCCGTCGTGACGGATTTTCACCTGCGCAGCGGAAAAGAGCTGACGAGCCCGGAGCTGGACGCGCTGCGCGCGGCCTCCGAGCGCTCGCGCTGCCGGCAGCGGGCGCTGCGCATCATCGGCGCGCGCGCCATGTCGGTCAAGGAACTGACCGACCGGCTGAAGGAAAAGGGCGAAAGCCCGGAAAACGCCGAGGACGCCGCCGCGTGGCTGCAGGAACTGCACCTGCTCGACGATGCGCAGTACGCCGCCATGTGCGTGCGGCACTATGCCGCCAAGGGCTACGGCGCCGGGCGCATCCGCAGCGAGCTGTACCGCCGCGGCATCCCGCGCGAGCTGTGGGACGATGCGCTGCAGGAGCTGCCGGAGCAGGACGACCAAATCGACACGCTGCTGCGCCGCCGCCTGCGCAGCGACACACCCGACCGCGACGAGCTGCGCCGCGCGTCGGACTATCTCTACCGCCGCGGCTTCGGGCGCGACGAGATCCGCGCGGCCATCGCGCGCTATCAGGATAACTTTGAGGAGTGTTGACCCATGCCATATCGAATCTGCCTGATCTCGCTCGGCTGTGCGAAAAATCAGGTCAACAGCGAGCAGATGCTCTATCTGCTCAATCAGGCCGGCCACGAGGTGGTCGGCGAGGTGGACGGGTGCGACGTCGCCATCGTCAACACCTGCGGCTTTATCGACAGCGCCAAGAGCGAGGCCATCGACCAGATCCTGCAGCTCGCCGAGGTGAAAAAGGCCGGCGGACTGAAAAAGATTCTCGTGACCGGCTGCCTGTCGCAGCGGTACGAAAACGACATTCTCGAGAGCCTGCCGGAAGTGGACGGCATGCTCGGCACCGGCAGCTTCGGCCAGATCTGTGCGGCCGTTGAGGACGTGATGCACGGCGGACGTCCGCTGTACTTCGGCGACAAGAGCGGCCCGATCGAGGAGATCGGCCGCGTGGTCACGACCGGGCCGGGCTGGGCGTACCTGCGCATCGCCGAAGGGTGCGACAACTGGTGCGCGTTCTGCGCCATCCCCGCCATCCGCGGCCGCTACCGCAGCCGCACGCTCGACGCCATCGTGCAGGAGGCGCAGGAGCTCGCCGACCTCGGCGTGAAAGAGCTGATCGTCATCGCGCAGGACATCACCCGCTGGGGCATGGACCTCTACGGAAAGCCGAGTCTCGCGCTGCTGCTGCGGGAACTGGCGAAGATCGACGGCATCCGCTGGATCCGCCTGCACTACCTCTACCCCGAGATCATCGACGACGAACTCATCGACCTCATCGCAAACGAGGACAAGATCGTCAAGTATCTCGACATCCCCATCCAGCACATCGACAACGACATTCTCCGCCGCATGAACCGCCACTGCACCGGCGACGAGATCCGCGCGCTGCTGCAGAAGCTGCGCGCGCGCATTCCGGGTCTTGTGCTGCGCACGAGCCTCATCACGGGCCTGCCCGGCGAGGGCGAGGCCGAGTTTGAGGAGCTGTGCACGTGGCTGCGCGAGGTGCGGCTCGAGCGCGTGGGCGTGTTCCCGTTCTCCCCCGAGGAGGGGACGCCCGCCGCCGTGATGACCGACCGCTGCGAGCCGGACGAGGCCCAGCGCCGCGCCGATCTCATTCTCGAGCTGCAGGCCGGCATCATGGACGACTATAACGCCGCCTGCATCGGGCGGGACATGACCGTTTTGTGCGAGCACCGGGCCAGGAGCGGCATGTGCTCCGGCCGGACGTATGCCGACTCGCCGGAGATCGACGGCACGGTCTACTTCACCGGCGCGGCCCGGCCCGGCGACATGGTCACGGTGCACATCACCGGCTGCGACGACGGCGATCTTGCCGGCGAACAAATCCACGAATGAGGTGCTGACATGACGACTGCAAACAAAATTACCATCTTCCGCGTGATCCTGATTCCCGTGTTTCTGGTGCTGATGTACCTGCGCTTCCCCGGGCATACCTACTGGGCGTTCGGCGTGTTCGTGCTTGCGAGCCTGAGCGACTTCGCCGACGGCTACATCGCGCGGCACTACAATCAGGTGTCGGATTTCGGCAAGTTCATGGATCCGCTGGCCGATAAGCTGCTGGTCGTGGCGGCCATGCTGCTGTTCGTCGAGCAGCACCGGATGCCCGCATGGGCGCTGCTGCTCGTGGTCGCGCGCGAGTTTGCCGTGACCGGTCTGCGGCTGATCGCCGTGGATAACGGCCGCGTCATCGCCGCCGCCTGGTCCGGCAAGATCAAGACCGCCTCAACCATGGTGGCCATCTGCCTGATGCTGCTGTGGAACATTCCCTGGCTCAACACCGTGTGCTGGGTCGTCATCGTCGTGACGACGGTGTACTCCGGCGTGGAGTACTTCGTGAAAAACCACGACGTGTTCCGGAAAGCCGCCTGAATACATGAGAACCCCCGGCGGGTGCTGATTGCACCCGCCGGGGGTTCATTTTGTCTGTCACTCACTGCGGCCCATGTCCTGCAGCGTCTGCCCGTCGATGCGGTAGACCGTCCAGTCGCTCATCGGCTGCGCGCCGAGGGAGCGGTAAAAGTCGATGCTCGGCCGGTTCCAGTCCAGACACCACCACTCCAGACGGCCGCAGCCGCGCGCCCGGCTTCCCGAAATGTCACGGTATCCGTGGCCGGCTCAGAACGTGAACGCCTGCAGCGGCTTGTCGTACTCCGTGTGGCCGGTGGAGAACGGCTGCCCCTCGACCGTGACGCGCACGGTCGTGCAGTTGAAGTTATCGAGGAAGGTGTTGACAAGGCTGCCCATATACAGGAACTCGCCCGTCGAGCCGCTCGCGCGCAGGCCGGCAAGGAAGGCCTCATTCATGTCGAGACTGAGCGCGTCGCCGTCTTTCGAGATGGCGAGCACCTCACTGTCCTTCGGCAGGGCGTCATGCGCAATGAGCTGCGCGACGATCGCCTGCGCATACGCCACCGTGACGGCCGGCTCCGTGTCCGGGATCTGCGCCGTGTCGGCACTCAGGTCGTCAGCCGCGTCGTTCGGAAAATAGAGCTTGCAGGACGTGTCCACGCCGCCGGTGGCGGCCGTCTGCGTCGGCGGTGTCTCCGGCGCGGGGGTCTGCTCCGCCGCGTCCTTTTTGCCGCAGGCGCACAGCAGCGCCAGCGCCAGCACGCACGCGAGCAGGAGCGAAAGATATTTTTTCATATGCGATCCTCCTATGCAGCCGCGCAGGATGCACCGGCCGCTGTTTTTTCCAGCATACCACACCGGCGCGCGGCGCGCAACCTTGACATTGCCGGGTGCATATGCTAAGATGATGGATGCGATGAACGGAAAGAGTACGCCTATCACCCGGTCTCAGAGAGGCGCCCGGACGCTGCGAGGGTGCTGGCCGGCGGGGCGGAACGTGCGTCCGGGAGCGCGGCGGGAGGAAATGCCTGCCCGAAGGCACCGCGTTACGGTGCGGCGAGCGAGAAACGAGAGTGGAACCGCGAAGGACTTCGCCTCTCATGCCGGACGGCATGGGGGCGCTTTTTTATTGCAAATACGTCTCAAAGGAGCCTGAATATGAAACTGTACAACACCATGTCCATGCAGAAGGAAGAGTTCGTGCCGATCGAGCCGGGCAAAGTGCGTATGTACGCCTGCGGCCCGACGGTGTATAACTACATCCACGTCGGCAACGCGCGCCCGATCATCATGTTCGACGTGCTGCGCCGCTATCTGGAGTACCGCGGCTACGAGGTGACGTTCGTGCAGAACTTCACCGACGTAGACGACAAGATTATCAAGCGTGCCAACGAGGAGGGCATCTCCAGCGAGGAGGTCGCCAAAAAATACATCGCCGAGTACTTTACCGACGCGCATGCGCTCGGCGTCCGCGAGGCGACCGTGCACCCGAAGGCCACCGAGAACATCCAGCAGATCATCGACCTCATCACGACGCTCATCGACAAGGGCTACGCCTACGAGGTCAACGGTGACGTGTACTACCGCACGCTGAAATTCAAGGACTACGGCAAGCTCAGCCACCAGCCGATCGAGGATCTGCAGTCCGGCGCGCGCATCGACGTCAACGACATCAAGGAGAACCCGCTCGACTTCGCGCTCTGGAAGGCCGCCAAGCCCGGCGAGCCGTCCTGGGACTCGCCGTGGGGCAAGGGCCGCCCCGGCTGGCACATCGAGTGCTCGGCCATGTCCAACCGCTACCTAGGCAAGACGATCGACATCCACTGCGGCGGCAGCGACCTCGCCTTCCCGCACCACGAGAACGAGATCGCGCAGTCCGAGGCCGCCAACGGCTGCAAATTCGTCAACTACTGGCTGCACAACGGCTTTATCAACATCGACAACAAGAAGATGAGCAAGTCGCTCGGCAACTTCTTCACCGTGCGCGAGGCCGCCGCCGTCTACGGTTATGACTGCATCCGCATGTTCATGCTCATGAGCCACTACCGCAGCCCGCTCAACTACTCCGGCGAGATCCTCATGCAGGCCAAGGCCGCGCTCGAGCGCCTGCGCACCGCCAGGAGCAACCTCGAGTTCTTCATCGCCAACGGCCGCGACGGTGCGATGAGCGAGGCAGACGCCGCCTTCGTACAGGGGCTGGACCAGTACCGCGAGAAGTTCGACGCCGTCATGGACGACGACTTCAACACCGCCGACGCGATCTCCGTCATCTTCGAGATGGTGCGCGAGATCAACACCGCCGTCTCCCCCGCCGCCGACCCGAGCAAGGCGCTGGCGCAGGCGTGCCTTGACCGCTTCCTCGAGCTGTGCGACGTGCTGGGCATCCCGTTCGGCTCCGACAGCAGCGAGGACCCCGAGGCAAAGGCCATCGAGGAGAAGATCGCCGCGCGTCAGGCCGCCCGCAAGGCCAAGAACTGGGCCGAGGCTGACCGCATCCGCGACGAGCTCAAGGCAGCCGGCATCGTGCTCGAGGACACCCCGCAGGGCGTCAAGTGGAAGCGCGCATAAGCTGACCCGATCCGATATCTGACGACCGCCCCGGCCGGGTATGGCCGGGGCGGTTTTGCCGCCGTGTGCGCACAAAAATCCCCGATTGGAGACCAATCGGGGATTTTCGCAGTTTATGGGGTAAGGGATGATTCGCGTCAGGGATGCTGCGGCGCGTCGGCGTCGTCCGTGTCCGCTTCCTCCGCCGGGGCTTGCGCCGACTCGGCGCTGCCTTCAGCGGCCGCTTCCGGCTCGGCCTCGGTTTCCGCTTCCGGAGCGTCCGGCTCGGCCGGAGCTTGCGCTGCCTCAGCGCTGTCTGCCGGCGCAGTTTCCGCCGCTTCTTCCGCGGCCTTGGCCGCGGCTTGCGCCTCGGTGGCCGCCTTCGCCTCCGCTGCGGCGGCGCGCTTGGCTTCCTTGGCCTCCTTGGAGGCGGCGTGCTTGGCCTGGAGCTTCGCGCGTTCCTCGCCCAGCCACATGCGCAGGCCCTGCTTACGCAGCGTCGCCGCTTCTTCCTCGGTCATCGTTCCGGCCGCAACGGCCTTCTTCAGCTTCCGGCAGTAGAGCAGGCGCAGCACCGCAACGATCACGGCCAGCACGATCAGCACGATGAGGATGTAGAACAGCGGGCCGTGGTGCGCCTTGACAACGGCGAACTGCAGGTCGCGGTCCATGGTCTTAAAGACGAGGTAGCTGCCGTCGCGGCTGCTGGACGTGCTCGCCCACGTGCCGTTCTGGTAGGTATAGACCGTGTAGCTCGCGCCGGTATCCGGTGCGTAGACGCGCAGGGAGACGGTGTTGTCCGTGTCGTCCTCGACCGTGTCGTTGAGGATCTCGACGTTGTACTTCATGTACAGCTTCTGGTTGCCGCGCAGCGTCGGGCCGTCGGCCTCGGCCGATGTGATGTGCACATCCGTCGCCGGGTCAAAGGCGCCCTCGGCCAGCACGATCGGCGTGCGGCTGTTGTCGGCATACAGGTCGCCAGCCACGACCGTCGAGACGGCAGTGTACTCTGCCTTGACCTCGAGGTCGAAGGTCAGGTGGCTGTAGTCATATTCCGGCCACGTGCCGTAGTTGCCCTCCACCGTTGGGCAGTCGGGAATCTGAGATTCGTCGATCGAGCCGCCGTAGGCAAACGTGATCGTCTTGACAACCTCGCCGTTGGCCGTGAAGGTAACGGCAAAGCTGGAGAACTCCGCCGGGATGCCGTCGCGCGCCATGAATGCCTCATAGCTCATGCCCTCGGCCTTGCCCGCGTAGCTGATGCCGTCGATGCCGGCCTCCGTCTCGTGGACGAAGTAGTTATCGGACGCGCTGCCGTCGGGGTCAATCTCACCAGCGATGGTGCCGACACAGTTGCCGGAGCCGTTGAGGTTCACGAGCGTGTTGCAGCCGCTGACGTTCATGCCGTAACCGGCGATGCCGCCGATGTAGTTGCGGCCGGTCAGCTCGCTCTTGGCAAAGCTGTTGCGCACGGAGCCCTTCGACTGGCCGACGACGCCGCCGACGTAATCGCCCGCCGTGCTCTCGGCCGTGCCATAGCCCTCGCAGCCGCTGATGACGCCCAGATCCGCGTAGCCGCAGATCGCGCCGGCGCAGTCCTTGCGCGAGGTGGCGTCGCCGTAGTTCTTGCTGTCGAGCAGCACGCACTTGGTGAAGTACTTGGCCGTCAGCGTGGAGTCTTTGATGACGTTGGAGTCGCTCTCCGGGTCGAAATCGTATTCGATGTCCATCGTGCCGGCAACGCCGCCGACATTGACGTCGCCGTCGACCTTGCCGTAGTTGTCGCAGTTATAGACCTTGCCGTCCGTCGTGCTCGAGAGCTCTTCCTCCGAGACGTCCTCAATGATGTCCTTCTTGTCCTTGCTCAGGGCAAGCTCGAGGATATCACACAGGCGCATCATGACGACGTTGAACTGGTCGTTGACCGCTTTCATGTCGCTGACGATCTGGTTGCTGTAGGTGGCCGTCTCCACGCTCAGGCGGGACAGGCCGGCCGAAATGCTGCCGAGATCGTCGAACATCTGCTCCATCGCGGTGCGGTAATCGCTGCTGATATCGGGCAGATCCAGCGGATCGTTGCTGGCAAGGTATTTCGTGACCTGGTCGAGGTAGCTCATGCCAGTCGAGAAGTTGCCGCTCGAAGCTTTGAGCGCGTCGAACGCATTTTTGAACGCGGCGCTCATGTAATCCAGGCGGGTGTGGCCGGTGGAGTCCTCAGTGAGGTAGTACAGATTGATGATCTTTGTCATCGTGGAGATATCGCCGGAGATCGCGCCGATCGCCTTGGCGGCGTCGCCCATGCCCTTGAGCAGGGCGTCACGCTGCGACTCATAGGTGCCGAGGTTGTCGGGGTTGTACTCATAGCCGTACTTATCGGACATCTGCTGCCAGTTGTCCGGACGGCTGGCGATCAGGTCGTAAGAGCCGGTGCCGTAGGCGTTGTCCATGACCTTCATGAGCCAGGCGCAGTAGTCCATGGCCGCGTTGAGCTGGTCGGACGAGACGCTCAGGTCCTTGGCCGCGTCCTTGAACGCCGTCTTGTCGGTCTCGGTCATTTCATCGACGATGTCGAGATAATCAAAGCCCTTGTTGAAGTAGTCGATCGCCTTGTCGAGCGACACGGCCGCCGTGGAAAACTCCGTGATCGCGGGAGCGAGCATTTTCTCCGCCGTGTTGATGCGGATGAACACTTCGTTGACGGTCGAGACCGTGTTGTCCACGTAGTCCGTGGTGCGCTCGGCCACATAGCGCGCGCTCTCCGTGGCGCGGGCCGCGCTGTCGCTGAGCACGCCGACCGTGGCGGCCAGGGACGACGCTGCAGCGCCCGTGTGGTTGAGCAGGGTATCCATCAGATCATGGAGCGTATTGAGCTCCTTGGCCATCGCACCGATCGAACCGGACTCCACATCGAGCGTGATGAACGGCTCCAGCTGGCCGCAGATGCCGCCGACGTCCTTGCGGCCGGAGGCCGTGCCCCAGTTCGTGCAGCCGGAGACCAGGCCGCTCTGGCGGCCGACGATGCCGCCGATGTTGTAACCGACGTGCTCAAAGCCGACGCCGCCCCAGTTCGTGCAGCCGATGATGACGCCGGACGAGAAGCCGCAGATGCCGCCGACGTCCGTGGACGTGTTGGCCTTCTTCGGCGCATCGTCGTCCTCGTCGTCGGAGGCGGTCGGGAGCGTCAGAGAGTCGAGATCCTCCGCGCTGTCAACGGCCTCGCTGGCGTTGATGTTCACGCCCGTGGTGTTCGAGCAGTAGGAGATCGTGCCGATGTTCTGCCCGACGATGCCGCCGACGTAATGGTCGCCCTCGACAAAGCCTTCGGTCTTGCAGTTATAAATCATGCCGCTGCTTTCGTTCGTGCCCGCGATGCCGCCGACGTTGTTCTCGCCGGAGATCGTGCCGTTGAACGAGCAGCCGGAGATCGTGCCGTAGTTCGTGCCGACGACAGCGCCGATCTCATTGAGGGTACCGGCAGCGTCGATGTTGCCGGTGATCTTCAGATCACGGACCGTACCGACCGCCTGCACATAGCGAAACAGGCCCATATGGGACGCATCGCCCGAGAGCTCCAGCCCGCTGACCGTGTGGCCCTGCCCCTCGAACATGCCGCCGAAGGTCGGGATCGGCACAAAGTCCGACCCGCTCAGGTCCACATCATTGTCCAGATAGACCGTCTTGCCCTGCGAGTATGTATCGAGCTTGCAGCTTTTGCTCAGCTGCACGAGATCGTCCGCAGAGTAGATGTGGATCTCCGTGGCGTTCGGCTGGGCAGCCGCGCCGCAGAGCAGGCACAGGGCCGCCACGAGCACCAGCGCAAGCAGACGGCGCACATTATTTCTTTTCATCGGAACCCTCCTCACCGTGCAGATCCGCCGCCGGCACAGTCTGCGCCGGAGCCTCCTCCATCTGCACATTTCCGATATCGATCGAAGCGCTGACCGTGCCGTTCACGCGGCCGTGGATCTCCGCATCGACGTAACCGTTGATATAGCCGCGCACGTGTCCATTGACACGCATGGCCCCCTGCAGATGCTGCGGCGCGGCGTGGTGGCCAATCGTAAAGGATGTTTTTTCAACCAGAGAATCGCCCAGCAGCAGGATCTGCGGCAGGACGCACATGACCAGCACCATCGAGATCAGCGTGCCGCGGCCCAGGCAGATGCCGATGGACGCGACCGTGTTCTCCGAGGACAAAAAGCCGATGGACATGCCGGCTGCGGCGAGGATCGTGCCGGAGGTCACGACCGTGGGGAATGCCTGGTTGAGCGCCTCGATCATGGCTTCCTTATAGGGCATCTCCTCTTTGAGCCGGAGGTAGCGGCTCGAGATGACAATGGCGTAGTCAATGTTGGCGCCCATCATGATGGCGCTGACGATCAGATACGCCAGGAAATACAGGTTGTTGTGCAGGAGCGCCGGGAACGAGAAGTTGATCCACACACTGCCCTGGATCACGAGGATGAGCAGCAGCGGCAGCGCGACCGACTTGAACGTCACCAGCAGCACGAGGATGACGAACACGACCGTGAGGATGCTGATGAGCGTGTTGTCCGTGCTGAAGGCGTCGGAAAAGTCCTTGTCCTTGGCCGTCTCGCCGACGAAATAGGACTCGTCGTAGTATTTGCCGACGGCGCCCTTGATGACCGTCAGGTAATCGTAGGTCTCCTCGCTCTCGACCGGGAGGTTGAGATAGAGGATCATGCGCGAGTAATGCTCGGAATGCAGCTGCTTTTCGCCGTCGATGAGGCGGTCATACATCTCCTCGAGGTCGTTCATGGTCTCAGCATCGATCTTCGAGCGGTAGATGTCGCGCTGTTCATACAGGAACTTGAACATGTCGATGAGCGGCACGGAGCAGTTGTCAATATTGCTCAGATCCACGAGCTGGCCGAGGGCCTTCGTATAATCATCGTTTGCCGTGCAGTAGGCCGTGTAGAGCGCGCGCGACACGCCGATGTCGATATCCGTGAGCTCGGCGAACTTGCGCGGCGTGAGCGAATCGGTGACCATGTAGCCGTCCTTGGCCTCCTCGCCCGCGAGCGCCTGAATGTGATCGACGCCCTTGAGCTCGTTGAGATCGTCGAGCAGGCTCGCCTCGCTCTCAAAGTCCGTGAACGGGAAGATGAGCACGACCTGGTTCGTCTCGCCGAAGGTGGCGTTGATCTTCTTCTCGGCGATCTTATAGTCGTTTTGCTTAATGGTGTCGAGCGTGCTGTAGCCGAACACGTACGGGCACTTGCTGCTCAGCAGGAAGCCCGCAACAATGATGACCAGAAAGATCGGCGGCACGACATAACGGCTGCGGATGGCAAAGCGGCCGAGCGCGTCGATGCGCGGCAGGAACTTGCGGTGGTGCGTCTTGTCGATCCACGGGCTCATGTACATGATGAGCGCCGGCATCAGGAAAAACACCGTCAGCATCAGAAACAGGATCGACTTGATGAGCACAAGGCTCATGTCCTCGCCGATCTTAATCTTCATGAACGAGAGCGCAAGCAGGCCCGAGATCGTCGTCAGGCTCGAGGCCGAGATCTCCGGAATGGCCAGCGTCAGCGCACGGATGGTCGCCTCACGGGGCGCGAAAAGCTCGCGCTCCTCCGTGTAGTGGTGGCACATGATGATCGCGTAGTCGATGCCGAGACCGAGCTGCAGCACCGCCGCGATGGAGTTGGTGATAAACGAGACCTCATGGAACCAGTAGTTCGTGCCCTTGTTGACCCAGACGGCCACGCCAAAGGTGATGATGAGCACCGGGACCTCCGCGTAAGTACGGCTCGTGAGCAGGAGCACCACGAAGATCGAGCACATGAGGATGATGAGCACGATGCGCATCTCATGCTCGAGGATCTCGCCGGTCGGGTTGCCGATCTCGGTTGTGATATAGGTATCATAGCCGCTGAGCGCCGCGCGGACGTTCTTCACGCCCTGAATGCTGATCTCATCGAGCTTCTCGCCGTCAAACGTGACCTCAAAGAGCGCCGAGGCACTATTATAATGGTGTGTGTCCTTTTCAAATTCCACGTCCTTGACGCCGTCCACACCGCGCAGCATCTCGGCAAGCTCCTCCGCCTGCGCGAGCGTCACGTTGGACACCATGACCTTCGCATCCCCGTAAGTAATGAACTCACGGTTCATGATCTCCAGCCCCTGGCGCGTCTGCGTGGAGTCCGGCAGATAATCGGTCAGCTCATTGTTGACGTCCGTCTTGCTCGCCGAGAAGATCGACAGCACGCACGCCACGGCAAACAGCACCACAAACAGCCGCCGTTTGTCCACAATGAACGCCGCCAGACGCTCCATAAACGACTTCTTCATACCCCAGCCCCTCATCGGACGGCTCTCCCGCCCGGGATTCCTCTGCGCGCCCGATCAAAACCGGTTACACAAAAAGTTAAAAAACAGTAACAAAATGTGTTTCCTCGTCATTTTTGCGTGTAACGGCGCAAAGTTAACATAAACAATTACGGATTCTTTTGTATCATACGATATCCAAAACACGATGTCAACCGCGAAAACGATTTCCCGCAATTTTCCTTAACTTTTTTCCACAACTTCAAGGAAATGCAAGCATTTTCGCGCCGGTTCTGCAAAAAATCAGACGCTTCGTCAGGAAATCAACCGCGCGTCTTTTTCTCGCCGCGTGTACCACACGGTGACATATTCCTGCAAAACAGCGTCGAAAAACGGTAACAAAAATCGACCCGTCGGAATCAAGATTGGATCCCGTCGGGTCGAATTTTGTAACTTTTTCATGCTTCAAATATCTTTTCCACGCGGCGGATATACGCCGGCAGCGCGCCCTCAAAGTCCACGCCGAAGCGGCGCGGCGTGTCGCGCCAGAGCGAGCGGCAGATGCTCTCGTCCGTGAGCGCGGTGGCCGTTTCGAGGGCGGCGCTCAGCGGAGCGCCGCGCACGAGCAGCGCGGCGAGGGCGGAGGCGAACACATCGCCCGTGCCGTAAAACACGCCGGGATGCGCCGGACGCATGCTCACGTGCATCTCCCCCGTGCGGCAGTCGCAGGCGACATTGCCGATCACGTCCGGCTGCGGGCGCACGCCCGTGACCGTCACGATGCCGGCGCCGAGCGCGCCGAGCGCCTGAAACAGCTGCGCGAGATAGGCGTCGCTGTGCGTGCCGGGCTCGTACGGCAGACCAGCCAGCAGCGCTGCCTCCGTAACGTTCGGCGTGATGACGTCCGCGCGCGAGAGCAGGCGGCGGAAGGCTGCACACATCCGGTCGTCGATCTTGGAATAATAGCTGCCGTTGTCGGCCATGACCGGGTCGATCACGACGAGGGTATCCGGCGCGGCGATGCAGTCAAGCGTCTGCGCGAGCAGCTGCGCCTGCTCCGGCGAAGCAAGGTAGCCGGAATACACGCCGTCGATGCGCACGCCGATGCGCTGCCAGTGGTGCGCGATGGACAGCATATCGTCCGACAGATCGCGGAACGTCCAGCCGGTGAACTCGCCCGTGTGCGTGCTGAGCACGGCCGTCGGAATGCAGGCGCACTCCACGCCCGTGGCGGAGATGACCGGCAGCGCCACGGTCAGCGAGCACTTGCCGAGCCCGGACAGATCGTGGATGGCGGCAATGCGCTTGAGCGGCGGTAACGTGTTGTCCATAGAATGACCTCAGTCCTTTTCAGAATGGTATCCAGCAGACGGCCCCCGGCAAGATACCGGGGGCGCGTGGAAATGGCTCAGGCATCGGACGACGGGAGCGCGCGCAGCTGCGCGTCGATCTCCGCGAGCGAGTCGGCCGTCAGGCCCGACTGGGCAAACCCGGCCACCTGGCGCAGCGTCATGGCGGCGGTCATCTGCAGGGCCGGATTCTTCAGGATCTTGGGGAAGAACCGCTCGAGGACCGCGACCGCCTCCGGCGCGCCGAGCAGCTTCTTCATCGTGTCGTCCACAGTGTATGTCACGTTGCTTTCCTCCCTGTCTCCGGAGGCCGGAGGACAGATTTCACAAAAAATCAGAGATTTTGTAGTGATTATACACAAATCACGCCTGATTGTCAAATCCCGTGCAGCCGGCGGGGGCTTCCGGCGCATTCCGCCAGTCCAGATAGCGCAGGAACTGGCTCGTCGCGGCCGAAATATGCGCCCGGCCGGGCAGCACGCTCATAGTCAATGCCCGGATAGTCGCGCGAAAATGCCTGCAGGATGTACGGCAGCCAGTGCGTGGCCACGCTCGAAAACGTGCCGATGCGGATGTGCCCCGACTGCAGGCCGTGCAGTATCCGGGCTGACACCGGCAATCAGCTGATCGAAGCCCAACGGAGCAGGCTCGGTTTGGAAAGGAGGTGCAGCAGATGAATGCACGATGATTTTGGGATGCGGAGCATGAAAAATCGCCGCGAGCAACATGCAGTCCGCGACGTCTGGGCTTCCGCTCTCGGTTTTCGATCTTCGCCATCGGCGCCTCCGAAAAAGAGACACGAAAAAAGAGACACGCGCTCGCGTGTCTCTTTTTCTGGAGGCGCCACCCGGATTTGAACCGGGGGTCAAGGATTTGCAGTCCCATGCCTTACCACTTGGCTATGGCGCCAAAAAAATGGAGCGGGCAACGAGATTCGAACTCGCTACCTCCACCTTGGCAAGGTGGCGCTCTGCCAAATGAGCTATGCCCGCAAAATGGTGCCTCCGGTCGGAATCGAACCAACGACACGGGGATTTTCAGTCCCCTGCTCTACCAACTGAGCTACAGAGGCGTATGCAATTCAAAAACTGGTGGGAACAACAGGGCTCGAACCTGTGACCCCTTGCTTGTAAGGCAAGTGCTCTCCCGGCTGAGCTATGCTCCCGTTTCGCAGCTTGCTCATTATACAAGACGCCAAAAAAATTGTCAAGGGATTTTCGGTAATTTTTTCGGCAAATGTACATTTTCGGGGCGGCAGCGCCGCCCCGAACACGGTCAATCCGTTGCAGCGTCAGCGTTTTCGGCGTCGAGCAGCGTCTGCAGCTCCGCCGGGGTGAAGACATACTCCGCGTCGCAGAACTGGCAGTGCACCTGCGTGTCCTTGCCGTCTGCGATCATGTCCTGCAGCTCCTGCACGCCGCACTGGCGCAGCGCCTGCTCCACGCGCGCACGCGAACACGCGCAGCGATAGGCCATCGGGTGGCGCAGGACGGTCTCGGGCTCGAGACCGCGCATGACCTGCGGAAGGATGGCGTCCGCCCCGTCCTCATCGAGGATGGTCGTGAGCTGGTCCATCATGAAAATGTTGTCCTCGAGCTTTGTGATCAGCTCCTCCGGCGCGCCGGGCATGAGCTGCACGAGAAAGCCGCCGGCCGCCTTGACGCTGTGGTCGGTATCGACGAGCACGCCGAGGCCGCAGGCCGCGGGGATCTGCTCGCTCTCGACGAGGTAAGCGGACAGATCCTCCGCGATCTCGCCGCTGACGAGCTCCGTGCTGCCGACATACGGCTCGCGCAGGCCGATGTCGCGGCTGACGGTGAGCATACCGTCCTTGCCGACGGCGCCGCCGACGTCGAGCTTGCCGTCCGGGCGCGTGGGCAGGTCGAACGCGGGGTTCGAGACCATGCCGCGCACATTGCCCTCGCTGTCCGACACGGCGATGATGCTGCCGAGGCCTCCGCCGCCGCTGATACGCAGTGTGAGCGTGCCGTTTTCCTCCTTGAGCAGGTCGCCGAGCATCGACGCCGCGCACAGGCTGCGGCCGAGGGCGGCGATCGCCGTCGGGCTGCAGTGGTGGATGGCGTTGGCGCGCTGCACCGCGTCGCGCGCGGTGACGACCGAAATTTTCACAAAACCGTCTTTTGAGACGGCGCGGATGATCTCATCCATTGTTTTCACCTCAGAAATCTTGGAATCGGGTGCAGCCCGCATTGAGCCGCATCCGGAGTTTTTGCACAATTCAGACGCCGTATTCCAGGCTGCGCATCGCCGTGAGGAAAATGCGCCCGGCATCCGCCTGCGGGCCATCGCGCCGGACGGTCACGTCCAGAAAGCCCGCCTGCGTGAGCAGCTGCGCGAGCCGCTCCGGCGTGTGCGCATACTCGATGTGCTCCTCCGACGCGCGCGACCAGAGTTCCCCCGCGCGCGTGAACAGATCCATGCCGTAGTGCATGGTCTGGGCCGCCGCGTCAAACTCCGCCCGCCAGAGGCACAGGACATCGTCCGTCTCGTCGACGAACGTGCCGCCGTCGAGCGCGCGGAACGACGCCGGATCGCGGATGTCCAGAATGAGCATCCCGCCCGGACGCACGAACAGGTGCAGCCGGTGCAGCACCTCCGGCAGCTCCTCCGGCGGCAGGTAGTCGATCCCGTCGAGTGAGCAGTAGGCCGCGTCGACCGTTCCGTAGAGATCGAGCTGGGACGCCTCCTGGCACAGCAGCAGCGGCTGCACCGCGTCCGCGGGCAGATCGGCATTGTGCGCCTGCGCCTGCATGAGCATATCGGGCGAGCCGTCGGTTGCGATCATCTCATACCCGCGCGCGGCCATCAGGCGCGTGAGCGTGCCGGTGCCGCAGCAAAAATCCAGCAGGGTGTGGCACGCGCCGCGCCCCTGCTGGAAACACTGCTCATAAAAGTCCGCGAACGCGGCATAATCCACATCGCGGGTCAGCGCATCGTACCATGCGGCAAGGGCGCCGTAAGCGCTCACGCCTGCTCCTCCGGAGCTTTTTCCGCCTGCTCCTTGAGCCGGCCGAACACGATCTCATACCCGCCGGTGCCGTACTGCAGGCTGCGGTTGACGCGGCTGATCGTCGCGCTCGAGGCGCCGGTCTTTTCCAGAATGTCGTTGTAGATCAGGCCCGCGTCGAGATACTGCGCCACCTGATAGCGCTGCTCCATGGCCTGCAGCTCCGTGACCGTGCACAGGTCATCGAAAAACTGCTTGCACTCGTCGACGGTCTTGAGCGTCAGGATGGCACGATACATGTCATCGCAGCGCGGTTTTTTATGCTGTTTATTCATATGCGCTCCTTATTTCTCATCAGATATATGGATGCTGAAACACGATTTTTCGGATACTATTTTACTCTAATTATTTAGGAAAGTAAAGAGGAAAACCGCCCGGAAATTTCATGTGCCGGAATTCCGGGTGTTTTGCTTGCTTTTATCCTGTAAATAAGATATGATATTTCTATGGCAAACAGTTGCCGCGCATCTCAACAGGAGGTTTTGTCTATGGTCATCGCCGGGATCCCATGCACCATGCCGGCCATCTGGATCGGCCTGATCGTGATCTTTCTGATCGTCGAGGGCCTGACCGCCGGTCTGGTCACGATCTGGTTTGCCGTGGGCGCGCTCGCCGCGCTCATCGCCGCCATGTTCCACGCGCCGCTGTGGCTGCAGCTCGTGTGGTTTTTCGCCGTGTCGATCGCGGCCTTCGCCGTGACGCGCCCGCTGGTGAAAAAATATATCAACAGCCGCACCCAGCCCACGAATGCCGATATGCTCATCGGGCAGGAATGCCTCGTCACGGAGGATATCGATAACCTGGCCGGCCGCGGCGCCGTGTCCGTCGGCGGAAAAGTCTGGACCGCCCGCGCGCAGACCGATGCCCCCATCCCCGCCGGGACTGCGGCCATCGTGCTGCGCATTGAGGGCGTCAAGCTCATCGTCACACCCGCCTGCGTGACCGCGGGCGCAAAAGAATAAGGAGGAATCACCATGCCATACGTTCTCTACGGAATCATCCTGATCGCGCTCATCATTCTCGTGCGCAACATCCGCATCGTCCCGCAGGCACAGGCTTACGTCATCACCCGCCTCGGCGCCTACAAGACCACATGGGGCGTCGGTCTGCACCTGAAGATCCCGTTCATCGAGGCGGTCGCCAAGCGTCTGTCGCTCAAAGAGCAGGTCGCGGACTTCCCGCCGCAGCCCGTCATCACGAAGGACAACGTCACCATACAGATCGACACCGTCGTCTACTACCAGATCACCGACCCGAAGCTCTACACCTATGGCATCGAGCAGCCGATCCTTGCGATCGAGAACCTCTCGGCCACGACGCTGCGCAACCTCATCGGCGACCTGGAGCTTGACCAGTGCCTGACCAGCCGCGACATCGTCAACACCAAGATGCGCCAAATCCTCGACGAAGCCACCGACCCCTGGGGCATCAAGGTCAACCGCGTGGAGCTCAAGAACATCCTCCCGCCCAAGGAGATCCAGAGCGCCATGGAAAAGCAGATGAAGGCCGAGCGCGAACGCCGCGAGGCCATTCTGCGCGCCGAGGGCGAGAAGCGCTCCGCCATCCTCACGGCCGAGGGCGAAAAGGAATCGGCCATCCTGCGCGCCGACGCGAAAAAGCAGGAGCAGATCCTTGAGGCGCAGGGCCGCGCCGAGGCCATTCTGACCGTGCAGCGCGCGACCGCCGAGGGCATCCGGCTCATCAACGAGTCCATGCCGTCCGACGCCGTCATCAAGCTCAAGAGTCTCGAGGCCTTTGCCGCCGCCGCGGACGGCCGCGCGACGAAGATCATCATCCCGTCCGAGATACAGGGCGCTGCCGCGCTGGCGGCCGGCCTGGTCGAGAGCGCCAAGGGCGACGCCCCGAACGCCTGACCCGCAACCGAATCATCACCGTCCCCGCGCCGGGCCCGGCGCGGGGTTTTCGGTAAGAAAGAGAGAGAACACATATGAAGCTTCCGTTTTTCAAGAAAAGCAAGCCCGCCCCCGCCCCGGAGGCCCCGGCCGCGCCGCGCGCGCCGTTCCCCTTCGCCGCGCCGGAGCAGGACGAGCCCGTGCCCGCGATCCACATCGACGCGCGCGTGCTCGCCTTCCTGCGCAAGTATGACGCCGCGCCCGACCAGCTCGACACGCAGGAGCTCACCGATGCCCTGCTCGCCGCGATGCAGCGCGGCCTGCGCGGCGAGGCGGGCGGCCTGCCGATGCTGCCGGCCTACCTCGCGCCGCATGGCCACGTCGCCGCCCCGGAGGGCAAGCGCGTCGCCGTCATCGACGCCGGCGGCACGAACTTCCGCGTCGCCACCGTGCACTACGAGTTCGGCCAGCCGATCCTCGAGGACGAGCGCACGCTGCCCATGCCCGGCTCGGAGCGCGACGCCGACTGGATGGACTTCATCCGGCTGGCAGCCGACGCGCTCGAGCCGCTGCTCGACCGGGTCACGCAGATCGGCATCTGCTTCAGCTACCCGGCGGAGAACACGCCGGAGCTGGATGCAAAGGTGCTCGGCATGACCAAAGAGGTGCAGCTGACCGGGTGGGAGGATCACCTCGTGGGCGCGGACCTGGCCGAAGAGCTCGAACGCCGCGGCTGCACGAAGCTGCCCATCACGGTCATCAACGACACCCCCGCCACGTACCTGAGCGGCTCGACCACCATCGCCAACAACTACGCCAACGGTTTTGCCGGGCTCGTCAACGGCACGGGCACGAACACATGCTGCCTGCTGCCGGTGCGCGCGATCGAAAAGCTCGGCCGCGACGCTGACGGCGAGATGCTCGTCAACCTCGAGTCCGGCTCGTTCACCGACGTGCCGCAGAGCGCGTTTGACAAGGCGCTCGACGCGGCCTCGGCCGCACCGGGCGCGTACCGGTTCGAGAAGATGACGAGCGGCCGCTACCTCGGCAAGCTCAGCCGCCTGGCCCTCATCGCCGCGGCAAAAGACGGGCTGTTCGCGCCCGAGACGGCGGACAAGCTCCGCGCGCTCGACGTGCTGACCGCCGCCGACGCGGACGCCTTCGGCGCAGACCCGGACTGCGGCGCCATCGCAGCGCTGAGCGATGCGGCGGATGCCGACCGCAAGACCGCCGCCATGGTCATTCAGAGCGTGTTCGGCCGCGCGGCGAAAGCGATCGTCGCAAACATCGCGGCCATCGTCTTTCTGACCGACGGCGCAAAAAACCGCTACCGCCCGATGGTCGTGGCCGTGGACGGGTCGCTGTTTCGCTACTCGACGCTCCTGCGCCCGGCCGTCAGCGAAGAGCTCGAGGCATTTCTCGTGCAGAAGCACCAGCGCTACTGCGTGTGCAAGCCCGTACCGAACGCTTCCGCCATCGGCACGGCCGCCGCGTCCCTGCTGCAGGACTGATACAAGGCAGAAAAAGCCGGATGTCACAGACATCCGGCTTTTTTGCACCTAAGTGGTGAAATTTTTGCGAATTTGCGCGCAGATTTCAGCGGAAGTGGGGGCTGCTCACGAATCCGCCTCCGGCCAGAAGAGCGCGTCGAGCGTGCAGCCCAGCGCACCTCGGCGACCGAATCGAGCAGCGCCACGACGGCGAGATACCCGAGCAGCGTGAAAAACGCGCTGCTGTATGCCTTGGCACGCGCGGCGAGCTGCCGCTCGTCAAACTGCGGCGCGTCGCCGCTCCGCTTCTTGCGCAGGGAGACCACTACGGCCCAAATGACGGCCGCAATGGCCACACCGACGGCAGCTCCCAAAAGTCCAGTCATGTTGTGCATAGCCAAGCCTCCTTTTTCATGCAAGCGAAGTGTATCGTTTGCCATTCATAATGTCAGGTATATTTTACTAATCGTCAAATATTCAAGATTTCGCGGCGTAAAAAAGAGCACCGGACGGTGCTCTTTTCCAGACTCTGCTTTTGGATGCTTGGGGGCTCCGGCTCGGCCGGCCGGCTCATTTCAGCGGCTTGTTGCGCTCGTCCCAGAGGTAGTTCGTGTTGCGCCACAGGAAGGTCAGCAGCTCATGCCGGTAGCGCTCGGGCTCGACCTGCGCGGACATGGCGTGCTCCGCGCCGGGGATGACGACGAGCCGCTGCGGCCGCCTGCAGGCGGCGAGGTTGCGCTCGCTGTGGTGCAGGGGGACGAAAGTGTCCGCGTCGCCGTGGAAAAACAGGATGGGCAGATCGAGCGCCGCCATGCCGGGCGTGGTATCGACGGCGGCGAAGTCCAGCCCGCTGCGGCGCAGGATGCGCACGCAGGCGCGCGCGAGCGGCTTTTGCAGCCAGCGCGGCGCATTTGTACCGTGGCACACGGCGTCCGTGACCTCCAGCTCGAAGCTGGAATAGCCGCAGTCGGCTATGACGCAGGCGATCTCGTCCCTCAGCTCCGGGAGCTGCGCCGCCAGCAGCACCGACGCCGCGCCCATCGATACACCGTAGAGCGCGATGGGCCGCTGCACGCGCGAGTGCTCGCGCACCCAGTGCACCCACTGGGCGATGTCGTAGCGCTCGAGCTGGCCGAACGTGAGGCACTTGCCCTCGCTCAGGCCGTGCGCGCGCTCGTCGATGAGCAGCAGGTTGCAGCCGCCGGAGGCATACAGCGCCGGGAACTGGGCGGAAAAATCATGCTCGGCGTGGCTGTGGTAGCCGTGGCAGAGGATGACCGTGGCGTGGGCGTGGGGCACGCGGTAGAGCCGCGCGTGCAGGCGCGCGCCATCGAGCGCGGGGAGAAACACATCCTCGTGCGGCTGCTCCTGCATGGCAGCGACGCCGGCGCGCACGCGCGCGAGCGCCGCCCTGCCCGGCTCGGAGTCGGCCGTCCAGTCCTGCTTGCGCAGGATGTGCTGCTCCCACGTGGCCTGCGCGTCCGCGCCCTCCGACGCACGGCCGAGCGACTTTGCCAGCACGCGCTGCTCAATGTACCACACGAGCAGCCACACCAGCGCCGCCAGCACCGCCGCGCCCAGCAGGCACAGCAGCACGATCCAGACGGGCTTCATGCCCGCTCCTCCGGCGCGGCGCACAGATCGAGCACGATCTTCTGCGCCAGCAGCAGTCCCGCGCTGGCCGGCACCCACGGCAGCGAGCCGGGCACGCTCCGGCGGCCCGGCGGCGGGGCGCACAGCGCCGCGGGCGTCATGGCGGGCTCGGGGCTGAACACGACCGCGTGGTGCGCGATGCCGGCGCTGCGCAGCTCGCGGCGCATGACGCGCGCGAACGGGCAGCCGCTCGTCTGACTGATGTCGCAGAGTTCAAACCGGCTCGCGTCCATCTTGTTGCCGGTGCCGAGCGCCGACACGATCGGGATGCCGCGCGCGTGCGCGGTGCGGATCAGATCCACCTTGCACGACACGAGGTCGATGCAGTCGGCAATATAATCATACTCCGTGTCGAAAAACCGCTCCCGCGTCGCCGCCTCGTAGCGCTCGGCGCGCGCGTCGACGGCGATGCTAGGGTCAATATCATGCACGCGCGCGGCCATGACGGCCGCCTTCGGCTGGCCGATCGTGGAGTGCAGCGCGCAGCACTGGCGGTTGAGGTTACTCTCGCTGACGGTGTCCTCGTCCACGAGCGTGAGCGCGCCGACGCCGGCGCGGGCCAGCGCCTCGGCGCACCAGCTGCCCACGCCGCCGAGGCCGAGCACGGCGACGCGGCTGCTGCGCAGGCGCGCGAGCGCGGCCTCGCCGAGGAGCATCTGCGTGCGGATGGTCTGCTCGGTCATCGCGCGTCCTCCCGCTCGAAGGTCACGACGAAGTCCGTGCCGTCATAGCCCGCCTCCGCGACCTCCCAGCCAGCCTTCTCCTCGATCTCGAGCGCGTCGGCAAGGGCGCGCGCGTCGAGCACGGTCGTGTCATAGCGCTGCGTTTTTGTCTTGATCATGGTGATCCCTCCGTGGAAACATGGAAACGTTGAAGCCCTGCTTTCAGATAGACGCAGAGCCGCCCGTCGGGCGGCGCCCGGCTTGCTCAGAGCGCAAGCCGTCGCCATCCGGCATTTTGCACGGCAAAAATGCCGGATGCATGAAATCTCATTCGAGGCGGGCACTTCGCCCCCTCGAGCTCCCCTGCTGCTCTGTCGACATGGAGCAGCCGCGCTTTCAGATAGACGCAGAGCCGCCCGGCGGGCGGCTCTGTCGCATATCTTTCGCGTGTCTGATTTATCCGACGTACTTCATGCCCTTGAGCTCGGTGCTGGTCCAGCCGTCAAAGAACGTGTCCTCCCAGGCGTTGAAATCATCCGTGCGCAGCGCCTGATCGCCAAGGTAGTCGCAGTAGCGCTCGCCCTGGCCGACGTAATACACAAGGTGATAGCCGCAGTAGGAATCGCTCTCGTTAAAGACGATGCCCACATCGCCCGGCTTGCGCGCGGGATCGAAGCAGAAATCGTTGAACTCCTGCACCATCTGGCCCTTGTAGACGTTCTCGTACAGGCCGCCCTTCGTGTTCGAGCCGCTGTCCTGGCTGAAGGAGTTGGCCAGCTGCGCGAAGTCGTCCTCGGTCTGGTCGCTCTGCTCCCAGCGGGCGTAAACATCGTCGATCGCGGCCTTGGCTTTCTGCTTTTCCTCGTCGGAATACGTGCCGTCGCCGTCGCTGTCCTCCGCCTTGATGAGGATGTGGCGGACGTTGACGGTGTTGTAGGCATTATCATCGCGGCTCTCGAAGAGCACGACGTAGTAGCCGCTGTTTTCCTGCTCCACGACGGTCACGTCGTTGGCAGTGCGGTCGGCGCTGTAGAGCCAGTCGGCGTACACGGCGGAGCTGAAGTTCGAGCCCTTGGTATCGGCGTTGTCCGTGACGCTCGGCGCGGTGCTCGTGCCGTCCTCGGACGTCTTGGCGGGAACATTGGCCGTGACGGCGGCAGTGAAGCTCTCCGCGTCATGCGTGGCGGCGGCGATCTTGTCGGCCGTGGCCTTGGCGGCCGCCATCGTGGCGTCCGTGGTCTTGGAGGTCGCGTTGCCGTCGTCGTCCGTGCTGTCCTCGGTATCCGCCTGGACGAAATAGTACTGATAGTTGAATGTATCGCAGCTGTTCTTATTCTCGGCGTAGCTGGCCGCGATCTCCTCGGGCGTATAGGTGTAGCTGTCATACTGCTGCTGCGAGTACTTCGTGGCGAGCTCGCTGCGCTCGAGCATATGGCGCACGACCTTTTTGGTCACGCCGTTGCCATAGGCCGCCTGCAGATACTTGCTGACGGAGTTGTACTTATACTGCTTGGCAGTGAGCTCGAGGTAGGAAAACTGCTCGTCGATCTCATGCTGATCGTCCTCGTCGAGCGTGACGCCGGCCTTCTGCGCGGCATCGCACAGCGCCGTGACCTGCACCAGATTCTTTTCGGCAGCATCCTTGAAATAATCGTCCCAGGTGTCGAAATCATCGCTGATGCGGCACTCCTGCTCATCGAGCGCCTTGCTGGTGTCGAGGCCAACGTAGCTCAGATAGCTGCCGTACTGGTTGCAGAACGTGAGGTAGGCGGAGCGGTAGGCATAATTGACCTCCGCCGAAGAATACTTCACATCGCCGACCTGCAGCGCGGGGCGCGCGGTGTAAAAGAGACTGGAGTTGCCGATCAGGATGGCGGCAACGAGCAGCACGACGATGATCGAGCCGACCGTCCACTTGATCTTGCTTTGCTTGCGCTCTTTGGCTTCCTTCTGCGAGGCGACCTGGCGGCGCTCCGTACCCAGCGCACGCTCGTCTGTGCGGCGCTTTTTGTCCTGGGATGCACTCATTCGTGATTCACCTTATCCTTTAAAAATAGTGTTGCCCGCGGAGACAGGCTCCGATTACGGAAAATATGCATAGATTATAGCGCAATCGGCCAATGGTTTCAAGTTCTTTCTATTTCCACGGCGCGGGTTCGTGCATTTTTTCGCACCGCAGCGCATAGAATGGCCATATGCGAATTCAACGGGAGGTGAAAACACATGGGCCAGGATCTGGACGACTGGATCTTCGGCGGTCAGAGCGCCGCTCCGAGCGACCGCTGAACCGAAGCTGCTGCCGCTGTGCGCCGACGGACACGCACGGCGGTTTTCCTTTTGCGCGCCGCCGCAGAGGATCTGCCAGCGCCCCGCGTTGCAGGGGGCGTTGGCGCGAGGCAGGAAAATTCGGCGTTTTTGCCGAACATTCTGCCTGATTTTTGTTTATTAAATCATTGACAAAAAGAAAACGAACTGCTATACTGTAGCCAGAATCAGAGGAGAGCAGCAGCCCCTCACGAGGGGCAGCGCCTTTAGAATACAGGTTCAGCGGAATCGACGGAGGTGAGTCCGATGTACTGAATCGTCCGGAAGCAGACAGGGTTCTGTGACTCCGGAGTCGGCACGCAGTGGTGCGGAATCTTGCATACGCATTTCCCTTCACAGCGGTCGGAGTCCGCGTGCAGCACAAAGGCCTCTGCACACGGCGGGAAAACGAAACAAAAAGGAGGTTCGGGTGATGGAACCGAACACGGCAGGATAGCCCCTTGTTCCGAGGTTGGAGCAAGGGGCTATCTATTATTCTGCGCAAAGCGCAGAATAATAGATAGCCTCATTTTCGATCAGGCGTCCTTGTCTTCATGCTTAATAGTTTACATAATTCTAATTTACATAATATTAGAAATGCCTTTGCGAAACAACAACTTACCTATCCTGTCACTGTGCACTACAAAGCGTTTTCTGTAAAAAATGATTTGCTTTTGTATCCAAACAGTTTACATAATTCGGTTCACATAATCACAATTCTTCGCACAGCAGTGCGATCACTGCTGTGGTGCAGCCGGTCAGGATGCTCAGGTCGGCCGCGTTCCAGATGATGCGCCGGAAAAACGGGATGACCGCCCGCGGCAGGTACACATAGTCCGTGACCGACCCGCGCGCCCAGCGCTCGATGAGATTGGCCAGCGCGCCGCCGAGCATCAGGCCCATGCCGATCTGCAGCGCCGTGCCGCCCCGGCGGCAGGCGCACACGGCCGCCACCGCCGCGAGCGCTGCGGCGGACGCAGTCTGCAGCGCGGCGGCCGCTCGCGGCTTTCGTGCAAACTTGCTGCACAGCAGGCCGCGGTTATGCGCCCGGCGCAGCTGCACGCGCTGCCCGATGCGCAGCGGGAAGGTCTCGGCCGGCAGGGCGTTGATCTTCCGGCGGATAACCGCCTCGGCTGCCAGCACCGCCGCCGCCGGCACAATGGTTTTCCACATTTCGCTCCCCTCCTCGGGTCAGAGATGTCTGCGCGCATTGTAGCACAAATGCGCCTGTGTGAAAAGGTTCACAGGAAAAGTTTCCGTTTTGGGGTTTACAGGCGCGGCGGGATGGTGTAAGGTGTTTTCAGAGAAATGTAGTATAGATACGGATTAAGGTCGAGAAATTTTAGTCAAAAAGGAGAACCTCACAACATGGAACTGACGCAAAACCCGTCCGTACTGGAGCTGGTGCAGAAAACTGCCGAACTCACGACCCCGAAAGAGATCGTCTGGATCGACGGCTCGGAGGCCCAGCTCGAATCCCTGCGCAAGATCGCCGTGGAAACCGGCGAGCTCATCAAACTCAATGAAGAAAAGCTGCCCGGCTGCTATCTCAACCGCAGCGACGTCAACGACGTGGCGCGTGTCGAGGGCCGGACATTTATCTGCTCCAGGACCCGCGAAGAGGCCGGCCCCACGAACAACTGGATGGATCCGGACGAGATGAAGGCCAAGCTGCACGAGATTTTGCGCTGCGCCATGGCTGGCCGCACGATGTACGTCATCCCCTACTCGATGGGCGTGATCGGCTCCCCATTTGCCAAGTACGGCATCGAGGTCACGGACTCGATCTACGTCGTGCTGAACATGGCCATCATGACGCGCATCGGCACGAAGGTGCTCGACGCGCTCGGCGACAGCAGCGACGTCATCCTCGGCGTGCACTCCAAGGTCACGCTCGATCCCGAGAACCGCTACATCGTCCACTTCCCGGAGGAGAACAAGATCATCTCCGTCAACTCCAACTACGGCGGCAATGTGCTGCAGGGCAAAAAGTGCTTCTCGCTGCGCATCGCCTCCGTGCTCGGCCGCCGCGAGGGGTGGCTGGCAGAGCACATGCTCATCCTCGGCATCCAGAACCCCAAAGGCGAAGTGCGCTATGTGACGGGCGCGTTCCCGTCTGCGTGCGGCAAGACGAACCTCGCCATGCTCATCCCGCCCGAGGGCTACCGCAAAAACGGCTGGAAGTGCTGGACCGTCGGCGACGACATCGCCTGGCTGCGCGTCGGCCCGGACGGCCGTCTCTGGGCCGTGAACCCCGAAAACGGCTTCTTCGGCGTTGCCCCCGGCACGAGCGAGAGATCTAACCCGAACGCGCTCGCATCCACGAGCAAAAACACCATCTTCACGAACGTCGTGCTCAACGAGGACGACATGACCGTCTGGTGGGAGGGCATGACCAAGCGGCCGCCCAAGGGCCACCTGCGCAACTGGAAGGGCGAAGTGTGGGACGGCAGCGACGGCACGCGCGGCGCGCACCCGAACAGCCGCTTCACCGCTCCGGCGGAGAACTGCCCGTGCATCAGCGAGGAGTTTTTCAAGGGCACAGGCGTGCCGATCAGCGCGATCATCTTCGGCGGCCGCCGCGCAAAGACCGCCCCGCTGGTCTACCAGTCCCGCGACTGGGCGCACGGTGTGTTCGTCGGCGCAACGATGGCGTCCGAGACGACGGCCGCCGCGACCGGCGCTGTCGGCGTCGTGCGCCGCGACCCGATGGCCATGCGCCCGTTCTGCGGCTACAACATGGCCGACTACTGGCAGCACTGGCTCGACATGGGCGAGAAGCTGCCGAACGCACCGAAGATCTTCAACGTCAACTGGTTCCGCACGGATGACAACGGCCGCTTCCTGTGGCCGGGCTTCGGCGACAACCTGCGCGTACTCGAGTGGATCCTCAAGCGCTGCTTCGACGAGGTGGGCGCGGACGAGACGGTCATCGGCTACGAGCCGAAGCCCGAGGACATTGACCTCGACGGCAGCGGCGTGACGGTCGAGACGCTCAAGGAGCTGCTGACGCTCGACGCGAAGAGCTGGCGCGAAAACTGCGCGGGCATCCGCGAATACTTCGAGCAGTTCGGCGACAAGCTGCCGCACGAGCTGCGCGAGGAGCTCGAGGCGCTGGAAAAAGCGTTTGCCGAGTAAGCCGTACAGAAAAACAGAAAAATCCCGCTGTCCCATCGGACAGCGGGATTTTTTTGCGTGCGCCAAAAAGCCCGGCGAAGCGGTCCTCGTTGGAATTAAAACAGCAGCGACGCCGCGCCATACGTCACGACGGCGACGATGATGCCGGCCGTGACGACGCCGAGCGCAATCGGCGGGAAGGCCTCCTTGACGCGCATCTCCAACATGGCCGCGATGAGCGAGCCCGTCCACGCGCCGGTGCCCGGCAGCGGAATGGCCACAAAAATGAACAGGCCCCAGAAGCGCGCGCGGCGCACGGTGTCCGACTTTTTGAGCGCGCGCTGCTCCATGCGCGTGACAAAGCCGTTGAGCCGCTCGCTCTTCGTGCGCAGCCAGGCAAAAATCTTGCGGATGAAGAGCACGATGAACGGCACCGGCACGAGGTTGCCGAGGATGGACACCGCGATGGCGATGCGGTAATCCAGGCCGTGCGCCACGCCGATCGGGATCGCGCCGCGCAGCTCGAGCACCGGCACCATGGAGATGAGGAAGGTCAGGATGATCTTTCCAAACAGGCTGTTCCAAATCTTCAAATCACAAATCCTCCAAAAAGTTGCGTCAACGGCGGAAGCGGACGATCTTGCCCGCGCCGTCCAGAAGCGGCTTGCGGTTAAGCAGGAGCAGCAGCAAAATGCACACTGCCTGCGCGATCTTCCAGCCCGGAAGCTGCAGGACGATGAAGAGCGTCTGCACCGTCAGCAGGATGCAGTTTTCCGTGACGCCGACAACGTAAAACCGGAACGGGATGAACTTGCGCGCATCCACCGCCCGGATGACAAACACGACAAAATAGCTCACGCACGTGGCAATGGCCGCGCCCTGCACGCCGAGCTTCGACGGGATGAGCAGGAAATTGAGCGCGATGTTGAGCAGCGCGCCGATCATGGACGTGACGAACGTGCGCTTGCTGCACTTTTCGACCATGTAGACGCTGCCGAGATAGCTCACGAACGCGGAAAAGACCATGGCCATGCCGAGCACCGGCACATACAGCCACGCGCCGTAATACTGCTCGGTCGTGAGCACGTGGATCTCCGGCACGGCGAAGGCGATGATGCACGCGCCGGCGAGGAACATCACCGACTGGAACGAGCACCAGACCTTCGAGAAGAAGCGGATGTGCTCGCGCCGGCTGCCCTGCGCCTCGGACACGGCGGAAAACTGCCACGCCTCCATGAAAATGCTCGACACGAGCGACAGGATCGTCGGCATCTTGTACGACACGGCGTAAATACCGTTGGCGTCCACGCCGAGGTAGGCCGTGACCATGTAGCGGTCGGACACGCTCGTGATCCACCAGAACACCGTCGTCGGGATCATGGGGATGCTGTAGGCCAGCATCTCGCGCGCGGCCGCCCAGCCCGGGCAGAGCATGAGCTGACGCCAGAGCCGCTCGCGCACGAACAAAAGCAGCGTGCACGCCAGATCCGCCAGCGCGACGGAGAGCACATAGCCCGTGATGCCCATGCGCAGGCCGACGAGGAAGAGCACATTCAGTCCGATGACGAGCACGGTATTGATCATGCCCTGCACGGCGTAGAGCTCCGTGTGTCCCTCGGCGCGCACAAACTGCGCGCACAGCGAGTGGAAGCACGAGCACATCGTATAGAGCGCGATCAGCCAGAGGAACCCGTCAAACTGTGGGAAGAGCCCCAGCAGCGGCAAAATGGCCACGAGTAGCACAGCGCCCGCCAGGATCGTATACACGCCGACGGAGAAAATGTTGCGCCGCTGCTCGGTGTGATCCACGGCGAAGCGGAACACGCCGTCCGTGATGCCGAGGCTGATGAGCGGGAAGAGCAGATTGGCCGTCTGCGTGATGAGGTCGGCGGTGCCGTAGTCCGCGGGGGTGAGATAGCTCGTGTAAAAGCGCACCATGAAAAACACCAGCAGCTTGCTGCCGAAGGTGCCGAGGCTGATGAGCATGGTGTTGGACACGAGGGTTTTATATTTATTGTTGCTGTTCGACATAGGCGTACCTGTGTTTCTGCCCGCGCGAGTAAAAAAATTCCGCCAGTCTGGCAGGCGCGGACATAGTCAGTATAGCACAGTTGACGCGAAAGCGGGAGCTCTTTTTGCGGATCGCGGCGAAAAAGCGCACCCCGCCGCACAAAAAGCCGCCCGCGCAGAGCCCCGCGCGGGCGGCCAGACGGTCAGTGCGTATAATAAGCGAGCGCCGTACTGTCGGCCACGATGGCGGCGCAGTCTCCGGCCGAGAGCGCCTCGAAGCAGGCCTTCGACCCGCCGGTGACGCGCTGAGCCGCGCCGAAGGCTTTCATGAGCTTCTCGTCGGCCGAGAGGGCGGTCATGTACGTCTCGTCCGTGCCGAGCAGGACGGTCGTGCTCTTGAGGCTGCCGGCCGTGCGGTATTTCGAGTCGCCGCGCACGATGAGCTGCAGCTCATTTTCGAGATACGGCGCGGTGAGCGTCATCTTCTGCTTTTTCTTGTTCTTGCTGTCCTTGCTGTCGGTCTGGTCGAGCACCATGCCGCCCCAGGCACAGTCGACATTGCCGCTTGAGAGCTCGACATAGGCGTTCTGGTTCGAGATCGGCTGATACTGCAGCGTCCAGCCGAGGCGGGCGCAGACCGCCTGCGCGAGCTCGACGTCAAAGCCGCTGTAACCGTCGCCGTCGGCGTAGCTCATGGGAAAGCGCTCCTCGTTCAGGCCCATGATGAACGTGCGCTGCGGAATGTCGCCGAGCGCGTCGAGCGCATTGGCATCGCTGTCAAAGGTCGTGTTGTCCGTGCCGAACCACTTGAGCGCGAGGCTGTGGATCGTCCCGTCGGCCGCGAGGACCTTGAGCGCGGCATTGACATACACCGCCGCCTGATCCCCGTCCCGAAAGCCGATGCGAAACTGCTCCGTACCGAGCGTCTTGACCACGCGGTAGCTGCCGACCGTCTTGCTGCACGCTGCGCAGGAAAAACACAGCGCGAGCGCAAGCAGCAGCGCCGCAATCCGTTTTGTATGCTTCAAGGGAAGCCCTCCCAAATGAAAAATCAAAAAAGCGCACCGGAACCCGATGCGCTTTTTATCATACCGAATCTTGCACGGCGGTGCAAGAGGGAAAAGCTGAATTTTCTCTTACATTTTTGTCACGGCCGCTCATTGTAGCGCGCGAGGAACTGCTTCGTGCGCTCCTGCTGCGTATCGCCAAAGACCGCCTCGGGCGCGCCCTGCTCAACGATGACGCCGCCGTCCATGAAAATGACCTTATCAGCCACGGCGCGGGCAAAGGCCATCTCGTGCGTGACAATGACCATGGTCATGTGCTCCTCGGCGAGCGCGCGGATGACCTTGAGCACCTCGCCCGTGAGCTCGGGGTCGAGCGCGGAGGTCGGCTCGTCGAAAAACAGGATCTCGGGGTTCATCTCCAGCGCGCGGGCGATGGCCACGCGCTGCTGCTGGCCGCCGGAGAGCTGGCACGGATAGGCGTCGGCCTTGTCGCCGAGGCCCATCTTCTCGAGCGTCTTGCGCGCGGACGCCTCGACCTCCGCGCGGTCGCGCTTCTGCACGCAGATGGGCGCATCCATAACGTTTTTGAGTACAGAGTAGTGCGGGAAGAGATTGAACTGCTGAAAAACGAGGCCGAAATAGTTGCGGATCTGCTTGAGCTCCGCCTTGTCGGCGTAGACGGCGGCGCCGTCGTCGCCCGTGCGCGCGGCGTAGTGCCCGTCAAAGCAGACCTCGCCGGAGTCGATGCGCTCGAGCAGCGTGGCGCAGCGCAGCAGCGTGGATTTGCCGCTGCCGCTCGGGCCGATGATGGCCACGACCTCGCCCTTTTCGACGCTTAGGCTGATGTCCTTGAGGACGTGCAGCGTCCCGTTATTAAACGACTTTTTGACGTGATTGAGTTCCAATACGCTCATGACGGCACCTCCTTATTTGTAATAGTCCATGCGCTTTTCGATCTTGCCCATGACAAAATCGACGATGGCATTGAACACGAAGTAGAACACGCCCGCCACAAGGAACGGCATGAAGCTGGTCTGGGAGTTTGCGATCTGCTTGCCGATGGTGAACATCTCCTGATAGGAGACGGTGAAGGCCATGGACGTGTCCTTGACGAGCGTGACGACCTCGTTGGTAATGCTGGGCATGATGCGCTTGACGACCTGCGGCAGGATGATGCGCAGGAAGGTCTGCGCCCTGGTGTAGCCCAGGACGTTCGCCGCCTCATACTGCCCCACGGGGATGGACTCAATGCCGCCGCGGTAGATCTCGGCAAAATAGGCCGCGTAGTTGATGGCAAAGGCGATGACGACGGGGATGAGCTTGTTCTTGGCGACGGCCGTACCAAAGAGGTAGTACGGGCCATAGGTCACGGCGAGCAGCTGCAGCATCAGCGGCGTGCCGCGCAAAACCGCGATCACAAAACGGGTCACGCTGGAAACGACCTTGTTCTTGCTCATACGCAGCAGCGTGATGAGCATGCCCAGCGGGAGCGAGAACAGGATCGTCAGAAAGAAAATGGCGCAGGTCTTGCCGAGGCCCTCGCTCATTTTCATGATCATCGTAAGTAAAGTCATAAAGGATCCTCACTGTTACGCACACGCTCCCGGCGGCCGCAAAAGCCTCCGGGAGACGTGATGGAATTTCTGTCGTGCTTACTTGTTCAGGTAGGTCAGGTTGTTGACGATGTCGGGATACTTCGCAGCGATCTTCGCGTAAGTGCCGTTGTCAACCAGCTGCTGCACCGCACCCTCGATGGTGTCGCACAGCTCCTGATCGCCGGAGCGGAAGGCAATGCCGTACTGCTCGGCGCCCAGCTCCTCGTCGAGGATGGTGAAGCCGGCGTTTTCCTGCGCATAAGAAGTCGCCACGGGCTTGTCGACGATCACGGCGTCCACGGCGCCGCCGCCCAGCTCGGTGAAGCACTTGAGGAAGCTGTCACAGGTCGTGAGCTTGCCGAAGGTCTTGGCCAGACTCTCAAGGTCGCCGCCCTCGGACAGGAGGGACTCGCCGGAGGTGCCCAGCTGCACGGCCACGTTCTTGCCGGCCAGATCCGCGGAGGACTTGATGTCGCTGCCTTCCTTGACCATGATGACCTGCGTGTTATCGTAGTAGGGCTTGGAGAGCACATAGCCGGCATCCTTCATGCTGTCGAGGATGGTCATGCCGGACCAGACACAGTCGCACTCTTTGGCATCGAGCTGCACCAGCTTCTGATCCCAGTTCACACCAAAGACCTGCAGGTCCCAGCCGAGCAGATCGCAGGCGGCCTGAGCGATCTCCACGTCAAAGCCGGTGTACTTGCCGTCGTCGCCCAGATAGCTGAACGGCGGGTATTCCGGATCGACGCCCATAACAAAGGTCTTCTTTCCGTCGGCAGCGGTGTCGCCGTTGTCCTTCTGGCCGCAGGCGCACAGCGCCAGGCACATCACCAGCGCGAGCGCCAGCGAGATCACTTTCGTCATCTTTTTCATGTCGGTTCTCCTTCGTCATATTCTCAAAATTTTGTTTTGCTTGTTAGCACGCTGTTATATTACCACATTAGCACGATAAAGCAAGACCTTTTTCAAATTTTGTTGTGCGGATGCTGCACAACCGTTTTTGCCCCCGCGCATGCCCCGCCGCTCTTGCATTCGGGGCACGAAACGGGTAAAATAAAGTTTCGTTGTTATTCTAATATGAATCCGGAGGGATCTCGTCATGCGTTATGACGCCGGAAGCTGTGACGTCGCCGTCGTCGGCGCTGGCCACGCGGGCATTGAGGCCGCGCTGGCCGCCGCGCGGCTGGGACTGGACACCGTCTGCTTTACTATCAATATGGACGCCATCGGCAATATGCCCTGCAACCCCGCCATCGGCGGCACGGGCAAGGGCCACCTCGTGCGCGAGCTCGATGCGCTCGGCGGCGAGATGGCGCGTGCAGCCGATCGGGCCTGCATCCAGTACCGGATGCTCAACCGCGGCAAAGGGCCGGCCGTGCACTCGCTGCGCGCGCAGGCCGACCGGCGGAAGTATCAGGCCGTGATGAAGCACACGCTCGAGCTGCAGCCGAACCTGCGCGTCAAGCAGGCGGAGGTCGTGGCCGTCGAGACGGAGGACGGCCGCGTCAGCACCGTCGTGACGGCAAACGGCGCCGTGTACCGCTGCCGCGCCGCCGTGCTCGCCACGGGCACGTATCTGCACGGGCGCACGATCGTGGGCGATGTGCTGCGCGACTCCGGGCCGGACGGGCTGGCGGCCGCCGGGCCGCTGGCCGAGTGCTGCAAGGCGCTGGGGCTGCGCATGCGCCGCTTTAAGACCGGCACGCCGCCGCGCGTGAACGCGCGCACGGTGGACTTCTCGCGCATGGAGCTGCAGCCGGGCGACGCGGAGATCGAGCCGTTCTCGTTTTCCACCACGCACCCGGTCGAGAACAAGGCCGTGTGCTACCTGACCTATACCAATGAGCGCACGCACGCCATCATCCGCGCGAACCTCGACCGCAGCCCCATCTACTCCGGCGTGATCGAGGGCGTCGGCCCGCGCTACTGCCCGTCCATCGAGACGAAGATCATGACCTTTCCCGACAAGCCGCGGCACCAGCTGTTCATCGAGCCGATGGGGCTGGACACGGAAGAGCTCTACATCCAGGGCTTCTCCTCCTCCCTGCCGGAGGACGTGCAGGTCGCAATGCTGCACACGCTGCCGGGACTCGAGCACGCGGAGATGACCCGCTGCGCCTACGCGATCGAATATGACTGCGTAGACCCGACGGAGCTGCTGCCGACGCTCGAGGCCAAGAAAGTGCCCGGCCTCTACGGCGCGGGGCAGTTCAACGGTTCGTCCGGCTACGAGGAGGCGGCCGTGCAGGGCTTCGTCGCGGGCGTGAACGCGGCGCTGAAGCTGCTGGGGCGTGAGCCGATGATCCTCCGCCGCTCGGACGGGTACATCGGCACGCTCGTGGACGACCTCGTGACCAAGGGCACGAACGAACCGTACCGCATCATGACCTCCCGCTCGGAGTACCGCCTGCTGCACCGGCAGGACAACGCCGACGAGCGCCTGAGCGCCATCGGCCACCGGATCGGGCTGGTATCAGACGAGCGCTTTGCCGCCGTGCAGCAAAAATACCGGCTGGTGGACGCCGAGTGCACCCGGCTGGAGAAAACGCACCTCGCCCCGTCGGACGCCCTCGCCGCGATGCTCACCGCGCGCGGCACCGCGCCGACGAGCTCGGGCGTGAGCCTGGCCGACCTCCTGCGCCGGCCGCAGATCACATATGCCGACCTCGCGCCGTTCGACCCCGCGCGGCCGGAGCTGCCGCGCGTCGTGACCGAGCAGGCGGAGATCCGGCTCAAGTACGCGGGCTACATCCAGCGCCAGCTGCGGCAGGTGGCGGAGTTCACCCGGCTCGAGGAGCGGCTGCTGCCGCCGGATCTCGACTACCGGCAGGTGTCCTGCCTGCGGCTCGAGGCGCGGCAGAAGCTCAGCGACATCCGCCCCGCGAGCCTCGGCCAGGCCAGCCGCATCTCCGGCGTCTCCCCCGCCGACATCGCGACGCTCATGGTCTATCTCGAGAGCCGCGAAGGGCAGAAATAAATAGAGCAGTTCCCGGACGGCGCAACGCCGTCCGGGAACTTTTTCTGCCGAAATCCATCTTACCCCTTGACAGATGCGCCGGCGCATGGTACCTTAACTGTACCAACACGGTTAATACAGTTAATACGCTACAGAAAGTTGGTGTTGCACTACGATCTCGATCAATTACCGCGATTCCCGGCCGATCTACGAACAGGTGCGCGACGGGCTGCGCCGGCTGATCGTGTCCGGCACGCTGCCGCTGGGCGAAAAGCTGCCCTCGGTGCGCGAGCTGTCCACGCAGCTGACCATCAACCCGAACACGAGCCAGCGCGCCTACCACGAGCTGGAGACGGAGGGCTACATCTGCTCCGTCGCCGGACGCGGCAGCTACGTCTGCGCCCAGATCCCGGAAGATCCCGCGCGGCAGGTCGCCCTGCTGCAGCAGTTCGACGCGGCCGTGCAGGAGCTGCTGTACCTCGGCATGCGCAGTGAGGAGCTGCGCCGCCGCATTCCCGAAGGAGGAACGAACCATGATTGAAGTCAAAGATGTCGTCAAAACGTTTGACGGCTTCCGCGCGCTCGACGGCGTGACCATGACCGTGCCGCGCGGCGCGGTGTACGGCCTCGTCGGGCCGAACGGCGCGGGCAAGTCCACGCTCATCCGCCACCTGACGGGCATCTACCGCCCGGACAGCGGCGCGATCGACATCGACGGCCAGCCCGTGTACGAAAACCCGGCCGTCAAGGCGCGCATCGCCTACATCCCGGACGACGTGTTCTATTTCCCGCAGGCGACGATCCCGGACATGATGCGCTACTACCGCGGCATTTACCCGAAGTTTGACGCCGAGCGCTATCAGAAACTCGGCGAGGTGTTTCAGCTCGACCCGAAGCGGCAGATCCGCCGCCTGTCCAAGGGCATGCAGAAGCAGGCCGCGTTCTGGCTGGCGATGAGCCTGCGGCCGGACGTGCTCATCCTCGACGAGCCGGTCGACGGGCTCGACCCCGTCATGCGCCGTCAGGTCTGGAACCTCGTGCTGGCCGACGTGGCCGAAAACGGCACGACCGTGCTCATCTCGTCGCACAACCTGCGCGAGCTCGAGGACGTGTGCGACCACGTGGGCATCATGAACGGCGGCAAGGTCCTGCTCGAGCACCCGCTCACGGAACTGCAGGCCAACATCGTCAAGGTGCTCGTCGCCCTGCCGGACGAGGCGAAGCTGCCCGAGGGGCTCGACATCCTGCACCAGAGCAGTCAGGGCCACCTGTACACGCTGATCGTGCACGGCGACGCCGCCGAGGTCACGAACCGCCTGTCCACCGCGCAGCCGCAGTACCTCGACGTGGTGCCGCTGACGCTCGAAGAGATCTTTATTTATGAACTGGGAGGTGCGGACTATGCCGTCAAAGACATCCTTCTGTAACGGAACGGAGTTTCGCAAGTGCCTGTCGCGCTGGTGGCCGCTGTGGGTCATCTACGGCGTGATCCTGTTTATCATGCTGCCGGGTGTGCTGCTCAACGCGCGCTCGACGATACCGTATGTGTCGACCGAGCAGATCAGCTATCTCTCGAACGTCATTCTCTCCGAGACGCAGATGCTGCTGCCGCTGACAGCGTTTTGCGCGGGCCTGCTCGCAGCCGCCGCCATGTTCGGCTATCTGTACACGCCGCGCGGCGCGGGGCTGGCCGCCTCCCTGCCGATCCGGCGCGGGTGCATGTTCCGCACGCACCTGCTGGCGGGCCTTGTGATGCTGCTGTCGGCCGAGGCCGTGATCTTCGGCCTCGCCGTGCTCATTGAGGCCACGCGTTTCGGACTCGTCATCGAGCCGCTGCTCATCTGGCTGGGCATACTCGCGCTCGAGACGGTCGTGTTCTACGGCATCGCCGTGCTGTGCGCCATGTTCACCGGCCACGTGGTCATGCTGCCGTGCCTGTACCTGCTCGTGAACTTCATCGCCGTGGGCTTCCAGCTGCTCATCGAGACCGTGCTCTACATGTTCGTGTACGGCATGTCGGGCATGGTGGATCTGCCGGTCGACTGGCTCTCCCCGCTGGTGCTGTTCATGCGGCGCACAAGTGTCAGCAGAGACCACCTGCTGCGTCCGATCAGCGGCACGGAGGCAGAGGCCGCCGTCAGCAGCTTCTCCGGCTGGACCTATCCGCTCGTCTGGGCGGCGTTCGCGCTGCTGCTGCTCGTGTGCGCGGGTCAGCTCTACCGGCGCCGCCGCATGGAGAGCGCGGGCGACACCGTCGCCATCCCGGTGCTCAAGCCGGTGCTGAAGTATATCGTGGCGCTCTTCGCCGGGCTGGCGCTGCCGGTCGGCGTGTACGGCATGCTGCTCAACGTGCCGGCCTACCGGGCACATCTGGCGCCGTTTCTGCTGCTGACCGTTCTTGGCGCGGCGCTCGGCTTTGTCATCAGCGAGATGGCCATCCGCAAGTCCCTGCGCATCCCGCGCACGGTCTGGCGCGGCTGCGCGGTCACAGCGGCCGTGTGCTGCCTCGTCGTGGTCGGCGCAAAGTGTGACCTCACGGGCTACGCCCGCCGCATCCCGGATACCGCGCAGGTCAAAAGCGTGCGCATCATCTGCAACGGTTACAACACCGCGCTCACCGAGGCGGAGAACATTCAGGCCGTGGAGAACATTCAGGCCGTGGAGGACATCCACCGCGCCGTCGTGGCGGAGCGCGAAAAGATCACGGACGACACCAGCATCACCAGTCTGCAACTGACCTACAAGCTCTCGAACGGCAAGGTGCTGATGCGCGAATACACGCTCCCCGACACGAGCACGCGTCTGGCGCAGATCGAGCAGGTGCTCAACTGCGACGAAGCGCGCACCACGCGCAACACGCCGGAGCTGGCCGTGACGCTCGAGCACCTCACCTACACAAACATCGGCTATGAGACCGAAAGCGGCGACTACCTCTACATGGAGCTCACGGCCGAGCAGGCGCTCGACCTGTACGAAAACGCCATCGTGCCCGACTGCGCGGACGGCACCATGGGCCGCGCCTGGCTGACCGACAGCGGCACGCGGCAGAGCACGGCCTACGCCGTGACCATCAGTTATCAGCTCAGCCAGTACGACCCGGCAACAGGCGAAACGACCTACGCCGACGTCGACTACACCCCGCTGACCGATTCCACGCGCACGCTCGCGTGGCTGCGCGCGCACGGCATCGAGCCGCTGCTCGAGGGTGACTCGATCAAGTACGGCGGCGATGCCGACACGCAGCCGGCCATCAACACCTATGAAACGACCGACAGCAGCTTCGGCCGGTAACACCCGCAAAGCCCTACCGCCCGCACATCCGACGATGTGCGGGCGGTTTTTTGCCGCGCGTTCACAAATCGGACGCAGTGTTCACAAATGCTTTTGGGAATATTCGAAAAATCTTCGCCCTTTGTTCATGTCTCTGTTACAAATATCGGCTACGATATAGACACTTCAAAAACCAATCAGCCGGGAGGCAGATAACATGAACGACGCTTCCAATTTCCCCGAAAACGAACAGCCGGAAGCTGAAAACACTTCCGCGCAGGCGGATGCCGAGAACACCGCCGCACCGGGCCGCGTGTGTCCGCAGTGCGGCGCGGCGCTCGAGCCGGGCGCGAGCTTCTGCACGAGCTGCGGCGCAAAGATCGACGACAGCGAGGACATGACGTACCACATCGTCCGCCCCGAGGCCGAGCACAGCTACGAGGACGCGAACTTCCACCCCAGCGACGACGCGGGCAGCACCCCGCCGCGCTACTACACGCCGAACGACGACGCCTGGGCCGAGAAGCCCAAGCACAAGCACCACCCGAGAAAGCCCAAGACCGTGCGCACGCCGGAGCAAAAGCGGCTCATCACGCGCATCGCGTGTCTGTGTCTCGTGTGCGCGCTGCTCGGCGGCCTTGGCGGCGGCGCGATCGCGGGACTCATCACCCGCTCCGGCAGGACCGGCGGCAGCACCGCCTCGAGCTCCAACGGCACGCTCGTGACGCAGCCGGTCAGCTCCGACCCGAGCTCCGCCTCGTCGATCTATGATCTGGCATGCAAGCAGGTCGTCGCCATCACGACGGAAGTGACCTACACCAACTACTTCGGCCAGACCAGCTCCCAGGCGAGCTGCGGCAGCGGCTTTTTCATCACGGACGACGGCTATGTGCTCACAAACTACCACGTCATCTCCACCGCGCACCAGTACGGCTACAGCGTGTCCGTGCTCACCTACGACGGCACGACCTATCAGGCGACCATCGTCGGCGTGGACGAGGACAACGACATTGCCCTGCTCAAGATCGACGCCAGCGGCGTGACGCCCGTCACCTTCGGCGACAGCGACAGCATGGCCGTCGGCGACACGGTGTACGCCGTGGGCAACCCGCTCGGCGAGCTGGAGTTCACCATGACGAGCGGCATGATCAGCGCGCTCGACCGCACCATTACCACCTCCGACGGCACCGACAGCGGCATCAACATGTTCCAGATCGACGCCGCCGTCAACGCCGGCAACTCCGGCGGCCCGGTGTACAACACCTCCGGTCAGGTCATCGGCATCGTGACCGCGAAATACAGCTCCTCCGGCGTGGAGGGTCTGGGCTTCGCCATCCCGGTCAATGACGCCGTGGCCATCGCAAACGACCTGATGAAAAACGGCACCGTGACTGACCGCGCTCAGCTTGGCATCACGCTGCAGGCCATCCCGTCGAGCGCCGCGCAGTACTACAACATGCCGGACGGCGCGTATGTCAATTCCGTCAACAGCGGCAGCTGCGCCGAGAAGGCCGGCCTGAAGGCGGGCGACATCATCACCGCCATCGACGACACGACCGTCTCCTCCGGCGACGCGCTGCGCAGTGCCCTGCGCGGCTACTCCGCCGGCGAGAGCGCCACGCTGACCGTCTCGCGCAACGGCGAGACGCTGACGCTGACCGTCACATTCGACCGCGCCAGCGACAGCACGAAGTAAGCGCATCCCCTCTCTATCGTCCATCGGCGGCGGGTAACCGCCCCGCCGCCGCAAACTTACCAATCCTCTTTTTTCTTTCTCCCATCTTTATTTTCCCCAGCGGAAGAGCGCCGCGCAGAGCCATCTGCACGGCGCTTTTTCCGTTCTTCCGCTGCGGCGGTCAGAACAAACGGCCGGAAGCGGCGGTTCCTCTTCCCCGCCCGGAGAAACAACGTAGCCATCCCTGCCACACGGCGGACAGCGCAACAAAAACCGGCAGCCAAAAAGGCTGCCGGTTGCGGTTGTTTTGTTTCGTTGTACGAAAGGTTTCCGATGCTGCGATCAGTTGAACCAGCCCAGACCGAAGAACGTGCTGATCTGCACAAGCAGGATGAAGAACATGATCACGGGGCAGAGATACTTGATGCAGAAGGTGTAGAAGCCGTGGATGTGGCCGTTGTAGCCGCTGTCGATCTCGCCGTACAGGGATTTCGGCTTGATCTCCCAGCCGACCATGATGGACATGAGCATGGCGCCGAGCGGCATGGCAATGCCTTCGGAAATCATATCCATGAAGTCGAGCCAGTCAGCGCACCAGTCAGCCTTGGAGTTGATGTGGAACAGATCCTTCGGCGCGATGCCGTTGGAGCCGAGACCGTCAACCGCGACGAGGCAGGCCAGCAGGGTGATGGCGAGGCAGACGACGGCGAGCACCTTGTTGCGGTCACGCTCGTGACCCTTGGCGCTGGCGTGGTCGATGAAGGTGACGGAGACCGCCTCGATCAGGGAGATGGCGGAGGAGATGGCCGCGATCAGAACGAGGGCGTAGAAGATCAGGCCGAAGATACCGCCGATGGTGCCCATGTCATGGAACACGTCCTGCAGCGTGGCGAACAGGAGGTTCGGGCCGCCGAGCTTGATCTCGGAGACGGCCATGCCCTTGGCGATGCCGTTGGCGACGGCCGCCGGGATAACGGCGAGACCGGCCATGATGGCAACGAGGGTATCGGAGATAACGATGATGACGGAGTTTTTCGGGAGGTTCTCATTCTTGCCGAGGTAGGAGCCGTAGGTGATCATGGCGCCCATGGCAAGAGACAGGGAGAAGAACATCTGGCCGCCGGCCGTTGCGAGAACTTCCATAAAGCCGGGTGCCTTGTCAAAGAAGCCCGCCTTCAGAGCGTAGCCGGGGACGAACATATACTTGAGGCCGACGTCCGCATTCGGAAGCGTCCAGGCACGGATGATGACGATGACGAGCATGACGAACAGTGCGGGCATGCCGATCGTGTTGAACTTCTCAATGCCGCCGCCGACACCGCCGCGGTTGATGAGATAGCAGATGACCATGAACAGAACCATGCAGCCGATGCTGGCCCACGGGTTGGTGAGCAGAGCCGCGAAGGAGCTGCTGTCCGGCATGCCGCTGAACATGCCGACGACGTTGATGACCATGTAATAGATGCAGTAGCCGCCGAGGACCGAGTAGAAGGTCATGATCAGGAACGGGGCGATGATGGCCAGCCAGCCGATCCACTTGAACTTCTTCGAGACCTTCTTGTAGGCGTTGACCGGGCCGAAGCCGGTGCTGCGGCCGATCGCCAGCTCAGAGAGCATGATGGCAAAGCCGACAAATGCCGCCAGAGCCAGGTAAACGATCAGGAAGGTAAAGCCGCCGCATCTGCCCATCTTGTACGGGAAGCCCCAGATGTTGCCGAGGCCAACGGCAGAACCGATGGCAGAGAGCAGAAAGCCGATTGTGCTGCCAAATGAACCACGTTTGTTTTCGTCCATTGTTTTTCCTCCAATTTCAAATTCGCTTTTCCCGGAACTCCCCCCCAAATGACGCCGGACGATAACCGCTTCGTCCGCTGTCCATAACCGCAAGCGGGAAATTCACGATCAAGTTATTGCTAATTTACACTAAAATCGCAAAATTCGCAACTGTTTTCCGTCGATTTTGTTCACAAACTGTTCAATTTTAGCCAATGCAATGGATAAGGGCACAAAAAGGGAACCGCTTTTTAGATAATCTGACGGCGTTAGCAAAATGGCAACTCCCATTATTTTGCTATTTTGTTTCCGAATGGATGCTATTACTGAAACGTATGCGAAACACTCCCGCCGATATGACACGAGCGCCCCGGTATTTTCTACCGCCGGAAGCCTTGCATTTTTCCGGAAATCATGTATAATACTTTTGTTACTCTGTTTATTTTACTTAGGAGGAATTTCAAATGACATATGAGATGGATATCGCCGGGCTAAAGCGCGATCTGCCCCTGTGCAAGGTCACGGACGACCTGTACATCGGCGCGTTCGTCATGTTCGGCGACGTGGAGCTGACCGTGCACTGCGCAGCCGAGCTTCTCAAGCTGACGCCCGAATATGACTACCTGATCGCACCCGAAGCGAAAGCCATCCCGCTGGTGTACGAAATGGCCCGCCAGAGCGGCGCGGACAAATATTTCGTCGCCCGCAAAAAGGCCAAAGCCTACATGAGCAGCGTGTTCCAGGTACACGTCAAGTCCATCACGACGCAGGGCGTGCAGACGCTCGTGCTCGACCAGACGGACGCGGAGCTGATCCACGGCAAGCACATCGTCATCGTCGATGATGTGATCTCGACCGGCGAGTCGCTGCGCGCGATGGAGGAGCTCGTCAACGAGGCCGGCGGCATCATCGTCGGCAAGATGGCCGTGCTCGCCGAAGGCGACGCCAACGACCGCCCCGACATCACCGTGCTCGGCAAGCTGCCGCTGTTCAACCCCGACGGCACGCCGAAAGCGTAATCCGGACGCACAGGACACGCGGGCGCTGCCAACGCAGCGCCCGCGTGCCGTTTTTCATCTAGGAGGGATCATCATGAACCTGCTCTTTGCGATCAATGGGGGCTACATCCCCACGTTTCTGGGCTGCATGCGCAGCGTGCTGCTGCACGGCGGCGCGAGCCACTACGAGGTGTTCATCCTGCACTCCGACCTCACGGACGGCGACGAGGCGGACATCCGCACAGCGCTGCCGGACGTGGATTTCCACTTCGTGTTCGTCGACCCCGCGATGTTCGATGGCTTTCCGGAATCGAAGCGCTACCCGCGCCAGATCTATTACCGCATCGCGGCGCCCCTGCTGCTGCCGGACACGCTCGAGCGCATCCTCTATCTCGACGCGGACACGGTCATCATCAACCCGCTGACGACACTGTATGCCACGCCGTTCGGCGATGCGTACTTCATGGCCTGCACGCACACACGCAAGCTGCTCGAAAAGCTCAACGCCGCGCGTCTGGGCATGGACGAGGCTGCGCCGTACATCAACACCGGCGTGCTGCTGTATAACCTCCCCGCCCTGCGGGCCGATCTGGACATGGAGCGTGTGCGCGCCTTCGCCGACGAGAAGCAGGATGTGTTCCTGCTGCCGGATCAGGACATACTCACCGCGCTCTACGGCGACCGGGTGCACCTGCTCGACAGCATGGTCTATAATCTCAGCGACCGCATCCTCGCGCTGCACAACGCGGAGCTGCGAAACGCCCCGGTCGACCTCGACTGGGTGCGCGCGCACACGGTCATCATCCACTACTGCGGCCGGCTCAAGCCGTGGAAACCGCACTATGTCGGCGTACTCGACGTGTTTTACCACGAGCTGATGGAAGAGATTCAGAAATAAAAAATATGCGTCCCGATCATTCGGGACGCTCTTTTTATGTTTCGCGCAGGCCGCTGAAGAACGCGCGCAGGACATCCGCGCAGTCATCTGCCAGCACGCCGCCGTAGATGGCGGGATGGTGACCGTAGCGCTCCTCAAAGAGGTTGAGGACGCTGCCGCACGAGCCGAAGTTTGGCTCCCTCGCGCCGTAGACGACGACCGGCACGCGGGCGTTGATGATCGCCCCGGCGCACATGGGGCACGGCTCGAGCGTGACATAGAGCGTGCATGCGTCAAGCCGCCACGTGCCGCGCGCGCGGCATGCCTCGGCGATGGCCTCCATCTCGGCGTGGGCGTCGGCCCGGTGCGTCCGCTCACGGCGGTTGCGGCCGCGGCCGATGATGCGGCCCGCGCCGTCGGCGATCACGCAGCCGACCGGCACTTCGCCGTCGGCCGCCGCGGCGTGCGCGAGCGCGAGCGCTGCGCGCATATAGTCCTCGCGCTCCACAGGCGCTCTCCCCTTTCAAAAAACCGGCGCTGTCATCGTTAACAGCGCCGGAAACACGTTTTGGACGAAAAACCGATCAGGCCAGAGCCGCCGTGATGATGGACATCTGGTAGACTTCCTCGGCGTCGCAGCCGCGGGACAGGTCGTTGATCGGGGCGTTCAGGCCCTGCAGGATCGGGCCGTAGGCCGCGAAGCCGCCGAGGCGCTGCGCGATCTTATAGCCGATGTTGCCGGCTTCGATGCACGGGAAGATGAAGGTGTTGGCGTGGCCCGCGACCGGAGAGCCGGGGAACTTCAGCTGGCCGACGACCGGAGAAACGGCCGCGTCGAACTGCATCTCGCCGTCGAGCTTCAGCTCGGGCGCGAGCTCCTTGGCGATGACGGTGGCGTCGTGGCTGAGCGCGACCGTGCCGCCCTTGCCGGAGCCCTTGGTGGAAAAGCTCAGCATGGCAACCTTCGGGTCGATGCCGAAGGTCTCGGCGGTCTTGGCGGTCTCGATGGCGACCTCGGCCAGCTTCTGCGCGGCAGAGAACGTGACCTCGCCGGTGGCCTTGTCGACGGTGTCCTGATAGTCGATGTTGATGGCGCAGTCGCCCATGGCGAGCATCTCGTCGCCGCGGACCATGATGAAGCAGGAGCTCACGAGGTGGGCGCCCTTCTTGGTCTTGATGAGCTGCAGCGCCGGACGAACGGTGTCCGCGGTGGAGTAGGTCGCACCGCCGAGCAGCGCGTCGGCCACGCCCATCTTCACGAGCATCGTGCCGAAGTAGTTGCCCTTCTGCAGGTTGGCGCGGACTTCTTCCATGGTCATCTTGCCCTTGCGCAGGTCAAACATGCACTGGGCCATCTCGTCCATCTTGTCGTAGTTGGCGGGGTCGATGATCTCGAGACCCTCGATGTCGAAGCTGCCGGCCTTGGCCGCAGCCTTCACATCATCAACGTTGCCGACGAGGATCGGCGTCAGGAAACCGCCCTGCTTCAGGCGGGCAGCGGACTCGAGGATGCGGGCGTCGGTGCCCTCGGTGTAGACGATCTTGCGGGGATTGGCTTTGAGAACTTCAACCAGATTTTCAAACATGGTGCTTTCCTCCAATATGTTCATCTATTTTCTGCTTGCTGTGAACATGGTTTTACAAGTAAATAGTGTAACACCCCATTCGACGTTTTTCAAGTCTTGCGCGCGATTTTATCAAGAGGTTGTTGCCGTTTGGGCGCGGGCGTGGTAAAATACAGTCCGTTATCATGAATGTTACAGGAGGTGCGGCATGGAACGCAATTTTGCTGCCGTCATGTCGGAGCTGCGCCACGCGCGCGGGCTGTCCCAGCGCAAGGTCGCGGCCGATCTGAAGATCAGCCAGGCGCTGCTGTCCCACTATGAAAACGGCGCGCGAGAGCCGGGGCTGGCGTTCGTGTGCCGGGCGTGCGATTACTACGGCGTGAGCGCGGACTTTCTGCTCGGCCGCGCGCCGAGCCCGACGTGCACGCCCGAGCAGCTCGAGGCGCTGCGCGTGCTCGTGCAGGACGTGCGCACCGCCGCCGACCGCGCCGAGGCCGCACTGGAGGAGATTTCCCTATGATCCCACAAGAAGACATCCGCAATTTTTCGATCATCGCACACATCGACCACGGCAAGTCCACGTTGTCCGACCGGCTCATCGAGCTGTGCGGCGCCGTGGATCAGCGCGAGATGGAGCCGCAGCTGCTCGACAACATGGACCTCGAGCGCGAGCGCGGCATCACGATCAAGGCGCGCGCCGTCGGCCTGACGTATCACCGCGGCGGCAAGACCTACACGCTCAACCTCATCGACACGCCGGGCCATGTGGACTTCAACTACGAGGTCAGCCGCTCGCTCGCCGCGTGCGAGGGCGCCGTGCTGATCGTGGACGCCTCGCAGGGCGTGGAGGCGCAGACGCTCGCCAACACCTACCTGGCGCTCGAGCACGATCTCGAGATCCTGCCGGTCATCAACAAGATCGACCTGCCGGCCGCCGACCCCCAGCGCACCAAGACCGAGATCGAGGACATCATCGGCATCCCGGCCATGGACGCGCCGGAGATCTCGGCCAAGCAGGGCATCAACATCCAGGCCGTGCTCGACGACATCGTTGACCACGTCCCCGCCCCGAAGGGCGACCCGAACGCCCCGCTGCAGGCGCTCGTATTCGACAGCCAGTATGACAGCTACCGCGGCGTCATCGTGCTCATGCGCATCGTGGCCGGCACGCTCCGGCGCGGCATGGAGGTGACGATGATGTCCACCGGCGCGTCGTACAAGGTGCTGGAGGTCGGCCACCTGCGGCCCATCGGTCTCGACCCGTGCGACGAGCTCGGCTGCGGCGACGTGGGCTACTTCACGGCGAGCATCAAGAACGTGGAGGACACGCGCGTGGGCGACACCGTGACCGAAACGGCCCGCCCCGCTGCTGAGCCGCTGCCCGGCTACCGCCCGGCGCGGTCGATGGTCTACTGCGGCATTTACACCGAGGACGGCTCGAAGTACCCCGATCTGCGCGACGCGCTCGAAAAGCTCAAGCTCAACGACGCCTCGCTCTCGTTCGAGCCGGAGTCGTCGGTCGCGCTCGGCTTCGGCTTCCGGTGCGGCTTTCTCGGCATGCTGCACATGGAGATCATTCAGGAGCGGCTCGAGCGCGAGTTTGACCTTGACCTCATCACGACGCTGCCGAGCGTCATCTACCGCATCACAAAGACCGACGGCACGGTGCTCATGATCGACAACCCGCACGACTACCCGAACCCCGCGTCCATCGAGGTCGCGGAAGAGCCGTTCGTGAACGTGTCGATCATCACGCCGCAGGAATTCGTCGGCAACATCATGCCGCTGTGCCAGGATCTGCGCGGCGAGTACAAAAATATGCAGTATCTCGACAGCCGGCTCGTGGAGCTGCACTACGAGATGCCGCTCAACGAGATCGTCTACAACTTCTTCGACACGCTCAAGGCACGCACGAAGGGGTACGCCTCGCTCGACTACGAATTTTCCAGCTACCACCCGAGCGAGCTCGTGAAGGTGGACATGCTGCTCAACGGCGACCAGGTCGACGCGCTGAGCTTCATCGCCCACAAGGACAAGGCCTACGGCCGGGCGCGCAAGCTGTGCGAAAAGCTCAAGGAGAACATCCCGCGGCAGCTGTTCGAGATCCCGGTGCAGGCCGCGATTGGCGGCAAGATCATCGCGCGCGAGACCGTCAAGGCCCTGCGCAAGGACGTGCTCGCCAAGTGCTACGGCGGCGACATCACGCGCAAGAAGAAGCTGCTCGAAAAGCAAAAGGAAGGCAAGAAGAAAATGCGCCAGCTCGGCACGGTCCAGATCCCCACGGAGGCATTTCTCGCCGTGCTCAAGCTCGATGAATAAGGAGGAAGCAAAGCATGCTCGAATTCCGGTTTGACACCCAGCTGCTCATCGAGGGCCACGGCCTCGACGAGGACGCCATCCACGACTATATCCAGCGCAACATCGCGGGCGACTGCCTGCTGGCCGTTGGCGACGAGGATCTCATCAAGATCCACTTCCACACGAACACGCCCTGGAAGGTGCTCGAATACTGCGCGGGCCTGGGCGACATTCACGACGTCGTCATCGAAAACATGGAGCGTCAGGAAAACGGCCTGCACGGCTGATCTTCCGGACGCAAAACCCGGCAGAGCATTTGCTCTGCCGGGTTTTCCTTTTCGTATGCAGTTATTTGGCGTGGGCCTCCGCCACGAGCTTGCCCTGCACGAGGTAGCGCTGGTGATTGTCCCCACGGAAGCAGGTCGAGAGCGTCAGCACCCGGTCGCCCGGTTCGGGCCAGGCGTCGGTGCGGAAGTTGGACTGCAGGCTCTTTTGCGCCTGCACGCCGTCAAAATACGCCGTGAAATCGTCCGCATCCGCAAAATCGTGACACAGCAGCAGGTGCTCGTTCGAGTGCGGATAGGCCGCGAAGATCTCATAGACAAGCATCCGGTCCGGGAGATAGACATAGATGTAGCGGTGCGCCTCAAAGACCTCGGCATCCGAAAAGTCGTTGAGCTGGGCAAACATGCGTCCGTTGCGCAGGTTATGCCCGTAGAGCACGGTCATGGGATCGCTGAAGTCCTTTTGATTATAGTCCTGACTGAAGATGCTGCCGCCGCTGTAGTACGCGCCGTTTTCGCTGTGCTTGGAGTAATACTCCTGATCATCATCGCCGTCACGCTGGAGCACAGCGTAGCTGATGTCCGTATCCGGGATCGTCACCCAGGCGTAGATATCCGGGTTCATGGCCTGCAGCTCGTCGAAATCGACCGGAATCTTCACGCGTCCAAGCTGGAAGCTGCCGGCATCATCCGGGGCGTTGGTGCGCATCCGGTCGCCGAAGGACTGGCCCTGATAGTACTGAATGATGTACCACACGCACCACGCGCACGCACACAGCGCTGCAAGCGCCACAAGCACCAGCACACTGCGCACAAGGATCTTTTTCGTTTTCATCGTTCACCTCATAAAAACAAAAGCTCCATGATCGGATCATGGAGCTCTGTTATTGTCATTATGCCATCTTACTTGGCGCGAACCAGCTTTTTGCCGCAAAACAGCACCGCTCCGACCGCAGCAACGGCCGCCAGGATCACCCACAGGATGCTGAAGGATTCACCGGTCTGCGGAGAGGTCTTGCCGGAATCGGGATTGACGTCCGGATTCGTGTTGCCCTTCTCCGGGCTGGTAACATTGCTGGCAGCAAACGCCGTCGCCGACAGAGCAAACACAAGCACGAGTATCAAAAGAATGGCCACAAAATGCTTCATTGTGTAACTCCTCCATTCATAAACTTACAGCTTCTAATAGTAGCATAATTTTACACTGAAACGGTGTAAAATGCAAGGGTTATTTTCAAAAAATAACCGTTTTCAGTCAACCATCCACCGGCTCGTAGAAAATATCCAGGACCATCTCCAACAGCGCATCGGGATCGACCTGATACTCTGCGTGCTTCTGCGCGCCCATAACCGATGTGCCGGGAACGTTGACAATATCGCCTGAGAAATGCATCCCGCTTGCCTGCTGCGCCAGATAGACCATCATGGCGGTGTTGATGTTCGTCGTGATATTGCGCCGAACATCGTTATAGAGCGCCAGCACGCTCGCCGGGTCCTCCTTGACCTGCGCGAGCATCTTGTTCACCAGCGCGAGCACGATCACGGTTGACTTTTACGGAAAACCATCCTATTGTAACTACATATCCTTGCGTTTTCGGAGGTTTTGCCATGGACGATCCCAAAACTGCCGCCCGCTGGGTCAGCGCGTGGAGCACCAGCCCCATCGACGCGAGCCTGTCCGAGTCCGGCGTGCTCGACCGGCTCGGCGTGGCCGTGACGGATGTATCCGCGCGCACGGCCGTGCAGCTCACGGCCGGGGGCACGCACGTGCGCCTGACGCTCTCGAACATCTTCGGCGTGCTGCCGCTGCACGTGGCGGCCTGTACCATCGCCATCGGCGCAGACGATGCACGCGGCATTGACCCCGCCACGCTGCGCACCGTGACCTTCGGCGGGCAGACGCACGTGCGCATCGGCGCGGGAGAAAGCTGCACGTCCGACGCGGCCGCGCTGCCGGTCGCCGCCGGGCAGACGCTGGCCGTGACGGTCTTTTACCGCGGCATCAACGCCATGCGCACGATTGGACTCATCGGCGGATGCAGCCATGCCGAGCTCGGCAACTGCACGCGCCGCACTCTGCTGCACATGGCCGTGCCGATGCAGCACACGGCGGATTCCGGCGCGTATGAGGTCATCCCCGCGCTCACGGAGATCGACGTGCTGGCCGCGGCCGGGACGCATGCGTGCGTCATCTTCGGCGACTCGACCGTGGCAAACGAGCTGCCGCGCCTGCTGGCCGCGCGCCTGCGCGCCGATGGCATTGAAAACGTAAGCGTGACGCAGGCCGCCATCAAGGGCGACCGGCTGGTGGCCGACGGCGTGGGCCGCGCGGCAAAGCTGCTCGGCGGCGCGGGCGTAAAGCGCTTTGCGCGCGATGTGCTCGCGCAGGCGGGCGCGGACATGGTGCTCGTCAAGCTCGGCGCGAACGATCTCATCCACCCGCACTGCCAGAGCAAGCAGGGGCTGCTGACCCCGGTGACGTTCGCGCAGATGACGGCGGGCTACCGCGCACTTGCCGACATGGCCCACGCACAGGGCATGCGCATCTGGTTTTGCGAGCTCACGCCGTGGAAGGGCTACACGCGCAACCTCTTCGGCCGCGGGGACGACATTCAGTGGTCGCCGGAATATGACGCGCTGCGGCTGGAGCTCAACGCCTGGTTTCAGGGCGCGGACTGCCCCGCCGACGGGTACATCCCGCTCGACGCTCTGGCCGACCCCAACGATCCGGACGCGCTCGTCCCGGCCTACACGACCGACGGCGTGCACCACACCCCGGCCGGGCAGCGGGCGCTCGCCGCGCTGATCCCGGAAGACATCTTTGTGACATGAGACAGGAGGCAGTACCCAGGGCGATCATCCGCCCAGCAGCTGCGCACGACCTTGCGCGCATTGAAGAGATCTATGACGCGATCCACACGGCCGAGGAGGCCGGGAACGTCAGCATCGGCTGGGTGCGCGGCGTGTACCCGACGCGCGCGACCGCACAGGCCGCGCTGGACGCCGGCGAGCTGTTCGTGCTGGAGAGCGACGGCACTGTCTATGCCGCCGGGCGCATCAACCGCGAACAGGTGCCGGTGTATGCCGAGGTGCCGTGGGCGCACGACGCAGCGCCGGAGCAGGTGCTCGTGCTGCACACGCTCGTCGTTGACCCGGCGGCCGCCGGGCACGGCTACGGCACGCAGTTCGTGCGTTTTTATGAACAATACGCCTGGGAGCACGGCTGCCCGGAGCTGCGCATCGACACGAACGCGAAAAACGCCAACGCCCGCCGGCTCTACGCCTATCTCGGCTACCGCGAGGCCGGGATAGTACCGTGCACGTTCAACGGCATCGACGGCGTCGCGCTCGTGTGCCTGGAAAAGTGGCTGGGCAGCGAACCATAACGGCGAGACCGTATAAAGAAAACCGCAGGCCCCGGAGCGCGCTCCGGGGCCTGCGGTTTTTGGATCTTGGCGCTCACGGCGTGGGGCTGCCGCCGCACAGCCGTTCATAGCCGGTGCGGTAAGCCCCGCTGAGGATCTCCTCCCACCAGGGACGGTTGGCGAGATACCAGTCGATCGTCCGGCCAATGCCGTCGGCAAAGCGCGTCTCCGGCAGCCAGCCGAGCTCCGTGTGGATCTTCGTGGGGTCGATGGCATAGCGCAGGTCGTGCCCCTGCCGGTCGGCGACGTAGGTGATGAGGCGCTCGGGCTTGCCGAGCTTGCGGCAGATCAGGCGCACGATGTCGATGTTGCGCATCTCGTTGTGGCCGCCGATGTTGTACACCTCGCCGATGCGGCCGTGGTTGACCACAAGGTCGATGGCCCGGCAGTGGTCGCCGACATACAGCCAGTCGCGCACGTTCAGCCCCCGGCCGTACACCGGCAGCGGCCGGTCCGCGAGGGCATTTACGATCATGAGCGGGATGAGCTTTTCCGGGAACTGATACGGCCCGTAGTTATTCGAGCAGCGCGAGATCGTGACCGGCAGGCCGTACGTGCGCCCGTACGCCCCCGCCAACAGATCGGCCGCGGCCTTGGAGCTGCTGTAGGGTGAGCTGGTGTGCAGCGGTGTCTGCTCGGTGAACAGCAGATCCGGCCGGTCGAGCGGCAAGTCGCCGTAGACCTCGTCGGTCGAGACCTGATGAAAGCGCACATTGCCGTATTTGCGGCAGGCGTCCATGAGCACGGACGTGCCGATGATGTTCGTCTGCAGAAACAGCGACGGGTCGGCGATCGAGCGGTCGACATGGCTCTCGGCCGCGAAGTTCACGACCACGTCGGGATGTTCTTCTTCAAACAGGCCGTAGACCGCCTCCCGGTCGCAGATGTCCACCTTGGCAAAGCGGAAGTTCGGCTGCCCGAGCAGCGGCGCGAGCGTAGAGAGATTGCCGGCATAGGTGAGCTTGTCGATGCACACGAGTCGGTCGTCCGGGTAGTGCCCGCGCAGATAAAACAGGTAGTTTGCGCCGATGAAGCCGGCGCCGCCCGTGACAAATCTAGTCATGTATCTCCCTCTCAAACACAAGTTTGTCCTCCGCGACCGCGCGCAGGTGCGTGCCGTAGGGCGAGTGGTCATAGCGCGCAGCGGCGGCCAACAGCTGCGTCTTCGTGAGCCAGCCCATGTGATAGGCCACCTCTTCCGGCGCGGAAATGATCACGTCCTGGCGGTTCTGCACTGTCTGGACAAAGACCGCCGCGTCCATGAGGCTCTCGACCGTGCCGGTGTCGAGCCAGGCAAACCCGCGGCCGAGCAGCTGCACCTTCAGCCGGTCGGCATCAAGATAGAGCCGGTTGAGATCCGTGATCTCCAGCTCGCCGCGCGCGGACGGGCGCACCTGCCGTGCCATGTCCACGACGCGGTTGTCGTAAAAATACAGGCCCGTGACGCAGTAGTTCGAGCGTGGGTGCGCCGGCTTTTCCTCCACGGACAGCACGCGCTTGTCCTGGTCAAACTCCACAACGCCGAAGCGCTCCGGGTCTTTGACGTGGTAGCCGAAGATCGTGGCATAGCCCGCCTCGGCATTTGCGACCGCCTCGCACAGGTTGCTGCGAAAGCGGTTGCCGTAGAAAATATTGTCGCCGAGGATCATGGCGCACGTGTCGCCGCCGATGAAGTCTGCCCCGATCAGAAACGCCTGCGCGAGCCCGTCCGGGTGCGGCTGCACCGCGTAGGACAGGCGGATGCCGAACTGGCTGCCGTCGCCGAGCAGGCGCTCGAAACGCGGCGTGTCCTCCGGCGTGGAGATGATGAGAATGTCGCGGATGCCCGCGAGCATGAGCGTCGAGAGCGGGTAATAGATCATGGGCTTGTCGTACACGGGCAGCAGTTGCTTGGACGTGACCCGCGTGAGCGGGTACAGCCGCGTGCCGGAGCCACCGGCGAGGATGATGCCTTTCATCGTCTGCGCCTCCCTTTTCAGTCTCTGCGGTACAGGTCGCGGGTGTATACCTTCTCCGGCACGTCGTCGAGCGCGGACTCGGTGCGGTTGGCAACGATCACGGCCGCCATGCGCTTGAATTCCGTCAGCGACGCGATCACCGGCAGGCCGTCGAAGGCGGCCGCCTTGAGCGTCGGCTCATAGATGACAACGCTCGCGCCCGCGCGGCGCAGCCGCTCGATAACGCCGCGGATGCTCGACTCGCGGAAATTGTCGGAGTCCGCCTTCATCGTCAGGCGGTACACGCCGACGACGCCGCCCGCCGCCCTTTGCAGGATCTGACGGGCGATGTGATCCTTACGCTCGTCATTGGCCGTGACGGCGGCGCTGATGATGCGGTTGGGAATGTCGCCGAAGTTCGCCACCAGCTGGCGCGTGTCCTTCGGCAGGCAGTAGCCGCCGTAGCCGAACGAGGGGTTGTTGTAGTGCGCGCCGATGCGCGGGTCAAGGCACACGCCGTCGATGACCTGGCGCGTGTCGAGCCCCTTGAGCTCGCAGTAGGTGTCGAGCTCGTTAAAATAGCTCACGCGCACGGCGAGATACGTATTGGCAAAGAGCTTGATGGCCTCGGCCTCCGTCGCGTTCGGGTAGAGCGTGGGGATGTCGCGCTCCGCCGCGCCCTGCTGCAGCAGAGACGCGAACCGGCGCGCGTCCGCCTCCGTCGCCGTGCCGCCGTGCGGGCGGCCGACCACGATGCGGCTCGGGTGCAGGTTATCATACAGCGCCCTGCCCTCGCGCAGAAACTCCGGCGAGAACAGCAGCCGCGCGCAGCAAAACCTGCCCACGATGCGCTCCGTATAGCCAACCGGCACCGTGGACTTGATGACCACGAGTGCGCCGGGGTTGACCCGGCCGACGAGCGTGAGCACCGCCTCGACGGTCGAGGTGTTGAAGAGGTTGCGCTCGGGGTCATAGTCCGTCGGCGTGGCAATGACGACCACGTCGGCCGCGCGGTAGGCCCGCTCGGCGTCCACGGTCGCCGTGAGCGTCAGCGGCTTCGTGCGCAGGAAGTCTGTGATCTCGGCGTCGACGATCGGCGAGACGCCGCGGTTGATCTGTTCGGCTTTGGCGGGGGTCGTGGTCACGGCGGTGACGGCGTTGTGCTGCGCGAGCAGCACCGCCTGCGCCAGGCCGACATAGCCCACACCGGCTACGGTGATGTTCATAGGCATTCTCCGGTTTCTCAAATCATGCATGGGTCACAACGCGGCCGGGACAGCTGCCCCGGCCGCAGAAAAAAGCAGATGATCGCATCAGCGGTTTTCCTCCATCTCCACCGGCAGGCTGGTGAGGTAGCGCCGCAGCATGTCGAAGGCGTGGTTGGCCGCCGCGTGCTTGATGCGCACGCGCCCCCACTTGTCCTTGTGCAGCGTGCGGTGGAACGTGCCGTCCGGCGTGGCGAGGGCCACGAAGAGCGTGCCGACGGTGTGCACACCGTCGCCGTCCGGGCCGGCAAGGCCCGTGATGCTCAGGCCGAGGTCCGTGCCGAAAGCGGCGCGCACATGCTCGGCCATCGCGGCCGCGACCTCGGAGCTGACGGCGCCGCAGCGCGCGATGAGCGCGGGGTCGACATCCAGCAGGCGGGTCTTGGTCTCGTCGTTATAGGCGATGATGCCGCCGGCAAACACGGCCGACGCACCCGGCACATTCGTGAGCAGGTCGCCGAGCAGGCCGCCGGTGCAGCTGTCGGCCACGGCAATGGTCTTGTGCTGCGCGAGCAGGAGCTCAGCCGCGCACGTCTCGATATTCGGCGTGTCGACGCCGTAGGCAAAGGCGCCGAGCTCGCGCTGCACGCGCGCGAGGCACGGGGCGATCATGGTCTCGGCCTCGGCCTCCGTGGCAGCCTTGGCCGTGACGCGCACGAGGCACTCGCCCTCCTTGGCATAGGGCGCGAGCGTCGGATTTTGCATCTCGTTCATGAGATCGCGCAGCTGGTACTCCATCGTGCCCTCGCCGATGCCGAAGATCTTGACGCTGTGCGAGACGATGATCCCATCCCCGCGCGCGGCGAGAAACGGGCGCACGCGGTAGCGCAGCAGCGGCTCACACTCCAGCGGCGGGCCGGGCAGCATGATGACGAGACAGCCGTCGGCCTCAAACGCGCAGGCCGGGGCTGTGCCCCAGTCGTTTTGCAGCACGGTGCAGCCGCGCGGCAGCATGACCTGCTGCAGGTGATTTTCCGTCATGTAGGTGTGACGCTCGCGGTACAGGCCGCGCAGGCGCTCCTCCTCGGCCTTGTTGAGCTCGAGCGGGATGCCGAACGCGCCGGCCACGACCTCCTTGGTCAGGTCGTCGCACGTCGGGCCGAGACCGCCGGTCGTGATGATGAGGTCGGCGCGCGTGCGGGCAAGCTGCACCGCCTGCTCGAGCCGCGCGCGGTTATCGCCGACGACGGTCTGCCAGTAGACGTTGATGCCCAGCTCCGAGAGCAGGCGCGCGACCGCGGCCGCGTCGGTATTGATGGTGTCGCCGAGGAGCAGTTCGGTGCCGACGGCAATGAGTTCTGCATTCATAAATCGATCCGGATCCTTTCAATTCCGTCCACTGCCTCGTGCACGAGCGCGTCGATGTCGAGCGCGGACTCCGCCTCCGCGACCTCCGCCACGGTCGGGCGGGTCTTGGGGTGGCGCGGGGTGAAGACCGTGCAGCAATCCTCATACGGGAGGATGGATGTGTCAAATGTGCCGATCTCGCGCGCAATCTTCACGATATCGCGCTTGTCCATGCCGATGAGCGGCTGGAGCACGGGCAAGTGCGTCACGTCCTGCGTGCAGGCCATGGCCTCCATGGTCTGGCTGGCGACCTGGCCGAGATTTTCGCCGGTGACGATGGCCTTGCACTCGTTGTGCGCGGCGATGTCCTCGGCGATGCGCATCATGAACCGGCGCATAATGAGCGTGAAGTATTCCTCCGGGCAGGCGCGGCGGATCTCCTCCTGGATGTGCGTGAAGGGCACAATCTGCAGCGTCATGCGGCCGGTGTAGGCCGTGAGCTCTTTGGCCAGCGAGAGAACCTTCTCCTTGGCGAGCTCCGACGTGTACGGGAAGGAGAAAAAGTGCACGGGGACGAGGCGCACGCCGCGCTTTGCGATCATGTACGAGGACACGGGGCTGTCGATGCCGCCGGACAGCAGCGTCACGGCCGCGCCGTTGCAGCCGACGGGCATGCCGCCCGCCGCCTCGACGGCCTGCGCGTGGACATACGCCGCCTGCTCGCGCACCTCAAGGCGCACGGTCAGCTCCGGGTCGTGCACGTCGACGACCGTATTGGGAAACGCCTCGGCGAGCTCGCCGCCGACATACTGCGACAGCTCGATGCTCGTCATGGGAAAGCGCTTGTCCGAGCGCTTGGTCTCCACCTTGAAGCTGTGCGCCGCCGTCATCGCGTCGTGCAGGTACGACTTGGCAAGCGCCGTGATGGCGTCCTTGTCCTTCTCGCAGGCGGCCGCGCGCGTGATCGTTGCAATGCCGAACACCTTACGCACGGCGTCATACGCCGCGTCGAGGTCAGCCGCGTCGTCGGCGGCCTCGATGTACAGCGCCGACTGCAGATATGTCACGCGGAAGTGGCCGATGGGTTTGAGCCGGCGCTTGACGTTTGCGACCAGCCTCTCTTCAAAATAGTGCTTGTTGAGGCCCTTGAGAAAAATTTCTCCGGGCTTACAGAGCAGCAGATCCTTCATAAATCGTTCGTTCCTTTTCTTTCAGGATATCACAGGCAGCGCTCGATGAGCGTGATGAACATGCCGATCGACCATGCGCCGAGCCACACGAGCAGCAGGCACACGAGCACGCCGAGAATGAGCCCGATGAGCGAGCAGACATAGCCGACGGTGCGCGGCGTGCCGTTGAAGCCGAGGCTCTTGGCGCGGGAGGCATAGATCAGGCCGATGATGCCCGTGACGATCGAGCCGAGCGCCGTGTAGCCGAAGATGAGCAGCGCGCACGAGACGATGCCGAGCACCATGGCGACGGTAGCCTCATGCTTGCCGGGCTGCGGGCCGGGCGGCTGATACCAGTTGGGGTTGTAGTTGTAGTTATTGTTGTACATGAGGAAGCTCCCTTCTGTCGGGCCGGGCTCACGGCTCGGCGACGGAAAAGTCATACGTGCGGTACTGGATGGCCTCGGCCAGGTGCGCAAGGCCGATGGTCTGCGCCCCGTCGAGATCGGCGATCGTGCGCGCGACGCGCAGGATGCGGTCATAGCTGCGGGCGGTGAGGGCCATGCTGTCAAACGCCTGGTGCATGAGCTGCTCGCACTCGGGCGAGAGCGCGCAAAACTCCGCGAGCGCACGCGGGCCCATGTGGGCGTTCGTCGTGGTGGTGTCGTCCCCGTAGCGGGCGCGCTGCACGGCGCGGGCGGCGTTGACGCGCGCGCGGATGGCGCGCGACGGCTCTCCGGCCGAGGGCTCGGTGAGCTCGTCGAACTCCAGCGCCGGGACCTCGACGATGATGTCGATGCGGTCGAGCAGCGGACCGGACACGCGCGCATGGTAACGGCGCACGTCGCGCGGCGAGCAGCGGCAGCGGCCAGAAGGATGCCCATACCAGCCGCACTTGCAGGGGTTCATGGCGCACACGAGCATGAAGCGGCTCGGATACGTCACGGAGCCGGTCGCGCGCGAGATGGTGATGCTGCCGTCCTCGAGCGGCTGGCGCATCGTCTCGAGCACGGCGGGCGAAAACTCCGGCAGCTCGTCGAGAAAGAGCACGCCGTTATTCGCCAGACTCATCTCGCCCGGCTGCAGCGCGCTGCCGCCGCCGGACATGGCGACGTTCGACACCGTGTGGTGCGGCGCGCGAAACGGCCGGGTACGCACGACGGGGTCATCCGGCGTCGTGAGGCCGAGGACGGAATAGACCTGCGTGGTCTCGATCATTTCGGCGCGGTTCATCGCGGGCAGGATGGTCGGCAGGCGCTTGGCGAGCATGGACTTGCCCGCGCCCGGCGGGCCGATGAGCAGGATGTTGTGCCCGCCGGCGGCGGCCACCTCGAGCGCGCGCTTGACGTTCTCCTGCGCCTTGACCTCGGCAAAATCGACCGGGAAGCGCGGCTCGGTCTCGAGCCGCGGCGCTGTCTTTGGCGCGATGCGCCTGTCTCCGCGCAGATGGTGCACGAGTTGGGCGATGTTCTCGACCGGGTAGACGGTCACATGGTCGGCAAAGGCGGCCTCGGCCGCGTTGCCCGCCGGGACATAGAGCTCCTTGAGGCCGATCTGCTCGGCCGCGAGCGCCATCGTGAGCGCGCCGGTGACAGGGCGCACCTCCCCCGCGAGGCTGACCTCGCCGAGAAACGCCGCCGTGGCCGGCGGCTGGCGGATCTCCCCCGTGGCGCACAGGATGCCCAGCAGCACCGGCAGGTCATAGAGCGTGCCGGCCTTGCGCGTGTCCGCCGGGGCGAGGTTCACCGTCAGGCGGCTGACCGGGAACTTCATGCCGTTGGTCTTGATGGCACTGCGCACGCGCTCGCGCGCCTCCTTGACGGCCGCATCCGGCAGGCCGACGATATCAAACCCCGGCAGGCCGTTGGACACGTGGCACTCCACGCTGACCGCGTAGCCGGTCACGCCCCGGCAGCCGAGGGACTGGATTTTGGACAGCAAGCCGCTCGCCTTCTTTCACGGACGAGCCCCGGCCGAACGCCGGGGCACCGTCGCATCGTTTTGGGTCACGCTTCGGTATCGGGCTCCGTGTCGCCGACGACGGCGATGTGCAGCTCCTCAAGCTGGTGCGGCTCGACGGTGCCGGGCGCGCCCATCATGACGTCCTGCGCGTTCTTGTTCATCGGGAACGGAATGATCTCGCGGATGCAGTCCTCGCCGGCGAGGAGCATGACCATGCGGTCCACGCCCGGGGCGATGCCGGCGTGCGGGGGCGCACCGTAGCAGAAGGCGTTGTACATGGCCGGGAACTTGGCCTTGACATCGTCCTCGCCGAGGCGCACAAGCTCGAACGCCTTGACCATGATCTCGGGGTCGTGATTGCGCACCGCGCCGGAGCTGAGCTCGACGCCGTTGCACACGAGGTCGTACTGGTAGGCGTAGATGTCGAGCGGGTCGACCTCGCCGCGCTCGGCCTTTTCGAGGATCTCGAGGCCGCCGTTCGGCATCGAGAACGGGTTGTGGCAGAACTCCAGCTCGCCGGATTCCTCGCCGATCTCGTACATCGGGAAGTCGACGATCCAGCAAAATTCGTACCGCTCCCTGTCCATGTGGCCCGGCACGGCCGTGCCGAGCTTTGTGCGCAGCACGCCCGCCGCCTTCTGCGCGGCGGTCTTTTTGCCGGCCGTCACGCCGACGAAGCAGCCCGGCTTCAGGCCGAGGGCCGCGGTGATCTCCGCCGTCTTGTCCGTGAGAAATTTGGCGATGCCGCCGGCGAAGCTGCCCTGCTCGTCGACCTTGAACCAGTAGGGCTTGCTGCCGGCCTGTACCTCCACGTCGGCGCAGAGCTTGTCAATGGCCTTGCGCGCCATGGCGCAGTCGGGCACGACGACGGCCTTGACCGTGTTGCCCGCGGCAAAGGGCGCAAACTCGCTGCCGGCGACGAGCGCCGTCATGTCCTGCACGGTGAGGTCGATGCGCAGGTCGGGCTTATCAGAGCCGTAGGTCTCCATCGCATCACGATAGGAGATGCGGCGGAAGGGCGCCTCGGACGCAATGTTGTACTTGCCGTACTTGGCGAAGATCGGCGGGAGCACGTCCTCGAGCACGGCAAAGACGTCGTCCTGCGTGGCGAAGGCCATCTCCATGTCGAGCTGGTAGAACTCGCCGGGGCTGCGGTCACCGCGGGCGTCCTCGTCGCGGAAGCACGGGGCGATCTGGAAATAGCGGTCGAAGCCCGCCGTCATGAGCAGCTGCTTGAACTGCTGCGGCGCCTGCGGCAGCGCGTAGAACTTGCCGGGGTGCTTGCGCGCGGGCACGAGATAGTCGCGCGCGCCCTCGGGGCTGGAGGCCGTGAGGATGGGCGTCGTGATCTCGAGGAAGCCGTGCTCGGTCATGGCGGCGCGCAGCGCGGCCACCACCTGGCAGCGGAGGATGATGTTTTTCTTCACGGCGGGGTTGCGCAGGTCGAGATAGCGGTACTTCAGGCGCAGCGCCTCGTCGGCGTCGCGGCTGCGGTTGATCTCGAACGGCAGCTCGTTGTAGCGGCAGCGGCCGAGCACCTCGATCTTCGTGGGCACGACCTCAATGTCGCCGGTGGGCAGCTTGGGGTTTTTGCTCGCGCGCTCGCGCACGGTGCCCTCCACGGCGATGGTGGACTCCTTGTTGAGCGACTTGACGACCTTCATCATGTCCTCGGTCTCAATGACGACCTGGGTCGTGCCGTAAAAATCGCGGACGACAACGAAGGCAAAATTCTGCCCGACCTCGCGGACATTTTCCATCCAGCCGACGATGCGGACCTGCTCGCCGGCATTTTCGAGCCGCAGCTCGTTGCAAGTGTGTGTGCGGGACTGAAACATACTCCTGATTCCCTTTCTTTCTATCGAATATCGCCTCCGGCGGTGCGGCGGCGGTGGGTTTACCGGGTCACGGCTCGCGCAAAATTGCGCCGGCGCTGCGGCGGGCGATCTCCGCGCGGATGGTCTCGAGCGCGGCGGCGCTCGTCACGGCCTCCTGCACGCCAGTGGCCATGTTCTTGAGCGCGCAGACGTGCTGCGCGACCTCATCCTCACCGAGGAAGATCACAAACGGGATGCCGAGCTTGTCGGCATAGCCGATCTTGGCCTTGAACTTCTTCTTCTCGCTGTAGATCTGCACGCGCAGGCCGCCGGCGCGCAGTTCGGACGCCAGCGCCACGGCCGCGGACAGGTCGTCCGTCATCGGCAGGATGAGCACATCCGCCGGCGCGGTGAGCACGGCGTCGGAGATCATGTTCTGCTCCTGCAGGATGTAAAACAGGCGCGTCAGGCCGATGGAGATGCCGACGCCGGGCAGGGACTTGTTCGTATAGTACCCCGCGAGGTCGTCGTAGCGCCCGCCGGAGCAGATGCTGCCGACCTCGGGATGGTCGAGCAGGACGGTCTCGTACACCGTGCCGGTGTAGTAATCGAGGCCGCGCGCGATCGTGAGGTCGAGCTCGAAGTTCTCCTCCGGGACGCCGAACGCGGGCAGGTAGCCCACGACGGTGCGCAGTTCGTCGAGGCCGGTATCGAATGTCTCGTTCCGGCCGCGGTACTGCTCGAGAAAGGCGAGCTTATCCGCGCTCGTGCCCGGGCAGGCGATGAAGCGCAGGATCTCGTCCGCGTTTTCGCCCGTGACGCCGCAGGTGTCGGTGAGCAGCTCGCGCACCTTGTCCGCGCCGATCTTGTCGAGCTTGTCGATGGTGCGCAGCACATCGCCCGCCTGCTCGCTCAGGCCGAGGATGGCGAAAAAGCCGTTGAGCACCTTGCGGTTGTTCACGCGGATGCGAAAGCGGTGCAGGCCCAGGCGCGTGAATGTGTCGTAGATGATGGCCGGGATCTCGGCCTCGTTCAAAATATCGAGCGCACCGTCGCCGATGATGTCGATATCCGCCTGATAAAACTCGCGGAAGCGGCCGCGCTGCGCGCGCTCGCCGCGCCAGACCTTGCCGATCTGATAGCGGCGGAACGGGAACGTGAGCTGGCCGTAATTGGCCGCGACGTACTTCGCCAGCGGCACCGTGAGGTCAAAACGCAGGGCGAGGTCGCTGTCGCCCTTCGTGAAACGGTAGATCTGCTTTTCCGTCTCGCCGCCGCCCTTGGCCAGCAGCACCTCGGCCGCCTCGATGGCGGGCGTGTCGAGCGGGGTGAAGCCGTAGCGGGCGTAGGTCTCGGCCAGAACGGCGCGCATTTTGTCCATCTGCACCTGCTTGTCCGGCGGCAGCTCCATGAAGCCGGACAGGGTGCGGGGTTTGATCTTGTCCATGGTGATGATGATTCCTTTCGGGCTTACAATTTCTTTTTCGGGTTGACGATGTCGCGCCAGTCGAGGTCGCCGCGGCTCAGGCCCAGAATGAGCACCTCGGCCGTGGCCACGTTGCTGGCAAACGGGATCTGCCGCTGGTCGCACAGGCGCGCCATGCGGTTGACCTCGTCAAAATGGCCGCTCTCGGCGTCGCAGAAAAACAGCACGAGGTCGATCTCGTTATAGCTGATGCGCGCATCGAGCTGCTGGCAGCCCTGCGCCGAGTGCAGGTAGGTGCGGACCTTCAGGCCGGTGGCTTCGGAGATGAGCCGCCCAGTCGTAAACGTCGAGCTCAGGTCGTGCTTGGCCAAAATGCCGCAGTATGCGATGCAGAACTGGACCATGAGTTCCTTCTTGCCGTCGTCAGCGATGAGTGCAATGTTCATATGGATAACTCCTCTCTGTCTGGTCAGGGGCCGTCACTGCAGCAGCGAGAGCTCGCTCTCGGGGGCGGTATCGACGGTCTTGACGGTAAAATATGCGTCGAGAAAATCGCGCGCAATGGACGCGATGGAAGCGCCGGCGCTGCCGTGCTCCACGACGACCGCCACGGCGACCTTGGGATTGTCATACGGTGCATAGCAGATGAAAATGGCATTGTTGACCTGGTTGTCGCCGAGCTGGGCGGTGCCGGTCTTGGCGGCGACCTTCACGCCGTAGTCGCCGAAGGTCTCATACGCGCTGCCGGCGCGGTCATTGGCGACGAGGTACATGCCCTTTTGCACAGCGGCCCAGTTATAGTCGCTGGTCTCGACGGCGCTGAGTACCTCGGCCTGATTTTCGTAAATGAGCTCGCTGCCGTCGTAGCTGCGCACGGACTTCAGGATGGACGCGCTGTGGCGCGTGCCGCCGTTTGCGATCGTGGCGCAGTACTCCGCCAGCTGCAGCGGCGTGAACAGGCTGTATGACTGGCCGATGGCCGCCTGCAGCGAGTCGCCGACGTACCAGTTCGTGTTCTCGAGCTTTTTCTTCACGGCCTCCGTGGCCATCTGGCCGGTGCTCTCCGGCAGCTCGATGCCGGTGTGCTCGCCGAGACCGAAGGCCGCGGCATAGCGCGCGAGCGTGTCGATCGGCAGACTGTCGCCGACGGTGTAGAAGAAGATGTTGCACGAGTCGCGGATGGCCTCGGTGACATTGTCATTGCCGTGCGTCGCGCCGGACGAGGCGATCCAGCACTTGGGGGCGTAGCCGGTGTCCTCATACTTGCGGAACGTGCCGGTGCACTGGATGCGCGTGCCGGTGGTGATGACACCCTCGGTCAGGCCGGCGATGGCCGTGCAGGGCTTGAACGTCGAGCCGGGAGAATACTGGCCGAGCAGCGCACGGTTGAACAGCGGCTCGTTCTCGGCATCCTTGACGGCGTCGTAGCTCTCCTGACTCTGAAAGAGCGTCTGCAGGTCGAACGTCGGATAGTTGGCGATGGCCAGCGGCTGGCCGGTGGCGACATCGACCGCCACGAGCGCGCCGCCGCCGACGGCATCGCTGGTTTCCGTCGACTTGGACTTCATGTTCTCGATGCCTCTGGTCAGCGACTGCTCGGCCGCCGCCTGCAGATCGAGGTCGATCGTGAGGCTGACCTGATCGCCCGGCTCCGGCTCTTTGGTGTACGTCGTGCCGGTGACGGTGCCGGATGCGTTTTTCGTCACGATGGCCGTGCCGTTCGTGCCGTGGAGGTATTTCTCAAAGGCGAGCTCGGCCCCGTCCTTGCCGACGGTCGCGCTCATGGGGTAGCCCTGGGTCTTATAGGTCGTGTATTCCTCGGCGTTCATCTTGCCCGTGTAGCCGAGCAGGTGCGCCGCGAGATTCGTGTGGTACTGGCGCGTATAGGACACCGTGACCTCGAAGCCGGGGACATTATTTTCCTTCAGCGACGTGATGAGCTCCATGCTCGCGTCCTGAACGAAGACATAGTCCGGCAGGTAGAGCTTGTCGATATAGCGCGTCTTGATCGAGTAGCGCAGGCCGGCGATGATGCGCATATCGGCCGCGGAATAGTTGTTGTTGATCTCAAACTTTTCGCGGCAGTAGCTCATGAGCTCCACGGCCGTGGCCTCCTCGTCGAGGCCGGCGTATTTGAGGAAGCCCTTGAGCTGGGTGCGCTGCGTGTCGTTCATGTCCGTGTACTCGAACGGGGGCTTGGCCGTGACCGGCAGCTCGTCGACATACGTGTCGCCGCAGGCGGCGACGGTGCGCGCCATCTGCAGGAGGATGCCGTTCGGATCGTCCTGCTCGAAGAGGTCGTCGGGATTGAAGACGAGGTTATTGCAGCTTGTGTTCGACACGAGCACGTGGCCGTAGCGGTCGAGGATGCTGCCGCGCGCGGCCTCCACGGTCTGGGAGCTGGCGACGCTGTTGCGGTTTTCCTCATAATACGCCTTGCCGTCGACGATCTGCAGCTTATAGAGCGCGACGACGAACACGATCACGAGCAGCATAAGGATGCACGCGAGCGCGGTGACGCGGCCGGGTTTGATGGGTTTTTCCATGGCGAAGATCCTTTCGGGGTCGGGCGCGCTGACAGGCTCAGCGCAGGGCACGCCGGCGGTGAAACGCACGGCTGATATAGTAATACGGGATGGCGAGCGGCAGCGAGAGCACGCTCTGCCCCAGCGCCACGGCCAGCAGCCGCCAGAACGACGCGCCGTGGAAGATCCACAGGCGGAACATCTGGCAGAAGGCCGTGAGCAGAAACGCAGCCAGGCACGTCACGAGAAACGGCAGCAGGCTGTTGTTGATGAGATACTCCGCGAGCATACCGGCGCCGAAGCCGATGACCGCGAAGAGCACGGCGAAGAGCATCCCCGTGCCGGGGTAGCCCATGGCGCCAAAATAGCCCGCGATGAGGCCGAACACCGCGCCCCACGTGCCGCCCTCGAACACGCCGACCGCCACAACGACTGCCGGCACGAACATGGCGTGCACGCCGAAGAGCGCAATGTGCGCAAAGACCGTGTTCTGCAGCAGGAGCGTCACGGCCATGTACAGCGCGCACCAGAGCACGCGGTGTACCTTATCCTTGTTGATGAGATCGGCCCACATGTCAGCTCACCACGTCAAAGTCTTTGATGACGAACACCTGCAGCAGCTCGCCGAGGTCACACGCGGGTGTGATGACGCCGTAGGTCTGCTGGCCGCCGGCCTCGGTGCGCACGTCCGTGATCGTGCCGACAACGAGGCCCGCCGGGAACGCGCCGCCCTTGCCGGACGTGAGCACGGTGTCGCCGGTGAAGATGCTCATGCCCTCGGCCAGATAGCCGAAGCGGACGCAGCCCTGCTGCATGAGCGTGAAGTCGCCGAGGACCATGGCCGTCGCGCCGCTGCCGCTGACATAGCCGCCGACGCTCATATCCACGTCGATGACCGTGCGCACGGTCGCCCAGGTGCTGCCGGTCTCGATGACCTGACCGACGAGCGCGCCGGACTCGTTCATGACGCAGTCGCCGACCTCGATGCCGCTGTCGCTGCCCTTGCTGAGCGTGAGCGTGCTCGACCAGTTCGACGCGCCATAGGACACGACGTTCGCAGGTTCGAGCTCAAAGTCCGTGTGCCGCTGCGTGAAGCCCAGCAGGTCACGATAGCGCTCGTTTTCCGCGATCGCCTCCTGCCCTTCACGCGCCTGCGCCTGGGCCTCGGCCAGCTGCGTGCGCAGCTGCTCGTTTTCGGCCTGGAGCTGGTCATATTTATAAATGTAGCCGTAGATGCTCTCGAGCCACTGCGCCGTGACGGTCGCGGCCTTCTGCAGCGGCGCGCGCACGATGCCGTCGAGATTCGTGAGGAATCCCGCCTTGCCGCCGAGCGCCCCGGCGATCAGCGCGAGCACGAGCACGACCGCGACCACGATCGCGCCGACGCGCGCGCCTTTCTTTTTCAGATACGTTTTCCAGTTCAAAGCAGCTCGACTCCCAGTTCGTTCAGCAGTTGTCCCAGCCTGCACAGCGGCAGGCCCATCACGTTGAAATAATCGCCGTCCAGATGCGCGACGAACAGTGCGCCGCGGCCCTGAATGCCGTAGGCGCCGGCCTTGTCCATCGGCTCGCCGGTGGCGATGTAGCGCTCGATCTCCCCGGACGTGAGGGGGCGAAAGCGCACGGCCGTGCGCTCGGCCGCCTGCCGCAGCTCGCCGCCGCGCAGCACGGCGACGCCGGTGTAGACGATGTGCTCGCGCCCGGAAAGGGCCGTGAGCATGCGCACAGCGTCGTCATGATCTCGCGGCTTGCCGAGGATGGCGCCGTCGAGATAGACGATCGTGTCCGCCGCGATAATGATGTCCTCCGGCGCGCAGGTCTGCGCGACCTCCTGCGCCTTGTGCAGGGACAGTTCGCGCACGGTCTGCTCCGGGCCGGCGCCCGGCGTCGCGCGCTCAGGGCCCTTTGCCGGCCGGATCGTCAGATCCGGCACGCCGAGCATCTCCAGCAGCTCCCGCCGGCGCGGGGAGCCGGAGGCTAGAATCCAGTTCATGGTCGTTCCTCCCGGGCGGGTCATTCCACGCCCCGATAATACAGGCCGCGGGTCAGCCCGTTCGGGCGATAATCCGTCAGGCCCAGATAGCTCTGCGTGACCGCGACGCACTCACGCGGCGTCTCGGTCGTGAACATGAGGCGCACGCCCCAGAGACCCGCCGTTTCATAGTCCTCATGCTTGTCGGCGAGGTAGAGCTTGTGCGCGTTGAAGATCTGGTTGCGGTGGCCGAACGCCGGCAGCACCGGGAACAGCGCCCCGCGCCGGTCGGCCAGATTGTTGGGCACGCTGCAGTTGCAGCGGCCCGCGCTGTTGCGGATGATGCACTGCTCGGTGATCATGCACGGCAGGCGGCCGTAGACGATCATCTCCGTGTCGATGCTCTTGGCAAGGTCGCGGATCTGCGCCACGCGCAGCTCGAACGACGCCGTCGCGCTCACGAGACCGGCCTGCTGCAGCACTTCCTCCGTGAAGGAGTTAAAGACATTGAGTCCAAAGTCGCCGCGCACGCGCATCCCCGCGCGGCGGGCGAAGAAGATATGGCCCATGTTGCCGACGAGCGCTTCCTGCACGCCGTTTTCGGCGGCGCGAGAGAGCATGGCGTGCATGTCCTCGGCCTGATCGTCCGTGATGACGCGCGGCAGCACCGCCGCGACCTGCGCCCCCTGCTCCAGAAACGGAGCGAGACGCGGAAAATCACTGTCGAGGATCTCGACCGGCACATATACATACGCCGGGTGCAGCGCGGCAAGCTCCTGCGTGAGCTGCTCGGCCTGATGCACCTGCACGATGAGCGCGGGGTCGGCAAAATAGCGCTTGCCCTCCGGACGCGGCAGCAGCGGCAGACTCCGCCGCTCGGGCAGGGCCGCGCGCTCCTCCTTCAGGCCGGTGATGAGCCGGCGGCGCAGGTCGTTGACGGCGGCCGCCGGAAGATAGAGATCCGGGTCGATGCGGCTCTCGGTGCCGGTGGAATAATAGGGCGTGCCGCCCGTTTTGGCAAACTGGTCGGCGAGGCTCTGCGCGGTCAGCGGCGCGCGCTGCGCGGGCTCCGGCACGGGGCCGGTGAGCACGGCGCGGTGGCCTTCCTCGTCCATGACGGCGGCCATGACCGGCTCGCCGGTCTGCACCTTGGCATAAAACTTCACGGGCACGCGGCGGCGCTCGCCGTCGGCATACGCCTTGCGCGCGGCGGTGAACATTTTTTCCGCCTCGCGGTCGGGCTCAGCGGCGCGTGTGCCGAGCATGTCCGGCCCTTTTTCCCCGAGCAGGTAGCCCTGCGTGAAGCCCTGGCGCGAGAATGCCAGCGCGAGCCGGTCGTTTTCCTCCTGCGTGGGCACGCGATGCTCATGGATGCAGCGGGCATACACGTCCGTGACCACGGCGACGTACTCCGGCCGCTTCATGCGGCCCTCGATCTTCACGCAGGCGACGCCAGCGTCCTCGAGCTGCTGCAAGTAGTCTGCCAGACAGTTGTCGCGCAGGCTCAGCGGATACTCGTCCATGCGGCCGCCCATGCTGTACTGCATGCGGCACGGCTGCGCGCACGCGCCGCGGTTGCCGCTGCGGCGGCCGATGAGCGCGCTCATATAGCACTGGCCGGAATAGCAGAAGCACAGCGCCCCGTGCACGAACACCTCGGTCTCGATGCTCGCGTGCTGCGAGATGAAGCGGATCTGCTCGAGCGAGAGCTCGCGCGCGAGCACGGCGCGGGTGATGCCCATCTCGGCCGCGGCCTCGACCCCGGCGAGATTGTGGATGCTCATCTGCGTGCTGGCGTGCAGCGGAATGTCCGGCAGAGCGGCGCGCAGCACGCGCGCGAGGCCCAGATCCTGCACAAGGATCGCGTCCGCCCCGGCGTCCGACGCCTGCTGCGCGAGCGCGGCGGCGGCGTCCATCTCGCGGTCGCCCACGAGGGTGTTGAGCGTGACGTAGACCTTGCAGCCGCGGATGTGACAGTAGCGCACGGCCTTGGCAAACGATTCCCGTGTGAAATTATCGGCGCTCCGGCGCGCGTTGAATCCGTCGCCAAAGCCCATATACACCGCGTCCGCCCCGTTTTGCACCGCCGCGATGACGGCGTCGAGGTTGCCCGCGGGCGCCAGCAATTCCAGCATAGACCCACTCCCAGTTATAGTCATACATATAGCATTATAGCACAGCAGGTGCTCTTGCTACAAGTCAATTTTCATGCTATAATGTGAACCTATCATGAATTTCTAGTGACCCGAGGGGTAATTGCATGGATCGAGCCGAATTTACGCTGTCGCGGCCGGTGTGTCTGTCGCTGCCGGTCGAGGAAGTGGACAAGCTGCTGCGGGAAAAAGACGGGCGCTGCGCCCTGGTATATCTGGCGCTGCTGCGCGCCGGCGGAAAGCCGTTTCCCGCCGAAAGCATCGGCCTGACCGAGCGCGAACTGCGCCAGACGATGGAGCGGCTGTGCGCGCTCGGGCTCGTCTCCGCCGCCGGGAAGTCGTCCCCTGCCCCGGCCGGCCGTACAGCACCCGCGGCAGGCAAGCCGGGCGCGGCCGAGCCGAAGCTCGTGCCGGCGGCCGAGCTGCCGCAGTACACGGCCGAGGACATCGCCAGCCGGATGCTCAGCGACGAGCCGATGCAGACCGTGCGCCGCGAGGCCGAGCAGCTCTACGGCCGCAAGCTCACGACGCCCGAGATGAATATGCTCCTGGGCCTGCGCGACTATCTGGGTCTCCCGGCCGACGTGCTCATGGAGCTGATCCACTACGTGTTTCAGGAATACCGCGCCGAGCGCGGCCACGCCGGCACGCCGACGATGCGCCGGATCGAAAAGGAGGCCTATGCGTGGGCCGATCAGGAGATCCACACGACGGCGCAGGCGGAGGAATATTTACAACGCAGACAGGCGCGGCGGGAGCTGGCGCAGCAGGTGCTGCAGGTACTGCAGATCCAGGACCGCGCGCCGAGCCGCACCGAGCGCGGCTACATCACGAGCTGGCTGGATATGGGCTTCGGCTGCGACGCCATCGCCGAGGCATACGACCGCACGGTCGTGGCGACCGGGGCGCGCAAGTGGGCGTACCTCAACCGCATCCTCATGAGCTGGCACGAAAAAGGGCTGCACACGCCCGAGGAGATCGAGACCGGCGACCCGCGCGCAGCGGGCAAGCGCCGCGCGGCCAATCCGGCTGCGCCGGCGGCCGAGCGCGACGATCTCGACCGCGTGGAGCAGCTGCTCCGCAAGATGGAGCAGACCAACACCTAAGGAGGGACCGGCATGGCCCGCAATGGGATCTATCTGGCGCGCGCCCGCGAGCAGATCGCGCAGCAGCGCGCGGAAAATGAGCGCGAGCACCGCCGCCGCGTGGACGACGCCTACCGCCGCGTGCCCGGCCTGCGCGCGCTCGATCAGACGCTGCAGCAGCAGATGATCGCGCTCGTCGGCCTGACGATGCGCCACGGCAGCGACCCGACGGAGGAGCTGCGCGCGCTCGAGCGCGCGAATCTCGACACGCAGGCGCAGCGCGCCGAACTGCTGACGGCGTACCACCTGCCGGTGGATTATACCGACGACATTTACACCTGCCCCCGCTGCCACGACACGGGCTATGTGCAGGGGCAGCCGTGCGAGTGCCTGCTGCGGCGCTACAACGCCGAGCTCACGCGCGACCTCAGCCGCCTGCTGCAGCACGGCGACGAGTCGTTCGAGCACTTCGACCTGACGCTCTACGACGAGAACGCGCGGCCGAAGATGGAGCGCGTGTTTCAGGTCTGCCGCTCGTTTGCGCAGACGTTCCGCCCCGGCACGATGAACCTGCTGCTGCAGGGCGGCACGGGGCTGGGCAAGACGTATCTGTCGGCGTGCATCGCGCGCGTCGTCGCGGGCGCGGGCTACGCCGTCGCCTATGAGACGGCCGCGAGCGCATTCGATGCGTTCGAGTGCGCGAAGTTCCAGCGCGGCAGCGCCGACGGCGAGGCCGCCGCGCAGCGCGTGGAACAGTATCTCGGCTGCGATCTGATGATCCTCGACGATCTCGGCACCGAGATGATCACGGCCTACTCCACGAGCGCGCTCTACACGCTCATCAACACGCGCCTGACGCGCGCCAAGGCCACCATCATCAGCACGAACTGCTCCAACGAGGAGCTGCAGAAAAAATACACGCCGCAGATCCTGTCGCGCATCGAGGGCGAATACCAGACGCTCCCGTTCGTGGGGCGGGACATCCGGCAGATCAAAAAGGAGCGCGAAGCATGAATCAGCACGAGATCACCGAGCGCCGCCCCCTGCTCGACGCGAGCGGCAACCTGACGGAACCCGGCTATGCGAAGTCCCTGCTGCCCGTCTACCGCCGGGGCGACATCAAGGCCAACAAGCTGCGCATCAAGGAATGGGACTACTACTGCATCAACAACGGCCACTTCGCCCTCGCCCTGACCATCGCGGACAACAGCTACATGGGGCTCGACTCCATCTCCCTGCTCAACCTCGACGAGGAGTGGGAGATCACGAAAAGCCCGATGAAGGCTTTCACGAACGGCAAGGTCTGTCTGCCCGAGAGCAGTGAACGCGGCGATGTGCACAGCGCCGGGCGCAACTACAGCATCCTCTTCAAGAATGAGGGAGACCGCCGCGTGCTCATCGCGCAGATGAAAAACTTCGGCCCGGAGGGCTCGCTGTACGCGAAGGTGACGCTCACGGACATCCCGGCCGAGTCCATGGTCATCGCCACGCCCTTTGACAAGGACAAGCACTTTTACTACAACCAGAAGATCAACTGCATGCGCGCCGAGGGCACTGTGACCTACGGCTACCACAACCGCACGTACACCTTTGACCCGGCGGACAGCTTCGCCGTGCTCGATTGGGGCCGCGGCGTGTGGACGTATAAAAACACGTGGTACTGGGGCAGCGCCTCCGGTCTCGTGGACGGGGAGCGGTTCGGCTTCAACATCGGCTACGGCTTCGGCAACACGAGCGCCGCGAGCGAGAACATGCTCTTTTACAAGGGCCGGGCGCACAAGCTCAGCCAGGTCATCTTCCACATCCCCGGCGACGGCGGCAGGGCCACGCCGGACTATATGCGGCCCTGGACCTTCACGAGCGACGACGGCCGCTTCGAGATGGACTACACCCCCGTGCTCGACCGCGCGAGCTGTTCGGACGTGGGCCTCATCAAGTCCGACCAGCACCAGGTGTTCGGCGTGTTCAACGGCCGCGCCGTGCTCGACGACGGCACGGTGCTGAACGTGAAAGACCTCCCCGGCTTCGCCGAGAAGGTCATCAACAAATGGTGAAACGCAGCAAAAACCGCTCTGCTTTCGCAGAGCGGTTTTTGCGTCTGTCGGAAAACCTCCGGGTTTTCCGACAAAAGGCCTGCAGCCTGCTGCGCGCATAATTTGTGTGCCGGCGGCACGCAAATTCCACACTTGCAGCCTGAGTAGTATTTTCTCCGCCGCACATGTCGCCGGAGAAAATGATTTCACTTTCTTTCGCCGCGCCGGCGGCGAAACTCTGCGAGGCTTTGGGGCTGCGCAGAAAAACCGCTCTGCAAAATGCAGAGCGGTTTTTGTTATGCAGACAATTACTTGCCCTCGATGGCATCGGCGAGGCTGCTGAGCCAGTCGCCCTGCACGTCCTCGATCCGGCCCGCGTCGCACGCCGCCGCGATGGCGGGGTCGATGGGCAGCTTGGCCGTGTTGGGGATGCCGTGCTTGGCGGCAATGGCCTCAATGTGGCTCTCGCCGAAGATGGCGTGCTGCTTGCCGCAGTCCGGGCAGGTGTAGTAGGCCATGTTCTCGACGATGCCGAGCACGGGCACGTGCATCATGTCGGCCATGTTGACGGCCTTGTCGACGATCATGCCGACGAGCTCCTGCGGGGACGTGACGACGACCACGCCCGCCACGGGCAGGGACTGGAACACCGTCAGCGGCACATCGCCCGTTCCGGGAGGCATGTCGACGAACATATAGTTCACGTTGTCCCACTGCACGTCGGTCCAGAACTGGGTCACGGCGCCGGCGATGACCGGGCCGCGCCAGACGACGGGGTCGGTCTCGTTCGGAAGCAGGAGGTTGATGGACATGATCTCGATGCCGGTGCGGGTACGGTTGGCATACAGGAAGTCCTCGCCGCCCATGGCGCCGCCGTGGACGCCGAAAGCCTGCGGGATCGACGGGCCGGTGATGTCGGCATCGAGCACAGCGGCCTGATGGCCGCGGCGCTGCATCTCGCAGGCGAGCAGGCTCGTCACGAGGCTCTTGCCGACGCCGCCCTTGCCGGACACGACCGCGATGACCTTATCGACGCGGGAGCCGGGACGCAGCGGCTGCTGCAGGGACTCCGGCTCGTGCTGGGCACAGACCTCGCCGCAGGTCGAGCAGTCGTGCGTGCAGTTTTCGGGTGCTTCGTTGTGATTGTCACTCATTGTGGTGGATTCCTCCATTTCAGCAGTATGTTAACCTTATTATACCCTGAAAGTGCAGGAAGTCAACCGGCAAGCGCTGCCGGCTCTGCTGCGGCCGGCTGCGCGGACTGTGCGTCCACATACTTCTGAAGGCGGCAGAGCACCACACACGCCTCGGCGCGCGTGGCGTTGGCCTGCGGAGCGAAATTAGAACCACGGCCGTTGAGCAGGCCCTGCTCATAGCAGAAGCAGACCGGCTCGAGCGCCCAACCGCCGATGGCATTCAGGTCGTTGATCGGATACGACGAGATCTCGGACGACGGCGTGGTGTCCAGTCCCTTCCAGTTCAGGTATTTTGCCATGATCTTCGCCATTTCCTGACGGGTGATGTTGTTTTGCGGGAGGAATATCCCGTCGCCGTAGCCGTCCACGATCCCGTTTTCCGTGGCCCAGGCCACAAACGACGTGTACCACTCCCCGTCCGGGACGTCCCGAAACACGCTGGTGGTGTAGTCCGTATCCTTGACGCCCGCCATGCGGCCGAGCATCGTCACAAACGCGGCGCGCGTGAGCGTGCCGTTCGGCTGGAACTCCCCTGCGCCCACGCCGTTGACCCAGCCGGCGTCCGCCGCGGCCTCAATGGACGTCCTGGCCCAGTGATGGCGGCAGTCATAGAACGTCGGCTCAACATCGACCTCGCCGGGGTCTTTCTTCTGAAGACCATAATAGGCCGCGATGCCGCGCGCGTCCGCCTGCGCGATGGCCCGGAGCTTGGCGTCACTCGACAGGAACTGCTCACACTCGCTGTTGCTGCTGATAAAGCAGTGCTCCACGATCATGGACGGGACATTGTTCTCCACACCGTAGCGGACGATGCCGTAATAGTCGGCGAGCTTGCCGTTGGGATAGAGCGTGTTGTCCTGCGAACTCTTTTTGACCAGGCCGCGATTATAAATGCCGAGATTTTTGAGCTGCGCGAGAATGTTCCCGGCAACGCCGTCGAGCACCTTGGCGATCTCCGGCCGGTAGTTGCCGTTACTGACGAGCACCTCAGCGCCGCGCGCCGACTGGCTGGGCGAGGAATTCAGATGCAGGCTCACGAGCAGATCGGAGTGCTGACCTGCTGCAAAGAGCACGCGGTTTTCAACCTTGCTCAGCGGCGCGGTGGCGCTCGTGCCGTAGCTGTCCGAGCGCGTCATGTCCACGTGGACATTGCGGTAGGTCTCGAGCTCCTGCTTTAAGTACAGGCCGATCTTGAGCACAAGATCCGCCTCGTGATAACCATAGGTGCTGCTGATCGCGCCGGGATCGTTGCCGCCCGCGCCGTTGCCGCCGTGGCCGGGGTCGAGCGTGATGTACAGCCAGTCGCTGTCTTTGCCGTCCGTCTCGTTCGCCGCCGCAGCCGCCGGGCTCAGCAGCGCCGCCGTCAGCACCAGCGAGAGAAAGATAGATAGGATTCGTTTCATCGCTTCTCCGGACGCGCCGCGTGCGCGTCCGCCCTCCTTCTTGGGAATTATGACAACCTTTGTCGAAGCTGATTGTACCCCACCCTTCCCGCTTTTGCAAGGGCATAGAATGTCAGCGGCAGAAATTTAAGGCAATCAGCAAAGTTTGACATTTCCCGCCGGGTTGTGCTATGCTGTGTAATACTCTATGACAAAATGAGGTTGCATACATGGATATGACTCTGGTAGTGATGGCGGCCGGGCTCGGCTCGCGCTATGGCGGCGTCAAGCAGATCGAGCGTCTCGGCCCCGACGGCGAGATCCTCATGGAATACGCGATCTACGACGCGCTGCGCGCCGGGTTTGACCGCATCGTGCTCATCATCAAGCCGCAGATGCTGCAGGATGTGCGCGCCCTCTTCGGCGACCGCATCGAGCAGCGCACCGGCGTCCGGATCGACTATGCGTTTCAGACGCCGGAGCGCTTCACCGCGGCGCGGCCGGAGCTGGCGCAGCGGCAGAAGCCGCTCGGTACGGTGCACGCCGTGCTGTGCGCGCGCGATGCGATCGAAACGCCGTTCGCCGTCATCAACGCCGATGATTTTTACGGCCGCGGCGCGATCGACGCCATTGCCGCCGCGCTGCCGGAGCTGCGCGGCGCGCAGGACGCCGCCATGGTCGGCTACCGGCTGAAAAACACCGTGAGCCCCTTCGGCACGGTCACGCGCGGCGTGTGCGCGACCGAGGACGGCCTGCTGCGCAAGGTGCACGAGACGTACAAGATCCAGCTGTGCCCCGACGGCACGATCCGCGACACGTCCGGCGCGGGCGCGGGCGTCGTGCTCGACCCCGAGGCGCTCGTGAGCATGAACATGTGGGGCTATCACCCGGCGATGCTGGACGTGATGGCGCAGTATTTTGACGCCTTTGTGCGCGATCTTGCCCCCGGTGACGAGAAGCGCGAGTGCCTGCTGCCCGTGATGATGGACGCGCTCACGGCGCAGGGGCGCGTAAACACGCGCGTGCTGCAGACCAACGAGCGCTGGTTCGGCCTGACGTATCAGGACGACAAGCCCGGCGTCGTCGCGGCGCTGCGCGCCCTGCACGCCGACGGGACGTATCCCCCGGCGCTGTGGAAGTAAATCTGCCGAAACTGCCAATCGCGGCGATCTGTCCGATCGCCGCGATTTCTTTACAAATTTCTAATGGTTTTTTAAGTGTCTCCCGGTATGATAAAGTAACCAAAGTTTCAGGAGGCACCCGCGATGGACGAGATGCTGCGCATCGCCGTATTCGGCGACTCGCTGATGAAGGGCACGCTGCCGGACGAGCAGCTGCGGTATCATTTTCACACCGACCTGTTCGAGACACCACTCGCCGGTCTGCACGCCGAGGTGACGAACAAGTCCGTCTTCGGCGCGACCTCGCGCAAGGGCGTCACGCTCGTGCAGCGCGACCTCGCCCGCGGCCACCGCTATGACTGGGCGCTCGTGGAATACGGCGGCAACGACTGCAACTATGACTGGCCCGACGTGGCCGCGCACCCGGAGCAGGACCACGACCCCGTGGTGCTGGCGGACGAATTTCGCGCGAACATGACCGCCATCGTGCAGATGCTGCGCGAGGCCGGCATCCGCCCGATCTTCACGACCCTGCCACCCATCGACGAGGTGAAGTACCTCGCCTGCATCGACCACAACGGCGCGAGCGCCGCGGGCGTGATGCAGTGGCTGGGCGACGTGCGGCGCATCTACCGCACGCAGGAGCGCTATTCCGGGCTCGTGCGCACCATCGCCGCCGAGCTGGACGTGCCGTGCGCCGACCCGCGCGAGCGCTTTCTCGACGGGGGCGACCCCCACGCGCTCAACGCGGACGACGGCATCCACCTGTCGGAGGAAGGATACCGGCTGTTTTACGGCGCGCTCATCGAGCAGGTGCGCGCAATCATCTGAGATCCATAGAAAAGGAGCGGACACCGATCACGGTGTCCGCTCCTTTTTCGTTCTTATGCGCGGCAGGCCGCCTGCGTGCGCGCGAGCAGGCGCGCGGCCGTGCGCGCGTCCGCCTGACCGGGCAGCAGCCGCCAGACCCAGTTGCCGGCGGCCGTGCCGGGCGTGTTCATGCGGCTCTCCGCGCCGAGGCCGAGCACGTCCTGCATCTGCGCGATGAACAGCTCCGCGCGCGAGCCCATGCCGGCGCGCAGCAGCGCCTCCGGCAGACGCGCAACGTCGTACACGCCGAGGCAGCGCATGGCATAGTCCGCGTCCGCGCCGCCGAGCGCCGCCCATGCGGCGGCGGGCGCATTGTCGTGCGTGCCGACGTAACAGACGCTGTGCGCGCGCACGCGGTCGGGCCGGTGCTCGGACGTGCCGCCGGGGTCAAAGCCGAACAGCAGCACGCGCATGCCGGGGCAGCCGGAGCGCGCGACGAGGCGGCGCACGTCGTCGTCGATCGTGCCGAGATCCTCGGCGATCAGCTCCAGTTCCGGCGCCGCCGTGTGCAGCGCCTGCAGCAGCGCCGGGCCGGGGCCAGGCGCCCAGTGGCCGCCGCGGGCGGTCAGTTCGCCACGCGGCACCACCCAATAGCTTGAAATGGCGCGAAAATGGTCAAGACGCACCACATCATAGCGCTTTGCAGCGCCTCGGATGCGGTCTTTCCACCACTGGAAGCCGTCCGCACGCATGGCATCCCAATCATAGAGCGGGTTGCCCCAGAGCTGGCCGTCGGCGCTGAAATAGTCCGGCGGGACACCGGCGGCGGCGCTCGGCTGCCCGTCGGGGTCGAGGCGAAACTGCGCCGGCTGCGCCCAGACGTCCGCGCTGTCGGGCGCGATGTACATGGGCAGGTCGCCGATGATACGCACGCCGTGCGCGTGCGCGTAGGCGCGCACCGCGTCCCACTGGCGGGTGAACTCCGTCTGGAGATAAGCGTGCAGGAGCACGCGGTCGTCGAGCCGCTCGAGCGCGGCCGCGAGCGCGGCGGCTGAGCGGTCGCGCAGGGGCTGCGGCCAGGCATACCACGGCGCGCCGCCCTGCTCTTCCTTCACGGCCATGTACAGGCAGTAGTCGCGCAGCCACGGCTCAGCCGCGAGCGCGGCGCGCAGCGCGGGCGCGGCGGATGCCTTTTCGCGCGCGAACGCCGCGTCCCAGAGCGCGGTCCTGCCCGCGTGCACGCGGTCATAGTCCACGCGCATGGGGTCTGTGCCCCAGTCGATGGCGCGCACCTCGCCGGCCGTGAGCGCGCCGCGCGCCAGAAACGGCTCGGGCGAGAGCAGGTCGGTGCTGCCGGCAAACGTCGAGGCCGACAGGTACGGCGAGTGCGCACCGTCCGGCGGGTTGAGGGGCAGGATCTGCCAATAGCGCTGCCCGGCGGCAGCGAGAAAGTCGATAAAATCCCGGGCGTCTGCACCCAGGTCGCCGATGCCGCACGGCCCCGGCAGGGCCGACACCGGCAGCAGGATACCGCTGGAACGGTCCATGCTCCGTCACTCCTTTTGATAGCTGCGGATGATCTCGCGGAACTTCGGATTGCGCGGCAGCAGGCGCATGAGCGGCAGGCCCAGCACGCCGAGCACGGCGACCTCGCCGAGCGCGACCTGGCCGCCGAAGACCCAGAACGATGCATTCAGGTGCGGGAACACGGCGTCCGTGAGCGACCACGTGAGCACCGCGCCGACCAGCACGAAATTGAACACGACCGGCATGAGCGCGGCGAGGATGCACCGCACCCACGACTGCGCACCGCGGCCGCGGCCGAGCCACGCCGTGCACAGCGCCGCCAGCAGCGTTGCGAGCGAGCCGAAAACCACGTCAAAAATGCCCGCCGCGCTCAGCAGATTGGCGATCGCGCAGCCGGCGAACAGCCCCCACGCCGTGCAGGGGATGAAAAACGGCAAAATGCACAGCACCTCCGAGACCCGGCACTGGATCGCTCCGTAACTGATCGGCGCCAGAAGCATCGTCAATGCGGCATAGGCCGCGCCTGTGACCGCCGCGGCGGTCAGCTTTCTCGTGGTGATGTGCATGATTCAATTCCTCCCATTTTTTTCGTTGCACACGTCGTGCGCGCAGGGGTATGGCACCTGCGCATGATGAATTGTGACGGCGGTTATTCTACTCCCCCGCCGCCGCGTTGTCAACCGGTTTGCTGTACAGACAGCCGCAGTATTCCTGCCGGTAGAGGCCGTACTGTTTGGACAGCTCGATGCTGCGCTTATAGCCCTCGCGCTTTTTGAAGTCCGACGGCAGCCAGCGCACGCCGTATTGCTGCGCCAGCTCCGCGCCGATGGCGTTGAGCCGCTGCGCGTCCTTGTGCGGCGAGACGGTGAGCGTCGTGCCGAAAAAGTCGAACCCGTGCGCGCGCGCCTGCCGCGCCGTCTCCTCCAGACGCAGGCGGAAGCACACCGTGCAGCGCGCGCCGCCCTCCGGCTCGCGCTCGAGGCCGCGGACGGCGTCGATGTAGCGCTGCCCGTCATAATCGCACGCGAGCAGGTCCACCGGCTCCGGCGTCGGGAGCTGACGGATGAGCTCCCGCTGCCAGTAGAGGCGGCGGTCATATTCGTCCCGCGGCTGGATGTTCGGGTTATAATACAGCACGGTCACGCGAAAATACCGCGTGAGGTACTCGAGCACGTAGCTGCTACAAGGGCCGCAGCAGCTCTGCAGCAGCAGGCGCGGCTTGCCCTCCGGCGGGAGGGCAGCGAGCAGCGCATCGAGCTGTTTTTGATAGTTTTCTTTCATAAGCGTCACCTGCCGGACAGTATAGCACACCCGCGCGCAGAATACCAGTGCGGGCCTTGACGCGGCGGGGCATTTCCGATATGATATAAAGTAAGAAATTATGCAAAGGAGGCGCGTCCGTCATGGACCAGCGCATGAGTAAGGACAAATATTATCTCAACATCGCCGACGCGGTGCTCGACCGCTCGACCTGCCTGCGGCGCAAATACGGCGCGATCATCGTCAAGAACGACGAGATCCTCTCCACCGGCTACAACGGCGCGCCGCGCGGGCGCGTCAACTGCTCCGAGCTCGGCTACTGCAACCGCGAGCAGCTGCGCATTCCCAGCGGCCAGCGGTACGAGCTGTGCCGCAGCGTGCACGCCGAGGCCAACGCCATCATCTCCGCCGCCCGGCGCGACATGATCGGCGGCACGCTCTACCTCGTCGGGCGCGACGCCGCCAGCGGCGAGCTGCTGCACGACACGACCTCGTGCGCCATGTGCCGGCGCATGATCATCAACTCCGGCATCACGCGCGTCGTCAACCGCATCGGCGACGACGGCATTGAGATCATCGACGTGCTCAACTGGATCGTCAACGACGAGTCCATCCAGCCGAAGGCCGAGGCCGAATGAGCGCGGTTTTGCTTTACAAGCGCGGCGATTTTGATTATAATAAGTAAGTTAGACTGAAAAAAGGCAGGATTCAACGTATGGCATCCATTGCATTTGAAGAGTATAAAAACAAGCTCAACAACCTCCGCCCAGCGCTGGACGATCTGGGCGGCGCGCTGCATCTCGACGAGGCGCGCAACGAGGTCGAAAAGCTCGAGGAAGAGAGCGCGCAGGACGGCTTCTGGAACGACACCGAAAACAGCCAGCGCGTGCAAAAGCGCATCAAGACGCTCCAGCACAAGCTCGATCGCTACGCCAAGCTCTCCGGCGCTTGGGAGGATATGCTGACCATGTGCGAGATGGCCATCGAAGAGGACGACGACTCGATGCTGCCCGACCTTGAGAGCGAATTTCACAGCTTCGAGGAGACGCTCGAATCCATGCGGCTCGAGACGCTGCTGACCGGCGAGTATGACGCGAACAACGCCATCCTCACCTTCCACGCCGGCGCGGGCGGCACCGAGGCGCAGGACTGGACGAGCATGCTCTACCGCATGTACAACATGTGGGCCGAGCGCCACGGCTACACCGTCAAGCTCATGGACTATCTCGACGGCGACGAGGCCGGCATCAAGAGCGCGACGATCATGATCGAAGGCGAGAACGCCTACGGCTTCCTCAAGAGCGAAAACGGCATCCACCGCCTCGTGCGCATCAGCCCGTTTGACGCCTCCGGCCGCCGGCACACGTCGTTCGCCGCCGTGGAGGTCATGCCCGAGATCACCGAGGACAGCGAGATCGAGCTGCGCGACGAGGACATCAAGATGGACGTGTACCGCTCGTCCGGCGCGGGCGGCCAGAAGGTCAACAAGACCTCGTCCGCCGTGCGTCTGACGCACATCCCGACCGGTATCGTCGTGTCCAGCCAGGTCGAGCGCAGCCACTTCCAGAACCTCGAAAACTGCAAGAACATGCTCCGCGCGCGCCTGGCCGAGATCAAGGAGCGCGAGCACCTCGAGAAAATCTCCGACATCAAGGGCGTGCAGCTCAAGATCGAGTGGGGCAGCCAGATCCGCTCGTACGTGTTCATGCCGTACACGCTGGCCAAGGACCACCGCACCGGCTATGAAAACGGCAACATTCAGGCCGTCATGGACGGCGACATTGACGGCTTCATCAACGCCTACCTGAGCATGAACGCCGACAAGGAGAACAAATAATCTATCGACGTAACAGCGCCGCAGCCTGTCCGGCTGCGGCGCTTTGTGCATCAAAAAGCCTCGCAGCGTTTGCCGCCCGCAGGCGGCAGGCTCATCGTGCGGGGATAAGGCGGATGATCTGCTGGTCGTCCGCGCACTGGTAGCCGGACGAGGACACGTAGCTGCCGAGCGCGCGGTAGACATCCCAGAGCCGGTCGCGTTCGAAGAGCAGGGACTGCATGCCGGCGTAGACCTCCGGCGTCTCGCAGCGAAACTCCAGCACGGCGCGCCCGTCGTCCCACTGGCTGCGCACGGCGGCAGCCGCGGCGGCGACGGTGGCCTCCGCCGCCGTGTAGCCACTGCGGACGTAGTAATTATCCGCGTTGGCGCGGCTGTCCGGCCAGAGGGTGGGATCGTCGGCCGTGTGGCGCACGGCCATGCGCTCGGCCGTGAGGGCGAACCACGTGTGGCTGAGGTAGCCCGGCAGCGCCGCCTCGCTCTCGTCGTCCTGCAGATCCCAGGTGGGGTCGAAGTAATAGACCGCGCCGTCGAGCTCCGCCGCGACCCAGGCGTGGCTGTCGGCCGTGCCGTCAGCCGATCGGGACGTGCCCGTGATGACGCGCGCCGGGATGCCGCCGCGCTCGAGCAGGTAGACGTAGGCGTCGGCGATGCCGCCGCAGACGGCCTCCCCCTCGCAGACGGCGGCGTAGGCCGTCTGGTCATACGTCTCGCGCGCGACGTAGCGCACGTGCGTCAGCAGCCAGTCGTAGAGATACAGCGCGCGCTCGTAGTCCCCCGCCGGGGCGGCGGCGAGCAGGCCGTCCGCCGTCCGGGCAAGCTGCGCGCGGCGCGCCGGGCTGTCGTCGGGATAGACCCAGTCGAAGGTAACAGTGATGTGCGCGTTCAGCCCGCCGTGAACCGTGTACTGATAGGAGCGCACCCAAAGCTCCGGGTCATCGAGCAGCTCTGCCATGCAGGCCTCGAGCGTGGCGGCGTCGCAGTCGTAGACCGCGGCGTCCGTCTGGTCGCGCATCGCTAAGCGCAGCACGGCGGCCGTGCGCGGGTTGGCCGTGCAGTTCGGCGCCGTGTCCGGCAGGACGGACGACTCCACCTGGATCTGCACGGCCGGCACCGGCGTGAACCATGCCTGCAAACGCGGATAAAACAGCACGCCCGCCAGCACAAGAATGAGCACCAGCAGGCTCAGCGCGCAGCCGCGGCCGCGCCGGCGCGACGGAGGCGGTGCGGCGTGCAGCCACTGCGCGTCAATGTGATCGTTATCGGACATAAGGTCTCCTCTCACATGGATCGTCGAAAGATTGTCAGCATTTTTCTGCCGCGAATGGTGGAAATCGCAAAAAGTTTCTGCTATAATGCTGCCCATTCACGTTATATATCAGCAAAGGAGTTTTTCATCATGATCGAAGTCACGTTCCGGATTGAAAGTCTGGATTATACCGACAAGCTGGATTCCCAGCTCCCGCTCGTGCTCGAGGCACTGAGCCAGAGCGGCAATATCAACCCCGTGCTCAAGCTCGCCTGCAACACGCCCGAGGCCTCGTCGCGCATCGTCAAGGGCATCCTGCGCACCATGTCGCAGGATCAGAAGCAGCGTCTGGCCACGAAGATCGTCAACGCCAACCGCGAGAAGCTCATGCGCAAGCTCAATGAGTACGCCGCCGGCAAAGGCATCGACGTGCACATCTGCGACTGCGCCGCCACCTTCCGCTGAGGTCAAAGCCGAATCATGCCGCCCGAAAGGGCGGCTTTTTGCTGCCTGTGCCCGGATAGGTCCGCGCACAGGCAGCAATCAGATCTCATTCGAGGCGGGCCCTTCGCCCCCTCGAGCGCCCCCGCTGCTCTGTCATCCTGTCCGGGATCGAATCCTCTCAGCAAACGGCACGCCGCCCTTTCGGGCGGCATTTTCATTTGCCGCGGCTTTATTTTACCATCCCGCGCGTGTACAAGTCTACCGCATTTTGTCTGCGCATAGGCTGTGCTATCCGAAAAAAGGAGGCACGGCCATGATCCTCGCGCTCGCGGGCAACCCCAACTGCGGCAAAACGACGCTTTTCAACGCCCTCACGGGGGCAAACGCGCGCACGGGCAACTTCCCGGGCGTGACCGTCACGCGCAGCGAGAGCGTGTGCCGCGCGCGGCCGGAGATCACGCTCGTCGACCTGCCGGGCGTTTACGCGCTGCGGCCGTACTCGGACGAGGAGCGCGTCACACGCAGCTATCTGCTCGGCGGCGCGGCGGACGCGGTCATCAGCATCGCGGACGCGACGTGCCCGGCGCGCAGCCTGTACCTGACGCTGCAGCTGCTGGAGCTGGGCGTGCCGGTCGTGCTGGCGCTGAACGTGATGGACGCGCTGCGCGCAGGCGGCGGGTCGGTGGACACGGCGGGGCTGGCGCGGGCGCTGGGCATCCCGGTCGTGCCGGTGAGCGCGGCACTGGGCGAGGGGCTCGACGCACTGCTGGACGCGGCTGTGCAGGCAGCGCACGGCCCGCCGCCCGACCCGTGGCGCGCGCTGGTGTCCGGCCCAGTGCAGACCTGCGTGCGGACGATCGCGCGGCTGCTCGCCCCGGCGGCGCACGCGGCAGGGCTGCCGCCGGTGTTTGCGGCGACGCAGTGGCTCGACGGCGGCAGCACTCTGCACGCGCCGGCGGCGGCCGAAACGGCGGCGGCGCGCATGGTGCGCGAGAGCGGCATGCCCCGCGACGAGGCGCTGCCCACGGCGCGCTTTGCGCAGGTGGACAGGCTGACGCGGTTTTTCACCCTGCCGCGGGCGCTGCCGGGCAGCCGGCGCAGCGCGCGCATCGACCGCGTGCTCACGGGGCGGTACACGGCCTACCCCGCGATGGCGGGGCTGCTCGGCGGGGTGTTTTATCTCACGTTTCATATCATCGGCCCGTGCCTGAGCCGCCTGCTCGCGCGCGGCATCGCCTGGCTGGCGGACGCGGCCGACGGCGCGCTCACGGCGCTGGACGCGGGGCCGCTGCTGCACAGTCTGGTGCGCGAGGGCGTGTTTGCGGGCGTGGGGAGCGTGGCGGCGTTTCTGCCGGTGATTTTGGCGCTGTTTTTCTTCCTCTCCCTGCTCGAGGACACGGGCTATCTCGCGCGCGTGGCCTTCGTAATGGACCGGCCGCTGCGGCGGCTGGGGCTGAGCGGGCAGAGCGCCGTGCCGCTGCTGCTGGGCTTCGGGTGCAGCGTGCCGGGGGTGCTGGCCGCGCGCACGCTGCCCACGCGGCGCGACCGGGCGCTGACGATCGTGCTCACGCCGTGCATGAGCTGCAGCGCGAAAGCGCCGGTCTACGCCGCCTTCGCGGCCGCGTTCTTTCCGGGGCGGAGCGCCGTCGTGTTTCTGGCGCTGTACGCGCTCGGCATCTTGGCGGCCGCCGTCGCAGCCCGGCTCCTCGGCCGGACGGCCCTGCGCGGGGAGGCGGCGTCCTTCGTCATGGAGCTGCCGGACTACCGCTGGCCGAACGCGCGCAGCGTGCTGCGGCGGATGTGGGTGCGGACACGCGAATTTCTCACGCGGGCGTTCACGGTCATCCTCGCGGCGAGCGTGGGCGTGTGGGTGCTGCGGACGTTCACACCCACGTGGCGCGTGGCGGCAAATGCCGGCGAGAGCCTGCTGGCCGTGGTGGGACAGGCGCTCGCGCCGGTGTTCGCGCCGCTGGGCTTCGGCGACTGGCGCGCCGCGACCGCGCTCGTGACCGGGCTGCTGGCCAAGGAGACGGTGCTGTCCACGCTCGGCGTGCTGCTCGGCGGCGACCTGACGGCGGCGCTGCCGGGCGTGTTCTCCCCAGCCGCGGCGGCAAGCTACCTCGTGTTCACGGCGCTGTACGCGCCGTGTGTGGCGGCGCAGGCGGCCATGCGGCAGGAGCTTGGCAGCAGGCTCGGCACGCTGGCCGCGGCGGCCGGGTCGTGCGCCGCGGCATGGTGCGCGGCGGCGGTCGTTTACCGCATCGCCATCCTGATATGAGAAAACAGCAGGCTTCCAAAACCGGAAGCCTGCTGTTTTTGCCGTTTTTGACCTGCCTCAGCCGTGGACGAGCGCACCGAGGTCGGGATTGTTCGTGCCGGGGTATTCGACCGTGGCCTTGCCGGCGCGCAGGGCGGCCGCCGCGCTCTCGCGCAGGTCGAGCCCCTGCAGATACGCCCAGACGAGCGCCGCCATGACCGCGTCGCCCCCGCCGGTCGTGTTGACCATGCAGGTGGGCAGGCACGGCAGGTGCACCAGCTCGGCGCGCGTACCGGCGAGGATGCCGTCTGCCCCCATGCTGAGAAACACGCGCTGCACGCCCTGCGCCAGCAGCGCTGCGACGATGCCCTCAGGCGTGGACTCGCCCGTGAGGTTCTGCCCCTCGGTGAGGTTGGGCTTGAACGTGTGCAGCGCACCGAGCGCCGCGCGCATCCGCTCCGCCTTCGTGACGGAGACGGGGTCGGCAAAGAGCGGGGCGCTGCAGTGCGTGCCGAGCCAGGTGATGGTCTCGGCCGTCAGGTTGCCGTCGAGCACGACGGCGGCCGCGCTGTTGAGCACATCGAGATGGCGCTGGAGATACGCCGGCGTGATGGCGGCGGAGATGTCCGTATCGCACAGGCCAAGCTGCATCTCGCCGCGCTCGTCCGTGATGTAGAGATACGTCGACGTGCGCCCGCCGGGCACATCGAGCGCGCAGCTGAGATCCATGCCGAGCTCCACGCAGTCGTTGCGCAGGAGCTGGGCGTGTGAATCGCCGCCGAAGGCGGTGAGGAACTTGACCTCCACGCCGAGCAGGCGCAGGTCGTGCGCGATGTTGCGCCCGACGCCGCCGGGCGTGAGCGTGACGGCGCCGGGGTTGGAGTCGCGGAAGATGAGCTTCTTTTCCGGGCGGCCGCAAATGTCCAGATTCACGGCGCCGACAACACAGACATAAGGCTTCATGCGTGCACCTCCCAGATGCGCTCGGCATATTCGCGCACGGCGCGGTCGGCGGCGAAAATGCCGCTGCGGGCAATGTTGACGAGCGACAGACGCGCGCGCTCGGCGGGGCCCGTGATCGTCGTATACAGCCGCTCATGCGTGGCGGCGTAATCATCAAAGTCGGCAAGGAGCAGGTACGGGTCGCCGCCGTAGAGCAGGCTGCTGACGAGGTCGGCATAACTCTCGCCGTCGGCATAGCCGCGGCTCATGCGCTCGAGCACGCGGCCCAGCCACGGGCTGCGGCGGACGTACGCCTGCGGGTCGTAGCCCGCAGCGCGCAGGGCCTCGGCCTCGTCGGCATGCAGGCCGAAGAGGAACATATTGTCCGCGCCGAGCTGCTCGAACATCTCGACGTTCGCACCGTCGAGCGTGCCGATCGTGACGGCGCCGTTCATCATGAGCTTCATGTTGCCGGTGCCGCTGGCCTCCTTGCCGGCGGTCGAGATCTGCTCGGACACCTGCGCGGCGGGCATGAGCATCTCGGCGGCGGAGACACGGTAGTTCGGCAGGAAATACACCTGCAGCTTCCCGCGGCAGACGGGGTCGGCATTCACATCGGCCGCGAGCGAGCACAGCAGCTGGATGATGCGCTTGGCCGTCGCGTAGCCGGGCGCGGCCTTGGCCGCAAACAGGAACGTGCGCGGCTGGAAGGGCTGATCCGGGTCGTCGTGCAGCATGAGCTGCAGCTGCGTGATGCGCATGGCGCACAAAAGCTGGCGCTTATACTCGTGCAGGCGCTTGACCTGCACGTCGAGGATCGCGTCGCTGTTGAGCGAGAAGCCGTCGGTGCGGAACACCCACGCGGCCAGCCGCTGCTTGTTGAGCGCCTTGATCTCCTCGAGACGGGCGAGCACGGCGGGGTCGTCCGCCGCGCGCTCCAGACCCGCGAGCTCCTCGGGGTGCAGGAGGTAGCGATCGCTGCCGAGCACGTCGCACACGAGCGCGTGCAGGCCGGGGTTGCACTGGGCGAGCCAGCGGCGGTGGTCGATGCCGTTGGTGACATAGGTAAAGCGGCCGGGGTTGAGCGCGCAGACATCGCGGAAGAGGTCGCGGCGCAAAATCTCCCCATGCAGGGCGGAGACGCCGTTGATAGTCCTGCACGCGGCAAGGCAGAGGTTTGCCATGTGCACGCAGCCGTCCGCGATGATGAGGTTTCGCCCCACGCGCACATCGTCGCCGAAGCGGGCGCGCAGCTCGTCGCACCAGCGGCGGTTGATCTCGCAGATGATCTCCCACACGCGCGGCAGCTGACTCTGGATGAGGCCCTGCGGCCACGTCTCGAGCGCCTCGGACATGACGGTATGGTTCGTATAGTTGACGCAGGCGGTGACGATATCCCACGCCTCGTCCCAGCCGAGGCCGTCGTCATCGAGCAGCAGGCGCATGAGCTCGGGGATGATGAGCGTCGGGTGCGTGTCGTTGATCTGGATGACGTGGTGCTCGGCAAAGTTGCGCACCGTGCCGTAGCGCGCGCGGTGGGCGCGCAGGATGCTCTGCGCCGTCGCGGAGACGAAGAAATACTGCTGGCGGATGCGCAGGGTCTTGCCCTCGATGTGGTCGTCCGCCGGGTAGAGCACCTTCGTGATGACCTCGGCCATCGTGCGCTGCTCGAGGCTCTGGACATAGCTGCCTGCGGCGAAGAGATACATGTCGAGGTCGTTCGGGCTGTGCGCCTCCCAGAGGCGCAGGGTGTTGACGCGCCCGTCGCCATACGGCGCGATGAGCATATCGCGCGGCACGGCCAGCACGCTCTCATAGCCGTGCAGCTCGCCGTGGTAGTGGCCGTAGGCGTCCCAGTGCGGCTCGACGCGGCCGCCGAAGCGCACCTCGACCGTGTCCTCATGGCACGGCACGAGCCAGCTCGACGCGGCCGTGCGCCAGTTGTCCGCGACCTCGGTCTGGCGGCCGTCGACGATGCGCTGCCGGAAGATGCCCAGCTCGTAGCACAGCGAATAGCCCGTGGCGGGGATACCCTCGGTGGCGAGGCTGTCCATATAGCACGCGGCGAGGCGGCCGAGGCCGCCGTTGCCGAGGCCGGCGTCCGGCTCGGTCTCAAAGATGTCGGCAGCGCTGCGGCCGAGATCCTCGAGCGCGCCGGTGAGCGCGTCGCCGATGCCGAGGTTGAAGGCGTCCTTCATCAGGGAGCGCCCCATGAGAAACTCCATCGACAGGTAGTGCACCTCGCGCTCGGGCACGGTGCGGTTGTCGAACGTGTGCAAGCGCGAGAGGATCTCGCGGATGACGATGGCCGCAGCCTGAAAGACCTGCTCATCGGTCGCGTTCTCGGCCGTGACGCCGAAGTGTGCGCTGAGCTTGTCGGCAATGGCGCCGCGCAGCTCATCGCGGGAAATCTGATTGGTCATTGGCATAAAATCGAATCTTCCTTTTCTGGGTTCGTTCGGGTCAGAGCTCGCTGCCCTTGGGGATCACGATCGGCAGGGCCTCGCAGCCGGTGAGCGTGACAGCCGGGCCGATGCGGACGTTTTTGTCCGCGATGGCGTACTGCAAAATGGCGTCCGCCGCGATGCAGGTGTCCTGCATGACGATGCAGCGGCTCAGGTGCGCCCCGCGCGCGACGCGCACGCCGCGAAACAGGATGCAGTCCGTGACCGTGCCCTCGATGAAGCAGCCGTCGGCCACAAGGCAGTTTTCCACGTGCGCGTGCTCGCCGTAGTACGTGCTCACGTCCGCGCGCTCCTTCGTGCGCACCGGGCGGTCAGCCGGGAAGAGCGATGCGCGCGCGTCCGGATCGAGCATATCCATGCTGGCAGCAAAATAGTCCGCGACCGCGTCCACGCGCACGGCGTAGCCCGTGTGCAGGAATACGTCCATCGTGCCGCCGCGGCCGAGGTATTCAAACAGCCCGTCGCGGTGGAAGTGGAAGCGGTTTTCCTGCGCGCAGAAATCGAGGATTGAGAGCAGGACGTCCTTATTGACGATGTAGATCTCCATGGCGGCGACGCCCGCGCCGGCCGACGCGCTCGTGATGAGCTTCGTGACGCGGCCGTGCGCGGCCGTGAGGTAGCGGTGGTGCTCCCCGGTGACGGCGCCGCCGCGGCAGATAGCCGTGATGCCGCAGCCGGAGGCGTCATGCTGCGCGATGGCGGCGGCGAGGTCGAGATTGCAGACGATGTCCGCCGGCATGAGCACGATCTCCGACTCCGGAATATTGCGTACGTAGGAAATGACCGCGTTGAGCGCCTCGGCCGTGCCGGTATAGTCGCCGCGCGTATTGACGCCGAACGGCGGCAGCAGGTGCAGCCCGCCGCTGCGGCGCGACAGATCCCACGCCTTGCCGCTGCCGAGGTGGTCGAGCAGGGACTGATAGTCCCGCTGCATGATGACGCCGACGCTGTGCACACCCGCGTTCGAGAGCGACGAGAGCGCAAAGTCGATCAGCCGGTAGCGCCCGCAAAACGGCAGCGATGCGTTCGTGCGGTAGCGCGTCAGGTCCCCAAGCCGCGGGGAGCTGTGATATGCGTAAACGATGCCGTGTACCTTGCTCATGCGTGCACCTCCGCTCCGTCATAGATCATGGCCCCGGCCGGGACCGTTGCCCCGGCGGGCACCGCCACGTCCGGGCCGACCGTGGCGACGCACCAGGCGTCCGTCCCGTCCGGCTGCGCGCCGACGTGCGCGCCCGCGCCGACGACCGTGCCCTCGCCGAGGATGGCATACTCCACCACGGCGCCCGGCTCCACGACGACGCCGGGGTGCAGGATGCTGTAGAGCACGCGCGCGCCCGCGCCGACGGTGACAGAGTTGGAGAGCACGGAGTTTTCCACATGGCCCTCGATCGTGCAGCCCTCGGTGATGATCGAGTGCACGACCTCCGCCTGCCGGCCGATGCTGTGCGGCGGGCGGATGGGGCTCTTGGCGCGGATGGGCCACTTCGGGTCATAGAGATTGATGAGCGTGGGCGAGAGCATATCCATGTTCGCGTCCCAGAGGCTGACGATCGTGCCGACGTCGCGCCAGTAGCCCTCAAACCGGTACGGCAGGAGCTTTTCCCCGGCGGCGAGCATCTTGGGGATGATGTTCTTGCCGAAGTCCTTGTCGGAGTTGGGGTCGGCCTCGTCCTCGATCAGATACCTGCGCAGCACCTTCCAGTCGAAGATGTAGATGCCCATGCTCGCAAGGTCGCTCTTCGGGTGGGCGGGCTTTTCCTCAAATTCCTCGATGAAGCCGTCCGGCCCGACGTTCATGATGCCGAAGCGCGAGGCCTCGTCCATCGACACCTGGATGACCGAGATCGTGCAGGCCGCGCCGGCCTGCTCATGCGCGCGGAGCATTTTATCATAGTCCATTTTGTACACATGGTCGCCCGAGAGGATGAGCACGCAGTCGGGGTCATACATCTCGATGAAGTCCATGTTCTGATAGATGGCGTTGGCCGTGCCGGAAAACCACGACCCGCGCTCCCCCGCGCTCTGGTACGGGGGCAGGATGTACACGCCGCCGTCGATGCTGTCGAGGTCCCAGGCCTGGCCGCTGCCGATGTAGCGGTTGAGCAGCAGGGGCTGGTACTGCGTGAGCACGCCGACGGTGTCGATGCCGGAGTTGGCGCAGTTGGACAGCGGAAAGTCGATGATGCGGTACTTGCCGCCGAACGGGAGACTGGGCTTGGCGACCTTCGCCGTGAGGGCGTACAGCCGCGAGCCCTGCCCGCCCGCGAGCAGCATGGCGATACAGTGTTTTTTCAAGGGATGCGCTCCTCCTTTTCTCCAGTTGCGAATAGATCAGGGGCCTCCTGCGGCTCGACCGGTTTCGCGCAGCGTCCGGCGGCGATTGGCCCCACGGTCGGCTGCGGCGGTTCCGGTGGACGTGGGAAACCCCTGACAGGTGTTCAGTTAAAGCGGCTCATGGCGCGGTCCGCCCCGTCGCGGATATAGACCGCGCAGGCCTCGGCCGCGCGCACGGCCGCGTCGTCCATGGCGGTCTTGTCCGCGCCGCGGAACGTGCCGAGCACCCAGTCGGGCATGTCATAGTCCGGGTGCGGGGGCGCGCCGACACCGATGCGGATGCGGGGAAAGGCGTCCGTGCCGAGGCAGGCGATGATGCTCTTGAGCCCGTTGTGCCCGCCGGCCGAGCCCTTCGTGCGGATGCGCAGGCGGCCCGGCTGCAGGTGGATCTCGTCCGACACGACCAGAATATGCTCCGGCGGCACCTTATAAAACTTCGCCGCCGGCGCCACGGCCTCGCCGGAGTTGTTCATAAACGTCTGCGGCTTCATGAGCAGGACCTTCTGCCCGCCGAGCTCCGCCTGTGCCGTGAGCGCGTGAAAGCGCAGCCGGTCGATGCGCACGCCGCAGTCCTTTTCCACGACGTCCGCCGTGAGAAAGCCCGCGTTGTGCCGCGTGTTCTGATACTTCAGCCCCGGGTTGCCGAGAAACACGACCAGCCACTGCACACCGCCGTGATCGGGAAAAAACATCACTCGAACAGCGAGGAGATGCTCATTTCCTCATAGATGCGGTTGATGGCCTCGGCGAACATCGGCGCGACGGGCAGATAGTGGATCTTGTCGCAGGCCGGCTTGTCCTTCGGATACGGAATGGAATCGAGCAGGAGCAGCTCGTCGATGACGCTGTCGTTGATGCGGTCGATAGCCGGGCCGGAGAGCACGCCGTGGGACGCGCAGGCATACACTTCCTTCGCGCCGCCGACCTCGACGATGGCCTTGGCCGCGCCGCACAGGCTGCCGGCCGTGTCGACCATGTCGTCGAGCAGCAGGCAGGTCTTGCCCTCGACATTGCCGATGATGTTCATGACCTCGGAGCTGTTGGCCTTTTCGCGGCGCTTATCCACGATGGCGAGGCCGAGCCCCATCTTCATGGCGAAAGAGCGCGCGCGCGCCACGCTGCCGACGTCCGGCGAGACGACGACCATGTCCTCGCGGCCGTAGCCGAAGCGGCGCAGGTAGTGCGTGGCAAACAGCGGCGCACCGTAAAGGTTGTCCACCGGGATATCAAAGAAGCCCTGGATCTGCGCGGCGTGCAGGTCCATGGTCAGCACACGGTCGGCCCCGGCGACGGTCAGCAGGTTCGCCACGAGCTTGGCCGAGATCGGGTCGCGGGCCTTGGCCTTGCGGTCCTGCCGGGCATAGCCGAAGTACGGGATGACGGCGGTGATGCGGCCGGCGGAGGCGCGCTTCATCGCGTCGATCATGACCAGCAGCTCCATGAGGCTGTCGTTGACCGGCTTGCAGGTGCTCTGCACGATGAACACGTCCACGCCGCGGACGGGCTCGTTGATGGAGATGGAGCACTCGCCGTCGGCAAACGCCGTGACCGTGCTCTTGCCCAGGGAGATGCCGAGGTTCTTGCAGATCATGTCCGCCAGGTCGGGGTTGGACGAGCCGGTGAACACCTTGATCTCTTTGCCGTGTGGAATCATATCGTAACTTCCTCTCTTTTTGAAAATTTCCACGTCCTGCGCACAGGCGCAGAAACCCAAGTTTTCATACAAAATCATTATACCAATAATTTTGCCGCTTGCAAAGAGAAACCGGCGATCTGCGGCAAGAAATTTTTTTGCGCCCCGCGGCAATGTTTGTGCAATCTGCCGCGGCGAATCGGCGCTTTGCATTTGGCGCGGGGTGTGTTATAATGGCGGCAAAGAAAAACAGAGGGGCGCCCAGGGCCCCGGGAAGGAAACTTATGAGTAATTTTAACGATCTGTACGACCACGTCGCCGCCGACCGCTCGCGCGCCATGCAGCTGCTCGGTATTCAGGACATCCGCCGCAAGGCCGTGAGCGAGCTGCTGGCCGCCGGCACCTACACTGAGCCGGACAACATCGACGACATGACCGACGCCGAGCGCGAGCAGCACAAGGCCGAGGCCGCCTACGCCCTCGGCCGTCCGCACATTCTCGAGACGGCGAAAATGCCCACGCAGGACGGCGACGAGACCTACGCCATCGCCGTGACCGCCACGAGCGAGACGCCCAACTGCATCGCTCTGTGCGTGCAGACGAAGCTCGAGGAGCTCTACGCCTCCGGCATCGTCGACCGCAGCGCCAACCACCGCCCGCGCCTGTTCATCGTGGCCGCCAACGACCGCCCCGACGAGGACGTGCAGGGCCTGCGCACCGCGCTGGACATGCTGCGCGTGGCCTACCCCGATTTCCACATCGAGCTCAGTGAGCGCACGCCCGAGCAGGCCATGCGCGCCGCGCTGGCCGAGGATCTGCGCGACGCGCTCGACGCGTGCAAGATCAACGCCTCGAAGGAAAACTTCCAGCGCCTGGCCGCGACCATGATCGCGGCGCCGCTGTTCTTCCCCGCCCAGCGGCCCGAGGGCGAAGCTGCCCCGGCCGACGGTCAGCAGCACCTGCAGTTCGGCAAGGTGCGCACCGACGACGGGCGCACGTTCTTCTGCGCCTTCACCGACCGCGCGCGCCTGCTGCAGTGGCGCAACATGGGCAGTGTTGAGCTCGGCGTGAAGGACTATGCCCCGCTCGTGCTCTCCTCGAACGACACCGGCATCATCATCGACCCCGGCGTCGGCAGCGGTCTTGCGCTCACGCGCGAGATGCTCCAGACGCTCAAGGCCCAGCTCGAGTTCTTTGAGCAGATGCGCAGCACCGCGGCCGAGATGGGCGTGGACTTTGACGCCGACGCCGTGGCCGAAGCCGCCCGGAACATCACCGCCAACGATGACGAGCCTGAGGGCCGCAACCGCAAGGAGCGCCGCTGGTTCGGCAAGAAGAAAAAGTAAACCCAACATTCAGAGAGGGAGTCGGATATGAGAAAAACGAAGATCGTCTGCACCATCGGCCCCGCGTGCGACAGCGAGGAGACGCTGCGCGCCATGATGCTCGCGGGCATGAACGTCGCGCGCCTGAACTTTTCCCACGGCACGCACGCCGAGCATCAGGTACGCATCGACCGCATCAAAAAGCTGCGCGCGGAGCTCGACCTGCCCATCGCCATCATGCTCGACACGAAGGGCCCGGAGTACCGCATCGGCACGTTCGCGGACGGGAAGATCGAGCTGCACAGCGGCGACACGTTCACGTTCACGACCGAGCCCGTCACCGGCAATGCCGAGCGCGTGTCCGTGAGCTATGCCGGGCTCGCGCAGGATCTTGAGCCGGGCAACACCGTGCTCGTCAACGACGGGCTCATCGCCCTGACCGTCACCGCCACGACCGACACGGACGTCATCTGCCGCGTCACCGCCGGCGGCGTGCTCTCGGACCGCAAGAGCATGAGCTTCCCGAACAAGGTGCTCAAGCAGACGTTTCTGAGCGAGCAGGACAAGAGCGACCTGCTCTTCGGCATCGAAAACGACGTGGACTTCGTGGCCGCGTCCTTCGTGTCGCGCAAGCAGGACCTGGCCGACCTCAACGCCTTCCTGCGCGCCAACGGCGGCGAGGACATCTCCGTCATCGCCAAGATCGAGAATCAGCCCGGCATCGACAACATCGAGGAGATCTTCACCGAGTGCACCGGCATCATGATCGCCCGCGGCGACATGGGCGTCGAGGTGCCGTATGAGGAGCTGCCGAGCATCCAGAAGGAGCTCATCGGCAAGTGCCGCCTGCTTGGCAAGCGCGTCATCACCGCGACCGAAATGCTCGAGAGCATGACGCACAACATCCGCCCCACCCGCGCCGAGATCGCCGACGTGGCCAACGCCGTCTACGACGGCACGAGCGCCATCATGCTCTCCGGCGAGACGGCCGCGGGCGAGCACCCCGTCGAGGCGCTGAGCGCCATGGCCCGCATCGCCGAATACACCGAGGCGCACATCAACTACGCCAAACGTTTCCCCAAGACGCAGTTTGAGATCCACGACACGCTCGACGCCATCAGCCACGCCACGTGCGGCATGGCCATCGACATCGGCGCGAAGGTCATCACCGTCTGCTCCATCACGGGGCGCACCGCGCGGCTGATCTCGCGCTTCCGCGGCCCGACGGACATCATCGGCCTGACCACGAACGAGCGCGCCTACCGCAAGCTCGCCCTCTCATGGGGCATCACGCCCGTCATGAGCGAGGTGTACGAGAGCACCGACGTGCTGTTTTACCACGCGCTGCAGGTCAGCCGGCAGGTGATGCAGCTCGAAAAGGGCGACAAGGTCATCATCACCGGCGGCATCATCAACGGCCGCAGCGGCAACACGAACACCATCAAGGTCGAGTACGCATAAGGCTGCCGGGGTGTGCGGCGGGTACGCAGCGCCCCCCGGCACACGGCCGCGGCAAGGCCGGCCGGACAGCCGCAGCGCGCCGCACCGAAGGGGGCGGCCTTGGCGCGCCGCAGTCGAGCGCGCCGGAAAGCCACCGGAAAATACACCAGGCTCCCCAGCTCCGCGCGAGAATCTTCGCGCGGGGCTGGTTATTATGCGATATGTTTACATAATGATATTTACATAAATTATAAATAAATATAAAAACATACTGAAATATCAATATTTTTTCTTAATTTTAGTTGTCATAATCCAGTTTCCATAACTGAAATAGTACAAGCATCCATGTCGCTCCGTTGCATTTACATAATTTAGTTTACATAATCCAATTATATTTCATCATTTTTGCTGAAATTATAAGCATTTTCTAAGTATTTGGTTTTCATAATGCAGTTACCATAACTGTATATTTTGCTTTCCTGTTTACATAACATCGTGTTTGGATGGAAAAACCGCGCAGGAATGCTGATTCCTGCGCGGTTTTGGTTGTCATAATACCGAATACTTTACGCGACCACGTCCTCGAACTGGCTGTTGTAGAGCGCGGCATAGAACCCGCCGCGCGCGAGCAGTTCGCTGTGCGTGCCCTGCTCGACGATGTTGCCGTCGCGCATGACGAGGATGCAGTCGGCATTGCGGATGGTGCTCAGGCGGTGCGCGATGACAAAGCTCGTGCGGCCGCGCATGAGGTGATCCATCGCCTCCTGGATGAGCTGCTCGGTGCGGGTGTCGACCGAGCTGGTCGCCTCATCGAGAATGAGAATGGGGGCGTTTGCCAGCACGGCGCGCGCGATCGTCAGCAGCTGCTTTTGCCCCTGGGAGACGTTCGTCGCCTCCTCGTTGAGCTCCATCTGGTAGCCGCCAGGCAGCGTGCGGATGAAGGCGTCGGCGCGCGCGGCCTTTGCCGCCGCGATGACCTCGGCGTCCGTCGCCTCGGGGCGGCCGTAGCGGATGTTTTCCATAATTGTGCCCTTAAAGAGCCACGTGTCCTGCAGCACCATGCCGAAGGCGCGCCGCAGGTCGCCGCGCGCATAGTCGCGCACGTCGCGCCCGTCGATGAAGATCGCGCCGGCGTCGACATCGTAAAAGCGCATGAGCAGCTTGACCATCGTGGTCTTGCCGGCGCCGGTCGGGCCGACGATGGCGACGGTCCTGCCTGCCGGCACGTCGCAGCTCCAGTCATGGATGACCGGCTGCGCGGGATCGTAGCCGAAGCGCACGTGCCGGAACGACACGTCGCCGCGGATGTGCTCCGCCGGGGCGGGCAGCGCGGGGTCGGCCGGCTCTTCCGCCTCGTCGAGGAAGGCGAACACGCGCTCGGCCGCGGCCGCCATGGTCTGCAGCTGAGTGCTGATCTGCGCCAGCTGCGTGATCGGCTGCGTGAAGTTCGCCATGTAGTTGAGAAATGCCTGAATGTCGCCGATCGTGATGGTGCCGCGCGCGGCAAGCGAGCCGCCGAGCACGACCACGCACACGTAGCCGAGCTTGCTGACAAACGTCGTCACCGGCGACATGAGCCCGGACAGGAACTGGCTCTTCCACGCCGAGCGGTAGAGCCGCGCGTTGATGGCGTCGAACTCCTTTTGCGTCGCGCCCTCGCGGTTGAAGGCGCAGACAACGTTGTGCCCGGCGTAAGTCTCCTCGACCTTGCCGTTGATATCGCCGAGGTTCTTCTGCTGGGCGACAAAATAGCGCTGGCTGCGCTTGACGATCCGGCCCGTGAGCACGCCCGTGACCGGCAGCACGATGAGCGCGATGAGCGTCATGAGCCAGCTGATGCGCAGCATCATGACCAGCACGCCGACGAGCATGGTGACGTTCGTGACGAGCTGCGTGACCGACTGCGCCATGCCGGAGGACATGGTGTCGACGTCGTTGGTGATGCGCGAGAGCACGTCGCCGACGGTGTTGCGCTCGAAGTAGCGCATGGGCATGCGGTGGATCTTGGCGCTGATCTCGCCGCGCAGGCGGTAGGCGAGCTTCTGCGTGATGCCGGCGAGGATCCACGACTGGAAGAAGCTGCACGCCGCACTGACGAGATAGAGCGCGAGCACGGTCAGCAGGATCTTGCCGATCTTGCCGAAGTCAATGCCGCCGAGGCCCGAGAGCTTGCGCCCGAGGCCTGTGGCCAGCTCCGTCGTGGCCGTCGAGAGGATCTTCGGCCCGACGATGCCGAAGGCCGTGCTCGCCAGCGCGAGCACGAGCACAAGCACAAGCGGCAGCCGGTAGCGGCCGAGGCAGCGGAAGAGCTTTGTGATCGTGCCTTTGAAGTTTTTCGGTTTTTCCGGGATGCGGCCCGGTCCGCGTCTGGGACCCGCCATGGTCAGCCCTCCTCTCCGAGTTCCGCGGCGCTGAGCTGGCTGAGCGCGATCTCGCGGTAGGTCTCGCAACTGCGCAGCAGCGCGCTGTGCGTGCCGCGGCCGACGATGCGCCCGCCGTCGAGCACGAGGATCTGATCCGCGTGCAGGATCGTGCTCAGGCGCTGCGCCACGATGATGACCGTGGCGTCGTGCGTCTGTTTGGCCAGCGCCTGACGCAGCGCGGCATCCGTCTGATAGTCGAGCGCGGAAAAGCTGTCGTCAAACAGATACACCTGCGGGTGCCTGGCGATGGCGCGCGCGATGGACAGGCGCTGCCGCTGCCCGCCGGACACGTTCGCCCCGCCCTGCGCCACCGGCGTGAGGAAGTGGTGCGGCCGCGACCAGATGAAGTCCTCGGCCTGCGCCGTGGCGGCGGCGCGGATGGCGTCGGCCTCCGAGACGTCGCCGCCAAACTCGAGGTTTGAGAGAATGTCGCCCGTGAAGAGCACGCCCTTTTGCGGCACGTAGCCGAGCATGGCGCGCAGGTCGGTCTGGTGCAGGCGGCGCACGTTCACGCCGCCGATGCTGACCGTGCCGCCGGTCGCATCGTAAAAGCGCGGAATGAGATTCAGCAGCGTCGATTTGCCGCAGCCGGTCGAGCCGACGATGGCCGTGACCTCGCCGGGCCGCGCCGTGAAGCTGATGTCGTGCAGCACGTCGTCCTCCGCGCCGGGATAGCGGAACGACACGTGGTCGAACGTGACGGTCGCGTCCGCAGGCGCGGGCTCGTGGCTGCGCGGGTCGCGCACGCTCGCGCGCGTGCGCAGGATCTCGTCCACGCGCGTGGCCGAGACCTCGGCGCGCGGCAGGAGCACCGCCACGATCGTGATCATCATGAAGGCCATGATGATGAGCGAGGCGTAGGTCGAAAAGGCGATCATGTCGCCGATCTGCATATTGCCGGCGTTGATGCTTTTCGCACCGAACCACTCGATCATGACCGTGACGCCGTACATGATGAGCGTCATGACCGGGCCCATGAACGCCATGGTCCGGTTGACGAACAGCTGCGTTTTCATGAGCGCCGCGCTCGCGGTGTCGAAGCGTTCCTCCTCGTGCCGCTCGCGGTGGAACGCGCGGATGACCGGCAGGCCGGTCAGCACCTCGCGGCTGACGAGGTTGACGTCGTCCACGCGCTGCTGCATGGTGCGAAACTGCGGCATGGCGATCTTCATGAGCACGCCGACGAGCAGCAGCATCGCCGCGACGGCCAGCGCGATGATCCAGCCGAGGCCGGTTTTCGTACGCGCGACCATGATAATGCCGCCGAGGCCGATGACCGGCGCATAGAGCACGACGCGCACGATCAGCACGCACACCGCCTGGATCTGCGTGACATCGTTCGTGGTGCGCGTGATGAGCGAGGCCGTCGAGAACTTGTCCATCTCGGCGGACGAGAACGACAGTACCTTGCGGAACACCTGCGCGCGCAGGTCGCGCCCGATGGCGGCAGACATCCGCGCGCCGACAAAATTGCAGAGCACGGCCGCCGCGATCATGCCGAGCGTGAGCAGGAGCATTTTCCCGCCGGTGCGCAGCAGGTAACTGTTGCGGATGTGGTTGACATTCAGGCCCGCGACGGCGTACTCCGTCTTGAGAAACTGCACGGCCGCGCTGTGCAGGACGCTGTCGGTGAGCGTGCCCATGCCGCTGAGCGCTTCCTCGCCGCGCGCGAGGATCTCCTCGTGCGTGATGAGGCCGCCCTGCATCTGCTGGCGCAGGGCGAGCACGGTGTTCGCCCCCTGCTCCGACAGGCGGGCATACATGACCAGCGGCCGGATGAAGATGCCCTCCAGCTCCGGCAGCTGCGCCGTGTCGTTGATCGTCCAGACGCCGTCGGCATCCGTGTAGGCGGCGCTGACCGCGGCGGCGTCGTCATCCGACAAAAACAGGCGCACGCCGTCCATGGTCTTGTCCGTGAGCGCGAGGGGCGCGGCATATTCGATGCCGCCGCTCTGGATGCCGGTGTCCACGATGCGGCTCGTGTACGCCGGCAGCGACAGCTCGCAAAACGACTGCGCCACGAGCAGCAGCACGATCAGCGCCACGGCCGGGATGTGCCCGCGCAGGTATTTCAGCACCCGCATGGCGCGCCCTCCTTCTGCTCTTCATAGATCTGCTGGGCGATCTCCCCCGCCCGGTCGCTCAGGCGCAGCAGCTCGCGCGTGTCCGCCTCGCCCATGCGGCGGTAGACCTCCGACAGGCACGCGACCGCCTCGTCGAGCGACGTCTGCACCTCGTGCCGCCCCTGCTCGGTCAGGCGCACGACGACGCGCCGGCGGTCGGCCGTGTCGCGCGCGCGGGTGATCGCGCCCTTGCGCTCGAGATTGTTGAGCATGGCCGCGATGCGCGCCGTGCTCAGGTCGAGCAGCGTGCTCAGCTCGCCGGCCGTACGGCCGTCCGCCCCGGCATTGAGGCAGCCGAGCAGGCGCATCTCGCCCTGCGAAAAGATCTGGCTGAGGTCCTCGCGGCGCGCGTGGTTGAGGATCATCGCGCGCACCTGTTCGCGCGCGATCTGTTCAAAAAAATCCATGATCGGTTCGCTCCGTTTCTCCGGCCGCGGCCGGGTGAAAAATGGATATTTCGCTAATACCGTTTCCTTTTACCATTAGATAATACAGATTCCCTGCCCCGATGTCAAGTATCACGCAGGACATTTTGGTGAAAATGTGCAAAAAGCCGTCCCTCCGGAGAGGGACGGCTGTCAGGCACGATTTTGTTTCAGTCCGTGGGCTCGAAGGCGCGGTCGAACAGGTCCGTGACCTCTTTCGACGGGGCCTTGCTGCACAGCGACACGACGACCGCCGCGATCAGGCCGCACAGGAAGCCGGGGATGATCTCATACAGGCCGGTCGGCGTGGACAGGAACGCATACCACAAAGCGTCGACCGCAAAGCCCACGCACACGCCCGCGACCGCGCCGGAATATGTCAGGCGGCGCCAGTAGAGCGAGAGCAGGATGACCGGGCCGAACGCGGAGCCGAAGCCCGCCCATGCGCACTCGACGAGCGCCATGATGCCGCCGCAGTTCGGATCGGCCGCGATGAAGTACGCGACGACGGAGATGAGGATGACGATGATGCGGCCGGCCCACTGCATCTCGTGGTCGGTGGCGTCCTTGCGGATGACCGGCTTATAGATATCGGACGCGAAGGCGCTGCTGCTCGCCAGCAGCTGGGAGTCGGCCGTGCTCATGGCCGCGGCAAGAATGGCCGAGAGAAGCACGCCGGAGATGAACGCCGGGAACAGGCGGCGCACCATGTGCACAAAGACGAGGTTCTCGTTGTCGATCTCGCCGAGGAACTGGCGGCCGATCAGGCCGACGACGGCGGACATGGCCAGGATGACCAGGATCCAGCTGCAGCCGATGATCTGGCTCTTGCGCATCTCATGCTCGGACTTGATGGACAGATAGCGCACAAGGATGTGCGGCATGCCGAAGTAGCCCAGGCCCCAGCCAAGACCGGAAATGATATCCGACATGCTCTTCCAGTTGAAGCCGCCGCCGGAGAGCACATTATAGTAGTTTTCCGGAACGGCCATGACCGGTGCGACAAAGTCTGCACCCTTCATGACGAACAGCGCGAGGATCGGCGTGAGCATGAGCGCGGCAAGCATGAGCATGCCCTGGAAGAAGTCCGTCCAGCACACGGCGTTGAAGCCGCCGAGAAACACGTACACGAGGATGATGGCCGTAGCGATGATCATGGCCGTCTTGGCGCTCATGCCCGTGACGGTGTTGAACAGCGTGCCGCAGGCCGAGATGCTCGAGGCGCTGTAAATGCAATAGACCACGACGAACACGATCGCCGAGATGATCTGCAGGCCCTTGTTCTTGGACAGGAAGCGGTTGGTGAGAAACTGCGGGATGGTGATCGAATCGTTCGCGCGGATGGAGTACCGGCGCAGACGCGGCGCGACGAAGATCCACGCGCAGACCGTGCCGATGAGCAGGCCGACGGAGATCCACACCTTGCCGATGCCGTACAGATAGATCGAGCCGGGCAGGCCCATGAGCACCCACGCACTCATATCCGACGCGCCGGCAGACAGCGCCGCGACCCAGCCGCCCATGCTGCGGCCGCCGAGGAAGTACTCCTTCTCGCCCTCCTGATGGCGGTCACGGAAGAAGAAATACACGCCGACGCCGATGACCAGCGCGAAATACAGTAATATGGCGATCCATTCACCGCTCGAAGCAGTGCCCATGATGTTTTGCCCCTTTCATTAGGAAACCTTATATAATTTCCGTAAAAACAATATGTGTGTATGATACGCCACTTTCCCCACCGTGTCAACAATTTCTTCATACTTTTCGGGAAAAAAGCGGCGTTTCCCCTGCAATATCAGGGAAAATTTCTGCGCTTGACTTTTTGGAAACCGCGCGTATAATATAAGATAATCTTATTTTAAGCAATAAAGTTCGGACAAGGAGCGGGTACGTGTGACACTGCGGCAATATGAGGCGTTTTTAAAAACGGTGGAGTGCGCGAGCGTGTCGGCCGCGGCGCAGGCGCTGGGCGTGTCCCAGTCGGCGCTGACGCAGCTGCTGGCGGGGCTCGAGCGCGACTGCGGCTTTCCCCTGCTGGTGCGCAACCGCGGCGGCGTGCACCTGACCCCGGCGGGCAAGGCACTGCTGCCGGCCGTGCAGCAGGTGTGCGCAGCGGATGCGCACCTGCGCGGCCGCATCCAGGAGGTGCGCGAGCGCGCCGGCGGCACGATCCGCATTGCGACGTTCAAGAGCGTGGCGGTCAACTGGCTGCCGCCGATGATCAAGCAGTTTCAGGTGCAGCATCCGGAGGCGCGCTTCCGCCTGTTCGACGGGGCGTACGCCGAGGTGGACGCCTACGTGCGCAGCGGCACGGTGGACATGGGCTTCATCTCGCTGCCGAGCGAGCTGCCGGGCGAGATCGTGCCCGTGTGCAGCGACCGGCTGCTGGCCGTGCTGCCGGCGGGCCACCCGCTGGCGGATCGGGAAGCCGTGCCCGTCGCGGCCTTCGGCACGGAACCGGTCGTGAGCCTGATCGACAGCACGAACCGCGACGCGCTGCGCGTGCTCGACGCCGCGCACGTGCACCCCGACATCCGCTTTCAGACGGCGGACGATTACGCCATGATCTCCATGGTCGAGAGCGGGCTGGGCATCTGCATCGCACACGAGCTCGTGCTGCGCTCGGACCACCACAACGTCGTCGTGCGCCCGCTTGATCCCCCGGCGCACCGCACGATCGCCATGGCCATCCCGCCGGAGAGCGAGGGCAAGCCGCTCGTGCGCACGTTCGCCGCCTTTGTGCGCGCGTGGGCGCAGGCCAACCCGTGACGGGAAACGACCCGGCCCATATAAAAAAACCGGGGCGCTCCGACGGGAGCGTCCCGGTTTTTGTTTCTGGCGCTTATGCGTTCCAGGTCTTTGTCTGCTCACGCAGCCAGTCGGCCCACGGCTCGATGCCCTCGCCCTTGAGCGCGGAGATCGGGAACACCTGAATGTTCGGGTTGAGCTTCTTGACGCGCTCGACGCACTTGTCGAGGTCGAAGTTGAAGTACGGCGCAACGTCGATCTTGTTGACGAGCAGCACGTCGCAGATCGAGAACATGAGCGGGTACTTCAGCGGCTTGTCGTCGCCCTCCGGCACGGAGAGGATCATGGCGTTTTTCACGGCGCCGGTGTCAAACTCCGCCGGGCAGACGAGGTTGCCGACGTTCTCGAGGATGGCGAGGTCGATGTTCTCGGTGCCGAGGCCCTCGAGGCCCTGGCGCGTCATGCCCGCGTCGAGGTGGCACATGCCGCCGGTGTGCAGCTGGATAACCTTCGCACCGCTGGTGGAGATGGTCGCGGCGTCGACGTCGGAGTCGATATCGGCCTCCATGACGCCGATGCGCAGATCGTCCTTCAGGGCGTTGATGGTCGCCATGAGGGTCGTGGTCTTGCCGCTGCCGGGCGAGGACATGAGGTTGAGCAGGAAGGTGTGATTGCGCTTGAGTTCTTCGCGCAGCAGATCTGCCTGCCGGTCGTTGTTTTCAAAAACGCTCTTTTTGATTTCGAGCACGCGGAATGCATCCATGATCTTACCTCCAGAATGTTCACGGGGTTTTGTATGCCAAAATTATAGCAGTCTCGCCACGGTTTTGCAACCTTTTTGCGCGGGGATTGCCAATGTTGGACAGTTCGGGTATAATGGTTTAATATCGTGCGAAACCCAAGGAGGCGATGGTATGCCCCACCATTCCGGCACCGAGCTGCCGGGCGCGCAGGCGCTGCGGCAGATGGCCGCGCAGAGCGACAGCCGCGGCCTGTTTTCCGACCGCGCGCCCGACCCGGCCTATGCCGGCCTGTTTTTGAACCGCGAGCTGAGCTGGCTGCAATTCAACCGCCGCGTGCTGGCCGAGGCGGCCGACGAGACGCTGCCGGGCTATGAGCGGCTGAAGTTTCTGTCCATCTACTGCTCGAATCTCGATGAATTTTATATGGTGCGCGTCGGCGGGCTGCTCGACCGGGCGCTGCTGCAGCCGTGGCACACGGAGACCATCACGGGCCTGACGCCGCGCGAGCAGCTGCGCGCGATCTATGACGAGACGGCGCGGCAGCAAAAAGATTTTGAAGCGCTCTGGCGCAAAGTGACGGCGGCGCTGGCAAAGCAGCACGTGGAGATCCTGGACTTTGACCGGCTCGACGAGGCGGACGAGGTGCTGCTGCGGCGGCGGTTCGACGCGCTGCGCCCGCTGCTGAGCCCGCAGGTGCTCGACGCCGAGCACCCGCTGCCGTTTCTGCGCAACCGCGAGCAGTATGTGCTCGTGCGCTTTGCGGGCAAGCGCGGCGGCGCGGGGCTCGTGCCGACGACGCAGCTGCCGAAGTTTTTTAAGCTCACGGTCGACGGCGTGCAGAAGCTCGCGCTCACGGTGCCGCTGGTAGCGCACTTTGCGCCCCTGCTCTTCGGCGAGCGGCGCGTGCGCGAGACGGCCATCGTGCGCGTGACGCGCAGCGCCGACATTTCCGTGCGTGACATCATGGACGGGTGCGACGCGGATCTGCGCGCCGTTATGGAGCGGCTGCTGCGGCGCCGCCGCCGGCTCGAGCCGGTACGCGCGCAGGTGCAGGGCCGCGTCTCGGACGAGATGCGCGCGCTCGCGCGCGAGCTGCTCGGGCTGCCGAAGCGGCAGCTGTTCGTGACGAGCGCGCCGACGGATCTGTCGTTCGTGCTCACGATGCCGGGGGAGTTTGACCTCGCGGGGCTGACGTGTCCCGAGATCCCGCCGGCCAAAAACGTGGCGCTGCAAAAGGGCGACTACTTTGCCTATCTCGCGCAGCACGACCTGCTGCTCGCGCTGCCGTACCAGAGCATCAACCCATTCGTCGACCTGCTGTACGAGGCGGCGGACGACCCGGACGTCGTGTCGATCAAGATCACGCTCTACCGGCTCGCCGGCAGCAGCCGCATCGCGGCGGCGCTGGCCTACGCGGCCGAGCACGGCAAGCAGGTGCAGTGCCTGCTCGAGCTGCGCGCCCGCTTTGACGAGCAGAGCAACATCGACTACTCGCGCATGCTCGAGGACGCGGGGTGCGGCATCCTCTACGGCCTGACGAAATACAAGGTGCACACAAAGCTGTGCCTCATCACGCGGCGGTGTCCCGGCGGCATCTGCTACTACACGCAGGTCGGCACCGGCAACTACAACGAAAGACCGCCGAACAGTACACCGACCTCATGCTGCTGACGAGCGCCCCGGCCATCGGGCGCGACGCGGCGAAAACGTTCGACCGGCTCGCGCGCGGCGAGACCGTCGGCGAGACGGAGGCGCTCTGGCTCGCGCCGGAGGGCTACAAGCCGCAGCTGATGGCGCACATCGAGGCGCAGACGCGCCTCGGCCCGGAGGGATACATCGGCATCAAGGTCAACTCCATGAACGACGCGGACGTTATGGCGCGGCTCGTGCGCGCGAGCGAGGCGGGCACGGAGGTGGAGCTGTTCGTGCGCGGCATCTGCTGCCTGCGGCCAGGCGTGCCCGGGCGGACGGAGCACATCTCGGTGCGCAGCATCATCGGGCGGTATCTGGAGCACGAGCGTATTTTCGTCTTTGGCCGCGGGGAGGCGCAGGAGGTGTTCATCGGCTCGGGCGACCTGCTTGAGCGCAACACCATGCGCCGGATCGAGGCCTTCACCGCCGTGACCGACCCCAACGCGCGCGCGGAGGTGCTCGAGGTGCTCAGCGCCATGCGGCACGACAACCGGCAGGCGTGGATCATGCAGCCGGACGGCAGCTACCTCCGTCCCGAGGGCGCGGGCGAGCCGTTTGCCAGTCAGGCGTATCTGCACACGTACTTTGCCGGGCGCACCGTCGAAAAGCCCGCGCCCCCTGCCCCGCCTCAGCCACGAAAAAAGCTGCCGTGGTGGCGGCGGCTGTGGATCTGGCTGAAAAATAATTGACGAAATTCGGAATTTTGGACTTGACAAGCGCGCAAAAGCGCGTATAATGTGCCTTACAATTTCACAGCCTTATCAAGAGTGGCGGAGGGACCGGCCCTGTGAAGCCCGACAACCTGCAGAAACCTGCAAGGTGCCAAATCCGGCGGTGCAAATCGAGAGATGAGGATCTTCGCCTTTTCCAAGCGCTCCGTCGGCTGTCGGGGCGCTTGTTTCTTTGCCCGGCACAACAGAAAGCGAGGAATAGCAATGGCTCATCATCTCTTTACATCCGAATCCGTGACGGAAGGACATCCCGACAAGATCTGCGACCAGATCTCCGACGCGATCCTCGACGCCATTCTGGCGCAGGACCCGAACGGCCGCGTCGCCTGCGAATGCACGGTCACGACCGGCGTCGTGAACGTCATGGGTGAGATCACGACCGACTGCTACGTGGACATCCCGAAGGTCGTGCGCCAGACCGTGCGCGAGATCGGCTACGACCGCGCAAAATACGGCTTTGACTGCGAGACCTGCGCCGTCATCACAAACATCGACGAGCAGAGCGCGGACATCGCCCTCGGCGTCGACCAGTCGCTCGAGAGCAAGGAGACCGGCGACAGCGCGCTCGACAACGGCGCGGGCGATCAGGGCATGATGTTCGGCTTCGCCTGCGACGAGACGCCGGAGCTCATGCCGCTGCCCATTTCGCTGGCCCACAAGCTGGCCAAGCGCCTGACCGCCGTGCGCAAGCAGGGTCTGGTCGACTATCTGCGGCCCGACGGCAAGACGCAGGTCACGGTCGAGTACGACGAGCAGAACCGCCCCGTGCGCGTGCACACCGTCGTGCTCAGCACGCAGCACGCCCCGGAGGTAGACATGGCCCAGCTGCGCAAGGACATGATCGAGCTCGTCATCCGCCCGACCATCCCGGCCGAGCTGCTCGATGACGACACCCGCTACCTCATCAACCCCACCGGCCGCTTCGTCGTCGGCGGCCCGCAGGCGGACTCCGGCCTGACCGGCCGCAAGATCATCGTCGATACTTACGGCGGCAGCGCCCCGCACGGCGGCGGCGCGTTCTCCGGCAAAGACCCGACGAAGGTCGACCGCAGCGCCGCCTACGCCGCGCGCTACGTGGCCAAGAACATCGTGGCGGCCGGGCTTGCCCGCCGCTGCCTCGTGCAGCTGGCGTATGCCATCGGCGTGGCAGAGCCCGTGAGCGTGCTCGTCGACACGCAGGGCACGGGCACTGTGCCGGATGCACAGATCGCCGCTGCCGTACAGCAGGTGTTTGACCTGCGGCCGACGGCCATCATCCGCGACCTCGACCTGCGCCGCCCGATCTACCGCCAGCTCGCCGCCTACGGCCACATGGGCCGCGAGGAGCTCGGCGTCCGCTGGGAGGACACCGACCGCACCGACGCCCTGCGCGCCGCCGTCGCCAAGACGAACGTGTGATTCAAACCGCATGAAAAACCTCCGCAGCTTCTGCTGCGGAGGTTTTTTCATATTCATTCGTGAACCGGCGAGGCGGTTCTCTATGGAGCATATGCTCAATAGTACGAGTGCCCCCAGGTGGCGTTTTCGTAATTTGCGAGGAAGTCGGCGTTCGCGCGCTCGGTCGGCGAGAGCGAATTGTTATCGAACGATGCGCCGGGCACCGTGCCGTGATACCAGCTCTGGGCCTCGAAATAGGCCGCGATCTGCGGCGTCTGGAAGATGCGGCCGTGGCGCGCAAAAATCTCGTTGCGGGCAAGGCAGCACTGCTCCCAGGTGAGGTTCGCCACGTCCGCCTGCGTGAGCCGGCGCGCGGCGCTGTCCGGCAGGATGTAGCTGCCGGCGGAAGGCGTCGGCGTGGGGCTCGGCGTCGGGGTCGGGGTGGGCGTCGGTGTCGGCGCGGCGGACGGCTCTACCGTCGCCGTCACGGCCGGGGTCGCGGCCACGACCGGGTCTTTGGGCTTGGGCTTGACGTTGAGCGCAATGAGCAGCACGATCAGTGCAACGCCGAGCGCGGCAAAGATGGCGATGAGCAGCGCCTTGCTGCGCGGCGCGTCCCGGTCCTCCGGCGCGGGCTCATACGGCGCATCGTCCTCCCAGCCGGGCACGGGCGGGTCGTCTGCCCGGGGATCGTCCTGCGGCTCGGCTTCATCGTCCCAGTCGTCGGCGGGGGCGCTGTCCTGCCAGCCGGAAGGGAAATGCTCCCCGTTTCCATCATCCGGCGGCGCGGATGCATCCTGCTGATCCTCCGGCGGGAGGATTTCATTCTGTAAATCATCTTCCGGCGGCGTCTGCTCGCCCCCGCAGTAGGGGCACCAGCGCGCATCATCCGGGATGTCTCGTCCACAGTAGGGACACTGCATTGGCTTCACCTGCCCTTTCACACACACAAATCGTTTTCCTCAATGTACCATATTCCCGGCCATACCACAAGATAAAAAAATGTCCCCCGGTGGTTCGCCGGGGGACAAAGAAAAGCCTGTTAACCCGCGATGCGCTTGGCGCCCACGTAATTCTTCAGGTAGTAGCTCGAGCTCAGGTCGCTGATGACGACGCAGCCTGCGCCGGAGCTGCTGTGGATGAACTGGCCGTTGCCGATATAGATACCGACGTGGCCGATGCTGGAGCTGTTGCTCGCAAAGAACACCAGGTCGCCGAGCTGGAGGTTGGTCTTCTCGACATAGGTGCCGTTGTTGTTGTAGATGCTGCTGGCCACACGGCTCATGGAATAGCCGCAGAGCTTGTACACGTAGTTGACAAAGCCGGAGCAGTCAAAGCCCGAGGGGCTCATGCCGCCGTAGACATACGGCGCGCCCATGTACTGCTTGGCCGTGGCGACGATGGTCTCACCGATGGAGCCGCTGGGCTTGCTGCCGCCGTCCGACTTCGTGGTGGTGACGTAGGCGCTGTTGACATAGCCCTTGACGCCGTTGATGGTGACAGCCGTCCAGTTGCCGCTCGTGCCGGTGATCGTCAGCGGCGTGCCGTTGTTATACGTGCCGAGGATGGAATAATTCGTGCCGGCGCCGGAACGCAGACGCACGTCGTTGCCCTTGATATAGCCGGTCTGGCTCGTGGAGCCGCCGCCGTTATCGGGCTTGGTCGTGGTCATGTAGTCCTTGCTGACATAACCGTCCCTGCCGCTGTAGCTGACTTTGTACCAGTTGCCGCTCTCGCCGGTGATGGTCATCTTCGTGCCGGTGTTATACACGCCGAGGATGGAGCTGGTCGTGCTCGCACCCGAGCGCATACGCACGCCGGTGCCCTTGATGTAGCCGGCCTTGCTGTCGGCCCCGCCGCCGGAGACATAGTCCGAGCGGATGTAGCCGCTCACGCCGCCGATGGTGACCTTCGTCCAGCCGTTTTCCGTGCCGGTGATGGTCAGGGGCGTGCCGTTCTGGTAGGTACCGAGGATGGAGTAGTTCGTGCTCGGGCCGGAGCGCATGCGCACATCGCTGCCCTTGACCGAACCGTTGGAGCTGCCCGTGCTGCTGCCGCCGTTCGTCACGCCCGAGAGCGAGACATAGTCCGAGTGGACATAGCCGGTGGTGCCGTTGTAGCTGACCTTGTACCAGGCGCCGTTGACGCCGGTGATCGTCATGGTCGTGCCGGAGTTGTAGGTGCCGAGGATGGAGCTGCTCGTGCTCGCACCCGAGCGCATACGCACGTAGCTGCCGTTGATCGTGCCGGTACCGAAGCTGGCATCCATTTCATTGGCGCGTTTGAGGTAATCGGAAGATATGTAGCCGACGGTGCCGTTGTAGACCACCGTGGCCCAGCCGCCGCTCGAGCGCGTGGACACCACAACGTGGGTGCCTGCCGGGAGCGTGGAGATAATGCCGTAATTCGTTCCGGCGCCCGTTCGGAAGTTGACGGCCGTCGTCGTCGTCGCACCGCCGGCGCTCGCCGCGGAAGCCGAAACGGCCAGCGTGAGCGCGAAGAGCGCGGAAACAACGGCTGTTTTCAGAAATCGTTTCGCCATAGAATCATCCTTTGCTTAATTATTCGCAAGCGCGCGGTCCAGCCACACAGCCGCCACATCCATGGCGTTGTACAGGCCGTCCTTTTCTGTCTTTTTGACCACACGGTCGCGGGATTTCAGATCCGGGTCGGTGAGCTGAAGCTGCACGGAGACCCGCGTCGCCACGTCAAGGTCCTTGATCTTTTTCGTGTCGAGGATCTGCATCATAATGATGTACTTGTCAGCCATGCTGCCGTAATAGAGCAGGTTGTCTTTCCGGCGCAGCGGATGGCCTTTGTAGCACAGTTCGGTCGATTTTGCTGCCAATGAGATACACCTCCGATACCACTGTTTTCGAATTGTAACACATTTCAATCTTTTTGTCAACACCGCATACCCCGCGCTGTCGTTTCGGCGCGGGGACACGCGATGGGGCAGACATTTGCGCGGCTCAGCCGGCGTCGTCGGCATCGCCGCCGGTGTCCTGCGACTGGCCGGAGAAATTGCCGAAGATGCCGGTCGGCGAGCCGATGGTCGGCGTCGGGAAGCTCTTGGTCGGCAGATCCTTGTGGATCGACTCCATGACGAGCTTCCAGATCTGGGCGGCGGGGTTGCCGGAGAAGTTCATATACTCGGGCATATCGTAGCCGGTCCAGACGGCGGCCACATAGTACGGCGTGAAGCCGACGAACCAGCGGTCGCAGTTGTTCGTGGTCGTACCGGTCTTGCCGCCGACGGGCATGCCGCTCAGGCGGGCCTCGCTGCCGGTGCCGCTGTTGACGGCGTTGCAGAGCATATCGGTCATGTTCCACGCGGTGTTGGCCTTGAAGGCCACGATCGTGCGCGCGGGATTTTCGAGCACGACCTCGCCGCTGGAATCCTTGACGTAGGAATACGTGCGGCCGTAGGTGAACACGCCGTCGTTGACGAAGGCGGAGTACGCCTGCGTCATCTCGCGGACGGTGATGCCGTTCGTGAGCTGGCCGAGGGCGAGCGGCGCGTAGTCGCAGTCGGACTCGGCAAGGCTCGTGACGCCGAGCTTGTCCTTCAAAAATTCATACGACGCGCGCGGGGTGAGCTTGTCGAGGATCTGCGCCGAGACGGTGTTGAGCGAGCGCTGCAGCGCCTCGCGGATGGTGATGACGCCGTAGTTGCCGCCGCCGGAGTTTTTCGGATACCAGCTCGTGCCGGAGAGCTTGATGTCCGGCGAATCGTTGACCTGCGTGTACTGCGTGATGAGGCCGAGCTCCATGGCCGGGCCGTAGGTCGCGATCGGCTTGATGGACGATCCGGGCGGGCGCTTGGACTGCGTGGCCCGGTTCGTGCCGAAGTTGATGGTCTTTTTGCCCGTGCCGCCGGACATGCCCTTGATCTCGCCGGTGTAGGGGTCCATGATGACGATGGCGGACTCGAACTGCTGGCCGGAGGCCGACGGGCGCTGCGGCATCTTGTCGAGGTCGGTATAGACGTCGTCGATCGCCTGCTGGATGCTGGGATCGTAGCAGGAATAGACCTGATAGCCGCCGGAATAGAGCAGCGTGCGCGCCGTGTCGCGGCTGACGCCCTTCTGCTCGACGAGGTCGTTGAGCACGTCGTTGATGACGGCCTCGGCGTAGTAGCTGTAGATGGTCTGGGTGGCATCGTCGGACTCGCTGCGCACGAACACGAGCTCCTGCGCCACGGCCTCATCGTACTGCTCCTTGTTGATGTAGCCCTGTTCGTACATCTGCTTGAGGATGGTCTCCTGCCGGGTCTTATTGTTCTCGCGGCTGATGAAGGGGTCGTATTTTGAGGGGTTATTCGTGATGCCGATGATGCTCGCGCACTCGGCGAGCGTGAGATCCTTCGGTTCTTTGCCGAAGTAGGTCTCGGCGGCGGTATAGACGCCGTTGCACCCCTCGCCGAAGTAGACGATGTTCAGGTACCACTCCATGATCTCTTCCTTATCATAGGACTTCTCAAATTCGAGCGCCTGGAAGATCTCGAGCAGCTTGCGCTGCACGGTGATATCGTCCTGCTTGGTGAGGTTTTTGATCAGCTGCTGCGTGATGGTCGAGCCGCCGAAGTCGTTTTTCATCGACAGGAACATGTTGATGAACGCGCCGGTCGTACGGTACCAGTCCACGCCCTTGTGCTTGTAAAAGCGCTTGTCCTCGATGGCGACGGCCGCGTGCTCCATGTCCTTGGGGATGTCGGCATAGTCGATCCAGACGCGGTTTTCCGTGCTCGAGAGGTTCGTGAGGTTCTGCCAGTTGCCGTCGGAATCCTCATACAAAATCGAGCTTGAGAGCGAGACCGTGAAGTCCGAGAGCTGCACGTCGAGATCCGTGGACAGACAGTTTTTCACATAGTACGCGAAGATGCACAAAAACAGCAGCCCCGTGACGAGCACGATCAGCAGGATCGTGCCGAGCACGCGCAGCACAGTGCCCGCGACGCTCACGGTCGCATCCGCGGCCTGGGCCGCGCGCGGGGCGGATGATGATGGTTTCGGTCGTTTTGCCATAGGCAGTGACGCACCTCCCTGATAATACACATTATCGGGTCAAAAACCCGGTCGATATTCAGCGCATAAAAACGGTTAAATGATATTATAGCACACTCTGTCAACTGGGGATAGTCTTTCGCGCGTTTTTGTCCGGCGGGTATGAAATGCGCGCGCGTTGGACAAACTTTCCGGTGAAAGGAGCGAGGCATATGAAACGAACGCTGGCACTAACGGTCGTGACGGCGCTGTGCGCCGTGTCGCCGTTCGTCGCGGGGGCGGCGATGTCCTCCCTGCAGCAGCCGGGCGCGGACGCGCCGGCCACGTCCTACGACGGCGCGCAGGCGGAATATATCCTGCGGGATTACGAGGGCTATGTGAGCGTGTTCGCCTCCGACGCCGACCGCAGGCCGCTGCAGGTGACCGGCATCGAGGTCGCCGGACTGCGCCGCGCCGACCAGGAGCTGCTGCGCGGCGGCATCACCGTCGGCAGTCAGGAGCAGCTTTTGCTGCTGCTGGAGGATCTGGGGTCGTAAAAGGACTTGATTTTACACGCCAGATGGGGTACACTGAAACCAGAAAACGATCACAACTGGAGGACACCCCGATGAGTGAAGCATTCGGCAGCGATTATCTGACGATCGAGGACGAGGACGGCAACGAGTTCGAGCTGGAAGTGCTCAACGAGTTTGAGCTCGACGGTCAGGACTATCTCGCGGCGCTCCCCGCCGATATGGACGAGGACGACCCCGATTTCGGCATCATCCTGCTCAAGATCATGGAGGAAAACGGCGAGGAGCTCTTCGGCTCCATCGACGATGACGACGAGCTGGACAAGGTGTACAATTACTATATGGAAGAGATCTTCGCCGACGAGGACGAAGAATCTGACGGCGGCGCGGAGGAATAAGTTCCCGCGCGGCGCATAGCATGGGAATAAGTCCTGCTGTGTGCGTGGAGCACGACTGAGTGCTCAGAGCTCATTTAAACCCACATCTCTTATAAGGGATGCCAGAACTTCCGCTGCGGATTGCAGGCCTCCCGGCCGGCTGAAAGATGCCGGTTGGACGTTGGAAGCAGAGAAACAGCAGAGAGGCGACCCACCTGCCTTCTTGTGCAGGTTGTAACTGGGCTCACACGGCATTGGCGGGCTGGCCGGCAGCGAAAGCTGCCGGCTTTTTTCTTGCCTCTGACAAGAAAAAAGCCAGATTGCATCCGTCGCGGCGTGGCCACCGAAAAAGCCGCGCCGCATTGACAAGCCCCCGCCGCCGGGGCTATGATAAGCCTCAGCGGCACGCGCAGTGTGCCGAATCCTGTCCAAACGAAAGGTGATCCGCCATGCTCCGCTTTCAGAACGATTACTCCGAGGGTGCGCACCCGAACGTGCTGCGTGCCCTGTGCGACACCAACCTCTGCTCCACGCCGGGCTACGGGCTCGACGACGACTGCCGCCGCGCGGCCGACGCCATCCGCGCCCGCTTCGCCTGCCCGGACGCCGACGTGCACTTCCTCGTCGGCGGCACGCAGACGAACCAGCTCGCCGCGGCCGCCTTCCTGCGCCCGTGGGAGGCCATGGTCGCGGCCGACACCGGCCACATCAATGTGCACGAGACCGGCGCGATCGAGGCCACCGGCCACAAGGTGATCGCCGTGCCCGGCGCGGACGGCAAGCTCACCCCCGCCGCCATCGCCGACGCCGCCGCGCAGCACTGCGCTGCGCCGGGCGTGTATGACGAGCACATGGTGCTGCCGCGCATGGTGTACGTGTCCGACGCGACGGAACTCGGCACTGTCTATACCATGGCGGAGCTGACCGCCCTGCGCGCGGCGTGCGACGCGCACGGGATGTACCTGTATCTCGACGGCGCGCGGCTGGCGCAGGCGCTCACGGCCGCGGGCAGCGACCTGCAGCCGGAGGATCTGCCGCGGCTGTGCGATGCGTTTTACATCGGCGGCACGAAAAACGGCCTGCTCTTCGGTGAGGCAATGGTCATCGTCAACGACGCGCTCAAGCCGGGCTTCCGCCGCGCGATGAAGCGCAACGGCGCCATGCTCGCCAAGGGCCGCCTGCTCGGCGTGCAATTCGCCGCCGCGATGGAACACGACCTCTGGCTCGAGCTGGGCCGGCACGCGGACGCGCAGGCGCAGCGCATCGCCGCCGCGCTCTCGGACCGCGGCATCGCAATGTACGTGCCCTCGCCGACGAACCAGATCTTCCCCATCCTGTCAGATGCGCAGATCGCGCGGCTGCAGGAGCAGGTCGCGTTCAACACGACCGCCCGCGTGGACGCGGCGCACCAGACCGTGCGGTTCGTGACCTCGTGGGCCACGACGGACGCGCAGGTCGACGCGCTGCTGGCCGTGCTGGCGCAGGTGCTGGACTGACCGCACGACATCGGAATACGGAAACACGCCCGGCGCATCTGCGTCGGGCGTGTTTTCAACTTTACAAATGTTCCTTCTGCATCTTCGCCCAGCGGCGGGGATACTTCGGCGGTGTGGGCACCGTCTTGCGGATGACGACGACGCTGTGCGTCACGTCCGTGCCGGGGATGGTGTAGTGCGCCGTGCGCTCATACGTGCCGCCGAGCTTGCGGATGGCGCTGCGCGCCTCGTCGAGCTCTGCGGCGCAATCCGGCCCTTTCATGGCGAGAAACACCCCGCCCGTGCGCACAAACGGCAGGCACAGCTCGCACAGCAGGTACAGCCGCGCGACCGCGCGCGAGACCGCCGCGTCGAACTGCCCGCGCAGCTCCGGCGCCTCCTCGGCGCGCGTATGCAGGCACGTCACGTCCGTGAGGCCAGTCGCGGCGCAGACGTCGCCGAGAAAGCGCACGCGCTTATCCAGACTGTCGAGCAGCGTGAGCGAAATGTCCGGCTGCGCAATCTTCAGCGGCAGGCCGGGAAAGCCCGCGCCCGTGCCGACGTCGATGACCGACTTGCCGGCAAGCGGCTCGACCGTCAGCAGGGCGGCCGAATCGAGAAAGTGCAGCTGCGCCACGTCGGTCTCGCCGTGGATGGCCGTCAGGTTCATGACCTTGCTGCGCTCGTCGAGCAGCGTGTAATATGTCTGAAAACGGGCCAGCGCCGCCGCGTCGAGCGGCAGACCCAGCGCGGCAAACCCCGCGCGCAGAAGTTCGTCCATGCTTGCCTCCAAAAATGATCGGTTGCCGCCATCTTATCACATTCTCCCCCGCGCGTCCAGTCCCGGGCGGGTGCGGGTGAGCAGGCACGCCGGGTAAAGCAGACCTCTTCCGCCGCATCCGCTTCGCTGCGCTCAGCACCTTCTCGGCAGGGAGAAGGCTTGGCACCGGTCGAGCATGCACGGTAACGGGATCGCCATGGCGCGTGACGCCACGAAAAACCGCCCGCACGGGTCTCCGTGCGGGCGGCTGTGCTGTCTGTGCAGCTATTATGCGTAAAAGACGTGGTCGCCGATCGTGGCCGTGTAGGTCAGGCGGCTGTTGAACCACGAGGCGTTGCAGGCCGAGGGATTGATGAAATACAGGCTCTCGCCCACCGGGGCGTACCCCTCGAAGGCGAGCTTCGCCGCAAGCTCGGCATCCTCGTCCGGCGTGAGGCTGATGCGCCCGTCGGCCGTGGGCGAAAACTGCGCCACACCGCCGCGCCGGTCGAACACGACCTCCTTGACGCTGTTGGGGAAGCGCTCGTCCGCCACGCGGTTGAGCACGACGTTGCCGACCGCGATCTGCCCGTCCATGGGCTGGTTGCCGGCCTCGGCATTGATGATGTGGCTGAGCCAATAGACATCACGCGCGCCGTAATAGCTCTCGCCGCTCTCGAGCAGCGCCTGCTCGGAGGCATCGACGCGCAGACTGGTATGGTCCTCGCTGAGCACGGCCGTTACGCCGAAGATCTTCTCCAGATCCGCCAGCGGCAGCACCACTTCCCCGTCGAGGGCATACACGCCGTCGGGCGCGTAGAAGCAGCGGCCGTTGCCCGTGTAGTACGTCTCGCCGTAGGTCGCCGCGATGTCCGCGCCGTCGACCGTGACGGTCTCGGTGTCGCCGTCCGTGACCGTGTCGCTCTCGAGGCCGAGCATCTCGGCGAACGCATCCGCCGGGAGCCAGACCGCATCGTCGAGCACGTAGCAGTAGCCGCCGAAGCGGTCGTCCACATACACGGGCGTGTAGTCGCAGGTGACGGTCTCGGTGTAGTCGCCGGCGTCCATGCCGACGGCGACCGTGCGCACGACCGGCGAGGTCGCCTGCGCGGCTGCCTGCACCGCGAGCTTCTCGTCGCGCTCGGGCGCGGCCAGGGACACATCCCCGCTCACGACCGTCTTTGCCGCCGGCGCGCTGCCGTCCGGCCCGGCGGCCAGCGCCGAGCTTTCACCGGCGAGCCAGAAAAATCCGCACAATAAGCCGCAAAGCAGGCAGACGATGCACATCAGCGACAGGCCCGACTTCACGGACAGGCCCGCTTTTTTCGTTCGATTCATGACGTGCAGCCTCCTTTGCTGATTCATCACAGGGCGCAAACATTTCAATCCACGCGCCCCGTTATGGATAATTATATTCATTTTTCAAACCGCACGCAATCGGCAAATTGCACAAAGCGTCTTTTTAAGTTCTGAATAATATCCACAAAAAAATGCGTAAACAACAAAATATAGTGTTATACGACACAATTATACGCAAGAAATTGTGTTGTTTACTTTGACTAAAACCGTCAATTCGACGCAAAGTGACCAAAATAAAAAGATGCAAGTTCGCAAAAAATTCTTGCAAACTTGCATTATGTCAACTATTTTTATTATTTGAAAGAATTATGTTAATCTTTTTCCCGCCTCACAGCGCCTGACGCAGCGCCTTGGCAAGCTGATCCGGGCAGGAGGTCAGCTTGCTGCCGCAGCGCACGCCCTCCATGCGCTCGATGGCCTGCTGCACCGGCATCCCCACCAGGAGCCGCGAAATGCCCTGCAGGTTGCCGCTGCACCCCCCTTGCACCTCAACTTTGCGGATAATTCCGTTCTCCACCTCCACCCGCATCAGGCGGGAGCAGACACCTTTCGGCCGGTATGTGATCGTCATGACGACGCCTCCTTTGAAATATTCCGGTGCTCAGTATAGCAGATACGGTGACATAATTCCACCCCCGAAACCATATATATTGTGGAGAATGCAATCGGAGGTGAGCAGATATGACGCTGCGGCAAAAACTGGCCTGCGTGGGGCTGACCGTGTTCGGCCTGCAGATCGCATCGGCTGCGGCGGGCGGCGCGCCGCTCGCGGACAGGCTGCGGCTCTGGCTCGACCCGGAGCAGCTGCTGCTGGCATCGGTGCGCATGGAGCTGGGTGCGCCGCCGGTGGACGCATCCCCCACACCGGAGGCGGCAGCGGCGCTCAGCGCGGCCACGCCCGCGCCGGCCACGACACCCGCCCCCACCGCGGACGCCGACGCCGACGAGGACGCGCCCACCACGACGGCCGACGGGCTGCCGATCGTGGCGACGAGCATCGCGGGCGGGCTGAGCATCAAAAACGAGACGGACATCGCGGTCGATGCGGCCGCGCTGCTGCAGCAGGGCCCGGCCGTCGTGCTGCCGGCGGGCGAACCGCAGATCCTCATCATGCACACGCACGCGAGCGAAGCCTTCACCCCCGCGGGGCGCGACCTCTATCCCGCGAGCGACACGTGCCGCACGGAGGACACCAATTATAATATTGTGCACGTGGGCGACGTGCTGGCCAACACGCTCGCGTCCGCCGGGCTGCAGGTGCTGCACGACCGGACGATCTACGACTACCCGAGCTACACGGGCTCGTACAACCGCTCGGGCGCGGCCGTGCAGGAGTACCTGAACCAGTACCCGAGCCTGCGCATCGTCATCGACCTGCACCGCGACGCGCTGTGCTCGGACAGCGTGGTCTATAAAACAGTGGCCGAGCTGCCCGATGCCGCGTGCTCGCAGGTGATGCTGCTCGTGGGCACGAACGCCTCGGGGCTCTACCACCCGTACTGGGAGGAGAACCTGCGCCTGGCGGTGTATCTGCAGGATGCGGTGAATGCGGCGCACCCGACGCTGATGCGGCCGATCACGCTCGTCAACGAGCGCTACAACCAGCACCTCACGCGCGGGTCGCTCATCATCGAGGTCGGCAGCAGCGGCAACACGCTGCAGGAGGCCATACGCGCCGTGCGCCTGTTCGGCGAGAGCGCCGGCCCGGCGCTCGCCCGGCTCGTGCAGTGACCGGGCCCGACACGGTGCGACATATTATAATAGGTATAAAACCACCCCCGGCGGGCGAGAATCTCCGCAGACGGAGCTTCCGGCCAAAGGGGGTGTTTTCATGCAGGTCCGCAATTACATGACCGGCGCTGCCGCCGTGACGCATCCGGACGAGCCGGTCGTCGCCGCCGCGCGGCTGATGCGTATGCGCGGCATCGGCGCGCTGCCCGTGTGCGAGGACGACGGCACGCTCGCCGGGATGCTCACCGACCGCGACATCGTGGTGCGCTGTGTCTCGTCCGGGGACGACCCGGGCGCCGTGACCGTGCGCAGCATCATGTCGCGCGACCCCGTGACGGTCGAAGCCGGCGCGGACATCCGCCGCGCGATGGAAACCATGCGCGCGGCGCAGGTGCGCCGGCTGCCCGTGACCGAGGGCGGCAAGCTCGCGGGCATCCTCTCGATCGACGACATCGCCCGCTCGGGCAGGTGGGACATGGAGTGCGCGCAGGCGCTGTGCGGCATCACGGCCAACATCTGCAGGCGGTGAGGTGCGCGGCGCACCGCGTGTCCGACGCGCACCCTAAGCCTTCTCCTTGTGGCCTCGGCCGGGCGTGCAAAGCCTTCTCCTTGAGGAGAAGGCGCTGAGCGCAGCGAAGCGGATGCGGTGGAAAGGTCATGGTTTCTTCAGCGCCGCCGGTCGTGCACCGCATATCCCACGACATCTCATCCGTCGCGGCGTGGCCGCCGCGGCACCGGACATGTGCTCTCCCTGCGCATATGCGCAAATTTTTCTCCTCCCTTCCGGCCGCGCGGTGACCGCGCGGCCGATCATTTTGCGCAAAAATGCCGAAATCGGGCGCAGGAAATGCAGCAGAATGTACAATCTTGAGAATCATTCGCAAAAAAGGCTTTACAAACGCGGATCTCTGTGGTATCTTCATATCAGTAATAATTCTTGTTACTGATTTGCAAGGAGGTGCTTCGATGCCCGCACGCAAAAACAGCAAAAAGCGGCAGGTCATCCTCGAAGCCCTCGCAGCGACGACCGCCCACCCCACCGCGCAGGAGCTCTACCAGCAGCTCAAGCCGGACTATCCCGACCTGAGCCTCGGCACGGTGTACCGGAACCTGAGCCTCTTCGCCGAAGAGGGCGACGCGATGAGCGTCGGCGTGTTCCGCGGGCAGGAGCGGTTCGACGCCCGCACGAACCCCCACGCGCACCTGCACTGTGTGCAGTGCGGCCGGGTTATCGACGTGCCGCTGCCCGGTGAGCCGGAGGCGCAGCTGTGTGCCCTCGCCCAGGGCGTGACGGACGCGCAGGTGCTCGGGTGCAGCATCACGTTCACGGGGCTGTGCAAAACTTGTCAGCAAGCGGACAAGGGATCCGCTTCCGAATAAAACAACCAACGATCGAAATCAAAACATCAGGAGGAATTTGACTATGAAAAAATGGGTTTGCAGTGTCTGTGGTTACGTTTACGAAGGCGAGCAGCCGCCGGTCGAGTGCCCGGTGTGCCATGTTGACGGCTCCAAGTTCATCGAGCAGAAGGCTGAGAAGTCCTGGGCTGCCGAGCACGTCGTCGGCGTGGGCAAGGCGTTCGGTTCCGATGTTCCGGCCGACGTGCAGAAGGAGATCGTCGACGGTCTGAGAGCCAACTTCGAGGGCGAGTGCTCCGAGGTCGGTATGTATCTGGCCATGGCGCGCGTGGCGCACCGCGAGGGCTACCCGGAGATCGGCCTGTACTGGGAGAAGGCCGCCCACGAGGAAGCCGAGCACGCCGCGAAGTTCGCCGAGCTCCTCGGCGAGGTCATCACCGACAGCACGAAGAAGAACCTCGAGATGCGCGTCGATGCCGAGAACGGCGCGACCGACGGCAAGTTCCAGCTCGCAAAGCTGGCCAAGCAGTACAATCTCGACGCGATCCATGACACCGTGCACGAGATGGCCCGCGACGAGGCCCGCCACGGCAAGGCCTTTGAGGGTCTGCTCAAGCGCTACTTCGGCGAGTAAGAAACCTTGCATTTGTAAATTTAAGAGTGGTCCGGCAGAAGCCGGACCACTCTTTTCAGTAGGATAGTAGGCGCGAAAAATGTTACGGTGGCACAGTAAGAAAACGGTATGAGGAACCTTGAAATTTCCTCATACCGCTTTTACTTACAAATACTTTGTACCGTTGCAGACGTGTCTTCGTTGGTATAAATATTGAATCCACATTTTCCCGCCAAATCAAGCGAACACTGAGTATAATTCTGAACATTAACATAATCGCCATATGCTTCGAGACCATGGACAAATCTTTTAAGAATTGCTTTAAGACTCTCTGGGCTATTATCAACGCCGATCCACTTTCTTCCTGCTTCGAATGCAGCACCGAGAGAGTTGTTCCGCTGCCCGCAAAGCAATCCATAACCATATCGCCCTCGTTGGATGATGCTTTAACAATCATTCTCAGCATATCGAAGTTCTTTTCTGTAGGATATCCAGTGGTTTTCTGCGACTGGTTGATTGAGTCACGATAATCCATCCAAATGTCTTGAATAGGGATTCCTTTTGATGGGTCGCAAAATACTATCCTTCGTGGATTCCCAGTGGGACTCCAATATATCTCTCCGGCAGCATCTAATTCATCTAATTTATCAGGGGAGTATTGCCAGTGCTTCCCTTTCGGCGGCAGCTTTCCCCTCCATTCTTTCCCTGTCTCCCCGTTTCTAACACCAGGTGCATGAACAGGGACTTTTTTATATCTTCGACCGTGTTCATCAATACATGGATATTGTTCTATCATCTTGTCGTATTCCCAAGGGACAAACGGACGATTCCATACATACTTGTCCGTTTTTGAATAGAACATGATGTAGTCGGAAATATTGCCATATGTGTTTTTTGTATAATTCTTTGTGCTGCACTTTTTCCTTGTGATAAATGCTCGGCAATTATTCTCTCCAAAGATTTCATCCATAATGAGCTTCATGGTAAATGCCATTTTACCGTCTAAGTGCAAATAAATAGAGCCGTCATCAGTAAGCAATTCTTTGATAAGAATTAACCTTTCTCTTAAAAACTCCACAAATTCTCCACCACAAAGAGAATCGCTATAAGCATGTTCTTGATTCCTATTTACGAACACGGAAGTAGTCGCAAAAGGCGGGTCAATATAAACCAGACGGATCTTATTCTTATATCCACTATTCAATAAGTAAAGCAGAACATCAAGATTATCCCCCAAAAAAATTTGTTTTCTCCCCCACCATTTATAGGAATTTGAAGGCTGTACTGATTGAACGATTGTGAGAGAATAGTGGAAACGTCTTTTTTTCCTTCATAGGTAAGAGAAACAGAAACTTCGCCCCTTTTCATTCCGCTTTTTGGCGGGACACCTGTTGCCATTATTACTCTCCTTTCAACCAAGATTCAGTAAGACGTTCGTCAATCATTCGCAGCGTAACGACTTTCACTTCGTTTGGATGACGTTCTTCAATTCTAGAATAATCTTCCCACATTGAGCCAAGAAGCAAACCAGGACCATCATTCAAAAAAATTACTTTTGTATTTAACCCGTGCGAGTGAACATACTCTAATACTTCATCTGCACAGTTTTTATAGCCGCCAGTTCTGTCGTCTTCCTGAGCTCCTCCGCGATCTCCGTCATACCGTGCAAGACCAACGGCATAAATTGTTTTCTTATCATCAGAAGAAATGACGAAATCAAGAGGTCGGCTTTCGTTTGGATAATCATTCCAAATCGATTTTGCTTGAACATCCGCACCTGCTCCACGAGGGCCCCAGATATTTAGATCAGAAAATTTCGCTTGTATCATATCAAAGAATTTATCGGTTAAGTCATAACCTTTTTTGCCCCTGTCCTTATACTCCCAGAGGATAGCACAAAGGGCCTCATCTGGCATAGGACGAGCATCAAACTTTTCTTGGACTACATGAATAGGGCGAAAACCTTCTCCGAAATCTTCACATATCTTTCTTGCCTGTGTCTTCTTTTTCAGCATTTCAACAGGTGTCTCTGGAGATACATATTTTCTGAAGACTCTGCATAGCTGAATTCTCATCCACTGGGTAGGAACGTCCGCAATATTCATAAATAGGGCACTGGAACTTTCAGAGCGATTCAGCAACTGTGAAAACATTTCCAAAACGGGAGAATATAGTCTGCAAGCATCTTCTAAGATATCAGGGTAATATTCGCCTGTTGATAGTGTAATAAAATTCCTTCTTTCTTCTGGAGAATAATCTCTAAAAGTTCTCATATCACAAAACCTCGTTTCTGATAGTCTGTCAAGTGGATATAAAAATTTGAATTATATTATATTATAGCAAGGCGAAAAAAGCCAGCATTTCACGACAGTTTTCGCTATCCGCCCCGGGAGCATCGCTCCCGGGGCGGTTTTTTGACCGCAGGCGGCAAATTTCGGCTGCGAGCGCTGCGCCGGAATTGACAAGCCACCGGCGGAATGCTACACTGATTTTATCACATGACAGGTATCGCCGCCATGTGACAAGTATCGCGGCCGCTGCGGCGGCAGCGAAGGAGGGGAAACACCATGAAATACTGCGCTCATTGCGGCGCGCAGCTGGTCGACGAAGCCGTTGTCTGCCCAAAGTGCGGCTGCGCCGTGGCACCGACAAAAACCGTTGACCCGAACGCCAGCCCGAAATCGCGCCTGATCACGCTGCTGCTGTGCATCTTCGTCGGCGGGCTCGGCATCCACCGCTTCTACGTCGGCAAGATCGGCACGGGCGTGCTCTGGCTGCTCACGGCCGGCTGCTTCGGCATCGGCGCGCTGGTCGACCTGATCATGATCGCCTGCGGCACATTCACCGACAGCGACGGCAAACCAGTCACCGACTGGCAGACCTGAACGCTGCGCAAAAAAATCGCTCCCCGGCCGGATGGCCGGGGAGCTTTTTGCACGTTTTACGGGTCGATCTCGATGATATAGCCGATCTTGCCGCTGTAGAACTGTGGGTAACGGCCGGCGGGATCGCCGATGCAGTCGTTATAATACCAGCCGCTGGACGTTCTCGTGATGAGCACGTAATCCTCGGCGGCGCCGTTGGTATCGTGCACAGACGGTTCGCCGGACGCCCAGTTATAGACCGGGTCAACGTTGTCCTTGACCCAGGCGAGCTCGCCGCTGTCGGTGCGGTGCAGGCCGATCCAGACATAGGTCAGGCCGGACTCGTCGGCCAGCTGGGCGACGCGCGTCCACTTCTCGGCGCTGTCGATCACAACGAGGTGGCCGCCCTTGGCCTCGGCCGCCGCTTCGGCGTCGGCCCAGGAGACGTCCGCCGTGACGACTTCATATGTCGGCTCCGGCTTCGGCGTCGGGGTGGGCGTGGGCGTCTCGGTCGGGACGACGGTCTCGACGGGGACAGTCGGCGTCGGGGTGGTCTCCGCCGTGGCGGGCGTGCCGAACACGCCGAGCGAGCGCAGCAGCAGCACGGCCAGCACGGCCGCGCAGATGATGAGCACGGTCAGCAGGATGCCCGCCTTGTGCGACTGGCGCTGCTCGGCCGACGGCTGCTTTTTCGGCTTGGACGGGGCGGGACGGTAGGCCTCCGGCTTTTTCACAGGCGGCTTTTCCGGCTTCTTTTCCGACTTCGGCTTCGCCGGGGTCTCCGGCTGGACGGGCCGCTTCTCGGGGCGGAATTTATTCGGCAGCGGCTGCGGTTCTGGCTTGCGCTCGGGCTGCGGTTTCGGCTCGGTGACCGGGGTTTCCTCTGGCTTTGCTTCCGGTTCGGCAGCCGGGGTTTCCTCTGGCTTTGCTTCCGACTCGAGTTCGGCCTCCGGCTCAATGACCGGGGCTTCCTCCGCCTCGGTCTTCAGCTCAAACTTCAGCTCAGACTCAGCTTCCGCTTCGGGCTCGGCCGCGATCTCCGGCTCAGCCTCCGGCACAGGCGCGGCGGCCTCCTCGGCGAGGATGTCGAGCATCATGCGCTCGACCTCGCTGAGCTCCTGCTCGGGCTTGTTGAACATCTCCTGCGCGGTCGGCACACTGCGGCGCTGTTCGGCGTCATACTGCTCAAGCGCGGCGCACAGCTCCGCCGGCGTGGCGTAGCGGTCGTCCGGCTTGCACTGCGTGGCGCGCGCGATGATCTCCTGCAGGCCGCGCCCGGCCTTGCGCGCCGGGGGCAGCGCCTCACCGTTCATGCGGCGGCGCAGTGCGTCGGTCTGGTCCTCAGGCAGCGGCGCACGGTCGTCCGGGTAAAACGGCAGACGGCCGCCCGACACGCCCGCATACAGCAGCAGGCCGAGCGAATACACATCGGCCGAGGCGTCGAGCGTGCCGCTCCAGAACACCTCGGGCGCCATGAACTCCAGCTCCTCGGTCGTCCAGTCCTTCGTGTCCGTGCGGGCGGGCGCGCCAAGACCGACCGTGCCGTCTGCGGCGCGGCTGATGTTGTCCGGGCGGATGCCGCCGTGATATGTCCCGCGCTCCGCCAGGATGCGGCACAGCGCCTCGGCCAGCGCGGTCAGCTCCGCGCGCGAGAGCGTCTGCAGCCGATCACCGAGCAGGCAGGCAGGATCCAATGCGTGTTTGTCCATGTGATACGCACCTCTTTATGTCCGTGTTGGCATGTTTACATAACTTTATAAATAGTAACACACTTATGACGACAAGTCAATTCAATCTGACGTGCCGGGCACAGGTTTGTTCCGCCCGAGGCGGCCGAACCAGCCAAAGGTCATCGGCCAGATGCCGGCGGCAAAAATGACCATGAGCGCATAGCGGATGAGATTGGCAATATTGTGCCCGCCGCACAGCGCGAGCAGCGGCGCTTTGAGCACGGTGCGCAGGCCGATCGTGATGGCGAGGCCGAGCACGGCCTTGAGCACCTGCGCCCACCAGACGGCGCGCACGTCAAAGTGCACGTACCGCCGGTCGAGCCAGTAGGAAAACGTCATGCCCAGCACCGCGCCGAGCAGCGTGTAGGCGTTCTTGCGGCCGGAGGCGAGGTTGGCGGCGTCCACGTCCGCGGGAAATGGCCAGAGCTCGGCAAAGAGCAGATACGCAAGGCCCAGCACGGCCATGACGCCGAAAAGCCAGTAGAGCCGGTTCGGGTGGCTGTCAATGTCCCGAAAGAGCGGGTAGAGCGCAAACACCAGCACAAGCCCGAGGCCGAACGACACGCCGACATCCAGCGGCGTGTGCACGCCGAGGTACATGCGCGAGAACGCCGTGAGCACGATCACGGCGGCGCAGACCACGCGCAGCCACGTCCGCTTCGTCCAGCGGCCGAGGCAGCCGAAGGAGGCGAAGACATTCTGCGTGTGCCCGCTCGGGAACGAGTAGCCGGTGGCCTCGGCCCGGGCGCTCTCGACGATCTGGAAATTCGGGTCTTTCACCCACGGGCGCGGGATGCGGAACACCAGCTTGAGAAGCTGGTTGACGATCGTGCCGACGAAGCCGACCGTGAGCATATAGTACCCGCAGGACTTGCTCACGCACCAGAACACGATGATGGCGACGGCCATGAACACGATCTCGCCGCCGCAGTTGGTGAGCGTGCCGAGCACCGTGTCCAAAAACGGTGTGCGCAGCTTTGCCAGTGCATAAAGTAACTGCATGAAACGTTTCTCCCCTCTGTGTCTGTCTGCCGCCATTATAGCAAAGCGCGCCGCCGGATTCAACCGCAAAGGAAATTGACAGCGGCGGATGACGATGGTAGGATAAGGGCAGAATATATCAAAATGGAGGCATGTCCCATGGACATCGAAAAAACCATCCGTGCCCTGACCGGCCGCGGCTTCGCCGTGCAGCACTTCGCCACGGGGCGCGAGGCGGCGGACTATCTCGACGGCGCGATCGACGGCACCACCGTCGGCATCGGCGGCAGCAAGACCATCGACCAGATCGGCCTGTACGACCGGCTCACCAAGCACAACACCGTCTGGTGGCACTGGCGCACGCCGGGCTTTGACACGCTCGACCACGCGCTGACCGCGCCCGTGTACCTCAGCAGCGCCAACGCCATCACCGCCGACGGCCAGATCCTCAACATCGACGGCCGCGGCAACCGCCTCGCCGCCATGGTCTACGGCATCGGCAAGACGGTGTACATCGTCGCGGGCACGAACAAGATCTGCCCGGACTTTGACAGTGCCCTGTCGCGTGCGCGCAACACCGCCGCCGTGCAGAACATGCGGCGCTTTGACGGCGACCAGCCGTGCCACACGGTCGGTCGCTGCCTCGACTGCCGCAGCAAGAGCCGCGGCTGCAACGCGCTGCTCGTGCTCTGGGGACAGATGATGGACATGGCCAAGGTCGAGGTCGTGCTCATCGACGAGCCGCTCGGCCTGTAAGGAGGAAAGGCATGAAGGTATTCAAGCGCATCAAGTGGAGCTACGTCGTGCTCAGCGCGATGTTCCTGCTGCTCGGCATCTATCTTGTCGTGAACCCCGAGACGTCGCTGGTCATGATCTGCCGCATTCTCGGCGCGGCTATGGCCGTGTTCGGCGTGATGAAGATCGTGCTCTATTTCATCCGCGAGGTCGAGGGTGTGGCCATCCGGTTCGACTTTGCAGTCGGCCTGTTCTGCATCATCCTCGGCGCGCTCATGCTCTGGCGCGCGCCGGCGCTGACGGACATCCTCTCGGTCATGATCGGCCTGCTCGTGCTTGTCGACAGCGTCTTTAAGCTGCAGGTCGCCGTTGATTCGCGGCGCATGGGCGCGCACTCGTGGTGGGTCACGCTCGTGTGCACGGTCGTGTGCCTGGTGCTGGGCATCCTGCTGGTGTTCAACCCCTTTGACGGCAAGCAGGTGCTCACGATCATGATGGGCGTGTCGCTCATCGTCGACGGCGTGCAGAACCTGTGCACCGTCGTGTATGCCGCCATCTTTGTCAAGGACGTGAAGGCCGCCGTGCACGACTTCGTGGACGACGCCACCGCCGTCGAGACGACGGGCGAGGTCCTCGGCGAGGACGCACCCCAGTCCAAGCCCGACGAAGGGCCGAAAGCGCCGTGAGGCGTTAAATTCTGCTTAATTTTACCGGACGCGGGAATTTCTCCGCGTCCGGCTCTTTACTTTTTGCCACTTTGGTGTAAAAAAGAAAATGTCTTGCGAATCGAAGAAGTAAGGGGGGAGCTTCCGATGCTGGAGCAGAATTTTCAGAGTGTGTACGAGAAGTTTAAGCTGCAATTTTTTCGCCGCCTGTTTTCGCAGGTGCGCGAGCGCGAGGGCTCGCTGAGCGCGATGGAGGCGTTCTCCGTCGAGGTCATCCACGAGCTCGACGCGCCGACCATCGGTCAGTTTGCGGATTTTCTCGGCATCTCGCAGTCCAATGCGACCTATAAGGTCAACAATCTCATCCGCAAGGGCTACATCGTCAAGGAGAACTCCGACACCGACCGGCGCGAATACCACCTGAAGCTGTCGGACAAGTTCTACTGCTACAACGGCCTCATGCAGAGCTACATCGACACGGTGATGGCGCGCATCCACGAGCGGTTCACGCCCGAGGAACTGGCGACGTTCGAGCACGTGCTGGCCGTCATGAGCGACGAGCTGATGCCCGAGTGCGACGTGCCGAAAAAGTGACCACACGCCCGGAAGACCGGCGGCAGCCAGATTGGCTGCCGCCGGTTTTTTGTTTGCGGGGGCAGGCAGAGATTCCTGTTGGCAGTTTCGGTGATACGCCCTCGGCTCCCCTGTGTAAGGAGAGGCTTTGGCCTCAATCCCGGTCGAGCGAAGGCACAAGGACGATCCCTGCGTGCGTGACGTCAGGGACGCCCTCCGTTTTCTTGTATTTGCGGGCGAAGTGTGGTTTAATAAGGAAAGAAAACGATAGAAACGGAGCATCGCCATGACGATCGCAGTCATCGGCGCGGGCGCGTCCGGCATGATGGCCGCGCTGACCGCCGCCGAACAACCGGAAAATAAAATCCTGCTCTTCGAGCGGCAGGCGCGCGTGGGGCGCAAGCTCGCCGTGACCGGCAACGGCCGCTGCAACCTGACGAACACCGGCGCCGCGCCCGAAAACTACCACGGCGCGCAGCCGGACTTTGCCGCGCCGGCGCTCGCGGCCTTCCCGCCGGAGGCGGCGCTGCGCTGGTTCGCCGCGCACGGGCTCATGACCGTGACGGAGCCGGGCGGGCGCGTGTACCCGCTCTCGAACGCGGCCAACAGCGTCGTGGACGTGCTGCGCTTCGCGCTCGCGCGGCCGAACATCGCACTGCGCGCGGGCGAGGCCGTGACGGCCGTGCGCCGGCAGGGGCGCGGCTTTGTCATCGAGACGGAAAGCGAAACGATCCCCGCCGACCGCGTCATCATCGCGTGCGGCGGCGCTGCCGGGGCGAAGGCCGGCGGCGTGCGCGACGGGTATACCCTGCTGCAGAGTCTCGGCCACCGGCGCACGGCGCTGCACCCCGCGCTCGTGCAACTGACGACCGACCCGACGTATCCCCGCGCGCTCAAGGGCGTGCGCGCCGACGCGCGCGTGACGCTCGCGCGCGGCCGGGCCATCCTCGCGCGCAGCGCGGGCGAGGTGCAGTTCACGGAAAAGGGCGTGTCCGGCCCGGCGATCTTTGAAATTTCCCGCGCGGCGAGCTGCGGCGGCGAGGGCCAGACCGTGACGCTCGACCTGCTGCGCACACACAGCGCGCCGGACTGTCTGGCGTTTTTGCAGGCGCGGCGCGCGGCCGCGCCCACGCTCCCGTGCGAAGAGGTGCTGACCGGCACGGTGCACAACCGCGTGGGCAAGATGCTGCTGCGCTACGCCGCCGTCCCCGGCGGGCAGCCGCTCGGCGACGTGACGGACCAGGAACTCAAGGCGCTCGTGCGCGCGGCGAAGGGCTTCGCGCTGCCGGTGCGTGGCACGGAGGGCTTCGAGAGCGCGCAGGTCACGGCCGGCGGCATCCGCACGGACGAATTTGACCCCGCGACGATGGGCAGCCTTCTCGTGCCGGGACTGTACGCCTGCGGCGAGGTGCTGGACATTGACGGCGACTGCGGCGGCTACAACCTGCAGTGGGCGTGGGCCAGCGGCCGCGCGGCCGGGAGGGCGTGCCGATGATCGCAATTTCGAACCTGAAGCTCGCCCCCGGCGCGGACGAGGCGCAGCTGCTCCCGCTGGCCGCCGGGGCGCTGAAAGTCCAGCCCCAGGATATCACCGGCCTGCGCATCCGCAAAAAGTCGCTCGATGCGCGCAAAAAAGACGATATTCACTATGTTTACACCGTCGGCGTGACCGTGCGCGGGGATGAGCGAAAGCTCGTCCGCCGCTGCCGCACCGCAGCGATCGTGCAGGACAAGACCTACCCCATCCCCCGCATCGCGCCGCCGCAGACGCGCCCCGTGATCGTGGGCTTCGGCCCGGCGGATGTTCGCGGCGCTGCTGCTCGCGCGCGCGGGCGCACGGCCCATCGTGCTCGAGCGCGGGCCGGACGCGCAGACGCGCAGCGCGCAGATCGCAGCGTTTCGCGCGGGCGGGCCGTTCGACCCGGAGTGCAACGTGCAGTTCGGCGAGGGCGGCGCGGGCACATTTTCCGACGGCAAGCTCAACACCGGCACACACGATGCGCGCATCGGCTTCGTGCTCGCGGAGTTCGCGGCGCACGGCGCGCCGGAGCACATCACCTACGACGCCAAGCCCCACATCGGCACGGACGTGCTCGTCGAGGTCGTGCAGAATCTCCGGCACGAGATCATCGACCGCGGCGGCGAGGTGCGCTTCGGCCACCGCGTGACAGGGCTGTCCACGGAGGATGGACACATCGCGGCGCTGACCGTGGCCGGACCGGCCGGCAGCTACACGCTCCCGGCGCGGCAGGTCATCCTTGCGATCGGCCACAGCGCGCGCGACACGTTTGAAATGCTGCATGCGCAGGGCGTGCCGATGGAGCCGAAGCCGTTTTCCATGGGCGTGCGCATCGAGCACCGGCAGGCCGATATCAACGCCGCGCAGTACGGCGCGGCGGCGGAGCATCTGCCGGCGGCGGACTATTCCCTCTCCTGCCACCTGCCGGACGGGTCGAGCGCGTACACGTTCTGCATGTGTCCGGGCGGCGAGGTGTTCGCCGCCGCGTCGGAGGCGGGCGGCGTGTGCACCAACGGCATGAGCAATTCCCGCCGCGACGGGGAAAATGCCAACGCCGCCGTGCTCGTGACGCTGCGGCCGGAGGACTTCCCGGACAAAAGCACCCTCGGCGGCATGTACTGGCAGCGCAGCATCGAGCAGCGCGCCTTTGCGCGCGGCGGCGGCAATTACCACGCCCCCGCGCAGCTGGCGGGCGACTTTCTCGCCGGGCGCGCGAGCACCGGTCCTGGCCGCGTACAGCCGACGTACCGCCCCGGCGTGACGTGGTGCGACCTGCACGACATGCTGCCTGCGCGCATCACAGACACCCTCGCGCAGGCGCTGCCCGCCTTCGGCAGGAAGCTGCGCGGCTTTGATGATCCGGACGCCGTGCTCACAGCGCCCGAGACCCGCTCGAGCAGCCCCGTGCGCATCGTGCGCGGGGAAGACCGGTGCAGCACCGGCGTACCCGGCCTCTACCCCTGCGGCGAGGGCGCGGGCTACGCCGGCGGCATCACGAGCGCCGCCGTGGACGGGCTGCGCTGCGCCGAAAGCGTGCTCGCTGCGCTGCAAAACGAAGCATGACCTGTGCCGAACGGCACATCCTAGTATATAAGGAGGTTTCCACGATGAAAAACGAAGCGTTTGCACCCACGCCGGAGCTGCTGGCCAAAATGGACGCCTGGTGGCGCGCGGCGAACTATCTGTCCGCCTGCCAGCTCTACCTGCTCGACGACCCGCTGCTGCGCCGGCGGCTGACCGAGCGCGACATCAAAAAGAAGATCGTCGGCCACTGGGGCACCGTGCCCGGCCAGAACTTCATCTACACGCACCTCAACCGCGTCATCAACGAATATGACCTCGACATGATCTACCTCTCCGGCCCGGGCCACGGCGGCAACGCCATGGTCGCGCAGGACTATCTCGACGGCTCGTACACCGACGTATACCCGAACATCACGCGCGACGCGGCCGGCATGCAGCGCCTGTTCAAACAGTTTTCGTTCCCCGGCGGCATCCCGAGCCATGTCGCGCCCGAGACGCCGGGCTCGATCCACGAGGGCGGCGAGCTGGGCTACTCGCTCGCGCACGCCTTCGGCGCCGTGATGGATAACCCCGACCTGATCGCCGCCTGCGTCGTCGGCGACGGCGAGGCCGAGACCGGCCCGCTCGCCACCGCGTGGCACGGCAACAAGTTCGTCAACCCCATCACGGACGGCGCGGTGCTGCCGATTTTGCACCTCAACGGCTTCAAGATCGCAAACCCGACGCTCTTTTCCCGCATCAGCCACGAGGAGCTCGAGATGTTCTTCCGCGGCTGCGGGTGGGAGCCGCGCTTCGTGGAGGGCGACGACCCCGCCGAGATGCACGCCAAAATGGCCGAAACGATGGACTGGGCCATCGAGGAGATCCACGCCATCCAGCAGCACGCGCGCACCGCGCACGACACCACGCGCCCCTACTGGCCGATGATCGTGTTCCGCGCGCCGAAGGGCTGGACCGGCCCGAAGGAAGTGGACGGCAAGCAGGTGGAAGGGTCATTCCGCGCGCACCAGGTGCCGATCGCCATGGACAACCCCGAGCACCTCGTGCAGCTCGAGGAGTGGCTGCGCAGCTACCACCCCGAGGAGCTCTTTGACGACAACGGCACGCTCATCCCCGAGCTGCAGGCGCTCGCGCCGAAGGGGCAGCGCCGCATGGGCGCGAACCCCCACGCCAACGGCGGGCTGCTGCTGCGCGAGCTGCGCATGCCGGACTTCCGCACATATGAGCAGCCCGTGCCGGCGCCCGGCGCCGTCGAGGCGCAGGACATGACCGTGCTCGGCGCGTTCGTGCGCGACATCATGCGCGAGAACATGGACGCGCGCAACTTCCGCATCTTCGCCCCCGACGAGACGGCCTCCAACCGCCTGAGCCCGGTGTTCGAGGTCACGGGCCGCCGCTGGGTCGCCGAGGCGACGGACAACGACGAGTTTCTCGACCCGGACGGCCGCGTCATGGACTCTATGCTCTCGGAGCATATGTGCGAGGGCTGGCTCGAGGGCTACCTGCTCACCGGCCGCCACGGCTTTTTCAACAGCTACGAGGCCTTCATCCGCATCGTGGACTCCATGGTCGCGCAGCACGCCAAGTGGCTCAAGGTCTGCAACCAGCTGCCCTGGCGGCAGGACATTGCCTCGCTCAACTACGTGCTCGCCTCGAACGTGTGGCAGCAGGACCACAACGGCTTCACGCACCAGGACCCCGGCTTCCTCGACCACGTAGCGAATAAGAAGGCCGACGTCGTGCGCATCTATCTGCCGCCGGACGCAAACTGCCTGCTCAGCTGCTTTGACCACTGCATCCGCAGCCGGAACTATATCAACGTCATCGTGGCCTCCAAGCATCCGCGGCCGCAGTGGCTGACCATGGAGCAGGCCGTGCGCCACTGCACGCAGGGCGTGAGCATCTGGGAGTGGGCCAGCAGCGACCAGGGCGCAGAGCCCGACGTCGTCATGGCCTGCTGCGGCGACACGCCGACGCTCGAGACGCTCGCCGCCGTGACCATCCTGCGCGAGAAGCTGCCGGAGGTGCGCGTGCGCGTCGTGAACGTGGTCGACCTCATGAAGCTCCAGCCGCACGCCGACCACCCGCACGGCCTCACGGACGAGGACTACGACCTCATCTTCACGAAGGACAAGCCCGTCATCTTCGCCTTCCACGGCTACCCGAAGCTCATCCACGAGCTGACCTACACCCGCCACAACCAGAACATGTTCGTCTGCGGCTACGTCGAGGAGGGCACGATCACGACGCCGTTTGACATGCGCGTGCTCAATGAGCTCGACCGCTTCCACCTCGTCATCGACGTCATCAAGCGCCTGCCCCAGCTCGGAAACCGCGGCGCTTACGCCGTGCAGCAGATGCGCGACAAGCTCGTCGAGCACCGGCAGTATATCGCCGCGCACGGCGTCGACCTGCCCGAGATCGTCAACTGGCAGTGGACCGGCAGCACCAGCGCCGCCACGAGCTCCGAGCGCTGAGACTGTCGAAAAAACCCCGGAGGGTTTTCCGACAAAGGGCTTGCACTTTTTTGCCGCCTGTAGGCGGCAAACTCTGCGAGGCTTTTGGCACGCTGCGCCGCCCGCCCCGGATGGGGCGGGCGGCTTTCTTTTCCATTCCGCCCGGCCAAATTTTCCGTTTTCCGGCTGCAAAACACACCGAATGACTCGGCGCACTCCGCGATTTTCCCACGAAAGCATCCGCTTTTCTGCCCAGAAAAGCAGGGAAAATTTTGTGCAAGTCCACAGTTTTTCGTCAATTTTCATGTTAAAATTTAGATTTTCCGTTTCTCCCTTGTGGAAAATATGCGATTCCGTTATAATAGGGCCTTGAGGTGATTTTCATGTTCAAAATCGTCAATAACGAAAGATTATCTGACAATATGTTCCGCGTCACGTTCGAGGCCCCGCTCGTCGCCCGCAAGGCACAGCCGGGTCAGTTCCTGATGTTCCGCGTCGACGAGTTCGGCGAGCGCATGCCCATCACGATCTCTTCCTACGATCGTGAGGCCGGCACCGTGTCGGTCATCATGCAGCGCGTCGGCAGCACGACGGCCCTGCTCGCCAGCAAGAAGGCCGGCGACTATGTGGCCGACGTTGTCGGCCCGCTCGGCAACCCCGCCGAGTTTGACAACATGCACAAGGTCGTGGTCGTCGGCGGCGGCTCCGGCTGCGCCATCGCGTGGCCGCAGGCCAAGGAGGCGCACCGCCTCGGCTGCGATGTCGACATCATCGCGGGCTTCCGCACCAAGGGCATCGTCGTGCTCGAGGACGAGATGCGCGCCTGCTGCGATCATCTGTACATGATGACCGACGACGGCACCTACGGCGAGAAGGGCTTCACGACCGTCAAGCTCAAGGAGCTGCTCGAGAAGGCCAAGGCCGAGGGCCAGCAGTACGACCACTGCATCTGCATCGGCCCGCTGCCGATGATGAAGTTCGTGTGCCAGATCACGAAGGAATACGGCGTGGCCACGATGGTCGATATGAACTGCATCATGATCGACGGTTCCGGCATGTGCGGCGGCTGCCGCCTGACCGTGGACGGCAAGATGAAGTTCACCTGCGTCGACGGCCCGGAGTTCGACGGCCACCTCGTCGATTTTGACGAGGCGATCGCCCGTTCCAAGATCTATGAGGCACAGGAGCAGAAGGTGTTCGAGCGCCGCCACCACTACTGCAATCTGCAGGCCATGGCCGACGCCGAGGAAGCCGCGCAGAAGAAGGAGGAGAAGTAATCATGGCGAATATGTCTCCCAAAAAGAATCCGATCCCGGAGCAGGACCCGAACGTCCGCAATAAGAATTTTGAAGAAGTCGCGCTTGGCTACACCGTCGAGATGGCGGTCGATGAGGCCAACCGCTGCCTGAATTGCCCGCGCCCGGCCTGCATGTCCGGCTGCCCGGTCAATGTCAAGATCCCGCAGTTCATCGCCCGCGTCCGTGAGCAGGACTTCAAGGGCGCTTACCACAAGATCCTCGAGGACAGCTCCCTGCCCGCCATCTGCGGCCGCGTCTGCCCGCAAGAGAAGCAGTGCGAGAGCAAGTGCGTGCGCGGCATCAAGGGCGAGCCCGTCGGCATCGGCCGTCTGGAGCGCTTCGTCGCCGACTGGAACCGCGAGAACGCCGACGAGATGCCCGAGAAGATCGCCACGAACGGCCACCGCGTCGCCGTCATCGGCTCCGGCCCGTCCGGTCTCGCCTGCGCGAGCGACCTGGCCAAGCTCGGCTACGACGTGACCGTCTATGAGCACTTCCACAAGGCCGGCGGCGTGCTGGCTTACGGCATCCCCGAGTTCCGTCTGCCGAAGGCCATCGTGCAGAAGGAGATCGACAAGCTCGTGGCCATGGGCGTCAACATCGTGTGCGACGCGACCATCGGCAAGTGCATGAGCATCGACGAGCTGCTCGGCAAGGACGCCGACCACCTCCTCGGCGACGACAAGTACGAGGCCGTGTTCATCGGCTCCGGCGCCGGTCTGCCGAAGTTCCAGAACATCCCGGGCCTGAGCTACTGCGGCGTGTTCTCCGCCAACGAGTTCCTCACCCGCATCAACCTCATGCACGCTTACGACGAGCGCTACGACACCCCGCTCATGCCCATCCACGTGACGGCCGTCGTCGGCGCAGGCAACGTCGCCATGGACGCCGCGCGCTGCGCCAAGCGTCTGGGCGCGGACGTGACGGTCGTGTACCGCCGCGGCGAGGAGGAGATTCCCGCCCGCAAGGAAGAGTACGAGCACGCGAAGGAAGAGGGCATCAACTTCCACCTGCTGTGCAACCCGGTCGAGATCCTGGCCGATGACAAGGGCTGGGTGCGCGGCCTCAAGTGCATCCGTATGGAGCTCGGCGAGCCCGACGAGAAGGGCCGCCGCCGTCCGATCGAAGTGCCGGGCAGCGAGTTTGAGATGGCCTGCGACTCCGTCATCATGGCGCTGGGCACCTCCCCCAACCCACTGCTGCGCAAGGCGACGCCGGACCTCGAGTACAGCGACCGCGGCGGCATCGTCGTCAAGGACGACACCGTGACGACCATGAAGGACGGCGTGTTCGCCGGCGGCGACGCCGTCACCGGTGCGGCCACCGTCATCAAGGCGATGGGCGCCGGCAAGAAGGCCGCCGCTGCCATCGACGCATACATCAAGAGCAAGTAAGTGCATACACAAGATCAGCGGGCATCCGACGGATGCCCGCTGATTGGTTTTCAAACTGGTAGCCTTCCCCTTCGAGAGCAGTGCTTGGGGTGCGGAACAGGCGCGCACCCCTTGGCTCCCTTGTGGAAAGGGCGCTGGCAGCCGTCAGGCTGACTGAGGGATTGACACGCAAAATCTCGCACCAAAGCCGGTATCTGCAGCTCCTCCGGCACGGCGCAGAGCGCCGCGCCACTTCCCTTACGCAGGGGAGGCTTTTCCTGCGCGACCGGTAGTGCAAAGCGGATCTGTCCTGAGGGGCACACACATCAGAAAAGCCTTCCCATGAAAGGGAAGGCTTTTCATTTCCGTCGTTTATGCCTGCGCGGGGAGATTGAGCACAAAGGCCATGAACTCCAGCGGCTCCGGGCCGTCATTGCGCAGGGCGTGACTCTCGCCGTCGCCCGTGAAGGTCACGGTGCCGGCGTCCACGGTCGTCGTTTCGCCGTTGCTGCGGTAAACACCGTGCCCGGAGAGGAAGTAGTACACTTCGTAGTTGCCGTGGTGGGTGTGCTCGCCGACTTCGCAGCCGGGCTGCAGCACCATGCGGGCGCAGACCGTGCCGGCGCCGAGCATCTCCTCCGGGGAGAGGAGCGCATAGCGCTCAAGGTGGCCGGCGCCGCCCTTGAGGTGCTCGAGGCGCTCGGGCGTGTCGGGGAGCTTGCGGATGAATGCCATAGAGATCAGCCTCCTGTTTCGTTTCTGCTTCTATTCGTAGCACACGGCCGCGAAAATTGCAACCGTTTTTCGCGCGGAGGCCGGCTGGGAATCGTATTTTAAATATAAAAAATCCACGCACATGGCGTGGCGTCATCCGGCTCTATGGCTTCTCACTTGCTGCTGGGCTGCCAGCTGCTGTCCGAGAAAATCAGATCGTCCAGGTCCTGGACTTGGTTGGTACGCATAACGTTATCACGCTCCTTTCTTTTTCAGTTATTTATAGTTTACCAGAGAAAATGCAAGATTACAAGCGAAGGTTTTCACAATTCCTACAGATTTTGCCTAAAATTTTGCAGCAAAACGCACAAATCCGGGGCGTTTCCTGCAGGAAGCGCCCCGGTCAGATTCATTTGTACAGGTCGAGGAACTCCTCGAGGCAGAGGCCGTTGCCCATGATGTACGCGGCCGCCTCCTTGCCGACGTAGCGGAAGTGCCACGGCTCATACATGACGCCGGTGATGTCCTGCTTGTCGGCGGGATAGCGCAGGATGAAGCCGTAGTCCTGGCAGTGGGCGTACATCCACTGGTAGAGCGCGGTCTTTTCGAGCTCCTTCGTCTTGACCTCGTAGAACTTATCCGTGATGTCGGCGCACAGGCCGAGCTGATGTTCGCTCGTGCCGGGACGGTTGACGATGCGGGCGGCCGCGGCCTCGTCGCCGCCGCACTGGCTGACCTTGCGGTTAAAGAGATACGTCTGCTCGTTATAGCTGCGGTACGCGCTCGACAGGCACACGCTCAGCCCCTCGGCGCGCGCGCCGGCGATGAAATCTTTCAGCGCGTCCACGGCGCGGGCGTCAAAATACCGGCCGCTCTCGAGCTCGGCCAGATCCTCCGGCACGGCCTCGCCGATGGAATTTTGCGCATTGACGAGCGTGAGCTCCCAGCTGCCGGTGTTGACCTTCGGCAGGCCGTTGTCCGGCTCGGGCGTGGGGGTGGGCACGACGGCCGCGGCCGCGGCCGGGGTGGGCGTGGCGGCGGCGGACTGCGCCGGGGCATTCATCGGCGGCAGCACGCGCAGCGCGATGACCACGGCCAGCGCCAGCACAAGTGCGACGCACAAGACGGTTTTGAGAGCTTTTCGCATATCCCCACATCCTCGGTGACAGGTTTCGGCACATAGTGACCAAAAATATGGTATCACGTTTCCGGCGGCGGGTCAATCCCAAAACCACGACAGCGGGCCGCGGCCCCTTCCAACGAGAACCCATCTCATTGGAAATATCATTCTCCAATATACGTGAAGCGGCGGACGGTCTGCCCACCACGCTCGATCATCTCGCTCCACATGGCGGCGGGGCGCACCCACACGCCGCGCTCCCCGTAGAGCGCGCGGTAGACGACCATCGGCTCCAATGTTTCCGAGTGCGTGGCGACAAAGAGCAGCTCGTATTCCTTCCCCTTGAAGTGCCGGTAGCGGCCGGGGCGGAGCGTCTGCGCCGCGCTCATGTGTTGTCCTCCGGCAGGCCGAAGCTCTGGATGAGCAGGCGCGTGAGCGCGTGCGCCCCGTCGCGCGTGAGCATGATACTGGCGACCTCGCCGACCGTCTTTTCCGGCATGTCGATCAGGCCCTTGGGCTGGGGCGTGTAATTGTGCTGCATATACATATGGTAAAAGCTCAGCGAGCACTCCGAGCGGTTGTCATTGACCGAGACGTTGAACACATTGGCAAACTGGGGCTTCATAATGCGCACCTCCTGCAGATTTTCTGCGCCCATTATACCACAGCGGCGGCGGAAACGGGTGGGCAATTTTTGCACATTTTCGGGAAAGATGTTCAAATTCTATTGCGGTATGGGACAATTTCCTGTATAATGTGTCTACCAGTATGCGACTTTTTTAACATGGAGGGGAGAGCCGTTTGAAAGACCTGAAGTATCTTTACGAATTTGAAAAGCTGCTCGAGAGCGCGAACAATCCGCTCGTGCAGCAGGCGTGTGCCGAGGGGAAGCACGCGCTGGCCTACACCTGCTACCACATGCCCGAGGTGCTGCTCAACACCGGCGACTGCTTCTCGGTGCGGCTGCGCGCGCCGCTGACGGGATCGCTGGACATCTCGTCGTACTACATGTCCAACTTCATCTGCGACTACTGCAAGTCGCTGCTCGAGCGCGGCATCGAAGGGGGCTACAACTTCCTGTCCGCCCTGCTGGCGACGGAGACCTGCTCGGAGATGAACCGCGCGCTCGAGCACTTCGAGCTGCTGCACCTCGTGGACAACGAGCAGTTTTTCGTGACCTTCCTCGATATGCCCTTCAAGGTCACGGACAATACCGTGCGCCACTATGTCGACCAGCTCCGGCGCAAGGTGCTCGAGCCGCTGCATGAGGTCTACGGCGTGGACGTGTCGGACGACGCGCTGCGCAAGGCCGTGGCCGAGCACAACGAGGTCTGCCGCATCCTGACCGAGATCGGCCAGCTGCGCAAGGAGGAAAACCCGCGCATCACAGGCTATGAGTACCACATTCTCAACCTCGTGAGCTACTGCTGCCCGAAGTACCTCATCGTCGATAAGCTCCGCGAGACGCTCGAGGAGCTGCGGCACCGCGAGCCCGACGCCAGGCCGAACTTCCGCGTGAAGATCGCCGTCGTCGGCAGCGAGATCGACGACCCCGGCTTCACCAAGCTCGTCGAGGAGGCGGGCGCGCTCGTCGTGGTCGACCGCTTCTGCTTCGGCTCGACGCCCGGCCGCGAGGAGATCCGCCTCGACCCCGACCTGCCGGTGCTCGAGAGCATCGCCCGGCACTACCTCACTACGAGCCAGTGCCCGCGCTACATGCAGCGCGAGAAGGTGGAGGGCCGCTGGCGGCTCGTGCGCGACCTGTGCGAGGAGTACCACGCGCAGGGCGTGCTGTACGAACAGCTCAAGTTCTGCGAGTACTGGGGCTATGAGCGCGCGCTGGCGAGCCACGTCATCACGCACGACTACGGCATCCCGTCCGTCGCGGTGGACCGGCAGAACGCCACCGGCGGCAACGGCCAGCTGCGCACGCGCGTGCAGGCATTCGTCGAGAGCCTGGAGATCAAGCAGCTCCAGGCGCAGAGAGGAGGCAAGTGACCATGGCTGACAAGGAAAAACGCTCCCTGCGGGAATTTCTCCGCCACATCAATGACTATACTTACCGCTTCAACCCCGAGAAGGGCCAGTTTCGCTACCGCGAGCTGCGCGGCGTGCGCGACACGGCGTTCGATTTCTACATGTGGCTCAAGTGCTGGAAGGACATGGTCGCCTTTGTGGCCAAGTGCCCGGTGTCGGCCGTGCGCGCGCTGTTTCGCTACCAGTGGTTTGCGACCTATCTGACCTACCCGAACTTTGTCGACCGCGGCACGCTCGGTATGCGCGGCAACCAGCTGCGCATGGCCCGCGCGCAGTACGACCGCATCGTGAAAAAGGCCACCGACCTGCTGCGCATCTCGTTCGTGGCCGACGAGCACTTCCACCCCGGCAACGAAATGTCCAAGAAGGTCGTGCTCTTTGACGAGCTCGTCCCCGGCGAGATCATGGCCGGCTTCCCGAACCTCATCTACCTGCCGGCGCAGGTGCTGCCGGTGTTTCTGTGCTCCATCCTCGACCAGCAGATCACCCCGCCGTACCTCGACGCGGCCGAGAACTTCGGCATCCCGGCCGATGTCTGCCCCCTGCCCTCGGCCGAGGCCGGCTGCGCCCTGCGCGACGAATATCCCAAGGTCGGCACGTGCTTTGTCGCCTGCAACATGCCGTGCGACGGCAGCGTCGCCACGACGTCGTATCAGGACCGGTACTTCAACCTCCCGACGTACTACTTCGGCGTGCCCATCCGCTACAATGAGGAGGCCGTGCAGGACTACGCCGTCGAGGAGCTGCGGGGGCTCATCCGCTTCATCGAGGAGCAGACCGGCGAGACGTTCGACTGGGACGCCTTTTTCAGGGCCATGAAGGTCTACAATCAGGAGACGGAGTACGAGCTGCAGAAGTGGGAGGTCAACCGCACGCCCTACCCGCAGATGACGGGCGAAACGTTCTGGATCTACCGCATGTTTTTCTACCACCTCTCCGGCGGCATGGACCCGCATTTTCTCGACACCGACCGCCGCGTCAACCGCATCATGATGCGCGGCTACCAGCAGAAAAAGCCCTGCGCGCCCGCGATGCGCCACCGCTGCGTCGAGTGGTCGTGCCCGGCGAACTTCTACCCCGACTTCTCTGTCTGGGCGGAAAACTGCTGGGGCATCAACGTCGTGGCGAGCATGGAGTCGCTCATTTCCGACATCATCATCAATACGGAAGATCCCGATCAGGCGCTCGCCGACCTCGCCCGCAGCTACCAGCGCACCACCATGCGCAAGCACACGAAGGGCGGCTACGCGAACGTGCTCGACGAGCTGTGGATCGTCTGCAAACAGTACAACGCCGACATGGTGCTCATGTACGACCAGATTTCCTGCAAGGGCATGGACGGTCTGCGCGGCGTGTTCGAGGAGCAGGCGGCCGCGCGCGGCGTGCATATGCTCTGGGTGGCGCAGGATCTGCTCGATTCGCGCACGATCTCCAAGCGCGACATGCGCCGCCAGGTCAACCTCTACATGCAGACCGTCATGGGCGAGGAGCCCGTGCGGCCCGACCTCGTGGACTTTGACGACGCGCTGACGTGGTAAAACAAATCCATCGAGAACCTGAAAACAGAAAAACTCCCTGCCTTCGGGCGGGGAGTTTTTGCAGGCTTTCTGCACTGCGGCAGCTCACAAACTCCGTGAGACCCTTTTAAAACAGGAAAATGCCCTGCCAGAAGGCAGGGCATTTTTGCATATTTTTCATGCCTGCGGCTGTTTTTTGATGTCAAACCGCCACACGGCGACGGCGTAGGACACGAAGGCGATGGCCTCGATGACCATGCACGAGTACGAGCGCGCGAGGATATCATATGTGAACCAGAACGGCGAATTCGTCAGGTAGAGCAGGCGCGTGCGGCGCATATCGCGCGTCCAGAGCGCGACCGTCGTCATGCTCATGGCGATGCCGGGCAGCAGGCTCATCGGCCCCGCCCACGTAAGGACGGTGTTGACGACGTACAGCGCCAGAAACGCCCACAGCCACGCGCGGCTCTGCGCCCACTTGCGGTCGTTGAAGTAAAACACGACGCTGCGCGCGAACGACAGGATGTTGATGGTCGCGGCGGTCGTCGCACCGAGCAGCCCGTAGTGCACGATCCACATCAGGCAGGCGGCGGCCTGCGCGGCGAGGATGACGCGGCGGTTATTGAATTGTACCGAAGCAAACACGATCAGGCTGCCGAGCAGACCCAGCGCCTGGTTGAGCCAGAAACCCATGTGCCCACACCCTTTCTTCCCGCGGGAAAGAGTATCATAACACAACCGCGCGGGAAAAACAACCCTCCGCGCGCAGTTTTTCTCTCCCGTGCAGCGGATGCAGGGCGTGGCATCGGCACGGTCGTGTCAGCGCTGATCGTCGGGCCGCTCGTGTCGCTGTTCGACCGCGTGCTGCCGGGCCTCGGCCGCATCCGCGCGCTGGCCATCTCCTGAATATGCAAAAAAACACCCCGCCGCGACCGGCGGGGTGTTTCTATATTTAAATGGTATCGCTCAAAACCACGCGGCGAGCTGCTGCCAGACCGGCAGGCTGACCAGCCAGCGGATGAGCGGCACGAACAGCAGCGCCGGCAAATAGTCCGCCACCTTAATCTTCGTCGCGCCGGTCTGATTGAGGCCGATGGCCGCCACGAGCAGCGAACCCGCGCACGTGAGGTCTGCGACCGCCGCCTCCGAGAGCAGCGGCGCGATCGCCCCGGCCAGCAGCGTGAGCGCCCCCTCGACCACGAACACCGCCGCGCCCGCGAGCATGACGCCCGCGCCGAGCGTTGTGGCCAGCATGGCGCAGAAGACAAGGTCGATCATCGACTTGGTGAGCAGGATGCTGTTGTCGCCGCGGATGCCGGCGTCGAGCGAGCCGTTGACCGCCATGGCGCCCACGCAGCACAGTAGGCTCGCCGTGACGAAGCCCTCGGCCAGCGACGGGCCGCCCTCGTGCCGGTGAACGTGCGCCTCGACCCACGTGCCGAGGCAGTGGATCGCCCCGTCGATGTTCAGCAGCGCGCCCGCGGCCGCGCCGAGCGTCATGGCCACGATGACGATGAGGATGCTCTGGCACGCAAACGCGCCCGAGATGCCGATATACAGCACGCACAGCCCGAGGCCGATCATGACCGTCTTGCTCACGCGCTCGGGGATGCCCCGCTGAAACAACAGACCGACCGCACCGCCGGCCACGATGGCCAGCGCGTTGACGATGGTGCCTGTCATGCTCATGAATGATCCGCTCCTTCCCGCCGCGTCCGCCTTATTTCGTGTCCGCCTTATTTAAATAAGGTATCCATGCCGGGCACGGCGCGCCTGCAAATGTACCGCTCTACGATAGCACAACCGCCCGGCGGTGTAAACACCCAAATGCGGCAAATTCAGCCGCGCGGTGGGATCCTGGACGCCTTGAGCTCACTCAAAAACAGCTGCCCGGCAGTGGACAGGCCAGTCTTCTGCTTATAGATGACGCCGATGGTGCGCTGCAGCTCCGGAGAGAGCCGGCGCGCGGTGAGGCGCTGGCCGCTGCGGCGCAGCACGGCCTCCGGCAGGATGGACACGCCGAGCCGGCTCTCAACCATGTTCAGGATCGTGTAGTCGTCGGCCACGCGGTACTGCACGTTGATCTGCGGATGGCGCGCGAGCAGCTCGCGGATGCAGCCGCCGCCGCGCCCCTCCTCGAGGAGGATGAAGGGCTCGGCCGCCAGCTCATCGATCTGGATGAAGATGTTCTCGCCCAGCGGATGGCCCTCGGGCAGGACGGCGAGCATGGTGTCCTGATAGATCGGCTCGCAGGCAAACGGCGTCGTGCGCGACATGTCCGTGAAGCCGAAATCGACCACGCCCTCGCGCACCCAGTCCTCGATCTCGTAATACAGGCCCTGGTAGAGCTCGAAGCGGATGCGGCTGTGCTGCCGGCGGAAGCGCTCCATGGCCGGCGGCAACAGGAAGCTCGACACGCTCGTGAACGTGCCGAGGCGGATCGTGCCCTGCTCCAGCCCACTGAAGCCCGCCGCCTGCGACTGGAGCATGCGGTAGGCGTTGACCGTGTCGCGGATGTACGGCAGCAGGTGGCGGCCCTCGTAGGTGAGCGTCACGCCCGAGCGCGAACGCACCAGCAGTGTCACGCCCAGCTCCGCCTCCAGCGACTTGATCATCTGGCTGACGGCCGACTGCGTGTAGCCGAGATCGCGCGCCGCGTCCGAAAAACTGTTGCGCTCAAAGGCCTTCAAAAAGGCGATGTATCGGTTCATAAGCACCTCACAAATTAGAAACGCTAATTTAACTATCAGAAACATTTGCTTTACTTATCCATAAAGGCATTATATAATGGGCACTGTCAGATAGCAAGCGGGAATTTTCGTGACCGCACACGAGCCTCTCCGCCCGCTGACAAAACACGCAATCTCTCCCCCAAGCAACATGATAATTCCTTTTTCCAACTCCATTTCTCCTATGGAAACGTCCCTGCCGGTTTGTCCGTTCCGGCAGGGGCGTTTTCCGTTTTGCGGGAGATTTGCGTGGGCAAGTTATTTGTCAGATTTACCCCGCACGACCGGCGCGCTGCCAATGCCTCCCCTGTGCAAGGGGCGGTGGAAAAAATCTCCGATTTTTGACGGAGGGGTTGTGGATACCGGCTGCGGTGTAAGATTTTGACGTGTCAATCCCTCAGTCAGCCTGACGGCTGCCAGCTCCCTTTGCACAAGGGAGCCAAGGGTGCGGGACGGCCGCGCTGGGGAAAACGATAACGCCGCTAACAGACAAAGCGGCCCTCCCGGATCGGGAGGGCCGCTTTTCACTTGAGATCATGCCACGGCGGTCAATCCACGACCGTGACGGCCACGGTGGTGGCCGCGGCGATGGCGTCCGCCTGCAGGGCGTCGGCCATGACGGTCTGCAGCGGCAGACTGCCGAGCGCCGACCAGTCAAACGTCCCGGAAACGCCGCGCACCGTCAGCTCCGTGAGCCCGGTGAAATCCTCCAGCCCGGACGTGCTGTCCAGCTCGCAGTCGGTGAGCGAGAGCGCCGTAAGCGCCCGCTCGCGGTCGAAGCTGTGGAAGAAATCGCCGCGCAGATCGCAGTCCACGAGCGTGACGCGCGTGAGCGAGGACTTGTGCAGCGGGATCAGCAGCTCGCGGCGCGTGCAGTGCGAGAGCGTGACGTCCTGCAGCTTCGTGAGCGCGCGCAGCTCGGACAGATCCGACACATTCGCGCCGTTGAGACTCAGCTTCCGCACGTTCAGACAGCGGCCGAGGCCGGTGAGGTCGGTGACGGCGTTGCCGTCGGCCGTGAGGGCCGTGAGCTTCGGCAGCTGCTCGATGCCCGACAGGCTCGTGAGCCGGTTGGCGCTGACATCGAACACCTCCACACCGCAGGCGGGCAGGCTCTCGAGCGAGGTCAGCGACTGAAACTGCACCGAGACCGCCGTCAGGCTCGGAAAATACGCGAGGTCGGACAAGTCGCGGATGTCGCCGCGCCGCACGGTGACGGTCTGGCCGGAGGGGTCGATCATCTCCGCCGTCTCGACGCCGGCAGCCGCCGCGTCCACGCCCTGCTGCGGGGCGGCGAACCAGTACCGGTCGCCGCAGACGTACAGCACCATGAGGCCCTTAAGGTCCGCGACCGTGAGCTCGCCCGCGGGCTTGCCGGCATAGTCGCGCGCGGCCTGCTCGAGCAGCGGGTTCTGGAACTGGGCGACCGTGTCGTCCGCGAGCGTCTGCACCGCGACGGTCTTGACCGTGAAGCGGTAGAGCAGGCCCGTGAAGTGGCCGACGATGCCGGCCGCGATCAGGCAGCCGACGAGCACGACGGCGATGATCGCCGCCGCGATGCCGCGCTTTTTCTTCGCGCGCTCCGGCTTCGGCGCTTTGGCTGGTCTTTCCCGGCGGGGCTTTTCGGCGCGCGGCTTTTTCTCTTTGCCCTTTTTTGCCCGCGGCGGCGCGGCGGGCGCCTCGGGCGGCAGCTCCGGCGGCTCGCCGGCGAATTTGCCCGCATCGAGCAGCTCGGCCGAGAAGAGCTTGTCGTAGAAATATTCCTCGCTCGGATAGGTATACTTCATGAGCGCGAAGAGGTTGCCGATCTGCATCTCCATGCCGGGAGAGAGCTCCGTCGGCTCGAGGTAGACGTTGATGACGGGCTTGCGCTTGGTCAGGGCATAGTGCATCTCCTTGCGGCAGTTGTCCGAGCGCAGGTACGCCGGGGACAAAAACGCCAGCACGAGCTGCGCGCGCTCGAGATGCGACGCGATGCTCTCCGGCCACTCGCTGCCGGCCTCGATGCCCTCATCGTACCAGACGCGAAAGCCGCGCGACTGCAAGGTGCTGATGATCTCGAGCACGGCCGCGTCGTTCTTGTGCGCGTAGCTGACGAAGAGATACGGCAGCGTGCCCTCATAGGGGCGCAGAAGGGTTTTCACGAAACCACCTCCGGAAAAATTTCAAAAATGGACTGAATTTTGTTCGTGTATCACACACATTCGTGCCCGGCAAGGGCTTTGAGCCCGGCGAGGTACGCATACGGCACGCGCAGCCCGCCCCGGCCGGAGCCGAGGGCGATGTCCGGCTTGCGCAGGCCGTGATAGTCCGAGCCGCCGGAGGGCGCGAGGCCGAAGCGCGCGGCCAGCGCCTGCGCGATCTCCGTCTGCTCGGGCGTATAGGTCGTGTAGCGCACCTCGACGCCGAGCGCCCCGGCGTCCGCCGCAGCGGCGAGCATGGCGGCGCGCTGCGCATCGTCAAAGCGGTACTTGAAGATGTGCGCCACGACCGGCACGCCGCCCGCCGCGCGCAGGGCGCGGATGGAATCCGCGAGCGGGATGTTATAGCGCGGGACGTAAAACGCCTTGCCCCGGCCGAGCAGGCCGCGCATACCGTCGGACACCGAGGGGATGCACCCGCGCTGCACGAGCAGCGCCGCGATGTGCGGCCGGCCGAGCACCGTCTGCCCCGGGAAGGCCGCGTGCAGGTCGTCCATCGTGATGGGGTAGCCCGCGTCGTGCAGGCGCTGCACCATGGTCTCGTTGCGGGCATTGCGCTCGTCGGTCGCGCGGGTCATGAGCGCGCGCAGCGCGGCATTGCCCGTGTCCATGAAGTAGCCGAGCAGGTGCACCTCCTCGCCGCCCCAGACGGTGGACAGCTCCACGCCGGGCACGACCTCGATGCCGCAGCGCTGCCCCGCCGCGAGGGCCTCCGGCAGGCCGGCGAACGTGTCGTGATCCGTGACGGCCACGGCCCGCAGGCCGAGCGCCGCCGCCTGCTGCACGACGGCGGCCGGCGTGTCCGACCCGTCGGACGCGAGCGTGTGCGTGTGCAGGTCAATCCGCTCCATGGCGCACCTCCAGCCCGTCCGGCAGCGCGTCGCCCTGCCAGAGGACAAAGACCGTGCCGTCCGTGACGCGCACCGTGGCCGCCGCGCCGGTGAACGAATTGCTCACACCGAGCGGCATGGCGCACCGCAGCTCCGCGTCCGTGATCTCGTAGAGCAGGCCGCGCAGCGTGACGCCGCGCGCGGCATCGCCGCTGCTGAAGACGGACACCGTGCCCTCCATGCCGGCGGGGAAGGCCAGCGTGCCGTTTTGCACCGCCGTGACCACCCAGCCGCAGCCGATGAGCCAGCCCTGCGCGCCCGCGTCCGTGAGCCCGCGCAGCGTCTGCAGGCTGGCGATCGTCTGGTCGAGGCGGCCGCCGAGCGCGCCCGCGATCACGAGCCGCCGGTACCCGTGCGCCAGCGCCCAGCGCACGGCGAGGCCGAGGTCGGTGTCATCCTTCATGACCGGGTGCGTCTCCACGTTCGGGTGGTCCGGCCGGTAGCCGAGGGAGTCAAAGTCGCCCATGACGAAGTCCGGCTCGATGCCGCGCGCCTTCAGCGTGCGGTAGCCGCCGTCGGCCGCGATCACGTAGTCCCCCGGCCGGGGGCTCAGGCGCACGCCGTCAAGACTGGCCGCGCCGACGATATAGCAAATGTTTTCCAAATTCATTCCAGCTTTCCTGAATTTTCGTCCGATATTGTACCACATTCCGCGCGGCGAGAAAAGAATTGCATGTAAACAGTATTTGTTAGATTTTAAACTCGCCAAAAATCAAAAATTTTATTTCTATTGTTACTGATATATGATATAATTCCGACGTTGGCAGCATGCCGGATCTCCCCCGCGCCGCTGCCGCCCCCACCTCTGCGGCCCCGCCGCAGTCAGAAAGGAGACACGACCGTGTCAGAAAAGGTTTTCAACAAGGTCCTTGCCGCCAACCGCGGCGAGATCGCGGTGCGTATCTTCCGCGCGTGCTATGACCTCGGTATCCACACCGTGGCCATGTACTCCAAGGAAGACGAACTGAGTCTGTTCCGCACCCGCGCCGACGAGGCGTATCTCGTCGGTGAAAACAAGAGCCCTCTGGGTGCGTATCTTGACATTCCCGAGATCATCGATCTGGCCAAGCGCCGCGGCGTCGACGCCATCCATCCGGGCTACGGCTTCCTGTCCGAAAACGCGGACTTTGCCCGCGCCTGTGAAGAGGCCGGCATCACGTTCATCGGGCCTCCGAGCGACGTGCTCGGTAAAATGGGCGACAAGCTCTCGGCCAAGCAGATCGCCATGGAGTGCGGCGTGCCGGTCATCCCCGGCTGCTCCGAGCCCCTGCGCGACGGGCAGGAGGCACTCGAGAAGGCCATCAGCTTCGGCTTCCCCGTCATCCTCAAGGCGGCAGCCGGCGGCGGCGGCCGCGGTATGCGCCTGTGCGAGATGCCCGAGGACGTCATCCCCGCGTTCGAGCTCGTCAAGAACGAGGCGCGCAAGGCCTTCGGCAATGACGACATCTTCATCGAGAAATACCTCGTGCAGCCCAAGCACATCGAGGTGCAGATCCTCGCCGACCAGTACGGCAACGTGCGCCACCTCGGCGAGCGTGACTGCTCGCTGCAGCGCCGCTACCAGAAGGTCGTGGAGTTTGCGCCCGCGTGGAGCGTGCCCGAGAGCATCCGCGAGCAGCTGCACGCCGACGCCGTGAAGATCGCCGAGGCCGTCGGCTATGTCAACGCCGGCACGGTGGAGTTCCTCGTCGACCGCGACGGCAACCACTACTTCATCGAGATGAACCCCCGCATCCAGGTCGAGCACACCGTCACCGAGATGGTCACGAGCATCGACCTCGTGCGTGCGCAGATCCTCATCGCCGAGGGTCAGCCGATCAGCCATCCGGAGATCGGTCTGGGCGACCAGAACAACCTCAAGGTCAACGGCTACGCCATCCAGTGCCGCGTGACCACCGAGGACCCGGCCAACAACTTCGCGCCCGACAACGGCAAGATCGAGGCCTACCGCTCCGGCGGCGGCTTCGGCGTGCGTCTCGACGGCGGCAACGCCGGCACGGGCTCGATCATCTCGCCGTATTACGACTCCCTGCTGGTCAAGGTCACGAGCTGGGACTGCACCTTCCCCGCCGTTTGCCGCAAGGCCACCCGTGCCATCAATGAAGAGCACGTGCGCGGCGTGAAGACGAACATCCCCTTCGTGACCAACATCCTCACGCACCCGACCTTCGTCGCCGGCAAGTGCCATACGAAGTTCATCGACGAGACGCCGGAGCTGTTCGAGTTCACCGAATCGCGCGACCGCGCGACCCGCGTGCTCAAATACATCGCCAACATCCAGGTCAACAATCCCGACGCCGAGCGCCACCAGTACGACACGCCGCGCTTCCCGAAGGCGCAGCGCGAGATCTCGAAGCAGGACGGGCTCAAGCTCCTGCTCGACACCGACGGCCCCGAGGCCGTCAAGGACTGGGTCCTCGGCCAGAAGAAGCTGCTCATCACCGACACGACGATGCGCGACGCGCACCAGTCCCTGCTGAGCACCCGCCTGCGCACCCGCGACATGCTCAAGGGCGCCGACGGCACGGCCGACATCCTCGCCGACTGCTTCTCGCTCGAGATGTGGGGCGGCGCGACGTTTGACACCGCCTACCGCTTCCTGCATGAGTCCCCGTGGGAGCGCCTGGAGATGCTGCGCGAGAAGATCCCGAACATCCCGTTCCAGATGCTGCTGCGCGGCTCGAACCTCGTCGGCTACGCGAGCTATCCGGACAACCTTGTGCGTGCCTTCATCGCCGAGTCCGCCCGCGAGGGCATCGACGTGTTCCGCGTGTTCGACTCGCTCAACTGGCTGCCGAACATGGAGACCGCCATGGACGAGGTGCTGCGTCAGGGCAAGTTCCTCGAGGGCACCGTGTGCTACACCGGCGATATCCTCGACCCGACGCGCGACCGCTACACGCTCGAGTACTACGTCAACTTCGCCAAGGAGCTCGAGCGCCGCGGCGTGCACATGCTGGCCATCAAGGACATGTCCGGCCTGCTCAAGCCCTACGCCGCCAAGAAGCTCGTGAGCACCCTCAAGCAGGAGATCGGCATCCCCATCCACCTGCACACGCACAACACCACCGACAACCAGATCGCGACCTATCTCATGGCGGCCGAGGCCGGCGTGGATGTGGTCGACACCGCCATCGGCCCGCTGGCCAACCTCACGAGCCAGCCGTCGATGAACGCCGTCGTCGAGTCCCTGCGCGGTCAGGAGCGCGACACCGGCTTTGACCCGCAGCGCCTGCAGGAGCTGGCCGATTACTGGGCCGACGTGCGCCTGCGCTACGAGAGCTTCGACAAGGGCCTCAAAGTGCCCGTCACCGATATCTACCGCTACGAGATCCCCGGCGGCCAGTACACGAACCTGCAGCCGCAGGTCGAGTCGCTCGGCCTCGGCCACCGCTTCGCGGAGGTCAAGGAGATGTACCGCACCGTCAACATCATGCTCGGCGACATCATCAAGGTCACGCCGTCGTCCAAAATGGTCGGCGACCTGGCGATCTTCATGGTGCAGAATGACCTCACGCCCGAAAACATCGTCGAGCGCGGCGAGACCCTCGCCTTCCCCGACAGCGTCGTGAGCTACTTCAAGGGCATGATGGGCCAGCCGCCCTGCGGCTTCCCGAAGGATCTGCAGCGCGTCGTGCTCAAGGGCGAGAAGCCGATCACCGGCCGCCCCGGCGACCTGCTGCCGCCCGTCGACTGGGATCAGCTGCGCAGCGAGATCCGCAAGTTCTACCCGAACTACGAGGAGCCGCGCTCCCTCATCTCCTACGCCATGTACCCGAAGGTCTATGAGGAGTACATCCGCCACCGCAAGGAGTATGGCTACATCATGCGCATGGGCAGCCACGTGTTCTTCAACGGCATGGCCGTCGGCGAGATGAACAAGATCAACATCGAGGACGGCAAGACCCTCATGATCAAGTACATCGGCCTCGGCGACCGCAACGACGACGGCACGCGCAACGTGCAGTTCGAGCTCAACGGCATGCGCCGTGAGGTCGCCGTGCCCGATCCGACCGCGACCGACACGGCCAAGACCGTCGTCATGGCCGACCCGAACGACAAGAGCCAGGCCGGCGCATCCATCCCCGGCATGGTGTCGAAGGTCAACGTCAAGCCCGGCGATCAGGTCAAGGTCAACGACGTGCTCGCCGTGATCGAGGCCATGAAGATGGAGACGAGCGTCGTCGCCCGCATGGACGGCACGATCGACGAGGTCTTTGTCAAGGGCGGTCAGACGGTCAAGGCCGGCGAGCTGCTGCTGACGATCAAGTAAATCCCCGGTTTTCCAAGCGGAGCGCACCGTCGTGCGCTCCGCTTTTGCGCGCGAAAAAACAAAGGCGGATGGCAGTTTTTCAAGCCTTCTCCTCAAAGGGGAAGGCTTGAAAAGGCACTCCGCTGTGTTTTTGTCCATTTTGCCGCTTTTGTCCCCATCCGCGCCGGAAAGACTGGAAATGCCCGGAGCATTATGTTATAATCTTTGAACCATCATGATGAGACTGGGGCAGTGTCGCCGCAGGCGCCCAGATCTGAGAGGAGTTTTTTCCGTGCTTGTGCCCTATTCCTGGTTCCAGATCCTCTGGTACTTCTACATTTACGGCTTTCTCGGCTGGTGCTCAGAGGTAGCCTTCGCCGCCGTCGCGCACGGCAAGTTCGTCAACCGCGGCTTCGTCAACGGCCCGATCTGCTCCATCTACGGCTTCGGCGTGATGAGCGTACTGCTCGTGCTCGGGCCGCTCAAGAGCAGCTTCTGGCTGCTGTTCGGCGGCAGCGTACTGTTCACGAGCGCCATCGAATACCTCACCGGCTGGGTGCTCGAAAAAGTGTTCCACGACAAGTGGTGGGACTACTCCAAGCGCCCGCTGAACATCAAGGGCTACGTGTGTCTGGAGTTTTCGGTGCTGTGGGGGCTGGCGTGCGTGTTCGTGGTCGATGTGTTCCAGCCGCTCGTGGCCAAGGTCGTCGACCTCATCCCGAAAAAGCTCGGCTGGGCGCTGCTCGGCACGTTCAGCGTCCTGTGGATCACGGACAACATCATCACCGCCATGGAGATCCGCAAGCTGCCGAAGAAGCTGCGCGCCCTGCAGGCCATCGAGGATTCGCTCACGGCCATCTCCGACGAGATCGGCGAGGAGATCTATATTCGCGCCTCGGACGTGAAGGACCGCAGCATGGAGGTTTACACCGACGCGAAGGAAAAAGGCGAGCAGATCGCAGAAAAGCGCGCCGAGAACTCGCTCATGCGCCGCAGCGAACTGCTGGCCCGCCGCAGCGAACTGCTGCAGCGCCGCGAGGAGCTGCTGGGTCAGCGCAACATCGTGCACGAGCGTATCGCGCAGGCGTTCCCGGCGCTGCGCGAGGGCAAGACCAACGGCCCGGCCTTCACGCGTGTGCATGAGCACGCGCAGCGCCGCAAGCAGCTGGCCAAAGCCCTGAAGGCAAAGGCCAGAGAACTCAAGAACAAGGCCAAGGACCGCTCCTGACCTGACACGGGAAAAGGAGATAACTGAAAACCATGAATCTCTATCTGATCGGACATGATTACCGCTACGCGGCGGAGCAGATGCTGCTGACGCTGTTTCCGGATGAGCGCCCGGTGTATCCGGACGGCCGGCCGACCGGCGACCGCGCGGAGCTGCGGCTCATGTCCGGCGCAAAGGTGACGACCGCGACGTGCGTGCTCGTCTATCAGGGCCGGACGGCCAACGGCCGCACGAGCGTGCCCAACGAGGAACTGACCGACCCCAACGAAACCGACCGGCGGCTGCAGGGTGCGGTCAAGCGCGCGTTTTACCGCGCGGCCATGGGCATCGGCCTGCCGCACCGGCCGTGGGGCATGCTCACGGGCGTACGCCCCGGCAAGCTCATGACCCCCCTGCTCGCGCAGGGCATGGGCGATGTGCAGGCCGCGCGCTATTTCGAGCGGCACTACGACGTCGCGCCCGCGCGCGCCGCGCTCGTCGTGCGCACCGCCCACGCTACGCTGCGCGCCATGGACTCGCTCGGCGAAAAGGACGTGTGCCTGTACGTGGGCATCCCGTTTTGCCCGACGCGCTGCGCCTACTGCAGCTTTGTGAGCCAGTCGGTGGAAAAGAGCATGGCGCTCGTGCCGGAATTTCTGCAGGCGCTCGCGCGCGAGATCGCGGCGACCGCCGAGGCCGTGCACCGCGCCGGTCTGCGCGTCGTGTCGCTCTACATCGGCGGCGGCACGCCGACCACGCTCTCGGCGCGCCAGCTCGACGCGCTGTGCACGCAGCTCGACGCGGCATTCGACCTCAGCGCCCTGCGCGAGTTCACCGTCGAGGCCGGCCGGCCCGACACCATCACGGCCGACAAGCTGCACGTGCTGCGCGCGCACCGGGTCGACCGCATCAGCGTCAACCCGCAGACGCTCGACGACCGCGTGCTCGAAACGATCGGCCGCCGCCACACGGCGCAGGACATCTATGACGCGCTGCAGCTCGTGCGCGCGACCGGCGGCTTTGCCGTGAACATGGACCTGATCGCCGGCCTGCCCGGCGACACGCCGGACGGCTTTCGCACCACGCTCGAGCAGGTGCTCGCGCTCGCGCCCGAAAATATCACCGTGCACACGCTCTCGCGCAAGCGCGGGGCAGACCTCTCGCAGCAGACGGCGCCCGTCCCCGACGGGGCGCAGGTCGGCGAGATGCTCGACTTTGCCAATACCGCGCTCAACACGGCGGGCTACGCGCCGTATTACCTCTACCGGCAGAAGTTCATGTCCGGCGGATTTGAAAACGTCGGCTGGACGCGGCCGGGACAGGAGAATCTCTACAACATCTGCATCATGGAGGAGCTGTGCAGCATCCTCGCCATGGGCGGCGGCGCCTCGACGAAGCTCGTGTGCCCCGGCGGCCGGCTCGAGCGGCACATCGACCCCAAATATCCCACGGAATACATCGCCAATATCGACCGCATCTGCGCGGCCAAGGCAAAACTGGAGGCATTTTTCCTATGAGCTATCAGATCCAGGAGATCAACCGCCGCATCCAGGCTGACCCCAAGGAATTCGTGGATGCGTGCGACGCGGCCTATGCCGAAAAGATCGAGCGCGCGGCCCGCGCCATCGCCGAGAATGTGCGCACGTGCCCGATCGTGCTGCTGTCCGGCCCGTCCGGCAGCGGCAAGACCACCACGGCCATGAAGATCGCCGAGGCCCTGCGCGGGATGGGCATCAGCAGCCAGAGTCTCGCCATGGACGACTATTTCCGCACCGTGAACCCGCGCACCGCGCCGCGCACGCCGGAGGGCGACATCGACTTCGAGTCCCCCGCGTGCCTGGACATGGACCTGCTCGGCAAGCACCTCAACGCGCTCGCCCGCGGCGAGGAGATCCACCTGCCGCGCTACAATTTCGTCACGCGCGTGCAGTCCGGCCCGATCGGCCGGCCCATGCGTCTCGGCAAGGACGAGGTCGTCGTGTGCGAGGGCATCCACGCGCTCAATGACGACATCGCCGCCTACTGCCCGGATGCGTTCCGGCTGTATATCAGCGCGCGCTCCGTCGTCGTCGACGGTGACGGACAGGAGATATTCAAGGGCACATGGATGCGCCTGCTGCGCCGCCTCGTGCGCGACAGCAACTTCCGCGGCACGCCCGCCGCCGCGACGCTGGACATGTGGGCCAACGTCCGCCGCGGCGAGAAGCGCTTCATCTCCCCGTTCAAGGAGCGCGCGAACCTGATGTTCGACTCGTCGTTCCCGTGCGAGGTGTCCATTATGAAAAACTTTGCCGCGCCCCTGCTCGCGGCCGTGCCCGAGGGCGCGGAGCGCTACGCGGAGATCCGCAGCATCCTGCCGGCGCTCGAGCGCTTCGAGACGATCGACCCCGCCCTGCTCGCGCCCGAGAGCATGCTGCGCGAGTTCATCGGCGGCGGCGTGTACAGCTACTGAGCGCGCGGCGCTGAATCCTGCAAATACAAAAAGCCTTCTCCGTTGGGAGAAGGCTTTGCGTTTTCCTGCGCCGCACGGCGGTTTGGGTGACAGACGCCGCAAAAACGGGTGATGCGATTTATCACTGCTGCACAGAATCCCGAATCGTGTTTTGGCGCAATTTACAAATATTATGAATCCTGTTCCAATTTCATAAAGAATCTGCTAAAATGAGGATGTCGGGATCCGGACACACATTTCATTCAACAGGAGGTATCATATGGAACCGTTTGCGCTTCTGAAAATGATGGGGACCTTTGTGACCGGCGGCATCACCGGACGGATCGTTCTGTATCTGCTCCTGCTTGCCGCCGGCGCGATTTCCGGGCGGCCGTGGGCATCAGCGCCGGGCTGTGGCTCGTGTGCGAGATCCTCGTGGACATCGGCGCGGTGCATGAAATGTCGATCGGCCTGTTCAGCGCCGCCGCCGCTCTGGGTGCGATGGGCCTGATGTTTGCGCTCGGCCTGCTGCTGTGTGCCCTTGTCTGCCGGCTGCTGCGCCGAAAGCAGCTCGCGTGACCCTATGGCAAGCGCCCCCGCGGGGATGTTCTCCCGCGGGGGCGCTTTTCCGTTCTCCGCGCCGTCAGCTCAGCCGCTGCACGAGCGCGTCCCACAGCTCCAGCAGCCGGAAGCGCACGACATAGCCGCCGTCGGACTCCGTGACGAGGCGCACATCGTCGTCCGAGAGCGCCTGCACCGCCTGCTCCGACAGGCCCGCCGCCTGCGCGCACAGCGGCGGGAAGATGACGCACCACCAGTTGTGCCCCGCGCCCGCGCCGAGCGTCACGCGCAGCGACGTGTACACCCCCGCCGGGAGGGCGAACGTGCCGTAGTCGCGCGTCGGGTAATGCTCGGGGCCCAGCGCCACGCGCACCGGCCGCTCCCCCGCCGCCGCCTGCGCCGCGCGGGCGATGCCGTCGAGGTCGCCCGCGATGAGCTGCTGCGCCGCATCGACGTCCGTCACGCCCTGCAGCTGCGGCTCGAGATAGGCCAGCACCGCGTCGCGCACCTGCAGCTTCACGGCCTGCTCGGCGTCGTCGTCCGAGACGGCGATCACGTGCAGCCGCACGAGCCGGGCCGCGAGCAGCTGGCTGCGCGCCTGCGCCCACGTGCCGGTCAGCAGCGTCACGCACACGGCCAGCAGCAGCGCCAGCTCCCACGGGCGCAGCGCGCGGCCGGGATCGGAATTTATGGAGAGAGAATGGGTATGCATCGTATGTCCGCCTTTCTGTGATGAAAAAACTGCCGGTACCGGGCATCTGTGCTCAGTATCGGCAGTTTTGTTCGGTTTTAATCCGGGGACGCTCAGATCTCCAGGCGGCCGATGGTCTCGGTCAGGAAGCACTCGACATAATCGCGCGCGAGCCGGCGCTTGGCATACGCCGCGCTGTCGGCATCGGCAAAGATGCCGAACACGGCCGAGCCCGTGCCGCTCATGACCGCGCCGAGCGCGCCGCCGTCGAGCAGGCGGCTCTTGATGGCCGCGATCTCGCCCTCGCGGTGGGTGAGCACGTCCTCAAAGACGTTGTACATCCGGCGGGCGAGCCGGGGCATGTCCCCGTCGGCGAGCGCGGCGCAGATGCCCTCCGTGTCCGGGCGGCAGCGCGAGGTGCGCGCGTCCACGCGGTGGAACAGTTCCGGCGTCGAGATCGGAAAATCCGGCTTGCAGATCACGACCGGCATGCGCGGCATGGGCGTGACGGGCGTGAGCCGCTCGCCGCGGCCCTCGGCCAGCATCGTGCCGCCCGCGACACAGTACGGCACGTCCGAGCCGACCTGCGCACCCATCTCCTCGAGCTCCGCGCGGGTGAAGCCCGCGCCGGTCAGCCGCTCGAGCGCGCAGCACGGCCGCCGCGTCCGACGAGCCGCCGCCCAGCCCCGCGCACACGGGGATGCGCTTGTGCAGCCGGATGTGCACGCCGCAGGTAAGCCCCGCGCGAGAGAGAAACACCTGCGCCGCGCGCACGGCCACATTGTCCGCCCCGCAGGGCAGGTAGCTGCGGTTGGTCTCGGCGCGGCAGACGCCCGTGTCGTCGAGCGTGACGGTCACGTCGTCGTGCAGGTCAACGCTCTGCATGACCATGCGCAGGTCGTGAAACCCGTCGGAGCGCGCACCGAGCACGTCCAGCGACAGGTTCAGCTTCGCCCACGCGGCCTCCGTCGTCGTGCCGGTCACAGTTTTTTCAGCTCGAAGAGCAGATCCATCAGCTCCGCGCCGTCGTCCACGTACGGGCCCTTGCGGCCGTTGGCCTCGGAATACGGCAGGCCGGAGCCCTCGCTCACGCGGCTGTCATAGAGCACGAACGGCACGGGGTCGGCGCCGTGCGCGCCGTTGGCCATATACGTCATGTGGTCCGAGAGCAGCAGCAGGCGGAAGTCCTCGCCCGCGGCGCGCAGCGCCTCGGTCACGGGGGCGACGACGTCGGCGCTCAGGCGCTCGATGGAATAGATCTTGTGCTCGAGGTCGTGGTTGTGCGTGGCCTCGTCCGGGCCCTCGAGATGCAGGGCCACAAAGTCGTGCTTTTTGAGCACGCCCAGCGCGGCGGCGACCTTCGCGGCGTAGTCGGTGTCCCACTCGCCGGTCGCGGTCGGGACGGTGACGGCCTCAAGCCCCGTCAGGATGCCGATGCCGTGGCACAGCGGCACGGCCGAGACGACACCGCCGTCCGAGCCGTAGTGCTCGGGGAAGTTCGGCAGCGCGGCCGCCGTGCCCTCGGCCCAGAACCAGACGCCGTTGGCCGGGAGCTTGCCGGCGGCGCGGCGCGCGACGTTGATCGGGTGCTGGTCGAGAATGTCGAACGCACGGCGCATGAGCTCGCGCAGCACGTCGGCGTTCGGGCAGCCGGTGGGCAGGATGGGGCCGATCTCCTCGCCGAGGTGGTCGTGCGGCGGAGCGAGCTGAATGCCCTTGATGTCCACGTGGCTCTGCACCGCGAGGTGGCGGAACGACGAGCCCTTGTGGATGACCATGCCGGCCTGCTCGGCCAGCGGGCGGAAGTCGGGGTGGTCAAAGAGCATCGTCACGAGCTCGTCCGACTCGCGGCCCTCGATGCTGCCCGCGCTGTGGGAGATGATGTGTTTGTGCTCGAACGGCACGTCCTCATCGGCATACGTGACCATGTTGCAGCGGTAGCACGCATCGCCGGGGGCGAGCCGGATGCCGGACGCCGCCGCCTCGAGCGGGGCGCGGCCGAAAAAGTACTTGCGCGGCGAGCAGCCGAAGATGGACATGATGGCCGTGTCGCTGCCGGGGGCGAAGCCCTCGGGCACGTTGCGCACGCTGCCGAGGATGCCGTGGCGCGCGAGGGCATCGATCGCGTCTTTTTTCGATGCTTCGAGCGGCGTGCGGCCGCCGAGCGTGTCGAGCGGATGGTCGGCCATGCCGTCGCCGATGACGAGAATGTATTTCATACTGTATCCCTCTTTTCGGAAGATTTTTCGCCGCGGGGTGCCCTGTGGGATGCCGGGACCCGCGGTTTTTTCTGCCCCACAGTATATACTATTTCCCCCGGTTTGTGAAGCGGCATGGCGCGTTCCGGGGCATTTTGCTGCTATTTGTAGAATTCAACAAAATTATTCAAATCATTAAATTAGGTATTGGCAATTTTTCGTCATCATGATATAGTAGAATACTGTTAAGTATCCGCTAAGTTTTCGCTAAGAAATTGCCCCGGCATTGCCGGGGTTTTCCGCAGATCGGGAGGGACAGCAAATGTCGATCGGACAATATCTGCTCGGCGGCGTGGCCGGACTGGTGTTCGGCCTGCTCGTGGCCGCCGGCAACACGCTGCTGACGCGCCGCAGCCTGCAGCGCGCCAAACAGAGCCAGGCCACCGTCATGGGCACCAGCGGCCTGCGGCAGGTCATCAACCTCGCCGCGCTCGTGCTCGTGTACCTGCTGCGCAAGGTCGTGCCGCTGCCGCTGGCCGGCACGCTCATCGGCACAGCCGTCGGCCTGTCGGGCGGCAGCATCGCCGGCGTGTGGATCCTCGCGCGGAAAATGGACGACACCATCCCCGCCGAGGGCGTGGAAGTGCCGGACGCGGAGACGGCCGAGCTGCCCGAAAACACTGCACAGGAACGCACGCCGGATACCGACCCGGCGGACGAACGGAGGGACGACACCAATGGGTGAGACGAATGTACTGTTTTCCATCGGCCCGCTGGAAGTGACCGGCGCGGTCGTGACCATGTGGGTCATCATCGCCGTGCTGGCGCTGCTGTCGTGGCTGGCCACGCGCAGGCTGCGCGACGTGCCCGGCCCGCTGCAGAACGCCGCCGAAATGGCCGTCGAAAAGCTGCAGGGCTTCTACGGCGGCATCCTCGGCCCGGCCAATGCCCGGCGCTACTTCCCGATGATGGCGACGTTTTTCATCTTCATCGTCGTGTCCAACTACATCGGGCTGCTGCCCGGCGCGGGGCAGGTGTTCACCGTGCCGACGGCCACGCTGTCCGTCACGGCGGGCCTGTCCATCATCGCCTTCTGCATGACGCACACCGTCGGCATCCAGCGCCGCGGGCTGGGGGGCTATCTCAAGAGCTTCATCAAGCCCTTCCTGCTCATGCTGCCGCTCAACCTCATCGAGCAGATCGTGCGGCCGTTTTCCCTCGCGCTGCGACTGTACGGCAACCTCTACGGCGAGGAAATGGTCACGCACGAGCTCGGCAACCTCTTCCCGCTCGTGCTGCCGCTGCTCATGCAGGTGCTGAGCCTGCTGTTCTGCCTGATCCAGGCCGTCGTGTTCACGATGCTGCTGTCGATCTATATCGAGGAAGCCATCGAGGAGTGACGCCCTGCATCCCATAACCACGCAAGGAAAGAAGATTCGATCGTTAAGAAACATTAGGAGGAAAAGAGTTATGTCAACCGGAATCATTGCGATCGCCGCCGCGCTCGCCATCGCCATCAGCACCATCGGCCCCGGCATCGGCCAGGGTCTTGCCGCCGCCCACGCCATGGACGCCATCGCGCGCCAGCCCGAGGCCGCCGGCACCATCCGCTCGAACATGATCATCGCCATGGGCCTGCTCGAATCGCTGACGATCTACGGCCTGCTGATCGCGTTTCTGCTGATCGGCAAGCTCGGCTGAGAAGCCCGGAACAAGGGAGGCACACGCTTTGAGCATCAACATCTCCGAACTGATCTGGACGGTGATCTGCTTTTTCGTGCTGCTGGTGGTTTTGAAAAAGCTGCTGTTTGACCCGCTGGTGTCGTTCATGGCCGCGCGCGACGCGCGCATTCAGGACGGGCTCAACGCCGGGCGCACCGCCCAGCAGCAGCTCGACGCGGCGCGCGCGCGCGCAGCGAGGCGCAGCGCAAACAGGCCGCCGCGGCGGACGCGCTGCTGGCCGAGGCCAAGAGCGCGGCCGAGCGCGCGCGCGCCCAGGCGCTGCAGAGCGCGCACCAGGAGGCCGCGCAGGCCACGCGCGCCATGCGGGCGCGTGTGCGCGACGAAGAGACCGCTGCGGCCGCCGCCGTGGACGCGAAACTGCCCGAGCTCGTCACGGCACTGACCGGCGGGCTGCTCGGCAGCGACGCAGCCGAGCGCAATGCCGCGCAGATCCGCCAATGGGTCGCCCCCGCGCATGAGGGCTGAACCATGAATGAAATGAATCGAAAGGGGGCGCCGACGCCATGGAATTTCTGAGAGCCATCGGCCCCGTCTTCAACTTCCTGCTGCTGGCAGGCGCGCTGTTTTTCCTGACGCGCAAGCGCATCCGCAAGCTCTTCCGCGACCGGAAAGAGCGCATTGCCGAGGCGCTCGGCCGCGCGGCCGACGCGCAGGATCAGGCCCGCCACACCGCCGAGGACATTGCCGAGGCGCAGCAGGCGGCCGACGCGCAGGCGCAGTGCCAGCTCGCGGACGCGCAGCGTCAGGCCGAGGCCAACACCGCGGCCGCCGACGCCGAGACCGCCCGTCAGGCCGAGGCCGTGCGCCGCAGCGCGCAGCAGACCGAGGCGCAGCTGCGCAGCGACATGGAAGACCGCGTGAGCGACGCGGCCATTGGCCGCATCACGGCGGCCGCCGCCGGCGTGCTGGCGCAGGACGCGTTCGCACCCGCGCGCGCAAACCTCGTTGACGACTTTCTCGCCCACATCGGCGAGCACCTGACCACCCAGCCGAGCGACGCGCTCGCCCTCGCCGAGACCGGCACGCTGACCGTGACGGTCGAATCGGCAGAGCCCCTGAGCGCCGCCGCGCTCGACGCGCTCACTGACACGCTCACGCGCGCCTACGGCCACGTCACCGTCATGACGACCGTGCGCCCGGAGCTGATCGGCGGCGTGTGCCTGCGCATCGGCGACACGCACTATGACGGCACGCTGCGCCACGCGCTCGACCTGCTCGAGCAGGACGCGGCCAACAGCGTCCTGCACACCACGCAGAAAACGCCCGACCTCGCTGACTGCATCCGCGCCAAGCTCGCGGACACGCACGTCGGCATCGACGTGTTCCAGTCCGGCGTCGTCACGAGCCTGTCGGACGGCATCTGCCGCATCCGGGGCCTCGCCGACGCCATGGCCGGCGAGCTACTGGCCTTTGACGGCACGCTGCGCGGCATGGTCATGGACCTCGGCCGCGAGGACATCGGCGTCGTCCTGCTCGGGCCCTACGGTCACCTGCAGGAGGGCGACCGCGTGCGCCGCACGGGGCAGATCATGTCCGTGCCCGTGGGCGAAGAAATGACCGGCCGCGTCGTGGATGCGCTCGGCCGGCCGATCGACGGCCTCGGCCCGATCCGCACGACGGAGCGCCGCGCCATCGAGAGCCCCGCGCCCGGCGTCATCGCGCGCAAGGGCGTGAGCGTCCCGCTGCAGACCGGCATCAAGGCCATCGACGCGCTCGTGCCCATCGGCCGCGGCCAGCGCGAGCTCATCATCGGCGACCGCCAGACCGGCAAGACCGCCATCGCCATCGACGCCATCCTCAACCAGAAGGACACCGGCGTGCTGTGCATCTACGTCGCCATCGGCCAGAAGGAATCGACCGTCGCGGGCGTCGTGCAGAAACTGCGCGACCGCGGCGCCATGGCCTACACCACCGTCGTGTGCGCGCACGCATCCGAGACCGCGCCCATGCTCTACATCGCGCCCTACGCGGGCGCCGCCATCGGCGAGTACTTCATGTACCGCGGACGCGACGTGCTCATCGTCTATGACGACCTGTCGAAGCAGGCCGTGGCCTACCGTGAGATTTCCCTGCTGCTGCAGCGTCCGCCCGGACGCGAGGCCTACCCCGGCGACGTGTTTTACCTGCACTCCCGCCTGCTCGAGCGCGCCGCGCGCCTGAGCGAAGAAGCCGGCGGCGGCAGCATGACCGCCCTGCCCATCATCGAGACGCAGGCGGGCGATATCTCGGCCTATATCCCGACGAATGTCATCTCCATCACCGACGGGCAGATCTTCCTCGAGACGGACCTGTTCCACGCCGGTGTGCGCCCGGCCATCAACGTGGGCCTGTCCGTGTCGCGTGTCGGCGGCGCGGCGCAGCTCGGTGCCATGAAGCAGGTCGCCGGCCGGCTGCGCATGGACCTGGCGCAGTACCGGGAGCTGGCGTCGTTCGCGCAGTTCGGCTCCGATCTCGACAAGGCCACGCGCGACACGCTCGCGCGCGGCAGCCGCATGACCGAGCTGCTGAAACAGCCGCAGTATGCGCCCATGGACGCGGCCGATCAGGTCGCGGTGCTCTTCGCCGCCGGCGAGGGGTACACGGACACGATCGCCGTCGAGGACGTGCCGCGCTACGCCGACGCCCTGCTCGCGTGCATCCACCGGACGTATCCGGAGCTGCACAACCTTGTGCACAGCGGCAAAAAGCTCCCGCCCGAGGCGCTCGAGCGCCTGCGTGAGCTCGCAGCCGAGACGCTGAAAAATCTATGAACCACCATTCCCGCCGCCGGCAGAGAGGAGTTGACGCACCTTGACGAACCTGCATAAGATCCGCGCGCGCATCTGCAGCGTGAACAGCACGCAGCAGATCACCCGCACGATGAAGATGATCGCCGTGTCGAAGCTGCGCAAGACGCAGACGAGCCTTGCGGGCGTGCGCCTGTTCGCGGACAAGAGTCAGGCCGTGCTCAACGCCCTGCTCGCCGGCGACGCGAGCTTTGAGCACCCGTATCTCACGCCCCGGCGGCACGTCGGCCGCGTGTGCTACGTGGTCTTCTGGGGCAACCGCGGGCTGTGCGGAGCGTATAACCAGCTGCTGCTGCGCCACCTCGAGGGGCTCGTGCGCGCCGAGGCGCGCCCCTGCTCCGTGATCGTGTGCGGCCGCTGGGGGCGCGACGTGCTCGCGGGCACCGACCTGCCCGTGCGGCAGATCTTCTCCGACCTGAGCGACACGCCCACCATGGCCGAGGCGCTCGAGATCGCCGAGGAGCTCAAAAACCTCTACCGCACCGGCGAGGCGGACGAGATCCACCTCGTCTACCAGCACTTTGACTCCGTGCTGCACCAGACGCCGACGCACCGGCAGCTGCTGCCCGCCGCGCCGGAGGCCGACGCGCCCGCCGCGAACAACAACTACCTGTTCGTGCCGGACGCGCAGACCGTGCTCGACAACGTGCTCGAGCTGTACCTGAACAACACGGTCTACGCCGTGATGCTCGAGGCCCGCGTGGGCGAGCACGCCGCGCGCATGACCGCGATGACCGCCGCCACGGACTCGACGGCGGAGCTCATCGAGGACCTGAATCTGGAGTTCAACCGCGCGCGTCAGGCCGCGATCACGACGGAGATCTCCGAGATCGTCGGCGGCAGCGCCGCGCTGAAAAAATCGGACAAATCGGACTAACACCGCGGCGGCAGCGCCGCGTCCCACGAAGGGAGAACGTATGGAAAACGGTATCGTCAAAAGGGTCATCGGCCCGGTGGTGGACGTGCAGTTCCCGGCCGGAAAGCTGCCGGAGATCAACAACGCCATCGAGGTGCACGCCGGTAAGCGCCGCATCGTCATGGAGGCGGTGCAGCAGCTCGGCGACAATGCGGTTCGCTGCATCTCGCTCTTTTCCACCGACGGGCTGCAGCGCGGCTGCGTCGCCGTGGACACCGGCACGAGCGTGAAAATGCCCGTCGGCGAGGCGACGCTCGGCCGCATGTTCAACGTCATCGGCGAGCCGATCGACGGCAAAGGCCCCGTCAACGCCACGGAATATCTGCCCATCCACCGCGAGGCCCCGGCCTTCACGGACATCGCCCCCGCGACCGAACTGCTCGAGACCGGCATCAAGGTCGTCGACCTGCTCGCGCCCTATGCCAAGGGCGGCAAGATCGGTCTGTTCGGCGGCGCAGGCGTCGGCAAGACCGTGCTCATCATGGAGCTGATCCGCAACATCGCCTACGAGCACGGCGGCTACTCCGTCTTTGCCGGCGTGGGCGAGCGCTCGCGCGAGGGCAACGACCTCTGGAACGAGATGAACGAATCCGGCGTCATCAGCAAGACGGCGCTCGTCTTCGGCCAGATGAACGAGCCGCCCGGCGCGCGTCTGCGTGTGCCGCTCTCGGGCCTGACGATCGCGGAAAACTTCCGCGACGAGTCCGGGCAGGATGTGCTGCTGTTCATCGACAACATCTTCCGCTTCACGCAGGCGGGCAGCGAGGTGTCGGCCCTGCTCGGGCGCATGCCCTCCGCCGTCGGCTATCAGCCCACGCTCGCCACCGAGATGGGCAAGCTGCAGGAGCGCATCACCTCCACGCGCAACGGCTCGGTCACGAGCGTGCAGGCGATCTACGTCCCCGCCGACGACCTGACCGACCCTGCCCCGGCCACGACCTTTGCCCACCTCGACGCCACGACCGTGCTCGACCGCAGCATCTCGGAGCTGGGCATCTACCCGGCCGTCGATCCGCTCGGCTCGACGTCGCGCATCCTCGAGCCGGACATTCTCGGCCGCCGGCACTATGACACCGCGCGCGCCGTGCAGCGCGTGCTGCAAAAGTATAAGGACCTGCAAGACATCATCGCCGTGCTCGGCATGGACGAGCTGAGCGTGGAGGACAAGGCCGCCGTCAACCGCGCGCGGCGCATCCAGCGCTTTTTGTCGCAGCCGTTCCACGTGGCGGAAAACTTCACGGGCATGGCCGGCAAGTACGTCCCGCTCGACGAGACCATCCGCGGCTTCGAGGCCATCCTCGGCGGCGAGTGCGACGACATTCCCGAGCAGGCGTTTTTGTTCTGCGGCTCGATCGACGACGTGCTGCGCAAGCGCGACGCACTGCAGTGAGGTGCGCCATGGCGGACACACTGCATCTGGAGATCGTCACGGCCGGCGGCGCGGCCGTGGACACGCAGGCCGCGCAGGTCACGCTCCCCTCGCCGACGGGGAGGCCGGCATCCTGCCGGGCCACGCGCCGCTGCTCGGCGCGCTCGTGAGCGGCGTCGTGCGCTATACTTCCGGCGGCGCGGAGCACTACTGCGCCGTGAGCCCCGGCACGGTGAACGTCGCCGCCAACACCGTGACCGTGCTCGCCCGCACGGCCGAGCCCGCGCCGGACATTGACCTGCCCCGCGCCGAGGCGGCGCTGCGCCGGGCCGAGTCGGATCTGGAGGTGCGCGGCATGGAGATGAACGTCTCCACGGCCGAGGCGGCCCGCGCGCGCGCCCACGCGCGCATCCGCGCGGTAAAACTCTGGCGCGAAAACGGATAAAAACCCGGCCGGAAGCTCCCGCACTGTCCCATGCAGCGGACAGCCGCGGGGTTGCAATTTCACCTGGGATATGAGAAAATGTCTGCGTATTCGCTTACGCAGACATTTTTGCGTTCCCCGCCCTGCGCAACGGGGAAAACGCACGGATTGAGCGTGGAGGGTAGCTGGTATGCAGTCAGAGCACAACGTGCGCCGCCGCAGATGCGCGCAGTCCTGGCCTTCCCTGTGTAAGGGGAGGTGGCGCGGCGCTTTGCGCCGTGACGGAGGGGTTGCAGACACCCCCACGCTTTTATCATCAAACAGGAGATGTGACCCATGGCCCAACCCACTCGCGGCCGCAATTCGCAGGCCAAAAATCATCTGATCACCATCGTGCTCGCGCTCATCATCGCGGTCCTCGCCACGTGGTTCGGCTACGGCCGCGACCACGCAGCCGCCGACCCGAGCGCCACGGCTGCGCCCGGCGTCACCGCGACGGCCATGCCCGGCGACGGGCTGACCGTGACGTATCTCGATGTCGGCCAGGGCGACTGTACGCTGCTGCAGTGCGACGGGCAGGTCATGCTCATCGATGCGGCCGAGGGCAACCAGGCCAACAAGATCACGGCCTACCTCAAGCAGCACGGCGTGACGGCCATCGACTACCTCGTCTGCACGCACGCGCACGCCGACCACTGCGGCGGCATGAAGGCCGTCATCGCGGCCTTCCCGGTGCGCACGCTCTACAGCTCCGTCACCTCGAGCAGCAACGGCGCGTTCCAGCGCGCCATGCGCGCGGCCGAAACGGCAAACCTCGCCATCACCGTGCCGGACGTGGGCGATACGTTCTCCCTCGGCAGCGCGACCGTGACCGTCCTCGGCCCGCAAAAGCACTACAGCGACGTCAACAACCAGAGCCTCATCCTGCGCGTGGACTACGGCAGCAACGCCTTCCTCTTCACCGGCGACGCCGAGTACGAGAGCGAGACGGACGTGCTTGACGCGGGCGAGGACGTCCGCTGCGACGTCATCAAGGCCGGCCACCACGGCAGCCGCACCTCCACGGGCTACCGCCTGCTGTACGAGGCGCAGCCGAAGTACGCCGTCATCAGCTGCGGCGCGGACAATGAGTACGGCCACCCGCACGACGACACGCTCAGCCGCCTGCGCGACGCGGACGTGACCGTCTACCGCACGGACCTTAACGGCACGATCGTCTGCCGCTCCAACGGGGTCGATCTCACCTTCACCACCGAGAAAGAAGGCTGATCCCCTTGCACCGCACCCTCTCGGCGGCGGGCGCGTTCTGGCTCGCCGCGTTCACGTATTTCATCTGGGGCTTCACGTTCCTCGCCTCGCGCATCGCGCAGGACTACGGCACGCCGTTCGTGCTGCTGTTCTGGCGCTTCGCGCTGGCGTTCCTGCTGCTGAACCTGCTGCGCCTGACGGGGCGCTTCCCCGTGCGCTTTCGCTCTCGGAAGCTCTGGCCCGTGCTGCTGGCGGGCCTGTTTGAGCCCGTGCTCTACTTCCCCTGCGAGCAGTATGGCCTCCGGCTCACGAGCACGTCGTTTTCCGGCGTCATGGTCGCGCTCATCCCGCTGTGCTCGCTCGTCTACGGGGCGGTCTTCCTGCACGAAAAGGCCACGTGGCGGCAGGTCGTGTTCTCGGTCCTCTCCGTCGCGGGGGTGATCGTGCTGGCCGTCTACGCCACCGGCATCGGCGCGGGCAGCTTTCTCGGCTTTCTCATCCTGCTCGGCACGGTCTTTGCCGGCGCGGGCTACATGGTGGCCTGCCGCGCCTGTTCCGGCAGCTTCACCGCCTTTGAGCGCACGTACATCACCTGCGGCATGGGCGCCGCCGCGTTCGGGGTGCTGTCCGTGCTCGAGCACCGGCACGACCTGAGTGCCGTCGTGCTGCCGATGACGCACGCGCCGTTTGCGCTGGCCATCGTGTTTTTGAGCGTCGTGGCCTCGGTGCTGTCCTACCTCGCGCTCAACCGGGCGCTGGAGGTGCTGCCCGTCGCGCGCACCGCAGCGCTCATCAACTTCTCGACCGTCGTGTCCGTGCTCGCCGGAGTGCTCATCCTGCGCGAGCCGTTCGGCTGGGTCAGCGCCGCGGCCTCGGCCGCCATCCTCGTCGGCATCTGGGGCGTGCAGCGCTTCGCCGCGCCGGCACTGCCGGACGCTGACAAGCGCGCCGAACCGCTGTCCCCGTCGTGAACGGCCCGGTCGTTTGCCCCACTTCCAGTCTAGTATGCTTTTGCATTACTTGTCAAGCGAGAATTGCTGATTTTGCATAATTCTAGTTTTCAACAATCTTTCCACATAGTTTTCCACATTTTCGCCGGTTTCCCACAGCGGCTTTCTTTCCCCCTGGCTTTCTTTGAGAGAGACAGGGTAAGATATGCTTTGCCGTGTGTTCCTGCTGCAGGGTAAGACACGGTGTGGTACGGTACGGTACGGTACTGTACGGTATGGTACGGTGCCACGTGACGTACACACACCGTACCCGTGACACAAGCGCCCCGCCACACCGGGCATTTCCGGCCGCAAACCCGATAAATATTCATTTCAAAGGATGACCCCTATGCAATCTACCGAACAAAAGATCGAACGCGCCGCGCTGGCTGGTCTCGCCGCGGCGAACATGGACGAACGCGAGCGCTCGACGGACATTTCCCTTGCCGAGCTGGCCGCGCTCGTGGAGACAGCCGGCGGCCAGCCCGTCGTGACGCTGCTGCAGAACAAGCCCACGCCCGACCCGCGCACCTTCCTCGGCGAGGGCAAGGTGGCGGAGCTGCGCGAACTCATCGTCGCCAACGACTGCGACCTCGCGGTGTTTGACAATGAGCTCTCCCCGTCGCAGATGCGCGTGCTAGAGGAGGAACTCGGCGTGCGCGTGCTCGACCGCTCGGGCCTGATCCTCGACATTTTCGCCCAGCGCGCCCAGACGCGCGAGGGCCAGCTGCAGGTGGAGCTGGCGCAGTACCAGTACCTTCTGCCGCGCCTGACCGGTATGTGGACGCACCTCGTGCGGCAGACGGCCTCCGGCGGCTCGTCGCCGATCGGCACGCGCGGCCCGGGCGAAACGCAGCTTGAGACCGACCGCCGCCACATCCGCCGCAAGATCCAGAAGCTGCAGGCCGAACTCGAGGACGTGCGCAAGATTCGCCGCACGCAGCGCCGCCGCCGCGAGAAAAACGCCCTGCCGGTCGTGGCCCTCGTCGGCTATACGAACGCCGGAAAATCCACACTGCTCAACTGCCTGACGGGGTCGGACATTCCGGCCAACGACCGCCTGTTCGACACGCTCGACACCACGACCCGCCGCTGGCGCATCGACGCCGCGCAGGAGGTGCTGCTCTCGGACACGGTCGGCTTCATCCGCAAGCTGCCGACGCACCTGGTCGAGGCGTTCAAGGCCACGCTCGAGGAGCTGACGTATGCCGACGTGCTCCTGCACGTGATCGACCTCTCGAACCCCGAGTGGGAGGCGCAGGCGGAGGTCGTCGACCGGCTCATCGACCAGCTCGGCGCGGCGCACACGCCGTGCATCCGCGTGTTCAATAAGTGCGATGCCTATCTCGGCATCCTGCCGCACGGGGAGAATATCGTGTGCATCTCGGCCCGCAGCGGTGAGGGCGCGGCGGAGCTGACCGAGTGCGTGCGCGCCATCCTCGGCCGGGCCGACCACCATGTGACGCTGCTGCTGCCGTATGCGCAGGGCGCGCTGCTCGAAACGCTGCACCGCGACTGTGCCGTGCTGCACACCGACTACCGCGACGACGGCATCGCGCTCGAGGTCATCATCCACCCGGAGCAGTGGACGCGGTTCGAGCGGTTCGTCATCGCGGGCGAGGAGGGGTAATATGGACAGCTACCGCATTCCCACGAAATCCGGCGCGTCGGAGTACGTGGACAAACGCTCGCGCTTTCTGGGCCTCGTGCGGCCGGTCGGCTCCGAGGACGAGGCGCGTACAATCATCGCCGCGTGCAAAAAGCAGTATCACGACGCGCGGCACAACTGCTGGTGCTACCTGCTGCGCGACGGCACCGAACGCTACTCCGACGACGGCGAGCCGCAGGGCACGGCCGGCATCCCAATGCTGGAGGTGTTCCGCCGCGCGGGTGTGACGAACGTTGTCTGCGTCGTCACGCGCTACTTCGGCGGCGTGCTGCTCGGCACGGGCGGCCTGCTGCGGGCGTATACCGCCGCCGCGGCCGATGCCCTCGCCGACGCCGGCATCTCGGAGGTGCGCCGCTGGCTCGCCTGCGAGGTCAGCACGCCCTACGCGCTCTATGAGCCGGTGCGCGCGGCCGTCGCCGCGCTCGGCGGCGTCGTGCAGGAGACGCAGTATGCCGCCGCCGTGACGGTCTGCGCCCTGCTGCCGGAGGAAGCCGGCGAGGCCTTTGCCGCGCAGGTGCGCGACCTGACCGCCGGCCGCTGCGCCGTGCGCCCCGTCGGCGAGACGGAGCGCGCCGTCCCCCTCGCCGGCGCGGGCTTGTGAACGCGTGTGCACAGTACCTGTGCGCGCCGCACGCCGGAGTATAGGAGTATATAAGTATCGCAAAGCCCTCCCAAATCGGGAGGGCTTTCGTGCCGCTGCGCACCTTTTGCCTTCCCACTTGCGGCGCGAATGATCGACGGTTTTGAAATATTTGAGCCGCGGGGAAGCCCGAGGGGGCAAGGCCCGCCTCGGATGAAATCATGCATCGCCCTCTGGCGATGCCTCCCCCTTGAGGGGAAGGCATCGCGGCAGCCACGCCGCGACGGATGAGGTGCGCGTCGAACGCACACGGAATCCCAGCCAAAATATTGCATAAACATTCTGCTTGACGAATATCTATCCGCATCCATTTTCTGCGGATCTTTACCGCGCTTGCAGGCCAAAAACGATCGTGAAAAAATTGGCACTCGATTTGGAAACTTTTTTTCTGTATTTTTTCAAAAAAAAGAGGGAAATACACGGCAATGTCGTATCAGAGTATTGCAGCCGGAAATGGCGCAAGGCGCTCCGGCCGCAACCATGGATTTTATGTGGAAACGGAGGGATCCCTGTGCCCTGCCCGAGAGAAAAACGCGAGGCCGCCGAGGCGCTGCTCATCGGCCCGCACGGCCTGCTGAGCACGCAGTCCACCGGCCGCCCGACGCCCGAGCCGCCGTGTGAGATGCGCACGTGCTTCCAGCGCGACGTCGACCGCATCACGCACTCGAAATCGTTCCGCCGCCTGAAACACAAGACGCAGGTGTTCCTGCGCCCGGAGGGCGACCATTACCGCACGCGCCTGACGCACACGCTCGAGGTCGCGCGGCTCGCGCGCACGATCGCCCGCGCGCTCGAACTCAACGAAGATCTCACCGAGGCCATCAGTCTCGGGCACGACCTCGGCCACACGCCGTTCGGCCACGCGGGAGAGCGTGCGCTCAACGCGATCTATACCGGCGTCGGCTTCCGGCACTATGAGCAGAGCCTGCGCGTCGTCGACCGCATCGAGCGCGACGGCCGCGGCCTGAACCTCTGCAACGAGACGCGCATCGGCATCCTCAACCACACGACCGGGCAGCCGCGCGGCACGCTCGAGGCCGACGTCGTGCGCCTGGCCGACCGCGTGGCCTACATCAATCACGACCTCGACGACGCCATGCGCGGCGGCATCGTGCAGCCGGAGGACGTGCCCGCCATCGTGCGCGAGCGCGTGGGCGAGCGCAACAGCGTGCGCATCAACTCCATCCTCACGGACATCATCGCCCACAGCGGCGACGGCGAGCTGCGCATGTCGCCCGATATGCGCGAGGCCGTGGACGTGTTCACGACCTTCATGTATGAGGGCGTGTACTACAACCCCATCGCCAAGGGCGAGGAGCGCAAGGTGCAGAATATCCTCGGGAGCATCTGGGAATATTATGTCAACCATATTGACGAGCTCCCGGTGGTCTATCAGTCCATCGCGGACGACGAAGGGCCGCAGCGCGCGGTGTGCGACTATGTGTCCGGCATGACCGACAGCTATGCGCTGGAGGTGTATTCGGAACTGTTCATCCCCGCCGCCTGGACCATTAAATAAGGAAGTACATACAACGGAAACCACAGAAAGAAGGTGACGCACGTGGCCTTTCCGGAATCCTTTCTGCAGGAGCTCGCCGAGCGCAACGACATTGTCGATGTTGTGAGCGGCTACGTGCGCCTGACGAAAAAGAGCGGGTCGAACCTCTTCGGGCTCTGCCCGTTTCACAGCGAAAAAACGCCGTCGTTTTCCGTCTCGCCGGATAAGCAGATCTACCACTGCTTCGGCTGCGGAAAGGGCGGCAGCGTCATCAGCTTCATCATGGAGATCGAGAACCTCTCGTTCCCGGAGGCGGTGGCGTTTCTGGCCAACCGCGCGGGCATGCAGCTGCCCGAGCAGTCGAACGACCCCGGCGCGAAAAAGCGCCAGCGCCTGCTCGCGCTCAACCGGGACGCGGCGCGCTTTTTCCACGCGCAGCTCAAGACCCCGGCCGGCCAGCCGGCGCGGGACTATCTCGCCCGCCGGCAGCTCACGGCGCAGACCGTGACGCGCTTCGGCCTGGGCTTCGCGCCCGACACGTGGGACAGCCTCGTGCGCGCGATGAAGGCGCTCGGCTACTCCGAGCAGGAGCTGTTTGACGGCGGGCTCGTGCGCCACGGCCGCTCCGGCGGCGTGTACGACACGTTCCGCAACCGGCTCATGTTCCCGGTCATCGACGTGCGCGGCAACGTCATCGGCTTCTCCGGGCGCATCCTTGGCGACGGAGAACCCAAGTACATGAACAGCCCGGAAACCATCGTTTTCAGCAAGAGCCACAATTTGTTCGCGCTCAATTTGGCTAAAAAGTCGAAATGCGGGTATATCATACTGGCAGAGGGCAACATCGACGTGGCGAGCCTGCATCAGGCGGGGTTTGACAGCGCGGTCGCCTCGCTCGGCACGTCGCTCACGCCGGAGCAGGCGCGGCTTCTCTCGCGCTACACGAGCGAGATCGTCATCGCCTACGACAACGACGGCGCGGGGCAAAAGGCGTCGCAGCGCGCGATCGGCATCCTCGAAAAGCTCGAGGTGCGCGTGCGCGTCCTGCAGATGCAGGGGGCGAAAGACCCCGACGAATATATCAAGACCTTCGGCGCGGACGCATTCCGAAACCTGCTCGAACAGTCGGAAAACCACATCGACTACCGGCTCGGCGCGGTGCAGCGAAAATACGACCTCCAGGTCGACGAGCAGCGCGTGGCCTTCGTCAAGGAGGCGGCGGGCGTGGTGGCCGAGCTGCCCGGCAGCGTCGAGCGCGAGGTGTACGCCATGCGCGTCGCGGAGACGGCGGGCATGCCCGCCGCAGTCGTGACCGACGAGGTGCAGTGCCAGCGCAAGCGGCGGCTCAGCCGCGCGCGCAAGGAGCGCGAGCGCGACCTGCTGCGCCCCGCGACGGCGATGCAGCCGCCCGGGCGGAGCATCCGCTTCGACGATCCCCGCTCGGCGGCCGCCGAACAGGGCATCATTAAATTATTGTATCTCGACCCCGGCCTGTTCCGGGATCGGACGAATGTGCCGGACGCGGCGCAGTTTTCCTCGCCGGAGCTGCGGCACATTTACACCGTCCTGCTCGCCCACGGCGGCACGGGCACGGTGCAGATCGCGGCGCTCTCGGGCGAGCTGAGCCCGGACGAGCTGGCCCTGCTGACCGGCATCATCCAGCAGCCGGCGGAGCTTGCCAACGGCGCGCGCGCGCTCGACGATTACATAAGCATCCTACAGACCCAGGCCACCGCCGGCGCAGCGTCGTCGGAGGCGGACCTGCTGGCCTTTGCAAAGCAACTCAAAGAACATAAAGGGTATGGTGGTAAAGATGGAACAGAAAGAACTTAACAACCTCTCGGCTGAAGAACTCGACGCCATGGCCGACGCGCTGCTCGCAGCCGACGACGCCAAGCAGGCGGAAACCAAAGCCGCTCCCGCCGCGGACGAGCCCGCGGAGGACAAGCCTGTAGCCGAAAAGCCGGAATCGGAAAAGACCACGGAAGAAAAGCTCAACGAGCTCGTGGAAAAGGGCAAAAAGGCGGGCAAACTCTCGAGCAAGGATCTCATGGTGCTCGAGGACATGAACCTCTCGAGCGAGGAGACGGAAAAGTTCTATGACCGGCTCGAGAGCCTGAACATCGACGTGCTCAGCGACGATGCGCTGCCCCCGGTGGACGAGGACGCGCTGCCCGAGCTCGAGGAGCTCCAGGAGATCGAGGAAGTCACCGAGGAAGAGATGAACGAGACCGAGGCCATGGCCGACACGTTCTCGACCGACGACCCGGTGCGCATGTACCTCAAGGAGATCGGCAAAGTGCCGCTGCTCACCCCGGAGGAGGAGCAGGAGCTGGCCAAGCGCATGGCCGAGGGCGACGCGGAGGCCAAGCACCGCATGGAGGAGGCGAACCTGCGTCTGGTCGTGTCGATCGCCAAGCGCTATGTCGGCCGCGGCATGCTGTTTCTCGACCTCATCCAGGAAGGCAACCTCGGCCTGATCAAGGCCGTCGAAAAGTTCGACTACACAAAGGGCTACAAGTTCTCCACCTACGCCACGTGGTGGATCCGGCAGGCCATCACCCGCGCCATCGCCGACCAGGCGCGCACCATCCGCATCCCCGTGCACATGGTCGAGACGATCAACAAGGTCATCCGCGTCTCCCGTCAGCTCCTGCAGGAGCTCGGCCACGACCCGAGCGCTGAGGAGATCGCGGCGGAGATGAACATGCCGGTCGACAAGGTGCGCGACATTCTCAAGATCGCGCAGGAGCCGGTCTCGCTCGAGACGCCGATCGGCGAGGAGGAGGACTCCCACCTCGGCGACTTTATCCCCGACGAGGACGCCTCCGAGCCGAGCGAGGCGGCGAGCTTCTCGCTGCTCAAGGAGCAGCTCATGGAGGTGCTCGACACGCTCACCCCGCGCGAGAAGAAGGTGCTCGAGCTGCGCTTCGGCATCGTCGACGGCCGCACCCGCACGCTCGAGGAGGTCGGCAAGGAGTTCAACGTCACGCGCGAGCGCATCCGCCAGATCGAGGCGAAGGCGCTGCGCAAGCTCCGCCACCCCAGCCGCAGCAAGAAGCTGCGCGATTTCCTGAACTGAGTCCGGATAGGACAGCGCCCTCCGGGCGCGGCGGGTCAGCCCGCCGCGCCCGGATTTTTGCTGTGCGTCCAGACCTTCCTGCAGAGAAAGCGATCCGGCCTGCCCAAAAATCTCTGCGCCGCCGACGGTGCGTTGATGCCGTCCCGCGCCCGGTTTTGCCGCCGCAAAACCGCCCATTCCCCCGCCCCGAAACGGCCGGAAAAATAATTATGAACAATCTATCAATAATATAGGAAAAGGCCTTGACTTTCCGACCGGCCGGGTGTAAATTAGCACTCGAAGGTCAGGAGTGCCAACAGTCGGCAGCTCCGAGTGCCAGCGGAGGAGATCATGGACATCAGCAGCCGCAAAAAGAAAATACTTGCCGCGGTCATCGAGGAATACATCCGCACGGCAGAGCCGGTCGGCTCAAAGGCCATCGCCGCGAGCGCGGACCTCGGCTGTTCCTCGGCCACGATCCGCAACGAGCTGGCGGAGCTGGTCGCCATGGGCTATCTCGAGCAGCCGCACACGTCGGCGGGCCGCGTGCCCACCCCGCTCGGCTACCGGATGTACGTCAACGAGCTCATGGAGCACAAGGACCTCACCGCCGAAGAGACGCAGGCCATCACGCAGAGCCTGACGGGCCGCCACCAGCGCGGCGAGCTCATGACGGACGCGAGCCGTCTCGCCTCGCAGCTGACGAACTACCCCGCCGTGACGCTCACGACGAGCGCCGGCGTGACGATCCGCCGCTTCGACCTCATTTATCTCGACGCGAACAGCTTCATCATCGTGCTGCTCCTGAGCGACGACACGGTGAAAAACAAGCTCGTGCATCTGCCGGTCTCGGCCGAGCAGAGCATGATCCAGAAGCTGGCCACCGTCTTCAACGCCCACTTCACGGGCATCCACGAGAGTGACATCACCCCGGTGCTGATCCGCTCGGCGGAGCGCGCCGCGCAGGACAACCTCGGCATCACGGCCGTGATCGCAGCCTTTGCCATCGAGGTGCTCACGGGCGCGGGCGCCGCGCAGACGTACCTCGTCGGCGAGTCGCAGCTGCTGCACCAGCCGGAGTTCCGCGACCCTGACAAGGCGCACCGCCTCATGAGCTACCTGTCCGACGGCAGCAACCTGCTCGACATCCCGATGGAGCAGCTCGGTGGCGACAACGAGGTGCGCGTGCTCATCGGCCCGGAAAATGTGGCCGAGGAGCTGCGCGACAGCAGCGTCGTGCTCGCAACGTATGACGCGGGCGAAAATATGCGCGGTCTGATCGGTGTGGTCGGCCCGACGCGCATGGACTATTCCAAGGTCGCCGCGAAGCTCAGCTTCATTGCGGCCGGCCTTTCCAAGCTGCTCGGCGGCGGCACGCTTCCGCCCCCCGGGCTGGACAACAAGCTGATCATTAAGGGAGACGATACAGATGAGCACGAACGAACGACCCGAAGCAGACGGCGCCGGAAACGGCTCCGGCCGCTGAAGACGTAAAGGCCGACACGGCCGCCAAGACCGAAGAGACCGAAGGGGCCCCGGTCAAGAAGGCCGAAAAAAAGGCCGACAAGAAGGAAGCCAAAAAAGAAAAAGAACCCAAAGAAAAGAAAGAGACGAAAAAAGAGATCGAAGCCGATCTTGCGGCGGAGAAGGACAAGTACCTCCGCCTGCTCGCCGAATACGACAACTACCGCCGCCGCAGCACCCGCGAGCGCGAAGCGATCTACGCGGACGTCCGCTGCGACACGCTCAAAAAGTTCCTGCCGGTGTACGACAGTCTGTCCCGCGCTCTGGCGCAGACCCCGGCAGACGATCCCGCCCGCAAGGGCCTTGAGGGGATCATGAACCAGTACAACACCGCGCTCAATCAGCTCGGTGTGACGGCGATCGAAGCCGTCGGCCAACCATTTGACGCCAACCGCCACAACGCCGTCATGCACATCGAGGATGATGCTTACGGCGAGGGCGTTGTCGTGGAGGAGTTTGAAAAGGGCTTTTGCATCGGCGACCGCGTGCTGCGGTATTCCGTCGTGAAAGTCGCAAACTGATCCCATATAAATTCGTATACACAATCTGCTTTCAATACAGGAGGAAATCATTATGAGTAAAATTATCGGTATCGACCTTGGCACTACCAATAGCTGCGTCTCCGTCATGGAGGGCGGCGAAGCGACCGTTATCCCCAACGCGGAAGGTCATCGCACCACCCCGTCCGTCGTCGCGTTCTCCAAGACCGGCGAGCGTATGGTCGGCCAGGTGGCAAAGCGTCAGGCCGTCACGAACCCGGACCGCACGATCAGCTCGATCAAGCGCGAGATGGGCTCGGATTATAAAGTAGAGATCGACGGCAAGAAGTACACCCCGCAGGAGATCAGCGCCATGATCCTGCAGAAGCTGAAGGCTGACGCAGAAGCTTACCTTGGCGAGCCCGTGACCGAAGCCGTCATCACCGTGCCGGCCTACTTCACCGACGCGCAGCGCCAGGCGACGAAGGACGCCGGCAAGATCGCCGGCCTCGACGTCAAGCGTATCATCAACGAGCCGACGGCGGCCGCGCTGGCCTACGGCCTCGATAAGGAGACCGACCAGAAGATCATGGTCTACGACCTCGGCGGCGGCACGTTCGATGTCTCCGTGCTGGAGATCGGCGACGGCGTCATCGAAGTGCTGGCCACGGCCGGCAACAACCGCCTCGGCGGCGATGACTTTGACCAGTGCATCACCAACTACCTCGTGCAGGAGTTCAAGAAGAGCGAAGGCATCGACCTCTCGGGCGACCGCGTGGCCATGCAGCGCCTGAAGGAAGCTGCCGAGAAGGCGAAGATCGAGCTGTCCGGCGTGACGAGCACGAACATCAACCTGCCGTACATCACGGCGGACGCGACCGGTCCGAAGCACCTGGACGTGACGCTCACGCGCGCCAAGTTCAATGAGCTGACCGCCCACCTCGTCGAAAAGACCGCAGGCCCGGTGCGCCAGGCCATGAGCGACGCCGGCATCAGCGCGTCCGACCTGACGAAGGTCCTGCTCGTCGGCGGCTCCAGCCGTGTCCCGGCCGTGCAGGAAATGGTCAAGAAGCTCACCGGCAAGGAAGGCTTCAAGGGCATCAACCCCGATGAGTGCGTGGCTGACGGCGCTGCCATCCAGGGCGGCGTGCTCGGCGGCGACGTCGCGGGCGTGGTCCTGCTCGACGTGACCCCGCTGTCCCTCGGCATCGAGACCCTCGGCGGCGTGTTCACGAAGCTCATCGAGCGCAACACCACCATCCCGACCAAGAAGAGCCAGGTGTTCTCCACCGCGGCCGACAACCAGACCTCCGTTGAGGTCAACGTCCTGCAGGGCGAGCGTGAGATGGCCGCTTACAACAAGAGCCTCGGCCGCTTCCAGCTCGACGGCATCGCCCCGGCCCGCCGCGGCGTGCCGCAGATCGAGGTCACGTTCGACATCGACGCCAACGGCATCGTGAACGTCTCCGCCAAGGACCTCGGCACCGGCAAGGAGCAGCACATCACCATCACCTCCTCGACCAACATGTCCAAGGAGGACGTGGAGAAGGCCGTCCGTGAGGCGGAGCAGTACGCCGCCGAGGACGCCAAGCGCAAGGAAGAGATCGACACCCGCAACCAGGGCGACCAGATGGTCTACCAGACCGAGCGCACGCTCGAGGAGCTGGGCGACAAGGTCGACGCGGCCGAGAAGGCCGAGGTCGAGAGCAAGCTCAACGAGCTCAAGGAGACCCTCAAGGGCAGCGACACCGCAGCCATCAAGGCCGCGACCGAGGCGCTGACGCAGGTGTTCTACAAGCTCAGCGAGAAGATGTACCAGCAGGCCAACCCGCAGGGCGGCCAGCCGGGCGCGAACCCGGGCTGTGACCCGAACTGCCAGAGCAACGACTGCTCCAAGGGCGGCGACAACGGCCAGCAGTACTACGACGCGGACTACACCGTCGTTGACGACGACAAGAAGTAAACACCCCGCCCCCCGTCACGGGCAAAGCAAAGCGGGCGCGCCGAACAAGCGCGCCCGCATTTGGAGCTTTTCCGCCCCCTAAGGGGGCGTCTATTTCACATCAGTTGAGGTTCATGTATGGCTGAAAAACGAGATTATTATGAAGTGCTCGGTGTCGAAAAGGGTGCATCCGAGGACGAGATCAAAAAAGCCTACCGCAAGCTGGCTAAGGCCAACCACCCGGACCTGCATCCGGGCGATAAGGAATGCGAGGAGCGCTTCAAGGAGATCAACGAGGCCTACGAGGTGCTGTCCGATCCCGACAAGCGCGCGAAGTATGACCAGTTCGGCCATGCGGCGTTCGACCCGTCCGCCGGCGGCCCCCGGCGGCGCCGGTTTCGGCGGCTTCGGCGGCTTTGGCGACATTTTCGGCGGCGGCTTCGGGGATATCTTCGGCGATATCTTCGGCGGCGGCTTCGGCGGCGGGCAGACCCAGCGCAGCGGCCCGCGCCGGGGCGAAAACCTGCGCGTGCGCCTGAACATCACCTTTGAAGAGGCGGCGTTCGGCTGCGAGAAGGAGATCAACGTCGGCCGCGTCGAGCAGTGTCCGGACTGCAAGGGCACCGGCTGCGCCCCCGGCACGACGCCGGAGGTCTGCCCGGACTGCAAGGGCACAGGCAGCGTGCGCACCACGCAGCGCACCCCGTTCGGCGTGGTGCAGACCAGCGGCGCGTGCAAGAAGTGCGGCGGCCGCGGCAAGATCATCCACCAGCCGTGTCCGCGCTGCGGCGGCCGCGGCGCCGTGCGCAAGAATCAGACCATCAAGGTCAAGATCCCGGCCGGCATCGACGACGGGCAGGCGCTGAATCTGCGCGGCAAGGGCAACGCCGGGCTGGACGGCGGGCCGGCGGGCGATCTGCTCATCACGGTCTTTGTCAAGCCGCACCCGCTCTTCGAGCGCGACGGCAACTCCGTGCTCATGGAGATGCCGGTGTCGTTCGCGCAGGCCGCGCTCGGCGCTGAGATTGAGGTGCCGACCATCGACGGCCGCGTCAAGCTCACCATCCCCGAGGGGACGCAGCCGGGCAGTGTGTTCCGTCTGCGCGGCAAGGGCATCCCGTACCTGCAGAGCAAGGGCGGCGGCCGCGGCGACCAGTTCGTCACGATCACGGTCACCGTGCCGAAGAACATGACATCCGAGCAGAAGGAGCGCCTGCGCGCCTATGCCGAGGCGATGAACGAATCGGTCAGCGAGGGACGCAGCGGCATCTTCGGCAGCAAGAAAAAACGCTGAGTAAATAACATAGAAAGCCGGCCGCAGTGCACACTGCGGCCGGTTTTTGCGCACCACTGGGGCAATGCGGCGGGCAAATACGGGCTTTGCGCGCCGCGGGATTTCTGCTATAATGGGCGCAGACTTTTTTCGGGAGGTGCAGCCATGGACACGCACAGACTTTCCCAGACGGTGCAGCCGCTGCTCGTCTGGTTTCAGGCGCACGCACGCACGCTGCCCTGGCGCGCCGACCGCGAACCGTACCACGTGTGGCTCTCAGAGATCATGCTGCAGCAGACGCGCGTCGAGGCCGTGCGCGGGTACTACGCGCGCTTTCTCGCGGCCGCGCCGGACGTGTTCGCGCTCGCGGCGCTGCCGGAAGCGCAGCTGCTCAAGCTCTGGGAGGGGCTGGGGTACTATAACCGCGCGCGCAAGGCGCAGGCCTGCGCGCAGGAGGTCGCGGCGCGCGGCGGCGTCTGGCCCGACACGGTGGAGGGTCTGCTGGCCCTGCCGGGCATCGGCCCATACACGGCCGGGGCGATCGCCTCGATCTGCTTTGAGCGGCCGGCCGCCGCCGTGGACGGCAATGTGCTGCGCGTGTGCGCGCGCGTGCTCGACGACGCGACGCCCATCGACTCCGCCGCGCACAAGGCCACGCTCACCGCAGCGCTGAGCGCGTGCTACCCCGCCGGGCACTGCGGCGACTTCACGCAGGCGCTCATGGAGCTCGGCGCGACCGTCTGCGGCCCGAACCGCGCGCCGCAGTGCGAGGTCTGCCCCATCGCAGCGCTGTGTCTCGCCCGTGCGCACGGCACGGCGGCTGCCCTGCCGGTCAAGGCGCCGAAGCGCGCCAAGCGCGCCGAGGACTACACCGTGTTCTGCCTGCGCTGCGGCGACCGGCTCGCCGTCGAGCGGCGGCCGGAGCACGGCCTGCTCGCCGGGCTCTGGGAGCTGCCGAACACGCCGGGCCTGCTCGACGAGCGGCAGGCGGGCGAATACGCCAGCGGGCAGGGCCTCGGCGATGTGCGGCTGCGCAGCGCGCGCGACGGCAGGCACATCTTCACGCACATCGTCTGGACGATGCGCTGCTACACGCTCGAGTGCTCGGCCATGCCGCCGCGCTACCATTGGGCCACGCCGGACGAGCTGCGCGAGGAGATCTCGCTGCCGACGGCGTTCCGGCAGTTTGTGGACGCAGAATAACAAAAAGCCGCCCCTGTCATGTTCGACAGGGGCGGCTTTGCATTTGCTCGCCGCTCAGCGCCAGAAGTCGTCGTTCCGGTCGCGGTACTGCGGCGGCAGGGGGTACTGCATGCGGCGGAAATAGTCAAACACCGTCTCGCGCGTGACGCGGCGGTCGTCGCGTGACGAGCGGTTCACGCGCCGGATGCCGAACACGTACAGTGCGATCAGATACGCATAAAACAGCAGCGTGAAGCGGCTGTCGCCCTCCTGCGCGAAGGCCAGAAAGTCGTAGCACCCGTGCAGCAGTATCGGCACGACGACGCTCAGCGCAAGGTAGGCCTTCCGGTCCTCATCGCGCCCCCAGTAGTCGGAGAGCTTGGCATAGCCGTAGAAATAACCCATAAACACACCGAAGATCGCGTGGCCGGGCACGGCCGTGACCGCGCGCACGAGGCCGGTGGCGAAGCCATAGCTGTAGACGTACTTCACGTTCTCGAACGCGGCGAAACCGAGCGCGACCATGACGGCGTAGACAATGGCGTCAAACTGATAGTCGAACGCCGGGCTGCGCCACGTCGTGCGCAGGAAGAGGAACTTGCACGTCTCCTCCGTCAGGCCCGCGACGACGAACGCCTCGAGAAAATAGCCGAGGCAGACATTGCGCACGTTCAGCCGCTCGATGACGGCGCTGAGGATGAGCTCGACCACGATGGCCGGCAGGCACGAGAGCGCGCCGTAGCCCAGGAGCTTGGCGAGCAGGGCCGGCGGCTCTTTGTCCGTGCGGTCCTTTCGGTAGATATACACCACCAGCACAACGGCCGGCAGCAGCGCAATGAACATCAAAGGATCGATCATGGGGAAAACCTCCGATCAGGAATATGCGGGAGTAGGATTCTACATTGCCGTTCGGCAATGCCTCCCCTGTGTAAGGGGAGGTGGCAAAATCACCGATTTTGACGGAGGGGTTGTAAATACAAAGTCTGTGCAAGGCCGGATTTATCAACCCCTCAGTCAGTCTGACGGCTGCCAGTTCCCTTTACACGAGGGAGTCAAGGGGCACAATACCAGCGAAAAAAGCACCCACGCGCCGGTCAGAACAGCAGCCAGATCAGCAGCGGGATCGTCACGGCGGACAGGATCGTATTGAGAAAAATGCACTTGGACGCGAACGCATCCGACCGGTCATACTGCAGGCACAGCGCCGTGACGACCATGGCCGACGGGCACGCCGCGAGCAGCACCGGAATGCCGAGCAGCGCGCCGCTGACAAACGGCCGCAGCACCAACCACGTCAGCAGTGGGCACACGAGCAGCCGCACCGCCGACACCACGTAGACCCGCCAGTCGGCGAGCGCGGCGCGCACGGAGATCGCGCCGAGCGACGTGCCGATGATGAGCATCGACAGCGGGATCGTCGCGCCCGCGAGCGTGGAGATCGTGTCGGCAATGACGGCGGGCACATGGATGCGCGAGAGCAGCAGCACGACCGACAGCAGCGTCGCAATGACGGGCATATTGAGCACCTTGCGCCAGTCGAAGCGCGCGCCCGCGCTGCCAGAGAGCTGCGCCGCGCCGATGGAATAGAGCGCGAGGTTGAACGGGATGTTCGCCAGCGAGGCGAAAAAGACCATCTCGTCGCCAAAGATCGCCGCGACGACCGGCAGGCCCACAAAGCCCACGTTGCCAAACGCCGTCACGAGCCGCGTCGCACCCACGTCCTCGCCGCGTGTGCGCAGCAGCCGCGGCAGAAACCACGCCGCGGCGATCTGCAAAACGGTCGCAGCCGTCAGCACGAGGACGTAATCGACAATGTCGCGGCCGGTGAAATCCGGCACGCTCAGCACGGAATTGAGGATCGTCGCCGTGAGCAGGACGTTCATCACCAGCGGCGTCACGCGCTTATTAAACTCCGGCCCTGTGATGCCGATGCGCGCACAAAGGTAGCCAAGGAGCATGATGAGAACCAGCATGGCCATCTTGGCAAAAACAACGGACAGATTCATATTTGGTTTTCTCTCTCTTCTCAGATTCTCTCGTCGGGCGGCGCATGGTGCTGCCTACCCAGTGTAGAATAGTATATGCCAGACATCGTGTCTTGTAAAGCGGAATTCTCAACGGGTACTTGCCAAATGCCGCCCGGCCTGTTACACTGGCAGGAAAGGGGGTGTGCGCATGAAGAAAACCGTCATCACCATTATCCGCATCATCGTCATCGTCGCCATTCTGGGTCTGCTGACCTACGGCGGCTTCGTGGGGATGAACCGCGTGTCCGGCACTGGGGACTACACCATCGACCAGTACGCCGCGACCGACGACGGCGGTCTGCTGACCGTGACGAAGGGCGGCACGGCGCTGCACGTCAAGTGCTCGGCCGACCAGCTTGCCGTCGTTGAGACGCAGCCGGACGGCACGTTCCACCTGTCGTTCTCCTACAGCCAGATCACGAACAAAGGCACGCTCAAAGACATCACGCCCGCCGGGTAACAACCGGCCGGGCGCGATCCTTAACAATTCTGAATTTTACGCGCACGCTTGCAAAATGCCCGCCGGAGCGCGTATAGTAAAGGCAGTAATTAACAGATTTTCGGAACCGAATGGTCTCCCGGAGGTGACTTCGTATGCAGACAACCGACCCCCGCCGCACCCCGCGGCCCGACAGCGATGCACACACGCCGAAGCCGGACGCGGCCGGCCGGCCGCGCCCGGCCAGACGCCGCGCGCCGCAGCGCCGCGGCCCGAGCCAGTCGACGCTGGTGTTCGCGGCCGTGCTGGTCGTGATCGTGCTGGTGGCCGTGCTGGTGCTCGTGCTCGTGAGCCGGCATGACCGCGCGCCCAAAAACGATCCCGCCGCGCAGGCCACGCCCACCGCGCAGGTCACGGAGCAGGACACCGTGCTCGCGGAGGCGAAGCACCTCGCCGCGCAGTATGACTATGACAAGGCCATCGCCGCCGTGACGGGCTTTGCCGGGTGGGAGAACGTGCCGGAGCTGCAGCAGGCCAAGGCCGATTTTGAGGCGCAGAAGGCGCAGGCCGTGCGCTACGCCGACCCCACGACCATTCCGCACATCTTTTTCCACACGCTCATCGCGGACACTGCCCGCGCCTTTGACGGCGACCCCGAGCAGGGCGGCTACAACCAGTTCATGGCCACGATCAAGGAGTTCAACGCCGTGCTGCAGAGCCTGTACGAGCGGGGCTTCGTGCTCGTGGACATCCACGACGTCGCCGGGCCGCAGCAGCAGGCCGACGGCTCGACGAAATACGTCGCGGGCGACATCTACCTCCCCGCCGGGAAAAAGCCCATCGTCCTGTCGCAGGACGACGTGTGCTACTACGAATATATGACCGACAGCGACAGCGACGGCAAGCCCGACAAAGGCGGCGACGGCTTTGCCTCGCGCCTGCTGGTGAAAGACGGCAAGCTCACGTGCGAATACGTGGACGCCGACGGCCAGACGCTCTACGGCAGCTACGACCTCGTGCCACTGCTGGATGATTTCCTGGACCAGCACCCGGACTTTTCCTATCGCGGCGCGCGCGCGACCATCGCCGTGACCGGGTATCAGGGCGCGTTCGGCTACCGCATCAGCAATGATTATAAGGAAAAGCTCGGCGACGAGGCCTTTGCGCAGGCGTGCACGGACGCGCGCGCCGTGGCCGACGCGCTGCGCGCCGAGGGCTACACGATCGCCAGCCACAGCTACGGCCACCTGACCTACGGCGACATTTCGCCCGAGCGTCTGGCCAGCGACGCGCAGAAGTGGAACGATCAGATTGCGGCCGTCATCGGCGAGACCGACGTGCTGCTCTACCCCTTCGGCAGCGACATTGCCGGCGTGGAGGCCTACAAGGGCGCAAAGTTTGACACGCTCTACGGCCTGGGCTTCCGCTATTTCTGCAACGTGGACTCGGCCGAGCACTGGGTGCAGATCCACGACGGGTATGTCCGTCAGGGCCGGCGCAACATCGACGGCTACCGGATGTACTACCAGTCGAATCTGCTCGACGACCTGTTCGATACCAAGACCGTCTGGGACGATGCCCGCCCGACGCCCGTGCCGAAGATCTGACCGGCAGCGCCGCAAGTTCCAGCCCAAACACGACAAAATCCCCTGACCAAACGGTCAGGGGATTTTGTTTGGGATGGGAAAAATAAAGGGGGAAATTTATCGACCAATCAGTCCTTGCGCTCGTCGCCCCAGAAGAACAGGGCCACGGTGCCCGGGCCGGTATGGCTGCCGATGGTGGTGCCGACGCTGTAGATCTCGACCTTCCCGTTGAGCTTCGGGAACTTCTTTTCGATCTCGTCGGCCACGGCGCGCGCGTCGTCATAGCACGCCGACTGCGAGATGTAGCACTTGCCGGAGTAGTCGAGGCCGCCCTGCGCGTGCTCTTCCATGCGGGCGACGATCTCTTTCATGACGCGCTTCTTGCCGCGGATCTTGGAGCGCGGGATGAGCCGGCCGAGGTTATCCATGTTCAGCAGCGGGCAGATATCCAGCAGGCCGCCGAACACGCCGGCCACCTTCGAGATGCGGCCGCCCTTGACATAGAACGTCAGGTCCGTGGAGAAGAACCAGTGGTGCAGCTCCAGCTTGTGCGCCTCGGCCCAGTCGCGCACGCCGTCGATGGGCATGCCCTCGTCGCGCAGGTCCGCCAGGCGGTCCATCAGCAGGCCGTAGCCCGAGGACGCGCCGAGCGAGTCAACGATGTAGATCTTCCGGTCGGGATAGCGCTCGCGGACGATGCGCGCGGCGTTTTCCGCCGAGTTCGACACGCCGGACAGGCCCGAGGACAGGCAGACGTGCAGAATGTCCTTGCCCTGCTCGAGAAACGGGGTGAAATAGTCCACGAACTCCGAGATGTTCACCTGCGAGGTGCGCGTCTCGGCGCCGTTTGCCATGGCGGCGTAAAACTTGTCAAACGGCATCGTCTCGCCCAGATCGTCCGGGTAATCCACGCCGTCGAGCGCATAGTGGAAGCAGATATACGAAATGTCACGCTGCTGGAAATGCTCCTTGGTCAGGTCGGCGGTGGAGCAGCAGCTCAGTACGAAATCGGCCATTTTGTCGGTCTCCTTTGCATCCTTCGATTTGCCCGTCGGGCGGGCAGGTGTGATTCCTTCTCAACATGAATATGGTGGTATCATACCTGCCGTGCCGGCATTGCGCAACCTACAAAATGGAACCGGGGCGTAGAACACGGCCCTGCCCTGCTCTACGCCCCGAAAGACGCATTCTACAAATCATAGAATGTCTGCAATATCAATGCTTTGCGCGGATGTTGAAACTGAAATACACGACGGCCTCCGCCGGGATGAGGATGAGGAAAAGCTGCCAGAAATTCATCCCGAAGCGCAGCAGCACGAGGTAGCCCACGGCGAACACGCTCGCCACAAGGCCGAGCACGACATAAAGGTTTCCCCGTCCGTTAAAAAACACGCTGTTGAGCACAAGATACGTAATGAGCGCCGCCGGCACGAAGCAGGGAAACACGACCCACTCCACCTTGCCCAGCCACAGCCACAGCACCACAAACACCAGCACCGCCAGCGTGACGATGCCCGTGAGAGCGACCTGAATGATGGAGGCGTGGCTGCGGTCGCGCACGTCGGCGGGATCGGGTGCCGGCTGCCAGGCATCGTGCTCGTCGAGCAGATAATCGACCGTGACGCCGAAGATCTCGCTCATGCGCTTGAGCACGGCCGCGTCGGGAATGGCCTCGCCGCGCTCCCACTTGGAGATCGACTTGTCCGAATAATTCAGTTGTTCGCCGAGCTCGGCCTGCGTCATGCCCGCGGCCGTGCGCAGGCGGATCAGGTTGCTGGCGAAGATGAGTTTCAGTTCATCCATGACGGCGACCTCACGATGGTTTTATCTTGTCTATTTTACGCACTTGCGCGCGCGTTGTCAACCGTCACGTGCGCCAGACGATCTCCTCGGCCGTGCGCGCGGCGGTCTGCTCGTCGGTGAGCAGGCGCACGAGCTCGAGCGCGAACGCCATCGCTGCGCCGAGGGCGCGGCCGGTCGTGATCGGCCCGTCGGTAATGACGTCGGCATCGACCATGTGCGCGCCGGTGCACCGGTTCTCAAAGCCGGGGTAGCACGTGGCGCGCCGTCCGGCGAGCAGGCCGTACTGCGCGAGCACGCTCGGCGCGGCGCAGATGGCGGCCGCGCGGCCGCCATGCTCGAGCGTCCGGCGTACGAGCGCCTCCACGGCCGGGCTCTTGGCCAGATTCGTCGTGCCCGGCATGCCGCCCGGGAGCACAACAAGCTCCGGCGGCGCTGCCAGCAGCTCCGGCAGCGTGCGGTCGCACATGATGGGCACGCCGTGCGCGCCGACGACGGTGTGTGCGTCCTGAATGGACACCGTGTATGCCTCCAGGCCGGCGCGGCGGAGGATGTCGAGCGTGACGAGACCCTCGCACTCCTCAAACCCCTCGGCAAACAGCAGATAGCATTTTGACATGATGATGTTCCCCTTTCCTTCAAACAGCCGCTTACATAAGCGGCGCGACAAGCTTCAGCAGCGCGGCCGCGATGCGCGTGTGCAGCGGGATGCGCGCGAGGTCGCCGTGCGTGACGATCTGCGACTGGGCGCGTGTGGCGTCAAAATCCGCCACGATGTCCTTGATACACGGGCAGTCATAGAGATACACCGCGTCCTCAAAGTGCAGGTACAGACTGCGGTAATCGAGGTTGATCGTGCCGACGACGGCCTTGCGGTCGTCGCTGACGAACACCTTCGCGTGCACGAAGCCGGGCGTATACTCATAGATCTTCACCCCGGCGTCGAGCAGCTCGCGGTAGTGCCCCTTGGCGAGGGCGAAGGCGAACTTCTTGTCCGGCACATGCGGCAAAATGAGCTCCACGTCCACGCCGCGCTTGGCCGCGAACGTGAGCGCCATGACCATCGTCTCGTCGAGGATGAGGTACGGCGTGAAGATGCGCACATAGCGCTCGGCGTGGTTGAGGATGTCGAGATACACGCACTCGCCCACACGCTCGTCGTCGAGCGGGCTGTCGGCATACGGCAGGACGTAGCCGCCCGCGCCCGGCAGCGGGCGCAGGGGCACATTGAGATAGCGGCCGTAGGAATCGGTGTCCGGCTCGCGCTCGTCCATGCCCCACATCTGCAGGAACATGAGCGTGAGCGAGCGCACGGCCTCGCCCTCAAGACGCACGGCCGTGTCCTTCCACACGCCGTAGACGCTCACGAGATTGGCATATTCATCGGCGAGGTTCACGCCGCCGGTGAAGCCGACGCGCCCGTCGATGACGGCGATCTTGCGGTGGTCGCGGTTGTTGTAATACGTGCTCACGAGCGGGCGCAGCGGCGCGAACATCTTGCAGCGGATGCCCAGCGCCTCCATGCGCTTGGGGTAGCCGTACGGCAGACGGTAGAACGTGCACGTGCCGTCATAGAGCACGCGCACCTCGACGCCGGCGCGCACCCGCTCCTCCAGGATCTTCAGGATGCGGCCCCAGACGTCGCCCTCCTCGATGATGAAATATTCAAGGAAAATGAAGTGCTCGGCCGACTGCAGCGCCTCGATGAGCGCGCCGATCTTGTCCTGCCCCATGGGGTAGTAGGTGACAGCAGTGTTTTCATACACGGGGTAGTCGCCGGAGCGCAGCGTGTACTCGGCGAGGTTGTGCACCTCGGGCAGCTCGGTGCGCAGGCGGGCCATGAGCTCAGTCTGGCGCGGGACGTACTGCACGGTGCTCAGGATGCTCTCCTGCACGCGGCGGTTGGCGTAGCGGTGGCCGATGTCGAGCTGCACGAACAGGTACAGCAGCACGCCGAACGCGGGCAGCGCCATGACGAGGATGATCCAGGTGATCTTCGTCGTCGCGCTGCCGGACTTGTTGACGAGGTAGATGATGACCGCGACGCTCAGCACGCGCAAAACGATCGTCAGCGCGGGGTAGTAGCGGCCGAGATAGTGCGCGCCAAGCACCATGATGGCGATCTGCAGCACGAGCAGCAGCGTGATGACCATCGTGCGGCCGAACACAATGTCGAGCAGCCGGCGCTTGCCGCGGTGCAGCAGGCGGATCTCATTGTCGTCCTCAAACCAGTCTTTGCGCACGCGCGCACCTCCTTTCGTGTTGTTATCTTTCTATCATATCCGAAATCCCGGAAACGGTCAAGGGACATTCCGGTCGATTTTCCTGCGGGCGGCTTGTAATATTAAATGCGAAAGAACAAATACCACGTCGAATGACGGGTACGCGTTCTATCGCATTTATTTTTTTTACCATAAAAAGCCCGAAAGCGCAAGGAGGACGCGAAAATGAAGCACGTTTCTTTTGAAGAGTACGAAGCCGCGAAAGCCGAAATCATCGGCGGAGTTCACTACATCGAGAAATCCACGATGGAAAACGACGTGATTCACAAGACCTATTCCACCGAAGAGAACGGCACGTTCTACGAGGTGAACGACAAAGGCCGCGTCGAGTTTTGGAGCGACAAGCATTCCGAAAGCCGGATTTACGACGAAAACGAGCGGGCCACCGAAACGGACAAAAAGGCGGGGCCGGGCTACGGCGATTTGCTGGCGGAGAGAATCAGAGCGAACGCCGACGCGTCGAAGCTGACCGACTTTGAAAAGTTCGTCCTTGACCGCGGCTATATGTTCGCAACGGAAGCGGACTTGAAAGCCGGGTACGACCGCAAATGGAAAGCGAACCACGGAATCGCCCTAACGCTGGAAGAGTTCACGGCGGAAGCGGAATGCAGGGGCCGCAAGCTGGACACCTTGCAGGAGGTTTACCGGGTCATTTCGGAACACATCAAGGCCGGGCGGCTGACTGCGGGTGCGCTGATGGACTATGCGTATTACGCATGGTGTCTGAGAAAGCCGGAAGCAATCATCGCATATCAGATCGGAACGGGAAAAGACACGCCGGTTCACCAGAAATGGGCGGTCAATAACTGTTCGCAGGAAATCACGGAAGCGGAAGCCCGCGTTGCAGTTTGCGAAGAATTCGGGTTCGAGGTTAGCCGGGTCCGCATCATCGGGACACCGTACTACGACGCGACCGACTGGAATTTCATTCGGTTTGACTGCGCCGGGCGGTGCTGGCTGATGAAAAATGCTTCCCTCTATCCCGTCTACGAATAAAAAAGCAGAGGGGCGGCGAAAGCCTGCCGCCCCTCCCGGAAAGGTGGTAAGGAATGGGCTGTATTTTTAGGCCGGAAGCGCTTTCGTGGGAGGACATCGACGGCGGGCGCGGCGAAATGACGATGGAAGCAATCAGGAACTTCATAAGCGAATATTGCTATCCTGACGAATACGCCGACTATGGCGACGATGAAGAACTACCAAACGAACTTGTTTTCTTTGCGGAAATGTGGGAAAGGCTGGACGGTTACTACACGCCGATTTCAGACAGTTTCCAAACGGCGGCGGTTCTTTCGCTGATTGACGGCGCATTTTTCGACAGCATGGCGGCGGGCAGAATTGCCGAAAAGCTGACAAAATCGGCAACAAAGCCGGATTTGGTGCGGATTATTACGCACGTCGCAAGCGCCTATTGCTGGTATGTGTCGCTGAAAGCGCGTGTCGAAAAAGCAAAAGGCGAAGAATAAGCCGCAACGGTGAAAAGAAACGGGGTGAAATGGTGCGGCAGTACAGATACATAGACTTTCAGGACCGCAAGGAGATTTCCACGCGATACCTGAACGGCGACCGGGTGGCGGACATCGCCGACGGGCTGGGCGTGACAACCGCTACCGTCTACCGGGAGTTGAAACGTGGCGAAACGGGCGGGCTTGACCGCAACCAGCGGAGAGCATACAACCCCGTTCTTGCACAACAGCGCGTACAAGAAAACTTCAAACGCCGCGGAAAATCCGCGGTCAATTCGTAAAGGAGGTTACGCGGTGAACAATTTTGAAGAAATCACGAAGAACCCGGAAACGCTAGGCGCTTTCTTGCGGGGCCTGCCCGTCATTGAAGCGCCGTGGGACGAAGCATTCCAGCGGAAGTATTGCGCCGGGTGTGGGAAAGTCAGTTGTGACGATGGTAGCCCTTGTCCGTATGAGGACAAGCGGAACAATCCGCTTTGGTGGCTGTCACAGGAGAGCGAGGGAACGCAACGTGCTTGAAATCGTACCGATGACGCTTAGAGAAGCAAACGCGTTTGTCGAGCAAAACCACCGACACCACGGGGCAACCGTGGGGCATAAGTTTTCCATTGGGCTATCTGACGGTGAAAAAATCGTAGGGGTTGCCATTGTGGGCCGTCCTGTATCGCGCCACCTTGACGACGGTTGGACATTGGAGGTCAACCGACTTTGCACGGACGGAACCCGCAACGCCTGTTCAATGCTTTACGCCGCGGCATGGAGAGCGGCGCGGGCGATGGGCTATAAACGGGTACCTATATTCTGGACACAGAAAACGGCGCAAGCCTGCGGGCCGCTGGGTGGAAATGCGTTGGACAAGCCGGGGGCCTGCGCTGGACAGGGACCCGCCGCCCGGAAGTGGACCTTTGCCCCGCACAAATGAAAATCAGGTTCGAGCGGGAGGAAACAACATGACGAAAAAGGAACAGCACCCCGGCGGGGTCAAGTTGACGGCGAAGACGGCCCGCACCCTCGCAATGCAGGAGTTCGGGACCGCCCGCGGCCTGACGAAAAGTACGTCATTCGTCGGCGTGTACTTTATGGAGTTTGGAAACCTGCGTATCGAGATTTGCGCGGACACGGCTTGCATTGTTGTTCGCGTGGTTCTGTCCCACGGTACGGGTTCCAGCGTGAAATACTTTGACCCGGACACCCTGCAAGAAAACTTCAAGGCTATCGACAAACACCGTGAAGACGAAGACCGCGCCATTATCAGTGATTGGGTCAACTTGAACGGCCCGGAATACTGCCGGAAGCAGGTTGAAGCGATTTGGAAACAAGGAGGTTGAAAACGTGGTAGGAAACGGAAAATGCATCGCAAAAGAAGCGACGAACGGCGTTATTTACGACAGCACCGGACAGATCGTACATAATGGGTTGTTGGAGATTTGCCCGTTCTGCGGCGAAATGAACAACCATTTTGGAAGCGGCGGAAGCGTGAACATTTGGACGGTTGGCGCGATTGAACGCAGGGAGTGTACGAAGTGCCGAAAGCAGTTCCACAAAATCAGCCTGACGGTTCCGCCCGATGAAACCCCGGAAGCGTTCTATTTGCGGGTCATAAAGGCGGTGACAGCATGAAACGTCAATTCTGCTTGCCCTGCTTCCTCGAAATCAAGAAAGCCGGGAAACACGATATTGAGCGTGTCCGCGGCGGCGTGAATATGAAAATCACCTGTTGGCGGTGCAAGCGCCGTCGTTTCGGGGCCGAATACGAGATTTCCCGGAAAGGCGGTGTGTCCCGTGACAACGGCTGATTTGAAGCGGGCGTTCATGGACGAACGCCCGGTACGGTACAACGGCATCACCTACCAGCGAGTAACAGCGGTGATTTACCGCAAGACCCCGGACAAAACCGGGTTGCTGGTACAAGGTGAACTGCTGGACAAGAACGGACGTGCCGTTATGATCGCGGCGGCGGAGCGAATCGAAGTGGAGGAACCGAAATGACACAAGAGATTATCACAATCACCGTTGAAGCCGGGCAAATGACCGCCCGGCGGAAGCCCCGGAAAATCGCCCAGCGCCGCCCGGTCCCCGTGTGGGCTATCGTGAAGTATGCGGCCCTGACGATTGCCGGAATTATGCTGTTTCGTGAGGGTGCGGCCCGTGCGCTGGCCTACCGTGGCTATTTCGCCGTCGGCGGAGAGGTTTTCGCCCTCTTCCTCCCGGTTTTCTATTACTGCCTTTCCCGGACGGTCCGGGACCTTATCACGGACATTAAGAACGGCTTCAAGCCGGAATATGAGGAGGACTAAACCATGAAGAAAATTTCGCAGATCGAAACGGGCGGGCGCTTCCTGTACGGCGGCGTTGAGTGGGTCAAGCTGTACGCAGGCGACGGGACCGTTGCGATTTCCGCCGAACCCGTCTTTGAACGCGCTTTCGACGAAGACAACAAGAACGATTGGCGTTCTTCTTCCCTGCGCCGCGAACTGAACGGCGCGTTCCTCGACGCGCTGGTTGCAGAGGGCGCGGACCGGGCGGCGTTCCTCGATTGGGAAAGCGACCTGACCGCCGATGACGGTATGACCGACTACGGGACCGCCACCGACAAAATCGCTTTGCTGTCGGACAAGCTGTATCGAATGTTCCGCGGCATTATCCCGCGCGTGGACGCGTGGTGCTGGAACCTGACCCCGTGGACCTGCGGCGCGTCCGACTCTTGCTACGTCCGCGACGTCAATTCCTCTGGCGCGATGGACTGGAACGACGCTTACGGCGGCTACTACGGCGTTCGCCCGCTTTGCTATCTGAAATCCGAAATCTTGGTATCTGTCCCCGGAGAGGACGACGAAGAGAAAAACGTTGAAGTCGCCGAAGAGGACCGCGCACAGCTTGTTCTTATCGCAAGCGACAGAATTTTGAATGCCCTGAATGAATACCCCGTGGAAGTTTGGGGCGAAGCGCTGGGCGCGGCTGTGGCTTCTCTGTTCACGTCGAAGCAGGACGCGGCGCAGATCGCGCAGGAAGACAAAGACAAAGCGGCGGAGGTCTGAACCCCCGCCGTCGTGAAAACTGGATAAAGAAAAACCGCCCCGCGTTTGCTTGGGAGAGCAGACGCGAAGCGGGTTCCGCCGATGAAAATATATCAGCTATCAACCTACCGTTAGTATATCAAAAACGGCGGAAAAAGTCAACAAATAACGCCGTTTTTGCGCGGCGTGGCGGGCTTGTAATGGGTATTAACGTTCCTGCGATTAGCCTTGTCACGCATGACAACAGGACCGGGAAGAAAGACACGCCCTATCCGGTGTTCTTCCTACCTGCATAGACAACTACACACGCCGGAAGTAAAGCCCCGCCCGCTTCCTCTACCCGCAAAAGGAGTGAAGCAAGTGCGAAGTTTTATGAGAGAAAAGAAAATCTACTGCGGAAAGCATTATCGGGAGGTAGATATATACCCCTACACCGCCGCGCAACTGACAGCATCTACGCGCGGGAAGAGGTCAAAGAAAATCAAGGAAACGGAGCCGAAGCAAAAGAACCTGAATGACAAGAACGCCCGCCGCTACTTCACGCAGACGGCGAACCTGAATTTCGGTTCTGACCCGGAAGCCCTGCACGTTACAGCTACATACAGCGGAAAATATCTGCCCGACACGGTGGAACAGGCCGAACAGGAAGCAACAAACTTCCTACGCCGGGTCCAGTACCGCCGAAAGAAAGAGGGCTTGCCGCCGCTAAAGTACATGATCGTTACCGCCTACACCACGAAGCGAAACAGCGAAACCCCCGTTCGTATTCATCACCACATCATTATGAACGGCGGGCTTGACCGTGACGTTGTGGAAGACCTGTGGAGAAAACGCAGACGCAAGGGACAGAAAAAAGGCGACAAAATCGGCTTTTGTAATGCTGACCGCCTGCAAGCCGATGAAAACGGCATAGCCGCCCTTTGCACCTACCTTGTGAAGCAGGGGTGCGGGAAAAAGCGGTGGAATTCCTCGCATAACCTCGAAAGGCCGTACAGCCGGACGAACGACGGCAAGTACAATCGCCGTCAGATTGAGAAGTGGGCGAAAGAACACCCGCCCCGTGAGTTTTGGGAAAAGAAATATCCCGGCTGGACCCTGACAGACGATGACTACGGCGTTCAGTACGAATACAACGACTTCACGGGCTGGGCGGTCTACCTGAAATTGCGAAAGAAAGAGTAAAGAAAGGGGCTGTTCAATATGGCAAGGCCGTTCAAAATCTGCCCGGACTGCGGCGCACACCTCGACGCTTCCGAACCCTGCGACTGCAAGGACGCAATCGAGCGGGAGCCGCCGAAGCCGCGGGAGCGGTTGAAACTGCTTGCCGTCTGCCGGGAGGTAGACAAGGAAAGCGGGCGCGTCAGCGTTTACCCGCTTGACCTCGAAATCACAAGCGAAGTCATTGCAAGCCTGAAAATGCGGGCGCAGTTCAACCCGGAATTGCGCTACTTCACGACCACGACGGCACGTTGGGACCGTTACGGCGAAGTCATGGCGGGTATCCTGAAACGCCGCACGGTGAGCCGGGCCGATTTGGACAATATCGGGGGTATCTGCGAGATATGAGAAGAAATGAGCCGACCCCGGAAGAACAGGAAGTCGAAGAAATGAAGCAGGCCGCGCGGGTCATCAAGGAAATTTGCGACCGCAGGACGGCGGACGACGCTTGTTCGTTCTGCCCGTTCTACGATATGTGCCGCACGGAACCTTACACATGGGAGGTATGACAATGACGGAGCGGGAACGCCTGTTAGAGAAAGATACGCAAGGTTCAAGCCCTTGCAAACCGCGGCGCAGACGGCGAAAAGCAGTCAGCCGCCGCCCTGCTTGATAGGCTGATGACGCAATACGGCATCGACGAAGCCGAAATAGCGGAAGAGCGTTTGGAAAAGTGCTTCTTCCGTTACAAGACCCCGTATGAAAGAAAACTGCTGGTTCAGGTGATTTATACCGTGACCGGGAAAATCCCCTTTAAGTGCGTCGGGTCCTATTCAGGCCGCGCACGAAAGCAAGTCGGAATTGACTGCACCGCGGCGGAACGGCTGGAAATCGAATTCAGCTATGAGTTTTATAAAGCCGCGCTGGAAGAGGAAATGGAACGGTTCTATTCGGCGTTCCTGATGAAGAACGACACCTTCCCGCCTGCTTCCAAAAAGGCCGAAGAAATCCCGGCGGCGGAAATCAGCAGAAGCGAAGCCCTTAAACTTCAAGCGCTTATGGCGGGCATGGGCGACCACACGCGCCGCCCTGTATTGGGAAGCGGGGTGGAACCGTGATAGACAACCAACGCGCCGCCCTGCGGTATCAAAACAAAGTCAACAACGCACAGGGCCACTTTTTCGAGAGTGCAATAAAAGCCGCCTGCGCCCTCTATTCTGACCGGGAGCGGGCCGACGTAGACAAAACCCCTGAACCGTTCCGCGTTCTGGAAAAGAGCCGCGACGGAAAGTTCAAGGGCCGCTTTACCGCCCGCGCACAGCCGGACTTTCAAGGAACGCTTGACGGCGGGCGCTCCATAGTCTTTGAAGCGAAGTACACAACGACAGATCGTTTGAAGTGGGACGTTCTGACACAGGAACAGCGGGACACGCTGGAACGCCACGCCCGGCGGGGTGCGCTTGCCGCAGTCTGCGGCGGGATTGGAAACGAATTCTTCTTTGTTCCGTGGGCGGTATGGCGGGACATGAAAGAGCATTTCGGCAGAAAGTACGTTACCGCGGCGGACCTCGAACAATGGCGGGTCCGCTTCAATGGGGCGGTGCTATTCCTCGATTACGTCCACCACGAAAGGAGCGGGACACCATGAAAAAACAGCACACACAGAAAATGACGGTCCGCGTCACGGCACAGACGGCCTACAACCTCGAACGTCTTATGCTTATGAGCGGGCAGAAAACGCCGGGCCGCGTCGTCGATAAGCTGGTTCGTGAAAAAATGCTTGCCCTGCGGGGCCGAAACATCGAAACGGAGGAAACGAAATGAAGTATGACTGCATGAAGCCTGAATGGGCCGACAAGGAGCCTTGCCCGCTCGACACGGGCGAACTGGAAAACTGCGCCGAATGTGTGTGGGCGCATGAACGGGAAACGGAGGACTGACAATGCGTGCCGGAATTCTGCTGATCGTTCTTTATTGGGCGCTGTTCACCATTCGAGCGGGTTTGCAACCGAAAGTGGCGGCGGAGGTCAAAGCGGCGACCTATGACATGAAGCGGGCATCGGGCCTTGAAAAGCTGGAACACACCCGCCGCCTGCAATGTTGGACCGTGGCAAAGTGGGCCTTGCGTGTCTGCGGCTGGGCTGAAAACGTCCTGTTGGGTGCGGTTATCCTGTGGGTTGCTTTCATGCTGGGCGCAGTCCTGACAGGAACCGTCATTGTATTTGGCTACCCGGTGTAAAGGAGCGTTATCTATGAAGCTGACGAAGTGTGAGCAATGCGGCGGACCGACGGCGGAGGGCCTGCCCCTCTGCCCTGACTGCATGAGAGCAACGGGCGCGGTGGCGGACCAAATCGCCGCGGCGGAGGAACTGCGGGACATTGCACGGGTCCTGTCCATCACGGCGAACACGGACGCGAACATTCGTGAAGCAATCGTCGGAATTTTGAATATCGCCGAAAGGCTGGAAAGAGGGAAATAAAATGGAACTTCTGCAATTCGTGTTTTCAAGTTTTTGGGTTTGGCTGGGCTGTGTGGTCCTGATTGTCGCGGCGGGTGAAGCTGTGGCGACCGCGGCGGCGGGGTTCCGTCAGAAGCGTAAAGTTTCCGTATACCACGTCGGCGACGTGACGCGGGTTGAAGTGGAGAACGCGGGCCGCGCCGACATTCCGGCGGCGGTAAAGGCGTTGAACGAGCAGGCGGCGGAGGTAGACGAATGAAGCTGAAAAAGGTTCTTTCTATCTGCAAGACGAACGGGCTTTATTACCTGTATGACCGCATCGACAGATCGGGAGAAATCACACAATGGTTGGGCGACGGCTACGCCATCTATCCTCTGGACGGCCTGCCTATTCTGGACGAAGAAAGTTTCTGCGCCGTGTTCGATATTACCGGGAAGCAACGCGAAAAAATTCTTTTCCGGCATGAGCGCTTGCCGGAACACCTGAACGTCGAGGACGTGGCGGCGGACGACAAACTGGTTCGGGAGTACGAAACGACCTTTATCAATGGCGGGTTGCGCTTGAAGCCGCTGAAAACGAACAACGGCGTTATGTTCATTCGGAGCCTGTACCTTTCGCCGCTGGAAGACGTTATCGACATGGTGCAATTCTACGAGCGGACCACGCCGCAGGGCGGTTCGTACATCGTCGCAAAGGCCGGGTTCCTGACGGCGGCGGTCATCATGCCTTATGTCATTAGTAAGAAATTCGCCGACGAACTGGAAGAACTGTCCTATCAATGCCGCCACTTCCTGAACACCCGGAGCGCATTCACCACCCCGGCGGCGGAGGACGAAGAAAAGCCGGACGAAAACCAGACGACCGCATTTGACGCGGAAACGGCGGAGGACACGGAATGAAAGCCTTTACCGTGTATCAGCCCTACGCACACGCAATCGTAGCAGGGGTCAAGCATTATGAAACCCGACCCCGGCGGACGCATATTCGGGGCCGCGTCGCTGTCCACGCCGGGCGGCTGGACGAAGTGCAAGCGACAAAGCATCTGACGAACGGTGAGTTTTGGGCCGTACTGGAAGCCGCAGGCGGCGGCGGAAACCTGCCGCGGGGCGCAGTCATCGGAACCGTTGAAATCGTCGATTGCGTGCCTGTGGAAGAACTTGTGGACAGTTTGGATAACCGGGAACGCCTGTTAGGTGATTATTCGCCGGGGCGGTTCGCGTGGGTGCTTCAAAACCCGGTTATGTTCAAAACGCCCATTCCCGCCCACGGGAAACAAGGGTGGTGGAATTGGGAGGAACCGACATGAAGTGCCGCGAATGTGAATTTGCATCGGTCCACAAATACCCACGCAACGGAAACGGCAACAGCGCCCACGTCGGGCATTTCGGGCAGGAAGCGTCTTTCTGCAATCACCCACAATGCCCGCCGCCGGGTCCGCTACTGTTCTACGGGAAGACGGCCCCGCGATACTGCCCGTTGAAAAAGAAAGAGAGGAAATAGACATGGGGAAAATCACGATCACAGAGAAGCAGGAAGCAATCATTCGGCGGCTGAATGACCCACTTTATACCGTGGAATTTCTGAAAGAATGGGTCAACCGCAACGACAACGTATTTATCAACGCGCCCGCGGCCCTGCAAGCTATGGGCGCAAGCGGATTCTTTGCCGCCGTTCGCGCAATCGAGCAGGCGAAAGAAAGCGACGGTGAAAATACATGAACTATCGACCGAAAGTTGTTCGTTGCCGCCTGAAAACGGGCGGAAAGAGCATTCCACAAATCCGGGAGGAATGCAGAGGGCAAGGCTTGACCTACCGGGACTTTGAGAATATCCAGAGATCGAACGAAGAGTTCGACGGGCTGGTTGTCCTGCTTTCCCTGTGGGCCTACGACAACCACGCAAGCTATCACCTGCATAATTGGGACCCGGCGGACGACGAAAGAATGATGATGGCGATTTACTACGCCGAACAGGTACACCCGTTCCCGCGCTACAAAAACGACCTTGTGAAATTCAAGGCGGATTGGGCGGCGCAGGCATACGACCCCGGCGGCGCGTCCCTGACGTTCGCCCCGGCGGACGTGGAGGAACTGGAAGTTCTCTGCGAGGAAGCGACGGAGCCGGAACCGCCCGCCCCTCCCGCTCCAAAGCGGAAAAAGCATAAGCGGCGGCGGAAGTAAGACCGGGAGCCGCTGACAAACGAAACGGAGGTAAAAGAAAATGAAACTTGCGGCATTCAATGCGACGTGTCCTTTCGAGATCGGGGACAAAATCGGCATGAGGAAGAAAGCCTGCGCGGTGCGCGGCAGAACGCTTGACGTTATCGTTGAACGGACTATCACCGACATTGTGTGTATGCACTCAGTCAAAGCCGGAACGGTGAAGTTCCTGTACGAACTGGACAACGACGGGCGTTTGGTAGAAATCGTTCGCTGACCCGCTTTCGAGCGGGAGAACCACAAAAGGAGGTTTAGACGGTGAAAACCATATCAATTATCAACCTAAAAGGCGGCGTTGCAAAGACGCTGACCGCTGACAGCATGGCCCACGTCCTCGCAACGTTCCACAACAAGCGTGTTTTGCTTGTGGACAACGACAAGCAGGGCAACACGTCAAAGGCATTCGGGGTCCATTCCTACGATGACAAGAGCATTTCGGACGTGCTGACTGCCCGGCGGCTGGACCCGCGGGAGGTCATCAAGAAGACCCGGTTCCAGAATATCGACGTAATGCCCGCAAATATGACCTTGATTCGGGCGAACATGGAAGTCCTGATGGACAGCACCCGCCCCCAACAAACGCGCCTGCGGTCCGCCCTGAACACGATTGCGGCAGAGAATTTCTATGATTTCTGCATCATCGACAACGCCCCGGACATCAACATTTCGACGATAAATGCCCTTGTCGCGTCCGACGACGTGATTATTCCCATAAAGATTGACAAGTACGCCTTTGACGGGCTGGAAGAACTGAAAGAACAGATCGAGGACACACGGGACGACCTGAACCCGCGCTTGCGCCTTGCTGGGTGCTTGATTACCTGCTTTATCCGCGCCGACGCAGAGAAGCAGGGCGAAGCGTGGTTGCGGTCCCGCCCGGAATACCCCGTCTTTGACACCCGCATTCGCTATTCGGATAAAGTCACCGAAAGCACCTTTTCGGAAATCCCTATCGTGGAGTATAGCCGACGGAGCGGAACCGCGATGGACTATATCGCGTTTGTACGGGAGTATTTGCGGAGGGGCAAAAAGTGAAAAACTGCAATTATTGTGAACACCTGAACTTGACAGAGGAACAGCAACACAAAGCCGGAACAGACAAGCCGCATATTTGCTTGAAGTACGGGAAACGGGTTTTTCACAGATCGACCGAACGGGGGTATCACGAAATGATTTACCCTTGCCGGGAATGCGAAAATGAAAGTTTGTCCGAATCGGACGGGAAAGGGGTTATCTATGGGAAGATTTAATTTGAACCAGATTTTGAGTGACACGTCAAAGGCGGCGGCGGGCGGCGGGAGCGCAAAGCCCCGCCCCTCTGAAAGCCGCTATGAGAAATTGAGCGTCTTTGACCTTGTACCGTCGGAGGACAATTTCTATTCCATGCGGGAAATCGGGGAACTGAAAGCGGCAATCGAAATCGCCGGGAAAGTTCTTCAAAACCTTGTCGTCGTTCCGCTGGGCGACGGCAAGTACAAGGTCATTGCCGGGCATCGCCGCCGCCTTGCTTCTATCGAACTTGTGAACGACGGGAAGCCGGAATATGAATTCGTTCCCTGCGTCATCGAACCGACAGAGGAAGCGGCGGACGAACAGGAAATACGCGACGGGCTGGACCTGATTGTTACCAACTCGCAGAGAGAAAAGACCGCATGGGACAAAATCGAAGAGGTTCGCTATCTGCGGGAGGTTTTGGAGAAAGCGAAGACAAAGCCCCGGTTCGTCGAACTGTTGCGCCGCATCGTCGAAAAGACGTTTGAAGACGGAGAGTTACAGACGGACGGGACCCGCGATTTTATCGCAAAGGTGCTTCATACCAGCACAACGCAGATCGGACGATATGACACCATCATTCGCCATTTGTCCCCGGAATTCACGGAGGAACTGAAAGCGGACCGCATCAACCTTTCGACCGCCTACGAATTGGCGGGCCTGCCTGTGGAGAACCAGAACGCCGCCTTTAAGGAATATCACCTGACCGGGGCAATTTCCATCAAGGCCGCGCGGGAATGGAAACGTCCTGCCCCGCCTGCACCGCCCGCAGAGAACACCGCCACACCTACGCAGGCAGAACGCCCGCAGAAAGAGCGGGAACCCGTAGTCGAGCGGGACAAAGTGCCGGACACGCAGGCCACGCCGCCGTATAGCGCCGCTGTGGAGCGGGACACCGCAGACGGGACGCAGGACACGAAGCCGACCGAAAGCACCCAGCAGAGCGCACCACGCCGCCCGCAGGCTACCAGAAGTAGCGAATGCGGGATTTGCCCGTATTGCGGGGCGAAGTTTGACGCGGCAAAAGTTATCGAATACAGCATTCGCGGCGCGGCGGAGGGAAAGCCGCACACCTGCCAACATTGCGGACAGCGGGTGAAAATCTTTTGTTCGGTTTCTTATTTCTGTTCCCCGGCGGAAGAGTGAGGGGCGCAGATGGACGAATACAAGACCGATTATCTGGAAGCTGCGGCGGAGGAAGCAGAGCGTTTCCGTGAAGCCGCGATGATACTTGCGGAGCGGGCGGGCATATCAGCGGAAGAAGCCATATACCGCATTCAAGAAGCTGTGCAGGTCATACGGGACGAAATCACGTCCATTGCGGACACGCTGACAAGCGCAGTTGAAAAATTCATCACGCAAGTTGAAGAAGCCGTAGCGCAGGCAGAGCCGAAGCACCGCCGCAGAAAACGGCAGAGAGAGCGGGCCGCGCTGATTGAACGGCGGTACATGGTACAAATCAGGCATTACGAGCGGGCGCACCCTTTCCGCAGGGTATATAAGCCGCCTTGATAGAGCAGGAACAGGAGGAAACGGAGCAATGAAGCAAGAAAGAGTTATTGCTATTCTGGATTTTTACCGGGATATAGATAAAACAGTCACCATGAACGAGCGGGTTATTCGGAACCTTGAAGATCAATACTATTCCACGTTGGGCGCGGTGAATTCCGACGGTATGCCACACGGGAAAGGCGGGGTTTCAAACCCTGTCGAACGCGTCGTGCTGAATATCCCGCAATCCGTTTCCGACACTATCGCAAATATGCGCCGGGAAAACGAAAGGCTGACCGCGATAAAGGGTGAAATTCTTTCGGAGTTGAACGCCCTGAACTACCGCGAAAAAGCGGTGATTTACGGCTTTTACATAGACGGGCTTCAATGGGAACGTCTTTCGCAACGCGTAAATTACAGCCCGCGGCAATGCCGGAATATCCGAAACATTGCGTTGGAAAGATTGGCAAAGCGCTTTGAGCAGAACAAGCAGATTTCCCGCTACGTTTTCCCGGAAAAATAAGATTGCCACCTATTGCCCGTTTTTCCTGCTATAATTGACATTGTGAAAAGTGAACACAACGATACGGGCGGCGCATTCCTCCACGCCGCCGGGAGCCTGAAAACGGACCATGTTTTGAACATGGCCCGTTTTTTACGCACTTCCGCGGCAACGCCCGGAACGAAAAATGAAAAACAAACGAAAGGGGGCGCGGCGGACGCATGGCGAGAGAGCGAAACCCGGAACGTGACAAAGCCCGGCGGATATGGCTTGATTCTGGCGGCACGCTGACGGCCCGACAGGTTGCGGAGCAAGTCGGCGTAAAGCCTGAACAGGTCCGCAAATGGAAAAGCCTTGATAGCTGGGCGGCGGAACTTGAAGCGCAGAAACCACCGCGGAAGCGCGGCGGACAACCCGGCAATAAGAACGCCGCAGGTGCGGGCGCTCCACACGGGAACCGAAACGCGGAAACCCACGGCGCATATTCAACGGTTCGCCTTGCGGACCTCCCGGACGAACAGCGCGAATACATCGAAAGTATCACGCTTGACACGGGAACAAATATGCTTTCTGAATTGCAACTTCTGATTGCAAAGGAAGCCGACCTGCAAAGCAAGATTGCAAAGATAGAGAACGGCGACCCGGACGCGCTGTATATTGACCGCGTTGTTGAAATGCGTGCGCCAAAGAGTACGGAGCGTTTGGAGCAACAGCAAGAGAAACTGGAAACCCTGCGCCGTAAGCGTGATGACCTGACGTGGGAGATTGACAGCGGCCCGGATGGTAAGCCGCCGTCAAAGGCAAAGCAAAAGCAACTGGACGCATTACAACGCGAAATAGCCGCGCTGGAAGATACCACGGCAGACCGTCAAATGGAGTTGGAGAAATCCAGTTACAAAGTCAATATGCAAACAGTCATCAAGGCAAGCGCGTTTGATCGCGCTATGAAACTGGAAGCCGAACTGAACAAGATACACGGGCGTATCATCAAGCTACTTGATTCTATCAAGGGTTATGAGATGGAAAGCCGCCGCCTGCGCCTTGAAGAGCGCAAATATAATCTTGCGAAGCAAAAACTATCAGGAGCGTTCGACGTTGACCCTGAAACGGGCGAAATCATCGACGAAGTGGACGACCCGTGCGGCGACCCGGAAATTTGAAATAGGTTCTTTCGGCGGAGCCTACGGCCTGCGGGTCCGCGACGCCCGGCGTTTTTTTAGCCACGAAATTTTTTTGAACGCTTCCGGGCCGTGCCGATTTTTTCAGTATGGGGGTGTTTTTTCGAGAAATAAGGGCTTGGGAGGGGTGAAAAACCGTGAAACTTTACGACGTGCGGGCGATTGCCCGGTTTCTGGACGTGTCAGAACGGCGTGTCCGGCAGTTGCGCGACGAAAAAGTGATAGCGGAGGTTCGCCCCGGCCTGTATGACCTGATCGACACGAACCACCGCTATATTAACTACCTCCGAAAGCGAAACCCGGAGGGCGACGAAACCATAGATTACAACACGGAGCGGGCGAAGCTGGTTCGGGCGAAGCGCAAAAACGAAGAGTACGAATTGCAGTTGAAAGAAAATCAGCTTCACGCGGCGGAGGACATCGAAGCCGTTATGACTGATATGCTGGTAAACTTCAAATCCCGGCTTATGGCGATTCCCTCGAAGCTGGCCCCGGTCCTTTGTAAGAAGACGGACAAGGCGGAAATTTTCGCCCTGTTGAAAGACCACATCGACGAAGCGTTGATGGAACTTTCGGACTTCAAAACGACATTCGGGGAAAGGGTGAAAGAAGATGAAAAAAGCGACGGTTGACCTGTTCACCCGCATTTTCTCCGTTCTGGCCCCGCCCCCCAACATGACCGTTTCACAATGGGCGGACAAATACCGCCGCTTGTCCTCCGAATCATCGGCAGAGCCGGGGCGATGGCGCACGTCAAAGGCCCCGTATCAACGCGAAATCATGGACGCAGTATGCGACATGAGGGTTCAGAAAGTCGTTATCATGTCCGCGGCGCAGATCGGTAAAACCGACGCGCTTATATTAAATCCTATCGGCTACTATATGCACTACGACCCGTCACCGATTATGGTTATGCAACCAACTATTCAGATGGCGGAAACATTCAGCAAAGACCGTCTTTCACCTATGTTGCGCGATACCCCGGTTCTGCGCGACAAGGTGAACGACAAAAGCCGGAACAGCGGCAACACCATTTTGCAAAAAATCTTTCCGGGCGGTCATGTAACGATGGTAGGCGCAAATTCGCCGTCGTCCCTTGCGTCCCGCCCTATCCGCATTCTGCTTGCGGACGAAATCGACCGATACCCGGCGACGGCGGGCAACGAGGGCGACCCTCTGTTACTTGCCGGAAAGCGTCTTGCGACGTTTTGGAATAAAAAAGAAGTCTGCGTTTCGACCCCTACCAACAAGGAAACGTCCCGCATCGCTGTTGAATTTGAACACAGCACGCAAGAAGAATGGAACGTACCTTGTCCGGCCTGCGGAGCATTCACGCCCCTACTGTGGGCGAACATCGTATTTGACCGGGACAAGCTGGACGAAATCGGCTGTACCTGCCCGGCCTGCGGCGTTGTTTCAAGCGAAACGGAGTGGAAAGAACAGTACATCAACGGAAAATTCGTTGCGGCCCACCCGGAACGAAAGGTTCGGGGCTTCCACCTGAACGCCCTTGCTTCCCTGTTTGTAGATTGGCGGGAAATCGTTGAAAAGTTCCTGACCGCAAACGAAGAGAAGAAAAAAGGCAACATCGAACTTCTGAAAGTCTGGACAAATACCGAAATGGGCGAAACGTGGGAAGAGGAAGGAGAACAGATCGAAACGGACGACCTCTACAAGCGCCGCGAAAAGTATAATTGCGAAGTGCCGGAAGAAGTTCTTGTGCTGACGGCGGGCGTTGACGTTCAGGACGACCGTTTTGAAGCGGAAGTCGTCGGCTGGGGCGTGGACAAGGAAAGTTGGGGCATCAAGTATCAAGTCATTTACGGCGATTTGAAGCTAAAGCCCGTATGGGACGAACTGGACCGCTTTCTTTCACAGACGTTCACAACGGCAGACGGAAGACACCTGAAAATCATTTGCGCCTGCGTCGATTCCGGCGGACACTTCACGACGCAGGTTTACCGCTTCTGCAAGGAGCGGACAGCCCGCCGCGTGTTTGCAATCAAGGGCAAGGGCGGCGCGGAAGTCCCGTACTTCAACCGACCGTCAACGGCAAACAACATCAAAACCCCGCTTTTTACCGTGGGCGTTGATACAGGCAAGGCGCTTTTATATCAGCGTTTGGCGGTGCAGGAAGAGGGGCCGAATTACTGCCACTTCCCGCGGGAGAAAGACCGGGGATATACGCAGGAATACTTCAAGGGCCTAACCGCCGAAAAAATGGTTATCAGCTACAAGCGGGGCAAAGCACAATACGTCTGGACCCTGAAAGACGGCGGCTACAAGCGAAACGAGCCGTTGGACATTCGGAACTATGCGACCGTCGCGCTGGAAATCGCAAACCCGATTTTGAAGCCGCCGGAGCATGACACCACCGCACCCGCCCCGCGGCGGCGCGGCAGGCGTTCACGGACGAACGGAGGAATTCTATAAATGGCTACATCACAGAAAGCGCGGCTTGAAATCGCGCGAAAACACCTTGAAGCGTGGCTTGCCGCCGAATTGGAGGTAACAACGCATCAAAGCTATACCATCGGTTCGCGGAGCCTGACGAAAGCCGACCTTTCCGAAATCGGCGAACGCATCAAGTATTGGACGAATGAGGTTTCCCGGCTGGAAAACATCGAAGCCCGCGGCGGAAGAAACCGCGTGTTCCGGGTAGTGCCGCGGGACCTGTGAGAAAGGACGGTGAAGCGGTTTGAACGCATTAGACCGGGTGATTGCCGCCGTGTCACCGCAAACGGCGGTAAAACGCGCCGCCGCCCGCCGGAAGCTGGATATTCTGGATAGCGGGTATGGAAACTACGGCGCATCACACACGAAGAAATCGCTTGCGGGCTGGCTGTATGGCGGCGGGTCCGCAAAGGAAGATATTCAGGACAATTTATCGACCCTGCGGCAACGTTGCCGCGACCTCTACATGGGCGTTCCGTTGGCGACGGGTGCGCTGAAAACCTGCCGAACAAACGTCATCGGGTCCGGCCTGCGGCTGAAAAGTCAAATCGACTATGAAGCGTTGGGAATGGACGAAGAAGCCGCCCGCGACCTTGAACGCAAAATCGAGCGGGAATTTTCACTGTGGGCCGATTCGACCGCCTGCGACCTTGAACGGCTTGACAACTTCTACGAACTGCAACAACTCGCGTTTCTGAACTGGCTTATGAGCGGTGACGTTATCGCAACATTGCCCGTGACAAAGCGGGCAAATATGCCTTACGACCTGCGAATTTGTCTGATCGAAGCGGACAGGTTGAGCAATCCGAACGGGATTGTTGACCCGCATATCATCGGCGGCGTTGAAACCAACGACGCGGGCGAAGTCGTGGCCTACCATATCAGCAAGCACCACCCTCTTTCGTATGACATGACGGAAACCGGGTGGACGCGCGTTGAAGCGTGGGGCGCAAAGACCGGGCGGCGAAATGTGCTTCACATTATGAACCGGGAGCGCATCGGACAGCGCCGCGGCGTGCCGTTTCTTGCCCCGGTCATTGAAGCGCTGAAACAGCTTGGGCGATATACAGACGCGGAACTTGTCGCCGCCGTGGTTTCTGGTATGTTCACGGTGTTTATCGAAAAAGAATCCGCGTCCAGCGACGGCGGGTTCGGTGAAATCATTCCAGAGGACGCACAAGTAGACGCAGGCGACGACAGCACGATTGAACTTGCCCCCGGCGCAATCGTGGATTTGAACGAGGGCGAAAAAGCACACGACATGAACCCCGGCAGACCGAACACGGCTTTTGACGGGTTCGTTGTGGCTATCTGCCGTCAGATCGGCGCGGCCCTTGAAATCCCCTATGAACTGTTGGTAAAGAATTTCAACGCATCTTACAGCGCGTCCCGCGGGGCGCTTCTGGAAGCGTGGAAAATGTTTCGTATGTATCGGACATGGCTTGCAAATGATTTTTGCCAACCCGTCTATGAAGAATGGTTCGCCGAAGCCGTGGCAAAGGGCCGCATTCCCGCGCCCGGCTTTTTCTCTGACCCGCTGATACGCAAGGCGTACACGGGCGCAGAGTGGAACGGCCCGGCGCAGGGCCTTTTGAACCCGGTACAGGAAGTCACCGCGGCGGAAAAGCGCGTGCAGAACGGTTTCTCCACCCGCGACCGCGAAGCTATGGAAATGAACGGTTCAGACTTCTACCGAAACGCCGCGCAGTTGAAGCGCGAAGAAAAATGTTAAGGGAGGTAAAAGAAAATGGAGAAAACGGCAACGCCGCAGGCAAAACCGAAGAATAAACACTTTTGGAACTTCCAACCAGCAAGCGGGGACAATCCCCCCGGAACTCATTCTTTACGGCGACATCGCTTCCGAAACATGGTGGGGCGATGAAGTGACCCCGCGGCAGTTCACGGAGGAACTGGACGCGCTGGGCGCTGTGCCTGAAATCGTGGTACGCATCAACAGCGGCGGCGGTGACGTGTTCGCCGCAAATGCCATTTACACCCGCCTGAAAGACAACGCGGCGAAAATCACCGTGAAAATCGACGGCTGGGCCGCGTCTGCGGCGACGATTATTGCAATGGCGGGCGACAGCATCGAAATTCCCGGAAACGGCGTTTTCATGGTGCATGACCCGGCGTTGGGGCTGTTGGGCTACTTCAACGAAACGGAACTTGCGAAAATGACCGATGAACTAAAGGTCATCAAGCAGTCTATCGTGAACGCCTATACCCTGAAAACGGGAAAGGACGCGGCGGACGTTGCCGCAATCATGGCGGCTGAAACGTGGTACGACGGCAAACAGGCCGTTGACGCGGGTTTCTGCGACAAACTTATGTTTGAGGACGCGGAAACGACCGTGGAAAATGCGGCGAAAGTCGTTGTGAACAGCGTTTCCCTCGACCTGACGCGCTTTCCGAATATGCCTGTATCGTTGTTAAACCGCATGACGGCCCGCACGCCCGGCGGTTTTTCAAATAAAACCAACCATAAAAATACCGAAAAGGAGCGAAACACAATGGACGGAATCGAAAAAATCACTACGGTTGACGGCCTGAAAGCGGCTTTCCCCGACCTGACGCGTCAGATCGAGGACGCGGCGACAACCGCGGAGCGCAAGCGTATTCAGGACATTGAAGACGTGGCGCTTGCGGGCTATGAGAGCATCGTAAACGACGCGAAGTTCAACAACCCCATTGCGGCGGGTGACGTGGCAAAAGCTATCGTTGCCGCGCAGAAGAAGCAGGGCGGAACTTACATCAAGAACCGCGACGACGACGCGCAGAAGAGCGGTGCGGGCGACGTTGGAGCGGGCGCACATGAGGGCGCAGGCGATGACGGCGGCGACAATGACGTTGACAAGGCCATTGACAAGCTGTTCCCCGCGACGAAGTAAAGGAGGAAACACCATGTACGAAATCCAGAAAGACCAGAGCGTACCCGTGAAGTTCGCCGGAGAATACCCCGTCGTTACGGCGGTCAAGGCTGTTGCCACCGGAAAGAGCGTCAAGCAGTACGAACCCGTCAAGCTGACGGACAACGGCATTGAACCCGTTGTAAAAGTCGCCGCAAGCGAAGCTGTGAGCGGCACAAGCACCCCGGCGAAGTCCGAGTATGAGAACACCACGGCGGGCATTTACGGCATCGCCGCAACCGCCGCAGAAGCCGCGGAAGAAGTCGTCGTCTACCTGACGGGCGAATTTTTCGCGGACGCTATCACCTTGCCGGAGGGCGTGACCGCCGATACGCTGGCAAAGGCGTTCCGCAATATCGGAATCTTTTTGAAGTAAAGGAGCGAAGAGAAAATGGCTATCGAAACAACTATTTACACCCCGCGCACGCTGGGTAAGCTGATTACCAGAATGCCCCCCGTGCATACCTTTTTCCGCGATACCCTGTTCAAGAACCGCCGCACTTTCCCCACGAAGAGCGTTGACGTTGACTTCAAGAAAGGAAGCCGCGCCCTCGCGCCGTTCGTTCACCCGAAAGTCGGCGGCAAGGTGGTTCCGAACAGCGGCTACCAGACGAAGACTTACACCCCCGTTCTGCTGGCCCCTGACAAAATCACCACCGTTGACGACCTGCTGAACCGTTCTGCGGGTGAAAACCCGTACAGCGGCAGAACCCCCGCGGAGCGTGCCGTTGAGAAGCTGGCGGACGACCTGCGCGAACTGAACGAAATGATCGTGCGCCGCGAAGAGTGGATGGCGGCTACCGCCATTTTCACCGGGCAGATTCCCATTATCGGCGAGGGCCTGAACGAAGTTATCGACTTTGACTTCACCAACAAGGAAACCATCGTCAGCGCCGAAAAGAAGTGGAACGCCGATACTTCCGACCCGCTGGGCGATTTGGAGCGCTGGCGCGAAGCCGTCCAGAAAGAGGGCTTTGTGAACTGCAATATCTGCATCATGGCAAAGGACGTTGCGAACGCTTTTGTGAACAACGCAAAGGTCAAGTCCGTTTTGGACGTTCGCGCCTATGATTTGGCAGTCATCAAGCCCCGCGAACTGCCGAACGGCCTTACCTATACATCGGCACTATTCACAAGCTGGGCCTTGACATCTACCAGTATAACGAGTGGTATCTGGACAACTGGACCAACCCCAACGCCCCGACGCAGAAGCCGCTTGTTCCCGACGGCACGCTTGCCCTGCTGTCTACCGAAGCGGAGTATTCCATCTACTACGGCGCAATCACCATGATTCCCGAAGAGGGTAAGACGTTTGTTACCGTGGAGGGCGACCGCGTGCCGCAGACGTGGGTTGAGCGCCGCCCGGACCGCCGCTTCCTGCAAGTCAACAGTAAGCCGCTGACCGTTCCCCATGAGGTCAATAGCTGGTACGTTGCAAAGGTCCTGTAATGAACTTCAAAGCGCAGGTTGAACGGGACCTTACAGCGGTATTCCATAACGCCCGCGAACACGCCGACGTTATGGAATTCTGGATTGACGGGGTGCGCTACAAAGGCCCTGTCATCATTGATGACGGCGGCGCACAGGACAGGAAAAAGCCGTCTACGGACCATGTAGACGGCTTGGTTCTTGTTGACCTTGTTGTATATGTCCCGCTATCCCTGTTGAAGACAATTCCACAAAAGGGCCTGAATATGGAAATCGGCGACCACATTTACCAAATCACAAAGGTTCACCCGGAAGCCGGGGAAATCGTTCTTTATTTGGAGATGCTGACCGAATGATTACTATTACAGCCGAACAGATCGAGCGGGTCAACCTGATTTTATCGGGTGTTCCCGGCGGCATAGAAAAGGCGCTGTCAAGCACTATCCGCCGGGCGAACAACACTGTTCGTTCTGAAACCCTAAAGGGCATCACGACCGTTTATGCAATCACGCGGCAGAACGTCCGGGCGGAAACGACAATCAAGGTCCGCACACAGTCCAGCGACGGCGGAATTGTTGGAACTGTCCTGTTTGCGGGCCACAAGATACCGCTATACCGCTTCAACGTATCGCCGACAATTCCTATCCAACGGGCTACCGTGTCGGCGGCGGTGCTTGCCGGAAACGGGCGCACGCCGTTTCAAGACGCGTTCATTGCACGAATGCAAAGCGGACATACAGGTATGTTCGAGCGCGACGGTTCAAAGCGCCTGCCTATCAGCGAGTTCATGGGGCCGTCTACGGCACAGATGGCGGGAAACAGTATCGTTCTTGCCGACGTGGAGGAAAAGGCACAAGAGGTCATCAACAAGCGCGTTGAACACGAAATCACCCGCATTCTGAACGGGTACGGAGGTTGAACGCATGACACCTTTACAACTGCTTGACGCGCTGGAAGCGTTTGTGAAGCAAGAAACAAAAGACATTCTTTTACCCGTCCGGGTGGACCGCAAGAGCGGAGAGAACAAGGAACGCGCGGCGGAGGTCTATAAAATGCGCCTGCCGAACAAAACCGCGCAAACGGAGCGGGTCCCCTACCTGCTGTTGCAGTACATCAAAAGCACCGACACACAGGAACCGGGACAGGACCCGGAAAGCGAATGCACCGTGCGTATCGTCGCCGCCACCTATTCGGAGGACGAAAGCGAGGGCGCAATGTGCGTCTTGAACCTGCTGACGCGAATTCGCGTCGCCCTGCTGAAAGATGGCGTTGTCGGCGGGCAGTTCGTCTTGAAATCTCCGCTTGAAATGATTGTGTACCCGGACAGCACAGCCCCTTACTATTTGGGCGAAATGATGACGAAATGGACCATGCCGATTATCGAAAGTGAGGTTCAACAGATATGGCAGTAGAATTCAAGTCCAGCATGAGCAAAAACGAACTGCTGGAAATTGCCGCGGAACACGGCATCGAAGCCGACGACAGCATGAAGAAAAACGACATTCTAAAACTGCTGGAACAGGCACGCGCCGCAGAGGGCGCACAGGAGCCGCAGGACGGCGCAGAAACGCCCCCGGAGGGTAACGACCCGGCGGAGGGCGACGAAGCAACACAGGAGCCGCAGGACGGCGAGGAAAGCACCACCGGGGACAGCAACACAGAGCCGCCCGCAGAGGACGCGCAGGAAGCCGCCCCGGAGGGCTACGGCCTGTTCGTGTATGCCGGTCCCTCCCTCCCGCACGGACGCTTGAAAGAACACGCCGTATTCAACGGTACGTTCGAGGACGTGAAAGCCTACCTTGCGGACGTGCTGGAAGACTACCCGCAGGCGGAACGTCTGATTGTTCCCGTGGAGCGGCTTTCCGCGTTTGCCGCAAAGGTCAAGACCCCCGGCAATATCGCGCACAAGTATTACAACGACATTGTTTCGACAATGCGAGGAAACAAGGAGGTATAAACGATGGCAAACTATTTTCACGGCGTTTCGACGCGTCAGAACGACACGTCGATTTCTACCCCTGTAACCGCTGATTCTGGTATTGCGTTCGTCGTCGGCGCGGCCCCCGGTCATACCGTGGACGGCGCACCGAACGACCCTATCATGTGTCAGTCTTACGCGGAAGCCGTCGCCGCTTTGGGGTATAGCGACGATTGGGAGAAGTACCCCATTTGCGAAGCTATCTATTCGCAGTTCAAGCTGTACGGCGTGGCCCCTGTGGTGTTCGTGAACGTGCTTGACCCTGCGAAGCACAAGAAGAGCGTCGCAGAACAGAACTACCCCGTCGCAGACGGAAAAGTTCTGCTTCCCCTCGAAGCCCTGAAAAACACGGTCAAGGTGACAAGCTACACAGCCGGGACCGACTACGAACTTTTCTATGAGGGTGAAAACCTGATTCTTGAAGTTCTGGACGGCGGCAGTATTCCCGCTGAAACGGGAGAACTGACAATCACGTTCGACGCGGTGGACCCCTCCAAAATCAACGAAAACGACATTATCGGCGGTTTCGATACCAGCACGAAGAAGTATTCCGGTCTTGAACTGATCGACAAGGTTTTCCCGAAATACGGCATCGTCCCCGACCTTATCGTTGCCCCCGGCTGGTCCGACAAATCCAACGTCGCGGCGGTTATGACCGCAAAGGCGGATGCAATCAACACCGTGTTCACGGGTGCAAAAGCCCTGATCGACGCGGACACCAACACCGTTCGCCACTACGCGGACGTTCCCGCATGGAAGAAAGCACAGAACATGAACAGCAAGGCGGAAATTCTCTGCTGGCCTATGTTCGGGCTGGGCGACCGTGCGTTTCATGCGTCCGTCCACGCCGCGGGCCTGATGGGAAAGACCGATTCGGACAACGGCGGTTGCCCGGCGGAAAGCCCGTCGAACAAGTCCTTGCAGATCGACCGCGCTATGCTTGCGGACGGAACGACTGTGCTTCTCGATCTCGCGCAGGCAAACTACCTGAACAGTAACGGTATCGTTACGGCGCTGAACTTCATTGGAAGTTATGTGCTGTGGGGCGACGAAACCGCCTGCTTCCCCGCTGATACGGACGTGAAGAACTACTTCATTTCCGTTTCCCGTATGTTCGGTTGGGTTGCCCGTTCTGTCATTCTTACTTATTGGAGCAAGATCGACAAGAAAATGACGCGCCGCCTTATCGACAGCATCGTTGATTCCGTCAACATTTGGCTGAACGGCCTTGTTTCGGAAGAAAAGCTGCTGGGCGCACGCGTGGAGTTTCTGGACGAAGAGAACAGCACGACCGCGCTTATGGCGGGCAAGGCTGTTTTCCATATCTACATGACCCCCGCAAGCCCCATGAGGGAATGCGAATTCGTCCTTGAATACGACGCGGACTATGTGACCGCGGCGCTGTCGGCGTAAGGAGGTAAAGAGCAATGAAAATTGAAAACGGCGTAACCAACTTTGCCGTATATGAGGACGCGACCGAATATTACGGCATGGCAGAAGTCACGCTTCCTGAAATCACGCAGATTTCGGAAGAGGTCAAGGGCGCGGGCATCGCAGGTACGTTCGACGGAACGTTTGTCGGACACCTTGAAGCTATGTCCCTGACCCTGAATTTCCGTTCCGTCACTACGGACGCTATCAAACTGGCAGAGCCGCGCAAGCACCAGCTTGATTTGCGGGCGGCACAGCAGTCTTGGGATAACAGCACGGGCCGCTATGTCCAGCAGGCCGTGAAACACGTCCTTGTCGTAAATCCGAAAAAGTTTGCCCCCGGCAAGCTGGCCCCGGCATCTTCCGCGGAAGCGTCCGGCGAATATCCCGTGACCTACTACGCAACGTACATCGACGGTAAAAAGGTTCTGGAAATCGACATTCTGAACTTTATCTACTACGTCAACGGCGTTGATTACCTCGAAGACGTGCGAAAGGCACTTGGCAAGTAAAACCCGGCGGGGCTTCCCGCTGGGTTTTATTATGCCCTTTTCTGTATCTGAAAATATGAATTTCTAAATCGGAGGAATTGACAATGAGTGAGAACATCAAAAACACCGCCGCAGAGAGCGCACAGAACGCCGCAGGCGCGGCGGAAGCTGTCACCCATGATATGACCGCGGAAGCCGTAAACGAACCCGTACAGGCTGACGCAGGCGTTTATACGCACACGTTCAAGAAGCCTTTCGAGTACGCAGGCGAAACCTATACGACCATGACGTTCGATTTCGAGAAAATGACGGGCCGCGACATGGTTTCTATCGAAACCGAAATGCAGATGAACAATGAATACTGCCTTGCGCCGGAAGTGTCCCGGAGTTTTCAGGCGAAAATGGCGGCAAAGGCCGCGGGCATTGGTAGCGACGTTCTCGACGCTATGCCTATCAAGGACTTTAACCGCATCACCAACGCGGCAAGAAGTTTTAATCGACACGGGCTATTAAAAAGCCCGGCGAAGTGGTGGCGGCGGGAGTGCTTCAAGCTGGCGCAGGCAACGTATACGCCCGTCCCGTTCTGGCTTGATATGAACATGACGGAAATTACGGCGTGGATTGAGGACATAAACGCCGCCGCGAAACAGAAATAGACGAAAAGGGGTGGTGAATTTGGCTGGACGAAAAGAATACGAACTGCTTTTCAAACTGCAAGCGGCTTTGGGCGGAAACTTCAACACGGTTTTTCAAAGCGCGTTGAACACCACAAAGCAGATGCAGAACAGCCTAACGAAGCTAAATTCCATCACCGGGAAAATCGACGCTTACAAAAAGCAGGAAGCCGCCCTTGAATCGAACCGTCAAAAGCTGGAACGCCTGACCGCAGAGCATGACAAACTCCAACGGGAAATGAGCGAAACCGCCGCCCCGTCGGAAGAACTGCGGCAGAAGATGGCGAAGAATGAAAAGCAGATCGCCGCGACAACTGCGAAAATCGAAGCGCAGGAACAGCGGTTGCAGACGCTTGGTTCCGAACTGTCCGCCGCAGGCGTTAACACGGCGAATTTGAGCGCGGAGAATGAACGGCTTGCAAAGACCTATGACAAGGTAAAGAAAAGTCAAGAGGAATTGGCAAAGGTAAGCGCCGCCCTTGAACAGAACAACGCGGCAATCTCCCAAACGAAGACCCAACTTGCGGGAACGCTTGGAACCCTTGCCGCGCTGGGCGGCGCTATCTATGCCGGACCCGTGAAAAAGGCTGCTGAATTTGAAGCCCAAATGTCAACCGTCAAGGCCATTTCCAACGCATCGGCGGACGACATGAAGCGGCTTTCAGAGGAAGCGAAGCACATGGGCGCGACAACGAAGTTCACCGCAGTTGAAGCCGGAAAAGCCCTTGAATATATGGCTATGGCGGGTTGGAAGACCGACCAAATGTTGGGCGGCTTGCCCGGCATTATGAACCTTGCCGCCGCGTCCGGCGAAGACTTGGGGCAGGTTTCCGACATTGTAACGGACGCACTGACAGCGTTCAACATGACGGCGGACCAGTCCGGGCGCTTTGCGGACGTACTCGCGCAGGCATCTTCCAATGCGAACACCAATGTTTCCATGATGGGCGCGACGTTCCAGAAAGTAGCGCCCGTGGCGGGCGCGTTGGGCTACTCTGTGGAAGATATGTCACTTGGAATCGGCTTGATGGCGAATGCGTCCATCAAGGCAGAAGTCGCAGGCACAAGCCTAAAGACGGCCCTTGCGAACATGGCAAAGCCCACAAAGCAAATGCAAGCCTACATGGACAAGTACGGAATCAGCCTGACGAATGCGGACGGAAGCATGAAGACGTTCCGCGAGGTCATCGACAATCTGCGGTCCAGTTTGGGCGGGCTTTCCGAATCCGAACAGGTGGCGGCGGCTACCGCCATTTTCGGCAAAGAGTCTTTCGCGGGTATGCTTGCTATCGTAAACGCAAGTGACGCTGACTTCAAGAAGCTGTCCGATTCGGTCAACAACGCCGCAGGCGCGGCGGAGCGCATGGCACAAATCAAACTGGACAATTTCGAGGGTAAAGTTACCCTGCTGAAATCCGCATTTGAGGGCCTGCAAATCGCGCTGGGCGACGCGCTGTTACCGACATTCACGCAGGGAGCAGAGAAAGCCGCCGAACTGATTTCCAAACTGACGGAATTTATCAACGCAAACCCGGAACTTGTGCGGACCATCGTAAAGGTGACGGCGGGGCTGTTGGCATTCAAGGCCGCGGCCCTGACTGCAAAGTTGGGCTTTCTTGAACTAAAAGGCGGCGTGCTGACTATTCAAAAGGTCATGGCGCTTTTCAAGGGAAAGACAGCACTTGCGGGCGTGGAAGCCGTCGGGTTCGCAGGAAAGGTCAAGGGCGTTGCAAAGAGCGTGACCGGGTATTTCGGCGGCATTGGGTCCGCGGCGGGCGGTGTAGGCCGCGCGTTCGGGCAAATGTTCAGCGGAACAAAAATCGGCGGCGCGTTCTCCAAAATCGGCGGCGCGGCGGGCGGCGTATTCTCGAAGCTGTTTTCGGGAATGGGCGGCGTTGCGACGCGGGCATTCACAGGCGTTGCCGGGACAATCACCAACATATTAGGCAAGGCCGGGACCGCTGTTGCGGCGGGTCCGCTGGGTAAAATCGGTTCCGTTATCGGAAAGGGTTTCGGGAAAATAGGAACCCTGATTGCCCCGCTTCAAAAGCTGGGCGGCGCTATCTTGGGGCCGTTCAGCGGCATTCTTGGCAAGGTGCTTCCCGTGGTGGGCGTTATTTCGCTGATCGTTGCCGCGGTCCAAATCCTACGGGACAATCTGGACAAGGTGCGCGAAGTCGTAGGCCGGGTGTTCGGTGACGCTGGACTTGTCATTTTCGACAAGGTGGTTGCGGCAATAACAAACATCGGCGATACGATACGCAACGTCTTCACGGACGGCAATTTGGGCGGCGCACGGCAATTCCTGATAAACCTGTTCGGAGAGGAAGCAACGGGCGTTATCGACGGGGCCATTACGATTTTACAAACCGTCTGGAATATTCTTTCCGGGTTCATCGAGTTTGTGAACACCTATGTTCGCCCGATTGTGGAGCAAATCTTTTCTTTCATCGTCGGGACCGTGCTTCCGCAGATCGCGCAGGCGTTCGCAGAGTGGGCACCGACTATCGCTTCTATCCTGCAAGGACTTGCGGAAGTGGTTTCCACCATTGCAACGGCAATCATGGCAGTTATTCAATTCCTTATGCCGACGATACAAAGCATCATCGGCGTTGCGCTTGAAACCATCAAGGGCGTTGTATCTGGTGCGCTGACCGCGATAAAGGGCCTTGTAGACGTTTTCGCAGGCATCTTCACGGGAGATTGGACCCGTGTTTGGGAGGGCGTGAAAAGCATATTCAGCGGCGTTTGGAATTCTCTAAAGAGCATTGCAAGCGGCGTACTGAACGGCATTATCAGCCTTGTAAACGGCGTGATTTCCGGCTTGAACAAGCTGAAAATCCCTGATTGGGTCCCCGGCATCGGCGGAAAGGGCATCAACATTCCGCTGATACCGCAATTTGCAACAGGTACGGACAGCACGCCGGACACGTTCATAGCTGGTGAGCAGGGCGCGGAACTTATCACCAACGCAAAGAACCGAAGCGTATTCACCGCGGCGCAGACGGGAAGCATCTTCCGCAATCTTGCGGACACGGTAAACGCTATTCGCACCGCAGGGGCCGCGCCGTATCAACTGGCCTATGCGGGAGCGCCCAGCGTTGCCGCACCGACCCTGAACGCAGGCGACGGCAGAACGTCCGTCGTCATTCACAGCGCACCCGTGTTCCACGTCGGCAACGACGCGCAGGCACAGGACATTGAAGAAATGCTACGCCGCCACGACGAAGAGTTGTTGGACGAAATCGACGAGCGGGAGCGGCAAAGACAGGACGACGAAAGGCGGCGGAACTATGACTAAATACACCACCATAGCCGGGGATATGTGGGACGGCATCGCCTATAAGACATTGGGCGACGAAGCCTACACGGACCGGCTTATGAAGCTGAACCCGCAGTACCGCCGCACTTTCGTTTTCCCCGCCGGAATCACGCTGACAGTTCCAGAGCCGGAAACGCGGGTTTCCTCTGACCTGCCGCCGTGGAAGCGAGGGACTGCCGAATGAATGCACGAAGAACCGCTGTCCGCCTGACCTTTGCGGGGGTGGACATTTCGACCGACATAAACAAGCATCTTCTTTCACTGACCTACACGGACAACGAAGAGGATAAAACGGACGACCTGCAACTATCGCTTGATGACCGCGAGGGCGTGTGGCTGGGAAACTGGCTGAACACGCCCGGCGCGTCAAAGGGCGTGGAAATCTCCGCCGTCATCGTTCAAAAGAATTGGGAATCCAACGGGAAAGACCGTGTGCTTGACTGTGGCGTTTTTGAAATCGACACCGTGGACGGGAGCGGCCCGCCCGCAAAAGCGACCATCAAGGCCGGGTCCATTCCATACAAGTCTACCGTGCGGACGCAGAAGAAAACGAAAGCATGGGAGAACTACACGCTTTCCGGCATCGCAAAGGAAATTGCGGGCAAAAACGGGCTTACCTGTATGTTTGAATCCGCGTTCGACCCTCTGTATACCCGGAAAGAGCAGATACAGGAATCGGACATCACCTTTCTTCAACGGCTTTGCAAGGCCGCGGGAATCAGCCTGAAAGTTACCGCAAAAATCATCGTTCTTTTCGACGCGGCGGCTTATGAGCAGAAAGACGCGGTGCGCGTGTCATCAAGCGCGGGACGGCGGACGTTAGTTCGTGGTCCTTTTCAACCAGCTTGCACGACGCGTCATATAGCAAGTGCCACGTTTCCTATACCGACCCAACGACGGGAAAGACCATCGAATACACCTACACCCCGCGAAACGCGGATAAGGACGGTCAAGTTCTGGAAGTGAACGAAAAGGTTTCCAACAGAGAGGAAGCCCGGCAACTGGCAATGAAGCGCCTGCGGCAGAAGAACAAGGGCGAATTCAAGGCATCGTTCAAACTGACCGGGGACGCGCGGCTTGTGGCTGGCATCACGGTTCAGGTATCGGGCTACGGCGCGTTCGACGGGAAATACATCATCGAAACGGCGACGCATTCCGTGTCAAAGAGCGGCTATAAAACCGATTTGACGCTACGCCGGGTATTGGAGGGGTATTGATGGCCGATCTATCAGTTTTGAAAAATATCGTGAGGACGGGCCGGGTTTCATCGGTCAACGCCGGGAACCGCACCGCCCGCGTCACGTTCGAGGACAAGGGGCAATCGCCGCTTGTGTCGGGAGAACTAAAGGTCATCAAGAACCCGCCGTTCATTCCGGCAAAGGGAGCGGCACAGAGGACGGAAAGCGAAAGCGGCGGAAGCGGTGAAGCCGCCTTTGCCGCCCATTCGCACGCCGTCAAAATAGCCCCGTGGTTGCCGTCGCCGGGCGACTATGTTTTATGCCTGTATATCCCGACGGACGACGGCGACGGGTTCGTGATTGGAGGGATATAAACAATGGCGCTTATCGGGAATTGGGGTGACTTCACGTTCTACGTTTCCGCAGACCAAATCAAGACGTTCGACAGTCTGAAATGGGACAGCGCGGCGAAGTATTCCACCCACGACCGACACTTACGGGAACCCCTGTTGGAATTCACCGGGACAGACGTTGAAACGATAACGTTTACCATGTTCTTTTCCGTGTTCTTGGGGGTAAACCCTATCAAAGAAATTGCAAGCCTGCTTCAAGCTATGCGGCGGGGCGAAGTAAACCGACTTGTCATCGGGCCGAAAGCCTACGGCACGAACAAATGGGTCATTACGAAGCTGTCAAATTCCTTGAAGCGGTTCGACCGATGGGGCAACCTGCTTGTCGCGTCGGTGAATGTTACGATGCAGTCTTACGCAGTCAGATAAGGAGGGCGGAAAATGGCATATATCGTGAAAGCCTTTACGCCCGGCAAACTCAACCTTGCGCCGGAAACGCTGGAAGAGGAAGTTTTGCAGAACGTCGCTATCATCGTGTCAACGCCGAAATTCTCTGTCCCACTCGATAGGGGGCTTGGGTTGGCGCAACGGTTCATCGACAAGCCGATACAGGTTGCACAATCTATCTTGATTTCGGAGGTTCTGGACGCGGTAGAAGAGTATGAACCGCGGGCAGAGGTAACAAACGTCACGTTTGAAGCGGGCGAAACGCCGGGCCTGCTGGTCCCCGTATTGGAGGTGAATATCGTTGACAACGAAGAGTAGAACATACCCCGACATTTCCTACGTCGAAACCGACACGGAAACCATCGTGAACACGCTGATACAGGGGTACGAAAAAATCGCCGGGCGCACGCTGTACCCGGCGGACCCGGCACGGCTGTTCATTCTGTGGGTTGCCGATATTATCGTTCAAGAGCGGGTGAACATCGACTTTTCCGCGAAACAGAATATCCCGCGGTATGCAGAGGGCGAATATCTGGATTCCCTCGCGGAACTGTTCAAGGGCGCGGAGCGGTTGGAGCCTGAAAAGGCCCGAACGACCCTGCAATATACGCTTTCTATCCCGCTGGAAGTGGCAACGACCATTCCGGCAGGCACGCGGGCCACGCCTGACGGTGAAATCGTGTTCGCTACGCTGGAGGACCTGACAATTCCTGCGGGACAGCGGACCGGGAGCGTGGAAGCGGAGTGCCAAATAGAGGGCGAAAACGGAAACGGATTTATCCCCGGACAAATCAACCAGCCGATAGACGTTTTCCCTTACTACGAAAGCGTCGAGAACATAACGGAGAGCGCAGGGGGAGCAGACAGGGAAAGCGACGCGGCATTCTATGAGCGTATGCGTGAGAGTGTGGAAACCTATTCTACGGCGGGACCGCTGGGCGGGTATGAGTATTTCGCAAAATCCGCGTCGGCGCTGATCGCAGACGTGAAAGCAACGTCCCCGGAGCCGGGAGAAGTAGACGTGCGCGTTCTGCTGACGGGCGGCGAACTGCCGGGGGAAGAAATCTTGAAAGAGGTTTTGGACATTCTGAACGCCGACACGGTGCGCCCGCTGACGGACCATGTGACCGTCGCCGCGCCGCAGGCCGTCCCGTACAACATCGACGTGACCTACTACACGCAGGAGGGCGGCGCATTGAGCGCCGACACCATCGCGGCGGACGTTGCCGCGGCGGTGAAGTCTTTCCAGAAGTGGCAGGCCGAAAAGATGGGCCGGGACGTGAACCCCTCCCAGCTTATCGCCCTGTTGATGCAAACGGGCGTGAAGCGTGTTGAAGTCCGTTCCCCTGTCTTTACGACTGTGGCAGACAACGCCGTTGCACAAATCGGCACGGTTTCCGTCGTGAACGGAGGTGCGGAACGTGAATAACGAAGACTTCTATTCGGCAGACTTCACGAATTCGCTTCCGCCTGCGCTGAAAAACGACCCCGACATGATGGCGCTTGCACAGACCATTTCGGCACAGTTGCAGACGACCGCGGCGGAAATCCGAAAGAACATCATTTACGCCCGTATCGACGAACTGGACGAAGCGACGTTGGACGTGCTGGCTTATGACCTGCACGTTGACTGGTACGACTATTCCTATCCTATCGAGGTAAAGCGCCGGACCATTCGGGACAGCATACAGGTCCACCGCAGATTGGGAACGAAGTATGCCGTTGAAAAGGCGTTGGGGGCTGTGTACCCCGGAACGAAAGTGGAAGAGTGGTTCGAGTACGGCGGCGACCCGTATAAATTCCGCGTCGTCATCGGCGCAACGGAAGCGGGCATCACCGCAGACCGTCAAGCGGCGGTCCTCGACCGTGTGCGTTTTTATAAAAACCTGCGGTCACACCTTGAAGCAATCAGTTACCAAATCGAAAAGCGAACAGCGGTCAAGGTTGCCGCCGTCCACGCTATCGGGCAACGCGTCGAAGTCTACCCATACTTGGCGCGAAATATGGAATCGCACGGCGGGTTCTACTGCGGCGGCTATACGCAGTACGGGCGGAAACTTGCAGTATTCCCAAATAAATAACGAACGGAGGGTGAAGAAATGGAAGATAAAACGTATGGAACCCTTGTGACCGACTGCGGAATACAACTGATTGCGGCGGCGGTCATGGAGGGAAAGAAAATCAATATTACGGACCTTGCTGTGGGTGACGGCGGCGGAAGCTACTACAAGCCGAATTCTACCATGACCGCATTAAAGGGCGAAAAGTGGCGCGGAAAAGTAAACCGCGTAGAGATCAACGAGAAATCCCCAAACATGATTGACGTAGTAGCGGTGATTCCGTCCGATGTTGGCGGGTGGACAATCCGCGAAATGGGCGTTCTGGACGAAACAGAAACCCTTATCGCGGTTTGCAATACCCCTGACACGGAAAAAGTCATCATTTCAAGCGGAGCGGCGGGCGAAATCGAATTGACGATGCACATTGAGATTTCCAACGCGGACGCTATCTCTTTTATCATCGACCCGAACGTAGTAACGGCAACAAAAAAAGACATTGCAGACCACGACGCATCGAAGACGGCGCACGCCGCAGAGTTTGAGAAAAAAGCAGACGTTACCGACCTAAACGCACACGCGAATAATACGGATATTCATGTAAACCCGTCTACGATGGGAAATTACGACACGGCAATTTCGGGGCTGATCGAACACAAGGAAGATACGAAAATTCATGTGACGGCGGAAGAAAAAGCATCGTGGACGGAGGGTGCAGAGCAGGCGGCGGCGGACGCGAACAGAGTAACAGAAGCGCTTAACGCCATTGCAGGAATCGAAAGCCGCGTTTCTCGCGTGGAAGACGGCCTGTTCAACAACATCACCGGGAACCCGTTTCTTGCGTCCTTTGATTCCCTCGACGGCATCACGCTTGTTAAGGGTATCTGGAACGAAGAAAGAAAGCGCATCGAATGTTGACGGAATATGCCTGCCCGCGGCGGGAACTGTCCTGCATCGTCGGAAACCTGTTCGTCGAACTGGAACCACCCTGCGACCATTGCGCCGCCGGGGACAGCCTGACGATATGCGGAACGACATACGCCGGGACACGGGCAACGCTGACCGTCACCGAATACGGATTTACATTTGACGGACCGCCGGAGGAAGTCGAACAAATCCGGGAAAGGCGGTGTCTAAAATAGACCAGCGACAAACCGAACAAAAGCCCGCACAAGAATTTGCAATCATCACGAAAGCGAAAGATTTAGTCAAGCACACGTTTATGATGACAAGCGAACGGAGATTTCCGAAGAAGTACCGCTTCACCATCGTAAACCGCTTGCACGATTTGACGCTTGACATTTTCCAGCACATACAGGAAGCGAACGAACTTGACCTTACAGACCCGCAGGAATACCGCGAACGGCGCTACGAACAGAAAAAGGCGCTGACAGAGTGCAAGACGGTTCTTTTCCTGATCGAACTTTCCTTTGAAAAGGAACTTATCTCTTCCGAACAATGCGCGGAATGGACCCGGCACGTTATGAACGTGAAGAACATGACGGCAAAGTGGAGGAAGCAGGATAGAGAGCGGTTCGCCGCACTACAACAGAATAGAGGAATCACGCCGCGGCGGTAACGCCCGGCGTTTTTCTTGGGGTGCGGCTTGTAGCGTCCAACTCTTACAACGTCCGCAACGTCAATTCCTCTGGCGCGATGAACTGGAACAACGCTTACAACGGCAACAACGGCGTTCGCCCGCTTTGGTGGAAACCGCGATTGAGTAGGCCGAAAGGCTGAAAACAGAGGACCACTATCAAAGGAAGCCGCATCCCTCCGCCGTGGTGACAGCACGACGGTAAATACAAGATTGGTGAAGCAAGGTCCACGGAAACCAGCTTCCGCCCGCCGCGGACGCGCGGTGCGGTCCGATGATGACGCGTTGCGTGCGGCGGGAGCCGCAGACGCGCAAGGCCGATTCTATACACGGCAAGGAGTTTTTTATATGCAAGGCGCAGAATTCGAGCAGGTATATGATTTTGGGAACCTATACGCGGGGTTCCTGAAAGCACGCAGGGGCAAGCGACACAAACCCAGCGTTGCAAAATTTGAAGCAAATCTTCTTGAAGCCCTATGCCTACTTTCGGAAATGCTGAAAACCAAAACATACCGACCGTCAGATTATTTCGTTTTCAAGGTCTATGAGCCGAAAGAACGAATCGTTATGACGAACGCATTCAAAGACAAGGTGGTTCAGCATTCCCTATGCGACAACATACTTGAACCCGCGTTTTCAAAAGCCTTTATCCGGGACAACTACGCATCGCAGAGCGGGCGCGGAACACATGACGGGTTATACCGCCTTGAAGAATTCATGCGGTCCTACTACTTCACACGCAAGGCGAACGCCGAGCGGGAGCGGCGGGCCGCGGGATTGCCGCCGCCCGGCCCGGAGGAAGTGCGGCACTATTCGGACGGCTGGGTTTTGAAATGCGACATATCGAAGTATTTCTATTCAATCCAGCATGAACCATTAAAGCAGATGACGCGGAAGTACATCAAAGACCCGGATATTCTGTGGTTAGTTGACCTGATCGTTGACAGCACGGAAAATCCGGGAATTCCTATCGGCAACCAGACTTCACAATGGTTCGCCGTCATGTATCTTTCGGGCATGGACCATTTCATAAAAGAAAAGCTGGGTATTCGCTATTATGGGCGGTACATGGACGATTTCTATTTGATACATGAGGACAAGGCATATTTGCAATATTGCCGGGGCGAGATCGAACAATACGTTGCCAGGCTGGGCCTGCGGATGAACAAGAAAACAAATATTTTCCCGTTGCGGAACGGTATTGATTTCTTGGGCTTCCACACCTACTTGACCGAATCGGGCAAAATCATTCGCAAAGTCCGGCGGTCAAGCAAAAGTAACGCACAACGCAAATTGAAGAAACAGCGCGGTCTACTGGACCGGGAGAAAATCAGCCTTTCGGACATTGAACAGTCATACGGAAGTTGGCGGAGCCACGCCGTAAAGGGCAACTGCTATCACCTGATACAGAAAACCGACAGTCTGTTTCAAAATCTATTCAAGGAGAGTGAAAAACAATGGCCCAAAGTTTGAATGCGCTTGCCGTCGGTGCGCTTGTCAAAGATACAGGCACGCTTTACAACGGTAAGCCGATCATTTGGAAAATCGCCGACAAGGGACACACGGGCTACCCGTCCGGCGCTGTGACCCTGATTACGGAGCGCATTATTTCGCTGAAATGCTTTGACGCTATCGAATCCGGCAACAGCGACGGCAACCGCCGCAGTTACGGCAATAACCGTTGGACCCTTTCAAACCTGCGGCAATGGCTGAACAGTCAGGCCGCCGCCGGGAAGTGGTACAGCGCCCAGCACGGCGCGGACGCGGCCCCGACGAATGCGAACGTATGGAGCAACTACAACGAATACGACGCGGAAGCGGGCTTTCTTGCGGGCTTCTCCGCGAACTTCATTGCGGCCCTGCTGACTACGACCCACACCGTAGGCAAGGCGACCGTAGACGGCGGCGGTACGGAGAGTTGCGCCGACAAAATCTTCCTTGCGACCTGTACGGAAGTCGGCTTGTCCGGCGACGTGACCGCGGGAAGCAAGCTGGCCTTGTTCAGCGACGACAGTTCCCGCCTTGCCTACCCCACGGCGGAAGCCGTGAGCAAGAGCGAATACACGAACGGCGGTTTCAACGTAAATTCGCCGTGGTGGTGGTGGCTTGCCGACGCTTACGCGTCCTACTCTTACGGCGTCCGCTACGTCCGTTCCTCTGGCGCGATGGTGTACTGGAGCAGCGCTTACTACGGCCACTACGGCGTTCGCCCGCTTTGTAATTTGTCCTCTGGAATCTTGGTATCTGATAGCCCGGATTCCGACGGAGCATACACGATCATTTGGAACCGCGCCCCCTCGAAGCCCTCTTCCATCACGGTTCCGTCCAGCGTCCGCGGCGGCGAAAGCCTGTCTATCAGTTGGGGGGCTTCCACGGACGAAGACGGCAATCTTTCCGGCTATATCCTCGAACGGCAGGTCAACGGCGGCGCATGGGCGCAGGTATACAAGGGCATCAACCGCAGTTACACCGACGCAATCACGTTCGGCTGGACCTCTATTGCGTACCGCGTCAAGGCGTATGACAGCGCGGGCGCGGAATGCGCCTACAACACCAGCGCGACGCGGACGGTGGTAAACAACCATGCGCCCGTTATCAGCGGCACAGATTCCAACTTGGGAGCGAAGACCGCCGCGTTCGCGCAGAGTTACAGCGTAACGGACGAAGACGGCAGCGGGCAGACCTTGACCGTGACGGAGTACATCGACGGCACGCAGAAGCGTTCCTACACCGCGACAAGCGGACAGAACTATTCGTTCAACATCACCGCCGCAGAGTGGGTGAAGCTGTTGAACGGGTCCCATACGCTGAAAATCGTTGCGGCGGACAACTACGGCGGAAGCGCGACCCGGACGTATACGTTCACGAAAAATGAAACGGAAATCGAACTTACGCTTGCTACCCCGCTTACTGCCGATGATATGGTGACAAAAGGTATCATGTCTGTCGTGCGTCAAATTCCAGCAGGTGCAAAATTCACCGTGGAAGTCTGCAACAACGGCAACGACGCTTCCCCGACGTGGGAGGACGTGACGCAGAACGTCGTAAGCGGAAGTAAGTTCTTCCTTTCCAACACCACCAAAACGGCGAGCGCTTGGGGCTACAATTTCCGCATCAAGGTAAAGCGCGGAACGGCAACGGGCGATTGCTTCATTACGTCTGCGGGAGGTAACTTTGAATGAGCATTCAGCACAGAGAAGACAGCATTCGTGATATGAAGTTGGAGCGGCTGGGCGTGACCCCGCCGCAGGACTGGAACGACGTTGAGCAGGTCCGCACGGCGAAGAAAGCCGAAATCGGCCTTGCGTGTTCCGCGGCTATCTACGCCGGAATCGACGTGGGCGGCGCACATTACAGTCTGACCGAACACGACCAAACCGAACTTATGGCGCAGTTCCAGACGGTCAAGGAGGGTGCGGAGGAAGTGCCGTACCACGCCGACGGTGAACTTTGCCGTATGTATACCGCGGAGGAATTCACCGCGCTTACACAGGCCGCGACCGCCCACGTCTTCTATCACCGCACTTACTGCAACCACCTGAACGCGTGGATTAAACGGGCCGGGCTTGATGAAATCCCGGCTATCGTGTACGGCGCGGACCTGCCCGCCGACCTTGCGGCAAGCATGGCGGCGCTGATTGAGAAAGCAGGTGGCGACGCGTGAAACGTATCTTGACGATTTGGGCCACGCTGGGCGCGGCTTACGTCGTATTTGAAACGCTTTTCCGTGGGTACTCCCACCCGTCTATGTTCGTTGTAGGCGGGCTGTGCGGGGTTCTGGTTGGCGCTATCAATCAGGCCCCGCGCTTTTATCGCGCCCCGGTCATCGTGCAATCGGTCATCGGGGCCGTTATCGTGCTTGCGGTAGAGTTTGTTTCCGGGTGTGTCCTGAACCTGTGGTTAGGGCTGGGCGTTTGGGATTACAGCAATCAGCCGGGAAACGTGCTGGGCCAAATCTGCCCGGCGTTCGGCCTGCTGTGGTTCTTCATTATGCCGCTTGCTATTTGGGCGGAGGACACAACGCGCTATTTGATTTGGGCGTATGACTGCGCGGTTTATCACTCGCAGGAAGCGCCGCCCACAATCGCCCCGTATTCGCTGAAAAGCGTTTACGGGGACTTCATTTGCGGGAGGTGACAGAATGACAATCAGAGAGATAGCAAGCGGCGGAGGAATTGCCTTTGTGGTTCTGACGCTGGTTCAAATCGCCCCCGTGAAGTTGAACCCGTGGACGTGGCTTGCGCGTGCCATTGGGCGGGCAATCAACGGCGACGTTCTGCGGAAGCTGGACGAAACCCGTAAAACCCTTGACGACCATATCAAAACGGACGACGCGCGGAACGCTGATTTTCACCGTTCAAAAATCCTGCGATTCAACAATGAACTGTTGCGGGACATTCCGCACACGCAGGAAGACTTCATCGAGATTTTGCACGAAATCGACCTTTACGAAAAATACTGCGACACACACCCAGAATATGAAAACAACCGCGCCACACACGCGGTTGCAAACATCAAGCGGGTGTATGACGAACGGTTGGTAAAGCACGATTTTCTATGAGAAAGGTGGCGCGGCATGATTTATCTTTTCAGCGTTGCCGCCGGGTTGGTTGGCGGGTTCGCCGCCGTCCTGCTGTTGAGCGGACGACGGCCCCGCCGACGAAGAGAGGGCAAGCAGAGCCGCCGGAAGATAGAGTGTTCAAAGCTGGTTCTTTGGGCGGTCCTCTGTACCTATTTCGCCGGGTTCGGCGTGGGCGTGTGGGCCGTCGTCCTCGACGCTTCACAGCTTGGCGTTTTCCTTGCCTACGTTGGAACACCGACGGCAACGGTCATCGGCTTTTATTCGTGGAAAGCAAAGGCGGAAAACGTTGTGAAAATCAAAAAGGCAAACCCGGAGGAAACGGAGGGAATGCCCGTTGACCTGAACAACGTTCAGCCGTAACGGAGGAATACACATGACACAGGAACAAAAGAAATTCATCGAGCGGGTGGGCGCACTTGCCGCGGCGGATATGCAGAAAAGCGGGGTCCTCGCGTCCCTGACGATAGCACAAGCAATCCTTGAAAGCGGCTGGGGCAAATCCGGCTTGACGGTCAAGGGAAACGCCCTGTTCGGCATCAAGGCCGGGACAAGCTGGACCGGGGCCGTTTACAGCGGCAAAACGCAAGAGTGCTACGACGGCGTGACATTTACGACCGTGACGGGCCTTTTCCGGGCCTATGGCAGTTGGGCGGAAAGCGTCGCCGATCATTCCGACTTGCTTTCGCGCAATGCCCGCTATAAAGCGGTCATCGGGGAGCGGGACTATAAAGCCGCGTGCCGGGCAATCGCCGCGGCGGGCTATGCGACCGACCCGAAGTATGCGGACAAGCTGGTTCAAATCATCGAAACATACGCCCTGACCGCCTACGACGGCGCAGGAAGCGCCGCAAAGCCCGGCAGTTCAAATACCACGGCGGGGACCACAAGTCCCGCAGACGCGAAAGGAGCGGGCAAAATGAAAGCGTCTGAATTTATCAACAAATTGCAAAACATTGTGGACAACTATAAAACGCTGTACGTCATGGGCTGTTTCGGTGCGCCCCTGACAGGCGCGAACGTGTCCCGCTATTGCACAAATCACAGGTACAACAAGCAGGCCGCGCGAACGGCGATGATTCGGGCGGCGGCGGATAAGAACCCGCCCGTCTACGGGTTCGACTGCGTATGCCTTATCAAAGGCGTTCTTTGGGGTTGGAGCGGAAACGCCGCGAAGCCATACGGCGGCGCGGCCTATGCTTCCAACGGCGTTCCCGATCTTGGGGCCGACACCATGATTACGAAGTGTTCCGGCGTGTCCGCTGATTTCGGCGGCATTGTTCCGGGTGAAGCTGTCTGGTTGCCCGGTCATATCGGCGTATACATCGGCGGCGGAAAGGTCATCGAATGTTCGCCCGCTTTCAAGAACTGCGTGCAGGTGACGGCGTGCCTGAACATTGGCACTATTTCCGGCATGAACGGGCGCAAGTGGACGAAGCACGGGAAGTTGCCGTATATCACCTACGACACCGCAGGCGGCGCACAGAACGGCGCAGGAAGCGCGACAAAGCCCAGCGGCACAACTACAACCCCGGCGACGCTTGCGTTCGCTGTGGGCGACGTAGTGCGCTTCACGGGCAACACTCATTACACCAACGCGGCGGCGGCAAGCGGCGCGGCCTGCAAGCCGGGAACGGCAAAGGTAACGGCGCTTGCAAAGGGCGCAAAGCACCCCTACCACCTTATCAAACAGCCCGGCGGCGGTTCTACCGTTTACGGCTGGGTCAATGCGGCGGACGTGCAGGCCGTCGGGAGCGGTACGACCGCGCCGAAAATGCGCGTCGGTGCAAAGGTGAAGTATTCCGGCCCGCTGTACCGTGACAGCAACGGCGGCGGACAGGGCAAGACCGTAAACGGAACGTATACGGTGAAGTATTACTATCCGGGCCGCAAGTGCGGCGTACACATCGACGGTTTGGGCTGGGTCCCTGAATCCGGCTGTACCGTCATTGGCTGACAGATAGAAAGGAGAAACGGAAATGAACGTTCTTACATTCCTTGCGAAGAATTGGGACAGCGTGCTTGTCGTCGTTGCTTTCCTTGCGCTGGTTGTCGTGCTTATCAAGCGCGGCGAAACAAAGATTTTGAAGCAAATCCTTTTCAACCTTGTAACGCAGGCCGAAAAGCAGTTCGGAAGCGGTACGGGTTCCCTGAAATATGCCGCCGTCGCGGACTGGATTTATCAGCGAATCCCGGCGGTGCTGAAACTGCTTTTCACGTCCAGCGATATTGAAAAAATGATCGAAGCCGCTTTGGAGGAAGCGAAGAAAGCATGGGGCGCGAATGAGAATTTGAAAGGCTACATCGACACCCCATCCGTGGAAAGCCTGCTTGTCGGCATCGAAGAACAGGCCGTCCAGACCGAACCCGCAGAAAACTAAACACGTCCGATTCGGACAAAAACGAAAGCCCGTCGGGGGTCATTCCCCGGCGGGCTTTTTTGTTTACTCCATTGCGCTTTCGATACTGTCGCACGCGGAAGAGATAGATTCAATCGCTTCATCAATGCTGTATGAGGCAGATTCGGACTGTTCATAGCGTTCCGAACCTTGCAGACTTTCGGGCATATTCTCCCGGCTTTCGTCCTCTTCCTCTTTGATGGATTCGAGTTCGTCAGAGAGAGCGGACAGTTTATCGAAGATTTCTTGAAGAGCCTTGCGACGGATTTTGTTCATACAAATTTCCTTTTCTTTGCTGGGGCAGGCGGCGTTTGCGCCGCCTGCTTTCATCTTACGCGCTGACCGTGGACACGTCAAGCCGGAACGCGAGGTCAAGGACCTTTGCGCGGGTTGCGGCGTTGTGCTGAACGGCCTTTTCCAACGTGGCCCGGACCCCAGCGGGAGCAAGGGACAGACCGTAGGCAATCAAACTATCTTCCGACGCTTTCAGGACGGAACGGGCGGCGTTCAGTTCTTCTTCAAGCCCGGCGGAAACAATCAGCGCGGCGCATTCGTCGTTCGCCTTTTCAAAGGCCGCGTCATCCTCCATGCAGTAAAGGAATTCGGGAACGGAGCCGTCGGGATTGACAATGCCTTTGTCGGCAATGAACTTCTTTTCGATGGCTTCTTGCTGGGATTCGACTTCCTGCACGCGGGCTTTGGCGACCATATAGGCCCGCTGGAACTTGTTTGCAGTTCTTTTCATGTTCATTCCCCTTTCTTGCGGCGGTAATGGACCGCGGCGGCGATAATCAGCTTCACAACGGCAACAGCGATCAGGAAGATTCCGAGTTTTTCAAGCATGGTTGACAGTTCAGAAGAAAAAGTGTATTCTATGGGTGGGCGGTGAACCCGCCCATAGAATACGGGGTTTCGGCTTACGTCAGCTTATCAATTATCAGTAACGCAAGCCCTACCAGAAAGTCCACGATTGCGGTTATCACGATGGTCCGAACATCGACCCGCGATTTCGTGGGCTTTTTCTTTTTCTTCTTCACCTTGTCACCCCCTTTCTTTATGCTCTTATTATATACTAACGTTAGTATAAAGTCAATAGGGAAAATGCGAAAAAGCAGAAAAATTTTGCGCCGTTGCGGTAGATACAGCGGCACGAAAAACGGAGCGGCGGAAACCGCCGCCCCGGTAAAGCATCAAGCGACGAACACACCCAACGGAGAGCCGCCGGGAGAGCGCCACCCGCGGCGGTGAATGTCGGACAGGCGGACACGTTCAGGAGCCTTTGCACCGTCATACAGGACCATAGCGAAAACGCCGCCGTGAAAGAAACGGGTATCAGGCATACTAACAAAGCCGATGACGGTTCCGCCCTGCGGAGGATAGCAAGCGCCGCAGATACGTTCGACGCGCTGGCCCACCATAACAACAACGGTGTTCACGTCGGCGGGCTGGGCGATTTCAACGCCGCAGGACGTTTCGGCGGCGGCTTCCTCGACGCTGGGTTCCTCTTCCGGCTGAACCTCGTTTTCAGCACGGAAGACCGGGGCCATAGAATAACGTTCGGGAATGATATATTCGCCGCGTTCATCGAAGAACAGCTTTGCGCGGCGGGTCTTGCCGTTACGCTCGAACGTCACCGTCTTTTCGGTGCGCTTGATAATCTTGATGGTGAAAATGCAATCGTGATTGCAGGCGCTACGGTCAAAATATTCCTTGCCGATCTCGAACTTTTTCATATTGATTACCCCCATATATAAAACCAGAAGTTGAAGTGTCATTGTATGCCGTGTCGGTTCCCTTTTCGTGTCAGCCCGTAAGGTTGGCTGTTGTCGAACTCTACGCCCCGACAACCGGGCGGCTTTGGTTTCCCTTTCTGATTATGATTATATACTAACGTTAGTATAAATGCAAGTTGGAATGATGCACAAATATACTAACGATAGATTGTATGTTTTTTATACTTGCGTTAGTATAAACAGCGTGATAAAATGGACAAGTAAAGGAGTGGTGACAATGGCAAGCAAATATGGAAACCCACGCGGGAAAGCCGCGACAGACGCGAAGCGGAAATACAACAGCAAAAACTATGACAGGATTTACCCGTATGTAAAGAAAGGAAAGAAGTCCGTATATCAGAGAGCGGCAAAGGCAAGCGGGTTTGATAGCATAAACGATATGATCGAATCGCTGATGGACGAACGGGCGGCGGCGGTGTTGGGACTGTCGCCGGAGCAGTTCGCGGCAGAGGTTCAGGCCGCGGCAGACGCGGAACAGGAAAAGGCATAAAGAAAGCGGCGGGCGTTGCGCCCGTCGCTTTTGCTTTCCTGCTGTTCAGAACTGTTCGTATGTATAGCCGCCGTTTTCGTCCAGCGTGATAGCGCCGTAATCTTCAAGAATAGAACCGTCGGTATCTTGCTTCCCGTATGTACCGACATAGTACATAGAACCGGGGAAACAAATACCCGTGCCGTCATCACAAAGAATTGCAACCCAGTTGTAGCCGCTGTCCTTGACGACGGTTTCAACGAATTCTTTGTAGTTTTCTTCCGTAATGGATTGAAGCTGTGCTTTCGTAATGCGGATATAGGCGTATTCACCGATTTTGTCGCCGGAACCAGTTTTCACGTCCTTTACAGTTAAGTCATAGTCCATCAAGACGTTGTGTTTGTGATATTCAGGGTACAGCATATCACGCCCAGAATAGACGGTTTCAACCGCACCGTCAGAAAGTACAACGTCGAGGGATGAACCGCCGTAATAGACGGTATACGCGCCCTTGCTTTCGGAAATGCTTGTAATCTTCCCATCAAGGCCGCAGGAAGTCAGAATGATAAAGACTTCATCGGCCTGTTCGGGAGTGATTTTCATATCCGCCCGAATGGTGTTCATGGCATCGGGGTAAAAATCATACTGCGCCGTCAGTTCCTCCGATTTGGGCGTGTCCAGATCGACAAGAGCGCCGCCGCAGGCGGAGAGGGACGCGGCAAGCATCGCCGCAAGGACAAGAGATAGAACCTTTTTCATGTGGAATCCTCCGTTCTGCCGCCCAGCGTCCGGGCGGCTTGCGTTATTTTCAAAGGCCGGACCATTGCTTTTTCTGGATTCTGACCTTTAACACAATTATCAACGCTTATTGTGTTAAAGTCAAGAAAAATGCAGACCTTTAACACAAAAGGAGGAATCGGCGGTTGAAGATATACGACTACAAGGGACGAAAGAACCTTTGCGGAAATCGCGTCAAAGAAGCACGCGCCCGGCTGAATATCACGCAAACAGACCTTGCGGCGCGTCTACAAGTTGCAGGAATTACAATGGAGCGGGACAGCGTAAGCAGAATTGAAATCGGGACCCGCTTTGTGACCGATTATGAACTTGCGGTGCTTGCGAAGATACTTGGCGTATCTATGGAATGGCTGACAGAAAATGAGCAATAGTTTTTTATACTTGCGTTAGTATAAAAATATTGTTATAATCTTTTTGCGGGGAACCGCTGAAAAGAGGAACAAAACCCGCCCGGCTTGATAGCTTGGGCGGGTTTCGCATATTGGGAGGTTATAGCATGGGGCATTGTTTCAGTCATTTACAGCTTACAGATCGGCGGAAAATCGAATACGGTTTGAACCGCGGCGATACACCGAAGCAGATCGCGGCGGAACTTCATGTTCATGTCAGCACGATTTATAGAGAAATCAAACGCGCCCGTTGGGAGCATCTGGACGGCGATACATGGATTATGGAAGACCGCTATAACCCGGACGGAGCGGAAAAAAGATACCGTGAAAATCTCGCGGCGAAAGGTGCGCCGTTGAAAATCGGAAACGACCATGAACTTGCTGACTATTTGGAACGCAAGGTCATCGAAGAAGACCGTTCGCCTGCCGCGGCCCTTGCTGACATAACGATAGAGGGCCGGACATTCAAAACCTCTATTTGTGTCAGCACTTTTTACGGTTACATTGAAAAGGGCGTGTTTCTGAACCTGACGAATAAAGACTTACCAGAAAAGCCGAAGCGGAAGCGCCCATATCACAAAGTTAAAACGACGAAACGCGCACCGCGCGGAGAGAGCATAGAAAAACGCCCGGAAGTGATTAACCAGAGAATCACTTTCGGGCATTGGGAAATGGATACTGTATATTCCGGCAAGGACGGTTCGTGCGCCCTGTTGGTGCTGACGGAACGCCTATCACGAAAAGAAATTATAGAGAAAATGCGCGACAGAACCGCAATCAGCACCGTTCGCGCCTTGAACCGTATTGAACGGAGGTTCGGGACGATGTTTCCACGCGTGTTCCAGACAATCACGGTAGACAACGGCGGGGAGTTCTCCGACGTGAAGAGCCTTGAACGGTCTATCCTACGGAAAGGCAGACGAACCAAAATGTATTATTGCCACCCGTACACAAGTTGCGAACGAGGGTCAAATGAGTGCGCGAACAAAATGGTTCGGCGGAAGTTCCCGAAAGGGACTGATTTCAATAAGGTCAGTCGAGCGGAAGTGAAGAAAGCCGAAGAATGGATGAACAACTATCCGCGTGAAATATTGGGCTGGAAAACTGCTGAAATCGTGTTTGCGGAATGTCTTGAAGAATTGGCGCGGGAAGCCTGATTATATTTTTTTATATTTTTTTCGCATTTACTATTGACATTTCCGGTCGATTTTCCTGCGGCGCGCCGCGGCTGGAAAACAACAGCGGCGTCACGGAAACAGCTCCGTGACGCCGCCGCGTCGGCGCGCGCACTTAACGCTTGCGCTTGTTTTTCTGATACAGGGCCCACAGGCCGTTGAGCAGCAGGTTCTTGTCGTACGTGATCTCGCGCCGGCAGTACGGGATGATGCAGCCGCCGAGGCCACCGGTCGCAATGACGGCGGCGGGCTCGCCGAGCTCGGCCTCCATGCGCTCGATCATACCGTCGAGCATGGCCGCCGTGCCGTAGACGCTGCCGGAGCGCATGGCCTCGACCGTGTCGGTGCTGATGCACTTTTTCGGCGCGTCGAGCGAGATGTGCGGCAGCTGCGACGTGCCGTTTGCGAGCGCCTCGAGCGAGATGCCCACGCCGGGGATGATCGCCCCGCCGAGCACGCGCGCCTCACGGTCGATGACGGTCATGGTCGTGGCCGTGCCCATGTCGATGATGATCAGCGGCGGGTCGTGGATGGCCAGCGCGGCGGCCGCGCCGACGACGAGGTCGCTGCCCATGGTGGCGGGATTGTCGAGCGCGATGTTCAGCCCCGTTTTCATGCCGGGGCCGACGACGAGCGGGCGGATGCCCGCGATCATGCGCACGGCGGCGATGAGCGCGCCGTTGATCGGCGGCACGACGGACGACAAAATCGCGCCGTCGATGTCCTCCGGCGCGATGCCGGAAAACTCGATCACCTGCCGCAGCGAGATGGCGTACTCGTGCGCGGTCTTGTCGCGGTCGGTCTCCAGACGGGCAATGTTGCGGATGCCGGACTCGTCGAGAAAACCGATCACAATATTCGTATTGCCAACGTCCAGAGCCAGCAGCATATCAGTCCACCGGGCCTTTCTTGCCGGCCGCGATCAGCCGGGTGATGGTCGGGCTCAGGACGAGGTTCACGCCCAGCTCGAGCAGGAAGTTCACGCCCACGAGACCCGTAACGACATACGTTGCCACAGCCGTGCCGCCGGCCCATGCCTGCAGCTGCGGCTGATAAAACAGCACCATGGCGAGCACGAACAGCCCGGTGTTGACGACCGGGGCGGCCGCGGCCGCGACGATGACGCCCGCGAGCGGGTGCTTTTTGCCGATGGCGCGATAGAGCAGACCGGCCACATAACCTGCCGCCGTGCCCTTGATGAGGCAGACGAGCACGGTCATGACCGGGCGCGCGGAAAACATGATGTAGCCGCCCTGATCGGCGCCGGTGACGACGGCGATCGTGACGACGACGCCAAACACGAAGCCGAGCCACGCGCCGGCGCTGACGCCGTAAACGGCTGCGCCGACCACGATCGGGATCAGCACGAGCGACACGGCGAACGGGCCGACCTTGATGAAGCTGCCGAGCAGCTGCAGCACGACGACGATGGCGGTGAAGAGTGCAAGCCCAGCCAGACGCCGAGTCTTACCATTGCTGTTGTTCATTTTTTATACCTCCTAAGCTGCTGTTCCCGCTCCGGGCGGGATATAGCGCAGGAGTATCTTACCCAATCCGGCGCAAAAAATCAAGAGCGGACGCGCAAAGTTTGCGCGTCCGCCCATGACAAAATTTTATGACGGGATCACTTCAGCGCATCCACGGTCGCCAGATACAGGGCATCCGACCCGTCGGACGGCATGCTGAAGCCGGTGCGCGGCGAGAAGCTGAAGCCGTTGAGCGTCGGGCCGTCCTGCAGGCAGGAGCGCTTGAACTGCTGGCTGAAGAGGCGGCGGCAGTAGCTGCGCAGCCACTTTTTGAGCGTCGCATGGTCAAACTCGTCGCCGTAGGCGATGTCGGCCAGGCGCAGCACCTTCTCGGGCGCGAAGCCGTGATCGACCAGGTAGTACAGGAAGAAGTCCTGGAGGTTGTACGGGCCGACGGAGTCCTCGCTCTTCTGGGCGATCTCGCCGTTGCGCGTCGGGGGCAGCAGCTCGGGGCTGACCGGCGTGTCGAGCACGTCGAGCAGGGCCTTGGCGAGCACTTTGTCGTCCGTCGTCTCGGCGACGTAGCGCACGACCATCTGCACCATGGTCTTGGTCGAGCCGGCGTTGACGTCGTACATGGAGATGTGGTCGCCGTTGTAGGTGCACCAGCCGTCGGCAAACTCGCTCATGTCCTCCGTGCCGACATGAATGCCGCCGTCGGCAAAGCCGTTGGCCACGTCCATGAGGATCTGGGTGCGCTCGCGCGCCTGCGAGTTTTCGTACACGACGTTGCGGTTTTCGGGGTCGTGGCCGATGTCCTTGAAGTGCTGCATGACGCTCTCGCCGATGTCGATGACGCGCACGGTCGCGCCGAGCTGCTCGGACACGATGATGGCGTTGGACTTCGTGCGGTCGGTCGTGCCGAAGCACGGCATGGTCACGGCGGTGACGTAGTCGGCCGGCAGGCCCATCATCTTCACAGCCTCGGCGCAGATGATGACGGCGAGCGTGGAGTCCACGCCGCCGGAAATGCCGACGACCGGGTGCTTGAGATTGGCATACTGCATACGGCGCACGAGGCTGGCGGCCTGCATGTGCAGCAGACGCTTGGCCGCGGCGTGGTAATCGGCCGGGTCGTCCGGACGGTAGGGGTACTTGCCGAACGGGCGGGTGAGTACGGTCTCCTCCACGCCCTCGCCCCACTCGGTGACGACGTAGGACGCAGCATCGCCGGTGAAGGTCGCGTCCTTGCGGCGCGCGGCGATGAGCAGCTGCACGTCCAGCTCCGTCACGACGTCGGAGCAGCCGTCCTCGGCGCTCTCGAGCACCTTGCCGTCCTCGGCGACGAGGCACAGACCGGAATACGTCGCGTCGGTGCTCGACTCGCCGAAGCCGGGAGCCGCCAGCACGACGCCGGCGTGCAGCTTCGCGCTCTCGGCGCGCACGGCGGTGGTCACGCGGCAGGCGGAGTCCGTCGCCATCGGGAAGCCCGCCATCTCGACGAGCACGGTCGCACCGGCGAGCGCATGGCGCACGGCCGGGGACACCGGGGCGGACACGTCCGCGCCGACGAGCACGGCGACGTTCAGCTCGCTGACTGCGCTGTGCTGGAACAGCTGCTGCGGGTGGAAATCGACCGGGCCGAGCGAGCCGATCTGAATGTCGTCGAGCAGCGCGCCGGGCAGGGCAAAGTGCCTGTCGCCCGGGCAGCTGGCCGGCACGACGCCGAGCAGCTCGCCGTTGCACACGGCAGCCGCCGCGTCATACACCTTCGCGCCCTGCGCGACCGGCAAGCCGACGAACACGAGCATATCCTTGCCCTCGGACGCCTGGACGACCTTTTCGAGCGCAGCCGCCGCGCCCGCGAGCAGGGTGTTCTGGTAGAACAGATCGCCGCAGGTAGCGCCCGTGAGCGTCAGCTCCGGGAACACGAGCACCTTCACGCCGAGGCGTGCGTGCTCGTCCATGGCGCGGATGACGGCATCCGCATTGAACATCGGATCTGCTACCCGGATCTCGGGAGCAGCCGCTGCAACCTTGATAAATCCGTGTTTCATGTTGATTCTTCCTTTTCTCTAATTCTGATTTGCTTTTTCAAATGTAAAGAGCGCCGCGTCGTAAAACTTCAGCACCGCGCCGCGCACGGGCACGTATTCCTTTTCCGACGCCGTGACGGTGACGGTGTCCTCCCCCGCCTCGGCGTGCGCGGTCTCGTCGAGCACGGGCAGGACATTTTCATTGAGCTCCTGCGCGAGCTCGTCGAGGTGCTGGGCGTAGTACTCACTGTCGTGCGGCGGGGTGTAGCCCGGCACGGGATTTGCGCCCCGCGTGAGGCAAAACACGATCATCAGCACCGACAGCAGCAGCACGAAGCCGCCGCCCACGGGCCCGAGCCAGCGGGCGATCTGCGCGCCGGGCTCTTCCTTCACGGTCGGGTCCGGCGGCGGGACGATCTTCGGCATAGCTTAAAACCGGATGCGCGCGGCGATGTAGTCCTCCAGCTGCTCCATGGGGATGCGCTCCTGCTGCATGGAGTCGCGGTCGCGTACGGTCACGCAGCCGTCCTCTGCGGACTCAAAGTCGAACGTCACGCAATACGGCGTGCCGATCTCGTCCTGGCGGCGGTAGCGCTTGCCGATCGAGCCTGCCTCGTCATAGTCGCACATGAAGCGCTTTTGCAGCTTGTGGTAGAGCTCGGTCGCGGGCTCGGAGAGCTTTTTCGACAGCGGCAGCACCGCGCACTTGAACGGTGCGAGCGCCGGGTGGAAGTGCATGACGACGCGGGTGTCGTTCTTGGCCGCGTCCACGACCTCCTCGTCATACGCCTCGCACAGGAAGGCGAGCGTCACGCGGTCCGCGCCGAGCGACGGCTCGATGACGTAGGGGATGTAGTGCTCGTTTTTCTCCTGGTCGAAATAGTCCATGTCCTGACCGGAGAACTTCTGGTGCTGGGTCAGGTCGTAATTCGTGCGGTCGGCGACGCCCCAGAGCTCGCCCCAGCCGAACGGGAACAGATACTCAAAGTCGGTCGTGGCCTTGGAGTAGAAGCTCAGCTCCTCCTTCTCGTGGTCGCGCAGGCGGAGGTTTTCATCGTGCATATTCAGGCCCTTGAGCCACTCGTGGCAGAAGCTGCGCCAGTAGTCGAACCACGCAAGGTCAGTGTCCGGCTCGCAGAAGAACTCGAGCTCCATCTGCTCGAACTCGCGGATGCGGAAGATGAAGTTGCCCGGCGTGATCTCGTTGCGGAAGCTCTTGCCGATCTGGCAGACACCGAACGGGATCTTGCGGCGCGTCGTGCGCTGGATGTTCTTGAAGTTGACGAAAATGCCCTGCGCGGTCTCGGGGCGCAGATACACCTCGGCGGCCGTGTCCTCGGTCACGCCCTGGTGGGTCTTGAACATGAGGTTGAATTTGCGGATATCGGTAAAGTCGCTCTTGCCGCAGCCCGGGCAGGGGATCTTCTGCTCGCGGATGAAGGCGACCATTTCGTCGTTGGTCATGGCCTCGACGTTCACGTCGGGCATGGGGTTCTCGGCCAGCCAGCCCTCGATGAGCTTGTCGGCGCGGTGGCGCATCTTGCAGGACTTGCAGTCGATGAGCGGGTCATTGAACGTCGTCACGTGGCCGGAAGCCACCCAGACCTGCGGGTTCATGAGGATGGCGGAGTCGAGCCCGACATTGTAGGGGTTTTCCTGCACGAACTTCTGCCACCAGGCGCGCTTGACGTTGTTTTTCAGCTCCACGCCGAGCGGGCCGTAGTCCCAGGAGTTGGCGAGGCCGCCGTAGATCTCGGAGCCGGGGTACACAAAGCCGCGGTTCTTGCACAGGGCGACGATCTTGTCCATGGTTTTTTCGGTGTTTTTCATTGTTTTTCCTCCCTGCTCCGCCAATGGCGATGGCGGAAGCCAAATGATCTCCGCCGATGGCTTCGGCGGGACGCGCCCGGCCGGGAACGACCCGATCGGACAATTTTATATTATAGCACCGCGCCCCCCGTCCTGCAAGGAATGACACAACGTTAACACGGGGTGCACGCCTGTCTGCAATTTGGGTTGCGTTCTTTCAAAATCCATGTTAAACTACTTTTACCCCCAGACGTCAGCCGGGGGTACTCATAAAGGTAAAGGAGAGATTTCCGATGTCCATTTCCGTTGGCGCCGTCGGCACTGCTTCGACCGTCGTGACGCCTGAAAATACCGCGGCCGCGGTCGGCTCCGGCGCGCTGCCGGTGTTCGCCACGCCGTATATGATCGCCCTGATGGAAAACGCCGCCTGCAACGCCATTGCCGACGGTCTGGAAGAAGGCCAGAGCAGCGTCGGCACGAAGCTCGACGTGTCGCACGACGCGGCGACGCCCGTTGGCATGCACGTCACGGCCAAGGCCGAGCTCGTTGAGGTCGACCGCCGCCGCCTCGTGTTCCGCGTCACGGCGGAGGACGACGCCGGCCCGATCGGTCAGGGCACGCACGAGCGCTTTCTCATCATGGCGGACAAGTTCCTCGCCAAGGCGGAGGCCAAGAAGGGCTGAGGCCTGGCCAACGCCAAAACGACCGGCGATGCGGTCATGGAAAAAGATTCACAAAATGTCCCTTTCTTTTTGCCGCAAAACCGGTTACACTGTAGTCAACAGATCCGGGGCGACCCGGAGTGGAAAACCTGAAAGGAGTGGCGTTTTATGAAGTTCACGTTCATCGAAAAGAAAATGGCCCCGTCCGATTCCCTGCGTGCGTACGCGGAGAAAAAGGTCAGCAAGATCGACCGGCTCTTCCGCACCGAAAGCGAGGCAAACGTCACCTTCAGCACGGAGCGCGGCCGCTTCACGGCCGAGATCACGATCAAGAACAACGGTACGTTCTTCCGCGCCCACGAGACGACGAGCGATATGTACGCCTCCGTCGACTCCGCCGTGGCGACGATCGAGCGCCAGATCCGCAAGAACAAGACCCGCCTGGCCAAAAAGCTGCGCGAGGGCGCGTTTGAGCGCGAGGTGCAGCCGGAGTACATCCCCGCGGACGACACGGTCGAGGCCGGCGCGTTCGAGGTCGTGCGCCGCAAGCGCTTCCCCATCAAGCCCATGAGCGTCGAGGAAGCGATCCTGCAGATGGACCTGCTCGAGCACACGTTCTTCGTCTTTCGTGATGTCGCAGCCGATGGCGCCGTGTCGGTCGTCTACCGGCGCAAAAACGGCGGCTACGGCCTCATCTCCGACGAAGCGGAGTAAGCAGCATCCCGATCCCCATAAGGTCCCTGCGGCATTGCCGCAGGGACCTTTTTCGCGTTCTTGCATTCCCGGCCCCGCTGTGCTATCATCGGCGCAGGAAAACGCACAAAGGAGGCAATGCCCGATGCAATGGATCGAAGTGTCCGTCCCCACCCGCAGCGACGAGATCGACGACGTCTGCGCGCAGCTGGCCGAGCTGGGCGCGGGCGGCATGGTCGTGGAGGATGAGACGGATTTTCAGCAGTTTTTGGAGCAGAACCATCAGTACTGGGACTATGTGGACGACGCGCTCGAGGCGCAGTTTCGCGGCGTGTCGCGCATCAAGTTTTACCTTGCCGACGATGACGACGGCCACGCGCAGCTGGCCGCCATCCGCGCCGGTATCGGCCGTGAGCTGACGACCACGACCGTGCGCGACAGCGACTGGGAAAATAACTGGCGGCAGTACTATCAGCCGATCGAGACAGGCGAGCGGCTCGTCGTCGTGCCCGAGTGGCTCGACGCGCCGGCGGACGGCCGCCTGCCGCTGCGGCTCGACCCCGGCCTCATCTTCGGCACGGGCAGCCACGCCACGACGCGCATGTGCCTCGCCGCGCTCGAGCACTGCGCCGGCGCGGACAGGACGGTGCTCGACCTCGGCTGCGGCAGCGGCATTCTCGGTATCGGCGCGCTGCTGCTCGGCTGCGCACACGTCACCGGCTGCGACATTGACCCCAAAGCCCCGGAGGTCGCGGCAGCCAACGCCGCGCTCAACGGGTTTTATGACGACAAGTTCACCGTCTGCGCGGGCGACATTCTTGCCGACGCCGGCCTGCGCCGCCGTCTCGGCACGGGATATGATATCGTGCTGGCGAACATCGTGGCCGACGTCATCATCCCGCTGGCCGCGCTCGCCCCGGCGTTTCTCGCCCTGGGCGGCACGTTCGTGTGCTCGGGCATCATCGACGGGCGCGAGGACGAGGTGGCCGCCGCGCTCACGCGCGCGGGCTTCACCGTCACGGCGCACGACACGCTCGAGGAATGGCACTGCTTCACGGCTGCGCTGGCGTGACGGGGTGCAGTGCATCACCGTGGACGCCGGAAGGTCCGGATCTGGAAAGCCTTCCCCTGCGGCTCAATTTCACAGCGCAGCAGCATCATTTTTACCCAAACATAGAACAAACCCCAGATGGTTTTACCCATCTGGGGTTCGTCGGCTTGCTGCGCAAGCGCGTGTCATTCCACCCGAGGCGGGCCTTGCCCCCTCGGGCTTCCCCGCTGCTCTGTCACACAACGCACCAGCACCATCCTAACAAATATAGAACAAACCCCAGACGGCAAGCCGCCTGGGGTTCGTTCAATAGAGAGGAGAATATGAGGAGGGAGAAACTAGCAAATTAAGAGATGTCGTTCGTATCGACGAGCTTGACGTCGACGTCGAACGTTTTGCCGTCGCGGTAGATGGTCAGCGTGACGGTGTCGCCCACCTTCAGCCCGTCCTTCGCGGCGCTGACATCATAGGTGGTGGTCACGGCCTGACCGTTGACGGCCAGCAGCATATCGCCGGACTGGATGCCCTGCTTTTCGGCGTCCGAGCCCTCGGCGACGGCGCTGATATACAGCCCATCGGGCAGATCGTAGTATTCGGAAGCGGCGGAAGACACAGCGCCCACGGTGATGCCGATGCTCACGCGGCCGGAAACGCGGCCGTCTGCGAGCAGCGCATTGACGATCGGGCGGATGGACGCGGTCGGGATCGCAAAGCCGATGCCCTCCACACCCGTGGACAGGGCCTTCATGTTCGTGATACCGATCACCTGCCCATACATATTGATGAGCGGGCCGCCGGAGTTGCCTTCGTTGATGGCGGCATTGGTCTGCAGAAGCGTCATGCTGTGCCCGTTATAGACCATGTCACGGTTGATGGCGGAGATGATGCCGTTGGTCATCGTCCAGCGCAGCTGTTCGCCGAGCGGGTTACCGATGGACACGACGTCGTCACCGACCTGCAGGGAACTGGAGTCGCCGAATTCGGCGGGCGTGAGGCCCTGCGCCTCGATCTTGAGCACGGCGATGTCGCTCACGGCGTCCGCACCGACGAGCTTGCCGGTGTACTCGGTACCGTCCGAGGTCGTCACGGTGACGGCCTTGGCGCCGTCGAGCACGTGCGTATTCGTGACGATGTAGCCGTCGGCAGTGAGCACGATGCCCGTGCCGGTGCTGTATTCGCTGCGGCTGATGTCGGCATGGATGCCGACGACGGACGGCAGGCACTTGGCATACACGCTCTGCAGCGTGAGCGCGCTGCCCCCGGCGGGCTGGAGCGTCATGGTCACGCCGGGGTCGGTCGGCGCGGTCGGCAGCTCGTTCTTGCCGGTGACGGTGGTGTCATCGTCCGTGTCCTCGCGGGGGAGCGTCACGCTGCCGTGCTGGCCCGGATCGCCGTCGACGGAGATGGAATCCCGGCCGCGGCCGGCGAACACATAGCAGGACGCGATGATGAGTACGAGCACGCCGAGGATGATCATCGTGATCTTCAGCCCCTGATGGGGCTTTTTCTTCGGCGCGGCGGCCTGCGACGGGCTCCAGTAGGAGTCGTAGCAGCCGGTGCCTGTGGTATCGGTGCGGGGCGCGGCATAGCCGGCCTCATACCAGTCGGACTCCGGTTTGCGGACATTGTCGTACATTGTGGTGTCCCTCCCAAGGAACGATTTGATGATAGCACGTGATTTTGTGCTGCTTATGAATGGAAAACAAACATTTTATGAATTCCGAGAACAAATCATGAACTCTTGCGCCCGCCCCGGCGGCCGGTGCTCTCGGGCTTGGCGGTGGGCTTGGGCGCGGGCTTTGCGAGCGTGAGCGTGAACACGAACTCCGTCACACCGTCGCGGCTCGTGACGGCGATGTCCTCGCCGTGCGCGTCGAGGATGCTCTTGACCAGATACAATCCGAGCCCCACGCCGTCGCGGTCGAGGCTGCGGCTGCGGTCGGACTTGTGGAAGCGGTCGAAGATGAACGGCAGGTCGTCGGGCGGGATGGTCTCGCCGTGGTCGCGCACGGAGACGTAGGCCTTGCCCTCCGACTTCCAGAGCGAGACGCACAGCGTGCTGCCGGGCGCGGCGAACTTGACGGCGTTGTCCATCAGGTTATAGAGCACGCGCGTGATGGCGTCCGGGTCTGCGAGCACCTGCATGGAGTCCTCGGGCAGCTGGAGGTCCACGTCGAGCTGCTTGTCGTTGGCGCGCGCCTCAAAGCTGAGCATGGTGCTGACGATCTTCTCCGAGATGTCAAACTCGCGCCGGCGCGTCAGATCCTCGCCCGTGCTCTCAAGGCGCGACATGTCGAGCATGCTGCGCACGAGGCGCGAGAGCCGGCGCGTCTCGTCGGCGATGGTGGCGAGGTACTTGTCCTCCTGATCCTTGGGGATCGTGCCGTCGAGAATACCGTCGGCAAAGCCGGCGATGGTGGTCATGGGGGTCTTGAGCTCGTGCGAGACGTTGGCGATGAAGGCGTTGCGGCGCTGCTCGCTCGTCTCAAGGGAGTCGGCCATGGTGTTGAAGGCCGAGATGAGCGCGCCGACCTCGTCGGTGCGTCCGTCGTCCGTGACGCGGGCGGAAAAGTCGCCGTGGGCGAACTTCTTGGCCGCGACGGCCATCTCGTCGAGCGGCTGAGCCATGCGCTTGCTCGTCACGAGCGAGAGCAGCAGCGCGATCATCATCACGGCGGCAGACGCGGCGAGAAACACCCACACGAACGTTCGCCAGCCGTCGATGATCGTGGCGCTGTTCGTGGCCACGAACACGTAGCCGATCACGCGCGCGTCCGTGCCGATGGTGATCGGCTGCGCGACGACGTAGTGCGGCGAGGCATAAAACCCGCCGAGGTTCGTGATGAGGTTGAACTTGCCGTCGCTGCGCAGCTGCGTCAGCTGCGCCGAGCCGACCGAGCGGCCGAGGTGCTCGCAGGCGATGTTGCGGCACGAGCAGGACACGATCGTCCCGTCGGTGTCCGTGATGAAGATGTGGTTACCGGTAGATTGTGCAAGGGTGCTGATGACCATACGCAGGTCCCAGTTCGAGAGCTCACCGTCGCGCACGAGCGCCTGCGCGGCGTGGCTGACCTCCTCGGCGTTGGAGACCATGTTGTCGCGGTATTCGCTGATGACATAGCTGCGGCCGAGGAACACGAACGCCGTGCCGAGGATGAGAAAGCTGAACATGACCATGACGGCGGTCGCGGCGAAGTTTTTGAAATAAATACTCTTCACTTACGTCTCTTCCGCTTCGAACTTATAGCCCACGCCCCAGACGGTCTTGAGCGCCCACTTGTCGGACACGCCCTCGAGCTTCTCGCGCAGGCGCTTGATGTGCACGTCGACGGTGCGGCTGTCGCCGAAGTAGTCAAAGCCCCACACCTCGTCGAGCAGCTGGTTGCGGGTGTAGACGCGGTTGGGCGTCGCCGCGAGGTGGTACAGCAGCTCCATCTCCTTGGGCGGCGTATCGATCTTCTTGCCGTCGACGATCAGCTCATAGGAGTCGAGGTTGATGACGAGCTTGTCGAACGTGAGCTTCTTGCTCTTGGGCTTGCCGTCGTCGCCGGTGCGGCGCAGCACGGCGTGCACGCGCGCGAGCAGCTCCTTGACCTCGAAGGGCTTGACGATGTAGTCGTCCGCGCCCATCTCCAGGCCGGAGACCTTGTCCTCGGTCTCGCCCTTGGCGGTGAGCATGATGATGGGCATTTTCATGGTCTTGCGCAGCTCGCGGCAGACCTGCCAGCCATCCATGACGGGCAGCATGATATCGAGCAGCACGAGGTCGGGCTGGATCTCCTTGGCCATCTCGACGGCCTTGCCGCCGTCGGCCGCGTGCGAGACCTCGAACCCGTCCTTCTGCAGGTACAGACGCAGCAACTCTGCGATGTTGTTATCGTCCTCCACGACGAGCACTTTCTGGCTCATGTGATATTGCCTCCTTCGCCGGCGCACTTGCGCGCCGGATATCATTTTCACAATTTGTTCTTATTATAAAACAACCGGCACGGCGTTTTCATGTCCAATCTGTAAAATCCGCGCGCCCATGACCCCCGCGCGCACGCAAAAGGCATTTACAAGACCGGAAAAATGTTGTATGGTTATCTGTATCCTTTATTTTGAACGAACAGCGAGGCAAACGCATGAATACCTATGGCGAACGCGTAAAAGTGACGATCTTCGGCGAGTCGCACGGCCCGGCGATCGGCGTCGTGCTCGACGGCGTCCCGGCCGGCGAGGCCATCGACATGGACGCCGTGCGCATCCAGATGCGCCGGCGCGCCCCCGGCTCGTCCGACCTGACGACCCACCGCTCGGAGACGGACGATCCGCTCGTGATGAGCGGCATCCTCAACGGCGTGACGACCGGCGCGCCGATCTCGGCCATCTTCCGCAACAAGGACCAGAACAGTGCGGCCTACCACCCGGAGATCCCGCGCCCGAGCCACGCGGACTACGCCGCGACCGTGCGCTTCGGCGGCCACGCCGACCTGCGCGGCGGCGGCCCGTTCAGCGGCCGGCTCACGGCCTGCCTCGTGTTCGCCGGAGCAGTCTGCCGGCAGATCCTCGAGCGCCGCGGCATCACGATCACGGCCAACGCCGTGCGCGTCGGCCAGGCGACGGGCAGGGAGCTGAACTTTGACATGAAGCGCGCCATTCTCGACGCGCGCAGCGCCGGCGACTCCGTCGGCAGCGAGCTCGAGTGCATCGTCACGGGCGTACCCGCCGGCGTCGGCGGGCTGCTCTTCGGCGGCATGGAGAGCCGCATCGCCGGCATGCTCTATGCCATCCCCGGCGTGAAGGGCGTGGAGTTCGGCCGCGGCTTCGCCCTCGCCGAAATGCGCGGCAGCGAAGCCAACGACCCCATCCGCCTGAAAAAACGGGCACATCACCATGGCCTCAAACAATGCCGGCGGCATCAACGGCGGCATCACCAACGGCATGCCGCTCGTCGTGCGCATGGCCCTGCGGCCGACGCCGTCGATCGCGTGCGAGCAGCCGTCGGTCGACCTGGCCACAATGGAGGAGACGCCGCTGCGCATCAACGGCCGGCACGACCCGTGCCTCGCCCCGCGGGCGATCCCGGTCATGGAGGCCGCGCTCGCCTGCTGCGTGCTCGACGCCATGCTTGACACCGCCGCCACGATCTGAGAAAGGAGTTCCTCATGGACGAAAACAAGACCCCGGCTCAGCAGGCCCCCGATACGGCCGCGCCGGAAACCACAAACATTGAACAGACTACCCAGCCGGAAACCGCCCCGGCTCCGGAAGGCACGGAAGCACCGAAGGCCCCAGAGGCCCCGGAAACAGCCGCCCCCGCGCAGAAGGCCGAGCATGGCGCACGCTGGCGTCACGCGCTCTGGCGCGGCATCGCGGGCGTGCTGGCGGCCGTGGTGCTGCTGGCGGCCTCCGGCTTCGGCGTGTTCCGTATCGCTAAGGGCGCGCAGAGTATCGAAGGCACGTTCGACGCCGACCCCGGCACGTTCGTGCAGCACGACATCATCTTCATCCTCGACACGTTCGAAGACCCCGCCGGCGGCAGCGCGCAGTACGCCGTCGTGCCCATCGGCGGGCAGCTCGTGGCCTTCCGCTTCCCCGCGCGGTGGGACGCCTCGGTCAAGACCATCGCCGATGCGACCACCAGCGTCCTGCAGGGCCAGAGCTACTCCATCGACAGCTTCATCCGCGTCACCGGCACGGTCAAGGCCATGCCGGAGGCCGTCTCGTCCGAGATCTACAGTTGGTACACGGACAACCATGACTATCTGCAGAAGATCGGCGCGATCGGCGACAGTGACGACGCGGCCGACTACCTGCCCGACGCCATTGTGCGCGTGGACTACGTCGGCGGCATCCCGCAGGGCTGGGTCGAGGGGCTGACGGTCGCGGCCGTCGCCTGCCTGATCTATGCCATCGTCGTGTTCATCCGCATCCTCTGCGGCAAGTATGACGAGCAGAAGCTGCCGGACATCACGTTCGAGCTCGTGGACATGACGCCTGAGACCCCGGCCGACCCGGAAACCACACCGGAGGAGATCCCGGAGGCCGCAGCCAAGCCGGAGACCGCTCCGGAGGAAACGCCCGAGGCCAAGCCGGAAGCGGAAACCCCGGCCGAACCGGAAGCCCCGGAAACCCCGGCCGAGCCTGAAAAATCTGACGAAACCGAGGACACGCCCGATGCCTGAGCACAAACTGTGCGTGCCGTGCCTGTTCGGGCTCGAGGGCCCGCTCGGCAACGAGCTGCGCCATATGGGCCTGCGCAGCGTCATGCCCGAAAACGGCCGCGTGCGCTGCACGGGCACGGACGCGGACATCGCGCGCATAAACCTCCGCTGCCGCTTTGGCGAGCGCGTGCTGCTCGAGCTGGGCAGCTTCCCCGCCCCGACGTTTGACGCGCTCTTCGAGGGCGTGAAGGCCCTGCCGTGGGCGCAGTACCTGCCCGCGGACGCGGCCTTCCCCGTCAAGGGCTACAGTCTGGAGTCGGCGCTGCACTCCGTGCCCGACTGCCAGAAGATCATCAAAAAAGCCGTCGTCGAGTCGCTCAAGCAGCGCTATCATGTGACGTGGTTTGCCGAGACCGGCGCGCTGTACCAGATCCAGTTCTCGCTCGTGCACGACACGGCCACGCTCTATCTCGATACGACCGGCACGCCGCTGCACAAGCGCGGCTACCGTCCGGCGCACGTGGCCGCGCCCCTGCGCGAGACGCTGGCCGCCGCGCTCGTGGACATCGCGGGCTACCGCGGCCGGGGCGATTTCTGCGACCCGTTTTGCGGCAGCGGCACGATCGCCATCGAGGCGGCGCTGGCCGCCAAGGGCCGCGCACCGGGCATCGCGCGCGACTTTGCGGCCATGCAGTGGGCGTGGCTGCCGGCCGGGGTCTGGCCGCAGGCGCGCGAGGAAGCGCGCGCACGCGAGTTTCACGGCGAGTATCACATCTTTGCCTCGGATATCGACCCCCGCGCCGTCGCCATGGCGCGCGACAATGCCCGCCGCGCCGGCGTGGACGACTGCATCACCTTCGCGGTGGCGGACGCGCGGGAATTTGACCGCACGACCGACCGCGGCGTCATCGTCACGAATCCGCCCTACGGCGAGCGCCTGATGGAAAAGCGCGAGGCCGAGGCGCTCTACACCGCCTTCGGCGCGGCCTATGCCAAAACGGAGCACTGGCGGCTCTACCTGCTGAGCTCGCACACGGAGTTTGAGCGCGCGTTCGGCCGCCCGGCGGACAAGAAGCGCAAGCTCTACAACGGCACGCTCCGCTGCGACCTGTTCCAGTACACGAAAGACGTGTGAAGCCGCATATCCGACGCACGGCCGCATATATTTCACACCGGTAGTTAAAAAATCGCAAATATTCACGATTCCCCTCTTGCGCGTCCCCGCCGACCGGGGTATAGTAATGGTATTATTTTGTCGAAAGTGCAGGAATGGAGCTATGAAACATCTGTTCATCGTCAACCCCGTCGCCGGCGGCAAGGACCGGCATGAATACGTGGCCGAGCAGGCGCGCCTCGCGCTCGAGGGCAGCGCGGACGCCTATGAGGTCTACATCACGACCGCGCCCATGGATGCGTGCGCGAAGATCAAGGCCGAGGCCGCTTCCGGCGAGGAGCTGCGGGTATATGCCTGCGGCGGCGACGGCACGCTCAACGAGTGCGTCAACGGCGCCGTCGGGCACGATAACGTCGCCGTGACCCACTTCCCCTGCGGCACGGGCAACGACTTCATCAAAATGTTCGGCGAGGAAAAGGATCGCTTTTTCGACCTGAGCGATCTCGTGCGCGGCGAAGTGCGTCCGCTCGACGTGATGGAGTGCTGCGGGCGCTACGCGGTCAACATCTGCTCCGTCGGCATCGACGCGCGCATCGGCACCGAGGTGCACCAGTATCACGACAGCTATGTGCTGTCCGCCGTGGCCAACCTCTTCAAGGGCATCGCCCAGCCGCTGACCGTGCGCGGCTGCGGCATGGACTACAGCGGCGGCACGTCGCTCATCTGCGCGTGCAACGGCCGGTTCTACGGCGGCGGCTTCAACCCCATCACCGACTCCCGGCCCGATAACGGCAAGCTGGAGTTTCTCGTCGTGCGCGACGTGTCACGCCTGCAGTTCATCCGGCTCGTCGGCAAGTACGCCAAGGGCCGCTACCGTGAGTTGGAAAAATTCATCACCCATCTCGAGGGCGGTCATCTCGAGATCGACAGCGAGCAGGATCTCGTCGTGAACATCGACGGTGAGGCGCTCTGGAGCAAGCACGTAAACTTCGACCTCATCCCCGGCGGCGTGAACTTCCTCGTGCCGGCGAACATGGCCTTCTTCCACCCCGAGACCACGGGCGGCCACGAGACGCGCGAATTTGTCCACGCCTGACGAAAAAACGCGGTCACAAAACGTTTACAAAAAAATTTCGCCAGGGGCTTGATAATCCGAAAAATTGTGGTATAGTATGATGCGTTAGCACTCCGAGGAATTGAGTGCTAACGCATCGCTTTTTTGTATTCAATATTAGGAGGCATATAGATTATGAAACTCAAACCGTTGGCAGACCGTGTGATCCTCAAGCAGTTCAAGGCAGAGGAAAAGACCAAGAGCGGCCTGATCCTGGCAGCATCCGCGCAGGAGAAGCCCGAGATGTTCGAGGTCGTCGAAGTCGGCCCGGGCGGCATGGTGGACGGCAACGAAGTGAAGATGACCGTGGCCGCGGGCGACCGCGTGATCGTCGGCAAATACTCCGGCACCACCGTGAAAGTGGACGGCGAGGAATATTCCATCGTGCGTCAGGGCGACATTCTGGCTGTCGTCGAGTAATCCAACCGCTTTGATTTTAGGAGGCTATCATTATGGCAAAACAGATTATTTATGGTGAAGAAGCACGCAAGGCGCTGCAGCGCGGCGTGGATCAGCTTGCAGATACCGTCAAGATTACCCTCGGCCCCAAGGGCCGCAACGTGGTGCTGGGCAAGAAGTTCGGCGCTCCGCTGATCACGAACGACGGCGTGACGATCGCAAAAGAGATCGAGCTCGAGGATCCGTTTGAGAACATGGGCGCGCAGCTCATCCGCGAAGTGAGCACCAAGACCAACGACGTCGCGGGCGACGGCACCACCTCCGCCACCGTTCTGGCGCAGGCGATGATCCGCGAGGGTCTGAAGAACCTGGCCGCCGGTGCGAACCCGATGGTCATGCGCCGCGGCATCCAGAAGGCGACCGAAGCGGCTGTCGATGCCATCCGCACCAACTCCCAGCCCGTGAGCGGCAGCGGCGACATCGCGCGTGTCGGCGCGATCTCTTCCAGTGACGAGCACATCGGCAAGCTCATCGCCGAGGCGATGGAGAAGGTCAGCCAGAACGGTGTCATCACCGTCGAGGAGAGCAAGACCGCCGAGACCTATTCCGAGGTCGTCGAGGGCATGCAGTTCGACCGCGGCTATGTCACCCCGTATATGGTCACGGATAACGACAAGATGGAGGCCGTCATTGACGACGCGCTCATCCTCATCACGGACAAGAAGATCTCGAACATTCAGGAGATCCTGCCGGTGCTCGAGGCCGTGCTGAACGCGGGCAAGAAGCTCGTCATCATCGCCGACGACATCGAGGGCGAGGCGCTGGCCACCATCATCCTCAACAAGCTGCGCGGCACGTTCACCTGCGTGTGCGTCAAGGCCCCCGGCTTCGGCGACCGCCGCAAGGAAATGCTGCAGGATATCGCCATCCTGACCGGCGGCCAGGTCATCTCGACCGACCTCGGCATGGAGCTCAAGGACACCACGCTGGCTCAGCTGGGCCGCGCGCGTCAGGTCAAGGTCACGAAGGAGACCACGACCATCGTCGAGGGTGCCGGCTCCAAGGACGACATCCAGGCCCGCATCGCGCAGATCCGCGCCCAGATCGAGACGACGACCTCCGAGTACGACAAGGAGAAGCTGCAGGAGCGCCTGGCAAAGCTGTCCGGCGGTGTTGCGGTCATCAAGGTCGGCGCTGCGACCGAGACCGAGATGAAGGAAAAGAAGCTGCGCATCGAGGACGCGCTCAACGCGACCCGCGCAGCCGTCGAAGAGGGCATCGTGGCCGGCGGCGGCACGGCGTATGTCGTGGCCAGCAAGGCCGCACAGGCGACCGCTGCCAAGCTCTCCGGCGATGAGAAGACCGGCGCGAACATCATCGCAGCCGCTCTGCGCGCCCCGATCTGCCAGATCGCGGCCAACGCCGGTGTTGAGGGTGCGGTCATCCTCGACAAGGTCAGCAAGAGCAAGAGCGTCAACTACGGCTACGACGCCGCGCACGACACCTTCGGCGACATGATCGAAAACGGCATCGTCGACCCGACCAAGGTCTGCCGCAGCGCGCTCGAGAACGCCGCGTCCGTCTCCTCCATGGTCCTGACCACCGAGTCCCTCGTGGCCGACCTGCCCGAGAAGGCCGCTCCGGCCGCCCCGGCTGCCCCGGACATGGGCGGTATGTACTGATTCCCCCCTGCCCCTGCAAAACAACAGACAAAGCAAGATCCGGCGCCCGCGATGCGGGCGCCGGATTTTTTGCTGTCTGCTTTCTTCTCTATCCACGGTGCAGCAGGCTCGCCCGCTCACGCGCCGGGCCTGCGCCGGAAATGCCCGCCGCGTTCATTGCGGATCACATCGTCCAGCCGCTTGATCATGTCCCGCGGCATATACTCCGTCAGCGCCGCCCAGATGGACGGCCGATACTGAAAAATGATCCGGTCACGGCCGATTCGCGCCGCCTCGCCGCCATTTTGGGGTGCATACTCCGCCGGGTCCAGCGAGAAGTACAAAAACGGCATGGACATATAGGAAAAAGAGTACCCATAAAACCCATATGTACGAATTTCATCCCACCGAAGCGTAAAGCGCCCCCAGCGCGGGCTCCGGCAATGGATGCCTTCGGCATCAAAGCTGCAGCGCGTTAAAAGCCGACTAAATCCCTGCGGCTTATACGATAAAACGATCGTCAAAACAGCAGGACAGGTGATGATCAGAAAAAACGGAATCCAAGATGACACGTCATCAGATGCACAAAACGCCCAAACATCAAGTCCAATCACCAAAACATAATAAAAGCCAAGCCCTAGTAAGATAAAATAAGTCGTATAATTGTCATAGAGCTTGTACCGCTTCCGCTTCATCGCATCTCCCCGCCCATCCGTTTCGGTCTCTGCGCCCATTCTACACACCCGCGCGCGGACTGTCAAACCGGGCAAAAAAACAAAGCCTGACGCAAAGCGTCAGGCCTCGTAAGGTTGGCTCAGCCCCGGGCGGGCTGACAGCGTGCTACCGGTTAACAGCACACAAAAAATCAATTACTTGTTCGGGCACATGGATCTGAACTTCTCGGCCATTTCGCGGTCCCAGCCCCACTGATCATGCAGCCATCCGAGGAAGCAAAACGGGCAATCCCAAATCATGAATTTTACTCTCCTTTCGTGTTTTGGAACAATTTTTATCAGTTCCAGAAAAATATTACCATAAATCGACCGTTTTTGTCAAGTATTTCTTTCCTTTTTGTAACAGATTCGTTTTTTATGCATTTTTTGATGCATCTGTCGGGAAACCGGCACTTGCGTCCACTGTTCCCAAAATGCACCAGATGCACGAACGCCCGCCGGATATCCGGCGGGCGTTGGGGATTCGGGATCTGGTTTACTTCGCGTAGTCGATGGCCTTGGTCTCGCGCAGGAGATTGACCTTGATCTGGCCGGGGTAGGTCAGCTCGTCCTCGATCTTCTTGGCGATGTCGCGCGCGAGCAGCACCATCTGATCCTCCGAGACCTCCTCGGGCTTGACCATGATGCGGATCTCGCGGCCGGCCTGAATGGCAAAGCAGTTGGCGATGCCGGGGAAGCTCTTGGTGACTTCCTCGAGCTTTTCGAGACGCTTGACATAGTTCTCGATGTTCTCGCGCCGGGCGCCGGGGCGCGCGGCGGAGATGGCATCGGCCGCCTGAACGAGGCAGGCGACGACGGTGTGGGCCTCCACGTCGCCGTGGTGGGCCTCGATGGCGTGGATGACTTCTTCCGACTCCTTGTACTTGCGGGCGATGTTGACGCCGATGGTCACGTGGCTGCCCTCGACCTCGTGGTCGATGGCCTTGCCGATATCGTGCAGGAGGCCGGCGCGCTTGGCGGTGGCCACGTCGACGCCGAGCTCGGCAGCGAGCAGGCCGGCAATGTGCGAAACCTCGATGGAGTGGTTGAGCACATTCTGGCCGTAACTGGTGCGGTACTTCATGCGGCCGAGCAGCTTGATAAGCTCGGGATGCAGGCCGTGGATGTTCGTCTCGAAAACGGCGCGCTCGCCCTCGGCCTTGATGGTGGCGTTGACCTCCTTCTGGGCCTTGGCGACCATTTCCTCGATGCGGGCGGGGTGAATGCGGCCGTCCTGAATGAGCTTTTCGAGCGCGATGCGCGCGACTTCGCGCCGCACGGGGTCGAAGCTCGAGAGCGTGATGGCCTCGGGCGTGTCGTCGATGATGAGGTCGCAGCCGGTGAGCGTCTCGATGGCGCGGATGTTGCGGCCCTCGCGGCCGATGATGCGGCCCTTCATCTCGTCGTTCGGCAGCGGCACGACCGACACGGTCACTTCGCTGGCATGGTCGGCGGCGCAGCGCTGGATGGCGGTGGCGATGATCTCGCGGGCACGGGTATCGGCCTCATCCTTGTACTGGGCCTCGACCTCCTTGACCATGAGCGCCTGCTCATGCACGACGTCGTCCTTCAGGCTGTTGATGAGGAAGGCCTTGGCCTCCTCGACCGTATAGCCGGAGATCTTCTCGAGCAGCTCCATCTGGGTCTTTTTGAGCTGATTGATCTCATTCTGCTTGGTGTCGATCGCGGCGATCTTCTGGTTGAGGGCGTCCGTCTTTTTGTCGAGCGTATCCGTTTTGCGGTCGAGGGTCTCCTCCTTCTGCTGGAGGCGGCGCTCCTGCTTCTGCAGCTCCGCGCGGCGTTCCTTGACCTCGCGTTCGTACTCCGTCCGGCTCTTGTGGATCTCTTCCTTGGCCTCGAGCAGGGTCTCGCGCCGCTTGCTCTCGGCACTCTTATAGGCATCATTTATGATCTGCTTGGCCTTCTCTTCCGCACTGCCGATCTCGCGCTCCGAGACCTTTTTGCGGTAAAGTCCGCCAAGGATACAACCAACCACAAGCGCTGCGATGATACAACCGAGTGCTATTGGTAACGACATATGAAATTGTGATCCTCCGTTTCTTCAGATTTTTTCTACGATATTTTTTCAAGTTGGAAAAGGCGGGCCATCAAGCGCACCCGCCGGGAACATAACGATATTCGTGTCGGCGCTCCATCCGCCGCCAAAAATATAATCACATTATTCTAACTTTATTCCGGACAGTTGTCAAGTGCTGCCGCCCCTCCGGCGGATTCTTTTCTGGACAGGGCCGCCGCGCTGTACTATAATATAGACCATCCGGCATTCCGGCGAAGGGAGGGGCAGCGCATGGCAGCGCTCCGGTACATTCTGCTCGCAGCCGCCATCACGCTCACGCTCACGCTGCTGGCGCATCTGGTTTTGCCCGCACGCGGCCCTATCCCCCGGCGCACGGGCCGCCGCGGCGGGCTTGGCATCGCGGCGCTGACGGCGGTGTACGCCGTCGCAGCATTCTTTAGCCTCGGCTCTGCGCGCGACCCGCAGCAGTTCTGCTCGTTCGAGGCGGGGGAATCCGCCGTGCTCGCGCTCGAGCGCGAGAGTGAAATTTCCGCCGTGTGGTACTACCCCGGTTTGTCGACCGGCGAATACACCCTCGCCTATTCGACCGACGGCGTGACCTTCACGCCCGCCGGAACGATGCCGCAGGGCTACGCCGACCTCTTCAAGTGGCTTCAGCCGGAAATGGCCGACACCGCGCCCGCAACGGCGGCCTATGTGCGCATCACGGCGAGCGCGCACGTGGAGCTCGGCGAGCTCGCACTCTACGACCCGCAGGGCAGCCGCATCGGCGTGCGCGCCATCACCGGCCCTGCGAGCGCGGACGCGCTCTGCGACGAAGCGGACACCGTGCCCGCCGCGTCCACGTACTACAACAGTACGTATTTTGATGAGATCTACCACGCACGCACGGCCTATGAGCACCTGCGCGGCGTGTATCCGTATGAAGTCTCGCACCCGCCGCTCGGCAAGGAGATCCTCTCGCTCGGCATCGTGCTCTTCGGCATGACGCCGTTCGGCTGGCGCTTCATGGGCACGCTCTTCGGCGTGGCCATGCTGCCGCTGATGTGGGATCTGCTGCGCCGGATGTTCCGCGACGACCGCGTGGCCCTGTGCGGTGCGGCGCTGCTGGCGTTCGACTTCATGCACCTGACGCAGACGCGCATTGCAACGATCGACAGCTTTGCGACGTTTTTCATCCTGCTCATGTACCTGTTTTTGTACCGGTACTTCACGGAGGGGCGGCTGCGCCACCTCGCCGCCTGCGGCGTCACGTTCGGCATCGGCGCGGCCACGAAGTGGACGTGTCTCTATGCCGGGGCGGGCCTCGGCGTACTCTGGGTGCTGCACTGGATCTTTTCCGGTGTACAGGCGCACCGGGACGGTGACGGCCGCCGGTATGCGCACCGCCTGCTCGGCAACATCGGCTTCTGTCTCGTGTTTTTCGTGCTCGTGCCGGGCATGATCTATTACGCGAGCTATTACCCCTACGGCGCGGCGCGCGGTCTGCACGGCGCGGGCATGTACTTCACGCGCGAATACGCCGCCATCGTGCTGGAAAACCAGCGCTTCATGTTTACCTATCATTCCGGCCTTGTCGCCACGCATCCGTATTCCTCGCGCTGGTGGCAGTGGCTGCTCGACCTGCGGCCGATCCTCTACTACCTGTCGTATGGCGATGGGACGGTATCGACCATCGGCGCGTTCGTCAATCCCCTGCTGTGCTGGGGCGGGCTGCTGGCGCTGCCTGTGCTCGCATACCGCGCGGCGAAGCGCGACCGCACGGCGCTGTTTCTCCTCGTCGGCTATCTGGCGCAGGTGCTGCCGTGGGTGTTCATCTCACGCCTGACGTTCGAATACCACTACTTCGCGGCGACGCTCTTTCTCGTGCTCGCGCTCGGGTACGTGTTCGACCGGCTGCGGCAGCGCGGCTATCTCGGCATCGTGTATGCCTTCACGGCGGCAAACGGCGTGCTCTTCGCGCTGTTTTTCCCCGTGCTCACGGGCGTGACGATCCCGCGCGACTATGCATGGAATGTGCTCAAATGGCTCCCGGACTGGCCGTTTTAACGCCGGGGAAATTACAGAAATCGAGGTATTGTTTATGATTGCGATCGGATGTGACCACGGCGGTTTTGCCCTCAAGCAGGAGGTCATGCGCCATCTCGACGAGCTGGGCCTTGCCTACAAGGACTTCGGCACGTACAGCGAAGAGAGCTGCGACTACCCCATCTACGGCGAGGCCGTGGCCCGCGCCGTCGCGGACGGGGAGTGCGAGCGCGGCATCCTCATCTGCGGCACCGGCATCGGCATCTCCATCTCCGCCAACAAGGTCAAGGGCATCCGCGCCGCCCTGTGCGGCGACTGCTACTCCGCCGAGATGACCCGCCGCCACAACGATGCGAACATCCTCGCCATGGGCGCGCGCGTGCTCGGCCCGGGCCTCGCGCTCAAGATCGTGGACACGTTCCTCAACACCGAGTTTGAGGGCGGCCGCCACGCGCGCCGCATCGCCCTCATCAGCGACATTGAAAACCGCGGCTGACGCCGCCTGACCCAAAGGAGGTGTGCCGATGCGCGCCCATCGCAACGACGTTTACCGCGCCCGGCGCAGCCGGGGCAAGGCCTGGCCGGTGATCTTGTGGATCCTCGCCGGGCTGATCGTGCTGGCGGTGATTTTGTTCTTCGCCGGCCAGAAATACATTGTCTATGACAGCGACGGCTCTCTGCACGTCGTCTTCCCCATCATGGAGACGGCCGCCCCCGTCACCGAGAGCGGCCAGCCCGAGACGGTCGACACCGAGCTCGTGCTCGAGGACCCGGACTATTCCGGCATCGTCTCCGACGCAGGCAAGGGCCTCACCGAGCTGCACGGGCAGTATCTGACGGCCGACAAGATCACGCCCGACGGGCTCACGCGCGCGGCCTCCGCCGTGAAGGCGGCGGGCGGCAACGCCCTCGTGCTGCAGATGAAAGCCCCCGGCGGCACACTGAGCTGGAAGTCCGGCGTCTCGGACGCCGCGGCCTACGGCGTCAACGGCACGGCCGAGCTTGCCGACGCGATCCAGACCGTCAAGGGGCAGAACATCTACCTCGTCGCCGTCGTGAGCACGTGCGTCGACACGCTCATGGCCGAGCGCTACGCCGCCACCGCGCTGCAGACCGCGTCCGGCAGCGCGTACACCGACAGCTCCGGCGGCTGGGTCGACCCGTACAACACGTTCATCCGCACCTACCTCGTCAGCCTCTGCAAGGAGCTGCACGACCTGGGCTTTGACGAGGTCGCGTTCTCGTACCTGCAGCAGCCGCTGTCCGACACGGAGGTCAAATATGCGTCCCAGAGCGGCACGCCCTCGCGCACGGACGCGGTCGTGTCGCTGGCAAAGTACCTGCGCGCGAACCTGACCGCCACGGGCTTGCGCGTGAGCACCATCGTGAGCGCGGACTCTATCCTGCAAAGCAGGGCCGCGCAGTCCGGGCAGGACATGGCGGTGTTCCCGAAGCTGTTTGACCGCGTGTGCGTGTTCGCCTCGGCCGATAACGTCGCCACGCTCCAGAGCGCCATCGCGGCCGACAGCAGCTTTGACGCCGCGACGCGCTTCGTGCCGTTTCTCGCCAAGGCGCCGGAATCCGGCAGCTATGTCACCACCGGGTGAGCCCCGGCCCATCAAAGAAACCCCCGCCCGGCGTGACCGAATGGTCACGCCGGGCGGGGGTTTTGTGTACGCACGATCAAAGCGCCGCTTCGCGCCGGACAAGAAAGCGCGATCTTCTCAGTCAGCCGTTTCTTGGGTGACGACGGGTTTCCCCTCTGCATCCAGCAGCGGCGTCAATCCGCCCGCATATCCGCTGACGATAAAGAGATAATTCACGCCGGTCTCTTTGTCCACATAGATCGTTTTTGCGCTCATAAAGCCGCCTTCCTGATATACGATCTCAAACCGCTTTTCTTTTTGCATTTTGTCTGGCCTCTGCATTTTGATTTGCGTCCTGCGTTCCTCTTGCCATGCAGCCGCGCGCTATCTGTCCCAGCAGGTCTGTTTGTCCGCCTCCGTGATCGGCCGAATGACCCTACACGGATTGCCGACAGCGACCGAATCGCTCGGAATGTCTTTGACGACGACGCTGCCGCCCCCGATCACGACATTGCTCCCGATCGTGACGCCGGGCATGACCTGCACACCGCCGCCGATCCACACATGATCGCCCACGGTGATTGGGTAAGCATACTCCAGCCCCCGCTCGCGGCACTCGGCGTCGATTGGGTGGCCGGCCGTGTAAAACCCGCAGTTTGGCGCCACGAACACGTGCTCGCCGAACGTCACCGCGGCGCAATCGAGAATGACGAGATTGTGGTTGGCGTAAAAGTGCTCCCCGAGCCGGATGTTGTAGCCGTAATCGCACCAGAACGGGGCCGTCACGCAAAACGTCTCGCCCGTTTCCCCCAGAAGCCGCTGGAGGAGCTCCCGCATCCCGGCCGCGTCCGAGGGCCGCAGCTGATTGTAGGCATGGCACAGCTCCTTAGCCCGCACACGGTCGGCGCAGAGCGTGCTGTCGTCGGCGTCATATAGCATCCCGCGCAGCATTTTCTCCTTCTCAGTCATGGTCATTCCTCCCGTAAATTCCGCCTCCCGGCGCGCTGTGTCTCATCTTACCACACATCCGCGCGCAGCACAACCGCAGCCGCAGCGGTCAGTTCCGCTGCGGCTGCGGTCTGCTTTCTTCCCCGCGTATCTTACTCCTTCGGCTGCTTGACGGCGAAAATGTGCATCGCCATGCCGAGACCCGTCACGCCGCAGAACACGCGGTGCATGACGCGCGCCTGCTTCGGGCCGATTTTCTTGGCCGCGGCGTGCGTGTAGTTCAGGCCGAGGATGCCTGAGCCGATGACCGACCCGCTGACGACGGCGGGCACGTCCGTCTTGCCCGTTGCAAACGCCTGCACCGTGTGTACGCCCGCGCCGAGGCACAGCAGCCCCGCGCCCGCGCCGTGGATGAGCATGCGCAGCTTGTAGTGTGCTTTGCCCCACTTCGTGTGCTTGAGCACGGCCTCCGCGCCGTCGATGGCGTAGCCCGCCACGCCGATCCACGGCCAGATTTTCTGGTACTTGCCGAGGGTGTTCATGATCTTGCAGTCACATTTTTTCATGGTCGAGTGCCTCCTGAGCATTCATTTTTGGTTCTATCTGCAGCCCGGCGCGCAGCCGGGACAGGGCTTCGGGGTCATTTTCCACCTCGCGCGTGACGAGCACGACGAGCTGCGCGTCCGTGCAGCCGCTCACCGCCGCCAGACAGTCGAGCAGCCGCAGCGTCGCCGCGGCATACCGCACGGGAAAGACCACGTCACGGTCGTCGAGCGCGTCCATGCCGTGCCGCCAGACGATCGTCTGCGCGAGGCATGTCTGCTGCATGGGCGTCATTCTGGGCGGCGGGCAGGCAGGGAGCGCCGCCGCGCGCCGCAGCAGCTCCGGCCAGCGGGCATCGAGCGGCTCCGGGGACGCGAACGCCGCCGCCAGCGCCGCCGGCGGCATGGGCTCCGGCGCTGCATCGGCCGTCACCCCCGGCACATCCCCGGCGGCCAGCGCCGCGATGCGGTGCCGGTCGAGCAGGCGCTGCGCTGCGCACGCGAAAGCGCGCGCGGCCGCGAGATTTTCATACGCCGTGTGCTCCGGCCGCGCCAGCAGCGCAAGCACCCGGTCGCGTACCGCCGTGACGGCGGCCGTCAGCCGCCGCTCACGCACGCTAGGCACATACCCGTCGTCCGGCAGCGGCGCGGAGACAAACCGCAGGGGCGCGGAGCGCTCCAGCAGCCGCCGCGCGGCCTCCGGGCACGCGGGTGATAGCCCCTGCTCCACCCGGTCGCACAGCAGCACCTCCCAGCGCGGAAAATCCCGGCACGTGCGGCACAGGCTCTGCTCGCCGAGCGTGCGCTGCAGCTCGCACAGGCCGTCGGCACACAGAAACGGGCAGCGCCCGTCCGTCTGCGCAAAGTACGTATCGCCCTCGCTGTCTACGCGCAGCACGCGCCGCAGCTTTGCCGCCAGCGGATGCTGCAGGCGCAGGTAAGCGTCCTGCGCGTCCGGATCGACAACAATCTCCCACGCGGCGCAGCACGTCTGCGGACATGCCCCGGCCAGGCACCGGAACGCAGTGTAGTCATCGGGTCGGGTCTGGTACATGGCGGCCTCCTTGCGCGTATTTTTTCTATTGTAACACATCGCGCGCCGCAGGAAAAGGGACGTTCAGCACTCCCGTGCGCAAAAAAACAGACGGACACCGAAATGTCCGTCTGTCTGTTGGTTTTTTGACCGGCCGGCAATTTACTGCTTGACCAGATCCATAAGGTTAATGATGCCGCGCGGGCAGATATCGGCGCAGTGGCCGCAGCCGACGCACTTGTCATAGTCGATCGTGGACACGAAGTTCTCGATCTTGATGGCTTCTGCCGGGCACTCGCGCTGGCACTTCATGCAGCCGATGCAGCCGACGTCGCAGATCTTGCGCGTGACGGCGCCCTTGTCCTGATTGCGGCAGCCGACGAGCACAGCCTGCTTATACGGCACCTTCTCGATGATTTTCTTCGGGCAGGCATCAGCGCAGGCCATGCAGCCGACGCACTTGTCGCGGTCGACCTTGGCAACGCCGTTGACGATGTGCATCGCGCCGAACTTGCAGGCTCTGGCGCAGTTGCCGAGGCCGATGCAGGCGAAGCGGCACTCCTTGTTGCTCTTGCCGCCGAACAGCATGGCAGCCTGGCAATCCTGGGGCCCTTTGTAGTTGAAGCGCTTGACGGCGACGCCCTCCGCGCCGGAGCACGGCACGAACGCGACCATCTTCTCCTCCGCGCCGGCGGAGACGCCCATGATCGCAGCGATCTTGTCGGCAGCTTCCTGGCCGCCGGCGACGCAGCAGTTGACCGGAGCCTGACCCGCCGCGACCGCAGCGGCATAACCGTCGCAGCCGGGGTAGCCGCAGCCGCCGCAGTTGGCGCCGGCGAGACACTCACGCACGGCCTCCTGCTTGGGGTCAACTTCCACATGGAAGATTTTAGCGGCGAACGCCAGCAGCGCGCCGAAAACAGCGCCCATGATGCCGAGGACGGCGATCCCTTCGAGAATCAAAGTAAAATCCATATTTCAGCCCTCCTTAGCCGATCTTCATGCCGGAGAAGCCCATGAAAGCCAGGGCCAGCAGACCGGCGGAGACGAGGCAGATCGGGAAGCCCTCAAAGCTCTCCGGATAGTCGGCAAACTCGAGCTTCTCGCGCACGCTTGCGAACAGGCAGATGGCGAGCATGAAGCCGAGGCCGCCGAACACACCGTAGACCACGCTCTGCACAAAGCCGAAGCTGTACTGCGTGTTGAGCAGCACGACGCCGAGCACGGCGCAGTTGGTGGTGATCAGGGGCAGGTAGATGCCGAGCGCGGAGTACAGGGACGGGATGGACTTTTTGAGGAACATCTCGATGAACTGCACGAGCGCGGCGATGACGAGGATGTAAGCGATCGTCTGCAGGAAGCCCAGGCCGAGCTTGACGAGCAGGCAGTTGACGAGCCAGCAGATGGCAGACGCCAGGCCCATAACGAACGTGACGGCGAGACCCATGCCGGCGGCGGTGTCGATCTTGCTCGAGCAGCCGAGGAACGGGCAGCAGCCGAGGAACTGCGAGAAGATGAAGTTATTCGTCAGCACGGCGCTGAGGATGATGGCAAAAATACTGGTCGTAGAACTCATGTTATGCCGCCTCCTTTTCCTGCGCTGCGAGCGCTTTTTCCTTGGCTTCCTTCTTCTCGGCAGACTTGCGCAGCGCGTACTGCATGAGCGCAATCAGGCAGCCGAGGGTGATAAAGCCACCGATCGGGAGCGTGAGCACGAGCGCGCCGTACTCGGACGGGAAGATCTGAATGCCGTTGCCGGTGCCGATGACACCGTCGATGGTGTTGATGATGCCGGTGCCGAACGAGCCCTTGCCGAGCAGCTCACGGATGACGCACATGGCGATGAGCACGAGCGTGTAGCCGAGGCCCTGGAAGATGCCGTCGAAGAACGACGGGCCGACGGGGTTTTTCTGGCAGAACGCCTCGGCGCGGCCGATGATGATGCAGTTAACAACGATCAGCGGGATGAACACGCCCAGAGACGCGCTCAGCGCGGGAACGTAGGCCTGCAGCAGCAGGTCAACGATGGTAACGAAGCCCGCGATGACCAGCACGAAGATGGCCAGACGGATATCGTTCGGAATGACTTTGCGGATGAGGGAAATGACCACATTGCAGCAGGTCAGAATGACGAGCACGGACAGGCCCATGCCGATGCCGTTGAAGAGGCTGGTCGTGATGGCCATGGTGGCGCACATGCCGATGAGCTGCACGAGGACCGGGTTATTGGTAATGAGGCCTTCCTTGAACTGTTGTTTGATATTCATGTTTCAGCCCTCCTTAACCCAGCGACTTGGCCGCGTTGATGACGGTCTGCACTTCGGTAACGACGGCGCGGGACGTGATCGTCGCGCCGGAGATGGCGGTGATGTCGCCGCCGTCTTTGGCAAGCTTCATACCGTCGCCCTGGCCGACGAGGTTGTCGCGCCAGGCGCCTTCGTTCGTGTCCGCCGCCTTGGCGCCGAGGCCGGAGGTCTCGGAGTGCTTGGTGACGTACACGCCGGTGCAGTTATAATCATCGTCCAGGCCGACGACCATGGTGATCATGCCCTGCGCGCCGGAGAACGTGGTCTCGGCGACGTAGCCGGCCTGCTGGCCGCCGGTGGTGGCGGTGCTGAGCTTGGTGATGGTGCCGTCGTTCTCAAAATCGGCCTGCTCGGTGTATTCGTCGGCCGCGAGGACGTTGGCATATGCTTTCTTGGTCGTCTCGGCCGCGCGCATGGCGATGGTGTCCTTCGTCAGCTCATTGACGAGACCGAGGGCCAGCGCCATGATGGCGGACACGGCAAAGAGCACGAGCGCGAGCTTGATGATCTGGCCGCCGCCGGATTTCTTTTCAGTCTTTTCAGCCATTTGCAGCAGCCTCCTTTGCTTCTTTCTTCGCAGCCTTTGCAGCGGCCTTCTTGGCCTTGACGTCCTCACGGCTGACGCCGAACTGACGGCGCTGGGTGTGCTTGTCGAACATCCATGCGCAGCAGTTCATGATGAGGATGGCAAAAGAAACGCCCTCCGGGAAGCCGCCGAACACGCGGATGAGCACGGTCAGCGCGCCGCAGCCGACGCCGTAGATGATGCGGCCGGGAGCGGTGACGGGGCTGGTGCTGTAGTCGGTCGCCATGAAGAACGCGCCGAGCAGCAGGCCGCCGGACAGGAGGTTGTCGAGCATCCACTCGACGTGGGTGTAGCCGCCGCCGTTTTTGCTTCCGAAGATGAGCGTCAGCAGCGCGACGGTGCCGATGAACGACACGGGGATGTGCCAGGTGATGACCTTGCGGCACAGCAGGTACACGCCGCCGATGAGCAGCGCGAGCGCGCTGACTTCGCCGAGGCAGCCGGGCATGGTGCCGAGGAACATGGACTTATAAGTGAAGTACTGCGGCAGCGCCTCGCCGGCCTTCATGTAGCTGAGCGGGGTGGCCATGGTGGTCGCGTCCGCGCCGATGACGGACGTCAGGCTGCTGGGCACGACCCAGGTGGTCATGAACAGCGCGTAGGAGGCGAGCAGGAACGCACGGCCGGCGAGCGCCGGGTTGAGGAAGTTCTTGCCGATGCCGCCGTAGAGCTGCTTGACGACCACGATGGCGAAGAACGCGCCGATGATCGGCAGCCACCACTTGCAGTTGGCCGGCAGGGTGTACGCGAGCAGGATGCCCGTGACCACGGCGGACAGGTCGCCGATGGAGTCGGGCTTTTTCATGAGCTTGCGGTAAGCCCACTCAAAGAACACGCACGACACGATGGACACGGCCAGCGGGATGAGCGCCTGCGCGCCGAACTGCCACACGCCGACGCACAGCGCCGGGAGCAGGGCGATGATCACGTCGAGCATGATCTCGCGCGTGCCGCGCTTGGCGCGAACCTGAGGCTGATAGGCAGCGTCAAAGGTATATTCTTTCGGTGTCATTTCGTTTCAGCCTCCTTTGCAGCGGCTTCCGCGCGGGCCTTTTCTTCGGCCGCGCGGGCGGCGAAGAGGAGCTTCGCGGTCTTGAAGGTATGGGTCAGGGGCAGACGGCCCGGGCAATTGTACGAGCAGCTGCCGCACTCGAAGCAGTCAAGAATGTGGTACTTCTGCATATTCTCGAAGTCGCGCTTCTGGTAGTACTTATACATGTACAGCGGCTCGAGCTTCATCGGGCAGACGGTCAGGCACTTGCCGCAGTGGATGCACGTCGGGTTCTCGACGGAGCGGTCTTCCTTGTCGGTGAAGAACAGGATGCCCGCGGTGCCCTTGATGTTGGGCGCCTCGAGATTCGTGGCGATCAGGCCCATCATGGGGCCGCCGAGGACGATCTTCTTCGGCTCGACGACGAAACCGCCGCACTGCTCGACGATGTAGCTGAACGGAGTGCCGAAGCGGCACTGCAGGTTGTAGGACTTATCGCCCATGGCGCTGCCGGCAACGGTGAGGACACGCTCGATGCTGGGCATGCCTTCGTAGCAGGCGCGGTAGATGGCGTAAGCCGTCTGGGTGCTGATGACGTTGCAGCCGACGCCGGACGGCAGGCCGCCGGGCTTGACCTCACGGTTCGTGATGGCCTTGATCTGCATCTTCTCAGCGCCCTGCGGGTACTTGACGTTCTCCGGCACGATCTCCACGCCGTACTGCGCGGGGTTTTTGGACAGGAGCAGGTCGATGGCGTCCTGCTTGTTCTTCTCGATGCCGTAGTAAGCCTTATCGAGGCCGGACGCGATGCGCGCCAGCTCGATGCCCTTGAGCAGCTCCTCGGGGTGGTTCTTCATGGTCAGGTGGTCGCCGTTGAGGTACGGCTCGCACTCTGCGCCGTTGATGATGAGGGTATCGACTTTGCCAAGGCCGCCGCGGATCTTGAACGCGGTCGGGAACATGGCGCCGCCGTGACCGACGATACCGGCCTCGCGGATGCGGTCAAGGATGGCTTCGGGATCCTTCATCTGCTCGGGCGTCAGGGGCGCGAGATCCGTGCAGGGGGTGTCCTGGAAGTCATTTTCGATCACGATCGCGGGGATCATATCGCCCAGGGGGTGGGGTCTCGGCTCGATGGCGATCACCTTACCGGAGACCGTCGCGTGGATGGGCGCGGAGACGGGTGCCGGATTGTCAGCGATCTTCTGACCCATCTTCACATAATCGCCCACCGCGACCAGCGGTTTGCAGGGTGCGCCGATATGCTGCATCATCGGGAGCACGACCTGCGGCGGAGGAGCAATGACGGTCACCGGGACATCCGGCGCCTTCATGTAGTTGGGATGAACTCCGCCATGAAACTTAAAGGGCATTTGCATCACCTCTCTATTTTTTGACCCACATATATTAGCACGCCAACCTAATTTCGTCCACCAAAAATGGCGGAAAAACATCAAATTGTACTAATTTAAATATTAACGAACCTGCAAAAAAGCTGACAAATCCAACATTTCCGGAAACTTTGCAACATTTTGTGCATATTGGCGGGATTTTTCGCCGTCCCGGCGCGCGGGGCGGAAAAAATTCTGTGTTCGGGACTTAACAAGCGGGGAAAAATCCTGTAAAATAGATAGCAAATGCGCTGCCGGCGCGCCGCCGGCAGAAAGGAGGCCACGTTATGCTGACACCCTGGGCGGATACGCTCGACCGCGCGCAGCCCCTGCCGGAGTATCCCCGGCCGCAGATGGTGCGCGACAGCTACCTGAATCTCAACGGCCCGTGGAGCTACGCGATCACGACGAGCGCAAACAAGCCCGCGCAGGCCGACGGCACGATCCTTGTGCCCTTCTCGCCCGAGAGCGAGCTGTCCGGCGTGGGACACGTCCTGCAGCCGGAGGAATATCTGTGGTACATCCGCACGGTCACGCTGCCGGACGGATTCAACGTCGGCCGCGTGCTGCTGCACTTCGGCGCGGTCGACCAGACCGCGACCGTGTGGTGCAACGGCGTGGAGCTGGCCACGCACACGGGCGGCTACCTGCCGTTCACGGTGGACATCACCGAGGTGCTGGCCAAGGAAAACACGATCCTTGTGTGCGTGCGCGACGCGACGAACAAGTCCCAGCTCCCGCGCGGCAAGCAGACGCTGCACCCGCACGGCATCTGGTACACGCCGCAGAGCGGCATCTGGCAGACGGTCTGGCTCGAGAGCGTGCCGCAGAACTACATCCGCTCCCTGCACGTGACGCCGCTGTTTGACGCGCATCAGGTGGAGATCACCGTTGAGGGCGAAGGTCAGTGCATGATCGACCTCGAGGGCAAGCGCTTCACGTTCCCCGCGGGCGTGCCGGCGCACGTGCCGGTGCAGTCGTTTCGCCCCTGGTCGCCGGAGCACCCGACGCTCTACCCCTTCAGCGTGACGCTCGGGGACGACACGGTCTACAGCTACTTTGCCATGCGCAAGTGCAGCGTCGAGACGGACAAGGACGGCGTGCGCCGCCTGTTTCTCAACGGCAAACCGTATTTTCACAACGGCCTGCTCGACCAGGGCTACTGGCCGGACGGACTCTACACCGCGCCGAGCGACGACGCGCTCGTCTACGACATCCAGCTGGCCAAAGACATGGGCTTCAACATGCTGCGCAAGCACATCAAGGTCGAGTGCGACCGCTGGTACTATCACTGCGACCGGCTGGGCATGCTCGTCTGGCAGGACATGCCCTGCGGCGGCAGGCGCTACGACCCGCTCATCGTCTCGACCCCGCTCGTGACGGGCTGGCATCTCGACGACAGCTGGTATCCCCTCTTCGGCCGCACGAACGTGACGGCGCGCAAGGCGTTTTTGAACGAGCTGCGCGACATGGTCACCACGCTCTACAACCACCCGTGCATCGCCGTGTGGGTGCCGTTCAACGAGGGCTGGGGCCAGTTTGACAGCCAGACGGCCGTGCAGGTCATCCGGTCCGTGGACAAGACGCGCACGATCGACCCGGCCAGCGGCTGGCACGATCAGGGCTTCGGCGATGTGCGCAGCCTGCACGTGTATTTCCAGAAGTACAGGTTCCAGCCCGATAAGCTCGGCCGCGCCACGCTGCTGTCGGAGTTCGGCGGCTATGTCCACCGCGTCGAGGGCCACGCCATCGGCGGCAAGAGCGTCGGCTACAAGACGTGCGACGCCCCGCTCTCGCTCGAGTACGCGCTCCAGGCGCTCTATGACGAGCAGATCCGCCCCGCCATCGCGCAGGGCCTCAGCGCCGCGGTGTACACGCAGCTGAGCGACGTGGAGCACGAGCTCAACGGCCTCGTGACCTATGACCGCAGCATCGTGAAGCTCCCAGTAAAAACGCTGCACAAGATCTTTTACATCGAAAACGAGTGAAAAAAGGCCGCCCGCTGCGATCGCAGCGGGCGGTTGGTTTTTCTGTTTTGGGAGCGCTCAGTACGCCACGCCCCAGTAGATCATGCACTTGGCGGGCTTGCCGCACACGGGGCACACATCGTCGAGGTGCTCCTGCTCAAACGGGATGCAGCGGCTGGACATGCCGGCCTTGTCCTTCATCTCGAGCTCGCAGGCGAGGTCGCCGCACCACATGGTCTTGATGAAGCCGCCGTTTTTCTCCTGCAGTTCCTTGGCCTCGGCCAGCGAGTGCGCGGCATAGGTGTGCTCGTCGAGGTTGCGCTTGGCCTTGTCGAACAGGCCCTGCTGCACGGTCTCGAGCAGCTCAGGGATGCGCGCCTCCAGCTCATCGAGCGCGACGGTGATCTTCTCGCCGTTGTCGCGGCGGACGGCGACGCAGCGGCCGGCCTCGATGTCCTTCGGGCCGATCTCGACGCGCAGCGGCACGCCCTTCATCTCCCAGTTGGCGAACTTCCAGCCGGGGCTGTTGTCGCTGAAGTCGCCCTGCGCGCGCAGGCCGGCGGCCTTCAGGCGCGCGACGAGCTCCTCGGCCTTCTCGGTCACGCCGGGCTTGTGCGCCGCGATGGGCAGCACGATGACCTGGATCGGCGCGATGTGCGGCGGCAGAACGAGGCCGCTGTTGTCGCCGTGGGTCATGATGAGGCCGCCGATGACGCGCGTGGACAGGCCCCACGAGGTCTGGTGCGGGTAGACCTGCTGGTTGTTCTTGTCGGTGTAGGTGATGTCGAACGCGCGGGCGAACCCGTCGCCGAAGTAGTGGCTCGTGCCGGACTGGAGCGCCTTGTGGTCGTGCATCATGCACTCGATGGTGTAGGTGTTTTCGGCGCCGGCGAACTTCTCCTTGTCGGTCTTGTTGCCGCGGATGACGGGCATGGCCAGCTCCTGCTCGCAGGTCTCGGCATAAATTTCGAGCATCTGCAGCGTCTCCTTGCGGGCCTCGGCCTCAGTGGCGTGCAGGGTGTGGCCCTCCTGCCAGAGGAACTCACGCCCGCGCAGGAACGGGCGGGTGGTCTTTTCCCAGCGCATGACGCTGCACCACTGGTTATACAGGCACGGCAGGTCGCGCCAGCTGTGCACGATGTTGCTCCAGTGCTGGCAGAAGAGCGTCTCGGACGTCGGGCGCACGCACAGGCGCTCCGGCAGCTCCTCGCTGCCGCCCATCGTGACCCACGCGCACTCGGGCGCGAAGCCCTCGACGTGATCCTTCTCCTTCTGCAGCAGGCTCTCGGGGATCAGCATCGGCATGGCCACGTTCTGGTGGCCGGTCGCCTTGAACTTGCCGTCGAGTATCTTCTGGATGTTCTCCCAGATGGCGTAGCCATACGGGCGCATGATGAACAGGCCCTTGACATCGGAATAGTCCACGAGCTCCGCCTTGATGCACACGTCGGTGAACCACTGGGCGAAGTCGACTTCCATATCGGTGATCTGCTCGACCTTCTTTTCTTTGGCCATAAGCGCAACACTCCTCTGTATGCCGCGCAGAGATCCCGCGCGGGCGTATTCATAATGTATGGGGTAACTTATATAGTGTATAGAATCCGCCGCCGCTTGTCAAGCGCCAAGCAGCTCCTGCACCGCGAAAATTCCGATCATGACGGCGATGAGAAAGTACATCACGACCGCGGCGACGGAGTGCCGCGCCGGCCGGCGGTCAAACAGCTGGCCCACGCACCAGAACACGAGCAGGCCGGTGCCGATCCAGTAGACCGGGTTGAGCGCGACGGCCATGACCGTCACCTCCACGATCAGCAGTGCGAACACCGCGATCTGCCACGTGCGGATGCGCCGCGCGCGGCTGTTGCAGTAGATCTCGCGCCATGCGTCGGAAAGCTCGCGGCGCTGGCGGCGGAAAAACGATTCGCGCGGCTTTTTCGGCGCGGGCTCGCCCGTTTCGGCCGGCGTTTCGGCCGCGGTTTCGGGTTCCGTTTCAGTGTAGGGGCGCTCTTGTTCCATGCGTTCCACTCCTTTCCGGTTTTTCGGAAAACCGGTCCTTTTTCCTCAGGATACCCCGCCGCAGAGCGCCTGTCAAGGGCCGGATCGCGGCCGAAAAGTGCATTTCGGGCTTGACCGCGCACCATTCGTGCAATATAATGTGTAAATTAGAGATGCTATTTCAAGATGCAATTGAACCCCTTGGAGGTGACCATCTATCAACAGACAGAGTTACATGGCGGAAATCAGCAGCCTGCTTGGCCTGATTACCGACGACAATACCCGTCAGGCGCTCATCGCGCAGATGGAGAACATGTTTGACAACGCGCCCGATGAGGAGCGCCTCATTCAGGAGATCGGCAACCCGACGAAGGTGGCCGTCGCCCTCATCCGCTACGCCGACAGCGGCAAGATCACGCCGGCCGCCGCGCCCGTGGTCGCGCCCGAGCAGGTGCAGCCCAAGCGCGCGCCGCAGCCGCGCCCGCGTGCCGAGCAGTACCGCCCTGCCGCTGCAGCCGCCGCGCAGACCCCCGCCTCGGCGATGTCGTTTCAGGGCATCCCGGAGGAGCCGGCCGCCGCGCCCGTGCTCGACGGTCAGTTCTCGTTTGACGAGCAGCCCGAGGAAGGCTACTATGACGAGCAGCCCGCCGACGACGGCTACTGCGACGAGCAGCCCGCCGACGATGGCTACTATGACGAACAGCCCACGGACGATGGCTACTATGACGAACAGCCCACGGACGACGGCTACTACGACGAGCAGCCCGCCGGTGACGACGGCTACTACGACGAACAGCCCGAAGGCGATTATGACGACCCGAACTACGCCACCGACGGCGAGGAAGGGTATTATGACGAGGCCTATTACGAGGACGAGCCGGCCTACAAGACGAACGTCTTTCTGGCGATCCTCTACACGCTCGGCGCGATCGTGATCGGCGTGCCGGTGCTGGCCGTGCTGCTGGTGCTGGATCTGGCCGTGCTGGCCATCGGCGTCGCGTGCGGTGCCGGCGGCGTGGGCCTGATCGCAACGGCCTTCATCGGCCTGCCCATGGTGGCGGATATGCTCATCCTGCTCGGCGGCGGCGCCGCCGTGATCGCCATCGCGCTGGTCGTGATCTGGCTGGCCATCTGGCTGTTCATCCGCATGGTCATCGGCTGGGTCCGGCTGCTTGTGCGCCTGGGTAAGCGCTGGTGCAGAAAGGAGATCGCCGCATGAAAAAAGCCTGGAAAACCATTCTCATCATCGCGCTGTGCGTCCTGATCGTCGGCGAGATCGTGCTTGGCGTCGGTCTTGCGACCGGCGGCAGCCCCGACCGCATCTGGGAAGCGGCGTATGAGCACTACGACATCGGTGCGATCTTCGCCCTCATCAAGTCCTCCGGCATCGCGGACCTGCTGGCGAGCATCGGCCTGTAAGAAAAGCAAAACATGAGGCGGCGAGCATGGCTCGCCGCCTCATTTCATTTTATTTCATTTTAAAGAGCAGCACGCCGCCCGTCATCAGCGCGAGCCCCGCCCACTTGCTCCAGCCGAAGGCGAGCTTTTCCGTGCCCATGATGCCGAAGGCGTCGATGGCCGCGGCCGTGGCCAGCTGCGCGATGAGGATCGTCGCCACGGCGAGCGTCGGGCCGAGCCTGCCCATGCCGAGCATGACCGTGACCGTGATGGCCAGCGCCAGCACACCGCCGAACCAGCAGTATTTCGGTGCGGCGCCCAGCGCGGCAAAGCTGCCCGTGCGCCAGAACACCAGCACCAGCAGCGACAGCACCGCCGCCACGCACTGCACGAAGGCATTGGTCTCCATCGTACCGATGTGTTCGCTCAGGCACGTGTTCATCACGCCCTGAATGCTCATCGCCGCCCCGGCGAGGATGCACGCGAGAAATCCACCCAAAATTCATCGGCTCCTTCCGAATAATCCTTGCACTGCCGCGCGGAATGTGTTACACTGTGTCGTACCGAAAAACATTTGCCCGCAGCACGCGAACAAAGGAGGGGCTGTTTATGGCCGCAGGCAGCAAACCGAAATACTATCTCGTGGAGGCGAGCGTCCTGCCCGAGATCTTTGCCAAGGTGATCGAGGCCAAGGAGCTGCTCGAGACCGGCCAAGTGCGCACGGTGGCGGACGCCGTGGCACGCGTGGACATCAGCCGCAGCGCGTTTTATAAATACAAGGACTTCGTGTCCCCGTTTCAGGACATGTCGCGCGGCCATCTCGTGACGTTCAACCTCGAGCTGCTCGACCGGCAGGGCGTGCTGTCGTCCGTCCTTGCTATTTTTGCCGAAAACGGCGCAAATATACTCACCATCAACCAGAGCATTCCGACGAGCGGCGTCGCCCCGGTGACGATCACGGCCGCGACCGAGAACATGCAGACGACGATGGAGGCGTTCATGGCGGCGCTCAAAGCGGCCGAGGGCATCATCCGCGTGCACCTCATGGCCGGCTGACCACGAAAAACAAAAGCATCCCCGGACCGAAATGGTCCGGGGATGTCCGTCCGTTAAAAAGTCCGTGCCGAACTTTTTAACAGACGGACAGCAAAATCGGATTCGAGGCGGGCCTTGCCCCCTCGAGCTCCCCCGCTGCTCTGTTCGCTTTGCACTTGCGCGCAGGTTCCAACAGTTTTACAGCCCCGGGCCAATTACGGTCCGGGGCTGTTTTCGCTTCATATCGATTTATCTTTTCACTCGAGCAGCTGCGCGCGGCCGCCGTGCAGGCGGATCTTCCCGGCGCAGAAGCGCTTGACCGCCTCAGGCAGCAGCTTCCACTCCGCGTCAGTGAGCACGCGGCGCTTGAGCGTCGTGAGATCGTCGTCCTCAAGCACGGGCACGGCCTTTTGCAGCAGCACCGGGCCGACGCCGCCGTTCTCGTCCACGAGGTACGCCGTCGCCCCCGTGACCTTCAGGCCGCGGGCGAGCACCGCCTCATGCACCGCGTCGCCGCGCAGCGTCTCAAACGCCGGGATGAGCGACGGCTGCACCGCGATGACCTTGTTGTGGAAGCTCCTGGCCGTCTCGCGGCCGACGCCGGGATAAAACCCCGCGTTGATGACGAGCTCGATGTCCATGTCCTTGAGCTTGTTGCGGATGGCCATGTCGTACGACGTGTCGTTCGGGAACATGGCCGGCTCGACGACGGCGGTCTCGATGCCGGCGTTGCGCGCGCGCTTGAGCGCGTAGGCATTGGCGTCGGACGAGATGACGGCGACGAGCTGCAGCTCCGGGATCTCGCCGAAGAACACGGAGTCCAGCAGACTTTGCAATTTTGTTCCCTTGCCGGAAACCAGAACAGCACTGCGGATCATTTTGCTCGTTTACTCCTTCCCAAGCAGCCGTGCGGCCGTGGCGCGGTTATTGTCCTCCTGACGGTTGAGCAGCTCGGTGCGGCGGCGCAGCTCCTCGCCTCTGCCGGCGAGCGCGACGGCCGAATCGATCAGGTCGGACAGGTCCTTCTCGTTGAGCGCCTCGAACTGCATATAGTTATTCTGCTCGACATAGTCGAGAAACGCCGTGACCTTCGGGTCATAGGCAACGCCGATGAGCGGCACGCCCTGTCCGGCGGCAAAGATCAGTCCGTGCAGCCGCATGGACACGACCGTCGTCATGCGCGAGAGCACGCCGATGACCTCGCCGGTGGACATCTGCTCGTCGATCATATAATACGGGATGCTCAAATGCTCCGTGACGAGCCGGCTGGCCTCGCCGTCGGTGCGGAAATTGATGCTGAGGAACACCGGCGTCAGGCCGTATTTCAGGTAGGCGTACACAGCGCCGGCGGCGAACACGGTGGCCTTTTCCTCAATGCCGGGCCACTTGCGCAGCACGAAGCCGATATACTTGCCCTCCGGATCCATATCATGCTCACGCAGGATGCGGTCGATGCGGCTGCGCTCTGCGGCCGGCAGCGTGAGCGCGGGGTCGGACGCGAGGATGACCTCCGGGTCCGTGACGCCGAAATCGCTGAGCGTCTCGCGGCTGTCCGGCTCGCGGAGGGTGATCTTGTCGACGCAGTCGTTGATGATGCGCGCGGCGAGCCGCCGGTCGCGCTCATAAACGATCGGGCCGATGCCACAGCCGTACATCTGCACCTTGCAGCCGCAGCGGTGCGCCATGCGGATCGTGCCGAGATAATACCATAAGCTCAGCCGGCTCGTGACGTCCTGCATGAGGCTGCCGCCGCCGCTGATAAACAGCTGGCTGCGGCGCAGGATGCGCCGGATGGCAAAAAGATGAAACCGGTGGCAGGCGTTGACGCCGCAGGCGCTGCGCGTGTCCTTCGGCCGGCGGGAGAGCACGGTCACGGGCATATGCGGGTCGATGCGGCGCATCTCGCCGATGATAGCCTGCAAAATGGCGTCGTCGCCGGTGTTGCCGAAGCCGTAGGCGCCGCAGATGAGCACGCCGTCGCGCACACCGTCGCGCCGGTTGCGCTCCATGCGGAAGACCGCGTGGTAGATCTCCAGCTGGCGCAGGCCGGTGGCCTCCTCGGAAAAGTCGGCCTTGCCGCGCCGGTAGAGCGCCTCGCCCATCTCGCGGCGGTAGTTTTCGTCGAGCGCGTAGCGCGCGAGATAGGCCGCGAGCATGCGCACGTCGCCGGGTTCGATGAGCAGGCCGGTCACGCCGTGCTCGATGATGGCCGGCACGCCGCCGACGTTCGAGGCTACGGTGGCCAGATGCGCGCGCGCGCCCTCTGGCAGCGCATAGGGAAACGCCTCCGACACGGACGAGAGCGTGTTGATATCGAGCGCGCCGTAGAAGCTGTCGAGGTCGTTGACCCAGCCGAGGAAGAACACGCTGTCCTCAAGGTTCAGCTCCTTTGTGAGCGCCTCGAGCTTTTTGCGCTCCTTACCGTCGCCCGCAATGGCGAGGCGCAGCTGCGGGCAGGCCTTTTTGGCCAGCGCCACTGCGCGCAGGAGCGTCGGGATATCCTTCACGGGGTCGAGCCGGGCGGCAATGCCCGCGATGACGTCGCCCTCATGCACGGTATAGCCGAACTGCGCGAAATACGCCGCACGGTCGGTCTTGGGCACGACGTGGGAAAAGTCGAGCCCGTTGTAGATGGAAAAGAGCCGGTTCGGCTCAAAGCCGCGGTCGATGAGCCGCTGGCGGATGGGGTCGGACACGCACACGCGGTAATCGAGTTGGTGCAGGGCCCAGGTATTGAGCGTACCGTAGACGGCGCGGGCGAACGGCCGGCCGAGATAGTCGAGCCGGTAGTCGCTGTGCACAGTGCTGATGACCGGCACATGCAAATGCCGGCGCAGCAGCGCTCCGGTAACGTTTGCGAGCGCGCCGTGGCAGTGCACGAGGTCATACTCCCCGTCGCGGATGATCCGCCTGAGCGCCCTGAGGTTTGCCAAAAAGCCCTTGCCGAGCACCATCGTCGGGATACCGAGCGCGGCCGCACCGTCGGCAAAATCGCCGGCGCGGAAGCACACGAGCTGCACGTCGATGATCTGATTGAGATATTTCAACACGGAGTAAACATGCGTCCGGGCGCCGCCGGTATCGCCTCCGCTGATCACGTGGATTACTTTCACTTTACCCTCCAAAGCACTTGTGCGCGCCGCGAAAACACGGTATAATGCGCTCGTACAGGCACTTATGCATTCCCGCGCGAAATCAAAGCGCGGATTCAGATTATTATACTGTATGATTCCACTATGGTCAAGTTTTGGAGGCCCGCAATGACGAAAATTTATCTGATCCGGCACGCGGAAGCGGAGGGCAACCTCTACCGCCGCATTCAGGGACGCTGGGACGGGAGCATCACCCCGCTCGGCCTGCAGCAGATCGATGCGCTCGCGCAGCGGTTCCGCCGCGAACACATCGACGCGCTCTACTGCAGCGACCTGTCGCGCGCGCGCGCGACGGCCGAGGCGATCACGCGCTATCATGACATTCCGGCCGTGGTCACGCCGCGCCTGACGGAGATCTGCATGGGCGTGTGGGAGGGCCGCGCCTGGGGCGATATCGAGCACGATTTTCCGGAGCAGATGCGCTATTTCAACACCGACCCCGACCGCTGGTCCGTGCCCGGCTGCGAGCCGATCCGCGACGTGCAAAAGCGCATGAAGCGCGCCATAGAGGATCTCGCCGCGCGGCACGACGGGCAGACGATCGTCCTCGTGAGCCACGGCATGGCCATCCGCGCCTATCTGTGCACGGTGCTGGGCATCCCGAACAGCGAGATGGCCACCCTGCCCTACGGCGACAACACGTCCGTGAGCCTGCTGCTCGTCGACGGCGAGCGCACGACCGTGGAGTATTATAACGACAACCGCCACCTTCCGCCCGCGCTGAGCACATTCGGCCGCCAGACCTGGTGGCGCGGCAGCGGCAGCGGCGTGGAGGATCTGCGCTATGAGCCGCTGCGTTTCCCGCGCGACGAGGCGTTTTACCTCCAGTGCTACCGGGACGCCTGGCGCAACGTGCACGAGACGGACGAGGGTTTCGTGCCCGAGCTCTATGCCCGCAGCGCCGCCCGGCACGCGCAGGAGCATCCCGGCTCCGTCGTGCGCGTCCTGAGCGGGGACCGCGTCGTCGGCCTCGTCGAGCTCGACCCCGGGCGCGACGAGCAATCCGGCTGCGGCTGGATCAGCCTGCTGTATATGCTGCCGGAGTACCGCGGCCGCGGCTGGGCCATCCAGCTGCTGGGCTATGCGTTCTGGTTTTATGAGAATCACGACCGCGCGGCCGTGCGCCTGCACGTGTCGGAAAACAATGCCCGGGCCATCACGTTCTACCAACGCAGCGGCTTCGTGCAGATCGGGCGCGACCCCGGCGTGCGCGCGCACCTGCTGCTCATGGGCCGGCTCATCCACAGGACGGTGACACATGGAACGGTGTGATTTCCTGCCCGTCTCCGCCGAGGAGATGCACGAGCGCGGCTGGTGGTGGTACGATGCGCTCGTCGTCGGCGGCGACGCATATGTCGATCATCCGAGCTTCGGCACGGCGGTCATCAGCCGCGTGCTCGAGGCCGAGGGCCTGCGCGTGGCCGTGCTCGCGCAGCCGGACTGGCACGACGCGGAGGCCTTCCGCGCCATGGGCCGGCCGCGGCTGGGCGTGTTCATCGGCGCAGGCAATCTCGACTCCATGGTCGCGCACTACACGGCGGCCAAGCGCCGCCGCAGCGAGGATTTTTACTCCCCCGGCAAGCGCTCCGGCTGCCGGCCCGACCGCGCGGCCATCGTCTACTGCAACCGCGCGCGCGAGGCCTTCGGCCCCGACATGCCGATCATCCTCGGCTCGCTCGAGGCGAGCCTGCGCCGCTTCGCACACTACGATTACTGGGACGATTCCGTCCGCCGCGCCATCCTCTTCGATGCCCCGGCCGACCTGCTGGTCTACGGCATGGGCGAGGCCGCGACGATCGAGATCGCTCACCGGCTGAAGAAAAAGCAGTCTGTGCGCACGATGACGGACATCCCCGGCACGGGCTACATCACACGTGACCCCTCCGTGTGCAAATTTGACCACATCACGCTCCCGTCGTTCGAGGACGTGCGCGATGATAAGCGCCTCTATGCCGAGGCCACGCGCACCGAATACGCCGAGCACGACCCCATCCGCGGCCGCGCCATGATCCAGCCGTGCGAGGGGCGCTATCTGATCATCAACCCGCCCGCCATGCCGCTCGACACGAAGGAGCTCGACCGCGTGGCCGAGCTGCCCTATACCCGCGAGTGGCACCCCATGTACGAGCCGCTTGGCGGCGTGCCCGCGATCGAGGAGGTGCGCTTTAGCGTGATCCACAACCGCGGCTGCTTCGGCGGGTGCAATTTCTGCGCGCTGGCGTTCCACCAGGGCCGCATGATCACGAGCCGCAGCCACGCGAGCGTCATCCGCGAGGTCGAGGCCATGACGCACCACCCGCTCTGGAAGGGGTACGTATCCGATGTCGGCGGCCCGTCGGCAAATTTCCGCCACCCATCGTGCCGCCAGCAGCTGGAGCGCGGCATGTGCCCGAACCGGCTGTGCCTCGCGCCGACGCCGTGCCCGAATATCGACGCCGACCACTCGGACTATCTCGCCCTGCTGCGCAAGCTGCGCCAGATCCCCGGCGTGAAGAAGGTGTTCGTGCGCAGCGGCATCCGCTATGACTACATGCTCTGCGACGATAACGACGCGTTCTTCCGTGAGCTCGTGCGCTACCACATCTCCGGCCAGCTCAAGGTCGCGCCCGAGCACTGCATCGACTCCGTGCTCGACTATATGGGCAAGCCCCACATTGGCACGTACGAGCGCTTCATGGACGAATACCGCCAGCTCAACCACAGGTATGATAAGGAACAGTACGTCGTGCCGTACCTCATGAGCTCGCACCCCGGCAGCACGCTCGCCGACGCCGTGGCCCTCGCGGAGTATCTCAACCGCCGCGGCCGCCAGCCCGAGCAGGTGCAGGATTTTTACCCCACCCCCGGCACGATCAGCACATGCATGTACCACACCGGCATCGATCCGCGCACGATGCAGCCGGTCTACGTCGCCAAGACGCCGCATGAAAAGGACATGCAACGCGCGCTGCTGCAGTGGCGCCGGCCGGACAAGCGCCGGCTCGTCATTCAGGCGCTGCACGAGGCCGGGCGCGAGGATCTGATCGGCTTCGGCAAGGACTGTCTCGTCCGCCCGATGACCGACCGGCGCAAGCCCGCCAGACCCGCCGAACCCCAGCCGCCCCAGCGCAAATACGGCAAGGTCTACGGCGGCGGCAAAAAGCCCGCGTCCGCCCGCGCCGCACAGAGCGGCAGGGCCGGAAAGTCCGCCAAATCCAGCAAACCCGGCCGGTCCGGAACGTCCGCCAAGCCGGGCGCGCCCCGCTCCGGCGGCAGGGGCACGCAGCCCCCGCGCGGGAAAGGCGGCCGCCGATGAGCTATCTCTTTCTCTACCTCGCCGCCATCAACATCATCGCCTTCGCCGCCATGGGCATCGACAAGGCGAAGGCCCGCGCGGGCAAATGGCGCATCGCGGAGGGCACGCTCTTCGCCCTCGCCGCGCTCGGCGGGGCGCTCGGCGGCACGCTGGGCATGCGCATGTTCCACCACAAGACGAAACATAAGGAATTTCGCTTCGGCTTTCCCGCGCTGCTGTGCCTGCAGTGCGCGGCCGTGGTGTATCTCATTCTGATCTGGAAGCAGGTGATCTGATATGACCCCCACCCTACTCGCCTATCAAATCGACCCGAAAAAACTCGGGAAAATGCAGATCGTGTGCCTGCGGCTCGGCATCCGGGTGCAGGCGGTCGACCCGGCCGACTTCGGCCAGACGATCGGCGCGCTGGCCGGCGTGCTGCCGCGCGAGCCGGACGCCCCCGCCGCCCCGCTCCCGGGGGAGATGCTCGTCATGGCGCACTTTCGCCCCGGCCTGCTCGAGGGGATGCTGCAGGGATGGCGCGCCGCGCACATCCCGCCCGTCGCGCTCAAGGCCATGCTGACGGACACGAACGCCGCCTGGACGGCCCCCGCGCTCTATGCCGAGATCGCCAAAGAGCACGCCGCCATGCACAGCGGCGGCCGCGCGCACAAGGCGTAAAGAAATTTCGCGATTTACAGCAAAACACCGATTGACAAGCGTTCACGCCTGTACTATGCTATGGACACAGGTGTGCACCTACCGGCAGTCAGGCGAGGAAAGTCTGACTGCTTTTGTATTTGCCGCCGACATTGCCAAGGGGTCCCGCCTATGAAACACAATCAGATCCGTCAAGTCGTTTTCCCGATCCTGGCCGCGCTCATCTGGGGCACCGCCTTCGTCGCGCAGGACGTCTGCGCCGATACGATCGGCACGTTCACGTTCAACGCCGTGCGCTATTTCATCGCCGTGCTCGCGCTGCTGGTGCTCATTGCAGTGCTGCATGCCACGCGTAAGGACCGCCCGCAGCCCACGGAGGCGGAAAAACGCGCCTGGCGCAGACAGCTCTGGCTCGGCGGCTTTTGCTGCGGCACGGCGCTGGCCATCGCCTCGAACTTCCAGCAGGCCGGCATCACCGCCGGGACGGACGCCGGAAAGGCGGGCTTTCTCACGGCGCTGTACGTGGTGCTCGTGCCGGTGTTCGGCCTGTTTTTCAGGCGCAAGGTCAGCCTGCCGGTGTGGATCGCGGTCGCGCTGTCGGTCGTATCCCTGTACCTGCTGTGCATCAAGGGCAGCTTCCGCCTCGCCGCGGGCGACCTGCTCGTGCTCGTGTGCGCGGTGTGCTTTGCCGTGCACATTCTGGTCATCGACCACTTCGGTGCAACGTGTGACGGGGTGAAGCTCAGCTGCGTGCAGTTTCTGTTCGCGGGGCTGTGGTCGGCCGTCTGCATCCCGTTTTTCGAGCACGTGGACGCCGCCGCCCTGCTCTCGTGCGCGCTGCCGCTGCTGTATGTGGGCGTGTTCTCGTGCGGCGTGGGCTACACGCTGCAGATCCTCGCGCAGAAGGACTCCAACCCCACGGTCGTCACCATCCTGCTGAGCCTTGAGAGCGTGTTCGCCGTCATCGCGGGCGCGATCATTCTGCACCAGCACATGACCCCGCGCGAATACCTCGGCTGCGCGCTGATGTTCCTCGCCGTCGTCCTCGCGCAGATCCCGCTGCCGGCCAAGGCCGCCCGCGCGGGAAAATAAGCAAAGCCCCGCCGGTCGGCGGGGTTTTTCGCACACACGCAGCTGCGCGCAAATGCCCCTTGCGTTTTTGCCCAAATTGGGCTATAATTCTTGTCAAGAAATTCACAGAAAGTGTATGTACAAGGAGGTCGATTCCCCATGAAACTGACACCCGAACAACAGGCCGTACTCGACGGCAGCAAGGGCGCCGTCATGGCCAAGGTCATGAAAACGCTCGTCATGTACGGCGACGCCTTCGGCGCGGAAAAGATGGTGCCCGTCACGAGCACCTACGGCCACACGGTCATCAGCTTCGGCATCAACGCCATGAAGCCGGTCTACGACCTGTATGACCAGCTGATCGAGGCCGGCGCGTTTTCCGAGCAGAAATTCACCGCCGACCCGCTCCCGCTCGACAAGAACGTCCCCTCGAACCCGCTGCAGGATCTGGTGTTCCGCCAGTTCATGTATAAGCAGCAGGCGCGCTACGAGGCCCAGCTGAGAAAGCTCGGCATCCTCAGCGACAAGGACTACACCTGCACCTGCTACCTCGACGAGGTGGGCAACAAGCCCAAGCAGGGCGAGGTGCTCTCGTGGGCGGAGTCGTCCGCCGTGGTCTACGCCAACAGCGTGCTCGGCGCGCGCTGCAACCGCAACTCCGGCATGATCGAGCTCATGGGCTCTATCGCCGGCTGCGTGCCGTATTTCGGTTTCCTGACCGACGACGGGCGAAAGGCCGACTGGATCGTTGAGGTGCGCACGACGAAAAAGCCCGAGCCGCAGCTGCTCGGCTCTGCCATCGGCATGAAGGTCATGGAAAAAGTGCCGTATGTCAAGGGGCTTGACCAGTGGATCGGCACGGAGATCAATGAGGATGCCATCGCGTATCTCAAGGACTTCGGCGCGGCCACCGCGTCCAACGGTGCCGTGGGCCTGTACCACATCGAGCACCTCACGCCCGAGGCCGTGCAGCAGGGCGAGGCGCTCATCCGCGACGGTGCGCCCGTGTACGTCATCGACGACGCGGAGCTCCAGCGCGTGCGCGAAAGCTATCCGTGCGTGTGGAAGAACCTCAACGCCAAGCCGAAGCTGTGCTTCATGGGCTGCCCGCACATGACGCTCCACCAGCTCATCGACACAACCGAGCGCGTCGAGGCGAGCCTCCGGGCGCACGGTCAGCGCAAGGTCTGCATCCCGACGGTGTTCACCGCCGCACCCGGCGTCATCGAGGAATTTGAAAAGACAGAGTACGCACCCCGCCTGCGCAGCACCGGCGTCGTGCTCAGCTACATCTGCCCGCTCATGTACATGAACAACCCGCTCAGCAAAGCCATGCCCGTCATCACCTCGTCGAACAAGCTGCGCACGTACACGACCGCGCGCTACTACACCGAGGATGAGATCATCACCATGATTACGAAGGGGGCCAACTAATATGAAACAGTTTCAGGGCCGCGTCATCTGTCCCGGCACGTGCGAGGCGGAAGCCCTCGTGTCGCACGGCGGCTTCAACACGCTCGCCAGCTATCAGATGGCCTTGATGTTCCACGACAAGCAGGTCAAATGCGGCGACCAGAACAACCCCGACCTGTATAAAAAGCCGATGATCGGCAAGGCCCTGTGCCTGCCGGAGACGATCGGCTCGACCACCGGCGGCATGGTGCTCTACACGGCCTGCGCCTCCGGGCAGCAGCCGTGCATGCTCTTTTTCCAAGCACATCGACTCGCTGGCGGCCTCGGGCGCGATCCTCGCGTCCGTGTGGACGGACGCCGATATGCCGGTCATCGACTGCCTGGGCGACGAATTTCTCGCCGCCGTGCAGACGGGGCAGACCGTGCGCGTGCTCGACGGCGGCATCGTCGAGGTGGCATAACACTTTTGCAGAACTGAAACGGGGCTGACCGGCCGGTCAGCCCCGTTTTTGCGCCATGCGTCGGAAGCCATTTCATCGAGGCGCGAATCATGCATCATTCCAGGATATCTGAGCCGCAGGGGAGCCCGAGGGGGCAAGGCCCGCTTCGGATGAGATCATGCATCGCCCCTGGCGATGCCTTCTCCTTGAGGAGAAGGCTTTCAACGCCCTTCAGCGCTGCCCCACCGCAGCCCGCGCATTGTCTTTTCCCGCCGCACGTGCTACAATTTATTATTCTCGTCTTGTCAGGAGGTGCAGCCATGCAGCCGCGATCCCGCCGCGCCGTCATCGCGCTCGATGCGCTGGGCCTTGCCGCGCTCGCGGCGCTGTTCGTGCTCTGGTGCGTGCGCACGCCGGGCCTGTCCGTTCCGGGCGGCATCGCCGCCGGGTGCAGCGCGGCGCTGTTCGCCGCCGTGGGGCTGCGGTTCGTGCCCGTGTGGGTGCGCTTCTGGCAGCGGGAGGACGATGCGCCCGCCGCCGTCTCGGCGGCCGAACCCGCGCACATGGGCGCGCGCATTTTCGCTGCGCTGCTCGCGCTCGATCTCGTCCTGCTCCTGCTCACATGGGGCGTCCGCGCCCTCGCCGGGCAGAGCGGGACGAGCGCGCAGGCGCTCGAATTCTGGCGCTGCACCGACAGCCGGCACTATCTTGACATCGCGCGCGACGGCTACATCGCCGCCGGCGACCCCGACCGCGTCGTGCAGCTCGTGTTCCTGCCGGGCTACCCGCTCGTGGTGCGCGCGGTGATGCGCCTCATTCCCTCGGACATCTGCGCGGGGCTGCTCACGTCGGCGCTGTGCTTCGCGGGCGCGGGGTGCATGATCTACCGGCTGCTGCGGCTCGACCTGCCGCACCGCGACGCCGTGCGCGCGCTGCGGTTTCTCGCGCTCGCGCCGGGGTGCTTTTTCTTCGCCGCGCCCATGAGCGAAAGTCTGTTTCTGCTGCTGACGGCCGCGGCGCTCTACCTCGCCCGCACGCGCCGGCCCATCCTCGGCGGGCTGTGCGGAGCCTATGCCGCGTTCACGCGCTCGCTTGGGCTGCTGCTGTTCGTGCCGCTGCTGTGGGAGCTCGTGCACGACGCCGTGCAGCGCCGCCGGGTGGACGCCCGGCAGGTCGTCGGCGCGCTGCTCGTGCCGCTCGGCTTCGCGGCATATTGCTATATCAACTGGCGCGTATCTGGAAACCCGTTTCAGTTTCTCATCTACCAGCGCGAGCACTGGAACCAGCGCACGGGCCTGTTTTTCAGCACCGCCGCGTATCAGACGGACTATTTTCTGCGCAGTCTGACCTCCGGCGACTGGCGCGACGCGCTCGGCCTCTGGCTGCCGAACCTGATCGCGTGCTTTGCCGCGCTCGGTCTGCTGGCCGCGGCCGCGCCGAAGCTGCGCGCGAGCCAGACGGCGTGGTTTCTCGCGTATTACATCGTCGCCGTCGGCGCGACGTGGCTGCTGAGCGCGCCGCGCTACCTGCTCGTGCTGCTGCCGGTGCCGCTGGCGCTGGCACAGTGCACGCGAAAGCGCACCGCGAACCTCGTCCTCACCGCCCTGAGCACGCTCGGCTCGCTCGGCTATCTCATCGCCTTCGCCCTGCGCTGGCAGGTGTGGTAAGGCGGCAAAAGAAGGCACACCCATCGTTCCGCTCAAAAAAGCGCAAATAAAGAAAGAGGGCCGCCTGCGCATTCCCAGGCAGGCAGCCCATCGCAGCTGTAACTTCCGCCGTCCGGAAGCCGATTACAGAATTTTCGGAATGAGAAAGGCCAACAGCAAAAGCACAACGATCGCAACCATGATGTTGCCAAGCAGATTGAAAAAGAATTTCATGACATCATCCACTCCCAATTCACGCAATTTCCGGCACTCCGGCAATCTCTGACCGCCGTCGGTACCGTCACAGAAAACACCTTTAAGGTATCACAGATCCGCGCAATGTGCAATCATAAATTGGGAATTTTTTCGTTTTTGGGCTTTTCTCGAGGCAGCCCCGCTTAAGTGTCCTTTTAATGGGACAGCAAATATGCTATCATCGAACCAAATCGCAAGGAGGAATCTTATGCTGCACCTGCTCTATGGCCCTGCCGCCAGCGGCAAGACCGACCTGCTCATGGGGCGCATCCGCACAGCCGTCGCGGCGCGCACGCCGGGGCAAGTGCTGCTCGTGCCGGAGCAATACAGTCACGAGGCCGAGCGCGCGCTGTGCGCCGCCTGCGGCGACAGCCTGAGTCTGTACGCCGAGGTGCTGAGCTTCACGGGGCTGGCGCGCCGCGTCGCGGCCGAGACCGGCGCGGGCGAGGCTCCGCTGCTCGATCAGGGCGGGCGGCTGCTGTGCATGGCGCTGGCACTGAGCCAGGTGGCGCCGCGGCTGCGGCTGTTCGGCGCGGCCGCCCGCCGGCCGCAGATGCAGCAGACGCTCCTCGGCGCGGTCGACGAGCTCAAGACCGCGTGCGTCACGCCCGACGCGCTCGAGGCCACGGCCGCGCGCTGCCCCGGCTATCTGGGCGACAAGCTGCGCGACCTTGCGCTCGTGCTCGCGGCGTATGACGCCGTGACCGCGCAGGGGCACGCAGACCCCACCGACCGGCTGACCCGCCTGGCCGAGCGCATCCCCGCGAGCACGCTTGGCCGCACGGGACATTTCTACCTCGACGGCTTCACGGACTACACGCGGCAGGAGCTGGCCGTCGTGCGCGCGCTGCTGACCGCCGGCGCGGACGTGACGGTCTGCCTCACGCTCGATCAGCTCTCCGGCGGCAGCGAGATCTTCGGCGCTGCCCGGCGCACGGCGCGCGTCCTGCTCGACATGGCGGACGACTGCGGCGTGCCCGCCACGGTCGAGTCCTGCCCCGCCCGCGCGGCCGACACGCCGCTGCGCGTACTCGAGCAGCAGCTGTTTTCCTACACCTCCGCGCACTTTGACGATCCCGCGCAGACGATCACCGTCCACACGGCGGATGATCTCGCGGCCGAGTGCGCATGCGGCCGCCCGCGCGCTGCAGATCGTGCAGTCGGGCTGCCGCTGGCGCGACATTGCCATCGCCGTGCGCGGCTTTTCCGACTACGCGCCCGCGCTCGAGCGCATGTGCGCCTACTACGGCGTGCCGCTCTATTTTGCCCGCCGCACCGACCTGATGCAAAAGCCGCTCGTGGCGCTCATCCGCGCGGCCTACGACATCGTGACCGGCGGCTGGGACGCCGAGGACGTCTCGGCCTACCTGCGCACGGGCCTCGCCGCGCTCACGCCGGAGGAGACGGACACACTCGAAAACTACGTCCTGCTCTGGTCCATCCGCGGCAGCGCGTGGACACGCCCGACCCCGTGGCAGCAGCACCCGGACGGCTACGGCGCGCCGGACACGGACGAATCCGCCGCCCGCCTGAAGGAGATCAATGACCTGCGGCAGCGCGCGGCAGGGCCCCTGCGCCAGCTGGGCGCGGAGAGCAGCGCCGCCGCCACGGCGGAGGCGCAGGCCATGGCGTTGGCGGATTTTCTCGAGCGGCTGCACCTCGCGCAGCGGCTCGACACGCTGGCCGAAAGTCTGCGCGCCGAGGGGCGCGCCGCGCTCGCGGCCGAGTACGCCCAGCTCTGGGAGCTGACGGTCGGCGCGCTCGAGCAGTTCGCCGCCATCCTCGGCGACACGGAGATGGATGCCGACACGTTTGCAACGCTGTTTTTGCGCATGCTCACCTGCTACGATATCGGCACGATCCCCGTCGCGCTCGACCGCGTGACAGCCGGCGACCTCGACCGCATGCGCCGCCGCGGCATCCGGCACCTGATCGTGCTCGGCGCGTCGGACGACCGGCTGCCGCGCGCCGGCGAGCCGGACGGCGTATTCTCGCCCGAGGAGCGGCGCGAACTGCTGGAGCTGGAGCTCGACATCGGCGGCGGCACGGACGACGCGCTCTGGCGCGAATACAACCTCATCTACCAGTGCGTGACGCTCCCGGCGGAGACGCTCGCTGTATCTTACCCGCTCTTTGACGGCAATGGCACGCCCACGCGCCCGTCGTTTCTCGTCACGCGCATCGCGCAGCTTTTCGGCACGCTGCCCCGCCCCGCGAACCCGGACGCGCAGCGCCTGCTGGCCGCCGCCCCGGCGCTGGAGCTGGCCGGGCGCACGCTGCGCGGGGCGACCGATCCCGCCGCCGTCGCGGCGCGCACGTGGTTCCGGCAGCACGACCCCGCCGCGCTCGCCGCGCTCACGCGCGCGGCCCACACCGCCCGCGGCCGGCTCTCGCCCGAGCGCGTGCGCGCGCTCTACGGCAAGCGGCTGTACCTCTCGGCGTCGAAGGCCGAGCGCTTTTCCGCCTGCCGGTACGCGTACTTTCTGCAGTACGGGCTCAAAGCCAGGCCCCGCCGCCCGGCGGCGTTCAACCCGCCGGAGATCGGCACGTTCTTCCACTACGTCCTGCAGCACACGGCGCAGGACGTGACGGACGCCGGCGGCTTCGCCGCCGTGACGGACGAGCAGCTCGGCGCGTTTACCGACCGCTGGACGCAGCGCTACATCCACGACGAACTCAATGACTTTCGGGAGAAATCCGCGCGCTTTACCTACCTCTTCCGCCGCCTGTGCCGGCAGGTGCGGCAGGTCGTGGCCGACATGGCGCACGAGCTGCGCGCGGGCGACTTCGTGCCGCTGGATTTTGAGCTCAACTTCGCAGACCCCGAGCAGATCGCACCGATCACGCTCTCGGACGGTGAGGTGACGCTCAACATGAGCGGCATGGCCGACCGCGTGGACGGCTGGCTGCACGACGGCAAGCTCTACCTGCGCGTCGTCGACTACAAGACCGGGCGCAAGGCGTTCTCGCTCTCGGACGTGTGGTACGGCATGGGGCTGCAGATGCTGCTGTACCTCTTCGCGCTCGAGCGCTCCGGCCCCGCGCGCTACGGGCACGAGATCGTGCCGGCCGGCGTGCTCTACGTTCCGGCGCGCGACGTGCTCATCCCTGCCGACCGCCGGCTCTCGCCGGAGGAGGCGGCCCGAGAGCGCGCCGGCGCGGTGCGCCGCTCCGGCCTGCTGCTCGATGATGCCGCCGTGCTGCACGCCATGGAGCACAGCGACACGCCGCAGTACCTGCCCGTCTCGCCCCGTCGCAAAACGGACGCGCTCGCAAGCGCGGAGCAGCTCGGCCTGCTCGCGCGGCATATTGAAACGACACTGCTCGACCTCGCGCACGAGCTGCGCGGCGGCAGCATCACGGCCGACCCCTACTTCCGCTCCGGGCAGGACACGGCCTGCACGCACTGCGACTATCTGACCGTCTGCCACTTCACGCCCGGCATGGGGGGCGACTGCCACCGTGTGCTCACCAAGCTCCCGGCCGACAAGGTCTGGAGCAACCTGAAAGGAGGCACGCCGGATGCCTGAACTCAACTTCACGCCCGAGCAGCGCGCCGCGATCGACACGCGCGGCAGCACCGTGCTCGTGTCCGCGGCGGCGGGCAGCGGCAAGACCCGCGTGCTCACCGAGCGGCTCATGGCCTACCTCACGGACGCGGAACATCCGGTCGATATCGACCATTTCCTCGTCATCACCTACACGCGCGCGGCCGCGGCCGAGCTGAGCAGCCGCATTCTCGACGGGATCTATGCGCGCATTGCGTCCGACCCCGAAAACCGCCGCCTGCGGCGGCAGGTCGCGCTGTGCGCCCGCGCCGAGATCGGCACGATCCACAGCTTCTGCGCCGACTTCCTGCGCGCCAACTGTGCAGCCCTCGCCCTCGCGCCGGACTTTCAGGTCGCCGATACCGAGCGCTGCGCCGCCCTGCGCGCAGCGGCGCTCGAGCACACGCTCGAGCGCGCCTATATACACGCCTCGACACCGACGCACCCTTCCACCTGCTGGCCGACACGGTCGGCGGCGGGCGCGACGACGCGCGCCTGGGTGAGCTGGTGCTCTCGCTCTATGACAAAATGCAGTGCCACGCACGGCCCGAGCAGTGGGCGCAGCGGCAGGTGGACCTGCTCGCGCTCGACGGCGTGACCGACGCCGGCACTACCCCGTGGGGGCAGGCGCTGCTGGCGCGCGTGCGCGAGAGCGCGGCGCACTGGGCAGGCGTGCTCGATAAACAGCTGGACATCATGGCGGCGCAGGACATGGCGTGGCTCTACGGCATCTACGGCACGAGCTTCGCGGAGACGGCCGATGGTCTGCGCGCCGTCGTGCGCGCCTGCGATCAAAGCTGGGACGCTGCCGTGGCGGCGCTGCAGAACGTACCGTTCCCGCGCCTCGGCAGCACGCGCAAGCCGCCCGACCCGGACGTGCGCGACCGCGTCAAGGCGCAGCGCGACGCGGCGAAAAAGGCCATCCAGGCGCTGCAAAAGCAGATCAATGTCCCCTCCGCGCAGGCGCTGGCCGACCTGCACACGACCGCCCCGGCCATGCAGGCACTGCTGGCGCTGACGCTGGACTTCGGCGCGGCCTACGCCGCCGAAAAGCGGCGGCGCAGCCTTGTGGACTTCTCCGACCTCGAGCACATGACCGCGCAGCTGCTCACGGACGACGACGGCGCGCCGACGGAGCTGGCGCGCCAGCTCTCCGGGCGCTACACCGAGATCATGGTCGATGAATATCAGGACGTGTCGGAGGTGCAGGATCTCATTTTCCGCGCCGTGTCGCGCGACGGCAATAACCTCTTTTTCGTCGGCGACGTCAAGCAGTCGATCTACCGCTTCCGCCTCGCCGACCCCACGATCTTCCTCGACAAATACGCGCGCTTTGCAGATTTTCGCGCAGCCTTGCCCGGTGCGCCGCGGCGCATCCTCCTGCGGGAGAATTTCCGCTCCCGCCGCGCGGTGCTGGAAGGCGCCAACCACGTCTTTTCCAACATCATGTCCCGCGCGCTCGGCGAGCTGGACTATGACGACGCGGCCCGCCTGCGCGCCGGAGCACCCTACCCGGACGACGGCGAAAAGCCGGAGCTCGCCGTGCTCGAACTGCCGGACGCGGACGACGACGCGCCCACGCCGGAAAAGGCCGCGCTGGAGGCGGACTACGTCGCGCGGCGCATCCGCGCGCTGATCGACGGCGGCGCATCCGTGTGGGAAAACGGCACCGAGCGCCCCGCGCACTACGGCGACGTGGTCATCCTGCTGCGCAGCGCCAACAGCGTCGGCCCCATGTACCGCGCCGCGCTCGAGGCGCAGGGCATCCCCGTATCGGCGGAGACGAGCGGCGGGTTCTACACGTCCGAGGAGGTGTCGGTGCTCTGCTCGCTGCTGGCGGTGGTGGACAATCCGCACCAGGACGTGCCGCTGATCGCGGCGCTGCGCTCGCCGCTGTTCGGCCTGACGGCGGACGATCTGGCCGCCGTGCGCACGTGCGACCGCGAGCACGATTTTTACACCGCAGTCACGCTCGCCGCCGAGACGCGCGACGACTGCCGGGACTTTCTCGACGTGCTCGCGCGCTACCGCGCGCTGTCGATCGAGCTGCCGCTGGGCGAATTTCTGTGGCACGTCGTGGACGACCGCGCCGTCATGGCGCTCACGAGCGCGATGCCGGACGGCGAGCTGCGGCGGCGCAACGTACTGCTCCTGCTCGACCTGGCGCAGCAGTTTGAGCGCACCGGCGCGCGCGGGCTGCACCGCTTCCTGCTCTGGATGCAGCGGCAGGCGGCCGAGGGCGAAGAGCCCACCGTCCCCGGCAGCGAGAGCCGCAGCGTGCGCATCCTGAGCATCCACAAATCCAAGGGGCTGGAGTTCCCGTTCGTGTTTTTGTGCGACACGGCGCGCCTGTTCAACAAATCCGACACGCGCGCGAGCGTGCTCGTGCACCCGGCGCTCGGCCTCGGGCCGAAGTGCACGGATCTCGAGCACGGCGTGGAGTACCCCACCATCGCACGGCAGGCGATCGCGGCGCAGCTGCTGACCGAGACGCTCTCGGAGGAGATGCGCCTGCTGTACGTGGCCATGACGCGCGCGAAGGAGCGCCTCATCATCACGGGCACGACGCACAGCATCGCCAAAACGACCGGCTGGCTGGAGGCCACCGCGAGCGCGCCGCTCCCGCCGGAGCTGCTGCGCGGCATGGCCAGCCCCCTGTTCTGGCTGCTGCAGAGCGCGCTGCTCGACCGGGACGAGCGCTTCCTGCGCCGGAACTACGTCTATCTGAAGCCAGACGCCGCGGCAGAGCGCGCGGAGACGGAGACCGGACCCGCGCTGCCGGAGCCCGACCCCGCCCTGCTGGCACAGCTCGAGCGCGCGCTCACGTTCCGCTACGCGCACGCGCAGGCAGTCGACCTGCCGTCAAAGGTGACGGCGACGGAGCTCAAGCGGCTGGAGGCGGAGGATGCGCCGCCCGAGGACGCCGGCGCGCCGCTGCTGGCGGGCGCGCCGCGCACGCAGACCTTTCGCCGGCCGGACTTCTCGGCGCGCGCGCGCAAGCTCACCGCGGCCGAGCGCGGCACGGCCACGCACCGCATCCTGCAGTACCTGCACTTTGCCGACGCGCGCACGCCGGCGGGCATCCGCGCGCAGGTAGAAACGTTGACCGCGCGCGGTGAACTCACGGGGCGCGAGGCGCAGGCCGTGGACACAGCCTCGCTCCTGCGGCTGGGCCGCACCGAGCTCGGCGCGCAGCTCGCGGCGGCAGAGGCAGCCGGCACGCTGCGGCGCGAGTTTCGCTTCTCGCTGCTGTGCCCGGCGGAGACGTTCTTCCCCAACGCTGGGGACGAGCAGGTGCTGCTGCAGGGCGTGGTCGACGCGTGGTTCGAAACGAAGGACGGCCTCGTCATCGTGGACTATAAGACCGACCGCATCCGCCCCGAGGGCGTGCCGGCGCGCACGGCGTACTACGCCGCGCAGCTGCGCGCCTACGCCGGGGCGATGGCGCGCATCACCGGCCAGCCGGTCTGCCGCCGCGTGCTGTATTTTCTGCACTGCGGCCAGGTCAGCGACGTGCCGGGCCCGGATGCGTAAAAAAATGCGAAAACCGCTTGCAATTTTGTCACCGGTATGCTAGAATTCAGATTGCGTTTTGTAACCACGGACCAGCCCGTGCTCAAGACAGCCTAATACGAGGTGAATGACTATGAAAGACGGTATCCATCCGAATTACCAGCCGACCACGATCCGCTGCGCCTGCGGCGCCGTGTACGAGACCCGCTCCACGAAGCAGAACATCTCCATCGAGATCTGCTCCAAGTGCCACCCGTTCTACACCGGCAAGCAGAAGCTCGTCGATACCAGCGGCCGCGTCGATAAGTTCAACAAGAAGTACGGCATCAAGTAAGATCGGACAAGATCCTTGCGAAAAGCAGCCCGCGTGCAGTGCACGCGGGCTTTTTCGCGCCCTGCGGCATTTGTGACGTCACAAAGCCTCGCAGAGTTTGCGTCCGCAGACGCAAAGAAATTTCAATCATTTTCTCCGGCGGCGTGTACGGCGGAGAAAATACCGCTCGGCTCGCAAACGTGCGCATTGGGCGCCTTTGGTGTACAATGCGTGCGCTGCAGCGAGCTGCGATCTCTTCCACAGAGGACCCAGCGAAGCGGTCCTCTGTGGAGCGTGTGCCGCAGGCACACGCAAAAACCCCGCTGCAGAAGCAGCGGGGTTTCGATTTATGCGATTTGCGAAACGCTCAGACGATACGCTTGTCGCGCACCTGAGAATCATAGTGCTTGTTCAGGAAGGGACGCAGCACATAGTAGATGAGCTTGTTCTCGAGGTTGAACATATAGATCGTGAAGGTCGCAACGAAGCCGATAAAGCCGACCAGGCCGACCTTGCCCATGATCTTTGCAGCGAGTTTCATATTCATAGTCGGTACCTGCCTTTCTTAGTACGCCGCGGAGTCGTCGAAGTCGACCAGCGTCGGGTCGAGCGGCTGCTCGTTGAGCACGATGGACATATACTCGTTGACGCACTTACGCATATCGCGGCGCGGCACGGTGCGGCAGTCCTCGAGGTCGTGCTCGATGAAGATGAAGTGGAAGCCGAGGTCGCGTGCCTGCTCCTCCATCATGGCGTGCACGCCGAGCATGCCCTTGCAGGCGATGTTGTCGTTCATGAGCACCATGTCGCAGTTGAAGTTCGTGGCCCACTCCCAGACGGAGTTGACGTTGTCCCAGCCGCCGACAGCCATGTGACGCATAACGCCCTTTTCGCTGAACAGCGCCAGATCCATGAGCGCCTGATCGGGGTCGGTCGTGCTGATCATGTTGTGACCCATGGTGGAGTCCATGTTCAGGACGATGTTGATGCCCCAGCAGTTCTGCGTCCAGGTCGGGAAGTCGGTGTAGTACACGGCGGACGGTCCCCACAGGAACGCACGGTGACGCGTGGTGCCGCCATACGGGACGTACTTATTCTTGTAGCACTTGCGCAGGATCTTGATGACCTTGCGGTCGTTCTTGGTGAAGTAGTCCTCCTGGCCGTTGGCGGAGGCCCAGGCGTACAGACGGTACAGGGTCTCGCTGATGCCGGTCAGCGGGCAGTAGGGAGTCTTGAAGTAATCCCACTTCTCGAGCTCGATCTCGTTTTGCTCGTTCATGTGCTTGGCGCGCTTGAACAGGGCGTTCCAGTCATACTCAACGCCGTATTCCTTTTCGACGAATTCGATGCAGTCGCGCAGGACCTGCGCGGAGTACGGGTGGGCGGCCGGCTCGTTGTGGATCATGGCCATGGTGATCTGGAAGTCCGGCAGGCCGATGCGGCGGCGCTGGAACATGGATGTCGCCTCGGAGGCGTTGCAGGGCATGTTCGTGGAGAGCATGGCCTTGCCGAAGAGCGGGAAGTCGTCGTTGAGGGCAACGCCGGTCTCCGCCGCGCAGCGGGAGCAGACGTCTGCCGGCAGACCGAAGGACTCGGCTACGTCGATGTAGTACGGCTCGAGCTGCTGGTCAACATCGCAGATGATGAACTCCGGCAGCGTCTGCAGCGGGATGGGGATCAGGTCTTTGAAGCCGGTCAGGAACAGCGGCGGCATGACCTCGTCCACAGGGATGATCTTATCGCTGTCCTTGCCGCCGATGCGCAGGTCGTGAGACAGCACAAGGGCGATCTTCTTGGTCAGGCTCTGCACGATGGCGTGCATATTCATGTGCGCGATCACGAGCTCGGGGCCGCGGTAGCCCTCAAACAGACGGTCGATGAACATGAACGTGCCGAGGTAGGAGCCCATCCAGCGATATTCCCAGAAGCCCTTCAGGCACGGGATCGGCGCGGAGGCGACCATGGCAGCCATGGACATGACGTTTTTGAGCCATGCGCGGTAGTCGACCATGGTGTCGTGCAGACCACGCCACTCACGGTACTTGGCGACGCCGGTCTTATCATAGTAACGGCTGCGGAGACCGCCGACACCGTTCTGAGCCTGCCAGAGGGGGTCGAATCTCTGCATCTTGGAGTCAATAAATTTTGTAACAGGGCAATTCATAGTTTTCATTCCCCTCCTGTGTCAAGAATTGATTTTCTTGATTTCCAGGCTCTCGACGAAGGCCTGGAAACGGGTACGGAGCTGGCCGATGGAGCCGAGCGCGTATTCCTTCTCGATCGTGCAGCACGGCACGCCCATCTCCTCGGTCAGGATATGGGAGGCGAGCACCTTCTCATAGCTCCAGAACTCGCAGAACTTCATGTTCTCGTAGATCACGCCGTCAGCATGGAACTCGTCGACAAGGCGCTTGACCTCAGCATGGCGCTGGTCGATCTTCGCACCCTCCATGAAGCGGGCGCACTGGTTCCAGTGCAGGTAGTGGCGGCAGATGGCGTCAAACGCGGTCTCGCCGTCCTGGATCTCGATGCGCTCGCGGCTCGGGAAGCTGCCGAAGCAGTAGCGGTCGGCCACGACCATGGCGCCGCAGGTCTCGAGGAGCTTCGTAAACTCGGGATCGTCGATCTCGGAGCCGGCGACCACGACGCGCGCGCGGAAGGGGAATTCCGGCTCGGGCTTGCGCTTTTTGATCTCGGCAAGCGTCTCCTTCAGGTACGGGAGGATCAGGTCGTGCGGGCAGACCTCGCTCACGAGCTGGATGACGTGGAACTCATAGCCGGTAATGGGCGGGTTGGGCAGCTTGCGGAAGTTGCCGATCTCGGTGATGACATCGCACAGCTCGTTGAACTTCTCGATGGTCGCGCGCATGGCGGCATCGGAGGTGTCCACGCCGTAGCGCTCGGCGAGCTGGTCGACGACCTTGAGCTTGAGCTGGCCCTTGTAGTAGTCATAGCTGGTCTTATCGCCCTTGAGCGGGGGATCGATCTGCGTGACGAAGAAGCGGTCGTTCTTCACGGGATTGATGAGGAAAAAATGCTCTTCCATACGCTCCATGGACGCGCAGCACTCGGCGCCGAAGAGCGCGTTGAGGTAGTTGTAGCCGCCCTCAATGGCACGCTCGAGGATGGAGCGGACATACGGGCAGACACGGCTGGTCATGTAGTAGGTCGCAACGTCGGTCGACTCGCAGCGCGGCGCGCGCAGGCGGCTCGAGAAGCAGCCCGGCAGGTTGAGCAGAACCTCGGGGATGTAATAGCAGTTGTACCCGAGGGCGATTTTCCCGTCATTGACCGCCTGCGTGACGAGCTCATTCTGCGCGTCCTGCAGGAGATTTTCGAAGAAAATCAGATGTTTCAGGTCTTTCATATTGTCCCTTCTTTCAAAATAATTCCCATTGCAGCTATGTAAAAAAGCGTCGGGATGCGGGTGCATTCCGGCGCCTTCGACATACGAAAAAAGCCTTTGCGGCGTCCCCTGGCCGCGGCGGAACGAGCAGGCGCTTGCTCTACCACCTGGTCATAACAAAAATATCACGTGTTCCATGCGGTGTCAACCGGTTACACGCTAATTCTTTCACAAATCCGGACAAGAGGGTGACTTTCGACACATTTGTTGAGAAATGACACTCAAATCCGGTCGGCGGGGCGCAAAACGCGCAGATACGCCTCGCTCTGGCGCACGAAGGCGGCGGCGTCAAAGTTGTCGTTGCGCAGCGCCTCCTGCACGATCATGCCGTCGGACGCGAGCAGGATCAGCTGCGTGAGATAGTCGGCGGAGACGACGTCGGTGCGCTCGGCGATCTTCTCGGCGATGAGCCGCTCGAACGCGGCGTAGCGGTCGATGAGCTTGGCGCGCAGCGCCTCGTCGCCGAGCATGGCGGCGTGGATCAGGTGCAGGCGCATGCCGGCGGAGGCGGTGTTGCGCTCGACGACGTATTTCACCAGCCGGTGCACGGACGTGTCCTTGTCCTTATTCTCCGTCCAGGCGATCAGCTCGTCCCACTGGCGGTCGAGATAGCGGTTGGTGAGGTCGAAAAGGATATCCGTTTTACTTTTATAATAGTAATAGAGCGTCCCCTTGGACACGCCGGCCGCCGCGGCGATCTCGGCCAGCGAGATATCGGCAAACGTCTGCGTGTCCAACAGGCCGGTCGCGGCGTCGAGGATCTTCTCCTTGACATTGTCGTTGCGCGGAGCGGCCATTTGCTTTCCTCATTTCTGATCTTATGAGATAAATCGTGTCTTATTGTACGCGATTTTGGGCGATTTGTCCAGTCTGGCAGGGAAATTTCAGCAGATTTGACCCAGGGCGAATCCTTGACTTCCCGGTCGAAAAAAGGTATATTTGTGACATCCAGTCGGCCGCTTGGCCGACTCATCTTCCGGGAGGCCTGTCTTTCATGAAGATCTCCGCATTGAACCGAAAACTGCACCGCGCCTTCGGCGGCCGCGTCACGGCGGCGCTGGCCGATGGCTGCATCGTCCTGCGCGGCGAACTCGACCGCTGGGACGACGTGGTGCGCGCCGGCCAGATGGCCGCAACGAAATATTCCACGTGCCATGTCGTCAATGACATCACGTTCACCGGCGGCAAGGACGCGCCCATGCGCGTGCCCGCGCTGCATGACGATGCGCTCGACGGGCAAACGCCCGACGTGCTCATCATTGGCGGCGGCATCTCGGGCGTGTCGATCGCGCGCGAGCTTGCGCGCCAGAAGCTCGACATTCTCGTCGTGGATAAGGAATGTGACCTCGCGCTCGGCGCCTCCGGGCGCAACGACGGCGAGGTGCACCCGGGCATCGACCTCGGGCGCGGCAGCATCAAGCACAAATACATCCGCCGCGGCAACGCCATGTACGATCAGGTCTGCAAGGAGCTCGACGTGCCGTTTCACCGCGTGGGGCAATATGTCTGCTTCCAGCACGGCTGGCTGCGTCCCGCCGTGTGGGGCTACTGCATGTGGCGCAAATATCACGACGGCATCGCCGACACCGAGCTCATCTCCGGCAGGGAGCTGCTGCGCCGCGAGCCGAACTTCAACAAAAAGACCCGCTTTGCCATCTCGAATCCGGACTCCGGCTGCGTCTGTCCCTACGGGCTGACGATCGCCTACGCGGAAAACGCCGTGCAAAACGGCGCGCGCATCGCGCTCAACACCGCCGTGCTGGGCATGGACGTCGCGGACGGGCAGATCACCGCCGTGCACACCAACCGCGGCACGCTGCACCCCGCGCTCGTCATCAACGCGGCCGGCGTGTTCGCCGAGGACGTGGCGCGCATGGCGGATGACCGCTTTTTCTCCATCCACCCCCGCCGCGGCACGAACAGCATCCTCGACCGCAAGGCCGGTGCGTTCATGCATTCGATCGCGTCCGTGAAGGGCAGCGACATGGTGTCGAAAACGCACTCGAAGGGCGGCGGCATCCTGCACACCGTGCACGACAACCTGCTCATCGGGCCCGACGCGGTGGAGACCTATGAAAAAGAGAACACGGCGACATATCCCGAGAGCATCGCGCACGTATTCGAAAAGCAGAAGATCACGATGCCCGCGCTGACCGAGCGCGACATCATCACCTATTTCACCGGTGTGCGCGCGCCTACGTTCGAGGAGGATTTCATCATCGAGCGCGGCCGCCGCACGCACAACCTCATCCACGTCGCGGGCATCCAGTCCCCCGGCCTGACGACGGCGCCCGCCGTCGCGGTCGACGTGGCGGACATGGCCGTGCGCATCCTCGCGCGCGAGCGCCCCGTGGCCATCAATCCGGACTTTGACCCCCACCGGCCGGGCATCCCCGTCCTGCGGGAGATGGACGACGCCACGCGCGCGGCGTACATTGCGAAAAACCCCGACTATGGCGTCATCGTCTGCCGCTGCGAGGAGATCAGCCGCGGCGAGATCCTCGACGCGCTGCGCTCGAACGTGTGCGTGCCGACGGTCGACGGCGTGAAAAAGCGCGTGCGGCCCGGCATGGGCCGCTGCCAGGGCGGGTTCTGCTCACCGCAGGTGGTGCGCATCATCGCGGAGTATCTCGGCGTGCCGCTCAGCGCGGTGCGCAAGTCCTCGGCCGACGCGCCCATCACGTTCGGCCCGACGAAATCCGGGGAGGTGCAGGCATGATGTACGACGTCATCGTCATCGGCGGCGGCCCCGGCGGGCTCGCGGCCGCCATCTCCGCGCACGAAAACGGTGCGCACGTGCTGCTCATCGAGCGCGAGGCGCGCCTGGGCGGCATGCTCAAACAGTGCATTCACGATGGCTTTGGCCTCGCCCGCTTCGGCGAGCGGCTGGCCGGGCCGGAATATGTCGAGCGCTTCATCGACCGGCTCGAGGATCTGGGCATTGAGGCGCACACACAGACGTTCGTCACGCGCGTGGAGAAAACGCCCGCCGGCTTCGCGGTCGTCACCGTCAGCCGCGACGGCGTCGCGCGCTATGACACCCGCACGCTCGTGCTGGCCACCGGCTGCCGCGAGCGCACGGCAAAACAGGTCTTTATCCACGGCACGCGCCCGGCGGGCGTGTTCACGGCCGGCACCGCGCAGCATTTTACGAACCTGCTCGGCGAGCTGCCGACCCGGCGCTGCGTCATCCTCGGCAGCGGCGACATCGGACTCATCATGGCCCGCCGCCTGACGCTCGAGGGCGCGGAGGTCCTCGGCGTGTACGAGGCCAAGCCCACTCCCTCCGGCCTGACGCGCAACATCCACCAGTGCCTGCATGACTACAACATTCCGCTGCACCTGAGCCACACGGTCACGCGCGTGTTCGGTGCAGACCGGCTCACGGGTGTGGAGGTCGCGGAGGTCGATGAGACCATGCGCCCCATCCCCGGCACGGAGCAGCGCATCGACTGCGACGCGCTGATCGTGTCCGTCGGCCTCATCCCGGAAAACGAGCTGGCAGAGTCGCTCGGCGTCCCGCTCGACGGGCACACCCGCGGCCCTGTGTGCGATGGACAGCTCATGACGGAAGTGCCCGGCATCTTCTCGTGCGGCAACGCGCTGCACGTCAACGACCTCGTGGACTATGTGTCCGCCTCTGGCGAGCTGGCGGGCAAGAGCGCGGCGCACTTTGCCGCGCACACGCGCGACGAGGTCGCGCTCACGATCTCGGACGATTTCGGCTACCTTGTCCCCCAGCGGCTCGATCGCACGGAGGACAACAGCAGCGTCACGCTGTATTTCCGCAGCGCGGCGGTGCTCGGCCCGTGCCGCGTGGTGCTGACCATCGACGGAAAGGAAACCTGGTCGCGGCGCTACCCCTTCCTGCGCCCGCCCGAGATGCAGCAGCTCACACTGGACTTTGACAAGCTCGGCATCGCCCACGCGCGCGATGTCCACTTTACGATCGAGGTGGCAGAGGCATGAAAGAACTCACCTGTATCGGCTGCCCGCGCGGCTGCACCTTGAAAATCGAACGCGACGGCGACGGCTGGTCCGTCACCGGCAACACCTGCCCCCGCGGCCGGGAGTTTGCCGTTTCGGAGATGACCGCGCCCAGGCGCACCATCTGCTCGACCGTGCGCACGTCCTTCCCGGGCGCGCCGGTACTGCCGGTGCGCGTGTCGGCCGACATTCCGAAAGACCGCATCTTCGATGTCATGGACGCGCTCAAAACCGTCACCGTATCAGAGCGTATCGGCCGCGGCGATGTCGTGATCCCGGACGTGCTCGGCCTCGGCGTGGATGTCATCGCCACGAGCAGCCTCCTCAGGCACAGACCCGAATGAATATTTTGTATAGAGAGCAAAAATAAATCTTAGGAGGGAATCATCTTGAGCAAACCGCTGGTGCTGACGTGCGACATCGGCACGCAGAGCGCACGCGCCCTGCTCGTCGACCCGGACGGCCGGATCGTAGACGTCGTGCAGAGCAAGTATGCCGAGCCCTACTTCTCCAAAGAGCCCGGCTGGGCCGAGCAGAAGCCGAACTTCTACTTCGACCGCCTGTGCGAGTGCTGCCGCGAGCTGTGCGCGCGCAGCAACGCCCTGCTGCCGGACGTGATCGCCATGACGATCACCGTCATCCGCGACACGGTCGTGTGTCTGGACGCGAACAACGAGCCCCTGCGCGACATCATTCTCTGGCTGGACAAGCGCACCGTTGACCCGAACGGCGCCATGCCTGCCAAAAACATGATGCTCTTCAAGGTCGCCGGCATGGAGCCAACGGCGAAGGTGGTCTACGCCGCCTCCGTCGGCAACTGGATCATGCGCCACGAGCCGGAGATCTGGGCCAGGACCGCCAAATACGTCATGCTGCCCACGTACCTGAACTACAAGCTCACGGGCAACCTCATCGACTCGGCCTCGAACCAGATCGGCCACATCCCGTTCGACTACAAAAACCGCCGCTGGATGAAGCCCGGCAGCCTCACGCGCTGCTTCTGCGACGTGCCGAACGAAAAGCTGTGCGACCTCGTGCCCTCCGGCACGGTCATCGGCACGGTCACGGACGAGGTCTGCGCCCTGACCGGCATCCCCGCCGGCCTGCCGCTGATCTCGACCGGCTCGGACAAGGGCTGCGAGACGCTCGGCCTCGCCGTCGTCGATTCCGACAAGGCGTCCATCTCGCTGGGCACGACGGCCACCATCCAGTTCAGCACGACCGAGTACGTCGAGCCGCAGCAGTTTCTGCCCGCCTACCCCGGCGTGCTCAACGACCACTACAATCCCGAGATCGAGATCTACCGCGGTCTGTGGCTGCTGTCGTGGTTCGTCAAGGAATTCGGCACGGCCGACGCCATCGATGCCAAGGAAAAAGGTATCGCGCCCGAGGCCCTGCTCGACGAGCGCATCCGCGACCTGCCCGCCGGCAGCGACGGTCTGCTCCTGCAGCCGTACTGGACGGCCGGCATCCTGCACCCGGACTCGCTCGGCGCGGTCATCGGCTTTTCCGACTACCACACGCGCTACCACTTCTACCGCGCCATCATCGAGGGCCTGTGCCTGGAGCTGTACATGGCGCTGCGCATCATGGAGGACCGCTCGGGCCTGACCATTCACGAGATCCGCATCGGCGGCGGCGGCGCAAAGAGCGACGTGGTCTGCCAGATCGCGGCGGACGTGTTCGGCCTGCCGGTCGTGCGCTCGCAGACGCACGAGGCGTGCTCCATCGGTTCGTCCATGGTCGCGTTCGTGGCCAAGGGCGTGTTCGCCGATTTCGACGCCGCGGCCAAAGCCATGGTCCACGTCAAGGATACGTTCCAGCCCAACGAGCGCAATCACGAGGTATATAACGACATTTACGAGCAGGCCTACCGCAAGATCTACCCGCGCCTGCGCCCGATCTATCAGAAACTCATCCAAGTCAAGAGGAGGATTGCACAATGAGCAACAAACCGTACAAAGGATTCGAGCCGAAATGGCTGCTCACCCCCGCGCCGGCGGACAGCTACCGCTCCATTTTCCGCTGGGGCGACCCGAACTTCTTCAAATATCCGAAAGAGTCTCTGTACACGCTCATGAAAGAGACGTTCAAAATGACGGACGACGATTTCAAGGAGTATTCCGACGACATCGGCTTTGACCCCGTCGACCTCTCCGACCACCCGGTGCAGCTCGCGCCGGAGCACATCGAGTCACTCAAGAAGATCGTCGGCGAGCGCAATGTCTCCACCACGGACTATGACCGCCTGAGCGTGGCCTACGGCTTCACGGCCTACGATATCCTGCGTCTGCGCCACAAGCGCGTTGACAGCGTGCCGGACGTCGTGCTCTACCCCGAGACGACCGGGCAGGTTGAGCAGATCGTGGCCTACTCCACCGAGCACCACATCCCGCTGTACGTCTACGGCGGCGGCAGCAGCGTCACCCGCGGCGTCGAGCCGGTCAAGGGCGGCATCTCGCTGGATATGCGCCGCAACTTCAACAAGGTCATCAGCTTCAACGAGATCGACCAGACCATCACCGTGCAGGCCGGTATGTCCGGCCCGGATCTGGAAAAGACGCTCCAGAGCGCGCCGGAGCTCTTCGACGCCAAGCGGCAGTACACCTGCGGCCACTTCCCGCAGTCGTTCGAGTATTCGAGCGTCGGCGGCTGGACGGTCACGCGCGGCGCGGGCCAGAACAGCACGTATTACGGCACGATCGCCGACATCGTCCTCAGCCAGAAGTACGCTACGCCCATCGGCACGATCCAGACCAGCCACTACTCCCGCGAGGCCACCGGCCCGAACCTGAACCAGATCATGATGGGCTCCGAGGGCACGTTCGGCGTGCTGACGGAGGTCACGCTGCGCATCTTCCGCTGGATGCCGCAAAACCGCAAGCGCTTCTCCTACATCTTCAAGACGTGGGACGAGGCCATGAAGGCCGCCCGCGAGATGATGCAGTGCGAATGCGGCTACTCGTCCGTGTTCCGTCTGTCCGACCCGGAGGAGACCAACCTCATGCTCAAGCTCTACAACGTCGATGAGACGCCGCTGCAGCCGCTGCTCGACAAGTTCGGCTACAAGGACATGGAGCGCTGCCTCTTCCTCGGCTTTACCGACGGCGAGAAGGGCTACAGCCGCAACGTCGCGCGCAACATTGCAAAGATCGCGCTCCGTCACGGCGGCATGCCGCTCACCGGCTACGTCACCCGCAGCTGGGAGAAGGGCCGCTTCAACGACCCCTACCTGCGCGACACGCTCATGGACTTCGGCATCACGACCGACACGCTCGAGTGCACGGTCAACTGGTCGAACATGGAGCAGGTGCACGCCGACGTGCGCAAGATCTGCCACGCGCTGCCGAACACCGTCGTCACGACGCACATGTCGCACTGCTATCCGCAGGGTGCGAACCTGTACTTCATCTTCCTCACCCGCATGCAGGATGAGGACGCCTTCAAAGCCTACCACACCACGATCCTCGACGCGATCCAGCGCTCCGGCGCGGCCGTGAGCCACCACCACGGCATCGGCAAGATGTTCGCGCCCTGGCTCGAGGGCTACATCGGCGAGAAGGAGTACGGCGTGTTCCGCGTGCTCAAGGACTACTTTGACCCCGACTACAACATGAATCCGGGCGGCACGATCGGCCTGGACCTCAAGCCGGAGGAAAAGAAGTTCCTGCGCGAGTACACCGACTATCTCGAGCAGCCGAAATTCGACTGATCTTTTGTCATCAACCGGCGGCGGTTTGGATGCCCACCGCCGGATCACCGGCCAAGTGCCAATGCTGCTGCGTAGATCGTTTGTGCAGCAGGGGGGGAGAAACGGGGCGGCCCGCCGCCCCAAGGGATGGAGCAGCCCGGCAGATACCTGCCGGGCTGCTTTTTCATGCCGCCGCGCAAAAAAACCGCCGCTCATGTTGAGCGGCGGCCAGACTGTCAAGGGACCTCGTAGAGTTTGCGCCTGCGGGCGCAAAGAAAGTCCAATCATTTTCTTCGGCGACATGTGCGGCGAAGAAAATACTTCTCAGGCTGCAAGTGTGGAATTTGTGCGCAACAGACTGCAACCCCCCTTGTCAAAAAGTAATACTTTTTGACAGTCTCAAAAACCGCCGCCCCGGCCGGGGCGGCGGTTTTCTGGTCTTCAGTTGGTATGCGGCTGCAGCGCGCGGCGCGTGACGCGCAGCAGCGTCGGCAGCAGCAGCGCGAGCACGATGCCTTTTCCCGCGCAGATGGCCAGCCGCAGCGGCAGCGTGCCGAACACGAACACCGGCGAATAGTACCCGTAGATGAGGCTGTCGAGATACAGCGACCCGGTGTTGAGCACCGTGATGCCCAGCTCACCGAGCACGGCCAGCAGCGCGAGCTGCCGCGGCGTGCAATCGTAACCGTGCCGCGCCGACACCGCGCCCACGCACAGCCCCAGCAGCACATACGGCGCGATCCAGAGCGCGGTCGTGGCGCTCACGCCGAAGCGCAGCAGCTGGTACAGCAGCGTACCCACCCCGCCGATGGCCAGCCCGTCGACCGGGCCGAGCAGCAGCGCACCGAGAAACACCGGCAGCGCCTCGACGGTGATCTTCAGGTTGCCGGTGCTGATCGACACCAGCCCCAGCACCGTGACCATGGCGGCAAACATTGCGTCCGCCGCGAGGCGGCGGGCGGTCCATTTCGTATGCATTTGCAAGACTCCTTTCGTGACAGTTGCCACGGCGGGGGTCTTCCCTTGGTGGCAGCGGAAGCGGCAACAGCACCGCGGGGCGCGCAGCCCCTTCGTCGCCGGACAACTTCCCATCCCGGCGCACTTGACGCGCTGTTCCTACTCTGTCCAATGCATTGCTCAGATTTCCGTGTGCATCATAGCACACGCGGCACGACTTTGCAACCGGAAAAAGGACGCCCGGGTGGGCGTCCTTTTCTGCCTTATGTCTTACTTTTTCTCGCGTGCCAGGCGGCGCGTGAGCTCTTCGACCAGCCCGTCCACCAGCTCCTGATGGTCGGCCAGGTTCAGCTCGGCCTCGCGCACGATCGTGTAGCCGAACACGTCGTCGTCCATGATCTTGGCATACGACAGCAGCTCCGCCTGCATACAGCGGATGGCCGCCATGCTCAGATGCACGGCCGCGAGCGCGCTGCACGCGGTCAGGTCGTCGCCCTTGTCCACGACCTCCTTCATGAGCTCGATGCAGCGGCACATGATGTACACGATCTCGTTCGGAATGTCGCTCGCAACGCGCAGCGCGCTGTCGAGATCGGTGCGCGTGACGTTCTCCTCGACTCTGCGCCGGTCAAGCGGCTCGCGCGCGCGCAGCTCCTCGTCGATCTGAAAGACCATGTAGTCCGTCATCTGGCGCAGCTCCTCGGCCGTTTTCTGCATCTGCGCATCGTCCGAGCGCAGCGCGCGCACGGCCAGCGACCCCATCGCCGCCGCCAGCGCCGACACGACCGCGCCGACACTGCCCGCCTGCGGCAGGCCGTCCGGATCTGCCACCGCAGCCACATAGTCCTTGACCGGCATGGCGCCGAAGGTCTGCTTCGGCTTGTGCTCCCCAACGGAGACCACGTGGTCGCCGTCCGCCGTGTGGATCAGGATCTTTTTCTTCTCTTCCGCCATAAGTGCCTCCATTCCCCGCGCGCATAGCCGCGCGCAGATATACACACATTATTATAATAGGAATATAGCACGACAGACGGCACATTGTCAAGATTGCGACGGCCGTTCGTTTGTGGAAAAGGCCATATTCTGCACAAAAAACGCCCTGTTTTTTCGTCAAATTTCGTCACACGCAAGTGCAATTCCGGCATTTATCTTTGCACCGCTTTCTGCTATAGTGAGAGGTAAGCGCAAAAATATCACAGAGGGAGCGTGAAGCGTTTTGGGGATCAACAATGTGATCTCTCTGCTTGGCGGCGTGGCCCTGTTCCTGTTCGGCATGACGCTCATGGGCGACGGGCTGAAGAAAGTGGCCGGCAACAAGCTCGAGATCATACTCTATAAACTCACGAGCACCCCGCTCAAGGGCGTCCTGCTCGGCACGGGCGTCACCGCCGTGATCCAGTCGTCCTCGGCCACGTCCGTCATGGTCGTCGGCTTCGTCAACTCCGGCATGATGCAGGTGCGCCAGGCCATCGGCATCGTGCTCGGCTCCATCCTCGGCACGAGCATCACGGGCTGGATTCTCTGCCTGTCGGACATCAGCGGCTCCGGCTGGGTGTCGCTGCTGAGCACCGCGACGCTCACGGGCGTCGTCGCCGTGGTCGGCATCGTGCTGCGCATGTTCTGCAAGGACCTGACCAAACACCACATCGGCGACATTCTGCTCGGCTTCGCCGTGCTCATGTACGGCATGTCCTCCATGAGCGGCGCCGTGGCCCCGCTCAAGGACAGCGCCGCGTTCATCCAGCTGCTGACCCGCTTTTCCAACCCGCTGCTCGGCGTGCTCGTCGGCACGGTGTTCACCTGCATCCTGCAGAGCGCGTCGGCCGCCGTCGGCATTCTGCAGGCGCTGGCCATCACGGGCACGATCACGTTCTCCGTGGCCTTCCCCATCACGCTCGGCATCGCCATCGGCGCGGCCGTGCCGGTGCTGCTGTCCTCCCTCGGCGCGAGCGTCAAGGGCAAGCGCACCGCCTATGTCTACCTGCTCATCGACGTCATCGGCGCGGTCGTCTGGGGCGTCGTGTTCTACGCGGTCAACGCAGCCGTGCACTTCCCGTTTACGGACACGACCATGACCACCGTGAGCATCGCCCTGCTCAACACGATCTTCCGCTTTGCGACCGTGCTGCTGCTCACGCCGATGATCCCCCTGCTGGAAAAGCTCGTCTCGTTCCTGTTCCCGGACAAAGCGTCCACCGGCGCGCTCGCCGACATCGACCGGCTCGAGGAGCGCTTTCTCGCGCACCCGGCGCTGGCCATCGAGCAGAGCCGCCTGGCCATCGACTCCATGGCCCGTCAAGCGCAGGACAACATCCTGTCCGCGTTCTCCCTGCTCGACAAGTTCAGTGACGAGCAGTTCGCCGCCCTGCAGGAAAACGAGGAAGCCATCGACCACTACGAGGACAAGCTCGGCACCTACCTCATCAAGATCACGAGCAAGGAGCTCACGCCGCGCCAGACGGCCGACGTGTCGAAGTACCTGCACACGATCAGCGACCTCGAGCGCATCAGCGACCACTCGCTCAACATCGGCGAGACGGCGCAGGAGCTCTACACGAAGAAGATCGTCTTTTCGCCCACCGGCGCGCGCGAGCTCAAGGTCATGCTCGCGGCCGTGACGCGCATCCTCGAGATCACGATCAACGCTTTCCTCGACAACGACGTCGCCGCGGCCTACCGCGTCGAGCCGCTCGAGGAGCTCATCGACAACCTCTGCGACGAGATGAAGCTGCACCACATCGACCGCCTGCAGACCGGCGAGTGCACGCTCAACCACGGCTTCGCGTTCAACGACCTGCTCACCAACTGCGAGCGCGTGTCCGACCACTGCTCGAACATCGCCGTCGCCATGATCGAGCTCGAGTCCGACTCGTTCGACACCCACGAATATATCAACAGCGTCATGGCCATGCACTCGCACAGCTTTGACGAATACTACTCCGAATACAGCAAAGAATTCCAGATTTAATGCATATATCCGCCGCCTATCCATTTGTAAAAATGGCCGGGCGGCGGTTTTTTGCCCCCGTCGTCCGGCAAATGTCCCAATTTCGCGTGGTCAGGTATGTACATGCTGCACAAGGCATTTTTCCCTCGCTGGGCGTGTTTTTTCAAATTCCACAAATCGCAGTGGATTTTTCATGAATGTCTTGCATATTTATTCGCGTGGTAGTATATTAACCTTATATAAATGAATTTTTATCCGCTTGTGAGGGACGAGATATGCATAACGAAAAAACGACCATTTTCATCGACGGCAGCTCCGGCACGGCCGGCCTGCGCATTTACGACCGGCTGGCCCAGCGCGAAGATATTGACCTGCTGACCCTGCCGCCCGAGCTGCACCACGACATGGAAGCCCAGCGCGAGCTCATCAACCGCGCGGACATCGCGTTTTTGTGCCTGCCGGACGCGGCGGCGATCACGGCGGCGGATCTGGTCGAGAACCCGGACACGGTCGTGCTCGACACCTCGACCGCGCACCGCACGGCCCCCGGCTGGACGTACGGCTTCCCGGAGCTGTCGCCCGAGCGCGAGGCCGCGATCCGTACCGCCAAGCGCATCGCCGTGCCCGGCTGCCACGCCAGCGGCTTCATCGTGCTGGTCTACCCGCTCGTCGAGGCGGGCATCCTGCCGCCGGACGCCCTGCTGACGTGCTACTCGCTCACGGGCTACAGCGGCGGCGGCAAGAAGATGATCGCCGAGTATGAGGCGGACACCCTCGACCCCCTGTACGTTGCCCCCCGGCAGTACGGTCTTGCGCAGCAGCACAAGCACCTGCGCGAGATGTGCGCCATCCCGGGCCTGACGCACGCGCCGGTGTTTGCGCCGATCGTGGCGAATTTCTACAGCGGCATGGAGACGAGTGTCGCGCTCTTCGCCTCCCAGCTCTGCCCCGGCAAGACGGCCGAAGATATCAAGGCCGCCTACGCCGCAAAATATACCGGCCCTGTCGTGACCTACCGCGACCCCGCGTGTGACGACGGCTTCCTGTCCGCCGCCGCCATGTCCGGCAAGGACAGCATGGTCGTGTCCGTCTCCGGCAATGACGAGCGCATCCTGCTCACGTCCGTGTTCGACAACCTCGGCAAAGGCGCGTCCGGCGCCGCGCTCGAGTGCCTGAACCTCGTCATGGGCAGGGAAAAGGGCTTCGGCCTCGATCTGTAAGGAGGAACGAACGATGAAGCAAGTCACCGGCGGCGTGTGCGCCGCACAGGGTTTTTCCGCCGCAGGCATCCACTGCGGCATCCGCAGAAATCAGTCCAAGCGCGACCTCGCGCTCATCTACAGCGCCGTCCCGGCCAGCGCCGCGGCGGTCTATACATCGAACCTCGTCAAGGGCGCGCCCCTGACCGTGACGAAGGCGCACCTGGCTGACGGCAAGGCCCAGGCCGTGATCTGCAACAGCGGCAACGCCAACACCTGCAACGCTGACGGCGTCGCCGTCGCCGAGGAGATGAGCGCGCTCACGGCGGCGCAGCTGCACATCGCGCCGCAGGACGTCATCGTCGCGTCCACGGGCGTGATCGGCCAGCCGCTCGATCTCACGCCCATCCGCTCCGGCCTGCCGCAGCTCGCCGCCGCGCTCGGCGACCACTCCGACCAGGCGGCCGAGGGCATCATGACCACCGACACGCACCCGAAGGAGATCGCCGTGCAGTTCACCGCCGGCGGCAGGACCTGCACGATCGGCGGCATCGCCAAGGGCTCGGGCATGATCCACCCGAACCTTGCGACCATGCTCGTCTTCCTCACGACGGACTGCGCCGTCAGCCCCGCCATGCTGCAGGCCGCGCTCTCCGGAGACGTGCAGGACACGTTCAACATGGTCAGCATCGACGGCGACACGTCCACGAACGACATGGTCGCCGTGCTGGCAAACGGCCTCGCCGGCAATGCCGAGATCACCGCGCCCGGCGCGGACTTCACGGCGTTTTGCAGCGCGCTCAACAGCGTGACCGTCTGGCTCTGCCGCCAGATCGCGGGCGATGGCGAGGGCGCGACGCGCCTGCTCGAGTGCTGCGTCACCGGTGCTGCTGACCACGGCACCGCGAAAACCGTGGCCAAGAGCATCATCTGCTCGTCGCTCGTCAAGGCCGCCATGTTCGGCGCGGACGCCAACTGGGGCCGCGTGCTGTGCGCCATCGGCTACAGCGGCGCTCCTGTAAACGTGCACAAGGTGGACGTCGCCTTCCGCTCGGCGGCCGGCACGGTGCGCGTGTGCGTCGACGGCGCGGGCATTCCGTTTTCCGAGGAGGAAGCCAAAAAGGTCCTGCTCGAAAAGGAGATCGAGATCCTCGTCGACCTCAAGTCCGGCGACGAGGGTGCGACCGCCTGGGGCTGCGACCTGACGTATGACTATGTGAAGATCAACGGCGACTACCGCACCTGAACCGGGAGGAACACCATCATGGACATTACGAATCCGCAGCGCGCGAAGGTACTCGTCCACGCGCTGCCCTACATACAGGAATACAGCGGCAAGATCGTCGTCATCAAATACGGCGGCAACGCCATGATCAGCGCCAAGCTCAAAGACTCCGTCATGCGCGACATTGTGCTGCTGTCGCTCATCGGGGTGAAGGTCGTGCTCGTGCACGGCGGCGGGCCCGAGATCACGGAAACGCTCGAAAAACTCGGCAAGCAGACTCAGTTTGTCGACGGCCTGCGCGTCACGGACGCGGAGACGGCCGACGTCGTGCAGATGGTCCTCGCCGGGAAGATCAACAAGACGCTCGTCAACCTCATCGGCCACAAGGGCGGCCGGGCGATCGGCCTGTCCGGCATCGACGGGCAGATGATCCAGGCGCGCGTGCGCGATGAGCGCCTCGGCTACGTGGGCGAGATCACGAAGGTCGACGTGCGTCCCATCCTCGATGTGATCGACAAGGGCTACATCCCCGTCGTGTCCACCGTCGGGTGCGACACGCAGGGCCACGTCTACAACATCAACGCCGACACGGCGGCCGCGCGCATCGCGGGCGAGCTGGGGGCCGAGAGCCTCATCGCCATGACCGACATCAGCGGCATCCTGCGCGACAAGGACGACCCCTCCACGCTCATCCCCGTCATCCACACGGCGGACGCGCTGCAGCTCATCGAGTCCGGCGTCATCAACGGCGGCATGCTGCCGAAAGTGACCTGCTGCATCGACGCCATCCGCTGGGGCGTGCACCGCGTCTTTATCATCGACGGCCGCGTGCCGCACGCCATCCTGATCGAAATGCTGACAAACGAAGGCATCGGCACCATGTTCGTTGCCGGGCAAGGAGGAAAAACAGATGAACATTCCGCAACTTGACAGTACCTATATCGCCAACACTTACGCCCGCTTCCCCGTGACGATCGCGCGCGGCAAGGGCTCGCTCGTCTGGGACGCAGACGACAAGGTCTATATCGACATGGCGACGGGCATCGCCGTCAACAGCTTCGGCATCGCCGACCCCGCGTGGATCCGCGCCGTGACCGAGCAGCTGTGCACCGTGCAGCACGCATCCAACCTCTACTACACCGCGCCCGACGCGCAGCTGGCGCAGCTGCTGTGCGAGAAGACCGGCATGAAGAAGGTCTTCTTCTCCAATTCCGGCGCGGAGGCCAACGAGTGCGCCATCAAGGCCGCGCGCAAGTACGCCGCCGACCACAAAGGCCCGGAGTACCACACCATCATCACGCTCAAAAACAGCTTCCACGGCCGCACGATCACAACGCTCGCCGCGACCGGGCAGGACGTGTTCCACCACGACTTTCTGCCGCTGACGGAGGGCTTTGCCTACGCCGAGGCGAATAACCTCGACGATCTCAAGGCGCAGGTCGCCGCGCACAAGTGCGCCGCCATCATGATGGAGGTCGTGCAGGGCGAGGGCGGCGTCATCCCGCTGACGCAGGAATTTGTCAAAGGTGCTGCCCAGCTCGCCGCCGAGCAGGACCTGCTGCTCATCTGCGACGAGGTGCAGATCGGCAACGGCCGCAGCGGCAAGCTCTACGGCTACATGCACTACGGCATCACGCCGGACATCGTCTCCACGGCCAAGGGCCTCGGCGGCGGTCTGCCGCTGGGCGCGACGCTGCTCGGCGAGAAGGTGCAGGACGTGCTCACCCCCGGCAGCCACGGCTCTACCTTCGGCGGCAACCCCGTCTGCTGCGCCGGCGCGCTGAGCATTCTGCACCGGCTCGACGGCCCGCTGCTGCAGTCCGTGCAGGAAAAGTCCGACTTCATCGTCAAGGCTCTCACCGGCGCCAAGGGCGTCAGGAGCGTCACGGGCTTGGGCCTGATGCTCGGCGTGGAGACCGAGCGCCCGGTCAAGGACGTCATCAGTGAATGCATGGCGCGCGGCGTGCTCGTCATCTCGGCAAAGAACAAGGTGCGCCTGCTGCCGGCGCTCAACATCCCCATGGCGCAGCTCGAGCAGGCGGTCAGCGTGCTCAAAGACGTCTGCGCCGGAGAATAAGGAGGAACACCGTCATGAATCTCAAAGGCAACGATTTTCTCAAGCTGCTCGACTACACCCCCGAGCAGATCGACTATCTGCTCCGGCTCGCCGCCCAGCTCAAGGCCGAGAAAAAGGCCGGCATCCCGCACCGCCTGTGCGAGGGCAAAAACGTCGCGCTCATCTTCGAAAAGACGAGCACGCGCACGCGCAGCAGCTTCGAGGTCGCGGCGCACGATCTGGGCATGGGCAGCACGTATCTCGACTCCACCGGCTCGCAGATCGGCAAGAAGGAGAGCATCGCCGACACGGCGCGCGTGCTCTCGGGCATGTTCGACGGCATCGAGTACCGCGGCTTCGGCCAGTGCATCGTCGAGGAGCTGGCGCAGTACGCCTCCGTCCCGGTCTGGAACGGCCTGACGGATGAGTTCCACCCGACGCAGATCCTCGCGGACTTTCTGACCATCCGGGAGCACTTCGGCTCGCTGGAGAACATCCACCTCGTCTACATGGGCGATGCGCGCTTCAACATGGGCAACTCCCTCATGGTCGGCTGCGCGAAGATGGGCATGCACTTCACGGCCTGCGCACCCAAGGGCTACTTCCCCGATGCGCAGCTCGTCGCCGAGTGTCAGGCCATCGCGGCGCAGACGGGCGCGACGCTCGACTTCATCTCCGACCCCGCCGCGGCCGTGCAGGGCGCGAACGTGATCTATACCGACATCTGGGTCTCCATGGGCGAACCCGAGAGCGTCTGGGCCGAGCGCATTGCCGCGCTCGCACCGTATCAGGTCAACGCGGCGCTCATGGCCAAGGCCGACCCCAACGCCATCTTCATGCACTGCCTGCCGGCGTATCACGACAAAAAGACCGCCATCGGCAACGAGATGTGCACGCGCTTCGGCCGCGAGGCGATGGAGGTCACGGACGATGTGTTTGAAAGCGCGCAGTCGGTCGTGTTCCAGGAGGCCGAAAACCGCATGCACACCATCAAGGCCGTCATGGCGGCGACGCTTGCGGAGATCGAGCTATGAAGCGCTATCTCGTACTCGAAAACGGCGAGGTCTTTGCGGGCCTCGCTTTCGGCGCACCGTGCGACACGGTGGGCGAGCTGGTGTTCACCACCGGCATGAACGGCTACATCGAGACGCTCACCGACCCGAGCTACTGCGGCCAGATCGTGCTGCAGACGTTCCCGCTCATCGGCAACTACGGCATCATCCCGGCCGATTTTGAGGGCAAGTGCTGCGTGCGCGGCTATGTCGTGCGCGAGCAGTGCCAAACGCCGTCGAACTTCCGGTGCGAGGAAACGCTCGACGCATTTTTGAAAGCCAACAACATCCCCGGCATCGCCGGCATCGACACCCGCGCCGTCACGCGCATCCTGCGCGAGGCCGGCACGATGAACGCCGCCATCTGCGACACGGTGCCGGACGATCTTGCGCCCCTGCGCGCCTACCGCATCACAGACCCCGTGCCGCAGGTGACAATGCCGGAGCCCTACACCCTCCAGCCGGAGGGGAGCGTGCTGCACCGCGTGGCGCTCATCGACTACGGCGCCAAGCGCAACATCGCGCGCGAGCTCTGCCGCCGCGGCTGCGCCGTGACGGTGCTGCCCTGCTCTGCCAAGGCGGAGGACATCCTCGCCGCCGGGTATGACGGCGTCATGCTCTCCAACGGCCCCGGCGACCCGACGGACAACGTCACCCAGATCGCGGAGATCGCCAAGCTCTTCGGCCGCATCCCGATGTTCGGCATCTGCCTCGGCCACCAGCTCATGGCGCTGGCGCAGGGCGGCAGCACCGTGAAGCTCAAATACGGCCACCGCGGCGTGAACCAGCCGGCGCGCGACGTGTGCGGCACGCGCACGTTCCTCACCAGCCAGAACCACGGCTACGCCGTCGTGCCCGAGAGCGTGAAGACCGGCGTCATCCGCTACATCAACGCCAACGACGGCACGTGCGAGGGCGTGGACTACCCCGACCTGCGGGCCTTTTCCGTGCAGTTTCACCCCGAGGCGTGCTCGGGCCCGCACGACACGGCCTTTCTCTTCGACCGATTCTGTGACCTGATGGGAGGTGCGCACCATGCCGATTGATTCCAGCATCCGCAAAGTCATGGTCATCGGCTCCGGCCCGATCGTGATCGGTCAGGCGGCGGAGTTTGACTATGCCGGCGCGCAGGCGTGCCGCGTGCTGCACGACGCGGGCGTGAACGTCGTGCTCGTCAACTCCAACCCCGCGACGATCATGACCGACAAGGCCCTCGCGGATGAGATTTATCTCGAGCCGCTCACGCTGACCTCCGTCAAGCGCATTATTGAAAAGGAGCAGCCAGACAGTCTTCTCGCCGGTCTCGGCGGCCAGACGGGCCTGACGCTGGCGATGGAGCTCGACAAGGAGGGCTTTTTGCAGCAGCACAACGTCCGCCTCATCGGCACGAACGCCAAAGCCATCGACAAGGCCGAGGACCGCGAGCTCTTCAAGGAGACCATGGCCGCCATCGGCGAGCCGACCATCCCCTCCGGCATCGCCAACACCGTGGCGGAGGCGCTCGCCGTAGCAGACCGCATCGGCTACCCCGTCATCATCCGCCCGGCGTTCACGCTCGGCGGCGCGGGCGGCGGCGTGGCCTACAGCCCGGAGGAACTCACCGTCGCTGCGCAGACCGGCCTCGATGCGTCCCCGATCACGCAGATCCTCGTCGAGCGCTACATCTACGGCTGGAAAGAGATCGAGTTTGAGACCATGCGCGACGGCGTGGGCAACGTCATCGCCGTGTGCAGCATGGAAAATTTCGACCCCGTCGGCGTGCACACCGGCGACAGCATCGTCGTCGCCCCGGCGCTGACGCTCTCGGACAAGGAGTTTCAGATGCTGCGCAGCGCGGCGCTGAACATCATCTCCGCGCTCGATATCGTCGGCGGCTGCAACTGCCAGTTCGCGCTCAACCCCGACAGCTTTGAGTACGCCGTCATCGAGGTCAACCCCCGCGTGTCGCGCTCGTCGGCGCTCGCGTCGAAGGCGACCGGCTACCCGATCGCCAAGATCACGACGAAGATCGCCCTCGGCTACACGCTCGATGAAATTCAAAACGACATCACCGGCAAGACCTGCGCCTGCTTCGAGCCCGCGCTGGACTACGTCGTCGTGAAGTTCCCCAAGTGGCCGTTTGACAAGTTCGTCGGCGCGTCCCGCCGCCTCGGCACGCAGATGAAGGCCACCGGCGAGGTCATGGCCATCGGCACGAACTTTGAGAGTGCGCTGCTCAAGGCGGTGCGCGGCGCCGAGATCCATCTCGACACGCTGCACGCAAAGCCCTTGTCCGACCGCCCGGTGCGCGACCGGCTCGCCGACTGCGACGATCACCGCCTGTTCACCGTCTTTGAGGCGCTGTGCAGCGGCGTGTCCATCGACGAGATCCACGACATCACCCGCATCGACCGCTGGTTTTTGTCCCGGCTGCAAAACCTCGTGGACTACGAGGCAAGCATTCAAAACGGCCTGACGCCGGAGCTTTATCAGCGCGGCAAGTACCTCGGCTATCCGGACGCGGCGCTGCGCCGCCTGTCCGGCAGCGAGACGCTGCCCCCCTTCCGCGCGGGCTACAAGATGGTCGACACCTGCGCCGCCGAGTTCGACGCGCAGACGCCGTATTTCTACGCCAGCGCGGACGCGCGCTGCGAGGCACGCACCTTCCCGCGCAGCGGCAAGCCCGTCGTCATGGTGCTCGGCTCCGGGCCGATCCGCATCGGCCAGGGCATCGAGTTTGACTATTCGTCCGTCCACTGCGTGTGGACGCTCAAGGCCATGGGCTATGACGTCGTCATCGTCAACAACAACCCCGAGACCGTCTCCACGGACTACGACACCGCCGACCGGCTGTATTTCGAGCCGCTCACGGCTGAGGACGTGCTGCAGATCATCGACGTGGAGCAGCCCGTCGGCGTCGTAGTCGCCTTCGGCGGCCAGACCGCCATCGCGCTCACGCAGACGCTCGACCGCCACGGCATCCGCATCCTCGGCACATCGGCCGAGGGAATCGACATCGCCGAGGACCGCGAGCGGTTTGACGAGCTGCTCGAGCGCTTCCACATCTCCCGCCCGAAGGGCATGGGCGTGCAGACGCTGCCCGAGGCCCTGCACGCCGCGCAGACGCTCGGCTACCCCGTGCTGCTGCGCCCGTCGTACGTCATCGGCGGCCAGAACATGAAGATCGTCCACGACGACGCCGAGGTCACGACGTACATGCAGCGCATCCTCGCGCAGGGCATCGACAACCCCGTGCTCGTGGACAAGTACATGATGGGCACGGAGCTGGAGGTGGACGTCATCTCCGACGGCACGGACGTGCTCATTCCCGGCATCATGGAGCACATCGAGCGCGCCGGCGTGCACAGCGGCGACTCCATCGCCGTCTACCCGCCGTACAACCTCAACGACATGATGACGGACAAGATCGTCGACAGCTCGCGCAAGCTCGCCCTCGCGCTCGGCACGAAGGGGCTTGTGAACATCCAGTACCTCATCTGGGAAAACGAGCTCTACGTCATCGAGGTCAACCCCCGCGCCTCGCGCACCGTGCCGTACATCAGCAAGGTCACGGGCGTGCCGATGGTGGACGTGGCATCGCGCGTCATGCTCGGCGCGCCGCTGGCTGGCCTCGGCTACGGCACCGGCCTGCACCCCATCCCGCCGTATTACGCGGTCAAGGTGCCGGTGTTCTCGTTTGAAAAGCTCGGCGACGTCAACGCCTACCTCGGCCCGGAGATGAAGTCCACGGGCGAGGTGCTCGGCCTCGGCAAGACGATGCAGGAGGCGCTGTTCAAGGGCCTGACCTCGGCCGGCATGGTCGTCGGCCAGCACCCGGACGGCCGCCACGGCGTATTCGTGAGCGTGGACACGCACGACCTCGGCGAGATCGTGTCGCTGGCCAAGAAGCTCGACGACCTGCACTTCGCCCTCTACGCGACCGAGGAGACCGCCGCCGCCATCGCGCGCCTCGGCATCGACGTCGTGACCGTCGACGGCATCCGCGAGAGCGACCACGCCTTCGCCCTGCTCGAGAGCGGCTGCATCGACTACATCGTCTACACCGGCGCGCTCAAGGACGCGACCATGGACGATTACATCGCCCTGCACCGCCGCGCGCTGCAGCTCGGCATCCCGTGCTTCACCTCGCTCGACACGGCCAACGCCCTGGCGGACATCATCGCCAGCCGCTACAACGAGCGCAACACCGAGCTCGTGGACATCAACCACATGCGCACCGAGCGCCAGAGCCTGAAGTTTGCGAAAATGCAGGCCACCGGCGACGACTATATCTACGTCGAGAACTTTGACGGACACATCACCTGCCCCGAGTCGCTGTGCATCCCGCTCTGCTCGCGCCACCGCGGCATCGGCGGCTACGGCATCGTGCTCATCGAGCACAGCGACGTGGCCGACGCGAAAATGCGTGTCTTCAACCGCGACGGCAGCGCCGGCGGCATGGGCGGCAACGCCATCCGCTGCGTGGCCAAGTACCTGTACGACAACGGCATCGTGCCGCGCGACGATCTCACGATCGAGGCCGGCGGCACCGTGCACCGGCTGCACTTGTACACGCGCTTCGGCACGGTCGGCCTCGTGACGGTCGACATGGGCAAGCCCGCGTTTGAGCCCGCCAATGTGCCCGTGATGCTCGAGGGCGAGCGCGTGATCGACCGGCCGGTGACGATCGCCGGCGGGGAGTACCGCATCACGTGCCTCTCGATGGGCAACCCCCACTGCGTCGTCTTTGCCGATCGCGTGGATGAGGTGGACGTCGCGCACCTCGGCCCGCAGTTTGAGCACGCGGACATCTTCCCCGCGCGCACGAACACGGAGTTCATCCGCGTCGTCAACCGCACGACGATCAAGATGCGCGTCTGGGAGCGCGGCAACGGCGAGACCCGCGCCTGCGGCACCGGCGCGTGCGCGGCCGTGGTGGCCGCCACGGAAAACGGCCTGTGCCCGAAGGGCGAACCCATCACCGTCAAGGTCAGCGGCGGCGACCTGATCGTCACCTATGACGACGACGGCGTGCGCCTGACCGGCAACGCCGAGCTCGCCTTCACCGGCGTGACCACGTACTGAGACTCCAAAAAGCAAAAAATCACCCGCATCCAGACCGGATGCGGGTGATTTTTTCTGCCGTGCCGCTCAGCCGCGCATGGCGGCGGCGAAGGCGTCGATGCGCGCGATGTCGAGTTTCGGCTCGGCATACTGCGCACGGTACTGCGGCGATGTCATCAGCGCGCCGAAGAGCTGCTTGTAGGCATAGCTCATCTTCTCGTACTGCATCTTGCCGCCAAGGATGTCCTTCGCGGCCGCGTGCGCAAGCAGCTCCGGCGAGAAGAAGTGCTCCAGATACCCCTCCGTGCCGGGCGTGGTGTAGCAGCACAGGTACACCCCGAGGCGCTTGCCCATGAGCGTCTTTTCGTTCCGGCGCAGGAAATGCCGGATGTGCTTATCGAGCTTGAACATGTACACGCAGCTGCCGATGATGACCGTGTCGTACCCGTCGAGCGTAATGCCGCGCTCGCGGATGTTGCGCACCGTCACGTCGCCGCCGACGGCGCTTTTGAGCATATAGGCGATCTCCTCCGTCGCGCCGTAGCGCGAGGCGAACAGGATCAGCGTTTTCATGCAGTGACCTCCTTTGTCCGCCCTGCCGGGCGGCCCCTTCTTTATGTAAGAGTATAGGAAGCCGCCGCGCCGCTGTCAAGCGCTACGCGCGATTTTTTTACCCGACCGGCACGGGCTCGCCCTGTTTCGGCGCCGGCTCTCTGCGCCGCGCCTTGGGGATGTTGATCGTCAGGATGAGCGCTTCGTCCGTCTCCTGCCGGTGCATGCCGGCGTCGATGCCGCCCTGCTTCATGAGGTCGAGGCTGTGCGAGATCGTGTTGAGAAACACGCGCACGTCCTTGAGGATGAAGGTCTTCTGCTGCTCGCTCTCGGGCGCGGTCTTGGCCTCGAGCAGGCGCTCGATGTAGGCGTCCGTTGCGGCGACGTTCAGGTCGCGGCTGAGGATATAGGCCAGCGCCTCGCGCTGCTCGGCCGGCGTCTCAAGGCGCAGCAGCGCGCGGCCGTGCCGCTCGGTGAGTCCGGCGTTGCGCATGGCGTTGAGCACATCCTCCGGCAGGCGCAGCAGGCGGAGCTTGTTCGCCACGGCCGACTGCGACTTGCCCAGCCGCCGCGCGCACTCCTCCTGGCTCAGGCCGAAGAGCCGGATGAGCTGCGCGATGCCGCGCGCCTCCTCGAGAAAGTCCAGGTCGTTGCGCTGGAGATTTTCCACCAGCGCGATGAAGCTCGCCTCCTCCAGATCCAGCTCCATGATGATGCACGGCACCTCATGGAGCCCCGCCATGCGCGCGGCGCGCAGGCGGCGCTCCCCGGCCACGAGCTCATACCCGCCCTGCCGCGGCCGCACGGTCAGCGGGCTGAGCACGCCGTACTCGGCGATGCTGCGCGAGAGCTCCTCGAGCTGCGCCGGGGAAAAATTCTGCCGCGGCTGGACCGCGCTCGGCGCGATCGCGTCCACCGCCAGATACACGATGCTGCCGCGGGCCGCGCGGCTGCGATGGTTGGAAAACTGCATAGCACACCCTCCATATCTTGTGTTTTACAACACAAAAATAATCCACATATTGCGCAAAACGCGGCGAAATCGGGCGCGCGCAGAAAAAAAGAGGGCGGACTGAAAACAGTCCGCCAAAAACAGGGTCGTGGGATAAAGATATGAGCCGTGGTTTCCAAACTGCGGAAGTCAATTGGATAAGCTGTAATGGTATTGTAGCGCCGGGCGCGCAAAATGTAAAGAGCGAACGGTGTCGGTCGGACACTTGTTTTGTCGGCGGCGGAATCTTTTTTCGCGCGCCGGGGCATACTGACCGGGAGTACACAGCAAAGGAGATGGAAGCATATGCAGGTGATCGACCGCATCGCGCTGATCCTTGCGATCATCGGCGGGCTCAACTGGGGCAGCATCGGTCTGTTCCGGTTCGATCTCGTGGCGTGGATCTGCGGCGGGCAGGCCTCCGTGGTCGCCCGCGTGATCTACACGCTCGTGGGTCTGGCCGCGATCTGGTGCATTTCCCTGCTCTTCCGCGGCCGCGACGAAATCGACGGCGACACGGAGGAGGCATAATGCCCCGGCAGCAAAAAAACGGCATGGCCGACGCCATGCTGTTTTTTTCTCCAACGAAAACCGCTTCGCTGGGTCCTCGTTGGAATATGTTTATCCAAGTCTCTGCATCGCCAGCGCGCTGCTGCCCGGGAAGCGGTCGAACGCATCGAGCGGCGGCAGATGCGCTTCCAGCGCGTGCACCAGCTCGCCGCCGAGCAGGCCGCCGAGCGTGTTGAGCATCAGGTCGTCCACGTCGCACAGGCGGTACGAGCCGCGGAACACGAAAAACAGCCCCGTGAGCTGCCCCAGCTCAATGAACGCCGAAAACGCGAGCGACGCGAGCGCGACCTTGCCGAGATCCAGCCCGCAGACATAGCGCAGGTACATACCAAACGGCAGCAGCATCAAAATGTTGCACACGACCTGCAGCACCGTGCGGTCAAAAAGCGCCGGCAGATACGTGCGCGCATCGGAGAGCACGAGCGGCGTCTCGCGCAGGAAATCGGCCACGAACTGAAACGGCACGAGCTGGATCTCATACCCGCTCAGCCGCGCCGCCTGCGCCGCATCCGGCAGCGGGAAGAACACGAGCGCCAGCACGCACAGCACGTAAAACAAAAACAGACCGCCGAACACGGTGCGCACCCAGTTGAAGCAGCGCGCACGCACCTGCCGGTCAAAAAACGGCACGGCCACCAGCACCGCGATGAGCGGAAACGCATAAGCCGCCAGCCGGATACTGCCCAGAAGATTTGTCATGATCCTTGCCTCCCATCGGGGCGCTCCCGCCCCGGTTTCTGGCATCAGTATAGCCCCGGACGGCATCACATCGCCATCGTTTTGGCTTACAGTTGGCTTACATCTTCGTAAGGCAGCGCGCAGGGCGCAAAAAACCGGGCGCGTCCATTCAGACGCGCCCGGCCGTGCGGACGGATATTTTTCCTCAGGCAACGAGGAAGAACTTCACAAGGAAGATCACCGAGATGACATACGTCAGCACCGAGACCTCCTTGCCCTTGCCCGTGCAGAGCTTGAGCACGGAATAGCTGATGAGGCCCAGACCGATGCCGTGGCCGATCGAGCCGGAGATCGGCATGGAGATGAGCATGATGGCCACCGGCAGGCTCTGATAGATATCGTCAAAGTCGATCTTCTTGAGACCGCCGAGCATGAGTAGGCCGACGTAGATGAGCGCGGAGCTCGTCGCAGCGGCGGGGATGATGGCGGCGATGGGCGCAAGGAACATGCTCGCAAGGAAGAGCACGCCGGTCGTCAGAGCGGTCAGGCCCGTGCGGCCGCCGGCCTCGACGCCGGAGGCGGACTCGACGAACGTCGTGACGGTGGACGTGCCGGTGCACGCGCCCGCGACGGTGCCGACGGCGTCGGCCAGCAGCGCCTCGCGCATGCGCGGCATGTTGCCGTCCTTGTCGACCATGCCGGCGCGGCTCGCCGTGCCGACGAGCGTGCCGATGGTGTCGAACATGTCAATGATGCAGAACGTGATGACGAGCGTCACGACCGTGAACCAGCCGATCTCGCCGAGGGCGGCAAAGTCGAACTTGAACAGGGTCGTCTCGGCCATGTCGCCGAACGCAGGCACGAACGACGCGCCCTTGAGCGACGCAAACGGGTTCGTGTGCAGGAAGATGGCCTCGCCCGCCCAGTAGATGCCGGACGCGCAGAGCATGCCCAGCAGCACGGAGCCCTTGATCTTCTTGTGCGCGAACAGCACGATCAGGAACAGGCCCACGAACATGGTCACGACCGTGAGCACCATCTGCGGGTAGCCGTCGCCCATGTTGGCCTTGGCAAGGCTGGGCGTGAGCGCGCCGAAGAAATCGCGCATGACGTAAAACGGGCCGCCGTCGCTCGAGTACACACCGGCGTTGGAGCCGATGCCAATGTTGAGCAGCATGAGACCGATGGCCGGCGCGATGCCGAGCCGGATGCCGAGCGGAATGGCCTCGACGATCTTCTCGCGCACCTTGAGCACCGAGAGAATGATGAACACGATGCCCTCGATGAGGATGACGCACAGCGCCGTCTGGAACGACTGCAGGTAGCTCATGCCGGTCAGGGTGACGATGTTGGCCACGACGACGGCAAAGAAGCTGTTGAGACCCATGCCGGGCGCCATGGCAAAGGGCTTGTTGGCCGCGAACGCCATGACGAGCGTGCCGACGGCGGAGGCGATGCAGGTGGCGAGGAACACGCCGTTCCAGAGCTGCGAGCCGCCCTGGGCGCCGAAGCCGGTCAGCAGGTTCGGGTTGAGCGCGATGATGTACGCCATGGTCATGAACGTCGTCAGGCCGGCGACGATCTCGGTGCGTACGGTGGTGTTGTTTTCTTTCAGGTGAAAGAGCTTTTCCATTGGGATCCCCTCTCCATAAAGTTTTTGCCGGGAACGCAAAACGCCGTCAGTATAACGCGATTTGTCCCGCCTGTCAACGACAAAAACCGGACACGGAATGTCCCGTGTCCGGTCCTGCTGTTTTCGCGTGTTTTACGCCTGCGCGGGGCAGTCGCGCTCGTGGCAGGTGAAGAGAATGACCTGCCGGTGCTGCGCGATCTCCCGGAAGAGCGCCATGGCGCGCCCGGCGCGCGCATCGTCGAAATTCACGAGCGTGTCATCGAGCACGAGCGGGCACGGATCGTCCGCCGGGCACGTCAGCTCACACAGCGCCAGGCGCACGGACAGGTACAGCAGATCCGCCGTCCCGGCCGAGAGATAGGCCGTGTCGCGCGGCGTCGGGTCGTCGGTGCTGCGCGCCTTGGCCGACAGGTCGCGCGCGAGCACGAGCTCGTCATAGCGTCCGTCGGTGAGGTAGTCCATGTAGTCCGCCGCCTTCTGCGCCAGCTGCGGGGAAAAGCGGCTCTGCAGCTCCGCGTCCGCACGGCCGAGCGTCTCGATCGCAAGCGCGATGGCCGCATACTGCCGCTCGAGCGCGTCGCGCTGTTCGAGCAGCTGCGCGTGTTCGCTTTTCAGCGCCATCGGGTCGCCGATGGCGAGGGCCGCGCCTGTGAGCTGCGCCTGCTGCGTGCGCAGGCGCGTGCACACGCTCTCGAGCGCGCTCCTGCGCTGATAGAGCGCGGCGGCCTCGCCCGTGCCGCTCTCAAAGTCCAGACTCTGCAGCAGCCGCTCGTGCGTCTCGCACTGGTGCTCGCGCGCATCCTCGAGCGCGGCGGCGGCTTTCTGCTCCGCCTGCATGGCGGCCGCGCACGCGCGGTAGGCAGCCCGGTGCACCTCCGCCTGATAGTAGATGCCGTCCGCGTCCTGCGCGCCGTAGCTGCGCAGGAGCTCCCCGAGCGCGGCGGCGGCCTGCTGCGCGCGCTTCTTGCCGTTATTGGCAGCGACCAGCAGCACGACGGCCAGCACCGCGAGCGCGATGGCCGCATAATACAGCGGCTGCGCCACAAGATAACCCAGCACCGCGCACAGTGCCGAGAGCACGAGCGCCGCGATCCAGAAGTACGGCTTGCCGCCGTGGGCTGCCGTGTCAGCAAGGGCCTCCGCCCGCTGCGCGTCGCGCTCGGCGGTCTCGCCCGCCTCGTCCGGCGTCTGCACGCCGAAATGCGTCTGCTCGAGCGCGGTGCGCCTGGCCGCGGCGTCCCGCCGCGCCTGTTCGAGCGTCTGCTCGAGCGTGCGCAGGTTCGATTTTTCCTCGCCCATGCTGCTCAGCGCCGCGCGGCGCTGCCGCTGCCGGGCGGCGTTCATCTGCTCGGTCACGGTCTGCAGTTCCGCGTCCGTCTGCCGGAGCTCGGCGGCGCAGGCAGCCTGCTCCTGCGCGTTGCGCTCGAGCCGGTGCAGCTGCTCTTCTACCTCCGTGATGCGGCCCTCCAGCTCCGGCAGCGCGCCGTGCCGGCCGCTGCGCCGGCGGCGCAGCCATGCGCGCAGCTGCGCGTCGGCCTCGGTGTAGGAGCTCGCCTCCTCGCCGGAGGTCACGATGGCGGAGATGCGCTTTTCCAGCTCCGGCGTACCCGTCACGACGAGGCCGCCCTGCCCGATGAATGCGCTGCGCGCGAACACCTCGGCCGACACGCCCGTGAGCTGCTCGCCCACGTCCGTCGCCGTCAGCCCCGGCACCGGGATGTCCGTGCCGGTGTACACCGCCGAAAAGCCGCGCAGCGGCGCGCCCGGCGTCTCCGTCCAGCGGCGGATCGTGATGCATTTTCCGCCCTGTTCGAGCTCCAGCTCGCCCGCCATGGGCTTGCCGCTCCAGGGCGCGTATTTCTGCTTGTCGGGCACGAACCCGGCGCGCGCGCGCTGGGACGTGTCGATCCCGTAGAGCATGGCGCGCAGAAACGCGCACCACGTGCTCTTGCCGCTCTCATTCGGCGCGTAGATGATATTCAGACCCGTGTCGAGCCGCAGCTGCTCGCCGTCGAGCGTGCCGAACGTGCCCTGCATATGCCGGATGATCACAGCGTCACCACCTCCTCGTCGTGGTCCAGTGCCGCAAGCCCCCAACGCGCGGCCATGACAATGGTCTCACGCGCGCGGTCAGAGTCCGCGGCGTCGTATTGTTGCTTCAGTTGGGCCAGAAACTGCCCGCGCAGCGTGCCCTCTCCCGCCCGCGCCCAGAGATCCCGGCGCGCGCGCGTCTCATCGCGCAGCTGCAGCGCGAACACCCGCCCCTCGAGCGCCGCGCGCAGCGCGGCGGGGTTCGGCGCGCGGTCGGTCTCACCCGTGAGCACGATGCGGTAAATATTGCGCGCAGCCCCCTCCGGCAGCGCGGCGAGCGCCGCCTGCACGGGGTCCGTGTCCGTGACGTCCACGCGCAGGATCTCATACCGCCGCCCGGGCACGGGCACAAACCGCGCCTGCACGTCGCCCGCAGCGACGTCCACGAGCAGCACACCCTTTTCCCCCGTCTCGTCAAAGCCGCGACCCTCCATGCAGCCCGGCCAGGCGTACACCGTGCCCCCGGCGCGCTGCACGCCGCCGAAGCGGTGCACGTGGCCGAAGGCGGCGTAGTCCAACCCGCTGGCGGCCAGCTCCGCAGCCGACACGGGGTCATACGCCGAGGCGGGATTGCCCACCTCGCCGTGCAGGCAGAGCACGTCGAGCAGCCCCGCCTGCTTCGGCACGGAAAAGCCCCGCAGCAGACCGGGGCAGCGGCTGTCGGTGAACGCCGCGCCCCAGACGCGCACGCCCAGCTCCGGCAGCGTGACTGCCTCGATGCGCGGCGAGCGGAAGATATGTACGTTCTCCGGAAACGTCAGGCGCGCATACGGCGCGCCCGCGCTGTAATAGTCGTGGTTGCCGGGCGCGAGAAACACCTCCGCCCCACAGCCGTCAAACGTCTCAGCGAGCGCCTTTGCCGTCTCGGGATAGGGGCTCGCGCTGTCGAGCAGGTCGCCCGCGAGCAGGATGATCTGCGCCCCGTGCGTCCGCGCCAGCTCCGGCAGGGCGCGCAGCAGGTCGCGCTGCTCCCGGCGGCGCTGCGCCGCCTGCGCGAGCGTGAGCGCCTCAAACGGCGAGTCGAGGTGCAGATCCGCCGCGTGCAGGATGCGCACGCTCATCTCAGGCGCACCAGCTGCACGTCGCGGCAGCGGCCGGTGTCGCTGTCGACCTCGAAGATCGCGCCCTCGAGCTTGGCCGCGCCCATGGCGGCCTCATAGCGCCGCGGCGGGTCGCCGAGGAACTTGCCGATCGACTGCTCCGGCGCGATGCCGAGCACGGCGTTGGCCGGGCCCGTCATGCCGAGGTCGGTCAGGTAGCCCGTGCCCTCGGGCAGCACCTCGGCGTCGGACGTCTGCACGTGCGTGTGCGTGCCCCAGACGGCCGTCACGCGCCCGTCAAGATAAAAGCCCATGGCACGCTTTTCGCTCGTGGCCTCGGCGTGCATGTCCACGAGGACGATCTTCGCCTGCGTCTGGTCGAGGATGTCGTCCGCGACGAGGAAGGGATTATCCGTGTTCGCGTCGAGCGTGAAGCGCCCCATGAGGTTGATGACGCAGATCGGCCCACCGCGCACGGAATATTCGCCCCAGCCGCGGCCCGGGCACTGCGGCGCGAAGTTGGCCGGGCGCAGGATGCGCTTTTTCTGCTCGAGATACGGCTGCAGCTCGTAGCGCGTCCACGTGTGGTTGCCGAGCGTGATGACGTCGGCCCCGGCGGCGAAGATCGCGTCGGCCTGCTTCGGCGTCACGCCGACGACGTTGGCGTTTTCGCCGTTGACGACGGTGAAATCAATGTGTTCCTGCTCCTGAAACGCGCGCAGGCGCTCAGTCAGGAACGTCAGGCCAGGCGCGCCCACAACGTCGCCCACGGCCAGAATGCGCAAGATCATAACGGCCCCTCCCATACGATCGGAAGAAAATTTGATAAGATAATAAAAATAGTATACCACCGACGGCGGCGGGGAATCAATCCAGAAACTGGCGCGGCGCAGATTTCATACTCCCGCGCGCCCGCGCACATACTATCCGCGCAGCAGTGCAGCTGCGAAGGGAGGCAGGAACGTGAAAGGAGACAGCAAAATGAACGCAATGCAGTTTGCCAAGGGCATGAGCATCGGCATGGGTGTCGGCATGGCGGTCGGCACGGCGGCGGGCTGGATGATGCACCCGCAGAAAAAGCGCACGAACAACATCGTGGCGGACGCGGTGCGCACGGTCAGCGATGTGACGGACACCATCCGCGATACGATGGGCTGGTAAAAACGCAAAAAAGGAAAACTTTTTTGAAAAAGGGCTTGCAATTCCGGCCGGGCTATGCTACTATACTTAGGCGCGTTAGGAGCGCACTAAGCGCCGTTAGCTCAGCTGGATAGAGCGTCTGGCTACGGACCAGAAGGCCGGGGGTTCGAATCCCTCACGGCGTGCCAAAAAGCTCGTGAAATCCTTGGATTTCACGAGCTTTTTTTATTTTCTTCCGCGTTTGTGTTCCCCCGCAAATGGAGCAGCCGCACAGCTATCAGATCAGGATCCATTCTGCCGCAGAATACCGTGACCGCTGCCTTTGCTTGCCGTGATGGAAAACATGATTTTTATGCCTGCGTGGATCAGAAAAACCACCGGATTTTCCGCTGCCAAAGAAATTACCCGCTAAAAATTCAGATAATTTTGCTGTCTGCGGGCGAATTGGTGTTGCATCGGTCGGAAAAAAGCTATAAGCTATTATGGAATCATGTAAGCAAATAGCAGCGAGGGGGCAGAGACAGATGCTCAAGAAAATGTGGTATGTCTACACCGTCTATGAGGAAAAGAGCTTTTCCAAGGCGGCTAAGCGACTGTTCGTCTCGCAGCCGTCGCTCAGCGCCATGGTGAAGAAAGTGGAGAGCGATTATGATATCACCATTTTTGACCGAACCACAACGCCGATCTCGCTGACGCCGGAAGGAGAATATTATATCTCCGCGGCAAAGAAGATCCTGAGGCTGGACGCCGACATGCGGCAGCATTTCCGCGAGTGCTCCAAGGGGCTCAACGGCAGTGTGATGTTTGGCGGCGCGAGCTTTTTCTGTGCCAATATGCTCTCGGGGATCATCCGGCAGTTTCAAAGCGAATACCCCGACATTCATATCGGCTGGCAGGAACTGCGCAACGACGAACTGGCCAGTCAGATCCTCCAGAAAAAAATCGACTTTGCCTTTGAGGTCGACAAGATCGAGACGGATGGCATCACCTCGCTGAAGTTTGGCTCGGAGGAATTGATCCTGACTGTGCCCACCACCTTTGTGACCAATGCGCATCTGCGCAGCTGCTGCTTCCGCCCGAGTGATATGAGCAACGGTGTGCACAGTATTTACGAGGCGGAGCCGATCGATGTGGGCCTGTTCCGGGATGTGCCCTTCGTCTTTCTTCGGGAGGGAAATGACAGCTATTCCCGTGGGATCCAGATCTGCAAAAATGCCGGTTTTACGCCGAACATCATCATGCAGGTGGATTCTTCCATGACCACGTATCATCTCGCAGCCGCGGGCAATGGCGCCGCCTTTATCCGCATTTCCGCCCTGTCGATCGAGGCATCGGGCAAACTGTGCTATTTCAGGATCGCCGACCCGCTGAACGTGCGGGACATTTTCCTTTACTACCGTGCGGCCGGCAGGTCCAGGGTGGAGGAAACGCTGCTTGCGTTTATCCGCGACATGGTCGGCGGCGTACAGAAAATAGAATAATTTGCCATACGATTTTGGCTATAAGAAAATACACTTTTTTGTCTTGGACAGAAAAGTGTATTTTTTCTATAATCAAATTAAATAAATGTTTGATTCGAAAAAAATGATAGCAAAAGTCAGAACAGAAAGTGAGGAGGTTTATCATGATTACAGACGAGAAAATTTTGTTCGACGATGCTTTTTTGAAGGAGATCCAGGACAAGTTCTACTACGTGCACGAGGATTATCTCGGCAGAAAGCGCCAGTTTTTTGAAAATTCCGGCGGTTCTCTGCGCCTGAAGGCCGCTGTCGAGGAAAAAGCGTGGCTGGAAAAAATCCCCGACTGCCCCGAACGTATCCACGACACCTCCATGATGCTCAAGCAGGTCAAAGCGGACGGCATGCGCGATATCATGCAGGTGATCTTCGGCGCAAAGTCCGGCGCACTGGTGACGGAGCTGACGTCCTCTCAGGTGATGTTCCAGATCGTGAGCACCATTATGCGCAATGAAAAATGGGGCACCAACGCAGTCGTAACATCCATTGAGCATCCATCGGCTTATGACTCTGTGGAGCTTTACTGCGGTCTGACCAACCGGGAATTCCGCGTGGCGATGGCGAACCCCAAGACCGGCGGCGTCGATCTCGATGAGATCCTCAGCAAGATCGATAAGGACACGCTGCTGCTGAGCGTGATGAGCGCCTCCAACATCTCGGGCTATATTTTCGATATTGAGACCATCGTTCGGGAAGCGCGCAAGATCAATCCGGATATTTATATCCTTTCCGATGCCGTGCAGCATGCACCTCACGGCGTGCTGGATGTGGAACAGTGCGGCCTCGACGGCGTGACCTTTGCCCCCTATAAGATGTTCGGCATCCGCGGCTGCGGTTATGGCTACGTGTCCGACCGTGTTGCGAAAATGACGCACCACAAACTGCTCGCAAAGCCGGAAAAAGAGTGGGAGCTCGGCACCTTCCCGCATCCCAACTATGCAGCGATCACGGCGGTCGTCGATTACGTCTGCTGGATCGGCAGACACTTCACCGATTCGGACGATCGCCGCGAGCAGTTCGTTACCGGTATGACGCGCATCCACCTGCAGGAGCACTCCCTGCTGATCCACATGATGGAGGGAACCGACGAGGTTCCCGGCCTGCGCCATATTCCCGGTGTGCAGGTGTTCCTCGATTCTGCGGACACCGTGGACCGCGACCTTATCAGCGCCATCGGCATCAACGGCATCGACTTCACACAGCTGACGGCGGAGTATTACAAACGCGGCATCACGGTCTTTGAGCGCGTGAACACGAGCCTGTATTCCAAGCGCATCGTGGAATCTCTCGGCCTGACCGGCGCGATCCGCGTCTCCCCGCTGCACTGCCACAGCACGCAGGATATCGACGACTTCCTGCGCGTTACCGCCGAGATCACAGCTACCGTGAAGGCATAAGGAAAAAAGATACAAACAGAAGGAGGGCGTAATCTCATGAGTAAATGGAAAAAGGTAGCACTTTGGAAAAAGATTCTGATCGGCGTTGTGATCGGTCTGATCATCGGTCTTGTGTCCCCGAAGGCCGCGGAGGTCATCTCGCCGCTCGGCGACATTTTCCTCCGTATGCTGAAAATGCTCATCGTACCGCTGGTGTTCTTCAGCATTACCAGTGGTGTGTGCAAGATGGGCGATGTCAAACAGCTCCGCACGGTTGGCATCCGCTATGTTCTGTGGATCATGGCCTCCGCGGTGATTGCCGCCATCTGCGGCGTGATCGGCGGCCTGATCGTTCAGCCCGGCCGCGGAACGACCGAATTCCTCGCCGCCGCCGAGGCGGCGGAGGCACAGTCTTACAGCTTCATTGACAACGTCATCAGCTGGTTCCCCACGAACATTGTGGAGTCCATGGCCAATGCCAACATGCTGCAGATCATCGTGTTCTGCCTGTTTTTGGGCGTTGCGCTGCTCGCTCTGGGCGATAAGGCAAAAACAGTCATTCGGTTCATCGACGAAGGCAGCGAGGTCATGCTCAAGATCACGGAGTATGTCATTGAGTTCTCTCCGTTCGGCATCCTTTCCCTGATTGCGACAGTGGTCTCCACCATCAGCGGCGCGATGATGAAGGAAGTTCTCGTGTTCCTGATTACCGACAACGTGATCTGCCTCCTCATTCTGATTCTGGTTTACCCGCTGATCATCAAGCTGCTTGCCAAGCTGCCTCCGTTTGGCTTTATGCGCAAGATCGCTCCCGCGATCCTCGTTGCGGTCTCGACCTCTTCCTCCGCAGCCACCCTCCCGGTGTCCATCAAAATCAGCGAAGAGGATCTCGGCATTCCCGAGAACATCTACGGCTTCACCCTGCCTCTGGGCAACACGGCCGGTATGACCGGCTTCGCGGTGTTCATCGGCCTGTGCTGTGTCTTTGCATCGAATCTTTACGGCTTCCCCGTTACGTTTTCGAGCGTGCTCCAGTTCGTCTTCTTCGGCCTGATCCTGTCCATCGGCGCAGCTGGCGTCAAGGGCGCGGGCGTCGTGATGTCCGGCGTGCTGCTGGAGGCACTTGGTATGCCGCTGACTCTGATCCCCATTCTTGCGGCGATCTGGCCTGTGATCGACCCGGCGCACACGACGCTCAATAACGTCGGCGATCTGGTCGGCACCACGGTCGTGGCCAGAAGCCTTGACCGCATGGATATGGACGTGTACAACAACGCAAAATAAGATACACGGGTCCCGTCCCGCAGCATAGAAAAATAACAAGCGCTATTCCGCTGCAGCGGAATAGCGCTTGTCTGCATACAGGACATTCGATACAGCGGAGACGATGAAGAAGGCCGCAATTCTAATTCCGCATCGACCGCCCAACGCGGGCTCCCCGCAGACCGCGCGCACAGGTGCCGGCATAACGTTCCGGGATCTTTCCTGCGCAAAAAGCAGCAGAGGATGGATGCGTATATGACATTCTGAACATACCGCTCGAAAAGCGTGCTGTGCAGGAAATCAAGGCATATCTCGAAACCGTCATTGGTCAGCCCTTCCGCAGCTTCCATCCTTTTATGAAGCCCTATGGCTATGCAATCAGGAAAGCCTCTGGCAATACAGCGAGCCCAAACTACGGCAAACAAATCATCACAAGGATTGGGACAGGCAAAACGTGAAAGGCGGGGAAAGTTTCTCGCGTTTCCTTTTATACCGCAAAATTTGCCCCCAACGGCAGCCAACACTTCGTGTCGGTGCCAAGCTTGCAGCGCAGTACGTGCTGCGCCCGTGCTGCTCGCTTGAATTTTGCCTGCTCGCTGCGCCTCAGCGGCGGTGCTTTTTCCCCTTGCGGGTCTTTTCCGGCTCGATGCCCTCGGCCTCGGCCATAGCGTCTACGGTCGCCTGCAGGTCGTCGAGCTGGGCATGCACGGGCTTGAGCGCCTTTTCCACTTCCTGCGCGACGATGGTCTGGTAAAACCGGTAGCGCGCGGCGACAGCGCCGATCGTGCCGACGGCGGCGGCCCCGCCCACGATGAGCGCGGTGCGGCGGAAGCGCGGTGAGCGCATCAGCTGCACGGCAACGGTCTTGATGCTCGGCTTTTTGAGCTGCTGCGCGGTGTTTGTGGCCAGCGCGGCCAGCTCCTTGCCGCTGTCGATGGTCTGGCGCAGGAGCGCGAGCTCCTGCTGCATGGCCTGGATCTGTTTTTTGCGTCTCATATATGGTCCCCCCCTGTCATGAATTGGCTTTTCAAAGCGCGACCGGCGCACCGTTGAGCACGGCCTCGACGAGCGTGTCGCCCCGATAGCGCAGCTTGAGCAGGAAAAACGGCGCGTCCTCCGCCAGCAGGCGGAAGAAAATTTTGTCGCCCGCCCACAACGGCAGCGACGGCACGGCCGCCTTGTCCACCCACTCGAGATCCCCCTCGTCGCATTCGCGCAGCGTGCCGGTGAAGCCCGTCGCCGTGAAGAGGTACATGTATTCCCCCTCCCACTCGTCGGACAAAAACGTCACCACGCCGCGGCAGCGCCAGTCGGTCAGCGTCAGGCCGGTCTCCTCCTGCGCCTCGCGCAGGAGGCACTCGTCCGGCGTCTCGTCACGCTCGAACTTGCCGCCGATGCCGACCCATTTGTCGTGGTTGAGGTCGTGTTCCTTCTTCACGCGGTGCAGCATGAGATACTGCTCCCCGCGCTCGATATAGCAGAGTGTGGTGTTGCGCATGGTGCTTCCTCCTTGTCGATCGGTACGCCGCGGCTCACAATAGGCGCATACAGCGGGTGAGGTAGTCGATGGCGTCCTGCCCGGTCAGCCGCTGCGCGGCCGGGAGCTTGCGGAAATGATCCATCCAGACATTGAGCTGGTGCACCATCGCGCCGGAGCTGACGGTGTAGGCCGGCTGCGCGCCGCCGGATGCGCCGTCGAGCACGAAGGCGGCGTGCTGGTTGACGAACACGGACACCGACAGGTCGTCGTAATTGCAGACGCGGTTTTGCGTGCACAGGATGCACAGCCGCTCCGGCGTCCGGCGCAGCTGCTCGATCATGCTGCGCAGATGCTCGCGCCGCGCCTCGGGCGGCACGTCGATGACCGTGCCGAGAAAGTGCAGCCGCCCGGTATAAATATAGTCCACGAGCGCGAGCTGGTAGAGGAAGATCGTCTCGAAAAACTCCGCGCTGCCGAGAAACAGCTGCAGCTCCTGCCGCAGCTCGGGGTGCCGGGACAGAAACCGCTCCCGCAGCGGCTCCGGCAGGAAAAACGGCTGCATATGCCGCAGCAGGCATCGGCCGTGCGGCTGGGTGAAGTAATCGAGGAAATACTGCTGGCGGCGAAGCTGCTGCAGGTTCGGCGCCTGCGCGAGCGGCAGCCGGTCGCGGATGTAGGCATCGGCCGCAGCGCAGTAGCGCCCGACGAGCGCGGGGTCCGCCGTCTCGAGCAGGTATACCTCGCGCGAGAACGGCTCGCGCAGGTACTGCAGCATGAGCGCGTCGCGGATGAGGTAGACATACCCTGTGCGGCTGGCGCGAAATTCGTAAAATTCGTACCGGATCTGCTTCCCCAGCCCCAGCAGATAGCAGAGCGAGCGGCAGAAGCTGTCCGTGCGCGCGGAGACATCCTCCATGTCCACGAACTGCACCACGCGCAGCGCCGTGCCCGCCGAGAGGATGCCGCGCACGCGGCGGAAAAAGGCGTCGTTGTTCTTGAACTGAATGTGGATCGGCATCGTGCAGATCATGTCCAGCCGCGCCGAGGATGGCGCCTGCTGCAAGGCCATGAAGATGCCCTCGGGGAAGAGCGCGATGTCCTTGACCGGGCTCAGGCCGGCATTTTCCGCGCCGGTCGGCTGCGGCCGCTCGGGGCCGGCCGCCCGGTCGGCCGCGATCGTGTCGGCCAGCAGGGACGCCAGCGCCGCCGAAAAGCCGGCATCGTCGGCCGCATCACAGCGCAGGTCAAACTGCCCGGCAATGCGCGCGCGCACATCCGGCGCGGCGTTGGCGGTCAGATAGGCGGCGATCTGCGCGGGCAGCGCATCGTTGCTGCGCAGCGACGGGTGCTTGACGCCGTTGATCCACCGGCTGATGTACGACGGGTCATAGCCGAGCGCGTCGGCAAGGTTGCAGCGCTTGACACCGCACAGCCGTGTCAGCTCCTGAAGGGTGCGCCCGAACGTCATATCCTCGCCTCCTCGCGTGCGCATTTCTTGACTCAGTGACGAAAAAGTCACGCATCTTTCCCATCCAGTATACGCGCTGCGCGCCGTGCTGGCAAGTCCGGATGCAAAAAATCGCGCGGCTGCGTGATTTTTTCAATATGACCGCGCAAAAACATTTGGTCAAGTTGGGGCAATTTTTATGCACGAAAAGCAATCTGCATCCAGCGGATGCACTGTGCAGGGCGAAAAACGTGTGATAAGATATTGACGATCTCCGGAGGCGTTTCCCGAGTCAGCGCCGCGCGGCGCCGGCTGCCTGCCGGAACGGACAACGAATCCACCCAAGCATGACAGCTTCAAAGGAGGGACTGCACTTGACCATCGATGCCGATCGCAAGATCAAAGAGCTGGCGCGCGCGATCATCGCCGACGCGGGCCTGCCCTACACACCGGAGCAGCTCGCGGAGATCCCCGCGATCCTCGCGGCCAAGAACCGCTATTTCTGGTGCATTGACAACCAGGAGTTCGACCTCATGCCGGACGTGTTCACGGAGACGGGCTTCCGCACTTTCTGGAGCGGCCGCCCCGGCTTCCGCGACCGTGACGCGCAGGTGGCCCAGAACCGCAGCACCTGCGGCGACGACATGGTGCCGATGCACTTCGGCTACAACCAGATCGTGCACTTCACCGGTCCGCGCAGCGCGCAGCTGCTGACCAAAATGCATGACTACCACACCTACAAGGACAACGGCCAGACCTACTCCGGCTACGGCCTGTATGTGGACGACCTGGTCAAATGTGACGACGATCGCTGGCGCATCCAGACGCTGCGCCTGACCTACCGTCTGCTCGACGGCAAACTGAGGAGGACAAAATAATGGATAGACTCAAAGGAAAAGTGGCCATCATCACGGGCGCTGCCGGCGGCATCTGCCACAAGGCGTCCGAGCTCTTCTGCCAGGAGGGCGCGAAGGTCGTCATGGTCGATATCGACCCGCAGGTCGAGCAGTTCAGCGCCGAGATCAACGCCAACGGCGGCGAGAGCATCGCGGTCGTGGCCGACGTGGCGCAGCGCGACACCTGGGTGCAGCTCAAGAAGCTGGCCGACGCAAAGTACGGCCGCATCGACACGGTCGTCAACGGCGCGGCCGCGTTCTCGCCCCCGACGCACGACTGGGCGCACATCACGTCCGAGATGATCGAGGACGTCATGCGCGTGAACATCGACTCCATGCTCTATTCTTACCAGACGGTGCTGCGCTACATGATGAAAAAGAAGATCCGCGGCAGCTTCCTGAACTTCTCGTCCTCGACGGCGCTGGCCTACAACGGCTCGGCCGTGCAGGGCTATCCGTTCTCGAAGGCGTGCATCAAGCTGGCCACGCAGAACATGGTCAACCAGGTCAGCAAGAAGTACGGCATCCGCTTCAACTGCCTCGCCCCGAACTACGTCTGGGTGCCCAAGCAGGAGAAGGTCTGGGATATGTACCGCGAGCACTTTGAGGCCACGACGCCGATGCCCTATGTCGGCATGCCGGAGGACGCGGCCTGGGCGGTCGTGTACCTGTGCTCGGACGAGGCCAAGTACATCAACGGCGTCTGCCTGCCGGTCGACGGCGGCTGGGCCGTGCAGAAGTGATCCAAGGAGTAAGATGTAATTATGCCTTCTATTCTGTCCCGGCCGATCAAGATCGGCCGCATGGAACTTAAAAACCGCATGGTCATGGCGCCGATGGGCGTCACGGTCGGCAACCTGAGCCCTGCCTCGGTGGCGTACTTTGCCGCGCGCGCCGAGGGCGGCGCGGCCATGGTGTTCTGCAACATCCGCGCCTCGCTCGCGTTCGAGTCCGGCGAGCACTCCATCTACCTCAACGATGAGACCGCGCCGCTGTTCCGCGGCCTGGCCGAGCGCTGCCACGCCTGCGGCTGCAAGCTCGCCGCGCAGATCCAGCCCGGCGACGGGCGCATCGGCGGGCCGTCCGTGCGCTACAAAGTGCCCATCAGCGCGTCCGCCTGCCCGTGGATGCACGTGCCGCGTATGCGCTGCCACGCGCTGACGATCGATGAGATCCACGAGCTGGAGGAAGATTTCCGCCGCAGCGTGCAGATCGCGCTGCGCAGCGGGGCCGACTGTGTGGGCATCCACGCCTACGGCGGCTATCTGACCGACCAGTTTCTGACCCGTCGCTGGAACACGCGCACCGACGCCTACGGCGGCAATCTGGAAAACCGCGCGCGCTTTCTCACCGAGCTCATCGCCATCTGCAAGGAAGAGGGCGGTGCGGACTTCCCCGTCATCGTCAAGTTCACGCCGGACCACTACATGGACGGCGAGGGCTACCGCGCCATCGACGAGGGCATCGAGCTGGCAAAGCTGATCGTCGCCGCCGGAGCGGACGCACTGCACGTGGACGCCGGCTGCCATGAAAACTGGCCCAACGCCATGCCGCCCGCCGGCATGCAGCAGATGACGCTGCAGTCGCGCTCGGCCAAGATCATCCGCAGCGTGGTCGATGTGCCGGTCATGACGCACGGCCGCTTCGGCGACGTGGACAAGGCGGAGGCTGCCCTGCGCGACGGCGTGTGCGACATCGCGGTCATCGGCCGCGGTCTGCTCGCCGACCCCGACCTGCCGAACAAGGTGCTGGCCGGCCGGCCGGACACGATCCGCCCGTGCATCTCCTGCAACGAGGGCTGCATCGCCCGCGTCTACAACGGCGAGACGGCGACCTGCGCGCTCAACCCGCGCTGCGGCCACGAGGACGGCAGCATCGACATTCCGCCGGCTGCCCACCCGAAAAAGATCCTCGTCGTCGGCGCCGGCCCTGCCGGCTGCATGGCGGCGCTCTATGCCAAACAGGCCGGCCATTCGGTCGAGATCTGGGAGGCGGGCGGCCACATCGGCGGCAACGCTCTGTGCGCCTGCAAGCCGTTTTTCAAGCGCGACATGCACCGCATGATCCGCTACTTCGAGCGCGAGCTCCTCGTGCACGACATCCCCGTGCGCTTTTACACCACGGCGACGCCGGAGCTCGCCGCGGCCTATGCGCCTGACCACATCCTCTGGGCGGCCGGCGGCCGGCCCATCGCGCCGAAGGCCATCCCGGGACTCGACTGCCCGAAGGTGTACCTTGCGACCGAGGCCCTGTGCGACTGCTGTGATGTGGGCGAGCGCGTCGTCGTGATCGGCGGCGGACTCGTCGGCGTCGAGACGGCGCTGCAGATGGACATGTGGGGCAAGCACGTGACGTGCATCGACATGGCCAAGACCATCCCGTCGGAGCCAGGCTTCAAGATGAACGACATGCTCATGCGCGACTACATGGCGCGCTCGAACGTGGATTTCCGCCCCGCGACGAAGCTCGTGCGCATCGACGGCGATGCGTTCACGTGCAGCGTCACGGTCGAGCACGCGCACGAGCAGCAGCAGATCGCGTGCGACACGGTGCTGCTGGCGCTGGGCTTTGCCCCGACGGCGCAGGCCGCGGCCGCGTTTGAAGCCGTCGCCCCTGTGACGGTCCTCGGCGACGCGCAGCAGCCGCGCAAGATCCTCTTTGCCGTCGGCGACGCGCACGAGGCCGTGCGCAAACTCTCGGGCTGAGCCCGAGCGCACCTGCATCGTTTCACGCATCATGTTCCCATTTCCACAGCGCAAGCGGCCCGCACCATCCGGTGCGGGCCGCTCTTGCTATTTCATTACCGCGTCTTACCGCGTCACTGCGTATCGTCTTTGCCGTAGTATTCGCGCAGGAACGTCAGGAACATTCGCGCCGACGTGCCGATGGTGTTCACGGACTTGACCGCCGCGCCGAGCCGCAGCGCGATGGGTTTCTCCAGCTGGAGCACCCGCACCTGCCCCTCGTACCCGACGAGGGAAAACGACGACAGCACCGACACGCCGAGGCCGCCGGCGACCATGGACAGGATCGACCCGTCGTCCGACGCCGTGACCTCCAGCCGCGGGGTGTCCGGCGGGAGAAACGGCTCGATGTACTGGTCCGGGCTCGAGAGAAACGGCTCGCGCAGCAGCCGCTCGAGCGGGATGGTCTCCCCCTCCCACGGGAAGTCCGGCGGCACGACGGCCACGAGCGGCGTGTCCGCCAGCGGCAGAAAGTCAAAGCCCTGCGCGCGCGCCTCGTCCACGAGGGCGAGCTGGATCTCCCCGCTTGCGAGCGCGGCAGGCAGCTCATCACCGCGCACGAGCACGTCCATTTTAATTTCCGGGTGCAGCTCGCGGAAGGCGCGCAGCAGCTCCGGCAGACGCGCGCGGGCAATGCTCGCAAAGCAGCCGATGCGCAGCGTGCGCGTGCGTGGGTCATTCTGCTCGGCGGCCTCCTGCAGGAGCGTGTCGCACGCGCAGATCACATTTTGAATATAAGGCAGCAGCTGCTTGCCCGCGTCCGTCAGGCGGATGCCCTGACTGTCGCGCTCGAGCAGCGTACAGCCGACTTCAGCCTCCAGTTTGTTGACCAGGTGCGTCATGGCGGACTGCGTGTAGCCAAGCTGGGCCGCCGCCTTGCTGAAGCTGCCGCATTCCACCGCCGTAAGCAGTGCCCGCAGTTTTCCGTCGTCCATATGCTGCCTCCTTTTTATCATTCTTTTTTCATAATACCACGAATTTGTTCAACTCAACCAATAAAATTTTCTGACCCATGCCATTTGCTTTTTTCATACCCCCATGAACAACTCTCGTTTCTCATTTATCAAAAAGAATGATACGCTATATTTGGAAATTGAAAGCTGTCGTCCGCGCCCGGACGGCAAAAGGAGAGAAAACATGAAAGAGACGAAAAATCGGGCGGCACGCGACGTGATCGTTGTCGGTTTCGCCCTGTTTTCCATGTTCTTCGGCGCCGGGAACGTCATCTTCCCGCCATACCTGGGCATGGAATCCGGTCCGCAGTGGCTGGCCGGATTCAGCGCGTATTTTATCGCGGACATCGGGCTTGCGCTCGCCGCCATGTTCGCGCTGCTGCGTGTCGGCAGCAGCGAGGCCGTGCTCCAGCGCGTCGGCTGTGTGCCGTCGGAGATCCTCATGTGCGCGATCATTCTGTGCGTCGGCCCCATGGTCGCCATCCCGCGCACGTCGGCCAGCACGTTTGAAATGGCCATCGCCCCGAACCTGCCCGGCGTGTCCGCCGTGGTGTTCTCGGTGCTGTTTTTCGCGCTCATCCTCGCGCTGTGCATCCGCGAGTCCGCCGTGGTGGACATCGTGGGCAAGGTGCTCACGCCGCTGCTGCTCGCCGGTCTTGCGGCCATCATCATCAAAGGCATCGTCACGCCGCTCGGCACGATTGCGCCCGAGGCGCAGATCGACAGCGCCGTCGTCACCGGCGTCAAGGCCGGCTACCAGACCATGGACGCGCTCGCCGCGCTGCCATTCGGCATTCTCGTGCTGCAGAGCGTGGTCGACAAGGGCTATACTGAGCCCGGCAAGAAATTCCGCATCATGAGCGGGTCGTCCATCCTCGCGTGCGTGCTGCTGCTGGCGGTCTATATGGGCCTTGCCTATCTCGGCGCCACCGTTTCCGCGCAGTATACCAACGAGATCGGCCGCGCACAGCTCGTCATGGCCATCGTTGAGGCCCTCATGGGCAAGACCGGCATGATCATCTTCGGCATCGTCGTCGGCCTCGCGTGTGTCACGACGGCCGTGGCGCTCGCCAGCTCCGCCGCCGCGTATTTTGCCAAGCTCTGCCGCGGCAAGGTGCCGTACAAAGTGTTTGTCATCGTCATCTGCGTGTTCAGCGCCGTCGTGTCGAACCTCGGTCTCGACCGCATCGTGGCCATCGCCGCACCGGTGCTGGATGTCGTCTATCCGCCTACCCTCGTCCTCATTTTCATTTCGCTTGTCGTGCCGCGGCTGCCTGACCGCATCAGCCGAGGCGCGGTCATCGGCGCGCTGCTCATGAGCGTGCTATGCACGCTCGACGGCTATGGTGTGCCGCTCACGTTCCTGCACAAGCTGCCGCTGTTTGAGCTGGGCTTCGCGTGGGTGCTGCCGTCGGTGCTCTTCGGCGCCGTGACTGCCGTGCTGCCGCACCGCAAGGAGAAAGCGGGCAAGGCTGAGCCCGCCTGCGCCGGCGCAAACGGCAAACAGGGATAACCGCTCCCTGTGCAAAAATCCCCCGGAACATCCGTTCCGGGGGATTTCGCTTTGGACGGTGCACCCGCGCTGTCCGTCAGCCCGCAGCTTCCAGCAGCTTTTTGCTGACGCGCGCCTGCACGTCGATGTAGTACGCGGTCTCTGCGTCGTTCATGTCCGCGCTTTCCCACTTATTGAATTTCTCGCACGCATCCGCATACTTGCTCATGTAGCGTGCGTAATCCGCCATCAGCGTGGGGTCGTTCGGATTCGCGTTGTATTTTTTCATGAACGCGACATATTCGTTCATAAAGGCCTCATAGCTGTCCATGGCTTCTTTGAAATCCTTGCGCATGCCGTTGACGAGCTTGCCATCGTTTTGCGCCGTTGCGGATGACGTGGAGGAATCCGGCGACGGCTCGGAAGTCGTGCTGCCCGAGCTCGTGTCCGGCGCGTCTATACGAATGCTCATGATCTGGTTGCCCTCATAATCGATCGAGACTTGCCACCCCGCGTCGTTATTGGCACGATAATAGTTGTCGCCCTTATTGTAGTCGACCGTAAAGCCCTTATCCCGGCAGGCGCTGACATAGGCATTGTAATCGTCTCTGCTCGTGCCGCCGATGTAAACGAAGAAATTGTCATCATACTCAAAAGAGAATTTGCCGGTCAGGGATTTGGGTGCGGGCAGCTGTCGGCCAGCCTCGCTGTCCGGCCAGGTGATGGGGCCCATCTCCATCGGCTTTTCCAGCCGGATGGACAATCCCTCCCTGTTTCCGTAATAGCTCAGCTCCAGCTTGTATCCCTCAGCGTTGTAAGCGCTGAACGACGAGGAATTGGACTCCGCATCCACCGTGAACCCAACCGTCTGACACGCCTGCACATAGTCCGCATACTGCTTGTCGGAGATCTTTTCGATATCGACCCACAGCTCATCGGCCGTGTTGGTATGGATCTGACCTTTCTTCGCAGGCGGCTGCGGCAGCTGCGCACCCAAGACCATATCGTCCCAATCTATTTTTTCCGACTTGCTGCCTCCGGAGATCCTGCCGGCGATCGCGATCACGACCACGGCGACGATCACGTAAAACCACCACTTCTTGTAAATCGGTTTCTTCGGTTTTTGAGATCTCGGGCGGTCTGTCGGGATCTCTGGCGACGGCTGCGGGCACGGCTCTGCCTTCGCGCCGCAGGCCGTGCAGAAATTGCCCTCAAATTCTGCACCGCAATGACTGCATTTCATGTTCCTGTTCTCCTTTCGGTTTATCTTTCTGTCCGCGCGGCATGGTGCCGCCGGCCTGTTCTTCCAAACAAACGTTGGAAAACGGGGCGTTTCTCTCTTCCCTGCGCCCGGCGAATTTGGCTGTTTCCGGTCAATTTCGGAAAATCGCGGAAACTTCCAAACCGATAATAACACATTTGTGTTCAAATGACAACATATGTATTCATAATCTGCAGAATTTCTCTCTACACTGAAAGCAAAAACAGTGAAGGGAGCATGGACGATGCTGGATGCAAAAGTGGTTGGCAGCGTGCTGCAGCGGCTGCGGGAGGAGCGCGGGCTGTCGCAGGAGATCGTGAGCGGTCTCGCCGGGATCGGCAGGACGCATTTGAGCGCCATTGAGCGCGGGGAACGCAAACCGACGCTGGAGACCTTTTACCGCATCGGCGAGGCGCTGCATATGCGGCCAAGCGCGGTGCTGGCGGAGATCGAGGCGGAGTTGGAAAGAAACACATGAGCCCGGCGGCAAACGCCGCATCCTCTGCGCAGCGAAACGCGCAGGCAGCAGGCATGAAAAAAACAGGAGAGCGGTCTGCTCTCCTGTTTTTTGATCTCTCTGTTTCCGCTGCACCCGTACTTACCGTTCTTCTCGGAAATACGGCAGGCCGAGGCTTGCGGGGGGCTGATTTTCGCGCTTGGAACGCACGCTCGTGATGATGAGCACGATGATCGTGACGACATAGGGGATCATCTTGTACAGTTCCTTGACGGCGAGGTTCGTGCCGCTCGGCAGGAAGATGTGCAGGATGTACAGGCCGCCGAAGAGGAATGACGCGAGCACGCCGATGTTTGGCTTCCAGACCGTGAAGATGACGAGCGCGATGGCGAGCCAGCCGCGGTCGCCGAAGGCGTCGTTGGACCAGACGCCGCAGGCGTAGTCCATGACGTAGTACAATCCGCCGAGGCCGGCGATCATGCTGCCGACGCAGGTGGCGACATACTTATATTTCTTGACGTCGATGCCGGCGGCGTCGGCCGTCTGCGGATTTTCGCCGACGGAGCGCAGGTGCAGACCCACGCGCGTGTGCTTGAGCACGTAGGCCGCGATGAGCGCGATGGCCACGGCGAGGTAAGCGAGAAAGCCGTAGGACAGGAAGATCTGGCCGAACCAGCCGAGCTTATCGGCAAGCGGCAGCGACTTGGAAAAGTAGCTGTTCGTGGCCGAGAGCGCGATGGACGGCACCTCGCTGCCGGTGAGCTTGATGAGCGAGCCGCCCATAAAGTTGCCGAAGCCGACGCCGAACGTCGTCATGGCAAGGCCGGTGACGTTCTGGTTGGCGCGCAGCGTGACGGTGAGAAAGCAGTACAGCAGTCCCATGAGCAGCGAGCCGAGCAGGCACGACAGCAGCGGGATCATGATGGCGAGAAAGCCGTTCATCCCCGCGGCTCCGCCGGCCGCCTGTTCATACAGGAACGCACCGATGACGCCGCTGATGCCGCCGACATACATGATGCCCGCGATGCCGAGGTTCAGGTTGCCGGACTTTTCGGTGAGCGTTTCGCCGGTGCTGCCGAACAGCAGCGGGATACCCTGTACGATGGCGCGGGGGATAAAGGACACAAAATCAAACATGCTCCGCCGCCTCCTTCTTCGCCGGCTTGCGGAAGCTCAGCCGGTAGGTGATGAAAAACTCACAGCCGATGATGAAGAAAATGATGATGCCGCTGAGGATATCAGCGAACGACTGGTTGAGGCCGAACACGGTCGAGATCTCGCCCGCGCCGCGGTCGAGGAACACGAGCAGGAAGCTCGTGAAGATCATGCCGAGTGGGTTGAACTTGGCCAACCACGAGACCATGACGGCCGTGAAGCCCTGCCCGCCGGCGATGGTGGTCGTGATCGTGTGATCCGTGCCGGACACGAGCAGCACGCCCGCGATGCCGCACAGCGCGCCGGACAGCAGCATCGTGCGCACGATGACCTTGCCGCCCTTGATGCCGACGTAGCGGGCGGTGCGCTCGCTCTCGCCGACGACGGAGATCTCATAGCCGTGCTTGCTGTAATTGAGGTAGACATAGACGAGCACGGTCAGCACCGCGACGACGAGGATCGTCAGCAGGTACTTGTAGCCGCCGATCTGCGGCAGCCAGCCGGCCTCGGTGCTCTGGTTGATGATGCCGACCTTGCCCGAGCCCTTCGGCGACTCCCAGACGATGATAAAATAGGCCACGAGCTGCGTGGCAACGTAGTTCATCATGAGGGTGAAGAGCGTCTCGTTCGTGTTCCACTTGGCCTTGAAGATGGCGGGGATGACGGCCCAGACCGCGCCCGCAAGGATGCCGGCGATCACGATGAGCACGATGAGCAGGCCGTTGGGCAGCTTGTCACCGAGGCAGATCATGCACGCCGCGGCGGCGAGGCCGCCGGCGAGCACCTGGCCCTCGGCGCCGATGTTCCAGAAGCGCATCTTGAACGCGGGCGTCACGGCCAGCGAAATGCACAGCAGGATGGCGAGGTTCTGCCCCAGGATCCAGATCTTGCGCGGCGAGCCGAACGCGCCGCTGAACATGGTGCCGAACACCTTGATGGGGTTGAGGTGGGTGCACAGCGTCGTGATGAGCGCGCACAGCAGCAGCGCCAGCACGATGGCGACCGCGCGGATGCCCCAGGCCTGATACCAGGGCAGCGTGTCGCGCTTGACGATGTGGAACAGCGGTTCCCGGACTTTGTTATGCATGGGCTTCGTTCCCTCCCAACTGCGTCATCATCATGCCGACGTCGCGCTTCGTGGCGCCGCGGCCGGGGACGATGCCGCTGACCTTGCCGCCGCAGAGCACGAGGATGCGGTCGGCCAGCTCGAGCAGCACGTCGAGATCCTCGCCGACGTAGATCACGGCGACGCCGCGCTCCTTCTGCCGGTTGATGAGGTCATAGATCGTGTAGGATGCGTTGATGTCCAGGCCACGCACGGCATAGGCCGTGAGCAGCACGGTGGGGGCGGAGGCGATCTCGCGGCCGACGAGCACCTTCTGCACGTTGCCGCCGCTCAGGCGGCGCACCGGCGTGGTCACGCCCGGAGTGTTGACGTCGAGTTCCTCGACGACGGTCTCGGCCAGCTTGCGCGGCGACTTGCGGTCGGTGAGGATGCCGCGGCCCTTGCGGAAGGAGCGGAGCATCATGTTGTCCGACAGGTCCATGTTGCCGACAAGGCCCATGCCGAGGCGGTCCTCCGGCACAAAGGACAGCGCCACGCCCATCTCGGCGATGCTCAGCGGATCTTTGCCGAGCAGCTCCTCGCGCGTGCCGTCGTCCTCGACGTAGCAGATGCTGCCGTTTTCGGTCGGCTGCAGGCCGGCGATGGCCTCAAGCAGCTCCTTCTGGCCGCAGCCGGAGATGCCCGCGATGCCGAGGATCTCGCCGGAGTTGGCGGTGAAGGACACGTCGTCGAGCTTGACGATGCCGTCGATGCTGCGCACGGTGAGGTTTTTGACCTCGATGCGCGGCTTGGGGTCGACGGGGTCGGGCCGGGCAATATTGAGCGTCACGGCGTGGCCGACCATCATGTTCGTCATTTCCTGCGCGTTGGTGTCCTTCGTGAGCATGTCGCCCACGAACTGGCCGTGGCGCAGCACGGCCACGCGGTCGCTGAGCGTCTCGACCTCGTGCATCTTGTGCGTGATGATGACGATGGCCTTGCCGTCGTCGCGCATGCTGCGCAGGACGGCGAAGAGCTTGTCCGTCTCCTGCGGGGTGAGCACGGCGGTCGGCTCGTCGAGGATGAGGATGTCCGCACCGCGGTAGAGCGCCTTGACGATCTCGACCGTCTGCTTCTGGGACACGGACATATCGTAGATCTTCTGGTTCGGGTCGAGGTCGAAGCCGTAGCGCTCGCAGATGCTGCGGATGCGCGCGGCCGTGGCCTTGAGATCGAGCTTTTCATCGAGGCCGAGCGTGATGTTCTCAGCGGCGGTGAAGACGTCGACCAGCTTGAAGTGCTGGTGGATCATGCCGATGCCGTAGCGGTAGGCATCGCGCGGGGAGCGGATGACGACCTCCTCGCCGTCGATGAGGATCTGTCCCTCGTCGGGGAAGTAAATGCCCGAGAGCATGTTCATGAGCGTGGTCTTGCCGCTGCCGTTTTCGCCGAGCAGCGCCAGGATCTCGCCCCGGTAGATATCGAGCCAGACGCGGTCATTGGCGACGACGGAGCCGAAGCGCTTGGTAATGTCGCGCATTTTGACCGCTGCGATCTTGTTGTCCAATATGGTGTCCCTCCCGAAATGGCGGCAGACGCCGCACGACGGCGGCGCGCTTTAAAGTACATATGAGGGAAGGCCCGGGTTGACAGGCCTTCCCTCTGCGGTAGATTCAGATATCAGCTGCCAAAGTTCTGGTCGAGCAGGTTGATGCCGTCGATCTGCACATTGAAGTACGGAGCGGCGCGGAACTCGGACTCGTGGAAGTAACCGTCGCTGATGGCCTCGGTGTCGCCGGCGTTGTCGGCGTCGGTGTCAACATCGGCCATGTAGCTGGTCAGGGTCTCGCCCTTGACGGTGAAGGTGGAGGTGTCAAAGACGTGCAGGGTGCCGTCCTCGAGCTGCTTGGTGACTTCGGCAATCTTCTCGGCAGTGCCCTTGGCAGCGACCTTCTCGTTGACATCGGTCAGCACGACGGAGCCGGTCTTGAGGGTGCCGGTCCAGTCGGAATCGAGCGCGGTGCCGTCCTGGACGGCCTTGATGACCATCTCATAGTACGGGGTCCAGTCGATGCGGGAAGAAACGATGAAGGTGTTCGGGCAGGCGGACTCGGTGCTGCCGTTGTAGGAGACGTTCGGGACGCCGGCCGTCTCGCAGGCGGTCGGAGCGCCCATGGAGTCGGCGTGCTGGCTGATGAGCTTGCAGCCGCCGGCGATGAGCTTGTTGGCAGCTTCCTTCTCGAGGGCCTCATCGTACCAGGAGCCGGTGAAGGTGACGTCCATGGTCACGGTCGGGCACACGGACTTGGCGCCCAGATAGAAAGAGGTGTAGCCGGAGATGACTTCCGCATAGGTAAAGGCGCCGACGTAGCCCATCTTGGCCTCGTCCGCCGTGAACTTGCCGGCCTCGATCATCTCGTTGAGCTTCATACCGGCAGCGACGCCGGCGAGGTAGCGGCCTTCATAGATGGAGGCGAACGCATTGTGGTAGTTGCTGAGCTTCTCGGTGTGGGCCTTGGTGCCGGTGGCGTGGCAGAACTGCACCTTCGGGAAATCCTTGGCGGCCTGGATCATGAAGTCCTCGTGGCCGAAGCTGTCGGCGAAGACGACGTTGCAGCCGGCGTCCACGAGCTCGGCCGCGGCGTTGTAGCACTCCTGGCCCTCGGGGATGTTGGTCTTAATGATGTACTGATCCTCGCTCAGGCCGGCGTTCTTGCAGGCAGCCTTCGCGGCGTCGATGAAGTTCTTGTCGTAGGTGGAGTTCTCGTCATGCAGGCAGATAAAGCCGACCTTGATGCTCTCGGCTTTGTCGCCGTCCTCGGTCTTGCTGCCGCAGGCGCACAGTGCGAACACCATGACGAGCGCGAGCAGCATCGAAACGAACTTTTTCATTCTCAGCTCTCCCTCAAATCATCAAATTTTGTATTTATCTGCATTGCTTGCGCAAAGAAGATATAAAAAAACATTGGCAGGTGCTGACCTTTCGGCGCTCCTGCCAATGTGGAACCGGGAAGATGCCGGTACTGCCATCTCCCGCGGGGAATTTCACATCGATAGTCCAGCAATTTACGGTGCCGGGTAGAAACGCCAAGCCATATCCTTTGGTATATATCGACTGCTATTTACGATCGCTCCCGCAGCGCGGGAACACTTATACGTTACCATGGGCGAACGGGGTTGTCAACCGTCGAAATGAGCGAATTTCATACTTTTGAAACATTTTCCCCGTCGATTTGCACAACGCCGCTCAGCAGAACACGATGCCCGTCTCGGGGTCCATGCTCTGCACGCGGGCGAGCGATTCCACGCGGTAGCCGCGCGCGCGGATGCGCGCACCGCCGGGCTGAAACGCCTTTTCCACCGCGATGCCGGCGCCGACCACGGTCGCGCCCGCGCCCTCGATGAGTGTGATGAGCCCGTCGAGTGCCGCACCGTTGGCGAGGAAATCGTCGATGACGAGCACGCGGTCGTCCGGTGAGAGATACTCGCGCGAGATGCGGATGGTGTTGTCATTGCCGTGCGTGAACGAGTGCACGACCGTCGTGTACGCATCGTCGGAGACGTTGCGGCTCTTGGTTTTCTTGGCGAACACGACCGGGCAGTCGAACACGAGCCCGGCCACGGCCGCGATGCCGATGCCGCTGGCCTCGATCGTGACGAGCTTGTTCACGCCGCAGCCGTCGAACAGCCGCTTCCATTCCTCCGCCATCGCCAGAAACAGCTTCGGGTCCATCTGATGGTTCAAAAACCGGTCCACTTTCAGGATCTCGCTGGATTTGACCTCGCCCTCGGCGAGAATGCGCTGCTCGAGAAGCTGCATATCGCTCCATCCTCCCACAATCACTAAGATGGTTTTTATCGTAGCACCCGCGCCGGGCGCGCGCAACCGTTTTTCGCAAAAAATCCGGCAAATCGCCGAATGGACGGTTTTTGTGCCGGACGCGGTTGACTTTCCCGTCGATGTGCGGTATCATCTGTTCCTACAAGTAGGAAAAGTATGAATTCCCCACAACAGGAGGCGAGGCTATGCCCGGAGGCAAGCACGTACTCGGCCAGAGCCGCGACCGGCACATCTTCGGCACGGTGAAGGTCGGCGAAAAGGGCCAGATCGTGATCCCGAAGGAGGCGCGCACGGTCTTTGGCATCCAGCCGGGGGACACGCTGCTCGTACTCGGCGACGAGGTGCGCGGCATCGTGGTCACGCGGCCGGAGGTCATGCGCGACGTGGCCGCAAAAATTTTCGACGAATCTGACGAATGATATGACGAATGATATAAGGAGAGGAACGATGAATACAGAGTCCATGTACACCGCGCTCGGCATCACGCCGGCGGTGCACCGCTTCGGCGAGGAGGTGCTCGCCGGTCTGCGCACGCGCTTTGACGAGATCGACCGCGTCGCGGAATATAACCAGTGCAAGGTCATCGGCGCGATGCAGAAAAACCGTGTCGACGCGACGCACTTTGCCGCCACCACGGGCTACGGCTACAACGACGCCGGGCGCGACAATCTCGAGCGCGTCTATGCCGACTGCTTCCACACGGAAGCCGCGCTCGTGCGGCCGCAGATCACCTGCGGCACGCACGCGCTGACCGTGGCGCTCAGCGCCAACCTCCTGCCCGGCGACACGCTGCTCAGTCCCGTCGGCGCGCCGTATGACACGCTCGAGGAGGTCATCGGCATCCGCCCGAGCGCCTGCTCGCTCAAGGAATACGGCGTGCACTACCGGCAGGTCGACCTGCTGCCGGACTACGGCTTTGACTATCCGGCCATCGAGCAGGCGCTGCGCGGCGGTGTGAAGCTCGTGACCATCCAGCGCTCGAAAGGCTACGCCACGCGGCCGACGTTTTCCGTGCAGCAGATCGGCGAGCTGATCGCGTTCTGCAAGCGCATCGACCCGAACGTCATCTGCATGGTCGATAACTGCTACGGCGAGTTCGTCGAGACGATCGAGCCGTCCGACCTCGGCGCAGACATGATCGTCGGCTCGCTCATCAAGAATCCCGGCGGCGGGCTCGCGCCCATCGGCGGGTACATCTGCGGCCGCAAGGATGTGGTCGATCGCTGCGCCTTTCGTCTGAGCGCCCCCGGTCTCGGGCAGGAGGTCGGCGCGAACCTCGGGCTCATGCCGGCGTTTTATCAGGGCTTTTTCCTCGCGCCGACCGTGACGGCCGGTGCGCTCAAGGGCGCGGTGTTCGCGGCGAATGTCTATGAGCGGCTGGGCTTTCGCTGCATCCCGAACGCGGCAGAGCCGCGGCACGACATCATCCAGTGCGTGGAGCTCGGCTCGCCGGAGCGCATGGTCGCCTTCTGCAAGGGCATCCAGGCGGCCGCGCCCGTGGACAGCTACGTCGACCCCATCCCCTGGGCCATGCCGGGCTACGATTCGGAGGTCATCATGGCCGCCGGCGCGTTCGTGCAGGGCTCGTCCATTGAACTCTCGGCCGACGGGCCGATCCGCCCGCCCTACGCCGTGTATTTTCAGGGCGGCCTGACGTGGTATCACGCCAAACTCGGCATCCTCATGAGCCTGCAGAAGCTCGTGGACGCCGGTCTCGTTACACTCGATCAACTGGAGGAGAAATAAAGTATGTGGTTCTGGCTTTCTCTCATTGCCCTGCTGTGCTGGTCGGGCTCGGATCTGTTTTCCAAAATCGGCTGCCGCGACGCGGACGATCATCTGGCACATTTAAAAATGGTCATCGCCGTCGGCGTCGTCATGGGCCTGCACGCGGCGTATGAAATTTTCATCGGCGGCGTGAGCGTGACGTGGCACGTCATCTGGACGTACCTGCCCGTGTCGCTGCTGTACATCGTGTCGATGGCGCTCGGCTATGTCGGCCTGCGCTATATCGAGCTGTCCATCTCGTCGCCGATCTGCAACGCCTCCGGCGCGGTGGTGGCCGTGCTGTACCTGTGCTTCGGCGGGCTGGACGAAGACCTCAGCGGCGGCATGCGCGTGATGGTGCTGCTGGCCATCGCGCTCGTGTGCGTCGGCGTGATCGGGCTCGGCGTGGTCGAGTCGCGCGAGGACGACGAGCTGCGCCGCGCGCGCCAGGCGGCCTCGAACTACCGCTACGCCAAGAGCTGGCTCGCCCTCGCGCTGCCGGTGGCCTACTGCCTGCTCGACGCGGCCGGCACGTTTGCCGACAGCCGCGTGCTCACGCGCCTTGACCCGGACGCCGCCAACTGCGCCTATGAGCTGACATTTCTGTTCGCGGCGGCGGTGTCGTTCATATATGTCAAGTGCATCCGGCACGACCGCTTCCTGCCCAAGCGCGAGGCGCCGAAATATATCGGCGCGCTCTTTGAGACGGCCGGCCAGTTCGCGTACATCTACGCCATCGCAGACGAGGACCACGTCATGTACGCCGCGCCCATCATCGCGGCCTACTGCGCGGCGTCCGTGCTCTGGAGCCGCATCTTCCTGCGCGAGAAGCTCTCGTGGCGGCACTATCTGATGCTGGTGCTGATCGTCATCGGCATCGTGCTGCTCGGCATTCTCGACCTGTGAGTACTGCCCCCGCAGCGTAGATTTCCGGTCTGTTCCACGCGGCCGCCTTTGGAAAGGCGGTCGCGCAAAGCCCTGACCCCTCAGGGCTTTGCGCATAAGATCCGATTCGAGGTGGGCCTTGCCCCCTCGAGCTCCCCCGCTGCTCTGTCCTCCTTCCCCGCAGCGTAGATTCCCGGTCTGTCCCACGCGGCCGCCTTTGGAAAGGCGGCCGCGTTTTTGCGCAAATATTTGTCAAGTGTGTAACGGCGGCTTGCAATTAGCCGTTTGTCTGGTATAATGATGGCATATCTGCACCTTTCGGTACAGTATTTTGGGAGAAATGTGAAAAATCAGGAGGGATCTCGTGGATACGGAAATCAAATCCAAACGCGGCGGCTGGGGTAGCAACTTCGGCTTCCTCATGGCCTCGATCGGCTCGGCCGTTGGCCTCGGCAATATCTGGGGCTTCCCGTATAAGATGGGCAAGAGCGGCGGCGCCGTGTTCCTGCTGCTGTATCTCGTGCTCGTCGTGCTCGTGGGCGTGACGGTCATGCTCGGCGAGCTCGCACTCGGCCGCCGCAGCGGCAAGAGCGCCGTGAGCACCTACCGCGGCCTGTCGAAGAAGTACACCTGGCTCGGTTACGCGGGCATCGTGTGCGGCTTTTGCATCATGTGCTTTTACTTCGTGCTCGGCGGCATCGTCCTGCGCTACGCCGTCGGCTACTTCCTGGCCATCTTCGGCGGGAGTGAGTTTGCCTGGTCGGGTCAGGGCACGGGCTTTTTCGGCTATTTCCTGACGGATACGAACAGCATGATCCTGTTTTTCGTGCTCTATATCCTGCTCAACATCCTCGTCGTGTCCGGCGGTGTGCAGGGCGGCATCGAGAAGTTCTGCAACGTCGGCATGCCGGCGCTGTTCTGCCTGCTCGTGTTCATCATCCTCTACATCGCCTGCCAGCCCGGCGCGGCCGAGGGCTACAAGTTCATGTTCAGCCCCGACTTCTCCGTGTTCAGCAATCCGGAAATTGGCTTCGGCCGCGTGCTCAAAAACGCCGCCGGGCAGATGTTCTTCTCCCTGTCGATCGGTCTCGGTGTCATGATGACCTACGGCTCCTACCTCGGCAAGCAGGAGCACCTGCAGCGCAACGCGCTCATCGTCTGCGGCGCGGACACGCTCATCGCCGTCATGGCCGGCATGGCCGTCATGCCCGCCTGCGCCGCCTTCGGCGTGGAGTACGGCGCCGGCCCCGGACTGCTGTTCGCCTCGATGCAAACGGTGTTCGCCCACATGGGCAGCATCGGCAATTTCATCGGCTTCATCTTCTACCTGCTCGTGCTGATCGCGGCGCTCACGTCGTCGATCTCCATGCTCGAGCTGTGCACGGCCTACGCCGTCGATAAGCAGATCGACAAGGGCCTCACGCCCAAGCGCGCCAAGCACACGGCCAGCGTCGCGGCGCTCGTGTTCGTGGCGGGCTCGCTCGTCGCGCTCGACGGGCTGGGCGCGGGCGTTGCCGGCGGCGCCGCCGTTGAGACGCCGGCCACCCTGTTCGGCCTGAGCGTGCACGGATGGAACGACTGCTGGCTCGACCTGTACGACATGGTCGCCGAGGGCATCCTCATGCCGCTCGGTGCGCTCGTGATGACGATCCTCATCGGCTGGGTGCTCAAGCCCGAAGTCGTGCAGCTCGAGTGCGAGCAGAGCGGCTTGAAGTACCGCGCCGCCGGCTACTTCAAGCTCTGCTTCAAGTTCATCGTGCCGGTGCTGCTCGCGTTCATCCTCTTCTGCCAGCTCATCGACTTCTTCGGCCTGAAGATCCCCGGCCTGAGCTGAACCCCGCATCACAAAAAGTTCCGTCAGCGTCTGCCCCAACGGGCGGGCGCTGACATTTTTATGACACTTGTTGAAAAAGTGAAAATGCTCTGATATACTGGGCTTCACCGCCATTTTTCGTCCGAAAGGAGCGCTGCGCCATGCGCAAAACGGTCGCCTACGCCTTCCACCACTCGATCCCGATCCTGATCGGCTTCTTCCCCGTCGGCCTCGCCTACGGGCTGCTCATGCAGCAGGCGGGCTATAACTTCCTGTGGTCGGGCGCGTGCAGCCTGTTCGTGCTGGCAGGCTCGCTGCAGTTTCTGATGGTCACGTTCTTTGCCGGCGGCGTGTCGCTCGCCACGGTGGCTGTGCTGGCGCTGCTGCTCAACAGCCGGCATATTTTCTACGGCCTGTCGTTCATCGACAAGTTCCGCTCCTTCGGCCCGTGGCGCTGGTTTCTGATCTACTCGCTGTGCGACGAGAACTATTCGCTGCACTGCTCGCACGATTTTGGGCCCGACGTCAACGAGAAGTGGGCCTACGTGCTCACGGCCGCGCTCGTGACGTTTTACTGGGTGGCGCTGTCCATGCTCGGCGGGCTCGCCGGCTCGCTCATTACGTTTGACACCACAGGCATCGACTTTGCGCTCACGGCGCTGTTCACGGTCATCGTGGTCGATCAGCTGCGCGGCGCGCGCACGCGCATCCCCGCAGTGGTCGCCGCCGTGTCGAGCATCGGCGCGCTGCTGCTGCTCGGGCCGGACAAGTTCCTGCTGCCGTCGCTGCTCGTGACGGTCGCGGCGCTCACGCTGCTGCGCCCGGTGCTCGAGCCGAAGTATGCCAAAGGAGGTGCTGGGGCATGACCCTCTCCGTCGGACAGAGCATCGCCATCATCGCGGTCTGCGCCGCGTGCACGTTTTTGGAGCGCTGGCTGCCGTGGCTGCTGTTCGGCCGCCGCGCCGTGCCGAAGGTCGTGGAGTACCTCGGCAAGATCCTGCCCATGGCCGTCATGGTCTCGCTGCTGGTCTACTGCCTGCGCGGGATGCAGTTTACCGCCGCCGGGGCGTGGGTGCCGCAGGTCATCGCCGTCGGCGTGACGGCGGGTCTGCACTGGTGGCGGCGCAACACACTGCTGAGCATCGCCGCCGGCACCGTGTGCTATATGCTGCTCGTGCAGCTCGTCTTTTGATGCCAAACCGGGCGTCCCGACTGGGGCGCCCGGTTTCTGGTTGCACTTTTCCTGCATATCCGTTATAATATAGGGCCTAAAAAGAAATTTCTCCTGCAGCGAGGTCTGCCCATGAAACACGACAAGAAAAAACAATGGCTCTCGATCGGCCTGCTGACGCTCGGCGCGGCGGCGCTGGCGGTGTTCGCCGCCGCGACGCTCGACGCGGGCGACGTGCGCGCCTCGCTCGCGGCGCTGCTGCCGGGCTGGACGGCTGCGATCGTGGGCTGCATGCTGCTGTACTATCTGTGCGACGCGCTCAAGTACCGGCTCATCACGCGCGCGTTCGGCTGCGCGCAGCCGCTGGGCGACAGCATCGACGTGTCGATGATTGGCTTCTTCTACTCGGCCGTGACGCCCGCGGCCGCGGGCGGCCAGCCGTTTCAGGTGCTGCACATGCACCGCCGCGGCATCCCGACCGGCACGGCCACGTCCGTCATCTGCACGGTCTACAGCCTGTGGAACATCGCGCTCGTGACGCTCGGCATCGTGGGCGCGTGCCTGTGCGGCGGCAAGCTCGCAGCGCAGAGTGCGGCGTGGATCCCCGTGCTGGCGCTGGGCCTGTTCGTGCACGCAGGGCTGCTGTCGCTCGTGCTGCTCTCGGCCATCTTCCCAAAGCCGATGTCCGCGTTCGGCACGGCGTGCATCCGCTGGCTGTACCGGCGTAAGCCGTTCGTCCGCCGGGGTGCAGACCCCGAGGCGGCCGCCGAAAAATGGTGCGCCTTCGTGGCGGAGTATCACGATGCGTTCGCCGCCGGCATCCGCCACCGCGGCAAGCTCGCCGGGGCGCTCGCGCTCGCGCTGGGGCAGTGCGCAGCGTACATGTCGGTGGCCTACTGCACGTACCGCGGCTTCGGTCTGCGCGGCGTACCGTTCTGGCAGGTCACGGGCACGCAGGTGCTGCTGTACATCGGGGCAAGCTGCTTTCCCATGCCGGGTGCGTCCGGCGCGAGCGAGGGCACGTTCTACCTCGCCTTCTCGCCGCTGTTCGGCGACTATCTGACGACTGCCATGCTCATCTGGCGTCTGGCGTCGTACTATCTCACGATCGTGCTGGGCTACATCGCCGTCGTGGCCGAGCGCGTGACGCTGCGCCGCGCAGAAACGTGAAGGCGCACGAAATCCGCACACACGGGATTGGAGGCTTTTGAGGAAACATGATTCGGCTTTCTTGGTGCGACCATTGCAAGAACATAACCGGGATGAAAGGCTTCATCCCAACATGCAGGGCATTTCCTGACGGTATCCCTTATGACTTTGCTAACAGCAAAGATCACCAAGCCCCGGAGATCTGCTGCAACGGGATCGGCTACGAAGAAGACCGCCTCACAGAAACATAATGCAGCGCACGCCGCGGAAAACCGCGCTTGCAGCGCAAGCGCGCTCCGGCGTGTCCGGAAAACCGAAAATCGGCCGCTCTCGTGCGAGAGCGGCCGATTTTCTGGTGCCGGCGGCGGGGCTCGAACCCGCACGGTGCTGCCACCGAGGGATTTTAAGTCCCTTGCGTCTGCCTGTTTCGCCACGCCGGCACACTCCGTTACATCGTACCACCGCAGCCAACACCTGTCAAGCACAGGAAACCCGGACGGCCGCCGCGCGCACATCGCCCGATCTGTTCGACAAATCTGCGCGGTGGCCGCCGATACCCGACACACGCCTCTTGCATCCGGCCAGAAAATTTGATAAAATAATAAATTATTTCTTATAGGTATCGTTTTGGGATTCGAGGCACATTGCACTTATGAAATACCGCAACTGGCAAATTCCATACACGGCGCCGCAGCCGCCGGAGGCATTGCTGCGCGCGGGCTACTCGCCGCTGCTGGCGGTACTGCTGGCCCTGCGCGGGTACGCTGACCCCGTGCAGGCGCGCGCCTTTCTCAGCGGCGGCGACCAGAGCGCGTTCGACCCCATGCTCCTGCAGGACATGGACAAGGCCGTCGCGCGCATCCGCACTGCCATCGAGCGCAGGGAAAACGTGGCCGTGTTCGGCGACTATGACGTCGACGGCATCACATCCACGTGCGTGCTTACGGACTATCTGCGCCGGCAGGGCGTGCCCGTGCATCCGTACATCCCCGACCGCATCGAAGAGGGCTACGGCCTGAACATGGACGCGATCACAAATCTCCAGCGCACGAGCGACATCACGCTCATCATCACCGTTGACTGCGGCATCACCGCCATCGACGAGACGAACTACGCCCTGCAGCGCGGCATCGACATGGTCATCACCGACCACCACGAGTGCAGCGGGCAGGCGATCCCGAACGCCGTGGCCGTCGTCGACCCGAAGCGCCCCGGCTCGCAGTACCCGAACAGCGGGCTCGCGGGCGTGGGCGTGGCATATAAGCTTTTGTGCGCGCTCGAGGGCGGCAGCGAGCGGGTGCTGCGCGAATACGGCGACCTCGTCGCCATCGGCACGGTGGCGGACGTGATGCCCCTCACGGGCGAGAACCGCTATCTCGTGGCGCAGGGGCTGGCGCAGATCAACGCCCGCCCCCGGCCGGGCATCCGCGCGCTGCTGCACGAGTGCGGCGCGGAGGGCCGCCCCGTCACGGCCACGACCATCGGCTTCACGCTCGCGCCGCGCATCAACGCGGCCGGCCGACTGGGCAAGACGGCCGTTGCAGCGCTGCTGCTGCTGACGAATGACGACGGCGAGGCCGACCGCTACGCCGCCGGGCTCTGCCAGCTCAACCGCGAGCGGCAGGCGCTCGAGCAGCAGATCTGGGAGGAGGCCTCGGCCATCGCGTGCCGCTACCCGCCGCGGATGCCGCTCGTGCTTGCGAGCGACTCGTGGCACCAGGGCGTGATCGGCATCGCCGCCTCGCGCCTGAGCGAGGAGTTCCACCTGCCGACGATCATGATCTGCTGCGACGGCGAGCGCGGCAAGGGCTCGTGCCGCAGCTTCGGCGGCTTCAACCTGTACAATGCCCTGAGCGCCTGCTCGGAGTATCTCGAGGGCTTCGGCGGCCACGCGCTGGCAGCCGGGCTGACGATCCGGCGCGAGAACATCGACCGCTTCCGCCGCGCGCTCGGCGAGTATTACCGCCAGAACCCGGCCGACGACCTGCCGGAGCTCACGTGCGACCTGCGCGTGAACGATCCGCACCTGCTGACCATGCCGTGCATCGAGTCGCTCGACGCGCTCGAGCCGTGCGGCAACGGCAACCCCAAGCCCCTGCTGTGCATCACGGGCGCACGGCTCGTCAACGCCGTGCCCATCGGCGGCGGCCGCCACCTGCGGCTGCATTTTGCCAAGGGCGGGTATAATTATGCCGGCATCTTCTTCTCGTGCACCCCGGCGCAGCTGGGCGTGCGCATCGGCCAGTGGGTGGACGTGGCCTTCACGCCGCAGATCAACGAATTCCGCGGCCGCCGCAGCGTGCAGCTGCTCGTGACCGACGTGCGCCCGAGTGACCCGCTGCCCCTGTGCCGCGCGCTGCTGAAAAATCAGTGCATCCCCGCGTGGGACACGGTGGATCTCTATCCCCTGCGCGCGGACTTCGCCGTGGCGTGGCGGTGGCTGAACGCGCCGGTGGCCTTCCCGCTCGAGGAGCTGCCCGCGCGCGCGCCCATGCGGCCGGAGAAGTTCTGCGTGTGCCTGCGCGTCATGGCCGAGATGGGTCTCGCCGCCGTGGACTTTGACGGCGAAACGCTGCGCCTGCGCCCCCTGCCGACGAGCGGCAAGGTGGACCTTGGCGCGTCGAAGCTGCTGCAGACCCTGCGCGAGCGCCGCCAGAGCCTGCTATGAAACACTTGCAAGAAATCCCCATTCCGTTCGGGAAAGGAGCTGTCCCTATGTCTGAAGCGACCCGCGCCGAAAACGTGGCCCCGAAGCCCTACGACCTTGAGGCCCACTATCAGGAGCTGGAACAGAAGATCACCGCCGCCGGCATCCCGGCCGATCTTGGCCGCGTGCGCGCGGCCTTCGAGTGCGCCGACCGGGCCCACTCCGGCCAGAAGCGCCGCGACGGCTCGCCCTACGTGTCGCACTGCATCGCCGCCGCCATCATCACGGCGGAGATGGGGCTCGACGAGGACTCGATCATCGCCGCGCTGCTGCACGACACGATTGAGGACACCTCGCTCACGCACGAGGACATTGCGCGCAGCTTCGGCACCTCGGTGGCCGACATCGTCGAGGGCGTCACGAAGCTCACGCGCGTGCAGTACACGAGCGTCGAAGAACAGCAGATGGAGAACATGCGCAAGATGCTCCTGGCCATGGCCAAGGACATCCGCGTCATCCTCATCAAGATGGCCGACCGCCTGCACAACATGCGCACGATGGCCTACCAGAGCGAGGAAAAGCAGCGCATCAAGTCCCTCGAGACGATGGAGATCTACGCCCCCATCGCGCACCGCCTCGGCATGCAGAAGATCAAGTGGGAGCTCGAAGACCTCTCGCTGCTGTATCTCGACCCCACGGGCTACAAGGCCATCACGGACGCGCTCGATCAGCGCATGCCGACGCTCGAAAAATTCATGGGCGAGATGCGCACACAGATCCGCGAGCGTCTGGAGGCAGACGGCGTGCACGCGACGATCTCGAGCCGCATCAAGCACATCTACAGCATCTACCGCAAAATGTACGCGCAAAAGCTCGACATCAACGGCATTTTCGACCTGTGCGCGTTTCGCGTCATCGTGGACACGATCCCCGACTGCTACAACGTGCTCGGCATCATCCACGATATGTATAAGCCGCTGCCCGGCCGCTTCAAGGACTACATCAGCACGCCGAAACCGAACATGTACCAGAGTGTGCACACGACGGTCATCGGCTCGGAGGGCATCCCGTTCGAGGTGCAGATCCGCACCTGGGAGATGCACATGACGGCGGAGTACGGCGTTGCGGCACACTGGAAATACAAGACCGGCAGCGGCGAGGGCACGAAGCCCGGCGACGAGGAGAAGTTCGCCTGGATCCGCCGCCTGCTCGAGACGCAGCAGGAGTCCGACGCGCAGGACTTTTTCCACAACCTGAAGGTGGATATGTTCGCCGACGAGGTGTTCGTGTTCTCACCGAAGGGCGATGTCATCAATCTGCCCGCCGGCGCGACGCCGATCGACTTTGCCTACAGCATCCACTCCGCGATCGGCAACAGCATGGTCGGTGCGACGGTCAACGGCCGCATCGTGAACTTCGACTACGTGCTGCAAAACGGCGACATTGTCGACATCCGCACGTCGAAAAACGCGCCCGGCCCGAGCCGCGACTGGCTGAACCTCGCCAAGAGCGCGCCGCGCGCACGAAGATCAAGCAGTGGTTCAAAAAAGAGCGCCGCGAGGAGAACATCGTCCACGGCAAGGAGCAGTTTGAGCGCGAGCTGCGCGCCAACGGCATCGCCCCGGCCGACATCATGGGCGACGAGATCCTGCCGCTGATCCTCAAGCGGCTGGCCTTCACCTCGCTCGACGATCTGTACGCCGCCATCGGCTACGGCGGCGTGACCGCCACGCGCACCGTCAACCGCATCCGCGACGAGATCCTGCGCAACCAGAAGGCCAACCAGAAAAACGCCATCGACCGCATCAACGAGGCGGCCGAGCGCCGCAACAAGCGTCCGCGCCACGCCGTGCACGGCATCCTCGTCGAGGGGCTGGACAACTGCCTCATCAAATTCTCCCGCTGCTGCACGCCGGTGCCCGGCGACAGCATCATCGGCTTCATCACGCGCGGCGCGGGCGTGTCCATCCACCGCACGGACTGCGAAAACTATCTCGCCAGCCGCGACAATCCGGAGACCGCCGGCCGCTGGATCCGCGTGAGCTGGGCCGAGCGCACCACCGATGCCTACAGCACGACGCTCATGATGCTCAGCGCGCAGCGCTCGGGCCTCGTCATGGACGTGGCCACGGCGCTCAACACGCTCAACGCCAAGGTGCGCACGCTCACCGCGCGCGACGTGGACAGCGGCCGCTCGACCATCACGATCACCGTTGAGGTGCACGACCTGGCTGAGCTGCGCACGATCATCAGCCGCCTGAGCGCCATCCGCGGCGTCATCCGCATCTCGCGCAGCGGCGCGTCCGACCCCGCAAAAGCCGCCGCGCACACCGCCGAGCTGCAGGCGGAACAGGAAAAGAAAGCCAAACAGGAGGGCAAAGCATGAGAGCCGTCGTCACCCGCGTTACCGAGGCGTCCGTCACGATCGACGGCGCCGAATACAGCCGCATCGGCCGGGGCTTCCTTGTCCTGCTGGGCGTGCACGTGTCCGATACGGCGGCGGAGGCCGACCGCATCGTCGACCGCATCTGCGGCCTGCGCGTGTTCGAGGACGCCAATGGCAAAATGAACGTCAACCCCGCCGACGCCGGGGCCGAGCTGCTCATCGTGAGCCAGTTCACCCTCTTTGCCGACTGCCGCTCCCGCCGCCCCGGCTTCACGGCCGCCGCCCGGCCGGAGACCGCCGTGCCGCTCTACGAGCGCGTGATCGCGGGCTGTGAGGCCCGCGGCTTCCCGGTGCGCACGGGCGTGTTCGGCGCGGACATGAAAGTTGCATCCGTCAACGACGGCCCTGTCACCATCCTGCTCGATACCGATCATTTATAAAGGAGGCCACCCCATGCTCATCAAATGTCTGCCCGTCGGGCACCTCATGACCAACTGCTACATCGTCACGGACGAGACCACGCTCGAGTGCGCCGTCATCGACCCCGGCGACGAGTCCAACACCATCCTCTACTACCTCGAGGACAACCACCTCACCTGCCGCGCCATCCTACTCACGCACGGCCACTACGACCACACCGGCGCCGTCTACGCCGTGCACGAGGAGACCGGTGCGCCCGTGTACATGAACGCGCTCGACGCAGGCACGGCCGTCGCCTTCGACAGCTACACGTTCACCCCGCCCGAGGGCACGATCTTTTATAAGGAGGGTGACGAGGTCAAGGTCGGCAATCTGACCTTCCGCGTCATGGAAACGCCCGGCCACACGCCCGGCGGCGTGACGCTCATCTGCGGCGACGCGCTCTTCACCGGCGACACGCTCTTCGCCGGTTCGTGCGGCCGCACGGATTTCGCCGGCGGCAGCATGGAGGTCGAGCTGCAGTCGCTGGCCAAGATCGCGGCTCTGCCCGGCGATTACGAGGTCTACCCCGGCCACATGGATTGCTCCACGCTCGAGACCGAGCGCCGCTTCAACCCCTACCTGACCGCGCTGCAAAACCGCGGACAGTAAACTGCACAAAGGCAACCGGCAGAAGCACGCTTCTGCCGGTTTTTTGCCGGTTTCGGGAAAATGTGCCCGCGCGCCCTTGCAATCCGGGGGCAGACGTGGTATATTGTTCTCGCTCGAAAAACATCTGTCCGCTATACGCGGGCAATTTTCATCAAAACAAAGTGAGGGAACATCATGAACATCGGACTTCTGGGCTTTGGTGTTGTCGGCAGGGGCGTTTACGATATGCTCGCCGGCCGGGACGATATCCGCGCGGCGTGGGTGCTGTGCCGGCGCGATCTCGGCGAGCTGACGGCCCGAACCACCTACGAGATGCAGGACATTCTCGACGACCCGGCGGTCGACACCGTCGTGGAGGTCATGGGCGGTCTGCACCCGGCGTATGAATACGTGGCGGCCGCGCTGCGCGCCGGGAAGAACGTGGTGTCCTCGAACAAATACCTCATGTGCCGGTACTACGACGAACTCACCGCGCTCGCCAATGAGCACGGCGCAGCACTGCGGTGCACGGCGGCGGTCGGCGGCGGCATCCCGTGGCTGACGAATCTTGAAAAGGCCGCGCACGCCAACCACATCTCCCGCGTCTGGGGCATCCTCAACGGCACGACCAACTACATCATGGACGCGATGCACGGCAGCGACGCCGACTTTGCCGACGTGCTCGCGCAGGCACAGGCGCTCGGCTATGCCGAGGCCGACCCCTCGGCCGATATCGACGGGCTGGACATTCAGCGCAAGCTGATCCTGTCTGCCAACGTGGCCTTCGGCGTGTCGCTGCGCGAGGCGGACGTGCCGGTGTTCGGCATCCGCAACGTGCGCAAGGCGGACATCGCCCGCTTTCAGGCGCACGGCTGCACGTGCAAGCTGATCGCAGCGGCCGAGCAGAAAGGCGGCAGCATCCGCGCCTACGTCGAGCCGACGCTGCTGAGCCATGACGCGCTCGAGGCAGCCGTACCCGCGAACTTCAACCTCATCAGCATGGAGGGCGACCGCATGGGCGTGCAGAGCTTCTTCGGTCAGGGCGCGGGCCGCTACCCGACGGCCTACAACGTCGTGCAGGATCTCGTGGATATCCGCCGCGGCGTGCATGCGTTTTACACCGACTCGTTCGTTCCAGCCGTACCGGACAATTCCGGCGTGCAGCACCGCTACTACGTGCGCACGCGCGCCGCACTGCCGGAGCTGGCCGCCCTCGCCGAGGGCGACTGGGACGGTGCGGTCATCACGCAGCCCGTGCCCGTGAGCCGGATGCACGCGCTCATGGCGCAGGCGCTGGTGCAGGACAGCGAGAGCTTCTTTGCCGCGCTGCAGTAAGGAGGGCCCCATGCTGAAGGTTGCAAAATTCGGCGGCTCGTCGATGGCGGACGCCAAGCAGTTTGAAAAAGTGCGCGACATCGTGCGCGCCGACCCCGCGCGGAAGGTGATCGTCGTGTCCGCCGCCGGCAAGCGCAGCGCGGACGACCACAAGCTCACAGACCTGCTGTACCTGTGCTACGCGCACCTGCAGTACGGCGTGAACTGCGACGCCGTCTTTCAGATGATCTGCGATCGCTACATCGCCATCCGCGACGAATGTGGCCTGAACGTCGATATCGAGGCCGAGCTCGACGTGCTGCGCCGGCAGATGCGCGCCGGCATCTCGGAAGAGGAGCTCGTGTCGCGCGGCGAATATTTCTCCGCCCTGCTCATGGCGGACTACCTCGGCTACTCGTTTCTGGACGCGGAGCTGTGGGTGCGCTTTCAGTTTGACGGCTCGATCGACAAGGAGGCGTCCTACGCCGCGCTCCGGCGGCTGGCCGACGGGCGCAGCGTTGTCATCCCCGGCTTTTACGGCGTGACGCCCGACCGCAAGATCCGCACCTTTTCCCGCGGCGGCAGCGACATCACCGGCGCGCTCGCGGCCGCGGCGCTCGATGCCGACGTGTACGAAAACTGGACGGACGTGTCCGGCATCCTTATGGCCGACCCCCGCATCGTGCCCGACCCGCTGCCCATCGAGCGCATCACCTATAACGAGCTGCGTGAGCTGAGCTTCGTCGGCGCGCAGGTGCTGCACGAGGGCACGGTCTTCCCCGTGCGCGAGAAGAATATCCCGCTCAACATCCGCAACACCAACGACCCCGACCACCCCGGCACGCTCATCATGGAGTCGTTCGACGACGTGGACGACGGTCGGCTCATCACCGGCATCGCGGGCAAGAAAAACTACTCCATCATCACGATCGCCAAGTCCGGTATGTCCTCGAGCGTGGGCACGTTCCGGCATGTGTTCGAAGTGTTCGAGCGCCACGGCGTAAGCATCGAGTACGCCCCCAGCGGCATCGACTGCCTGTCGCTCGTCGTCTCGAGCGAAAAGGTCGCCCCCTGCCTGTACTCCATCCTCGGCGAGCTGGAAAAGCAGCTGCACCCGGACAATCTGCACGTGACGGAGAACATCTCCATCGTCGCGGCCGTCGGCCGGAAGATGGCCTTCCGCCCCGGCACGTCGGGCCGCATCTTCGCCGCGCTCGGCGAGCACGGCATCAACATCCGCATGATCTCGCAGGGGCCGGATGAGCTCAACATCATCGTCGGCGTGGACACGAAGGATTTCGCGCCCGCCATCCAGGTCCTGTACAACAGCTTTGTGAAATAAGAAAGGAAGTTTTCAAATATGAAGCAGTATCGCGTAGCCATTCTCGGCGCCAGCGGCGCCGTCGGGCAGGAAATGATGAAGATCCTCGCCGAGCGCAAGTTCCCCGTCGGGGAGCTGCACCTGCTCGCAAGCGCCCGCTCGGCCGGCAAGGTCGTGTCGTGGCAGGGACAGAATATCGCCCTCGAGGAGGCAACAGACGCCGCCTTCTCCGGCATGGACATCGTCCTCGGCGCGGCGGAAAACGACATTGCCGAGCGCTTCGCCCCTGCGATCGTGCGCTCCGGCGCCGTGTTCGTGGATAACTCCTCGGCCTTTCGCCTGGACCCAAACGTGCCGCTCGTCGTGCCGGAGATCAACGCCGGCGACGTGAAGCTGCACCACGGCATCATCTCGAACCCCAACTGCTCGACCATCATCACGCTGACCGCCATCAACGCGCTGCGCAAGCTCTCACCCATCCGCGACATGGTCGTGTCGACGTATCAGGCCGTATCCGGCGCGGGCGCGGGCGGCCCGATCGAGCTGCAAAACGAGGTCGACGCCCTGCGTGCCGGCAAGAGCTACGCGCCGAAGGTGTTCGCGCACCAGATCGCCTACAACGTCATCCCGCAGATCGGCGGCGAGCAGTGCGACGGCTACACCTCCGAGGAGATGAAGCTCCAGAACGAGGGCCGCAAAATCCTGCACCTGCCGGACATGAACGTCTCGTGCACCTGCGTGCGCGTGCCCGTCGTGCGCAGCCACTCCATCTCCGCCGCCGTGCACTTCGTGCACCACATCTCCGTTGACGAGGCGCGAGCGGCCATCGCCGCCGCCCCCGGCTGCCGCCTTGTGGATGATCTCGACGCGCTGCAGTATCCCATGCCGCTCGACACGTCGGATCAGGATCTCGTGTTCGTCGGCCGCATCCGCCCCGACCTGACCGACCCCAACGGCCTGTGCCTCTGGTGCTGCGGCGACCAGGTGCGCAAGGGCGCGGCCACCAACTGCGTGCAGATCGCAGAGCTGCTGATCCAAAACGCCTGAAAAAAAACGCCCCCGGCGGCTTCTTCTTGAAGCCGCCGGGGTTCCGTTTTGCGATACATGGCGGCAGGATCCGCCCCCTTGCGCAAGCGGCGCGGGTGTGGTATCCGCCGCATCCGGCACACGGTCATGGCCGGTGAGTCGGACAACTGAAACAGAAAAACGCCGCGGAGGCTTCCACGGCGTTTTTGTTATCCCCTGAGCTGCTGCGCGTACTCTTCCTGCGGCCGCAGGCGGCCGACGGCCGAGAACGACACGCGGTCAAAGTCCAGCGTCTCGCGCGCAAGGCCGAGGATGTCCTCGCGCGTGACGGCGTCGTAGCGCGCGAGCACCTCGTCCGCCGGGAGCACCCGGCCGAGGTACAGCTCGGAATAGCCGAGCTTGTTCATGCGCGAGGCGGTGGATTCCTCCGCCATGAGCACGCTCGCGTGCACCTGTTCGCGCGCGCGGTCGAGCTCCGACTGCGTGACGCCGTCGGTGCGGAAGCGCTCGAGCTCGTCGCGGATGAGCGCGAGGGCGCGCTGCTCCGTCTCGCGGCCGACGGCGGCGGAGATGCCGAACATGCCGCAGTCGAGAAAGCTCGCCGTGTAGGTGTAGATAGCGTAGCACAGACCGTTTTTCTCGCGCACGGTCTGAAACAGGCGCGAGGACATGTTCCCGCCGAGGATGGACGAGAGCAGCGCCATGGTGAAGCGCTCCTCCGCCCCCGTCGGCAGGCCGGGAAAGCCGATGCTGATCTGGTTTTGCTCGATGGCCTTGCGCTTGAGCGTGAAGGCTGGGGTGTAGCTGCCGGACCGCATGGTCAGATCCGGCCGCACGGGCAGCCACGAAAAGTGCGCGGCGAGGCGCGCGATGTTCTCATCCGTGAAGCTGCCGGACACGGCGATAACGATGCGCGGCGCGATATAGTGCGCGATCTGAAACGAGCGCAGGCGCGCACCCGTCAGCCGGTCGATCGTGGCCGGGCGTCCGAGCACCGGCCGCCCCAGCGCGCCGGGGAAGGCGGCGCCGATGAGCCGCTCCGTGACCAGATCCTCCGGCGTGTCGGCGTACATGTCCATCTCCTCGCGGATGACGCCGCGTTCGTTATCTGCGTCCGTCTCGGAAAAGTTCGATGTGAAGAGCATCTCGGCGAGCAGGTCGCCCGCGCGGTCGAGGTGCTCGTCGAGCACGCGCGCATAGTAGCACGTGCCCTCGCGCGTGGTGTAGGCGTTCACCTGGCCGCCGATGGCGTCCATGCGTTCTGCCAGCTCGGAGGCGGAGTGCTGTGCCGTCCCCTTGAAGAGCATATGCTCGATAAAGTGCGCGCTGCCGGCCTCGCACGGCGACTCATACCGTGACCCAACGCCGACCCACACGCCGATGGCCGCCGAGCGCACGTGCGGCATGTGCTCGTAGACGATGCGCACGCCGTTCGGCAGCGTCTGTTTTTCGTACATAATGTGCTGTCCCCCCGTGGAAAAGTGGGCGGGGTGTATGCGCACCCCGCCCACACAGTTGTGCCGAAATTACATCAGGCCCTTTTCACGCATCGCGTCCTTGCGGGACAGGTCGATGCGGCCGCGATCGTCGACATTCATGACCTTGACCCAGGTCATGTCACCGATCTTGAGCACATCCTCGACCTTTTCGGTGCGCTTGAACTCGAGATCCTTGATCTTGACGAGGCCGTCCTTGCCCGGAGCCAGCTCGACCCATGCGCCGAAGTCGCTGCGGATGTTGGAGACCTTGCCGTAGTAGAGCTCGCCGACTTCCGGCTCGAAGACGATGTTCTCGATGGTCTTGCGCGCGGCGCGGCAGGCCTCGATGTCCTCGGACGCGATGAAGATGGAGCCGTCGTCCTCGATGTCGATCTTGCAGCCGGTGTCGGCGCAGATCTTCTGGATGACCTTGCCGCCCGAGCCGATGACCTCGCGGATCTTGTCGGGGTTGATCTTCATCTGGATCATCTTCGGGGCGGAATCGGCCAGCTCCTTGCGCGGCTCGGCGATCGCCTTGAGCATGATCTCATCGAGGATCTGGAAGCGGGCCTCGCGTGTCATACGGAACGCTTCCTTGACGATCTCGTGCTTGAGGCCGTCGTTCTTGAGGTCCATCTGGATGGCGGTGATGCCCTGCTTCGTGCCGGCGACCTTGAAGTCCATCTCGCCGTGGAAGTCCTCAACGCCCTGAATGTCGATGAAGGTGGTGAAGTCGTCGCCGTCCTGGATCAGACCGCAGGAGATGCCGGCGACCGGCGCCTTGATGGGCACGCCGGCGTCCATGAGCGCGAGCGTGGAGCCGCAGATGGAGCCCTGCGACGTGGAACCGTTGGACGAGAGCACCTCGGACACCACACGGATGGCATACGGGAACTCCTCGACCGGCGGGATGACGCACTGCAGCGCCTTCTCAACGAGCGCGCCGTGGCCATACTCGCGGCGGTTGGTGCTGCGGGCGGCGCGGGCGTCGCCGGTGGAATACGGCGGCATGTTGTAGTGGTGCATGAAGCGCTTTTCTTCCTCTTCCCAGATGGTGTCGAGCTTCTGGGACATGGACAGCGTGGCGAGCGTGGCGATGGACAGCACCTGCGTCTGGCCGCGGGTGAACAGGCCCGAGCCGTGCACGCGCGGGATCACGCCGACCTCGGCGTCGAGCGGGCGGATCTCGTTCATCTTGCGGCCGTCGACACGATGACCGGCAAGCAGCCACTTCTTGACGATCTTCTTCTGCATCTTGTAGAGGATCTCGTCCATGTACTGCATCATGTCCGGGTGCTCGGCTTCATATTTTTCCTGCACGGCGGCGATCCATTCATTCACGCGCGCCTCGCGCACGTTCTTGTCGTCGGTGTCCATGCAGTACTCCATGCCTTCCATCTCGTTGGCGCACAGGAGCTCGAACAGATCCTCGTCAAAGGAGGCGTGCTCATACTCAAACTTCGGCTTGCCGATCTCGCTGACCATCTTGTCGATGAGATCGAGCACGGGCTGCAGGTGCTCGTGCGCCTGCACGATGCCCTCGTACATCACATCATCCGGCACCTGGTCGGCCTCGGACTCGATCATGACGATCTTCTTGTGCGTGGCCGCGATGGTGGTGGTCATGCGGTTGGTCTTGCGCTGCTCCTGCGTGGGATTGAAGAGGTACTTCTCGCCGTCCCAGCCGAGGACGATGCCGGCGATGGGGCCGTTGAACGGCACGTCGGAGATGCTCACGGCGGCGCTCGCGCCGATCATGGCGGTGATCTCCGGGCTGCAGTCGCGGTCGACGGACAGCACTTCACAGGCGATGATGACGTCGTTGCGCAGGTCGCTCGGGAAGAGCGGGCGCATCGGGCGGTCGATCAGGCGGCTGGCGAGCACGGCGGGCAGGCTGGGCTTGCCCTCGCGGCGCATGAAGCTGCCGGGGATGCGGCCGACGGCGTAGAGCTTTTCGTTAAAATCAACGGACAGCGGGAAGTAATCCACGCCGTCTTTCGGGCGGGCGGAGGCCGTGCAGGTGACGAGCACGGTCGTCTCGCCGTAGCTGACGAGGACGGCGGAGTTGCACAGCTCTGCGAGTTTGCCGGTCTCCATGACGAGGGGACGGCCTTCATACTCGATCTCGTAGCGCTTGTAGTTGGGGAACTGCTTGTGCGTGGTGATAATCATGGGTTCTGGTGCTCCTTTCTTTTGTTGGCGGAAACGCCAGAGCCAGCACTTGCATCCACGTCCCATGCGCGATGGGGCGCAGATTCAAATACTGGGCAGCGGCGCTCCCGAAAATGGGCTGCCGGGGCGGAAACGAAAAAAGCAGGGGGACAATATGAAATTATCCCCCTGCGTTCAAACGTTCATACCCTTCGGAAAAGCCGAACTTACTTGCGGATGTTCAGCTTTGCAATGATCGCACGATAGCGCTCGATGTCCTTCTTGGCGAGGTAGTCGAGCAGACGGCGGCGCTTACCGACCATCTTGTACATGCCCAGACGGCTGTGCTTGTCGTTCGGGTGCACCTTCAGGTGCTCGGTGAGCTGGTGGATGCGCTCGGTGAGGATGGCGATCTGGACCTCCGGAGAACCGGTGTCGCCCTCGTGCGTCTTGTTGGCTTCGATGACTGCGGTCTTTTCAGCTTTGGTGATCATGGTGATGACTTCCTTTCTTTGTTTTCGTATCCGCTGGCGCAGAACCGGGCGGAAAGGCACCGCTGCAAAGCGGCAAGCCCCGGATCCGGGCACATGGACTGTTTTACAATACCACACCCCGCGGTACTTGTAAAGAGAAATCTTTCTCCATACGCCGCGCGGCGCAAAATTCCCGCCGCCGTCTCGGCGGACAGCGGCGGGAACGGGCCAAACTTATTTCGCGCCCTTGCCGTGGGCGGCCTTCATGCGGCGCTCATGGTCGAGGATGCGCTTGCGGATGCGCAGGCTCTTGGGCGTGACCTCGAGCAGCTCGTCGTCCGCGAGGAACTCCAGGCACTGCTCCAGGCTCAGCTTGCGCGGCGGCACGAGACGCAGCGCGTCGTCAGAGCCGGCGGCGCGGGTGTTGGTCAGCTGCTTTTTCTTACAGACGTTGACGGTGATGTCCTCCTGCTTCGGCGACACACCGACGACCATGCCGGCATACACGGGCACGCCCGCGCCGATGAACAGCTGGCCGCGCTCCTGCGCGTTGAACAGGCCGTAGGTGATGCTCTCGCCGGTCTCGAACGAGACGAGCGAGCCGGTGTTGCGACGGCTGAGGTCACCCTTATAGGGGGCGTAGCTGTCAAAGACGGAGGCCATGATGCCCTCGCCCTTCGTATCGGTCAGAAATTCGTTGCGGTAGCCGAACAGGCCGCGCGCCGGCACGAGAAACTCCAGACGCGTGCGCTTGCCGATGGGCTCCATCTGCTGCAGTTCACCCTTGCGGGCGCTGAGCTTTTCGATCACGGCGCCGACGGCATCGGCCGGGACGTCGGCGACAAGGCGCTCGATCGGCTCGCACTTCTGGCCGTTGATCGTCTGGTAGAGCACGCGCGGGGGCGAGACCTGGAACTCATACCCCTCGCGGCGCATGGTCTCGATGAGGATGGACAGCGACATTTCGCCGCGGCCGGCGACGTTGAACGAATCCGTCGCGCCCTCGAGATCGCTCACGCGCAGGGACACGTCCTTGAGCGTCTCGCGGTAGAGCCGCTCGCGGATCTGGCGGCTGGTGACGAACTTGCCCTCGCGGCCGGCAAACGGGCCGTCGTTGACGGAGAAGGTCATCTCCATCGTGGGCGCGGAGATCTTCACGAACTCGATCGGCTCGACGCAGCTCGGCGCGCAGATCGTGTCGCCGATGGTAATGTCGCCGATGCCGGACATGGCGATGATGCTGCCGGCCTCCGCCTCCGTGACGGGCACGCGCTGCAGGCCCTCGAACTCATACATGGACACGGCCTTGGCCTTCTTGGCCGGGGCGTCCGGCTCGTGGTAGTTGCACACGGCGATCTCCTCGTTCTGACGGATGACGCCGCGCTCGATGCGGCCGATGGCGATGCGGCCGACGAACTCATTGTAGTCGATGGACGACACGAGCATCTGGAACGGCGCGTCGACGTTCTGCTCCGGCGCGGGGATATACTCCAGAATGGTGTCGAACAGCGGGCGCAGGTCCTTGCCCGGCACATCCGGGGAGTAGGACGCGGTGCCCTGACGGCCCGAGCAGAAGAGCATGGGCGAGTCGAGCTGTTCGTCGGTCGCGTTGAGGTCCATGAGCAGCTCGAGCACCTCGTCAATGACCTCGTGGATACGCTGGTCGGGGCGGTCGATCTTGTTGATGACGACGATAACGCGGTGGCCGAGCTCGAGCGCCTTGCTGAGCACGAAGCGCGTCTGCGGCATGGGGCCCTCGGCGGCGTCGACGAGCAGGATGACGCCGTTGACCATCTTCAGGACACGCTCGACCTCGCCGCCGAAGTCGGCGTGGCCCGGGGTGTCGACGATGTTGATCTTCGTGTCGCCGTAGCGCACGGCGGTATTCTTGGCCAGGATCGTGATGCCGCGCTCGCGCTCCAGATCGTTGGAGTCCATGACGCGGTCGACGACCTCCTGATTTTCACGGTAGACGCCGCTCTGCTTGAGCATCTCGTCGACCAGGGTGGTCTTGCCGTGGTCAACGTGGGCGATGATGGCGACGTTTCTCAATTTCTCCATTTTGCACACTTCCTCAACGCAAATACATATTTCAAATGATTTCTGTTCGCACGAAATTGTATTTTAGCATGGAAAACCTGATATTGCAACAGTTTTTCGTGTTTACATTCTCCGAACGGCATGATAAAATGTGTTCATATCTGTATTTTTCGTTTTTGAGGGGGCAGACCATGGATTCCAACTTCTTTGCGCTCATTTCGCGCATGCGCTATATCGCGCGCTGGGGCCTGATGCGCAACGCCCTGCCCGAGAACATTCAGGAGCACAGCCACATGGTGGCCGTGCTGGCGCACGCGCTCGGCGTCATCCGGCGCGACATTTTCCACCAGCCGTGCGACGTCAACGCGCTCGCAACTGCGGCGCTGTATCACGATGCGTCGGAGATCCTCACGGGCGACCTGCCGACGCCGATCAAGTATCACAACGCGGAGATCATGTCGGCCTACCACGCGGTGGAGGATCTGGCCGTGCAGAAGCTGCTCGGCATGCTGCCGCCGGAGCTGCGCGGGACCTATGCCGATGTGCTCGCCGAGGATAAGGACGGCGACATTTACCCGCTCGTGAAGGCGGCCGACAAGCTCTCAGCCTACATCAAGTGCATCGAGGAGCGCAAGGCCGGCAACAACGAGTTTCTCTCCGCCGAGGCGCAGACGCGCGCGGCGCTCGAGGCATCCCCCCTGCCGGAGGTGCAGTATTTTCTGGAGCATTTCATCCCCGCGTTCGAGCGCGATCTCGACGAGCTCGGCGCGATCGGTCAATAAGGAGGACAAACCATGCGTGCAATCGTAACCGTGATCGGAAAAGACCATGTCGGCATCATCGCCGACGTGACCGCCCTGCTGGCGCAGTACGGCGTGAACGTGCTGGACATCAGCCAGACGGTATTGCAGGAATACTTCACGATGATCATGCTCGTGGACGCAGCGCAGTGCACCGTGCCGTTTGCAGACCTCGCCCGCACGCTCGACGAGGCCGGCACACAGCGCGGCCTGCAGATCCGCGCCCAGCGCGAGGACATCTTCAACGCCATGCACCGCATCTGAGAGGACACGACCATGATCAACCGCAGTGAAATTTTGCAGACAATCGCCATGATCGACCAGCAGCACCTCGACATCCGCACCATCACGATGGGCGTCTCCTTGCTCGACTGCGCGGACACGGACATCGAGCGCAGCTGCACGAAGGTATACGACAAGATCTGCCGCCTTGCGGGCGATCTCGTGCGCACGGGCGAAGATATCGAGGCCGAGTTCGGCATCCCCATCGTCAATAAGCGCGTGTCCGTCACGCCCATCTCCCTCGTCGGAGCGGGCACGGGCGCGCAGTCCTATGTGCCGTATGCCAAAGCGCTCGACCGCGCCGCGCACGAGATCGGCGTCAACTTCCTCGGCGGCTTTTCCGCGCTCGTGCACAAGGGCATGACGGAATCTGACCGCGTGCTCATCGCCTCCATCCCGGAGGCGCTGGCGGAGACGGAGCTGGTGTGCGCGAGCGTGAACGTCGGCTCGACGCGCGCGGGCATCAACATGGACGCCGTGGCCGAGATGGGCCGCACCGTCAAGCGCGCCGCCGCGCTTACGGCCGATCAGGGCGGCATGGCCTGCGCCAAGCTCGTGGTCTTTGCCAACGCCGTGGAGGACAACCCCTTCATGGCCGGGGCGTTTCACGGCGTGGGCGAGCCGGAGTGCGAGGTGCACGTCGGCGTGTCCGGGCCGGGCGTGGTGCAGCACGCGCTGCAGAGCGTGCATGGCCAGCCGTTCGACGTCGTGGCCGAGACGGTGAAAAAGACGGCCTTCCGCATCACGCGCATGGGCCAGCTCGTGGCGCAGGAGGCGTCCGCGCGGCTGGGCGTGCCGTTCGGCATCGTGGACCTGTCGCTCGCGCCGACGCCCGCCGTCGGCGACAGCGTGGCCGCCGTGCTCGAGGAGATGGGACTGGAGTCCGTCGGCGGGCCCGGCACCACGGCAGCGCTCGCGCTGCTCAACGACGCGGTGAAAAAAGGCGGCGTCATGGCGTCGTCCCACGTCGGCGGGCTCTCGGGTGCGTTCATCCCCGTGTCGGAGGACGCCGGCATGATCGCCGCGGCCGAAGCCGGACGCCTGACGATCGAGAAGCTCGAGGCCATGACGTGCGTGTGCTCGGTCGGTCTGGACATGATCGCCGTGCCCGGCGACACGCCGGCCGAGACGATCTCCGCCATCATCGCGGACGAGGCCGCCATCGGCATGATCAACAACAAGACCACCGCCGTGCGCATCATCCCCGCCCCCGGCAAGCAGGTGGGCGACACGGTGGCGTTCGGCGGCCTGCTCGGCAGCGCGCCGGTCATGCCGGTCAACCGCTGCAGCGCAGCGGAGTTCATCGCCCGCGGCGGGCGCATCCCCGCCCCGCTGCACAGCCTGAAAAACTGAGAGGAGAGCAAAGCCTTGACACAGGAAAAGATGGACCGCATCAGCGAGCTGACGCGCATCGCGCGCGAGCGCGACCTGACCCCCGAGGAACAGGCCGAGCGCAAGGCACTGCGCGAGGAATACCTCGCCGACTGGCGCCGCAGCACGATCGACGTGCTCGAAAACACGTACATTGACCACGGCGACGGCCGCATCACGAAACTGCCGAAGAAAAAGCGCTGAGCCGTCACGCTCTTGACAAGCGCGGCATATCGTGTTATACAAGAAAGAGGAATTCCCCTCATGAGGGGGAAAATTGACCGGAAGGAGTCTGAGCAATGCGTCTTTGCAGCTGCAGCAGCATCCGGGTCGCGGCATGTCCGACGGCCTGTTGTTGTCGTGCGCAAAGAAGCGTCGCTTTCTGCCGGTAAGTCCACGGCCGCGCCCAAAAGGTACGTCCGTCATGCATCCACATGGTCATGCAGCGCAGGAAGCGAAACGCTTCCTGCGCTTTTTTGCCTGTGGCGCTATGTGAAAGAAGAAGGAGTGTCCCCATCATGACGCAAAAAAGTCTGCTGCACGCCGTGGCGGCACAGATCGCCAACGGCTACGAAACGGCCGAAGTGCCCATGTACAGCGAGCAGCTGCGCATGCCCGACCGCAAGGTCATCATCAAGATCATCGAGAACCTGCAGAAGGTGTTCTTCCCGGCGTATTTCGCGGGCGGCACGGTGTCGCACGTCTCGGCCGAGACGTTTGCGGAGTTCCTGCTCGGCGAGATCTACACCGACCTGCGCGAGCAGGTGCACCTGGCGTTTTCCAACACGATCAAGGACGAGGCGGAGCTGCGCGAGCGCACGAGCGCCGTGTGCGACCGCTTCCTGTGCCGCCTGCCGCAGATCCAGGCCATGCTCATGAAGGACGTGGCCGCAAACTTCGACGGCGACCCCGCCGCCGGCAGCAAGGAGGAGGTCATCTTCTCCTACCCCGGCCTGTACGCGATCTTCGTCTACCGCGTAGCGCACGAGCTCTACGAGAGCAAGGTTCCGCTCATCCCGCGCATCATGAGCGAGTACGCCCACGGCGCGACCGGCATTGACATCAACCCCGGCGCGCAGATCGGCGAATATTTCTTCATCGACCACGGCACCGGCATCGTCGTCGGCGAGACGACGATCATCGGCGACCACGTCAAGCTCTATCAGGGCGTGACGCTCGGCGCGCTCAGCCCGCGCCACGGCCATGCCGTGACCGGCAAGCGCCACCCCACCGTCGGCGACAACGCCACGATCTACTCCGGCGCGTCCATCCTCGGCGGCAAGACCGTCATCGGCGCAAACTCCGTCATCGGCGGCAACTCGTTCATCACCGAGTCCGTGGCCCCGAACACGAAGGCCAGCACCGAGACCCCGCGCATGATCTTCCGCGTCGCGCAGCCGAAGCCCGGCGACGAGAAATAACCCGTAAGCAAGAAAACACCGCAGGCCGGTTAGCCTGCGGTGTTTTGCCTTATGCAGTTTCGCGCGCTCACAATACCCCGATGCCGATGCTCAGCACCGCGCCGACGAGCACGATGCCGATGCCGACGAGACACAGCACCACGACGACGGCGGTGCTCATATGCCGGCGCGAGGCGATCGCCCCGATGGTGAGGCCGAGCCCCATCAGCGCGGACACCGCGAGCACGAGCCACGCACCGCCCTTCATTTGCAGAGGGCGACGGCGGTCTTCGCCGCGACGCGGGCGTTATTGAGCACGAGCTGGATGTTGCTCTCGAGACTGTCGCCGCCGGTGAGCTCCGCCACACGGGCAAGCAGGAACGGCGTGGTCTCCTTGCCGTGGATGCCCTGCTCATGGCTCTCGGCGAGCGCCTGATCGATGGCCTTGTCGATGACGGTCTTGTCCATGGCATACTGCTGCGGGATCGGGTTCGTGACGAGCATGCCGGTCTTGAGGCCCAGGTCGCGCTGCGCCTGGAAGACGGCGGCCAGATCCTCCGGCGTGTCGATGCGCGCGTCAACGCCGAGGCCGCTCTCGCGGGTATAGAACGCGGGCAGCTCATCCGTGCCGTAGCCGAGCACGGGCACGCCCTTCGTCTCCAGATACTCCAGCGTCAGGCCGAGGTCGAGGATGGCCTTCGCACCCGCGCACACGACCATGACCGGCGTCTGCGCCAGCTCTTCGAGGTCGGCGGAGATGTCCATGGTCGTCTCGGCGCCGCGGTGCACGCCGCCGATGCCGCCGGTGGCAAAGACCTGGATGCCCGCCATATGGGCGATCATCATCGTCGTGGTAACGGTGGTCGCGCCGTCCGCGCCGCGCGCGCAGATGACCGGCAGATCGCGGCGGGAGACCTTGGCGACCTTGCGCCCGGCCTTGCCGAGGTAGGTGATCTCTTCCTTGGACAGGCCGGCCTTCAGGCGGCCGCCGAGGATGGCGATGGTGGCGGGCACGGCGCCGTTGTCGCGCAGGGTCTGCTCGACGAGCAGGGCCGTCTCGACGTTTTTCGGATAGGGCATGCCGTGGGAGATGATCGTGCTCTCGAGCGCGACGACCGGGCGGCCGTCCGCGAGCGCCTGCTGCACCTCGGGTGCGATGTCCAGATATTTGTTCATGTTCATAATCAAAAACCTCCTTGGTTGTGTCGGTCCGCTTGGTTCGCCTATATTGTAAAAGGTTTTCCGAAATTGTCAAGCACAATCCATCCGCAGCCGTTCCGGCCGCGATCAAAAGGAGGCTGCCGAAGCAGCCTCCCAAAAATGCATATACAAAAAATCACGCAGCCAGGGCCATCGGAGTCGGTTCGGGAACCGGCTCCGGATCTTCCCCGGAATTCATGACTTCATCCATGCCGATGTTGTAGAGGTTGAAGAACACCTGCGCAAGCTGCGCGCGCGTGAGCATACCCGTCGGGGCAAAGTGCGTAGCATCCATGCCGTTCATGATGCCGCCCAGGTAGCAGAACACCACGCCCGCTCTCGCCCAGGAAGCGACGCTGTCGCCGTCCGCGATCTCAGCCAGAGCCGCATCGACCAGATCCGCGCCGAGCTTCACATCGGCCATGCGCAAGAGGATGGTCGCCATCTCCTGACGGCTGACGGCCCGCGCCGGACGGTACGTGCCGTCCTCATAGCCCTTCAGGATGCCGGTGCTGCTGGCCCAGAGCATGGCATCGTAATACCACGCACCCGGAGCAACGTCCGCAAATGCGCCTGTTCTCTCCACGGTCGGCGAACCGGCGAGCCGGTAGAGCACCTGCGCGACCATGGCGCGGGTCGTCGTCACGTTCGGCGCAAACTCGGTCGCGGTCATGCCGTTCATCAGGCCGGAAGCCTGTGCGAAATCGACAGCCGCCTTGTACCAGCCGCTCTGCGCATCGGTGAAGGTGTTGGGCACAAAGACCAGATTCGGCATGGCCTTGAGCAGGTCGGCCGTGGCCGCCTCGACCGCTTCCGTCGTCTTCGCCGCCTTGTAGGCCGCATAGGCCGCCTTCACGCCCTGGACGGAGTCTTCCGTGTACGCCGTCAGGTCACACAGCAGGCTCATATTCTCCAGGAACGTCCCGCGGGCCTCCAGCTCTTCAGCGGACGCCGCTCTCACGATGCGGTCGCCCGGCAGGGCATATTCCTCGCCGATGACGCCCTTGAGCTCCTTCGTGATGTATTCCATGACCACCTCGTCCAGCGGCAGGCCGGTGTCGAACTGGTCGGTCGCCGCCGCGAAGGCGTAGTAGGTGTCGCCGCCGCCGGCCACGAAGTTGTTCGTGACGACAGCGTAGGTAGCCGTCGGGTCAAACGCCTTGCCGTTGACGTTGTCAATGGTCACGCGCTGGATGCTCTTCGGGCCGTAGTAGGTGGATTTGGGATAGGGATCCGGATTCGCGTCATACTTCTCATAGGTCTTGACCATGAAGGTCACGCCCGCCGCCTGCGGGAAGCCGCCGAGGGATTCCGGCGTGCAGAAAGTACTGGCCTCGAGCGCCTCAAGCAGCTCGGTGCCGGTCACGTAAACAACTGCCAGCGTGTTGCCGAACGGCAGCACGGTGTTGATGTCCTTCTTGGTGATGTCGCCCGCCTTGACGGTCGCGCGGATGCCGCCGCCGTTCGTGATGGCGACCACGTTCTCCACCGGGACCTTGATCGTGGCGTCGCTGCGGATCTTCCAGAGCATGGCGTCCGTGATCAGGTCGCCGAGGTTGGTCTCGGAGTCACGGTTGCCGTCGGGGGCCTTCGCGCCGTTGAGCGTGACCTTGCTGACGGCAAACTTCTCACCGTAAGCCTGGTCGATGGGGTCGATGATGGCCTTGGCGGCCGCGGCGACCTTCTCATCGCGCGTTGTGTAGTCAACGACGGTGACGTCCTTGCCTTCGACCTCCTCCTTGTGCCAGATGCCCTTGAGCTCGTTGCCGACGATCTGCTTCGTGGCGTTGTCAATGGTGATGACGCCGATGTTGGCAAAGGCCGTGCCCGTGGACTGGATGGCCTCGCCGTTCGGGCCGGCGGTGATCACGCTGTGGGAGTGGCCGTCGATGATGAAGTCGATGCCCTTCACGTTCTTGGCCAGGTCATAGGAGGTGTAGGGCTCGGAGCTCCCGTCGATGCCCAGATGCGCGAGGCAGACGACGAGGTCTGCGCCCTGCTCCTTGAGCGCGGCGACCTGCGCGGCCGCGCAGTTATAGAGCTCACTGCCGTCCTTGCCCGCGAGGAACTTCAGGCCCTCGATCAGCTTCGGGTTGGCCTTGGTCTGCGCTTCGGGCGTCTCGAGACCGAAGAAGCCGATCTTCACGCCGCCCTTTTCGATGATGGTGTTGGCATCGAAAATGGTCTTGCCGTCGGCGCCGAGCACGTCGGCGCACAGGACCTTGAACTTGGCAGCCTTCATGTTCTCCGCCAGCTGGACGATAGCTCCCCAAATCCGAACCCTTCCCCGGAAGGAGAGTCAGCGTTGTTGCTGACCCGGAAAGTCTTTGTTTTGCAGGAAGTGAGGTTGTATGCGGTGGTGATTTTATATCCGTCAGGTTCGTCCCATACCGTCACGGAATTTACCAGAAGGTCGATGATACGCCGCCTGCAATCCTCGTCTTCTATATCACCGCCTTGGAACTTCGTTAGCCAAAATATTATCTGATCTCTATCAATTCGGCAGATATATTTTTCTTCTTCCCGAAGCTGAGAGGTCAGGTCTTTCTTTTCCTTCTCCAACTCAGTCAGGCGGTTCAAGAGAGTGTCAGACGCAATTCCTTTTTCAATAGCCTTAGTGATGTTGTTGATACCTTGTTCGATCTCGGTGAGTCTAATAGACAATTCCGGGATACGGGTGTTCTCTTTCAAGTCCCTATCTGCCTGCGACATAGCCATGTCGGCCAGTTCCTCAATCACATCGTTGGTAAGCAGCGCCATAGCGTCCTGCGCGACAATGCGTTCAATGAAATCTTTCTTCAATGGCTTCTTATCACAGCCCTTTCGCCGTTTCCGTGAATAGCAGGTGTAGTAGTTGTGGATAGCCCCTGTCTTGCTCGTACCGCTTTCCCCGTTCATAGTGGCTCCACAATGCCCGCAGAACAGTTTTCCAGACAGGAGGTAATCTACCTTAGCTTTACCCCTTGCGGGCGCGTCAGCAGCCAAAGAAAGCCGCCGTTGTACCGTTTCAAAGAGGCCTTTGTCGATGATGGCCGGAATAGCGTTTTCTTTCTTTATGTCTTTATAGATGTATGTCCCGATATACCGCACATTCCTGAACATGGATTTAAAACTGCTTCGGTTAAACTCCGAGTTTTTGGCGGTACGGTAGCCCTTGCCGTTGAAGATGCGGCAAATCTCAGCCATGCTCTCGCCATTGGCGTAGAGTTGAAATGCCTCTTGAACGATATGGGCAGTTTCTGGATTTATGACAAGTCTATGATCTTCGATTTTGTAGCCCAACGGGACATGGCCACCAACGCAATGACCCTTCATGGCTGACTCTCTCAGACCACGGGTAATCTTCTGGCTGAGGTCTGCGGAATAGTATTCGGCAATACCTTCAAGTACAGACTCCAAGATGATACCTTCGGGGTTATCAGAGATTGTTTCGGTTGCGGACTTGACCCGAACTCCATTCTTCCGCAGCCGCATTTTGAATACGGCGCTGTCTTCTCTATTTCTAGCAAAGCGGTCGAGCTTCCACACAACCACGAAGTTCCAGAGATGATGAGCGCTGTCGGAAATCATCTCTTGGAAATGGACTCGCTTCTCTACATCTTTCCGAGCAGTAGTAGCACGGTCAACATAAATGGCGACAATGCGGAAGCTCTTGCGCTTACAATATGCAATACAGTCTCGAAGCTGACCCTCAATAGACTGTTCCTTCTGCCGTTCCGAACTGAACCGAAGGTACAAAGCGACATTAACTTCACCTTTGGTCAGGGTGGTAGGGTCATCACGAAACTGCTGCTGTTCTTCCGGGGTTAGCATAGAGAGGTCGATATTAAACTTTTTGCGCATATCAAAACCTCCGCTTCATTTCCCGGACGCGGCCGATAAAGTGCAAACGTTTCTGGTCGGCATCTACAAACTCCATGTCGGGGTAATACGGATTGAACGAGTGAAGCGAGGTGGAGTTCTCACCGAACTCGACCTGTTTTAAAAACCCTTCTGTACCGTCTACCACGACCACGGCAATACAGCCGCTCTCAATTTCTGCGTCCCGCTGAATAAGCACTCTATCGCCATTATCAATCTTTGGTGCCATGCTGTTACCAGATACTTCGAGCCAAAAGCAGTTGTCATTATCGTATTCGTCTTCAACTGCTTCCCAACCAATAATCATTTCTTCCGCGATCACCCCTGTTCCTGCCGAAGCTAAACCGATGACTGGACGCAAACCCCGTTTTTCATACGGAATGTAGGTGCCTACCTTTTCCGTATTAGGAATGGGGTTATTAGTTTTTCCCATAAGGTAGTCAACCGACACCCCGAAATATTTGGCAAGAAGTTGTTGAGTGGAACGGACAGGGATAGTCCCTTTCTTCCATTCCCCAAAAGAATTTTTGCCGAGATTGAGTTCATCAACAATCTGTTTCTGAGTTAATCCCTTTTCTCTGCGAAGTTCAGTCAGTCGCTCGTAGAAAGTCATCGTGTTTTCCTCCGTTCCCGTCAACGGGAATTTTTTTCAGAAAATCACTATCGCCCTATTGACAAATCCCGTCTATGGGATTATACTCAACTTACAACAACGAAAGTTAATAAAGGCAACAGTAATCCGAGGGGTCAACTTCCTTCTCGCAAAAGGAAATCGGCTCCTTCATAATCGGGGTATCGCCAATGCTATTGTCGTTCGCAAAACTGATTGTAGCATAGGCGACCTCCGATTGCAAGGATTATTTACAACTAAAGTTGCAATCCACATGAAAGGAGGTCGCACGATGGCAGAAACTTCCCGTCCGTTGTCTATGAGAGATCGTTCTTCCTACGCGGAACAGATTAGGGATAAGATTTCTCACTTTACGCTCACCTATGCGTGGCTTATTCATCGCCTGTCGGACGAGGGGCTGCTTACGGACAAGTTTGAAATGTCGGCAACGCTGTCCGGCACTCGTATTGGCCCGAAGGCAGATGAAATCCTGCGTCGCTCGCTCGTTATTTTGAACGAGTACGAGGCGAAAATCGTATCATGAGTGTTTTCGTCACCGAAAAACAGGCTCAGGCAAGTGCATTAAGCCTACTGGTCGCTCAGCGCGTTCGAGAATATTTCAAGGACGAAGCTCATCGAGCCGAGTTTGAAAAGTGGTACGAACAGCGATACGGCAAGAAGTACATATGGAAGAAGGTCACTTCATGAAAAAGGTTTTTGGAGCACTCGCGTTTCTCTCGTTTTTTTACCTTCTGGGTGTAGTCGGTTCTATCGAAAAAGAAATGATGACGCTGGGTGTTGGCGCAATTCATATGGCGGTTAGCCTTGTGTGCTTTGGCTTGTTCGGTAAGCTGTACGGTCTTTCGGAGTCGAAGCAAAGAAAAAGCCGCTGACGGAAGTACCAGTTCCATCAACGGCAAGCGAAAATGCTCAATCCGATTATATATCGGAAATATTCACTTGTAAAGGAGTGATTTAAATGAATGTCAACCGTAAAGTCGGCAACGGTTTTGAAAAATCGTTGTGTGAATATTTGTCCAACAAGGGTTTCTGGGCGCATAATCTCGCTCAAAACGCACAAGGCCAGCCGTTTGATGTGCTTGCCTCTCGTAATCGAGAAACCCACCCGATCGATTGCAAGGTGTGTGAGAATGATGTTTTTCGCCTGAGTCGAATCGAAGAAAATCAGCGATCCGCAATGACGCTGTGGGAAGCTACAGGTAACGGCACCGGTTGGTTTGCGCTGAGGCTGAAAGACGGAGATGTATACTTCATTTCGCTCTATACACTCAATAATTTGGCTGCGAAAGGTGTTAAGCAACTCAACGAAAGGGATATTCGCATGATGTGTATTTCCCTTGATGCGTGGGTGAGTCTATGCAAGTAACTGTTGGCAACCAGCTTCGAATTGAAAACCCGTCTGAGCAGTTAATGGCATGGTGTAAGCAGCAGCTCATCCTTTCTAATCCCGAATACATCAAGAAAAAACGTATGGGTTTCTGGACAGGCAATACTCCTGAGAAGTTGTATCTGTTCCAATGGGACGGCGACATACTGGTTCTTCCCTACGGGTGCTTGAACGATGTGCTGGCGATGGACGATTGCCACATGAAGGTCAATCTTCCCACGCCGACCGAGGTGGACTTCGGTTGCACCATTCCGCTCTATGACTACCAAGTGGAAGCCAAGGAAGCCCTGATAACAGCCTACTACGGTATCCTTCAAGCTCCTGCGGGGTGTGGTAAGACACAGATCGGAATTGCTGTTGCGGCAGATACAGGTCGAAGGACACTCTGGCTGACCCATACACGGGATTTACTCGTACAGAGTAAAAGCCGAGCGGAGCAGTATATGAGTCCTTCTTTGACTGGCACGATCACCGAAGGTAGGGTTCAAATCGGTAAGGCAATCACCTTCGCAACGGTGCAGACCATGTGCAATCTCGATCTGAGCCAGTACCGTGATGTTTGGGATTGTATCATTGTGGACGAGTGTCACCGTGTAGCTGGAACCCCAACCGCTATGACACAGTTCTCAAAGGTGCTGAACGCTCTGGCAGCTCGGCACAAGTATGGTCTGTCCGCCACGGTTCACAGGGCAGACGGTATGATTGCTGCCACCTACGCCCTGCTGGGTGGGATTGCCTATCATGTGCCGGAGGAAGCGGTGAAAGACAAGATCATGACCGTCAGCGTTCTACCCCGTGCCACTCACATCGGTTTAGACCGTGAATTTCTTGATACGGACGGCACAATCATTTATGCAAAACTAGTGAATTATCTTACCGAAGATTTTCGCCGTAACGGTCAGATTGTTGGCGATCTTATGCAGAACGATCAGCATTTCAACCTAATTCTATCAGACAGGCTTGGTCATTTGGAGTATTTGATGAACCATCTCCCGCCCGACCTAAGAAAACAGGCGGTCATGATTGATGGAAAAATGACCACGAAGAAAGCCAAGGCTCTCCGAGAACAGGCCATTGAGGAAATGCGGCAGGGACGCAAGCGGTATCTGTTCGCTACTTACTCTCTGGCGAAAGAGGGCTTGGATATTCCACGGCTCGACCGCTTGTATTTGACCACACCGCAGAAAGACTACGCTGTGATAACTCAGAGCATTGGTCGTATCGCTCGTACCTTCGCGGGAAAGGGTGAGCCGATTGCCTACGATTATGTGGACGATGGTATCCAGTACCTCGTGCGAAGCTATAAGAAGCGGTGCACCACTTACCGCAAGTGCGGTTGTAAATTCATCGAACAGGAGGTGTCGAAGTGAAGCTAGGTAGTCTGTTTGATGGCAGCGGGACTTGTCCTCTTGCCGCTTCTGCTGTCGGTATTATCCCGGCATGGGCGAGTGAGATTGAGCCTTTCCCGAAAGCCGTCACACAGTCCCGTTTTCCCAAGATGGTTCACCTTGGCGATATTACCAAGATGAACGGCGCAGAAATCGAGCCGGTCGATGTTATCACCTTCGGCTCTCCGTGCCAAAACCTCTCGATTGCCGGGAATGGTAAGGGGCTTGCTGGTCAAGAGTCTTCTCTATTCTTTGAAGCAATCCGAGTTATTCAGGAAATGAGGTGTGCTACCAATGGGAGATTTCCTCAAATCGTCATTTGGGAAAATGTTTATGGAGCTTTTAGCTCGACACAGGGAGAAGACTTCCGAACAGTCATCGAAACTCTCTGGAAAATCTGCGAGGGAAACGATAGCGTTCCTCGATATGCGGAAGACAAGCAAGGACGGCAAAAATGGCCGCACACTGGATTCGTCTTGGGAGATCATTCCTCTATCGCTTGGAGAGGACTCGATGCGCAAGGTTGGGGAGTTCCCCAAAGACGCAAGCGTGTCTTCGTTGTCCTCGATCTTGGAGGTCAATGTGCCGGACAGATACTATTTGAGCGTGAGGGCTTGCGAAGGGATTTTAAGAAGGTCAGAACAACGAGGGAAACAATTAGACCCACTGTTAAAACAAGCCCTTCTGAATACAATAGCGTATTCGCAGTTGAAAGCCACCCTCAAGACAGCCGAGTTGTCCTCCGCAGAGATGGTATCGTACAAACCCTCTCAGGACGAATGGGAACGGGGGGAGGTAATGTCCCGATAGCGGTTTTTAGCTTTGACTCTCTTGCCAGCAATAGCATGAAAAGTGCAAATCCGCATAGCGGGAGTAGACGAGTAGATATTGCAAAAACGCTCGATTGTGCAGACCAAAGCCCTGCAAAAAATCAAGGCGGGTTATGTGTTATTCAGGCACAAGCGTTTGGTCAGGCTTCTTATAACGAATATGTACCCTCGAAACAAGCCGTTACTCTGAAAGCTACTGGTGGTAATTACGGAGGCGGGACTGAGAATTTGGTGTTAGTTCCATGCAAAGGTGATGTCGGAATTGCAAACGGGGGTGCCGGTAAGAGTGCGGGGAGCGTGGCTTTCTCTAAGACAGTATCTCCTACATTGAAAGCGTCATCAAGCGGACTTCAATCTCCTGTTGCAGCAATCCCATACACCCTGAAAATCCGTTCTGGCTGTGAGGGCGGTGGGAAGGGTGCTTTGATACAGGAAGATAAGAGCGCAACACTCTCATGCAACAACGACCAGACCCTTTTCGTTCCCACACAGACTGAGAACGGTGAAGTCATTTATCTGGCTCGAAAGCTCACCCCTACCGAGTGTGCTTCCCTTCAAGGGTTCGAGAAAGATTGGTGTGCGCTGGTTCCTCATAAGGACTCTGCTGAGTACAAGATGTGGGGAAATGGCATGGCTTTCCCTTGTATGCTTTACATCATGGAGGGTGTTCAAGAAGTCCTTGCCGAAAGGTATCTGGATAATCTCTTTGGAGGTGATACCGCTGAACCTTGAACCTTTCATTTTCGACTGCGAGGTGTTTGCCTACGATTGGCTTTTTGTCTTCAAGAACAAAGACACAGGTGAATACACAGTCATTCACAACGACAATGACGCAATCTGGCAGTTTCTTCGAGAACAACCGCTTCTCTGTGGTTTCAATAACAAGGCGTATGACAATTTCATTCTAAAAGCTGTTGCAGATGATTGTACGCCGCAGGAAGTAAAAGCTCTAAGTGACTACCTCATTGATGGTGGACAGGGCTGGCAACACCCTCTTATGCGGGACAATCCCGTATTCGTGACCTCGTTTGATATTCGTGACGATATGTACGAGGGCCTTTCGCTGAAAGCCTGTGAGGGTCATTTAGGAATGTCGGTGGTTGAAAGCTCTGTGCCGTTTGATCTTGACCGTCCTCTGACCGATGAAGAACTGGACGAAACGATTTTCTACTGTAAGCACGATGTTGACGCTACTGAGAAATTGGTAGACCTCAGACAATCGTATTTGCAGACGAAGATCAATCTCGGTCGTAGAGTGGGTATCTCGGACGAAAAAGCCCTGTCTTGCACCAATGCCAAGCTAACCGCACTTATGCTGAACGCAAGGCGTAGAGAGTGGAACGATGGTCGAGATTATGCCTATCCTCCACGGTTAGATGTGTCCCTTATCCCGCAAGAGATTTTGGATTTCTTCGACACCATTCACGACAAGTCAATCCCTGACGAAGTTCTTTTCAAAACCGCTCTGACCTACAAGTTTGGCGATTTCCCTTGCCGGTATGCGTGGGGCGGCGTTCATGGCTCAGTTAAAGGGTATCACGGCAAATCTACGGCGAAGCGGGTTATCCAAAACCGAGATGTTTCTTCGCTGTACCCCTCGCTGCTGGAATTGTTCCAGTATCTTTCCCGGAATGTACCTGACCCTCATGTGTTCTACAACATTCGTAAGGAGCGCATACAGGCCAAGCATGACGGTAATGACCAGTTGGCGAAGGACTTGAAGCTCCCGCTTAACACCGTATCGGGGGCACAGGAAAACCGCTATAACGACCTCTACGACCCGTTGAAAACCCGTTCCATGCGAATATCGGGACAGCTTTTCCTGACAATGTTGCTTGTTCAGTTGCTTCAAGCGTGTACGTCAATCGTCCTACTGAACTTCAACACGGACGGTCTAATGTACGAGATTGACGCTGACGAGGTTCCCATTGTGGATAGCGTCTGTGCTGCGTGGGAGCAAACCACGGGGTTTGAATTGGAACTGGACGAGATTGACGAGGTTTGGATTAAAGATGTCAATAACCTCATTCTCCGAAAGACCAACGGCAAGGTCAAGTCAGTTGGCTCGTATGTTAGTTACGGCGCAACCTCGAAAGGTGCATGGCAGATCAACAATTCGATGGTCATTGTCAAGAAAGCCCTGATTGACTATTTCACGAAAGGCGTTCCTGTTCGAGAAACAATCATGGATAGTACCGATATTATGGATTTTCAGATCATCGCAAAAGCCGGTTCTTCTTATGACGGTGTTGTCCAGAAGATAGGCAATCGTGAGGTACAAGTCCAGAGAGTCAACCGTGTGTACGCCGTAGACCCGTTCAAAGATCGCCAATGGTTCGGTACGCTTTATGCTCTGAAAGGCGAGAGCTACAAGAAAATTGGCAATATCCCCGATCATTGTCTGGTGGACAATGACAACCATCTATCCCTTGATGAGATTGACCGAGAGTGGTATATCGCTACAACCGAAAAGAGAATTATGGATTTTCTCGGAGAGAGACGGCGAAGGAATACCCGTAAAGTCAATTCCATTAAGAAAAAATTATTAGAAATGTTGGAGGTATAAATATGGCTACTACCAAGAAAGCCGCTGAGACTGCGGCGGTGGATTATTCCACCATGAATGTGTTTCAGAAGTTGCAGCTTGCCCGTGTGCGCTTCCTCGAAGCTGGCGTGGACAAGAGCGGCAAGCACATGAAGCTCGAATATAAGTATTTCGAGCTGGCGGACATTGTTCCCAAGGCCGAGCAGATTTTCCTTGAAATCGGTCTGATGATGGTTCCGTCTATGTACGGCGACAAGGCGACCGCTCGTGTCTACAATGTCAATGACCGTGAGGACTTCATTGATTTTGTTGCACCGTACACCCCCATCGCCCCCATCGTGTCCAACGCTGGCAATCAGGTCACAAACGAAATGCAGGCGACCGGCAGCTCCATCACCTACATTCGCCGCTACCTGTGGCAGCTCGTTCTTGACATTGTGGAGCATGACAGTATCGACAGCGGCGAGTTTGACACGACTCCCGCACCCGCTCCCACCGTCACCAAGAAGCTCCCTGTGACCGCTGCACAGCGTCAGGAAATCAAGAAGGAACTGACCGGCGCTCCTGCTGGTGCGGCTACCAAGGAACAGGTCGGTACACTGAAAGGTCTGCTGAAAAAGCTCTTGGATATTGACGCAGAGCAGGAACAGTTCGTGCAGACCATCGCCATGAAGACCGAGGGCTTTTCCAAGATCGAAGCCGACAAGTGTGACGCTCTGATCGAGGGCGTGAACGATATGCTGGCTGGCTATGAGATGAAAGCGGCGAAGGAGGGCTAAAGTGTGGAATGGCTTGACGGCAACAAAATTCAGATTATCCCTCCCAAGCGTCCGAAGAAGCTGACCGGTACTCGCTTTGCTACTATCCTCGGTCTGAACCCGTGGTCTACGCCGTTCGAGATTTGGTGCGAAGTAACTCGCACCTATCAGAAGCCGTTCGAGGATACGATCTACACCATCGCCGGTAAAATTATTGAGCCGAAGCAGGCTCAGTATATGAAGGAAGCCTACATGATGGGCAACCTTATCACTCCTACCGATGTGTTTGGAGAGAACTACTTCCAGCGAACTTGGGGCGACTTCTTCCCCGATCAGAAAGTCCTTGGTGGTAGCTGGGACTACCTTCTGGTGGATAAGGAAGGGAAGCCGACCACCGTCCTCGAAATGAAGACGAGCAAACGCATAGAGGATTGGGTCGATGACATCCCTGAGTATTACGCTTTGCAGGCGGCGTTGTACGCTTACCTTCTCGGCATGGACGAGGTTATCATGGTCGCTTCCTTCCTTGGGTTTAAGGACTACGATGACCCTGAGAAGTTCGTGTGCAGCGGTGACAACACCATCACTCGTCCCTTCAAGGTGTCCGAGCGGTATCCTGACTTCGAGAAGAAGTATGTGAAGCCTGCCCTGAAATGGTGGAAGGACTATGTGGAGAGCGGTATTTCCCCTGCTTTTGACGAGCGAAAGGACGCTGAAATCTTGAAAGCCCTCCGCACCAACAACCTGTCTCCTGAAACGGATATGGTGGCGCTGGTCAAGGAAGCCGAAGACCTGAAAGCCAAGCTGGATGCTCACGCCGCTGAGGTGGCTGAGGACGAGAAGCGGTATAAGGTCTTGACCGACATGATTAAGAAAGCCGCAATCGCTCAGTTCCGTGACGGTGACAAGAAGGTGTCTATCGTTGGCTCTACCTATAAGTGGGAAGTCAGCCACACTTCTACCACGAAGATCGACAAGGACGCTATGGAAGCGGACGGTATTCTGGCGAAGTACGCGACCACTGAGGACAGCTACCGCATTTCCCTGAAAACCCGGAAAGAAGGTGCGTAATGAAAAAATTCCGTGTTCATGGTCATACGACAGTGGTTTGCAGTATGGTCGTTGAAGCAAAAAACGAAGAAGAAGCACTCGAAAAAGCAACTGACGAGTTCGGCGGACTCACGAATTACGCAGGAATGGGAAGCTGTGACTGTCTCGTTGGCGTCCTCACTTCCGAGGATGAACGGTGCGTTTTTCCGGATTCTGAAATCGAATTTGATGATTGTGAGGAGGTTTAATTATGAAGTTTTCCAAGTTTGTGAAGTCCCTCGCCCCTGATGGCGGCGCTATCTACGAGTACATGAGCGAACGCTGGCTTGCTTCCCCGTCTGTACTTATGCTCATTCCCGATGGTATCCGCAGCGTGACCGGGTACAGCAACGAAAAAATGCCTGACGGCATTGGTCGTCTGATCTCTCAGGTCGGTTGCACCGAGTATGCCGAGCTGGTTAAGGCAATTATGCCTGAGCCGGACGGCGCAATCAAGGATTGTGTCCGTATCTTCGCTACGCAGGACAGCACCATGACCCTTCCCATCACCAATGATGACTGGTCGCTGATTGAGAAGTCTGACTTTTGCGAAATCTTGTATGCTTACGATCTGGAAAGCGACAAGAGCGTACCGAAAGCCCTGCTGGTCAAGCAGTACGCCAAGTACCCCGATGACGAAGACCAGTTGGTTGGTATCATCTTCCCCTGCGAGTACACAGAACAGCTCAATTTCTACACCATGAAGGAGGACAAAAACAATGGCTAAAATCGGACTCACCGAGGGTTTCACCCCCATTCCCGAAGGTACTCATGTCTTTCAGATTACCGATGTGAAGTACAAGGAGGACTTCGGCAAGCTGGAAGTTTATATGCAGACGCAGACCGGCAGTAAGCACATCGAGCGTTTCTCGCTGCTGAAATCTGATGGCTCTCCCAACGAGGGTGCATACAACGCTTTCAGCTACTTCGCCAAGACCGCCCTCAACAATTTCGACCTGACCGAGATCGACCATACCGACCTGATTGGTCACTTCATCGAGTGCGATGTGGAGCATGATGTTCAGGAAAACAAGAGGAAGCCCGGACAGAGCATTACCTTCGTCCGTTTGACGGATAAACGCCCCTCTGAGGGCTGGGACGGCTCTGGCAATACGTTTGCTGCCCCTGCTGTTGAAACCGCTCCTGCGGCTTCTCAGGCCGCTCCTAAGACCCCGATGGATTTGATGGCTCTCCTTGGCTGATACCGGGCGCGAGGGAGGGCTAAAATAAAACACTCTCCCTCGCCAATGGTATGTTGAAAACTATGTTGAAAGTGAGGATAAGCTACAATGGCAGAAGCCTATATTTGTTCGCTCTCCAAGGTTCAGCGCCACGCTGAAATCTGCAAGGAGATCAACGATCTTTACGAGCGCAAGAACCATGATTACGGTGACAGCTTCCACCAGACCTTCATCGAAGAAGGAATGGCGATGGCTCGTATCCGGTTGGGAGATAAGTTCAGCCGCTTCAAGACCCTCTCCCGTGGCGGTGGACAGAAGGTTAATGACGAGTCTATCCGAGACACCCTGATTGACCTCGCCAACTACGCCATTATGACCGTGCTGGAAATGGAGGTTGCGAAAGATGTTGCAGATTGAAACCATTCTGAACCGTCTAGACTATTCCACCTTCTTTGACGAGGAAGTAAATGCGGCTCTGCGTGACGGGTGGACTCTGAAAAAGAGAACCGTTTTGCGGCCTATTGGCCAGTCTGAGTCCGTCTACGGTCACATGATGTTGTATGCAGAGTTGGAGAAGGAGGTCACGAAAGATGAATGAGAACAACGACCTTGTACAAGTAGTACGGTGTAAAGACTGCGTGTGGTATATGCACGAGGAAGGTTGCCCCCTTAGCGCAAGTGGTATGCACGATAAAAACGGGAAACTTCCTCATGCCACCGATTTTTGTAGTTATGCCGAAAGGAAGGTATCGAAATGACACTGAATGATTATCAGAAAGCTGCCGAGCGCACCTCCGGCGACCTGACCTCGTGGGATAAGGTTCGCAACGGCTGTTACGGTCTGAACGGCGAAGCCGGAGAGTGCATTGACATTCTGAAAAAGACCGAGTTTCAGGGTCATGACTTTGACCCGATGAAGATGGTTGACGAGCTGGGTGATGTTCTCTGGTATGTCGCACAGTTAGCGACCGGCTTGGGTGTGACCCTCGAATATGTGGCACAGCACAATATCGATAAGCTGCTGGCTCGTTACCCTGACGGGTTCGACAGCGAAAAGAGTATCCATAGAAAGGAGTACGAAAATGGCTAAGATTTTCAAATTCACAGGCTATTTCGTTGACCCCGCTGGCGAATGTAACAAGAGAGATGTAAAGACCGCTCTCGAAGAAGTCACAACTGAAGCTCTGGACATTTTTTCACACCATGTCGAGGTGAAAGAAGTAGAACTTGGGGAGTGGAACGATGACCACCCTCTCAACGCTTGCGAGTGTCCCGTGGGTGAATGTGAGAAATATTTCGGGGAGGGTTATCATGGCTGACTGCTTCTCCAAGTCCGAAGTGACCGATTTTCTGAACTTCATGAAGCTGCCTGACGGAACCTCTATTGTTTCCGATGACATGGTGGATTACCTGATTACCAACGGCTTCTTTACTGTTCCTGCTTCCACCAAGTATCACGGCAACCGTGAGGGCGGGTTGATTGAACACTCGGTAGCTGTCACTAAGTTCCTTGTCCAACTCACCGAGGACAATCACCTGACATGGAAGAACCCCCGTTCTCCATACATCGTGGGTATGTTCCATGACCTGTGCAAGATTGACCAGTATATCCCTCAGTATGAAATGAGAGAGGAATTGGAATTGTCACCGTTAAATGACCCGAAGCCCATGAAGTTTGTTAAAACTTTATGCGGGTATGAGTACAACCCCGACACCCTTCTAAAAGGTCACGGCGATAAGTCCGTTATGCTTCTCTCTCAGTTCTACACACTGACTGATGAAGAAATCATGTGTATCCGCTATCACATGGGCGCTTTCACCGACAAGTCTGAGTGGAATGACTACACCAGAGCAGTCAGCCAGTACCCGAATGTACTGTGGACACACCAAGCCGATATGCTGGCAAGCCATGTTGCGGGGGTGTAAAACATGAGAATCATTGAACCTTCTGTGGAGCTTATCAACGCTCCCGAATATAAGACCCTTCTGACCACCATCGAAGCTGCTGGGCGTACTTGCTACAAGTCCGAGGACAAAATCACGGACGGAAGCGCAGAGAAGTTTGTCCGAGGCATTATCAAGCGGGGTCACGAAGCTGTCATTGAGCATGGCTCTCTCACTGTCCGCTTCATCTGCGACCGGGGCGTAAGCCATGAGATTGTCCGTCACCGTCTGGCGGCGTTTTGTCAGGAGTCCACCCGGTACTGCAACTACGGTAAGGAGGGCTTCGGTAGCGAGATCACCGTCATTCGCCCATCTACGTTTGATAAAGAAGATTCTACATACCGGATTTGGCAACGAGCGTGTAAGCAAGCGGAGGTTGCCTACTTTGATCTGCTGAACGAGGGTTGCACCCCACAGGAAGCTCGATCTGTCCTTCCGAACAGCTTGAAGACTGAGGTGGTCATGACCGCCGACCTCAGAGAATGGCGGCACTTCTGTAAACTCCGTTGCGCTCCTGCGGCTCATCCTGATATGCGAGTGGTTGCCAGCGAATTACTCAACAAATTCAAAATGGCCTACCCCGTCTTCTTTGAGGATATTGAGTCATGAAGGTGAAGAAAGCTGGCGGCAAGGTGTTTGGTGCGGTTCTGAGCGCCGCCGAGAGAAAAGCGATGGAGATGGAAATCAATCGTCAGATCGTGGAAGCCGACAGGCGCTACGCTGATGACATTGACGCTATGGTGCTTTACACCCTCCATGTTCACCTTGGTTTCGGCATGAAACGCCTGCGGAAGTTCCACGACGCTTTCTCCGCCGAGCATGACCGCCTTATCCAGTATTATCAAATGCCAGACGATTACACATGGCTCTGCAAAGAAATGTTGAAGCGTATCGGCGTTGATGTTGAAGCGTGGAACAAAGAAAGGAAAGAACCTAATGAAACTGAAAAGCATTGACGGCAAAGTGCCGTATATCATGGCTGCTGGAAAAGACTTTGTGAAAGATGAAATGTCGCTGGTGGCGGCAAAACAGATTTGTTCCCGTGGGGTGCAGACTGCCAGCAAGCTCTTTCCCGATTTCCCCATCTGCGTAGATGACAAGTTCTATTTTGCTGGAACCTCGACAAAGCCCAAGTCCAGCAAGGCTAAGACCCCTTGCGAGAGCTAACCATTACAATCTCCCTATGGTTTGTCATCATTATCACCGTTCTCTGCTGGAAAATGCCCACGGTTGAGGTTGAAGAACCTTCTCCCGTTGTCGAGGTGGTAGAGGTAGTCACCCCGGAGCCAGAGCCGGAGGTGGCACCTCAGCCGTGGACAGACGAGGAAGCGATTGTACTGGCGAGAATGCTATGGGGAGAAGCCAGAGGGGTCAACTCTGACGCTGAGAAAGCTGCTTGTGTGTGGTGTGTGCTCAACCGTGTCGATCATGGTTACGGCGATATTATAACGGTCGTGACTGCACCCAAACAATTCGTAGGGTACAATGCAAAAAATCCGATCGATGACGATTTGATTACTCTCTGTATAGATGTGTTATCCCGCTGGTATGCAGAGAGGGAAGGTCAGGTTGAGGTTGGTCGTGTCCTCCCTGCGGATTACTTATGGTTCTCTGGCGATGGCGAGAGAAACCACTTCCGCAACGCCTACCGTGGCGGTGATAGATGGGACTGGTCTTTGCCCAGCCCGTATGAAAGCTGAGGTAAGCCTATGAGCTATTTGAATATACCCGCTGAACTCCGGGCGGAAAAGGCGTGGGTCAATGTATGGAACGGGTCGAAAGTTCCCATGCAGGCCACCGTCAGAAAGGCGGCTTCTTCATCTAATCCTGATACATGGTCAAATTACATTGACGCTGAACACAATGTCCAGCACGGCTACTATGATGGTCTTGGCTATGTATTTCACGGCAACGGGATAATCGGTATCGACATTGACGATGGCTTTACCGATGGGCTTCTAAACCCGCTGGCGGCTGATATTATCAGTCGTTGCCACTCCTACACGGAAAAGTCCAGAAGCGGGAGAGGGGTTCACATTCTCGTTCGTGGCGAGTTGCCCTTCAAGGGCAAGAACAACCGTGCCGCCGTGGAGATTTACAAAAGCAACCGCTATTTCATCATGACCGGCAAGGTTTTGATCTTCTCCGAGATCGTTGAAAACCAGTCAGCGATTGACTATGTGGTTGAGAAGTATTTTCCCGATGTTGTTAAGGACAATAATGTCCCTACCAACGGTGCCCGAATATATTCTCCCATCTACCGCCGCCCTGAAAACGGTAAGCTGCATTTGAAGCCTGAATACCCGCCTATCACACCGGGAAGCCGGAATCTCAGCCTGACTTCTCTGGCGGGTCAGCTCCATAACCAAGGATACACCAAAGCAGAGATTTACAAAGAGCTGTTGTACGCCAACTCCCAAGCCTGCAAGCCCCCTCTTCCGCAGTCCGAGGTCGAACTAATTGTAAATTCTGTGACGAGGTATAAAAGATGACTACTGGTATCCAATGCTGTTACAAATGCCCGGACAGGCATCCGGGTTGTCACGCCAAGTGCGAACGATATCGAAAAGAGCACGCGGACTACTTGCGCCGTAAGGAAATCGAAAATAATCGGCGAAAGAAAATACGTGATCTTGATATCTTTGACCGCTTTAATTATTGGAGGTAAGCATGGAAAACGCGCTTGACAAATATTGTCCGCTCAATCCGAGCGAAGATCAAGCCTTGTTATGTTCTGGCGAGAAATGCGCATGGTGGGACGAAGACTCGCAGGCTTGCCTCGCTGTAGCGCTAGTAAAAGCGATTAAAAAAAGGAAGTGAGACTATGGCTGATGAAATCACAACCGTCCCCGAAGAACAGGAGCTTTTCCAGCTCTCCAACGGTCGCTATATCATGGACGAAGCTCAGTCCAGAGTGATGTTTCAGATCAAGGAAGCACAGCCTGAGCATAGCCACCCGATCAGCGGAACGGGCTATTCGTGGGACGAGTCCGGCATGGCGGAGCTGTTCTCCGAGTGCTACAAAAATGATACCCGCTACTGCCCCGAAGCGAAAAGCTGGTTTACTTACAAAGATGGTGCATGGCGCAAAGACACGGGTTCTCTGCTGGTAGCGGAGAAGATCAAAGAGTTCTGCCGCCTGATGGCTCTCTACTGTGGCGAGATCGCCAACGAAGAACGCCGCACCGAGTACATGAAGTTCATCGTGAAGATGGGCGACCGGCGCTTCCGTGACCGGCTGATGAAGGACGCTGCCAGTGTGCTTCCCATCGCTTCAGCGGAGTTTGACGCAAATCCCTACCTTATCAACTGCAAGAACGGCACTTTCGACCTCGAAAAGATGGAGTTCCGGGAGCATGACTGGCACGACTTTCTGACCATGCAGACCAACTTCAACTACACCTTGCAGGACGCACGGTGCCGCCGCTGGGAGAAGTTTGTTGCGGAGGTCACTTGTAATGACGAAGACAAGGCTGACTATCTACAAAAGGCGCTGGGGTACTCTATGTTGGGTGTGGCAAATGAGGAATGTATGTTCATTCTCCATGGCAAGACCACTCGCAACGGCAAGTCCACCATGCTCTCGGCAATTCACCACCTTCTCGGTGATTACGCTTCTGTGTCCCCCGTGTCGATCATCTGCAAGGCAGAACGGTCGAAGAACGCCGAAGCAGCGAACCCCATGCTGGCTTCCCTGAAAGGCAAACGGTTTGTCACAATGGCTGAGAGTAACCAGTATGGCAAGCTGGACGAAGAAACAATCAAGCAGCTCACGGGCGGCGAAGAAATCAAGGCCCGGAATCTCTATGAAACTGCTACAACCTTCCTGCCACAGTTCACCCTTTGGCTCTCCTGCAACGATCTTCCCACCGTCAGCGATAAGTCCCTGTTCGCTTCCGACCGTGTGCGGGTCATCGAGTTCAACCGCCACTTCACCGAAGCGGAGCAGGACAAGAACCTGAAAAACGAGTTTCAGACGCAGGAAGCTATGCAGGGCATTTTCGCTTGGCTGGTCGCCGGGTACTTCAAGTACAAGCGTTTCGGTCTGAAAATGTCTCCCGCTATGCGGAAGGTGGTCAACCAGTACGAGCGTGACAACGACCTGTGCCTGCAATTCCTCGAAGAACGCTGTGAGCAGGCCGAGGGAGTCAATATCCGCTCGAAGTCCCTTTTTGACGCTTATAAGATTTGGTGCAAGTCCAACGGGTACTTTGCCTGTTCCGCCAAGCGGTTCAATGCCGACATGGAAACGCACCCTGAGTGGCACGGCGGCAAGGTCGTGTATCAGGGCTACCCCGTCTACAAGAATCTCAGACTGAAAGGAGCGTCTTGATATGCCTGAATTGAAACCCTGCCCCTTTTGCGGCGGAAAGACGAGGCTGATATATGCCTATCAAATGACCGCCGTGAAATGCCAAAAATGCAAAGTGCTTGGGAAGCCCGTCCTTGATTATTATGAGCAAGGCGATGGCAAAGCAGAGGCAATCGAATTTTGGAACAGGTGGGCTAACAATGACAGCAACCAAAGAAGAAGCCTTTATGCTGTTGCAGTCGTTCATCTCTGCTACCATTCACGGCAGCAAGGAGGAAAGTGATGAAAACTGAGAAAAAGAACCTTCGCCGTATTTCCATCGTAGTCACGGCACAGACCAAGGGCAACCTTGAACGGCTGGCGGCGGTCTGCGGCTACTCTGAGATCGGTCGAGTGGTTGACAAACTCACCCGTGAAAAGATGATCTCCCTCCACAACTTTGAAAGGAAGGAAAGGTGTTATGGGTAACGAAAAATGGGGAAACTACACACAAGAGTTTGAATTTACGCCGGATGCAGAAGAAATCAAAAACGTACAGGAGCTTTTGGATCGGCCGTACTCTTGTACTGATTTTTCACCGGCTGCTCGATGTGCAGTACAGATACTCTTAAAATATGCGCGTGAAGAACACGTCCAGCACCTTAAATTTGAATCCAATTTTTTGGAACTGAATAAGAACTGCGCAATTTATGAAGAGATACTCGCGCGTAAAGATAGGATGATCGACGACCTGCGCCAGCAGTTGTCGTTTATGCAGCAGGCGCGGTGGGACGCGGGGGTGTGAGACATGGACGTGGCAGAATTTTTTAGCGAATTCCGGCGGATGTGTAAATCATCCAGTGATTGCGCAAAGTGTCAGTACCACGGTGACAAATGTGATAATGCCATTGAGCTTTTAGAAAAAACCGTTGCGGTGGCGGAACAGTGGTCAAAGGAGCATCCGCGCAAGACGCGGCAGGATGTGTTTTTGGAGCAGTGGCCGAACTGCATGACGGACGATTATGACATTGTCGGGACGTGCCCAAGAAATATTGACAAGACGTATGTCTGCAATTCAAGCCGATCTGGTGGGTGCACAGATTGCCGCCGCGAGTTCTGGACGCAGGAGGTGGAGTGATGGGTTGCAATACTTGTGTATTTTACCCGCCAAGCGCTTGCGACGGTAAACCGTGCTGCGTGTGTGACACTGACGATGCATTGTTTAACTGCTATCAACCAGCTTCCGAAGATGGTGGGGTGCTGACTGAGACGCGGGCGGGGGTGCGAAAATAATGCTTTGTGATACTTGTATTAACGCACGCGCCATCCTGTCCGAAAACGGTTGGCATCGTGTGTGTAGTTTGTCAAGCAAGTCAGCTTCGAGATGTATTATTGGCGAGAAAAGCCAATATATAAAGAATTTTGCGATGTGCGATGGTTATCTACATGAAGAACGCTGATGAAGCACGGAGAAAGGAAAGAAAATGATTAACGCAAAAGGTGAAGTTATTTATACAAACGCAGAAATCGCTTACGAGCTTGGGCTTTCACCGGCAACGGTTAATGCCATTGGGAGGCGGCTGTTTGGCAATGGACGAATCCCGCATTGGACACTTAATGACGCGAAGCTGATTGTTGAATACATCAAGTCTATTTCCGTCGAAGAAGATGCACGAAGACTGTCCGTTCTGCATGATGCCGTGCATGAAATCATGGGAGATTGCAAGCTGGATGATGCCGACACAAGAAAACGTGTAGACAAAGATATTCATCTTGTTCCGAAAGGGTGAAGCACAAAATGGTAATGACAAAGGGCGAGAGTATGCGTAAAGCACGTAATAGGGCTAAGATGTCAGCAACACAACTGTCGCGGATTTCAGGTGTGCCCGCAACCACGATCTACGCACTGGAACGTGGCACAGCGCGAAATGGGCGAATTGATACTATCGAGCTGCTTGCGGACGCATTGCGGATTAGCATTGATGAATATATCGGACGCCGCCGTTAGGTGATAAAGGTGATAAAGGTGAGTGTTTTTGCAAAGACTTTTTTCAAATTGGCGCGTTTTGAAAAATTGTTTTTCGTATTTTAGGTGAGTTAGGTGAGTAATCGGGCATAAATGCCTATAACTCTCTCTTATACGCGCGTATATAGAAATAGTTATAGGGAAATGCACCCGATTACTCACCTTTATCACCTTGGCGACTTTGAAAGGAGAAAACGACTATGGCAGATGAAATTGTGGAAAAGCGCGGTCGTGGCAGACCGAAAGGTACTGGCGGTAATAAGCGGCCCGATAGTACCGCACAGCTTCAACCGGGAGATAATCGGAAGTTTATTGAACACGATCTGAAAATGTGGGACTGGCCTGCTGTGGATATGACCAAACCGGAAGCTGTGACTGAGCGTATTGGGAATTACTTTCGGATTTGTGCCGAAGATGATATGAAACCCTCTGTTGCTGGTATGGCATTGGCGTTCGGGGTTGATAGAAAAACTCTGTGGTGTTGGTGTAATGGTGTGGATAGCGCCTATATCCCCACCGAAAGTCGTACCACACTAAAAAAAGCGTATCAATTTTTGAACGCACAAATGGAAAACTATATGCAGAACGGGAAAATCAATCCGGTTGCCGGTATCTTCCTGATGAAGAACAACATGGGTTATGCGGACAAGCAGGAGGTCGTGTTGACACCCAACCAGCAGCTCGGAGATCAGGTTCCCGCTGAGGACTTGGAAAAGAAGTATCTCGAAGATGTGGTGGGTGCGTCCGGCGACTATGACTCGGAGGACTGAGCGACTTTCACGACTTTTGCGACTATGGCTTACGACTATGCCGAGCGACTTTTGCGACTTTCCCACGACTTTACGACTTTCGCCTGAACGACTTTACGACTTTCTGGCGAGGGTCTGCGACTTTGACAGAGCTGCCGATCTCCCCACGGGGTCGGCGGCTTTTCCTTTTCCCGGCTGATCGGCAGCGGGTTCCCCGGGGCGGCGTGGGTTCCCCCGGGGTTCCGGCCTGATCTGAGCGGCGTTTTTGGCCTTTGTAATGTATAGTGCAAAAAAGTGTAGTTTTTCGGACGGTTGCGGGTATCAATAAAAAACTTGATAAAATATCAATAAAACACTTGACAATCAATAAAACGCTTGATATACTCTAACCATCAATAAAACACTTGATTGCACCTTGAAAATTAAATCCCCGTACATTTCCCCACGTAGGCCGGTGAAATAGGCTTTCAGCGTATCAAGGCCGAAAACGGGAAACGGAACGGAATATATTATGAAAGGCTGATTGCTATATGAAAAAGATTTTTGATTTACCCGTTTGCGGTTCTGATCGGGCAAAAAGTTTTTATGGAAAGGCGAAAATCATTGAAACGGAAAACGGCGAAAAAGTTTTACAGTCCTATAATACTTTTGTTTGCCGTATTACGGCGGCGGGGCGGTTCGTTCGTATGTGGGGCGGTTATTCTGCTACTACAATGCGCCATGTGAATAGTTTTCTTTCATTCTATGATATGAACGGCGGCGGGAAAACGTGGTGGGATACGCAGCCGGTAGAAACGGAAAAGCCGAAAGCGGCGGATATGACCCCCGCCGAAAGTTTAAAAGTTATGTATAACCGCCGTGCAGCTAATAACATGAATTATTGAAAGGTGTGTAATAAATGAAATTCAAGACAACACAAAAGGCAATCCGGGCGAATTACAATAAAATTATTTGCGTTCCCTATTGCGGATTGCAAACCCTTTTGAATTATGAAAACCCCGTTGCGTACACGGTACGCCGTGAGGGGTGGGCGGCTGATATTTACGATATGGGCGGCGGGGTTGCCATTGTAACAGGCTATGCCCCATTTGGAAATATTCGCCCGTCTTATGAATTACGGGAACGGTACGAAACACAGGCCGAAAAAATCCGTTATGATTATAGTCTTTCCTATGAACAACAGCGGGAAAGCCTGAAAAGCCTTGCAAGGGATTTTATAAAGGGGGTTTGCAATCATGAATAAGCGGGAATATTGCGAAAGTCGGGAAAGCATTGCATATTATAGCGGCTTGAATGGCCTTGAAATCAAAGGCATTGAATACGGCATTAACGATTATGTTTATTGCGTTTCCGGCGCATGGGGCGGCGGTAAAGCGTTCCACCGGTGCAAAGTGCAGTATACACGCAAGGGCGCGGCATATATCCGCGTGCACGGATACCGTGTGCCGCTTAATGAATGTATTAGAATGGGGGTTTAATTATGATCGTAACATACCGGGAACGAACCTTTATTGATCGTTATACTTGCATTGATAGAGAACGAACCTTTACGGCGCTTTCTTCTTTCGTACAAGGCGGATTAACTTATTTCAAAATTGATCGATTTAACTATAAAGTCATTGAAACTGATTTTATAATCAGCGTGAAAGGGGTGTAAAGTATGCTTTCGATTGAATTACAAGCCCGTATTTTCACGGAATACCACGCCGGGAAAGAATACACCAACGGCAGAAAATACCGCTATACGCTACAATATAACCCGCTTGCGTTGATTCATACATGGGTTGTCAGGCAAGACAAAAGCGGCGGGGCGTGGGAATGGGTGCAGCCGCTTGCCTATAATATGCAGTTTACACCCCATAGCAGTGTAAAGGCGGTGAAAGCGTGTATCTAATTCTTTTGTTGCTTTTGCTGCCGGTGCAAATCCTGATTGAAATATTGAAATTGAATAAATGAACGCCGCCCCGGAATAGCACCGGGGCGGTTGTTTTTTATGCTTTATCCGTAAAGGCGTTTTAAAGGCGTTTTACGGGTTTTTGCTGTTCGGCGGTATGCGCTGATACTACCACCTATATAAAACGCCGTGTAGGGCGTTCTAATGGGGTTTACGGTGGTGTTCTGATATGGGGGCGTTAGGGTGGTATATAGCTGCCCTGCTTTTTTGCGCTTTTCGGCCTGTTTGGGGCGGCGTGAATGGGTGACGGGGGCGGGGGATATACCAGCGGCAGCGAGGGCGGGGTAAGCTGAAAAATACCCGCAAAAAATAAAAAGATCAATTTCAAGAAAACGCTTGACAATAAAACACTTGATGTATATAATAAAGCCGAGGTGATAAATATGAGAGGTCGAGAAATCCTGAAAGAGATCATGGCTTCCAAGTCTCTTTCCAACGCTGAACTCGCAAAAAGACTCAATGTCTCTAACGCTACTATTTGGGAACGCTTGAATAACAAAAACGTCAAGGACATTCCTGTGTCCCTGCTGACCACCATGCTCAGAGCGATGGATTACAAGGTCATCGTTGTTCCTGCCAATACCCGTCTGCCGGACGGTGGATACGAGGTGGAGTGAACCATGAAATACTTCCTTGGTCGTGTGTCCAGCAAGGAACAGAACCTTGCTCGGCAGCTCAAGGTCGCTCGTGAGAAGTTCGATATTCCTGACGAGAATGTGTACTGCGACAAGATCACGGGAAGCAGCTTCGACCGTCCTCAGTACAATGCTCTGAAAGCCATTGTGCAGGAAGGTGATGAAGTCATTGTCAAGGAGTTCGACCGCTTTGGGCGCAATAAGGACGAAATGAAGCGAGAACTGGAATGGTTCAAGCAGAAGGGCGTAATCGTCCGTATCCTCGACATTCCGACCACACTGATTGACTTCAAAGACCAGACATGGGTGCTGGAAATGGTCAATAACATCCTGATCGAAGTCCTTGGCGCTGTTGCCGAACAGGAGCGTAAGAAGACCAAGCAGCGGCAGGCTGAGGGTATCGCCGCTATGCCGGTTGTCGATGGCAAGCGGGTGTCGGTGAAGACCGGCAGGGGGTTCGGTAGACCCGCTTCCGAGATTGATGACGAGCAGTTTGAAAAACTCGTTCAAAAACAAAAAGACGGTCTTATTACCGTAGCGGGCTGCTGCCGGGAACTCGGCATTAGTCGGTCTACATGGTATGATCGAGTAAGAAAGGCTGGGTGAATATGAAGTCAAAGAAGAAAAGGCGTTGGCTTTGGATTGTCGTAATTATTATCGCAATTAGTTCGATAATTGCCATCTTCGGGCAAGACGATAGCTTAACGGAAAATGGAGATTCCAAGATCGAAGTTACTCCTACACCAGAGCTTCTAATGAACGAAGTGGGTACGGCCACCTTCGATGAGATTTATAGAGCCTATAAAGATAACGAGCTGGTGGCAGATGATATGTATAAGCATAATCGTTATCAAATCACGGCTAAGATCGATGGGATGACGAACGACGGCCTATTTAATCTTACTGGTGGAGCAACCCTAACTCTTGAAACTAAAGTTGATAACACTATTGTTGTTTTCTATGCTGAGTTCGAGAAAGACCAAGAAGATAATCTCAAAACCGTAAAAGTCGGAGACACGATTACCTTTATTGGGGAATGTCTTAGCGCAGGATCGTGGTCAGATTGTGAGATGATAGCCCAATGAAATATTTTTTCAAGTTTATTGGTTTTGTGATTGAAGTGATATTCATCCTTTTGGTGTTGGCGTTTATCATTCCCAAAATTTTATAATCGGCTTCTGCAAGGGTAGAAGTGACAGCCATGACGGGCTATCTGTGTAGAAATACACGGTAGCTCGTTTTTTTGTTGGAAAGGAAATGCACATGAATTATGAAAAACTCTCCGGCTCTATCCGAGCCGTGATCGACCGCAGACCGGGAGATAACGGAGCGTACAGCGACCTCTTTTCTCTGTGCCGGGAGTGGGAAACCGAAGATTTCTCGGCGGCACATAAGGTGAACAAGGAGCTGCTGGCGCTTTCCGCAGATCAGGTAGTCCGTGGCGGCGGGGCGAAGTTCTATGAACAGTGGCGGCGGTGTCTTCTCTTGGAAGCACCCCATGATTTTGACTCCTTCATGACCTATATCGAACTCGACCGCAAGCCGGAAAAGCGGTTTTATGCGCCCCGCAAGCACTATCTCAGACCGATGGTGCAAGGGTTTCAAGATGTTCTGGACGGGAAGCTGCGTCTTTTGACGATCTCCATGCCAAAGCGAGCGGGTAAGTCACAAACAGGCATCAATTTTGTGAATATGCTCTCTGGGAAGTTCCCTGACCGCTCGACCCTGATGGAAGGGACAGGCGATGACCTTGTAAAGAGCTTCTACAACGGCTGTCTGGAATACCTGACCGTTCCAAATGAATATCTGTTCTACGATGTGTTCCCGGACGCACGGCTGGTACAGACCAACGCCGACACGAAGACGGTGAACCTGAAAAACAAGTCCCGTTTCCCCACCATCATGTGTCGTTCCATTGACGCTCGACAGGTGGGCTTGTCCGAAGCCACCAATGTCCTCTACCTCGATGACTGTGTAGAGGGTCGTGAGGAAGCGAAGAACCGCCAGCGGCTTGATGACAAGTGGGAAGTGATCTCTGGCGATATTATGGGTCGTGCCATTGAAGGTACGCCGATGGTCTTTACCGGCACTCGCTATTCCCTGTATGACCCCATCGGTCGTGTGCAGGAACACGCACAGCGGGAGGGCTGGGCTTGGAGAGCGATTGAGATACCCGCCCTCGATCTCGTGACGGACGAGAGCAATTATGAATACGAGCGGGAGGGCAAGAAGGTCTTTACCACCGCCTATTTTCGGGAGCAGCGGGAGCTTCTGAGCGCAGAGCAGTTTGAAAGCGAGTTCCAGCAGCAACCCTTTGAGGCGAAGGGTCTGTTGTTCAACAAGGAAGAGCTGAACTATTTTTTCGAGCTACCGAAAGACCGTGACCCGGATACCATCATCGCCGTTGGCGATACGGCGGAAAGCGGCTCAGACTCGACCTCCATGCCGGTGGCGAAGATTTACGGCAGCGATGTGTATATCGTTGATGTGGTCTTTGATGACTCCCCCGCTGAGGTGACGAAGCCGGAATGCGCCAAGTGCCTGATTGAAAATAGAGTTGCTTCTGCTGTTTTTGAGTCCAATAATGCCGGGCAGTATTATGCCAGAGATGTTGACCAGATCATTCGTGAGCGTGGGTACTCCGTGGGTATCCGCACGAAGCGCACGATCTCTAATAAGCAGACTCGTATCGAGTTCGCTTCCGACAACATCAAGAAGAATTTCTACTTCAAGCACCCTTCTACCTACAAGCGGGGCAGTCAGTATTGGAACTTCATGAAGGAAGTGACCACATACACCCGCTCCGGTAAGGTTCCGCACGATGACGCCCCCGATTCCCTCTCCCTGTTGGAGAACGAAATCCGTATGCTGTCCGGGGGCAAGGTGGAGGTTTTCAAACGGCCTATTTGAGTCCTTTACTTTCGTTGTAGCGAATGGTATAATTAAAAGTTTGCTATTGACAAGCATTGGAGAGTTTGATACAATGATAAGAGAGAAAATGGGTAGAGGGGAGGTATTCTGCCTTGGGTCATTTCGGTCGTAAGAAAATCTTTACTGATGTGACAGAGATCACACGGGACAATGTTCTGGAAGTGTTGAGAAAGGCACTTATCACGCATTGGTCGAACAAGGCGGATATGGAGTACCTCTACGCTTACTACAAGGGTAGACAGCCGGTGCTGAACCGCCAGAAGGAAGTTCGCCCGGAAATTAAAAATACGGTGGTCGAGAACCGTGCCAATGAGATCGTGTCCTTCAAAGTTGGTTATCTGATGGGTGAACCCATTCAGTATGTCAGCCGAAGTGACAACAAGTCAGTTGCCGACAAGATTACCATTCTGAACGGCTACTGTCTTTCCGAAGATAAGGCCGCAAAGGATAAGGAACTGGCGGATTGGTTCCACATCTGCGGCACAGCATACCGCATGGTGCTTCCCGACAGCGTGTTTGAGAAGGAAAGCGATGAAGCTCCCTTCGAGATTTACACTCTCGACCCTCGGTTTGCTTTCGTGGTGTATGCCAATTCCATCGGTGAACCGCCCGTAATGGGTGTGAAATACATTCAGCGGTCGGACGGTGCGGTGATTTACAGCATTTATACGAAAGACCGCTATTTTGAGATTGAAAATCAAAGCATGATTGTTCGGGAAGAAGCACAGTCGCTTGGTATTCCTATTATTGAATACCCTGCAAACAACGCTCGTTTGGGGGCATTTGAAATCGTCCTCCCTCTGCTGGATGCGATCAATACTGTAGACAGCAACCGGCTTGACGGTATAGAACAGTTTGTGCAAGCACTCATGCTGTTTCATAATGTTAATCTCGATACCGATGATTACGCTAAGTTGCGCAAAGATGGCGCAATTAAATTCAGAGATGTTGATCCTCAGTTCAAAGCTGAAATCAAATATATAACCTCTGAATTGAACCAGACACAAACGCAAACGCTGGTCGATCACCTCTATAACACGGTGCTGACGATCTGCGGTATGCCGAACCGCAATGGTGGTACTTCCACCAGCGACACGGGTTCTGCGGTTATCATGCGTGACGGTTGGTCGGCGGCGGAAGCCAGAGCAAAAGACTCCGAGTTGATGTTCAAGCTCTCTGAAAAAGAGTTCTTGAAGCTGGTTCTGCACATCTGTTCCGATCTGAGTGATCTGGAATTGAAGCTGTCGAACGTAGAGGTTCGCTTTACTCGCCGCAATTATGAGAATATCGCTCAGAAAGCAACAGTATTGACTACTATGCTTGCCAATCCGAAGATTGCCCCTGTTCTGGCCTTTACACATTCGGGTATGTTCAGCGACCCGCAGCTCGCGTACCGTATGAGTATGGATTATGCTGAGGAACAGGAGAAAAAGGCCGCTGAACTCACAACCAAGCAGAAGGAGGTTAATCCTGATGGAGAAGGAAATCCGCCTGACCCCAGTGGCGGTCAAAAAGATTGAAGAAATCTTGACTATGGGAAAGACCGTTGAGATTGCACAGCGGAACGAGAAAGTGGTTGTGTGGGCGGTCAGCAGCAAAAAGAAATATGAACAGCCTATCGCATAGGCGATAGGGACAGCCATTACGGGCTACTGATACCGAAAAGGTATTGGTAGCCCTTTTTCTTTTGGTTTAATCGCCGTAAGGCGTTGAATAGGCAGAGAAGCCTTAAATCACAAAACGGAGAGAACCGTAAACACAAAGGCATAGTGCGGAGATGCACTCTAAAAGCGCAGAAAGGAACGATTGTATGGCAAAGATTGATGTTTCCACCATTGAGGGCTTTGCAAATATGACCGCAGAGCAGAAAGCGGAAGCCCTCGCAAACTACGAGTTTCCCGACCCTGATTATACCGGCTATGTGAAGAAAGATGTCTTTGACAAGACTGCTTCCGAGCTTGCGTCTTGGAAGAAGAAGCACAATGAGCTGCTCTCTGAGGAAGAACGCAAGAAGCTGGAAAACGAGCAGATGTTCGAGGAAATGAAGAACAAACTGGCGGGGTTGGAAAAGGAGAAGACCGTTTCCAGTTACAAGGCGAGTTTCGCCGCACAGGGTTATCCTGAGCCGCTGGCAACCGAAGCCGCTATCGCTATGGCAAATGGTGAAATGGATAAGGTCTTTGCCGCACAGAAAAAGTTTCTGGAACAGTATGAGAAAGATGTAAAAGCCAAGGTTCTGAAAGACACCCCTAAGCCCCCTGCCGGTGGTAAGGGCGGCGAGATGACCAAGGCTGATTTTCTGAAACTCGACACCAAAGCCCAGTTGGAGTTCGTCAAGGAACATCCTGACTGGCAGACAATTTTGAAGTAATTATGGAGGTATAACACTATGGCTTCTTATCTCGGCTTCCCGTTTGACCCTGAGCTGTTTAACTACAACTGGGCAAACGCAAAAGACCCCACCTTGACCGCTATGTTTGAGAGTGGCGCTGTCGCCCCGAATGCAGAACTGGCGCGGCTGATCGCCAACGGCTCTGACTTCTACACCCTGCCCTTCTACAAGGTCATCGGCGGTACTCCTGAGAACTACGATGGCGCAACCGATATCACCCTGACCGACCCCGCTGGCGGCGCTCAGAACGGCATCGTGTTCGGTCGTGCGCATGGCTGGAAGGAGAAGGACTTCATCGTTGACTATAACAGCGGTGCAGACCCCATGCAGCAGATCGTGGCTCAGGTGTCTAAGTATTGGCAGAAGCAGCGCCAGTCCATCATGCTGAAAATCCTCAATGCGGTCTTTGGCGTGACTGGCAGCGGTGAGTTTGCCGGTTGGGCGAACCACACCACCGACCTGTCTTCCGCTTCTACCACCGTTGGTGACGCAAACAAGATGGGTGCAACCACTATCGGTGACGCTATCCAGAAGGCCGTGGGCGACAATCAGGACGCTTTCCAGCTTGTGTTTATGCACAGTAAGGTCGCCACTAACATGGCTGGCCTGAAACTGCTGGACTTCCTCAAATACACGGACGCAAATGGCGTGGAACGCCCCCTGCGTATCGGCACGGTGAACGGCATGACCGTTATTGTGGACGATGGCTGTCCCACTACTGCCGCTACCAGCGGTGAGGGTGCTAAAGCGGCGACCTATACCACCTATGTTCTTGGTCTTGGCGCTATTCAGTACGCCCCTGCCCCTGTGAAGGTTCCTTCCGAGCTGACCCGTGACGCTCTCAAAGGCGGAGGCTATGACGCTCTGGTGACTCGTATCCGCGAAACCATGCATCCCAACGGTTTCAGCTTTACCAAGCCCACTTCCGACTACACCGCTTCCCCCACGGACGCTCAGCTTGCGGCTTCTGACAACTGGTCTATCGTGGCTGACCCCAAGACGATTGCGCTGGCGAAGATCATTACCAACGGCTAAGGAGGTTCACCATGTTCTATGTTTCTGACGGGAAAGTGTATGTACGGGAGGGAGATCACTTCCGTAATGTAGGCTTTACCGCAAAGGACAAGGTGATTACTCGGTGTGAACTGGAAAGTACCTCTGTTGTGATGGGTACGGTGGTTGTTGATACCCTCGACAACCCCGTAGCCCTCACCCGTGAGGAAATCATCACCAAGTTCAATCTGTCTGAGAGCAATCCTATTCCGGTTATCAAGAAGTCTCGTGAGAAAACTGAGGAACCGGTAGCGTGACGGGAGGTGGAAAGTGTGACGGACGCTGAGAAGTTGAAAATGGTGAAAGCCATGACTGGTGAGACAGACGAGGGCATTCTTTCCACCTACCTCTCGATTGCTGGTGACAAGGTATGCCGCAAGGCATATCCATATGATCCAGATGTGCGGCTTGTCCCCTACCGGTACGGTTTTGTACAGGTGGAGATTGCGGTGTATCTGCTGAACAAACGGGGTGCCGAAGGCCAGACCGCTCACAGCGAGAATGGCATCTCCCGTTCCTACGAAGACGGAGATGTGCCGCCTACGCTGCTGAGGGACATCATTCCCTTTGCTTCCGTAATGGGAGGTTGAGCATGAAGACTCTGAACCGCAACAAATTGCCCTTCTGGTATCTGCTGTATGACCGTAAGGTTTCTGCCAAGGATGAGTATGGTAACGAGACTGGTGAGGAAATCGTGTTCTACAAGCCTGCTGTGGCGATGAGCGCCAATATCTCGGCGGCAACCGGCTCCGCTCAGGTGGAGCAGTTCGGTAATTTCGCAGGGTACGACAAGGTGATCGTTACCGATGACCTGAGCTGCCCCATTGACGAGAACACCGTACTGTTCATCGACAAGGAGCCTCAGTATGACAAGGACGGGAAGCCGCTCTACGATTACGTGGTTCGCCGGGTCGCCAAGTCCCTCAACTCTATTTCCTATGCGGTCAGTAAGGTGACGGTATCGTGAGTCAGACAATCAATGTTCCGCTCTCCGGGAGAGGGATTGAGCGGCTGATACAGGAAACCGAAAACTGGAAGAACCGGCTTCAAGAGCGGACTGCGGTCTTTCTAGACCGGGTGGCGCAGGAGGGCATGGGGAGAGCTTCTGTCAAGTTCTCGCAGGCCGTTTATGACGGCACAAATGATGTTTCCGTGACGGTAGAATCACGTGGGAACAATGTCCGAGCGGTGGTGGCGACAGGTGGAGCTACCCTATTCATCGAGTTCGGCACAGGCGTGACCTACCCGGACAATCACCCGGAAGCGGACGAACTCGGCATGAAGCGTGGTGAATACGGTCAGGGTCACGGCAAGCAACACTCTTGGGGTTATTACGGCGACCCTGGCACGAACGGAGTGCTAAAAGAAAAGAAGAACGGCGGGTTCGTGGTCATTACCCACGGTAATCCCGCCAATATGCCGATGTATGAAACGGTAAAGGAGCTGCAAGACCGACTCACGGAAATTGCGAAGGAGGTGTTTTCATGATTGATGTGGAGAGTCAAATCTACACGCCGATTGTGGAAGCCCTGAGAGCGCAGTTCCCCGGTATCTTGGTCAGCGGCGAGTATGTCAATGCCCCTACCCGTTTCCCCTATGTGAGCTTGGTGGAGCAGGATAACTACACTACGGAAGCTCACATGGATAGCGGAGATACGGAGAGGTTCGCTACGTTGATGTACGAGGTGAATGTCTACTCCGATAAGGCAGGCAGCAAGAAATCTGTTTGCCGAAAGATTATGAGGTTTGTGGACGACCTCATGTACGCCAAAAATTTCAGGCGTATTTCTCTGTCCCCCGTTCCCAATTTGGAGAACGCAACAATCTACCGTCTGGTGGCTCGGTACAAAGCCGAAACAGACGGAACTACTCTTTACAGGAGGTAAATGAAAATGGCTATTTCGACCTACAAAACCTTTCTGATGAAGAAAGGTGATACCGGCGATACTTGGAGCAAGCTGATCGACATCAAGGAGTTTCCCGACCTCGGCGGTGAGCCTGAAATGCTGGAAACCACCACTCTGAGTGATGATATGCAGACTTACATCGCTGGTATCCAGTCTCTTGACGGTCTGTCCTTCACCGCGAACTACACGCTGTCTGATTTTCAGGCTCTCAAAGCTCTCGAAGGCAAGAAAGCCAGTTATGCAGTTTGGTTTGGCGGCACGGAGAGCGCCGGTTTGGTCACTCCCGATGGTTCTAACGGCAAGTTTTCCTTTGACGGCGAGCTGTCCGTGTACCCCGTGGGCGGCGGCGTGAATGAAGTGGTGGCCATGAACATCACCATTGCCCCGTCTACCCCCATCACTTTTTTGGCGACCTGAGACGCCACTAATCGCCATATTGACAAGGAGGATTCGTCATGGCAAAGCAGTTGACCATCAATGACCCTACTACCGGCGTCACCTACACGCTGGAATATACCCGCAAGTCCGTCGAGATGATGGAGAAAAGCGGCTTTGTTGCCGAAGAAGTGGAACGCAAACCGATGACTATGCTCCCGGCGCTGTTTGCAGGTGCGTTTCTCGCTCACCATCGCTTTGTGAAGCGGGATGTGATCGACAACATTTATGCTCGCCTGACTCATAAGGACGAGCTGATCTCCGCTCTGGTGGAGATGTATAACGAACCTCTGCTGAGTCTTCTGGACGACCCGGAGCAGCAGGAGGATAACGAGGGAAACCTGAGCTGGAAAGCCGGTTGGTAAGCGACCGCCTTTCCGATAACGAGGGGGGCGGCGGCGATCAACGCCCAGCCGCCCTTTTTGCTTACACAGGAAAATTCTACGAAGTTTTTCCGTATTACCTCGCCATTGGTATGTCCTACGAACAATTTTGGGAGCAGGACTGTGATTTGGTGAAATATTACAGAAGGGCGGCACGAATTAAACAAGATTTGCAAAACCAAGAGGCGTGGCTTCAAGGTGCATATGTTTATGAGGCTCTCATTGATGCATCTCCGGTTTTTCATTCCCTTGCGAAAAAAGGAACGAAACCTGTTCCATATCGTGATAGCCCGTATGAACTGTTCGGGCAGTCGAATACCAAGAAACGAAAAACCATCCAAGAGGAACATGACGAAAAGGCGAAAGCCTACATGGAAGCCTTTATGGTGTCGGTCAATAAGAAATTTCAAGAGAAAGGCGGTGACATGAATGGCTGACAATGTGGAGATTCAGGGGTTGGAGTTTCAGATCGTCAATGACAGTACTCAGGCGGTCGCAGGACTTCAAAACCTGATTAACACGCTCAATCGTTTGAAAACCGCTACCAACGGCGGCGCAACGGGTCTGAGCAAGACCGCTCAGGGTATTCGGGAGCTTTCCAATTCTCTAAAAGGATTGAACAGCGGTGACGCTTCGCAGAAGATCACCCGGCTTGCCAATGCGCTGATCGCTCTGAGCAGGGTTGGAAATGTGAAGATTTCTTCCTCCATCGCTAACCAGCTAACGGCAATCAACACTGCCCTTGCTGGCCTGAAATGGACGGACGGTGATAAGCTGACTTCCCTCGCCAACGGTTTACGCCCTCTCTCCGAGTTGGGTAAGGCTAATATGACCACCTTTATCAATCAGCTTTCCAAGCTGCCGCAGGTGATCGAGGATTTGAAAGCGGCGGACATTGGCAAGTTCACGCAGCAGATGACCGCTCTTGCCGCCGCCATGAAGCCTTTTGCCGATGAAATGCAGCAGGTGTCCAACGGTTTTTCGGCGTTCCCGTCCAAAATCCAAAAGCTGATTACCAGCACGGAAAAATACAACGCTTCGATTAGTAAGGCGACCCCCACTACCGGGAAGTTCACGAGCGGATTGAAAGCGTTGAACGTTGCTACTGCCGCAGTCGCTTTCCGCAAAATCAGTCATTTCATTGCACAGGCGGTCACGGAGTCTAATAAGTACCAAGAAGACCTGAACCTGTTCACAGTCGCCTTGGGGCAGTATGCAGATGAAGCAAAAGAATATGCGGAAAAGGTATCCGATGTCATGGGTATTGACCCTGCACAGTGGCTCCGCAATCAGGGTATTTTCAATACGCTGCTAACCGGCTTTGGTGATACGGCGGAACGAGCGCAGCTCATGAGCAAAAACCTGACGCAGTTAGGTTATGACCTTTCTTCGTATGCAAATATTCCTATCGAAGACGCTATGCAGAAGTTGCAGTCTGGTATTGCAGGCGAGTTGGAACCTCTGCGGCGCTTGGGCTACGATTTATCGCAAGCAGAATTACAGCAAATAGCACTTAACCTTGGTATCAAGGAAAGCGTTGCAAACATGACGCAGGCGGAAAAGGCCGAGCTGAGATACTACGCCATTATGACTCAGGTAACGAGCGCTCAGGGCGATATGGCTAGAACACTGCAAGCTCCCGCAAACCAACTTCGTATCTTGCAGGCGCAAATTACACAGGCATCGCGGGCAATCGGCAATATCTTCATTCCGGCTCTAAACGCCATCCTTCCTTATGCGATTGCCGTAGTTAAAGCTATTCGAGAGATTGCAAACGCTATCGCAAATCTTCTCGGTTTTACTTTGACCGATGTTGATTATTCAAGCGTTGGGAAACTCGCATCCGGCACAGGAGCGGTGGCAGATAATCTCGGAAGCGCTGCCGGGTCGGCTAAAGAGTTGAAGAAATACATCGCCGGATTTGACGAGTTGAATGTACTTCCCTCGGCCAGCAATGGCGGATCGGGCGGTGGCGGTGCTGGCGGCGCTGGCGGAGGTGGATTTGACTTCGATCTCCCCACCTATGACTTTCTCGGCGATGCGGTAGAAACTCGTGTTGATGAGATCAAAGATAAACTAAAACCACTTTTGGTGATCGCTCTGGCAATCGGGGCGGCATTCGCAGGTTGGAAAATCGGGAAAAGGGTTACTGCCGCAGTTGCTACGTTACAAGCGGGGTTTGCCACGTTTGCTAGTTCGGGCGCAGGTCAAGCGATCCTTTCAAAACTCGCAAGTTGTATCGCGGGAGTTGCCTTACAATTTAACGCGGCTGGCGGCGGAGTAAAAGGATTTTTGTCTGTACTTGGGATGGTTGCCAAGGTTGCGGCTCCTGCTGTTGCAATTTTGGTAGTAGTCATTGCTACTCTCAAAGTTCTTATTGAGAGATGGAACGATATTAAATCGGCAGTGGCAAACACCTTTGGAAAGCTGAAAGTTGGAGAACGCTTGCAGGCGCTCAACGACAAACTGAATCAGCTAGGCGAAAAACTCGGCTGGGTTGACGGTTTTTGGAATGGCCTGAAATCTACTATCGGTAGCCTCATGAACTTCATCGGCGAAGTAGTAATCACAGTTGTCGGAAGTTCTTTAATCGGGTTATTTAACGGTCTGGTTGGCGTGCTGGACGGCGTAATCACTGCGGTGACAGGCGTCGTGGAAGTATTCACGGGATTCGCACAATTTTTAAAAGGTGTATTTACTGGTGATTTGGATTTGGTTAAGAAATCCTTTGCCACTTTCGGTTCCGGTATTTCTAAAATCTTTTCAGGTGTGATCGATGGACTTGTAAATGGATTCACGGGTTGGGTTTCCGGTGTCATCGAGGGAATCACAAATCTGGGTGGTACTCTTCTTGGAACTCTGATTCCCAACATTGTTAACGGTATTTCTACCTTTTTCAGTAATCTTTGCACGGACATCGCCCAGTTCTTCACGAATGCTTGGAATTCCATTTGCGCACTGTGGTCAACCGTAGGTGATTGGTTTAACACCAAAGTAATCACTCCGGTCGATACTTTCTTCTCAACGCTCGGAACTAAAATCGCTGCTTCTTTTACGACCTCATGGACGAAGGTTAAAGCTGAGTGGGGCGTTGTGACGGATTGGTTTAAAAACAAAATTATCACCCCAGTGCAAACAGCATTCAGGTCGATGTGCTCATCGGTCGGTGAATTTTTCGTTTCGCTTTGGGACAAAATCGCTGGCGTATTCGCGGGAGTCGGCGGGTGGTTCCAGTCGAATGTGGTTGACGCTATCAATTCAGCCTTTAGAGCGTTGGTAAATGGCGCGATTAGTTTGCTGGAACGAATGCTAAATGGCATTATCCGGCCGCTGAATAACTTCATCGGGAAAGTCAATTCAGTGCTGAGTATCGTTGGCGGAGGCATTAGTACCATCTCTTATGTCAGTATTCCGAGATTGGCTAATGGCGGTTTTGTGGATGAGGGGCAGCTCTTTATCGCGCGTGAAGCAGGGGCTGAGATGGTTGGTCGCATTGGAGGAAAGACGGCTGTAGCAAACAACGATCAGATTGTCGAATCTGTATCGCAAGGTGTGTACGAGGCAGTGCAGAGAGCAAGCGGTGAAACGAATTCGGGCAACGGTCGCCCGATCACTGTAATTGTGCAGATGAACGGTAAAGAATTGTTTAGGCAGATGGTTGACGAAAACAATGCCGCCATCCGCGCAACCGGATTTAGCCCACTGTTGGCGTAAGGAGAAATTATGGCAATTCTTGTAATCGCAAAGGCAGACGGGACTTCTGTCCCTCTGCCTGACCCTGCTCAGTTGTCATGGAGCATTCAAGACATTGACGCTGATGGGACGGGTCGAAATCAGAATGGCGACCTATTTCGAGATCGAGTTGCAGTAAAGAGAAAACTAACTCTCTCGTGGCCTCCAATGACCGCAGCGGATATGTCCACTTTGCTAAACGCCGTCACGGATACCTTTTTCACGGTTTCCTATCCTGATGCGCTGACCGGAGAAACTCGAAGCATGACTGCTTATGTGGGCGACCGGACTGCTCCTATGTATAGTCTCATTAACGGGGTCTATCTGTGGAATAGTCTCTCCATGAATTTTATTGAAAGGTGAAGCACCATGTACACTGTGACAGAATCCTTCCATGAAGCGTGTAAATCGCCGGGAAGAAGTATTACTAGTAAAATCACATTTAACGGTGTCAGCGAGCTTGCCGCTTCTGAAATTCAGGAAATCGTTGTTACTGAACAATGCGGGTCATCGGACGGTGTAACGATCGGAGCGTCTTTTTCCTCGCAATGCAAAGTGACGATTTATAAGCAAACTCCCGCGCTTCCCCTAAACGGGGCGTATTTCGCCCCCTCTGTCGGGGTCATTCTTCCCGGAGACGGCGGAACTGTATACATCCCGAAAGGCGTGTTTTACGTCCCCTCTGACGGCGTAGAAAATAGCGGCAACCTGTGTCTCACGATCACCGGTTATGACCGCATGGCGGCACTGACTGACGAATATACCCCCACCATTAGTTTTCCGGCCACTCCGAATGCGATGCTGACCGATATCTGTCTACAGGCGAACATCACTGCTCCAGAAGTTGCTTTCCCGGATATGGTAATTTCCAATTCTTACGCGGGTACAATCCGTCAGCAGTTAGGATGGTTGGCAGGGCTAATCGGTGCGAATGCGAAATTCGACGCGACAGGTCAGTTGGTTTTTTGCAAATATACCGAGGGTATTACCGTAGGGCTTGACGCGCAATATCAGAATGGTTTGAAAAAGACAGCCGACGATCGATTCACAATTCAGGCGCTTGTCACCGGCACGGAAGATAATCCGATTACTGTCGGGACGGGAACTAGCATTTCGGCAACAAATCCATATATGACAGAAGCGGTTGCCGTCTCGGTGTTTGAACAGATAAAAAGTCTGACTCTGATGCCACTAGAAGTAAAGTGGCGTGGCGATCCGTCCGTTGAAGCCGGTGACATTATACACGTTATCGACAGCACAGACCTTGACGGAGGCGGTCTGCCCGTTTTGGTTATGTCGCAGGAGTTGCGAGTTAAAGGCGGCATGAGTGCTACCACTATCTGTTACGGCCCACCGGACTCAAACTATACTGTCGAGAACCCCATCATCCAAAAAGTTAAGCGCGAGTATGCGGGGCTTGCAAAAGCGATGCAGGACGCGACCGAGCGCATCATTGGTGCAAAGGGCGGATATTGGGAAGTCCTCTATGATGAAAATGGATATCCTACTGGATGGATGGTACGTGATACCCCAACTGTCGAAGATAATACCCGTCTGTGGCTGATGAATATCAACGGACTTGGATACTCCAAAGACGGAGGAAAGACGATTAGCGGTGTGGCATTGACGATGGACGGGCAAATCAATGCAAATGCTATTACCACCGGTCAAATGTCAGCGGAGCGCGTTACTGTGAACGGCCAAACCCTCTCCGATTTTATTGATATCGGGATGGATGATGACGGGCATCCGGTTTTAAGAATCGGCTCTTCGGTATCTGAAATTACGCTCAGGGAATACAACGACAAAATTGGCTTCTATGATGCAAACGGAATGCTCTTAGCATACTGGAATAATAACAGTTTTGAACTGGTAGAGTTGTCGAGATTCAGACTTGGCCCGATGAGCATCGTTGTACAGCCGAACCAATCTGTTAGTTTTGTGGGGGTGAATTGATGGCGGTTTATCAAAGCCTGACACTATCTCAAATCAGTCAAAATATTCAGGACAATACATCTCAGGTAAGAATTTTGTGGGAATCTACGCAGACCGACGCAAGCCACAATGATTATTCCAGAACCGCGTACTACGATGTATACATCAACGGTGGGCAAGGAACGCAATACAGTGTCAGTTATACTCTCCCCCAAGGCACAACTAAGACAATCGTTGATACCACAATCACTGTCCCCCACAGGAACGATGGCACCGGTACGATTACGGTAAACACGTGGATGGATACGAGAATCAGCGCGGGTGTAGTTGAAAAATCTCAAACGTTGACTCTAAGTACAATTCCTCGTGCGACGACGCCCGTTATAGCTCCTCTGGTAATGGGGCAAGAGGGTACAATTACACTTGATCCCGCGAGTAACGATTTTACCCACACGATTATTTATAACTTCGGCATACGGTACCACGGCACGATTGCGACTAAAACTGCAGAGCGGTCGATTAAGTGGACACCTCTTAAATCATTTGCAAATTTGCTTACCGGCGCGGAATCAGGTCAGATGCATTTTAGATGCATGACTTATAACGGAGATACCCTGATCGGGTCTACTGACGTGTGGACGAAAATTACTGTTTCCCCCGATACAGTACCCACCGTGTCTGTTAGTTTGTCGGATGCGGCGGGATATAAAAATATTTATGGTTGGGTTCAGAACAAAAGCCGAGTAAAAGCGAGTATAACTGCGGCTGGCGTGATGGGGAGTAAGATCATCGACACTGTGATGACCGTAAATGGGAAAGTCGTTGACGCTAACGCGGAAAACAGTCTGCCCGATAGCGGAAGCATCCCTGTAAAGGTTGTCGTGACAGATTCCAGAAAACGTACTGCAACATATAGCACGAATCTATCTGTGTCCGCATATACCATCCCTGTTATCAATGATCTGGCATATGTTCGCGGCAGTTACGCCGAGAGCGCGTGGACAGAAAACCCAAGCGGAGCGGACATCAAAATCACTTTTACGCTGGCGATGGCATTGCCGGATAACCGAGCCAATCTTACAGTATCACTCGACAGTGTTGTAAAGCAGGCAGTTACCAATCAAAGCGCAGGCGCAAAAACACTATACCTTTCGGGTGTCGGAACCGATACCACTCGAAAGCTGGAAGTAGCCGTCTCTGACGCTTTTGGCAGCAAAACGTCCAAGGAAATCATAGTTACGACCATAGAAGTACCACTTAACATCAACTTTTCGTTACCGTCTGTGTGCTTTGGAGGCATCGCCGAAAAAGAAAAGACCGTGCAATGCAAGTGGCCTGTCGATCTGAATGGTGACATGACTATCGTCGGAGATTTGAAACTTAACGGTATATCTATCCGAGACATTTTGTCTAAACTTGGCGTTGATTACATTGTAGAGCAAGGCTTGACCGGCAAGTGGATGTGGCGCAAATGGGCGAGCGGTGTCGCTGAGATGTGGGCAAATTTCGACTCAGACTCGCTGTCAATGACCGCGCAGACATGGGGCCCACTGTATACCGCATCGTGGATGGGTCTCGCAGAAAATAAAGCAGCACGCCAATATCCGTTTCCGTTTATTGAGAACCCTGTCGTGTCTGCGACGCCAACGGTTACAGGCGCAAACTATTGGCTTGCCACGAACACCGAAAATGATATCGGCACAAGGTTGACGCACGCCCCGGCATATCAGTGCGTGCGAGCATCCGACGCAATCGTTAAAGCCCCACAGATCAGCTATTACGTCGTGGGGCGGTACAAATAAGGAGGGGATATCATGACACTTGAACTCGCAGATGGACGTGGAGAACTGTTTCAATGGGATACCGGCAGAATCATCGAGTTCGGTGAAGATGCCGTTTCACAAGCACATTTCACAAGCACCGAGAAAGTAACCGATATTCCGTATACTGTCGAGGTTAAAAACGGAAAAGCGGCGATCCCCGATGAACTACTGCAAGTTCCCGGAAAACTAATTGTATACGCTTGGGTTTCCGATACTAACGGCGGTTACACCGAGGTGCAGGTCAATTTTCCTGTATTTGCACGTCCCAAACCGTCAGACTACGTTTACACCCCGACAGACCAGATGACGCTGCAGACGATCCAGCGTCAGATCGGCGACCTTGCCGACCTGACGACGGAGGCAAAGGACACGCTGGTGGCTGCTATCAACGAGGTGGCACTGACAGGCGGCGCGGGAAGCATGGACTTGCGCGTGGCGGACGGCTACGTGCAGTATAGCACGGACAGCGGCAGCACGTGGCAAAATCTCATCGCCGTGGCCGAGCTCAAGGGTGCGGACGGTTCGCAAGGCCCAAGAGGCGAGCCCGGCCCAAAGGGTGATAAGGGCGATCCCGGCCCAAAGGGTGATAAGGGCGATCCCGGCCCGGCGGGTTCGCAAGGCCCAGTTGGCGCTCCGGGCAAGGACGGCGCACCCGGCGCGGATGGCAAACCGGGGGCGGCTGGTGCAACCGGCCCTGCTGGCGTGCCCGGCAAGGACGGTCACACGCCCGTTAAAGGCACGGACTATTGGACGGCAGCTGATAAGCAGGAGATTGTCAACAGCGTCATAGCCGCCCTGCCTGATGGCACGGAGGTGAGCTACTGAGATGAAAAAGCTCTACGAAGAAACCGCCGTACAGGACATTGCAGCAGCTATCCGCGAGAAAAACGGCACTGCAACGAAATACAAAGTCGCGGAGATGGGCGATGCGGTGCGCGGCATCACTGGCGCGGAGGAGGTCGCGTGGCATCAGTGCCCAGAGGCGGTGCACAATTATCTGGCCAACGTGACCTATGACCCAAGCGACTACAGCACGTCGCAGATCGTAAAATACGCGCCCGCGACAGCAGTTATAAGCAATTACAAGCCCATCGGAAAAACGGTTGGCGGCGTTACGTACTACAACGAAGTGCCAAATGTTCTCACGCCATTCGCCGGGGGCGGAAAGGCCGGAACACTCAAACCGCTGGACGCATTGAGGTGGATTCGTACTCGGGACGGTTCTGCCGAAGCGTGGAACGTGCGCGATCTTGGCGGTTGGGCGTGCGACGGCGGCACGGTGAAATACGGTCTGCTGATTCGCGGCGGGCGCATCTCTGCCGCAGACCGGGCGGCGCTGGTTGGACAGCTTGGTGTGCAGCATGAAATCGACCTTAGAGGCAGAGAGGGGCGCGACCCGTCCGACGGTGAGGTCGCAACGGAATCCCCGCTTGGTAGCGATGTGCGGTTTACGATTGCCGACAAGGCAGCGTCCTACTCTCTGACCCCGGTTGCAACGTGGCAGCTCTATCTTCGCTGCGTGATCGACGCCGTAACGCACCGGGAGCCGGTATATTTTCACTGCACAGCGGGTGCAGACCGTACCGGCACTCTCGCGTGTGTGCTGGAGGGCTTGCTCGGCATGAGCCAGTCTGATATCGACAAGGATTATGAGCTGACTACCTTTTATTCCGGTTCCGGGACAGACGCACTCGCCCGCCGACGGAATGAAAGCGAATGGAAAAGACTGATTTCAGCGATCAATGCCGTTTCCGGCGACACGTTCCGTGACAAGTGCGTCCACTTCGCGGTTGGAACGTGCGGTATGTCGATGGCTGATATCAACGCTTACCGCGCGGCTATGACCAACGGAACGCCCGATATGCTGCACTGGTATCAGACGATCATCAAAAATCTCACAGGCTGCACGATCAGCAACGCCGCGTCTCAGGTGGATTACGGCGAGGCGTACACCGCGACCATCGCGGCGGAAAGCGGAAAGACGATCACGTCGGTAGTGGTCAAAATGGGAGGCGTGGATATCACGGCCACTGCTTACTCGGCCGGCAGCGGTGCAATCAACATCACCAAGGTAACGGGAGCGGTCACGATCACTGCGGCGGCCTCTGCACCGTCTGTGACTTACAACATTACACGCAATCTCACCAACTGTGCGTCATCCAACACTGCTGACACTGCCGCTGAGGGTGCGGCCTACACCACAACGCTCTCCCCGACTGGAACTTTCAAGAAGCTCGGCGCAATCACCGTCACGATGGGTGGTGTGGATATCTCCACGTCGGCTGTGTCCGGTAGTACCGTTAGCATTACCAAGGTAACTGGTAATATCGCAATTACCTGCGCGGCAGTCGTCACAAACATCATTGACACCGTTGGAATCTCTGCCGATACACGGCTGAGCGCTGGCAGCGGCACGAACAAACCGCAAACAGGTTGGGCAACAATCGGCGCAAATATGGACGCGCCGAGTCTTATTCACCTGCATTATGGAGATATTCTACGTATCAAGGGCGCGAGCCTACCCGCTTCACAAGATGGGAAAAGCATAGCCGTGAGTTACAGCGAAACGGCAACGTTTAAAGTCGCGGGATATATATACAACGGATATAGTTGGAATACTCTCAAATTTACTACCGTCGGAGATATCGTCACTATAACAGGCCCCTCTGAGCATTACCTCCGGTTGAGTCTGATCTGCACGGATGCGTCAGCAGTTATCGCTACAATCAACGAACCGATCACGTAAAAGGAGGCACAGATGGAATTTATTGCTTGCAACATGGCCAATTACCGCGCCGGGCGCACGCAGCCGGTGCGGTACATTGTGATGCACTACACGGCAAACAACGGCGACACGGCAAAAAACAACTGCGACTACTACCACCGCGTGGGCGGCCTGCAGGCCAGCGCGCACTATTTCGTGGACGAACACGGCGCGATGCAGTCCGTGCGCGAGGGCGACACGGCGTGGCACTGCGGCGCGCGGGCGTACTGGCACCCCGAGTGCCGCAATGCCAACAGCATCGGCATTGAGATGTGCAGCCGCAAGCGCGCCGACGGCAGCTACTACATCCTGCCGGAGACCGTGGCAAACGCCGCGGCCTTGGCAAAAGACATTATGCAGCGCTATGGCATCGACACGGAGCACGTTGTGCGGCACTACGACGTGACGGGCAAGCACTGCCCCATGCCGTGGGTGGATGACCCGGCGCAGTGGGACGCATTCAAGGCTTCGCTTGCGCCGCAAAACACTACTACAGACGAGGAGGACGAGGATATGGTACGATACAACAGAATCGAGGACGTGCCCGCGTGGGCACGCAGCACGATCAAAGAGATGATGGACGCGGGTATGATCTCCGGCATCGGTGGCGGTAATTTGGACTTGTCCGCCGATATGCTGCGGATGTTATACGTCATGTGGCGTATGCGCGATACGCGCTATGGCCGTATCGTGGACGGCAAGGTGACTAATGTACCCGACTGGGCGCTCGACAGCTTGCAGGCGCTTGCGGATAAAGGCGCGCTTGCCGGTGTAGGCGATGGCAAGCTGAACTTGTCCATGGATATGATGCGGACGCTGGTCGTGTGCCAGCGGATGATGGAGGACGCTGCCCGATGACTACATATCAGTGGCTATGCCTGCTGGGCGTGCCATCGCTGCTGATCGCGGCGCTGCTGGCCATGATCCGGCATCTGGCGACGCAGATCAGGCATGACCGTGCGGACACTGCGGCGACCAAACTGGGCGTACAGGCCCTGCTGCGGGCGCAGATGATCGCAGATTACAACAAATGGCATGATCGGGGTTACGCCCCGATCTATGCCCGACAGAATTTTGAGAATTGCTGGAAACAATATCATGCACTTGGAGTCAACGGCGTGATGGATGACATTCACAGTAAATTCTTGCAGCTACCGACAGAAAACTGAAAGGGGTATACATATGGATTTTGGTATTGCATCTGTGGCGGCGATCACCGCCATCGCGTATCTGGTAGGCATGGCAGTTAAGGCCACCAATGTGGCAGACAAGTGGATTCCCATTATCTGCGGCGTGACCGGGCTGGCGCTCGGTGTGGTGGCATGGGTGATGGGCGTGCCCAGTTACCCGGCCGATAACTGGCTGGACGCTGCGGCTGTCGGTATCGTTTCCGGCTGGGCGGCAACGGGACTTAATCAGTCGATCAAGCAACTGACGGATAAATGATATTCATATAATAGCATCCCCGGGGGTTTTAGCTTCCGGGGATTTTTACATTTAATTGTACAAGGTGATAAAGGTGAGTAATCGGGTCAAAATCCCTATAACTTCTCCTTAATACGCGCGTATTAGAGATAGTTTATAGGAAAAACGCCCGATTACTCACCTTTATCACCTAAACAAAAAAGACACCCCTTGTTTTAAGACAAGGAGTGTCTTTTGGTTTGGACGAATACCGTTCCCCACACAATGTAGGGTTCGGATATGCGTCCAATGGTGGGCATAGCCGTAGTCGAACTCATGGTTGCCGATGGTGGCCACATCGTAGCCGGTGGCGTTCATCATCGTCACCGCGTCCGCGCCCTTATGGACGCTGACGTAGACGGTGCCCTGACTGTAGTCGCCGGCGTCGGCCAGGATGACCTCGGCGCCCTGCGCCTCATAGTCTGCCTTCAGGGATGCCATGGCCGCATACAGGTCGATCGCGCCGTGCACGTCGTTCGAGTGCAGGATGACGGTCTTGCCGGTGAGCGGCTTTGCCTCGTCAGCTGCAAATGCCGTGCACGACAGACTCAGGATCAGGCACAGCACCAGCAGCAGCGAAAGCAGTTTCTTCGTGTGCTTCATGTGATATCCTCCATTTTTTGAATTTGGGGTATCGCTGTTTTGATTATAGCATCCCATGAGAAAAATTGGGATGGGCTTTGCGCAAAAAGTGCGGCAAATCCGGCGCGCAATTTGAACAAAATTATTCGTCATTTTTGCCACATTTGTCAAATAACCGAAGCAGACACCGTTTTCTTCTTTTCCCCATTTACAACGCTTCAGATAATATGATAAACTATTGTTTCAAAGTGTTATTTGAAAGGAGCCGAACGATGAGCTACGCAGACGAGGTCTTTATCCGCAACTGCCGCGACATTCTGACGCACGGCGTCTGGGACACCGATCAGGCGGTGCGCCCCCACTGGGAGGACAACGGCGCGCCGGCGCACACGGTCAAAAAGTTCGGCATCGTCAACCGCTATGACCTGTCCAAAGAATTTCCGCTGCTGACGCTGCGGCGCACCTACTGGAAGACCGCCGTGGACGAGCTGCTGTGGATCTGGCAGCAGAAGTCGAACAACATCCACGACCTGCGCGGCCACATCTGGGATCAGTGGGCCGACGAGACCGGCTCGATCGGCAAGGCCTACGGCTACCAGCTCGGCGTCAAGCACCAGTATCCCGAGGGTGAATTCGACCAGGTGGACCGCGTGCTCTACGACCTGAAGCACAACCCTGCCTCCCGCCGCATCCTGACGAATATTTATACGTTCGAGGATCTGCACGAGATGGCGCTCTATCCGTGCGCGTACTCGATGACGTTCAACGTCTCGGGCAACACGCTCAACGCCATCCTCAACCAGCGCAGCCAGGACATGCTCGCGGCGAACAACTGGAACGTCGTGCAGTACGCCGTGCTCGTGCACATGTTCGCGCAGGTGTCCGGTCTGCAGGCGGGCGAGCTGGTGCACGTCATTGCCGACGCGCACATCTACGACCGCCACGTGCCGGTCATCGAGCAGCTGATCCAGAACGAGCCGAAACCGGCACCGCAGTTTTTCATCGACCCGGACGTGCACGATTTTTACGCCTTCACCCGCGACAGCTTCCGCGTCGAGGGGTACGAATACAGCGAGTTCACGGGGAAGATCCCCATCGCGGTGTAAGGGGGACTGAGCCATGGATGCGATCGTCGCCGTCTATGCCGACTGGGGCATCGGGGCCAAGGGCACGCAGCCGCTCGTGATCCCGGCCGACCGCCGCCGCTTCCGCGAGCTGACGATGGGCGCGGCCGTGATCGTCGGCCGACGCACGCTGGACGATTTTCCGGGCGGCAGGCCGCTGCCGGGGCGCGAAAACCTCGTGCTCACGCGGCAGAACATCGTGATCGAGGGCGCGCAGGTGGTACACTCCCAGGCGGAGGCCGCGGCCGCCGCCGCGCAGTATGACCGCTGCTTCGTCATCGGCGGAGACAGCGTGTTTCGGCAGATGTTCCCCCACCTGACGCGCGTATACGTCACGAAAATCGACGCCGCGCCCCACTCGGACGTGTTTTTTCCGGATCTGGACGCCGACCCCGCGTGGCGCTGCGTATCCGCCGAGCCGCGCGCGGAGCACGACGGCGTGGGCTATCAGTTTTGCGTGTACGAGAAAAAAGAAGTATAAAAAAGCCTCGCAGAGTTTGCCGCCCGCAGGCGGCAAAAAAGTGCAATCATTTTCTCGCGCGACATGTGCGTGAGAGAAAATACTGCTCAGACTGCAAGTGTGGAATTTGTGCGCCACAGGCACACAAATTCTGCGCGCAGCAGACTGCAAGCCTTTTGTCTGGAAAACCTCCGGTTTTTCCGACAAACTCAAAACCGCCGCTTTCCTCTTCGGAAAGCGGCGGTTTTTTCTGCCCTCACCCGGCGAGCACCGTGAGTGAGAGCGCGTTGATGCACATGTGGAAAAACACCGGCGACCAGATCGAGCGCGTCTGCTCATAGCAGAACGTGAGCGCGGCCGACACCGGCACATACGCCAGCGCCGAGAGCAGCAGCTTCGGATCCTGATACACGAGCACATACTGCCAGACATGGTAGAGCGAGAAGAGCGCGATCGACGCGGCATAGGCCCAAAAGCGGCTCTTCGGCCGGATCGTGCCGAAGACCACGCCGCGAAACAGGCACTCCTCCACGAGCGGCGCCATGAGCACCGCGACGGCGATCATGCGCTTGTAGTCCGTCCGGGCGAGGCCGGTCACGGCATCGTTGTTCGGCACGGGCAGCTCGCCGATGAGGCTCGTGCCGAGCTGCAGCACGAGCGAGAGCAGCACGTCGATGCCGTAGGCGGCAAACATCATGCCGAGGCAGCGCAGGATGCTGCCGACCATCGTGTCAAAGCTGCGGCGCAGAAACCGCCACATGGCGATGAGCGTGAACACAAGGCCGCAGAGATAGTACAAAACGTTGCACGTCACGTCCGACGGCAGCTCACCGAGCACCGCCAGGAGCAGCATACCGAGCGTCAGCGGCAGCACGACCGCATGGATGGGGAAATACACCCAGCCCGCGATGCGCGCGCCGCGCGGCATGGGGTCTGTCCACGCCGTGTTGGGATGTTCCACGTCAGCCCCTCGCTTTCTGCTGCAGCTCAAAGAGCAGGCGCATGGCCTCGAGTGGCGTGATCGTGTTGAGGTCGATGCTGCGCAGCTGCTCGGCGATTTCGTCCCCGGCCGCGTCGCCGAGCGTCATCTGCGCCGCATCCTGCGCCGCGTGGGCGGGCGCGGCCAGCTCCGTCGCGCCGGACTCCAGCTCGCGCAGGTAGGTCTTGGCCTTCGTAATGATCGCGTCGGGCACGCCGGCGAGCTTGGCGACCTCGATGCCGTAGCTGTCGTCGGCCGCACCGGCGACGATCTTGCGCAGGAACAGCAGCGTGCCGCCCTGCTTTTTGGCCGTAATGTTGTAGTTGCGCACGCCGGGCAGCGTCTGCTCGAGCGCGGTCAGCTCGTGGTAGTGCGTGGCGAACATGGTCTTGGCGCCGAGGCGGCGGGGGTCGGCGCAGTATTCGAGCACCGCGCGGGCAATGGCCATGCCGTCATAGGTGGACGTGCCGCGGCCGATCTCATCAAGGATGAGCAGGCTCTGCGCCGTGGCGTGGCGGAGGATGTTGGCCATCTCGCTCATCTCGACCATGAACGTGCTCTGCCCGGCGGCGAGATCGTCGGACGCGCCGATGCGCGTGAACACGCGGTCGACCACGCCGATGACGGCGCTCTTGGCCGGGACGAACGAGCCCATCTGCGCCATGAGCACGATGAGCGCAGTCTGGCGCATATACGTGGATTTACCGGCCATGTTCGGCCCGGTCACGATGGCGACGCGGTCGTCCGCGTCGTTGAGGAACGTGTCGTTCGGGACAAAGAGACTGTCCTTCTGCGCCTGCTCGACAACGGGGTGACGCCCCTCGCGGATATCGAGCATGCGCGAGAGATCGACCTCGGGGCAGACGTAGTGGTTTTTCACCGCCGTCTCCGCCAGCGAGCACAGCGCGTCGAGCCGGGCAACGGCGTCCGCCGCCGCCTGCACGCGCGCGACCTCGCCCGCGACGAGCTGGCGCACCTCGTTGAAGAGCGTGTACTCCAGCTCCGCGATGCGCTCGCGCGCCGTCAGGAGCGTGTTCTCGAGGTCTTTGAGCTCGCGCGTGAAATAGCGCTCGCTCGACACCAGCGTCTGCTTGCGGATATAGTCGTCCGGCAGCTCGGTGACGCCCGCGCTGTTCGGAATGTCGATGTAGTAGCCAAAAACCTTGTTGTAGCCGACCTTGAGCTTTTTCGCGCCGGTGCGCTCGCGCTCGCGCTGCTCGAGCTCGGCGACGGTCTGCGCGCCGTGGTCGCGCACGTTGCGCAGGCGGTCGACCTCCTCGCTGTAGCCTGGGCGGAGGATGCCGCCCTCGCGCACGGAAAACGGCGGTTCGTCGCAGATGGCGCGGTCGATGCGTGCGCAGAGATCGGCGAGCGTGTCCATCTGCGCAATATCGCGCAGGGCCGCACTGTGCACATTCTTCAGCAGCGCTGTCAGGTTCGGCAGCTGCGCGCAGCACAGGGCCAGCGCGTGCAGGTCACGCCCGTTGGCAGAGCCGTACACCGCGCGGGAGACAAGACGCTGCATGTCGCCGATCTCGCGCAGGCAGCGGATGAGCTCGCCCCGCAGGACGTTGTCGCCCACCAGCTCCTCCACCGCGCCGAGGCGGCGGCGGATCTGCACGGGGCTGAGCAGCGGGCGCTCCACCCACGCGCGCAGCAGGCGGCCGCCCATGGGCGTTTTCGTCTTGTCGAGCACCCAGAGGAGGCTGCCGCGCTTTTCGCCGGAGCGGAGGTTTTCCGTCAGCTCCAGGTTGCGGCGCGTGGTGTAGTCCAGCTCCATGTAGTGGTCGTCACCCAGCAGCTCCAGCCGCCGGATGTGGCCGAGGTCGCACTTTTGCGTCTCGTGCAGGTAGGCCAGCAGCGCCCCGGCCGCGCACACGGCCGCCGGCGCCTCGCCGAGACCGAGCGCGTCCGTGCTCTGCACGCCAAACTGCTCGCACACGCGCGCGGCTGCCGCCATGTATTCAAACCGGTCGCCACCCGCCTCGACCAGACTGCCGAGGCGCTTGGTGAGGAAGGTGCGGATGTCGTCATTTTCCGCCGCCGCGTCGGCGCACACGGCCTCGCGCGGAGCGAAGCGGCCGAGCTCGTTGAGGATATGGCTCACGGCGTCGGCCGGATAGTTCGCGGCGCAGAATTCCCCCGTCGAGAGGTCGCAGAACGCCGTGCCGCCGGACTGCGCGCTGAGATACACCGCGCAGAGGTAGTTCGATTTGTTCTCCTCGAGCATGGACGAGGCCGTGACTGTGCCGGGCGTGATGATGCGGATCACGTCGCGGTCGACCAGCCCCTTGGCCAGCGCGGGGTCTTCCAGCTGCTCGCAGATGGCTACCTTGTAGCCCTTGGCGATCAGGCGGCCGATGTACGCCTCGGCCGAGTGGTACGGCACGCCGCACATGGGCGTGCGCTCGGCCGGATCCTCGACATTGCGGTCGCGCGTCGTGAGCGTGAGGTCGAGCTCGCGCGCGGCCAGGCGCGCGTCGTCGTCGAACATCTCATAGAAATCACCCAGCCGGAAAAACAGCAGGCAGTCGGGGTTGCGCTGCTTGATCTCATAATATTGCCGCTTCATCGGCGTAAGTTCCGCCATGCGTCATACCTCCTCGCCATAGAGCGCCCAGGTGTTGCTTCCGGTGATCTTCACGTCCACGAACCGGCCGACAAGGGATGCGTCCCCGCGCATATGCACGAGGCGGCCGCCCTTCGTGCGCGCCGTGAGCGGATGGTCGCCCCGGCCATCGGCCCCGTCGACGAGCACGCGCTGCACGCTGCCCTCATAGGCGCGGTGCTTTTCCTCCGAGATGCGGTTGGCCGCCGCGACGAGCGCGTCAAAGCGCACCTGCTTCTGCGCGCGGGTGTAGGGGTCGGGCATCTTCGCCGCCGGCGTGCCGACGCGCGGCGAGTAGATGAAGGTGAACATCGCGTCGTAGCGCACGGTCTCGATGAGCGAGAGCGTGTCGTCAAATTCGGCGTCCGTCTCGCCGGGGAAACCCACGATGATGTCCGTCGTGAGCACAAGATCGGGCATGTACTGCCGCGCGAGCGCCACCTGCGCCAGATATTTCTCGCGCGTGTAGCCGCGGTTCATCGCGTGCAGGACGCGGTCGTTGCCGCTCTGCACGGGCAGGTGCATCTGGTGCGCGCACTTTTCGCACTCGGCCATGGCGCGAAAGAGCTTTTCCGTCGCGTCCTTCGGGTGGCTGCTCATGAAGCGGATGACAAAGTCGCCCGGGATGGCGTTGAGCCGCCGGATGAGGTCGGCAAAGTCCACGTCCTCGTCGAGGTCGCGGCCGTAGGAGTCGACATTCTGCCCCAGGAGCGTGATGTCCTTATAGCCCGCCGCGACGAGCTCGCGCGCCTCGCGCTCGATCTCGTCCGGGTGGCGGGAGCGCTCGCGCCCGCGCACATATGGCACGATGCAGTAGGTGCAGAAGTTGTTGCACCCGTACATGATCGACAGCCATGCCTTGACGCTGCCGTCGCGCTGCTGGGGGATGCCCTCGGCCACGCTGCCGTCCGCCGGCGCGATGGCGAACACCCGCCGGTGCTCGGTGCAGACGGTGCGCAGCAGCTCCGGGAAGCGCCACAGCTCATGCGGGCCGAAGACGAGGTCGACGATGCGGTAGGACTTTTTCAGCTTCTCGGCCACGTGTTCCTGCTGCGCCATGCAGCCGCAGACCGCGATGATCTGGTTGGGGTTGCGCGCCTTGGTATGCGTCAGCGCGCCGACGTTGCCGAACACGCGCGTCTCGGCGTGCTCACGCACGGCGCAGGTGTTCATGACGACGACGTCGGCCGCGAATTCGTCCTGTGTGAAATCAAAGCCCATGGCGCGCAGATAACCGCGCAGCTTTTCGCTGTCGGCCTCGTTCTGCTGGCAGCCGTAGGTATCGACCATGGCCAGCGGCTGGCGGCCGCCGGCGGTAAAGTGCGCGCGCAGCTGCGCGCAGATATCCAACTGGTGCTGGATGTCCGATTCGGGGATCTCCGTTCTCTGATAGCTCATGCGATGCTCCTGCCTGTCCGGCCTGGCCGGATAAAATTTGAAGTGTGATAGAATATTGTAGCATTTCGCGGTGGAATTTTCAATGACAATCCTTTATAATATACGCGCGGGGCGCACGCGCCCCATGGACTGTACTTAAAGGAGGGCAAACGATGCCCGATATTCAAATTCTCTCTCCGCATCTGGCGGATCTGATCGCCGCGGGCGAGGTCGTGGAGCGGCCCGCCTCGGTGGTCAAGGAGCTGGTGGAAAACGCATTTGACGCCGGGGCCCGCACCGTGACGGTGGAGCTGCGCGGCGGCGGCGCGACGTATCTGCGCGTGACGGACGACGGCTGCGGCATGGCGCCCGAGGACGCAGGCATCGCGTTTTTGCGCCACGCGACGAGCAAGCTGCACGACGAGCAGGGGCTCGAGGCCATCGGCACGATGGGCTTTCGCGGCGAGGCGCTGGCCGCGATCAGCGCCGTGTCGCACATCACGCTCACGACGCGGCAGCGCGGCGCGGCATCCGGCACGCACATGACGCTCGACGCGGGCGACATTCAGGACATGTACGAGACCGGCTGCCCCGAGGGCACGACGATGATCGTGCGCGACCTGTTTTTCAACACGCCCGCGCGGCGCAAATTCCTGAAGTCCGACCGCGCGGAAGGCGCGGCCTGCGCCGCCGCCGCGCTGCGGTGCGCGCTCGGCCGGCCGGACGTGTCCGTGCGCTGCATCCGCGACGGGGAGGAGGTCTTCTTCTCCCCCGGTGACAACAAGCTCGACAGCTGCATCTACAGTCTGCTCGGGCGCGACCTCGCCATGAGCCTGCTGCCCTGCGAGGGCGAGGCCGACGGCGCGCGCGTGCACGGCTTCATCTCCTCGCCCGCCGCCGGGCGCGGCAGCCGCGCGCAGCAGTACTTCTTCTGCAACGGCCGGTGGATCCGCTCCGCCGCACTGCAGGCCGCGCTCGAGCAGGCCTACCGCAACACGCTGCTCGTGGGCCGCTTCCCCGCGTGCGTGCTGTATGTGCAGCTCAGCTGCGCGGCCGTGGACGTGAACGTCCACCCGGCCAAGACCGAGGTAAAGTTCACGCACGAGCGCGCGGTGTTTGACGCCGTGTATTACGGCGCGCGCGCCGCGCTCGAAGCGGAAAAAGCGCCTGTGACCACGCTGGCGAAGGCGGCTGCCAGACCGGCGCCCGCGCCGAAGGCAGACCCGTTCGTGCCGGCTGCGCCGAAAGCAGCCCCGACCGCGCCCACAGCGCCGGCATTTGTGCCCGCGCGCACCTATGCCCCCGCCGCCCCGGCGGAGGAGACGGCCGCGCTCCGCTCGCCGACGGCATCGGCCTTCGCCGCGCCGCGCGTGACCCCGCCGCCGGTGTTTTCCGCGCCCGCGCGCCCCATGCCGGCCACACCGGCCGCACCCGAGCCGGCTATGCCGGCCGCGCAGATCGTGCAGACCGCCATCGAGCCGGAGGCGGAAACGCCCTCCCCGCTCGAGAGCGCCGCGCCCCCGGCCGAGCCGCCCGCCCGCCTGATCGGCGAGGCGATGCACACGTACATCCTCGTCGAAAAGGGCGAGACGCTCATCCTCATCGACAAGCACGCGGCGCACGAGCGCATCAACTTTGACCGCCTGCGGCAGAGCCCTGCCGACATCCCGTCGCAGACGCTGCTCGAGCCGCTGCCCTTCACGCCGGACGCGAGCGATGCCGACGTGCTGCAGCAGTACGGCAACGTGCTCGCGGAGCTCGGCTTCACGCTCGAGCCGTTCGGCCGCAATGATTACATTCTGCGCGGCGTGCCCGCGCAGCTCGACGCGGCGGACGCACTGCCCGCGCTCGAGGAGATCTGCGCGCAGCTGCGCCACGGCGCGCACATGGACGCGCAATCCGTGCGCGACGAGGTGCTCAAGACCGTGGCGTGCAAGGCTGCCATCAAGGCCGGCTGGCAGACCGAACCCGAGGAGCTGCTGCGTCTGGCGGACGCGGTGTGCGCGGGCGAGGTGAAATACTGCCCGCACGGCCGCCCCGTCGCCGTGACGCTCACGCGCCGGGAGCTGGACAAGCTCTTCAAGCGCATTGTTTAAAAAAGAAGCAGGGAGCGCCGGAACGCGCTCCCTGTCAGCCTGCACAGCTTCGTTTACTTGTGATAGTACAAAATGCCCATGCAGCCGGGTCCGCAGTGGTTCGACACCGTGCAGCCGGCCCGCGTGTGGATGACCTCCTCGAACGGCTGGCACGCGCGCACGACACGCTCGAGCTCCCGCCACGTGGCCTCGTCACAGCCGGAGTCCGTGATGAAGATGCGATGGCAGTCGATGTCGTCGCGGCCCTTGAGCCGCTCCTCGATGTACTGCACGTAGCACTTTTCGAGCTTGCCGCGGTACTTGTGGCCGACGCCCATCTTGCCGTCCTTGACCTCGATGCACGGCTTGAGGTGCAGGAGGTTGGCGCTCATGGCCACGAGCGCCGAGCAGCGGCCGCCGCGCTTGAGATACTCCAGCGTGTCGATCACGAAGCTGACATCGAGCTTCTCGCGCTTTTTCTCCAGCGCCGATGCGATGTTGGCCGCGTCCATGCCCTGTTCGGCCATCTCGGCCGCGTCGAGCACCAGGTGGCCGATGCCGGTCGAGAGGTTGCGCGAGTCCACGGGGTAGACGTTCGTAAACTCCTGCGCCGCGATGCAGGCGTTCTGGTAGCAGGCGGACATGTCGCTCGAGATCGTGAAGTGGATCACGGCGTCATATTCCTCCCGGCACGCGGCGAAGTACGCCAGATAGTCCGACACGTTCACCGCCGCGGTCTTGCAGAGCTTGCCCGTGACATTTGCGTACTCGTAGAGCTCCTCGGGACGCACGTCGATGCCGTCGCGCAGGGTCTCCTCGCCGCGGATGATGTACAGCGGCGTGATGCCGATGTGGTAGCGCTCGATCAGCTCCGGCGAAAGATCGCACGTGCTGTCGGCAGAAATTTTGATCTTCATGGGTTCACCTTCTTGAAAACTGGGAAATGTGCTTTCATTCTAACACATTTCTAATACTTTTCAACATAATCTTTTTGAATTCTCCCTCACGGAAAGGAGACTGCCACGATGCAGCCAAAAATTGTCGTCATCACCGGCCCGACCGCCTCGGGCAAGACCGCGCTCGGCGTGGCGCTCGCGCAGCGCCTGGGCGGCGAGGTCGTCTCGGCCGACTCGATGCAGATCTACCGCGGCATGGACATCGGCACGGCCAAGCCAACGCCGGAAGAGATGCAGGGCGTGCCGCACCATATGATCGACATCGCCGACCCCGCGGAAAATTACTCCGTCTCGCGCTATGCGGCGCAGGCGGCCGCCTGCGTGGACGATATTCTCGCGCGGGGAAAACTGCCGATCGTCGTCGGCGGTACGGGGCTGTACATCGACTCGCTCATCGCCGGGCGCACGTTCGCCGACGGCACAGCCGACACCGCGCTGCGGCAGGAGCTGAGCGAGCGCTATGACGAGATCGGCGGCGAGGGCCTGCTCGGCGAGCTGCGCAAGGTCGACCCCGAGCGGGCGGCCAGGCTCCACCCCGCGGACAAGAAGCGCATCGTGCGCGCCATGGAGGTTTACATCCTCACGGGCAAGACCATCACGCAGCACGACGCCGAGACCCGCGCCGTGCCGCCGCGGTACGACGCGGCGAAGATCGCGCTCGATTTCGCCGACCGGCAGGATCTCTACGACCGCATCGACCGGCGCGTGGACGCCATGGTGCGCCAGGGCCTGTTCGACGAGGTGCGCGCGCTGCTGGCCGCCGGCGTACCGGCCGACTGCACGGCCATGCAGGCCATCGGCTACAAGGAGGCCGTCGCCGCCGTGCGGGGCGAGGCATCGCCGCAGGACGCCGTCGCCGCCATCCAACTCGCCTCCCGGCGCTATGCCAAGCGCCAGCTCACGTGGCTGCGGCGCGATCCGGACCTGTTCTGGATCCGGCACGAAAAAACGCCGGACATGGACCGGGCGTGCCGCCTTTCGACGCAATTCTTATCCGGCCGCGGTATAGAATAGTGGCCTGTACAAATCCGGAGGAAACTGCCATTTCGACCGGATTTGTATAAATTCACTATTTCACGGAGCGGCAGATTGTGCTATGATAAATAAATGTGTATCCGCTCCGGCCAAAGGAGCGGCGATCATGCAAAAGACACAGAACCTTCAGGACGCATTCCTCAACTACATCCGGCGGGAAAAGATCCCCGTGACCCTGTTTCTCATGAACGGGTTTCAACTGCGCGGCGTAGTGCGCAGCTTTGACAGCTTCGTCGTGCTCATCGACGCCGACGGCCGGCAGCAGATGATCTACAAGCACGCGATCTCGACGGTCGCCCCGGCGCGGCCGGTCTCGCTCGAACTGCAGGGCTGATCTCCCCGCCGCCCCCCGCCGAAAGGAGGGCCGGATTTGAAGAAAACGAATACCTTCACGAACATCGCCATGTTCGTGCTCTTCGCGGCCATGCTCGTGTATCTGGGCGTGTACCTGTTTCGCTCGACGCAGCAATCCTACGCCACCGCCCCGGCGGTGCTCGTGACCGTCAGCGAGAGCGGACAGGCCAGCGGCATCGTCGTGCGCGAGGAGCAGGTCATCGCCTCGGACAAGGAATTTCTGTCCCTGTCCGTGGACGACGGCAAGGAGGTCGCAAGCGGCGGTGAGATCGCCATCGGCGTGGACTCCAAGGCCGCGCTCGACAGCGCCAGCCGCGCCCGCGAGCTAAAAAAAGAGATCGCCTACGTCTCGAGCCTGCTCTCGCGCGCGGGCAGCGCCTCCGGCGCGTCCGACCGCGACAGCGACGTGCGCAGCGCCATCCTGCAGCTCAACGCCGCCGTCTCCGCCGGCAGCACCTCGGAGCTGGATGACCTCTGCATGGATCTCAGCTCCCTGCTCTTTGGCTCTGCGACCGGCACCGTCTCGCAGGGCGACCTCGATGCGCTCAATGCCGAGCTGCACCAGCTCGAAAACGCCGGCGCAGGCCGCGGCAGCATCACGGCCCCGGCCGCGGGCCTGTTCACGTCCACGACCGACGGATACGAATCGCTCACGCCGGACATGCTTGAAAACCTCACGCCCGACGGCGTGGACGCGCTCGAGCGCACGACCCCTGCCACACCCGCCAACGCGATCGGCAAGCTCGTCACGGCGAAAAAGTGGTACTTCGCCTCCGTCATGAACAAGGCCGACGCCGACCGCCTGAACCTGAACGGCAGCGCCACGCTCGACTTTCCGCAGCATTACACCGGCACCGTCTCGGCGACCGTGATGAGCAAGAGCGAGCCGGACGGCAGCGGCAAGGTCGCCGTCGTGTTCGCGTGCAACGCGGCGCTTTCCGACACGCTGGCCATGCGCAAGACGACGGCCGACGTCGTCTACAGCGAGCACACCGGCCTGCGCGTCCCGCTCAAGGCCGTGCATATGGACGATGACGGGCAGGCGTTCGTCTACGTCGTCACGGCGGCGCAGCTGGAGAAAAAACCGATCGAGATCATCTATCAGACCGACGACTACTGTCTCGTCGCCCAGAGCACGGAGAGCAACGCCCTGCGCGCCGGCAACGAGATCGTCGTCACCGGCAAGGGCCTGTCCAACGGGCAGGTCGTGAAATAAGGAGGCGCCACCCACTATGAGCACCATTGCCGAAAACATTGCCGCCATCCGCGCGCGCATCGACGCCGCCGCCCGCACTACGGGCCGCACGGGCGCCGACATCACGCTCGTGGCCGCAACGAAGATGAACGACGCCGCGCGCGTGCGCGAGGCCGTCGCCGCCGGGATCGACGCCTGCGGCGAGAACCGCGTGCAGGAAATGACCGAAAAGCTCGCCCAGGGCGCCTACACCGGCGCGCCGCTGCACTTCATCGGCCACCTGCAAACGAACAAGGTCCGGCAGGTCGTGGGAAAGGTCGATCTCATCCAGTCGGTGGATTCGCCGGAGCTTCTGGCCATGATCGAAAAGCGCGCGGCCGGGCAGGGCATCGTGCAGGACATCCTGCTGGAAGTGAACATCGGCGGCGAGGCCGCCAAGAGCGGCGTGGCCCCCGCCGCCCTGCCGGAATTGCTGGAAACGGCCGCCGGCTGCGCGCATATTCGCGTCCGCGGCCTGATGGCGATCCCGCCCGTGGCAGAAACTTCCGACGGAAATCATGCATATTTTGCGAAAATGCATGAGCTTTTTGTTGACATCGGCAGAAAAAAATACGATAATGTTTTTATGGACTTTCTGTCCATGGGTATGAGCGGAGACTTTGAAGACGCCATTTCCGCCGGCGCGAACATGGTGCGCGTCGGCTCGTCGATTTTTGGCGCGCGGGATTATTCCCGGCACTGAGCGCCGTCTCGGCACACTCCGCAGAGATCAGTGCAGCGGCACGGCAGCCGCCGGCACGTAAAGGGGGGTCCCGAATGGGATTTTTGGATGAACTGAAAAAAATGACCCGTCCGTATGATGACGACGACGAGTTTTTCGATGATGAGGATGAAGCAATCCCGGTCGCGGAAGAGCCCGCGCCGGCACGCCCGGCACAGGCCCGTCCGGCGCAGGCGCGTCCGGCTGCGGCCCGCCGCCCGGCGCCCGCACCGAAAAGGAGCGCCTTCGTGCACGACGAGCCGTCGGAATCGGAGCGTCCCGCGCCGAGCTATGCGCCGAGAGGCGACAGCCGCGCGGCCGACAAGGTCGTCAATCTCAACAACGGCGGCGGCCAGCTCAAGGTCGTGGTCGCTGCGCCGAAGCAGTTTGAGGCCGCGTCCGAGATCGCGGAGCATCTGCGCGATCGCCGCGCCGTGCTCCTCAACCTGGAAAAGACCGATCCGGCGGTCGCCCGCCGGCTGATCGACTTTCTGTCCGGCGTCGCCTACGCGCAGGACGGCAAGATCCGCCGCGTGGCCAGCGCGACGTATATCATCACGCCATTCAATGTCGACCTCATGGGCGACCAGCTCGACGATATGGAGTCGGGCGAGTTTCACCTGTAAATCCGGGCATACTGTCTCTGACAGCGCCTATCGTGTAGTACACCTATAGAAAGAATGGAGGATTATCCAACATGACTCCTCAGGATATTCGGGAAAAAACGTTTGAAAAAGCGATGTTCGGCGGATACGACATGGCCGCCGTGCAGAACTATCAGGAAGAAGTGGCCACCGAGCTTGCCAACGCGCAGAAGGAAGTTGCCGTGCTCAAGGGCAAGATGAAGGTGCTGGTCGATAAGATAGAAGAGTACCGCGCCAGCGAAGACGCCATGCGTCTGGCCATACTGTCGGCCCAGAAGGTCGGCAAGCAGATAGAGGACGATGCCCAGGCCCGCGCCGACAAGATACTCGGCGAGGCCAAGAACACGTCCGACCGAATACTTGGCGGCCTCCAGCACGAAACCGCCAACGAGGAAGCCAAACTCCTCAACGCCAAAACGTCCTGCGCAAAATTTCTGGAAGATGTGCGTAATCTGTGCATGAATCAGCTCGAGTACCTGGATAAGCTCTCCGGGTCGAAAACCGCGGCCGCGCAGCCTGCTGCGCAGCCGGCGAGCGTGAGCGCAGCCCCGGCCGAGCCGGTGTCCGCGCCGGTCGAGCAGCCCGCGCAGCCGGAAGCCCCGGCCGTCGAGCAGCCTGCGCAAGCAGCCCACGTGTCCGCCGCCCCTGTGGAGGCGCAGCCGGTGGAGACCGACGACACCGCGGCCGACAGTGCAGCAGATGACGCCACGCAGCTTTATCACTTCCTGCATAACAGCTGAGTGAACATGCAATCAACCAGGGCGGGACGGCCGGTGCCGTACCGCCCTGCGCAATTTTTGATGGAAATACAACTCTGAGAGGAGAAAGATAGAACCATGTCCAAGAACGATTTCAACGCCACGATCAATCTGCCGAAAACAGACTTCCCCATGCGTGCCGGCCTTGCCAAGCGGGAGCCCGAGATGCTCCAGCACTGGTACGACATGGACCTGTACCACGAAATGCTCAAAAAGAACGACGGCAAGCCGCGCTTCAGCCTGCACGACGGCCCTCCGTTCTCCAACGGTGACATCCACATGGGCCACGCGCTCAACAAGGCGCTCAAGGACTTCATCATCCGCTCCTACGCCATGCGCGGCTACTACACGCCCTACATCCCCGGCTGGGACAACCACGGCATGCCCATCGAGAGCGCCATCATCAAGGAGCAGAAGCTCAACCACAAGGCCATGAGCATCGCCGATTTCCGCAGCGCGTGCCACGACTATGCGCAGAAATACATCGACCGCCAGATGGCCGGCTTCAAGCGCATGGGCGTCATGGGCGACTGGGAGCACCCCTACAAGACCATGAACAAGGGCTTCGAGTCCGACGAGGTGCGCGTGTTCGGCAAGATGTATCAAAACGGCCACATCTACAAGGGCCTCAAGCCCGTGTACTGGTGCGCCCACGACGAGACCGCCCTCGCCGAGGCGGAGATCGAGTATCAGGACGATCCGTGCACGACCGTGTTCGTGAAGTTCCCGATGCACGACGATCTCGGCAAGCTGCCGAACGTTGACCACAGCAAGCTCTTCTTCGTCATCTGGACGACGACGATCTGGACGCTGCCCGGCAACCTCGCCATCGCGCTCAACCCGCGCGAGCTGTATAACCTCGTGCAGGCCCCGAACGGCGAGGTGTATATCATGGCCGACGCCCTGACCGAGAAGGTCATGCACATCGGCGGCTTCGACAGCTATGAGGTGCTCGAGCAGCATCCGGGCGACTTCTTCGAGAACATGCTCGCCGACCATCCGTTCCTGCCCAAGACCTCGCGCCTGGTGCTGGCGGATTACGTCACCATGGATTCCGGCACGGGCTGCGTGCACACCGCGCCCGGCTTCGGCGCGGACGACTACCTGACCTGCAAGCGCTACGGCATGGACATGGTCGTGCCCGTGGACGATCAGGGCCGCCACACCGACTACGCCGGCAAGTACGCCGGCATGACCACGGAGGAATCCAACCCCGTCATCCTCGCGGACATGAAGGAAGCCGGCTCTCTGTTCGCATCCGAGGACATCGTGCACAGCTATCCGCACTGCTGGCGCTGCAAGCAGCCGATTATCTTCCGCGCCACGCCGCAGTGGTTCTGCTCCGTCGATTCGTTCAAGGAGGAGGCCGTCGCCGCGTGCGAGAACGTGCGCTGGCTTCCCGCCTGGGGCAAAGAGCGCATGGCCGCCATGATCCGCGAGCGCGCCGACTGGTGCATCTCCCGCCAGCGCCGCTGGGGCCTGCCGATCCCGGTGTTCTACTGCGACGACTGCCACAAGCCCGTGTGCAATGAAGAGAGCATCGACGCCGTGGCCAAGCTCTTTGAAAAGGAAGGCAGCAACGCCTGGTTCGACCGCCCGGCGGCCGACATCCTGCCCGAAGGCTTCACCTGCCCGCACTGCGGCGGCAAGCACTTCACGCAGGAGACCGACACGCTCGACGGCTGGTTCGACTCCGGCTCTACCCACGTTGCCGCCATGCAGCGCGACCAGGGCTTCTGGCCGGCGGATATGTATATCGAGGGCGGCGACCAGTACCGCGGCTGGTTCCAGTCGTCTCTGCTCGTGGCCGTCGGCGCGCTCGGCAAGGGCGCTCCGTACCGCGAGTGCCTGACCCACGGCTGGACGGTCGACGGTGAGGGCAAGGCCATGCACAAGTCCCTCGGCAACGGCATGGATCCGGCCGAGATCATCAACGAGTTCGGCGCCGACATGCTGCGTCTGTGGGCGGGCAGCGCCGACTACCACGCCGATATGCGCTGCTCCAAGGAGATCTTCAAGCAGCTGACGCAAAACTACCTCAAGTTCCGCAACACCGCGCGCTACTGCCTCGGCAACCTCGACGGGTTTGACGCCGAGCATCTCGTCGCGCCGGAGGATATGCTTCCGCTCGACCGCTGGGCCATCACGAAGCTCAACGACCTCATCCGCCGCGTGGCCAAGGCGTATGACAACTATGAATTCCACGTGGTCTCGCACGCGATCAACGACTTCTGCGTCGTGGAGCTCTCGAGCTTCTACCTCGACATCATCAAGGACCGCCTCTACTGCGAGGAACGCAACGGCCTCAAGCGCCGCAGCGCGCAGACGGCGCTGTTCCTCATCCTCGACAGCATGACAAAGATGTTCGCGCCGATCCTCGCCTTCACCTGCGACGAGATTTGGCTGGCCATGCCGCACCGCGCCGAGGACGACGCGCGCAACGTGCTGCTCAACGTCATGAATCAGCCGTTCGACGCCTATGCGCTCAGCGAAGACGAGCTCGCCAAGTGGGATCAGCTGATCCGCGTCCGCACGGACGTCAACGGCGTGCTCGAGGCCGCCCGCGCCGAAAAGCGCATCGGCAAGCCGCTCGAGGCTGCCGTGACGCTGCGCGCCGACGACGATGCCGCCAAGGCCGCGCTCGACGACGTGCAGAGCATGAACCTGCCCGAACTGCTCATCGTGTCGCAGTGCCTCGTCGGCGGCGACGTGCCGGCCGACGCCGTCACCGGCACCGGCACGAACTTCCCCGGCCTGCACATCTCCGTGCACAATGCGCCCGGCACCAAGTGCCCGCGCTGCTGGATGCACTCCGAGCAGGCCGACCCCGAGACCGGTCTGTGCCCGCGCTGCGCCGCCGTCGTCGCCGCGCAGAAGGCGGAGTAAAATCCCGATCCCAAAATCCTGATCCGAAAGCGAGGAACCGCTATGTGGTATGCCATCGTAGCCATCCTGATCCTCATCGCTGACCAAGGCCTGAAGTACTGGGTCACGCTCAATATCCCGCTCGATACAGGGCACGTCACGCTCATCCCCGGCGTGCTGGAGCTGACAAATATCCACAACAACGGCGCTGCCTTCAGCATCCTGCAGCACGCGCCGCACTGGCTCTTCGTCATCTTCACGGTCGTGTTCGCCGCCATCGCGGTGTTCTGCCTGCGGCGCAATATCGTGCACGGCAAGGTCGGCCGCTGGTCGGTCGTGCTCGTGCTCGCCGGCGCGGTCGGCAACTGCATCGACCGCATCCTCAGCGGCTACGTGGTAGACATGTTCAACTTCCTGTTCATGCGCTTCGCCGTGTTCAACCTGGCGGATATCTTCATCGTCGTCGCTGGCATCACGCTGTGCCTGCACGTCATCTTCTACCGGGGCGACGGCAGCGAGGAGGGCGAGCCCGCGCCGAAGAAGGCGCGCAAGTCCCGTCAGCAGCACCCGGGCGCCCCTGCGCGTGCGCACAAGCTGCATCTGCCCGCACGGAAACAGCAGCCCGCTGCGCCAAAAAAGCCCGCCGCGCAGCCCGTGTCCCCCGCCCCGGCGAAGGACGACCCGTTCGCGGCGTGGGATCGCGCGCCCGTGCAGGCGCAGCCGGTGACACCGGCAGCGCCGTCCGCGCCGAAAAAGGCCCCGGCAGCGCCTGCCGCCCCCAAACCGGTGCAGGAAACGCCCAAGGCGGCTGCCCCCGCCGTCAAACCGGCGGACACAGCCCCGGACGACCCCCTGCTCGCCTATCTCAACAGCACGCCCGCCGCGCCGGCCGAACCGGAAGTCGCGGACAGCGACAAGGAAAAAGGCACCGCCCCGGCGGACGGCGAGCACTATTCGCTCGACGACATTTTAGCGGAGTTTTCGGATTTCTAATGGAACAACGAACGATTCAAACACAGGAGAGCGCCGAGCGGATCGACGCTCTCCTTGCGCGCTCTCTGCCCGAGCTCACGCGCAGCGCCGCCCAGCGGCTGCTCGCGCAGGGTGCGGTGACGAAAGACGGCGCACCCGTGAAGAAAAACTATAAGACCGCGCCGGGCGACACGTTTGTCGTCACGCTGCCGGACGCCGCTCCCTCGGAGCTGGTAGCGCAGGACCTGCCGCTGGACGTGGTGTATGAGGACGACGACCTCATCGTCGTCAACAAGCCGCGCGGCATGGTCGTGCACCCCGCGCCCGGCCACGAGGACGGCACGCTCGTCAACGCCCTGCTCGCCCACTGCGGCGACAGTCTCTCCGGCGTCGGCGGAGAGCGGCGGCCCGGCATCGTGCACCGCATCGACAAAGATACGTCCGGTCTGCTCGTCGCGGCGAAAAACGACTTTGCGCACCTCGCCCTCTCGGCGCAGCTGGCCGACCACACCATGGCCCGCACGTATGAGGCCGTCGTCTGCGGCAATCTGCGCGAGGACGCCGGCACGGTCGATGCGCCCATCGGCCGCCACCCGACCGACCGCAAGCGCATGGCCGTGACACAGAAAAATGCCCGCCGCGCCGTCACGCACTGGTCGGTCATCGCACGCTACAACGGCTACACGCACATCCGCTGCGAGCTTGAGACCGGCCGCACGCACCAGATCCGCGTGCACATGGCGCACATCGGTCACCCTCTGCTCGGCGACCTGGTCTACGGCCACAAGCGGCCGGAAAAGGGCCTGAGCGGCCAGTGCCTGCACGCGCGGGCGCTGCGCTTTCTCCACCCGCGCACCGGCGAGCTCGTGACGTTCACCTGCCCCCTGCCGGACTATTTTCAGGACGTGCTGGCGCGCCTCGGCCCGCCGGTCGGCTAATCAGAAAGGAGCATTCCCATGCGCAGATCCGATCGAGAGATCACCGATTTTCAGGAGCTCATCACCGTCATGCGCGGGTGCGACGTCTGCCGCCTCGCCCTGCACGACGAGCCGTATCCCTATATCCTGCCGCTGAACTTCGGCCTGGAGGTGGACGGCGAGACTGTCCGCCTGTACTTCCACGGCGCAAACACCGGCACGAAGTACGACCTCATTGCCAAAAATCCGAATGTCGCGTTCGAGATGGACCGCGGGCACGCGCTCATCCTCGACGATGAGCACGGCAACTGCACCATGACGTACAAGAGCGTCATCGGTCAGGGCCGCATCTCGGTCGTGCCGGACGCGGACAAGGAGCGCGCGCTGCGCGTGCTCATGGCGCAGTATCGTGCGCCGGACTTTCCGTATTCGAAGGCCGTCATTCCCGCAACGACCGTCCTGTGCCTGACTGTCGAGCACATGACCGGCAAGCGCCGCGCGAAAAAGCACGGCTGAATGCACCGCACATAACGAGCAAAAGAGCCCCCGCAGGCAGTGCCTGCGGGGGCTGTTTTTGTGATCCTGCTGCAGATCAGCGGATGAAATTGGTGAACTTGCGCGCTTCCGTCTCCGGGCGCGGGACACCGGCGGCATCGCCGGCTGCAATGCACTGCAGCAGCCAGAGTAAATTGCGCGCAAGCTGGCGCATGGTCTGCAGGCCCTCCTCGTCCTGCGCGACGTCCTCCGGGCGCGCGCCGTGCACCATCGGCCAGTACTGAGAGGACACGACCGGCATATTCGAGATCATCGGGTATTTGACCAGCTGATCGAGCGCGGCCGTCGTGCCCGCGCGGCGCGCCGAGACGACGCAGGCGCACGGCTTATTCGCCCAACTGCCGCCGGCATAGAACAGCCGGTCACAAAAAGCAGACATCGCGCCGGAAATCCCGGCATAGTGTACCGGGGAAGCGAGCACGAGCGCGTCCGCCGTCTCCATCGCGTCGATGGCATCGTTCACCAGCCCGCCGCGCACGCAGCGGCCGGTTGCACGGCAGCCGCCGCAGGCCACGCAACCGCCTATCTGCTCGGCACCGACGGTCAGAATCTGCACCTCGGCACCGGCTGCGCGCAGCACCCGCTCCATTTCGTGCAGGGCGGTGTATGTGCAGCCGCGCGGATGCGGGCTGCCGTTGATCATGAGAATTTTCATCGTATCACCTCACGCGCAGGATAGCACAAATCGCCGCGCAGCGCAAGCGCGCACGCAATGCCCCAAAACGCCTTGCGCGGCAGCAAAACCTGCTGCCGCGCAAAGGAAAAGAAGGGACGTATGCCATGGAGTGGGGGGGGAAAATGAAAGGAAGAAATGCGCATGGTGATACGGGAAACATGACGCGTCGGGCAGCCGGGCATACACAGCCGCCCGACGCGGAGAGGAACGGCTTCGCCGCTATGCGCCGCGGCGAAAGCCGGATCAGGCAGAGATCAGATGGCGCTCCAGCCGCCGTCCACGCACACGATCTGGCCGGTGGTGTAGCTGCAGGCCGGGGAGGCAAAGTAGGTGCACAGGCCGTCCATTTCGCCGGTCTCGCCGTGGCGCTCCATGGGGCAGCACTCGAGGTGCGCCTGATGGAAGAAGGGCGCGTCGATGTAGGCCGCGGTCATTTCCGTCGGGAAGTAGCCCGGGCAGATGCAGTTGACGGTGATGCCGTCGCGCGCCCAGGAGTTGCCGAGCGAGCGCGTCAGGTTGACGATGCCGCCCTTGGCCGCCGCATACGGTGCCGTGTCCACGCCCTTACGGCCGCAGACGCCGTGGATGGACGAGACCATGATGATGCGGCCGTACTGATTGGGCTTCATGGACTGGCGCACGACCTCGCGGCAGGTGAAGAACTGCCCGTTGAGGTCGGTGTTGATGACGTTGAGCCAGTACTCGTCCGTGAGCGTGGCCGGGTCGCCGCCGCCCGGAATACCAGCGGCATTGACCAGAATGTCGATCTTGCCAAAATGCGCGACGACGTCGCTGACGCAGTCCGTGATGCTCTTGGAATCCTGCAGATCCATGTAATGCGGATAGACCTTGACGCCGTATTCCGCCTCGATCTCCCTGGCGTTTTCATCCAGACGATCGGTGCGGCGGGCGACGAGCGCGATGTCTGCGCCCGCGTTGGCCATTGCCTTGGCGAACTGAAGGCCGAGACCGGAGGAACCGCCGCAGCAGAACGCGACCTGGCCGGAAAGATCAAACAGATTGTTTTTCATAATAAAGCCTTCCTTTTATAAAAAATTCAGTATGGTTTAGAAGAACCAGCAGTTTTCGTAGGCGCTGAGCGTGGCATCGGCCATCGTGCCGCCCTTGTTGGCGTCGCCGACAAAGACGACCTTGTCGAACGCATCCTTGAGCTGCTGCTCGTAGCTCTTGTCGGGGCGATTACCGAGCGCCATGATGACGATATCGGCCGGGCGGGTGACGACCTCGCCGGTGTCGGTCTTTTTGAGCTCGACCGCGCCGTCGGTCACGCCGGCAATGGCGTGCTCGGTCAGGACCTCCACGCCGCTCTCGGCGAGCAGGGACAGCAGCTTGTAGCGCGCGGTGCGGTAGATCGTGACACCGACCTCCTTCTGCATCTCGACGACCGTGACCTTGTTGCTGTCGCACAGGAAGTGCGCGACCTCAAGGCCGACATGGCCGCCGCCGATGACGGCAATGTTCTTGCCCTCGAAGGAGACGCGGCCCATGAGCACGTCCTCAATATAGTAGACATTGCTGCGGTCCACACCGGGAATGTTCGGCACGATCTGATCGCCGCCGCAGGCGACGACGACGCCGTAGGGATCGAGCGCGCGCAGCGTCTCGACCGTGGCGGGTGTGTTCAGGCGCACCTCGATGTGGTACTCCTTCATCTCGGCCTTCATGGTCTCGATGAGCTCGGCCACCATACCCTTGCACGGCGCTTTCGAGGCCCAGCACGGCGCTGCCGCCGAGATGGTCACGGCTCTCGAAAATGACCGGGTAATAACCGCGCTTTTTCAGCAGGAGCGCAGCCTGCATGCCGCCGGGGCCGCCGCCCACGACCGCGACCGTGCGGCCGGCGCCGGTCTTGACCAGGTTCTCGTCGCCGTAGACCGTGGCGCGGCCGGTGACGGGGTTGATGGCGCAGTGCAGGTTCTTGCCCGCGACGACGGACTTGTTGCAGTTCATGCAGCCAAGGCACTTGCGGATGAGATCCTCACGGCCGGCCATGGCCTTTTTGACCACGTCGGGATCAGCCAGCTGCATGCGGGACATGCCGACAAAGTCACTCACGCCCTCCTGCAGGAAGCGCTCGGCCGTCTCGGGGTGCTTGATGGTGTTGACGGCGATGACAGGCACATTCACGGCAGCCTTGATGGTCTTGGCCAGATTCTTTCTCCAACCCTCGGGGCTGTAGCACGGCTCGATCATGGTCGGTGCGCTGGCATACACGCCGCAGGACACATTGAAGTAATCCACATACGGCTCTAGGTATTTGGCGATCTCGGTGCAGGCAGCGAGATCGTTGCCGCCCTCGACGAAGTCATTGCCATTGATGCGCGCGCCGACAACGAAATCACGGCTGACGGCGGCGCGGATGCCGGTGAGGATACGCACGAGGAAGCGGCAGCGGTTTTCCATGCTTCCGCCGTATTCGTCGGTGCGCTTGTTGGTGTAAGGGCTCAAAAACTGCTGCACGAGATAGCCGTGCGCCGCGTGGACCTCGACACCGTCGGCACCGGCCAGCTCGGAGTTGACCGCCGCCTGCACGTACTTCTCGACCAGGTTGTCAATGTCCTCAATGGTCATCTCGCGCGGCAGAATGGTCGCGCGGCCGACGACGGAGTTGAGCTCCACACTCGGAGCCATGGCCTGACGGCCGCCGTTGCAGGCCGGGGGCGCCTCGCGGCCGCCGTGATGCAGCTGGATGAAGATCTTTGCGCCGTGGCGATGCACCGCCTCGCAGATGAGCTGGAAGCTCTTGATCTGCCGGCTGTCATAGATGCCGAGCTGGATGGGGTTGCAATGGCCGCTGTCGGCGTCCACGGAGGTGAATTCCGGAATGATGAGGCCGCAGCCGCCCTTGGCGCGATCCTCATAGAAACGGATCTGCTCCGGCGTGGTGCAGCCGTTCCAGTCGCCCATGAGCGCGCCCATGGCCGTCATCACGACGCGGTTGCGCAGCTCGAGGTTGCCGATCTTTCCGGGCTGAAACAGTTTTTCGTACTTCATGAGGTGTTTCTTCTCTTTCTTTGGAGGATTCCGAAACCGATGCTGTCTGCTTGTGCAGGAACGACATGGGATGCGGATTCTGCCGCCGCATCCGTGCCTTTGCAAATATTTTAACCATCTGTTTTGCGAATTTCCATATGCACGAAACACCAAAAAAAAGCTTGATTTTGTGCGGGACAGACAATCCCGCCGCCGTGCACAACGATCCTGCCCGACGTGGAAACGACCGCCGTTGTGTGCCGTGCACAACGACCCGCCGCCTTTTTGTCGCACAGCACAACGGCAGCGGTTGCGCCCGCACCCCTCCGTGTAGTATAATTGAGTTAAATATTTTTTTAACAATTTTAGTATATCCGAGGAGGCACGACCGTGAAATTTTCCGAACTGATCACAAAGCTGCATTCGGCCAGTCAGCCGCATATGCTCATGTACATCGACATTCGTTCCGACTGCGAACTGGCGGACGTCAACATCCTTGCCTCCGGTCAGAGCGATGTGCAGGCCGGAACGCTCTATTTTGCCGACGCGGGGCAGCTGACACCGGACACCGTACTGCCGACCAACCTGCTGTACTACGGCACGCTGCCGCCGGAGCTAGCGGACAGACTGACGAACAGCGCCATGATCGATCGCGGTGAATTTGCCGTGCTGTTTCAGACCGTAAAGGAACTGCTGAGCTACCAGCAGTCCGACCAGCAGCTCTATACACAGGTGCTGTATATGCTCTGCAACGGTGCGGAGCTGGACCGGGTGCTGACCAAAATGACCGACGTCACCGGCGACCTGTTCGTCGTGATCGACAGCACGGGAAAGCTCGTGGCCAAGACGAAAAACTTCTATGTGGACTACCCGCTGTGGATGCGGAGCATCGAGCAGGGATACTGCAGCGATATTCTAATGGAGTACATCGAGGACCGGCGGCGCAAAAACGAGTATTCCCTCTCGGACAAGCCCTTCACGCTCTTTTGCGAGCACATGCAGCGCTATCTGCTGTGCACGCGCATCGTCTACGACAATTTCATGATGGGCTACGTCATCATCGTGAGCAAGACCGGCATGTTCAGCGCGGCCGAGCAGCAGATCATCCCGCTGCTGTCCAGCTCGGCAAAGGAGCGCATCGTCAAAAGCAACAACGGCAACTGGATCGATTACCGCGCCTCCCAGCTCAACAACATCTTTGCCGATATGCTCGCCGGCGCGCAGAACGTGGACATGGAGCGCCGCATGAAGCTGGCCAAGCTGAGCTTTCCGGAGCAGAAATGTCTGGCGATCATCCGGCCGGTCTATTATAAGGAGCCGGCCTACTACAAATCCCGCCTCATTCCGGATATGCAGGCCATCTTCGGCAAGACGGCCTTTTCGGTGGTCAAGAACGATCTGGTGCTGCTGCTGACAGCGGCGGACGGCGGCACCATCACGCCCGAACAGCGCGCAGCACTGGAGCAGTACACGCAGGGGCACCGGCTGATCGTCGGCATCAGCAACTGTTTTCAGGCCAACAACCAGCTTTCACTCCACTATAACATGCTGCTGCAGACCTTGCAATTGGCCAAGCAGATGCGCTCGGACCAGAAGCTCTTCTTTTTCTCGGACTACGTGTATTACGCGCTGCTCGATCAGGTCGAGGACAAAAGCCTGCTGTCCTTCATCCGGCATCCCGCGCTCGACACGCTCATCCACTACGACCGCGAAAAAAGCGCCGAGCTCTACCAGACGCTGCGCGTATTCACCAAATGCGGCTTTAACAAGGCGCACACCTCCGAGCGGCTCTTTCTGCACCGCAACACCGTCAACTACCGCATCGCACAGATCGAATCCATCTGCGGGATCGACCTTTCGACGACAGAGCTGCTGTTTTCGCTCCAGCTGTCTTTTCTGATCGACGGCTACCTCAACAACGTCGCCTTCTGACGGCGGCCGCAGCCTGAAAACCGGACCGGCAAAGCTTGCCGGTCCGGTTTTTTGCGTCAAAAACGGTTTCCGGAGCAAAATGCGGATTGGTCTCTATGACAAAATTTTGACCGGATACTGTGCACGGCAAACATTGTCGATTTCCTGTCAAGCAAATATAATGGGCACAACCGAACAAAACCGATGTGTATCCCGCAGGGACACACGAACGCAGCTCCGCAGCCGTCCGTCGCGGCGGTGCGGAGCGCTCCGGACGGCTGTCTGCCCGGCTGCCGGAGCGCAGGACCATGTCAATGATAGAAAGGAGAATCTCGATGGAAAAGACGATCGAGAATATGGATCGCAACCGCCTTGGAATCCTGATCCGCTGCCTGGTGATTTTGCTCATCACCGGCGTGACCAACTCTGCAGCCGTATTTGTTTCCCCGCTGGCAGCACACTTTAACTGGACCGCAGACGCCATCGCAAACGTCAGCACGACCATGCTGCTGTGCTGGACGCCCGGCGCTCTGATCGGCGGCACGCTCATGTCGAAGATCGGCGCAAGAAACGCCATGCTGCTCGGCGCCGTGCTGTTCCCGCTCGGCACGCTGACCAGCAGCTTCGTGCCGCAGTCGTCCCCGTGGCTGCTGTATGTGACCTTCAGCTTCCTGCAGGGTCTCGGCAACGGCCTCGCCTACACCGTGGCCACCTATGTCTCCACCGGCTGGTATCCGGACAAGCGCGGCCTCGTTTCCGGCCTGTGCATGGCCTTCACCGGTGGCTCGTCCGCCTTCCTCGCGCCGATCTGCTCGAAGCTCGTGCAGTCCACCGGCATCATCTCCACGCTGCGCATCGTCGGCCTCGTGTCCCTGGTCGTGTGCGTCGTGTGCGCGCTCGGCGTCCGTCAGGCGCCTGTCGGCTACACGCCCGCCGGCTTTGCCGGCTCCGCCTCGAGTGCGGAGACCCAGCTCGAGAGCTATAACGTGCGCCGCGCGCTCAAGACCCGTCCCATCTGGCACCTGATCGTGTGCACCGCCTTCTTCCCGACGATGTATATGATCATGTTCCCGCGCTTCTCCGTGTACATGACCGACGCCGGCTTCACGCTGAGCGCGGCCACGCTGGGCGTGTCGATCTACTTCATCGCCAATACCCTCAGCCGCCTGTTCCTCGGCGCGCTGTGCGACAAGATCAGCTACAAGCACGTCTACGGCATCTGCGGCGTACTGTGCATCCTGTCCGCCATCTGCCTGATCGCCGCGCACTCGCTGTTCATGTTCTACCTCGGCTATGCGCTGCTCGGCCTCGGCTTCGGCGCCACCAACAGCGTCTACCCCGTCACGATCAACAAGTCCTACGGCCCGGTCTACGCCGGCGGCATCTACGGCGTGGCCCTGTTCGGCTACATGATCTTCTGCACGCTCATCACGCCGCGCATCAGCGCCGCGCTCGTTGCCTCCACCGGCGGCTACACCGCCTCGTTCATCTATGGCATCGTGCTCTCGTGCGTCGCCGTTGTGTCCATGTACCTGATCCCGAAGGTGGATCGCAAGCCCCTCGATGCGGCCGAGAAGCAGGCCGAATCTGTGTAATCCCGATCGGAAGAGGTGTCAACATTGGGCGTCATCGGCTGTATCCTTGGTTTTCTGATCGTTATCTATCTCTGCTATAAAGACTGGTCGGTCTATCTGGCCACATTTGCCGGCGCGTGCGTCGTCATCGCCTGCAACACGCTGCCGTTTATCGACAGCCTCGTCGGCGACTATGTCAGCGGTATGTTCACCGCCGTCAAGAGCTTCTTCTTCATGATCCTCTTCGGCTGCCTGCAGTCGAAGATCTACACGGAGAGCGGCGCCGCCTACACCATCGCCGACACCGTCATGAACCGCCTGCTCAAGGAGAACATGAGCAATACCGGCAAAAACCTCATCGGCATGTCTGTGATCCTGGTCATCGGCACCATCCTCAACCTCGGCGGCATCATCGCCGGCGTCGTCATCGTGCTCATGTACCCGATCGCGCTGGTCATTTTCGAGCGCTGCGATATCCCGAAGAAGTTCATCCTCGGCATTCTGGGCGCGGGCTCGTTCACCTTCACGCTGACCGTGCCCGGCAGCCCGCAGGTCACGAACGTAGCCGCCATGACCGTGCTCGGCACGGCGGCCGATGTGGCACTGGTGCCCGGTCTCGTGGGCGCGGCGGCGGAGATCGCCGCGATCCTCGTCATCATGAACCTGCTCATCAACCGCGCCCGCAAACGCGGCGAGCACTTCGAGCTCCACCCGCTCGACCCGCGTTATGACAGCACAGGCAGCAAGCCGAAGCTGATCGTCGCCCTCATTCCGATGGCCGTCCTCTTCCTGCTGTTCAACATCTGGAAGCTCAACATCAACATCTGCCTGTTGTGCTCCATCGCGCTGTCTCTCGTGCTGTTCTGGCCGCAGCTGCGCCGCAGGGATCTCAAGGCCATGCTCAACAGCGGCGCCGTCGACTCCGTGCCCATGACGATGACCGTCGCCGCAATCTGCGGCTTCGCCGGCGTCATCACCAACACGGACGCGTTCCAGTCCATGATCACCGCCATCACAAGCATCAGCATCGCGCCGATCCTCATCTGCTGGGTCGTTGTGGCGCTCATGTGCATGCTCACCGGCGGCTCGTCCACCGGCCAGCTCGTCGCGCTGCCGATCATCGCGCCGAAGCTGCAGGCGCTCGGTCTGACGGCCAGCACCATCCACCGCGTGTCCGCGTTTGCGGCCACCACGCTCGACTCCATGCCCTATTCGGGCAGCATCCTCATGCTGCTGCCCATGTGCCACATGAAGCTCAAGGAGGTCTACCCCGCCCTGTTCGTGACGACCGTCATCGCCACGACCGTCGGTACCGCCGCCGTCACGCTCATGTGCGTCCTGTTCCCGGGTCTCGCCTGAGCCCCGTCAACCCACACCATATCACAACAGAAAGGAAGTCAAGACATGAAAGAATTCAAGAACAAAGTTGCCGCCATCACCGGCTCCGCCACCGGCATCGGCCGCGCCTTCGCTGAAGAGGCTGCCAAGCGCGGCATGCGCCTCGCCCTCATCGACATCAACACCGAGGGGCTCGAGGAGACCAAGGCCATCTGCGAGAAGGCCGGCGCGCCGAAGGTCGTCACCATCAAGACCGACGTCACAAAGTATGAAGAGGTCCGCTTCAGCATCCTGCGCGTCATGCAGGAGTACGGCCAGCTCGACCTGATGTTCGCCAACGCCGGCATCGCCACCGCCGGCTGGGTCTACAACCATCCGCCTCAGGACTGGGCCTGGGCCATGAACACGAACGTGCTCGGCCTGACCTATTACGTGCACGAGGTGCTGCCCATCTTCAAGCAGCAGGGCACGCCCTGCCACTTCCTGTTCACCGCATCCATCGCCGGCCTGATCACCGGCCTGCGCTACAATACGGCCTACCTTGCGAGCAAGCATGCCGCCGTCTGCATCGCTGAGGCCGTGCGCGACCTCGCCGAGAACGACCCCGACTACAGCATGATGGGTGTGAGCGTGTTCTGTCCCGAATATGTGCACACGAACATCCACAACAGCGAGGATCACCGCCCGGCCGACTACAGCGTCCCGTGCGACCCGTTCTACGCCACCGACAGCTACTGGGATTACCGCCGCCTGTTCGACAGCAACATCACCGTCAAGGGCATGAACCCCGCCTTCGTCGGCCCGTACCTGTTCGAGGCTGTCGAGGAGAACCACATGTACAAGGTGCCGCATATGCACACCCACGAGCAGATCCGCGCACGCCACAGACGCATCGAGTCCGACCTCGAGCGTGAGGAAGCGCTGCATGAGAAATACGCCCCGCTGCAGAAATACTGATCCGATCCCTTTCTTTTCGCAACACCCCAAAAGCCCCGCCGGTTTTCCGGCGGGGCTTTCGCGATTTCTGTCCTGTTTCTATCCCTGCTCACAGCTCCTGCAGCATGAGGGAAAACGCCTCCCGGAACGTGAGCCGGCTGCGCACGGTGAGCTGCACATCCGGCGCGCCGTCCACCGTGACGGCGCAGAGCGTCTGCGGCGGCAGATTCGTAAAGATGCACGACCGGTGCCTTGCGTCGAGCGTTGCGACCATGGTATTTTCGCGCGTCTCGCGCACCTGCCAGAGCCGCACCGTCACGGGCGCATCCGGCAGCGCATCCGCCGAGACGACGAGCCGCGCCGTTCCGGTCGCAAACACATGCTCGCCGACCTCCTCCGCCGTGCCGCTGACCTCACGCGCGACAAGATCGGTCGCACCGGCCGGGAGCGCGGCGGACACAGCGCCGCCCGGCTGGCCGAGGATCACGATGGTCTTGCCGATGAACACAAGAAGCACGGCCAGCAGCACGCCCAGCACCGCGCAGAGCGCGCGCAGGCAGCGCTTGCGGCGGCGCATTTTTCGCGCCAGAGCGCGTGCGATCCCGTCCGTACCGGGATCCTCCGCCGCGGGCGCAGCGGGCGTCAGGTCGCGCCGCAGCTGCGCATATTGCGCCCGGCAGGCCGGGCAGGCGTCCATGTGCGCCTCGAGCGCC